>Ga0307515_10000002_pt1 | contig 1231751 bp, 1005 predicted proteins | sample 17_EM_MG_FD_194513 | JGI IMG/M metagenome (GOLD analysis project Ga0307515, IMG submission 194513) | Populus trichocarpa ectomycorrhiza microbial communities from riparian zone in the Pacific Northwest, United States - 17_EM | ecosystem: Host-associated > Plants > Roots > Unclassified...
GGCATTTGCATCCCAAAGGGATAGTAATCATTCTTACTGCAATCCAATACAGTAAACCATTACAACTCCATCAAAGAACTGCTAGAGATACATTTTTCAACAAAAAACCAGCATTTTAAAACAACTTTTTCATCGAAAAATGTATGACTAAAGATAAACTATTTATGCTATCGCCGCCGCAGCAGGACTATTAAACCGGCTATGCATTTTATCAATCTCCACATCCATTAAACTCTGCGCCAGGTTAACATAGCGGAAGAAGGCCTTGCTGTCGTTGGTATGACCGCTGATCTTACGCACCACATGTTCGGGCATGCCGCTGGTAAGCATGGTGGTAATGCTGGTGCGCCGCATGGTATGACTGCTCAGGCAATCGCAAAAGCGGGTAGGGGAGCTGTGTTTTTGTTGTATGCCAATACCACGTACCGTTCTGAATTTTGATACGGGTTGTACCCAGCCGGCCAGCTCCGCCATCTTTTTTAAATTGGCATTGAATCTAAAGAGAGAAAGGGAAGGCAATAAACCCGTTTTTAATTTTTTGTATTTATCCAACACAGCAATGGCATGGGGCGGCAGTTTAACCATGGTGTCGGTGGCGGTTTTCTGACTGCGTACTTTAAGGTAGGTATTGCCATCGCGGATTTCAATATTTTGTTTTTTTAATTTACTCAGGTCACTGAAGCGGAGGCCGACGGTGCAACCAAAAACAAAAAGATCTTTACTGCGTTGCAGGGCTGCAGAAAGGCTGTGTTCAAAGGGACTGTCGTAAATTAAAAATTGCAATTGCTCTACGGATATGGTGATGATGGGTACGTCTTCCTTTTGCACATAAAAACTTTTATGGAAGGGGCCGGTACAAATACCCAGTTCGGTATTGAGCCAGTTAAAGAACGTGCGTATTTGTTTTATCGTTTGCCCGGTGTAGTTATCGAAGCAGCCTTTGTCGTGGTGTAAAAAATTGGTGAACTGTTTGTAAAACTTTTTCCAATAACTTTTTAAAGTTGTATGTTCTCTTTTATTATTGCCTTTTACTTCATGGATTACCAGGTCAAACTTTTTAACGGCAACAAATTCTTCCAGCAGTTTATAAGCGTAGCGGTAGTTATCTACACTTTGCGGTTTTATCCGGGTGCCGTTTTTATTCAGTCTTTTACCATTGCTGCTGTCGTTAATGAATTTTTGAAAAAGCGGAAGAAAGGGTTGTTGCTTAAGCATAGGGCCAGTTTGGGATGGTTATAATAATTCGTTTGTAATTTAAACATTAATAAGCGAAATACGCCTGCAAAACAGCCTTTTCAAACGGTCCTGGAAATCCGGATACAATCCGGCAGAACTGAAGAGACACGTTTGCGGGTTTGCCAGTGGTTACCAACGAAGGCGCAGCCTCATCCATCACGCAGCCATGCTGCCAACTGTAATGACATCAGTGCCTATATCCTGGTCATCATAATTATTTCTGCATGCCGGTGTTTGCACAGGAAATGCATACATCATCCCGCGCCTGTTACATTCGGCCTTTCTTTTTTCAACTGCATTGACCAGTTGCTCCAACAGCGCCAGTTGTTTTACCATTACATTAATATTATATTCCCGCAGCAGCATCGCTGCTGCATCAAAATGTTCCAGCCTGTCTTCCAGTACTAATCTCCTGCAATGCAGTTTGGCATTGCGGTGTTCCCGTTTTCTTTTACCGGTGGCAAAGGGAAATTTTTCAATCAGCTCCCGGTTCACCTGTAGCATCGTATTCACATAATCCAGCTGTGCCTGTAATTCCTGTCCCCTGGTAACTGCTGCACGGGTTTCCAGTTGCAGGTAATCCAGCTGGCTGCGCATCCTGTCTCGTTTTATAGGTAATTCTTTCAACAGGATTTGGCAATCGGTATGCCCTAACAAATGCGTGCTGAAAGTAGAGGTTCGGTTGGTCCGGGAAGGATAACGGGTCATCGCCCACTGCGTGCAATCCCTTGATTTTGCTGCTTGTGCGGTAACAATTGGCTTTTTGCGGAGCCCATTTAATGCAGCCTGGCTGGGCACACGGTTATTTTTCCCTCTCCTTTTATAAATGCCGGATGGAGCAGGCATTGCTGTAGCGATGGCACGCATTTCCAATAACATCGGTTCGGCAGATGCAGGCATTGGCCTGCGCCCTGTTTCGGCAAGGGCAAGGGTAGAACGGGATATGCCTAAGCTATTGGCCAGCTGCTGCTGGGTAAGGCCAATATGTACCCGCACATCGGCGTAAGTAGATAAGCGGAGATCTGATCTCATATGTTTTAATTTAAAAGTTGAATAGATAGCCAGGTGCTGACCAACACAAATTACATAGCTGCTGCAAGGGTAGGGATAAGAAAGGAACCAAAGGCACGAATTGGCACGAATTGGATCGAATTGGATCAAATTGGATCCAATTGGCACGAAAACCCGCTGCCATAGAAAGCCATTCGCCAGCTGTTGCCGGATAAGACCAGGCTGTACCCGCACATCAGCGAAAGTGAATAATGATTTCATATGTTTAAATTTAAGGTTGAATGGACGGCCGGTGCTGATCTGGATAAAATTACATGGCTGCTGCAGGGGCAGGGACACGAACGGATACAAATGGATAGGAATGGATACAAAGGGATACAAAGAGATATGAATGGATACAAAGGGATACGAACGGATACAAACTGCTGATAAGCCGCTGGAAATCAATGTCTGTATGGTACAAAAAACTTTACCGTTTGGAGAGATAATACAGATCTGGCTTAACAGTTTATTACTTATTACGGTAGCCGTTAGCATACCTCTTCAGCAACGTTGTTGGTACCCTCACGCTCAAGCCCGGCTTCGATACACAACAACGGCGTTGCGATGGGCTTCGAGCTTTTTTGTTACTTTTTTTGTCAAGAAAAAAAGTAAATAGAGTAGTGAATGAAAAAACTTGACTGAGTCAACTCTGGTCACCCATATGCTCACCGTCCGAGCTTCGATACACAACAACGGTGTTGCGACGGGCTTCGGGCTTTTTTGTTGATAACAACGACGGTGAGGGGTATCATATCTATATTCAAAAAAATAACATAAATATTACATTCTTTGAATTAAATATTTATATTTGATTGCCTTACAAAACCTAACTTGCAAATGATTCATAACCAGATTCCCGACCCGGCAGTCATTAATGATTATTTAGCCTTATTCCAACTATCGGAACGGAAATTTATAGTCGGAATACACCAGAAGGGAATTACTATTTTCCGCCAGCAGGTCCGGGCTTTAAATATTTTTGAAACACTGGTTCGTTCCGGAAAGATCGATGTTACCAACAAGGATTTCAGTTTGGGTATCATAGGTGGGGGGATTGCAGGAATTACCATAGCAGCTGCCGCTGCGAGAATGGATATTAAAGTTACCATTTTTGAACAACAGAAGATATTTATGCATATGCAATATGGTTGTGAAACCAGGATCGTGCATCCGTATTTGTATGAATGGCCGGAGGCCCGGTCAATAAATTATTACGCCGAAATTCCAGTGTTGCCGTGGAAAACTGATACCGCTTCTAATGTTACCAGGCAGCTTGTCGCTGCCTTTAAAGATATCAGGACACAAAGTAAGAGCTCGGAAATTAAGTCATTCTGTTCCTGTGAAATTGCAGAAATAGAAGATAACGACGGTAAGGTTAAAATCAGGTACAATATCGGGGGCAGCCATAATAACCGTGTAGTGGATTTGTTAATTTTCGCTACTGGCTATGGGGTGGAAAAGGGAGTGGATAGCGAATCACATACGCCTTCCTATTGGCGCAATGATGAATTTGGTCAAACCGTACTGGCGGCTACCTCAAGGAAGTATATGATTTCCGGTATCGGTGACGGCGGGCTGATAGATTTTTTCCGGATAAAGATCCTCGGTTTCAGTATTGATTCTTTTTTGAAATATTATTATGAGTTGCAGCATCATGAGCCATTAACCGGTCAATTAAAAGACATCAGGAAAAAATGGGAAGCTTTATCTGTTGAGAAAAAGAAAAATGAGAAGGGGTTTTTAAGAAATGAATTTGAAAAAATACCACAGGATTGGTATAGGGATCTGATCAACAGGTACATTTTGCCAAGAATTAATAAAAGAGCGGAAGTGACATTACACGGGCAGGAGCCGGCATTCGAGCATAACTGGAACCTGGATAAGATTAGCCTGATGAATGCATTCATAGCTTTTCTTATGAGTACCAGGCAAAATCTTTTGTATAAATATGAAAATGCCCCCTTGACACAATCACGCAGGATATTCAAACAAAATAAAAAAATAGTAAAAGCCAAGATTATTATGCGGCGCGGTACAAATAAGGGCAAGAATATAGCACACTTACTCGATAAAAAAGAAACCGACCAGTTCGACTCTTTGGAACGTATCCAAAAGAACAGTAAATTATATGATACCACAGATTTTTTATTCGGCTACTCGTCATTGTACTCATTGCTTACCAGCAGGGTAGGTAGATATTATGCTTTTTTCACGCCGGAAACCAAATCTATTTGTTCCAGTTTCGTATCGGTTTTGGCAAAAACCATGAAATACCATCAGGAAAAAAAATTTCCCGGAGCTAAATATAGAATCTGCCTGCACAGAATCCTCCCCTACAATGGTAGTGTAGGGTACCAGATGGTAACGCCCTATTATGGCGATATGATTTACCCTTCCTCTATCAATGTCGGGAGGGTGTTTGAAGTGACAAGGGGAATAGCGGGTATGGCGGCAAGGACAGGTAAAATTATCCTGATGCAAAATAAGAATGATGCAGGATATTCTAAACTGGTGGACCTACTGGGTTTTGACGCTGAATACAGAAAGTTTGGGGAATCGGCAATTGCCATACCTATAGTGGGCAAAAATAAAGCTGGGGAAAATTGTTGCAACATGATCTGTTTTTTTGAGGCTGACAATCCCCTGTTTTTTACCAATCCTGAACTGGTAACTATTATGTGTTATGCCGTTGAAGGCTTCATTCATTATATTAATAGTTCTTTAAAGGAAAAACACCTGGTTATGCAGGATGTTAATTTCGAGCCACTTAAAGTAAACACGCTAGAGGATATATCATCGTATATTGCTACCGGTTGCCTGTTATCGCAAGATATGGTACCGGCTTCGGCTTACCCGGTTAATTTGCCGCTAAGTTTTGATGACTTTTATTCTTTTGGCATATCCTATGCAGACCTTAGGGATAACCTCGATCTGTATATGGACGAGAACAATTAGTAGTAAAAATGTTAATATTAATATACTAACTTAGTAGGATTAAACGTTTCTTTAAAGAAACGTCCTATGTAAAATTTACAATTATGTCTGTAACAATCAAAAAAGGAAAAGACAAAGAAAGTTACGTTATATACCGTTATCTGCGGGATGCCTGGGACAAAAATAAGATCGATAACATAGTAGAAACGAAAGTATTATTCCTGGATAAGAATGAACAACCGATTGACCTGGAAACGGTTGATATAAATGACTTACAATCTTCAGGCAAAGTAGAAAGCGTTTTCAGAAAAGGCGCCGAACTCCATGCCGCCTCGATAGTGGTTGCGCAAAATGATCCTGAAGATAATGTCGTTCCCCAATCCTCTCATTTGAAACTCCTTGATCTTTTTAAAAACACCTCACCCGGGTTTAATATACGTTTTGATGATCTGATACTTTTCTCAAAATGGGGATATAATTCCGCAAGAGAAAATAACAAGCTATGATGTTGTAATCGCTGTCTGCCATAATCGAAGTGTCTTAGTTTACCACTTAGGCAATAGAATTCTCTCTCTATGGTGCTTAAATTTATTCAGATGTCTCATACCTGGCACAAATGTTCGTAAAAACAAATGCTGAAGTTACAGTAGTATCAAGAAAATAGTAATCAAACCTGCAAAATATAAAAGCTGTAAAATCAGGCTGAAATATTTTGGGAAATAATCACCTGGTAAGGCTTAAAATCATTTTCTTTTAAAAAACTTTATACTACGGTAAATCATGCCTTGCCGGATTTCTACAATATATTCTACAATATAATTTAACAATCACCTTTCGTGAAAAACAGGGGCGGCACCGGGGAACTATTGTATTTTATTGTTTTAGGAATCTAAAAGCCGACCTCAAAAACCCTGAAAAGCCAACTTATCCACAAAAACCCTTCCAAATCCCCAAAAAATCGTATATAGTAAATTAAAAATCGAAAAAAATCCCCTACCTTTGCCCTCCTTTAATTTAGGGTTAGTGGCATTTATACGTTTCTAGCCTCATTTTTAAAGGGTCTTCTGCACACTTAAACGTCTTAATTACAATATGTCTGCAACAAAAACTCCCGCTGCTACGCGTTACAATTTCGGAAAAGTTGAACTCATAGCAGAACAACCCGATTTGCTCGGGATCCAGATCCAATCTTTCAGAGACTTTTTCCAGCTGGAAACTACCCCTGACAAGAGAAACGTGGAAGGTTTGTTCCGTGTATTCAAGGAAAATTTTCCTATTACTGATACCCGTAACATCTTTGTACTGGAATTTCTGGATTATTTCGTAGATCCCCCACGCTACACTATTGAAGAGTGTATCGAAAGAGGTTTGACCTATGCCGTTCCCTTAAAAGCAAAACTGCGTTTAAGTTGTAACGATGAAGAACATGTGGATTTCCAAACCATTGTTCAGGATGTATTCCTGGGCAATATCCCTTATATGACACCCCGCGGTACCTTTGTAATCAATGGTGCAGAGCGTGTGGTGGTATCGCAGTTACACCGTTCACCTGGTGTATTCTTCGGCCAGTCGATCCATCCCAACGGTACCAAGATCTACTCTGCAAGGGTAATTCCTTTCAAAGGTGCCTGGATGGAATTTGCTACAGATATCAACAACGTGATGTATGCTTACATCGACCGTAAGAAAAAATTCCCGGTAACTACTTTATTGCGTTCTATCGGTTTTGAAACTGATAAGGACATCCTGGAATTATTCGGTATGGCGGATGAAGTAAAAGCAGATAAGAAAACTTTAGCCAACTATATCGGCAAACGTCTTGCTGCACGTGTATTACGTACATGGGTAGAAGATTTTGTGGATGAAGATACCGGTGAAGTAGTTTCTATCGAAAGGAACGAGATCGTGCTGGAAAGAGATACTTTGCTGGACGAATCCAACATTGCGATGATCCTGGAAATGGACGTGAAGAGCGTGTTTATCCAGAAAGAAGAAGTGAGTGGTGACTATGCGATCATCTATAACACATTAAATAAAGATACTTCCAACAGTGAACTGGAAGCGGTACAGCATATCTACAAGCAATTGCGTGGTGCTGATGCCCCTGATGATGAAACTGCACGTGGTATCATTGATAAATTATTCTTCAGTGATAAGCGTTACGATTTAGGCGAAGTAGGCCGTTATAAAATTAACCGCCGCCTTGGTTTAAACTTCCCTATCGAGAAGAAAGTATTGACCAAAGATGATATCATCGCCATCATTAAAACATTGGTGTTATTAACCAATGGTAAGAGTGAGATCGATGATATTGATCACTTAAGCAACCGTCGTGTTCGTACCGTGGGTGAGCAGTTATATGCACAGTTTGGTGTTGGTCTGGCCCGTATGGCCCGTACCATCCGTGAAAGAATGAACGTACGTGATAACGAGGTGTTCACACCAGTTGATTTGATCAATGCCAGAACATTGTCTTCTGTTATCAATTCATTCTTTGGTACATCACAGTTATCCCAATTCTTAGATCAAACCAATCCATTAAGTGAGATCACGCATAAGCGTCGTATCTCCGCACTTGGACCCGGTGGTTTAAGCAGGGAAAGAGCAGGTTTTGAGGTACGTGACGTTCACTATTCTCACTACGGTCGTTTATGTACCATTGAAACCCCGGAAGGACCAAACATTGGTTTGATATCTACACTTTGTGTACATGCCAAGATCAATGATATGGGCTTTATTGAAACCCCTTACCGTAAAGTAACGGAAGGTAAAGTGGATATGAAGAAGATCACTTTCCTGAGTGCAGAAGAAGAAGATACTGCTAAAATTGCACAGGCGAATATAGACCTGGATGATAAAGGAAACTTCGTAGAAGATATGATCAAGAGCCGCCAGACAGGTGACTTCCCGATCTTACCTAAAACAGAAGTGGAATACATGGATGTGGCGCCCAACCAGATCGTTGGTTTGAGTGCTTCACTGATTCCGTTCCTGGAGCATGATGATGCCAACCGTGCATTGATGGGATCGAACATGCAACGCCAGGCTGTACCATTGATCAAACCTGAAGTACCGATTGTAGGTACCGGTTTGGAAGGTAAGGCTGCACGTGATGCGAGGATCCAGATACATGCAGACGGAGATGGTGTGGTAGAATATGTTGATGCCAACGAAATTCATGTACGATATAAGAGAAATGAAACACAGCAACTGGTTTCTTTCGAAGAAGATTTAGTGGTATATCGGTTAACTAAATTCGTTCGTACCAACCAGGAAACCACCATCAACTTACGCCCTGCGGTAACCAAAGGACAAAAAGTAGGTGAAGGTGATTTCTTAACTGAAGGTTATGCCACCAAAGGTGGTGAACTGGCTTTAGGTAGAAATATGAAAGTGGCCTTCATGCCATGGAAAGGATACAACTTTGAAGATGCGATCGTAATTTCTGAGAAGGTAGTTAAGGAAGATCTGTTTACGTCTATCCATATCAGTGAATTTGAAATTGAAGTACGCGATACCAAATTAGGTGAAGAGGAACTGACGCCGGATATTCCTAACGTAAGTGAGGAAGCGACGAAAGACCTTGATCAGAATGGTATCATCCGTATCGGTGCTCATATTAAAGAAGGCGATATTATTATTGGTAAGATCACGCCAAAAGGTGAAAGCGATCCAACTCCTGAAGAGAAGTTGTTACGTGCCATCTTTGGTGATAAGGCCGGTGATGCAAAAGATGCTTCTTTAAAAGCACCAAGTGGTACAGAAGGTGTGGTGATTGACAAAAAATTATTCCAGAGAGCGAAGAAAGATAAGAATGCAAAAGTTCGTGAAAAAGCACAGCTGGATAAAATTGAAAAAACGCACGAGAAGAATGAAACTGACCTGTTGGAATTGCTGATCAACAAACTGCAGACCTTATTGAAAGATAAGAGCAGTGCTGGTGTTAGCAACAACTTTGGTGAAGTGTTGATTGGTAAAGGCGCAAAATTCAATGCGAAGAACTTAGCTAATATCGATTACCAGAATGTGAATCCTTTGGGATGGACAGGCGATAGTAAAGTGGATGAACTGATCAACATCTTATTGCACAACTACAACATTAAATTCAATGAAGAGTTGGGTAGGTATAAGAGAGAGAAATTCAACATCTCTATCGGTGATGAATTACCAGCCGGTGTGTTGAAATTAGCGAAAGTATACTTAGCGGTTAAACGTAAATTAAAGGTGGGTGATAAAATGGCGGGTCGTCACGGTAACAAAGGTATTGTTGCCAAGATCGTTCGCCAGGAAGATATGCCATTCCTTGAAGACGGAACCCCGGTTGATATCGTATTAAATCCATTGGGTGTACCTAGTCGTATGAACCTTGGACAGATCTATGAAACGGCATTGGGCTGGGCTGGTGAAAAATTAGGATTGCGTTTTGCAACCCCGATCTTTGACGGTGCTTCTGTAAATGAAATTGCAGAGAACATTGACAAAGCAGGCTTACCTAAGTTCGGGCATACGTACCTGTATGATGGAGAAACCGGAGAACGTTTTGACCAGAAAGCAACCGTGGGTATCATCTACATCATCAAATTACACCATATGGTGGATGATAAAATGCATGCACGTTCAATCGGGCCATACAGCTTGATCACTCAACAACCGTTAGGTGGTAAGGCGCAGTTTGGTGGACAACGTTTTGGTGAGATGGAGGTTTGGGCATTGGAAGCATACGGTGCATCTAATATTCTGCAGGAATTGTTAACGCTTAAATCTGATGATATCATCGGAAGGGCTAAAACATACGAAGCAATTGTAAAAGGTGATAACGTACCAAGAGCCGGTATTCCTGAATCATTCAATGTATTGGTGCATGAATTAAGAGGTTTGGGACTGGATTTGAAATTCGAATAATATTGTGAATAGTGAATGGTGAATAGTCAATGCGATTATTCACCATTCTCCATTGACCATTCACAAATCAATTTAAAAAATTTAAGAAGTAACATATGGCATTCAAAAAAGAAAACCGTCCGAGGGCAACTTTTTCACAGATCACTATTGGTCTGGCTTCTCCGGATAGTATTTTGGAAAAAAGCTATGGCGAAATTTTAAAGCCTGAAACGATCAACTACCGTACTTACAAACCTGAAAGAGATGGTTTGTTTTGCGAAAGGATCTTTGGGCCGGTAAAGGATTATGAATGTGCCTGCGGAAAGTACAAGCGTATCCGCTATAAGGGTATTGTATGCGATCGTTGTGGTGTGGAAGTAACAGAGAAAAAAGTACGTCGTGAAAGAATGGGTCACATCAAATTAGTAGTACCTGTAGTACATATCTGGTACTTTAAATCTTTACCTAACAAAATCGGTTATTTATTGGGTATGAGCTCTAAGAAATTAGAGAGCATTGTTTACTACGAACGTTTTGTAGTCATTCAATCCGGTATCCGTGCGGATAAAGGACAGAATTATGGTGATTTGTTAACTGAAGAAGAATACCTGGATATCCTGGATACATTGCCAAAAGATAACCAGCATTTACCGGATGAAGATCCGAATAAATTTGTTGCCAAGATGGGTGCACAGGCTGTACATGATATGTTACAGCGCATCGATTTGGATCAACTGAGTTTTGACCTTCGTCACTCTGCTGCCAACGAAACTTCTCAACAACGTAAAGCAGATGCCTTAAAGCGTTTAAGCGTAGTAGAAGGCTTCCGTGATGCCAATACAAGGATCAACAACCGTCCTGAATGGATGGTAATGCAATACATTCCTGTAATTCCACCGGAATTACGTCCATTGGTGCCATTGGATGGTGGTCGTTTTGCCTCTTCTGATCTTAATGACTTATACCGCCGTGTTATTATCCGTAATAACCGTTTGAAAAGATTATTGGAAATTAAAGCACCTGAAGTAATCCTTCGTAATGAAAAAAGGATGCTGCAGGAAGCGATAGATAGCTTATTTGATAACAGCCGTAAATCAAATGCTGTAAAAGCAGAAGGTGGACGTGCATTGAAATCATTGAGTGATGTACTGAAAGGTAAACAAGGCCGTTTCCGCCAGAACTTATTAGGTAAACGTGTGGATTATTCAGGTCGTTCTGTAATCGTGGTAGGACCGGAATTGAAAATGCATGAGTGCGGTTTACCAAAAGATATGGCGGCTGAATTGTTCAAACCATTTATTATCCGCAAGCTGATTGAAAGAGGTATCGTTAAAACGGTGAAGAGTGCACGTAAACTTGTAGATAAAAAAGAAGCGATCATCTGGGATATCCTGGAAAATATTTTGAAAGGTCACCCGGTAATGTTGAACAGGGCCCCAACACTTCACCGTTTGTCAATCCAGGCCTTCCAGCCAAAATTGATCGAAGGTAAAGCGATACAATTGCATCCGTTGGTAACCACCTCTTTCAACGCCGATTTTGACGGTGATCAGATGGCGGTTCACGTACCTTTAAGCAATGCAGCGGTACTGGAAGCCCAGTTATTGATGTTGTCTTCTCATAACATTTTGAACCCGCAGAATGGTACACCGATCACCCTTCCTTCACAGGATATGGTTCTTGGTTTGTATTATATCACCAAGGGTAAAAAAACTATCGGGGAAGATAAAGTAAAAGGGGAAGGCAAAGCGTTTTATTCTGCAGAAGAAGTGATCATTGCATACAATGAAAAAGTGATCGACCTTCATGCCAATATAAAAGTAAAAGCAAATGTGCGTAATCCAAATGGCACATTAACCAATAAATTGATTGAGACTACTGTTGGTCGTGTTATTTTCAACCAGCACGTTCCAAAAGAAGTGGGTTTCATCAACGCTTTATTAACTAAGAAATCATTGCGTGAAATTGTTGGTGACATCTTGAAATGGACCAACGTTCCTGTTACAGCAAAATTCCTGGATGATATTAAAACCCTTGGATACCGTATGGCGTTCCGTGGTGGATTATCATTTAACATTAATGACTTGATCATTCCTGATGTAAAAGAAGAAATGATCGAGAATGCACAGGGTGAAGTAGGTGAAGTGTGGGAAAACTATAACATGGGTTTAATTACCAATAACGAGCGTTACAACCAGATCATTGATATCTGGAGCCGTGTGGATACCAAGGTTACTGAAACTTTGATCCGTGAACTGGCTAATGATAAACAGGGATTCAATTCTGTTTACATGATGTTGGATTCGGGTGCCCGTGGTAGTAAGCAGCAGATCAAACAGCTGGCTGGGTTGAGGGGATTGATGGCCAAGCCTCGTAAATCAGGCTCATCAGGATCTGAAATTATTGAAAACCCGATCCTGGCAAACTTTAAAGATGGTTTAAGTGTATTGGAGTACTTTATCTCTACGCATGGTGCCCGTAAAGGTTTGGCGGATACGGCTTTAAAAACAGCGGATGCGGGTTACTTAACACGTAGGCTGGTAGACGTTAGCCAGGATGTTGTGATCAATGAAGAGGATTGCGGCACTTTACGTGGTATTGCAACTTCTGCATTAAAAGATAATGAAGATATTATTGAAGGATTAAGCGACAGGATTGAAGGACGTACTTCTTTACATAACGTGTACCACCCGGTTACAGAAGAATTACTGATTACCGCAGGTGAAGAGATCAGTGCAGAAATGGCTAAGAGAATTGACGAAAGCGGTATTGAAACTGTTGAAATACGTTCAGTATTAACCTGCGAAAGCAAACGTGGTGTGTGTGTAAGATGTTATGGTAAAAACCTTGCTTCCGGTATGCTGGCACAAAGAGGTGATGCAGTGGGAATCATTGCAGCACAGTCTATCGGTGAACCAGGTACGCAGTTAACCTTACGTACTTTCCACGTGGGTGGTGTGGCAGGCTCTGCATCAGTAGAATCTACCTTACCGGCTAAGTTTGATGGTACGATACAGTTTGACGGTTTACGTACCGTAACTACCGAAGATAATGAAGGTAAAAAAGTACATGTGGTAATCGGCCGTACTGGTGAGGTAAGAATTATGGACGTGAAGAACGATCGTTTACTGATCACCAATAACGTTCCTTACGGTGCTACATTAAATGTAAAAGACGGGCAGAAAGTTACCAAAGGCGAAGTGATCTGTACATGGGATCCGTTCAACAACGTTATCGTTGCCGAAGTGGGTGGCCAGATTAAATTTGAAGCTTTATTGGATGGTATCACTTACCGTGATGAATCGGATGAACAAACCGGTCACCGTGAAAAAGTGGTTATCGAAACAAAAGATAAAACCAAATTACCGGTTATTATTGTAGAAGGTAAAGAGAAAAAATCTTACAACTTACCGGTAGGCTCACACGTAGTGGTTGAAGAAGGCGATGATGTAAGAAGCGGCCAGGTACTGGTTAAAATTCCAAGGGTATTAAGCAAACTGAAAGATATTACGGGTGGTCTGCCTCGTGTAACAGAATTGTTCGAGGCACGTAACCCAAGTAACCCTGCAGTAGTTTGTGAAATTGATGGTGTGGTTGCCTTTGGAGCTATCAAGCGTGGTAACAGGGAGATCATTGTAGAAGCAAAAGACAGCGTGGTTAAAAAATACTTAGTTCCATTGAGCCGCCAGATCCTGGTGCAGGATGGTGACTTTGTAAAAGCCGGTGCTGCATTAAGTGACGGACAAACTGCTCCTGCTGATATCCTGGCTATTAAAGGACCATTTGCTGTGCAGGAATACGTGGTAAATGAGATCCAGGAAGTATATCGTTTGCAAGGTGTGAAGATTAATGATAAGCACGTAGAGGTTATTGTAAGGCAGATGATGCGTAAAGTAACTGTGGAAGATGCCGGTGATACTAAATTCCTTGAAGGGGATACAGAAGACAGGCACGACTTTAATGCAGAGAATGATTACATCTTTGATAAAAAAGTAATTACAGAAGCGGGCGAAAGCGGTAAACTGAAAGTAGGACAGATCGTTACCTTGCGTGATGTACGTGAAGAAAATTCTGTATTGAGAAGAGCAGATAAAAAATTAGTTGAATTCCGTGATGCACATCCTGCAACTTCTTCACCGTTGTTGTTAGGTATAACCAAAGCATCATTGGGTACGCATAGCTGGATATCTGCTGCATCATTCCAGGAAACAACCAAAGTATTATCTTCTGCTGCCATACAGGGTAAAACAGATCTGATGCTTGGTCTGAAAGAAAACGTTATCACAGGACACCATATTCCGGCTGGTACAGGTTTACGTGAGTTTGAAAACATGATCGTAGGAAGCAAAGAAGAATACGAACTGTTGATGACTACCAAGGAAGCGATGAGCTTTGATGACGAAGAGTAATAATACGAATTCTACTAATTACACTAATTACACGAATTTATACAGGAGCCCCGTTAAAAAGCGGGACTCCTTTTTTATTACGGGCAGCCAAACCTGTATTTATATTAAAACGTAGATTGTAAAAAGGAATATTATCAAAATCATAAAACATATCCCGGGGTTTTGCATACTGCTGATGTTGTCATCCACATTGGTAAGCTGTGCTTTTAAAAGTATCACCCGCCATAAAAACATTACTTACCTGCAGGCAGATAGTTTACATAGCCAAAAGAAACAGGAATTAAATGTATTTGCTCCACGCCATAAGAAACAATTGAAAGATGTTTTTATTTTCATTTATGGCGGTAACTGGAACTCGGGCAGGAAAGGATTGTATAATTTTTTTGGCAGCAGGATGGCCCGCAAAAACGTAGTAACAGTGGTTGTAGATTATCCAAAAAGTCCTGCGGCAAATTATAATGATATGGTTATTGCAGTTGCAAAAGCCGTACAATGGACAAAAAACAATATTGACAAATATGGAGGCAACCCCAACCGTATATTTATTTCCGGGCATTCTGCCGGCGGACATCTTGCTGCACTGGCAAGTATAAAAAATAGTTATTTTGATACGCTGGGGATGAAGAATCCTGTAAAGGGAATTATCCTGATCGATGCCGCAGGCCTGGATATGTACGGCTATCTTAAAACTGAAGGACTGGAAGAAGGCCATACTTATTTTAAAACTTTTACCACCGATAGCGCAATATGGAAACAGGCATCGCCATTGTATTATTTGCATGCAGCCATACCGGCCCTGCTTATTTACCGCGGCAGTAAAACCTATCCCTCTATTTCGGAAAGCAATGAGAAATTTGTTATGGCATTAAAACGATATACCACTGCACCGAACTACCATATTTTAAAAGGAAAGAAGCATGTAGCCATAATAACACAGTTCTTCAATCCTTATAATGTACGATATAAAGAAATTATAGCGTTCATGAAAGCGCAAATGTGAATGGTCAATTGGCAATTGTCAATGGTTAGTTGTCAATGGGAAACAGCTGTTCTTAATAGGCTCCCCATTCACTATTCACCATTCACCAATCATCACCGTTAACCCTTTCCTAAACTTTGGTTTTTACTATTGCTGAATCTGGTTTTGTCGTTATCTTGCCAGTTGTAAATAATGTGAAATGAAGAATTTGTCACTGGTTTTAAACCTCGTATTGATTGCTGCTGTAGGGTACCTGTATTTTTATAATTTTTCCGGCAAAAAAGGAACCGGCGCCATTAGTTCTGTATCGGGTAATACCGCTAAAGACAGTTGTACCACAAGGCATCGTATTGCTTATGTAGAACTTGATTCACTGAATGAAAACCTGCTATACCTGAAGCAGCAGCGCAAACAACTGGAAGCGCAGCAGAAACAGGTAGAATCAAAGATCGCCTCAGATTATAAGGAGCTTGACCAGAAGAAAAATAATTTTTTACAAAAGAATCCCAACGCAAAACCAGAAGAGTTGCAACAAATGCAAATGGTATTGATGCAGGAACAGGAACGTATAGAATCAGAAAGACAAAAGCAATCGCAGATATTCAACCAGAAGGGATTTACGCTAATGGAAGGGATTCAAAAAAACCTGAAAGAATTTTTAGCAGAGTATAATAAAGAGCATAAATTTCAATACATACTCACCACGGGTAGTGGAATAGATTACCTGATCTATAAAGACAGTACACTCGATATTACCAAAGATGTGATCAAAGGAATGAACCTAAAATTGAAACCGGTTGTCAATTAGGCATTCAATCCAATAAAATTATTTATCTTGTTCCGGTATAACTAACCGGAATTTTTTATGACAGAACAAACCAACTCCTTTAAACCCAGCCTGGGTTTATTTGATGCCACAATGATAGTTGCCGGAAGCATGATAGGCTCCGGTATTTTTATTGTAAGTGCAGATATTACCCGTAACGTGGGCAGTGCAGGCTGGCTGATCGCAGTATGGCTGATCACTGGTTTTATGACGTTGACTGCAGCGTTAAGTTATGGAGAGTTAAGTGCCATGTTCCCAAAGGCGGGCGGGCAGTACGTTTATTTAAAGGAAGCCTTCAATCCCCTGGCAGGTTTTTTATATGGCTGGAGTTTTTTTGCGGTGATACAAACCGCTACCATTGCGGCTGTAGGCGTTGCATTCAGTAAGTTTGCAGCCTATCTTTTTCCTGTATTAAGCGAAAAAAATATTATTGCCGACCTTGGTTTTGTCACGATATCTGCAGCGCAGATCGTTGCTATTATTTTAATTATGTTACTTACCTATATCAATACCAAAGGAATTGAGGGCGGTAAATTGATACAAAGGGTGTTTACTTCTGCAAAATTACTGGCCTTGTTTGGCCTTATTATTTTTGGTTTCTTTTTAGCCAAAGAGAGTTTTTGGAGCGAGAACTGGAAAACAGGTTTTACTGCAATGCAGGAAACAAAAGGCAGTTCCGGAAACTGGTTCTCCATTGGTGGTGCTGCATTGGTAGGCGCTATCGCAGCTTCAATGTCGGGCTCTATCTTCAGCAGCGATGCATGGAATAACGTAACGTTTATTGCAGGCGAAATAAAAAACCCTAAACGCAATATCGGCCTGAGTTTATTTTTAGGCACACTGATCGTAACCGTGATATATGTTTTTGCCAACCTCATGTACCTTAATGTGCTGCCTTTACAAGGCATTGCATCTGCAGAAAATGACAGGGTAGCCGTAACCGCTGCCAAAAGTATTTTTGGAGATGCCGGCACTTATGTGATCGCCATACTGATCATGGTATCTACGTTTGGTTGTAATAACGGGTTGATATTGGCGGGAGCAAGGGTATACAATACTATGGCAAAGGATGGTTTGTTTTTTAAAAAAGCCGCCAGCCTTAATAAAAATGCTGTTCCCGAATTTGCTTTGTGGGCACAATGTATAATGGCCTCCCTGCTTTGCTTAAGTGGTACCTATGGCAAACTGCTTGATATGATCTCCTTTGTAGTGGTATTATTTTATGCATTGACGATACTGGGTATTTTTAAATTACGCAAAGACAGGCCGGATGCAGATCGTCCGTATAAAGCTTTTGGCTATCCTGTTCTGCCTGTTATTTATATTATTTTAGCTTTGGTGTTTTGTGTGTTTTTAATTAAGATGAGCCCTGTGTATGCCGGTATAGGCCTTGGGATTGTATTGGCAGGCATCCCGATTTATTTTATTGCAATAGCAAACAAGAAAAAAGAATAGTGTACATGGATTTTGATCAATTATTTCAACAGTTTACAACAATAAAAGTTGCCGTGGTAGGCGATGTAATGCTGGATACTTACTGGTGGGGAAATGTAGAACGTATTTCACCGGAAGCACCGGTGCCCGTAGTGGCGGTGAGTAAAAAAGAACAACGTATAGGCGGCGCCGGTAATGTAGCCCTTAATTTACGTTCGCTGGGCGCATCGGTAAGTGTATTAAGCGTATTGGGAAAAGATGATGACGGTAACCAGCTTACTACGTTATTTAACGATAATCACATCAATACCACTTATCTCGTTTACAGCGATCAAAGGATTACCACCAATAAGATACGCATCATCAGCCGTAACCAGCATATGATGCGGCTGGATGCCGAATTGACAAAAGATATTAATGCGGCGGAAGAAGAAAAACTGCTGGCCGCTGTTGAAAAATATATTACCACCGAATCGCCTGATGTAGTGGTACTGGAAGATTACAATAAGGGCGTGCTTACTGAAAGTGCCATCACTGCCATCATCAGTCTATGTAAAAAGTATGAGGTGTTAACTACGGTTGACCCTAAACGTAAAAACTTTTTTGCCTATAAAGGCATTGATATTTTTAAGCCGAATTTAAAAGAGGTTAAAGAAGGGTTGAATTTATTGTCGGATGAAGTAAACTTAAAACTGCTAAAAGATATTCATCTTCAACTGAAAAATAAACTGCAGCATAAAATATCCTTCATTACCTTATCGGAAAAAGGGGTTTTTTATAATGATGACCTCACTGCATCCCTTATTCCTACACATATCCGCAATGTAGCTGATGTAAGCGGTGCAGGTGATACAGTTATTGCGGTAGCTTCATTGGTGTATGCTGCAACGAAAGATATTCACCTGATGGCAGATATGGCCAATATCGCCGGTGGCCTGGTTTGCGAAGAAGTAGGAACGGTGGCTGTTGACAGAAAAAAATTAATGGCAGAATGTAAACAATTATTGCATTGATTTTTTATCCCGCTCTTCTTTTAATTGCTGCCGCTTTTCTGCGATGGCTAAAAACCGGTTGAAGTTTATAAACAACTCAAAAAAGATCTTCACCACAATAAAGATCAGTATAAAAAATTTCCCTCCGCCAAAGGTCAGGAACATACTGCCCAGTATCACTACAAACTGTTGTATAAAAATTCTTCCGTAAGGTTCAAACATCAGTCTCCCCATACTTATGGTCTTGAATTTGCCCGAAGAAAAAAAACTAAACACATTTTGCACCGTGTAATAAGCGACAAAGATCAACAGTAATAATTTGCCATCATGGCCCAGCAATTCCGGAATTTTTGTATACCGCATCAACATGAATCCATCGGGTACCATACCACTCACGGAAAAGAATATCTGCGTTTGTATCAGCACAAATAAGCCATAGTGTATAATAAAAAAGAAAATAAAGAACCAGCCACTTTGCATGGTAGTACTGCCCTGGTTTTCCCAGGCATCTTTCTTTTTTACAAATAAAGTAACACAGGCCATTTTGATCACGTTGATCAGGCCAACAATTACTGTTTCCATACAGTACACTAAAAATACCTGTTTGGCATCCCATTTATTAAACCACACGCCATATAACGGAATGCAATTAACAAGTATTAAAAAGAAATCGCTAATTGTTAATGTACGTTTAAACATTGCCGTAAAATTGTAGAAGTTTTATGGCAGTAAATTAAATACTTTTGAGCGTACAATTAATACCCACCAACACGTATGCAAAAACTATCGATTGCCATTCACGGAGGCGCAGGAACTATTTTAAAAGAAGACATGACCCCGGAACTGGAAGCCGCTTATTTAAAAGGATTGAATGATGCATTGAATGCCGGTTATGCCGTACTGGAAGAAGGTGGTACTGCCATCAATGCCGTTAAAGCAGCTATAGTAATATTGGAAGATAATCTGATGTTCAATGCAGGCCGCGGTTCGGTATTTACCAAAAAAGGGGTACAGGAAATGGATGCGGCCATAATGGATGGCAAAGACCTGGCCGCAGGTGCGGTGGCGGGTGTACGCAATGTACGCAACCCGATAGAGCTGGCTGCAGAAGTGATGATCAACAGCAACCACGTTTTTTTAAGTGGAAAAGGGGCCAATGATTTTGCCATAAAACAAGGGATCAAACTGGAGCCCGATGAATTCTTCTTTTCTCAATTCCGCTACGATCAATGGAAGGCCATTAGGGATAGTGATAATTATTCATTGGATCATACACACCAGGGACTGGAAGAATTATTTAAAGATAAAAAATTTGGTACTGTTGGCGCAGTTGCCTGCGACAGCAATGGCAATATTGCCGCTGCTACAAGCACGGGCGGCATGACGAATAAAAAATATGGCCGTATCGGCGATAGCCCTCTTATTGGTGCGGGTACTTATGCCAATAATAAAAGCTGTGCAATAAGTTGTACCGGTCACGGCGAGCCATTTATATGCGCCGTAGCTGCACACGATGTAAGTTGCTTAATGGAATACAAGGGCATGAGCCTGCAGGAAGCCATGTACGAAGTAGTGCAGGTTAAATTACCTAAAATGGATGGCGAAGGCGGTATGATAGGAGTAGACGCTGCAGGAAATGTGGCCATGATATTTAACAGTGCAGGAATGTACAGGGGGATGCGCAACAGTGATAATGAAACCAGCGTACAGATTTATCACGACTAAAGCTTTATTGAAGTTGTTTATTTTGAAGTTTAGGGTAGATAAGAGAACATTTACATCATATCTTTGCAGCGTCAACAGATCATTTTAGAACAGCGCAAAGCAAATGAAAAAGATAGCAGTTATTGTTGCAGGAGGAATTGGTACAAGAATGAACAGCACGGTACCCAAACAGTTTTTATTGTTAAAAAATAAACCGGTTTTATTTTACACTATCGATACTTTTTTAAAAGCATATGATGATCTGCAGATCATACTGGTGTTGCCGGAAGAACATGTAGCCGCAGGCCAGGAGATAATTGATGCTTTTTTTGATTATAGCCGGATAGCTATCACCACCGGCGGCAGAACAAGATTTCACTCGGTACAAAACGGGTTGGCCTTGATTGAAGAAGAAAGTATTGTGTTTGTTCATGATGCGGTACGTTGTTCTTTAACTACCCAACTGGTACAGCGCTGTTATGAAGCTGCCATTGAATACGGGTCGGCCATACCGGTAGTAGACAGTAAGGATAGTGTACGAATTGTTACCGGGGATGATAATGCAGCAATAGAAAGAACCCTGGTGAAACTGGTACAAACCCCGCAAACTTTTCACAGCAAGATTTTATTACCCGCCTTTAATATCGATTACAAAGATAAATTTACCGATGAAGCCACAGTGGTTGAAGCTTTTGGATTAAAGGTGAAACTGGTGGAAGGCGAGGAAAATAATATAAAAATCACCCGCCTGCAGGATTTGGTAGTAGCAGAATCAATCATTGCCCAATAATTTTTTATTGAAAGCACTGTTAAAAAATATTTTACAAAAGCTGGGTTGCTATCATTTTTTACAGGGCAATTACCGCCAGGTATTATTCACTTTCAAAAAACTTGCCAGTAGATATAAATACGCAAAATTTAAAGGGGAAGGATTTACCTGCAATTGTTGCGGGGCCGTGTACAGTAGATTTATTCCCGATCATCCTGTAGCAGAAAATAATACTGCCATAAAAGCGAATCATGTAATTGCCGGGTATGGCGAAAATATTTTATGCCCCGCATGCCTGAGTACTGCCAGGGAAAGATTGATCATTGCGGTATTGAACAATGATATAAAATTATCCGGTAAAAAGATATTGCACCTTTCTCCTGAAAAAAATCTCTATAATTTTATTAAGGTAAATAACGAAGTGATCACTGCAGATATCCAGCCCTTGTGGTATAAAAAAATTGATTCTGCTATAAAAGCGGAGGATGCTACACAATTTTCTTTTAATGATCATAGTTTTGATGTGGTGATTGCAAATCATATCATGGAACATATTCCAAACGACCGCAAAGCACTTGCAGAAATTTACCGGGTATTAAAACCTGGCGGAAGGGCAATCCTGCAGGTACCTTATTCCACTACCATTGCGTATACTATTGAAGATCCCGGTATTAATGATCCTCAGCAGCAGTCTGCTTTGTTTGGTCAAAAAGATCATGTAAGAATTTACCAGTTGAACGATTATATACATCGGTTACAGGCTGGTGGTTTTACCGTTGCAGTTACAACATACGAAGAACTGTCGGCGTATTATAAAAATGCCATCCAGCACGATGAAGTATTTCTGTCTATTTTGAAAGCAGCGCACGATAGTAAGCCGGCAGTGGCTTAAGTAGGTTGAAAGGAAAGGGCAGGTTATTCCGGTATATCGTGCTGTAGGGTTCGATGGTTGCGCCGAATTTTTTATAAAAAGCAGCAACTGACGGGGTATCGCTTCCTTCAAAATCGAATAACAATTCTTTGCCGGCATGTTCTTTTATAAAACTGTCGATTAATAAAGAAGAAGCGCCATGTTGTTTACTTTCCGGTGTATTGCCTACTAACCAGTAATACACCCTGTTTTTAAAGAATAAAAAAATAGCAGAAGCCACCAGGGTTCCTTCGTTGGTAAACACGCCGTAACTTATTGCATGGCTTTTGTAAAAAGTATACACCTGCTGTAATTTTTCAAACAACCCATTTTCTATTGTAGTGAATTTAGGAAATTCTTTTTTACAAATAGCAGCAATGGATTCAAATGGAATATCTTTTTTTATGCTGCAGCCGGCTTTAATGGCTTTGGCAATATTGCGGTGAATATTTTCAGAATATTTTTTTTGCAATTCGGTAAAAGAGGAACGAAGATCCAATACATAATTATGCCTTGTAATTATTGTTCCACCTATAAAGGAAATGATATTGCCGCTGTTAAAACTCAGGTCCCATAGTTTGAATTTTTTAGGAATGGCTTTAAGGAACCGCGTAACTATTGCGGCATTTATATTATTACCAAAAATGCCCAATGCAGGAGTAATGGAAGGTTGAAATAAATAGTGAATGCCCATTTTTTTTCTGCAGGGTAGTGGCATTACCATTTCATAATCATTTAATACCAATGCATGCCATCCTGCAGACATAGCATCCAGGTACCCGCTGGCACCGTAGAGTAAACCATTGGACGCATTATTGATACAGGCATCCCATTTTGTTTTGTTGATCTGCCCGGGTAAAAGGTATTGTATGCTATCCATCAAAAAGGAATTTGGGGAATCATTTTTCTCAACGATATATTTTGTATATCGATACTGAAGGAAAGCGTTCTGATTAAGCGTTTATCCGGTATGGTAGACAGGAAATAATCCTTGTATACTTTGCTGTAAAGTATGGGCACATAAACATTCAGCACGTTATTGAAAAGCGATAACTGTAAACCGGCATCATATAAAAACCGGCCGGTACTACTGTTCTTTTGCCATGCACCGGCATAAGTACCAATGTCGAGGAATGCCTTTAAGGGTAACTTAAATGGTAATACCTGTAACGGGTTGATGACTTTCGGAATGTCGGTGGTTAAATTCAATGCTGCCAGCCAGTCGTCAGTTTTACCGATCTTATCGCTCAGCAGGTCTGTCCGTACTTTAAAACCACCGTCACGTATCATGATCTGCTGCGAGGAGTAGCCTTTAAATTCATTCCTGCCTATAAAATAATTACTGTAGGTATAGTCTTCATAGCCTTTTGGTCCTGTCATATTTAAATGATAGGGATCGGTTTCAAATTGTTTGATAAAAGTTTTGTCCGTGGTATAAAAGAATTTTCCTGCAAATAACCTCAGGTTTAAACCGCCGCCTTTTGCATAATTAAAATAATAATTGCCTGTAAAATTAGTGCGTACAAATCCATCTCCCTGCTCCACCTGCAAGGCGCCTTTGTACGGGTACAGTACCCTGTTATTCTCCAATACAAACTGCAATTGGTTAACGTATCTCGCCTTCCATGGGTAACTGATAATATCTATCTGCATGGAAGTGTCTCTTTCAAAAAGAATTTGCTGTTCGTGGATGAGAAAGGTTTTCCATTGGATGAATTTGGTAACCGTACTTCTTGCGCTTTTATTGGCAAAAACAAACTTGAAAGAGGGTACAATTTTGGTAAACTGCAGGTAGTTTAATTTATTGGTAGAGTCTGCATAAGTATCTCCGCTAAAAGAGGCGCCTGAAACAGACAGTACTGCTTTTTGCCCGTTAGAGCCCGGGTGCCAGGTATAACTCATTTGCCCGATGCCATTGAATTTTTTACTTTTTGATGAATACAGGGGTGCAACAACAAATTGAAACCTGGAAGGCGGTAAACTATAATTGTGCAGCAGCACCCCAAACATAACTTTATTATAAAAATTATAGCCCACTGCAGGAAATAAAGAAATATAATGATGCTTGTCGGCTTCTTTGGCGCTGCCTAATAAAGTGAGCCGGAGGTCTTTTTTGTGCGTAGTTTTTTCAAGCGTACCTTTTTGCTGTAATAAAGAAAATACAGCATCCAGGTTTTTGCCACTTACTTCCTCCATCACGGTTTTAAAATCTTCAGGATAAGGATGTTTAAAGCTCCAGCGTTGATAATATACTTTCATGCAACTATCAAATACAGCAGTACCCAATTCTTTTTCCAGCAATGCCATCCACTGGCCTGTTTTTATATAAGCAACAAAATTATAATTGGCTTCACTGAATTTTTCGGAGGGGGTTTCTATTGGCTGATCCTTTTTTGCATTGGTGATGGTTTTTAAAATGGCTTTTCCAATATCAACCGGCATTTTGTTTTTAATAAACCCGGGACCAACGTTAAAATCCATGGATGTGCTGCCATATTGCTGTAAGTTATACCGGTTATCGTAATACGTATTCATGCCTTCGTCCATCCATGGGTGTTGCCTTTCATTGCTGGCTAAAATGCCATAGAACCAGTTATGTCCCACTTCGTGGTTGATCACAAAGTCGAGCATCTTTTCGCTGCCACCAGATTCCAGTAAAGTAATGGTAGGGTATTCCATTCCGCCGCCATTGCCGCCATCTACAATGCTCACCGTATTGTAAGGATATTCCCCCAGCCATTTACTTTTGGTTAGTATGGCCTGTTTGGTAAATGCAATACTGTTTTTCCATTCGGCTGCATTGGTTTTATAGTAGTACACTGCAACCGATATAATTTTGCCGGAAGGCAGTTGAAGGGTATCTTTTTTTTCAACAAAAGTTTTATCTGCAAACCATGCAAAGTCATGTACATTTTTTTGTTTGTACAATATCGTTTTTAATGCAAGGGAAGAAGGGATGTTTTTACTGCCTGTTTTTTTTGGGGGGGTATCTGTTGTTTTTCCTTTTGCAGCAATAGTAGTTTTAATTACCGGGGCTAAAACAGCTGCCGGTGCTGTAAAAGAAGAATCGGTGAGTTGACCTGTAGCCGCTACGATATAATTTTTAGGTAATGTGATCTGCACTTCAAAATCTCCAAACTCACTGTAAAATTCTCCCTGGTCTAAATAAGGGATAGGATGCCAGCCTTTTCTATCATATACTGCCGGCTTAGGATACCATTGGGTAATTTGGTAGGCCTGGCCTTTATGCCCGCCTCTTGAAAAATTATAGGGCAGCTGCACATGAAATGGCGTTTCTATTTTACAATGACTTTTAGGGGCCAGGGGTTTGGGCAATAGGAGTTTAATAATATCCTGGTGCTGTGGATGATCTTCTGTTTTTGCAGTAGTATTGTTTACGCGAAAATTAAGGCGGTTGATATACCCACGTTGATCATTATCCGAAAAGTAAAAAGCCGTACTGCCGTTTTCCAAAGCCTGGTCGGTATAGGCGCTGTGATCGTTCTTAAAAGCATTGGGCCATAAATGAATCCAGATAAAATAAAGCGTATCGGGAGAATTGTTATAATACTCCATTTTAATGAAGCCATCCAGGGTTTGGGCGGTATCATTGAGTGTAACATCGATGTTGTAATTTACCCGTTGCTGCCAGTATGCAGCGGCCGGCGTATTTACAGATTGGCAGTAGGTAGTGAACTGGCCGAAAAAAAACAAAACTAGAAAAGCGGTTATTTTCAAAACAGTGGTTTTTTCAAAAATAAACAAATCAACGCATTGCAACGAACTTTATCAACAGAAGTTTAGGGCAGTAATTGCCTGATATATGACGATTTATTTACCTTTTCCACTAAAAATGATCCTGATAGTATGCAGCATGATTTTAAAGTCGAGCGCCAGGGAAATGTTTTCAATGTACATCAGGTCATAGGGCATACGCTCGATCATTTCTTCTACCGATGAAGCATAACCAAATTTAACCATGCCCCAGCTGCTGAGCCCCGGTTTTACTTTAAACAAATAATTGTACTCCGGCCGTTGTTCAATGATACGGTCAATATAATATTTTCTTTCCGGCCTTGGACCTACCAAACTCATTTCTCCCTTGATGATATTCCATAACTGGGGCAATTCATCCAGCCGCCATTTACGCATGGTTTTGCCCCATTGGGTTATTCTCGGATCATTATCATAACTTAATTGTGGCCCGTTTTCTTCGGCATTTTTTACCATACTCCTGAACTTATACATCGTAAACGGTTTGCCCTTATAACCTATCCGTTCCTGTAAAAAAAACAGCCTGCCTTTTGAAGAAACCATCACCCTTAATGCGGTAAAAAGAATCAGGGGTAACAAAATGACAGCAGCCAATGCAGCGATCATAATATCCAGCAGCCGCTTAATATTTTGCTGCCAGGAACGTAACAGGCCCGAATGCAGGTCAATCAGCGGAACCCCCAGCACGTTACTGGTTTGTACAGCGCCGGTTAAAATATCAACCGTATCGGGAGTGATCTTTATATTGATATTTTTATCGCTTAACTGCTGCAGGATCTTTTCTATTTTTTCCCTTTCTTTTTTTTCTACTGCAATAATTACTTCTTCGATATTGTTTTCGGTAATAATGGCGGCAATGTTTTCGGTGCTGCCAAAATTTTTAATGGCGGAAGGTAACTGCGAACCACTGTTACCGTTAGTGTTGACAAAACCGCTGATGAGATAGCCGGTCTTTTCTTTATTAACAGTGATGGCTTTGTACAATTGTAAAGCATTGTTACGTGAACCGATGATAAGGGTATTGAAAGACACTGCTCCTTTTTCGAGTTGTGTTTTTACCGTTGTTAAAAAAAATAAACGGATAGTAAATGTAATTACAAACTGGGTGAAGAGCAGGGATAAAAATTCTTTGTAGTAATTATTATAATCTCTTGTAGCATCATATAAAATAAAAAGAAAAAAGATAATGATACTTCCTGCAAAAGAATTGCTAAAGGTTTTTGCAAACTCTGCCAGTCTTGACTTACTGTAAATATTTTTATAACTGCCTGTAAGATGGTATAAGATCAACCATGCAAGGGGATATAATATTAACCCCAGATAAAATTTGGGCCCCACTAATGGCGCCTCATCAAGGATCTGCTTACGGGTAAAATAAAAAATGATCCATGCCAGTATGGCTGCAAAAAAATCGCCTGCGGCATACCAACCAATATGTACCCTGCGCTGTTTCAACTGGCAAAAAAATTAGGTTACAAAAAATGAAACTGACCTCTTAACTATGGATGGCTTTACTTATTTTTTCCAGGATCTGGTGGGCTACATCCATGGCCCTGAAGCCGTCTACCACACTAACAGGAGTGCCGGTATTATTTTTAATCGCCTTGCAGAATTCCTCCAGTTCCATTTTTATAGCATTTACTTCAGGCACAATGGGATTAGCAATCGCAATCGTTTTTTTGCCGCTATTGGTTTCTATATCAAAAGTAAAAACATTGGTATCTCCGGGAGTATTCAATTTAATGATCTCTGTTTTCTTTTCTAAAAAATCTATTCCTATGTAAGCATCTTTCTGAAACAACCGCATTTTCCGCATTTTCTTCATTGATATCCTGCTGCTGGTAAGATTGGCTACACAACCATTATCAAATTCAATCCTTACGTTGGCAATATCCGGGGTATCGCTCATTACAGATACACCGTTGGCGCTGATATAATTCACATTGCTTTTTACCAGGTTTAAAATGATATCGATATCATGTATCATCAGGTCCAGTATCACACTTACATCCGTACCTCTTGGATTAAATTGGGCCAAACGGTGCACTTCAATAAACATCGGGTTAAGGCTATGGTCTTTAAGTGCTAAAAAAGCCGGGTTAAATCTTTCCACATGACCTACCTGGAATTTTATATTGGCTTCTTTGGCTAGTTTTACCAGTACCCTTGCCTCATCCATAGTATGGGCAAGCGGCTTCTCTACAAATACATGTTTGCCTTTTTTAATGGCTGCTTCACATAATTTAAAATGAAATACCGTAGGGGTAACAATATCAAGCGCATCACAGTCATCCATCAATGCTTCAGGACTAATATATCTTTTAAGATTATATTTTTCACTTACCTGTGCAGCATTGGCATCGTCGGTATCACAGAATCCTACTAATTGCACGCCTTCGATCTCTACCCAGTTATTCAAATGAAATTTTCCCAAATGGCCGGTGCCTATAACTCCAACTTTAAGCATAAAAGCAAATGTTTCATCAAAGTTAATTGATTAGGCGTTAAGGTAGATAAAACGGCAATTAAATCGCTGATGATAATATAAGGCCCAACGATTTACCGGGCCGCATAAGCGTAAGCTGTCATCTTATTAATCTACCAGTTTGTTTTCCAAAACATACCTTATCAACTCAGAAGTAGTATTCAATCCTATCTTTTGCATCACCCTTTTCCGATAAGTGCTGATACTGCTTGGAGTAAGCGACAGTTCATCAGCAATTTCATTAAATGGCTTGCCCGTAACAAGCTGTTTAATTACATCAAGTTCCCTGCCACTCAGTTTTTCATGTGTTTTTTTAACGAAGCCGGGCTTACACTGGAAGCAAATAAGTCGATGATAGTTTGCGAAAAATATTTTTTTCCTTCCAGCAGCAATTGCATGGCCTGTAAAAGTTCTTCGCCTCCCTTGTTTTTATTTACAAAACCGCTTGCGCCTGATTTTATCACCCACATGCCGTACTGTTCTTCACGGAATTTGGATTTTTATAATCATACCCCGACAGCTAAATTTTTTTTATGCAACCCAACCCGGATGTATTAACTTAGTAAACGTGGAATGGGGCCGTTTACTAAAACTGTCAACTTTTGTAAACATAACCTTAATTAACAACGATTACATGCGGACTAAATAATTTACCCGAATACAAAGCCCTGCTATTAATGTTTCTATTCTTGCAATCTTTACCTGGTGGATTTTGTTCCTATAAAGGAATGACAATAACTAGTATGTCAGGGATAAAATTTTCATATAAACCAAGAACAATAAAAACTGCTGAACGACTTGCCATCACTTTAAATATACATTTACCCGTACTGTACATCAAAATTAAATCCAGATGAACTTAAAACCTATTCTGGGGTTCATTAAAAAACCTGTAATTGCAGGGTTACTGGTTTTTATCAGTTGCCTGTGCATCACTGTTTTTGTTACCCATCAACGATATATCATTTTCAAAAATATAGAGCAAAGGGAGCTGACCAGTTCCGCCAACGCAGTTAAAGATAAAATAGAAGCCAACCTGAGACAGGGCGCTGAAGCTGCTTCAACATTTAGCTTTATCGTTAAAAACTATGGTGTTGGAAACAATTTTGATTCTATTGCCAGTGAAATATTAAGGTCGCACAAAAATGTTGATATCATTCAATTGGTAAAGGGTGGCATCATTACACATGTTTATCCCCTCAAAGGAAATGAAGCAGCTATCGGCTTTGATATTCTGGCCGATTCAACCGTTAATAAAGGAATCTTTCAGGCCGTTGAAAAAAAAGAAATGTTTTATGGCGGCCCATTTAAATTAGCGATGGGGGGCAAGGGTATTGTGATAGACCTGCCCATATTTATCGATAATAAATTCTGGGGGTTTTCAACGGTTATCATAAAGCTATCAACGTTAATCCGTTCAGCTAATCTTGAAAACGACAATAATTCGGCATATCGTTTTCAATTATCCAGGGTAAGACCCCGCACCAACCAGGAAGAATTTTATTTGCCAGGCGCCGATAAATTTAGAAAAGAACTTTCTGTAGATGTGGGAATAACAGAAGGGAAATGGAAGATCTATGCATCGTTTAACAAACCCCAGACCTTTTTTTCACCCATACCTTTTTTGATCATCGGCTTTTTACTTTCAATTGCTGCAGCTTTATTTATATGGGATAAAACCAGGCAGCCTCAAAAGTTAAAAAAACTGGTGGAGGAGCAAACGGGTTTATTGAATCATGCATTTGATTTTTCAGCAATAGGCATGGCGCTGGTTTCCCTGGATGGAAATTGGATAAGAGTAAATAAAGAATTATGCAGGATGCTCGGATATACAGAAGAAGAGTTATTGGCACTTCCGTTCGCAAAACTGACCCATGCAGATGATGTAAATGAAAATCTTGCTTTTTTATCCGGGGCTGCCAAAGGGAAAGCAGATACTTACAGGGTTGAAAAAAGATATTTTCACAAAGACGGATCAATTGTTTGGGTCAATTTAAATACCCGGGTTGTAAAAGACAACCAGGAGCGACCCCTGCATTTTGTAGCACAAATTGAAGATATCACCGAACGCAAAAAAGCGGAAGCAATAATATCGGAAAGAGAATCCCTGCTAACGGCTCTTTTCGATAACATAGAAGGCTCTCTTGCTTTGTATGATGCAAACAAAAAAATGGTGCTTTTCAATAGCCATTTTGCACGTAACTATAAGCTGGTTACCAATCAGGATCCTAAAATCGGGGATGGAGCCCACGACTTTTTACCAGACGAAATGAAGAAAGAACCAGCTGCATTAATGGATAGCGCATTAAAAGGTAATAAGGAAGTTTTTGAAAAGGATTACCTGAGCAATGGTAAACTGGTTAGTTTCAGAACTTCATTTAATCCTGTGATAAATGATGGCAAAGTAACAGGCGTTACCTCCTTTTCCCTTGATCTTACAAAAAACAGGGAAGCGGAAATAAAGATCCGGGAGAATGAAGAAAAATTCAGGATGTCTTTCATGACAAGCCAGGATGCATTTTATATCGGCACGCTGGATGAAGGAAGAATAATTGATGTGAACCATAGTTTTTATGAGCTGTTTGGTTATACAAGGGAGGAAGCCGTTGGCAAAACCTCATCCGAACTCAGGCTTTATGTTTATGCTGAAGACCGTGCAAAAATGGTGGAAGGGTTAAAAGCCAATGGAAGCCTTAAAGACTTCGAGATTACCTGCCGGAAAAAAAACGGGGAGTTGATGATCGTTTCGGTTACAGTGAATGTATGGCAAATGAACAACGAGCAGGTTATCATGGCTGTTATAAGAGACATTACGCAGAAAAACAGAATTGAAAAAGAATTAATGGAAAGCGAAATCCGTTTCCGCGAAGTGCTGGAGAATTCCTTATCTGCTTCGTATAAGCGTAACCTGCAGACAAACACTTATGATTACCTGAGCCCGGTATTTAAGAAAATTGCAGGCTATACACAGGATGAGATGAATAGTATGCCCATTGAAACGGTTATTGGAATGATGCACCCGGATGATATACAGGCTGTGACAGATGGTATAGCCAGGGCTATAAAGGAACCTCAAAGATCAGCAAATTCCTTAGAGTATCGTTTTAAACATAAAACCACGGGAGAGTATCGCTGGCTTAAAGATGAATTTGTTGTTATGAATGATGCAAAGGGACAAGTTGCTTCATTGATTGGCAGTGTAAGCGACATCACCGAAGGCAAACGGATAGAGGCAGAATTAATGGAGAGTAAAGAACACATGTCATTATTTGTTGAACACAGTCCTGCTTCGCTTGCCATGTTCGATAATGAGATGCGTTATATCGCCACCAGCCGCAGGTGGAAGACAGCTTATCACCTGGGAGACCAGGACATCATCGGCAAAACACACTACGAAGTATTTCCCGAAGTAGGGCAGGAATGGAAAGATATTCACCAGCGTTGTCTCAAAGGAGCTATCGAAAAAAAGGACGAAGATTCGTTTACCCGGCTTGATGGAACTACCGATTGGCTGAAATGGGAGATTCGCCCATGGCACAAAGCCTCCGGCGAAATTGGGGGCATTATTATGTTCACCGAAGTGATCACCGAACAAAAAGAATCGGAACTGAAATTTAAAAACCTTGTTGAGAAATCATTGGTAGGCGTTTACATTATGCAGAAGGGCAAATTTGTCTATGTAAATCCAAAGTTCGCCCAGGATCTTGGGTATACACCGGAAGAGATGATGGAACTTACCGACGGCCGGCAGATTGTTGATGAAAATTATACGCCCGATGAACTTCTGCAATGGAGAAAAAAAGCGGAAGCTGGCATCGTTGATGACTTTCACATTGAATTAAAATACAAAAGAAAAGACGGAACAATTATTTGGGCCGAAGTGTATTGCGGCGAAACGTTATATAAAGGAGCAAAAGCTATTCTTGGAACCTTCCAGGATATTACTGAACGAAAAAATGTGGAAGCCACCATTAAAGAACAGGCCGATATTTTTGCAGCAATCATTGAAAATGCCAATGAATCTATCTGGCTGCTTTCTCCCGATCTAAAGGTTTTACAATTCAATAAAACTGCCAAGGAAAAGCTTCAGCTGAACCGGGGGAAAGAAATTTACCTGGGAGCAGACTTTAAAGAATTCCTGCACATAGGTTCTGAAAAGGTTTTTATGTCGATGTTTAATTATGCTATAACAGGTATAAATTCTGAACTGGAATCAATGCAACCAAATATTGAGAATAAGATGTTTTGGTTAAGAACAAAAATGTACCCGGTCTATGATACCCGGAAGAAATTGATTGGTGTGGCCATTCTTACTGAAAACGTTACCAAACGTAAAGAGATTGAAAATAACTTAGAACGAAGCGAAGAAAGACACAGGGCCCTGGTAGAGAATATTAGCGATGGCATTTTATTGGTAAATAAAAACGAGGAGATCATGTATCAAAGCCCTTCTGTTCAACGGATAAACGGTTATACTTTGGAAGAGCGTGATAACCTGAGTGCTGAAGGACTTATTTATACCGAAGATATACCCGCTTACCGTAATTTTTTGCGAAAGGTATATGAAAACCCTCGTGTGCCGATGCAGGGCCAGTTTAGGATGGTACATAAGAACGGGCATATTATATGGACGGAAGGCAGCATGGTAAATATGCTGCATAATGAAAGTGTAAAGGCTATTATTGTAAACTACCGGGATGTTTCAGAACGTAAAAAAGCCACAGAGTTGTTTAAACACCAATTTGAAAACTCACCTGATATTATTCTGATCATTGATAAAAATTTAAAAATAGAATCAATAAATCGTGCCCGGCCAAATGGTCCAACTACTGCAGAGCTTATTGGGAAGAGTTCTATAGACGTATTACCTGAAGAAAGCAGGGACATGGCGATGAAAGCCATCCTGCAATGTTTTAAAACCGGAGAAAACCTGGATATTGAAAATGCATTGCTGGATGACATATGGGTGCGGTCGCGTTTTGTACCAATGGTAGTAGATGGTGAGATCAACCGTATAATGGTCATTGCTACAGATATTACAGCGCGTAAGCTGGCAGAAGATAACCTGAGGGCAAGTGAAGAGAAGAACCGGGCACTGGTAGAAAATATTACAGATGCTATTATCCTGCTGGACGAAAAACTACAACCAATATACCGGAGCCCTTCTGTAACGAGAGTACTTGGGTTTTCAAGTAAAGAAATGATGGATAAAACTGTATTTGACCTGGTACACCCGGATGAAGTGCAGGGATGCCGTAAGCTCTTCCGGAGTGCCCACGATATACCCGGTATTCCCATGCAGGGGCAGTTTCGCCTGCAGCATAAAAAAGGGTATTATATCTGGGTGGAAGGGACGGTCATGAACATGCTGCATAATAAAAGCATCAGGGCCATAGTAGTAAACTACAGGGATATAACAGAACGAAAGAATTTTGAAGAGCAGCAATTATTGATTACATCCATTGTCGATTCATCGGATGATGCCATTATCAGTAAAACCCTGGATGGAACCATCACCTCGTGGAATAAAGGCGCCCAAAATGTTTTGGGCTATACGTTTGAAGATGCAATCGGCAAAAATATTTCCATTATAATACCTCCATATCTCGCTGGGGAAGAAGAATTGATCTTAAGGAATATTGCTAAGGGTATCTCTGTCGATCATTTTGAAACAAAGCGAAAAAGAAAAGACGGGATGCTTATTGATGTATCACTTACCATTTCGCCTATTACTGATTCAACGGGAAAAATTACCGGCGCATCAAAAATACTGCGTGATACAACCGAACGTAAAAAAGCAGAAGAAAGCATCAAACAATCAGAAGCCAATTACCGCCAGCTCTTCGATAGCAGCCCTGCCCCTATGTGGGTTATCGATGCAAAAACTGCTGCTATCATACAAGTGAACCAGGCCTGTATTAAAAACTATGGTTATAGTGAAGAAGAATTCCTGAACATGACGATTGACGCTATTAGTCCTGATGAACCCAAAGTATCCCCGCAAAAAAAATCGATCCATTCGCTTTTTTCGAATTCACACAGGCATAAAAAAAAATCAGGAGAACTGATCGATGTCATTACTTCAAGTATCCCGGTAAAGCTTAATGGCGAAAAAAATATATTGATGACTGCCATTGATGTAACAGAAAAAAACCTGTATGAACAAAAATTAACGAAGGCCGCAATTAAAGCACAGGAGGAAGAACGGTATGAGATAGGGGGCGAACTGCATGACAATGTTTGCCAGCTACTGGCTACATCTATGATGTTCCTGGGAATGATCAAAAAGCATTTACCGGAGGAAACAATAGAGATCTTTGATGAATCAAATGGATACATCAACCAGGCAGCAGATGAGATCCGTAATCTTTCTCATCGTCTTGCACCCGTATTTTTCGATGAGGAAACTTTGGAAGATGCCTTGGGTAAATTATTAAGAAGTTTTAATGTGGAGCATAAATACAAGACCACTTTAAAGCTGGATAATATGATTAAAAGGTACCCGTTAAATCATGACATGCAATTGAATTTGTACAGGATATTACAGGAGCAGCTAAGGAATATTATGAAACATGCCCAGGCTACCCGGATTGAAGTTAATATAACCATGAAAGAATTTGCCTTCCTGCAAATGAGCATCATTGATAACGGAATAGGCTTTGATGCCAATGGCGCTAAAGGGGGCATTGGGCTGGCAAATATGAACAGGAGGGCGCAGCTTTTTTCGGGTACCTTTACTATCAATTCGGCACCAGGAAAAGGTTGTGAGGTTATAGTGGAGATTCCTCTAACAGGTAAGCAGCCTTAACACCCGAAGTGGATACCGGTCTTTTACAGCATCTCTTTCGCTATGTGTGTTTTCGCAATATCGCCTTTTACAATCAGTACAGTTAGACTTTAATAACGTTTGCTATATAATTTACCGTAAATAATTTCTTTATATGTAAATGGATTCCCTGTAAAATAAAAAGCCTTGAAACGTACGTTTCAAGGCTTTTTATTTGCGGACCGGACGGGGATAGTTCACTTTTATTCTACTTTTTTCAAAATACCGCTAATTTAACATGATTACTGATTATCAATATTTTATGTTAAATGTACGGCAGTTTAGAAAAATATAAATAAAAGAATATCATTTAAATGTTTCCCCTATTGATTCCCCCATTACATTTGTCTTGTCAAAGAAATGCAATCTAAAATAAGCTTTTATCTTAAAGAGCCGGCTTCAAAGTCGGAAACTTTGCTATTTACTATGGTTTACATTAACCGTAAACAGAAGTATAAATTTAGCACTGGCGTAAAACTGCACCCCGACTTTTGGAATTTAAAAAAGCAATCTATCAGGGCTTCACATCCACATAGCAAAAAACTCAACGCAACACTTAAGAAAACAAGGGCGGATTTTGAGAATATTGTATTGACGGCAGAATTACAGGACAAGCCAATAACAAAAGATTTCCTTTTGCTTCATTCCAAATATGCTAATACCTCCCCTGGTAATTTCGGTTTTAACTTTTTTGCTCTCTATGATGAATTTGTAGCCTCCAAAAAAAGCCATTGTGCCCAGGTGTCCATTAACAAGTATAACCAGGTCAAAAAGCACATGGAAGATTTTGCGCTAAAAAAACACTTTATATATTCATTTGAGGCCATAGATTTTACATTCTATGAGCAGTTTACAGGCTATCTAAGCGACGAAGCTGGCTTATTCAATACATCGGCCGAAAAAGTAATAAAATGCCTGAAAACGTTCTTAAACTATTGTTTTGAGAAAGGTCTGCATGATAACATTACATTTAAAAAATTCAAAGGACTAAAAGACAATACGGAAGAAATTATTGCTTTATCTGTGGAAGAACTGGCAAAAATTGAAAATTTAAGTTCGCTTTCCCCTTTTGATCATAAATGCCGGGACTTGTTTTTAGTACTTTGCTATACAGGAGTGCGATTTTCAGACCTTAGAATGATCAACAATAATAGAATTACAAATGGCTTCATAAGCATCACAACTCAAAAAACAAAAGATGCAGTAAAAATACCAGTTCATAAAAGGCTTTCAGACCTGTTAAGCCTATACACTGACAAAGGAATTATAAAGTTACCAGTTATCTCAAATCCGCAATTAAATGCAGCTCTAAAAGATATTGGCAAACTGGCTGAACTGAATGACAATTGTTTTAAAGTAAGATATAAAGGCGGCCAGGCTCACGAATTTGAAAAACAAAAGTGGGAATTGCTAACTACCCATACAGGTAGGCGTACTTTTACAACGTTGAGCCTTTTTTTAGGTATGGATAGTGAATCCGTAAAAAAAATAACCGGACACAAAAGCGATAAATCATTTAAAAAATATGTGCGTTATTCCGATAATCAATTAAAAGAAAAAATTAAAGTATGGGAGTAAATACGGAAATGTCTGAAGATTTAGAATTGTTTCATAAATCATTTAAAGAATATAGCGATTATATTGATTCAATTCTAAAAGCAATTGACGTCACCATAAAAGACGATATCAAAAGTGACGAAGAAAGAATAATGAGTTTAATCATGATCAAAATTCAAATTGAGAAAGAACTATTTTACTTGCCGAAAATGTTTAATGCGGTAAGCGAAAACAATGAGTTTTTAGAAGACCCTAATGCTGCCCTGCTGATAGTTCACAAGATAAGAATAGAGCAAATCCTTTCTAATTACTATTCTACAAAAAAAATTGTAGATATGTTGGAAAACAGATTTAGCCTCAACAGAAATGAAGTCAAAAAAGGTAGAACAAAAAATACTGATATCTCAAATTTTTCAAGCCCTGAATTATGTATTCTTCTCAAACTGTTATATGAAAAAAATATTTTTATAGGGGATAAAAAAAGGTTCCTTGATGCTTGTGAATCTTTAACAGGACTGCAAGGAAGTAGTTTAAACAACGATATATGGTCGGCCTTAATACCTAAAAGATCAAAGAAAAAAAATTGCGAAAGTGTTTTAAATGTACTTAATGAAATGAAATCTGAATTAGAAAAATATATTAAAAACAATTATCCCGAATAAAATAGAAACAATTTAAAACAACTAACGGTTAGTAATTGAAGATACTAACCGTTTTTGTTTTCCTAATCCCCAGATTCATTATTCCTTTACTGCCATAAATCAAAAACAATGGCAGTACAACACATATTGATCACGGAAACAGATTTCAGCGAATTGCTAAAAAAAGTGGTTGTTTCCGCAATTAAAGAAACACAGGCTCAATCTAAGCCCGATAATGCGTTACTAACCCAGCTTCAGACAGCAGAGAAATTAAAAATTTCTATCCCCACATTAAACTCCTGGAAAGAAAAAGGATTATTGCCCTATACTCAAATAGGCCGCAAAATATTTTTCAAAAGTCAAGACGTATTAAACGCTATAGAATCATTAAGTAATAAGCAGGTAAAAAAAGGATAAAATGAAAAACCTCAAACCAATGACAATTTTTTATATAGTCGTTTTTACTATTGTAATTATTGCATCCTGGCAAAAAAAGTATCAACCGCAGTTACAGAAACAAGATTTTTAATCACAAAAATTTCATAAAAATGAAAAAGACAAACAATGTAGTAAGTGTAAAATTAGATGACATTCAAAAGTCCGAACTTCTGCTCCAGGCAGAAAGTGAAGGTTTAACATTATCTCAATTTTTAAGGAAAAAATTGAACGAAGATAAAAGCCAGGGTAAACCTGTAGTTGCAAAAACGGAAGAGACTGCAGCACCAGCAAAAATGGAGGTAACAGCGGGAGAAATTTCAATTCAAAGTTTAATATCCATTGATGAAATTGTAAAGGAAAACCTGTCTACAATTGGTAGAGTTGCGCCTGAAAGAGAGTATCTTAAAAAGATCGCCGGGCAATCCACTGAAAACCCTGACACACTTAGTTTTGAAGAAGAAGAGTTTCTAAAAAAATTAAGTGAAGGTATAAAGGCTGAAACCACAGAAGGTCTATTACAGGAGCATAACAGCGTTCCAATTTCTCCATTGTTTCATAATGATATGCAGAGACGTTTCTTTAAAGAAATGTTAGAAAAGAGGAATGAAGTAATAAGCGAAAAGTTACAATCGTTTAATCAAATCTTTATGCAAGCTATCGGAACAGCTTTTTTAGATGACTGTAAAATTCTTTACAACCGCAATTTATTTAAGGCCACGTATGGTTTTAACTACGATGAATTTAAAGCGGTTTTTGAAGTTGAGTAATAAAATATAGCCCCTAAAATTAAATACGAAAATCGGATGTTTTTTTAGCATTGGTCAAACGGTTAATTCGGGGCTTTTATTTTTTTTATTGAAATATCAAAAACAATACTATTTTTGAAGTGCCAAATACGATTACAATGTTCCTCAATTACAAAAATTATTCAAACTTACGTCCCGGCGAAAGGGTAATCAGTCCCTTTAATCTTCTACTTAATTGTAGTTCGTATTTGGCACGCCGGGACTTTCTTTCTTTATATGCCAAATACAAAAAAAAATGCTACATCATTACAGGTTAATGATACAGCAACGTTAAGCCACGACACGGCAAAATCTTCACAAGTTTTTTCAATTGACACATTAACCCCGGATGAATCGTTGTTAGTTCTTATCGGACTTAATGGCGGCAAAGGATATACAATTACTGGGGACTCAATTCCGGGAATTACAGATATGACCATTAAGGCCATGTATCATTACACTTCTTTGATGGAAAGCGATGGCTTAACATTTTTGGGCCTGAAACCATTCTATTGCTTTTATAACATCTTGTTGAGAATTCAAAGTTCTTTTAACGATAATGGCGAACCAAATAAAATATTTTCGGAAAAATCTTTCACACCTGATCAGGCAATTTTTGCCTTGGTGAATTCTGCGGCCAGCGACTTTAAAGATTCATTGAGTGGTGAAATAATTTCGGAATTGAAAGAAGAAACTGTAGATACAATTTTCCATTATACAGATTTAATGGAACAGGCAGGCATAATAAAAAAAGGCGGCTTGTATCCGTTACAATTGATGTATAAAATACTGCTAAATATTGAAATCTTAATTGAGAGAAAAAATTAAAAAAAAGAGGTTGCCTGTTAATTTAGGCAACCTCTTTCCTATTCCTAAATACACAATATGAAAGTTTCTTTTTATAAAAATATTTCAGACACAACAAGTAAAGAAGTTGTGACTATCCAGGCTTTTTTGAAGGACTGTAAAAGCGGCAAATATAAAAATGAGATTGAGAATTTACGAGCGGCTGAGACAAAAGACTTGCAACGGGATTTAAAAAAACAGCTTCCGAATATCACTGCATCAGGCATTTTTAGTAAAAGGCTTGACAGCGGTTTAATAACTCACAGTGGGTTAATTCAAATTGATATAGACGGCGCTGATAATGAGAATTTAGACCCAGTAAAAGCCAAAGAGCAATTAATAAAAGATAACCACACTTTTGCAGCCTTTATAAGCCCTACAGGAACCGGCGTGAAATTATTAGTGCAAATATCACCAAAGGATGAAAAGGTGGTTTATGGTCATTTAAAATCGTTCTACAGTGAAAAATATAAACTTACTATTGATAGCAGTTGCAGCAACGTGAGCAGGGCCATGTTTATAAGCTATGATGCGGACTTATATTATAATCCCAAAAGCGAAATTTTTACATTTGACCAGGCTATTACTAAAACATTACAAAAAACGGCGGTTAATGGCCTACAGTTAAATAATAAAGCCAAAGAGGTAGAATTATTGATACAAAAAATCGAGGCTTCAAAGAGCGATATAACCGGCAATTATGATCAATGGCTAAAAATCGGGTTTGCCATTGCAAGCGAATTCCAGGAATCAGGGGAAGGTTACTTTCATCAAGTAAGCCGCTTTAGTCCTTCCTATTCTGCTGACAACTGCACAAAGCAATTCAAAGAATGCTGTAAAAAAAGAAAGCAGGGAATTGGCATTAATACACTTTTTTCAATCGCAAAAGATTACAATATTCTTGCGCATGAACCAAGGCAAATTGAAATATCGAAACATAAACCACAGTCTGCACAAAATATAAGGAAAGATGAAATCGCATTTTATAGCCCTATTTATAAAAGTGACGAAGAGGGAAACCAGGTATTAAAAGATATTAAAATCAACTATGTGAAGTTCATTGAGTTGCTTTATTCCTTTGGATTTAGGCGGTTTGATATTGAAAGAGATTTTATTTATATCCATTTAAAAGAATCTGTAATTAAGGAGGTATCTATTTTACAAATTCAGGATTATTTTTTTAACTACTTAGAGAGCCTACCCGATGTTTTGAGTAACGATGTTTTGAAAAAAAATCTAAAGGAAAAAATTTACAATAACCCAAAAAATTATTTTTGCGATAACCGTCTTTCGTTGCTTATAAACAAACACCAAATAGTTTTTAATACAGATACAAAAAATGAATGTTTTATTTATTATAAAAATGGTTTTGTGCGGTGTAACGCTAACGGTTGGGAGTTAAATAGCTACAATAAAATGAACGGTTACATTTGGGAGAATCAAATAATTGGTAGAGAGTTTAACTATTTAGATATAAAAGATTTGCCTGTAGAGCAGTTAAGTACTTACGCTCAATTTTTATACAATGTCAGCGGGAAAGACGAACTCCGTTCTATTAGTCTTTTTAGCCTCATTGGTTACTTGTTACATAGTTACACAGATGTTAAAATGAAAGCAGTTATTTTAACTGATAGCCGTGTTAGTGATGAAGCAAACGGACGTACTGGAAAAACACTTTTCGGTCAAACACTTAGGCACATAAAAAAATTAACTCAAATCAACGGTAAAGACTTTGATTTTACAAATAGGTATAAATACCAGGAAGCGAATTTAGATACGCAAATTCTATTCTTAAATGACGTTAGAAGTAATTTCAGATTTGAGACTTTGTATAATGACATTACCGAAGGCATCACAGTAGAAAAGAAAAATCAAAATCCTTTCACGTTAAAAATAAAAATGTGTATCACCACTAACAAAACTATTGCTATTGAGGGTAGCAGTTCAAAAGACAGATGTATAGAATTTGAATTTGCAAATCATTATAATGAAAATTACAGCCCGGAGGATGAATTTAAACAACGTTTCTTCAGTGACTGGGATAAACAGGCCTGGGAGAAGTTTGATAATTTTATGATGCATTGCATTTGCGTGTATTTGGGCAACGGTATTATAGTACCTCAAAATGTAAATTTGAAAGAAAGAAAATTACTTGATCAAACAAATTCTTACTTTTTAGAGTTTATGGATGAAAAAATAAAAGGTAGCAAATTAGTAGCAGGGATGGAAATTTGTAAGCAAGAGTTACACGCCGAATTTCTAAATGAGTACCCTGAACTAATTGAAGATAAATATAAAAAAAGGTTAGAGACCTTCACGAAATGGATAAAAACTTTTGCCAAGTATTCCCCATATTTTGACGAACAGTTGCTGGAACGTAAAAGCGGAAATAAAAGATTTTTTTCCTTCAAAGCTGCAAAAATATAGGGTATGCCTTATTATTATACTTTTAAGCGTCCTTAACGTCCAAAAATAGAAAAGGTATAATAGGCAAGTGTTTTACTGTTACAAAAAGTGGACACTCTCAAAAAAAAAGCGTCCTGCAAGCGTCCTTCGCGTCCAAACTTGGATGCCCTCTTTTTATAAAGTCTTCTCTATGGATGCTTATTTTAACTTCCCTGTCCTTTATAACAATTTCATTTATAGATAATTACAAAAATATGGACGTAAGGACACTGATATTCTTCTTTTACCTATATACCAGCAAAAAGATGTGTGTTTTTGATCGGTTGGCGTGGTATCAATTGCTGGCTTTGTAAATTCAAATATTTTGGGGCATGGAAGTAAATGCCCAGGACTACACCAGGCACAAATAGACGAAGGCAAACAACAAAAAAAATTTGTACTTTAAAATTGTACTTTGTACTTGCCTCAATATTAATATATATATTTTGCTACTTTATCTTACAATCTGTCTACAATTCGGCAAACTCAATACAGATAATATTTTTATGCGGTAAGATGGTTTTACACTTTTATGCAAACTATTAAAAGATAATTACTATTGTAAAACTGCGGTAAATCGGTTATAAGCTTGGTGAAATAAATTATACCGTTTGCAAAAATAGGTCTACTCCTTTTTAATTGAAATCAAATCGTTTTTAAATTGTAAACGCAAGGTATAACGGCTGCTTACGTAGGTAAATGTTTCCCCTGTAGATTCCTCCATAAAATGAAAAAAGCCTTGAAACGTAGTGTTTACAAGGCTTTCTCATTTTTAAAGGCGGACCGGACGGGACTCGAACCCGCGACCTCTGCCGTGACAGGGCAGCATTCTAACCAACTGAACTACCGATCCAACTACCCTCTTTCCAAATTCAGGTCTGTTACCAGACTCTCCTTCTTTTTTCGGGAGTGCAAAGATAGGTTTTTGATTTTCTCATTCCAAAACTTTTATTAATAATCTTGTAATCCCTAATTTTACAGCCTATATTACAATAAGAAAGTTTTTCAAAAACAACTTTGTTTAAACTAAACAGTAAAATCTTACATGCCTGAACTTAAAAACCGACAGTTCCTCGATTTTGAGAAGCCTATTAAAGATCTATACGACCAGATAGAGATACAAAAAGCAAGTGCCGAAAAAAGCAAAATAGACCTGAGTGATACGATTGTGCGGCTGGAACAAAGGATTGCCGAGACCAAAAAAGAATTGACCAATAGCCTTACACCATGGCAAAAAGTACAGTTAAGCCGCCATCCCGACCGCCCTTACACCCTGAAGTACATTGAGAAAATGTGTACCAATTTTATAGAATTACATGGCGACAGGAATGTAAAAGACGATAAAGCCATGGTAGGTGGTTTTGCACAGCTGGATGGGGAAACAGTGATGATCATCGGCCAGCAGAAAGGGATCAATACCAAAATGAGGCAGTTAAGGAATTTTGGTATGGCCAACCCGGAAGGATACCGTAAGGCGCTACGCCTGATGCGTTTGGCAGAAAAATTCAACAAACCGATTATTACCTTAATTGATACTCCCGGGGCTTATCCCGGCCTGGAAGCCGAGGAAAGAGGACAGGGAGAAGCGATTGCCCGTAACATTTATGAAATGATCAGGTTAAAAGTGCCTGTTATCTGCGTTATTATTGGCGAAGGGGCCAGTGGTGGTGCCCTGGGTATTGGTGTAGGCGATAAAGTGTTTATGCTGGAAAATACCTGGTATACGGTGATCTCTCCCGAAAGTTGCAGCAGTATTTTATGGCGTACCTGGGAACAGAAAGAAACCGCCGCAGATCAATTAAAATTAACTGGCGAAAATATGCTGCAGTTTGGTTTGGTAGATGGCGTAATACCCGAACCGGTAGGCGGCAGTCATTGGGATTATGATGAAGCCGCACAGATATTGAAAAATTATTTACTGCCCATACTGGCCGAACTAAAGAAAATACCGGCACAGGAAAGAATTAACCAACGCATTGAAAAATTCGGAAAAATGGGTTTCTGGGAAGAGTAAATAGTATTAAAAAATCACTATAGGCTATTAATGAGATTGTTGAAAAACAATCTCATTTTATTTTACGGCTGTTACAACGTTTTACTGTAACCGCTTTCATTTGTTTTCAACACAAAGTGTATAACAACTTCGGCCAATCTTAAATTTTGATCATTATTTTACAGCCGCATTTGGGTTGACGTCTGCCCCTGGCGGACATCATTAAAAGGGAAGCAGGTGTAAATCCTGAACTATCCCCGTAGCTGTAATACCGACGCCAAAAGCGAACTCTTGAACAACTGCATCCACTGTTCCGCATAAGCGGGATGGGAAGGAAGTTCAACAGGCGGAAAGTCAGAAGACCTGCCCGGATCAAACAAAAGTCACAACACTTTCGGGAGAAAAGTTTGTACTGTTAGTTATCGCTGCTTTACGCGGCTGGCACTTTCAGCACTATACGGCTCACCTGGATTTAAATATCAGCGTATGCAACAAACAGAAGAAGTATTATTAAAAGAGAACAAAGACCGTTTTGTTATCCTGCCCATCAACTATCCTGAAATATGGAAATACTATAAGCAACATGAAGCCAGTTTTTGGACAGCAGAAGAAATTGACCTTAGTGGTGATTTGAAAGACTGGGAAAACCTCAACAGTGGCGAACGCCATTTTATTTCGCATGTGCTGGCATTTTTTGCAGCCAGCGATGGTATCGTTAACGAAAACCTGGCGGTGAATTTTATGAGCGAAGTGCAATTGCCGGAAGCAAGGTGTTTTTATGGTTTCCAGATCATGATGGAAAATATCCATAGCGAAACCTATGCTTTATTAATTGATACCTACATTAAAGACCCTCAGGAAAAACATAAATTATTTCATGCCATTGATACTGTTCCTGCGGTAAAGAAAAAAGCAGAATGGGCATTGCGCTGGATCGATAATGGCAATTTTGCAGAACGCCTGGTAGCTTTTGCCGCCGTGGAAGGCATTTTTTTTAGCGGTAGTTTCTGTTCTATTTTCTGGATGAAGAAAAGAGGGTTGATGCCAGGGTTGACCTTCAGTAATGAACTTATCAGCCGTGATGAAGGATTACATTGCGAGTTTGCCTGCCTGTTATACAGCATGCTGCAACATAAATTATCCGAAAAAGAAGTACAGGCCATCATTACTGATGCGGTGATCATAGAAAAAGAATTTATTACCGAAGCATTACCCGTTGCATTGATTGGCATGAACGCCAAACTGATGCAGCAGTATATTGAATTTGTAGCCGACCGCTGGCTGGATGCATTGGGATGCGCCAAAGTATACCATGCTACCAATCCTTTTGATTTTATGGAAATGATCTCCCTGCAGGGAAAAACAAATTTCTTTGAGAAGAGAGTGGGCGATTACCAGAAAGCCGGTGTAATGGGGGATAAGGATTCACAGGTATTTTCAACAGAAGAAGATTTTTAAATGGTGAATAGTCAATGGGCAATGGTCAATGAAAGATTTGATCATTCAATAGCCTTATTCACCATTGACAATTCACCTCAAAGCACTAACTAATTAAATATATAACACACATGTTTGTAGTAAAAAGAAATGGAAAAACAGAATCCGTAAAATTTGATAAAGTAACGGCCAGGATTGAAAAATTAAGTTACAGTCTTAGCCCAATCATTAACGTTATAGATGTAGCCAAAAAAACAATTGAAGGAATTTACGCAGGCGTACCTACCACCGAACTGGATAACCTTGCTGCGGAAACCGCTGCTTCATTAACTATCACACATCCTGATTATGCCATTTTAGCATCGAGGATTGCGGTGAGTAACCTGCATAAGAATACGATCAAGAGCTTTTCTCAAACCATGAGAAACCTTTACAATTATGTAGATAAAACAAATGGCAAAAAATTACCACTGATTGCAGATGATGTAATGCAGCTGATTGAAGACAATGCGGAGTTATTAGATAGTACGATCATCTACGACAGGGATTTTGCCTTTGATTATTTCGGTTTTAAAACATTGGAGAAATCATACCTGTTAAAGATCGATGGTAAAATTGTGGAGCGCCCTCAGCACATGTACATGCGTGTAGCGGTAGGTATACACAAAGAAGATATAGAGGGCGTGATTAAAACTTATCACTTAATGAGTGAACGCTGGATGACGCATGCCACACCTACTTTGTTTAATGCCGGTACGCCCAAGCCGCAAATGAGTTCCTGCTTTTTGTTGACCATGAAGGAAGACAGTATTGATGGTATTTATGATACGCTGAAACAAACGGCAAAAATTTCGCAGAGCGCAGGAGGTATTGGCCTGGCGATTCATAATATCCGTGCAACAGGAAGTTATATCGGGGGCACCAACGGTACCAGCAATGGTATTATTCCTATGTTGAAAGTATTTAATGATACGGCAAGATATGTAGACCAGGGTGGCGGAAAACGTAAAGGCGCTTTTGCTATTTACCTGGAACCATGGCATGCTGATGTGTTTGAATTTTTGGACCTGAGAAAAAATCATGGCAAAGAAGAGATGAGGGCAAGGGACCTGTTTTTTGCACTGTGGATCTGCGACCTGTTTATGAAACGTGTGGAAGCCAACGGAGAGTGGAGTTTATTTTGCCCCAATGAAGCACCGGGATTAAGCGATTGCTGGGGCGAAGAATTTGAAAAATTGTATACAGGATATGAAGCAGCAGGTAAGGCAAGAAAAACAATTAAAGCGCAGGATTTATGGTTTGCTATCCTGCAATCACAGATAGAAACCGGCACTCCTTATATGTTGTATAAAGATGCCGCCAACAGCAAATCCAACCAGCAAAACCTGGGTACTATAAAAAGTTCCAATCTTTGTACAGAGATCATGGAGTTTACAAGTCCTGATGAAATAGCCGTTTGTAATTTGGCATCACTGGCGTTACCGCGTTTTATAATTGATGGTAAGTTTGATCATGAAAAATTATACGAGGTTACTTACCAGGTAACAAAAAATTTGAATAAAATAATTGACAATAATTATTACCCGGTTATTGAAGCCCGTACCTCTAATATGAAACACCGCCCCGTAGGATTAGGGGTGCAGGGATTGGCGGATGTATTTATTTTATTGCGTTTGCCTTTTGAAAGCGACCTGGCCAAAATGCTGAATAAAAATATTTTCGAAACCATCTATTTTGCAGCAATGACTGCCAGTAAAGACCTGGCGGTAGAACAAGGGGCTTATGAAACATTTGCCGGTTCGCCATTATCAAAAGGAATTTTTCAGTTTGATATGTGGGGTGTAACACCAACCGATCGCTGGGATTGGGGCAGCTTAAAAGAAGCAGTACAACAACATGGAGTAAGAAATTCTTTACTGGTAGCGCCAATGCCTACGGCATCTACCTCGCAGATATTTGGTAACAACGAATGTTTCGAACCCTATACTTCCAATATCTATACCCGTCGTGTTTTAAGCGGGGAGTTCATTATTGTGAATAAACATTTATTGAAAGACCTGGTACAACTGGGCCTGTGGAATAACAGTATGAAAAATAAGATCATTGCAGCCAATGGTTCTATACAGCAGATTGAAGAAATACCTGCGGAGATAAAAGAATTGTATAAAACCGTTTGGGAGATCAAGCAACGTAATATCATTGATATGGCTGCAGACAGGGGCGCTTATATCTGTCAATCACAATCGCTCAATTTATTTATTGATAATCCTACGGCATCTAAATTAACTTCCATGCATTTTCATGCCTGGAAGAAAGGATTAAAAACGGGCATGTATTATTTGCGCACACAGGCCGCCACACAGGCTGTTCAGTTTACAGTAGAGAAACAGGCGAGTAATGAAATAATACCGGTAATTCCAACTGCAGAAAATGGTCATCCACATGCAGCAGCGATAAATGACATCGAACCAACACAAACCGGTGCATCCTGCAGTATGGAAGATGGTTGTATCAGTTGTGGGTCGTAAAAAAAATCTATTTTTATTTATATTATTTGAAAGTAACAAGCAATTAACAAAAGTCAGCATCATTTTGGTGCTGGCTTTTTTTATTGGTTAAAGCGTAGAAACTATACATCAGTATTGTGTATTCAAATACACATTTTTGTTGTTAAATATATTTTTAAGTATCAATAATGATTTTACGCTTAACGGTTTCTTATTGATCATTCGCTCGTTTACTATTGCTTAACAACGACTGGTATGCTTATTGATCCTCCGATTTTTACCCATAATTAAAATTCTTCCCACAAAGTTTAAGAGAATCTTAAAATTAATTATTCATTTAAAACTAAAAGTGATGAGAAAATTTTCGCTGCTATTATTTGCACAATTATTATTTTTTAACTGCATTTACTCACAAACAAAAAACATCAGTGGTCGAATTGTTGATGAAGCCAGTTTACCTGTAAAAGGCGCTTCGGTAAAAATAAAAGGCACGGATAAGGGCGTTATAGCCAATGAGAACGGGGCTTTTCAACTTACAGGTATAGCAGAATCTGCTATATTAACTGTTACCGCAATCGGTTTTCAGCAAACAGATATTGCTGTTGCCGGTAAAACGGATTTTACCATTACAATGGTAAAAGCTCCACAGGCACTTACTGAAGTGGTGGTAACAGCATTGGGTATACGTAGGTCACGGAACGAACTCTCTTATGCTTCACAGCAACTAAGCGGTGAAGAAGTGAGTAAAACCAGGACCTCCAATTTTGCTACAGGCCTTTCAGGAAAGATAGCGGGCCTGGATATAAAGCAGAATAATACATTGGGAGGTTCTACCAATATTGTTATTCGTGGGTATAAATCCTTAACAGGTAATAACCAGGTATTATTTGTAATCGATGGTGTACCTGTTGATAATTCCAACACCAACACCACTAACCAGCGTACGGGACGCAATGGTTATGATTATGGTAATGCCGCTGCAGATATCAACCCCGATGATATTGAATCTTACAATGTATTGAAAGGAGCAGCCGCTACGGCACTGTATGGTTCAAGGGCGGCTAATGGCGCCATTATCATTACTACCAAAAAAGGAAGGAAAGGTTTAGGCATTACTATCAATACAGGATTAAGTTTTGGTAGTATTGATAAAACTACATTCGCGAAATATCAAAAATCTTACGGAGCCGGTTATGGTTCATTAAACGGGTACGGGTCACCGGATGGAAACTTTTTTTATTTTGATGTAAATGGTGATGGGGTAGATGACCTTGTTACACCTACTACAGAAGACGCCTCATGGGGCGCAAAATTTGATCCCTCATTATCGGTATACCAATGGAATGCATTTGATGTTACGTCGCCTTTTTATGGAAAAGCCACACCATGGCAGGCGGCAGCCAACGACCCCGTTAGTTTTTTTGTGCACCCTTTTGCTACCAACAACAGTGTAGTTATTGATGGAGGATCCGATAAAGGGACTTTTAAATTGGGCTACACCCGTAGCGATGAAAAAGGCATATTGCCCAATAGCCGTATCAACAAAGACATGATCAATTTTGGAAGTACTTATGATATCACTGATAAACTTACTGTTAGTGGTAATATAAACTTTACCAATATACGCGGATTGGGCAGGTACGGAACAGGGTATGATTCCAAAAACCTGGCCACTAATTTCAGGGAGTGGTGGCAAACGAATGTAGATATAAACGAACAAAAAGAGGCTTATTTCCGAACCAATAAAAATGTAACCTGGAATTGGGCTGACCCTACTTCACCTGATGGACTGGTGCCTATTTACTGGGATAATCCTTACTGGACAAGATACCAGAATTTTGAAACCGATACCCGGTCGAGGTATTTTGGTAATGTAAGTGCTACTTATAAGTTGGCTAAATGGCTGGATATATTAGGAAGGATAAGTTTGGATTCATATACCGAATTACAGGAAGAAAGAATTGCTATCGGTAGCGTGGATGTGTCGCAGTATTCAAGATTCGACAGAACGTTCCGGGAATTCAACTATGATTTATTAGCCAATATTAATGCGCCTATCAGCAACGACATCAGTTTTAAAGCAGCTGCAGGTATCAACATACGAAGAAATTATATCAGCTCTGTAGCAGCCAGTACAAATGGTGGTTTATCAGTACCGGATATTTATTCCCTATCCAATACTAAAAATGCAATTGTGGCCCCCTTTGAGGATGTAGCCAATTTAGGTGTTGATGGTATTTTTGCCAGCACATCATTCGGGTATAAAAATTATTTATTTCTCGATCTTACAGGTCGCAGGGATAAATCATCTTCGTTGCCTGAAGAAAATAATGCCTTCTTTTATCCCTCTGCTTCATTGGGGCTGGTATTCTCCAAATTAATACCTGATGCCACCTGGTTGTCTTATGGTAAAGTGCGTGTAAACTATGCCGAAGTAGGCAATAGCGCACCTGCAAGAAGTTTGATCGATTATTATACCATCAATTCCAGTTTCAACGGTGCCTCCTTAACATCAGCATCAGTAGTTAAAAATAATCCAGATCTAAAGCCTGAAAGAACGAGATCTTACGAAGCTGGTCTTGAAATGGCGTTCCTGAAAAATCGTTTAGGCTTCGACGTGACTTATTACCAGGGGCGCAGCCTTAACCAAATCGTTCCTGCGCCCGTGTCAAGAGCAACGGGTTACAGCGCTAAGTATATTAATGCAGGAGAAATAAAGAATGAAGGGGTGGAAGTAAGCCTGAACGGCACGCCTGTTAAAACCGCTGCTTTGTCGTGGACGATAAATGTAAACTGGTCGATGAACAGGAATAAAGTAATTGATCTTGGCGGCGAAATTGATAACCTGCAGTTAGGGTCTTTCCAGGGAGGAGTAACATTGAATGCCGCATTAAATGAACCTTATGGAACGATCAGGGGATCAAATTTTGTTTATAAGGATGGACAGAAAGTGGTTAAAGCAAATGGCTATTACCAGGTGTCCGCCACTTCAAATGAAGTAATAGGAAATGTAAATCCCGATTGGATAGGGGGTGTAAATAATACCATCAGGTATAAAGATTTAGCCTTAGGGTTTTTAATAGATGTACGTCATGGTGGAGATGTGTTTTCGCTGGATAATTATTACGGGTTGGCCACAGGGTTATACCCCGAAACAGCGGGTAATAACGACCTGGGTAACCCTGTTAGAAATTCCATTGCTACCGGCGGTGGAGTGATATTTCCCGGCGTTACGGCAGATGGCAAAGCCAATACCAAACGTGTTGATATCAGCAGCCTGTTTGGAGCGTATGGCTATTATCGTAATCCTGCAGCTGCATTTGTGTATGATGCCAGCTTTGTTAAATTAAGAGAAGTAACACTAACTTATTCCCTGCCACATCGCTTAACAGACAGATGGGGACCGGTTAAAGGGATTGATCTTTCTTTTGTAGGAAGAAATTTGTGGATCATCGATAAAAACCTTCCTTATGCTGATCCTGAAGAAGGAATAAGTTCGGGTAACCTGCAGGGATACCAGGTAGGTGCCTATCCTTCTGTAAGAAATTTTGGGTTCAATTTAAAAGTAAGATTCTAAAAAAATAGTTATGAAAAAATTAGCAATTATATGCGGCCTGTTTATATTGGTTGCGTCCTGTAAAAAAGATATCTCTAATCTAAATGACGAACCAAAGCGACCAACTACAGTGCCTCCTGAAACATTGTTTTCAAGTGGACAAAAAAACCTGGTTGACCTGGTGGCCAGTTCCAATGTTAATCTTAATATTTTCCGGCTCATTGCACAATACTGGACAGAAACAACTTATACGGATGAAAGTAATTACGATCTGATTACCCGGAATATTCCTCAGAATTTCTGGAATACTATGTATACAGGTGTGTTGAAAAATTTTGCAGATGCGGCTGCAACGGTACCGCTGCAGGACACCAAATACGTATCAGCACAAACGATCACTAATCAAATGGCCATGATCGAGATCATGAATGTATACGCGTATTCGCAACTGGTAAATACATTTGGAGACATTCCTTACAGCCAGGCCCTGGATATCAATAACGTTCATCCAAAATACGATGATGACAAGGTTATATACGATAGCCTTCTTGTAAGACTGGATGCTGCATTGGCGAAGCTCAATACTTCGGGTAACGGTTTTGGTAATAATGATCTTTTGTATGGCGGTGATGTAGGATTATGGAAAAAATTTGGCAACTCTTTAAAATTACGATTGGGTATGATGATAGCAGATGACAATGCTGCCAAAGCAAAGACCATTGTGGAGGCCGCTGCACCCAACGTGTTTACATCCAATGAAGACAATGCCGCCTTTCACTACCTTACCGCGCCACCCAATACTAACCCGGTTTGGGTAGATCTTATACAAAGCGGCAGGAAAGATTTTGTTGCCGCCGCTCCAATTGTAGACACCTTAAAATCATTATCAGATCCACGCATCCCTTTTTATTTTACCGAAGATGAAAATGGCGATTATACAGGTGGCGATGTAGGGCAGGGAAATACTTTTTCTGTTTTCTCTAAGCCCGGTGCAATGATCACAGCTCCGGATTTTGAAGCCTTGCTGATAGATTATTCAGAAGTGGAATTTTTATTGGCAGAAGCTGCAGCAAGAGGCATGAGCGTAGGAGGAACAGCGGCAACCCATTACAATAATGCCATTACCGCTTCTATTACTTATTGGGGAGGCACAACAAGCGAGGCGGCAGCCTACCTGTTAACTCCAAAAGTAAATTACCTGACTGCTGGGGGTACGTATAAACAAAAGATCGGCTTGCAAAAATGGATCGCTTTATATAACCGCGGCCTTGATGCATGGACGGAAATAAGAAGACTGGATGCACCTGCATTGACAGCACCTTCCACAGCATTATCAGCTTACCCGTTACGATTAACTTATCCTGTTCAGGAACAAAATTTAAATACAGCAAATTATAATGCCGCTGCAGCTGCCATCGGGGGCGATGTGGTGACATCTAAAATTTTCTGGGACAAGTTTTAGTTTAATGATAGCAATTTTCTCACGTGCGTAAACCGGCTGTTCTCTACAGCTGGTTTTTTATTTCGTGTAACAATAAGTGCATTCTATGAGCAGGATGGCTCAATTCATACTGTGCAGGGTTGTTATTTTTTTATACAGGAGATAGGTTTGCGGTATTAATCAACAGAATATTTAGTTATGCCATTCAAAAAAAATACAGCCATCCAAAGCAAATTATTGCCGGTTATTGTAACGGTTGTTGCTATGTGCTTCGCTACTGGTAGCCGGGCGCAATTGGGTAATTTTGGTAACAGGGTAAAAAATAAAATAGATCAGAAGGTGAACCAACGTGCGGACGCCAAAGCTGATAAAGCCATTGATAACACGCTGGATAAAATGGAGGGAAAGGAAACTGCCGGCCATCAATCTCCCGCTGTTACGGAGAAAAATGTTGCTAAAACAGAAAGTAATACGGTAAAAAGTTTTTCCAGGTACGATTTTATCGCTGGCGAAAAAATTGTGTATTACGACAATTTTGAAAGCGAATCTATTGCCGAATTACCCACCGGCTGGAATACCAATGGATCCGGAGAAGTGGTAACGCTGGAAAATTTGCCGGGTAAATGGTTGCAATTGCATAAGGGCTTTACATACCTCAGCAGCAATGAAAAATTATTCGGATTGAATTATACCGTGGAGTTTGATGTGCTAATGAATCTGAAAAATAATGGCTGGATGTTTCCTACCTTTTCATTCGGGCTTTTTGCAAGCAATGATGAACCTGCTACCGGTAATGTGTTTTTAAAAGAATATAATAAGAATGCCGCGATACTGACTACCATCTTTCCCGGCACTTATAACAGCAGCAAGGCGCAGGTAGAATCTGTTGTAGATAATAAGCCTTATTTTAAAAGCGAACTGAAAGACTACAAAGAACTGGAACAGTATTATGGCAAGCCTGTTCATATAGCCATACAGGTACAGCAACAACGCTACCGGGTATGGATCAACGAAACAAAAGCTTTTGATGTGCCCAAGGGAATTGATACCACTAATAAAATGAATCAATTGCTTTTTAAAGTGAGCAGTACCAATTACAGTGAAGAACAGTATGGTATGTTTGTAAGCAATATTAAAGTAGCACAAGGTGTTGCTGATACCAGGCATAAATTGGTAGAAGAAGGAAAATTCAGTACCACGGCGATCCTGTTTGACGTAAACGAAGCCACTATAAAGCCGGAATCGGGCGGTGTGTTGAAAGAGATTGCTGCAGTATTAAATGAACACAAAGAAATAAAGATTTCCATTGTCGGGCATACGGATAGTGATGGCGCAGATGCAGCCAATCTTACACTCTCCCAAAAAAGAGCAGCAGCTGTAAAAGAAGCATTGGTAAATAATTATGGTATTGATGAGGCAAGAATAGTAAGTAGTGGTAAAGGAGAATCGGTTCCTGTTTCGGATAATAAAACAAAGGAAAGTAAAGCCGCAAACAGGAGGGTGGAATTCATCAAACAATAATTGAGATCATACCCAGGAAATGTTGAATAATAATAAAACCGTCTTCCCGGGAAGGCGGTTTTTGTTTTATAGTCCTGGTTCTTTTTAAACGGACATTTCATGTACTTGTTTTATCAATTCATAACATGTAGTGTACACGAAAAATGATACCATTTATATCTTGCGCCGGGTTCAATCAATAAATTGTATTATGAAAAAAATATTTTTAGCAGCAGTAATATTGCACGGCTTATTCAGCTGTGATAGGGTACAGCAACAGCGAATTTCGATAGCAAATGAGAAATCACTTTCTGTACCGGCGGATATCTATACCGGGGATAAATTAAGCTGGCTAGCTTCGCCTGTCTCAGCAAGCGGCTATGTTGCAGTACGGCCGGAACAGCTTTTTAATAATGAAAGTAGAGAAGAATACAAAATTATCAAGGCGCAGCTGCATAAAGACAATAGTTTTCAATTTACGTTATATAAAAAAGCAATTGCAAATAAAAGTGCCGAATGGATAACTGTTACAGGAACATTTGAATTGGAGGAAGGCACGAAAGGTTGTTGTATTTTAACTACTCACGCTGTAAAAGGGTTTTATGGCAACAGGGAAAATGAGCAGCACGAAATAATTGATGCCAACAGCCTGGCCGCCGATTATTCCAACAGTTACCTCTGCGAAAAAATCCACTTTAACGATATGTCGTCAGCAGATTTTCTGTTACTCGTAAATATTGATGAACACCCGGGCATTGAAAAAAACAGGCCTGTTCAGTTGTCATGGGTATCTAAATTTTATATCAAATAATAAAACACTAACGAATAGTAATGAAAAAGATCATTTTAGTTACAGGCGCTACCGGTGCCGAAGGTTGTAGTGTGGCAAAAGCATTATTGGTTGCCAAAAATTTTTATGTGCGGGTGTTGGTGAAAAATCCTGCGTCACCCAAAGCGCTGGCCTTGCAGGCAGCAGGTGCAATTATTATGCAGGGCGATCTAAACAACAGGGAAAGTTTACAAATGGCCATGAAGGATTGTTATGGCGTTTTTGGAGTAACCAATTTTTGGGAGCATCACGAAAAGGAATACCTGCAGGGAAAAAATGTAATGGATGCTGCAAAGGCAAACCAGGTACAGCATTTTGTTTTTCATTCGCTGCCCGATTATCATACATTAAGCGGTGGAGAATATGCAGTGCCTCATAGTGATGTAAAAGCTGCCCTGGAAACGTATGCCAGGGAGCTCCAGCTGCCCGTTACATTCGCGAGGGTGTCTTTTTATTACGAGCACCTCTTATCTTTTTTGCCCTTGCAAAATATGGGTGCCGATAATTATTGTTTTGGTTTGCCACAGGGTAATACCAGGATGGCAATGGTAAGTGTAGAAGACCTGGGTGCGATGGTAAATACTTTATTCAATCATCCCGCAGATTATATCGGCAAAACAATTACCGCTGTTGGTGCAGATAAAACAGGTGTACAATATGCCGCGATCATGACGAGGGTATTGCAAAAGAACATCCAATACAAACATATACCGCGGGAAGAATATGCTACTTCCGATCTTCCGAATGCTGCCGAGATGGCCAATATGTTTGAAGTGCAGCGATTGCATATTCCTAACCGCCAGCTGGATCTTATTGAAAGCATGGGATTAAATCCGGCGCTGCAGAGTTTCGAAACCTGGCTGCTAAAGAACAGGGAAACATTTGAAAATAAAATGACGCCCAAAGAAGTCAGCACCATTTAAACTCAATTCATGTATCGATTTTTGCAATTCATGCACCTGGTATTATGCCGCAACGGTATCAAAAATATCTTGCAGCCGGTTTAAAAAATGTATGAAAGAGAAAATAATTAAAATTTCAATGCTGCTATTAGTAATGCTATTGTGTTTATGGCTGGTAACCGACCAATACAGCAAACTGAAAAAGCCCTACAAAAGAGAATGGGAAGAGCCCCCGTTTGGTGAAACTAAGAAAGATGCTGTTGAATTAACCGGTCGTGTAAATGCGATATTGCCTGTCAGCTTTATTGTAACAACATTTCCCTCATATTAAAAACCTACATTCATCTTAAAATTTATTACTTATGCGTAAAACGGTTTTTGTTATCACTACAGTAGCCAGCGTTATCACTGCGTTGCTGCTAAGTTGCAATATAGCAGCAGAAAAAAATGAAGCAAGCAGTATCATCAGTAAAGACAGTTTGATTAAACGTGGTGCCTACGTGGTAACTATAAGCGGATGTGATGATTGTCATTCGCCTAAAAAGATGGGGCCTCGCGGACCGGAGTTAGATATGGATCGCAGGTTATCTGGTTTCCCTTCAGGCAGACCAATGCCACAGTTTGACAGTAATTTAGTGAAGAAAGGAATCGCCATGTTAAATGAAGACCTTACTTCGGCGGCGGGGCCCTGGGGCGTTTCATTTGCGGCTAATCTTACCAGTGATGCTACAGGTATTGGCAGCTGGACAGAAGAAAACTTTACCCGTGCTTTACGAAAAGGCAAATTTAAAGGACAGGAAAATGGCCGTGGTTTATTACCGCCGATGCCATGGCAGAATTATGCACAGATGAGCGATGAAGACATTAAAGCGGTCTTTGCTTTTTTACAATCTACAAAACCTGTAGAAAACGTAGTGCCTGCAGCAAGACAATTGGCAGATCTTAAATAAAATACTCTATTGTATACTAGTGAAACGGCAGGATATCCTGTCGTTTTTTTTGTGATATAACCAGTCTATGCAATTCATCCTTCGATCGGCACAATTCATCCCCTTACTGCTTTTTTAGCGGTTATCCGCAATGCAATTTTGCAGGTAATTAAAATAAAACACCATGAAAAAGTTAAAAAAGATTTTTAAATGGACGGGATTGATCCTGCTGGTTATGATCACTGCCGTTACAGTACTTACTGCATCAAGACAACATTTAAAATACGAAGCACCTTATCCTGCAATCAAAGCAGTAAAAGACAGTGCTGTAATTGCCCGCGGAAAACACCTGGCATTGTCTATCGCCCATTGTAATGATTGCCATAGCAAGACGAATGCAGATTCGTTGATTGCACTTGGACAGGATGTGCCTTTGAGCGGGGGCGTGCCTTTTGTATTGCCAGTGGGTACTATCTATTCTGCAAACATTACTTCGGATACTACATGGGGTATTGGTAAGCTCACCGATGGAGAAGTGGCAAGAGTGCTGCGTTACGGCGTAAAGCCCGACGGTACAGCTGTATTTGATTTTATGCCTTTTCATAACCTGAGTGATTCAGATCTTACCGCAGTAATCTCTTATATAAGAACACAAAAACCATTGGCAATAAAAAAACCTGATAACCAGCTTAACTTAACCGGTAATGTTGTGAATGCTTTTTTGGTTAAACCGGTTGGGCCTTCAGAAGAAATTAAAAAAGTGATAACACCGGATACTACCGCAGCCTATGGAAAATACCTGGTAACGAACGTGGGTAACTGTAGCGGTTGCCATACCAAGCGGGGGCTCAGCGGCGATTATACCGGCGAACATATGGCTGGCGGAAACGAAATAGGAGAGTATGTAACGCCTAACCTTACACCGGATAGCAGCAGCAGGATATTTGGCTGGCCACAACAACAATTTATTGACCGTTTCCGCAAGGGAAAACTACTTGCCGGCAGTGAAATGCCCTGGAATACATTTAAGCGTATGACCGATGATGAACTGAAAGCAATTTATAAATACCTGCAAACAGTTAAACCGGTAAGAACAAAGTAAGCAGTTTATGGAAACAAAAATTCTTTTACTCGTTACAGTATTGTTGTACAGCATCATTGCCAGCCAATCTTTTTCTTATATGATCTCGCTTAATGATGTTCAAAAGAATATGACCATAGCAGAATATATTTCTTTCAGAAAGCGCACCGATAAAAACTACAGGGCAAAATTTGGTAAGATCATATATGCAACATTGATGACAAACCTGCTGTTAGTGATCGTATGTTGTTTTACAGGTTCCTTTTTGCTGCCGATCACAGCGATTATTGCCTTTGTATTGTTGGTAGCAGACACTTTTATCGCCATACAATATAATTTACCAATTAATAAAATGGTAAACGAATGGACAGAAGATGCTTATCCTGAAAACTGGGTACTGTACCGGCAGAAATGGTTACAGGCTTTTTATAAACGCCAGGTACTAAATCTTGCCGGTTTTGCAAGCCTTATTACCGGGGCAGTTTTTAATTAATAAGCAGTATTTTTTTTCATACAATTCATACCCGGTTTTCCTCAATTCATACAAATGCCCGTTCAAATTGACAGCTGTATAAATAATAAATGAATAAAACGCAGTAATTTGTAAATAGAATGAAACTAAAACTGCCGCAATATAATGGGAAGGATAACCTGGTGATGTGGATCATTATGCCTGCTTTTTCGCTTACCATCAACAGTACGATATTGGGCTGGCGTTATTTTAGCAGCTGGGAAGTTTTTTTACTGGCTACCGTTATCAGTACTATTGCAGGTTGTATAGATTTTATTTTATGTGGATTGGTGGCAGTAGCACTTAAGAATCGTTTCCCCAACGAAGATCAGTTATTGAAAAGACTCACTTTAATGATCAGCACCTTTCTTTTGATCAGCGGATTATACCTCTATTCTTTATTCCGTGGTTACGAATTGATTGCTATGTTTAATTACCGTTTTAATGAACATGGTTTTGTGTGGAGTTATTTAACGTTGGGCATACTGAATATCTTTTTAACTTTTTTAATGGAAGGGATTTCGAGATATAAAGAATGGCAGGAGAACAGGAAAGAAACGGAAAAGCTAAGCGAGATATATAAGCAGGGCCAGCTGAACGGGCTAAAAAGCCAGGTAAATCCTCATTTTTTATTTAACAGTTTAAATTCATTATCCAGCCTGATACAGGATAGTGAGGAAAAAGCAGAACAGTTTTTAGATGAAATGAGTAAAGTATACCGTTATATGCTGCGCAGCGACGATGAACAATTGGTTACACTTGATACAGAACTGAAATTTGTACATTCCTATGCCCATCTTTTAAAGGAAAGATATGGAGAAGGATTGCAACTGAAGATCAATATCAATGAAGCAGACAGGGAGAAACTGATCACGCCTTTAGCCATGCAGGTGATTATTGAAAATGCTTTTTCCTATAATATTATCAGCAAGGCCAATCCGCTTATCATCCGTATCAATTCCGATGCAAATGACAGTATCAGTATCAGCAATACGGTCCAGCCTAAAATCATAACCGAAGCAATGGATTTTGAAGCTGGGCTCGATAATATGATAAAAAAATATGAATTGCTGAATCAACCTGTAACTGTAAGCGACAACTGCAATAAAGAGCGGGTAATACACTTGCCATTGATCACTAAAAAGGTACCGGCATAATGAAATTATTAAAACCATCCGGACTGGAGTTGTACACTTTTTTATTTTCAATGCCATTGATTGCTATGTTGCTTAACCTGGTGATGTATGATGACCGGTTATGGAAAGATTACAGGATATGGTTGTATTCGATGCCGCTGCTGTTTATTATAGGTGTGATGTCATGGTATTTACATGTAGTGTATGCAGATTGGGTGGAAAAACGTTATCCTGAATTACAGCAAAGCCGGCAACGTATTACCTTAAAAGCGCTGGTCGTTTTTTTTGTGATGACGCCGAGTATTTTGTTCATTTTTTTTCTGTATGATTTTTTTCATATTTTGGGATACCAGGTCAGTACTGATCAATTATTCAAAGGGATGTTTATCGGTTTTTGCGTGAACATTATTTTTGAAACCTTATATGAAGCAGATTATGTTTTTCAAAAATACAAGGAAAGTAAAGCAGAAAAAGAAACGATAGAGCAGCTGGCAGTAGCCCAGGAGTTTGATACTTTAAAGAACCAGGTAAATCCTCATTTCCTGTTTAATTGTTTTAATACCTTATCCTCATTAATTACAGTAGATAAGGAAAAGGCGGAAGTGTTTTTAAATGAATTAAGTAAAGTGTACCGATACCTGTTACAAAGCAACCAGCAGGGAGTAAGTACTTTAGAAACGGAAATAAAATTCATACGCTCGTATTACAAACTACTGCAGACAAGACATGGCGAAGCAGTGCAACTGAACATACAAACCGACAAACGTTATGAAAGTTACCTGTTGCCTTCATTATCGCTGCAGTTGTTGGTAGAAAATGTAGTGAAGCATAATGTACTCTCTAAAAACAAACCCCTGATCATTGATATTTTCACCACGGCGGGAAATAAGCTGGTGATCAATAATAACCTGCAGCGGCGTACCATAAAGGCGCCCAGCAATAAAGTGGGTATTGGAAATATAAAAGCAAAATACGAACTGTTAAAACAACCCGGGCTGCAGGTAATGGAGGATGGAAAGAATTTTACGGTGGTACTACCTCTGATATGGGATAATAATTTTGCGGGCAAAAAAATACAACAACAATAAAACCTTAAACATAAAAACACTATTATGAAAATCCTGATAATAGAAGACGAAGAACTGGCGGTAAAAAAATTAGAGAAAACACTGGCTGGGGTAGACGCTTCTGCAGAGATCATTGGCACTGCCGACAGTATTAAAAGCAGCGTGGAATGGCTCGAGAGTCATCCTGCGCCGGACCTGATCTTAATGGATATTGAACTTGCAGATGGCCAGAGTTTTGAAATTTTCAACCTTACTGAAGTAAAGAGTCCTGTAATATTTACTACTTCTTACGATGAGTATGCGTTAAAGGCTTTTAAAGTAAACAGCGTGGATTACCTGTTGAAACCAATACAGAAAGACGAATTGCAGGCCGCATTGAATAAATTTAAAAAGATAACAGCCGCCAGTGCGGACATTAATCTCGATAGCCTGGTGAAAGAGTTACAACAAAAACTGCAACCCAAAGAATTCCGGAAACGTTTTTTAGTAAAGCATGCACAAAAACTGGTAAGCATAGAGGTAGATGATATCGCTTATTTTTATAGCGATGGACGACTCAACTTTTTTAAAACCACCGATAACAGGAAGTTTGTAGTGGATTATACCATGGATGATCTTGCCGATATGCTTGACCCGGAAAAATATTACCGCATTAGCCGTTCCTTTTATGTTTCTATCAGCAGTGTTGATAAGATTGATGAATATTTTGGCAACCGTTTAATTCTTGGATTAAAACCTGCCGTAGATAAAGAAGCCCTGGTAAGCCGGGAAAAAGTAACTGAATTTAAAAAGTGGATGGGGAAATAGGGGAGTACGAGTTAGGAGTTACGAGTTACGGGTTACGATTGTTCTTTGAATGTTTAAAACATAATACTCAAAAACAACCTTAACCCGTAACTTTTTCAAACCGCAACTCTTTACATTACCGGCACTATTAATTCAAACACTGAGTTTGTTTTATGCATGGTAATATTCAATTTGGCCTTGATGGCTTCGAGGCGGTTGGCCATATCCTGTCGTTGCAATAAATTATTCAATTGCTGCATATCGCAGGATTCGTTATTGAATTGTATGGTATATATCAGGTCTGGTCTTTGTAAAGTAACATGGATCTTACAATTGCCTGCACCGGCCTGTACCAGTTCACTGATACTTTCCTTGAACAACAAAAAGGCTTCATGCCTGAACTGCATATCCAATTTTAAGGATTTAACAGGGTCGTCTACCTGCATTTCTATTGAGCTGTTGTATCTTTTCTTTAAGGCATCAATGTATTCCTGCATCCTTTCCACCGTTTTTTGCATACTGTCGTTATCCGGTGAAATACTCCATAGCATATCGTCCATGGCAATGATCATATTATGACTTTTGCTGTGTATCTGCTCAATAAATTCTTTTGATTTTTGCGGCTCATTATCTGCTTTAAGCCTGGCCATTTCACTCAGGATGTTTATATTGTTCAATGCTGTATTTACATCCTGGTGCAGGTTACCTGCAATATTACTCCGCATTTTCTGGATAGCTTTTGTCCTTTTCATCCGCTCCCTGTCTATCCAGAATAATACGCCGCCACTTAATAATACCAATATAAAATAGAACCACCACGATTTCCAGAATGGCGCCTTAATATTTATTTTTATCTGCAATGTGCTGTCACTGGTATTACCATCTTCATCTACTACTTTAAACTGTAGCGTATAATTTCCCGGGGGAAGATAGGAGTAAGTGGCCTGCAGATTTTTATCAGCAGTCTTCCATTCCTTGTCCATACCATCCAGCTTATATTTTATAAGGTATTCCGAACCGTAAGTAAGTGCGGAAAAAGAAATATTCATGGAGTTTTGCTCATAGGTTAAGTTGAGCTCTTTTAATTTCAATACCGAATCTACCGGCAAAGGTTTATTCATTACCTCAAAATCTGTAATGGCTACTTTAGGAACGGCATTGCTGCTGTTGCTGATCCTGGTAGGATCAAAAAGAATGAACTGGCTGCTGCTGCCAAAGATCAGTCTGCCATCAGGTAACTTGTAAGAAGAACCCGGAACAAAATTTTCATATTGGATGCCGTCTTCCCTGGTAAAACGCACAAAAATATTGCGGGCCATATTTACACGGTACAATCCACTTGAAGTAGTGAGCCATAAGTAACCGTTCTTATCTCTTTCCACATCAGTTATATAGCCGGATAATGTTTCTGCCGAACCTACCAGGAATGATTTTTTGGTTATCCTGTTGTAAACAAAAATTCTTTTTAAAGTTGTAATGATCATGATACTGTCGCTGTATTCCAGTATCGAGGAAGCACCTTCTTCAGGTAGCATTAATGCGCCGGTGGCTTTATTTGAAAAATGCAGTACTACTTTATCGGTACGGGGATCAATGGCATATGCTCCCTCGGTTGAAGTGCCTACCCATACCAGTTTTTGTTTATCAACGATCATCATACTAATGGCCTGGTCAGATGGGATGGCTGTAAAACGCTGCAGTAATTTATCATCCATTTTTTTCCCTTTGTTTACTTTCCATTTATATACACCGGTACGAACCATACCGAGCCAGATATCACCATTTTTATCTTCTACCACGCGGCTTATAGTGCGGTTTCCCAGCGCAGGTGGATTATAATAGGTAACACTACGCTTATCCTGGTCAAGTGCGTACAGGCCTGGCTGAGAGGCCATCCAGATGGTATTACTATCACCAGAAGGATACATGCTCCATACAAAAGGACCGCCTGCACTGTCAATGCCCTTTATATTGGTGGGTATAGGATTAAAGTTACTGTCGTAATGATACAAACCATCTTCCCATGTACCGTTTAATATGGTACCCCATTTTGTTTTTAGAAACGACATCGGGTTACCGCTGCCGATATTGCCACGGAGGCGGTTGATATGAACAATGTTATTAAAATTTTCGGTAGATGGATTAAACCGGTATAAGCCGTTATTGTTACTGCACACCCATATGTTCTTTTCCCTGTCTTCAAATAAACAAAATATCAACTCATACGAAATACTGCTTTCATTGGTGTAGCCATTATAAACCAACTGGAATTTTTTTTCTTTTTCCAGGAACTTTGCAAAAACCTTTAAACCATGTACCCAGATGCTTCCATCACTCTGCTCTATAAATCCGTTGACCTCGTGGTATTTTTTTACGGAGCTGGCCAGTTCATATCTTTCGGCAGTATTCGTTACCGTATTATAGCAAAATATTTCGGGAACTCCGGCAGTACCCCAGCAAAAAAACCACACCCTGCCTTTTGAATCGAACTTCATATGATTGGGATGCACACCTTTTTCGTAGGCTTCCACTGCCGGTTCTTTCTCTACATTATTGCCGGGGTAACTGATATTTCCTGTCGCCTTGTTAAAAATCGCAATGCCCTCGCCCATCAAACCGATCCAGTATTTTTGCGTACCGGGTTGCTGTGCCAGGTCAGATATATGCCATTCGGGCCGCAGCTTGATAAAAAGATTATCGCCGGTAAACGCCTGTTGTTTATCGTTCCACATCAACAATTCATTACCGACCAGTATAAAAAATATATTGCCGGCATTATCTTCAGTTAGTATTTTAAAAGGCGTTTTTAAGGACGCTTCTTTTTGAGGCTTTATAGCGACTTTGGTAAATACAAAAGTTTTAGTATTGAATAGGCCTACTGTGCCATCTGCGAGGTATAACCACAATCTTTTTTGTTTATCCAGCAATAATTGGAACACCGCATTTACAGGAAGTGATCCGGCGTCATTTGAATTATGCGGAAATGATTTATAACGGGTGCCGTCAAAACGTTGCAGACCGTCTGTACCACCAATCCACATGTACCCGTCTTCATCCTGTACTGCTCCAAACACCTGGTCAGACAGCAGGCCAGAAGATGCAGTATAGTGCGTAAAGGAATAGAGCTTTGTTTCCTGCGCAGCAACAGTTTGTATAAATAGTAATGCAAAAAGTATAACAAAAAATTGTCTCAATCCACGGTTTTTTATATTCTCCAAATGTAATAAACAGTTTTGTTAATGGCCTGCTGCTGATGTTACCGATAGTACAATTCATACAGGCTTTTCCTCAATTCATACAGTCGTAACCGTAACTGCCCCGGGGAAAAAGGTGGCGCCAGCTATTTTTTACTGTTGCAGGAATAATGCAATTGATCTATCAAATAATGCAATTCATTGCTGTTGACATTTCAATAAAAAAAATGGCGAAGTAGTATTGCAGCCGTAAACTTAACCCCATTTTTATGACAACGATGCTTCAACCGGGAAAAGGGAAAAAAATATTATTTGCCAACTTTCCCGCAGATGGACACTTTAATCCATTAACAGGTCTTGCTGTACAGCTTGCAGCCCAGGGATATGATGTAAGATGGTATTGTTCTGAACACACTGCGCCTAAATTGAAAAAGCTACAATTACATCATTACCCATTTAAAAAAGCCATTGATGTAAGCGAAGGTAATTTTGATGAGATATTCCCGGGGCGGCAACAAAAAAAAACCACCTTAAGTAGATTAAAATTTGATATCATCAACGCTTTTATTTTAAGGGCACCCGAATATTATGCTGATATAAAAGAGATCTACCAGAGCTTTCCTTTTGATATAATGATCGCCGATTGTGCTTTCACCGGTATCCCTTTTGTAAGAGACCTGATGTATATACCTGTTATTTCTATTGGTGTATTCCCGCTTACAGAATCATCGGCCGATCTGCCTCCCAATGGACTGGGTATTGAACCATCCTATACTTTTTGGGGGAAGATCAGGCAGTCATTATTACGCACTGTTGCCAACACATTTATTTTTCGTGAACCTAACGCTGTATTACATCAATTACTCGATCAGTATAATATTCCACACCGCAACGAAAATGCATTTGACCTCCTGGTGAATAAATCTGATTTTTTATTGCAGAGCGGAACGCCCGGATTTGAATATAAACGCAGTGATATGAGTAGCCATATACGTTTTGCAGGTCCGCTGTTGCCGCATTCCAATTGCAGCAATAGCACACTATGGTTTGACGAAAGACTGAACCGGTATAAAAATATAATCCTGGTAACGCAGGGCACTGTGGAAAAGAATGTAAAAAAAATACTAGTACCTGCACTTGAAGCATTTAAAGGTACTGATACATTAGTGGTGGCCACTACCGGTGGCTCGCATACTATGGATCTGAAGAACAGGTATAGCCGATATGAAAATATTATCATTGAAGATTTCATTCCCTTTGCAGAAGTGATGCCTTATGCAGATGTATACATTACCAATGGCGGTTATGGAGGTGTAATGCTGGGAATACAAAATCAATTGCCCATGGTGGTAGCGGGGATAAATGAAGGTAAAAATGAGATCTGCGCCAGGGTGAATTATTTTAAGATAGGGATTAATTTAAGAACAGAAACACCACAACCGGGGCAGGTAAAGGAGGCTGTAGAAAAAATATTGGCCAATACCCAATATAGTGCTAATGTAAAAAAGCTGGCCGAAGAATTTTCGATGTACGATTCCAATACCATTTGCGCAAATACAGTAACGGAATTATTGCAACGCCGTGTTGCGGTTAAGCAAAAGGTACATTACAGCAGGCAGGCGATAGTAAGAAAAATGGTACAATAACAGTTCATCAGTTTGTTATAACAATTCATGCAGCAGTCATTTTTATCATAATTATTTCCGTTGCAATTTTACAATATCAATTATTTAACGATCTTTTTAAATACAGTTTTAAGCAAGGGATTTTTAGTATAGTTTATAATCAGTTGGTTTTTATGTTGCCTGTATAACCCCGTAAGGTTATGCAGGTTTTTTTTGCCTGGTATGGTACGGTAATAATTTTTTACGGTATAGAATAGACGAGGATAAAAAATTAAAACCTGAAAACAGTAAAGTCTCATCTCATACTATTATTATCACAATTCAACCGTAATGACATTGCTGCAGCAGCAGAACTGAACCATTTTTGTACTCACAAAAATTAATTATTTAAAACTATTTTATGCAACGTTACAATGTTTTTTACCAGGTACATAAAGGACTAAGAGAAATGCTTTACCAAACCGCATCACTCTTGCAACAAACAGATTTTACCAATTCAGAAGAAGCTGAAACCACGCTGCAGCAGGTTGCAGAAGTAATGGACCTGTTTGACAAGCATGCACATACCGAAGATAATTTCGTGTTACCTGGTATTGCTGTGTACGAACGCAGTGTAACCACGTTATTTCAGCAGGAACATGTAGAGGACCACGTGCTCAGTAACCGTATGAGGGCATTGCTGGGCATGTTCACCGAAGTGCAAACGGAAGAAGAAACATTGCAAATGACCAGCGCCATACGATTTGCATTTGTCGAGTTTATGGTATTTAATTTAAAGCATATGGCTAAGGAAGAAGATATGCTGAATAATTTGTTATGGCGCCATTATACCGACGAGCAGATACAGGGTATTACGCAAAATATACTGGCACATATAGCGCCCGAAGATATGGGCCGGTTTAGTTGCTGGATGATGCGTGGCTTAAGTAATAACGAGATCATCAAATGGCTGAAGGAAGTAAAGAATAATGCGCCGGATTTTGTATTCGCCGGTTTGCTGGCTCTGGCCGAAAAAGAATTGCCTTGTCAACGCTGGAGCAATGTACAGGAAGGCATCACGGAAGGAGCGATGGTCGCTTAAAGACAATTAATAAAAAGAAAAAATAAAAAAAAATGAAAAAAGCATCTGAACAAACATTGATCATCAGCCTGCGTATATGTGTAGCCGTATTTATCGCTGCATTGATAAGCCTGGTATTATTTTCTTTCACCGTAGTTAAAATCAACAGCGAGATATTTAAACAGCTGGGGATGTCTAAAACAGAGGGGGAACAAAAGATAACCAATAGTATTTTGGGTGGTTATTTTGACCAATACGGTGCACGCAATGCAAAAAATATTGCTCTCGGTAACAGAACGGCAGTCGTAAAAGACCTGTTGGTTTACACAAGGCAATTTGTAAACAGCCCGGCATTTATCAAAGAGTATATGACAATAAAAGAAAATGCAAAACCTAAGCCTTATGTATTGCAAACACCAGACGAAATGCGGAACAGCCAGGTGGAAGCTTATAAAAAAAGTATTACAGAAACAGAAGCCAGCATGAAAAGATCTGATCCTTCAATGAAGAAAATGTTTGAGGATATACTGGTGTCAGCAAGAAAGCAGCTTAAAGAAGCGGAAGATCCCAATAATAAAAGCAACGCAGGTTACCGGAAAGGGTACCCGGAATTGCTGAAGTCTGCAGAAGCTTCCAACAAACAGGCCCTTGAAGAATGGGAAACCAAATACCCAGCGAATCATTTGCTCTTTGTAAAAAGACGCCTGGAAGAATTTTTGCAAACTACAGCCGATATTGATTTTAATGCTGCGCTTATCGAAAAGAATGGGAAGAAATATTTTGTAAACCAGGAGTATGAAAAGCAGAAAGGCAACCGCTGGAAAATGGCTTTTCGTGCAGGAAAGGAAGTAGTGTTACCGGCAAGGGAATTTGTACAGCAATGGATCATTGAAATAAAATAATTCACTAAAATATATTTTGAATACAACAGCATTATGAAAAAGATTTTTATTTTTTTACTCGTTGCTTTCATTGCAACAGCAGCAACCGCACAAAATACCATCAGCTGGCAAAAAAATATGGGTGGGACGAATACGGAATATGCCAATGGAATAGATACCTGTGTTGATGGCAGCATGTTAGCCGTGGGAAGCATACGCAGTACAGTTGGCGAATATGTAATGCAATATTTTAACCCTGCGGATAACCTGGCAACGGATGCCTGGATCGTTAAGTACAATAAATATGGAGTATTGCAATGGCAAAAAGTATTTGGGGGTACCGGCACTGATGAATTCTTTGATGTAAAAACCACCGCAGACGGAGGAGCAATTGCTGTAGGCAGGAGTTACAGCCTGGATGGAAATATTACAGATAATAAAGGAGGGGAAGATATTATTGTGGCCAAATATGATGCTGCCGGAAACCTGGAATGGAATAAAAACTATGGCAGCAGCCTGCTTGATGGTGCAAGATCGATCATTGTGATGCCTGATGGCAGTTATGTACTGAATTGTTATTCCAATGGCAATGATAAGGATTTTGTTGGAGGAAAGGGATTAAGGGATATCTGGCTGATGCAGCTTTCCTCAACAGGTAGCATTATACGAAAAAAGAATTTTGGCGGCAGCAATAGCGACGAGGCATTCGACCTGCTGCAGTATGCTGCCAACCGATGGGTATTTGTGGCACAAACGGGTAGCCTTAATGGTGATATTACCGGCAGTCACGGTAATAACGAAGTATGGGTAGTTAAACTGGACAGTGCCTGGAATTTTATCAATCGTAAATGTTTTGGCGGCCCCGGCCAGGAAGGGGGCAATAGTATTGTTGCATTACCAGGTGGTTTTTTAGTTGTTGCCAATGCCAATCAAAATGGTGGCGAAGTATCGGGTATTAAAGGAAGTTACGATACCTGGGTAATTAAAACCGATACTTCTCTTAACGGGGTATGGTTTAAAACCTATGGCGGTACACAGAATGACCAAAGTGCTAAGGCAGTGCTGATGCCGGATTTTAAAGTGCTTATTGGCGGACAAACCAGTAGCACCGATGGAGATATTACATCTAATGCCGGCTTATCAGATGCCTGGTTGCTGAAAATAGATACCGCAAATGGAAATGTGGTATCAAGTATTACTTGTGGTGATGCCAAAGCGGATTTTTGCAGGGATGTATTGGTATGGGGAAATAATGATTTTTTATTTTCCGGTAGCCTGGCGGTTGCAGTTACCAGTCCTACGCCGCATACACAATTATGGATGGCTACCAGTAAGCAATTGCCGGCACCAGGTCCGTTGCCGCTTACCTTAGTTTCTTTTGAAGGAAGAATGGATAACAAAATAAATATACTGGAATGGGTTACTGCAAACGAAGTAAATGTAAAAGCGTTTACACTGGAAAAAGGAATCGACGGCAATCATTTTGAAACAGTAAAAACAATAGCCGCATTTAATGTTGCACAGGGAGCAAAGTATAATGGCATTGATCCATTACCTTTTAATGGCAATAATTATTATCGCTTAAAAATGACAGATATTGATGGCAGGTTCTCTTATTCACCAATAGTGATCATAAAGAATAAGAGCCATGTAGAAGTTGCAATAGGACCGGTGCCAGCCACAAATATTTTGAATATTTATTTAACGGGAAATACCTCACGGGGCCGGTTAACCCTTTGTGATATGAATGGTAAAGTGATCATCGAGAAACTATTGCAAAGCGGTAGCACAAAAGAACAGCTTGTTATCAGCAACTTACCGGCGGGTAACTATTTTGTAAGGGTAACTATAGAGGAAGAAGTATTTACAAAAGTATTTACCAAACCCTGATTGTTGCATCAAGACATCTTTCCCGCCATTTTTATGGCGGGATTTTTTATGTCAAAGGCGATGCCTGTACTAATATAAAACCATGTTGCTATATGATGCCATATCTAAAATAGGAATTGTGCAAAATATTTTGCTTCATATTGGTTAAATTGCGTAACTTCTTACAACTTAAACGCACTACGTTCCGGCAATATGGAGGTTACTAAAAAATCAGCATTGGTTAAAAAGCATTCTTTTCTTTCCGGTGGGGGAGAGATGGGTGCACTTACCAGGCAAAAAGATTGGTCAGCCACTGCTGTAGGAAGTATTGACACCTGGCCTCAAAGCCTTCGCATCACCCTTGGTATTATCCTCAATTCCAAATTCCCCATGTTCCTGTTTTGGGGTCCTCAACAGGTTTGTTTTTATAATGACGCTTACCGCCCCAGTCTCGGTATGAATGGAAAGCACCCGGATATTTTAGGGATGCCTGGCCAGGAAGCGTGGCCGGATATATGGGATGTGATCAAACCGCTGATCGACCAGGTAATGAATGGCGGGGAAGCCACATGGTTTGAAGATCAACTGATCCCTATTTACCGTAACGGTAAAATGGAAGATGTATACTGGACCTTCAGTTACAGCCCGGTAAACGACGAAAAAGGAAAAACAGAAGCGGTGTTTGTAACCTGTACTGAAACCACTGACAAGGTATTAAGTGTTAAAGAGCTTGAGATCAGCAGGCAACAATTTAAAAATACCGTAAAGCAGGCGCCCGCCGGTATTGCTTTATTAAAAGGTTCTGACTTTATTGTGGAAATGGTGAATGATGCCTACATGCAGTTGATAGACAGGGAAGAAAAGGATTTTGTAGGAAAGCCATTGTTTGACTCATTACCTGAAGTAAAAGATATAGTGCATCCCCTGTTAACTGAGGTATTAGCCACAGGAATTCCCTATCATGCACATGACCTGATGGTTACCCTTAACCGTTATGGAAAGGCGGAGCAGGCCTATTTTAACCTGGTGTACCAACCATTTAAAGAAGCGGGTGTTATTACTGGGATAATGGTAGTAGCTACAGAGGCAACCGATTCTATAAAAGCCAGGCATGCACTTGCCGAAAGCGAAAGGCAATTCAGGAATATGGTAATGGGTTCTCCTATACCAATGACGATTTTCAGGGGACCGGATCATATCATTGAAATGGCCAATGATGTAATGTTTAAAAATATCTGGAGAAAAGAAGAAAAGGATGTTATCGGTAAAAAGCTGCTGGAAGCATTTCCTGAATTGAACGATCAGAAATATCCTGCACTATTAAAAGAAGTGTTACAAACAGGTAAATCTCATAAGGAAAAAGAGTCGCCGGTTTTTGTGCAGGGAGATGATGGGTTGAAAAAATTCTTTCTCGATTATGAATATGCGGCATTATTTGAAGATGATGGTAGTATATCAGGGATAATGGTAACTGTTAACGATGTTACCGAAAAAGTGGAAGCCAGGGAAAAGATACTTAAAAGTGAAGAGAAGTTGCGGTTAGCTATAGACGCTGCCAGCCTGGGTACTTTTGAGATAGACCTGGCCAGTGACGGAATAGAATACTCCGATAGATACCTGGAAGTATATGGTTTTTCGCCAACAGAAAAACCCAGCCGGCAGCAGGTAATAGAAACCCTGCATCCCGAAGACCAGGTCACAAGGGCATATAATTTTGCAAGGGCATTACAATCCGGTCAGCTGGAATACGAAGCCAGGGTGATCAATAAAGGACAACCGGAAAAATGGATCAGGGTAAAAGGAACAATTATTTACGATAACCAGAAAAAGCCGGTCAGTGTGTTGGGAACCGTAGCAGATATCACAAAAGAAAAGAACATTGTTCGTTTAATTGAAGAAAACGAAGTGAGGTTGCGCCTGGCAACAGAAGGTACCAACCTGGCTACCTGGGATCTTGACCTGCGGACCAACGATTTCGTGTACTCGGGCCGGTTGGCAGAAATATTCGGGCACCAGCGGGGAACCATTCAAACGCATGCAGCCTTCCGTGCACAAATGCATCCCGATGATCTACACCAGGTTGTGGAGAGAGCATTTGAAACCGCCTTGCATACTGGTAGTTATTCTTATGAAGCAAGAATAATAAAAGCCGATAAAACCATATCCTGGGTAAAGACTGAAGGCTACGTGATATTTGATAATAAAAGAGTGCCGCTTAGAATGATTGGTACTATGGCTGATATTACGGAGAGTAAAAACAATGAAGAAAAATCAGCCAAGCTTGCTGCTATTGTGCAATCTTCTGATGATGCCATCATCAGTAAAACAACCGATGGTATTATTACCAGCTGGAACGATGCTGCAGAACGGCTTTTTGGTTACACAGAAAGCGAAATGCTGGGTACTTCTATTTTAAAATTGATACCGGGAGACAGGGTATATGAAGAAGAAGAAATTATTACACGCCTTAAAAATGGCGAAAGGATAGCTAATTTCGAGACTAAACGGTTACGAAAAGATAAAACGATCATTGATATCTCTTTAACAGTTTCTCCAATCAAAGATATGCAGGGCAATATCATTGCGGCTTCAAAAATCGCACGTGATATTACAGCCCAAAAACAAATTGAAAAATTGATCAGTGAGAACGAAGGCCGGTTAAAAATTGCTGTAGAAGCAGCAGAAATGGGTACGTGGGAATTGGATATGGTTACAGGTGCCGTAGTATATTCTGATCGTTACCTTGAAATACTGGGCTTTAATGCTTCAGCAAAACCTTCGCACGCAGCAATCGTACAATGTATTCATCCCGATGACCTGGAATACAGGAACAAAAGGATCAGGGACGCCTTGCAAACCGGTTTTCTCGACCTTGAAATGCGTATCATCAGTGCCGATACCAAAGCAGTGAAATGGATAAAATCGCGGGGAAGCGTGGTATATGATGCGATGCGTAATCCATTGAAAATGCTGGGAACCACGATGGATGTTACCGAGGAAAAAAACAGGTCGGAAGTTTTGAGGATAAGCGAAGAAAAATTCCGTTTACTGGCTAACTCAATGCCACAGCTGGTATGGACGAGTGATCCCGAAGGTAACCTGAATTATTTTAATCAGTCTGTTTACGATTATGCAGGTATTGCAAAGGAAAAATTTGATGTAGGCGGGTGGTTGCAGATCGTGCACCCCGGCGACAGGGAAGAAAATATTATCCGTTGGAACCACGCTGTGAAAACAGGAGAGGATTTTTTGTTTGAACATCGGTTTTTAAAACATAACGGAGAATACCGCTGGCAGCTGAGTCGTGCCATTCCGCAAAAGGATGAGAGCGGTAAAATACAGATGTGGGTAGGTACCAGTACAGATATTCACGAGATAAAAGAAAATGAACAACAGAAAGATCTTTTTATAAGTATGGCAAGTCATGAATTAAAAACGCCCATAACTTCTATAAAAGGATACATACAGATCATGCAGAGTATGTATAATAGCGGCGGGGATGATTTTTTAAAAAATTCCTTAAGTATTGTAAACCGGCAGATCATTACATTGACCAACCTCATCAGCGAATTACTTGACCTGTCAAAAATAAAATCCGGAAGCCTGCAGCTGAATAAGGAACATTTCAGTATGAATGCCATGTTGAAAGAAATGATAGATAATGTACAGCATTCCGAACCAGGATATAGTATTGTATTTATTCCACAGGATGATTGTTTACTATATGCTGATAAAGAACGTATCGGCCAGGTGTTGATTAATTTTTTAACTAATGCCATCAAGTACTCACCGGATAATAAAGTGGTTACTGTTAAAAGTAAAATTGCGGATGGATATGCAGTAGTATCCGTAGAGGATAAAGGGATAGGAATTAATAAGGGTGACCAGGAAAAAATATTTCAACGGTTTTACAGGGTAGAAGGAAAAGATGAAAAAACCTTTCCCGGTTTTGGTATAGGGTTATTTATCGCTGCAGAAATAATAGAAAGGCATTCAGGCCGCATAGAAGTACACAGCGAACAGGGAAAAGGTTCTACTTTCTCTTTTTTATTACCACTGGAAAATAAGATTTAATTATGACGGCAGCAAAGCACCTGTTACTGATAGACGATAATGAGGATATTCTTTTTATGTTAAAAGCCATGTTCCAGTTCAAGGGATACAAAGTAACTGTTAAAGATGATACCGGGGCACTGGAAAATTTTATACAGGAGATAATGCCTGATGTTATTTTAATGGATATGCTGTTATCGGGTGCCAATGGCTGCGAGTTGTGTAAACAAATAAAAGTCAATCCAGCCATTGCAAATATTCCTGTTATCATGATGTCTGCCATGCCAAGCGCCGGCATTACCTGCAGGGAAGCAGGTGCAGAATATTTTATTGAAAAACCTTTTGAAATGGATAGCATGCTGAAAGTAGTTGCTTCAGCAATTAATCAGTCATAAAAATGTATGCTATACAACTCCTGAATCATTATAACTCAAATGCCACTTGCATATCCCGTCCCTTTTCCGGGATCATTCTTATAAAATTATCGTAACCTTCCTCATCTTCGTGATTGCTATAAGCACCGTAAGCGTCCAGGCTATAGCCTGTTAATCCATCATTGGCTTCAATGATATACACTATCGATGTATCTGCAGGATCGCTGTTGCCTTCAAAACGGAAGATCTTAACGATCTCCATATCGGCAGGTTGATAAAATTTTCCTTTTCCCGCAGTAAAGCCCTCCGGCGTCCAGCGAAATTCATTGTCCATATTTTTTTGCCTCAGTCTTTCCAGTACTTCAGTTAAGGTGGTCATTTCGTTCGTAGTGTTCATAACAGTTATTTTAGATATAGTATGCCAACCACATGCCATAATATGAATAACATAAAACAGGAACAAAATTTATGAAATGGCCAGCATTTTTTCTTTCTTTTTAAACTCGGAAGGGTTTAACCCGGTCACTTTTTTAAATTGATTTGAAAAATGACCAATACTGCTGTAGTGTAAACTATCCGCTATTTGCCCGATATTGTAATCGCTGCCAAGCAACATTTCTTTAGCCGCTTCAATCTTTTGATTGATGATATAATGTTCTATAGTAGTGCCCGTTAATTCAGAAAATATATTGGCGAGATAGGTATAATTAAGATTCATCCGCCTGCTGATATAAACAGAATAATTTTCCTGCACCGGAGGATCAGCATCAAATAATTCTGTTACCAATAATTTTACCTGTTCGGTAAGGATGCTTTTCCGGTCGTACATGATAATAAAACCTTTCTGCGATAACCTGTTTTTTAATTGCAGTAATTTACCGGGTTCTATCACGGGTGCCAGCATTAACTGGCCAAGATCGATATCATTGTCATACCGCATATCTAACCCCGCAAGCGTTTCTCTTAGCCATTGCTTGTCTTCGTTACTAGCCAGGTTCTTTATAAATAATTTCATACTGTTACTATTAAAATTGTTGAACTTTTTCCAAAACAATAAATTCGTTAAGTAGTGATTGCGTATACACGATAGCCATTAATATTGCAGCCAGGTGGTTAACCTGCTTCCTTCCTTTATATAACAATTGATTTTGGTTTTGATGCCGTAAGCACTTGATTAATCCCATTATTGACAATCGTAATGAAAATAATGCCCACATTATTTCATACTGCCTAATTCAAAAGCAATGCCACTATGTTTACTGCTTTATTTTTTAACAACAGCAATTTTTAGCAGGCAAAACTGATATTCACTAAACCTTTGAATTGCGATCCATCAGTGGCAATTTTATTCCCGTATAAAAAAAAGTTGTGGAAATTTTTGCCAACCAGGCGGTATAAATTGCCGGTATCTATTAAAATAAATACCTTTCCGGTAACAGGCACTAAAATTGAAATTGTGTAAGTGGCAATTTATTTTTTAGTAGTAAATTACAATCATGACAGAAACAAAGGGGCATCTCTTAATTATAGATGATAACGAGGATATACTTTTTATGCTTAAGGCAATGTTGAAGTTTAAAGGCTATGATATTACCGTACGTGATACAGTGGAAAATATTGAACAGCTGGTAGAAGAAATAATGCCTGATGTGATTTTAATGGACATGCTATTATCCGGGGCCAATGGATGCGACCTGTGCAGGCAGATCAAACATAATAATGAAATAGCCGATATTCCTGTTATTATGATGTCTGCCATGCCCAATGCCGATATATTATGCGCAGAAGCCTGCGCAGACCACTTTGTTGCAAAACCTTTCGAAATGGAAAATATGTTAAGCACCGTTGCCGCCGCATTGGAAAATAGCAAGCGGCTGGCGCATTAAAGATAGGCTACCTGTTTGGCTTCTACTACCCCTTTGAGGCCTTCCAATACTTTATTCCAGTTTTCTTCCGAATGGACTTTTGTTTTTTCGTCTGGTATATTTTCCTGGGTTATTTCAAGAATTGTGCTATCGCCCTTCGGAGATAATTTATAACTTACCGTTACATAATTTTCAGGCTTATCTTCAATACCCGACATAGAACTCCAGTAAGTGTATCGAAATAATTCGTTTTGCCTTACCGTTAGTATAGTGCCTTTATCCTCGTATGTTTTTCCCTGCCAATTGCCTTTAAAGATTAACGGACTACCTTCCTTCCAGTCGGAAATGGCATCGGTACCAAAAAAATATTGTTTAATCAGTTCAGGGGTGGTGAGCGCTTCCCAAACCTTTGCTGCAGGTGCATCAATTCTAATTGACGCAGATCCGGTGATATTACTTTTCATACTGTAGTTTTTATTTTCCATTATCATAATTCTATGCCAGTTGCAATGCATTGGTATACTGCAATCAATTAAAACGCTATGAGATAATTTTTTCTTTTATTGGGGAAAAATACACACTAACCAAAGGATTTGACCCAAAACAGGCACTGTTAAATTCTGGCATACAATTTTTATTATACTATAAAAAATGCACCATGATATTATTAGAAGAATACCTCGAACTACGGATATACCATCATAATGAACTCAAAACTTATGATGTACTGGAAATATTTACAGACGACGAAGGTGTGATTTTTAAAATACTTCATGCCGGAGAGTACCTGTTTACATTGATTCCTGTAAAGAACATTTCTTTAACCTTCCAGTTATCCCAAATGGATAAGGATATGGATATAGATATCGACTGGGACCTGTATTTAAAAATTGAAGCCTCATTATATTCTATCTTTTTAAATGAGGAACCTTCCTGAGTAACGGCCCTTCTTTTATACATTTTATATGGCCAGGATAACATGGAACGGTATTAAACTTATTTTTAAAAATTCCTTCCAGGGGTTTAAAGATGATAAGTTGACAAAGTTGAGTGGCTCGCTGGCATACAGTACTGTTTTTTCCATGGGGCCTCTGTTAATCGTTATCATTTCTATATGCAGTATTTTTTTAGGCCGTGCCGCAGTAGAAGGAAAAATATATGAACAATTATCCGGCTTTGTAGGCCAGGACACCGCCATTCAGCTACAACAGATCATTAAAAATGCTTCCCTCAATGGAAAGGGTACACTACATTTTATTATTGGACTGGTAACCCTGCTCATTGGCTCTACGGCCATATTTGGCGAAATACAGGATTCTATAAACATGATCTGGGGATTAAAGCCTAAACCTAAAAAAGGCTTTTTAAAAATGCTGCAAAACCGTTTCCTTTCTTTCTCCGTAATTGTGAGTCTTGGTTTTTTATTATTGGTATCACTGGTCATCAGTTCATTGGTAGATGCATTCAATGAGTACCTTAAACTGCGGCTTCCTGATGTAACGGTAGTGGTATTCTATATCCTTAATACAATCATTACTCTTTTGATTACTACAGTAATATTTGCTGTTATCTTCAGGGTATTGCCCGATGCAGATATTAAATGGAAGGATGTACTGGTGGGCGCTTTCGTAACAGCTATATTTTTTATGCTGGGCAAACTGGGCATTTCTTTCTATATCAGCAAAGCCAATATCGGCAGCACTTACGGTACTGCGGGCTCGCTGGTAGTACTATTACTTTGGGTATATTATTCTTCGTTGATATTATTTTTTGGCGCCGAAATCACCAAGGCCTACGCTATGGAATATGGTTCCGAAATATATCCCAATCAATATGCCGTTACCACTAAAACTGTAGAAGTGTCAACAGGAAAAAATTCTGTGCAGGAAAAAGAAGCTATGGATATTAAAACCGCTGCAACAAAAAATAAGGCAGAGTAGGGATAAGAATGGTAAAAATTATACAAGAAATTTGTCTCCCTTTGGCACCCATTTTGAAGCTTATTAATGTTTCGTTGAAGATTTTCAGTAATTGGTCTGAAATCAAATTATCCCGGAATAAAGAAATATAAGGGATGATACCACAATGGAACATAAGGGATTTGGTTAACACCAAACCCCTTTTTTATGTAGTATAGTAACTGGCATGTTAGTTGAAATTAAATAGTAAACAGCAGTATGACACATAAAGAAGAAATGGAAGCTTTGCACCAGGAATATCTTGCACGGGTAAATAATTTGATAGACAGGAAGAAAGCGGAAGAAGAATCCAATGCTGACGATGATAAAATAAAACAGGTAAAGGATGACTGGCAACTGGCCTGGAATAAATTAATGGAAACCTTGCTGGTATTGGAACGATTGGAGATATAACCGTCTCCTGGGTGAGATAGTGTGGAAATATTTACTCACCTCATTCTTATGAAGCATGGCTTATTGGCCTGGTATTGGATAAAATATAAACAAAATCACCTCAAAATTATTTTTATGAACAGTACAAAGATTATCGGAAGTATGGTGGCTAGTTTTGCTGCCGGTGTAATATTGGGTAAATTATTTGCTCCCGGCAAAGAGAAAAAAGAAAAACAACACAGGAAGCCGGAAGAGAAAGCGATCCCTTTTAAAGAAAAGTTTAATGCATTGATTGATGATGTAGCAGACGAATATAGTCATATGAAAAACAAAGCGAAAAAAAGACTTCATGTATAACTACATCAACGGGTTTGATTTTTATACTTTAAACAGGGAAGCATGGAAAATAACGATCAAATAAAAACAGCCGGGGATACAATGAATGCAACAGAGGCACTGAAGAAATTTTTTATCAGCGACCTCAAAGATATTTATTGGGCAGAAAAAGCATTGACTAAACTCATTCCTAAAATGATCAAAAATGCAACCGACCAGGAATTGATTGAAGCTTTAACCGAGCACCTGGATGAAACACATGAACATGTGGTAAGATTGGATGATGTATTTGCCAGTATTGAATTAAAGGCAGCCACAAAAAAATGTGAAGCTATGGCAGGATTGATCAAAGAAGCAGAAGAAATAATGGAGGAAACAGATAAAGGATTAATGAGGGATGCAGGTATTATTGCTGCCGGGCAAAAAGTAGAACATTATGAAATTGCTGCTTACGGTACATTGGGCGCCTATGCAGAAATATTGGGCTATGATGATGCAGTAGAATTGTTGCACCAGACGCTGGAAGAAGAAAGAACGGCAGATGAAAAACTAACTGTAGTAACTGCATCTGCATTAATGGGTGCAGCAACCCAATAATCTACACATGCGGCGTTATTATTTTTTTTCAAAATCATAGATGCCTTTGATATGGTCGTTGAAAAAAATCCCTTTGGAAAAAGAGCGTTTCATTTTATCATATATTTCCTGCGGTACATTGCGGTATTTGTACACCAGTCCGGATACAAATACAATAGTAAGGCTTGCTGAAGCTGGATCGTACATAATTTTTTAATAACAGTAGAAGGCATAAGCTGAGAATTATAGTGCTGTCAGGTTTCTTCAACTTCCTTTTTTATTTCTTCTTCTTTAACCTGTATTTCCACACGTTCTTTTTTAATGCCCATTCTTAATAAGCCAAATAAACTCATATACACATTGGCGATCCATACGATGGAAAAACCGGCTATAAGATAACCACGCCAGTCGGGGAATAAGAGTGTATAACGGGTAATGATTAAAAATGCAATAGTAACATAATGACTGAAGCAATATTCACAGGTAAAAAGGTAAAAGAATTTCCTGGCCAGCAATGTTTTCTTTTCCTGGCTACACCTGATGCAATATTCCCTGGGTTCTTTAAAGATATCCTCATGCGTTACCGTCCACGCAATGCAGGCAACAGGTATTGCCAAAGTAAAAAGCCATGCCATCTGTATCCACCAGGAATTTGCCATTGCGTTCATTTTATTTCCAATTCTAATTTCAATGTTTGTGCCATCTTCCTTTTTGCTGTTTTTGGCACAATATTTTTACCTCATTAATAAACAACAATTATGCATACACATACAACAGACCCGGTTACGGAAGATATAAAGGGTACCCTTACTGTAAATATGGCCAATAACCAAACGCTCGACGATCTTTGCGCTGCTTATATTCCTGAATATAACCGCGATCGTTTTGAAGCTTTTGCCATAAGGTTGTTCTTAGGCGACGAAACCGTGGTAACTATTTACGCAGTTGATAAAAACAGGCAGGAAGGCAGCAATTTTAATGTAGAAAAATTGCCGGTGAAAAAATTTAAGCTTACCGGAATTTCTTTACCCGACCTGTTTAGCTACTGCGGGTCATTTAATTGCACGCTCACAACCGGTAATTATGAAATGGATGATATGGAAGTGATAAATAAATAAGCAAATTATGGACGAAGTGTTTTTATTTGAAAAAGAGATCCGGGATGGAGAACATATCCATACCGTGTTGGTAAGCGAAACGCTGCATAATAATATTCCTGTAGCGTATAACTGTATAGTGGATATTAATACCAACATTCAAATAGTCTACAACGGAAAGGCGTGGGTAGAAAAAGATACAGAAGAGGCTACTACTTTTTCAACTATGATCGGCGAAGCTATAGACGCATTTGAAAAGCAAAACAATTAATACAATTACCGGTGTTATTAATGAAAAAATAAAAGCCTCTTTTTACAGAGGCTTTTTTCAGTCTTTTTCTTTAATTCTTTGTTCCGGAATGTCCGGAGAATATTAGGCAGTGCTCAATTTGTAAATGCGCATTGCCCGCTTAAAGACTTACTATAATTATATATAAATAACTATGCCAAACCGGGGTTTAATCGAAATAAAATATACATAATTAATAGGTGGATTTACAGAATATTTGGTTTACTTATTGTACTATTTAAAATAAATTACACATAATGAAAAAGATTTTGATCACATTGGATTATGAACCTTCTGCAACAAAAGTTGCGGAAGAAGGATATGCTATTGCAAAAGCCCTGCAGGCAAAGGTGATATTGATGCATGTAGTGGCCGATGCCAGCTATTATTCAGCCTCGGAGTATACTCCTATAATGGGGTTTACAGGTTTTAATAATGTAGACATCAATAATTTAATAGATGGACTGAAAGATGAAGCCCAGCGTTTTCTTAATGAATCGAAAGCGCATTTAGGCGATGGAGATATAGAAACCGGCGTGGTGGAAGGCGATTTTGCCCCATCTATTTTGGATTTTGCCAGGGAAAAGGAGGTTGATATGATCGTAATGGGTACGTACGGGCGCAGGGGAATAAATAAACTCCTTATGGGTAATCTTGCCGAAAAAGTATTGCATGATTCACCCATCCCGGTACTGGTAATTCCTACTAAGGACGTAGAACATAAATAATAATTGAAACACTTAGAAGGGATAGCCGATACCAATATTAAGGATCAGGTTATCCCTTCTCCATGCGCCGCTGCCCAGGGCTATTTTGTCAATTACCCAACGCTGTCCTTCAGGCAGGTAAGGTTTTTTTAATGGAATGCCTAAGTCTACACGGATCAATAAAATGCCGGCATCATAACGCAATCCAACACCTGCAGCTACAGCGATCTCTTTATAAAAATCTTTTTTCAGTTTGCCCTGCGGCCCAAACAACAGGGTATCTTTTGTCCAGATATTACCCATGTCAACAAAAATTCCTGCGCCTAATTTACCTGCTATCGGTACACGGTATTCGGTATTGAATAATAACTTAAAATCGCCTCCGATGATCTGGAAAAAACGACGGTCGTCAATGGTAGGTTTGTAAGTGCCGGGACCTAAAGTATAAATCGGGAAGCCTCTTACAGAATTTGATCCGCCAATAGTGTATTGTTTGGAAAAAGGCAGCAGGGAAGAATTGTTATAGGGAAAACCCATCCCGATCTGCAGGCGGTTGGCCCACTCTTTTTTCTTGAAACGTCTTTTATAACGTAATTCAATATCCGCTTTTACATACTGTGCAAACGGCGTATTGAAGATCTTTTTCTCCCTCATGGATTTAGCACCAGTGATCAAACCGGCAATATTTCCCGATATATCTGCACCACCACTGAAATACCATTGCTGCCTGGAATTGGGATTGAGCGTATTGAAAGTGTAAGTATAAAAAGATCCGAGAATGGCTTCTGAATATACATTTAAAAGAATAGAAGGATTAGCCTGCGCTGCCTTATAAAAACTATCGGTAACATTGCTGGCATTTAAATAAGTCAATGCTATCGGAGCAAATACATGCAGTTTATTGCTGGCCTGCTTCCAGTCGAAACTATATTGAAAATTAAACACGTTTTTAGTATAAAAACTTTGTTTGATAAAGAATTCATAGCCCAGTTTCATTTGCGTACGCGGGGGAAATAAATTGTTTTCCTTAATCCTGAAAAAAGGAATTACAAACCTTGGTACAATCAGACTGGCTTCTGCACCCAACCTGTAATTATTATTATCTTTTAATGAATCATTAAAAGATACTTCAAAACCGCCATACACTTTTACGGCCAGTTGCTCTGCTCCCCTGAATGCATTCCTGTTTTTCCAATTCACACTAAGCTGCGTACCCACATATTTATTCTCTTTGGAAAATCCATCCAGCTCCGCCTGTATCGATTTCTTTTTTGCAGGGGTGAGGTAATAATATACATTCAGGCGATATGGATCACTGGTATCTTTAACAGGATCGAAACGGTTTTTAACGAATTTAAAAACACCCAGGTTGATCAGCCGGTTTAATGTAGTGTTCTGGTCTTTACTGCTGTAGATTCTTCCTGGCCGGTAAGTAATGGTGCGCTTGAATAATTCAGGTTTAAAACTTTTTACCGTGTCGCGTATCAATAAACTGTCTATTTCAAACGTACCCACTTTGCTGGTATCCGGCGGCGGATCCAGTAAGGTGTAATTGGGGAAGATAGTAATGCGGTTGATGGTAAATGGATGTTTCGCAATTTCAGGTGTAGTAGCCTTGATGTTTAAAAACAGGTTTACTTTATGATCGCCGATAGTAGAATCGGCATACGACATAATATAACTGGGGCTGAAAAAATAATAACCTTTTGTTTTTAGTCTTAAGTCAAGCCGTTCTCTTTCGGCTTCGATATTACTAAGCGTGTAGGCATCACCGGGCCTTAGCAAAGTACGGCGTTTTCTTCTTTGCGAGGTCATCGCTTTTATTAATTCGGAGCTGTCATTTACCCATACAATATCTTTGATCTTATATTGCTGAAATACATCGGCGTTATAAACTGCCCTGGTATAACGCCCTTTATTTGTAGTATCACCACTTACCACCGAATGAAAATAACCAATGTTCTCTAAAAATGACTGCATGTTCTCTGCCGTTACTTTAGCATTTACACGACTGCTTAAAACCGGTGGCTCGCCCAGTTTACTGCGTAGCCAGGGTTTAAATCCTTTTTGTTTTTTGGGCTCACCAATTACGAACCACCACCATACTTTATACGGTTGCCCCAATATATACTTGTTGGGTTTGGGCCTTGTGGCCAGCTTTAATTGTTTTCTTAACGAGCGGTTGGATGCTGTAACGCCTGGTTCCCGCTTTACTTTTATTGTCGCACCCTTGTACAATCGTTCCCCCGCAGGTAAATACCTTTTTACGCCACAACTGGTTATAAAAAGGACTAACAAACTATATAAAATATTTTTTATCACTTTTTGGTCCTGGATTTCTTTTTAAATAATTCCCTGAACTTATCATAGTCCATCGATACAATAAATGCAATGCCGGTTTCCACAACATAGCCATCCAGTATCACTTCAAATTGATTTTTCTTATAGGCTTTTACCATGTATTTACCATCCTTGGTTAATTTATAACTAACGGTAACATCAGGTACATATCCATTGCCTTTTTGCTGAGATGCTTTTGCTGAGGCATCGTTGCCTTCTATGCCAAAATTGCTGCCTACGCTGATGCTTAACCGGTCATCTAAAAATCTTTTGGTTACTGCAATGTTCAGGTCTGTTCTTTGCTGGGCGTCACCACTGTTGTAATCTTTGTAAGAGTTAAGATTAAGATCTATATCCACGCCTTTAAAAAGATCGGAAGCGATCTGGTCTAATGCAGAAGAAAGGAATTTACTTACGCTTTCCCTGGCCAGGTCGTCAAAGCTGGCGCCATTGCCTTTAAAGAAATCTGAACTTTGTTCACCTGCAAAGCGGTTCAGCAGCAATAAAGAAAATACCTGTTTATTGGTAGCCGCAATATCACCACGTAACTGGGCCAGTTTATTTTCAATGGTGGTTCTTAATTGTTGGTTGATCTGTACGTTTTCATCCGGTAGCTGTATGTCGAAACTGATTGTTGGTTTTTTCATCGGGCCTTTTAAATTCAATATCACTTTAAAAGGAATTTTTTGATTGAACATATTGGATAATGCCGCATCCACTTCACCCACTTCATTACCCAGTAGATCTTTGGCAGAAGTATTTACCGTGTACACAGCATTGATATTAACTTCTGCATCCATTGGTGCACCACTGAATACAATCGTGCTTCCCGGCATCAGGTCGAATTCCTTTTTTAAAAATTCATAGGTCAATACATAATGACCACTGTATAGTTCGTAATTTCCCGCCAATACTATATTGCCCCCGGGATCAACCCCCACATTCAATTGTGCATCGCCCTGTACTTTTAATGCGTCGCCGGTAGACGGATCGATCACAATGGTAAGCGCTGCTTTTTTGCTGATCTCTACATTTAGGTTGTAGTTTAAGAATTGCGCTACATCCTGTTTTACTTCTTTCTCCGGTTTGAATAATATTTTCTCCGGTAATTCAAATGTATCACGGTCAATGAAACGTACTACGGATATGGCTGCATCTTTATTGATATTGCGGTCCGGTAATACCATGGTAACATCGGTTTTATCGGTTAAGGAAATGTCCCCTTCAATATCAGGACTACTGCTGTTACCCGATACCGTAACATTGGCATTTATGGCGGCAAAACCATACACCTGGTTATTAATGGCTTTAGGCGCATTCACCAGGATAAAATTGCTGGCATTTACTTTTAATGCCACATCATAATTTGATAATGAGTTTGACTTTAACGTGCCATTCAATACCAATGGCTGGCCTGTAGAATCCTTGATAGTAAAATGATCCAAAGTGATGGTTGGATAATCCAATACTATTTTTTGTTTATCGATTGAGTAGGCAGTACCAAATCTTGCCAAAGCAAATTTGGCGGTATCAAAAGCGATGGCTCCTTTCCAGTGTGGCTCCGAAAATTTTCCGTCCAGCACAATATTACCTGAAATACTACCCGAACTTCTCTCGAGGTTACCTTTAGAAAATGCCTGTATGGTAGCGAGGCGTAATTGCTGAATATCTGCAACCGCATTAAATTGTTTGGTTTCGTTGTTCAGGTAATAATCGGCTTTTACATTTACATTGTTGCCATTACCGGTAAGTGACAGTGTAGCATTAATGGTATTGTCATCCGTTTTATTACCTGTTAGTTTTATATCACCCACCGGTTGCTGCATAAACTGGAACTGGGTCACATCCAGGTTGCCGGTAAAGCCCGGTATTTTTTTATTGAAGTCACTTATTGTAAAAGCACCGTTGATAAAACCTGCGGCCAGCAAAGTATCATTGTTCAAAATGGAAGTAATGTCTTTGATGTTGAAGTTTTCTATGCGCACATCAACAGGACTGTTAAGGATTTTTTCTTTACTGTTGGCCGTTATTTTTGCTTCATTATTGCTGATGGCAAAGTTAGTTACCAGGATACCTTGTTTTGAATATTGAATACTGTTGCCATGGGCCACATTCCATTTCTCATAATTTAATAACAATGTATCTTTCAAAGAAAAAGTGTAGGTTTCATTTTGATTCAGCATGATTACGCCCAATGCATACCGTTCCCTGTCTTTCGTATCCCTGGTTACTACGCTTGCTGAAATACTGTCACGGGTAATATTGGCATTGATATCTGATTTATAAAAAACATTTTCTCCCACTACCAACGTGTCAAAATTCACCAAAGCACTGATCCTGTCGTTCAGGGTATTGATATTTATTTTAGCCTGCGCCATCCTGTTACTGCCATAGGTAAAATGCGGAATCGTTGAAGTAAAGGAAAGTGCACTGTCTTTTATATCCGATGAGTAAGCGCCTTTAAAATCAAAGCTTTCATAAGTCATGCCTGGTACAAGATCTGTTACAATACTGTGTTTTTTTACCCGGCCATTAAATGAAATCTGTTGTGTAGCAATATTGGTTGCTGTAGTTGATGTGCCCTTTATATTGTAATAGCGGCTAAGGTATTGCAATAACGATGGACCGATCTTGTCATATTCAAATTTGCCATTGGCATTAAGATCGGCTATAGGTGAGCGTAATGTTACAATATTGTTTCCACTGGAATCATGTGCCTGTAAAGTCGTGCTGTCGAGTAAATAGGTTTTATCTTTGAATACCAGTGTTGAAGTATCAATAACAGCATATACATTCAAATGGCCAGGATCAAGATCCGGTGCTTTGATATATATTTTTGTTTTGGCATTCAGTACTTCATTGTACAAATGTATTTTTTTCAGCTGTACCGTATCAATGGTAATGCTGGCTTCCAAAGCTGAAGGGTACTGGCCGCTAAAATTTCCGCTTGCTGTATAATGCATCGTGAGGTTGGAATCATTTACAGTGCCATCACTGGTAATATTGCCGCCATCCAATTGCGCACGTACAACAATATCCTGGTAATAGTATCGCATGAATTCCGCAGCCTGTACATTCGCATTTATTGCAGCACGCATGGTTTTATAATCGAACCCTGTGCCTTTTGCAGTGCCAGACATGCTGATATTTCCCAATATCGTATCCTGCTTTAGTAAATTACCTGCCTGGAAATTAGTCGTTGTAAAAGCGAGGTCATAAGTAGCGGCATCCTTATTCTTAAAATTGCGCACATAGCCTTTAGCAGTTACGATGCCATAACTACCTCCCAGTTTTATATTGGGCGCTACATTGTTCATGTCACCTTTTAAGGTGCCCGCCAATGTAATCAGCTGCGGTAATTCGATAGAAGCGGGGATAGTATTTTTAGGTACCATTGACAGGATAAAGCTTTTTTCAATCCTGCTGTTTTTTATATTCAGATCATATTGAAGTCGCTGAGGTGTTTTAATATTTTTTACTATGGCGTTACCGTTAAAGCTAAAACTGCGGCTGTTGACATTGATCAGCGCAGCCGTATTTTTTAAATTTCCTTTTATATGTGTAGATAAGCTCAGTACTTCCGGAATTTTACCGGATACACTATCTGCCGTTTGTGGCATGAATTTTAAAATATCCCTGCGGGGAATAGTGCTGTTGAAAACCGTGATATCATAGGCCAGGTTATTGGTATCCGTTACATTATATAAAATGGCCTTGGCATTGATGACAGTACCTGAAAAACCGGCGAGCTGCAACATGGGGATGTTCAACTCTTGTAATGTGCCGGAGATATTTGTATTTAGTTTTACCACGTTACCGCTAAATTTTTGCGGGGGCATATCTTTTTTGATGGAGGGCAATAGGGTATACAGGTCATTTATTGCAATTACTGTATTGTTCAATTTTAAATCAACCGAAGTGTGCTGCGGCACTGTAGTCAGTTGTTTGATATCATCATACTTTAAAACCACTGAATTTTGTATAATACTCAATGGCGTTTTAAGATACAGTTCCGTTGCAGTGATCCCCTTGCTGCTATAAAAAATATTGGCATGAGTAGTATCAATGATAAAACCGCTTTTATCCTGTAACGCCAGCTGCTTTACCGTGGCCACCATGCTATCCGGCGAATAGATGATCCTGCTGGCATTTACATTGATATTGATTAGATCAAGATGAGCAGGATCAACGCCTTCTTTTGCTGCAATTGTTGCATTATCGTCAAACTGGAATTGGTCTTTAAATAATTTTAAGTCATCCACGTTTATTCGCCATGAAGAAGAAGATGAACTGCCAGGGCTAGCAGAAACCGTATTAGTAATTTCTTTTTTCGGACTAATGAATTTCACAAGAGAGCTATCCAGTAAAAACATTTTTGCCGATGCTTTTTCGTTGAACAGGTCTATATTGGTACTATCCAGCAAAAGGTGTTGTACTGTGTTGGCATATAACATGCCGCTCACCCTGTCCTCTACAGATACGTTTACTTTTTTAAGATCAAATCTGTTAGCCAGTACTGTTAAAGCAGTTTTGCCCGTACTCGTATCGGGAGATGAACTGTTGCCTGCTTTATAGGTCACCATGAAAAAATCAAGACTGTCAGCTTTAAATTCATCGATATCAAAATATAATTTATCTGGCTGAAATTTATTTATGCTGGCGTTAAGATTTCCCACGTTTGCAGTGAACCCTGTACCACCAAAGCGGTCATCAAATCTTACTTTCACATGGTTCAATAATAATGTTTTCATGGTTAATTGTAAAGCTGAAGTATCTTTATTCGCAATGGTATCAGTTGCCTTTCCTTTGAATGCATCTACAATAAACTGGAAATTGAATACGGAATCTTTTTCAGGCCGGGAGATATTTGCATAGATATTTTTGAGTTCTACCTTGCGGATATAAGTAATGCCGCGGATCAGTTTTATCATATCAAGATCTACTGATAATCGTTCTCCAAAAAACAAGGTGTCTTTTAACTGGTCTTCTACATAAATATTATTGATCTCTATCCATTTGGGTAAACTGTAATCAATGCTGCCAATGACAATCCTGGTGTTGAGTTTTGTTTGTAAATAAGATTGTACTTTATCCCTGATGAGGCGTTTGGCGTAATTGGTATTGATGAATATAACAGTGCCGATCAATAAGACCAGCACTATCCCCAGGATATATAGAAAAACTTTCCCCGTTTTCTTTAAAACTCTTTTAATAGTCATTCACCGGCTATAATGTAAAAATTATGCCCTTTTTAAATAGCTTGCAGCCTAGTTTTTTTCTGCTAATTTCCCAGTATTTCACGTAGTCACGGGGAATTATTTCCCCATAGTTATGATAATTTCTCCAGGCATTTTTTTATGTCTACGGCCTTGCCGAGTACACCTAAAAAAATATCTTTCCTTTTTTTGATCAGGCCTACTGCGTTTTTGATGCTAAAGGAGGAAGGATGTAAACCTGGTTTTACTTCTTTCCAGGCCAGGGGCATAGATACTGTCGCCCCTTTTTTTGGGCGCAAACTGTATACAGAAGAGATCGTCTGTCCGCGCCTGTTTTGTAAGTAATCGAGGTAAATATTTTTGTTGCCCCGTTTTTTTAAATTCCTTTCCATACTGGTAAAAGCAGGCAACGCTTCATTCACCAGCATACAAACAAACTGCGCAAAATCTTTCACCTGGTCGTAATCATATTTTTTTGCCATCGGTACAAAAATATGTAACCCGGTAGCGCCGGAAGTTTTGCAATAACAATTGGCACCGGCTTTATCAAATACTTTCTTAAAAGCCAATGCTGTTGCAATCACCTGCTCAAAAGTATTTTTTTCAGAGGGATCAATATCAATGATCATGTAATCGGGGTTGTTCGGTTTTTGCGTGGTAGAGTTCCATGGATTTAATTCGATGCAACCCAGGTTGTTTAAATAAGCGAGTGTTGGTTTATCGTTACAGATTATATAATCGATATCTTTTTTTGCAGAGTCGGAATATATTTTAATACTCTTCACCCAATCCGGCGCTTCATCTCCTGCATCTTTATGAAAGAAGCCATTATCAGTAATACCGTTGGGATTTCTTTTTAAAGATTGTGGACGGTCTTTTAAATAAGGCAAAATGTATTCAGCGATCTGTTGATAATAATCGATCACCATTCCCTTGGTAACCTTATCATCAGGAAAATATATTTTATCCGGGTTGGTGATCTTCACTTTTATTTTACCGAAGGAAATGTCATCGCCGGATTCTTTTTTAGTTTCCTTTTTTGCTTTTGGCGCTGTAATGGTTTTTGTAGTTGCCATAGTGATTTCTTTTAGTGATTTATCTGTTCTTAATCCTAAAAATATCGGGTGCCGCATTTTTTGATCCGTGGTCCATTCGGTAAATTTTATTTCACCGATCAGTTTCGGCTTTACCCAGGTAACGGGCGCATTTGTTTTTATTACTTCATCAAAAGGAGAAACTTTTTGAATGAGTGGTTTTAGTAAGGCATAAATTTTTTTAAGATCGGCATCATTAAATCCCGAACCCGTATGCCCAACATACTTTAGTTTTCCTTCCATATAAATGCCCAATACCAGTGCTCCAAAATATTGTCTTGAACCAGTAGGTGCAGTAAATCCTGCGATGATCACTTCCTGTGATTTATGATGTTTGATCTTCAACCATTCATTGGTTCTAACACCTGGGTAGTAGCGGCTGTTGGCTTTTTTCGCCATGATGCCCTCAAGATCCTGTTTTTTAGCCGCTGCAAAAAAATCTTTTCCCTTTGCCATAATATGATCAGAATATTTGATCACGGCATTTTTGGGTAATGCTTTTTTCAATAATTCTTTTCGCTGCGTAAGTGGCAGTTCCCGGATGTTTTGGCCATTTAAAAACAATAGGTCAAAAACATAATAGCAAATGGGGTATTGGGTATTGTCTTCGTAATGCTGTAATTTTTGAAAATCGGATTTTCCTTCTTCGTTAATGATTACTACTTCGCCATCCAATACCATGTCGTGTTTTAACTTCTTTAGTTCATTATACACAATAGGATACTGGTTGTTAAAACTATTTCCGTTCCTGGAATAGATTTCTACATGGCCATCTGTGATCTCGCTGATAGCCCTGTATCCATCCCATTTAATTTCAAACAGCCATTCTTTATCATCAAAAACAGCGTCGGTTTCTTTGGCCAGCATCGGTTTGATAAATTTGTTGAGTTTTACATGGCTACCTTTATTTTTGGGGGTGACTTTTTTTTTTCGGGGGCTTTGTTTTTGGCTAGCCATTTATTGATAGGTGATGATGCAGTGGTTTCTTTTTCGCTGTCGTATGATTTTGTTACAGCATATTCGTCTTTGTGTTTTATCAGCAGCCAGTTATTATCGCCCTTGCCTTTTAGTTTTACCAAAGCAAATTCTCCTTTTAATTTTTTTCCAAAGAGAATGAATTTAAGGCTGCCTGCTTTTAATGCAGCTTTTAATTTTTTTTCGGCATCCTTGCCGGAATTATCAATGTCGGTATATTTTCCTTTGTCCCATATTTCCACAATACCGGCTCCATAGCCTTCGGGGATAATGCCTTTAAAATCTTTATAAGCATACGGGTGATCTTCTACCATCATTGCCAGTCTTTTATCGCCCGGGTTCATTGACGGGCCTTTTGGTACTGCCCAACTCTTTAACACGCCATCCATTTCCAGGCGCAGATCATAATGCAGGTGAGAGGCCTTATGCCGCTGCACTACAAAGGATAAAACAGCTGCAGTTTTTTTTATTGCGCCTTTTGGTTCGGGAGTAACCGAAAAATTCCGTTTCTGCTTATATTTTGCCAAGCTCATCAGGATGCTTTTTTACGTTTGCTGCCCAGGCTTTCTTTCAATTGTTCCATCAGGTCCTTTGTTTTGCTGTGCACCACTTTCAGCGGCGAGGCGGTAGTTGTTTTGCCACCTTTGGCTTTTGCTTTAATTAATTTCAGTAGTTGTGCCGTGTAGTTGTCCTTGTATTTTTTTACGTCAAATTTTCCTGATAGCTGGTTGATAAGCGATATCGCCATTTTTAATTCGGCAGGCTTTACCGTTGTTTTAGAAGGAAGGTCTAATTCTTTTGTCGGCCTTATCTCTTCGGCAAAACGCATACGGTTTAGTACAATCACCTCGCCGGATACCCTAAGTATGGCTAGTGCTTCTTTATTGCGCATTACAAATGTAGCTACACCCACTTTGCCGGTTTTAGCCAATGCTTCCCGCAATAAAGCATAAGCCCGTACGCCCGATTTTTCCGGCGCCAGGTAATAAGGGGTTTCATAATAAGCACTGTCAATTTCTTCCGATGTTACAAAATCGGAGATCTCGATCACTTTTGTTTTTAAGGCATTGGCCGTTTCAAAATCTTTTTCATCGAGTACCACGTATTTATTATTGATCATGTATCCTTTTACAATATTCTGCCATTCCACCTGCTTGCCTGTTTTTTCGTTCACCCGCATGAATTTAATATTGGAATGATCTTTTTTATCCAGCATATCGAGGTCGAGTGTACTTTCCTGTGTAGCACTGAATAATTTTACCGGGATATTTACCAGTCCAAACCCGATAGTGCCTGTCCATAATGGTCGCATAAAAAATGTATTAATTGGTTCCTAATATTTTCATTACAATTTTTTCTTCTGCAGTAAGCCCTGTTTTATTATCATCTACTTCAATAGCATCCAGTTCCCTGAAATATTTGGCGAGGCTTTTATCTTCATACATTTTTATAATGTCGGGGTGTACATAATATTTTTTACACACGGTTCTTGTATTGCCTAATTGTTTGGCCACGGTATCCAACGCTTCCACCACTTTCTTTTTTGCTTCTGTTGCCGTATCATAAAAGCCCAGCTCCTTAAAAGTTAAAAATGCCTGTACAGTGCCCGCCCAGGTTCTGAAATCCTTGGCAGTAAAATCTCCGCCATCACTTATCTTTTTTATATATTCATTAATCATACCAGAGTCGATGGATCTGTGGTTGCCGTTCTCATCGTAGTATTGAAACAATTCCTTTCCAGGAATTTCCTTGCATTTCTGTACAATATTGGCCAGCTTTTTATTTTTGATACTGATATCATGGTGCACCCCTTTTTTTCCTTTGAAGGTGAATTTCAAATTCCCGCCCGAAATTTTTACGTGATTATCCTTAAGTGTAGTCAGGCCAAATGAGCCATACAGTTTTTCGTAAAAGTTATTGCCGATCCTGATATGTGTTCTTTCCATTAAACTTACTACAGTGGCTAAAACTTTTTCTACCGGCAACCCGTTCAGCGAAAGATCTTTTTCCAGTTGCAGCCGCATGGCAGGCAATGCATTTCCAAATTCCAGCATCCTGTAAAATTTGGTGTGGTTACGCAGGGAATTCCACAATGAATGATATTTATATTGTTTCCTGTTTTTTATATCCGTTCCCGTCGCCTGCAGGTGACCGTTAGGGAGTACACATATCCATACATTGTCCCAGGCAGGAGGAATCACCAGGCTTCGGATCCTTTTCAATTCTTCTTCATCGGTTATCTTATCAGTTCCTTTTACATAGTCAAAGGCTTTCCCTTTTTTTATGCGGGCAATACCGGGAGCCGTATCGGTAACATATACCAGGTGGATGGCGGCCGCGGTTTTTGCAGGATCGTGTGCAATGCGGGCAATTTTCTTTTTGGAAATTGCAGGTAATTCTTCTGCTATCATGGTTACAGGTTTATCCGTTAATGATCTCTCCTCCGTTAGGGTGTAATACCTGGCCGGTAATGTAGGAAGAATCGTTACTGGCCAGGAATAAATAGCAGGGCGCCACTTCTGCGGGTTCGCCGGCTCTTTTCATTGGGGCATCACTGCCGTGCTGCGCTACTTTTTTCGGCGCAAAACTGGATGCGATCAATGGTGTCCATATTGGGCCCGGTGCTACCGCATTTACCCGTATTCCTTTTTCCAGCAGGTTGGTGGAAAGGCTCCGGGTAAAGGATACAATGGCTCCTTTCGTTGCTGCGTAGTCCATCAAAGCGGCACTGCCACGGTAAGCTGTAACCGAAGTAGTATTAATGATGCAGCTACCTTTTTTCATTGACGGTAATGCGGCCTTGGTTATCCAGAACATGGAGAAAATATTGGTAGCAAATGTTTTAGTTAATTGTGTCGTGGAGATATCGGCTAATGTTTTGCTTTCATAATGTGTAGCGGCATTATTAACCAGGATATCTATTTTACCAAATTGTTTTACTGCTTTTGCTACCGCAGCAATACAAAATTTCTCTTTGGAAATATCACCGGGTATCAACAGGCACTTCCTGTTGTATTGTTCTTCAATTTCTTTTTTGGTGGCTTTGGCATCGGGATGTTCATTAAGGTAAACAATTACAATATTGGCCCCTTCTTTAGCAAACAGCAATGCGGCTGCCTTTCCAATGCCGCTATCTGCACCGGTGATGAAAGCTACCTTGCTCACCAGTTTCCCGGATCCCGGATCATCAGTTGGAGATGATAAGGGAAACGGCACCATCCTTTTTTCTATTCCCGGCCGCCGTTGATGCTGGGTTTTACGAAGATTTTTTTTGGGATTGGCCTTCTGCATAATCGACAAATTGTATGGTATCAAAGAAAGTATTGTGCCTTTTTTTAACGGATACCTAAATAGCAAAAAGGCCAGGCTTTGAGTCATTAACTTCCGCTAGTGAGGAAATAGTTCTACAGCAGAATAATTTAATAAAAATAATCGCCTGTAAAAACTACTGGTATGCGGTTTGCAAAAGTTTAGTTAAAACGCACTAACATGATTACTAAAAATGAAAACCTTGAGTTCATCCTGGGCAAGGTAAAAGAAATCGGGTATGCCATTTTTAAACCCGATATCCCGTCGGAGCTACAAATTCCCAACAATATCATTGCTACGTTGAAAACTGAAGAAGAAGGAACGATCTGGTTCTTTACTTCCAGTAATAAGCAGTACGCCAATTATATGGAAAAGGAGTTTAATGCCAGCCTTGATTATTATAAAAAGGGAACCGATTACCGGTTGCATATTGATGGTATGGCTACCATTGTGGAAACAGCAACCAATGCTCCGGCAGAGATTGATCCTTTGTTCAATAATATGATGCTGATAAAATTAACCATTGTGCAGGCAGAATATTTTGAAGCGAAAAGAATTACCAAAACATCCTTAAAAGAAAAGATCAGTTATTTTATCAGCGATCTTTTTGTGCCGCATTCTTACAGGATGTTTAATTTTTCCAAAACAGCTTAATCATATTTTATTTGACAATCTGTACAAAAAAAGGTTCTTCTCTTTGTTTTGCCGGGATAAGTTTTAATTAAAGGAATATTACATCTTGCACACATCTTTTTAGTATGTGCCAGCCAATGCTTCTTTAATTCAAATGCTTTTTTCCATTTCAAAAAATCGAAGCTATACTTACGGGCTTCCTTCACCATTGCTTTTATCACAGCAGTCGGTATTTTACCTATACTACTTTCAGGATGCAGTTTGATCCTGAACAATACTTCGTTTTTAATGATATTGCCCACCCCGGAAAAAATATCCTGGTTCAGCAAAGCATCGCAGGCTAGTGTACCGGGTATAGCTTTCAGTTTTTTTATAGCTTTTGTTGCACTCCACTTTTCATTCATTACATCTGCCGACCAATCGTAAATCTCATCCAGGTCACCCTCCAGTATTTTTATTGAACAGGTGTAAAAATAAAGATCACCATTCGTGAATTTTAAATGCAGCCGGAGTGACCGTGCAGGTTTTGTTTGTTCATTGATACTATAAGAACCAAACATCAGGAAATGAATTCTGATAGTTGCTTTGGGAAGGCAAATTAAAAAATGCTTGCCCCAGCTTTTAAAGTCCACTATTTTTTTATTGACAAAATCCGAGGGGTCAATTTTTGCATTGCCTTCAGCCTGCAATATTTTTTTGCCTTTAAACTGTTGTACCAGTTCTTTCACAATTACAATGGAGGGTCCTTCGGGCATACAATTAATTTATTGATGCTTTTGCAAAAGCCAGGCCAGTGCAAAATTGTTTGTTTGCACCGTGCGAAAAATACATAACTCTTAAAAAAATTGCTGGTATGTTTTTTGGATTTATTTAGATAATTAAACAATATATTATGCCATCATTGACTAATAAAAAAATTGCCATCCTCACCGAGAATGGCTTTGAAGAAATTGAATTGACCAGTCCTAAAGAGGCCCTGGAAGCTGCAGGCGCTACTGTTGAAATTGTATCCTTGCAAAAAACAGTAAAGGCATGGGTTAAAGATCATTGGGGAGTTGATCATCGTGTAGATAAAGATCTGCAAAAAGCCAATAGTGATGATTACGATGGTTTGCTGATACCTGGTGGTGTGATCAATCCAGACCTCATGCGCCGCGAAAAGGAGTATGTATACTTTGTTACCGAGTTTTTAGACACAGGGAAACCGATTGCCGCTATTTGTCATGGGCCGCAGTTATTGATCGAAACAGGGCAATTGCAAAACAGGAATATGACCTCCTTTCATTCTATCAGAACAGATTTAATTAACGCCGGAGCCAACTGGATGGATAAGGAAGTTGTGGTGGATAATGGTTTGGTAACTAGCAGGAGTCCTGAAGATCTTGAAGCCTTTAACAAAAAAATGATCGAAGAATTTGCAGAAGGTGTTCATGCAGTAATAAAAGTATAACAGCTGTGTAAGCAACCGGAGGTAGCAATAACTACACCAGTAACTGTCGATGTAGAATATTTTTCTCAGTGCAAATATTGTATAAGGCACGATACAGAGGTTTTAAAAACTACAACATGAATAATTATAGTGAGATGCCTTATTCCATGCGGCTTTCTTTCCAGTTGCTGATGATCTTTTTGATCGGGTATTTTATTTATATTGGGCATGGCGTATTGGTGCCCATCTATTTCGCCGTCTTATTGTCCATATTGCTTTTGCCATTGAGTAATTTCCTGGAGCGTTACCTGCCAAAGGCAATGGCCAACCTGGTTACCGTTATTTTTGCCTTTATTCTTATTGCGGGTATTATATATTTTTTGTCTTCGCAGATCTCGGGGTTTTTAAAAGACAGCACGGCTATAAGGGATCATCTTACACAACACTATTATACTATACAAAACTGGGTGGAAGCAAAATTTCATATCAGCCAGGAGCAACAGGATGTAATGATCAGCAATGCTAAGGCCAACGTAGAAAAATCAGGCGGGATTTTTATCGGTCAAACATTTCTAACGGTTACTGAAGCAATTTTTATTGTAGTGCTTGTAACCATTTACGCTTTTCTCATATTGTATTACCGTGCTATCATACAGCGTTTTTTGTTCCAGGTGTTTAAAAGACAGGATAAAGAAAAAGTGCAGGAGGTAATGAGCGAATCAAAACATATTATACAAAAATATATGGTAGGACTGCTGATTGAAATGATGGTGGTAGCCGTGCTTAATTCAATTGTGTTATTCCTGATCGGTATAAAATACGCCATCTTTCTAGGGCTTTTTGCTGCACTTTTAAACATTGTTCCTTATATCGGCATTTTTAGCGGTATGATATTTACGGTGCTGGTAACACTAAGTACCTCTGCCAGCATGAATAAAATAGTCTGGATAATTGTGGGCATGGAAGTGATCCATTTTATGGATGCTAATTTTTTAATGCCGCGGATAGTGGGATCAAAAGTAAAGATCAATGCACTGGTAACAATAATAGGGGTGGTGATCGGCGGTTCTTTGATTGGCCTGCCGGGAATTTTTTTAGCATTGCCCACTATTGCGATATTAAAAATAATTTTTGAAAGGATAGACTCATTAAAGCCATGGGGCCTGCTGTTTAGTGATGATCCTGATAGTTTGCGGAGAAAGATGGCGGTAAAAGTCAAAAATAAAACAATTCAAAAGCCGGTATAAAATTGGCATGCGTTTAGCAAATTCATTCTATTATCATAAAACCTTAATCACATGAAAAGGACAGCCGTATATTTTTTCTCCGTATTCGCATTATTATTTGTATCGGGTTGCGAAGCAATAGGCACTATTTTTAAAGCCGGTATGTGGTGGGCTTTTATATTGGTATTTTTGGTAGTGTTTGTTGTATTATGGCTATTTTCGAGAGGCAGAAAGAAGTAACGATTCATTAAATCATCACCGCTGGATTCTTTAACACATATAGCCCTGGGCGCCTGCATGGGCGAAGCTTTTGCAGGTCGCACAGTGGGCAAAAGAGCTATGCTATGGGGTATACTGGCGCAAAGTATTCCGGATGTAGATTTCCTGGCTTCGTTCTGGATGAATACTGCTGATAATTTATTGGCACATCGTGGCTTTACCCATTCTATTTTATTCGCGCTGATTATTTCTCCGTTGATGGCATTGATCGCAGAAAAACTGCACCGGCCGCATAATATTTCTTTCAGGAGATGGCTGGCATTTTTAAGCTCACTGGTATTGGTGCATATTTTTTTAGATGCTTTTAATAACTATGGAGTAGGCTGGTTTGAACCATTCAGTCATTATCGTGTTGCCTTTAATGTGATTTATGTGGCCGATCCCTTCTTTTCTGTTTTCCCGGGCATTGCATTGGTAATGCTGTTGCTGCTGCGTAAAAAAACTGCTACAAGAAAATTCTGGTGGCGATTTGGCCTGGGCTGCTGTTTTGCCTACCTGGGCTATTGCAGCATCAATAAATTGTATATTAACCATAAGGCCAAACAAGTATTTGCACAGCAACAAATTTTGTACAACAACTTTTTAACTACACCTGCGCCATTACAAAACTGGCTTTGGTTTGTTGCAGCGGCTACGGATAGTGGTTATTACACCGGTTACGTCTCTGTTTTTGATGATCCAAAAAAAGTGCAATTATATTTTTTCCCGCAGCATAAGCAATTACTCAGCGTGGTAAAAAACAAAGCAGAAGCAGCAAAGCTGATTCGCTTTTCCCAGCAATTTTATACTTTTGAGAAAAGAGGTGATAGTATTGTTTTTAACGACCTGCGTTTTGGCCAGGTAATAGGCTGGCACGATCCTAAAGAAGGGTTTGCATTTTATTATTACCTGCAACCCAAAACAGATAATACATTGGTGGTACAAAGAGGGCGCTTTGCCAAATGGAATACCGCTTCATTTCGTTCTTTCCTGCAACGTATCAAAGGTAACTGACCTTATATCACCGGGGAAAATAAGCGGGCAAGTTTTTCGGGTAACCTTCTATAGAGCGGCCTTGCCATCCATTTTTTTATGTTTATTTGTTTTGCCTGTTTCAGGTCTTCAAAAAATTGCTTCCGCATTTGCTCAGCAATGACGGTATCATACACCAACGCGTTTACTTCAAAGTTTAAGTCAAAACTGCGATGGTCCATATTGGCCGTGCCTATTACGGATAGGAGTCCGTCGGTGACCATTGTTTTAGCATGTACAAAACCTTTTTGATATAAGTAGATCTCTACACCTGCCTGCAATAAATCACTGTAGTTTGATTTAGATGCGGCATTAACAATCTTTGAATCGCTGATGCCGGGTACCAATAGTTTTACGGATAAACCGCTTAACGCTGCAATGCTTAGCGCATGCATCACACTGTCGCCAGGTGTAAAATAAGGTGTGGTAATTAATATTTCTTTTTTTGCAAGATAGATCGCCTGTAAGATTGAATACAACACGGAAGGCTGTATGGAGTCCGGTCCACCTGCGGCTATTTGCACATAACAATTTTCCGCTTCAGGGGAAACAGCAAAATATGCTGCTGTAGGTTTTACTTTTTTTACACAGCAAAAATTCCAGTCTGTAATAAAAAGATATTGCAGGTAATATACTGCAGAGCCGTCAAGCCTGATATGCGTATCCCGCCAGTATAATTTATTTTTTTTATTGTTGATATAGCGGTCGCTTATATTTATCCCGCCTACAAAAGCAGTGCAACCATCAATCACTACTATCTTTTTATGATTACGGTAATTATACCGGTTAGCCAGCAAGTAAAAACGTACTTTATGAAATGGGTATATCTCCATTCCGGCAGCACGCATTCTTTTTTCGGTTTTTCTTTTAATGGAAGGACTGCCAAAATCGTCATAAATAAAACGTACCTGTATGCCTTCCTTTGCTTTTTGTATCAGTAGTTCTATGATCTGCGTCCCAATCTCGTCATATTCGTAAATGTAATATTCCAGGTGGATATGGTGTTTGGCATTTTGCAAAGCCGATAGTAGCTCGGGAAATTTCTGCTCGCCGTTAATCAATAATTTTACCCGGTTGTTTTTGGTGAGCGGACTGCCCAGGTCTTTTACCAGTAATGAAGCCAGCTCTGCATTCTGCTGCACGGCGGGTTCCTTATGATCTACAAAACTATTTTTATAATGAGGTACGTCTTTTTCTACCGACTTTAAAAGATCCATATCCAGTAAGAATTTCTTGGCATATCTTTTTTTCTTCCAGTAGTTGATGCCGAATACCATGTAAAAACTAATGCCTATAACAGGTAAAAACAAAGCGATCAGCAGGTAGGCCATTGTTTTGGTAGTGCTGTGTATACTGAACAGGATGCGTATGCATACTGCTGCCACAATGATAAAGTAAACAAGGGTTATTATGTTGAAAGTGCTCATGTATGGAATGGTTAGAACTGTAGAATGCCGGTTGCTGATTGTATGCTATGCATGTAAATATCGAACCAGATTTATTTCCCCAATTCAAAGGCGATAGAGGAAATAAATAAACATTTAAATATACGGTTTTCCATCAAACGGGAAATATATTCCACAAAGCGTAAATAAATAAAGTATAAAAATGGCTGGCATGGTTTTGTCTTATTAATAGCAAAATATACACTATGACAAATAACGAAAAATTAGTGGAGGCCTTAAATGACCTCATTAAAATAAATAACGACAGGATTGAAGGCTATGAAAAAGCTGCAAGAGAAACTGATGATGCAGATCTTAACGCAGTGTTTTTGAAAATGGCAAACCAGAGCGATGACTACAAGCACGAATTGAATGAAAAGATCCAGGACTTGGGTGGAGAACAGGCAACTGATACAACAGTTTCCGGCAAAATCTACCGGGTATGGATGGATATCAAAAACACCTTTACCGGTGGTAGCAGGAAGTCTGTTTTGGAAGTATGTGAGTTTGGAGAAGATGCCGCTCAAAAAGCATATAACGAAGCATTGAATTCTGATGCAGAAATGAGTGCTGAGATTCGTCAACTGATCATGGCTCAAAAAACGGATCTTAAAAAATCACACGATGTGATTAAAGAGGCCCGCGATCTTCAAAAAGCCTGATAATAATATTAAGCACAAACGATATAGCGCAAAGTGCGTTTAGCTAGGGTAAAGTAAGCACCATTTCTATGGTGCTTTTTTATTTATCTTCCTATCTTCTTTTTTCTGCTTCCATTCATGATTATCTTCTGCCTCATCTACAGAATGAGAAGTAAACAGGTTGTTTTCTTTTTTTGATAGTTCAGACAATCTCTTATAGAATTTTTTGAGCAACATTAATTCCTCCTGCGACAGGTCTTCGCTATTTACCAGCCGGTTACTGGCACTTTCATTTGCTGCGAGTAATTCATTTAGCTTCATTTGAACTGCAGTGGAATCTTTATTCTGCGAATGCTGGATGATGAAGACCATTATAAATGTAATGATGGTAGTACCGGTATTGATCACCAGTTGCCAGGTTTCTGAAAAATCAAATATAGGGCCCGTTAATGCCCAGGCAACTACAACAAGTACTGCGCAGATAACTGCTGGCGGGCTACCGCAGGCAACGGTTATTTTAGAAGAGATCTTTTCGAACCAGGTCGTAAACTTTCTTTGTTGAAGGCGTTTTTTCATGTTGCGATTTTAAAAAATAAAAAAAATAAATAGCGGGTATACTATACTGAGTGTAAAATTATGCCACTAATAATATTGATGCATTACCTGTCAAAAGAAAATAAATCATTGTCTTTTGTTTTCCCCGCTGTGATCAGTGCCGTGGTCATTTCTGCTGCGATCAAACTAAAAGTAATACCATTACCGCCAAAGCCCAATGCAAAAAAACAATTTTCCATTTTTTTGTAATTGCCAATAAACGGTAGCCCGTCTTTTGTACTGCCAAAAGTACCGGCCCAGCTGAATGCTGCTTTAAACGGGATACCGGGAAATAATTTAGCGAAATCATTTTCCAGCTGTTTGATTTTTTTTGGAAGCAATTTATCTCTTGCTGCAGCATTGGAAAATTTTTCATCCCTGCCGCCAATTATGATGCGCTTATCGTGGGTGCTGCGTAAATACAGGTAAGGATCGGCAGTGTTCCATAATAATGCATCGCCCTGCCAAAAAGGATCGTGATCCGGTAATGGATCGCTGATGCAGGCATAGGTAGATTGTAAGTCAACTATTTTTTTGTCGATATAGTTTACCACTTCATATCCATTGGCAAAAACAACTTTATTGGCGCTGATGGTATTGCCCTTTTCTGTTTTAAGGAGGATCTTATTTTTAGCATGTTGCAGCTTTGTGATCAATGTTCTGTCGAAAACCCGCAGCCCTTTTGTGATTGCTTCCTGGAGTAAGGCATGCGTTAATGTGTAAGCATTGGTTTGCGCAGCAGTATCTGATAAAATGGCCGCAGCACTAAAGCCAAACTCTTTTTTTACTGTGGCGGCGTCCAGGTAGTTTACTTTAAAGCCATATTTTTTGCGGACAGCAAATTCCTCCTGTAAAAAACGAACATCTTTTTTATAAGCACTGAAATAAAGACTTTTCTTTAACTGGAAATCTGTAAAGCCAATGGTTTGTGTAAGTTGATGTATTTTTTCAATGGCAGCTTCGCAAAGTTTGTAGGAGCGTACTGCCTTAGTTGCACCTATTTGTTGTACCAGTTCGCTTAAGGGCGTATCAATTTCATATTGCAAGAGAGATGTGCTTGCCGAAGTGCTGCCTAAACCTATTGACCTGGCATCAGCAACCATGCAATCTACGCCGGCATTGGTTAAATAATAACCAGCCAATGCACCGGATATGCCGCCGCCGATGATCAATACATCTGTATTAATATCCTGCTGTAAAGAAGGATAATCAAAAACCAATCCGTCTTTAATCAACCAGAAGGGATACCCTGAAACCAGATTCATACAATAGTTTAATTTATCCGTAAAAAAAGCCAAGCCCACTGGCTTGACTTTCTTCCATTTTAAAAATCCCGCTTTAAAACCAAAAATTATTAATTATTTCTTTGTCTTCAATTTTTCCTGTACCGTAATAGTCATGTCGAGGTGTTTTCTTAATTCCGGTAATACACCTGCAAACCAGCTTTTAATATCATTATCTGTGCAATCGGCAGCAGCTTTTTCAAACAACGCTATCGTTTTTTTATGATCATCTATCAAAGCATCTACATAATCATTGTTTAAGTCGCTGGCTTTTTTATTCTTATAGTCACTGATCTTTTTTGCTTCATCTGTGGAAATAGCAGCAGGTAATGAGATGGCTTTTTTACTCGCCAATTGTTTTATTTCACTATTGATACTGCTATGTGAACCTGACATTGCAGAAGCCAGGGTTTTTACATCATCATCTGTAGAAAATATTTTAACGCTGTCGGATAACTGCATTTCAAACATACTTCCCGAATAAGCATCTACCAATACCTGTGCATCTTTTTCTCCCGGCTTATTAAATTTTTCCTCGTTCCTGTCCTCAGCAATTTCCTTACTGTCTTTTTTCTCTGCATTATCGGCACAGGAAACAAAAAACGCCATAGTGCAAATAAGTACAATGTTTTTCAGAAGCAATAACTTTTTCATGGAACTATAATTTTAATAAAATAAACTCATTTAAAAAGATTAAATAACCGTGCCAAAATATTATTACGGAAATAAACAGGTTTTAAAGTAAAACGTGGTCAAAATTCCTCAGCACTGCATTCTTATTTATCCATAATTATCTTTTTAACACCACTGAATACACTTTTCCATAAGAGATTAAAAAATGATTTGTTTAATTCCCGCTGGTTATCAATAACACCCTGTCGGGTATTACCATTTTGCGGGTTATTATTTTTTACTAAGGCATTGGCTACAAAACTTGCCACGTCTTTTGAAATCAACTGGTCGCCATCATCCTTTTTTAATAATTCTATCTTAAGATCATTGTATAACATCAATGCATTGCCTTTGGCTCCGTAATCATTACCACTCATATTAAAAACCAGTTTTTTTATGGTTCCTTTTTTTACAGAAGCCATGGCCAGTGGTTCTATTAATGCGTTAAGTGCTGTAGCGTCAATTACATCTAGTGTTCCGGAAGCCGTAAAGGTTTTATTACCGCTGCTTAAAGGCAGGTTCCATTGGGTAGTCATTTTTCCTGCGCCCAAAAATAATGCACTGGCATCCACGATGCAGGTATTGTTTATTTTTATTTGCGCTGCAATATTGGTTACGTTGCTGATGCTACCAGTGATATTGGTAAAGGAAACGGTGCCCCTCATTCCTGATTTTAATGCCTTTTCGGTATAAGCTACATTACCATTTTTTATAAAGATTTTTTTGATGTACAGTGGCATATCCAGTTTAATCAATTGCTGAATGGGATATTTCCCTACCTTACTGGCACTGTCAACAGGCAGCGTACGGTCGTTAAATATTTTCAATAATGGTTGCAGGCTGAGTTCATTAATATCAACAGTATTCTCAGCCAGCAGTTTTTTAAAATCCAGCCCCTTAAATGAAATGTCGTTAAAATCGAGGTCATATCGATCTTGTTGATGAGGACTTTCTTTTACAAATACAGCTTCTGACTGTAAGGGCTTAACCGCTATTTTACCGATATGGCCAACACCATCTTTATTGTCGAGCCTTATAGTATTGATCCCAATCCTGTATTTTTTATCTTTTGTAAGCAGGGAAAAGTTGCCCACGTTCAATTGCCAGTTGGCGGCTGCAATAATTTCATTAATAGTGTTGCCTTCACTTACATTTAATGCTTCGGGTAACGCAAAACGTACATCATTAATAACCATTGGCGCGGCAGCCTGGTTATCCAAATCGGCAACTATAATTTTGGTACTCCCCAGGTTTAATCCCTGCACCTGTGCTTCCTCAATGAGGTCAGAAGAGAAATTGATCAGTTTATTTTTCTGATCCTTTACCTGTTTGGATTTATAAATTGTTATCAGGCCGCCATCGCAGGTGATCAATCCTGCCTGGAGCCGGTGCGAATAGATAAACGCATTGGTATTTAAGCGGTCCACTTCAATATTGCTGAGGTCAACCAAGGGAGCCGAATTTCCCGTACGGTATTGCCTGATCTTTTTTACCTGGATCAGTTTTTTTTCAGCATCATATACCAAATGCTCGATGTTTATCCTGGTATTATTGTCGGCTTCGGGTAATTGGATATTATCTACAGACACTTTTATGTTTTTTACAAAATAGCTGATGATATTCTCATAGTTATGATTACTGTCTACCACAAAATGATTAAGTCCTACATTGATATTCTCCAATGTGGTCAACGATTTGCCTTTGCGATTGGTGATCAGCACGGTTCCATTAACTACCTCGATCGTATCGGCAGATATTGTTGTAAACCGACCAAGGATCTTTTTATATAACGATAAGGTATCGTCATAGGTAAATGGTTTAGGGTTATCCATACCGGTATTGATGATCTGTATAAAAGGTTTGACGAGCGTGATTTTCCTTGCCGTAACATTCTGACTTTGTAAAAGCCCGGCAACATCTATTCCCGAGCCTTTTACCTGTTCCACTTTAATAATATATAAAGCTTCGGGTAATGCATTGGCATCGTCGAGCATGTTTTTTTGCGCAGCATCAGATTGTAAGGATACATTGTAGAAAGCCACGTTGCCATTTATCTCATCTACATTGGAACTGTCATAATGAATATAATACAGGCTATCTGATTTTTTACGGATGGCATCTTCTATTCCCTGCCGGATTAGTTTTTTCTTGTTGTTATTCCAATAAATGTATCCTGCCGTTGCAGCAAGTATGATTACAACAAGTATGTATTTAAGTGCTTTTCTCAATTGATTGTTGCTACCAGTTGTATCCTTATAAAATAACAGGGATAATGATAGCTATAACTGTTTGGCAACAAACATGCCACCAAACCAGTGAGATAGTTAAGCTATGCTGGCAGTTATGCTGTGGCAAAATTTCCGCAACTAAAGTTTTTTATTGATGGTTTTCCCTGATCACCAGCAATGGAAAGGGGCTGGTATAAGCCAGTTTCCTGGTAAAACTCCTGTAAAAAATCCCTTCCATAAAATGATGTCTTTTAGAGATCAGCACGATCAACGTAGCGGGATATTCATCGGCAAATTTAACAATTCCAGTTGCTACATCACTGCTATTGCTGTTATAACAGGAAGGTGTATATTCTTTTAACATCTCCTGTAAGGCAAATGAATTTTTCCTGGTCTCCGGGCCAAAAAATTTGTTTTCATCAGCAATATTTACAATGGTTAAAGGCACATTAAAACCGGTGAATAGTGTTTTTAATTCCTCTAATGGAATCGTTTTTTCCACTTCCTGCAGGTCGCAGGCAAAAGCGATATGTCTTATAGGTTCCATTGCTGCGGGCATGGGTACCAGTAATACAGGAAATTCGCTGTGTTTACAAACTGTTACGGCACTGCTGCCTACAATAATTTCTTCGAGTTTGCTTTTGCCTGCTGTGCCCATTACTATCAATGTGGCTTCCTCTTCCTTCATCACGGTATTAATATCATTCAGGCCAATAATATCCGTTCGGGTATGTGTTTTTATTTCCGGGGCCAGCCTGTTTTTTATACCGGCTTCCAATTCTTTTAATTGTTGTAAGCAGGATTGCCATGCAGGATGTTCATCGGTAACAACAATGCCTGCTTCTCCATAAATGGCTTCGGTATGATAACTATGGTATAAGATTATTTTTTCAATGTTTAACTGTTGCGCCAATACACATGCATAATGAGCGGCATGCGTAGCCGTATCAGAGAAATCAGTTAACAGGAGTATTGTTTTCATGTTAATCGTTTAAATGACTGTATTAACATAAACACAAAGGCAGTACCAGATATTAACGAAGGGATCAGGCCAGTTGTAAAGGGAATTGCATTCCGGACAGAAATACCTGGTCCAGCCCTTTTTGCTGTATCAACACTTTTATGCGTTGCCCCATTTCAATCAGCAGGGTTAGGAGCGAGGCTTTTTTTATTTTCTTTTCTGTATCGGAATAACTGTTTTGATCTTCATAATGCCGAAGGTGATCGGCAATGCCCAGTGCTCTTAAAAACTGCGATTGATTGGTAAATCCACAAGGTTGTAAGCCTTCCGTTAATCCTGATTGCAACAGTACAGAAAAATTAACATGAGAAGTAATATCCTGTTCGCCCACATGTTGATAAGGGTTGGTGCTAAGCTGATGTTTATGATAACATTTTAATGTGCCATCTGGCATTTTTTTTCGGTAAGTGTCAGTAGCGATATAACCATAGTCGATAGTAAGGACAAATCCTTTTTTTAATGCGGCTGCAATTTCCTTCATCCAGTTTTCTGCCTGCAGGTTTATTTCTGTCCTGTGCCCAACAGGCAAATTGATGGCTAAATTATTTAAATGATTTTTTAATGACGGGCCGGCTGGTCTTAGTAATTCAGTGAATGTACCTTTATAATCTACATACACTTCCATTAACTCCTGTTGCATTGTTACAAGATGTACGGCAAAATTATCCAGTAATTCATTGGATAATATACAACCCGATACCCCGGAAATTTCGCTTATCGCATTGATCCATTTAACTTTGGAGCCAAATTCCGAAAGCATTTCTTTTTCTTTCAGTTGCATGGATGGACTTTTCTCAATGATGTAGTAAGTCAACTCATCATACAATGGGGAATTGTTTTTTAAATAACACAGAATGTCGCGGCAAAGAGAAGCGTTGCCTGCACCATATTCTATAATACTAAACGGTTCTTCCTTTAATATGCACCACATTTCTTCTACCTGTTTGCCAATAAGTTCACCAAAAATACTGCCCAGGTAAGGACTGGTATAATAATCTCCTTTTTCTCCAAAACATTCTGTACCGGAAGTATAGTACCCGGTAATTGGATGATATAAAGCCATGTCCATAAAATCATGAAAGGATACCGGGCCGTTGGCTTCTATTTTTTGTATGATCGTTTCTTCGGCAGACATAAATCATAGGTATTAAGTTAATTACACTTACTTTATCAACTGCAAATTTTTATTACAGTCATCGTACGGTTAAATTTTCATTAAGTTCCTTTCACGTATTGTGCCAGTTTTCAAATAGGTGCATAAAAACAGCTGCCGTTTAAAAAACATTTACACTTTTTTTGACTTTTCATTTACAAAGGCATGGTATTAGTATAATTATAATTCTACAGAAAAAATAAACCTTAGTTAGATGAAAAGAGGAAAGAAAAATGATACGGCAATTTTTGAACTTCTTCCCCAGGCTGTAGCGGCGTTTAAAAAAAATATGATTGATCCTTTTATAGGTGATGCAAAAGGAGATAAATATGCCAACGAACGCCCGCCTTTAAGATCAGAATTGTTTACAGAGGAACAGCTGAAACAACATGCTGTAGCCATTTCCAAAAAGCACCTGTTGTTGTCTGAAAAGCCTTCGGAGCAATTGTTAAAGCGCCTGGATGAGAACGAAAAAATATTGCAGGAAGTACATGCCGTATTGATTAATGCAGTGAATAATAATGAGCGCATTATGCCTGCTGCGGAGTGGTTACTGGATAATTTTTATCTTATTGAAGAGCAGATATACATTGGCAAAAAGCATTTACCTAAGGGATACAGTCGTGGTTTACCTCAATTGGCAAAAGGAGAATCGGCGGGTTTGCCACGTGTATATGACATAGCTGTGGAAATTATTTCCCATAGTGATGGTCATATCGGTCTTAATAGCCTTACGGGCTTTATCACTGCCTACCAATCAAACAGTTATTTAAAGATTGGAGAGCTATGGGCATTTCCTATTATGCTTCGCCTGGCATTGATCGAAAATATGCGGCGGCTTTCTATACAATTATCTGTTGATTTCAGCAACCGGCAACTGGCTGATGAATGGGCGGATAAAATGATCGAAGCGGCGGAGAATGATCCCAAAAGCCTGGTATTGGTGATTGCGGATATGGCAAGATCGGAGCCGCCCATGGAAAGTTCTTTTGTGGCGGAACTATTAAGGCGGCTGCAGGAAAAAGGCAGTAGCCTGCTGCTGCCCATCAACTGGATTGAACAACAGTTATCCGACCGTGGATTAACCAGTGATACCTTGATACAGCAGGAAAGCCAGAAGCAGGCTGCCGACCAGGTATCTATCAGTAATAGTATCAGCAGTCTTAGGTTTTTAGGTACTACCGAGTGGCGTGATTTTGTAGAAACTACCAGTATTGTAGAAAAAATATTGCGTGAGGATGCCGCCGGCGTGTACCCGAAAATGGATTTCTATACCAGGGATCAATACAGGCATGCGGTGGAAAAAGTAGCCAAGTACAGCAGCTTATCCGAGCAGCAGGTAGCCACGATGGCGGTGGAAACCGCCAGGGAAAACGGGAATAAAAAAAATGATCCACGGGTATTGCATGTAGGCTATTACCTGGTAGGAAAAGGATTATTGAAATTACAACAGCAGGCAAAAATGAAATTATCTGCCCGTGAAACCTGCAACAGGCTCACCCGCAAATTCCCTGTATTTGTATATGCAACCGGCACATTGTTGATCACCTTACTGATCTGCTGGATATTTTATGCGATCATACATGTAGGCCGTTTAGATACCGGCATGCTGGTGATATTGATATTGGCAGCATTAACTGCTGCCAGTCAGCCGGCGGTAAGTATTGTCAACTGGCTGGTTACTGTTTTATCCAGGCCCGCTGTATTGCCGAGGATGAATTTTTCAAAAGGCGTTCCCGATGAATATCGCACGATGGTGGTGATACCCACTTTATTAACCAGCGGTGCAACTATCAATGATCTTATTGAAAATTTGGAACTGCGTTTTTTGTCTAACCGCGATGCCAATCTTTCTTATGCCTTACTCACCGATTTTAAAGATGCCAAGCAGGAAACCTTACCCGAAGATGAAACATTATTGCTTGCGGCAAAGAATAAGATCATTGAACTGAATAAAAAGTATGAACGGCCTTCCCTGGATACATTTTTTCTTTTCCACCGGCCAAGAACATGGAATAAGAAGGAAAATACATGGATGGGCTATGAGCGTAAAAGGGGTAAGTTATCGGCATTGAATAATTTATTGCTGGGCAAACATAATAATGAATTTTCGGAGATCGTGGGAGAGGAATATATTTATAACCGGGTGAAATTTGTGATCACGCTGGATACAGATACACAATTGCCAAGAGATAGTGCATGGAAGATGATCGGTACTTTAGCCCATCCATTAAACCAGGCCGTATATTCTGAAAGGAAAAAAAGAGTGGTAGAGGGATACACCATTCTTCAGCCACGTGTATCCAACAGTTTGCCCGACGAGGCCAGCTCGGCCTATGCCAAGATACACGGTAACGAACCTGGTACCGATCCCTATACCCGTGCGGTATCTGATGTGTACCAGGACCTTTTTGGAGAAGGTTCTTTTATCGGGAAAGGTATTTATGATGTAGCCGCTTTTGAAAAAACGTTGGAGAACCAATTTCCGGATAACCGGATATTAAGCCATGACCTGCTGGAAGGTTGTTACACAAGATCGGCACTGGCTACCGATGTACAGCTATACGAAGAATATCCTGTGCAGTACATTGCGGATATGCAGCGCCGTCATAGATGGATAAGGGGCGACTGGCAGATTGCATCCTGGATATTTCCTTTTGTAAAGGGGTACGACAGGAAGTTACATAAGAACCCGGTATCGCTGCTTTCCAAATGGAAAATATTTGACAACCTCAGGCGTAGCCTGGTGCCATTGTCGCTATTGATATTATTTGTTTTTGGCTGGGTATTTTCTGACGCGCCTTTATTATGGACCAGCACAGTTGCACTGATCATTGCCCTGTCATTTATTATTGGCTTTGCCTGGGATTTAATTACGAAACCCGGTGATGTTATTTTTTCGCAACATTTTATTTATACTTTAAGAACAGCAAAGGATCGTTTTATTCAATTGATCATAACGATCGCAACTTTACCTTATGAAGCCTACTTAAATACCCATGCCATTCTTACTACATTATGGCGTATGTTCATAACAGGTAGGAATTTACTGCAATGGAACCCGTTTACGAACCAGCAGCATCAAAAAAATATAGTTCATTATTATAGTAAAATGTGGTTCTCCCCGGTTTTTGCGGGGGTACTATTCATTTATCTTACTTATTATTCACCGTTTACTTTAATTTTCGCTTTACCCTTACTGATAGTATGGGGTGCAGCGCCGTTTGTTGCCTGGCTGTTGAGCAGGCCTTCTGCAACCAAAGAAGTGGCGTTATCCGACAAACAGACCGTGTATTTAAGGGTGCTGGCCAGGAAGACCTGGGCATTTTTTGAAACCTTTGTAACAGAGGAAGACAACTGGCTGCCACCAGATAATTACCAGGAACACCCGGTGGAAAGAATTGCACACCGCACTTCACCTACCAATATAGGCATGGCATTACTGGCTAATTTAACTGCTCACGATTTTGGATATATTTCTGCAGGACAGTTGATAGAACGTACTTCCCATACGATACGCACCATGCAACGCATGGAAAAATACCGCGGACATTTATATAACTGGTACGATACCCAATCCCTCGTACCGCTGGCCCCAAGATATGTTTCCACGGTTGATAGTGGTAACCTTGCCGGTCATATGATTACTTTAAAACAGGGATTAGCGATGTTGAGGGAAAAGAAAATATGTAGCCCTGTTTTTTTTGAAGGACTACTCGATACCGTTAGTGCACTGATGGAGAAAGTGCCAACCGGTAATGTGAACACGCTATTAAAAAAATACAAAACAGATATAAAGAAAGATTACCCGGAAGTGCAGGATGACTTGCTGCTTACAAAGAATTATATAGAACAACTTCAGGCTTCTTTATCTGAAATACTTCAGCATGCAGGGTTTCAACCAGGTACAGATGAACACTGGTGGGCACAAAAAGTAACCGCACAACTAAATGATTTTAAAAGCGAGATCACTTCTTTTTGTTCCTGGCTTACATTGCCTCCTGCTCCGGAAAAATTCAATGAGCTGATACCATTATTGCCAAGCATACCTACCATTAAGCAGGTTGCGAAAATTGAAAAGATACTTTTAAATAAAATAATAAAATTTGAAGCTGAAGATAATGATACAGCAGAAAACGAATGGCTGAGTAATTTTCGTGCGGTAATAACAGAATCTGCAAGAAGAGCCAAGGAAGTGATCATTACCATCGAACAACTGGTATTGAAATGTGATGAGCTGGCTGATATCGATTATGATTTCCTGTATTACAGGTCGCAACATTTATTAACCATCGGGTATAATGTAGATGAACATAGAAAAGACAGTGGTTATTATGACCTGCTGGCTTCCGAAGCAAGGCTAACTACTTTTACAGCTATTGCACAGGGGAAATTACCGCAGGAAAGCTGGTTTGCATTAGGCAGGCAATTAACCAAAATAGGTACCACACCCATATTATTATCATGGAGCGGATCGATGTTTGAATACCTGATGCCGTTGCTGGTAATGCCTACTTATTATAATACCTTACTTAATCAAACTTACAAGGCCATTATTCAAAAGCAAATTGAATACGGTAAAAAAAGAGGTGTGCCATGGGGGGTATCCGAATCGGGATATAATATGGTAGATGCCAACCTGAATTACCAGTATAAAGCATTTGGTGTTCCCGGTACAGGGTTAAAACGTGGACTGGGAGAGGACCTGGTAATATCTCCTTATTCAACTGTGATGGCATTAATGGTGGATACGGATAGTGCTTATGATAACCTTCAGGTATTAAAGGAAGCGGGTTTTGAAGGCAAGTTTGGTTTTTATGAAGCCATTGATTATACACCATCCCGTTTGCAGCGGAAACAAACACATGCCGTTATCAGGTCATTCATGGTACATCACCAGGGGATGAGTTTGCTCTCTCTTTCGTACCTGTTGCTGAACAAACCCATGCAACAAAGGTTTATGGCGGATATCAGTATGAAATCGGCATTATTGCTGTTGCAGGAACGTATACCAAGAGTGAGTACATTCTACTCTCCTCAATTGCATGTAGCCGACAGTGGCGGAGGTGCAGCCAACGATATGTCGATGCGTGTGATCAATACCCCACACACCAGTATACCCGAAGTGCAGTTGCTTTCCAATGGAAGATACCATGTGATGGTAACGAATTCCGGTGGAGGTTATTCCAAATGGAAGAATATTGCGGTTACCCGTTGGCGTGAAGATGCCACCTGCGACAACTGGGGTACCTTCTGTTATATACGGGATGTGGAGAATGATATGTATTGGTCAGCGGCTTACCAGCCTGTATTACAGCAAACCGGTAGTTATGAAGCCGTCTTTTCGCAGGGAAGGGCGGAATTCAGGCGGAGTGATCTGTCATTGGAAACACATACCGAAATAGTGGTGTCGCCGGAGGATGATATTGAATTGAGAAGAGTGCATATCACTAACCGATCAAGAAAAAGAAGGGTGATAGAAGTGACCAGCTACAGCGAAATTGTATTGGTGCCACCACTGGCCGAAGAAATGCACCCTGCCTTCAGTAACCTTTTTGTAGAAACAGCAATTGATGAGGCACATCATGCAATTATATGTACACGGAGGCCTCGTGCAGCAGATGAACAGGTGCCCTGGATGTTTCACCTGATGAAGGTGATTGATGCTGAAGTTAAAAGTATCTCTTATGAGACAGACCGGAGAAAATTTATCGGCAGGGGATATACGCTGGAAAAACCCAGGGCAATGTCGGGTGATACACAATTATCCGGTAGCCAGGGAGCAGTATTGGATCCGGTAGTGGCTATGCGTTACCGTATCGTTATCGAACCACATGCTTCTGCCACCATTGATGTGGTGATTGGGATTGCTGAAACAAAAGATCAATGTACCATATTGGTAGAAAAATACCAGGACAATCACCTTACCAACAGGGTATTGGAATTGGCTTGGACACATAGCCAGGTAATCTTAAGGCAGATTAATGCCGTGGAATCGGATGCGCAATTGTATTCAAGGCTCGCCGGCTCTATCATTTTTGCCAATGATTCATTGCGGGCAGACCCGGCCGTTATTATAAAGAACCAACGCGGGCAATCAGGTTTATGGGGCTACTCCATTTCGGGAGATCTGCCCATAGTATTGCTGCAGATAGAAGATTCAGCGAATATAGAACTGGTAAAACAACTGATACAGGCACATGCTTACTGGCGTATGAAAGGATTGATGGTGGACCTGGTAATATGGAATGAAGATCATGGCGGTTACCGGCAGGCTTTGCAAAACAGTATATTGGGATTACTAACGCCAGGTGTAGCCGCTGATGTGAAAGATCAGCCGGGCGGTATTTTTATCCGGTCTTCGGACCAGATATCCAGTGAAGACAGGGTGCTTTTTCAAACCGTTGCAAGGGTGGTTATTTCAGATAAATTCGGCACGCTGGAAGAACAGATCAACCGGCGCAATAAATTAAAAACAGCTATTCCTTATTTCAGCCCGGTTAAATTCTATTCGTCCAATACTACTTCCATTGAACCGCCAAAAGATCTCCGGTTCTTTAATGGCATTGGCGGATTTTCTCCTAATGGAAAAGAATATGTAATTACCACCAACGCTGCCCAAACCACACCGGTCCCTTGGTGTAATGTGTTGGCCAATCCTGTTTTTGGCAGCATCATTACAGAAAGCGGGCAATCGTATACATGGGTGGATAATGCACATGAATTCAGGCTTACCCCATGGAATAATGATCCTGTAACGGGCTTAAAGGGCGAGGCATTTTATTTGCGCGACGAAGAGAGTGGCAAGTTCTGGTCACCCTCACCGGCACCTTGCCGTGGTTCATCGCCATACACTACACGTCATGGATTTGGGTACAGCATTTTTGAACACAGTGAGGATGGTATAGAAACCTCTATGACAATGTTTACTGACCTGGAGGCGCCCGTTAAATTCATTGTACTTAATATTCATAACCGTTCGCAACGACCAAGGCGCTTATCAGTTACCGGTTATGTAGAGTGGATATTGGGAGATCTTAAAGCAAGAACGCAGATGCACGTGGTAACAGAAATGGATGTACGCAGTGGTGCTATGTTGGCGAGAAATGCCTATAATACAGAGTTTGATAACCGGGTCGCTTTTTTTGATACCGATAGTGCACATAAAACCATTACGGCCGACCGGGCCGAATTCATTGGCCGCAACGGCACTTTAAATAACCCGGACGGGCTTTCCCGGGCAAGATTATCCGGTAGAACAGGTGCCGGGCTGGATCCCTGCGCTGCCATACAGATTGCGGTTGATATTGCAGAGGACCAGGAAAAGCAGGTGGTGTTCAGGTTAGGGGCAGGAAAAAACCTGGCCCATGCGCTGGATATTATTAAGCGGTTTGAAGGCTCCGGCGCTGCGGAGCAGTCCTTAAAAAATGTACGGGAGTACTGGAAACATACATTAAGCACTGTGCAGGTAGAAACCCCGGATGCCTCTGTTAATTTTTTAACCAATGGATGGTTAAACTATCAAACGCTGGCCTCACGTATCTGGGCAAGAAGTGGTTTTTACCAGTCGGGTGGTGCGTTTGGATACAGGGACCAGTTGCAGGATGTATTGTCCCTGTTGTATGCAAAACCACAGGTGGCAAGGGAGCAGATCTTGTTATGTGCATCAAGGCAGTTTAAAGAAGGCGATGTGCAGCATTGGTGGCATCCGCCAACAGGAAGGGGTGTACGAACTACCTGCTCAGATGATTATTTATGGCTGCCTTTTGTTACCACAAAATATATTGTCGCAACGGGTGATGCAGCCATACTGGACGAAACGGCCTATTTCCTGGAAGGGCGGTTATTAAACGCTGGCGAAGAATCTTATTATGATCTGCCCATACGTTCCGACCAGGAGTCGTCTTTGTATGAACATTGTGTAAGGGCCATTGATCATGCGCTGGTATTTGGTGTAAATGGATTGCCTTTTATGGGATCTGGCGACTGGAATGATGGAATGGATAAAGTGGGTGCACATGGTAAAGGAGAGTCTGTGTGGCTGGCATTTTTTCTTTACGAAATATTAATGCAGTTTACAGAAGTGGCGGCGATAAAAAATGATACGGACTTTATCGACAAGTGTAAACAGCAGGCAGCGAAATTACGAAAAAATATCAATGATAATGCCTGGGATGGTGAATGGTACCGCAGGGCTTATTTCGACGACGGCACACCGCTAGGCAGCAAACAAAATGAAGAATGTAAAATTGATTCCATTGCACAGAGCTGGTCGGTTTTATCCGGCGCAGGAGAGAAAAACAGGCAGGTAATGGCTATGAATTCGGCAGAAGAATACCTGGTTAAAAAGGATACCGGTATCATACAGTTATTTGACCCTCCTTTTGATAAGTCTACTATGAACCCGGGATACATTAAGGGATACGTACCTGGTGTAAGGGAAAACGGCGGGCAATATTCTCATGCTGCAGTTTGGCTGGTAATGGCTTTTGCTGCCATGGGAGATAATAAACGCACCTGGGAATTGTTGCAGCACCTTAATCCTGTTCAGCATGGAAAAGATGCCATTACTATTGAGCAATATAAATCCGAGCCTTATGTAATGGCTGCCGATGTGTATGCAGAACCGTTACATAAAGGAAGGGGAGGCTGGACCTGGTATACCGGCGCAGCAGGTTGGATGTATCAATTACTGATCAGTTCTTTTATTGGCCTGGTAAAGAAAGGAGACCGGATTTATTTTGCACCCTGCCTGCCCGCCGACTGGGACCAGGTAAAGATCAATTACCGTTATATCAGTACCGTTTACCAGATAGAGCTGGTACAATCGGAAGAGAATACAGAAACCATCATTGTGATCAATGGCCATGAACAAAGAGAGGATTTTATCACGCTAACCGATGATGGCTTTACACACGATGTGAAAGTACTGGTAAAAAGGAATAATAGTGTTTATGCTGAAGAGGCAAAAACGCCGGCACCGGTTTTGTTATGAGGTAATGTTGTATAAAATAAGTGCGGAAGAATAAGTTAATCCTTAGCCTGGTAAAGGCTAAGGATTTATTTTTGTGCCTGTTTCTCTGCAATTACTTCTCTTCTTCTTAATCGCCTCAGCCATATTTCTCCTTTATGATGCGTAGGCACATCATCTCCCAGTAATTTCCCCCAGGGTTTCATTTCGGGTAACCTGTCGAAGATGATCTTTAATATGGCTACAAACGGTATAGATAAAAACATACCAGAAATTCCCCACAAAGCACCGCCCAGTAATACAACGACAATAGAAAAGAAGGCATTGATTTTTACTCTTGAGGATACTAAAAAAGGAACAAGGAAATTATTGTCGATAAACTGTATAAATATATAGGCGCCAATAACACCAAGGGGTATGCTAAATCCATCCTGTGTTACTGCGGCCATAATAACGGGAAGGGCTATGGCAACGAGACCACCGATATAGGGCAACATATTTAATAAGGCCCCTATCACACCAATCAATATCGCGTATTGAACACCCAGCAACAATAGCGCTGTGGAATTAAGTACGGCTACAACCAGTGCTTCCATCAGCAAACCTACCATGTAACTCTGAATGGCAGTTTTTGTTTCGCCTAACACCTCGCTCACTTTTGCCGTATTTTCTTCGGCAAATACTTCATACAGAAAATTCATGATGAGTGTTTTGTAAAAAAGCAACAAAAAAACATAGATAGGTACAAGGAAGAAAAAACCTATCATGCCCAATGCTCCGCCCAGTGTTTTGCCTAACAATACTTCACTGCTGTTTAAAGCATCAGCGATCATTTTTTGTTGTTTTGCTACCGGCACTTTCAAATGGTCGGCAAGCCATTGCTGCAACTGCAAAAAATGTTCATTGAATTTAACTTTCAATTCCGGTAAGTTGTCTCCAAAACTCATCAGCTGTGCAGAGATGAAATAAAGAATAGAACCCACAATAATAAAAGTGATAAACAGAGCAATAGTAATAGCAGGAATTTTTTTTACTTTTAGCCGTTGCAATTTATTCACCAGCGGATTTAACAAAATGGCCACTACCAGCGAAAATGCGATGGGTGCCAATATACCTTTAAGGGCAAATAAGGCATAACTGATCAATACCAAACCAAAAATAATGATCGTGCTTTTTAAATAAAACGGGTATTGCCTAATGGGTGAATTCATAATATGTTTTTTGCTGCAATGAGATGCTGTTGAACGGAGCGTACAATATAATATGCAATTGCTGTGCTAAATAAATATTCGGGGTTATTGACTACATAAAAAAAGGCAGCCAACGCTAATTGGCTGCCTTAGTATCATTATACAAACTACTATGTTGCCGGGGTAGTTTGTTGTACCATATTCGCTTCAAAATTCCTGATCTTATTATATAATGTTTTACGATCTATATTTAATAATTCAGCGGCTTTTGATTTATTAAAATTCACTTCCTGTAATATCTGCAGAATAGCATCGTACTCGGCTTTTGCTGCGGTATCTTTTAAAGGAATATCTTTTTTGACAACACTGGCAGCAGGGGCCGTATTATTAGTATCAACAAATTTTGGCTGATCTACTTTCAATGATTCTGTTAATTTGGCCAATGCGGTCATTTCTGTAGGCAATTCCTTTAAAGTTATTTTTTGTGAAGTTGCCAATAGCGAAGATCTTCTTATCACATTTCGTAGTTCCCTTAAATTTCCCGGCCATGAATAATTAATGAACACCTGCATCACATCATCTTCAAAACCTGTTATTGATTTACCCAGTTCGGCAACTGTTTTTTGTAAAAAGAAATCTGCAAATAAAGGAATGTCATCTTTTCTAGCCCTTAACGCAGGAAGGTCTATTGAAAATTCATTGAAACGATGATAAAGGTCTTCACGGAATTTTCCTTTCTTATACGCTTCCTGTAAATTTTCATTGGAAGCTACAATGATCCTGATATCAACAGGTAATTCCTTGGTGCCACCTATCCGTTTGAATTTTCTTTCCTGTACTACACGTAATAAAGATGCCTGTATTTCGTAAGATAAATTCCCTACCTCGTCTAAAAATAAAGTACCTCCTTCGGCCAGTTCAAAATGCCCGGCTTTATCTGCCAATGCACCGGTGAAAGCGCCTTTCATATGACCAAATAGTTCACTGCCGGCCAACTCATTGGATAAAGTACCACAGTCCATAGCAATAAAAGGTTTGTCCTTTCTTTTGCTGAGATTGTGTATGGTTTTGGCGATCACTTCCTTACCGGTACCGCTTTCGCCGTACAGTATTACGCTGTAATCTGTACCCGCCACCATTTCTACCTGGTTGTATAAATGTACACATTGCTCAGATTGACCACGGAGGTATCCGCCGGCTTTATCGATCTGCTTTCCTTTTTTCGTATCTTCTGTAACGTTAGTTCCTGCCGCCAGGTCACGTGAAGCATTATTCAATACACTTAATATTTCATCGGGAACCAATGGTTTGGTGATATAATCGTAAGCACCCAGCTTGATCACTTCTACTGCTGTTTTGATATCGGAGTAGCCTGTAATGATCAATACCACGGCACGAGGATCGATAGCATTTATTTCTTTCAACACGTCCTTACCTTCTTTGTCACCTAAACGGTAATCACAGATAACAATATCGAATCCACCCTGTTTAAAAGCTTCGATACCTTTAGCACCACTATGCGCAGCCATAACTTCATAACCATTCCTTGTAAGAAAACGGTTTAAAAGGGTGCACATGTCAAAATCGTCGTCAATAATTAAAATTCTGGTTTTCATGTGCGTTGTTTTTTTGATGAAGAAATAAGATTCAACAAATTCTTAGGGGTTTTATTTTTTAAGTATTACCGGGAACAGCCAATTTTGGGTTCGCATTAAAAAATCAAATTCTATGCCACAGTAAAATTAATGGTAGTTTAATGCCCAGCAGCGGGCGATTTTTCCCCACTGGAAATATCCCTGCTTTTTTAGCCCTTGTTCCTAAAATTAGTGCTTTTTTGGGTTAAATCCAGTTAATTTATTATTACATTATTCTTAGCCTAAAACAATTTTCTTTATATATAAAATAAAGAAGCCGGCAAAGCCGGCTTCACAAATTGCTCAATAAATATCCGATAAAAATCCTGTTTACATTTGTTACTGCGAAGGCAGTTTTATTTCTCCTGCATCCGTATAAGTGCCTTCTTTTACCACTATATTTTCCAGTGTCACATTTTTGTAAGGTGCTATAGCTTCTGCATATATCTTCCAGTTGCCCGGTTTTAATTCAAATGTAAAATAGTCTGAGGAAGTAGCAGCTATAACTGAATCCGGGCTGTTAATGGCCCATGCTTTTTTTACGGCATTAACGGGAGTTATCTTAACCCGTATGCCCGACATAAAATTTTTAATAGCTCCAAATGCACTCAGCAGCAAAACCAGTGAAAGTGCCATTATCATCATTATGCTTTTCATAAATTTTATTTTAAGTTAGATTGTTTAACAATTTTGATACCGCTCGCCCAAAATTTATACTGTTTTACCTGAAAATTTCCTGTTCTTCTCTTTCAGTAACAGGGATCTTTCTTACAAAATCATCATACCAGTCTTCTTCATGATTGGTATATGCTCCATAAGCATCAATACTATAACCAACCAGGCCGTCATTAGCTTCAATCAGGTAGAGTATTGTGCTGTCTGATGGATCGGAATCACCTTCAAACCGGTAAGTTTTAATTATTTTAAGTTCATCAGGTTGGTATACTTTTCCTGCAGGACTGCTGAAACCTTTTTCGGTAACCTGGAACTCATTATCCTGTTTACGGAGACGCAGTTTTTCTAAAACACTGCTTAGTGTGGTCATCATAAAATTATATTTTAGATTTAAAATAATTGCACATATAGTAAATCTAAATACATGCCAAAGCAACGGATGTTAAAATTGTTTATGCACATGGCATGATTTTATATATTATATATAAGAGGAGAAATAATTATTAAACTTAAACCTATCGTTATGTCAATTAACCTTTTAGAAACGGTACAACAGCAACTTGGATATCCTGCAATAAAAAAAATCGACCCGAATAATGAAAAACCTGCCGTACATGAATTTGCACAGGCAGCCGTTCCTACGGTGCTCATTGCGCTGCACCGGTATGTGCAATCAGATGAAGGTGCAACAGATTTTTTAAGTGGTAACAGAACCAATTGGGCCGATGTAATTTTTGAAGATCATAAACAACAGGCTGTAGAAATGGTAGCGGGCTATGCCGGCCGCTCAACGGAGGATACTACCAGTGAAATAAACCGTATTGCACAACAAACAGTTACTATTGTAAAACAAAGACTGCCGGATGCATCTATAAAATCTTTAAAAGCATTTTTCCAGGATCAGTCTAAAACGATCTTGTTGTACCTTCCCCCTGAAATACATGCGGGAGATGCTTTAAATGATGCTGAACTAGATGATAAAACAAACAAAATGGAAGGTCCTATTTCCAGTTTGATCAAAAGTATCGGTAATGCTTTTTCAAGTCCTGTTACAAAAGAAGATGTGCAGCAAAAGCTGTAATCTTTTACTGGGCAGTTTCGTAACTTTTAATTTTATTGTATAAAGTTTTGCGGTCAATTTTTAATATTTTGGCCGCTTTTGTTTTATTGAACTTTACTTCTTTTAAAACCTGCATTATCGTTTCGTATTCGGCACGTGATGCAGCGTTTTTCAGGTCGGGTAGCCGCTCCTGGAAGGTTTCTTGATGTTGTTGTTCCGCAGCAGGAACCACATGGTTATTGTTTGTGGGAGGGATCGGCTGGCTGATTTCGTTGGGTAAAGATTGCGCATTGATCAAACCGCTTGGGGTTAATAAGGCACACCTTCTTACCACGTTCCTGAATTCCCTTAAATTACCCGGCCAGTTATATTGAATGAACATGTTCATTACTTCATCATCAAAACCATCCAGCTTTTTATCCAGTTCTATCATTGTACGGGATAAAAAGAAATCTGCGAATAAAGGGATATCCTCTTTCCTGTTTCTTAATGGGGGAAGGCTTACCGAAAATTCATTGAAGCGATGATACAGGTCTTCCCGGAATTTTCCTTTTTTATAAGCTTCCTGCAGGCTTTCATTAGAGGCTACGATTACCCTGATATCAAAATCAATTTCTTTATTGCCGCCTACACGCTTAAACTTTCTTTCCTGTATCACCCTTAGCAGGGAAGCCTGTATTTCAGCAGAAAGGTTGGCTACTTCATCCAGGAATAATGTGCCGCCTTCAGCCATTTCAAAATGTCCTTCCTTATCAGCCACGGCCCCTGTAAAAGCGCCTTTAACATGACCGAATAATTCACTGCCTGCCAGTTCTTTTGATAAGGTACCACAATCCATCGCTACAAATGGCTTTCCTTTCCTGCTGCTTCTTTCGTGAATGATACGTGCGATAACTTCCTTGCCGGTACCACTTTCGCCATATAAAATAATACTGAAATTTGTTGGAGCCACCAGGCTGATCTGCTTATATAAATACTTGGAAACACTGCTTTGTCCTTCTAAAAATTCTGATGTACCATTTGATCTTGGATAATTGGTGGAGTCTGATTTTTTAGCAGTATCATTTGCAACAGGTTCCTGCAATGCTTTTTTGAGTATGGCCAGCACTTCGTCGGGAACCAATGGTTTGGTGATATAATCATAAGCGCCTTCCTTGATCACATCAACAGCTGTTTTAATATCGCTATACCCTGTAATAATTAAAACTATGGTAGCAGGCTTGTGTTTCTTTATCTCGATTAAAATGTCTTTGCCATCTTTTTTATCTCCCAGCCTGAAATCACACAACACAATATCAAAATCAGTTTCTAAAAATTTTTCGATGCCTTTACTGCCGGAATGGGCAGTGTCAACATCATAGTCGTTCTTAACAAGGAACCTGCTGAGCAGCGTACACATGTCGGCGTCATCATCAATTATCAGTATCTTTTTTTTCATGAAATACATTTAAGAAAAAGGGTTTACAAATCCAGTTCAGCCTGTATTGTAAACCTTCAATCACGCTATATGCCAACGCACAATTTAAATTGCTGTATAATTCTCATTCCTAACAATTTAATGAAAATTAAATGCCAAAAACAAATACCCTAAAAATCTACCTGTTTAATACAGGTACAGCATAAATGGCTATAAGATTCTACAGTGCGGGGAATTTTTTTCACAGCGTAGGATTTTGGGCAACAGATAGCTGATTTTACAAATTTATTTAACCTCATAATATGTGGCAAACAAATTGCCTCTTATTTGTGATTATTTTATGGTTATATTTATATTTATACAATCTTTGTAATAAACCTAAACAAGTGGAGGCATTAATAATAGACGATGAAATTGATATTTGTTTTTTATTAAGCAGTATACTGCGTAATAAAAACATTTTATCCAGCTATGTTAATTCGATCGGCGAAGCAAAAAAAAGACTACAGGAAAAAAATCCCGAGATCATTTTTTTGGATAATCATTTACCTGATGGAATGGGAGTGGATTTCATTGGGCAACTAAAAAAAAATTACCCGCATTCAAAAGTAGTCATGATCACTGCTTACGATACCCCCGCAGACAGGAATAAAGCCATGATAGAAGGCGCCGATCATTTTATCGCCAAACCTTTCTCAAGAGATATGATCTATCAAACCATTGATCAGCTGGCTGTTTAAATTTTATTTCATTTCAAGTTTTTTTTTCTTTTCGTATTTCTGGCAGCATTTTTTCAATACTATAAATATTATTTACAATTAAAATAATTTTATGGGTAACCTTCTTTATTTAATCGCTGTTATTTTAGTTATAGCCTGGGCTATCGGATTTTTAGGCTATCATGCGGGTGGGTTGATTCACATTTTGCTGGTGATAGCTATAATAGCCATCTTGCTGAAAGTTATCAGGAGAGCCTAATAATTTCTACGATGTAAAATCGAACTTAATAGTAAAACTGGTTCCATGAGCCGGTTTACTATTAACATTTATAGAACCACGGTGATTCAAAATTATATTTTGTGTATTGGTAAGTCCAAGTCCATTACCATTTGATTTAGTAGTAAAATAAGGTTCAAATAAATTGTTCAATTGTTCTTCCGACATACCGTGACCATTGTCGTTTATCTCTACCACACATTTGTTGTCTTCCATTCGGGTAATGATAGTTATTACTCCGTTACCTGGTTCAACCGCTTCTATTGCATTCACAATAAGGTTTAAAAAAGCAATTTTTATTTTTTCTGCATCTACTAAAATGTTACACACATTTACACCAAAATCTTTGTTAACCCTGATATGGTTAAGGTCAATACGATCTTTTGCCAGCGCCAGTGCTTCATCCAGTAACTCATTTATCGAAACAGAAGTATAATTTAATTCTGCAAACCTGGTGGCGCTCAGTAATTCACTTATCAACTGGTTGATGCGGCGACTATTTCTTTCTACCATGGTAAACAACATGTCGGCACTTTCATCACGGTGATGCAGATCGTTTTTTATCTGCGATACTGCAAGGTCGATATTGGTAAGAGGGTTACGTACTTCATGCGCAATGGTTCGGGCAATACGACCCGTAGCTGCAAACTTTTCACTTTGTTTCATTAGTATTAACTCTGTATTGGCATTATCCAGCTCTACTATGCGTTGCTTCAGCTCATCCTGGTAATCGGCTACTTTCTGATCGGCCTCACGCCTGGCAACCACTTCTCTTCTAAAGGCAAAAAAACCAAACAAGGCAAAAATCAATGCTACTATCAACGACGTGATGATGATGATGTTTAAAGTGTTATACCTGGCTTCCAGCTCCTTTGTCCTGGCGGTAAGAATATTCTTCTCTCTTTTTTGCATATTACTAACGGTAAGTCGTATACTATCCATTATTATCCTTCCTGAATAAAAAGAACTTAAGAGGGTATCTGTTACAATGTAACCAGCTTTTGGGTAAGCCGAAATGGCAAAATGCAGCTTTTCATATCTTCTCTGTATGAGCGAATGCAGCGTAGCGATGTCCAGCTGTTGTGCAGCATTCTCCCGGGTATCGGATTTAAAGCTATTAAAGGTGGAATCCACTATTGCAATACTACCTGTATAGGGCGTTAAAAAGCTGCTGTCTTTTGTATTAATGTAACCCCTTAAACCGGTTTCAGCATCTTTTATTCCCGAAAGCAATGCTTCCAGGCTGTTGATGGTTTTGTTGGTACGGCTAACCCAACCTGATTGATCAATCAATTGTTTGTTGCCATAAAGGGTAAGGATGTACGAGATCAATAATAAAATAAAAGCACTGGAATAACCAATCTTGAGGCGTAAGTCTATAGCAATTTGTTTTAATGTTCGGATCATTACAACGCTTCAGCAGGGGAAGAAATTCCCCACTGCTTATTTATTTACACAAATATTGTAATAATAAAGTATAAATACAAGGCTGTATTTCCAGGAAAAAAGGTTGCGAAAGGAAAGGAGTTAAATCAGGACCTTGATCGTTTAAGAATTCCCGTAAACAATAAGGAAACTGCTAATCCAATAAGTACCATAACGGTGAACTGGCTCCAGAAACCGGCATTGAGTAAGTCGTTTGTGTAAAGGCTATTGCCGAAGATCAATCCTATAATGACTACATCGAAAGCGAACGAAATTTTTTTCATAATATATGCTTGGAATAATAACGCAGAAATAATAATGCCATATTCCGGGTACAGTTTAATTATGTAAAATTACGGCTTAATAATTAAGAAAGGGATATTACTTATATTATGAAAAAGTTATGGCGTTGCCCCGATAGAAAAGAGAAGATCAAATAAATTGTTTTCTGCAGAAAGACCGAATTTTTTTCTTACCCTGTACCTGCTGGTTTCCACACCACGTATAGAAATATTCATCAACTGTGCTATTTCCTTTGTGGTAAGGTTTAGCCGTAAATAAGCGCACAGTTTTAATTCGGAAGAAGTTAATGTGGGATAGTTCTTCTTTAAGGTAGTGAGAAAGTTGGTATGCACTTCATCAAAATGCACAGCAAACTGGTCCCAGTCGTTATTTATTTCCAGTTCTTTATTAATAATACTGATCACTTTTTTGAGGTCTTTGGAGTCTTTGCCTTCGGTATGATTTTTCAGCAACAGTAATTCTTCCTTTATCCTGGATAATAATTCACTTTTTTGTACCAGGCTCATCGCATTAGTGGCCAGCTCAGAATTTTTATTTTCTATCTGGGTCTGCAGGTGTTCATTTTTTAATTTGATGATCTCCTTCTCATTTTTCTCCAGTTCCAGTTGGTGCTGGTATTGTAATTCTTTTTGTTCCTCGATATGGTGCTGCTGTTGAATTTTTAATTTCTCTTTTTGCTGCAGCAGGAATTTTTTCTGTTGCTGCCTGTACCATAAGTATACAAATCCTGCAAAGATCAACACATAGATAAGGTATGCCCACCAGGTTTGATACCATGGTGGTAATACACGAAAACTGTAGGTATTGATCGCCGATTCGTTACCGGTGCCATTCCTGCATTTGATGGAAAATATATAGGTGCCGGCCGGCAGGTTGGTATAATCCTTCTCCGGTTTTCGCTGCCAGTCCGACCACTGTTTATCAAAGCCTTTTAAAAGATAACTGAATTCGATATTGGATTGCTGGCCATATAGCGTTGACGAATATTCGAAATGAAAAGAATTGCTACTGTAATTTACTGTAGGTAATTTTCCCGTTTCCTGTGTAATGTTGTTCACGTTGCCAAAATAGCCACCAAACAGCAAACTGTCTTTTTTGCCAATGGACAGCACCGTAGAAATATGCACCTGTATAGAAGTGTTATTGTTCTTTTTATATTTTTCAAAATCGATATGATAAAACCCTTTTTCTCCGCCGATCAAAATATTTCTTGTATCAATCGGGTTGATATGTTCAAATCCACTTACAATATGATGATTGAGTTCGGGAATATAAATTACATTGGGAGTACCCGAACTCATATCGATAACACCTACATTGGCACCACTTACAAACCATATATTACCTGAGGCATCTTCTTTTAAATAACTGATGGGTACCTGTTTTAAAATATTGCTGAAAAATTTTGATACTTCAAAGGAATCCGTTTTTGAATTGTATTCATAAACGCCTTTTTCGGTAGTGAGTAAAATATTGTTTCTTACTTTATATAGAAAATTATTATTGATACCCAGCGGGGCATTGGCAGCCGTGTATTGTTTTATTTTGATCTCGTTATTATTATTCCATTGCAGTCTATACATGCCTTTATAGGGATGACCGATCCAAACGGTTTTATCATCATTATCAACCGCCAAAAACCTGGCCGATTCAAACAATAAATTAGAATCAATATTGGTAAATGTTTTATCCTGGTATTTAAAAAAACTGATGCCACGATAATTACCCGCAACAATAACGGGGCTTGGAGGGATATTGGAAATCGGTTTAAATAGCCAGAATCCACTCCAGCTGCTTAATGATTGTGCACCCGTAGGCGTGATAATAAATGCCCCTTCGTGATGCCCCATTAACAACATGCCATTCAATTCTGTAAGATTCCACACCTGGCCACCTGTATTAGCCACTGGTTCAAAGGCATTGTTTTCAAAGGTAAGATCGCCGGTATTTTTAACCGGGCTTTTAAAAAGTCCGTTGGAACTGCCAAGGTACAATGCATTGTTATAAATGATAGAAGTGTATCCCGACCCGTTATTTTGTGTTTCGGGATAGATATGTTTAATGGCATTATTATAAGCTATAAAATCAATACCATTATCAAGGCATAGCCACAGGTTACTGTTCTTATCAGAAAAAATATTATATACATTACTGTTCTGCAATCCTTCCCGGATAGAAAAATGGCTGATGATCGCTCCCTTTTTATCAATGATATAACAGCCACTTAACCTGGTAGCCACCGCAATATTACCGTTATCGATATTACAGGCTCCAAAAACCAGTTTATCAGTTATGGAAGAAAGTGGGGGAGACGTAAACGGAGTTAAATGATTATTGGTAAAAATGTAGAAACCGCTTTTCGTGGTGGCCAGTAATGCGCTGTCTTTACCAAAGGGTAAAACTGCACTCACATAAAAATCGGGAGACAAATTGCCGGCATCAATAATAGGAACGAATTTGCCATTAATAAAAGAGAAAAGCCCGTTTTTGCGATCCTGTGCCAGCATTAATTCATTGCTGATGCCTAAGAACCGCCATTGTGAAAGTGGTTTATGAATAATGAACCGGTCGTTGCTATACTGCAGGATCTTTACATCAGACCTGAAAAATATATCTCCCTTATAATTTACAATATCCCATACCTCGCCCAGGGATTGTTCTTTTTCAGGCAACAGGTATTTGAGGGATTGATAGATCAACTTGCCGTTTTCTGCCGGGCTAAAAAAACCGATATCATCCTGGGCGCCGATATAGATCTTATTATCCTTGCCAATTTCAACACACCTCACATGGGTTTTGGTAGGCAGGCGGAATGTTTTCCAGTAATAACCATCAAAAGTCAGCAGACCGTCATTATTGGCAAAATAGAGAATGCCGTTTTTGTCTTGCTTTACATCCCAGCTTTGGGTACCGGCATTATAGGCCTGTTTAGGATAATTAATGATATCAGGAATGCCCATTGCATTTTGGGCAGCAATCGAATAACAGCAAAATAACAGGAATAAAAAAAGATAAATTCTCATATAAGCAATCTTTCCAACAACTATGGGCGGCAATTTAGAACAATTTTAAACATGCCATCACCGGCATCGTTGCCGGAAGGGTTGTTTTGGCATTTTGTAGTGGGGCTGGCGTATAATTGTAGTAGTGGTAGTACGAATTTTTTTTGGCGGAATGATACTTTATTAACTCAAAATTTCGGTTTATAGTTCAAAAACTGATAATGCCAATCGCAGCTACCGGATAATAATAAACGTAATGCGTACCATTTGCAGCTGTAATGAGTATGTATATATATAATAATACAGGCTACGCAAAAAAATACCCAATATTCCTGCCCTCTACTCATTTTAAATCATTTGGATTTATTTCAAAATAAAACTCAAAAATTACATGACGTAAGTAATATTTTATTTAAAGCATTGAAAGTCAATAATTAAATTTTACTGTGAAGGGTTTTTGGCGTACCCGTTTATTAGGAAGCAGCCCTGTAAATGAAGCAATTTTGTATCAACAAATTAAAATTGCTGCTATGATAAAAAAAATGTTGCCTCCCGGCTGCGCCTTTTGTTATTCTTTGCAAAATGATGGCTGACAAAAATTCCTTCTTAAAACGGGGCTATGTAAAACGATCAAAGCTCCGGAGTTGTATTGACCGATTTCAAATCATTTTTTAACTGCTAAACGAATTGCTGTATGAGAGATCAAAAAAAAATTACCGCCCGAAAACTTTTTTCCGGCAAATGGCGCCTGCCATTTTTATTGCTCGTTTTTGTTCAATTGATGAGCGCAGTATTATTTGCACAGTCGCATAAGGTAGAAGGTACCGTTACTGATGTCAAAGGTGCCCCGCTTCAAAATGTTAGTGTAGCCATTAAAGGTTCCACTGCCGGTGTTACTACCAACGATAAAGGGTATTATTCCATTTCTGTGGCCGATGATAAAGTGCTTAGTTTTTCCAGTTCCGGCTTTACCACAAAAGATGAATTGGTAAAAGGCAGAACAACGATCAATGTTAGTTTATCTGAAACCGTGCAAACTATCGATGCTGTGGTAGTGGTAGGTTATGGTACGCAACGCAAAGTAAACCTTAGCGGAGCTGTAGCAGTAGTAAGCGGCAAAGAACTGATCAACCGGCCGGTACCCAATGTTACCGGCGCACTGCAGGGCGTATTGCCAGGTGTAACGGTATTAAGAGGTAGTGGAAAACCCGGAGCAGAAGGATATGGTATAAGAATACGCGGATTTAGTACTGCTGTTAACAGTAATTCCAATGCATTGGTATTGGTGGATGGTATAGAGCAGGACATTAACCTGCTTGATCCCGCTGATGTAGAATCCATTTCAGTTTTAAAAGACGCTTCCGCTTCCGCCATCTATGGGGCAAGAGCCGCAGCCGGTGTAATATTGGTTACCACCAAACAGGGAACAGCAGGAAAAACAAAAGTTAATTTCAGTACTTATTATGGAATTAATATCACCGCCCGCCAACCTGAGCGGCTAAATTCATGGGACGAACAGACACTGATAGACGAAGCTCGTTTTAATGCCACAGGCGCCCGCGAGTTTAATGCAGAGCAGATAGAATGGCTGATGAATCCTAATTTTTCTTCCCGTCCCAACCCTACGGCCGACCGCTGGGAATACTTTGGCAATAATAACTGGCTGAAGGAAGGTATGGATAAAGTGAATCACCAGCAAAATCATTCAATTTCTGTTGGTGGTGGCGAACAAAAATTAAATTACCTCTTATCTGGAAGTTATTACCAGCGTGACGGGGTATTACGTTATGGGCCAGACGATAACTCCAGGTACAATTTTAAACTTAATGTAAATGCAGAACTCAATAAATATGTATCGGTAAAAGTAACTACGGGTTATATCGGTTCTTTCACCCGTGAAAACTCTTATGGTACCGAACAGATCATCAACAGGCTGTATCGCAGCCGTGCCCGCCAATCCTTATATGTACCAAAGGGGGATACCACCGGTAATATTTATAATGGCGATCTGCAGGTAAATGCCGTGGACATTGAAAAAAACGCGGGTATGGAAACCCGTGACTATGAAACTTTTACCAGCAGGGTGGGTTTCCAGGTAAAGAATGTGATCAAAGGATTAACATTGGATGTAATTGCATGGAGAAACCAGAGCACATATAACATGGAGAACCAGGCCAAAACTTTATACTGGTATGGCCGCAGTACCAATACCATAAGGTTCAGTATCAATACGCCTAACCAGATCACACTGGTAAAAAATAAAGCTTACCAGAATAATATGCAGGGATACCTGACCTATAATTATAAGTATAAAGATCATTCTTTTACTTTATTACAGGGCGGCTCATACGAGGAATACAGGAAAGATGAGGCACAGGCTACAGGGCAAAACATGCCCAGCAATGATTACTTCAGTTTAAATTTTGCTGATCCACTTTCCAAAACCAGTAAAGACGCCGTACAAACATGGGCGTTAGCTTCAGCATTTGGCCGGTTGAATTATAATTTTAAAGGCCGCTACTTACTGGAAGCCTCTTACCGTTACGATGGAAGTTCACGTTTGGTGCCGGAAGACCGCTGGCGTTTTTACCCTTCATTCTCCGGCGCATGGAGAATTGACCAGGAGAATTTTATGAAAGAACTTCCTTTTATCAACAATTTAAAAATACGTGGTTCATGGGGTAAACTGGGCAATAGTGATGCTTTAGGATTTTATGATTACCAAACCTTGCTGACCAGCGGGATTTCTACCACTAATAATGTAGTGTTTAACGGTACACGTACACAATATGTTTACCAGAACATACAGGCTTCGCCCTACCTTACCTGGGAAACAGTTGTGCAATCGAATGTTGGTTTTGATTTGGGACTCTTAAAAAACAGGCTGACCATTACAGGAGATTATTATGTAAAGAATACTACCGATTTGCTATCTCAACCAAGTCTTCCCAATATCATGGGTGTGGCTTCGGGCTTCCTGAATTTAGGAAAATTAAGAAGCTGGGGTAAAGAACTGGACATCAAATGGAGAGATATTGCCGGGAAAAAACTGGAATACCGTATCGGATTTAATATTTCTGATAACCAGAATAAACTGTTGGCCTATGACGGAAGAAATGCGATTGGAACCGGTGGCGTGATTGGTTTATTGGAAGGCTATGCCATGAATAGTGTGTGGGGATACAAAACTGATGGGTTCTTTCAAACAGATGCGGAAGCCGCTGCTTATAAAGCAAAAGTGAATTATCCTTTCTTCGCCAACCCTAAAGCAGGCGATGTTAAATACCTTGATTTAAATGGAGATGGTAAGATTGATGCAGGTGGCGGCACACCCGATAACCCGGGCGACCTGGTGTATTTAGGTACCACCAATGCACGCTATACTTATGGTTTTGACCTGGGTGCTACATGGAAAGGTTTTGACCTGTCAGTGTTTTTCCAGGGTGCTATGAAAAGAAGTTTCCTGATCAGTGAAGAAACATTATCTCCCATGCTGGGCACGGCAGATATGCCATGGACCATTCACATGGATCGCTGGACACCGGAAAATCCCAATGCTTTTTTTCCGAGAATGTACCAGACGAGTGCACACAATTACCGGCCTTCGGACAGGTGGACGCAAAACGGAAGTTATATCCGCTTAAAAAATGTGCAACTGGGTTATACACTTCCACTGAAGAAAAAATTTGTTCGTGAGGTAAAAGTATATGTTTCGGGTCAGGATCTTTGGGAATACACAAAGGTGCTTAGTGTATTCGATCCCGAGGTAGGTAATAATGTAAGCGCTACTGCTTATCCTTTTTACCGCAGTATTGCATTCGGACTTAATATTTCACTTTAATCAATTACAACAATGAAAAAGTTTAAACACCTCTCCATATATATACTTTTTGTAAGCCTGCTTTTTGGCAGTTGCAAGATCGACCGCCAGCCGGAAACAGAAATACCCGACAGTGGTTTCTGGAATACAGAGAATGATCTTATTAATGCCTCTAACCGTTTATACCAGGAACTGGATGGCGACTGGGTGGATAACCGTGCCGATGATGCAGTGAATACCAGTCCTAATTCGGTAAGTACCGGTAACAGGTCTGTACCCAATACCAGCGGTGATTGGAATGACCGTTATGATGAAATTTTTACTGCCAATAATATTTTGGAAAAAGGTATGAAAGCAAAAGTTACAGAAGCTATTCGTAACCGTTGGTTTGCGGAATCAAGGTTCTTTCGTGCCTATGCTTATTTTAAATTATTGAAGATTTACGGGGATGTACCGTTGCTTTTAAAAACATTGCAGATGGATTCGCCTGAATTATACATGGCCCGTACACCAAGGGCACAGGTAATTCAGCAGATATATGATGACCTTGATTTTGCTGCATTATGGTTACCCAATAGGGCAACACTTCCCGCTACTCAATGGGGAAGAGTTACCAAAAGCAGTGCCTGGGCATTAAAGGCCAGGGCCGCTTTATATGAAGGTACAAGAGGGAAATTTCATGCTACTCTCAGCGACTGGCAGAGTCATTTGAATATCGCTATTACAGCAGCAAATAATGTAATGACAGGGCAGGGACATACTTTGTTCCCCGACTACGGTGCTTTATTTGTGCAGGCCGGCGAAGGTCCTACCAACACTGAGAACATATTGGTAAAAATCTATGGTGTAAGTAAAGACAATTTATTACTGGGGCATAACCATTCAAGAAACCTTGAAAATGGTCAGCTGGCACCAACCAGGAATTTGCTGCGTGAATACCTTTACAGCGACGGGCTTCCGGCTTTTAACGTTGACGGAACAACAGCATCGGCTACACGCTCCCCTTTATTTGTACAGGAAGCCAATGAGCTCAGCTATAACACCATCCTCGATAACAGGGATCCACGTGTGGCCTTCTCTTATTTCAGGGCCGGCGATGTGGCTTACCAGGGTCCATGGGTTCCTAAAACATCATTGGGTATAAGAACAGCTATTGCACCTAAAAAAGGATTTAATACCATTGATCAGAATATTACCAACGCGGCTACAGTAGACAGGATCCTGATCCGTTATGCCGAAGTGTTGCTCACTTATGCCGAAGCAAAATTTGAATTGAATGGTACTATTTCTGATGCTGACCTTAACCTTACCGTAAATGCATTAAGAACAAGGGTGGGATTTGCTCCCAAGCTCACCAATGCATTTGTTACTGCCAATAACCTCAGCATGCGTGAAGAAATAAGAAGGGAAAGAACGGTGGAACTGGCTATGGAAGGTTTCAGGTACGATGATTTGATCAGGTGGAAAACTGCTGAAACCGTGCTGCCTCAAACTTTGCTGGGTGCCAAATTTATCACAGCAGAATGGGTAGGAACCAATCAAACCAGTTTAACGCTTAATGCCGATAAGGTGCTGATCGTAGAGCCATCAGGCACAAGGGCATTCAGGACTGACAGGGATTACCTGTATCCCGTTCCGCTTAATGAAATCGCATTAAGTAAAGGAAACGTGGTACAAAACCCTAACTGGTAATAATAACTAAATAAAACATTATGAAATCATTACAATATATCGTCATTGCATTTTTGGGCATTTTTATATTCACTTCCTGCGAAAAAAACAAGGATACACCCGCTGGTGTAGATGAGTTGGCGCATCATTATTATGCCATTTTTGTTCCCAATAACAATACAGGCGTAACGGTAACAAGGTCGCAAACAGCCTTACTTAAATTGCCTGTGCAATTCTATTCTACTTTTGTAAGAGATTATGATGCGGTGGCAAAATATGCCGTTACCACATCAGGTATCACGCCACCGGCTGTACGTGGTGTGGATTATAATGTGGTGGATAAGAACGGGGTAACCCTTCCTTCTTCGGATAGTAGTTACTCCATCGTATTTCCTAAAGCGGTACAGGCAATGGATACGATCTATATTAAATTACTCAACAATCCTGCTGCCGGGGCACGCAAATTTGAAGTGCAGATATTGGATAATATCACTCCGCAATTTGAAGTAGATGTTTTCTCTACCGCGTTCAGGAGACCGGTACAGATCAATTAATTGAAAATGTATGCCGGGGTATTGTAAATATTCCCGGCATATTTTAAATAACAGAAACCAGTTTGTAATTGGCTGCAGATTTGAGGTGTTGAATACATTGGCCATTACAAAAAACAAGAATGAAACACTCAAACAAATACCGGTTTTTTTCAACTGCAGTTAAAAATATACTGCCTTGCTTTTTTATGCTGCTGACTTTTGTAACTGTAAAAGCACAGCAGAAAAAAGTTGATCAATGGATAACTGATCCCGTCAACGCTGTTTTTTTTACAAAGCAACCGGCCCTTTATTTCAACAATGCAAAAGTTGATACTGCAGCTAGTATTATAGTGAATGAAAAGCAACAGTATCAAAGCATGGATGGATTTGGCTTTTGCTTAACCGGTGGTAGTGCGCAACATATGATGAAGATGAGTGCAGCTGCACGTGCTGCAATAATTAAAGAGTTGTTTGCGGCAGACGGTAATAATATTGGTACCAGTTATTTAAGATTGACCATTGGGGCCTCAGATCTTAACGAAACCGTATTTTCCTATAACGACCTGCCGGGAGGGGAAACAGATGTGGAGATGAAAAAATTTGACCTTGGACCTGATAGAAAAGATGTGATACCGGTGATGAAGGAAATATTGAAGGTCAATCCCAAAATAAAAATAATGGGATCACCATGGTCGCCACCGGTATGGATGAAGACCAATAATGATACAAGGGGTGGAAGTTTAAAACCGGAATACTATGCTGCTTACGCGAATTATTTTGTAAAATATATTCAGCAGATGCGGCAGGAGGGAATTATCATTGACGCAGTTACCGTACAAAATGAACCGTTGCATCCGGGTAATAATCCCAGCCTGCTAATGCTGGCAACCGACCAGGCAGTATTTATAAAAAAACATTTAGGTCCCGCTTTTAAGAAAGCCAATATCAAAACCAGGATCATCATCTATGATCACAATGCGGATAAACCGGAATACCCCATTAGTATCCTGGATGATGCCGAAGCAAAAAAATATATTGATGGTTCAGCTTTTCATTTGTATGGTGGAAAGATAGAAGCATTATCAGCTGTACATGATGCGCACCCCGACAAAAACTTATATTTTACCGAGCAATGGGTAGGCGCACCCGGGAATTTTAAAAAAGATATCCGGGATCATGTACAAAAATTAATCATTGGAGCTACACGTAACTGGTGTAAAACAGTAATTGAATGGAACCTGGCATCAGACCAGTTTTATAAGCCCCACACTGATAGAGGTGGTTGCGACCGATGCCTCGGCGCCGTCACTATTATCCAGGATAGTATCAAAAGAAATCCTGCTTATTACATTATTGCACACGCTGCAAAATTAGTGCGGCCGGGTTCGGTACGCATTGCTTCAAATACAATTGACGGACTTCCAAATGTTGCTTTTAAAACGCCGCAGGGAAAAATGGTGCTGATCGTATTGAATACTACTGATCATACCAGGCAATTTAGTTTCGGCTCCGGAAAAAATATTACCACTACTTTTTTAAATGCAGGCGCAACAGCTACTTATTCCTGGTAGTATAGCAATTGATAAATAAATAACGGATGACCCTAACACTGAAACAGCTTTTATTCCTCCCTCTTTTTTTTGTTTGCCAATACGCATTTGCACAATCCGCTACAAAAAGTCCACGCATTGTTATTGCGCAAAATAAAGACTGGCAGTTTGTAAAAGACTCCAGCGGAAATTTAAATGCGGCAACAATTACTGGCGGACAAAGGGTAGAGCTGCCACATACCTGGAACATAAAAGATGTAATGGATGATATGCCGGGATATTATCGTGGTATCGGCTGGTATAAAAAAAAATTGTTCATCGGCAAAACATTGCAACACAAAAAACTATTCCTGTATTTTGAAGGGGCTGATCAGCAAACAGAGGTTTTTGTAAACGGGAAAAAAGCGGGTAGCCATACCGGCGGATATACTGCTTTCTGCATTCCGATTACCGGGTTGGTAAAAAATGGCTATAATGAGATCGCTGTAAAGGTAGATAACAGTTTTAATGAACACATTCCGCCATTATCGGCAGACTTTACTTTTTACGGCGGCATTTACCGGGTTGTTTCTTTAATTGCTACTGAAGATATTCATTTTTCGATGGAGGATAATGCTTCAACTTCAGTATACATCAGCACACCGGTTGTTTCAGAACAGCATGCTGCTGTAGATATCAAAGGAGCGTTTGAAAATAATTCAGGTAGTATAAAAAACGTACAAGTCATTTCGGTTATTCACGACAGGCAGCATAAAAAGATGGCTGAAGTAAAAACCAGGATAGCGTTGATGCCTGGAGAAAGGAAAAATTTTAAGCAAAGTGTTACCTCATTTGATGCACCACATTTATGGTCGCCGGAAGATCCCTATCTATACAGCATTACCACTACAATTATAGATACCGCTTCAGGAATTTTATTTGACGAAATAAAAAATCCATTAGGCTTACGCTGGTTTAGTTTTGATGCGGCGAAAGGTTTTTTTCTAAATGGAAAACCGTATAAACTGATCGGGACCAGTCGTCACCAGGATTATAAAGGGATAGGAAATGCAGTGAGCAAAAAAATGGCGATAGCAGATATTGCCTGGATAAAAAATACAGGATCTAATTTTTTCAGGGCCGCACATTACCCGCAGGATCCGGCCATATTACAGGCCTGCGATGAACTCGGTTTACTTGCTTCCGTAGAAATTCCTATTGTAAATGAAATTACAGAGTCGGAAGATTTTTACAGGAACTGTAAAAACATGCAGGTAGAAATGATCCGGCAAAATTATAATCATCCCAGTGTAATCATATGGTGCTATATGAATGAGGTTTTTTTACGTCCACATTTTGCCAATGATAAAGAAAGACAGAAAAAATATTTTTCAGCGATTACTTCACTTGCACAATCATTGGATAGTATCACGAGAAAAGAAGATCCTTACCGGTATACGATGATCGCTAATCATGCCGATTTTAACCGGTACAATGAATATAAATTGGCTACCATTGCCATGATAACAGGCTGGAATTTATACTCGGGCTGGTATGGAGGCAAGCAGGAAGATTTTCCTGCATTCCTCGACAGGCATCACGAAACATTACCGCAACAGCCTTTCATGATAACCGAGTATGGAGCCGACGCTGACAACCGGATAAGAAGTACCACGCCTTTGCGCTTTGACAAGAGTGTGGAATATGCTACAAAATTTCACCAGTTCTATATTACTGAAATAATGAAACGGCCCTTTGTTGCCGGCGCCGTGGTATGGAACCTGGCCGATTTTAATTCTGAAACCCGGACGGAAACCATGCCACATATTAATAACAAAGGCTTGCTGACATGGGATAGGATACCAAAAGATCCGTATTATTTATACCAGGCCAGTTTTTTAAAAACTCCTTTTGTAAAGATCAGTTCCGGTAACTGGAAAAACAGGGCTGGTGTAGCAGATAGTGTAAATAATAATTGCGTTCAACCGGTACAGGTAGCGAGTAATATAGATGAACTGAACCTGGAATTAAATGGGCAGTATATCGGTACTGCAAAAACTGTCAACGGGTTGGCAGAATGGAACGTTCCTTTTATAAACGGAGCCAACCTCGTTGAAGTAAAAGGCGTTAAGAGCGGGAAAAAATACAGGGATACATTGTCGGTAAATTTTGAAATGCAACCTTACCGGTTTGGTAAAACCACCGCTTTTAAACAGTTGAATATTTTACTGGGGGCAAAACGATATTTTATAGATGATGCTATTCAACAGGTATGGCTGCCCGATCAGCCCTATCGTGCAGGAAGCTGGGGCAGTATTGGCGGCAAAATGTTTTTTATTGAAAATAATACCCGGCTGCCTTATGGTACAGATAAAAATATTCGTGGTACCGATAACGATCCCGTTTATCAAACACAGCAATTTGGTATAAATGCATATTGTTTTGATGTGCCTGCAGGAAGGTACGAACTAACCCTGCATTTTGCCGAACTGCAGGGTGGCGTAATAAAAATGCCGCCTTATAACCTCGGCGATTCTGCAAGAGATGAGGATAATGTTAAAAGAATATTTGATGTACTGGTAAATGACCAGCCTTTTTTACGACAGTTTAATATGGCTAAGGAATATGGTTTGGCAACTGCGATCGTAAAAAAAACTACAGTTGCCGTGGCTAATAATACAGGCATAACAATTACCTTTAAAGCGCTTGAAGGCGAACCTGTATTAAATGCGATCCAGCTGAAAAAAATAGATTAGGAAGAAATATTTTTTGAATTTTAAATCAATACGATGCTTCATTTATCGAAAAAAAGAATGGTTTTGTGCGGCTTCATTTATTGCAGTGTTTTTAGCTTGCTGTTGGGCAATACCTGTGTGGCACAAAAAGTGAATGTTAAAAAACAATTTGCCAACGCTGCTGTGCAGACGAAATATATGATTGCCGCATTTGATTCTGCAAAAGCAAATGGCGCTGCTACTGAACTGGTTTCAATACGTTCGCTGGAAAAAAATAAATTGAAACTGATCAAAGCGCAGGATTGGACAAGCGGGTTTTTTTCCGGAGAATTATGGTTCCTGTATGAACAAACAGGGAAAAAAGAATGGCTTGACGCGGCTAAAAAATTTACTGCTTCACTGGAACCGGTAAAATATTTTGGGGGTACACATGACCTGGGTTTTATGATCTATTGTAGTTATGGTAATGGTTATCGTTTAACAAAAGATACCGCTTACCGCGGTGTAATTATACAGGCAGCAAAAACCTTGTCAACAAGATTTAACCCGGTAACCGGCGTTATAAAATCCTGGGATTTTAATACCGATAATAAATGGAAGTACCCTGTTATCATTGATAATATGATGAACCTGGAGCTGCTGTTTGAAACCACTACACTAACTGGTGATTCTTCTTTTTATAAAATTGCTATCAGTCACGCCAACACTACAATAAAAAATCATTACCGCCCGGATTACAGTTCGTACCATGTGATCGATTATGACCCGGCAACAGGAGCAGTGCGCCAAAAAAATACAGCGCAGGGCTATAGCGATTCCTCTTCATGGGCAAGAGGGCAGGCCTGGGGTTTATATGGATATACCATGTGTTACAGGGAAACAAAAGATAAAACTTATTTGGAACAGGCTACACATATTGCCGATTATATATTAAGCCGGTTGCCTGCCAGGCTGGTGCCTTATTGGGATTATGACGCACCGGGCATACCTAACGAACCAATGGATGCTTCAGCTGCTGCTATTACCGCTTCAGCATTGTACGAGTTAAGTAGTTTTACAGGAAATAGTAAATATCGTAAAACAGCAGACAAAATACTGCAGGAACTTTGCAGCAATTACCTGTCTCCTCAACAACAAAATGCCGGGTTTATTTTATTACATAGCACCGGTCATAAACCTGCTAAAAGTGAAATAGATGTACCGATTATCTACGCGGATTATTATTTCCTGGAAGCATTGATGCGTTCTGCAAAAATGAAGTAAATAGCATTCAACAATAGTTATCATGAAAAGTAAACTGCTGCTTGTTGCTGCATTGCTGTTATTGAATAGCCTGGTTTTTGCGGAGCAAAAGAAAGGATCGGTTACGATGGCGAAATTAATGCACAGGACCGTGGTAATTGGGGTACAGGTCATGGCTGGTCTGGAGTGACACAGGTATTCTGGAATTGTACCGCTTCAAAAGCGGCGATACAGGATCCGTATGTATCCGGTAGAAATTATTGCATTGGGTTAAAGACAATTCCTTACGACGGCAGATTTAAAGGCAGACCGGCAACGCTATGGGAAAACCCAATGAGCATGTGCTTCCACGATCTTTGTTTTTAACGCAATTGCAAACACGATTAAAAAATTAATCCCCGTATAGTATAACATTTCTCATCCGTTCGGTAATTTCTCGCTATACAAAATCGCTAACCGCACAGGTTTTATAAAGAAGCTGTATTATTGCATGCTAATAACTTTATAACCTGGTGGAAGAAACAACAATACCTGCATTGGATAACAATACAGTTGAGCCTGTACATAAGCAATGGATTGTTGCCGGGCTGTTGCGTCGTATTCCTCCAAAAATTATTTTATTACTGGTTGTTGTGTTTTTAATTGGCCTGTTCTTTATTTTACCTGCCCATGCAAAATGGGGTAAAGAAAAACTGGTTGGGTATTGGAATGATTTTGTGGTACAGCGAAAAGAATTGTCGCCCGAACAAAGAATGATCAAACGTTTTGGAACAGAGTATACTTATTCAAAAGAGATCGCGGATTTTTTTGAGAAAAGAGGAAATAAAAATAACGTATTGGTATTGATACCTACCCAGGCATACTTTAAAAAATATGGTATGCTGTACGAAGTACCCGAACCGGTTACTTTTTATTATTTTACTGCTTTGAAAACGGTATGGCCAAAAAATAAAAATGCGGGTAAGGCTAATTGGTATGTGACCGTTAAGGATAAAAAATTACAAATAGACAGTGTAACCGGTAATAGGGCACTGGAAGATACCATTACGGTGTATAAAAACTTTTGATCCATGAGCAGTTTATTGATGGCCCTGCTGTTGTTGTTCTGGCAAATGCTGGCGGGCTGGGGGCTGATCAATTACTTCAGGCCAGCATTAAAACCGTCCATCATTCTTCCCTTATCTGTAATAATGGGCGTGGCTGTTTTTTCGGTAGTGCCTTTCCTGTTGCAGTTGTTTTACATTCCCGTTACCTGCACTAATGTGTTTGCAGGATTGCTTTTTGCGACCCTACTTTTGAATATTGGGTTGTACAAAAATTTTCTACGACTTAAAATGACTTTTGCAGGTACAACATTTAAAATAGCCATTTATGAATGGCCATACCTGTTGGCTATTACAGCGATAATTTTTGTAAGCGTATGGCGCTGTTTTTATTTTCCTCCAACCCCCAGCGATGTAACTACCGGTGCTGAAGCTATTGCAACATATACCGTTAAAGAAAAAACAATGATCAACAGTGTTTTTTCGGTTACACAAAATGGCAATACGCTAAAGCCAGCCTTTCTCACCAGTCTGCAGGTGATCTATAAATATGCCGGTTTCCCTTTTGGCCAGGTATGGCTGAGTAATATTTTTATCAGCTTTATCATTATCCTGTATCATATACTCAACAGTACATTACATCGTGTAATTACAGGATTGCTGATCCTCTTGTTTTTAGCAATACCGGAAATGTATGCATACACTTTCATGATATTATATGATTACAGTAACAGTGTATTTTTCTTCCTGTCAGTATTTTTTTTAATACGGTATTTTAAAGATCAGCGTATCAATGATATTGCTTTTGCAGGCTTGTTGTGCGGTATCGCCACTTATATACGACCGGAAACTTTATTGTTATGTGTAGGTGTGCTGCCCTTGATATGGTTTAGTAACAGTAAAAATGATACCGGCTTTTTTAAAGCCGGTATATCACAGGCTCTTTTTATTATACCTACGTTGTTGTTTTATGTAGTAGCTGTTTATATTTATATCAATAGCTATCTTCCCGAAGTCTATAATATTGGAGAGCAGCTGAATAAAAACTTGTTTGATATAAAAGCTGCCTGGCATCAATTTACTCAAACCAACAGCGTGCTTATCTTCAGCAATGACGGGATCACTTATTATGGCTATTTTATTTTTGTTTTTTTAGGACTGTTCTTACTGGAATTGATCATTAAAAGAAAGTGGAATGCCACAGCAAAAAATTACCTCTATGTAACAGGACTTATCTACCTGCTATATCCATTGTTAAGCCATGTATTGCCTGGTGTATCTGTAGAAAATACCGTGAAGCGGGCTTTTTTTAAACTTTTCCCTTTAATGTTATTATATATGGCCAATAATGAATTACTGGTACAGCTATCGGGTAAAATAAAAAAATGGGAATTGAAAATACCCCGTTGACCAGGGACTAAATTCTTTAACGGCATGTTTTATTGAGCAGCTGGTAAACGATTTTGTATCAGGGGAAAGTAATTTTGCATATCGTAGCGTTTCGTGTTGTACTTTACTATACTAATTTTTAAATAGAAACAAATGAACAAGAAATTACTATGGGCATTGATCTTACCTGTTTCCATTGCATTTTTTTTGATCTCCTGCAACGCAGGAAAATTAAATGATAAAGCAGTGGATACTGCAAATGCATTTTACCGTAACCTGCAACAAAAAAACTATGATTCTGCATTATATTTCTGCAGTGAAAAGGCTTTTGGCGCACAGGATAAAGCCGGCTGGATAAAACTCTTTCAAAGAAACAACGCTTTATTGGGGGAACTACAATCTTTTGCTAAAACAAGCAGTTTTAATGTGGCTGCTTCTACCAGTACAGGCACTACTGTTACGTTGAGTTTTGACCTGCAATGGCAATATGGTAAAGCTGTAGATTCGCTTTATCTTATAAAAGAAAAGGATGGCAGTATGAAAATATACCGCTATACCTGGCAGCACTCAGGCGCCGCTTATATTGATGCTATGACCAATAGTCAAAAATTGGCTGGAGAATATATGACTGCCATTAAAGACCATAATTATGAAAGCGCATTGGCATTATGTTCTCCTGCAGCTTTAGCCGTTACCCCTGCAAAAGAATGGGTGGGTTTTTTAAATAATGCCGATGCAAAAATGGGTACGGTTGCTGGTTACACTATTATAAAGGACAGCACTACTTATAATATTGAAGGGCCAGGCGATTTAGGCAAAGGCAACTATTACAAAGTATTTGTACAAAGTGAAAGAGGAGATTATAAAGTGCTGGAAAAACTGCTGTTTTTTCAAAAGAATTTTGATGAGCCGGTTAAATTGGGAGGACATAGCTTTCAATAAATATTTTTTTTGCTTAAACAGGCCGGTTCATGCAACATGAACCGGTTTTGTTATTTTATAGCATAAATATCAGCGTTGATGTATAAATGAAGTAGGGATAAAAAAATATTACGTGTAATTATCCGATAACTTTATTATCCATCTTTAAATTAACGATCTATGGCTTTGCTGCATCCGAACAGGAAAATCTGCTTCTTTATTATTAGCAGGATGTTTTTCTTTTTAGTCACACTGGTTTTTATTTTATTTAGTAATGTGATATCCGCACAGGGATTTTTAAAAGTAAGCGGTAAAAGCATAGTTACTGCAAAAGGAGAGAATGTATTGTTGCGTGGCATTGGTTTGGGCGGATGGATGTTGCAGGAAGGTTATATGCTTAGGGTAAACAGGGATGGCCGCCAGTTTAAAATAAGAGAGAGGATTGATTCGCTGGTGGGCCCACAAAAGACCCGGGAATTTTATGATGCCTGGTTAAATAACCATACTACCAAAGCGGATATCGATTCTTTGAAAAGCTGGGGATTTAATTCAGTGCGCTTACCTATGCATTATAATTTATTTACGTTGCCTGTTGACGAGGAAAAAATTGCAGGAGATAATACCTGGCTGAATAAAGGTTTTCAATTAACTGATAGCCTCTTAAGCTGGTGCCGCAGCAATAGCATATATCTTATTCTCGATTTACATGCTGCGCCCGGTGGCCAGGGCAACGACCTCAATATTTCGGATAGGGATGACAGTAAACCTTCTTTATGGGATAGCGAAGCCAACCGGCAAAAAACAATCGCCTTGTGGAAAAAGCTGGCTGCGCATTATGTAAATGAACCCTTTATCGGCGGCTACGATATTATTAATGAACCCAACTGGGGTTTTGAAGATAAGGTAAATGATAAAAATGGTACCAAAGAACAACATAATGAACCATTGCGTAAATTAATGGTTGACATTACAGCAGCTATCAGGGAAGTAGATACCAATCACATCATAATCATTGAAGGCAATGGCTGGGGCAATAATTACAACGGTATTTTTCCTCCCTGGGATAAAAATATGGTATTGAGTTTTCATAAATACTGGAATTATAACAATACTGCCAGTATTCAAAAAATGCTGGATGCCCGAAATACCTACAACATACCTGTATGGATAGGCGAAACCGGGGAAAACTCCAATGTATGGTATGCCGAAGCCATTCATTTAATGGAAGTCAATAATATTGGCTGGGCCTGGTGGCCTTTAAAAAAGATCGGTAACAATAATCCCTTTGAAGTAAAGATCAATGAGGGCTACCAAAAAATGATCAGTTACTTCAATGGCAGGGGCAGTAAACCTGCAGCGGCGGAAGCCTGCAATGGTTTAATGCAAATGGCCGCTGGCTTAAAAACAAATGCCGTGGTATTTCATAAAGATGTAATAGATGCAATGTTTCGTCAGCCATTTTCAAACGATGCCATACCTTATATGGCAAATGAAATAATTGATAACGCAGTTATTAATGCAACAGGTTATGACCTGGGCAGGAATGGCATAGCTTATTTTGATAATGATACGGCAGATTATCATGTGTCTACCGGAACCCGTACCAGCGGCAACCGCGGTGGCGTTTACCGTAATGATGGGGTGGATATTAGTAAGGATAGTGTCACGGGTAATTATTATGTAAGCCATATCGAAAAAGGAGAATGGTTGCAGTATACAGTTAATGTAAAGCGGGCAGGAAAATATAATTTGCAAATGCAGGTATCGGGTGAGCAGGCTGCAAAAATCTCTTTTTCAAATAACGGAAACGTAATTGCAACAATGGATCTGCCCTCCACCGGGAGCAATAAAAACTGGAGCAGTATCCAAACAACACCCATTGCTTTTGCTAAAGGAAAACAGGTGATACGTTTGTATGCAACAGCCGGTAATTTTAACCTGCAATCCATACAATTTATATTACGTTGATAAAAACTGTTGCAGTGTATAGATAACAGCACAACAGCAAGGATAAAGACTGCCTCTTTTTAATATGCCACTTTAACACTCTTCACCAGTCATGGTATTCTTACCGGTTTAAAACGGCCAGGTTTACAACAAGTACACGGTTATTAACTGCCCGTATAGTAACACATATAGTAAAATCTGCCATCATTACAGTAAAACCTTACATTGAATATCGCGCTGCTTGGTTTTAATTTGAAGTTCTGTTTTGCAGGTGTTTTTTTATTGTAAAAACTTTGCCTGCCAACGATTGTAAAATAGTGGTTTATATGGATGGTTTTGCTGTATGATGTTACTGTTGCGCATCGCTCCACAGTGTTATCCGACCTCCGTTTATTTCCACACAATCCTGGCAAAAAGTTACTGCCATCACTAAACTGCATGCGGATCTGCTATGTTTGTAAAAAAGTATTTTGAAGAATTTGAGTTGAACGCCGTCCGCATTACCAGGGGACGTACCGTTACCGAAACCGATATTGTCATTCATGCAGGCCAGTCCGGCGATTTTTTTCCCCATCATATGGATGAAGAGTGGTGTAAAACACAACCATTTAAAAAACGTATCGCACATGGTACATTGATCTTTACCATTGCAGTAGGATTAACTGCAGATATGATCAATGAAACGGCTATGACTTACGGTTACGAGCGCCTGCGTTTTATTAAACCTGTATTTATTGGCGATACCATAAAAGTTACTGTAACCATAAAAGAAATGAAAGACCATAAAAAACCTGGTTTTGGTTTGGTAACAGAATTGGTGGAAACTTTCAATCAACATAACGAGCTGGTAATGCTATGCGAACATATTTTACTGGTGAATAAAAAAGAAGGATAAGAAATGGGCACAATGCTAAAAGGTATAACATGGGGACACAGCAGGGGTATTACACCATTGTTGGCGGCATCACAACGTTATAGTGAACTGCATCCCGGTGTAGAGATACAATGGAAAAAAAGAACCTTACAGGAATTTGCCGATTTCCCCATAGAAAAACTAACCAGGGAATATGATCTTTTGATCATCGATCATCCATGGGTAGGTTGTGCGGCAGCTACCAATTGCGTATTGCCACTGGATGAATATTTATTACCCGATTATTTGCAGGATCAACTGCAGCATTCCGTTGGCCGCTCACACGAAAGTTATAATTATAACAATAAACAATGGGCGCTGGCAATCGATGCAGCAACACCTGCAGCCAGCTACCGTAAAGATCTTTTTGAAAAAAGTAATAGTACTCTTCCGCAAACATGGCAGGAAGTAGTTGTATTGGCAAAGCAGGGCAAAGTTGCTGTGCCCGCCATTCCTATTGATATACTCATGAATTTTTATAGCTTTTGTATCGCACATGGCAGCGTTCCTTTTCAAAACGAAGATGAAGTGGTGGATACTGCAACGGGTATTAAAGCTATAGAAACAATGAAGGAATTATATTTGTCAGTAGATAAAAAAATGTTTACCTGCAATCCGATTGCAGTGGCAGAACTGATGAGTACAACTGATGAGTATTGGTATTGCCCCTTTGCATATGGCTATTCCAATTATTCCAGGAGGGGATACGCGAAAAAAATGTTGCATTATACTGATGTGGTAAGCGTGAACGGCAACCAACTGCGCACTACCATTGGCGGAACAGGACTTGCGGTTTCTGCTTTCAGTAACCATACTGCAACAGCTGTTGATTTTGCACAATGGGTGGTATCGGGCGACATACAGCGCACATTATATGTACAGCATGGTGGTCAGCCTGGTCATGGCAGCGCGTGGGTGGATGATGCGGCGAATCAACTGACCAATGATTTTTTTAAAAGCGTTTTACCGGTGATGAACAATGGATATATACGTCCAAGGTATAACGGGTACCTGCAATTCCAGGATCATGCAGGCGATCCTTTGCAACAATGTATCCTGCACAACGAAAATGCCTTAAGTGCTTTGGAAAAAATGAATGACATATACCGGCTGAGCTTACCTCAACAAAAAACAACCGCTTTATGATGAACCTGCCTTTAAAAGGATTGACTGTACTGGAATTCAGCCAGTATCTCTCCGGGCCATCGGCAGGTTTGCGGCTGGCCGACCTGGGAGCAAGAGTGATAAAAATTGAAAGGCCGCAAAAAGGAGATGCCGGAAGAAAACTCGCTATCAAAAATTTATGGGTGGATGATAATTCTTTATTGTTTCATACCATCAACAGGAATAAAGAAAGTTTTACTGCAGACCTGAAAAATGCGGATGATCTTGCCGTGTTGAAACAACTTATTGCCCGTGCAGATGTCGTGATCCATAATTTCCGACCGGGCGTAATGGAAAAAACAGGACTCGGGTATGAAGCAGTAAAAGAACTCAATCCAAAAATAATTTATGCTGTAATATCCGGTTATGGAAAAGAAGGCCCCTGGAAAAATAAACCGGGGCAGGATTTGTTATTACAATCCATGACAGGCCTGGCTTTTACAACAGGCAATGGTACCAACGGTCCTGTACCCTTTGGTATTTCTATTGCGGATATCTTATGTGGGTCACAATTGGTGCAGGGCATATTGGGCGCTTTAATAAGAAAACAAAAAAAAGGTATTGGAGCATTGATCGAGATCAGCTTACAGGAATCCTTACTCGATTTCCAGTTTGAATTACTCACTACTTATTTTGCCAGCCATCAGCAGCCACAAAGAAGTAAAGTAAATAACGGCCATTCCCTGTTGGGAGCGCCGTATGGTATTTATAAAACTGCTGACGGTTACCTTGCGCTGGCCATGATGGATATCAATGCACTGGGTATAGCAATTGGTTGTAAACCATTGGCTGATTTTTCACAGGAGCAAACTTTTTCACAAAGGGATATCATTAAAAAGATACTGGCCGATCATATCATTGCCCAAAAAACAAAAGACTGCATAACTTTATTGCAGCGGGAAGGATTATGGGCCATGGAAGTATTGGATTGGGAACAGATGATGGAGCAGCAGGCTTACCAGGTATTGGAGATGGAACAGGTGGTACACGTAGGGGAAAATACAATCACTACCACAAGATGTCCTATACGCATTAATGGTAAACGACTTTATATAGATAAAGCCGCACCGCAACTGGGTGAACATAATGAAAAAATAAAAAGAGATTTTTTAATAGCAGGATAAGAGCATACGAAAGAAAATGAATTTATTACAGGATATTATTGTTATTGATTTCAGCCAGTTCTTATCTGGCCCTTCTGCCGCTTTACGCCTGGCAGATATGGGCGCACAGGTAATAAAAATTGAAAAGCCGGGCACGGGAGATATCTGCCGTCAATTATATGTATCCGATGTGATGATAGAAGGCGAGTCCACTATTTTTCATGCCATCAACCGTAATAAACAAAGCTATGCGGCCGATTTGAAAGATCCCGATGACCTGGAAAAAATTAAGCAACTATTATCCAAAGCAGATGTGATGATGCATAATTTTCGCCCCGGTGTAATGGAACGTATCGGGCTGGATTATGAAACGGTAAAGCAGATCAGTCCTTCTATTATTTATGCAGAGATCAGTGGCTTTGGTAATGAAGGCGAATGGAAAGGATTGCCGGGACAGGACCTGTTGCTGCAGGCGGCTTCTGGTTTAACCTGGCTGAGCAATAATAATAATGAAAGCCCTACACCAATGGGCGTAGCCGTAGTGGATATCATGGCAGGTACGCATATTGCGCAAGGTATTCTAGCTACATTATATAAAAGAACGATCACGGGCGAGGGCGCATTGGTACAGGTAAATATGTTTGAAAGTATTTTGGATTTCCAGTTTGAAGTGCTCACCTCTTATTATAACGATGGCAAACAGTTGCCGGTGCGTGGCGCAGTCAATAGTGCGCATGCTTATATTGCAGCGCCTTATGGTATTTATAAAACCAGGGATGGGTATATTGCTTTGGCGATGAGTGATATTCTTACATTGGCAACATTATTACAATGCGAAGAATTAAAACAGTTTGATAACAGCAACGACTGGTTTGATAAACGCGATGATATTAAAAAAGTATTGGCGAATCATTTGCTTACCAATACGGCTATATTCTGGTTAACGGTATTGGAAAAAGCCGATATCTGGTGTGCGCCGGTAATGGACTATGACCAGTTGGTACAACAGGATGGATATAAGATACTGGAAATGGAGATCACAGTAAAAACAAGTAACGGGCTTAATATCACCACCACAAGATGCCCGATAAGGGTAGATGGAAAGTTGTTACTCTCGGATAGGGGAGCGCCGCAACTGGGCGAACATAATGACGTAATTGAAAAACAATTTGAACTGGATAAAATATACGAGGAAAAATAGCCCGGGTTGAATAACGTTTGCCATGCAAAAAATAATTGATACACATATTCATGTCTGGGATTTGCAAAAGGCAGATTACCCCTGGTTGCAAAATGATAGTTCAATCCTGAACCAAACCTGGGCCATTGAACAATTGGATAGCGAAAAACAAACAGCAGGCATTACAGGAGGCATATTGGTACAGGCAAGCGGTAATTTGGAAGATACCGAACTGATGCTGGATACTGCCAGGAAAACAGCATGGATCAACGGCGTAGTTTGCTGGTTACCGTTATTGCATACCGAAGCTACACAGCAACTGGTAGAAGAAAAATTTTCCAAAGAAAAATATTTTAAAGGCGTACGGCATCAGGTACACGATGAGCCCAATACCAAATGGTTATTACAACCCGCAGTGATCAACAGTTTAAAGATACTGGCCGAAAAAAACATTCCCTTTGATGTGGTAGCAGTATTGCCACAACATATCGAAACCGCGTTGGAAGTAGCGCATAAAATACCGGAATTAAAAATGGTATTCGATCATTTAAGTCAGCCACCCATTAAAACAAAAGAACGGTTTGGGCTATGGGGTGAGTTGATGAGAACAGCAGCACAGCATAAAAATTTTTATGCAAAAATTTCAGGGCTGGGCACCACTTCAGGAAATTTAACCGGCTGGACTGCCGAAGAAGTGAAGCCTTATATTGCTTTTGCACTGGAGCATTTTGGTACTACGCGTTGTTTTTGTGGTGGCGATTGGCCGGTATCGCTGCTGGCCGGTTCTTACAATAAAGTATGGAATATTTATACGTCAGTAATTACTAGTGTAGTGAATAAACAGGAGAGCGGGAATATATTTTATAATAACGCAGTACAATTTTACCATCTATAAAACAAGCCGCATAAAATGGAGTTGATCAACGGGGTTTTATTTCACGCCACAGGAGCTTCGAGTGCAGCTTTGTGTTATACACCCGAAAAAAAAGTAGTAGGATGGAGCTGGCAGACCTACTGGATGGCACAGGCATTTGTTTGCTGGCTGGCATTGCCGGTAATTGTTGCAATAATCACTATCCCGCAATTAAGCACCGTATTGCAGGAAGCCCCTGCTGTGGCTATGATCAATTCTTTTTTACTCGGCATGGCTTATGGTGTTGGCGGCACTGCATTTGGTATTGCCATACGATATGTGGGTTTTTCGTTGACCTATGCCATTGCTGTAGGCATCAGTTGTGTGCTGGGTACTTTATTACCGCCATTGGTACATGGTACATTGGGCGAAGTGTTGAAAAGTAACGGTGCAGCGTATTTGATAAGCGGAATAGTATTGGGTGCGGCCGGCATTGCATTATGTGGTTTGGCAGGGCGGCATAAAGAAAAAGATATCGAAAAAAGTGAAGCAGATAAAACAGAGCTGGAAAAACTACAACCCAATAAATCAACATTTTCATTGGCAAAAGGATTGCCTCTTTGTTTGCTGGCTGGAATTTTATCTGCATTGTATGGGTTTTCACTAGACCAGGGACAACCCATTGCAGATACTGCGGCAAAATATGGTGCAGGAAATTTCCAGGGTAATGTGATCTATATTTTTTCTAACTCGGGTGCATTTGTAACAACAGTATTATATTGTTTATACCTGCATAAAAAGGAGCATACATTTGCGCAGTATACAACTGCAGGCAAAGGCAAACTGATCACCAATTATGCTATGGCCGCATTGACAGGAGTGTTGTGGTACGGGCAATTTTTCTTTTACGGATTGGGCCATGTTCGTATGGGCAGTTATAAATTTACGAGTTGGGCCATTCATATGATCATGCTGGTATTATTCAGTTCCGTTGCAGGATTGATCATGAAGGAATGGAAAAACTGCAGCTCAAACACTATGCGTTTGTTAATTCTTGCTTTACTGGTTTTAATTACTGCTGTTTTATTGTTAACTTATGGTAATTACCTTGGGGAGGTGTAATATTTGTAATAATGGCTATTAACTATAACGTTCCTTTATCTTCTAAAAGCAATCCTGTTTATATTATTGGTGCAGGAGGAATAATCAATGGCGCTCATTTACCGGCCTATGCCATTGCGGGTTTTAATGTGGCGGGGATTTATGATATTGATCATGCCAAAGCGGTGACCACTGCAGCTAATTTTAATGTGCCCCATGTTTTTGCGAGCATAGCTGAAATGATCGCACACGCACCTGCAAATGCGATTTTTGATGTGGCGGTTCCCGGCTCACAAACTATTGCGCTATTAAATGAATTACCAGTTGGTGCTACGGTATTGTTACAAAAGCCAATGGGAGAAGATTATGCTGAAGCGCAACAGATATTGCAACTCACGCAACAAAGAGCAATGATAGCCGGTATTAATTTTCAATTACGGTATGCGCCTTATATTTTAGCCGTTAAAGAGTTGATCAATAAAGATGCCTTAGGTGAGTTGAACGACATCGAAATAAATGTAAACGTATATACCCCCTGGCATATCTGGGATTTTTTACAGGCTGCACCAAGAGTAGAAATTTTATACCACAGCATTCATTATATCGACCTGGTAAGAAATTTATTGGGCAACCCTCAATCCGTTTATGCAAAAACAACCAGGCATCCCGCAATGCCACAGCTGGCTTCGGTGCGTAGTAATATCATTATGGATTATGGTGATTTGATAAGGGCGAATATATTAACCAATCACTGCCATAATTATGGTACACCCAAACAACAATCTTATATTAAAATAGAAGGAAGCAAGGGCGCCGTGATCATCAATTTTGGTGCACTCATTAATTATCCACGTGGAGCAGCAGATAGTTTTGAATATATTTTACTGCAAGAAGGTAAGGAAGCACAATGGCAAACGATGGAGATAGAAGGCAGTTGGTTTCCGCATGCATTTATTGGCAGCATGGATCAGATGATGCTGGCAGCAGAAGGGAAAATTATAAAACCAGATAACAGCGTGGAAGATTGTATTGATACCATGGCCTGCATGGAAGCTGCGTATAAAAGCAGTGAAGTGGGAGGAATACCGCCCAAGGGAGATTTTAAATAATTATTGATCATCGTATAAAAAAATAACGTGAAATTATTCCTGGTCTTATCGGCAATTTTATTTCAGCAAATAATAGTTGCACAGCAGGTAGCCTTTCCCGGTGCGGAAGGATTTGGTAAATATGCTACGGGCGGAAGGGGAGGAAAAGTTGCCGCCGTTACCAATCTAAATGATGATGGCGAAGGCAGTTTCAGGAATGCATTGGAAAAATTTCCCGGGGAACCATTAACCATAATTTTCAAAGTATCAGGTATTATTGAACTGCAATCAAAGGTACAGATCAAGCGCAGCAACCTAACTATCGCCGGGCAAACGGCACCTGGTGACGGTATCTGTTTAAAAAATCATTCTTTAATTCTGAATGGTGCATCTTCAAAAGGGAATCATGGCAATATTATTATACGGTATATCCGTTCACGCCCGGGGGGCACTTTAAAAACCGGTCTATATGGTTTTGATATGGAAAACTGTCACGATGTTATTATTGACCATTGCAGTTTTAGCTGGGCCAATGAAGAATGTGCGGCGATGTATGATACCAGGAATGTTACCGTGCAATGGTGTATCGTTAGCGAGGGTTTATATGAAGCAGGCCATGCAAAAGGCCATCGCTCCTATGGCGGTGTTTGGGGCGGACAGTATGCAACCTATCACCATAATTTAATTGCGCATCAAAACAGCCGTGCCGTTCGCTTTAATGGCGCAAGGGCACATGATACGATGGCTATTATTGATTACCGCAACAACGTGATCTATAACTGGGGCAATGCCAATGCCTGTTATGGTGGCGAAGTGAATATTGCTGGGGCTGTATCGCAGGTGAATATGATAAATAACTATTACAAGCCCGGCCCTGCAACTGCCGGTGAATTAAAATTCGTTCACGCTAATTACAATGCAGCAGCGGCAAAAGGAACCGGCGAGTGGTTTTTATCCGGCAACATTATGGAGGGAGATAAGGCACTGAGCAAAAAGAATTTTAAAGGGCTTGATCTTGCAGAAGAAAATTATCCCAAAAAAGCAGCAGCTGCAAATGCTTTTGCAATCGCTGCGCCTTTACCGGAACAAGACGCCATAGTAGCTTACGAAGCCGTATTGAAATATGCAGGTGCCGTTCTTCCCAAAAGAGATGCAACAGATGAAAGGGTGATCAGAGAAACCAATACGGGAAAGGCAACAGGGATGGGTGTTTTTGGAAAACCAGGAATTATTGATTCACCTGTTGCTGTTGGCGGCTGGGCAATATATAAAACTACTGTCGCGCCTGCTGATAGCGATGAAGATGGCATGCCTGATGAATGGGAAGTAAAAAATGGATTGAATGTAAATGATACCAGTGATAGAAATAAAATTAGTACAGATGGGTTTACAATGCTGGAAAAATATTTAAACGAAATAGCAACGATCAGGTAAAACAGCACAGTTGCCCTTAATTCGTGTTAATCCTTGAAATCCGTGGCAAAACCTTTTGGCGCAGCCAAAAAAATAAAACACTTTATTTGAAAAAACTACTTACCATATTATTTGTATCGATACAATTAGCAGGCTATTCCCAGCTTGTTATTCAGAATAATGATAAAACGCCCCGTACCGATTTCGGCGTGCAAAAATTACAGGCCATAATTGATCAGCTTAAACTGAATAAAAACAAACAAACTATCATTCTTAATAAAACGGAGAATGGAAAGAAGGAAAGTTTTTCTATTGATAGTAAAAATGGTATTACCAAAATATCAGGTAACGATGAAACCGGGATTCTTTACGGTTGTCTTGAATTAGCTTCGAGAATAAAAGCATTAAAAGCAATTCCGGAAAAATTAGACATTACTGATGCCCCCGAAATGGTTTTACGCGGCGCCTGCATCGGCATACAAAAACCTTATTACCTCCCAGGCAGAACGGTGTATGAGTATCCTTATACACCCGAAACATTTCCCTGGCTCTACAATAAAAAATTATGGATACAATACCTGGATTCGATGGTGGAGAACCGCATGAATTCTTTGTATCTATGGAATGGACACCCCTTTGCTTCATTGGTAAAATTAAAAGACTATCCTTATGCGGTAGAAGTGGATGAAGCTACTTTTAAAAAGAATGAAGAAATGTATCGCTTCCTCACCACAGAAGCGGATAAACGTGGTATTTGGGTGATACAGATGTTTTACAATATAATTGTATCAAAACCATTTGCCGAATACAATCATATTAAAACACAGGAAAGGGAAAGGCCGATCATTCCATTGATCGCAGATTATACCCGGAAGTCCATTGCCGCATTTGTAGAGAAATATCCGAATGTAGGCTTAATGGTTTGTTTGGGCGAAGCCATGGAAGGTGTGGGGAAAGATGATATTGAATGGTTTACCAAAACCATTATTCCGGGTGTACAGGATGGATTGAAAGTATTGGGAAAAACGGAAGAACCACCCATCGTTTTGCGGGCACACGATACCGATGCGCCATCAGTAATGGAAGCCGCATTGCCTTTATACAAAAATTTATATACCGAAGCAAAATTCAATGGTGAGGCCTTAACTTATCCAAGGCCAAGAGGTGAATGGGCAAAGCTGCATAAAAAATTAAGTGCGTTGGGAAGTGTGCAAATTGAGAATGTACATATCCTGGCAAACCTGGAACCCTTTCGGTATGGCTCACCCGATTTTATTCAGCAATCGGTAATTGGTATGCATGAAGTAATGGGCGGCAATGGCTTGCATTTATACCCGCAGGCTTCATACTGGGACTGGCCTTACAGCGCAGATAGTGTAAAAGGCGGTAAACGTTTATTGCAGGTTGAAAGAGACTGGATCTGGTACAAAGCCTGGAGCCGTTATGCATGGAAGGCGAATAGAAAACGGGAAGATGAAATAAATTATTGGGCTGGATTGCTGGCAACAAAATTTGGTTGCAGTATTAATGATGGGAAAAAGATATTGGAAGCATACGAGCAATCAGGGCAGATCGCACCCAAATTATTACGCCGCTTTGGCATCACTGATGGTAACCGGCAAACGCTAACGTTAGGTATGCTGATGACGCAACTTATCAATCCCTATCGTTATGGTTTGTTTACTTTATTGTATGATGCAGAGGCGCCCGAAGGAGAAATGTTGATTCAGTATGCAGAAAAGGAATGGAAGAAAGAAAAACATATTGGCGAAACTCCCATACAAATTATCAATGAAGTACAGGCACATGGAGATAAAGCAGTCAGCGCTATCAATACAGTAGAAAAAAATATTACAAAAAATACTGAGGAGTTTGCAAGAATAAAAAATGATATGCTTTGCTATAAAGTGATGGCCTATCATTATACAGGAAAGGCTACAGCCGCATTGGATGTATTGCGGTATAAATATTCCGGCGACATAAAAGACCTGGAAAAAGCATTGCCTGTTTTGCAAAAAAGTGTTGCCAGTTATAATGAGTTGGTTGCATTAACAAAGGGGACATATTTGTATGCCAACAGTATGCAAACGCAGCAACGGAAAATTCCTATCCGCGGCGCCAATGGTACCTTTAAAACATGGGCAGAAGTATTAGTGCCATTTAAAAATGAACTAACACATTTTGAAATGAAAATAGATTCATTAAAAAAGAATGCTGTCAGACAAATACAGGTAAACAAACCTTTACTCAATGGCGATGTTTCAGTTTTTGATAGTTTTATGCAGCATTACCTGGTTGATAGCGCTGCAATTGTTTTTTCTGACAGCAATCTTGTTCTACAAAACTTTGCCAAAGAATTAAAAGGACTGAGAGGGTTGAAATTGAATTATAACAGGCAGATCAAATTTGGAACAGAAATAAATTTTAAGAACGCTAAGCCAATAAAGATACTGGTGGGATATTTTAAGCCTAAACAGGATGTTTTTTCAAAGGATACTACATTTTTAAAATCACCTGAACTGGAAACCAATGCCAGTGCCAATGATTATGGCCAGGCAGAAATAAAAATTGCCAATGCTATCGTGATAAAGGGAATGCCGCCGGTAAATATTCATACTTATACTTTTGCTGCAGGTACAAATACATTAAAACTGGCGAAAGGTATTTGTTTGATTGTAGGTTTTGTTGACGGCGAACAGGTTATTCCATTATACGATGCAGGATTAACAGAAGGAGGAATTAAAAAAGAAATTGATTGGTTATTTGAATAAAAAACGGTTTATGAAAAAAATAATTGCTCTTGCAATACTAATATGCTGCGCTATTGTAACGTATGCACAACAATTTTACGATGTAACAAAATATGGCGCTAAAAAAGATAGCAGTGCCAAAGCAACAACTGCCATTAAAAAAGCGATCGAGGCGGCTTCCAAAGCGGGCGGGGGTACCGTGTATTTTCCTGCAGGAAAATATCTGACCGGCGCTATACATTTAAAAAGTAACATCACCATTTTTATAGATGCCGGTGCGGAATTACATTTCAGCGACGACTTTGATGATTATTTACCCATGGTGGAAAGTCGTTACGAAGGCGTGGATATCATAAGTTTTTCTCCCTTGTTTTATGCATACAAAGCAGAGAATATTACTATTAAAGGAAGAGGTAAAATTAATGGCCATGGAAAAAAATGGTGGGACTATGTATTGAAATTTCCCAAAGACCAGCCCCGGAATAAATGGCAATTGATGTTCGACAGCCTTAATAAAAATATTTTACTGCCTGATGATCCCGGCCAGATGAAAAGAGGTTTCATGCGCCCGCCGTTTATACAGCCGATGTATTGTAAAAATGTTTTGATAGATGGAATTACCATTACGAATTCTCCTTTCTGGACGATCAACCCGGAGTTTTGTGAGAATATAACAGTCAATGCAGTAACGATCGATAACCCGCTTTCTCCCAATACAGATGGCGTTAATGCCGAGTCATGTAAATATGTGCATGTATCCAACTGTCATATCAGTGTAGGTGATGATTGCATCACCATTAAATCAGGAAAGGATATACCTGGTCGCACTAAAAACATGCCGGCAGAAAATTATACCATCACCAATTGTACCATGCTGAATGGTCATGGTGGTGTGGTTATAGGAAGTGAAATGAGTGGTGGTGTTAAAAAGATTGTGATCAGCAATTGTGTGTTTGACGGTACAGATCGTGGTATACGTATTAAAACTACAAGAGGCAGGGGTGGCGTAGTGGAAGATATACGGGTAGATAATATTGTAATGAAAAATATTAAGCAGCAGGCGATTGTATTGGATATGCAATATACCAGGGCGGCTGCTGAACCTTTAAGCGAACGTACACCACAATTTAGAAATATAAGACTGAGTAATATTACAGCTTATACTAAACAGGCTATGTACATTAATGGACTGGATGAAATGCCCGTGAGCGAGATCAGCCTGAATGATATTGTATTTGAAGCAGAAACCGGTATAGTAATAAAAAATGCGAAAGATATAGAACTGCATAATGTAAGGGTAAATACAAAAACTGGTCCTGCACTGCAGGCAGATAAAGTACAACGTTTGGATATTGATGGATTGATCTCTGCAAAACCCATTGCAGATATGCCATTGATAAAACTGAATAACGTACAGGATGTTTTATTGCGTAATTGCTGGCCGTTTAGCGGGACTAAAAATTTTGTTACGATAAATGGTACAGATACAAAGAATGTAAAATTAGTAAACAACGAACTGGGAGAGGCAACGATAGTGTATGGTGAAGAAGTGAAGCGGTGAGTTTTCATCGCAGAGAAAAGGAGAAGCAGGGTTTACGCTGAGTTCTCTGCGAAACCTCCTTAACTCTTTTTCTCTGCGGTTAAATTTGCAAAAGATGACAAATAAGAAAATTTTTTTTACAGCAATAGTATTATTGCTTTTTTTGAAGATTTCTTTCGCACAGGATCTAAAACTCTGGTACACTAAACCCGCTATCAAATGGACTGAAGCATTACCACTTGGCAATGGCCGGATTGGAGCTATGGTATTCGGTGGAATAGAACAGGATCGAATTCAATTCAATGAAGAAACATTATGGACCGGTGGACCGAGAGATTACAACCGCCATGGCGCTTATAAATATTTGGATGCTATCCGGCATTTATTATTTGCCGGCAAACAAAAAGAAGCAGAAGCATTGGCCGAAAAAGAATTCATGGGTACAAAGAGTGATGAAGGAGCTAAGGAAATATGGACAACAAATGTTTTAGGTTTAAAAGGAATGAATGGTAATCCGGCGGAAGAAAATTTTGATGATAGCAAATGGAAAACAATGGCCGTACCTTCCTACGATGGATGGGAAGCGGTTGGATTTGAAGGGTTGGATGGCGCAGTATGGTTACGCAGCAGTTTTGAATTGCCAGCCTCGTGGGAGGGTAAAGATGTGCAGCTCGATCTGAACCGCATCCGGGATTATGACCGAACCTATGTAAATGGAAAATTGATCGGTACACAACAAAATACTGATCCAAGAAAATACCTGGTCCCTGCAAATGTTTTACACAGCGGCAAAAATATAATTGCTGTACAGGTAATTAATTATTTTGATAAAGGAGGGATACAAGGCTATAAGGATACAACAAAACATATCGGTATTTATCCGGTTAATGATGAAGCAGCAAAGATCTCGTTGAATGGCCGGTGGAAATATTTTATACAGGATGATAACGCGCCTGCTGTGGGGGCGTACCAGGCGGCTTACCAGCCTTTCGGTGACCTTGTTTTACATTTTATAGATGATGCATATGCGCTCAATATTATGAACTATAAACGTGAGTTGGATATTTCCACTGCAATCGCTTCAACTTCCTATCGCTTACATAAAATTGATTTTAAAAGAGAATATTTTGTCAGCCAGCCCAACCAGGCATTGATCATAAATTTATCTGCATCTGAAAAAAAGAGTATCAATTTTGAAGCTTCATTAAGCAGTCCGCATAAAAATTATATAGTAAAGCGAATAAATGACAGCACTATTTCGCTTACAGTGCAGGTAAAGAATGGCGCATTGCATGGAGAAAGTTACCTGCAAATAAAAACGGCAGGAGGTAGAATAAGGATCGTTGAAAATAAAATTGTAATTGAAGGAGCGGATGAAGCAACCATGTATTTAACTGCGGGCACCAACTATAAAAATTACAAAGACGTAACAGCAGATGCTGTTGCGCCATGTGTTAATGCATTGCGATCTGTTGCAGGAAAAACTTATGCGCAAATAAAAGCAACGCATATAAAAGAATATCAAAGCTATTTCAACAGCTATTCTATAAAACTGTACAGTCAATCCGATTCTAAAGCCCCTCTTTCGGAGGGGTTTGGGGAGGCCTTACCCACTGATGAGCGTCTCAATGCATTTGCGGTATCAAACGATCCGTCTTTTGTAGCATTGTACCAGCAATATGGCAGGTATTTGCTGATCTCGGCCTCACGCCCGGGAACTAGGCCCGCCAATTTGCAAGGCATATGGAATGATTTACTAACGCCCCCCTGGGGAAGTAAATACACGAGCAATATCAATTTGCAAATGAATTACTGGCCGTCAGAGTTATTGAATCTTTCCGCAACGAACGAACCATTATTTACAATGATTGGCGAGTTGGCACAAACCGGAAAGCAAACCGCCAAAGAACATTACAATGCACCGGGCTGGGTATTACATCACAATACAGATATCTGGCGGGGCACTGCGCCGATCAATGCGGCCAATCATGGGATATGGGTTACCGGTGGCGCCTGGCTGTGCCAGCATTTATGGGAACATTATTTATTTACACAGGATAGAATTTTTTTAAAAGACAAAGCCTATCCTGTAATGAAGGAGGCCGCGTTGTTCTTCAATAGTTTTTTAATTAAAGATCCTGTAACAGGCTATTTGATCAGTACGCCTTCTAATTCTCCTGAGCAGGGAGGATTGGTTGCAGGTCCAGCAATGGATCACGAGATCATCAGGCTACTTTTTAAAAATGTGATTGCTGCAGGTAAATTATTAAACGTGGATGCAGCACTGCAAAAAACTTTACGGGAAAAGTATGAGCGCATTGCACCAAACAAAATTGGTAAGTATGGTCAGTTGCAGGAATGGATGCAGGATGTAGACGACACTTCAAATAAACACCGGCATATTTCTCATTTATGGGGTATGTATCCCGGTAGTGAAATTAATTGGGAAGAAACGCCGGACCTGATGAAAGCCGCAAGGCAATCATTGATCTACCGCGGGGATGCTGCTACAGGCTGGAGCCTTGGGTGGAAGATCAATTGCTGGGCAAGGTTTAAAGATGGCAACCATACTTTTAAAATGATACAGATGCTGATGAGCCCGGTAAAAGGAGGCGCAGGTAGTTATCCCAATTTATTTGATGCACATCCACCATTCCAGATAGATGGAAATTTTGGTGCCGCTGCCGGTATTGGAGAAATGTTATTACAGTCGCACACTCAATACATTGATATTTTGCCCGCATTACCAGATGCATTACCTGATGGTGAGGTAAAGGGAATTTGTGCGAGAGGCGGATTTGTAATAGATATAAAATGGAGTAAAGGAAAATTGGAGCATATAACGGTAAGGTCTAAAGCAGGAATGCCTTTATTGCTGCGGTACAATGGCAAAGAAAAAAATATTGCAACAACTAAAAACGGTATGTATAAATTTAATGGATCGCTTAATAAGTTATAGGGAGAAGTTTTCACGCAAAGAAACAAAGATAAAAAAGCCGCAAAATTTGTATGCGCTTGTCCTTTTCTTCTTTGCCGCTTTGCGTCTTTGCGTGATATTTATATTACTTCTTTCTTCTTCTCAATTAAAAGCCCAACGACAGGATAACGACCTGGATAAAGGCTGGATAATGGTTCAGGGTAATGATCCAGTAATAATTAACCTTCCACATAATGCTGATGCATACGATGGTTACAGGAGATTGATGCATGGCAATAAACATGGTGACATTTCTTATTTAAAACAATTACAGATCAACCAGTCAAAAGCCGGAAAACGATTCTTCTTGTTTTTTGAAGGTGTAAATTCCTATGCAAAAGTTTATGTGAACAACAAATTTGCAGGCGAACATGCGGGTGGCAGAACTACATTTACTATAGACATCACTGATTTGATTAAAACCAATACTGCAGTAAATAATATTCTTGTAAACGTTTCGCATCCGGCTAACATCAAAGACCTTCCCTGGGTGTGCGGAGGTTGCAGTGATGAGAGAGGTTTTTCCGAAGGCTCACAACCAATGGGTATCTTCCGACCTATACATTTAATTGTTACCAGTGATGTGCGGGTTCAGCCATTTGGCGTGCATGCATGGGCAGGTATAAAAAATAATACCGCCGCACTTTCTATTAACACTACTGTAAAAAATTACTCACAACAACGCAGAACTGTTACTATGATTAGCCAGTTGGTAGATGCTAAGGGGAAAATAGTAAAAGAAGTCTCCTCTCAACAGGTATTAAAAATAAAAGATTCCATAACTGTGCTGCAAAATAATATTGCCGTTGATCATCCTGAATTATGGAGCGTTGAAAATCCTCACCTCTACAAAATCGTTTCAATAATAAAAGAGAAAAATATTGTTATTGATAAAACTGAAACAGATTTTGGCTTTAGAACGATCAACTGGAAAACAGCTTCGCATCAATTTGTACTAAACGATCAACCTGTTTTTATTAACGGAATTGCAGAATACGAACATTTATTAGGTGGTAGCCATGCATTCAGCAATGAAGAGATCGTTGCAAGAATTAAATGGATGCAGGCAGCTGGTTTCAATGCGTTTCGCGATGCACACCAGCCGCATAATTTATTGTATGGGAAATTATGTAACGAAAAGGGAATTTTATGGTGGACACAATTCTCTGCGCATATATGGTATGACAGCAAAGCTTTTCGCGATAACTTTAAAACCTTATTGAGAGAATGGGTAATAGAAAGAAGAAATGATCCGGCGGTTATTTTGTGGGGCTTACAAAATGAAAGTAAACTGCCGAAGGATTTTGCCGAAGAATGTACGGCACTCATCCGATCACTGGATCCAACTGCTTCATCACAACGGTTGGTCACTACCTGTAATGGCGGCGAAGGAACAGATTGGGATGTACCGCAAAACTGGACGGGCACTTATGGCGGCAATCCGGCAACCTATGCACAGGATATCAAAAAACAAATCTTAATTGGCGAATACGGTGCATGGCGAACCCTGGACCTGCATACCGAAGGCGGCTTTGTACAAAATGGTACTTTAAGTGAGGATCGGATGACGCAGTTAATGGAACATAAACTGCGTTTAGCCGAATCCGTAAAAGACAGTTGTGCGGGGCAATTTTTCTGGTTGCTGACTTCACATGATAACCCCGGTCGTGTACAGGGCGGAGAAGGATTAAGAGAACTGGATAGAATTGGCCCGGTGAATTATAAAGGGTTACTTACGCCCTGGGAAGAACCTACTGATGCGTTTTATATGTTCCGGAGTAATTACGCATCCAGTAAAAAAGAGCCGATGGTTTATATCGTTTCGCATACCTGGCCCAACCGCTGGATGAAACCTGGTATTAAGGATAGCATTATCGTGTATTCCAATTGCGATGAAGTGGAATTGTTTAATGATATTGATAATGCTTCGCTGGGCAAACAAAAAAGAAATGGTATCGGAACGCACTTTCAATGGGATAAAGTGAACATTCAATATAATGTGTTGTATGCGGTGGGATATGTAAATGGGAAGGCGGTTGCAAAAGATACCGTAACGTTATTTCATTTACCGCAATCTCCGGACTTTAAAAAATTATATGTGAATGCAAAACCAATAACAAAACCGCAGGCAGGATATCTCTATAAATGGCGGGTAAATTGTGGTGGTGCTGAATATAGTGACGCATATGGGTATACATGGAAAGACGATGGACGATATTTTAAATCCTGGACTACTGAATTTACTTCGATTCCTACCGATTTTGCAAGCCAACGCAGAACATTTGCGCCAATAAAGAATGCAACAGACTGGAAGCTATTTCAAACTTTTCGTTATGGAAAAAGTAAATTGAGATTTGAGTTTGATGCAGATGACGGTGATTATATAGTAGAATTATATTTTATCGAACCCTGGTTGGGTATTAGTGGAGGAAATGCAAAAGGTATGCGGGTATTTGATGTGGCTATCAATAATGAAATAGTATTGAATGATCTGGATATCTGGAATGAAGTTGGCGCAAACACGGTTTTGAAAAAAAGTGTGCAGTTCAAAAGCATTGGCGGCAAAATAATTATTTCGTTCCCAGAAACCAAAGTCGGACAGGCGGTTATATCGGCAATTGCTATTGCCAAAAAAATAGACCCTTCTATGAAAAAAGAAACTATATCGCCCACAGTGTTGTTTAAAACCTGGCTTGATATTGGCGATAAATTATTTGCTGATCAAAATAGCTGTGTAAATTCTTTGCCCTCAAATTTATTTGGGGCCGATTGGCTTCAGTTGGATTCAATGAAAGAAAAGCACCTGTTTAAATTTGAGGCTTACGAACAATCTGATTTATTTTTCGCTGTAAAAAAAGATGTTAAGGAAAACGGGTATTTTCAGGATTTTGAAAATACGAAAACTCAAATTATAACTGATGAGGACGGCGGTACCTTTTATAATGTTTTCAGAAAACGGCTAAAAAAAGGCGACACAATTGCTGTCAATATCAATTCCAATATCATTGTGTGCAGGCAGCCTGTTACAAATATGCAGCCGGCTTATGATCTAAAACCTACAACATCTTATCGCCCTGCAACTGCAAAACTAAATGGAACAGGTTTAACTAAGTCGATGATCAATGAAAAGGAAACGATTACATTTAATCAAAATCAAACTTCAATTGACTGGAATATCAATATCGGTGCGGCAGATATTTATTCGTTGAACATCCGCTATGCAAATCCTGCTGATAAAAGTTTATCCGGAAGCTTACAAATAATTATGGCTGATGGTACTGTTATCAAAAATGAAAAAATTACATTTACAAATTCAAAGCCGGGTAAATGGAATTTCATAACTACCAACACCGGCTCAATGATCAATGCCGGAAATTATACGGTAAGGATTATTGCTGATGATGCAACAGGAGTGGGTGTATCAGGTTTGGATATCCAGTAAAACAACCGATGTTATCGTCCCGGTGGGACGCTTTGCCGGTAGACAAGAATAAAAGAAATTATCGTTCCGTAGGAACGTTTTGTGAGTGTAATAAAAAAATAAAAAATGGAATTCAGAACATTAGGAAAAACAGGCATTAAAGTTTCGGCGATCAGCTTAGGCACCTGGCAGGTAGGTGGTAAATGGGGCGCTGCATTTAACCATACCAATGCAGACGAGATTTTAAACAAAGCCATCGAGAGCGGTATAAATTTTATTGATACTGCAGATGTATATGGCGATGGTGAAAGCGAAAAGGCAGTGGGCAGACTGGTAAAGAACCGCAAAGAAAAAATTTATGTGGCTACCAAATGCGGCAGGCAAATACAGCCACATGTAAACGAAGGGTACCAGGTGGACGTGCTGCGAAAATTTGTAGAAAATAGTTTAACCAATATGGGATTGGAAACCATTGACCTCATACAATTGCATTGTCCGCCAACGCAGGTATATTATCGCCCTGAAATTTTTGAACTCTTTGAGCAGTTAAAAAAGGAAGGTAAGATACAGCATATGGGCGTTAGTGTAGAAAAAGTGGAAGAAGCTTTAAAAGCAATTGAATACGATAACGTAACCACGGTACAGATCATCTTCAATATGTTCAGGCAGCGACCGGCCCAATTGTTTTTTAACGAAGCGAAGAAAAAACAGGTAGGCATTATTGTGAGGGTACCATTGGCAAGTGGATTGCTCACCGGGAAATTTAATGCCTTTACCGATTTTGCATCAGGCGATCACCGCCAGTTTAACCGCAATGGCGAAGCCTTTGATAAAGGAGAAACTTTTTCGGGCATTGACTATGAAAAAGGTATTGCTGCAGTTGAAGCTTTGAAAAAAATATTCCCCGGGGAAGAAAATTTAGCGCCCATTGCTTTACAATGGATCTTACAATTTGATGCGGTGAGTTGCATTATTCCCGGTGCATCAGGTATGGCACAGGTAGATTCCAATACCAGTACAATGGCCAGGCCGGGTATTACCGGCACGCAATTGAGTGCTGTGCAGGAAGTGTATGATAATTATATTAAACCGTCGGTGCATCATTTATGGTAAGTATGAAAAAATATTTCGGGGTACTGTTGTTTTTATTATTGATCAATGTAAGCGATGCGCAAATTCGCCAGGTTACTAATTTTAACAGCGACTGGAAATTTTATTTGGGTAATGACAGTACTGCCGGCAATGAAAATTATGATGATAAAAAATGGAGAATATTAAACCTGCCACATGACTGGAGCATTGAAGGCAATTTTTCAAAAGATCACCCGGCTACCAACCAGGGGGGCGCTTTGCCCGGCGGCATTGGATGGTATAGAAAAACATTTACCGTTCCTGCATCGGCAAAAAATAAAAATGTATGGATTGCATTTGACGGCGTGTACAGGAATAGTGAAGTATGGATCAATGGACATTATTTAGGTAAGCGTCCCAATGGCTATATTTCTTTTCAGTATGATTTAACGCCCTGGTTAAAATTCGGAGAAGAAAAAAATGTTATTGCAGTTAAAGTAGATAATTCACAGCAACCTAATTCAAGATGGTATAGCGGTAGTGGTATTTACAGGGATGTACAGTTGATTGTGAAAAATAAAATTGCGTTTAAGGAAAACGGGTTGTTTGTAATGCCCTCGGTTATTGATGGAGAAGGCAGCCTCAATATCCATGCATGGATACAGGCTCCCGAAAAAAGTACTGATCTCTTTACCATTCAATACGAATTGTATGATGCTGCAGGAAAGTTGGTCAAAGACGAATCCTATCATACCATGATGATGCATAATCTTCAGGGAGATGATACCAAATATCTATTTACCTATAATTTTAAAAATCCCATAGTTTGGTCAAGTACCCACCCGTACCTGTATACGCTTAAAGCAAAATTATTGATTGACGGGAAGCAATCAGATGAAGTGATTACTACAATTGGTGTACGACAATTTTCATTTGATGCAGAAAAGGGCTTTTACCTAAATGGTCAACCGGTAAAAATAAAAGGCGTTTGTATGCACCATGATTTAGGGGCTTTAGGCGCTGCTTTTAATTATCGTGCAGCAGAAAGGCAATTGCAGATTTTAAAAGGCATGGGTTGCAATGCCATACGCACTGCACACAATCCACCCGCAGCCAGTTTTTTGGACCTTTGTGATAAAATGGGTTTCCTTGTAATGGACGAAGCCTTTGATATGTGGCAAAAGAAAAAAAATAAATTCGATTATTCGCTCGACTTCAAACAGTGGCACGAAAAAGACCTGGAGGCAATGGTACAGCGCGACAGAAATCATCCATCGGTAATAATGTGGAGCATTGGTAACGAAATACGGGAACAGTTTGACAGCACTGGCATAGCATTAACAAGACAGATGGTAGAAACGGTAAAAATGAATGATGCTACACGTCCGGTGATCAGTGCATTAACAGAAAATTTTCCGGAGAAGAATTTTATTTATCAATCCGGCGTATTGGATATCCTCGGGTTTAATTACAAACAGTTTGATTATACTGCTTTACCGCAGCGTTTCCCCGGTCAAAAATTAATTGCTGCGGAAACAGTTTCTGCATTGGCAACAAGGGGCGTATATGATCAGCCTGCTGACAGTATGCATATCTGGCCGCCTGATTCCAAACCCAATTTCACAGGAGGCAATACAGATCTTACCTGCGCTGCTTATGATAATACATTTGCCTATTGGGGCACTACGCACGAAAACGCATGGCTGGCCATAAAGAAGAATGATTTTATCGCCGGTTGTTTTGTATGGAGTGGGTTTGATTTTATTGGCGAACCTGTTCCTTATCCATGGCCTGCACGCAGCAGCTATTATGGTATTGTTGACCTGGCAGGTTTCCCCAAAGATGTATATTATATGTACCAAAGCGAATGGACAACAAAACCGGTGTTACATCTTTTACCGCATTGGAATTGGGAGCCTGGGAAGATAGTTGATGTATGGGCGTATTATAATAATGCCGACGAAGTGGAATTGTTTTTAAATGGCCAGTCACTAGGCATAAGAAAAAAAACAGGAGATACATTGCATGTAGCATGGAAAGTACCATTTAAACCCGGAACATTAAAAGTCATCTCACGCAAGAATGGAAAAACTATTTTAAGTAAAGCAATTAAAACTGCAGGAGCGCCGGCAAAAATTCAATTGACTGGAGATAGAACAATGATCAAAGCCGGAGGTAAAGATCTTTCTTTTATCACTGCAACAATTGTAGATAAAGAAGGCAACCTGGTTCCGGGTGCGTCAAACCTGTTAGAATTTTCCATTACAGGCAACGCTTCGCTTGCTGCCACCGATAATGGATACCAGGCAGATACCGCTTCATTTACAAATAATAAAAGAAGGGCATGGAAAGGTATGGCCCTGGCCATCGTTCGATCCTCAGCAAAAAAGGGAAATAGTACATTAACCGTCCGGGCCGCCGGATTGCCTTTAACTACAGTTGCGTTTAAAATAGTTGATTAATAACGGTTTTGCAGCTTTATGGCCCCGTAAAAAAAAATCCTAAATAGTAAAATTGTACATCATTTTAGCAAAACCTTACATTGTTGTGCCTTTAGTGTACCTGTACCTTTAGCTTAATAAATGAATATTGTGTTCTGTTCATTTAGTAACGATTAAAATGCATTTCATGAAAATGTTCCCGCTTGCTGGCATGACTAGTTTACAGTCTTTTTATTCATTGCGTTTAAAAATAAAAACAGCAGTTTTATTTTCCGGGCTATTGGTAAGCGTTAGTATAACAGCACAACAAACGACAGATACCGCTTATCAAAGAGTTATTACAGAACGCACTGCAAAAATCATCAATACCCTCGATATAAAGGATGCTGCATTATATACAACAGTACACCAGCAGCTGATTGCTCAATACCTGCAACTGAATGCTATTCAGGACGAAAGTAAAGCCAGCATCACAGCCATCAAAGCACAATCACTGGAAAAAGATGCCCATGCAGCAGCAGTTAAAAAAGAAGAAGAAAGAAAAACTACTGTATTAAAGCAGCTTCACCAGCAATTTATCGCTCAATTAAAAGTAAATCTTACCGAAACGCAGATCGGGCAAATAAAAGACGGGATGACCTATAGCGTATTACCGGTAACCTGGAAAGCCTACCTGGAAATGTTACCCAACCTTACTACGCCACAAAAAGATAAAATGTATGCGTGGCTGTTAGAGGCAAGGGAACTGGCGATGGATGAAGGATCGAGCGATAAAAAACATGCGGTGTTTGGAAAATATAAAGGGAAGATCAATAATTATTTGTCTGCCGAAGGATATGATATGAAAAAGGAAGGAGAAGATTGGGCGAAAAGGATACAGGCAGCCAAAGAAGCTAAACAAAATCAGCACTAACTATACATTTTTTATTTATAAACCAAAGCTATATGATAAAGCACTTATCCAGGAAGGTACTGCTCCTTCAATTCTTTTTACTGCTCAGCTGCATAGTATTTGCACAGCAAAAAACCGTTACCGGTAAAATAACAGATCCCGATGGTAAACCAGTAGCTGGTGTTACTGTAGGTATCAAAGGAAGTACTGTAAGTACTGTTACCGATGCCAGCGGTGCGTATTCCATTATTGTTCCTGCCAACGAATCGGTGCTTAAATTTTCAAGCGCCACATTCGCTTACCAGGAAAAGGTAGTGGGTACAAATACAACACTTGATATTACCTTGCAAAAAGATGTAAGGCAAATGGATGATGTAGTGGTGATTGGTTATGGATCCCAAAAGGCGAGGAATGTTACATCTGCTATGGTTTCCATTGACACAAAGAAAATTGAGAATCTTCCTGTAGCATCCCTGGCAGAAATGTTAAGAGGACAGGTTCCGGGATTGAATGTATCTGGCGGAAGTACAAGACCAGGTTTGTTGGCAACATTAAATATACGCCAGCAGTTTAACTGGGGTAAAGACAATGGTAACGTAACACCATTGATTGTTATAGATGATGTTATACAAGTGGATCCACAATCAGGTTGGTCATCGTTGGACAGGTTTAACCAATTAGACTTATCTGAAGTGGAAAGCATTACTGTAGTAAAAGATGCTGCAGCCGCTATTTACGGTGCCCGTGGATCCCAGGGAGCGATTATAGTAAAAACCAAAAGAGGAAAAATAGGCGCTCCGCGTGTAAGCTACAATGCCAAATTTGAAACCAATGATGCGGTAAGCCACGGTAAAGTAATGAATGCAAGGGAATACGGTGAATTTTCAAACAGGTTCCAAAGGGCTTTAGGTGTCAATCCAAGTTTCCAGTATTCTCCTACAGAATTAGCAACGATGGATTCTTTAAATTATGATTGGCTGGGTAATGATTGGAGAGCTGCTAATTTAATGCAACATTCATTAGAGGTAAGTGGCGGATCTGAAAGGGCTACTTATTTTACCGGGGCTTCTTATTTTACACAAGGTGCTAATTTAGGAACGCAGAATTTTAAGCGTTGGACGTACAGGGGCGGAACAGATGTAAAGTTGTTAAGCGGACTGCGTTTCTCGGCTACTATTGCTGCTGCCAATACAAATATTGCAAAATCTTTTACCAAGATCAGTTTTAGTGATGGTTATGCCGTTGGTGGTGAACAAAATGACTACAGCGTTTTATTGCATATGCCTAAATATATTCCATGGGTATATAACATTAATGGTGTAGACAGGTATATATCGCCGGCATTAGGTTCTAACAGGTTGGGAGCTGCTTCCGGTAACAGCTCTCTAAGCAACTATAATTATTATGCATTACTAAATAATGGCTCTATTTCAACTAATAAGAGCTTCAATTATAATGTAAACTTTTCATTGCAATATGATGTGCCTTTTATACCAGGCCTGGCAGCTAAATTATCTTACGGGCTTTCACAGGCTGCTAACAATACAGAAGCAAATATGTTTCCCCAGACATTGTACCAGGCAAGTAAAATTACCGACGTAGGTAAACATTTATACAGTGAAACTGCTGCTGCAGACTGGACGTCGACTATTAACAAGGCGAACACAAGGGTTACTTACGATAATACAACATCGAAAAACGAACAGATAAATTTCTTTGTTACTTATGACCGCAAATTTGGAAACCATACTATTTCAGCGATGGCTGCTTCAGAAAAAGCAACCAACATGCTGGAAGACAGGTACCAGATTTATGACAATCCCAGTGCTGATATTTATAATGGTACTTCTGTATCAGCCGGAACCTTAAATACAGGTAACTCCATCACTTACCGTTATGCTGGCGGATCTTTATCTTACCTGGGCAGGGTAAACTATAGTTTTAAAAATAAATACTTGTTGCAATTTGTTTTCCGTTCGGATGCTTCTACGGTATTTGCACCTGAAAATTACTGGGGCTTTTTCCCTGCTGTTTCTGCAGGTTGGGTAATATCAGATGAAAACTTCTTTAAAGTTCCATGGGTTAATTTTTTGAAAGTAAGAGCTAATGTGGGTAAAACAGGTAACAATAACATAGCCGCGTGGAAATGGTTACAATTATATACTGCGCAAACAGATAAAGGTTTTGGTTTTGGAAGCAGTGGCGGCCTTTACACTATTGGTCTCAACCCGGGCGTTACACCTAACCGCGACGTTCAGTGGGATAAGAATTTACAAAGAAATTTTGGTGTTGATGTATCGTTCTTTAAAAACCGTCTTTCTCTTACAGTTGATCAATATTACAATTCGCATACAAGTATGTTGACTGATATGTCTCTTGCCCTGCTTTCTCCAATAAGCGTAGGTGGAGCATTTGCTGAACAAAACTATTCTGCCGTAAAAGAATGGGGAACTGAGATATCGGCTACCTGGAGAGGTAATGTTGGTAAAAATTTTACTTATTCAGTAGGTGTTAATACATCTTTCAGCAATTATAAAACAACCACCTATTATGATCTGCCGTTTGTATACCCATCAAGTTCAACAACCAGGAGGGCATTAGGTAATACGATGCTTGCACCGGTGTGGGGTTTCAGAACATGGAAACAAACTTCGGCTGGTGATGGTATGTTACGTACCGATGCAGATGTTGATAATTACTGGGCTTATTTAACTCAAAATGCTGCTAACTCCGGAGTAACAGGCGCGGCGCCCAATTTTTTTGGACTTACTTCAAAATCTCAAATGAAAAAAGGTATGTTGGTGTATGAAGATGTAGCAGGAGATTTAAATGCCAACACTAAAACAATTGCCGGTGCTAATGGAAGGATTGCAGCAAGTGAAGATTATGTGAAATTAAAAAAATCAAACAGGACCTATGGTTTTGCAACTAACCTAAACTTCGGTTGGAAAGGCATTACAGTACTTGCACAAATCAGTACTTCATGGGGCGGTGCTAACTATTTAGATTATGTGAAGCAAGCTACCTCTAGTACAAGCGCTACCTGGTCTCAACCAATTTATTTAACTGACATGTATGATTCAGCTACGAATCCTAATGGTAAATACCCTAACCTGGGCTATTATGATAATTTTGGGGGTACCAATTCAGATTTTTTCCTTTTACCATCATTCAGGATGTTTGTTCGTAACCTCAGTATAGGTTATACAATACCTACCGTATTTGTTAAAAAAGCAAGAATTGAAAGTGCGAGGGTTTTCATTTCAGGAAACAATCTTTGGGATCTGTATAATCCGTATCCCAATAAATATCGCAATATGTATGATGATCCTAAAGCCGCATATCCAACAATGCGAACATGGGCATTGGGACTTAGCGTAGGGTTCTAAAAATTTGATTAACATTTTGAGATCAGTATGCAATGAACATAAAACCTGCTTATATACAATAACAACCAAGGTGAATGGCATATAAATCTTCGAACAATAAAAAAAATATATGAAAAATAAAATATTGTATTTCATCGCTTCCATAACACTGCTTACTACAGTTGGATGTAAAAAAGACTTCCTGGAAGAGACAAAGCCGTATAACTCTTATGGAGAAGATAAGGTATACTCTAATGAAGTACTGGCGGGCCAGTATATCGACAGGTTGTATAACTTTTATTTTGTAACCTACAACAGTCCGTTAAAACAGGTGGTTGGGTTGTATAATGCCAACAGGTCATCCATGACTGAAGAGATTGGAGGTGGTACAATCATACCTTATCTGGATCCAACCAAAACGTTACAGTTAGCTACTGACGCTGACACATACTACGGCACTACTTCATCAAGTGTTACTAATAACCCGTACACACGTATACGCTTTGCCAGCGATGTAATAATAAAAATGGATCAGCCGATTGCAAGTAATTTATCGGCATCGTTTCGCCAAACCGCAAAGGGACAAATGTATTTGCTAAGGGCTTTGCAATACTTTGACATGGTAAGAGTGTATGGTGGTGTGCCTATTGTAACAACTGTACAAAATGCAAGTATTACCGACGAATCTATCCAGACCCCACGTGCCAAAGCCTCAGAATGCTTTGTGCAAATTGTAAAAGACCTGGATTCTGCCGCAGCTCTACTTCCGATGGTTTGGGATAACCTCGGTATCAATTATGGCAGGATGAGCGCCGCCGCAGCATTAGCGATGAAGAGTCGTGTATTACTTACTGCTGCAAGTCCGTTATACAATACCGACTGGGATAATGCAGGTAATGCCAAGTGGCAAACTGCTTTACAGGCAGGGCTAGACGCTGAAACCAAATTAAGTGCAGCGGGTTATGGTTTATATGGCACCACTGCCAAAGATTGGGCAGCCATGACCTATGCGCTTGGGAATGCCACATTTAATAAAGAGGCTATTATGCCATTCTTTTTTAACGTTACTTCTACTTCGTCGGCAGGCTTTAACAATACCTGGGAAAATTCTCTGAGGCCTGTTGATTATAAAGGTACCGGCGGTCTTTCTGCAACTAAAGAAATGTTAGACCTGTTTCCGTTGGCAAGTGGAGCACGTCCACTCCCTGCAAATGGGTATGTAGATACTTTTTTCTTTGAAAACAGGGATCCCCGTTTTTACCGCACTTTTGTGTTTTCCGGTTCAAAATGGGCGATTAAATCAAATGCTAATAAATCTACCTGGTTTTATAGGTGGAAAGCAAATGCTGCAGCCACCAGTGGAACCTACTATGGCGGTAATCAAACCAACAGTCCTGCAATAGTATCTAAAATGTCTAACCCAAATGCAGATAGTGCAGTAGGATATGCGTACTCCAACACCAGTATTTTTGAATACCGTTATGCAGAACTGTTATTAAATATTGCTGAATGTTATGCGGCTAAAGGTGATATTGCCAACGCAACTATTTATTTGGGTAAAATTCGTGCACGGGTAGGTATTCCTGCAGCAAATAGTTATGGTATTGGTACCCTGTCAAGTAAGTATGCAGCTATAGAAGCCTGCTTATACGAACGTCGTGTTGAACTGGCGTATGAAGGAAAACGTTTTTGGGATGTACAACGCTGGATGCTATATGACAACATTCCTGCCAGTGGTAGTTCGGTAACGAAATTGGGCGTGAAGCCACTGAACGGTACTGTGCGCAACGGTTATTATTGGCAGTCTTTAACTTATGCTGCAGATCCTTTAACGGCAACAGACAGGAATAGCATTTTAATTGACCCGGATGCGGCTAATTTTGCAACACAGATAGCAAATTTGAAAACGCTTTACAAAAATAAATTTGTAATGACGAAATTAGACCAGGGCTGGGATAGGGTGAACAGCACTGATTTATCAGTCTTAGGAGGAATACTCTTCCGACCTAATTATTATTTATCAGGTCTTGCCGCTACTCCGCTAAGCGCTAATCCGTGGTTAAAACAGAACACTGGCTGGAATGATTACAGTGGTGTTCCTGGTACTTTTAATGCCACTGAATAAAATATAAACAAATTGTGCCCAATGCATACAACATTTTGTCGTGGTATGTATTGGGCTTTTTTTTTGAGGTATAAATTTTAAAAGCGCAAATTTGGTGTCAACATTTATAGCAGGAATTACATAGCGTTTAATAATTGAAACTGTTGTAATAGCCAGCTAAGTAAATAATAGCTCTCTAAAATTCTTTAATAATTTAAATAAAGGCAACAGTATTTTTTTGTGGTGTCGTCTAATAGTATTCAAACAATTGTATAATGAATAGCGTGTTAAAAAAACTGGTAGTAAGTGCGATAATTTTTATTGTTGGGCAAAGTGCAAACGCACAATATCCTGATATTCCTGCAGACGTAAAAAGAGCCGCTGATTCTTTAATGGAGGCAGCCGTTAAGCATTCCGATAGCGCCTGGAAGATCGCCTACCCGATAATTGAAGAAGAGGCAGCAAAGTTTCAACGGCCTTATGTACCATGGGCAGCACGCCCGGTTGACTTACCACAGGCAGGCATACCCGCTTTTCCGGGAGCAGAAGGCGGTGGTAAATATAGTTTTGGCGGGCGCGGTGGAAGGGTGATCGTAGTAACTAATTTGAATGACGATGGTGTGGGTAGTTTACGCTGGGCCTGCGAACAGGGCGGCGCAAGAATTGTGGTGTTTAATGTAGCCGGTATCATCCGTTTAAAAACACCGCTCATGGTGAGGGCTCCGTATATTACCATTGAAGGGCAAACTGCGCCAGGTGATGGTATTTGTGTAGCGGGAGAATCTTTCTGGCTCAATACCCATGATGTGATCATTCGCTTTATGCGTTTTCGCCGTGGTGAAACATGGGTAGGCAGAAGGGACGATGCCATTGGTGGTAATCCCGTGGGTAATATCATGATCGATCATGTAAGTGCCAGTTGGGGTTTAGATGAAAACATGAGTATGTACCGTCATATGTATAATGACAGTACACCCAATTTAAAAGCAGAAGAAAAATTAGGCACCGTAAATATTACTATTCAGAATTCTATTTTTTCTGAATCACTGGATACCTGGAACCATGCCTTTGGTAGTACGCTGGGAGGAGAAAATTGTGCTTTTGTAAGAAACCTCTGGGCGGATAATGCCGGCCGTAATCCTTCTATCGGGTGGAATGGTATTTTTAATTTTGCCAACAACGTGGTATTTAACTGGGTACACCGCTCTACTGACGGTGGCGATTACACGGCCATGTATAATATCATTAACAATTATTACAAACCTGGTCCGGCTACACCTGATCAATCGCACCCGATAGCACACCGTATATTAAAACCGGAAAGTGGCAGAAGTAAACTAGGCTACTCGGTGTACGGCAGGGCCTATGTGAATGGTAATATCGTAGAGGGTAATGAAAAAGTAACGAAAGACAACTGGAACGGTGGTGTACAGGTGGAAGAATTGCCTGATGCAGGTAAGTATACCGCTAAAATGAAATGGCTTAAACCATTACCGATGCCGGAGATAACTATTATCCCTGCGCAGCAGGCAAAAGAATTTGTGCTGGCCAATGCAGGCGCAATATTACCGGTAAGAGATGCTGTAGATAAAAGAATTACCGAGCAGGTAAAAACGGGCAAGATCGTGGTATCGCCGGATGTGGTGGCTCCAACCTCACAGTTCAAGCATCGCAGGCTTCCTTTGGATTCTTATAAGATCGGCATCATTACAGAACCGTCGCAGGTGGGTGGTTATCCTGATTACAAAGGCACACCTTATAAAGATAGTGATAGTGATGGTATCCCTGATGCATGGGAAACGTCGCATGGATTGAATGCCAATGATGCTGCCGATGCCTCAAAAATTACAAAAAGCGGTTACAGTAATATTGAAGTGTATTTAAACAGTATAGTGGATGTTAAAAAAGTAACACCGGCTGCAATAAAAAAATAAAAACAACGTGAAACAATATTTTCTTCCAATAACTTTTTTGCTGATGGGCTGTGTAATGCAGCAAGATGTTGCTGCGCAATATCCAACCATTCCGCCGGCAATGGAAGATTCTGCTAATAAAGAAATGCTGCGATTCCAGGCTGTTTCTGATGAAGCCTGGCAAAAAGCATTGCCCGTTATTGAAGCAGATGAAAAAAAAGGAAAACCATTTGTACCATGGGCTGCTAAATCAGCGGATCTGCCACAGGCAAAAATTCCTGCATTTCCTGGTGCAGAAGGCGGGGGGGCTTTTACTTCGGGTGGGCGTGGGGGAAAGGTATTTGTGGTAACGAGTTTGGAAGACCGTGGTCGCGGAACATTTCGTGAAGCCTGCGAGCAGGGCGGCGCAAGAATTATTGTTTTTAATGTGGCGGGTATTATTAAATTAAAAAGTCCCATTAACATAAGAGCACCCTACATTACCATTGAAGGACAAACGGCGCCGGGCGATGGTGTTTGTATTGCAGGCGAATCGGTATTGATCGATACGCATGATGTGATCATCCGCTTTATGCGGTTTCGCCGCGGACGAACAGAGGTGACAAGGAGAGATGATGGCCTGGGCGGTAATCCAGTAGGCAATATTATACTGGATCATGTTTCGGGGAGCTGGGGACTGGATGAAAATATTTCTATCTACCGCCATGTATACGACAGGAAAAAAGATGGCAAGGGCGAAAAGCTGCCAACCGTTAACGTTACTATACAGAATTGTATTTTTTCTGAAGGACTGGATACTTACAATCACGCATTTGGTAGTACCATCGGGGGTAGGAACAGTACGTTCATGCGTAACCTCTGGGCCAATAATATTGCCCGCAATCCATCTGTTGGTATGGATGGTGATTTTGGCTTTGCCAACAATGTGATCTTTAACTGGTGGAACAGGAGTGCAGATGGCGGCGATGATAAATCTTTATTCAATTTTATTAATAATTATTACAAACCCGGTCCTATAACGCCAAAGGATAAACCTATTGGTTATCGTATTTTAAAACCGGAATCAGGGCGTGCTCATAAAGACAGCCTGGTATTTGGAAAAGCCTATGTGCATGGTAATATTGTAGAAGGAAATGAAACAGTTACCAATGATAACTGGGCCGGTGGCGTTCAGGTGCAGGACTTACCCAATGCAGGAAAATATACTGCTTCGATAAAAGTAAATGAGCCCTTCCCGATGGCTGCCATTACAATGATGACGGCAAAAGAATCTTACCCTTATGTATTGGATAATGCAGGCGCTTTATTACCAAAGCGTGATGCTGTTGACAAACGTATTGTGGAGGATGTGCGTACAGGAAAGATAACCTACGATAAAAATGCAGTGCCTTATGCCGGGAAATTTGTAAAACGCCGTTTGCCTGCCGATTCTTACAAAGATGGGATCATTTCCGATATCAGCCAGGTAGGCGGTTATCCTGAATACAAAGGAGTCCCTTACAAAGACAGTGATAATGACGGTATGCCGGATGAGTACGAAATAAAAAATAAACTCGATCCGAAAGATGCCACTGATGCAGTAAAAATTACAAAGAGCGGATACAGTAATATTGAAGTATATTTAAACAGCGTAGTAAATATTAAGCATGTAAAACCGTAAGAACATGCCTGCGGTATTTTCTTACAATCATCAGCAAGTGATAAAAAAAAAATTATACCAACAACTCTTTCTCATATCAGCAGCAGTTCTCTTACAGCAGGCTTTATTGGCGCAAAAACCTTTAAGGCCTGCTCCTTTATTACCACTATTTGTTGAAAAAGGAAAGATCGGGTATACGCCGGATTCTCTGGGTAACCGGGTTCCTGATTTTTCTTACTGCGGGTATAAAGCTTCTGAACAAGCGATTCCAAACGTCGATATAAAAATAGTAGTGCCGGTTGTAAAAGGCGATGCCACATTGCGTGTTCAGTCGGCATTGGATTATGTGTCCTCGTTACCGTTAGACGCCGATGGTTTTCGCGGAGCAGTATTGTTGCAAAAAGGAAGTTATGAAATTTTCGGGCAGTTAAAAATTACCGCTTCAGGAGTTGTGTTACGGGGAAGCGGTATGGGTAACAACGGTACTACTTTAATTGGCGCCGGTACAACAAGGGAAACCCTGGTAACAATTATTGGTAAAGACAGCTTGCCCCAAAAGCATGGTTATACAGGCATAAAAATTACAGATCCTTATGTTCCGGTTAATGCGCTGTCATTTAATGTTGACAGCCTTGTTTTGAGCGCCCGGCATTCCAATAAAATTATTATCCAACGGCCCTCTACAAAAAACTGGATCGCCGCATTAGGTACAGATATTTTTGGTGGCGGTATTTCTGCTTTAGGCTGGAAGCCTGGCGACAGGGATCTTTTTTTTGATCGTACTATAACAAAGATAGAAGGTACCACAATTACCATCGATGCTCCAATCACTACAGCACTGGATACTACTTACGGCGGCGGCTATATTTATTTTTATAATACTGATAACCGGGTAACCAATTGTGGAATTGAAAACCTGCGTTGCGTTTCTACTTACGATAAAAATAATTTAAAAGACGAAGATCATCGATGGAATGCCATCAGTATAGAACATGCTACAGATGCCTGGGTAAGACAGGTGAACTTTGAAAATTTTGCGGGCAGCGCAGTAAATATATTGGAAACCTGCAAACGTATTACCGTTGAAGATTGTAAATCAGTACATCCTGTTTCGGAAATTGGCGGGCAAAGACGCTATACATTTTTTACCAGCGGTCAGCAAACATTATTTCAACGCTGCTATGCTGAAAATGGATACCACGATTTTGCAGCAGGATATTGTGCACCTGGTCCCAATGCATTTGTACAATGTGAATCCTATTTACCCAATAGTTTTAGCGGTGCCATTGACAGTTGGTCATCCGGAATTTTATTTGATGTAGTAAATGTGGAAAGCAATGCCCTGCGTTTTGGTGACCGTGGGCAATATGCTAACGGTGCCGGGTGGGCGGCTGCAAACAGTGTATTCTGGAACTGTACCGCTGCAGTAATTGATTGTTATAAACCACCCACGGCACAAAACTGGTCCTTCGGCAGCTGGAGCCAGTTTCAGGGTGATGGTTACTGGGGCGAATCTAATAATACCATTACACCGAGAAGTTTGTACTATGGACAGTTAGCTGCAAGGCTAAATAAGAATGTCGACAACCTTGCACAATTATTATACATTCCTACAGAAGCCTCCAGCAGCCCATCAGTTGAAGTAGCAGCAGCATTGGTAAAGCAGGCTGTACAACCACGCATGCAGTTAAAAGAATGGATCGATCAATCGGCTACCCGGAATAGTATCCCGGTAAATGCAGGCAATGTAAAAACGATTGACCAAATTGGACTAAATAAAATTATAGCGCCTTCATTAGCGCCGGTGATGCAGGTAAAAAATGGCTGGTTGGTAAGAGGCGATGAAGTGCTAACAGGAAAAAGACAATCTGTGCCATGGTGGTCAGGAGGTATACAAGGGTTGGATCTTCAAAAAGCGCCACCTGCAATTACACGTTTTGTTCCAGGCAGAACTGGTAGAGGATTAACAGATGATCTTAACGAATTGACCAATACCATGAAATTAAACCGGGTAATCGGGATGGAACAGAATTATGGTTTGTGGTACGACAGGAGAAGAGATGATCATGAAAGAATAAAAAGAATGGATGGGGAAGTATGGCCGCCGTTTTATGAATTGCCTTTTGCAAGAAGTGGAAAGGAGATAGCATGGGATGGACTAAGCAAATATGATCTTACCAAATACAATGTATTTTACTGGAGCCGTTTAAAACAGTTTGCCGACCTGGCCGATCAGAAAGGTTTGGTACTGGTACACCAGGATTATTTTCAACACAATATCATAGAAGCTGGTGCACACTATGCCGATTTCCCCTGGCGTACAGCCAATAATATTAATAATACTGGTTTCCCTGAACCACCGCCTTATGCAGGTGATAAAAGGATCTTTATGGCAGAACAGTTTTATGATATTTCAAATCCTGTTAGAAAAGAATTGCATAAAAAATATATCCGCCAATGCCTGGATAATTTTAAAGACAACAATGGCGTGATACAATTTATCGGGGAAGAATTTACAGGTCCATTGCATTTTGTAAAGTTCTGGCTGGATGTCATTAAAGATTGGGAAAGGGAAACCGGTAAACATCCCATCATTGGCTTGTGCGTTACAAAAGATGTACAGGATGCAGTGTTAAGTATTCCCGCTTATGCATCAATCGTAAACCTGGTAGATATAAGGTATTGGCATTACCAGTCTGACGGTACCGCATACGAACCAAAAGGCGGGCAGAGTTTAGCGCCCCGCCAGCATGCCAGGTTATTAAAACCTAAAAAGACTTCTTTTGAACAGGTATACCGTGCCGTTAGAGAATACCGCGATAAATATCCTGCTAAAGCGGTAAGTTATTCCGGCGACAGTTATACTGAATTTGGTATGGCGGTATTTATTGCCGGGGGAAGCCTCGCAGTTTTACCCGGTGAAATAGATGCGGCAATTGTAAAAGCAGCTGCAGGTATGAAACCAGTTGCTTCTTCTAATAAGAATGAATATATACTGAGTGATGGAAAGAATAGTATTGTGTATAATATTGAAACAAAAAAGTTAGAAAAGCGGTAAGTGTGAACTCTGTGAAAAAACTTTGTGTAACTCCGCGGTAAAAATAAAAGATGAAAAAATATTTTACGATAGCATTATTAGTTGCAACAGTTATTGCCGAAGCGCAGTTACAGCCATTAAAGATTTCGACTAATAAACGATATTTTCAAACCAAAGATGGGAAACCTTTTTTCTGGTTGGGCGATACCGGCTGGTTATTATTTGTAAAATGCAAAAGAGAAGAAGCCTTACAATACCTGGATGACCGTAAAGCAAAAGGTTTTAACGTGGTACAGGTAATGCTGGTACATGATATTAATTTAGGCGTAAATGCTTATGGTGATTCTGCGCTACATAATAAAGATGTATCAAAACCAAATACAACAGCGGGGAGCTCTTTTACCAATGCTGATGAATATGATTTTTGGGACAATGTAGATTATGTAATTAACGAAGCGGCTAAGCGTGGTATTTATATGGCACTGGTTCCGGTATGGGGCGGAAATATCAAACGGGTTTCGGTGGAGCAGGCAACAATATATGCCGCATTTTTAGCCAACCGCTACAAAAGTAAAAGCAATATCATCTGGTTGAATGGCGGCGATATCAAAGGAGACGATGCACTGGCTAAATGGAACGCCATTGGCAATACTATACGCTCAATCGATAAAGTCCATCTCATGACCTTTCACCCACGGGGAAGAAATTCTTCTTCCACATGGTTTCATAATGAGTCGTGGCTGGACTTTAATATGTTTCAAAGTGGCCACAGGAGTTATGCCCAGGATACTTCTGCCAATGAAACTTTGCATTATGGCGAAGATAACTGGCGTTATGTAAATGATGATTATGCATTAAAACCGGTTAAGCCTACATTGGATGGAGAACCTTCTTATGAAGATATCCCCTACGGTTTGCACGATGGTACACAACCTTACTGGAAAGATTATGAAATACGACGTTACGCTTACTGGAGTGTATTTGCAGGAGGCTGCGGTTTTACTTATGGGCACAATTCAGTGATGCAGTTTTATACACCAAAAGATTCCGGTACTTCTTTTTTTCCAAAAGTAAAATGGCAGGATGGACTGAAAGCACCGGGTGCTTCACAGATGCAATACCTGCAAAAACTGCTATTAAGCAAAAGCTACTTTGACCGGGTACCTGATCAATCTTTAATTACAGACAATGGAGAAAAATATGACCGGGTGCTGGCAACAAGAGGCAATGGGTATGCCATGTGTTATGTATACAATGGAAGAGATTTTAAAGTGGCCCTAAAAAAATTAAATTTTAAACCTTCAAAAGCAAGCTGGTGTAGTCCTGTTGACGGGAAACGGCTTCCCATAAAAAATTATTCTTACGGCACAGAAAAAAACTTTACTCCTCCCGGCGAAAAAGTAAATGGTAACGATTGGGTGTTACTACTCGAAAAATAATGTTGCAAAGATTATTGACGATATTAGCTGCGGTGCTTTTATTATGCTCCTGTTCAAAAAAGGGGTATCTGTTTACGTCCTTTCACGAACCTGCTGATGCGGGGTTACGTATGCTGTACAGTTATGATGGATATGAATGGAAGGACATAGACACAATATTACTTAAACCCGAAGTAGGCAATCAGAAAGTAATGCGCGACCCGAGTATGGTGCAGGGACCGGATGGCGTTTTTCATTTGGTATGGACCAGCAGCTGGAGGGGAGACAAGGGATTTGGTTATGCTTCATCAAAGGATCTGATTCACTGGAGCGAACAACAATTCATTCCTGTAATGGCAAAAGAACCTACTACCGTAAACGTATGGGCGCCGGAATTGTTCTATGACGAAGATCAACAGCGGTTCATCATCATATGGGCCAGTTGTATACCGGGAAGGTTTGAAAGAGGTATAGAAGAAGACAGTAATAATCACCGGATGTACGTAACCACTACCAAAGATTTTAAAAGCTTTACCGATACAAAATTATTCTTTGACGCCGGCTTCAGTGCTATTGATGCAGTGATCGTAAAAAGAGGCGCGAAAGATTATGTGCTGGTGGTAAAAGATAATACCAGGCCGGAAAGAAATATCAAAGTGGCGTTTGCCGATAATCCGCTGGGCCCATTTACCAATGTATCAAAACCCTTCTCCGATAATTTTACGGAAGGCCCTTCAGTAGTAAAAGTAAAACAGCAATGGCTGATCTATTTTGATTCGTACCGAAAAAAAACATACGAAGCTGTTGCGACAAGTGAATTTAAGAGCTTTGAAAACATCAATTCAAAAATAATTATTCCTGAAGGTCATAAGCATGGTACTATTGTAACAGTGAAAAGAAAAACACTGAAAAAAATATTGGCGTCACTTACAGTAAAATAAAATCATTGCTACACTTTCTTGTTAAAATACTATTGAAATGAAAAGTAAAAAGATAGGGTTATTGTGTATCCTGTTAATAGTAAGTGCAATTGTGCATAGTCAAAAAAAAGAAACACTTACCCATTTTACGGAGATCATCAAATCCAATATTTATAAAGATTATAAAAAAATGTATCGTAAGGGAGGAGGAGCATTGGTATATCCTTTTCTTACTCCCGGAAGTAACCAATACGATAATGTATTATGGGATTGGGATTCCTGGTTGAGCAATATTGCACTGCGACAAATTTTACAGGATATCGGTACGCCAAAAGATAAAGAAGAAGCCATACAATATGAACAGGGATGTGTATTGAATTTCTTACAGTATGGCGACTGGGATGGTTACCTGCCGATCGTAATCTGGGAAGATTCAAAACCAAGAGATATCAGGCCGGAAAATATTTACAATGTAAACATGCATAAGCCGGTGTTGGCGCAACATGCGGCATTCATTACTAAATTAAATGGCGGCGATGCCACCTGGATCAAAGAAAAATATTTTCACCTGCAGGCTTTTGTAAATAATTATAAGTCGCACCACAGGGATAAAGCAACAGGATTATTTTTCTGGCAAAGTGATGTAGCCATTGGTGTAGATAATGATCCGGCTACATTTTACAGGCCGGCAAAAAGTTCTGCTTCCATTTATTTAAACTGTTTGATGTATAAAGAATTACTGGCGATGGTTTATTTAGCCAAACAATTAAATATTGCGGCCGTAGGAAAAGAATTTGAAAATGATGCTGCAGCATTGAAAGCGGCGATACAAAAAAATTGCTGGGATGAAAGGGATGGCTTCTTTTATAGTGTGGATATTAACCTAAGGCCGGTAGAAAAAAATATCGATAACACATTGGGTCGCAGTTTTGATATACACAGCGGCTATCCACGCGACTATGATTGTTTGATACAACGAATCGAGGTATGGACAGGCTTCATGGCGATGTGGGCTGGCATTGCAACTCCTGCACAGGCAGCAAGAATGGTGAAGGAACATTTTGCAGATACCGCTACTTTTAATTCGCCTTCAGGGGTACGAACATTATCAAAAATGGAAAAGATGTATAGTGTACGATCAAGTGCCAATCCTTCCAACTGGCGCGGACCGGTATGGGGTATCTCCAATTACATGTTGTTCAAAAGCATGTTGAATTACGGGTACAAAAAGGAAGCAACTGAAATGGCCACCAAAACCATTTTATTATTTGGAAAAGATTTTGAAAAAATAGGCGCCCTGCACGAATACTACGAACCCGAAACAGGCGAGCCGCTGCTTAATAAAGGATTTCAAAACTGGAATTACCTGGTACTTAATATGACAGCATGGATAGAGGGGAAGACGGTTATTGAAGAGTTTTAGAAGTGGGCTAGTACAAAGTACAGGGTAAAAAGTACCAAGTACAAAGGAAAGCACAGGTACAAAGTACGGTAACCCCTGACTTCTGTACTTAAAATTTTGCATTTTGTTTCTTTTTTCTTCTATTTTCTTCCTTTTTTTTCGTTTTTATCTTTTTTATCGTTATGTTTGAGTAACGATTATATTTTTTTATTAACGAAAAACAATGCTGTATGAGACTACAATCAGGTTTCGTGAAATGCGTCCTGCTTTCACATCTATTACTTTTTTTGGCATTACCGCCGCTCATGGCACAAAATGGCCAGGAGATTCCGGGGAAAAAGCAGTCGAAAGTTTCAGGAAAAGTTACTGATGAAAAAGGAGCGCCGGTTGCCGGGGTATCTATCCAGGTAAAGGGTGGTAAAGTGATCGCAGTTACTGATAACAATGGCGATTTTACTGTTACAGTAGCTGAAGGCACAACGCTGCAATTTACTTCGACGGGCTTTGGAATGTATGAGCATGTGGTTAAAAAAGAAGAAACGATCAGCGTGCACTTAACGGTCGATTCCAAATCAATGGAAGACGTTGTAGTGATAGGATACGGTACACAAAAGAAACGTGCGGTAACAGGTTCGGTTGTTTCAGTTGGCTACGAACAGTTTAAAGATAGATCCTTTTCAAACGTTGCACAATCTTTGGCGGGTACAGTTCCCGGCGTAAGTATCAGTACATCCCAAGGTGCACCAGGTTTTGGTCCCACCATTAAAATACGCGGTACCAGTTCCATCACTGCGGGTACAACGCCATTGTATGTTGTAGATGGTATGGCATTGGAGAATTTTGATCTCAACCTGATCAATCCGCAGGATATTCAATCAGTAGATATTTTAAAAGATGCGGCATCTTCAGCCATCTATGGTTCAAGAGGTGCCAACGGTGTTATTTTAATTACTACTAAACTCGGTAAATCAGGAAAGCCACAGGTAAATCTTTCTTATGAATATGGCTTAAGCAAAGTGAACCGTAAAGTGGATATGATGGATGCACAGGAATGGATCAGATATTACATTGATGCAAGAAATAATGCCTGGGTATTATTAGACCCCGTTAATAATAAAGCCACCGATGATAATACCAAAAGACAATCAGCCGGAAAAAATTATATGATCCCTACGGATTTCTTAACTAATCCCGGCCAGTTTGGCAAAGGAACCGAATGGCAAGATGCAGTTTTTCAAACAGCTAAAACGTCTAATGTGCAGCTATCTATTACCGGTGGTACAGATAAAACCAGTTATTTATTTTCTATGGGTTACCTGGACCAGGATGCGGTAGTAATTAAAAACTTTTATAAAAGATTGGCGCTTCGTAGTAATATCCGTCAAAAAATATCAGAGCGTATAACTGCAGGATTAAACCTGGCATTTACCGGTGCGTATGACCGTACCGATGGTACCAATGGAAAAAGCGATGCGATCAGTTTAGCTATTCAAAGCGATCCGATATTTCCTGAATATAATGAAAATGGAAACCTTGGTTTTCTTGATCCCAATTCTACATGGAAAAAATTTCAAACTTTTGGCGTGCAATTATGGAATCCACATTCATTGATAGATTATGCAGATAAGCTTAACAAAACTTATAACACATTAGCCAACGCTTATCTTGAAATTAAACCCATCAAAGATCTGTTGATCAAAGGTAGCCTGAATGGTAATTTAACCAACAACAGGTACGATTGGTATTGGGTCACCAACCAGGGTTATGGTTATTCAAGTGCACTTCCGGCACAGGCTACAGCTAAAACATACCTTAACTATAACTGGCAGGCAGAAGCAACAGCTACTTACAATAAAAAAATTGGCGAACATACGATTGGTTTAATTGCTGGTTACAGCTCTCAAAAGAACAGGTATGAAGGCTCCAATATCAATGGTACCAACTTTCCTAACGATTTGGTAAGAACGATCAATGCAGCAGGTACTGTTACCAAAGCATCCACAGGTAACACTGCAGAAGAATGGTCTTTGTTGTCAATTTTAGGCAGGGTAAGTTATGGCTATAAGAATAAATATTTTTTAAATGCAACAATAAGAAGAGACGGTAGTTCAAGATTTGGTCCTAACTCCAAATGGGGAACCTTCCCATCTGTATCAGGTGCCTGGCTGGTTTCGGATGAAAACTTTATGCAGAACATAAAACTGGTGAGCAATTTAAAATTAAGATTGAGTTACGGGCAAACCGGTAACAACCTGATTCCTAATTATGGCTCAGTAGCATTATTGGGTACATCTGCTTATACAGAAGGAACTACGGTATTGAATGGTTTGCGTACTATCAGTATCGCCAACCCGAATTTAAAATGGGAAAAAACCAGCCAGTACAATTTGGGTATTGATCTTGGTTTGTTGAGTAACCGTATCAACCTGACCTTTGATGTATACAAATCTGTTACCAATGATATGCTGCTGAATGTGCCTGTTCCGGTGTACACTGGTTTCACTACACAGTTGACCAATATCGGCAGCATGGAAAATAAAGGTTTTGAAATCGGCATTTCTTCAAAGAACATTGTTAAAGGCCCGGTTACATGGAGTACTGATTTTAACTTATCGGTAAACAGGAATAAAGTAACCAAATTAGGACCTAATAATGCACCGATTGAAATTGATGAGTGGGGTTATTTTGTAACAGAAGTAGGCCAGCCTTTATCAAATTACAAAGGATATATTTTTGATGGGATCTACCAAAACCAGGCACAGGTAGATAATTCGGTCCGTTATGCAGGCGCAGCACCTGGCGATCCCATTATCAGGGATGTGAACGGGGATAAAAAAATCGACCTGAATGACAGGACTATTTTAGGTAATGCACAACCTAAATTTACTGCAGGTCTTACTAATACAGTTAAGTACAGAAACTTTGAATTTTCATTTATGCTGCAGGGCGTTTTTGGTAATGAAATCTGGAACCAGCAGACAAGGTTCAGTAAATTCTGGAATGATAGCCGTAACTCTTATGGTTCTGTTACCAGCTATTGGAAATCTGAACAGGATCCGGGCGATGGCAAAACATTTAAACCATATGCTACTTATCCTGCCAATGCATTGGGTAAGGCAGCTTACATACAGGGATATTCGAATTACTGGATGGAAGATGGCACTTTCGTGAGAATTAAAAATGTAAGACTGTCTTACATGTTACCGGAAAAATTATTTAAAAGATTACCTGTAAAAGGAGCAAGAATTTATGTGAATGCAGAGAACCTGCATGTATTCAGCAAGTATGTTGGTTTCGATCCGGAAAACAGTACTTACTCTGTGGGTACTTCATCTGTACCGGGAGCAAATGGTGGTGCAGCCACCAATTCGCCAGGTCTTTTGCTGGGTGCAGACTATGGTGCTTATCCTATTCCAATGATAGTGACTTTTGGTGCAAAAATAGATTTCTAATCATCCACCTTTAAAAATTATTACAATGAAACGTATAAAAATAATATACTTACTGGTAGTCACTCTTTTACTGGGAGCCTGTAAAAAATCATTTCTTGACCTGGCACCCGTTTCTAACGCCAACGTTAACGCGGTGTTTAAAACCAAATCGGATTTTGACCTGGCCGTAAATAATGCCTACTCTACATTATATACCATTTATGCTCCCAAAGGTGCTATGTCTTTTACAGGGGAACTAATGAGCGATAATGTCACCGTAACTACACTGGCTATCTCCGGCTCATTCACAATTGTAGATCAGCAGGCCTTTAGAGATTATACTGTAAGTTCCGGCAATACGGGCGTATATCAATTCTGGGTAGATCATTATACCTCATTATACCAGGTAAATATTGTGCTGGATAAAATTGGCCCTGCCAGTTTGGATGCCGGTTATAAAAAACAGGTGGTAGCAGAGATGAAATTTTTAAGAGCCCTGTATTATTTTAACCTGGTACAATTGTATGGCGACCTTCCACTGGTAACCACACCAATTGTAGGTGAAGAAGCTTATGCCATGAAACGCACTCCAAAAGCAGACGTATACAAACAGATCATCGATGACCTGAAAGCCGCGGCGGCAGACCTGACAGATCCCGGAAGCGAACCAGCAAAAGGAAGAGCAACTAAAGGCGCAGCAAAAAGTTTACTGGGTAAAGTATACCTTACCATGGGTGATAAAACCAATGCGGTACTCTTCTTAAAGGAAGTGGTAGATACTTACGGCAACGGTAACAAATACGACCTGTTGCCCAGCTTTACTTCTTTATGGGGTAATACCACAGCGCAAAAAAATACCAAAGAATCTATTTTTGAAATTCAGTACCTCGGCGGTGTGGGTAATCCTTACAGCCAGTTCTGGCCGGCATTTGCGCCATTTGAAAATTTTACCATTACCAAGTATGGCGGTGGTATGAATATGGTTACTGATGACCTGTATAATGAATACGAAGCCGGCGATCCAAGAAGGGATGCATCTTTCTATACCGGGTACACGAAAAATAATATCTTTATCCCGATTAAGTTCAATAAAAAATGGGTAGACCTTACCGCACCGCTTGACGGGGGAGGAGAAGCCTGCAATAACAATTTTATGGTGTTAAGGTATGCCGATGTATTATTACTGCTGTCAGAAGCTACCGGCGATCCTCAATATTTGAATAAAGTAAGGGCAAGGGCAGGACTGCCGCTTTTTGGAACTGCGGGTTATCCATCTGCAACCTATCCAACATTGGATCTTGCCATCGAACACGAGCGCCGTATGGAGTTTGCGCTGGAATACCAACGCTGGTTCGATTTAAAAAGAACCGGTCGTGCGGTAACCGTGCTTTCTGCAAAAGGAAAAGCCATTAATGCCAACAAACAGTTATTGCCGGTACCACAATATGCTTTATCACAAAATCCGAATCTTTTACCACAGAATCCTGGGTATTAACCATAATGAATAAACGATGTATTTCGGGTGAACTGCATCGTTTATTTTTTTACCGGTACAGGAAGGAAAACAATAAATTAAATAGTAAATGGTATGAACAAAAGATCAAAGCGTTTCAGGTTGCTGGCTGTGTTGGTATTGATATTACATGGATATTGTTTTTCGCAACAGGTGCAGCAATGGGGTCGTTTTGAAACCAGCTTTACTTATGCTTACCCGGGAAACCCTTTTACCGGTGTGCAGTTATCCGCCACATTCAGCAATAAGGACACCGCCTTCCTGGTAAATGGTTTTTACGATGGTAACAATAATTTTAAGATCCGTTTTATGCCGGAAAAAACCGGCAACTGGCAATACGTTACTCACAGTAATGTAAAGCAAATGCATAATAAAAAGGGATCTTTCGAATGCGTGAAAGCAACGGGTAATAATCATGGTATTGTTCGGGTAAGCGATACCTATAGTTTTAAATATGCCGATGGCAAACAATACTACCCGGTAGGCACAACCGCCTATGCCTGGAACCATATGGGTAAGGCATTGCAGCAACAAACTTTAACAACTTTAAAAAAAGCGGCTTTTAATAAACTGCGGATGTGTGTATTTCCAAAAGATTATAACCTGGTAAAAGAAGAGCCGGAGATCTATCCTTTTCTTTTCAGCAATAAAAAAAATGCGGATGGTACCACAAAAAAGGTCTGGGACCTCAATAACTTTAACCCTGATTTTTTTACAGTATTGGAAAAGCAGGTGGATGATCTGGATACATTGGGCATTGAGACCGACCTGATATTATTTCATCCTTATGATAAAGGCCGCTGGGGTTTTGATTCGTTGCCTATGGAAGTGAACCTGCAGTATATCAAATATATTATTGCACGATTAGGTTCATTTAAAAGTATTTGGTGGTCCGTTGCCAATGAATGGGACCTGGTGAAATATAAAACACATGACGAGTGGATCACTTTAACCAAAGCCGTGAAAGCTGCCGATCCTTACCATCATTTATTATCCATTCACGGTAGCACCGCTAAATATATTGAATACTGGTTACCGGAATTTACCCATGTAAGCATCCAGGACGAAGCTCCCGTAATGAATTGGGGCAGCGCAGCTATTTTGCGCAACGTGTATGATAAACCGGTTATTTATGATGAAGTAGGGTATGAAGGCAATCTGGTTTCCCGCTGGGGCAGGTATAGTGCCGAAGAAATGACTTACCTGATGTGGATGGGCATTATTGGCGGCACTTATGTTACGCATGGAGAATGTTATATGTTTAAAGATGAGAGGGATACCATATTCTGGGCAAAGGGTGGCGATTTTAAAGGCACGAGTTGGAAAAGAGCAGCCTTCCTCAGGAAGATTTTAGAAGAAGGCCCCGGACCATTGGAACCGGCTGATGTAAGCCGCGATTTTAAAACGGCAACCGCCGGATCGGGATATTATCTGATTTACTTTGGAAAAGAGCTCAATGATACCTGGACCTTCAATCTTCTTCATAAAAATGCAGGTTTCGCCCGTCCTGTACCAGGCACCAAATTTAAAGTGGACATCATCGATACCTGGGATATGACCATTACCCCGGTAAACGAAATATTTGAATTAAGTGCTGTAAATGATTACCGGATATGGGATAAAATGGCAAGGAAGATCCGCATGCCACTTAAACCCTATCTCTTACTCAGGTTAAAAAAAATTGAATAGGTCACAATTGATGTTTTGTTTACTATTTTTTGCTTTTATTTTCATTTGATGACCGCTATAAGTTATCTTTAGTCCATCAAAAAACACTAAATCTATTGCATGCTTGCAAACCAGCGGAGAGACAAAATTTTTGAACTCATCCAGGAAGATGGATCAGCCAAAGTGATCGACCTGGCTAAAATATTTAAGGTTACTGAAGTCACGATCCGGCAGGACCTGGAAAAGCTGGAAAAAGATGGTTTGGTGATCAAAGAACATGGGGGTGCATTTTTAAAGGATATTAAAGACCAGGTGCAATCTTTTTCTTTGGGGCACAAGGAAAACATTGATAAAAAAGAACTGATCGCAAAAAAAAGTATCGAGTTTATTGAGAATGGCGACAGTATTATTTTGGATTCCGGATCCACCACTACAGAAATTGCCAAACTATTGAAGGGATTTAAAAACCTTACGGTAATTACCAATGCCCTGAATATTGCCTTGATGCTGGGCGCAGAACCAGGGATTGAACTGATCGTAACAGGAGGAGAATTTAAACCGCCTACATTATCATTAACAGGACAAAAAGCTGCAGATTCTTTTAAAGGATTGAATGTGCAGAAATTATTCCTGGCTACTGCAGGTATATCGCTTAAATCGGGATTAACCTATCCCAGTATCAGCGATCTGGTAGTTAAAAAAGCAATGATTGAAGCCGCCGATACCACCTATCTCGTGGCAGATTCTACCAAAATTGGTAAAAGCGCATTTGCCAGCCTTGGCGCTTTATCATTGATCGATTATATCATAACAGATAATGACATTGAAGAAAAACATAAAGAAATATTCAAGAACAATGAAATAGAATTAATTATTGCAGGTTGATACAGCGGCATCATAACAGCAAAGGATAACCTGTTGTTACCATGTAAATACAGATCAAATCATTTCAAACATTCGTGATAGTCGACCTGGATGCGCATTCGGACGTATAAAAAATGAAAAAATATTCCATCATCATATTGTTTTTAGCTGCAGCATTTACTGTGCATGCGCAGGACACGGTTCGTTATGTAGGTACCACATTGTCCAATGTAGATTACCACCACGGCCAGTTATCGCCGGCCGTTGGTGTACACAACATACAAACCATGAGGGCCAACCGGGCAGATACCGGTACTACATCATGGACCTACAATCACCAGCCGATGCTTGCTTACTGGAATAATAAATTTTACCTGGAATATTTATGCAATCCCGTTGGTGAGCATGTTGCACCGGGACAAACAGTGTTGCAAAATTCACCGGATGGATATAACTGGAGCAAGCCCATTATCATCTTCCCCCCGTATAAAATTCCTGATGGTACTGTAAAAGAGGGAAAAAAAGATTCCGCAAAAAATACATTTGCGGTGATGCACCAGCGTATTGGATTCTATACCAGCAAAAGCAATAAATTATTCGCACTCGGGTATTATGGTATCGTACTCGGGCAAAAAGATGATCCCAACGATGGCAACGGAATTGGAAGGGTGATCAGGGAAATAAAAGCGGACGGCAATTTAGGTGCAATTTATTTTTTACGATATAACCATGGTTTCAACGAAAAAAATACTTCGTATCCATTTTATAAAACGGCAAAAGATGCAGCGTTCGTAAAAGCCTGCGAAGAAATTTTAGCAACTCCCCTGTTAATGCAACAGATGGTGGAAGAGGCGGACCGTAACGATCCTTTGATCCCTTTGCAAAAAGATTTTAAAGCTTTTAATTATTATCATTTGCCCAATGGAAATGTGGTAGGTCTCTGGAAATATGCATTAACAAGCGTTAGCAAAGATGAAGGGAAAACCTGGCAATACGGCCCGTTAAGAGCGCCGGGCTTTGTAAATGCCAATGCAAAAATATGGGGACAGAAAACCTCGGACAATAAATATGCTACGGTGTATAATCCATCAGAATTTCGGTGGCCGCTTGCCGTTAGTGTGAGTGATGATGGACTAAATTATAAAAATTTATTACTGGTGAACGGGGAGATCAGTGCATTACGTTATGGCGGTGCATATAAAAGTTATGGTCCGCAATATGTACGTGGTATACAGGAGATGGATGGAAAAGTGCCCGGAGGAAATATGTGGGTCACCTACAGTATGAATAAGGAAGATATCTGGGTAAGTGAAATTCCTGTACCGGTGAGGGATAAAGTAACAACAGCTGTAGATGATGTATTTAATGATAAGAAGGATAAGGAAGAATTGAAGGAATGGAATTTATTCAGCCCGCTTTGCTGCAAAACAGTAATTGAGAAAAAAGACAATGCAAAAGTACTGGCATTGCATGACAGCGATCCGTTTGACTATGCAAAAGCCGAACGTGTCTTTCCGGTTGCCCAAAAAATAGCCGTTGAATTTTCTGTTGTTGCACAACAAAATAATATCGGTGAATTGGAAATTGAATTGGTGAATGCAAAAGGAACACCTTGCCTGAGACTGATGCTGGATTCAACAGGAAGTATTTTAACCAAACAAGGCTATCGCAATAAATCACTGGGTAAATATAACGCCGGCGAAAAGCTCGACATAAAAATTGAGTTGAATACTGTTTCCAGGTTTTATGCGGTTACCATTAATGGCAAAACCTCCAATAATATTTGCTTTGCCCCGGTGAAAGCTGTGGAACGCATTGTTTTCAGAACAGGAGAAGTGCGCCGTTTTCCCAATGCAGATACGCCTACCGACCAGGATTATGATCTGCCCAACGCAGATGGAAAAGATAAGGAAGCGGTATATTTTATTCATTACTTAAAAACAAAATCGCTATAAAATATTATGTCAGTAAAAAGAAACAGTACGTTAGGTGTTATCATTGGCAACCGGGATTTTTTTCCTGATAAACTAGTAGGAGAAGCAAGGGGAGAAATAATCGAACTCTTTAAAAAATTAGATATCACCCCAATATTATTAAGCGATGCCGATACAAAATTAGGCGGAGTGGAAACTTTCCCCGACTCACAAAAATGCGCAGCCTTATTTAAAAAACATGCGGATGAAATTGAAGGCATCCTTGTTGTACTGCCAAATTTTGGTGATGAAAAGGGTGTTGCTGAAGCGATCAAATTATCCGGCTTAACTGTACCGGTTTTAATACAGGGTTACCCTGATGATCTGGCAAAAATGGATGTGGTGAATCGCCGTGATGCCTGGTGCGGAAAAATTTCCGTGTGCAATAATTTATACCAGTACGGGATAAAATATTCTTTGACCACTAAACATGTGGTAAGTCCGAGAGATGAATCCTTTGTAAACGACCTTAAAAATTTTACTGCGGTTTGCCGCGTGGTAAATGGGTTGCGTAAAGTTAGAATTGGTGCGGTAGGTGCAAGGCCCACTGCTTTTAACACGGTGCGTTACAGCGAAAAACTATTGCAGCGCAATGGTATTTCTGTTACCACTGTGGATCTGTCAGAAATTTTGGGTAATGCCAATAAATTAACTGCAGATGATCAGTCTGTAAAAGAAAAATTAGAGAAGATACACGCTTACACATCGGTAGGAAAAACACCCGGTGATAAATTAGTGCAGATAGCAAAGCTGGATGTAGTGCTCGCCGATTTTATGCAGGAAAATTCGTTGGATGCTACAGCGATCCAGTGCTGGACCTCCATTCAAAAAAATTATGGTTGCAATGTATGCACCAGTATGAGTATGATGAGTGAGAATATGTTGCCCAGTGCCTGCGAAGTGGATGTAACGGGTACATTGAGTATGTATGCGATGCAGCTGGCCAGCGGCTCACCGAGTGCGTTAGTAGATTGGAATAATAATTATGCAGATGATGATAGCAAATGTGTATTGTTCCATTGCGGTAACTGGGCCAAATCATTTTTACCGGATATTATGATCAGTACAGCGCCGATATTGGGAACATCCGTTGGTACAGAAAATACTTATGGTGCATTGGATGGAAGAACACCTGCGTCAGCATTGACTTATGGTCGTATCAGTACGGATGATTGTAAAGGTGTTATCAAAGCCTATGTAGGCGAAGGCGAATTGACCAATGACGTATTGAATACATTTGGTAACAGGGCTGTAGCGCAGATCAATAATTTGCAGGGTCTGATGAATTATGTATGCCGCAACGGGTTTGAACATCATGTGGTGATGAATGCGAGTAAAACGGCGGGGATACTGAAGGAATCATTTGAGAATTATTTGGGATGGGAAACGTATGTGCATTAATGGCCAATAAAAGGCAGATTTGACATGTTTATGATAATATTTTACATTGTCGTACAGGCTTTGGATAACTAGATTTGACTGTAACGAATTGCAAAAATTAACGATGTTGCCTGCAACCTGCGCCATACTATAAAATTTCTCAGCAACAGATATACTATGACTACAAAAGAACTAAAAGAGAGATCGATCACCTATCGAAAAAAAATACTCAAATATATAGTCGGCGCCAATGCAGGCCATACAGGAGGGAGTTTGTCGTGCACAGATATTTTAAATGTACTTTACAATAAAGTGCTGAACGTATCCCCTGAAAATTTCACTTCACCCGATAGGGACAGGTATATACAAAGCAAAGGACATTGCGTGGAAGCATTGTTTGTGGTTTTGGCAGATAAAGGATTTTTCCCGGAAACGGACCTGGAAACATTATGCAAATACAAATCACATTATATCGGGCATCCTACCAGGAAAGTAAAAGGAGTGGAGCAGAATACCGGCGCTTTGGGCCATGGGTTACCGATAGCAACTGGCACTGCACTCGCTGCAAAAATGGATGACAGTGATTTTAAAGTATACACTTTAATGGGCGATGGCGAAATGCCGGAAGGCAGCAACTGGGAAGCCGCATTAAGTGCGGCGCATTACAAACTCGATAATTTATGCGCCATCGTAGATAAAAATAGTTTACAGATCACCGCTGCTACAAAAGATGTGTGCAATACCGATCCGCTGGATAAAAAATGGGAAGCTTTTGGCTGGTCAGTAAAAGAAGTGAATGGTAATGATGTGGAAGCATTGCTGGCAGCGTTCAACAGTTTGCCATTTGAAAAAGGAAAACCATCAGTCATAATTGCGCATACTACAAAAGGTAAGGGCGTGAGTTATATGGAAAATCAATTGAAATGGCACCACGGCGTACCCAATAAAGAAGAATATGCATTGGCGCAAAAGGAATTGGATGATTTATTATTAACACTTTAAAAATACCGGAGACTACAATTCCTTTTTGGTATGTAGAGAGGCTTATGGCAGAGCAAAAAAATAAGAACAGTTATAAGGCTAACCTGGAAATTTTTTCAGAAACATTACAGCGTTTAGCCGTTGACGATAAAAATATTGTTGCAGTAACCAGTGACAGTCGTGGTTCAGGTAAGCTGGTCCCGTTCGGGCAAAAATTTCCGGCGCAGATTGTTGAAGTGGGCATTGCGGAACAAAATTTAGTGGGCGTTGCTGCAGGTTTAGCCTCTTGTGGCAAAAAAGTATTTGCGGTTTCGCCGGCCTGCTTTTTAACTGCACGTGCCCTGGAGCAAATCAAAAATGATGTGGCTTATTCCGATAACCCGGTAAACGTAATTGGTATAAGTGCCGGTGTAAGTTATGGTGCTTTGGGAAGTACGCATCATAGTCTGCATGATTATGCTGCATTAAGAGCGATCAATAATATAATAGTGGTTGCACCTGCCGATAATTTTGAAACCGCGCAGGCCATTGAATTGGCTGCAAAAACCAACCAACCTGTCTACCTGCGTTTTGGAAAAAAGCCAATGCCGCCGTTGAAAGCAAATAATGATGATGTATTTGTATTTGGTAAAGGAAGAATTATTTGCGAAGGCGACGATGTGGCCATTATTGCAACAGGAGAAACAGTATATCCTGCATTGGAAGCTACTGCAAAATTAAAAGAAAAAAATATAGCGGCCACGGTGATCAGTATGCATACCATCAAACCATTGGATACGGCGTTACTGGAAACCCTTGCAAAAAAATGTAAGGCAATTATAACGGTGGAGGAGCATAGCGTGTATGGGGGATTGGGAGAAGCCTGCGCTTCCTACCTGATGCAAAACAATCATCACAATAAATTTAGGATCATCGGTATTCCTGATGAATATACCGTTACCGGTTCCCAAACAGAGATCATGGATCACTATGGTATTTCGGGAAAAGGGATAGCAGACACAATTATCGAGCTGTTGGGCTAAAGCCCCAGGGAAAAACAAAAATAACAATTGAACTATATGAAAAAAATGATCAGACTTTCTTTTTTATTGGCATTGGGTTGCTGCTTTATTTTTTCTGCCTGCAATAATGCCGGCAGCGAAAAAAAGAAAGCGAAAAAAATGGCGATCGTAGTATCTACATTAAATAATCCATGGTTCGTTTTTTTGGCCCAGACAGCAGAAGCAAAAGCAAAAGCATTAGGCTACGAAACAAAGGTCTTTGATTCGCAGAATAACACCGCAACAGAAACAGATAATTTTGAAAATATACTGGTATCAGATTATTGCGCCATTTTGTTCAATCCTACAGATGCTGATGGCTCTGTGGCCAATGTGAAAAAAGCAAAGGAAGCCGGGGTACCTGTTTTTTGTATCGACAGGGAAATTAATGCGAAAGGAGTGGCGACATCACAAATATTATCGGATGGTTATGCGGGCAGCGTGGAAATTGCAAAATATTTTGTAGAACTGATGAATAAAAAAGGCACTTACGTGGAACTGTTAGGTATCACAGGTGACAATAATACGAGGGCAAGATCAGCTGGTTTTCATAGCGTGGTAGATAATTATCCTGATATTAAAATGGTAGCACAGCAAAGCGCCGATTTTGATCGCAGTAAAGGAATGGAAGTGATGGAATCAATGTTGCAGGCACACCCGGATATCACCGGGGTGTTTTGTGGAAACGATGCTATGGCGATGGGTGCCTACCAGGCATTGGTAGGAGCGGGAAAAGATAAGACGGTAAAGGTATTTGGCTTTGATGGCGCAGATGATGCCATACAGTCCATTAAAGAAAATAAACTGTCCGCAACAGGAATGCAGTTTCCAAAGATCATGGCAGAAAAAGCAGCTGAATTTGCAGATTCTTATTATAATGGCAAAAGGGATTTTCCTGAAAAGATCCCCGTTGCGGTAGAATTGGTGACTGTAAAAAATGTAGATCACTATATTGGCTTTGGCAAAAAATAAAGCATGAGCAAAAAATTGATACGATATATTATTTTGATCGCAGTAATTGGTTTGCTGGGATATAATAGCGTGTACTTTAAGAAACTGGATGCTAAAGAAATAATTACTACTGCAAACGCCAGTCCTGTTGAAGTAGCGCAGCAATTTTGGGCAAAGCAATTACCTGCTTATATGGATAGTGCTATTGAGATAAATGTTTTTTTACAAATGCTGAAAGCCAATCCTCAACAGGTAGTGGAGAAATATTCGCATACACAAGGTATTGGTAATATAACTTTTTTTTTAGTGAAAGGAGAAGGTATAATTGAAGCTGTAAATGAAGATGAGGTAATGGTTACGGTGAGAACAATTGCCGGCGAAATAAAACTACAACTGGTTACCGGTGTGTATTTTGGTAATGCGGTGAGAGATGTAACGGGAAAAATAAGCATGGGAGATTTTGCCAACACTATGGATTTTAATACGGTTTCTACTGAGTTGAATAAACAATTGCGCACAGCTGTTATTATCCCTTTTAAAACAACGGCAAAAAAAGGCAATGCGATTGCATTTACAGGTTGTATTGAAATGAATAAAGAAAAGATAGATACAACTGCCATTGCGTTATTGCCGCTTAAAATAATAAACCAATAATTTTTGCTTGTAACTAAAAACATAACAAAAAAATTTCCCGGAGTAACCGCTTTGGAAAATATTAACCTGCAAATTGATGCAGGAAAAGTTACGGCTATCATTGGGGAAAATGGAGCAGGCAAATCTACCCTGATGAAAATCTTATCAGGAGTGTATACGGATTATGAGGGGGAAATAATTTTTAAAGAAAAACCGGTACGATTTAATGGTACCGCAGCTGCGCAGGATGCAGGGATTGCTATTATTCACCAGGAATTGAATTTAATTCCATACCTGAGCATTGCAGAAAATATTTTTTTGGGAAGGGAATTAACGAATGCTTTTGGTTTGCTGGATAAAAAACAAATGCAGGTCAAAGCAAAGGAATTATTGCAAAAGCTTGCGGTAACCGTTGAGCCAACAACCTTAGTTGCTGATCTGAAAGTGGGGCAGCAACAAATGGTTGAAATAGCAAAAGCTTTATTGCTCAATGCCGACCTGATCATCATGGATGAGCCTACGTCAGCGATCACCGGGTCGGAAGTGGATGTTCTATTTAAAGTGATTGCGCACTTGCGAAAAGAAAATAAAGCTATTGTATACATCTCTCATAAATTAAATGAGCTGTTTACCATTGCAGACAACTATATTGTTTTGAGAGATGGTAAAACTATTGAGTCGGGCACCATGCAAGATATTACTCATGATGCGCTCATTAATAAAATGGTAGGTAGGGAGATTAAACCCATGCAGAAAGAAAACAACAGGACTGAAGTAAAAGAGTTATTAAGACTCGAGAATATCTGTCTTAAGCAAAAAAATAAAGCCAATAAACTGGATAACATTTCTTTTACAGTAAATAGTGGCGAGATAAAAGGCATATTTGGTTTGATGGGCGCAGGAAGAACAGAGTTGCTGGAAACAATTTTCGGGTTGCATCCTGCCCTGTCATCGGGAGAAATATTTATTGAAAATAAAACTGCGGTTATCCGCAAACCCGTAGATGCCATAAGATCCGGTATTGCCTTATTGCCCGAAGACCGCAAGAAAGATGGATTGGTACTGGGCATGGAAGTGAAAAAAAATATCAGCCTGCCCTGCCTGGAAGAAGTGGAAACAATAGGTTTATTGAGTGATAAAAAAGAAATTGCGCTGGCAAAAAGATATATTCAACAACTGGGAATTAAAACTTCTTCTGAGAAACAAATTACTAAAAATCTCAGTGGAGGTAACCAGCAAAAAATTGTATTGGCAAAATGGCTGGAGAAAAATCCCAGGATATTATTACTCGACGAACCTACACGGGGTATAGATGTAAATGCTAAAAATGAAATGTATAAATTGATGCAGGAGCTGGCTGGCAAAGGGATGGCGATCATCATGGTATCATCGGAGTTAACGGAAATATTAACTATTTCCAATAATATAATTGTAATGGCAGACGGTAAGATCACTGCGCAAATCCCCATACAGCAAGCAACTGAAGACAATATTTTAAAAGCGGCAATAGCAACCAATTAAGATGGAATTCAAACAATACAAAAATAATTTCGGTAAACTACAGTCACTGATCGCACTGTTCATCCTTTGTATCGTATTTGGATTATTGTCCGACAAATTCTTTACCACATCTAACGGGCTAAATGTAATGCGGCAGATATCAGTGAATATCTGCATTGCTGTAGGCATGACGCTGATCATTCTTACCGCAGGTATTGATCTGTCGGTAGGTTCAGTATTGGCCTTATGCGGAGCAATTACCGCCGGACTGTTAAAACATGGCCTGTCATTTCCTTCCATGAATTTATTTGTAGGCTTCACTATCCTGGGCGCCATCCTCGCAGGTATTTTGATCGGTGCATTGTTGGGTTTTTTCAATGGCTTTGTGATCACAAAATTTAAAGTGCCGCCATTTGTTGCAACACTGGCCATGTTAACTATTGCGAGAGGATTAACTATGTTATACAGTAATGGTTTCCCGATCAGTTCATTTGGGGAGGCATTTACTTTTATAGGTGGCGGATGGTTTTTGGGGCTACCCGTTCCTGTATGGATCGCAGCAATTGTAGTTATCGCAGCCATCCTGGTTACCAAAAAAATAAAACTAGGCCGTTATATCTATGCCATTGGGGGTAATGAAAGTGCAGCCAGGCTTTCTGGAATTAATATCAGCAGGGTAAAAATTATCGTGTATACTATTGCGGGAGCATTGGCTGCGGTGGGTGGCATCATTGTTACTGCAAGGCTCAATTCGGCGCAACCGAATGCCGGTACCAGTTACGAACTGGATGCTATTGCAGCGGTGGTAATTGGCGGCACTTCATTAAGTGGCGGCCGGGGAAGTATCTGGGGTACGGTACTCGGTGCCGTTATTATTGGGGTACTCAATAATGGGTTGGTATTACTGGATGTTTCTCCCTTCTGGCAACAGGTGGTAAAAGGCGGGGTAATATTGCTGGCGGTGATTATTGATAAAATGAATACAAAGAATGAATGATGAATTGCCCTGGTCTCCAGGCCGGGGAATAAAAAAATGAATAACGAGAAATACATATTAGCCATCGACCAGGGTACCAGTTCTACCAAAGTACTGGTATTTGATGAAACCGGCCAGGTGGTTGCTAAAGGAGCAGAAGAATTGCACAGCCATTATCTGAACAATGGTTTTGTAGAACAGGATGCAGAAGAAATTTTTAAAAATGTATTGGCCGCAGTGAGAAAATGCCTGGATGATTTTAAAGGAAAAGGACATTCTATAAATGATATCATTTCCATTGGCATCTCCAATCAAAGAGAAACATTTGTACTGTGGAACAAAAATGGCCAGCCTTTTTATAACGCAGTGGTATGGCAATGCAAACGTTCTGTAAATATATGTGAGCAATTAAAACAAAAAGGCCTTGGCCCTGTCATTAATCAAAAGACAGGATTGGTCATCGATCCTTATTTCTCCGCTACCAAACTGGTATGGTTAGTTGAAAATAATAGTACCATAAAAGAAGCCGTTGAAAACGGCGATGCCTTGTTTGGCACGATTGATACCTGGCTATTGTATAAACTTACTAATGGCAAACAATATTTAACAGATCATACCAATGCCTCACGCACAATGTTTTTTAATTTGCATGAGCTGCAATGGGATGATGACTTGATTGATGCATTTGGTTTAACAGGTATTCAGTTGCCGGAAATAAAAGCATCTGCCGCTTTTTTTGGTGAGACGGATTGTAATAGACTTTTCCCACATCCTGTACCCGTTACCGCAATGATCGGCGATTCGCATGCTGCAGCATTTGGGGAAGGTTGTTTTGAAAAAGGAACTGCTAAAGCTACCATGGGTACGGGATGCAGTATTTTAATGAATATCGGCGATCAGCCTGTACAATCCACCAATGGCATGGTAACCACCATCTGCTGGAGTATTGAAGGAAGGGTGGATTATGCATTGGAAGGGGTTATCGTTAGTTGCGGCGCAACCATTGAATGGCTGAAAAATGAATTGCAGCTATTTAATGACAGTGCAGCTACCGCAGTAATAGCGAATGCTGTTGCCAATAACGGTGGCGTATACCTGGTTCCTGCATTCAGCGGATTAGGTTCGCCGCATTGGGATATGGAACGCAAAGCATCTTTAACGGGGATGAGCTTTGGCACTACAAAAAACCATTTGGTACGTGCCGCGCTGGAATCTATTCCATACCAGGTCAAGGATGTAATTGTAGCGATGGAAAAAGATGCGGGACTGTCATTAAAAGCATTGATGGCGAACGGGGGTATAAGCGCCAATCCATTTGTCATGCAGTTCCTGGCGGACCTGCTGCAAAAAAGTATCAGCACCATTGCTACTCCTGATGTATCCGCATTGGGTGCAGCCTATCTTTCAGGATTAAGTGCCGGCTTGTATAATAGTATTGAAGCGATACAACAATTAAATAGCAGTAAAAGATACCATCAACCTTCAGCAGTAACAACTATTGTAAATGAAGGGTATGAAGGCTGGCAAAAAACAATTAAAAATCATTCTGTAGTTTGAAAAAATATTTCATTATAGCAGCGGCAATCCTGGTAACAACCGTACTGCAGGCGCAACAGCCTTTTGTATTAAAAGCCTCCCGCTATAAACATTATGTGGATCATTTCAATACAATGGAGGATGAGAATATAAAGCAAGCCATCCCCAATGATAGTGCATGGGACTGGATGCAAAAAAATATTCCGCTATTTGAATGCCCGCAACAAAATTTTGAAGAATTATTTTATTATCGCTGGTGGACATTGCGCAAGCATATCAAACAAACTGAACAGGGATTTGTGTTCACCGAATTTTTAGTACCACGGTCGTATGCCGATAAATACAATTTGATATCAAGTGCATTGGGGCATCATATGTATGAGTCGAGATGGCTGCATGATAAAAGATACATGGATGATAATGTGAGAATATGGTTTCGGGGTAATGAGGGTAAAGCGATGAAACGCCTGCGTTTTTATAGCGGATGGAATGAAGATGCCATATATAACCGATACCTGGTGAATGGGGATAAAGATTTTATGATTGATCTGTTACCCGAAATGGAAGCAGATTATGCTGCGTGGGAGCAGGAAAAAAAATTACCTAATGGTTTGTTTTGGCAATATGATGTAAGAGATGCAATGGAGGAAACGATTAGCGGCGGACGTAAAGAAAAAAATCCCCGGCCATCAATAAACAGCTATATGTTTGGTAATGCCTGGGCGCTTGTGTTCATATGTAATGCGGCAGGCAAGCCGGCATTGTCAGGGAAATACCTGAAAAAAGCAGACTCTATCAGGTTGCTTACGCAAAAACAACTATGGAACAGCAACCACGAATTCTTTGAAGTGAGAAAGGAGCAGGGAGATACACTATCCAACGTAAGAGAAGAAATTGGTTTTATTCCATGGTATTTCAATATGCCCGACGTTAAATTTAATTCGGCATGGAAAGCCGTAGCGGACAGTAAAACATTTTGTGCGCCTTACGGTATTACAACTGCAGATAGAAGTCATCCTCTATTCCGCACACACGGTTGCTGCAAATGCGAATGGGATGGCGCGGTATGGCCATTTGCTACTTCGCAAACACTCACGGCAATGGCTAACTTTTTAAATAACTATACACAGGCATATGTATCCAATACTGATTACTTTAACCAGCTGGAAACACTCGTCAAATCGCAGTACGTAAATGGCAAGCCGTATATCGGCGAATACCTGGATGAAAAAACGGGCGTATGGTTGAAAGGGGAAGAACGTAGCCGCTATTATAATCATTCTACTTTTAATGACCTGGTCATTACCGGACTGGTAGGATTACGACCAAGAGCTGATGATATCATCGAAGTAAATCCTTTATTACCTGCCAATAAATGGGATTGGTTTTGCCTGGATAATATTTTGTATCATGGAAAAACAATCACGATCATCTGGGATAAAAAAGGTACGAAATATAAAAAAGGCAAAGGATTAAGCATCTGGGTAGAGGGAAAAAAAATTGCATCAAATAGTAAACTTGGAAAAGTGACCGGTAAATATAAATGAGCGCAATAAAAAAAATAGTATGGCTACCATTAGTATTATTGGGTTGCATTAATGCTGCCGCGCAATTATCCGTGCCCAAAATAATCGCTCATAATATGGTATTGCAACGTGGCCAGCCTGTACCAATCTGGGGCGTTGCAAAAGCCGGCGATGCAGTTACCGTTACATTCAATAAACAAAAAAAAACAACTGTAGCAGATAACGCAGGCAACTGGGAGGTTGTGCTGGATGCTATGGCTGCCGCTGCAATCCCTCAATCTTTAGTCATCAAAACAGCAACCAATAGTATTGTCCTGGATAATATTTTGGTGGGCGAAGTATGGTTATGTTCCGGTCAATCCAACATGGAATATACCATGCGTAAAAACAGCAAGGTAATAATGCCGGATAGTATTACCAACTGGCCGGTAAATGAATTACAGACTGCACACAATAAAAATATCCGCATCTTTTTAGTGGATAGAAAAAAGATGAAGCCGGATCCTGCTCATGCCGGCTGGGAAATAGCTGAGGATTCTGCTTTACGTTTATTTTCTGCAGCAGGTTATTTCTTTGCGAAAAAAATATTCGAAGAACTGCAGGTTCCCGTTGGCGTTATTGCTTCATCAATACCGGGTAGCAGGATTGAGCCATGGATGCCCAGGGAAGCATTTACTGCGTTGCCTTTTTTCAACGATCAAACAGATTCCACACATAAAATAGATGGCGACCCAGGTAAGTTTTATGAAACAATGATCGCGCCGTTGGCACCATTTGCCATGAAAGGCTTTTTGTGGTACCAGGGAGAATCAAATTGTTTTTTAGGGGAGCGTTTGCAGTATGCGTATAAAATGAAAGCATTGATCGGGCAATGGAGAAAACTATGGAACAATAATGCCATGCCATTTTATTATGTGCAGATCGCTCCCTATGCTTATTCCAAACAAAAAGGCCAGGTAAGTTACACCGAAGAAAGCCTGCCGGAATTCTGGGAAGCACAGGCATTGGCGTTAAAAATTCCTCACACGGCAATGGCAGGAACAACGGACCTTAATTTTAAACTGGATGACCTGCATCCACATTATAAATGGGAAATCGGGAAACGGCTGGCATTATGTGCACTGGCCAATACTTATGGAAGAAAGGATATTGTACCAATGGGGCCGATGTATCAAAGCATGAACCTGCAGGAAAATAAAATTATAATTGATTTTAAATACAGCGGTAGTGGATTGGTAAGTAAAGATGGTCAACCTTTAAAAGATTTTACTATAGCCGCCGCGGACGGTAAATTTTCTCCTGCTATTGCCGTCTTAAAAAACAATAAAGTAGAAGTGAATGCGCCTGGTATTTTAAAACCGGTTGCAGTACGGTTTAACTGGAATGAAAAGGGGCAGCCTAACCTGTATAACAAAGAAGGATTACCGGCTTTGCCTTTTAGAACGGATAATCCATTGAACGAAAAATTTGACAATTGATGTATCGTAATTTGAAGAAAATAGTATTGGTAATGGCATTATTGTTTCCTTTGGCAGTATGGGGCCAGCAAACGGAGATAAAATATTTATCGGGTACCGGGAGCGATCATACAGTGAACTGGCAATTTTTTTGCACAGCAGGAATGAATGCCAACAAATGGACAACAATTGCCGTACCCTCCTGTTGGGAAGTACAGGGTTTTGGAAAATACGATTACGGTTTTGCAAAAGATAGTATAAGAGGGAAAGAACAGGGTTTGTATAAATATGAATTTGATGTTTCGCCATCCTGGAAAAATAAAACAGTGAATATTGTTTTCGAAGGTGTAATGACTGATGCTGAAGTAAAAGTGAATGGCAAATCAGCAGGTGAAATTCACCAGGGGGCTTTTTATGCTTTTAAATATAATATCAGTGCTTTATTAAATTATGGTTCAAAAAATTTACTGGAAGTAACAGTTGCAAAACATTCGGCCAACCAATCGGTGAATGAAGCTGAACGTAAAGCAGATTTCTGGATCTTTGGCGGCATATTCAGGCCCGTATTTTTAGAAGTCTTACCTGAATCTCATATAGAAAATATAGCCGTTGATGCAAAAGCTGATGGATCATTCCAGGCTGTTTGTGCTATTGGATCCGGTGCCGATAGAGCTATCCTGGAAATATTTAATTCAGCTGGTATTTCAATCGAAAGAATTACAGGGCAAGGCAGCAAAGAGGGCTGGGATCCTCGAAGCGCCAAGGATATTGAATTTTATTCATTTAGATTTAAAAAAACAATCCTTAATCCCCAAAAATGGACCCCGGAAACCCCTGATTTGTATAAGGCAGTCGTAACGATTTTTAGACAAAACAAACCTCTTCATGTAATCACACAAAAATTTGGCTTTAGAACTGTTGAGGTAAAACAGCGGGACGGCATATATGTAAATGGAGTTAAAGTAAAAATGAAAGGCGTTAACCGCCATTCATTCCGTCCGGAAACAGGTAGAACAATGAGCAAACAAAACAGTATAGAAGATGTATTGCTGATGAAGAGCATGAACATGAACGCTGTGCGTATGAGCCACTATCCGCCTGATGGACATTTTTTAGAGGTATGCGATTCAATGGGTTTATTTGTGATGGATGAACTGGCGGGCTGGCACGGTAACTATGACACGAAAACAGGAACAAAGTTGCTGAAGGAAATGATTGATCATGATGTTAATCATCCATCTATCATTTTATGGAGCAACGGTAATGAAGGTGGACATAACCTGGAACTCGATACTTTATTTACCCAATACGATATTCAAAAAAGACCTGTTGTACATCCCTGGCAATTATTTGGAGGTATAGAAACACAGCATTACCGCGAATACAATTATGGTATCGGTAACTATGAAAATGGTAAAGAGATCGTAATGCCAACAGAGTTTTTGCATGGCCAGTTTGATGGCGGTCATGGTGCAGGCCTGGAGGATTATTGGGAGAAGATGTGGCAGGATCCATTAAGTGCAGGGGGATTTTTATGGGACTTCGCAGATAATGGGGTAGTGAGAAAAGATAAAAAGGATTCGCTGGATACGGATAAACATCGTGCAGCAGATGGAATATTAGGACCGCATTTAGAGAAGGAAGGTAGTTATTATGCGATTAAAGAAATATGGAGCCCGGTACATTTTGAGCGAAAGGAAATTACACCGGACTTTGACGGTACTTTACATATTGAGAACCGGTTTCATTTTGCCAATTTAAAGGAATGTAGTTTTTCGTACAGTTTTAAAGTGGTTACCATGCCGTATGATCCGGAAAAAAAAGGAACTATTGTTGCACCGGATATTAAACCAGGCAGTAAAGGCACTATAAAAATTAACCTGCCTGCAGACTGGAAAAATTATTACGCCTTATTTGTTACAGTAAAAGATAAATACGGCAAAGAGCTACTCACTAAAAGTTTCACCATTCTGCGACCAGGTTACCTGCAACAAATACTGGAAGATGCTGAAGGGAAACCAGCACCGGTACTAACACAAACGGATAGCCTTTTCAATATAAAGACAAATGGTTTAGAAATCAGCATTCATAAACGTACCGGGTTATTAACTGCAGTCAAAAATGAAAAAGGCATTATCCCATTTAATAATGGCCCGGTGATACAGGAAGGACAAAATAACTTCAGTGCGTTTACTGCTAAGCAACAGGAAAAAAATATAATAATTAGTTCTGTATTTGATAAAAAAGAACATTGCAATACTCTGGAATGGATCATATTCCCGACAGGAGTAATAAAAATGGAAATCCATTATTTTCCGGCAGCTTATTTCACTTCCTATGTGGGGGTAAATTTTTCTTATCCTGAGCAAAAAATTAAAAAGGTTAATTATTTAGGTGATGGTCCTTACCGCGTTTGGAAGAATCGTATGAAAGGAACACAGTTTGGAGTATGGGAGAAAATATACAATAACTCTGAAACCGGCGAAGCACCATGGAATTACCCGGAATTTAAAGGATATTATTCCAATTTGTATTGGGCCGTATTTCACGGAGAAGACCACCGGTTTACTGTAACAGCAGCAACGGAAAATATTTTCCTGCGCCTGTTTACACCGGCATGGAAAACAGACCAATGGCATAATTACGAACCGCTGTTTCCTTCAGGAGATATTTCTTTTATGCAGGGCATCAGTAGTATTGGTACTAAAACGCAGCGCAACGAAACTACCGGGCCAATGGGAATGAAGAATATTTTTTATGATTATGAAAAAGACCCGGCAAGGGCGTTGAAAATGGTTTTGTATTTTGAATTTAATAAATAACAAATGAAAATACAGTTGCTGATTGGCTTTTTACTTACTGTAACGGTATCTGTTGCACAGATTAATATTAAAAACCTGCGTTGCGAAATGCTGGTCAATCCATTAGGTATAGACGTAGCTCAGCCACGGTTTAGCTGGCAATTGGAAAGTGCCCAAAAGAATGTGGTGCAAACTTCTTATCAACTTATAGTAAGCAGCTCCGAACAAAAATTAAAAGCCAATGATGGGGATGTATGGAGCTCTGCAACAATAAACGATAATAAATCTTTATTGATCAATTATGGAGGGCGGCAACCATTACGATCAGCTACTACATATTTCTGGAAGGTAAGGGTGATTACTAATAAAGGAGAAGCTTTCAGCAATGAAAATGCTTTTTTTTCTACGGGCCTATTACAGCCCAACGACTGGAAGGCGAGATGGATCGGGTATGATAAAGCATCAGCATGGGATAGTATAACGCAATGGTCAAGGTTATCTGCCAGGTATTTAAGAAAAGAATTTGTAAATGCCAACGAAGTAAAAAGGGCGACGGTTTATATTGCCGGCCTCGGTATGTATGAATTATACATCAATGGAAAAAAGATCGGCGACCAGGTATTGGCGCCTAATCCAACCGATTACCGCAAATCTTTTTTTTACAATACGCATGATGTGACAAAGGAAATTAAGAAGGGCAATAATGCCATTGCAACAATCCTGGGTAATGGCAGGTTTTTTACCATGCGGCAGAATTACAAAACGCAAAAGCATAACACGTTCGGTTATCCCAAATTATTATTGCAACTGGAAATTGAGTATGCCAATGGTACAGTAAAGACAATTACCAGTGATGAAAGCTGGAAATTAAATGTTGACGGACCTATAAGAACCAATAACGAATACGATGGTGAAGAGTACGATGCGACAAAAGAATTTATAGGCTGGGCCAACGCAGCCTTTAACGATAGTAAATGGATAAAGCCAGAATTGGTGGAACCACCTAAGGGAAAAATTACGGCGCAATTCTCCGAACCGATGAAAGTGAAACAGGTAATTAAACCCATATCGATAAAAAGCATTGGTGCAGGAAAATATATACTGGATATGGGACAGAATTTTGCAGGATGGCTCAAATTGCAAAACATAAAAGGGAAACGGGGAGAAAAAATAATCCTTCGTTTTGCAGAAAGTCTTAAAGCGGATGGATCAATATTTACGGCTAACTTAAGAGACGCCAAAGTAACAGACATCTATACACTGAAAGGAAACGGAGTGGAAACGTGGCGACCTGCTTTTGTGTATCATGGTTTTCGGTTTGTAGAAGTGAGCGGTTTTTCCGCAATCCCATCCATCGATAATTTTGAAGGAGAATTGGTATATGATGATCTTGAAACAACAGGGTCATTCCAGTCATCTGATGCAACATTAAATGCCATATACAAAAATGCATGGTGGGGCATTGCCTCTAATTATAAAGGGATGCCTGTTGATTGCCCGCAACGTAATGAACGACAGCCCTGGTTGGGCGACAGGGTGATTGGAGCACAAGGCGAAAGTTTTATGTTTAACAATGCCAATCTCTATGCAAAATGGATGGATGATATAGAACAATCACAAACAGCCGAAGGCGCCATACCCGATGTGGCACCTGCATTCTGGAATTATTATTCGGATGATGTTACATGGCCTGCTGCCTTTATTACCATCAGCAATAATTTGTACAACCAGTTTGGGGATATAAAACCTATTCAGAAGAATTATGCCGCCATGAAAAAATGGATGCAATACATGCAGGACAAATACATGAAAGACTATATCATCACGAAAGATAAATATGGCGATTGGTGTGTGCCACCTGAAAATCTTGAACTGATCCACGCAAAAGATAGTAGCAGGTTAACGGATGGAAAACTAATAGCCAGCGCTTATTATTACAAACTACTTTCCTATATGCAGCGTTTTGCAAAATTAACCGGCAATGTTGCGGATATTAAAGAGTATACCCTGCTCGCTGAAAAAATGAGTATTGCCTTTCAAAATAAATTTTATAATCCACAACAGCATTATTACGCTAACAATACCATTACGGCAAATTTGTTGCCATTGTATTTTGGTATTTGTCCGGATTCATTGAAAGAAAAAGTGTTTGAAAATATCTACCACAAAATTCACGTAGAAAGTAATGACCACATCAGTACAGGTTTAATTGGTACGCAGTATTTAATGCGGGGCTTAACGGAGTATGGCAATACAGACCTTGCTTTTAAACTGGCCAGCAATACTACCTATCCAAGTTATGGTTATATGATCGCCAATGGCGCCACTACTATCTGGGAGTTATGGAATGGAAATACGGCGGATCCGAATATGAATAGTCAGAATCATGTAATGATGCTGGGCGACCTGTTGACCTGGTACTATGAAAACCTGGCGGGAATAAGAACAGATAAAACAGAAGTGGGGTTCAAAAAGATAATTATGAAGCCAACCCTGCCGGCTGGATTACAATTTATAAATGTATCTTATAAAAGTGCATACGGTTTAATTAAGAGTAACTGGAAAAAGAATGGTAACATGCTGGAATGGAATATTACCATTCCGGCGAACAGTTCTGCGAAAATATTTATTCCTGCATTATCGCGTGATGATGTAGCAGAAGGAGGTGGACCCTTATCTCTTAACGAAGACATAAAGATAAGCGGATGGAAAGATAGCATACTAACAGTGGAAGTACCAAGTGGTAATTATCAATTCAAGTCAATAGTAAAATAAAAATGAAAATTTTTAAAAGCATTCTTGTTGTTATCCTGGTAACTATAGTAACCAAACGGGTAACAGCACAAATAGACACAGCGCTTGAAAAAAAAGCAAGGGAGTGGACTGCTGCATTACAATTAAATAATAACGCCAAAGCTCAAAAAGTTCATGATGCCATTCTTATACATCTTACAGCAGTGAGGGATTGGCATAACAACAATCCATTCACGATGGTGCCCGAAGGCATTGATCCTGCTACCGGAAATAAATTATCTGAACTGGACAGGCAGGTAATTATTTGTTCTGCCAAACCCAAATCTGTTCATGAGAATTTAATGGCAGTTCTAGAAACTGAATTGGATACTGTGCAGGTAGAAACTATTCTTGACAAATACACTATTGGCAAAGTTGTTTTTACATTAAATGGTTACAGGTCGATAGTTCCTGATCTTACCCCCAAAGAAGAAACAGAGATCCTTAAAAGTTTAAAACAGGCAAGAGAACAGGCGATAGATTATAAAAGTATCAGGGAAATATCTGCCATATTTGAAATATACAAAACCAAATGCGAACAGTATTTGAATAATAACGGCCGCAACTGGCGGCAATTATTTAAAACTTATGTAGACAAGGTTAAAGCCGGTAAAGAAGCCGCTAAAAAACAACAATAAAAATTGTATCATGAAATATAAGTTATTGGTCGCTGTGTTATTCTTCTTTTGTGTTGCAGGTAGTGTTGCGCAAAAAAAATGGACAAACGGAATAATGGTAGACGAATTTATTTTTGATACGGCGTCCTTTCCTCAAAGCCACGCCAGTACTATTGCAGAAACTCCGGCAGGGTTGATCGCTGCCTGGTTTGGCGGTACCAAAGAAGGCAATAAGGATGTTTGCATCTGGACAAGTCATTTGATAAATAATAAATGGACGGCGCCGGCAAAAGTGGCTGAAGGAATTATTAATGATACTACAAGGTACGCCTGTTACAACCCGGTGTTGTATTATGCCAACAATGGGGAGTTGTTGTTATTTTATAAGATCGGGCCTAACGTTGCCGGCTGGACGGGTTGGATGATGCGCAGCACAGACAATGGAAAGACCTGGAGTAAAAGGGAAGCATTGCCGGATGGTATCCTGGGGCCGATCAAAAATAAACCTGTTTTAGTTAATGGGGTATTGCTTTGTCCTTCCAGTACAGAAAAAAATGGCTGGAAAGCACATATTGAATATACTGCTGATTATGGAAGAACCTGGACTAAAAGTGCTGATATCAATGACAGTAAAGTTCTTGAAGCGATCCAGCCAAGTATATTGCAATACAAGGACGGGCGTTTACAGATACTCTGCCGAAGCCGCAATACTACACTTAATGAAAGCTGGAGTAATGATGGCGGTAAAACCTGGAGCGAAATGAAAGCTTCTGCATTGCCCAACAATAATTCTGGTACCGATGCCGTAACCTTAAAAGATGGAAGACAATTGCTGGTTTATAACCATTTACTACCCGACTCCAACTGGGTAAAAGGCAAGGGGCCACGCACCCCACTTAATGTAGCCGTTTCCAAAGATGGAAAAAAATGGTATGCTGCATTGATACTGGAAGATTCTCCCATCAGCCAGTATTCTTATCCTTCAGTGATACAAAGTAAAGATGGTATGGTGCATATCGTATACACGTGGAGGAGAGAGAAAATAAAATATGTAAAAGTTGATCCTTCTAAATTAAAATTGAAGGAGATCAAAAATAAACAATGGCCCGGAGCAACCAGGGTTGTGCTTAAGCCCTCGGATGACTAGGCTTCACGCAAAACTGCTAATTGGATAAAACAGGGGCCTAAGTGTATTTTCTTTTGCTTCTTTGCTCCTTTGCCTCTTTGCGTGAAAATTAAAAAATAACGATGAACAACTTGCCTCTAATTGATATTGCGATTATTGTGGTGTACCTGCTGGCGATGCTGGCCATTGGTTTTTATTTTTCCAAACGCAATAAAAATTCCGAACAATTTACCAAGGCCTCAGGGAAAATTCCCGGATGGGCAATCGGTTTGTCTATTTACGCTACATTTTTAAGCAGTAATACTTTTTTGGGTAATCCGGGTAAAGCATTTGGAAGCAACTGGAATGTTTTTGTATTCAGTATTTCTATGCCATTAGCTGCATGGGTAGCTACAAAATATTTTGTACCGTTCTATAGAAAAACAGGAGAAATATCTGCCTATACCAATTTGGAAAAACGTTTCGGTTCCTGGGCAAGAACCTATGCCGTGGTTTGTTTTTTACTCACGCAGTTTGCAAGAATGGGTACGATATTTTTCGGGATGGCATTGAGCTTACAGGCATTGACAGGTTTTTCTATGCAAAGCATTATGATCGTAATGGGATTGTGCATCATTATTTATACGGTGCTGGGAGGAATGGAAGCAGTGATATGGACAGAAGTAGCGCAGGGAATTATTAAAACATTGGGTGCATTACTGATCCTGTACCTGGTGATTAAACAGATCCCGGGAGGGTTCAGTAAAGTAATTGAAATAGCAAAAGCAGACAATAAATTCAGCCTGGGAAGTGCATCATTCAATTTTACGCAACCTACATTCTGGGTCGTGTTGTTGTATGGATTTTTTATTAATCTCAATAATTTTGGTATGGACCAGAATTATATCCAACGCTATCACACAGCCGTATCCGAAAAGCAGGCATCAAAATCGGTATGGCTTTGTGTAGCCATGTATGTACCCGTATCCTTATTATTTGTGATCATCGGTACTTCACTGTATTCATTTTATCAACTGCAACCAGGTTTAATAGATCCTGTAAAAATTAAAATGGCTGCAGAAAGACTGGGCGCTTTGGCAACACCCGAACAGGTACAGCAACTGGCGGCTACATTGCAACCTGCAGATTATGCCGATAAAGTATTGCCTTATTTTATGGTTACCAAAGTGCCCACAGGGTTATTGGGTTTGCTTGTGGCGGCTATTTTATCCGCAGCAATGAGTACCATCAGCAGCAATATGAATGCGAGTGCTACCGTGTTTACCATGGATATTTATAAAAAATATTTTAAACCTAACGTGACAGATAAGCAACAGTTATTTTCCCTGCATATGGCAACCGTTGTTTTCGGGTTGATCGGTTTAGGTGCAGGTCTTGCGATGATCGGAGCGAAAAGTTTACTGGATACCTGGTGGAAACTCTCAGGCATTTTTGCAGGCGGTATGCTCGGCTTATTTTTATTGGGACTGATCAGTAAACAAACCAAAAATGCAGCCGCGGTAACAGCAACTATTATTGGTGTACTGGTTATTTTGTGGATGACCTTCAGTGATAATATTGGTGCCGAATATAGTTTTGTAAAAAACAGTTTGCATAGTAATATGATCATTGTTGTAGGCACACTAACGATATTTTTAACAGGAATTATAATTACATGGTTCAAAAAGAAGAACATGCCTGCTCCACCCCAGTAGGGCAGCGGCGATAAACAGTAAAATTGTACAGTATATTAGTAGTATAATACATTTTTATTGCCGCCGGAATATTGAATTTTATAGAGGATATTAAATGATATTGCTATGACTGAAAAGAAATTTGTTCCGGTGATGATCACACCGTTCAACCTGAAAGCAAAAGTAGACCTGGATGTGGTAAGTAACCTCATCGATTTTTACCTGGCCGCAGGCGTAAAAGGATTTTTCGCCAACTGCCTCAGCAGCGAAATGTATAGCATCACTGAAGATGAACGGCTGGAACTGACACAGCATATTGTACGTTATGTAAATGGTCGTGTACCTGTGGTAGCAACGGGGTCATTTGGTTTAACCGTTAACGATAAAGCAGAATTTACTAAAAAGATATATGATACCGGCATTGATGCGGTGATACTGATCACCGGTCATTATGCCAACGTGGAAGACAGTGATGATATTTTACTGAAGAATTTTGAACGCATGTTCAAAATTACCGGTAACATACCATTAGGCATGTACGAATGCCCGGCACCTTATAAAAGAATTATTGGTCCTGATGTTTTTAAAACCTTGTTATCTGCCAACCGGTTGGTGTACCATAAGGATACGTCTATTGACCTGGAAAAAGTAAAAGCCAAACTGGACATTGTAAAAGAAACAAAAAACAACCTGGAGTTTTATGACGCCCATTCTCCCAATGCCATGTATAGTTTGCAAATGGGTGCCAAGGGAATGTCATCCATAAGCGGAAACTTTTATCCGGAAATATTGGTGTGGATGGTGAATAATGCCAATGATCCTGCAAAGCAGGAGGAAGTGAAATGGCTGCAGGCAGAAATAAGCCGTGTAGATCCATTGATACACATCGCTTATCCAATGAGTGCGAAATATTTTTTACGGAAAAGAGGATTACCTGTTAGAACGATCAGCAGGGCAACTGCCTTGGAATTAACACCGGAACAAAAGAAAACACTGGATGATATTCATGAAAGTTTTAAAACCTGGTGCGCTAAATTAAAAATTAAACCCGTTGACGTGGAGCAATTGATGTTGCCGAAATATCCATTGGATGCGGCGATATAGTGGAGAATGGGCAATGGTGAATAGTGAATGGTAAATGAGGCCTGAATTGCCCTGGGCTTCAGCTTGGGGATAAAATAAATACTAAGCAGGGCTTTAGCACATTATATTTTAGATAGAGCACAATAAAATGAACCAACGATTGCAGATCATATTTCCCGGAAAATTAATTTTCGGAAATGGCAGTTTATCTCAGCTGGCAGACGAAGTGCTGCAGTTAAAACCATCAAAAGTTTTTATTGCTACGATTGCTCCTTTAAAAGATGCGATTGCGCCATTTACAGCGGCATTAAAAAATAATAATGTAGAAGTATTGATTGATACATCCATTGTTCAGGAGCCCTCTTTTGCTGATTTTGAAAAATTGATGCAAACAGTAACACCGTTTGATCCTGGTATCGTGATAGGTATTGGAGGCGGTAGTGTGCTGGATGTGGCTAAACTGGTTGCCGCACAATTGGGCAACGAACAACAGTTAAAAGATTATGTGGGTATTGGATTATTAAAAGGAAGGAAAAGGAAATTGATCTGCGTACCTGCTACCAGTGGTACCGGTAGCGAAGTATCTCCCAATGCAATTTTGGTAGATGATGAAAACCAGAAGAAAGGAATTATCAGTCCTTTTTTAGTGCCTGATATTGTATATGTTGATCCTTTGCTTACCTTAAGCGTTCCACCTGCCATAACAGCCGCAACAGGATTAGATGCACTAACACATTGCCTGGAAGCCTACACGAATAAGTTTGCGCAACCCTTCATTGATATGTATGCCTATGAAGGCATGCGTTTGATCGCAGCAAATATCGAAGCAGCGGTAAAAGATGGCAATAATATTGAAGCAAGAGAAAAAGTGGCGATGGGAAGTCTGTTGGGCGGATTTTGTTTAGGCCCTGTAAATACGGCCGGCGTACATGCATTGAGTTATCCATTGGGCAGTATGTTTCATCTGGCTCATGGTTTATCCAATGCTTTACTATTGCCTTATGTAATGCAGTTTAATATTCCGGCTGCAGTTCACCGTTATGCTGATGTGGCTATAGCACTGGGTTGCGAACGGCAAACTAATGATACGGCAACTGCCTATGCCGGAGTACAAAAGATAAGGGAATTGGTAAAAGCCTGCGGTATTCCCTCCACTTTAAAAGAAGTGAATGTACCGGAATCGGCTATCCCGCAAATGGCGACAGATGCGTTGAAGATACAACGGTTGTTAAAAAATAATCCGAGGGAAATTACCCAACAGGATGCAATAGCTATTTATAAAGCAGCATATTAAAATGAGCACAGGAAAGAAATACAATGGGGTGATCGTGCCGGCAGTAACACCACTTACCCAAAAATTACAACTGGATGCGGTTGCCGTGGAAAAAATATTCAATTCTTTTTACCAACATAATATAGAGCCTTTTATTTTAGGTACCACAGGGGAAGCAGCTTCGTTGCCAACATCCGTAAAAAAAGATTATGTACTGGCAGCGGAACAAAATAAAAGAATGGGTACGCTACTGTATGCAGGAATTAGTTCGAATGTATTAACAGAAAGTATTGAATTTGCTGCTTATTGCTGTTTACATGCGGTAGATGTAGTAGTGGCTACCTTACCTTCTTACTATGCGCTTACCGAAAAACAAATGTTGCAATATTTTACAGCGTTGGCAGATAATATTACATTGCCTGTGTTCATATATAATATTCCAGCCACTACACATATGAGTATACCGTTGACAGTAATTGATGAGTTAAGTCAGCATAAAAATATTGTAGGAATAAAAGACAGCGAACGCAGTGAAGAAAGAATGCAGCAATCATTACAGCTATGGAAACACAGGGAAGATTTTCATTACATACTGGGCTGGGCAGCAAAAAGCGCGGATGCGTTATTGTTGGGTGCAGATGGATTAGTGCCCAGTACCGGGAACCTGCATCCTGAAATATATTCGGAAATGCTGGCGGCATTTCAAACGGGTAATAAAGAAAGACTCTACGCCATGCAAAAACTCAGTGACGAATACGGCGCTTTGTATCAAAGCAACCGCAGCCTGGGAGAAAGCCTGCTGGAACTAAAAATATTAATGAATAAAAAAGGATGGTGCGAAGCAGTTGTAATGCCGCCTTTATAATACATAACAAAAATGAATAAAGAAGAAATAATACATACGGCCGATAACTCCCCTTTAGGGGTTGGGGGTAAACCGATCATAGCAATTACAATGGGCGACCCGGCAAGTATTGGCCCCGAGATAGCAGTAAAAGCATTACTTGAAGATAAAATTCATGCGATATGCAAACCGGTATTAGTGGGTGATGCAAAAGTATTTGAACAGATCATTGCTTTATTGAAATTAAAGGCTTCCGTTAATGCAATCGATACAATTGCCAATGCAAAATTTCAGCCGGGCGTTATTGATGTATATGATCTGAAAAATGTGGACATCGATAAATTGGTATTCGGAGAAATAGCTGCCATGTGCGGCGAAGCATCTTTTCAATCCGTAAAAAAAGTAATTGAACTGGCATTGGCCAAAGAAGTCGATGCTACAGTTACAGGTCCCATCAATAAAAAATCCATTAATGAAGCGGGCCATCATTTTGCAGGGCATACAGAAATTTATGCGCACTTCACCAACACCAAAAAATACGCCATGTTATTGGTGGAAGAAAACATGAAAGTGATACACGTAAGTACGCATGTATCATTAAGGCAGGCTTGCGACCTGGTAAAAAAAGACAGGATACTGGAAGTGATCGAACTGTTGCAGAACGGGATGAAACAATTGGGAGAAACTAATTTAAAAATAGGGGTGGCAGGATTGAATCCTCATGCAGGAGACAGTGGTTTATTCGGAACTGAAGATGACCTGGAAATCTTACCCGCAGTGCTTGAAGCAAAGCGGTTAGGCTACGACGTTGAGGGACCGGTTCCGCCGGATACTTTATTTGCCAAAGCCAGTACAGGAGCGTATGGCGGCGTGGTGGCCATGTACCACGACCAGGGGCATATTCCTTTTAAACTGGCGGGCTTTAAATGGAACGCGGCAAAAAAAATAATGGATAGTGTGAAGGGCGTGAACATTACAATGGGCTTGCCCATCATACGCACCTCAGTTGATCACGGCACAGCATTTGAAATAGCAGGAAAAGGAATTGCCAGTGCAGATGCCATGATATTAGCGATAGAGAGTGCTGTGCAACTGAGTAAAAGCAGGAACTTAAACCATACACCTTAAAATTTATACCTTGGTCGCGGTAATCGCAGATGATTTTACAGGAGCAGCAGAATTAGCTGGTATCAGTTTACGGTACGGTTTAACCGTTACAATAAATCTGGATACTGTAATTGATGCCAATGCTGATGTACTGATCATTTGTACTGATAGCCGTTCGATGCAAAAAGCAGCAGCTATTTATTGTACTGCTGATGCAGTGGAAGCGCTGGTAAAATATGCGCCTTCCTTATGGTATAAAAAAATTGATTCTGTTTTACGCGGCTATGTAATTGACGAAGCCAAAGTGCAGCTGGAGTTAAGTGAAAAAAATAAAATATTTATTTGCCCGGCTAATCCCTCCTTACAAAGAACGATCAGCAAGGGGCAGTATTTTATTGACGGAAAAAAAATAACCACAACCGGTTTTGTACATGATCCCGAATTTCCTGTGCAAAGTGCAAGCGTTACCGAAATGCTATATGACGCAACCATACAGGTACTGCAGCATGATGATTGGTTGCCGGTTGAAGGAATAGTAATAGGAGAGGCAGAAAGTATAGAAGATGTGGAAGCATGGGCCGCAGCAATAGATGAATCCTGGATGCTGGTGGGGGCAGGAGATTTTTATACGGCTTTACTGGAGAAAAAATACCAGGCACAGCCGCAACAAAATTTTGAATTGGAGTCGCCGCACTTATATGTATGCGGTACCGCTTTTGAAGAACGAAAGCAGTTTATAAAAAAAACAGGTTGCTGCGCTTACCTGCCGGAAATAATTACTGAAGAATGGTTGGCTCAAATTTGCAGCATCATTAAAGAAAAGGGTAAAGCAGTAATTGCAATTGACGAATCAAACGAAACAGCATTGGCATTAAGAACAACAATGGCAAAAGCAGTAAAGGAAATTATAGAAAGGGAGCAGGTAAAGGAGATTTTTATTGAAGGCGGTTCTACAGCTGCAGCTGTATTGGAGCAATTAAATATTAAACAATTGCAACCGGTAAATGAATTACAAAGGGGCGTAGTGCGCATGAAAGCAAATGATTTGTTCATTACGGTTAAGCCAGGTAGTTACCAATTGCCTGGGAAAATAATAAAATTGTATTCATAATAATAACTAATCAATCCAAAGTCTTTTCAAATAGAGGAGTCTAAGCCCCTCTCCTCAAGGAGAGGGGTTGGGGTGAGGTCAAATTAACGATTGCAAATGAACCATCTTCATTTTATAGACTACATAATCATCCTCGTCGTATTGGGCATCACGCTATACCTCGGTTTCCATTTTGCCAACAAACAAAAAACTACTGAAAATTATTTTTTGTCAAAGGGGAATTTTCCTTCATGGGCATTGGGATTATCATTATTGTCTACACTGATAAGCAGTAATACTTTTTTGGGATATCCAGAACAGGGTTTTCAATCCAATTGGATCTATTTGTTACAGGGATACATGGTACCAATAGTACTATTGGGTTCGATATGGTTTATTGTACCACTGTTTCGTAAAGTAATTGGCCTAAGTACCTATGAATATTTTGAAAAACGTTTTGGGAAATTTGCACGGTATTATTCCTCCTCCTCATTTATCATCAGGCAGTTCGCCGGTATGGGTTCGGTATTAACACTTGTGGCATTGGCCATTTATAAACTAACGAATATTGATCCTGTAATTATTTTATTGTGTGTAGGGCTGGTACTGATCATCCTGAATTTAAAAGGCGGTATGCAGGCGGTAATATGGCTGGATGTATTCCAGGGATTCATGTTATTCGCAAGTGGTTTTATTTGCCTGGGTATATTATTGTTTTCCATAAAAGGCGGCGTACCTGAAGCAATAAAAGTGGCCGGCGAAAATAATCGTACCGGTTTTGGTCCTTACGATTTTAAATTAGATAAACTGAGTTTTTGGGTGTTGATCATCAATGGGGCATTTTATGCCATTCAAAAATATGCAACGGACCAAACGGTAGTACAACGTTACCTTACCGCTAAATCCGATAAGTCGGCGATCAAAGCATCGTTAATGGGTATTTTTCTAACCGTTCCCATCTGGACGATTTTTATGTTTATTGGTACAGCCTTGTTTGTTTACTATAAGCAAAACCCACTACCTGCTGATGTTACCGCCAAGACTGTGTTTCCTTATTTTATGATAACCAATTTACCAACAGGTGTAATTGGTTTTATTGTTGCGGCCTTAATAAGCGCTGCTATTTGTAGTTTGAGTGCAGATATTAATTCCAATGCTGCCGTGGGGATGGAAGACTATTATAAAAAATTCCGCCCTGGCAAAACAGATAAACAAAATTTATATGCCAGTAAAATGATGGTGTTGTTATCCTGTTTTTTCGCGATAGGTATGGGGTATTTTTATTTAAAGTTCAGCAGTGGTGGAATCATTGACTTGATCTTTACCGTGTATGCCATTTTTTCCGGCGGCATAGTAGGTATATTTTTGTTGGGTGTTTTTAGTGCGAGGGCAAACACACAAGGCATCAACATTGCTATCGTTGCCTGTATTTTATTTACTGCCTGGGCTTTTTTAACCAGCACACCCATTGGTATAAAAAATCCCCAACTACTGTTGGATTTAGGTAATTTTAATTTCACCCATCATAAACTGATGTTGGGTGTGTACAGTCATTTGGTGGTGATCATTGTTGGTTATATCGCCAGTTTATTTTATCCCAAACCTGTATTGGAGAAAAATTTATTATACAGCAGCTGGAGAGCCAATCGTAATAATTAAAGTGTATGAAAAAGAATTTTTACCACAGAGGAGCACAAAGTGCAAGCACAGAGTTACACAGTGCATTTCTTAGTGTCTTTGCTCCTTCGCGCCTTTGCGTGAAACCCTTCGTGCTTCTTTCTGCCTTCCTGTCTTTGTGGTTCAATGCGCTTCTCGCACAACCTAATAGCGACAACCAATACAGCAAACCCTTAAAAGAAGTACTCAATGATATCCAAAAAAAATACGGTGTTACCATAAAATTTGTGGATAGCATGGTGGCCAATAAAAAAGTGACTTATGCCGAATGGAAGTACCGCCCTGATGTAGAAGTAACACTGGATAATATTTTAAAACCCCTGGAACTAAAAGTAAAAAAAGAGAAAGACAAACAATATAAACTTAGTGTGTACGAATACTACCGCTGGCCTGTAGAAGAAGGTTGGGCCGAACTGGACCGCATAGCCGCTCAATATAAAAATACAGATGAATGGGAGAAACGCAAAGCCGATCTGCAACCCTGCATCCGCGAAGCATTGCAGTTAACTACTTTGCCTGCATCGCCGCATACCGCACCCATTAAAGTCAATTTCAGGAAATTGAATGGTTATACGATTGAAAATATCGCTATTGAATTTTTACCCGGCGTTTGGGTAAATGGTTCTTTGTACAAACCCTCCACGTTCAAAGGGAAGATACCCGTGGTATTATACCCGCAAGGGCATTGGGATAAACACCGTTACCGTGCCGATTGCCAGTATAGTTCTGCCGCCATGGCTAAAATGGGCGCTGCTGTTTTTAACTATGATATGTTTGCCTGGGGAGAATCTTTATTGCAGTTTAAAACAGAAGATCACCGCCGCAGTTTATCCATGACCTTGCAAACACTGGCAAGCATACGAATACTGGATTACCTGCTGGAGCAAAAAGACGCCGATACCAGCCGCGTGGCCATCGTTGGCGGAAGTGGAGGAGGAACGCATGCAGTATTTATGACGGCACTGGATAAACGCATTAAAGTTTCTGCTGCGGTAGTAAACCTGTCTTCTTATTTTTATGGCGGTTGTCCCTGCGAAAGCGGCGAAGACGTGCACAGTTGCGGAAGTCGCACCGATAATGTAGAAATTGCTGCCCTGGCTGCACCGCAACCGCAATTGGTAGTAAGCGATGGCGGCGACTGGACGGACCGCATGCCCGAACATGATTTATTATACCTGCAAAAAATATACAGCTGGTATAATAAAAGCGATAACCTGGTGAACGTACACCTCCCTGATGATAAACACGATTTTGGGTTTAATAAACGCAAAGCGGTATACGAGTTCTTTGCAAAACATTTACAGCTGGATTTGAAAACCATTCAAAATACAGCAGGAACTATTGTGGATACTGCAATAACCATTGAACCTGAAAATGCCTTTTATGTTTTTGGAGATAAAGGTGAAAACCTGCCTGCACGTGCCGTAAAAGGGTTTGAAAATGTAGAGAAATTATTTGCAGAAGAGATCACAAAAGCCAAACAAAACCAACGTTACAAAATCGGATTGATCGACCTGATGTTGTTAAAAAGACAAAAATTGGGTGCCATCACTTTAACGGCGGAGTTAAAAGCCGATGGGGTGGAAGTGGATATGGGCGGACTGGGAACCAGGCCCACATTCGATAACCAGTTACTCATCGATTCAGTGAGAAATAAATTTTTAACAACCGCTAAACAAAGTAAAGTAGAAATATTTTCTTTAGCCATGACCGGTTATTATGCGCAATCCTTCTGCGGGAGGGAAGAATATCAACGCTCCATTGAAGATTGTATTAGCACGATGAAACTGATGAATGTAAAAACTGCTTTCCTTCCATTGGGTGTGCAATGCGATTTGAAAAAAACACCCGCTGTAAGAGATTCAGTTATTGCAAGATTAAAAGTTGCTGGTAAAATGGCGCAGGATGCCGGCGTGGTGATCGGTATTGAAACAGCATTGTCTGCCAAAGAAGAAGTGCAATTATTAAAAGCCATCAATTCTCCTGCAATAAAAATCTATTTTAATTTTTCCAATCCTTTAAAAGAAGGCAGGGATTTAATTTCAGAATTGAAAATTTTAGGTAAGGATAGAATTTGTATGATACATGCCAGCAATAAAGACAGTGTATGGCTGCAAAACGATCCGCAGATCGATCTGTATAAAGTGAAGAAAGCGCTGGACGAAATAGGGTACAGCGGCTGGCTGGTAATTGAACGCAGCCGTGATGCCAAAAAATCTTCTGATACAAAATATAATTACGGTGCTAATACAGCTTACCTGAAAAAAATATTTCAGTAGGAATATACTTGTGGCGTATTCAAAAAAAATCCGGCTGCAACATGCAGCCGGATTTTTTTTGAATTTTTTTTTGAAATTAATACAGGGGCGTTGCCAGTTTAATAAAATAAATACTGTTACGGTCAACCTTACCCGTACCAGCGAGTATCTTTTGTTCATATACTTTGTTGGCACCGGTTATTCCAAAATCATCATCATTGGATACCGCTATCGTGGTGGCGTTAATGATCACCATTCCTTCGGCTTTATCATGGGGGTATAAAGCAGTAATATCTTTCATCAGGTCGGCTACCAGGGTTTTGGTAACTGGTACAATACCATTGGCCGCCAGTGTTGCCGCATCTTTTAATTCTTCTACTGTTTTTCCGCCAAATAATTTTCCGTTGGCAGTATTGCCGGCATCAGAAATATCCGTGGCGCCGGTAAGGCTGATCTTAAATATTTTTTTGAATATTGTTGACCGGTTAGCATCTGTAGGAAACAGGCCATCTCTTTCCAATACTAAAAAATTATTGTTGTCTATCGCGGTGATTTCGCTAACAGCCTGTAGTGTTGTATTGTCCATCATGTACACAAATTCTTTGGTAGCACCGGAGCTAATGTCGAAAGTAACAATGCGTATCACCAATGAACCGGCCACAGCAGCTGAAGATGGATTATACAAAGGGAACTGCATAATGCCCACCAGCGTTTTGCCGTCAGGCGTTATCGTTAGGCCTTCCATACCACGGTTGGACCGGCGCTTGGCCAATACCAATGGCAGCTTTCTGCCGGTAGTATAAGGATTGATCTTTTCTAAAGTCTTACCAGTTTTATCAACGTGAATAATATGCGGACCATATTCATCACTGATCCAGAAACTGCCATCCGAAGCCAGGGCCATGCCTTCAGAATCGATACCATCCACGCTTGGTGTAAGCGGGTTATTATTGATGTCAAAAGGATTTTCACCTGTAGAGCCTGCACCAACCGGGTTAGGTAATCCATTGAGGTTACTGCCAGCGCTGTTCTTCAACAAAATAACAGATTCCAAAGTAAGCGAATCGCCCTGTAAACGGAATTTGCCGATCTGCGGTACAAAATCCGGCGTGGCAATCATGATACTGCTTGTAGCTGCTTCCGCAACATTTGGTCCCCTGTCGGTAAGCAGGTAAAATACGGCTTTATCATTCGGGTCCTGTACCATTGATGAACCGTAGCCGCCATTGTGCAGGTTGATGCCGTTGGGTGTTGTGGTTAATAGTTTGGGATGTTTGTCTGTAGCTATAGCTGGGTATACCACTTGCGGTGCTGTGGTATTGTTATCGTGTTTGCAACTGTACAAAGTACATAGGGCTGCGGCAACTGCAGCAATTGATCTTGTTGTCATGTTTTTAGTTTGTGCAAAAGAAGCATTCGAATGTTAAGGGAACATTAAGTGACGAGATTTAATATGGAGTTAATGTTGGGAGAAGGGAAGAAATAAACGCAGAGATAATGAGATACATGAGATAACGCAAAGAAATACTCCCTATCTTTTTCCTCCTGCTGAAACTACAACATATCTCTGCGTCATCTCCTTTTCTCTTTTTCTCAGCGCTAAAAACCAAAACAGGTATTTATACCCTTGCATGCGTTTTTCTTTCGGAGTATGTTTATTATTCCGAAGGCTTTCTATTACTCACGCTAAACTCCAACACAATGGCAGCAACTACTTTCCAGCTGGTTACCTGGTACGATACCTGGAACCTTACCGGTTTACAAAACCTGCAGAATAAACTAGTTCCTCTTAACTACGCTACCCGGTATAACCTGGCTTTCGGGCAGCTGTCACCGGTAGCTTCTAATATCGGCTACAGTATTGAAATGACCGGGCAATATGCAGCAGATGTAAATGCACAGTTGCGGGCACAGGCGCCGGGCGTGATCATTTTTGCAGGGCTCGGCAATACCGGCGTAGCCGATACCGTTGAAGACAATAATCAATACCAAAACCGCTCTACAAAAAATATAGTGACCTGGCTGAAAGCGAATGCCTATAACGGTATTTCCATTGATGCGGAAGAGCCGGATGGTATGGCTGCGGTAGCAGAATTTGTAACGCAACTCGGGCCGGCCTTTAAGGCAGCAGGATTGGGTATTGCAGTATCCGCACCATGGCCGGGCGGTGGGCCGGTAAATTTATATGGCAATAATGCCGTGAAGGCATTTAACGATAATGTGATGGCCATTGAGCTGCAGGATTATTCGTCGGACAGCACGCCCAATGATGCACCGGTATGGGTGAAGGCGGGTATTAAATCATCTATTTTGCTCGGTGGCGTAAGCACGGAAAATGGCAATGTACAAACTTCCCTGGCCGATACACAGGTCTGGACCCAATATGTAATGGCCAATAAACTGGGAGGTATGTTTAGCTGGCGGCTGGACAATGACCATGGACTGGATGGACAAAATGAAGACCAGGATCCCACTTTTACCGGCGCAAAGATGATCTATGATACGGTGAATAATAACCAGGTTAAATAATTGAAGTCTAACCTTTAGACAGCCTTGTGTAGTGATGCGATTTGTGCATTCGCCTGGTCTCAAAAATAAACGCAACAATAATAAGATACATGAGATTGCGTAGCGCCGCGTGATATATACCTTGGTTCGTGTCTTCACGGAACATCTATACTTACGGAGCCTTTTTGTTCCTTAGGTTGTCAAAAATAAACGCTGAGAAAATAAGATTAGCTGTAGAAAACTTTGCATGATCTCCCTTTCTTTTTTTTGTCTGCATTAAAAAAAGATACCGTTAATTCCTCATAAAAACCGGGCGAAAATACCGGTGTTATCCGCAGCGGTGCATTTTATCTTTATGGCAATGTGTAGGTAAGCCATCGTTAAACACCCAAAACTACTACCATGAAAAAAATATTTTTACTCAGCACCGCGTTGTTAATTGTACTGCTGACAAAGGCGCAGGAGATTGGCCGGCTATCGCTTAATATTACAGAAACAAAAAAAGATGCTGAAGCGGAGAAAAAAGTACAGCTGCAAAATATTGCCGCATATAATGCACTCGTGAAGAAATGGAATGCCGAAAAGTTACTGGCAAATTTCAATACTGTACGAAACTTCCTTATTGAAAAAGCGCCTGTTGATACCGGGCTAAAAAAATTACTGGACAAGGTTGATAAAACGGATCTTTCAAAACCGCTCGATACCATTGTTATTGCTGAAAAAGTAAGCCCGGTACAGGAGGCAGAACAGCCGGCGGCACAAAATGCGGAACAGGTGTGCGAAGGCATTGCTACTTTAAAAGAACTGAAGATCGAAAAAAATATTGATGCCGAATATGTGTGCATGCTGCTGGATAATGCCGATAACCCCGTGCGGTCATTTAAACTTACGCAGTTCAATGAACAATTGTTCAACGATAAATTTAAGAACGCCATCTTCAGTATTTGTAATGGTAAAGCATTGAGCAACGCTGATTCCGGAAAGATCAACACTTTTTATGAGAGCGTGTTAAAACAACAAAACCTTTACCAGCGAATGCTGGAAGCAAGTCTTGAAGTAAAAGACGATAATGTATTAGCCGGTATATTAAGAGTAAATAAAGAAGTACCGGTGACCATTGAAATAACGAAATATGATACCACTACAGATAAAGGTGGGAAAAAAGCCGGGAAGCAAAAAAAGGATAGCAGTAACAAAACCGGTATGCAGTTATACGACCCCGGTAATGGGGATAATGGTTATGCGAGCAATAAGAGGTTTAGCACCGGTTTCATAAATGCATTGTACAATGATGTTGATAACATTCCTGTGAATTACAATACCAGGCCTGCAGGGCAGGGGCTTCAGAAGGATCCTGATACCAGTAAGGTAACTGTCAAATACGGCATATTCATCGTACACAGCATACAGATACAATTCCAGGATGGGTTTATTGAAAACCTTAAAGTGATCGGGCATTTAAAAGGCAGTTCGCAGGAATTGAAATTTGAAAATGCCTATCCCATTTCTTTTTCTACCCGCAAGGATTATCGTAACCTGCAGAATATTAAAATATACGAAAGAACCGCCTATGCAAAGAAAAAAGATGCGGATAGCTCATGTCGTTTTATACTGGGAGATTTGCTCTTTTACAACCAGAATCTGCAGTTGAATACGAAAGATTATTCTCCGGTAAATAAAGTGCTCGACGAAAAGATCACTGCGGCGCACACGGAATTCAACCTGTACAAGGAGCTCACGTCAAAAATTTTAGAAATGAAAGTATTCTCCGATTTGAAAGGATTAGGGGATGGAGAACCCAACGGCCTGGTGCAGCTGGAACTGTGTAAAAAAATAAATTTCCTTACTTTCCGCTGGCCAGTGCCGGTAAAGCGGGCTAAAGTAAATATTGGACTGTTCAATTATTTTACGCCTAGTTTCGCCATGAATAAAATTGAAAATAACAGTAAGCGACTTACACCACAATTCATGGGTACCAGGTATCCCGATACCAGCCGGCCCAATATATTTGCGTCTACGCTCGACCTTTTTCAACGGCAGGTATTTACAGTAGGGGGAAATCTTACCGTATTTACCATTGATATTCCCGGCTTGAAATCAACCATTAATATTGGTGCAGGAGTATATTGGGGCAGGGTACTTGTTGAGGATACCATGCGTGCCAAGATCGACAGCAGTAATTTTGCTGCAATAAAAGATAATAATATCAACCAGTTTGGTGGCAATACGGTGCAGTTTACACCCGAAGTAAGCTGGCAGGTATTTCCTGATAAACGGTACGGAGTAATTTTTACCCAACGCTTTACCCATTACAACCTGCAAAGTACTGTGCTCCGCCAGGTAAAAGACAGTACGCAGTATGATGGCTTTTTACGGTCATTAAAAGGCGACCGTACGCATATTGAAGATTACCGGTTTCAAAAATGGCTGGGCAACAGCGAGATCTATGCCTTCTTTATGCCTACAGAATATAATAAAGTGTTTTTCCGCTACCGCTTTAATTGGGACCTGGGCGGTATAAAAAATAATTTTCACCAGTTACAACTCGGCATCGCTACTTATTTAACCCATACCAAAAAGAAGGACCAGCAAAAAGATAAGTGAGAAAGGGTCGGGGCGCTTTAAGCGACCTAGACCCTACTGCCGGCTCTGTCCCGCCGGGGTCTTCACTGCGTGGCTATGTGTGCGTGAGGTGAGACCCCGGCGCCTGAACACTATTACGCATTTATTGATAGCCATGCGACAGAACACAAATACCAAACCAACGAATAGGAAATCACTAAACAGATAAAACTTCTATCAACACAAAAACAAATACAACAAAGGAAACAGCCAGCGCCAAAATGAAAAGCATTGAAAACATGCGCCATGCTTTTGATTTATCATTGATTTGGAGCAGCAATACAACGGCGGATAGTAGTAAACTGATGTATAGCCCATATTTTTCGCTGGGCTTGGTATTCAGCTGGCCGATCTTAGCGGTATACAACCCGCCATCCTGCTGGTAATCGATAGCAACCGGCATATGCATAATGCAACTGGAAAAAATCGTAACGGGATCATTCGTTTTTAAATTATCATACAGGCCTTCGGTGACTTCATATTTCGAGTGATCGGAAGTATAGATAAAATAATTGTAGTAACTGGTATGTTTGGCATTCGTATGTTTGGCGCTGAAATCAGTTAATGTAACTTGTTTTACGTTACGCGGAAATACGAACGCATCTCCTAAGAGGAACAGGCATAAAACAATATTTATAAGCGCTGCAATTGAATGTGGCTTCATGTGGTAATATAAGGTTTCTGTCCCGCCGGGGTCTTCACTGCTACTAAAACAAAGTACTACGCCTTTGCTGGTATCGAAACAAAGTTACGACTTGTATATTGCTCCACCGGTATAACAATGAAAGGATACCACTATCACCGCGCCGCTTCCATTTGTTTAAGCACATCCCATCCCTCCGGAGTTACACCTGTGATCTCGGTGGCTACACCCAGTGTTTGATAGGTATCAAAAAAAGCCATTCTTGCAATGGGATGATCCACTTCGCTCATGAGCGCATAACCCTGTTCCCGCAGCTCGCTGGTTTTCTTTTCAAAACCACTGACGGGTAAACGAAAGGCATGGTGCTGTATACCGCCTGCAGGATATTGGGCCAGGTAATCATGAAACATACTTTGCCCCGAAAGCGGCTGCACGAGTTCCATGAAGATACCATTATAGGTTTGCGTGGTGAGCCATTCGCCCGGTACTATCTTGTCATAATAGCTCATATTAATATCCTGTGCACGGATATGCTGCACAGGGTGAAAGCCGGCAATGCCCAATGTGCTTTCCAAAAATTTTACGGCCGCGTTAATATCGGGTACTACCCAGCAGACCTGGGCGAGTTCGAGAGAGGGGTTGTTGGTATGGCTCATGTTTGTTGTTGTTAGGTTATTGATCAAATAAAGTTAAGGCGAACCTGGAAAATCAAGGATGCAATAGTTTACCACATTTCATAGTAGCAGCAGATGCTATTTTCCCAGCTACTGATAAAACGCCGGCATTTTTTTATTTTTTTACTGTGAACGTTTTATTTGTGAACAAAAATAAATTCACACTTAAAATGTTCACACTATGCTGGAAATGCTTTTGCCGTGCTGCAGGAGCACGGACAAAGAAAGGGAATTAGTTGTTTTCTGCTTCTTATGCTATGGTATACTGCGGTTACAAACCGCTGGAACTGATAGACACCAGTGATCAACCTTCGGTTGAACACTGGCGCCAGTGGGGTTGCAGTGAGCTTCGTGCTAAAACAACTTCAATTTATTAATCTATTGTTGTATAAATGATGATTGGTATTCTGCGGTGATGCCCTACTTTTGCAGCTATGAAACCACTCATTTTTCCTGCTTTATTCATATTGGTATTTTTTACATTCCCGGCGTTTTCACAATCAAATTCACCCTGTACAAGCGGTACCATAACCGCACCTGCTATAACGGTAAACGCTACCTGCAGTTTCCAGGCAGGCACAACCGTGGGAGCTACTGCACAGACCAATTCACAGAACGGCGGTACACCAAGCTGCGGATCGATGGGTCCCGATGTATGGTATTCTTTCACGGCTCCTGCAGGTGGCTCCGTTGAAATTTCCACGCAGGCCGGTACCATTACAGACGGGGTGATGGCACTCTATAGCGGAACCTGCGGTGCCTTCACCCAACTCGCCTGCAGCGATGATGAGCTGACAACGATGCCGTTTATCGCTATCACCACCCTTAGCCCCGGGGCCAAATACCTGATCCGTTTCTGGCAATACGGAGGCGGAACGGGCACGTTTTCCATCTGTGTGAAAAACGTTTCCGGCACACTACCGCTGCACCTGTTGTCCTTTTCGGGGAGAAGCACCGGTACAGGCCACCTGATTGCATGGGAAACTGCGGATGAATTGAATACCGGTTATTTTGATGTGGAACGAAGCACCGACGGCATTTCTTTTTCTTTTTTAACCCGGATCACCGCTTCAGGAACCGGCAATCATAACTACAGCGCAACGGACGGGCAGCCCGTGGATGGAAATAATTATTACCGGCTGAAATCAACCGACCTCAACGGAAAATTTACCTACAGCAACATTATATATTTAAAATATAGCGGGAAGAGTACTCCGTTCCTTTCCGTTTATCCCAATCCATCGGGCAACCATTTACTGGTGCTGGCACCAGTTGCAAATGCAGGCCAAACGGGGCGCATAACAATCTATAACATGGCAGGACAGGCATTGCTACAGGTACCGGCGCCGGGTTTACGCACCCCAGTAGATATCAGCAGCCTGGCAGCCGGAACCTATGTGCTCCAGTGGATAGCAGGCGATGCTGTTATTAAACGAACAACATTTGTAAAGGCTGATAACGCACGGTAAACGGTGTTGATTTTTTGTTTGATGGTAGTTTTGAAAATCCTTGTGTTGCTTATTGTTATGATTAGTTTTTAATAACTGGTAAAAATCCGGGGTAACGGTACTGTTCAGCTTTAATAAACTTAAACATTTTTGTATCTGTTGGTGGTGAAGAAGAGATCGTGAGCGTACCAACCGGGGAGTAAGGGATGATGATAATTTGTTATAGTATGTGTTTTATGTTAGGCCATGCCGCGGTTAAAAACCGCTTGAATTGATAGACAGCAGTGGCCAACCTTCGGTTGAACACTGGCCCAGTGGGGTAAACCCAATTGGAGCGACTTAAAAAAATATTTTTCATTTTAATTGAGTTGTCTAAAATTTCGCAAATACTTTTTTGTGCGTTCTCCTTTGCTCTATGAACTTTGCCTGTTAGCCACATACCTCGTTGGTCAAAGCCCGAACGATGGCGGAAAACTTAATTTGAGTACATTTGCTTTATATATTTCGTTTGCTTTTCTAACTCTGGATATAATGTGCTGTCATTAATGCCCAATGCATCTAAATCCTTAAGAATACTATTCTTTTTTTCAGCAAGAATCTTCAAGTTAAAGTTTTTGAAAGACTTGTTTAAAATCCAATTCGAAGGAACTTGGGCTGGGTTGGCTTTTTTTTCAGTAACTCCAAATAATAAAAATGCACCTCCTTGTTTAAGAATTCTGCTATTGTTTAGCTTCACTTTTACAGCTATTACTTTATTAAAGTCGGATGGGTTTATCACTGGCTGAAAATGTGGTTTTTCGTCTTTAATTTCATGCAGTAGATATGCAATGTGGTCTTGGTCATTAAACCATTTTAAAATTGTAGCAGGATATTCTTCGGATTCATTCTGATAATAGTGATCTAACATTTCAGTAATATCAAAACTTATTGGCCTCTTCGATAAGTTTGCAAGAATGCTAACCGTATCACTGTCATAAAACTTCACCTCATTTTTCGGAATTTTTAATACGATAACTTCTCCATCGTTATTATTTAATTTTTCTGTGCAAGCAAAGTATAAAGCGACCAAAGGGTTACTAGTAATATCCAAAATTCTTGTAGGAAGTCCGTAGTGTTGCATTTTCACAAGTTTCTCAATCGTAGTTTTTTCACTATTAAATTCTGAGGGAGTTCTTAGAATTACTTCTCTGAATATTTTATCTTCGTTTTTTATGAAGGGATTTATTCTTTTATGAGCCGGAGTTCTATAGATACTGGGTAATGGAGTGAAATTAAAATCCGAATGTCCTCTAAAATAATATTCAAACTCCTTTTCTCTTGGAAATTTTTTCAAAGCCTTAATAAAATTTACTACACTGTTTATAGCCATTGAACTGTTGTTTAAAATTGCCAATCGTTAGTAGCAACTAAATTTGAAATGATTGTAAAAATTGCTGTTGACTTCAGCATTCATATTGTAATATGCGATTCGAATTTAGAAATGTGCAATGATAGCTAATGATTAATGTTATATATTTTGTACTGTTTCAACAAAACTTCGCTACGCTTACTTACAAGGCAGGAGGTTCTATCAGGTCTTTAAAGATATTATTTAACTTTGATATTCAAAATTTCTGCTATAATTTTTTACATTCTATTTTTCACTGCCAATCTACCTCAGCAAAGCGATAACCAAAAGCAAACCCTTCGGTAAACCTTGAACCTTCAACCTCCCTTCACGCAATAGTAATATCTTCCATCATTTCAGTAATTCCCTACCTTGTTGTACTTGATAAACAAGGGTAATTTGAGCGTGGTTTTAGTTGGATAGTACTAATTTTAAGCGCTATACGTAATAATGAAACGATTGCCTCTCTGCCTGATGGCATTGCTATTACTCACCACGATTGCTGCAGGGGCGGTGGATATTTACGTGGCCCCCAACGGTTCCGATACAAATGAAGGATCTAAAGAAAAACCACTGGCAACAGTAGCCGCTGCATTACGCAAGGCAAGGGAGTTAAGACGCTTAAATGATACTGCCATTACCAAAGGCATTCATATTATTGTAAGGGGAGGGCTATACCAGTTTTACGAACCCCTGTTAATCAGACCAGATGATTGCGGTCGGAATATTAAAACAACTATTGAGGCGGCACCTGATGAAACACCCATTTTTAGCGGCGGATTTCAAATCAATAACTGGAAAAAAGCCACTGCAAAAATTACCGGACTGTCTGCCATAGCCCAGGGAAAGGTTTGGGAAGCAGAGGTGCCGTTAATCGCAGGGCAATTATCCAACTTCCGGCAGCTATGGGTAAACGATAGCAAGGCCGTAAGGGCAAAGAGCATGAATGGAGATTTGATGGACCGCATTTTAAGCTGGGATAAAAAAGAACAGACCTGCTGGATACCGACACCGAAAACTTCATCACTGCAACATTTAAATGGCGTGGAACTATTCATTCATCAATGGTGGGCCATCGCCATATTGCGCATTAAAAAAATGCAGGTGCAGGCCGACAGTACAAAATTATTTTTTCATCAGCCCGAAAGCAAGATACAAAGCGAACATCCCTGGCCGGCACCCTGGATCAGCAAAGAAACCGGTAACTCTGCTTTCTATTTAACCAATGCTATTCAATTTTTAGATGAACCGGGCGAATGGTTTTTGGATATCGCCAATCATAAAGTCTACTACTGGCCACGGGTAAACGAAAATTTGTTAACGGCCACTGTTATCGCACCGTCGCTGGAAACCCTGGTTAAAATAGAAGGTACCGCGAATAACACGGTTAATGATGTTTTTTTTAAAGGCATTTCATTTCAATACACGGGTTGGTTACGGCCTTCGCAATATGGCCATGTACCACACCAGGCAGGCATGTATATGACAGATGCATACAAGTTAAAACCTGCAGGTAGCGCTGCAAAAAAAACACTGGATAACCAGGCCTGGGTGGGAAGACCCGCCGCTACCATAGAAGTTTCTTATGCCAACAACAGTGGTTTTGATCATTGTACTTTTAAACACCTGGCTTCAACAGGTTTGGATTATAACAAAGGCAATTACGCCGCTTCCATCAGTGGAAACCTGTTTAAAGATATTGGCGGCACAGCATTGTTGATTGGTCATTTTAGTGATGCTGTCACAGAAATACATATGCCATACAATCCCAAAAACCGGGCTGAGGTAACTATGCAAACTTATGTGATCGGTAATTTAATTACAGATGCTACCAATGAAGACTGGAGTTGTGTAGGCATTGGCGCCGGCTATGTGGCCAGTTTATCGATAGGGTACAATGAAATAGAAAATGTTTCGAATACTGGTATAAGCCTGGGCTGGGGTTGGACGGCTAGTGAAAATGCATCGGCAACCAACCAAATTTATGGAAACAAGGTTCATCATTATGGTAAACATAATTACGATTGTTCCGGCATCTATACCTTAAGTGCACAGCAGGAAACTGTGATCAGTTCCAATTATATTGATAGTATTTACAAAGCGCCTTATGCACATTTACCCTCGCATTGGTTTTACCTTTATACCGATGAAGGGTCCTCTAATGTTACGGTAACAAAAAACTGGACACCGTCTCAAAAATATTTGCAGAATGCGAATGGCCAGGGTAATCAATGGATCAATAACGGTCCGCAGGTGAGCGATTCTATAAAGCAGGCTGCAGGGTTGAAAAAGGAATATCAGTACTTGCTGAAAGAAAAAACTGCAAACCTCCTTTCACTTGCTATTAATACCGAACACAATGAAGTGGTTGAGCTGGTAGTAAAAAAGGGAGAAACACTGGACGTACAAAAACTAAAAAATATTTTACGCCAGAATAATATGGATACCAACGCCATTTACCAATGGCAAAATCATTACGTGATCTTTGATAAGGTGGTGGATGCGGGCGTGATGCAGGGAAGATTGCAAAATAATTTTCCCAATGCAACAGTAAAATTATATCCCGACCTGTTCTATGAATTCAACCGTGCAAAATGCGATGATAAAAATACGGTGAAAGAATGGGATCATATTTTACTCACCTGTAACCTGGTAGCCGATAAAAAAATGCAAGCGGAATATTTGAACTACCATGCTACGCAATTCGAAAAATGGCCGGAGCTGTCGAAAGGTTTTTGCAATGCCAGCTTTCAGCAATTATTGATTTATAAAAATGGAAGGCAACTGGTATTGGTGATCAGTATCCCCAAAGGAGAAAGTTTGGATAAACTCAATCCAAAGACAACGGCAAATAATCCGAGAGTTGAGGAGTGGAATAAGATGATGAGTAAATACCAGGAAGGAATTGAAGGAACAAAAAAAGGAGAGACATGGGTTTTCCTTAAAAACCTACAATGATCTCTGTGCAACTTTGCGTTTCTCCGTGAATCTCGGTGGAATTATTACACAGAGTAGCTCAAAGGAACCACAGAGATACACTAAGAAAGAAAAAAGATAGTTATGCTAAATATTGGAATACTTGGACTGGGAGAGGGAAGAAGCACAATAAGTGCTACACTCCAAAGCAATAAGGTAAACCTTAAAATGATCTGTGATGCCAATAAAGAATTATGTGTGCAGCGTGCGGATGAATTTAAAGTGTACGATTATACCACGGATTACCAGGAGATGCTGAATGATAGCGACATTGATATCATTGCCATTTATACTCCTGATCATTTACATGCCGAACATGTTACGCAGGCATTGCTGCATGGTAAACACGTGATTTGTACCAAGCCCTTCATCGACGATCTCAGCAAAGCAAAAGCACTGATTGAACTACAGCAAAAAACCGGTAAAAAAGTTTTTGTCGGGCAAAGTTCCCGTTTTTTTGAACCTTACAAAAGACAACGCAAAGATTTTGAAGAAGGTGTAATAGGAGAATTGATTACGATTGAAAGTCATTATAATGCCGATCACCGCTGGTTCCTCGAAAAAAAATGGGCACTGGAAAAATCTTTTAAATGGTTGTATGGAGGATTAAGTCACCCGGTTGATTTTATACGATATTATCTGCCCAATATTGAAGAAGTGATGGGCTATGGCATGATCAGCAGCAATGGAAAAAATGCCGGCTTAAAAAATGAAGACACGATGCATTTTATTTTTAAAGCTACCGACGGAAGAATTGCAAGGGTAAGTGGCAGTTATACCGGTCCGACACAACCTACCAAAAGAGATAGCGGTATGAGTTGCGTATTACGGGGTACGTTAGGCGCTTCCCAGGCCGACTACCACGAATTGCGTTATGCAGTCACCACAAAAGAAGGGGAAGAAAAAATCATTCACTGGGGCGACAGTACCTTAAAATATTATTTCCGTTTTGAAGGACAGAGCCACCACGCCGGCGAATACCAGAATTACCTGGAATATTTTGTGGATTCCATTGAACAAAATTTTACGGCTTACCCCGATATGAAGGAAGGGATTGGTACGATCGCATTATTGCAGGCGATGGATAAAAGTTTGCAAACGGGAATGCCGGTAAGGATTAAAGAGATTCTAAAGGAATATGGATTATAACCACTAAGACAGAAAGCACACAAAGGGTCACTAAGTCTTTGTGCAACTTTGCGCCTTACTGCCTTCGGGGTTCAAATTTTTAAGGACAACCATGAATAAAATTTACGATAAACTCACAGCTCTCGATTTTGCCATTGTTGCCATATACCTGGTTGCCTTATTGGTCATTGGTTATGTCGCCAGTTTCAAAAACAAAAAGAAAGATGAAACGCTTTTTCTCGCTGGTAATTCATTGAACTGGTATAATATCGGTTTTAATATGTGGGGAACGAATGTGGGCCCATCTTCTTTGCTGGCCTTTGCAAGCATTGGTTATACGGCGGGCATCGTGGGTGGAAATTTTGAATGGTATGCTTTTGTTTTTTTATTGTTGCTGGCCATGGTTTTTGCGCCACGGTATATTGCCAGCAAAGTGAGTACGATGCCGGAGTTTATGGGTAAACGTTATGGAAAAAGCACGCAGGATATTTTAGCGGGCTATGCCTTGATAAAAATATTGATCAGCTGGTTGTCGTTAGGTTTATTCAGCGGAGGTATACTAGTCAGGCAAATCTTAGGCATCCCGATGTGGGAATCTACTATTGTACTGGTAGCTTTTTCCGGGCTGTTTACTTATATGGGTGGATTAAAAGCCATTGCCAAAGTGAATGTATTTCAAATGATATTATTGATCATTGTTTCGCTCACGTTAACTTATTTGGGATTGGAAAAAATTGGCGGCCTGTCTGGGCTGGCTGCTAAAACACCTTCGCATTTCTGGAATTTAACCAAACCGGCTTCTGACCCCGGTTATCCCTGGCAGGCCATTCTTTTAGGGTACCCTGTATCGGCAGTCGCGTTTTTTTGTACCGACCAAAGTATGGTGCAAAGCGTATTGGGTGCAAAAAATTTAAAGCAGGGACAGCTGGGCATTAATTTCATTGGCTGGTTGAAAGTGCTGGCGCTGCCCATGTTTATTTTACCAGGCATTATCTGTTATGTATTGTATCCCAACCTCGGCGATGATAAACTGGCGTACATGACCATGGTGACCAATTTATTTCCTTCGGGATTAAACGGTTTGGTGATCTGTGTGCTGATCGCTGTACTGGTAGCAACCATTGGCTCATCCTTAAACGCATTGAGCACTGTTTTTACAAAAGATATTTACGTTAACAATATCAATAAAAACGCAACAGTAAAACAACAGGTGAATGTGGGGCGCTTAGTGGTTATCGTTGGTTGCATACTGGCGGTACTGATGGCCATTGCCCTGGATAATATAGAAGGCAAAACGCTTTTCGATATCTTTCAATCCATACTTGGTTATTTGGCACCACCGTTAGCGGTAACCTTTTTGTTGAGTGTATTCTGGAAACGCACTACAAAGCTGGCGGTAAATGTAATATTATCTGCAGGCTCTGCTGTCAGTCTTTTTGTGGGCATCTTAAACTTATGGATATTGCCGCCCAATAGTAAAACAGGTGTCCACACCTGGTGGCCGCATTATTTTTTAGTTTCTTTTTATTTGTTTGTATTACTGTTTGTTGCGGCCATTGTAATTTCCCTGGTGGATAATAACAAAGTGAAAGCAGCTATTGAACAAAACGAAATACCAACAACCAGCAAAAAAGTAAAACTATTATTTGCATTATTGGGATTAGTGATACTTACTTTATACATCATTTTTAACGGACATTAATATGAATACAAAAAACATTTCACGCAAAGAAGCAAAGAAAGCAAAGAAGCAAAATTTTTATTTGTTTTCCTTTGCGTCTTTGGGTGCATTTCCTTTGCGCCTTTGCGTGAAGCCCTTCGTGCTGCTTTGTGTACTCAGTGCCTTCGTGGTTCAATCCCATGCGCAAACCTGGATATGGTATCCCGGTGATTTCGAGATCAACCTTGCCAACAAAATGCAGAACAGGCGTACAGACCGGAATACTTTCTTTCCTCCCTTTTGGAAAATGGATGCACATTATGTGCTCATGGATTTTCATAAAGTATTTGATTTGGCGGCACCGGAAGAAATCACCGTGTATGCAGAAGGTACATTTAATTTAAAACTGGATGGTAATGCAGTAGAAAGTGGTGTAAATAAATTAACTGTTCCTGCGGGAAAACATAAGGTGAATGTAAAAGTATGGAACCAGGCGAATGTACCAGCCATTTTTGTACAGGGTAAAACTATTGTAAGCGATGCTACATGGCTGGTAACTTTTGAAGACAAGGAATGGATAGACGAAACGGGAAAGACATCCGATATCTCTGCTACCAAATGGCTGAATGCCGGCAGCTGGAATTTTAATGATCCCGCACAGCCACCTTCCGCTTTTAAGTTACCGGTTAGAAAGATAAACGCTGTTTCATCCACCAAAAATAAAAATGAATGGCTGGTGGATTTTGGTAAAGAAACATTTGGTTTCGTAAAACTGCATGGCATCAAAGGAAACGGGAAGATCAATTTGTATTACGGCGAATCCAAAGAAGAGGCGTTGTCTGTTGATGATGCAATGACATTGGATCGGTTGTCGATCAGCAATGCTGTAAAAACGGATTCGGTAATGCCCTTATCCAAAGCATTCCGTTATGTGAATATTATTTTTGATGGCAATGTGAGTATCGATTCTGCAAGTATGTTATACGAATACGCAGCTGTAAAACAAAGAGGCAGTTTTACCTGTTCCGACAACCTGATCAATACCATTTATGATGTTTCCAAATACACGCTGGAATTAAACACCAGGGAATTTTTTATTGACGGGATCAAACGTGACCGCTGGGTATGGAGCGGGGATGCGTATCAAAGTTACCTGATGAACTACTATTCATATTTTGATAATCCAACTGTAACCCGGACGATGATGGCGTTGCGGGGTAAAGACCCGGTAACGGCACATATCAATACGATCATGGATTATACTTTTTACTGGTTCATCGGTGTGTATGATTATTATTTGTATACCGGCGATGCTACATTCATCAAACAGTATTATCCACGTATGCAAAGCATGATGGAGTATTGTTTAAGCCGCCGCAATAAAAATGGTTTAATGGAAGGACTTTCCGGCGACTGGACATTTATTGACTGGGCTGCGGGATTAAGTAAGAAAGGAGAGATCAGTTTTGAACAAATGTTATTTGCAAGAAGTTTAGAAACGATGTCGCTATGCGCCAATATCGCTGATGATCCTTCCAATGCTGCGGAATATAAAAAGCTGGCCGCCGATATTAAAGAAAAAGTATTTTCAATTTACTGGAACGATCAAAAACATGCGCTGGTTCATAGCCGTGTTGACGGAAAACAAACGGATAATGTAACCCGTTATGCCAATATGTTTGGTATCTTCTTCAACTATTTTACAGCAGAACAAAAGCTGGCGGTAAAGCAACATGTATTGCTGAATGATTCTATACAAAAGATCACCACACCGTATATGCGCTTTTACGAACTGGAAGCCTTATGCGCCATGGGCGAACAATCTTACGTGTTAAAAGAAATGAAATCCTATTGGGGCGGCATGTTGAATTTAGGGGCCACAAGCTTCTGGGAAGAGTATAATCCAACAAAAACCGGCGCCGAACACCTGGCCATGTATGGAAGGAAATTCGGAAAAAGTCTTTGCCATGCCTGGGGAGCAAGTCCTATTTATTTATTGGGAAAATATTACCTGGGCGTTAGTCCAACCAAACCGGGCTATGAAGCTTATACCATACAACCACAATTAGGTGGTCTGCAATGGATGCAGGGAAAAGTACCCACGCCCAATGGCGATATTGATGTGTATTGCAGCAGCAAACAAATAAAAATAAAAGCAGGTACAGGTACAGGAACATTAAAAATCAAGAGCAAAACCAAACCTACAGGAAAAGATATCCAGGTAAATAATGCCGGCGGTAATAATTATGAAATCATTATACAAGCGGGAGTGGAATATGTTGTAAATTATAGTGTATTATAACAATTAGGCCTGGTATAAAATATCATGATTGATGGATTGCCTGGCTTTGAGGCCGGGGATAAAATAAATAAGAGAAAGGGCTTTAGCCCAACAAGTGAATAAAATGATGAAACAAATTACTGTAATCTCTCTTTGCTTTTTATTAATGTTGTCATCTTCTGCACAAAAGGGGCTGGTCAACACCATGCAAAGTCCGCATGCCAAACTAAATAGTGTAGGCATGAGCGATGTACAATGGACAAAAGGTTTTTGGGCAGAACGTTTCCAGGTGTGTAAAGATTCGATGGTGCCGCATTTATGGGCTACTTATACCAGTAAGGAGATCTGTTATTCCTTTCAGAATTTCAGGGTGGCGGCAGGATTAGATACCGGCAGGTTTCGCGGACCCTCTTTTCACGACGGTGATTTTTATAAAACATTGGAAGCGGTTGCGGCGTTATACGCATCTACAAAAGATAAGAAACTGGATGCCATGATGGATGATGCCATTGCAGTAATTGCAAAGGCGCAAAAGGAAGACGGCTACATTTATACGAAGTCAATCATCGAACAAAAGAAAACCGGGAAAAAGGAAATGTTTGATGATAAATTAAGTTTTGAAGCGTACAATTTCGGTCACCTGATGACAGCAGCCTGCGTGCATTACAAGGCAACAGGGAAAACCACATTGCTGGACATTGCAAAAAAGGCGACTGATTTTTTAATTCATTTTTATAATAATGCTACACCGGAGCAGGCACGCAATGCGATCTGCCCCTCACACTATATGGGTATTACAGAAATGTATAGAACCACGGGGGATAAAAAATATTTAGACCTGGTAAAGAAACTCATTGATATAAGAGGAACAAGTGAAGGCAGTGATGATAACAGCGATCGCTTACCTTTTCGCCAGATGAAAGAAGTGAATGGACATGCGGTAAGGGCTAATTATTTATTCGCTGGTGTTGCAGATGTATATGCAGAAACAGGAGACGAAACTTTACTACACACACTGGACCTGATGTGGAATGACGTAGTGAACCAGAAAATGTATGTTACAGGTGGTTGTGGTGCTTTGTACGATGGACTTTCGCTGGAAGGGATTTCCTACAAACCGGATTCGATTCAGAAAATACAGCAGGCTTACGGCAAGGATTACCAGCTGCCCAATAAAACAGCACATAACGAAACCTGCGCCAATATTGGTAATGTATTATGGAACTGGCGCATGCTGCAATTAACGGGAGAAGCAAAATATGCCGATGTAATGGAACTGTCTTTGTACAACAGTGTATTAAGCGGTATCAGTATGGATGGCAATAAATTCTTTTACACCAATCCATTAGCAGCATCAAAAGATTATCCTTATGACCTGCGCTGGAGCGGCGGTCGCCAGAAATATATCAGCAAGAGTAATTGTTGTCCGCCCAATACCATTCGCACCATTGCAGAAGTAAATGATTATATGTACAGCATTGGTGAAAAAGGGTTGTATGTAAATATGTACGGAGGCAATGTTTTAAATACTGAGTTACACGACGGTACAAAATTAAAACTGGAACAAACAACTAATTATCCATGGGATGGAAAGATCACGGTAACGGTACTGGAACCTACAGCAAAACCGGTGAATATTTATTTAAGGATACCGGGCTGGTGCAAAGGATACAGTTTAAAGATCAATAATTTTTTCCCCATGGTAAGGGATATGGAAAATGGTTATGTTATAGCAGGCAGGCAATGGAAGGCGGGTGATAAGATTGAACTGGTATTAAACATGCCTGCAACTTTATTGGAAAGTAATCCGTTGGTGGAAGAAACCAGGAACCAGGTAACGGTAAAGCGTGGCCCCATTGTATATTGCCTTGAATCGGCCGATCTTGCGGGAGAAAATGTATTTAATGTACTACTCCCGTCTTCAATAAAACTGCAGCCTGTACCTATGAAGATTGATATTGGTACAGTGATGGCATTAACCGGGGAAGCGAGGGTATCGGCAAATATCAACTGGACAAATACTTTGTATAAAGAAGTGAACCCTGCAAGCAAACCAATAAAAATAAAATTGATCCCTTATTATGCATGGGCCAACAGGGGACAAACGGATATGACAGTGTGGATGCCGCTCGTAAGATAGGAACCACAAAGTCGCTAAGGCACAAAGCGGCACGAAGAAGAAATTAAAAGTAATAAAATTAAAAATAAATTAATAAGGCATACAGCACTTAAGCTTTCTTAGTGATACTTAGCGCCTTCCTGCCTTAGTGGTTCAAAAATAATGGAGAGAATAACAGCAACCTATTTTATTGAAACGCCTTTTGCTCCTGAACAAGCCGCACAGGTATTGGCGGGAGAACAATCATCAGGCACATTTGTAGCCGTACCGGGAGAAACGGAAGAATTGAAACAACGCTTTGCTGCCAGGGTAGAATCGGTGCAAGCATTGGAAACAGTAAATGAACCTGCTATTCCCGGAGCAACAAGTACCAGCGGAAAGTATCATCGTGCGGTAGTGAAAGTGAGCTGGAGTATTGAAAATTTCGGGTACAACTTACCGGTATTGATCTCTACGCTGCAGGGTAATTTATACGAGATCAAACAATTCACCGGGTTAAAACTGCTGGATATTGAATTACCTTCCTCGTTCGGCAATCATTACAGCGGTCCGGCTTTTGGGATTGAAGGCTGCAGGCGATTAACAGGCATTGCTGACAGGCCCCTTATTGGAACGATCATCAAACCTTCAATAGGATTATCTGTTGAACAAACCGCGGCCATGGTAAAAACCTTAGCTGAAGCAGGCATTGATTTTATAAAAGATGATGAACTGCTATCGTCTTCTGCCAATTCAAATTTTAATGACAGGGTCGAAGCCATAATGAAAGTGATCAATGCACACGCAGATAAAACGGGGAAGAAAGTCATGTTTGCATTTAATATCAGCGGAGAGATAGATGAAATGTTGGAACGCTATGAAAAAATAGTCAACAGTGGCGGTACCTGCGCTATGATCAGTATCAACAGCGTGGGTTTATCGGCAACAAAAAAAATATGCGATCAGCAACAATTAGCTATACATGCGCACCGCAATGGCTGGGGCATGATGACCAGGCATCCTTTACTGGGAATTGACTTTAAGGCGTATCAAAAAATATGGCGCCTGGCGGGTGTTGATCAATTGCATGTAAATGGGATACAAAATAAATTCTGGGAGAGTGATGACAGTGTGGTGAGTTCCATTGAAGCCTGTCTTACGCTGATGTTCGGTCATAAGAAAGTATTACCGGTAGTATCATCCGGTCAGTGGGGCGGACAGGCTTTTGAAACTTATCGCAGAACAAAAACAGTCGACCTGTTGTACATGGCTGGCGGTGGTATCATGGCGCACCCGATGGGGCCGGCCGCTGGTGTAACCGCATTACAACAGGCATGGGCAGCCGCAGTTGAAGGGATGACGTTGGAAGAAGCAGCAAAACAGTATCCTGAATTTAATCGATCAGTAGAAAAATTCGGCACTTGAACCACGAAGGCTCAAAGACAGTAAGGGACACAAAGTTTTATTTATGTATACTGCGTTATCAGAAAAGGAAGAATATTTAGGAAGGCAAATTGTAGACACTGCAATTAAAATCCATAGACAGTTAGGTGCAGGCCTTTTGGAAACTGTGTATGAAAAAGTTTTTGCCATGAATTAACAAAAAGAGAAATCGCATTTAGAAGACAAGTTCAGGTGCCTATATATTTTGATGATTTGAAAATTGATGATGGATTAAGATTAGATATTTTAATAGAAGACTTGGTGATAGTGGAGCTAAAAGCCCAGGAGAATTACCATCCGGTATGGGAAGCGCAATTGTTAAGCTACTTAAAATTAACCAATCGTAGATTGGGTTTCTTAGTGAACTTTCATGTGCCATTGATGAAAGATGGTATAAAAAGGATGGTATTATAAAAAAAACTTAGTGCTGCTTTGTGCCTTTGTGCCTTGGTGGTTCAAAAAAATGAAACAACTTTTGTTAGCCTTTTACGGAGATGATTTTACCGGCAGCACCGATGCACTCGAATTCATTTGTCGTGCCGGTGCAAAAGCAATTTTATTCATTGAACCGCCAACAGTGGAGCAATTAAAAAATTACCCAGGATTAGATGCTTATGGTATAGCAGGGAAAACACGCTCCTTATCGCCGGTTGAAATGGAAAAAATATTGCTTCCCGCTTTTGAAACGATAAATGCTACAGGAGCAAAGCATGTACATTATAAAGTGTGCTCTACATTTGATTCATCTGCAACTATCGGAAGTATTGGTAAAGCCATCGATTGCGGGGCAATAGTCTTTAAAAATAAAATTATCCCGGTACTTGGTGGTATGCCGGCATTGGGACGCTTCTGTGTATTCGGTAATTTGTTTGCCAAAATGGGTATTGGCAGCGAAGGAAAGATTTATCGCCTGGACAGGCATCCATCTATGAGTAAACATCCGGTTACTCCTGCTGATGAAAGTGATTTGCGGCTGCACCTGGGTAAACAAACGCAACAAAAAATTGGATTAATCGATATTATACAATTAAAGCAACCGGTTGAAGAAATGAATAGTGATGATAAAATTGTTTTGATTGATGCATTAAATGAGACTCATTTACTAAAGACCGGGGAATGGATGGAAATGCAGGCAGCAAACCATGTATTGTTTTCTGTTGGTGGGTCATCAGTGGAAATGGCATTGGGCAAACACTGGAATGAAAAACAATTATTGCAACCTGTTAAAGAATGGAAGGCAGTAGGAAAAGCAAATCCGTTGTTGGTAGTCTCGGGAAGTTGTTCACCGGTAACAGCCTCACAAATTGCGTATGCAAATGCAAATGGTTTTGAAGAAGTAATTATAGATGCTGTGAGAATTTGTAACGAAGGCATAGTTGAGGTCAGCGTAATGAATAAGGTAAATGAATTATTAAAGCAACAAAAACACGTTATTGTTCATACAGGAGAAAGGCAAACTGATAACCTGTCTTCTGAAAAGTTAGGGGTAGCCTTGGGTGCTATAGCAAAGGAGGCTGCACAACTATCATTGGTTAAAAGAATAGTTATTGCCGGGGGAGACACGAGTAGTTATGCGGCAAGAGCAATGGAGATTGAAGCAGTGGAAATGATTGCGCCGGTAATAATTGGTGCGCCATTATGTAAAGCGATTTCTGAGAATCAAAGTATCAATGGCATTGAAGTAAATTTTAAGGGTGGGCAGGTGGGGAGTGAGAGTTATTTTGAAGTACTACAAAACGGAAAATTACACAAAGATACACAAGGCTAACACAGAGATTCACAGAGACGCTCCGTGTATCTCCGTGAAATTCTTTGCGGTTCTCTGTGGAATAAAAAATGTAAACAATAAATATGTCACAAAAAACATTAGGACTCGTACACACATCTGCAACACTCGTTCCTGTCTTCGCAGAATTATGCAGTAAATATTTACCAGGGGTAAAAGTGTTCAATATTGTAGATGACAGCTTAATTAAAAACACCATTGCCTGTGGTGAACTGACGGCATCCACATCGAGAAGAGTGGTGAATTACGCGGGTTCTGCAGAAGAAGCGGGTGCGGATTTTATTTTATTCACCTGCTCTTCCATTGGTCCTGCAGTAGAAGCGGCGGCAGCATTAACCGGTGTGCCTGTATTAAGAGTAGACCAGCCTATGGCAGATAAGGCGGTGCAGTCTGGAAAAAAGATCGGTGTTATCGCAACATTGTCCACCACGTTGGAACCAACGAGCGACCTTGTACGAAGAAGAGCCATTGTCGCCAATAAAGAGATTGAGCTGAAAGCGGTTTTATGCGAAGGTGCCTTTGATGCATTAATGAGTGGTGATGCGGCTACGCATGATAAAAAAGTAGGGGATGCTTTAAAACAATTATCAAAAGAAGTGGATGTGATTGTATTGGCGCAGGCTTCCATGGGAAGGGTGGTGGATACATTGGATGAAGCGGATAAAAAAATACCGATACTGGCGAGCCCAACGATTGCGATTCAACACCTGGCGGAAATATTGAAATAAGGCTATAACACGAATTACACGAATACTTCGGCTTCGCTCAGTGCACGAATGAAATTATAAATGAAGAGAGTCAATAAAATATTTTTAGTTACCAGCGGCATTGCTGCAATCATATTACTGACCGGCATTTTTATGCAGGAGGAAAATATATACCAACCATTTGCCCTTGCAACAGCGATCAGTTTGGCAATTGGATTAGGCGCCATACCCTCTTTAAAAGGATATCAGTACACCGCATGGATCATTGTAGCTGTTGTTGCCGGTATGATGTTTCCCCAGGCCTTTACCAAATGGGGCTCATTTGATCTGCGTAACAAATGGATGATATTAATTGTCATCCAGGTGGTGATGTTTGGTATGGGTATACAAATGAGCCTGAAAGATTTTTCGGGGCTGGCACAAACAGGAAAAGGAGTGGCCATCGGTTTACTCTGTCATTTTTCCGTAATGCCTTTGATGGGTTTATTGCTAACGAAAGTGTTTCATTTCGAACCGGAGATCGCAGCGGGGATAATTTTGATAGGCTCATGTTCGAGTGGCCTGGCCAGTAATGTAATGGTATACCTGGCAAGGGCGAATTTGGTATTAAGTGTAATCGTAACCGCGATGGCCACCATGGCTGCGCCATTTCTTACGCCATTATTAATGAAACTACTGGCCGGCACACTGATAAAAATTGATTTTGTGAATATGATGATGGAGATCATAAAGATCGTGATCGTCCCCATTTTTGCGGCATTGTTACACGACTATTTAAAAACAGCAACGGTAAGAGGCAGAAGAATTGTATCAGTGCTATTTGTTTTTTCTATTGCCTGGTTGATTGTGTTTCCTATTGCATTGAGGAATTTTCAATATCCCACATTCCTGTCAGCATTCTCTCAGTCGATTGAAATGCTGGGGTTCTTTTTTGGGGCCATTGTTGCAGGAGTGGCTTATCATTGGTTAGCAAAAAGAATTACAAAACTTGATACCATCATGCCCTATTTCTCCATGTTTGGCATTATCTATTTTACAACCGTTACCACCGCAGCGGGACACGATAATTTAATGAAAGTGGGCTTTTTATTATTCATTGCTTCTGTTATTCACAATGCGGCGGGATACTTTTTTGGCTACTGGCTCAGCCGGTTGTTTAAACTGGATAAAAACTCTGCCAGAACAGTTGCATTTGAAGTAGGTTTACAAAACGGGGGTATGGCCAGTGGACTGGCAGGCGGAATGGGTAAGCTGGGAACAGTTGGTTTGCCTGCAGCCGTATTCAGCCCATGGATGAATATCAGCGGAAGTATATTAGCCAATTACTGGAGAAAGCGGCCTGTTGATGAAAATGCGATAACACAAAAAAATAGCGCAGAGAAAACGAGAAGCTGAGAAATACGCAGAGAGTTCCGCGAAATTTCTTTACTCATTTTCTCTGCGCTAAAAAAGAAAATAACTGAATGAAAAAAATAAATTATATAGCGTTTACTATTCTTTATTCACTATTCACTATTCACCATTCACAAGCTCAACTTGTTGATAAAACTCCTGCTGCCATCCCCAGCGCGCCAACTATTTTTACAACAGAACCTTACGAAGATCCATTGGTTAGCGGCATCAACCGTGATGCATCAAGAACAACAGCCTATTCTTATACAACTATAAACGAGGCATTAAAAAACGACAGAGAAAAAAGTGGACGCTATCTTTCATTAAACGGGGACTGGGATTTTACCTTCGCGTTAAAACCCGGTGATGAGCCGAAAGATTTTTATAAAAGTAAAGTTACCGGGTGGAAAAAAATACCCGTGCCTTCCAATTGGGAAATGCAGGGCTATGATAAACCGATCTATAAAAGTGCAGTATATCCTTTTCGCCCGGTAAACCCACCTTTTGTACCCAAAGATTATAACGGCGTAGGCTGTTACCAGCGCTCTTTTACCTTGCCTGCAGACTGGAAAAATAAGAATATCAGCCTGCATTTTGGTGGCGTTAGTTCGGCTTACAAAGTATGGATCAACGGTAAGTTTGTTGGTTATGCTGAAGATAGTTTTTTGTCGAGTGAATTTAATATTACACCTTATCTGAAAGCAAGAGAAAACATTATATCGGTATGGGTGATACGCTGGAGTGATGGTAGTTTTTTAGAAGACCAGGACCAGTGGCGCATGAGCGGTATTCATCGTGAAGTGTATATGATGGCCGAACCTAAATTGCGTATTGCCGATTTTTTTTATCAAACCAAACTCGATAAAGATTATACCAACGCGGTATTAAGTATTCGTCCCCGTATAGAAAATTTAACCGGCGCTGCAATGCCTGGGTATAAACTGAAAGCGCAATTGTATGATGCGAATGATCAGCCGGTTTTAGCAAAGCCCTTACTGCGAACCACAGACGAAATTATCAATGAGATTCATCCAAGGCTCGACCAGGTGAAGTTTGGTTTAATGGAAGCTACAATTACCAATCCCAAAAAATGGAGTACTGAAGAACCGAACCTGTATAAACTCGTATTAAGCCTGGAGGATAGTGTAGGGAATATTCTCGAAGTAAAAACCTGTAAGTTAGGTTTTCGTTCAATTGAATTCAGGAAGGAGGATAGTAAATTACTGATCAATGGAAAGCTGACTTATTTGTACGGTGTTAATCGCCCGGATCATGATCCTGTAAAAGGAAAAGCGCTTACCCGGGATATCATTTTGAAAGATGTAACCACTATCAAACAATATAATTTTAATTGTATCCGCTTAAGCCATTATCCCAGCGATCCGTATTTATTGGATCTGTGCGATGAATTCGGTATCATGGTAATTGATGAAGCGAACCTGGAAACGCATGGTCTTGGGGGAAAGCTGGATCATGAATCCAATTGGGCGGGCGCTTATATCGACAGGGTGAGCCGTATGGCATTGCGGGATAAAAACCATCCGTCTATCATTTTCTGGAGCCTGGGTAATGAAGCTGGCAGCGGGCCTAATCATGCAGCGATGGCGGGATGGATTCATGATTTTGATATCACACGTCCCTTGCATTACGAGCCTGCAATGGGCAGCCCGAAAGAAGAAGGCTATATCGATCCTTCCGATCCCAGGTACTTAAAGAGTAACGATCATTCGCATCGCATTCAAAATCCACTGGACCAGTATTATGTAGATATGATCAGCCGGATGTACCCTGCATTATACACTGCGCCCTTGCTGGCGGATCAGCCTAACGGTGACAAACGACCAATATTTTTTTGTGAGTATGCGCATGCCATGGGCAATAGCGCAGGGAATATTAAAGATTTCTGGGATCAATGGCGAAATACGAAAAGAATTATTGGAGGTTGTATCTGGGAATTTAAAGACCAGGGATTATTAAAGAAGGATTCTGCCGGCATTGAGTATTATGCATATGGCGGCGATTTTGGAGAAAAATATTTTGACAATTTTACTATTAAAGGAATTGTGAATGCGGATGGTAGTCCTAAAGGTGTAATGAATGAATGTAAGAGGGTTTTTCAACCCATTGAATGCGAATGGCTGGATAAGGAGAAACGGTTGATAAAAATTACTAACCGCGGCGCGGTAAAAAATGCCAGTGCTTATAATGCCCTGTTATTAATAAAAGAAGATGGATTTGTAACACAAACAAAAGAATTGTCTGTTGCTATAGCGCCAGGAAAAGATACCGTTATCAATATCAGTGAATACTTACCTGCATTGAAGCCGGATGTAGAGTATCATGTAGCGGTTCGGTTTGATTTGAAAAATGATGAGCCCTGGGCTTACCAGGGATTTGATATTGCTTCTAACCAGCTTTCCCTGCAAAAGGCAACAGTGAATCTTCATACACTTACTGCATCAAATTTAAGCGTTAAAGAAGATAAAAATAGTATAACGGTAACCGGGAATGATTTTGTAATTGGCTTTAGCAAAAATGACAAAGGAGGATTGAACTCCTATGTTTATAATGGCTCACAACAGGTACAGCAAACTTTACTGCCGCATTTCACAAGACCGTTAACCGATAATGATAAACGGGGATGGAAGCCGCAACGTAAATTAAAACAATGGTACAATGATGATTTAAAATTGCTGGGCACCAGTGTTGAAAAAAAGAGCGACCGGGTTGTGTTGAGTTATGTGTATACTTTGATAAACGATAGCGCCAAAGTAAATCTACTATATAGCATAACCAATGAAGGCATCATAAAAGTAGATTATGCATTACAGGTTAAACCAGGGTTACCCAATATTCCAAAAGTTGGTATGCAGATGGGTATTGAAAGAGCTTATGAGAATATCGAATGGTTTGGTAAAGGGTCAATAGAAAACTATATCGATAAAAACTATGGCGCCGATGAAGGTGGTTACCGCTTACCGATAGACCAGTTCATGGAAAATTATGTAGTGCCGCAGGAAAATGGAAACCGTACCGATGTGCGCTGGATGTACCTGGCTACAAAATATAAAAATGGATTATTGATTATTGCGGATAGTTTATTAAGCATGAGTGCATGGCCATATACCGAAGAAAATATCCAGAATGCCAAACACACCAATAAATTAAAAGATGCCGGCTTTATCACTTTGAATATTGATTTGATACAAATGGGAGTTGGAGGCAATGATAGCTGGAGTGATGTGGCGGCACCATTGGAACAGTATCAAATTAAAGCGAAGGATTATCATTATGCATTTTATATTGTTCCTTACAATGCAAAAGAAATTACTGCCGGCGAAGCCGCTAAAACAATTAAATTTTAAATAACAAATTGCGATACAATAAGACCATGTACCGGGATAATATGTTTTCAAATAAACTGGCTTCAATTGCCCTTACCTTCAGGCGGGGGATAGTAAGAATTATTTCTTGCTGTATTGTAGCCCAATTGATTGTATTGAGTAGCCTGGCTCAAAAAGCAGTGCCACAAAACATAATGCAGCAAATTTATGAAGAGGTAAAAACCGCTTTCAAATATGGACTGGTTGTTGTACCTCCTGATGCATCTAAAAAAATCGATTGCCCCTCTGTTTTCCGTAAGGGAAAATATTGGTACATGACTTATGTCGTTTTTGATGGAAGAGGATATGAAACATGGATGGCAAAAAGCACCGACCTCTTACAATGGAATACATTGGGCCGCTTAATGAGTTTTAGCGATACAACCGATGCAAACAACCTGCTTTGGGATGCCAATCAAAAAGCAGGCTATATTGCTTTGCAGGATACCAAATGGGGCGGAACATACGAGTTGCAAAAATTCAACAGTAAATACTGGATGAGTTATATTGGCGGAAAAGATAAAGGGTATGAACCGGGGCCACTGGCCATTGGTATGGCAAATACAACAGGCGATGTAACGAAATCGCATGAATGGAAGCGTGTAGGCGATGCTGTATTGTCTGTTACAGACATTGATGTACGCTGGTGGGAAAATAAAAAATTATTCAAGAGTTCCGTTATCTGGGATAAACAAAAAACTACCGGTCATCCTTTTGTAATGTACTATAATGCCAATGGCGATACCAGTAATAATACGCCTAAATGGCGCTGGTTTGAAAGGATCGGGATGGCAGTAAGTGATGATATGATCAACTGGCAGCGGTATCAAACTGATCCTGTGGTGCACCATAAGATCGGGATAACGGGAGACGGTGTTTTACAAAAGATAAATAACGTTTGGGTGATGTTTTATTTTGGTGCTTTTTGGGAAGGAAGAAAAGACGCTTTTAACCGTTTTGCCTGCAGTTATGATTTAGTAAACTGGACTGATTGGAATGGCGATGATCTAATAAAGTCTTCTGAAACCTATGATGCAAAATATGCGCATAAAAGTTATGTAGTAAAATGGAAGGGTGTGGTATATCATTTTTATTGTGCGGTGGATAATAAAGATCACCGGGGGATTGCGGTAGCTACTTCAGTGGATAAAGGAAAGAGTAACATAGTATTTTAAAGATTGCGTCTTTGCGTAAATGTATTAAATGCATAAATGAATCCTGGAAATAAAAGATATATTCTTATTTTAATGAGCGTGTTTGTAATATCGCTCAATGCAATTGCGCAGCAGGTAAAAAATAATGATCTCATAGAACAGGCATTTACAAATCCTCCGCAATCCGCAAAGCCATGGGTGTTCTGGTATTGGCTGCATGGGGCTATTTCCAAAGAGGGTATTACTGCCGACCTGGAAGCGATGAAAGAAGTGGGTATCGGTGGGGCTTACCTGATGCCGATCAGGGATACCAATTCAAAAATACCCTTTCAGCCGCAGGCAAGACAATTAACTCCTGAATGGTGGGTACTGGTAAATTTTGCATTGCAGGAAGCAAAGCGATTGCAACTGCAAATTGGCGTGCATGTAAGCGATGGTTTTGCATTGGCAGGCGGACCGTGGATAACGCCGGCACTAAGCATGCAAAAACTGGTTTGGACCAAAGCATTTATCCAGGCTGGGAATAAAAGGACAATCGTTTTGCAGCAACCCGAAACAAAAGAAAATTATTATAAAGACATTGCAGCATTTGCTTACCCGGCCAATTACAACAATGAGATCCTTGTAAAGGAACTGAAACCTGTTGTTACTACCAGTAATGGTACTGGTGGAAGTTTTTTACCTGATGTGAATTCAAAAAATACTTTTCGTAGCGACACTACCTGCTGGATACAGTATGCGTACACGCAACAGGTTACAGTACGCCAAATAAAAATAAAAAAACAAACTAACGCCTACCAGTCTCAACGGTTCATCATTCAAAAAAGCGATGATGGGATACATTTTACTATTATTGATAGTTTGCATGCGCCACGTCATGGCTGGCAGGATTGGGAAGAAGGCTATACCCATGCTGTAAAAACATTCGCGGCTAAATACATTCGTTTTGTATGGCAAAAAGAAGGAACAGAACCCGGTAGCGAAGACCTGGATGCCGCAAAATGGAAACCTGTGTTAAGGGTGCAGGGGATATTTGTAAGCGACGAGCCTGTAATAAATAATATAGAAGCCAAAAACGGTAGCATGTGGCGCATTGCAGCAAATACAACAACAGGAGAAGTACGAAATACAGATGCGGTACCGCTGGATAAAATTGTTAATCTTACTAATAAATTATCAGCAGACGGAAAATTAAACTGGCTGCCTCCAACGAACCAATCATGGGTGGTTGTAAGGATCGGTCATACCTCAACGGGTTACACGAATGCTACAGCAGGAGGAGGAAAGGGTTTGGAATGTGATAAATTCAGTACCGCTGCTGCAACATTGCAATTCAATAACTGGTTCGGAAAATTTTATACAGAAACAGATCCAGGTCTTGCAAAAGAAGTGATCAAAGTATTTCATATCGACAGCTGGGAATGTGGTACACAAAACTGGAGCAGTAATTTTGCTAAAGAGTTTAAGAAAAAAAGAGGGTATGACCTGTTACCTTATTTGCTGGTAATGACAGGTACCCCTGTAAATGATGCGGCCCGTTCGGAAAAGATATTGCATGACGTTAGGCAAACCATTGCAGAACTGGTGAATGACAAATTTTACGCGACGCTCAATGATCTTGCACATAAAAAAAACTGTTTACTGAGTGCAGAAAGTATAGCACCAACTTTTGTAAGCGATGCATTGATGCATTACAAATATGCGGATATCCCCATGGGTGAGTTTTGGCTCAACAGTCCAACACATGATAAACCCAACGATATGCTGGATGCCATCAGTGGCGGGCATATTTATGGAAAACACATTATACAGGCAGAAGCCTTTACCACTTTGCGAAGCGACTGGAGTGAACATCCGGGCAGTATCAAAGTAATCGGTGACCGTGCATTTGCGGCTGGTATTAATAAACTATCACTGCATGTATTCATGCATAATCCATGGCTGGATAAAAAACCGGGTATGACTTTGGATGGGATTGGTTTGTTTTATCAACGTGACCAGACCTGGTTTAAACAAAGTAAAGCATGGATCGAATACATAACCAGGTGCCAGGCATTACTGCAATTGGGAAAACCGGTAGTTGATATTGCTGTATTTACCGGCGAAGAAATCCCTGGCCGTTCTGTGTTGCCAGAAAGGTTAGTGAATACCTTACCGGGATTATTCGGTAAAGAGAAAGTGGAAGCGGAAAGAAAACGCTTATTGAATGATGGACAGCCGCAAAGAACGATACCCGCGGGTGTTACCCACTCCGCCAACATGGCCGACCCGGAAAATTATGTAAATGCACTCAATGGTTACAGTTATGATTGTTTTAATCCTGATGTGTTGATGCAGATGACAGTAGCAAATGGAAGAATAATAACGGCCGGCGGGGCCTCGTATAAAATATTGCTGATACCTGCGGATGAAAAAATGCTGCATTTAAAACAACTCAGCAAACGAGTAATGCAAAAAATTGTTGAACTGGTTCAGCAGGGTGCAATAATCATTGCAGATGGTAATTATGCCAATGATTTGGCAATGTCGAATCCCGGTATTCAATTTTTAAATAACATGGCACAATATGGAAAAGGCAAAATTATTAAGGCTCCATATATTGAAAAAGATTTGGAGCAGATCGGGATATTAAAAGAGCTATTGTTTGATACTGTTGCTCAGCCTGCCTTTATAAGTAAACCCCAGATGGCTCCTAACCTCGCTGTTTGCAGGAGAGATATGGATAATAAAAGTATTTATTTTATTTCTAACCAAAATAATCAGGAGCAGTACTATTATTTCTGGTTCAATTATAAAGGATTGAAACCTGAGATATATGATCCTGTAACAGGTGAAATTGAAAAATACTGTTCTGCCGATACATCTGCAGGTGGAATATATTTTGGGGAATCTTTTAAGCCTTACGAATCCAAGTTTATTGTTTTTAACAAGCCGGGGATAGCTGAAAAATATCCCTGGTATAATAAAAAAGGGTTCCAGGTATTTCACAGATCGGAGGCCTTAATAAATGGCTGGGAGATCAGTTTTAAGAATAGCAAAAAAGAATTTACAAAAAAAGTTATTGTTGATACTGCGAGGTTGGCCCTGGGATATGTACTGGAAGCGAAAGAATCTGCCAGGCTTAAAAGCTGGACTGAAGATACAAATGATGATATAAAATATTTTTCTGGAACTGCAGTTTACCGCACAACCTATATATTCGATAGAAATAAGGATACTATTAATACTATAGAGTTGCGTATGGATACGGTGTGTAATATCGCTTCTGTGAAAGTTAATGGTATTGATTGTGGTACCAGGTGGATCAGCCCTTATAGTGTTGATATAAAAAAGGCGATAAAACAAGGCATCAATGCCATTGAAATTGAAGTGACCAATACCTGGCGAAACCGCCTTGTAGGTGATGAACTAATGCCGGATGAAAAACAAACCTGGTATAATTCTCCCTATAAAATGAAAGAAAAGCCTTTATTGCCGGCGGGGATAATTGGCCAGGTAGAAATTCATATGCAATATGGAGACAGGTAGTATTACCAGTCGTCTGTTCTGAAAGAAGAAACGGGATAACCTTCCACGCTAAACAATTCTCCTACGATAAAATCTTTGAATGCATAACGTACCGCCATAGGTACTGCAACCATCGGCGATGAAACCTGTACCATGCCTTTTGAAATTACTGCCTGTGCAGGATAAAATGTTTTATCTGCACCGGCAATTTCAAATTGCGTAAGTGGCTTGCCAAAGCTGGTTAAACCATTGAGTGCATATTTAAATCTTACTGTCGCTACATTGCCGCTTATCAATAAAGAGTCGTAAGCCGGACTTTGATAGGCAAATCCTTTAAGAGCATATGTATCTCCCAAAGCCAGGTAAGCAAAGCGTTTGCCTACCACTTCTTTATTGGCAGGGTGAATGCTTTTTTCTTCGCCGTCATCCATCAATACTACGATACCGCTTGCAGGGATTGCGGCTACCGATTTACGTTGTGCATCACGGAGGTATGCCGAATTCATTTTTTCTGTACGATTGCCGGAATAATTGTAGGTAAAAGGTGCGATCTGTGCAAAATAAAAAGGAAAATTTCCCTGTCCCCATTCATTACGCCATAGTTGTACCATGGCGGGAAATAATTTTTCATATTGATCCGGGCGTTCATAATTGGTTTCGCCCTGGTACCAGATACAACCTTTAATGGTGTAACCTATCACCGGGTGTACCATACCGTTATATAAAGTGGTGGCGAATTTATTGGTGAGTTTTTCTGTACCGTTTGCAGCGGGAATATTAATTTCAGGAAATGCTTTTAAAGATTCACTGCTCATAAATGCTTCCGCAGGCGATCCTCCATAACTCACGTTGATCAAGGCAACAGGCACTTTTAATTGTTGTTGCAATATCCTTCCAAAGTAATAGGCGCTGGCAGAAAAATTGCTGATGTTCTCAGGGTTGGCCGCTTTCCACTCCGATGATTTACTAGTATCTTTTGTAAATCTTTCTACCGCACGGGGAACGATATACGTTCTTAGCTGGTCGTTGGTGGAATTGAAAATGGCATCATTGGAACCAATGATCGGCTGATCTTTAAATCCCTTCATAGGCATTTCCATATTGCTCTGCCCGCTGCATAACCATACTTCACCGATCAAAATATTTTTTATGGTCACAGGTTCACCATCAGAAATGGAAATGCTGTATGGTCCGCCTGCAACCGGCGTAGCAATTTTTACCAGCCATTTACCATTGGCGTCGGCAATAACACTGTAGTTCTTTTTATTCCACGATGTATTTATTTTAATGGCAGTACCGGTTTTGGCCCAGCCCCATAAAGCGGCGTTGGTTTGTTGCTGCAATACCATGCCATCACTAAAAAAAGCCGGCAATTGTACAGTAGCTGAAAGCAAACCGGGAAAAATCATAATGCATATAAAAAGAAATAGATGTTGTGCCCTGCGTAACATTTGTGCAATCATTAACAATGAATTTTATATGAGTTACGAATATAGCCCAAAAACCTTTTATTACCATCTGGCCCTGTCATTTTACTGCCCGGATAAGAATATAAATTCTTCGAAAATATTTGTGTAATTTCCATGCCTAAACCCATAGGGCGATTGTATGAAAGATAATAAGGACAATAAGGAAGGATCGCATAAGAATATATGGTATGGACTGGGGCGCCAGCGGATAGAGATTCCTAAAACCATTCTTAAATCAAGGGTGCATAATAACCTGTTGTTAAAACACCTGCATATCTGTTCCATCGGGCATTATCCCAAAGCCAAGGAACACTATACTTACCGGAAAAAAGGACTGCCCGAAAATTTCATCTTTTATTGCGTGGATGGTCATGGTTGGTACGAAATAGAAGGCCAGCGGTATGAAGTAGGGCCAAATGAATTCTTTATCCTGCCGCAAAATAAAGAGCATGCCTATGGCAATGATCCTGATCATCCATGGAGTATTTACTGGATACATTTTGGTGGTGATGCATTGCCTGCATTAAATGAAACGCTGGCCGTGCAAAAACATTTCAAGCCATTTCATATCAAAAACAATGCAGAAACGATTGCGGTGTTCACAAAAATTTATAAGGCGTTGCAATTGGGATACAGTATCGATAATTTATTGTTTGCCAATATGTGCTTTACGCAGTTTTTAACCTTGTTCATTTATAACTCCAGGCATAACGAAACCATTGAGGCAGAAAAACCGGATTGTGTAGATAGTGCAATACTTTTTATGCAGCAACACCTGGATGAGAATATTTCCTTGAACAAACTGAGTAAGCAGTATAATTATTCTGTATCACGGTTCTCTAATTTGTTCAAACAAAAAACCGGCTATGCGCCAATCGATTATTTTTTACAAATGAAAATGCAGAAAGCCTGCCAGCAACTGGATTTTACCAATGAGTCGATCAAGATGATCGCATTTGGAATGGGCTTTGATGATCCCTATTATTTTTCCAAACGGTTTAAAACTATTATTGGGGTGTCGCCTAAAAAATACCGTGCGATGAAGAAGAGTGAATAATTAATTTACACGAATTTTGCGAATTATACGAATAGTTTCAGAAGAGGTTTTACCTATATCTACAATGAACAAAAAATATATTCTCTTATTCTTTTTTATTTTGTCAGCAGTTGCTTTAAGCGCACAAAAAATTAATGACAATTATAATATTGTTTGGAATACGCAAAGCAAAAACGCTTCCGAATCTATGCCCTGCGGTGGCGGCGATATTGGAATGAATGTATGGGTGGAGAACGGAGAGCTTTTAATTTACGTGGCTAAAAGCGGCAGCTTTGATGAGAATAATGCGTTGATGAAAGCAGGAAGGATAAGAATAAAATTATCTCCTAATCCTTTAGATGGGAAAATATTTAAACAGGAATTGCATTTGCAGGAAGGCTATGTATCAGTATACGGCGAAAATAATGGCATCAGCGCAACTATAAAAATATGGGCAGATGTTTTTACACCCGTAGCATATTTTGATATTGAAACTAATAAAAAAATTACCGTGGAAGCGGCTTATGAAAGCTGGCGTTACCAGGACAGGGTTGTTAAATCCAAGGAAAATTTTGCCAACTCCTGGAAATGGGCTGCCCCAAAAAATAATGTCTATAAAAAAGACGTGATAGCTTTTAATACAAATGAAGTTTTATTTTATCATCACAATATTGCCGAAACTATTTTTGATGCTACAGTTGCACAACAGGGAATGGATGCGGTGAAAAATCAATTGTATAATCCTTTAAAACATTTGGCATTTGGCGGTTCTTTTCTTGGAAAGAATTTTATACCGGCTGGTACTTATGAGGGTAACTATGTAAATACGGATTATAAAGGCTGGAAAATCAAATCTGCTGCGGCAGCTAAACAACATCAATTGAACTTGTATTTGCATACAGCACAGGCGGCTGATATCAATACCTGGAAAAAATCGCTGGATTCTTTACAAACTTCAACGAATAAAAATAAAAAGAATACAATAGCTAAAACGCAAGAATGGTGGCAGCAATTCTGGAGCCGTAGTTTTATACAGGTAGATGTGGCCAACGTAAATTCCAAAGCATGGGAAGTGGGTAGAAATTTTCAATTGTTCCGGTATATGCTCGCCTGCAATGCTAACGGCAGCTGGCCCACGAAATTCAATGGCGGCTTGTTAACCGTTGATCCTGTTTTTACTGATACTTCCAACAGGTTAACACCCGATTACCGTAACTGGGGCGGCGGCTTGTATACGGCACAAAATCAACGGCTGGTTTATTTTCCTATGATAAAAAATGGCGACTGGGATATCATGCAATCGCAGTTTGATTTTTATTTGCGGATATTGAAGAATGCAGAACTGAGAAGCAAAGTATACTGGAACCATGGCGGTGCCTGTTTTACCGAACAGATGGAAAATTATGGCTTACCCGATATAGCAGAGTATGGTCAAAATCGTCCTGAGGGATTTGATAAAGGCCTTGAATACAATGCCTGGCTGGAATACGAATGGGATACCGCGTTTGAATTTTGCCTGATGATGCTGGAAGAAAATAAATATACTGGCAAAGACATCAGTGATAAAATTCCGTTTATTGAAAGTTGCTTACGTTTTTTTGATGAGCATTATCAATACCTCGCAAAGCAACGTGGTGCTAAAGCATTGGATGGAAATGGTAAATTGATCCTGTATCCCGGCAGTGGTGCAGAAACCTATAAGATGGCGTACAATTCCACCAGTACTATTGCAGCTTTGCAAACTATTACGAAGGGATTACTTGCTTTACCTGTTCTGCTTAGCACAGAAGAAAAAAGAAAGGAATGGCAATTGCTCTTATCCCGCATTCCTGTTTTGAATTATACCAACTATAATGGTCACGTAATAATAGCTCCTGCAAAATCCTGGGAACGCATCAACAACACAGAGCCCACTCAATTATATCCCGTATTTCCCTGGGGCATTTATGGTGTTGGTAAACCGGGACTGGATACCGCAGTTAACACTTACCGTTATGATACCAGTGCAATAAAATTCAGGAGCCATGTGGGGTGGAAACAGGATAATATATGGGCGGCAAGATTGGGATTAACCAATGAAGCCTGGCAGCTGGCGCAAAAAAAACTGGAGAACTCGGGGCGACGGTTTCCTGCATTCTGGGGGCCGGGATATGATTGGGTGCCCGATCATAACTGGGGTGGCAGTGGCATGATCGGTTTACAGGAAATGTTATTGCAAACCGATGATAAAAAAATATTTCTATTTCCTGCATGGCCCAAAAATGTAGACGTGCATTTTAAACTGCATGCGCCTTATAATACTACTGTAGAAGCTGAAATAAAGAACGGCGCCGTTACTTTACTCAAAGTAGTACCTGAAATAAGAAAAGCAGATGTTATAATGATGCTGCAATAAAAATTATACAACCCTTCTCATTATTTTATATAATTTCATTTTCTTTTTCCTTCATTCAAATAATTTTTTGCACCTCATTTATGAAAAAAATATTCCTGTTAGTCGTACTACAAGTGGCATTGGTGATGGGTTCTTTTGCTACGGTTTATCTTCCTGCTATCTATAGCAATCATATGGTGCTCCAGCAAAATAGTAAAGTAACCATCTGGGGCTGGAGCGAAGTGGAAGAAAAGATCAGTATTAAACCAAGCTGGGATACCACTACCTATTATGCAGCTGGAAATTCTTTGGCAAAATGGGCAACGCAGATCAATACGCCTAAAGCCGGTGGCGTGTATACTATAACTGTAAAAGGGGCTTATAACGAGATCATCATTGAAGATGTATTGATTGGTGAAGTATGGCTGGCCAGCGGGCAGAGCAATATGGAGATGACCATCTATTGGGGTATGAAGTACGAGGAAGAAATAAAAAATGCCACTACCAATACCATCAGGTTCTTTCATATTCCTAAGGCAGCAGCTGCATTTCCGCAGGAGGATGTGCGGGCGAAATGGGTAGTATGCACACCTGAAGCAATGAAGAATTTTAGTACAGTCGCGTATTTTTTTGGAAAAAAACTGGATGAGCAATTACATGTGCCCGTGGGGCTGATCAGCGCCGCATGGGGTGGAACTCCCGCCGAAGTGTGGACGCCGCAAGACATTGTGCAAAATGACAAAGTATTACAGGAAGCCGCCAATAAACTGCAGCCTTCAAAATGGTGGCCTGTTTCGCCGGCCTATACTTACAACGCTATGATCGCTCCATTAGCCAATTTTAAAATTGCCGGTACTATCTGGTACCAGGGAGAAAGTAATACCGGTACTGCAGCTACTTACCAACAATTATTTACTGCCATGATCAGTTCCTGGAGAAAGCAATGGGCCAATGATTTTCCATTTTATTTTGTACAGATTGCGCCGTACGCTTATGGTGATAATAATATTGCCGCTTTACTTAGAGAAGCACAAACTAAATCTGCTGCATTGACAAAAACCGGTATGGTAGTTACCAGCGACCTGGTAGATAATATCAATGATATTCATCCTAAATTAAAAAAAGAAGTAGGAGAGCGGTTGGCAAATTATGCACTGGGAGATACTTATGGTAAAACTGGTATCGCGTATAAAAGCCCGGTGTATAAAAGTATGCAGGTGGAAAAAGATAAGATAAGGATCCGGTTTTATGATGTGGATAAAGGATTTGTAATAAAAGGAAAAGCGGCTACGGATTTTTATATCGCAGGGCCGGATAAAATTTTTCTTCCTGCCAGCATTAAAATAGAAGGAAATACCATCGTGGTTTTTAATAAGCAAATTCCCAACCCTGTTGCCGTACGTTTTGGATTTAATAATACCGCTATGCCCAACCTGTTCAGTGCAGCGGGATTACCTGTAAATTTATTCAGAACAGATGATTGGGAGGTGGATACCAGTCCTGTAAAAAAATAATTACCAGCGCATCAGTTTTCTTATATAAGCTGTTAATTCGGTAGCGATTAGCTGGTGGTCATTTAAATCGGGATGATAATCACATCCGCTATTATAAGACCTGCTGAAAAAATATTTACTGATCTTTTTATCACCTGCTTTATTTAAAGATTGTACTACTGCTGTAATTTGATTTTTCATTACTGCTTTTAATTTTTCATCTGCCATTGGGCTGGTCAATACAATAATGCTTGCTGATGGATAATATTTCCTTAATCGGTTTATGAAATTGAGATAGGCCGTACAAAAACTAACGGAATCCTGTATCCCATCATTTTGTCCCAGGCAAACGGTGACTACATCGGGCTGGTATTGCTTAAAATCCCATGGTATAGAATCGCCCCGCATATCTGTTTTATCAAACACAGGCGGCATCACAATAGTCATGTTGCAGCAACTATGTATTAACCCAATACCGGATACTGAACTTAAATGCCATTGCGCATTCAGTGTTCTTGCGGTAACAGGGCCATAAGCCATATAAGCATTATGCTGGTCCTGCCAAACGCCTTTGCCACAGGGTATTTCGCTGGCATCGCTGCTGGCACCGCAAGTGATGGAATTGCCGATAAATTCAATTTTTCTTACCGGTTTTTTGGGAGGGGTAATTAAAGCATCGCAATACAGCCCGGCAAATTCTATATAACCAATATTGGATTCGGTGTTTTTACAAATGATAAGCGTATGTGTTGTATTGCTGAGTTGAGCAATAGTAATGTAATTGGTCTTGTACTTTGTTTGTATTCTTTTCTTTTCATTATCAACAATCACTTCAAGATAGTTATGATTTTTACCCCATAGTTCCTGGTCGTTAATTACAACGGTTACGGCATTGCCTTTAAAATTTATAGTGCTGTACACTCCCGGGCTCCACGCTCTTGGCTTATCGGCATTGCTGAAATCAATCCTGCCGGTATATTGAATCGTTTTAGCGCTTGCCTTATAAAATGGCTGAACTGTTTTATCTATACTGTCAATTTCTACTTTAAAAGATTGCGCAACACTTTGTAGAGTGCAACAAACGATAAAGGCTCCTGCTAAAAATAATGGTCTCCTGTTTTTATTGAACATTGAATATTGAGAATTGGTCATTGAAAATGTTACTTAAATAAAAGAACGCACCCCTTCTGCATTATATTCCTGCCGGAATTCTTTTGGAGTACAATCTTTTTTCTTTTTAAAAATGCGGTTGAAATTGGAGATATTGTTAAAGCCACATTTAAAAGCAATCTCATTGATGCCATGTGTACTGTCTATTAACATTCTTGATGCATTGCCTAAACGTATCTCGTTAAGGGTATCAATAAAAGTTTTACCGGTACGGGTTTTAAAAAACCTGCTGAAAGCCACTTCACTCATGGATACAATGCCTGCGGCTTCTGCCAGTGTTACATTCCTGTCGAAGTTTACATTTAGGTGCTGCATGATCTTTTCTACCCTGCGGCTGTTATAGGTAATGGTTTCTGCGTTTTTAAAAGAAAGATCAGAAAGGGTTTTCATGTTTCGTGAGGTAGACAGGTCGTGCAGTATGGATATTAATTCCAGCACAGAATCGAAGCCATGTTTTTTAGTAAGGTTGATCAGTCTTGGCTTTAATGCCCGGATCGTTTCTTTGGAAAATAAAATACCCCGCAATGATTTTTCAAACATGGTACGAATGAGGTTCATTTGATTACGCTGTAAAAATTTTTCATCAAACAGGTCCCGGTGAAATTGTATGGTAATCTCTGTAAATTCTTTACTTTTACATTTGTGGTTGAACCAGCCGTGCTGCAGGTTGGGCCCGATGAGTACCAGTTCCATATCATCTATTTCATCAAAGTGATCGCCTACCACACGCTTTATCCCTTTTGCATTGTCAATAAAGTTTAGCTCGAATTCTTCATGATAATGCAATGGAAAATTAAATTCTGATTTCACCCTGTAAAACATGGTAAAACAATCGCTTTGTGTTAAAGGAGTGATTTCCCTTAAAAGTTTAGGTTGCATAAATAACAGGCATTCGTTAAAAAATACAGTGGCAAATGTGCTGATTTCTCCATAAATGTATAAAAAAAGAAAGGAACGGATTAAAATAATATCAGGGCAAAAAAAATGCTGTAATGCAATACTGGCAATAGTTTGCCGTAATTTCCGAAGTCGGTTTTTTGAATAGGGATAAAATAATACACTACAAAGATAAAAAAGTATGCCACCCGTATTGGCTTAAAAATTACTTTTGGATAAATAAACTTGCTTATATGAAATGTAAACTCCTGCTGTGCATGATCATGTCCTGCATACTATTCTCCTCCGCATTTTCTCAAACTAAAAAAATTACCGGTACTGTTTCAGATGAAAAAGGTACAACATTGCCTGGTGCAACTGTTTCAGTAAGGGGTAGCATCATTGCTGTTAAAACGGATATCAATGGAAAATTTTCTATTGATGTACCGGAAAAATCAAAGGTCCTGTTGGTAACTTTTATAGGGATGGAACAGGAAGAAGTAGGCATTGGCCGATCGAATACTGTTAGTGTAACACTGAAATCCGTTGCCTCTGTTTTACAGGATGTAGTGGTTATTGGTTACGGAACTACAAGGCGTTCCAATGTATCTTCAGCTATTTCATCTGTTAAGGCCAAAGATCTGAAAGACCTGCCGGTTGCAGGTATCGACCAGGCCATACAGGGAAAAGTTGCCGGTGTAACGGTGGATAATAACAGCGGTCAGCCCGGTGGTGGCGTATCCATTAAAGTTCGCGGTATCACTACTATCAATGCCAACGATCCGCTGATCGTAATTGATGGTGTTCCGTTTTATGAAAATACGAGGCAGAGTTCAGGGTATGCGGGACTGGGAGGTTCTAACGGTCAGACAGGTAATAGTGTGATGGCAACCTTAAATCCAAATGATATCGAATCAGTAGATATATTAAAAGATGCTTCGGCACAGGCTATTTACGGATCAAGAGCAGCCAACGGTGTTATCCTGATCACCACTAAAAAAGGTAAATCAGGAGAAGGCAAAATAAATTATGATTTCTATATGGGCCGCTCACAGATCTATAAAAAATTAGACCTGATGGACCTGCAACAATTCGCTACTTATCAAAATCAAATTGCTACTACGCCTACAGCCGAGTTTGCAGATCCTTCCAAATTAGGAAGAGGAACAGATTGGCAGGATGCGATGTTTCAAAATGGTAAAGTACAAAATCACCAGTTGAGTTTTTCCGGTGGTAGCGACAAAACCAACTATTATCTTTCTTTAAATTATTTTGACCAGTTAGGTACTTTGATCGGTTCCGACTTTACCAGGTATACCACCAGGTTCAACCTCGATCACCAGATCAAACCATGGATGAAAGTGGGGGTAAGTTCCAACGTAAGCAAAACCATACAGCATGTAGCCTTAGCCGATGCTGCTCCGGGAGCTATCTGGGATATGTCTATTTTAAATCCATTGGTACCTGTTAAAAACCTGGATGGAACATGGGGTGGCGGAAGCAATAATTTTATAGCAGGCGTACAATCTGAAAATATTGATAATCCTGTTGCCAATACAGAATTGAGAAAAAGCCGTGTGAATACCATGAGCCTTTTTGGAAATGTTTATGCTGAAATAAAATTCCTTAAAAATTTCTCTCTTAAGAATGAAGTATCTTATTACTATGGTCCTTACGATAACGTAGCCTACCAGTTGGCAGGAAATGTAGGTGCAAGGAATTTAAGTTCGCAGTATTCTGACTACAGGAGTACTTATGGACAATGGACATTACGTAATTACCTGAACTATAATTTATACAAGGGTAAACATGGCATCAGTGCCACTGCCGGCCATGAAGCGCAGTATAATTACAGCCAGTCTATAAGAGGCAAAAAGATCAATCTCGCCAATAATTTATTAGACCTGAATGCAGGCAGCAGTGATCCTACAACATGGGAACTGGGCGGCGGTAAAAATGATGGCGCATTGGAATCTTATTTTGCAAGGGCCAGTTATACTTTTGATAACCGCTATTCTGTTACTGCAAGTATCAGGAGTGATCGTTCTTCTAATTTTGGATTGAATAATCCTGTAGGGTATTTCCCCGGTCTTTCTGCAGCATGGACGGTGACCAATGAAAAATTTGCACAGTCCTATAAAAATGTAGTGAATAATTTAAAATTAAGGTTTGGTTATGGTGCTGTAGGTAATTTCAGTATTCCTTACAGGGCTGGTGTTGGCTTTTGGCCTGGCCCGGTGGGCTTTGGTACTTCCAGCTACCTGAACGGTATTTTGAATCCTGATCTTACATGGGAAAAAGTGATCACTACTAACGGTGGTATAGACGCAACCTTTTTAAATAACCGCCTTGATATTTCGATAGATGTTTACAATAAATCAACTGCGGAAATGATATTCATTGGTACTGGTCCACGTTTATTAGGTGTTGGCGATAACTGGGATGACCTGAAAGGGCCAGTTATTAATACCGGTAAAATGACCAATAAGGGTATTGATATCACAGTAACTTCTACCAATGTACGCAATAAAAATCTTACATGGAAAACCACCGTGATCTTTTCTAAATTCAAAAATGTACTGGATAAATTAGCCGGCTCCGGTTCTGCTATTTATGGTAAAGTGTTTTATGATCAGTACTTGCTCACTAAAACAACCCAGGGTGCAGCAATTGGCTCTTTTTATGGTTATGTAACAGACGGATTGTTCCGTACACAAAAAGATCTTCAGAATAGCTTGCCTCAATTTGGTTATGCTGTAGATGTGGACCATACCTGGTTGGGTGATGTAAGATTCAAGGATATTAATGGCGATGGAAAAATTGATGAGAAGGATCAAACCAGTATTGGTAATCCTTTACCGAAGTTTACTTATGGTGTAACCAATACGGTTAATTATAAAAACTTCGACCTTACAGTATTTGTACAGGGAAGTTATGGTGCTAAAATTTACAATTTCCTAAGGTGGAGACTGGAGAAAATGGATAACACTTTTTCTAATCAGTCAGTAACAGTACTGGACAGGTACACAGCAACCAACACCGAAGCCAGCTTGCCACGTTTTAAAACAGGCCAGGTAAACAATACTGCGGTATCCGATAGGTATGTAGAAGACGGTTCTTACTTAAGAATAAAAAATATTGCATTGGGCTATCGCCTTCCTGCTGATTTAACCAAAAGAGCAAGGATCAACAGTGCAAGATTGTATATCTCTATACAAAACCTGGCTACCATTACAAAGTATACAGGAATGGATCCGGAGATCGGGGCCTATAATAATGATATCCGTTTAATGAATGTGGACCAGGGGCACTATCCAAACCCACGTTCATTCACCGCAGGTATCAATATTGAACTTTAATTTTAAAATTAAAATTGTTACAATGAAAAATAAATATTTATATGTTGCCCTGATTGCATCCACTATTGCAATGGCATCATGCAAAAAATCATTTACAGATAAACCCGCCCTTGACGGTACCACCATTGATAACTATTACAATACTGCCGAAGAGGTGAGAAGCCTTACCAGTACTTTGTACGGTTTACCATGGTCCGGGTTCGAGAACAGGGCAATGGATTGTATTGGTGACGAACTGGCCGGCAATGAATTTACCGGTAGTGGTAACGCCGACGATTACCCTTTCCAGAGTTTTACCATTTCTTCCAATGCGGTAAGGTTGGCTGATGCCTGGAAAATGTTTTACAAGATAGGCGGCTGGACCAGCGAATACATGAATGCATTGACGATTAAAAAATCAAAAGGTGGTAACCCTACATTTATTGACCCCGCCATTGCAGAATGTCATTTCTTCAGGGGTGTAGTTTATTTTTATGTGGCCCGTATCTGGGGTGATGCACCAATAGTAACCGAACCGGGAAGGGTTATTTTATCAGGAGATTTTAATATCCCAAGATATTTTAAGGCTGATGTATTCCGTTTTGCTTTGGAAGAATTGAAACTGGCCGAAGCAGGTTTGCCTGAAACAGATCCTCAAAAAGGAAGATTAACCAAATATGCTGCAAAAGGTATGATGGCGAAATTATACCTGTATACCAAAGATTATGCTAATGCAAAAGCAAAAGCACTTGAAGTGATCAATTCCGGTAAATACAAACTGGTAACAGATTATGCAGGCATGTTTAATAATAGCAAAAATAATAACCACGATGAATCAATATTTGCTATCCAGCACCAGTTAGCGGGTAACCCATGGGGTACGGCAAGCCAGAAACAATGCGACAGGGGGCCAAGCAACCTGGCCACTACAGAAGCCAATATGTGGGAATTATATATTCCAACTGTGGATATTGTAAATGCTTATGAGTCCGGCGATACCCGCAGAAAAGGATCGATCATGGAACATGGCTGGTCATTCCCTTCATGGAAGCCTACCAATGCTGCCAATCCAGCTTACAATACGTTTATGGCTAATGGATATAAATATGATACGCTGCAATCTACTTCGGCAGGCGGACAGAAAAATGAAACCCGTACTAATATTGCCAAGTATGTGGTAGGTCCTGGTTCCAGCTTTGGCAGCGAAACAGTATTGGGTATGAATACCGGCTTAAACACTGCTTTATTGCGCTATGCAGATGTGTTACTCATCCATGCTGAATCTGTATTGGCTGGAGCTGCAAGCACTGCTGATGTAGAAGCTTTAAAATCGTTTAACCTTGTACGTGCGAGAGCAGGGCTTTTGCCAAAAAATTCAATAAACATTGATGATATTTTACACGAACGCCGTGTGGAATTTGCTTTTGAAGGCGATTACTGGTTTGATATTCAGCGCCAGGGATATACGAAAGCCAAAGCAATTATTTTGGCACAGAACAGAGGTACTGCGCAGTATCCTAAATATATCTCTATCACCGAGGATATGTTGTTTCTGCCGATTCCTGCAGCAGAAGTGGCACAGGATCCTGAACTGGGCAAACCTCCTGTAAAGTATTATTAATTACATAAGCATCATTTAAAAATATTGATATGAAAAAAATACTTTTTAATAAAATCATCCTGCTTACTGCTACAGTTATTGTTGCCCTAAGCTCATGTAAAAAAGATAGCGATGGCAGCCCTGATTATAAAGCAGGCAACCCGGCCACTTCAATAGGTATAAAACCTGATTCAGGGTCGGGAGGTGCTATGCTTACCTTAACCGGCACCAGTCTTGGCCAGATGCGCAGCATTGTGTTTGACAATAAAAATGTGCCTGCGCCATTCCAGTCAACACTTAATACCGAAGAGAATATTATTTTCCGGGTACCCGATACCGCGTATGGCGGCCCGCAGAATATTATCTTTACTAACGTTGATGGTAAAACGTTGAAAGTGCCTTTCAGGGTGTTGGCGTATCCGGTATCATCCATTGTATTTCCAACCGATTTCGAGGCAGGTACAGTAGTTACCATTACCGGTAGCAACCTGGATGATGTAACCAGCGTGGTATTAAATGGTACTGCAGATGCGGCAACCATCGTTTCTAAAAAACGGGGTGAACTGGTTATAACCATGCCTGCTACTACTTTAACCAGGGGCTTTTTAAAATTAACCAATGCTACAGGTTCTATTGTAACCACGCAGGAAATGGTAAACGTTTCAAAAGCAACAATTGTTTTTGACGAACTACTGCAGAATGGTTTCCAGGATTGGGGTTGGGGTGGAAGTTATGCGCCCTCAACTGATTTTAAAATCACAGGAACCAAATCCCTTAAAGCGGCATACGATCCATCAGGTTCATGGGGTGGTATTCAATGGGGAGGTGGCAGCATTAACCTGACTACAGAAAAGTATTTTACTTTCTGGGCCAAAGGAGCGGACGTGGATAAAAATGTAAACGTAAACCTGAACTGGAATAACACTAAAACCATTACTGTTCCTGCAAATAAGTGGACGTATTTTAAATATACACTGGCTACTGATTTTCCCGGAACAACCTCTGTTAATACAGTAGTGTTCCAGATAAATGATGCCGGTAAAACCATTTACCTGGATAATGTAATGTTTGTAAAATAATAGACTAAATAAATTAATTACTTAATTAGAAATGGAAGATCGTTCACAAACGGTCAGTACAAATATTTTCTCAGTAGTAGTTTAGTTTTAAATCGTATAAACGTCGTTCTGGAACATTTGCAGCAGCGTCTTGTTTTAGGACGGCGTTTTATTTTTATTTTAAAATCATATATTGAAAAGTACGCTCAAAATATACCTCCTTTTTTTTGTTGTTTTTTGTTCCAATAGTTTACTCCTGGCCCAACAAGATTTTGTACAGCAACAACAAAATAAGTTGTTGTTGCAGGGTAAGCCTTATCGTTTTATCGGAACCAATATGTGGTATGCTAATTTATTGGCACTGCCTGATAATAAAGGCGGCGACAGGAAAAGATTACTCAAGGAACTGGACTTTTTGCAGCAACAGGGAATTACCAATATCCGTGTTTTAATTGGCGCCCAGGGAGAAAATAAAATTGTTAACGGCGTGCAGCCCGTACATCCGGCACTACAAACCGGAACAAAAAAATACAATTACGATTTGCTGGATGGAATGGATTTTTTAGTGCAACAGCTCCAAAAAAGAAAAATGTATGGCGTATTCTTTTTTAGTAATAACTGGGAATGGAGCGGAGGGTTTTTGCAATATTTAAACTGGCATGGTAAAATAGATGATACCACGCTGGCCAAAAAATTTACCTGGGATGAAAACAGGGATATTGTAAGCCGCTTTTACAGTTGTAAGGAATGTGTAGATGATTATTGGGATTTTGTACAAATGGTATTAAAGCGCAGTAATAAATTAACCGGGAAAAAGTATATCGATGAGCCTGCAATAATGGCCTGGGAAATTGCCAATGAACCAAGGCCCATGCGTGTCGAAGCCATTAATGCCTATAAAGAATTTTTACAAAAGACAAGTACATTGATCAAAACAGCTGACCGCAATCATTTGCTTACTTTAGGTGTAGAAGGATATATGGGGACAGAGAATATGGAATTGTTCCGGCAAATTCACGAGGATGTGAATGTTGACTATGCCACGATACATATCTGGCCAAAAAACTGGGGTTGGTACAAAGACAGTAGTTTTAAGAATGATTTTAATAATGTGTTGAATAAAACAGTGGCCTATATTAATGAACATGCTGAGCAAATGCAAAAAATAAATAAGCCGTTGGTAGTAGAAGAATTTGGACTGCCCAGGGATAATTTTTCTTTTTCTCCTGCATCTGCTGTTACTTATAGGAATAAATATTATGCAGCAGTAATGGAAACGCTTGTAAAAAGTAAAAAAACGAACGGTACAATAGCAGGAATAAATTTCTGGTCCTTCAGCGGCTTTGGTAAACCTGGTAAAAATGTTACGCCCTTCTGGAAAGAAGGCGATGACCTCTTAGGTGATCCTCCAATGGAAGAGCAGGGATTGAACGCCGTTTTCTCTGTTGATACCAGTACCTGGAGAGTAATTAAAAAATATGTTCAGCTTATACAATAGCAGTATGATGAGTAAGATAAAATATATCATTTGCTGTAGTATGTTATTCGTATCGTTCACGTATACAACTTTGGCGCAGGATATTTTTTCGCCTTCTGATAAAGCCGCCACTGCAGAAACAAAAGCATTGTACAGCAATTTAAAACCAGTGGCACAAAAAGGTTTTCTTTTCGGTCACCAGGATGACCTGGCTTACGGGGTAAACTGGCGTTACGAAAAAGACAGGAGTGATGTGAAAGACGTTTGTGGCGATTACCCGGCACTGTATGGTTGGGACCTGGGAGGTTTGGAAAGAAATAATAATGATAAAAATATAGATGGCATACCTTTTAAGAATATGCGCCAGTATATTAAAGAGGGATACAGGCGTGGCGGAGTGATAACCATAAGCTGGCATTTTGATAACCCGCTTACAGGAAAGGGTGCATGGGATACCACGCATGCAACTGTAGCTTCTGTATTGCCTGGAGGTATTAATCATGAACTCTTTAAATCATGGCTGGATAATGCTGCCACTTTTATATTGTCTTTAAAAGGAGATAATAAAGAATTGATACCCGTTTTGTTCAGGCCATTTCATGAATTAACCGGGACCTGGTTTTGGTGGGGACCAAATAATTGTTCTGTAGACCAGTTTAAAATTTTATGGAGGTTTACGAATTACTATTTAAGAGAAGTGAAAAAATGCCATAACCTGCTGTATGTGTATAATACCAGCGGTGATTTTAAAAATAAAGACCAGTTTTTGGAACGTTATCCCGGCGATGATGTAGTAGATGTGATCAGTTTTGATACGTATCAATATGGCGATCCGGCAAAAGAAAACTGGTTTCAAAAGAATACGGCCGCTCTGTTAAATATTATGGATAGTGCAGCAGCAGAAACGAATAAATTAACTGCCATTGCTGAAACGGGTTATGAAACCATTCCTTATGCAACCTGGTGGACAGATGTTTTGCAAAAGACCATTGGCAATCATGCTGTTTCCTATGTACTGATTTGGCGCAATCATGGCTACAACGAGTACATGAAAAAAATGCATTACTATGCACCATATAAAGGGCATTTGTCTGAAAAGGATTTTATAAAATTCTATGAGTCGGCAAATACATTATTTGAAAAAGATGTTGCAAAAGAAAATTTATATACAACCCACTAAACACCAGGTATAACCGCTGATGAAGTTACAGTTTTTAGATATCGCTATTGTATGTACCTATCTTATTGGTATGTTGATGCTGGGCTGGTTCATGCGTAAAAAAGCAAGACAGAGCAAGGAAAATTATTTAATGGGTGGAAAGAAATTGCCCTGGTATATGTTAGGTCTGAGTGATGCTTCTGATATGTTTGATATCAGCGGTACCATGTGGATGGTGGCATTGTGTTTTGTATACGGAGTTAAAAGTTTATGGATCCCCTGGCTATGGCCGGTGTTTAACCAGGTATTCAATATGATGTACCTGTCAAAATGGTTGCGTCGCAGTAATGCCAATACCGGCGCCGAATGGCTGGGAACAAGATTTGGCTTAACGGGTAAAGGCGTTCAGGCATCCCACACCGTTATAGTAGCCTTTGCTTTGATCGGCTGCCTCGGTTTTTTAGCGTATGGGTTTGTCGGACTGGGAAAATTTATCGAAATATTCGTTCCCTGGGAAGCAGTTAAGAATTATATTCCTTTTCACGTTGCCCCACAATATGTAGCTCACTTTTACGGGATCATATTCACGCTCTTTGCTGTTTTTTATTCAGTATTGGGAGGTATGCACAGCATTGTAATTGGTGATGTGATCAAGTATATTATCATGACCGTAGGTTGTATAGCCATTGCCGTTATTGCTATGCAGCACCTCCATGGAAAAACACTCAACGTTCCGCCAGGATGGGACAATCCTTTTTTTGGATGGCATCTCGATCTTAACTGGAAAGGAATTATTGATGATGCAATAAAAAAAATCAACGGCGACGGGTATGGTATGTTCGGGATATTCTTTATGATGATGTTGTTCAAAGGCGTATTTGCATCCCTGGCTGGCCCGGCACCTAATTATGATATGCAAAAAATATTGTCTACCAGGTCGCCTAAAGAAGCATCTAAGATGACAGGTTTGGTTTCGCTGATATTATTACCTGTACGGTATTCCATGATCATCGGCTTAACAGTTTTAGGATTGCTGTACTATAACCAGCTTAATTTAAATGATGGTACAGGAGGCGTAGATTTTGAAAGAGTATTACCGGCAACGATCAACCAATTTTTGCCGGTAGGTATTTTGGGATTGGTGCTTACAGGCTTGTTCGGTGCATTTGTGGGAACTTTCTCCGGCACTTTAAATGCAGCGCAGGCCTATTTTGTAAATGATGTGTATTTAAAATACATCAACCCTTCCGCTACCAACAAAAAAATAATTTCAGTTAATTATTTATCAGGTGTGATCATTGTTGCTGTGGGTATCGTGTTTGGTTTTTTGGCAAAGGATGTGAATAGTATCCTGCAATGGATCGTATCCGGTTTATACGGCGGATACATTGCAGCCAACGTGTTTAAATGGCATTGGTGGCGCTTCAATGCACATGGATTTTTCTGGGGCATGTTTGCGGGTGTTGCAGGCGCATTGGTATTCTCCAAATTATTTTCTGGTATCGAATTCTTATATTATTTCCCCTTGTTGTTTGTGATTTCCATTGCCGGTTGTTTAATTGGTACTTATACCGCTCCTGCAACAGATATGACAGTGCTTAAAAAATTTTACAGCACGGTTAAGCCCTGGGGTTTCTGGCAACCGGTACACCTGGAGGTGCTGGCAGATGATCCGTCATTCATGCCTAATAAAAGATTTAAACTGGACATGTTTAATGTGGTACTGGGTATTGTCGCACAATGTTGCTTAACTATTCTTCCGATGTATATAGTGTTGTGGATGAAGTTACCATTACTTATCACGATTATTATTTTGCTGGTACTTATTGTGATACTCAAAAGAACCTGGTGGGATAAACTGGAAGATTAAATACTATATAATATATAACCAATGAATAATTCCTGATCAAAATATAGTTTTATGAATGAATTTGAACATAAGCTAAACCAGTTGAAAAAAAGTTACCATAACCTGGTTTCTCAAACAAATAGTAAAACCGAGCATAATAATGGTATCTATTTCCGTTACCAAAACCCGGTACTAACGGCAAAGCATGTGCCTTTAAGCTGGCGTTATGATTTTAATCCTGCTTCCAATCCTTACCTGATGGAACGTTTTGGTATTAACGCAGTATTTAATGCGGGTGCTATAAAATTCAATAATAAATATATTTTGGTGCCAAGGGTAGAAGGCGCAGACCGGAAATCTTTTTTTGCCATAGCCGAAAGCGATAATGGCATTGATAATTTCAGGTTTTGGGAAAAGCCCATTCTTATTCCACAGACTGACATACCGGATACAAATATTTATGATATGCGGTTGGTACAACATGAAGATGGCTGGATATATGGATTATTTTGTACCGAACGCAGGGATGCAACCGCTCCAGCGGGAGATCAGTCTGCGGCTATTGCTCAATGTGGTATTGTGCGTACTAAAAATTTGGAGGATTGGGAAAGATTGAAAGACCTTAAAACGCCTTCGCCCCAGCAAAGAAATGTAGTATTGCATCCCGAGTTTGTTAATGGCAAATATGCCTTTTATACAAGACCGCAGGATGGATTTATAGAAGCAGGTACTGGTGGGGGTATTGGATTTGGGCTTTGTAATAGTATGGAAGAAGCCGTTATTGAAAAAGAAACGGTGATCGCCCCCAAAATATACCATACCGTTTATGAAGCTAAAAACGGGCAGGGACCGGCACCCATTAAAACGGCCAAAGGCTGGCTGCATCTTGCTCATGGGGTAAGAAATACGGCTGCGGGTTTACGTTATGTATTGTATATGTTCATGACCGACCTGGACAATCTTACTACCATCATTCACCAGCCTGCAGGTTATTTTATTGCACCGGAAGGTAACGAACGGGTGGGTGATGTATCAAACGTGGTTTTCTGTAATGGATGGATCGCAGATAAAGATGGTACTGTATTTATTTACTACGCATCTTCTGATACCAGGATGCATGTTGCCGTTTCCTCTATAGAAAGATTGCTTGACTATGTGATCAATACAGCCGAAGACCAATTTAATTCTTATGCCTCATCAGCTACCGTAGCAAAAATCGCAGCAGACAATATGGAGTATATAAAAAAACAAGAACAACAGAAACTGCAACCACATTTATAAAAAATGAAAAACAGTTTAAATAATTACAGGTCGGCCATGGAAAAAGAACTGGAAGCTATATTGGCTTTCTGGATGGCATATACAGTGGATGTGGAAAATGGAGGATTTGTGGGGCAGATCAATTACGACAATAAAGTGATTGAAGATGCAGCAAAGGGATCGGTACTGAATGCACGCATCCTGTGGTCATTCTCTGCAGCCTATAATTTAACGGGCAATGACATTTATTTAAGCTTTGCAAAAAGGGCCTTTGATTTTATCTGTACTTTTTTTATCGATAGAAAAAATCATGGTGTGTATTGGTCGGTTGATCATACCGGGCAGCCGCTGGATAGTAAAAAACAAATTTATGCGCAGGCATTCACCATTTACGCATTGAGTGAATATTATAAAGCCACAAAAGACAGTAACGCCATTATAGAAGCGATTGACTTGTATGATGTCATTAATAAATACAGTTACGATAAAATTAATGGCGGGTACACGGAAGCGTTTACTGCCGACTGGAAAACTATCGAAGATCTGCGCCTTAGTAAAAAGGATGCGAATGAAAAAAAATCCATGAATACCAACCTTCATGTGCTGGAAGCGTTCACGTCGCTATACCAGGTATGGCCCTACGAACAGGTAAAGAACAGGATAAAGGAACTAACGGGAAATTTTTTACAATATATTATTGATCCGGTTACGCATCACCAGCATCTGTTTTTCGATGACAACTGGCAACCAAAATCTACCGGGATATCTTATGGACACGATATTGAAGCTACCTGGCTATTGCAGGATGCGGCCGAAGTAATTGCAGATGAAGACCTGGTGAAAAGAACAAAACATATTGCGCTACGTATAGCTGATGCGGTTAATGAAGGGCTGGATAATGACGGAGGCCTATGGTATGAGTATGAGCCTTCTGCTCAGCATTTGATCAGGGAAAAGCATATGTGGCCGCAGGCGGAAGCAATGGTGGGCTACTTTAACCTTTACCAGAATACAGCGGATAAAAAATATTTTGATAGTTCTGTTGCCGCATGGCAATTTGTACAGCAATACATATTGGATAAAACCCACGGCGAATGGTATTGGGGCGTTACAGAAAATTATGAACCCATGCAGGAAGATAAAGTTGGGATATGGAAATGTCCTTATCACAACAGCAGGGCATGCATAGAGATCATAAAAAGAATTAATCACCTTGAAAAAACCAACTCCTATGCGGTATAAGATATTGTTTATTGCTTTTATAAATTTTACCTGTTGTCTTTCATCTGTTGCGCAAAGCAAAAATTATGATGCAAAAATTGCCCAACTGATGAAGCAAATGACATTGGAAGATAAGATCGGACAGATGACGCAGGTAACTCTGGCTGTAATTGCAAAAGGCGGTTGGGCAAATACTGACGGAACCCTGGACGCTGCGTTATTAAAAACAGCGATTCAAAAATATAAAGTAGGCTCGGTGTTAAACACTACAGCACATGCCTTTGACGTAGCTACATGGCATAAAGTAATAAAAGAAATACAGGATGAAACAAAGCATACAACTTTAAAAATACCGGTATTATATGGATTGGATGCCATTCACGGGCAAACCTATACTTTAAACGCTACCTTGTTTCCTCATAATCTCGCTATGGCGGCTACACGTAATCCTGCGCTGGTGAAAGCTGCGGCAAAAGTTACGGCAAATGAATTGCGGGCATCCGGTGTGCGCTGGAATTTTGCACCGGTACTGGATCTGGGCCGCCAGCCATTGTGGAGCAGGTTTCCCGAAACCTATGGTGAGGATGTTTACATTGGCAAGGTAATGGGCGTTGCTGCAATTAAAGGCTATGAAGAAGATGGATTGGAAAATCCTACAGCAGTTGCCAGTTGCATGAAACATTATTTAGGGTATTCTGCATCCCGTACGGGAAAAGACAGAACTCCGGTATATATGCCTGAAATAGAAATGAGGGAATATTATTTGCCGCAGTTCAGGGCAGCAGTAAAAGCAGGTTCTTCTTCTATCATGATCAATTCAAGCGATATCAACGGAGTGCCGGTGCATGCCAATAAAGCATTACTGACAGACCTGCTAAGAAAGGAATTAGGTTTTGAAGGCTTGATCGTTACGGATTGGGAAGATATCATCCGCCTGCATACTATACATAAAGTGGCCGCTTCACCGCGGGAAGCCGTTGTAATGGCCATTAATGCAGGAATAGATATGAGTATGGTGCCAGGCGATTTTTCATTCTTTGATCTGTTGAAGGAAGCAGTAGCAAAAAAAGAAGTGCCTATGAGCAGGATCGATGACGCCGTAAAAAGAATTTTAAAATTAAAATACCAGGTAGGATTATTCGAAAATTCCTATGCAGAAGAAAATGCCTCAGCAAATTTTGGTAAACCCGAATATCAAACATTGGCACTGGATGCAGCGCATGAAGCCATTACACTGGTAAAAAATAACAACAATATACTGCCATTGTCAAAAGATAAAAAAATATTGGTGATGGGGCCTGCAGCACAAAGCCTTGCAGCATTGAATGGCAGCTGGAGTTATACCTGGCAGGGCAACCAGGATGAATGGTATCCAAAAGACAGTAAAAATTTTGTGCAGGCCATCACAGATAAAATTGGTGCAGCAAATGTTATTGCTTTAGGTGGTAAAGGTTTTGACGATAAAGAAAATTACGATGTAGAAAAATTAAAAGCCAATGCACTTAATGCTGATGTAATTATTTTATGCCTGGGAGAAAATGCTTATGCAGAAAGTCCGGGCAATATAAGAGACCTGGCATTACCGGAAGCACAGGTGACTTTGGCAAAAGCCGCTTTTGCAACAGGTAAAAAAGTAATATTGATCTTACAGGAAGGAAGGCCGCGTTTTATTACGGATATAGCGCCACAGTTTGAAGCGATTGTATTACCCTTCTGGAGTGGCAGAAAAACTGCTGAAGCCACGGCAGATGTTTTATTTGGAGATTATAATCCCAATGGCATTATGCCTTTCAGTTATCCAAAAAGTATGGGAGAAATAGTAGTGTATGATCATAAAGCAACAGAAGAAAAAAGGGAGATCTTCAATGCAGACGTGTTATGGAATGGTTATGATCCCTTATTCGCTTTTGGATATGGGTTGAGTTATACCAGCTTTGCCTGTACTAACCTGCAACTGAGTACAGCTGCATTGAAAGGCAACCAGCAATTAACAATAACTGTTACGGTTACCAATACCGGTAAACGGGATGGTAAGCATACAATTGAATTGTATTCAAAAGACCTGTACGCCAGTATCGCTCCCAATAATAAAAGATTAAGGGCCTTTGAAAAGATCGATTTAAAAGCAGGAGAGAGTAAGGTAGTGAAATTTGCGATAGATAAAAATGACCTGGCTTTTGTAAATACACAATTAAAAACAGTTACTGAGCCCGGCGATTTTGAAGTAATGATTGAAGGATTAACAGGGAAATTTAAATGGAACAATTAATTTGACAAGTAAAATGAAATACAGTTTAAGCATTGCGTTATTATTTGTTGGCATTGCCGCGCTGGCGCAACAGGCGGGGTATACGAAAATAGAAAATGGTATTATTGTTTACCCGGTAAATAATAATGCTAAAGCGGTGCAGTTAAAAGTATGGAGTGATCGTATTATACAGGTTATTTCTTCACCTGTAAAAAATGTAAAGGAAGACACTACGTTTATAATTACAGCTGTAAAAAATACCAAACATGATTACAGTATTCAGGATGCGGCAGCTTCGTTGACATTGACTACCTCGCAATTACGTGCAGTAGTATCCAAGTTAACTGGCCTGGTGCAGTTTTATACCAAGGATGGAAAACTGGTTACAGGCGAACGTGCTAAATCATTTGAAGCTGTTCAACTGGAACAATCTGCTTCTTACAAAATCAGTCAACAGTTTTTTTCTCCCGATGATGAGGCTTTATACGGCTTAGGTCAACATGCACAAGGTATCATGAATTATAAAGGGAGTAACCTTACTTTATATCAAAATAACAGCGAAGTATTTATTCCTTTCCTGGTATCCAACAAAAACTACGGCATTCTCTGGGATAATTATTCCATTACTGATTTTGGAGATGGCAGGAACTTTGCAGACCTGGACGCGGTTCAATTATTTGGTAAAAGTAATATTCCCGGAGCATTGTCAGCAACATATCTGTCAAAAAAAGATCCTTCAAAAATATTTGAAGAAAAAAAAGATAAACAGATTGATTATGCCGACCTGCAATTGATGACCAACCTGCCTGCAACATTTAAAATGGATGAAGGCAAGGCCGTGTGGGAAGGATACCTGCAAGGTAAAACAACAGGCGAACACACTTTGCGTTTATGGGCCGGCGGGTATTTAAAATTATGGATAGATGGGCAACTGGTATTAGACCGGTGGCGCCAATGCTGGAATCCCTTCACTGCTTTTGTTCCTGTTCAATTATCAAAAGATAAAAAAACAGCTATTAAACTGGAATGGATACCCGATGGTGCAGAATCTTTCTTGTCCTGTAAAATAAATTCTCCTGTATCTGCTGCGCAAAAACAATTGTACCAGTTTACTTCAGAAGCAGGCGATAATATCAACTACTATTTTGTATACGGTAAAACCTATGACGATATCATTGGTGGATACAGGATTCTTACCGGCAAAGCGCCCATTGTTCCAAAATGGGCACTGGGTTTTTGGCAAAGCAGGGAGCGTTTTAAAACACAGGACGATGTGTTGAATACGGTAAAGACCTTTCGTGAAAAACATATCCCGCTGGATAATATCGTAATGGATTGGCAATACTGGAAAACAAATGAATGGGGGAGCCAGGAATTTGATCCCGAACGTTTCAGTAACCCTGATTCGATGATAGCGGTGTTGCATGATCAGTACCATACTAAGTTTATGATATCGGTATGGCCAAAGTTTTATAAAGGCATTCCCAATTTTGACCTGATGTATAAGCAGGGTTTTCTATTGAATAAGAATGCAGATGAAAACCGCAAGGATTGGTTAGGGTACGTGTCAACGTTCTATGATGTGTATAATCCTGCAGCAAGAAAACAATTCTGGGAATTATTGCAACATAATCAATACCGGAAAAAAATTGATGCCTGGTGGATGGATGCCCCGGAACCGGATGTACATTCCAATTTATCTATAGCCAAACGAAAAGATCTTTTTTATCCCAATGCAATGGGCTCTGCAATAAAATATTTCAATAGCTATCCTTTATTGAATTCAAAAGGCATTTACGAAGGACAAAGAGCTTTGCAGGATAATAAACGGGTATTTATTTTAACCCGTTCCGGTTTTGCAGGTATACAGCGTTATGGTTCTGCAGTGTGGAGCGGAGATATCGGGTCTACCTGGGAAGAAATGAAAAACCAGGTTGCAGCAGGTGTAAATTTTTCTATGTCGGGTATTCCATACTGGACATTTGATGCAGGCGGCTTTGCTGTAGAAAACAGGTATGCGCAAGGGAAAGACATGGACGAATGGAAGGAATTACAGGCACGCTGGTACCAGTTCGGCAGCTTTTTGCCTTTGTTTCGTGCGCATGGGCAATATCCATACCGTGAGCCCTTTAATATCGCCAATGAAACTGAAGATACCTATAAGGCTATTGTAAGTGCAATAGAAATGCGCTATACCTTATTACCAACTTTGTATTCCATCGCTGCGGATGTATATATTAATAATGGCAGCTTTTTAAAAGGGATGATGATGGAGTTTCCTAATGATAAAAAAGTATTGGATATTAACGACCAGTTCATGTGCGGTAACTCTATTTTGGTATGCCCTGTTTACGGGTATAAACAACGCAGCCGGAAATTGTATTTGCCCTCTGGTGCCAATTGGTATGAACAGGGTAGTAATAAAATGTATACTGGCGGACAAACTATTGAAGTTGACGCACCGGTAACTAAGCTTCCGGTGTTTATAAAAGAAGGAAGTATATTGGTTACAGGACCGGTAATGCAATATAGTACCGAAAAAAGGGCTGATACACTTACTATTTCTGTTTATGGCAACAAAAATGCTGCATTCAACCTGTATGAAGATGGAAATGAAAATTATGACTATGAGAACGGGAAATATGCTACCATCAATTTTACTTACGATGCAGTAACAAAAAAATTTACAGCAAATGCTGCTGTTGGCAAATTTACAGCTATGTTAAACAACCGTGTTTTTAATATTGTTTGTATCAATAAGGATAAAACGGTAAGTAAAATATCGCAGTATAATGGTGATAAAACAGTAGTACAATTTTAAATAAAATGACACTATGAAAAAGATATTCATCTTCGTATTAATAATTGCAATTACCCAGCTTATTGCCTGCACAGGCAAAGCAGACACCACGGGTGCAGCCGGTACAGGTGGAACGGGTGGAAACGGGGGTGGAGGAAATGTACCACCTACAGATCCCGCAACTGCCAATACCATTGGCTTTTTCATGAATGACTGGCAGGTTAAAAATTTTACAAAACCGTCATATGCAGATGCGTTAAAACCAACTACAACTGTTACTTCTTACGTAACTATTGATGCCGGAACGATTGTAACCAAAGTGGTGCCTTCAGTATATGCTCACAATATTAATAGCTGGATGAGCCAGGTGGTAACAGAGCCTTCACTGATCAGTCATTTGACTAATTTAAAATCCAATATCATCAGGTTTCCCGGCGGCAGTATCAGTGATATTTATTTCTGGAATGCCTTACCTGGGGGTACACCCGCAGATGCACCAGCGCAATTGCTTGATGCCAGTGGAACGCCAAGTGCTGCCGGTTATTGGGTAGGAAAGAACACAGACAGCTGGACGATCAGCCTGGATAATTATTATACCATGCTGCTGCAAACTGCCAGCCAGGGTATTATTACCGTTAATTATGGCTATGCAAGATATGGTACAGGTTCAGGCCCGGTTGCCAAAGCTGCACACCTGGCAGCCGATTGGGTGCGCTACGATAATGGCCGTACCAAATACTGGGAGATCGGCAATGAGTGTAATGGTGTGTGGGAAGCAGGTTATCGCATCAACACTGCTGCTAACCAGGACGGGCAGCCGCAAATAGTTACGGGGGCTTTATACGGGCAACATATAAAAGTATTTGTTGATTCTATGAGAAAAGCCGCGCAGGAAATTGGAAAGACCATTTATATCGGCGCATATATCCTGGAAGCACAACCTGCCGCCTGGCAAACCCCAACCGATCAAACATGGAATGCAGGGGTATTTCCACAGGTGAACACCGCTGCTGATTATTATATCATACACAGTTATTATACGCCTTATCAAACCAACGCTACGGCAGCGGAAATTTTAAATACGGCAAGTGATAATACTACGGCGATGCTTAATTTTTATCAAAGCAGTATAACAGGAGCAGGAAGCAGTATAAAGCCTGTCGCGCTTACAGAATATAATATTACTTCGCAGGGAAATAAACAACAGGTATCTTTTGTAAATGGTATGCATGCTGCCATTTTATTGGGCGAAACAATAAAAAATAAATATGGCCTCGCTGCAAGATGGGATTTGGCTAATGGCTATTCCGGCGGTAATGATCATGGTTTATTTAATAGCGGGGATGAACCGGGTGTGGTTAAATGGAATCCACGCCCCGCATTTTATTATATGTATTATTTTCAAAAATTTATGGGAGACCGGATGCTGAAATCAACAGTGTTGGGCGGAGTATTGGCTTACGCCTCTTCTTTTACCAGTGGAGAAAAATCAGTGATACTCGTCAATAAAAGCACTGCTGCAGAAGTAGTAAATATTGCCCTGCAAAATGCAACGGCCGGAACAAGGTATTACTGGTATTCGTTAACGGGAGGTACAGATAATGGAGAATTCTCTTCAAAGGTATTTGTAAACGGTAACGGACCAACAGAACCAACCGGGGGGCCATCTGCATCTTATACCAGCATCCCGGCCAACAGCGCATTTGCAAGTGGAGGAATTAATGTATCGATGCCGGCAAGATCTGTTGTGTATTTGGTAATGGATAAATAATTATATCGTGGGATTAACAATAGTAACAGGATGAAACAAAAGCTATTAATTTTACTACTGTTTTTAACTGGCATAACCAATGTGTTTTCTCAGACAAAAAATGTAAACCACGTACGGGAACATTTATTAATGGATTTTGACTGGCGCTTTGCATTTGGTCATCCTTATGATACAAAGAAAGATTTTAATAATGGCACAGGCTATTTTTCCTACTTTGCAAAAGCTGCTTATGGCGATGGTGCAGCAGCTGCAGGTTTTGATGATCGGTCCTGGAGAAAATTAAACCTGCCCCATGATTGGGCCGTAGAACAGCCCTTTAACAAAGACGGCAGTTTTAGTCATGGTTTTAAAGCGATAGGCCGTAATTTCCCTAATGCAAGTGTAGGTTGGTACCGCAAAACATTTGTGATTCCCAAATCAGATGTCGGTAAAAATATCAGCATTGCATTTGATGGCGTGTTTAGAAATTCCATAGTCTGGATAAACGGGTTTTATTTGGGAACAGAACCCAGTGGCTACACGGGATTTGAGTACAATATCAGCGGGTACCTGAATTACGGTGGCGAAAACACGATTGCCGTAAGAGTAGATGCTACAATGGAAGAAGGCTGGTTTTACGAAGGTGCCGGTATCTATAGACATGTATGGTTAAATAAAACTTCAGCATTACATCTTAGCACCGATGGGATATTTGTTACTACTGCAGTAAAGAATAAAGCTGCCGATATAAATGCCCGGGCCACACTAATCAATGAATCTACTTCTGCTAAAACGGTTACGGTAATACAAACAGTTCTGGATGCATCAGGAAAAACTGTAGCCGTGAGCGATAGTAAAAAAATTAGCCTCAATTCCTATGAGCAAAAAGAGGTGGCGGTAAAAATGGAACTGCCCGATCCTTTATTATGGTCGGTGGAGACACCTCACCTGTATAAATTAATTACTCTCGTACTTGACAATGAGAAAATAATTGACCAGAAGGAAATCAATTTCGGCATTCGTACCATACGTTTTGATGCCAAAGAAGGTTTTTTTCTCAATGGGAAATGGTTGAAACTAACAGGCAGCAATAATCACCAGGATCATGCGGGTGTAGGAGTTGCAATGCCTGATGGATTACAGGATTTCAGGATCAAAGCATTGAAGGATTTTGGATGTAATATCTATCGTTGCGCACATAATCCACCAACGCCTGAATTGCTGGATGCCTGCGATAGGTTAGGCATGCTCGTTATTGATGAGAACCGCCTGATGGGTGTAAGCAACACGCATTTTAATTACCTGGAACGTTTTATGTTGCGCGACAGGAATCATCCCAGTATCATCAGCTGGAGTATTGGCAATGAAGAATGGGGCATTGAAGGCAATGACCTGGGTGCAAAGATCGCCACCGCTTTACAGGCATTTGCAAAATCAATTGATACTACAAGAGCCATTACAGCAGCCATTAGTGGTGGCTGGCAAAAAGGCATTTCCAATGTGATTGATGTAATGGGTGTAAATTATATCGCCCAGATTAATACGGATGTACATCACGAAGAATTTCCCAATCAACCTATGTGGGGAACTGAAGAAGGTAGCACAAATGCAGCAAGAGGTATTTATTTCGACGATAGAAAAAATAACATGATCGCGGCTTACGATAAAAGAGCCAATGCCAATGCACGCAGCATTGAAGAAGGTTGGAAGCATTATGCAGCAAGAAATTATTTAGCTGGTATGATGATCTGGACAGGGTTTGATTATCGCGGAGAGCCAACACCTTTTGGATTCCCTTCCACCGGGTCTTATTTTGGTATGCTGGATCAATGTGGTTTTAAAAAAGACGATGTGTATTATTTACAATCGTGGTGGACAAATAAAAATACTCTGCATATTTTACCGCATTGGAATTGGCAGGGGAAAGAAGGGCAGATAATTGACGTATGGGCGTATAGTAATTGCGATGAAGTGGAATTATTCCTCAATAAAAAAAGTCTCGGCAAACAAAGAGTAGAAAGAAATGGTCACCTGGAATGGAAAGTAAAATATATGCCCGGAGTGTTGGAAGCAGCAGGCTTTAAAAATGGTAAGAAACTGGTTACCGATAAAGTACAAACTACGGGTGTGCCTGTTGCTGTTCACCTGGCTGCTGATACCAATATTATCCGCTCTAATAAAGAAGACATTGCCATGATCACTGTAGACGCTTTGGATAAAAATAAATGGCGTGTGCCTGATGCTGGTAATGAAATTACTTTTAGCATCAGCGGCCCTGGAAAGATCATTGGTGTTGGTAATGGTAACCCGGCATCACTTGAAGCGGATAAATATATAGAGAGCATTAAAGTAATAACGATAGAAAATTTGAAAGAAAAATATATAGATAGTGTGAGTGCCGGTATCGGAACTTCAGCAAAGTATGATGATGGGCAATGGCAGCCAGCTTTTAAAGAAGACCGTACCAAAGCGTTTGGAGAAAAAGTAAAAGCAATAGTGTACCGTGGAGCTTTTGTTTTGCCTGAAATAAAAAGCAATGATACCATTAGGTTCTTTTATAAAAGTATTGGCAAAGAACAATCAATTTACATTAACGGGAGATTGATCGCTGATAATATTGCACAAAGCGAAAAAGGGAATACATTTATATTGGATGTCGGTTTTTTAAACCCAGGTACCAATACCATTGCGATTGCAGCTACGCCCTTGTTAAAAAAGCAACCATGGGATAATGTGAACAGTGATCCCGGAGTTATTCAAATACTGGAGCCTGCAACAAACTATAAAAGAAAATTATTCAGTGGATTGGCGCAGGTAATTGTGCAGGCAACCGGCGAGCCCGGAGAAATAATTTTGACAGCAACAGCCAATGGGTTGCAGCAAGGCGAAATAAAAATTCACTCTTTACAAACTATATTGCGGCCCGCTATTGCCGGAAATTAAACCCTTGTAATTTGAATTGCCATGCCTGCATTGCTCTATCCTTCAGCACGGGGAATGGTAAATATAAAAGGCGACCTTAGCCCGGCAGACATTATCTAAATAATAGTTAAATGAAAAAATATTTTTCGCTCCTGGTATTATTGATATTCATTGCAGCATTTTCCTTTGCTCAAAAATCAAAATACAGGATCATCGATATCAACGCCACGGCGGAAACAAAAGCCTTGTATTATAATCTTCATCAGTTGGCAGCAAAACATATTCTCTTTGGTCACCAGCATGCTACAGAGTACGGACATGGGTGGAGTGGAGATGCTGATCGTTCAGATGTAAAATCTGTCACCGGTTCACATCCTGCAGTAATTGGGGTTGATTTTAGTGGATTATCAGGAAAACCTGAAGAAATGATCGCAAGGGAAAAAGACAAACTGAAAACAATAATTTCGGATACTTATAACCGTGGTGGCGTGATAACGGTGGCCTGGCATTTTAATAATCCTGTTTCCAATACCAGCTTTTACTGGAATGATTCCACGGTAACCCCGGCAGTAAAAAATATTATTCCCGGAGCTTCTCATCATGAAAAATATAAGCATATCCTTACAACAATCGCAGCACTCGCCAGGTCTGTAAAAGGGAATGATGGTAAACTGGTGCCTATGATATTCCGGCCTTATCATGAGTTTGACGGGGATTGGTTTTGGTGGGGCAAATCGCATTGTACTGCGGAAGAATTTAAAGCGTTATGGAAGTTTACCGTGATTTATTTAAGGGATAGTTTAAAAGTGCATAATTTTATTTATGCATTTTCGCCGGATAATACCTTTACTACTGAAGCGCAATACCTGGAAAGGTACCCGGGTGATGCATTTGTAGATATGCTGGGAATGGATAATTATGGCGACTTTGGGAGGTATGGAAAATACAATCTTGATTCGGGGATTATAAAATTAAAGATTGTATCTGCTTGTGCAATGAAGAAAGGTAAACTGGCCGCTTTTACAGAAACAGGCCTGGAATCAATTCCTAATACAACCTGGTGGACGGGAACATTGCTGAAAGCGGTTCAGGCAAAAAAAATGCAATTGACCTATGTGTTGGTCTGGCGTAACGATGCTACCAGTGCCACTCATTTTTACGCACCATTTCCCGGGCAGGTAAGTGTACCCGATTTTTTAAAATTCTATGATGATCCGTATACTTTATTTGAAAAAGACCTTGAAAGTATTTACCAACTAAAAAAATAACCATCATGAGAATAAAGTATTTCATTGTTGCTTTTTTTATCATTGTTTTTGCTGCAGCAAATGCACAACCGGTAAAAGAACATGGGCAGTTAAAAGTGGCAGGTACCGCTTTAACCGGTGCAAAAGGAGAAACTGTAGTGTTACATGGGATGAGTTTTGGCTGGCATAATTTATGGCCAAGATTTTATAATGCAGGTGCAGTGAACAACCTGGTAAAGCAATGGCATTGTTCGGTAATAAGGGCTGCAATGGGCATTGAGCTGAATGACAGTGGATATTTAAAAAATCCTGCTCCTTCTGTAGCCAAAATAAAAGCAGTGGTAGATGCGGCAATACAACAGGGCGTTTACGTGATCATCGATTGGCATAGCCATAATATAAACCTTGATGCTGCGAAAACATTTTTTGCCGATATGGCTGCAGCATACGGCAAGTATCCCAATGTGATCTATGAAATTTTTAATGAACCCGATCATGAAAGCTGGCCGGAAGTAAAAACGTATTCAGAAGCCATCATTAAAACTATCCGTGCCGTGGATAGCGACAATATTATTTTAGTAGGTAGCCCGCGTTGGGACCAGGATATACATTTGCCTGCAGCTGATCCAATCAAAGGCTATAACAACCTCATGTACACGATGCATTTCTATGCAGGCACCCATAAGCAGTGGTTAAGAGACCGTACTGATGAAGCCATACAAAAAGGGTTGCCCGTTTTTGTATCCGAATGTGCAGGGATGGAAGCTACGGGCGATGGACCGATCGATCAGGAAGAGTGGAACAAATTTGTTGCATGGATGGATGCAAAAGGGCTAAGCTGGGTGGCATGGTCGGTATCGGATAAAAAAGAAAGCTGTTCGGTACTGGAGAAGTCTGCAGCTTCAGACGGCGCCTGGAAACCTGCTGATATCAAAGAATGGGGTAATCTTACCATAAAATCTTTGGCAGCATATCCTCAATATTGACAATGATTGTGGATAACAATTTTTTTGCATCTTTCTAATCTCTTGTATTTTACAACTCTAAGTATGTATTTTATTTTGTTTTGAATATATAGTATTTTTTAACAAAGTGAAAACATGTTTAGGTCTTACTTTTGCGTTCTGCTTGCGTATTTTTTAACCAATATCTTAATAAGCATGAAGAAGCAAAGCATTAAAAAATTCTATTTTTTCTTTTCCTCCATTTTTATTTTTATCCTGCATATTCCCTTTGTGTTTGCTAAAAACAAACCTGTGGCCACGGCAAAGCCTGAATCAGCTAAAATAGAAACACTGGTATCAAATGATTTTGCTACTACGGTAGTACCTGTAAAATCGGAGAATGCAGTGGGAGCCATATACGATAGTCTACGGCTTAATATCATGGGGTTATCCAAACAGGCTTTTCAATGTGCCATGCATGGTTTTGATTACCTGGTAAGGGCAGGAAAAATAACCAATGATAAGATTATTTCCATAGCCGATTTCAGTCTGCCCTCTTCTAAAAAAAGATTGTTCATTATCGATCTGTCACAAAATAAAATCCTGTTCAACACATATGTTGCTCATGGTGTTAATTCCGGTAAGGAATATGCCAGCCAGTTCTCTAATCGCCCGGAGAGTAATCAAAGCAGTCCGGGTTTTTATGAAACCATGAACACCTATAATGGAAAGAACGGGTATTCATTGCACCTGCAGGGATTGGAAAAAGGTATCAATGATAATGCCGATAGTCGTGCCATTGTAATGCATGGTGCACCGTATGTAAGTGAAGGCATGATCCAGTCGCAGGGCTACCTGGGAAGAAGCTGGGGTTGCCCTGCAGTACCCGAAAAACTGCACAAACCCATCATTAATAAAATAAAAAACGGCAGTTGTTTATTTATTTACAGCCCGGATAAAAATTACCTTTCCCGCTCTGCCATATTAAAGCAGGCGGCTTGATAATAATATGATCTTTATAATATAATCCCCCGCATAACGGGGGATTTTTCTTTTTTGATATCAAAGCAGAATAATAACTTTACCAAAATTTTTTTATAAATGAGTTTGAGAAAAGAATTGCAAGGAACAGGTGTAGCATTGGTAACACCTTTTAAAACCAATACCGAAGTTGATTACGATGCGTTGGGTAAACTGATCGATTTTGACATTAATAATGGTGTAGAGTATTTAATTACACTGGGTACAACCGGTGAAACCCCTACTTTAACTGCAAAGGAAAAGACTGATATCATCAATTTTACTTACGAAAAGGTAAACGGGCGTGTACCGGTAGTAGTGGGTATCGGCGGCAACAATACCAAAGAAGTAATGGAAAACTTAACCAGCTATCCGCTGGATAAGGCCATTGCCGTGTTAAGTGCAAGTCCTTATTACAATAAACCTTCGCAGGAAGGTATTTACCAGCATTATAAAGCATTGGCCGGCGTTTCTCCCAAACCTGTTATTCTATACAATGTTCCTGGCAGAACCGGGAGTAATATGACAGCAGAAACTACTTTACGTCTTTCCAAAGAAAAAAATATTGAAGGGATGAAGGAAGCCAGTGGTAATATGGTGCAGTGCATGCATATATTGCGCGACAGGCCTGAGGATTTTTTAGTAGTGAGTGGAGATGATCATATTGCCCTGCCATTGATAGCTTCGGGTATGGACGGCGTGATCAGCGTAGCGGCCAATTGTTTCCCTAAAGATTTCAGTGAAATGATAAGATTAAGCCTGAAAGGCAATTTCGACGCAGCAAAACCGTTACATTATAAATGCCTGGAAGGTTGCGACCTGTTATTTGCAGAAAATAATCCCGCCGGTGTAAAAGCCGTGCTTTATGAATTGGGTATTATTGAAAATATAGTTCGCCTGCCCGTGGTGCCATTAAGCGACAGCATTCATCAAAAAGTAAAAGCATACCTTAAAAAGTAGGCTTCTTAAAATGTAACTATGCATAGCAAAATTTACTTTTTTTTTCTTTTGCTATTCGTAGCTGCTGATACCTCTGCACAGTATACACTACAAATAAAAATCATTACCACGCCATCGCTTCACCAGGACGATGGCGTTTTCGTTGCCGGTAATTTTAATAAATGGAACCCCGGGGATAATAAATATACTTTTTCGAAAGAAAACGGAAGCCTGGTCTTACAAATAAAAAATCTTCCTGCCGGCAATTATGAATATAAATTTACCCGGGGAAACTGGCAAAAAGTAGAGTCTACCATTTCAGGAATTGGTACCGCTAACCGTACCATTGCGCTATCACGGGACACCAGTATAGAATGTTCGATAGATGGATGGGCCGATGATTTTGTTGTGCCCCAGGTGAATACCGCCAGTTCCCATGTGCATATACTGGATACTATGTTTTATATGCCGGAACTGAAAAGAACAAGGCGTATCTGGCTTTATCTGCCGCAGGATTATGCTACAACAAAAAAACGTTATCCTGTAATGTACCTGCAGGACGGGCAGAATTTATTTGATGAACGTACTACTGCTTTTGGTAGTGAATGGGGTGTGGATGAATGCCTGGACTCATTGATCGCAAAAGGGAAACCCGCCTGTATTGTAGTGGGAATTGATAATGGTGGTGCAACAAGGATGAATGAATACAATCCTTATGAATTTACCATGGGTGATTCCGCTTCCGCCACCAGCTTTACACCGGAGGGAGAGCAGTACCTCGATTTTTTAACACACACACTGAAACCTTTTATTGATAAAAAATACAGGACTTTAACGGCAAAAGAAAATACCATCATTGCAGGTTCATCCATGGGAGGATTGATCGCTTATTATGCCACATTAAGATACCCGGAAGTATATGGCAAGGCCGGGATTTTTTCGCCTGCATTCTGGACGGCGCCTAAAATAAAAACATTTACCGATAGTGTAGCCAGTAAAATAAACGCTAAATTTTTCTTTTATATCGGGGCAAAAGAAGGTGATCGTTTTGTGAAGGATATGAATGAAGTGGCAGAAAAACTAGGCGGCAATTCCAATACCATGATCTATTCGGTGATTGACGAAGATGGGGAACATAAGGAAAATGCCTGGCGTAAATGGTTCGGCGAATTTTATGTATGGATGATGGCAGATGGGTATAATAATGTGATCAGGTTGTAAATGAAATTCGTGTAATTCGCCTAATTCGTGTAATTAAATAAAAAACTAAATCCTGTAACAAGCCCCTTCCAAAGCCAGTTCCGTATTTTCAAAAACCTCGAAGGCTTCCGGTAGAAATGCTTCCAGTGTTTCGTATTTGGAAGAAAAATGTCCCAGTAATAATTTCTTTACATTACCCAGTTTGGCAATACTGGCGGCCTGGTGCGTGGTGCTGTGGAAACGGCTTGCAGCCCTTTCGTGCAGTTCTTTTAAATAAGTGGCTTCGTGGTATAAGAGGTCAACTCCCTTTATTTTTTCAGCCAGGCTCTCATCATAAATAGTATCCGCACAAAAAGCATAGCTTTTAGCTGCTGATGCCGCAATGGTTACCTCATCATTAGGTACAATAGTGCCTTTTTTATTTACATAATCATGACCCTGTTGTAATTTATCATAAAATGCTGCGGGTATTTCATAAATAGCGGCACGCTCGGGGTTTACTTTTCTCGGATTTTTTTTCTCCCGGAATATAAATCCCCAACATTCTATACGGTGTTTGGTTTTAAAACACTCCACCGTTATTTTTTTATCATCTACAATAATGCCTTCCGACTGTAAAGGATGAAAATGTAATGGGTAAGGCAGCCTGGTATCTGATACACTCAGTTGTAGTTTTAAAATCGCCTCCAGTGCAGCGGGTGCATACAAGTGCAGGTCCTGTGTGCGCCCCAGTAAACCCATGCTGGTTAAAAGTCCGATCAGGCCATAATAATGATCTCCATGGAGGTGAGAAATAAATATCCTGCTGAGCTTACTTCGGCGGATCTTGTATTTGGTCATCTGCATCTGGGTACCTTCACCACAATCGATCAGGAAGCTTTCTTCACTGGTTTGTAAAACCTGTGCAGTAGGGCTCCTGTCAAAAGCGGGAATAGCAGAATTATTTCCTAAAATAGTAAGTGCCAACATTCAAATGGATAATTTAAAAATGATAATTGTGGTACATCCCGTTTTATGGGGATAATGTTTAAACAATAGTCTTTTATAAAACAACAGGATCAAATTGAAATGGATACGATAGTAAAACATTATCCATTAATTAATTATCCATTATTCATTGTCATTTAACAGTTCTCTTTCAATCTCTTCCATCTGCACAATATCCCAGGCTTCACTTTCGGTAGGCGTGGTATTCATCAGGTCAAGCAACTCTTCTTTGTCCAGTACTTTTTTTACCGGTTCCTGCAAATTACAAATTACAAACGAACAATTGTTTTCGTAAAACTGTTGTTGTATTTCAGATAAAAAAACGGCCTGGCTGGCATCAATGGCTTTCACTTCCATCATGTTAAGAATGATATGCGGGATGTCTTTTTGCATGTAAGAAAGCAACAAATCATTCAATTGGCCTGTCATATTAGCAGCAAAGCAGGTTTCCGGGGGCGTTATAACAGTAAATTTTTCTTTGGTATCTATTTTGACATTCATTTAGAGAGTTCTTGCAGATTATGGCGTTAGTATAAATATATTTTGTAAAGTAAAGGAAAATTTAAATACAGTTCTTGCGTTAAATAAATAGCGTTTCAAAAAGAAGGTTTACAGAATTTTAACTTTTTAACATATTAACATTTGACCTTTCTACTAATCTTAATCTTCAAAATAATCGTTATTATTGTATAAGCTAAATCAAATCAATCAATGGACAACAATTTTTCGGCACAAGTAAAAGAAATTATCTCTTACAGCCGTGAGGAAGCACTAAGGTTGGGAAATGATTTTATTGGCACGGAGCATTTGGTATTAGGATTGATCAGGGACGGTGAGAATGCAGCTATTAAAACTTTAAAATCCCTCAATATCGACTTGTTTGAATTACGTAAGGAAATTGAGATGGCGGTGAAAGACAAAACGGGAAAAAATATCGCCAACATTAATTCTCTTCCCTTAACCAAGCAGGCAGAAAAAGTAATACGCATTACTGTACTGGAAGCTAAAGCGCAAAAGAGTGCTTTGGTAGAAAGTGAGCATTTAATGCTGTCGATATTGAAAAATAAAGAGAACATCGCCACACAGATCTTAAACCAGTTTGACGTGGATTATGATGTATTTAAAAATGAGCTGGGCTTTGTAACCAGCAATCCTCCATCTGCAGAATTCAGTGATGAGGGGGATGAAGAATTTGACGAAGAAAGAAAACAATACGGCCAGCAGCAAAAGGGACAGCGTGGCGGTGCAGCGAATGCGCCTAAAACAAAAACCCCCGTACTGGATAATTTCGGAAGGGATATCACACGCCTGGCGGAAGGTGGTTCACTGGATCCAATCGTGGGCAGGGAAAATGAAATTGAAAGGGTATCGCAGATATTATCCCGCCGTAAAAAGAATAACCCCATTTTAATTGGCGAACCGGGAGTGGGTAAAACCGCTATCGTGGAAGGCCTGGCATTACGTATTGTACAACGTAAAGTATCAAGGGTACTATTTGATAAAAGAGTGGTAAGTCTTGACCTTGCAGCACTGGTTGCAGGTACAAAATATCGTGGCCAGTTTGAAGAAAGAATGAAAGCGATCATGAACGAGCTGGAAAAGAACCGTGATGTGATCCTGTTCATTGATGAGATCCATACTATTGTTGGTGCCGGTGGTGCCAGTGGCTCCCTGGATGCCAGCAATATCTTTAAACCCGCTTTGGCAAGAGGCGAATTACAATGTATCGGTGCTTCTACTTTGGATGAATACCGTATGCATATTGAAAAAGATGGAGCATTGGATCGTCGTTTTCAAAAGGTAATTGTGGAGCAACCTTCGGTAGATGAAACCATACAGATATTGAACAATATCAAAAGTAAATACGAAGACTACCATAACGTTACTTATAGCCAGGAAGCCATTGATGCCTGTGTAAAATTAAGTGACCGTTATATGACCGATCGTTTATTACCTGATAAAGCGATCGACGTACTGGATGAAGTAGGTGCGAGAAAACATATCAAGAACATTAACGTTCCTGCAGAAATAATTGAACTGGAAAAAAAGATAGAAGACATTAAGCTGGAAAAAAACAAGGTGGTAAAAAGCCAGCGTTTTGAAGAAGCAGCGTCTTTAAGAGATACAGAAAAACGTTTGCAGGAAGAACTGGAAAAAGCAAAAACAGATTGGGAAGAAGAAAGCAAACACAAACGTTTCCCGATTGAAGAAGAAGATATTGCCGAAGTGGTTCATATGATGACAGGCATTCCGGTGAAACGCATGGTACAGGCCGAAACAGATAAACTGCGCCGCATGGCAGATGATCTTAAAGGTGCTGTGGTAGGCCAGGAAGATGCTATTTCCAAAGTAGTAAAAGCCATTCAGCGTAACAGGGTGGGATTGAAAGATCCCAAGAAACCAATCGGTACATTTATTTTCCTTGGTCCTACCGGCGTAGGTAAAACGGAACTGGCCCGCTCACTGGCAAAACATATGTTTGATAGCGAAGACTCATTGATCCGTATCGACATGAGTGAATACATGGAGAAATTTACCGTGAGCAGGTTAATTGGTGCGCCTCCGGGTTATGTGGGATATGAAGAAGGCGGACAATTAACAGAAAGGGTTAGACGTAAACCTTATTGCGTGATCCTGCTGGATGAAATTGAAAAAGCACACCCTGATATTTACAATATCCTGTTGCAGGTATTGGATGATGGCCAGTTAACTGATGGCATGGGCCGTAAAGTGGATTTCAAGAATACGCTGATTATCATGACCTCTAATATCGGCGCAAGGCAATTGAAAGATTTTGGTGATGGTGTTGGTTTTGCTACTGCAACAAGAATGGATAATGCCGACGAAAATAATAAGGCGGTAATTGAAAAAGCATTGAAACGTACTTTCAGTCCTGAGTTTTTAAACAGGATAGATGACGTGGTAGTGTTCAATTCTTTGACCAAAGAAAATATTTTCGAGATCATCGATATCCTGATGAAGGGCGTATTAAAACGTTTGACCAATCTTGGTTTTTCAATGGAATTAACGCCGGAAGCCAAAGAGTTTATTGCGGATAAAGGTTACGATTCTCAATTTGGTGCAAGACCATTGCACAGGGCCATCCAAAAATACCTGGAAGATCCTTTAGCCGAAGAGATCCTGAGTATGAGTATAAAGAACGGAGATATTTTGGTGGCGGAACTGGATAAAGAAGCTGAAAAGATCAAGTTTACTTTAAAAGAAGAGCAATCATCCAAAAAGGAAAAAGAATCTGAAGTATAAACAGGTAAAATAATATTCTATATAGCTATCCGTAAGGGTAGCTATTTTTTTAACGGCTTATTATACTTTCAATATATAACTTTGAAATACAATGAAAAACAGCAAACTCATTTTTTCTACTTTTTGCATTGTTGCTTTTATCAGCATCAGTATGGCATTGCCTTTTGCTGACGACAGGAATTTAAAAGTACTGCCTAAAGATATCAGTAACGACAAGCTGGACAGTATCATGCAAACCTACACGCTGGCGTTAGGTGTAAAATGTGATTTCTGTCATGTCAAAAAAAGCAATACAGATGAACTGGATTTTGCCTCGGACAAAGAACCTATGAAGGAAAATGCCCGGAACATGATGCGGATGTCGATCGAGCTCAATAAAAACTATTTCTACTTCGATAAAAATACCCGCCCTGAATATCTGAAAGTGGTGACTTGTAAAACCTGCCATCGCGGTGAACCCATCCCAAAAGAGGAATAATAACTATTCAACGGGTATTTATAAACTTCATTTTGAATTAGCGATTTTTTGCAGCATTTTTGTGCTGCAATGGAAAAGAAAGATATCATTATTACTATCGACGGCTGGTCATCCTGTGGAAAAAGCACTTTAGCCAAACAGTTAGCCAAAGAATTGGGTTATGTATACATCGATAGCGGCGCCATGTACCGCGCCATTACATTATATTTTTTAAGAAATCATATCGACTGGACAGATACTGCGGAAGTAAATACAGCATTGGAAAATATCCATATAGAATTTGAATTCAATAAAAAATCACAGCAATCAGAAATATTATTGAATAGCGAAAATGTAGAGTATGTAATAAGAGACCTGGTAATTGCAGAAAAAGTGAGTGAGGTGGCGGCAATAAAGGAAGTAAGAAGTTCCGCCGTGGCACTACAGCAGAAAATGGGAGAGAAGAAGGCTGTGGTGATGGATGGCAGGGATATCGGTACTACTGTTTTTCCTGATGCCGAATTAAAAATATTTATGACTGCTGATATCGCGGTAAGGGTTGAACGAAGGTTTAAGGAAATGTATGAAAAGAACCCCAATATCAGTATTGAAGAAGTAAAGACCAACCTGGAAATGCGTGACTATATCGATTCGCACCGCGAAGTGAGCCCGTTACGTAAAGCTGAAGATGCTGTTGAAATAGATAATACCCATCTCACTATGGAAGAGCAATTAAAAATTGCTTTGGAGCTGGTACATAAATAATTACTTAAAGGAAGCAGTCAATTCCCCAATAGAAACTTTTACGTTAAAAAAAGAAACCAGCTTTTCAATCACTGCTTCTACCATGGCATCGGGGCAGCTGGCACCGCTTGTCATTAATATTTTTACTGGAGCTTTATCCGGAAGGAAATTGTTGGTGGTTAATTCCTGTCTGGTATGAAAATTAAAATGACTGATCGTATTTGCAGCAATTATTTTTTCTTCACCGGTAATATAGTAAGTAGGTAATTTCTCTTCGCACAATTCCACCAGGTGAGAAGTGTTGCTGCTGTTATAACCGCCTACTACAATCGCCAGGTCGGCTTCGGTTTCCAGCAAACCATACACTGCTGACTGGTTATCATTAGTGGCGTAACATAAAGTATCCCTTGTCTCCGCAAATCTTTCTTCTACCGTATCTTCAGTCAAATGATATTCGTTTATCATTACCTGTTTTAAAAAATCAGCAATAGCCTGTGTATCGCTTGCCAGCATGGTGGTTTGATTTACTACGCCTATACGCTGCAGGTCTTTGGCTGCATCAAAGCCTTCGGAAAACCGTCCTTCAAATTCGGTATAAAAATTTCCAGGTGATTTTTCACCGGTAATATATTGACTTAAAGCAACGGCATCTTTCATATCATTTAGCACAACAGTAGGCGTATGAAATGCGGCATGCGAAAATGTAGCCCTTGTTTCTTCATGCGTAGGTTTGCCATGCACCACAACGGTATAATTCTTTTTAGCGATCTGTTCACTGCGGTTCCATACTTTTTCTACAAAGGGACAGGTAGTATTATATTTTTCCGTTGGAATACCAATAGCGTTTAATTTTTCTTCAATAGCGAGCGTCGTACCGAACGCAGGAATGATTACCACATCATCTTTTGTTAAGGATTCATAAGGCACGATCTGTTTGCCATAGGTATCCTGTAAAAATTGCACCCCTCTTTGCTGCAGGTCGGCATTTACCTGTGGATTATGGATCATTTCACTCAGTAAAAAAATGCGCTTGCCGGGATTTTCGTCCACCGTTCTGAAAGCGATATCAATAGCATTTTCCACACCATAACAAAAACCAAAATGCCTGGCCAAATAAATCTGTAGTGGGCCAAAATCGAGCAGGGCAGGGCTAAAATCTTTTTTCATTTTATCCTCCTGCTTACGTTTGTTTTTTATCGCACTTATTAAAGGGCTGCGGTAAATTATGGGAACATTAAATTGTTTCATCGTAATAATAACAGCCGCAAAGGTACAATGTTAGCAGTGTTTTAAACGATTTGTAGTTTTTTAACAAAGCCTCCTTACATTTGAAGGGAATAAAAATGATTGCATGTTAAAAAGAATAATTCCATTACTGGCTGTGGTAACGTTGCTGGCCTGTAATAACACTGAAAATATAACAACCAATCAACCTACAACTACAATGATACCTGCAACATTTAAAAAAGCCGACTGGATAAAAAGCACCAATATTTACGAGGTCAACGTACGGCAATATACCAAAGAAGGTACTTTTAACGCCTTTGCAAAAGAATTACCACGTTTAAGAGAAATGGGTGTGGAAACATTGTGGTTCATGCCCATTACACCCATTGCCAAAAAGGAAATGAAAGGTACGATGGGTAGCTATTATGCCTGTAGTGATTATACTTCCATTAATCCCGAATTTGGTAACCTGGATGATTTTAAAAACCTGGTAAAACAGGCGCATGCCATGGGTTTTAAAGTGATCATCGATTGGGTGGCCAATCATACGGGCTGGGACCATGTATGGACAACAACACACCCGGAATATTATGAAAAAGACAGCGCTACCAACGATTTTAAAAGGGCTAGCGGCATGGATGATATCATTGAACTGGATTTTAAAAATCCTGCCTTATGCAAAGCCATGATCGATGCCATGCAATACTGGATCACCGAATGTGATATTGATGGCTACCGCTGCGATCTTGCTTTTTGGGTAGAACTGGATTTTTGGCTGGAAGCCAGGACGGCATTGGAAAAAACAAAAACCCTGTTCTGGCTGGCAGAGAGTGATCCTTTGGAACACGCCGATTATTTTAAAGCTTTTGATGCCTGTTATACCTGGACATGGATGCATAAGACTGAAGATTTTTTAAAAAAAAACCAGGATAAACATATCCTGGATACGGTGTTGCAGCAATATAATGCTGTATCCGGGTCAGCTAATATTCCTTTATGGTTTACTACCAATCATGATGAGAACAGCTGGAATGGTACCGAATATGAAAAGTATGGCGATATGGCTAAAGCACTTGCCGTATTCAGTTTTACCTGGAATGGTATGCCGATGATCTACAGCGGGCAGGAATTGCCGAATATGAAAAGGTTGAAATTCTTTGACAAGGATCCTATTGATTGGAATGGTAAATACGAATTACATGATTTTTATAAAACCTTACTTGCACTTAAGAAAAACAATGCAGCTTTAAGGGCCGGTGATAGTGCTGTAACTACTTATTTACTTAATACCGATGCTGATAAAAATGTATTGGCCTATCTTAGAAAAAACGGTAACAGTGAAATACTGGCCGTCATTAATTTCAGCGCAGCAAAAATAAGCTGCACTGCAAATGATGCGCACTTAACCGGGCCTTTTAAAAATGTTTTTACCAATGAAGGAAAGGATTTTACCACGGATAAACATTTTGACCTCCAAGCCTGGGAGTACAAAGTGTTTGAGAAAAAGTAGAAAAGTATATAAAGAAGAAAGGTATGCTGCAAACAATATAAAGTAAGAGGTCCCATAAAATTTACGGGACCTCTTACTTTATATTGTTTATTTAATTTACATACTCTTACCTTACTCACTCAACGTAATAGGGTATTCGTACAACCCATCATAGCCCGGATAAAATCCGCTGATGGTAACGTTTTTATTGGCAGCCAATGCGGCTTTCAATTCATCTACATTTTTAACTTCTTTGTCATTTACTTTTAAGATAACAAAACCGTCTTTCATTCTTGTCTGGTCGTTTAAAGCACCATCATGTATCTTTTTTACCAGCACACCGCCTGCAACACCATAGTCCTTTGCTTTTTTGGAATCAAGCGTAGTAAGGTCAGCGCCTAAATAATCAATGGCTTCATCGGCTTTTACAATATCAAAATTGCCTGCTTTATTCTTAAGCGTTACGCCCACAGTCGTTTCGTTACCGGCACGTGAGAAAGTAACCGGTACCTTGTCGCCTGGTTTGTAACGGCTGATCTGTCCCTGCATTTCTGCACCATTGGTAACTTCGGTGCCATTTATTTTAGTGATCACATCACCCTTACGTATACCTGCTGCATAAGCACCTCCATCGGTAGGTACATCCCTTGCATAAATACCTTCGGCAGTTAAAGGAATGCCGGCCTTCTTCTTTTCCTCTTCACTAAAGTCGCTGGCATTCACATAAGATACACCCAGGAATCCACGCTGCACGGTACCAAATTTTATAATATCATCAACTACTTTTTTAGCAATGTTTACCGGTATTGCATAAGAGTAACCTGCATAAGACCCGGTAGGAGAAGCAATGGCCGAATTGATACCAACCAGTTTACCATCCGTATTGATCAATGCACCACCACTGTTACCGGGATTAACTGCGGCGTCAGTTTGAATAAAAGATTCTACGCCCGTGCCGTTTTTGTCTTTGTTCAATCCAAGTGCCCTGGCTTTTGCACTAACAATACCAGCGGTAACTGTGGTCTCTAAATTTAAAGGATAGCCAATAGCCAATACCCATTGACCAATTTTAAGATCATCAGAATTGCCGTAGAGTAAAAAGGGGAGACCAGCGGCCTCAATTTTAATTACTGCCAGGTCGTAAGAAGGATCGGTGCCGATAACTTTTGCCTTATAGGTTTTTTTGTTGCTAAGGGTTACCGTTAATTCGTCGGCCCTGTCTACTACGTGGTTATTGGTAATGATATATCCATCATCGCTGATAATCACACCCGAACCACTGGCTTTCTGTTCAGGAATAATTCCCCTGCCACCAAAGAACTGGTTAAAAAGATCGTCATCAAACAGGTCGCCAAACGGATTGCCCTGTCTTGTACGGGGTAAGTTATTACTTGCCTGCTTGGCATTCGTCTTTGTTTTGATATGTACTACAGCAGGCAAGGCGGCTGCTGACGGCGCTGTAAAATCAATCGCTGCACCCGGAGGTGGCGGGTTTCCTTCGGTATAACCTGCATATTTATAATTCGTTGGTAACACACCCGCAGGCTGGCCTGCGTAAGAATCCTGCGATTTCATAAACTTACCGTAACCAATCATTACAGCAAGGGCTGTAACAGCACTAATTGTAATAGTGAATAGGACTTGTTTAAATTTCATTGTAATAGGTTTTATTTTTTTTGTTCTACAATTTTATTCCAGTTCAAACAACAGAATGTTAGTATCAACTCCCGTGCCTGTCCATACAAAATAACGACAAACTGACAAATTGAGATTTACCTCCTGCCATCTTTAACAGTTAATTAGGAAGAGTTTCGTAGATGTTATTTTCTCATGTAAAAAACCAAATTCTACATTCTAAACTCTAAACCTTCTAAACCCGTAACCTTTAAACTCGTAACCCTTATATCTTCTTACAGCGCCAACAAAAACTGCATCGTATCTACGCCATCTGCATAATCAAATAACCCAGGTTTTTGTGCTATCCCGAATGGCGTATTATCATAACCCACTATGCATTGTATATCGTTGTTTTCCCTAAGCATTGCCTGTATTTTACCGGCATCTTCGTAAAAGCTATAATTCAGCTGACTGATGGCAGAAAAAACGGGTTCACTTTCAATTAGTAAAGTGGCTTCATTGGTCATGTAATAAATATTATTCATTAAAGCCATCGACAATTGGTAGTCGTAATTGTTTTTATATTTATGATGATCAGCAAAATATTTGTATTGGTCAAAAGCTTTTAACAGCGGCACAAAATCATATCCTTTAGGTACAAAAATTTTGGTGACATTCCTGCAGCCCAATCCGAAATAGATGTGTACATCATCTGCCAGTTTCTCCAGGTCGGCTGTACTTTCGGTACCGGTTAAAACAGCCACAGAAGTACGGTTGCGCCTGATGATGCTGGGATATTTACCAAAGTATTGTTCAAAGTATCTTGCCGAATTATTGCTACCTGTGGCGATATACGCATCGCATCCTTTCAGCATATCTGCAATGGCAATATATTGTTGCACAGCAGCATCCCAGCTATACATTTGTTGTATCAAATGTTTAAGCAATACATCATCTTTGCCGGATAACTTTATGGTTTGGTTATGGCCGCTGACGAACACGCATAAAAAATCGTGAAAGCCAACCAACGGAATATTGCCTGCCATCACCAGCCCGATATTTTTTCCCTGTATATTATCATCCAGGTGATAATGAGTGGCCCAGGCATCAAGTTTTTCAGGAGTTAAAAATTCAGTACAGATATTTTGTATGGCCAGGTCAATAAACTCAGGGATGAACCATCCATTATGCATCGATGCTTTAGCTTTCACTTCCTGCCATTCGGTAGTATTCTCTTCAAGATAATTTTTTAATTTTTGTATTAATCCAATTCTAATTTGTAAATTCATGTTGTTATTATTAATTTGCAGCTATAACCGAAAGGTAGCTTTTTAAAAACCAAAATTACGATAGAAAATGGCTATTAAAATTACAGATGAATGTATTAATTGCGGTGCCTGCGAACCAGAGTGTCCTAATAACGCAATTTATGAAGGTGGTGTAGAATGGGCGATCGCTGATGGTACTACCGTAAAAGGAACGTTTACCTTACTGGATGGAACAACCGTAAGTGCAGATCAACGTAATACTCCTGTAAGTTCAGACACGTATTATATTACGCCGAATAAATGTACCGAATGCCAGGGCTTTCACGAAGAACCGCAATGTGCGGCTGTTTGTCCTGTTGATTGTTGCGTACCGGATGATATGTATAAAGAAACAGTGGATGAATTACTGGCTAAAAAAGATAAATTGCATTTAGCATAAATGTGAATGGTGAATGGTCAATAGTGAATATTAAAAAGTGGCGATAATAGAATTGTTATTCACAATTGACCATTGACAATTCACCAATATTTTTTTCAAGGCGTGATTGCCTTTTTTAAACAGGTGATATTTCCTGTACAATGGCGAGGGTACCTAAAAAATACTTTCGCCTTTTTGTATCACAATAATTTTGTTGGCATGAAGAAGGTCTTGTTTTTTTTATGTATTGCCGGCGCATTGGCTTCCTGTGATATTTTTACAAAAAAAAAGCCGGTAACCGGTCCTGATAACAAACAGCTAATGATCAACGCTGATGTTGCCTTTTCTAAAATGAGCCTTGAAAAAGGCGTAAAGAATGCCTTTTTAGAATTTATTGACAGTAACGGTGTACTGCTTAAGCCTGCCAATTTTCCGATTGTAGGTGCCGATGCCATCGACTACCTGATACAAATGGACGATAGCGCTTATACCTTGCAGTGGGAACCCCGGGGCGGAACTGTTGCACAATCCGGTGAACTGGGATATACTTATGGCGTATACGCTTTAAAACCTGCTGCAAAAGACACTACTATTTACGGCACTTATGTGAGCATATGGAAAAAACAGGCCGACGGCAGCTGGAAATTTGTTTTGGATAGTGGTAATGAAGGAGTAGGTGGTACAGAACAGGAATAATTTTTGCAGGATCATATTACATTTCATTAACTTTTAAAGGCATTTTAGCCAATTGTTTTTACTTACCGCCACATTCTGTAAAAAATATATAATATTAAAGCCCGCCAATAATAAATCATCAATAGTAAACTATATTTGTTCCTGTCAATAACCCACTTAAACGAATGATTAAAAAGATTGCACTCATTACCGGCGGCTATTCTGGTGAAGCCGTGATCTCTTATAAAAGTGCCATTACCATTGAAAAAAATATTGATGCCGCAAAATGGGATTGTTACAAGATCGATATCAATCCTAATGGCTGGTATTATATGGGCACAGATAGTAATCATGTACCTGTTGATAAAAATGATTTTTCTATAGTTTTAAACGGTACTAAAATAACTTTCGATGCCGTGCTGGTAGGTTTGCATGGCACACCTGGCGAAGATGGAAAATTACAAGGGTATTTTGATTGCCTTAAAATCCCCTACACTTCCTGCGATGCGGCCACTTCTGCATTAACCTTTAATAAAAGATATACTGTTGCCGTAGCCGCCTTTGCAGGGATGCATGTGGCCAGATCATTGCACCTTTTTAAAGATATATCCTTATCGCCTGCCGAAATATTAAAACAGTTGCAGCTGCCTTTATTTGTAAAACCCAATAACGGAGGTAGCAGTTTAGGTATTAGCAAAGTAAAAGATGCTGCAGAACTGCAGCCGGCCCTGGATAAGGCCTTCAAGGAAGACGACCAGGTACTGGTGGAAGAATTTATAAGTGGCAGGGAATTTACCATTGGCGTGTATAAAAGTAAAGGCACCATTATTGCGTTGCCCATCACAGAGATCATTTCAAAGAATGAATTTTTTGATTTCCAGGCTAAATATGAAGGCGCCAGTGAAGAGATTACACCCGCAAACGTAAATGAGTCCATCGCTGAAAAAGTAAGGAACGAAGCCAGGAAGGCTTATGCAGTGTTTAATTGCAAAGGCATTGTGCGTATAGATTTTATTTACAATGAAATAAGCGGTAACGCCTACCTGCTGGAAATAAATACCGTGCCCGGGCAAAGTGCTGCCAGCCTGGTGCCACAACAGGTAGCTGCAACAGGGATGAGTTTAAAAGAGTTTTATTCGGCATTGATTGAAGAATGTTTTTTGTGAACTTAATTTTTGAAGTTGTTTCAGTGAATTCTAAATAAAAACTTTTCAATAAATCTAAAACCACCAACAGTGTTTAATTTTATTACAAAGCGTCCTTTATGGGTTAATATTTTAGCCGCTGCGGTGCTTACTTTTTTATTGCTGTTCCTGTTTTTAAAAATGCTGGGCTGGATCACTAAACACGACGTGTACCTGCAGGTACCCGACCTGTTGGGAAAGAAAACAGAAGAAGCCATAAGCATTTTGGAAAAACAGGGCTTTGAAGTACAGATACAGGACTCTGTATACACCGATACAGCTGCCAGGGGTGTAGTGCTGAAACAATTGCCTGATCCTAATTCCAAAGTAAAGATTAATCGCACCGTTTTTTTAACGGTGAACAGGGTTACGCTCCCAATGGTAGATATGCCCAGGCTGGAAGGACAAAGTTTAAATTCTGCTTTGGAGATATTACGCCGCAATCATTTGTTCCTGGAGGATACCATTTTTAAACCCAGTTTTGAAGCAGGCTCTGTATTGGAGCAAATATATAAAGGGGCACGCATCAGTGAAAGAACAAAAATACAATGGGGTAGCAGGATCACTTTAATAGTGGGTAGTGGATTGGGCGAAATAAGAATTCCGGTGCCGGACCTGGTAAACATGACTTACCAGGATGCTAAAACATTGCTGGAACAACAGGGGATAATGCTTGCCTCGATCATCCCTTATAACAATGCTGTAATAAAGGATACTGCCTCCGCTTATGTAGCAAAACAAAGTCCGGAAAGTGTAGATGAAGAAAAGAAACCAAGATATATACAAGCTGGCCAGGTAATGGATTTATGGCTTTCTCCTGTACCCGTACTCCGTGATTCAACCGGAATTAAAAATTAAAACAACATATTATGACAACGATAACTGCAGATGAAGTAAAATTCCGCCTCGACTCCGGCGAAAAATTATTTTTAGTGGATGTAAGAGAACCGCATGAAAATGCAGAGTTCAATATTGGCGGAACATTACTGCCACTGGGTAAAGTGCAAACCATGCAGATAGAAGATATTGAAGACCTTAAAAATGAAGAAGTGATTGTTTACTGCCGCAGCGGCAACCGCAGCGGGCAGGCTGCATTGATGCTGGAAACCTTTGGTTTTTCCGATGTGAAAAATCTTACCGGCGGCATGCTTGCCTGGAAAGAACGTTTTGGAGGATAAGGTGGTGAATGGTGAATGGTCAATAGAGAAATATTATCCGCTAAGATCATTCACCATTCACAACTCACCATTCAGCATTACAATTTCACAGTCAATCCCACCATGCAATTAAACGGTGCCATCGGGAAATAAAAATTTTCCGTTGTTAATGCTCCCCCGTAAATATAGCTGAAACTATACCCGTTGGGTTCATATTTTTTGCTGAAGATATTATTCAGCTGCAGAATGATACTGGTAGATTTTAATATTTTACCTTCCAAAGCATAACTTAATCTTACATCCTGCGTGTAGTAAGGATGTAAACTTCTTGACTGTTGTGCGGTGTTATCTAAATATTGCCTGCTCACATATTTACTGATCAAACTGATGCCGGCATTTTTTACGGGGCTGATATTTATGCTTGCTCCGGCTACTGTGTTTGGCGAAAAAGCAATATCGGTAGACTTATAAAAATTCGTGACCTGTCCGCCGTTGTCATAATCATCCAGGTATTCGGTAAAGTTTTTTATTTTGTTTTTGCTGAAGGCGATATTGGCCTCTGCGTTTATGAATTTGGAAAAGATGTATTTTCCCTGAAGCTCAATACCTGCTCTGTAACTGTTAGGGATATTCGTACGGGTGTAAGCACCTACATCACTGATCTTCCCGGTTAATATCAGTTGGTCCTTGTATTTCATGTAATAAAAGTTAAGCCCAAAAGAATAATTGCTTTTCTTTCTTTCAATCCCTGCTTCAATATCATGTAATTTTTCGGGTGTAGGTTGCTGTGTAGTGCCTGCTTCAAAATCAGCACGGTTGGGTTCGTGTTGCGCCAACGCATAGGAAGCGTACAGTTGCCAGTTGCTTTTGTTATAGGTAAGGCCCAGTTTTGGATTCAGAAAATTATAATCTTTTGCAATAAGCAACCCGGGATTATCCCTAAAACCATTGATGGTATAATTGATATTGCGGAATTGCACATCAACATAGGTCTGAAAAACTTTACTGATCTGCTGGCTCCATTTGCTATAAACGGAGAGGTCTTTTTTATTCGCTGTCAAATTATACCAGCGGTAATCCTTTGGTACTGCAACCTGTTCTTTTGCCCAGGTGATCTCTCCAAAATGATTGCCGTCATATTTATTCCACCCGCCACCAATGGTAACATCAGTTTTGGTTTTATGGTATTGTATAGAAAAAACAGCGCCGTAGAAATCATTGTCCAGCCAAAGCCGCCTCACCAGGTCGGTTTTGGTAATAGTTGTTGACCCATTGCTATAGTTGGGCAATCCATAATCAGCTAGTTTTTCATCAGCCTTATATTGTTCGTAATAGCCTTTGCCCTTTGTAAGAAACAGGGCGATATTACCCTTCCAGTTATTATTTATTTGTTGGTTGTAAAAAAACTGGTAATGGGTTTGTATGTAATTATCGGTTTCATTATCATAAGGGGCGCCAGCTTTTTCAGTTCCTACGGAATTATAGGTACGATCAGTAGCCAGTAAATATTCCGGTACCCCATTCCAGGCCTGGTAGGTTTTTTCTTTACCGCTGAAAATATTCAGGCGAAAGGAATTTTTTTGGGTAGTGTAGGCGGTACTGGTATAAAAGGATTGCAGCTGACTGGTGGCCCTGTCGATATACCCGTCGCTGCTGATATTACTTAAGCGGCCATCAAAAGTAAAATGCTTTCCAAAAATGCCGGTACCGAATTGTAACGTGTTCTTTAAGGTATTGAAAGAACCATAACTGTTATTCAGTTCCAGGTAAGATTTTTTATTGAACTCATTGGTAGCTAAATTAATGCTGGCGCCAAATGCACCGGCGCCATTGGAAGAAGTACCCACACCTCTTTGTACCTGTATACTGTTCAATGAAGAGGCAAAATCCGGCAGGTCTACAAAATAACTGCCCTGGCTTTCGGCATCATTGTAAGGGATGCCATTTAATGTAACATTGATCCTGCTGCCGTCAGTACCGCGGATGCGGATACCGGTATAGCCCACACCGGCGCCGGCATCGGAGTTTACCACCACGGATGGGGTTTGATTTAATAAAAAAGGAAGGTCCTGCCCAAAGTTGATCTTCTCAATGTCTTTTTTACCCAGGTTGTTTTTTGCAAAGGGTGCTTTTTCTCCTGCCCTCACGGCGTTCACTTCCACCGGCTGTAAATACACGGTGTCGTTAAATTTTTTAGGGGTTTGTGCATAACATAATGCAGTTGCGGCACATAGTACAGTGCTCAAAAATAATTTCATTTCAATAAGATTTGTGCTGAAATCCGAAGCAAAAGAGAGGTGGCCATTTCACATAAATGGCGGTCATTTCTTCCTACGCAGGCATTATCCTGATCAGGTTGGCGGGTGTATTCTCAGCTCCATTTAAGGAGCACCCCGGAAATTCAGTCGGTTAAATAAGAACTTTGAAACCTAAAGGTAGCCCATATTTTTAAAATAAATTTACTTTTTACTGTAACAATTTGTTTTTACTCTTCGTATTACCTGCAAGTATAGCCATGAAATAACCCTTCAGCGGGAATTTGCAGCAAAATCGTTAATAATTACAGTAGTGCGGCAGATGGCCCGATGTTTGGTTATTGCATGTGTAAAATTGTATCACTCAAAAAATTAAGCACATGAAAAAATTGTTTTTATCATTGATCACGTTTATTACTGTTGCCGCTGTTGCGCAGGACAAAACGGTTGTTGTGGATGGCAATGCAACCAAAAGAACGCTCACCGAAAGCTTTACCGGTATTTCGGTTTCGGATGGTATTGACCTGTATCTTAGCCAGGGCGGAGAAGAGTCGGTAGCAGTTAGTGCTTCAGACGAAAAATATATGGAGCGTTTTAAAACAGAAGTGGAGAATGGGGTATTAAAGATCTATTTTGATAACAAAGGAATTAAATGGGCTACCAACGACAAACGTAAATTAAAGGCCTGGGTTTCTTTTAAAACATTGGAAAAACTGCATGCTTCCGGGGGTGCGGATGTAAAGATAGAAGGAGAAATTACTGCAGATAACCTCGATATTAAATTCAGCAGCGGATCGGCCCTCAACGGAAAATTAAAAGCCAGCTCTTTAACGGTGGAACAAAACAGCGGATCGGGTATAAATATTTCGGGCAGTGCTAATAAGATCAGTGTTGAAGTGAGCAGTGGCGCTGTTTTTAAAGGGTATGATTTAGCAGTTGATTATTGTGATGCCAAAGCTTCAAGCGGCGGTGGCATACGATTGACAATTAATAAAGAATTAAGTGCCAAAGCCAATAGCGGCGGCGGTGTAAGGTATAAAGGAACCGCAGTTATAAAAGAAGTGGATGTAAATAGTGGTGGTATTGTTAAAAAAGCATAACGGATAAATATTGTTTATGAAAAAGATAATTTGTAGCGTACTTCTCTTGTGCACTGTTGTAATTGGCATGGCGCAAAAAGAGATCATCAATGATGCTAATGCAGAGGTAAGACCGGTAAGCGGCAGCTTTAATAGTATTAAAGTTTCGGGAGGTATTCAGCTCTTTCTTACCCAATCGGATGAGGAAGCGGTAGTAGTAAGTGCTTCAGAAAATAAATTTAAGGATGGTATTAAAACCGTTGTGGAAAATAACACTCTTAAGATCTATTATTTCGGGGATAAGAACTGGAGTATAAAGAACAGGAGCCTCAGGGTATACGTATCTTTTAAAAACCTGGAAAGCCTGGACGCTTCAGGTGCATCAGATGTGCAGGTGGCTGGCATCATTACCAGTTCTTCTTTATCTGTAAGTCTTAGTGGCGCCAGCGATTTTAAAGGAGCCATTAAAGTAACTGAGCTTAAAATGGAATGCAGCGGTGCATCGGATGTTACTATCAAAGGCATTGCTGAAACAGTGAATCTTGAAACCAGCGGTGCCAGCGATATAAAAGGTTATGAACTGGTAACCAATACCTGCAAGGCAAAAGCTTCAGGTGCATCGGATGTACATATTACCGTAAATAAAACGTTAAGTGCAAGCGCAAGCGGCAGCAGCGATATTTCTTACAAAGGAGATGCGGAAGTAAAGGAAGTACATTCCAGCGGCTCAAGCAGTGTGAGCAAAAAGGGGTGAATGGTGAATGGTCAATTGTGAATGGTCAATGAATGCAGTATTTCTATTCCGAAATACTGTTTCAATACTAAATATTCATTCACAATTGACCATTTTTATTTTCCAAAAGCCCATAATAAAAACGCCGGCAAATGAAGGCTCCACGATTGGTAATCATGTGTACCGCCAGCATCTTCTGTTAACTTAACCTCTTCCGGCAGGCAAACATTTTTACTTTTGATCATAGTCACGAGATCCCGGGTATCATCTATCACATCAATTACACTATCCTTATCTCTGTCGCCGGTTTCTTCTTTATTGCCTGCATAAAACCAGTATTGCAGGTGAGGCTTCTTTCTTGAAGATCGGATCTTATTGATGATGATCCGGTTTTTATCGTCCCGGTAGTCAGCATCTTTATCATCTTTATCTCTCCACCAGAAGGAGCCGGAAAATGCGCCCACTTTATCAATTTTATCTGCATGATCCCAGGCAATATCAAAAGCCGATAAGCCACCCAAAGAACAACCTGCTATGGCAACCGTTTTAAATTTTCTTACAGCCGCTTTCTTTTTAATGAAGGCATATAATTCATTGTCGATAAAAGATGCATAGTGATCGGCTTTGTCACCGCGGTCCATAAAATCGGGTTTTTCACTCACACCATATTCTCTCATCCTGTCATCGGCAATTATTCCCACCACAATCAGGGGCTGGATTAGTTTTTTGCGGTATAAACTGTCCACAATTTCCTTCATTCTCCACTGTCCCATATCCTGGCCATCATTTACCAGCAGCAGGTTCAGTTGCGCTTTATCATCCGGAATCGGGGTTGAAATAATGGAAAGTTTCACCTGGCGTTGCAGGTGACGGCTGTATAATTCGTCTTGCTGCTGTTTAATTTTATTTTTACACCCGGCTGCCAAAACCAATAGCAGCAAGGCTAAACAGCGAAATCCAGGCTTTTTTATCATAGTCAAATGTACAAATGATCGGTTATTATTTGGCTGCGAAGCTGTAAAACCTTAATTTTGCACCGCGAAGTAGAGCAGCGGTAGCTCGTCGGGCTCATAACCCGAAGGTCACTGGTTCGATCCCAGTCTTCGCAACTAAAAAGATCAAATCCTCACTTCAACTGATTTGAGGATTTTTTTTATTCATTTTTAATCGAATGAATAATGATTACCTCCTCCATTCTTATAGCTTGTTTGTGGTAATCTCCCTGTTTATATAAACATCACATTCATGAAATCAGGTTTTGTAAATATTTTCGGTAAGCCTAATGCAGGCAAAAGTACCTTACTCAATGCTTTAATGGGAGAGAAGATGGCTATTGTATCGCACAAGGTACAAACTACCCGTCACCGTATCAAAGCGATCCTTACAGAAAAAGACTACCAGATCATTTTTTCTGATACGCCCGGTATTATTGAACCCAAATATAAACTGCACGAAAAAATGATGCAGGCGGTAAAGGGCAGCCTGGAAGATGCTGATGTGGCTTTACTGATCGCTGATGTAAATGAATTGCCAGAAGAAAGCGATGCGATCTTCAGTGCGTTAAAATTAAAAGTGCCTGCCATTGTAGTATTGAATAAAGCAGATAAGGCAACGGAAGAACAGCAACATACCATTACTGATTTTTATAGAAAACAGCCCTATTGCAAAGATGTAGTGATATTGTCGGCGCTTAAAAAAAGCGGGATAGATTTTTTACTTAAAAAAGTGATCAAATTATTACCTGAAGGCCAACCTTTTTACGAAGGAGATGACCTGAGTGATATGCCCACCAAATTTTTTGTAAGTGAACTGGTACGGGAAAAAATATTCCAGTTATATGGCGAAGAGATCCCTTACCATACTACGGTATTGATACAGGAGTTTACCGAAAAAACAACCCTGATAAAAATAAGGGCCGAGATAATTGTGCAGCGGGAAACGCAAAAAGGTATTATTTTAGGAGAAGGAGGCAAGATGATCAAACAACTGGGCAGTAATGCAAGAAAAGATATCGAGGAATTTTTAGGCAGCAAAGTGTTTTTGGAATTATTTGTAAAAGTGCGGCCCAAATGGAGAGATAATGAAATGCAGTTGAGGGAATACGGTTACTAACAACCCCTCCGCCCCTAAAAGGGAACTGGCAGTACGATAACTAAAAAATATTCATTTTTCAGTCAGTGTAATTTAAAAGCTGACGGAGAAAATTTATAAACATTAAAACTAAGTTCCCCTTTAGGGGACAGGGGTATGAGTTTCACAGTAGCAATAACAGGAAGGCCTAACGTAGGCAAAAGTACATTCTTTAACCGTATGCTGGAAGAGCGTAAGGCCATTGTAGATGACGTAAGCGGTGTTACCCGCGACAGGCAATACGGCATTGCCGAATGGGCAGGTAAATCATTTAACGTGATCGATACCGGAGGTTTTGTATCCAACAGCGATGATATTTTTGAAAAGGAAATCGCCAAGCAGGTAATGATTGCTGTGGAAGAAGCGAACGCCATCATTTTTATGGTGGATGTTGCTACCGGCATTACCGACCTGGATGAAAGCATGAGCAGGATATTACGCAAAAGCAGCAAACCGGTCTTTTTGGTGGTGAATAAAGTAGATAACCACGACAGGTTGCTGGAAGCAAGTGAATTTTATAGTCTTGGTTTTGAAAATATATTTTTCGTTTCGTCTATCAGTGGCAGTGGCACCGGTGAAATACTGGATGCTATTACAGGATTAATGAAGCCTGACGATGAAGCATCGAAGGGAGACGAAGGGTTGCCAAAATTTGCCATTATCGGTCAGCCGAACGTAGGGAAGTCTTCTTTATTAAATGCATTGATTGGTACAGAGCGTACCATCGTAAGTGATATTGCGGGAACAACAAGAGATACCATTCATACGCATTACAATTTGTTCAATAAGGAATTTGTATTGATCGATACGGCAGGTATACGCAAAAAAGCCAAAGTGCATGAAGACCTGGAATTTTATTCGGTGATACGTGCCGTAAAAGCCCTGGATGAAGCAGATGTATGTATGCTGATGCTGGATGCAGGAAAAGGGATTACCGCACAGGATCTTGCTATATTTGCCATGGCAGTAAAAAAAGGTAAAGGTGTGGTGGTACTGGTAAATAAATGGGATTTGATAGACGAGAAAAAAACAAATACGGCCAAGGATTATGAAGCCGTATTGAAGAAGAAATTTGCACCGTTCTCTGATATTCCCATCGTGTTTATTTCGGTAACCGAAAAACAACGCATATTTAAAAGTATAGAAACAGCATTGGAAGTATACGAGAACAGGTTACGTAAAGTACCTACCTCACAACTGAACGAAGTATTACAGAAATCAATTGAAGCCTACCGTCCACCTGTGGTACGTGGCAACCTGATCAAAATAAAATACATCACGCAATTACCAACGCATACGCCTACGTTTGCATTCTTCTGTAATTATCCCGATGATGTAAAAACGCCGTATAAAAATTACCTGGAAAACCAGATCAGGGAAAAATTCAATTTTGCTGGGGTGCCCATAAGGTTATTTTTCAGGAAGAAATAAATCTGTGCCTGTTGAAAGTTAATAGTATAAATAGTAGTAAAAGCTTGCATCATTAAAAAAAACGATTAATTTTGCGACTTAAAAACTAAAAAAAAAATTATGAAAAAACTATTAGCGATTTTCGCTGTTGCTGCTGTAATGACTTCTTGTACTAATGGTGAAGAAGCAAAAACCACTGACGCTGCTAAAGATACCCTGACATCCCCGGTATCGGATGCTCAAAAAACATTGGACGAAGCTAATAAAGCTTTGGACACTGCTACAAAGAATGCAGGTAAACTGATTGATACCGCCAACAAAATGATGGATGCTGCAAAAGATAAAATGAAAGATGCTGGTAAGATGGTAGACAAAGCTGTTGATAAAGCTGCTGATAAAGTAAAAGATGCCGGTAAAATGGTAGAGAAAGCTAAAGAAGAAGTTAAACATTAATACCCGCTTTTTTAAAAGTAAAATCATAATAAAAGATCCTCCCTTATTGGAGGATCTTTTATTTTATAGTATGGTGCAGATTTTTTTATTTGGAAAATATTTTTAAGTTTATATCTTTAACCTATAATCTGTACACGTACCCCTGCCACAATAAAAGCAACTGCTTCGTCCTCTTTACATTTTTTGTATTAGGTGATATCAGGAGATATACTGGTGTTACTATTCCGTACCCATAAAAATTAAAAAGATGAAAACGACCCTCTTTTTTGTGGTAATGCTATGCGCATTTACCAATGGATTCACCCAATCCATATTCGACAATCCAATTACAGGTACCAATCCCAACACATCCAATCCTTACAGTATTGGGCAAACAGTTGACCCTAACCTTAGCGCTTCGGGTATTGGCCGGGGCTCCGGTATAACGGGCTCAGCTGCGAATAACCGGTACAGTGCTACACAATGGAATTCCATCTCACTTGACGCGAACGATTATTTTGAGTTCACGCTTACACCCAACCCGGGCAAAACCATCAGCTTTATCAGTTTTGTGTATACCGGCCAGGCATCCGGTACCGGGCCGTTGAATTTTGCTTTCAGAAGCAGTGCAGATGGCTTTACTACTGATATTGGTACGCCGTCTGCTACAGGTGTTACTATCAGTCTTGCTGCCATGAGTTATCAGAATATTACTGCTGCCATTACTTTCCGTTTTTATGGCTGGAATGCCAGCAGTGGTACCGGCACTTTCAGTATCAATGATTTTACATTCAACGGTGCAACCAGTGTGTTGCCGGTAACCATTGAATACTTTCATGCGGTGCAGCAAAATGAACTGAACCTGCTGACCTGGAAAGTAGATTGCACCCATTCTTCAACCGCATTAATGGAGGTAGAACGCAGCGGAGACGGCATGCATTTCAACAGGGTCAGTAGTATTACGGCTACTGCTACCCGCTGTTTGCAGCCGTTCAGTTATACGGATCAGTCTCCCTTAAGTTCCCATAATTATTATCGTTTGAAAATGACGGACGCGGAAGGGAAGATCAGTTACAGCAATATTATACTGCTGTTAAATAAAACAACAGTCTTTGCAGTCAATGGGTTTTTAAATACGATAACCGGCAATATAACCACAATAGATATTACAGTTGCAAAAAAAGTATGGCTGCATAGTACAGTAACCGATATTTCCGGTAGAACTATTTTAAAAAATAATCACTCGCTGCACGCAGGTATCAACCAGCTGCAAATAAATATTGGCCGGCTTGCAGCCGGGATATACCAACTATCTTTTTATTACAATGATGAGATTAAAACGCTGCGTTTTATAAAACGATAAGTGCTGATAGTATAAGGCGCTGCCAAGTTTTGTACATTTCGTAATTTTTAAATCATTGTACCATGAAAGCTGTTGCATGCGCCTTAACGGGCGCCCTGTTGGTCATGCTATTACCTGCCGGTAAGCTAATAGCACAAATGACCTATACCTGGAATACCACCGGTATTGCCGACTGGACATTACCCACTAACTGGACTCCTTCAAGAGTTAGTCTTGCGGCAAATGACATTTTAATTTTTAATAACGGTGCAGTAAACACGCCAATAAATATCCTTTCGGAAACGATTGGTCAATTAAGCGTTACTAATAACACAACTGTAAACCTGCAGGCTGCCGCTGCTGCAGTTTTAACCGTATGGGGATTGGCAGGAGATGACCTGGTCATCACAGCTGGTGCTGCACTCAATAGTAATGGCAGTAATGCCCTAACCCTGTTTATTGCGGCAGGCGCCACGGCTACTGTCAGCGGCACTATGAATTTTTCGGGTGCAGCTCATAAATTAAATGCAGCAGATAATAACGCCATACTATTTAACGGGGCCGCAATTTTTGTACAGGATATTGGATGCTCTGGCAATGTGTTTACCACAACAGGTGCAGCCAATGCCATAGTATTTAATGCAGGTACGGTGTTTATTCAAAAAGCCGGCGCCAATCCTTTTGGTTTAACCCAGCCTGCTTCCAAAGTAATTTTTAATACGGGTAGTTTGTATAAACATCAACAGTTGTTGTTCCCGTCTTTTACCGGTAGAACATACGCCAATGTTGAAATAGATTTTGCAGGATTTAATCAATCCGCATTAGGCGTTAACCTGCTTACTATCGATGACCTGGTCATCACGCAGGGTACACTCAGTCTTAATTTAACGGGAGGGATACATATAAAAGGCGATATACTTGTTGCCCCGGGACAGGCATTGCATTTTAATGCCGCTGCTGCAAACACGATTTCATTTAATGGCACCAGCCAGCAAACCATCACTAATTCGGGTACACTAAGTTTTAATCCCAATGAATCGGTCAGTTTTAACAATGCGGCGGGAATTTTAATTAACAGTGATCTTTTTTTTAATAATATGGTCAATTTTACGAATGGCGTTGTTACTGTTACTTCTCCTAAAATAATGACACTTGCTGCAACCGCGTCAGTTAGTGGTTTATCAGACAATAGTTTTGTGGATGGCGCGGTTAAAAAAACGGGTAATACTGCTTTTGTATTTCCTGTAGGAAAATCGACAGGGCCGTTTAAAGGCTATGTACCGGTAGCTATTTCGGCCCCGGCTCTTATAACAGATGAGTTTACTGCGGAGTATAAAAGAACCAGTGCAGTTGCCATAAACAATAATTATGCTGCCGGGCTACATCATGTGAGCGGCGTTGATCATTGGATACTCAACAGAACAGCCGGTGTATCAGTTGTAGATATAACGCTGCACTGGACCAATACCAGCAGTAATAATGGATCGGGTTTATACATCAACGACCTGGATAAACTTACCGTGGCTCATTATAACGGCAGCACGCAGTGGGAGAGTTTCGGGGGTAATTATATTGCAGGTAGTGGTTTTGCAGCGGGCAGTATAAAATGGATCAATGTAAATGCATTCAACGCCAGTCCCAATATTTTTTCATTGGGTAGTACGGATGCCTTATTAAATCCATTGCCGGTTTGGGTTGAATATTTTAATGGAACAATGCAGGGGTATGCCAATCATTTATCCTGGAAAATAACGGGAAACAGTGCAGCTATAACTATGAGGGTGGAACGCAGTAGTGATGGACTGCAGTTTGAAATAATCAGTAGCGTTATTGCAGATGGACTGCGTTGCCTTCAGCCGTTTGAATATAAAGATTTCAAACCTTTTAATGGCCTTAATTATTACCGGCTGAAGATTATTACTGCAAGCGGGGATACTGCTTACAGTAATAAGGTTACCCTGATAAATAATACAACTGATATTGCATTCATACAGCTAACACCGGTACCGGTACATGATAACGCTGTTTTACAGCTGCAGTCACCCGGTAAAAAAATAATAGTGGTGGTCATAACCGATGTTGCGGGTATGGTACTGCAACAAAAAGAATATATACTGATTGCCGGTAAAAATCAATTGCCGATTCAATTGGGTAAGCTGGCAGCAGGACTGTATCAAATAACTGTTTATTCAGCAAGGGAAAAGATTAAAACACTACGTTTTATAAAACATTGATATTTGGATAAGCCGGTATTCAAATAATTGTTCAAATACCCATTAAACGGTATTGATTTGTGGGTGCATATTTTTATTTTTGATTAAAAAAATGCGTGCAACAAAAATATTAGTACTGCTGCTATTCGTGATACCATCTGCAATGGCACAGGATGCGCCAACTGCTTATAATGAAGGGTTGGTGCTTAAGAAAGAAAAGAATACCAGGGCAGCATTGGAAAAATTTAAACAGGCTTCCGGATTAAGGGCCGATTATATAGAGGCACTTTATGAAATGGGCTGGTGCTATAATGAATTAAAGGACTATACCAATTCCCTGGCCACATTCAGGAAAGTATTGCCTTTTTGGCCCCCTATACCCAAAGTACATTTTGAAACCGGTTATGCTTTTGAAAAACAGAACCAATACGACTCGGCGCTTTTTTATTATAACCGCTGCATTACTTTAAAACCTGATTACGCATTGGCTTATAAACAACTGGCTTATATCGCCTATACAAAAAGCGGTGATAATGCAATAGTATTACAAGCTTTTGAAAAATACGAATCCATAGAAACCAAAGAGATTAAAGATTACTTATTCTGGTATCGTAAAGGATTTACTCAAAATGCATTACAGGATTATGCCGGGGCAAAAACGAGCCTGGATAAATCCCTGCTTTTAAAACAGGATTATACCAACACATTTTTGGAACTGGGCTTTGCGTGTAATAAATTAAAGCAGGCAGAAGATGCGATTGATTTTTATAAACGGGCCATAGCGCTGGAGCCCACCAGTCATATCGGGTACAATGGCATTGCGGAGGTATACCGGGATACCAAAAAAGACATAGAAGAAGCCATGACCTGGTATAAAAAAACGCTTGAGCTAAATGCCAACGAACGAAAAGCCCATTATGGAATGGGGTATTGCTTCAACAGTAAAGAACAATACAGTAATGCCATCATGCATTTAAAAAAAGCCATCGCCGCCGAAACTACTTATACAGCAGCATATGTAGAGCTGGGATACAGCTACTTTAAAACCAACGACTATACCCAGGCAGAAACCAATTTAAAAAAAGCGCTTCAATTAAATGATAAGAATGAGAATGCCCGTTATTACATGGGCCTGATGTACATCAGCCAGGGTAATAAAGCCAGGGCGCAACAAATGGTTACTGAATTAAAAGCACTGCAATCAAAAAATGCAGCGAGCTTACAGGGGAAAGTAGATCAAATGAATTAAAAATGCTTTAACAGGATATCGTCTGCCCCGTTGTTTTAACGGGGCTTTTTATTTGCACATATTGCTTTTTATGTGGAAAATAAAATGGCTATATAAAAGGATTATTAGCAACGTTTTTAGCTTTTATCGTATCTTGCTGTTAAGTCACTAACTGCAATCCCCTCCCTCTAAAAACAACGGCATTCGCCGGTATTGTTTCTTAATCCTGAAATTAATATTTATGAAAAAAGTTGTACTCTTTTTTGCAGTCGCTTTGGTATGGAATGGATTGTTTGCGCAAATAAATAGAACATGGAATGGCTCAGGAATTCCGGCTTATTGGAATAATCCAAATAACTGGCTACCCATTGGTGTTCCGGCAACTGGAGATACGGTCATATTTAATTCTGTAACTGCCTGTGATCTTAATGTTAGTCCATCTATAGCTGCGCTTCGGGCAACCGGTACCGGGGGGAATATAATTACTGGTTCAGGGCCGCAAACAATGACCATTGGCAATGCAGGAGCAGTCCCTTCTGTTTTAAGGGTTGATGCCGGTGCAAATCTCAGTTTAGGAAATGGCGGCGGCATTTCTTTTACAACTTACGGGGCAGGTGGTGCCAATACTGCACAAATAGCCGGCACGCTTAACCTGCTGGGTACTTCTACCTGGGCTATGAGTAATGGAGCAGGGCAGCTTACCAATACAGATGTTACCGGAACGGTAAATGTCACTGCTTTTCACACAGGCCCTACAGCAATTACCAATAGTATTATTTCAACACTTCGTTTTTTAAGTGGTTCCACTTTAGCCTGGGCGAGAAACGGGGGGTGATACCTGCCGGGGATTATCAAAATGGTTCCACCATAAATTTTTCCGGCGTTACCAGTACAATGCCTGCCTTTAACAGCGCTTCTAACTATTCGGGGGTAGTGATATGGAATTGTGGTTCACAAACCATTTCGGGAGCTTCTGCAGTATTATTGCCAACAGCAAATTATGCCATGGATAGTATTCGTGTAGTGAATACCGGTAGCGGAACCCTGAGGATGTATACCGAACCTTCGGGTTATACTTTAGGTCATGTGGAAGTGCAGGGTGGAACATTGGAAATGAGTGCACCAGTTGTTGGAAATGGCACTGCGGCTATAAGTTCAGAGCTGAAGATTAATGGCGGAACTGTTATTGGAAATGCTACTTATACAGGAGATGTTGTTGCCGCTTTTGGAACAACATTAACGATAGGTAAACTCACACTCAGCAGCGGTACACTAACTTTAACTGATAGGCCGGTAGTGCTAGGTTCGGCAGGAGGATTTCGGTTATTTATAACCGGCGATGTATTACAAACCGGGGGAGCGATAAACGCTATCAATCTCTTTCCATTATTTAATAATACTATCAGCATGAGTGGAGCTACTGCTCAAAATTTGACTATGACTACTTTCTTTGGACCAATATCATTTGTTATCGACAATGCATCCGCAACCGGGGTAACTTTATTAGGTAATTTTGCAATCCCGGCCGTACCAGCTGAATTGATTTTGACTAACGGGACACTCAATACAACTGCAACAAATCTATTAATAATGGCTGCAGGTGCGCAGGTGTCTGCTGTTTCCAATGCAAGTTTTGTAGACGGCCCCGTTAAAAAAATTGGTAATACTGATTTTACCTTCCCCGTTGGAAAAACAAATTGCGGTGTTTCGGCTAATATTAAGGGTTATGTGCCGATAGCTATATCTAATTTTGTAGGAGGAGCAGTGAATGACGAATTTACAGCAGAATATAAAAGGGGAGCATTGATCGGTGCAGGAATTTCTGCAACGGGCCTAAATCATGTTAGTGTTTGTGACTATTGGACTTTGACAAAAACGGGAGCATCAACAGTTGATATTACTTTATCATGGGACAATACAATAAACAATTGCCATCCTTCAAAACCATACGTGGATGATTACACAAACCTGGTAGTTGCGCATAATGATAATATTGGTGGAGCATGGGATGCATATAGTGTTGCGGGGCCACATACCGGAGGAAATCCTGCAGGAACAGTAACATGGAGTATTCCTCAAAGTACCACATTCGGAGCTTTTACCATTGGCAGTATCAGCTTCAATAACCCACTTCCCATCAACCTCAACTACATCAACGGAACCAAACAAGGCAGTAGTAATCTCATCAACTGGAAAGTAACCTGCAGTAATAATAATCCTTCTGCAACTATGAGTTTGGAGCGCAGTACAGATGGCCGGAATTTTACGACAACCATTACCAGCATCACTGCCGATGCATTGCGTTGCCAGCAACCATTTGATTATACAGATATAAATCCTGTTGCCGGTATGAATTACTATCGTTTAAAAATGACGGATGCCAATGGCAAGACCAGTTACAGTGTCATGATCGGTATACTTAATTCGGTAAAAGGTTTTGATATTGTAAACCTGGTGCCAAACCTGGTAACCAGCAATGCGATTTTAAATGTGAGCAGCGCACAAAAAACAAAAATGGATATCGTGATCAGGGATATGGCGGGTAAACAGCTACAGCAAATACAGTATAACCTGGTGGCCGGAACTAACCAGTTTACGATGTATCTCGGCAACCTCAACGCAGGGGTTTATAGCATCACCGGCTATACAGTCGACGGCAGCTCAAAAACAATTCGTTTTGTAAAGAATTAATTCCCAGTCAACTATATTTTGGCCCACGCTTGGCGTGGGCTTTTTTTATGACAAATGCCCATAATATCTGTTTTTAGGCTATATTTGAACCCTAATTAAGCACCTCTATTTCCAAGCTTCCTTTTTAAAAACCAGCTGCTGATTCACTTTCCTGGACTGACCAACCGTACCAATCTTTAAACTAATCAGACTATTATGTCCAAAATTTACGCTCCGGGTAATAACATTGCTGTTATTACAAAAAAAACAATTTTTAAATTTTCTATAGCCGTTGTACTGCTGTTGTGTAATTACAGCTCAGGTAATGCACAGGTGTTATGGACTGATGCCGGTGTAGCTACCGATTGGTACAATGCCGCTAACTGGACCCCCAATAAATTGGCGGGTTCCTGGTTAACTACAGATATTGCGCAGTTTAATAACACTGGAACTGCAACAACAGCAGGAATAGATATGAGCCAGGGATCACTTTCCATTGGAGCCCTGGTATTAGATCGTAACCGCGATTTGACTATTGGTAATTCCTCTGCTACAGCCGGTTCATTAACGCTTAATGGTGCAACTGTAGGTGGTATAGCCAACGTGATCATCTCTTCAATCGGGCCCTTATTAACCATACCTATTTATTTTATCCAGAACAATGAAACCGGTACCGGTAAAACTATGGATATCGTGTTGGGTAATTCAACCAATAATATTATTAGCCTGCGTGGGGGTAATAGGCTTGAGATCAGTGCTGCAATTACCGGAGCAGGAAAAAAACTTACTGTATCCAGTTCAAATTTTTCGGCAGACGGGAGTACTCTTGTACTATCCGGCGCAAATACCTATACCGGGTTAACCAACATCAGCGTGCATCATGGTAGTGTATATCTTGCAAAACCAGGTGGCAATACATTGCCCGCAGGAAATGACCTGACCTTGGGGGAAGGATACCTGTACATTAACAGCGACCAGACCTTTCATGACCTTACGCTGGCCTCAACTTTTGGTTTTTTATCAATTGCAGATGGTGTAACGGTAACCATTACCGGCACATTGCATAAAGGTGATGGGCATATCAGTACAACTGGAACAGGTAAACTGGTATATGCGCCCGGCGCAACATTATCATACGAGTTCGGCTCTATAGCCGGCCCTACAGGTACAGAATTTCCGGATGTGGATGGGCCAACCAATGTAACTATTCCTCCAACCTATTTGGTACAGCTGGATAAGCCACATACTATTACGGGTACACTAAACCTCGGTAGCTTTTTTGTGTTGGGTAATAGTGATTTTACTACCAGTGCAGTAAATGTAACAGGTCCTTATGGTGAGGCCGTGATCAATGGAACAGGGCGGCTTATTATCAGTAATGTAGGAGCCAGCCCGGTAAGCTTCCCGGTTGCTGTTACGCAGGGAGCGGCGTTAAATACTGTTACCATTAGCAATGGACAGGGATTAAGTTATGCAGTGGGTGTTAAGAGCGGGATAACGCCTTCTATTGTAAATAGCAACAATGCCGTTAACCGCACCTGGCTGATTCAACCATCTGCAACGCCGGCCGCAGCAGTTAATGTAAGCTTTACATATGCTGCAGGAGATGCCAACGCAGGATTTAATGTTGGTGCTCCCGTAGAATTAGGTCAATATACCACGGCCTGGAATGTTATTCAATCGGGTATCGTACAGGTGCAACCGGTAGCTACTACTATTTCCACCTTAACAGGAAATGTAGACAATCGGTTTATCATCAGTAATACCGGGGCTGTGCTGGCATCTGAATCTACCATTGACTTTAACGTAGTAAAACAACAAAGCAAAGGACATTTAACCTGGAGAATAGAAAATACGGCTACATTAAAACAACTGGACATCGAACGTTCTGCAAATGGAAGGGATTTTGTTTCATTGGCAACAGTGGCTACCACTTCAATTTACTTTGACGACAATCAATTGTCACCCGCTACCAATTACTATCGGTTGAAAATGACAGATGCCAATGGTAAAATAGCATACAGTACAATTATCGCATTGCTGAATGCCGCAACGGGTTTTGATATGGTAAGCATTTTACCGACAGTAGTGAATAGTAATGCTACTTTAAATGTAACCACGGCACAAAAAACAAAAATGGATGTAGTTATTTCTGATGCATCAGGTAAAAAAGTACAGCATTTAAATTATACGCTTCATTCGGGAAGCAACCTGCTGGTATTGAACCTGGCTTCGCTTAGTCCAGGTGTTTATATGATCAGCGGGTACAACGATGAAGGAATTTCCAAAACAATCCGTTTTGTAAAGCAATAATTTCGATTATCTATAAATTTAAGCCCGTACCACTGTACGGGCTTTTTTAATAACAATGACTTAATATATTGTAATATTATGGATCGGCTTTAAATTCTATTTTACAACGTAATTCTTCCAATCTATTCTTTAAAAACTTCTGGTCCAATTTTTCCTTGATGAATATGTTATAAATAGGCCTTACTAAAAAGCCAGGAAAATGACGTACAGCAGCACAGTTATGGTGAAAAACGGCCCAGTTATAAAGTTGTAAAAGATAAATTTACAGTATAGTTGTTTTCATACTTATATTTATATTCGTTTTAATATACAGCTAACTGTAGCATTCCATTTTCCTGGTAAAATTCCTTTGTCTATCTCTCAATCCCCAATGAATTTCTGTTAGTATTTATTTACTTTTAATAAAATTATCATGCCTAATTTTTACGCCTCTTGTAATATTCAAAAGGTTATTTCAAAAAGCTATTGCAAAAAAATATGCTTTGCTGCGGTATTGCTTTTATTGGTTACTACCTGTACTTTGGCACAGGTAGTTTGGACCGATGCAGGTACCGCAACCAATTGGGATGGTTCCACTAACTGGACACCCAATACTGCTTATCCTTCATGGTTGACTACAGACATTGCCAGGTTTAATAGTACCGGAACATCAAATACTACAGGTATTGATATGAGCCTGGGCGCACTTTCAATAGGAGCCATCCAAACAAGTCGTAGCCGTAATCTCACTATAGGTAATTCGTCTGCTACAGCAGGAACATTAACGCTTAACGGAGCTACTATTGGCGGTACTTCAAATGTGATTATTACAAGTGCCAGCTCAAATGGTTCTACCTTATATATACAGGATAATGAAACAGGTACAGGAAAAACAATGAACCTGCTGCTTGGTAATAGTTATAATGTTATTAAACCAGGCCCCAGTGCACCCATTGAAATAGGTTGTTCCATCAGTGGTACGGGTGAACTGGTCGTGAGTGGTAACAGCAGTGCGTATTCAGTTACTTTGTCTGGAGCTAATTCATATACAGGGCTCACCACGGTAGCTGTAAGGATGGGCCAGGTAATTTTAAATCATCCAGGAGGCGGTACCTTACCTGCTACGAATGATGTTTTCATTTCAGATGGTACACTTAGGATCAATACTGATCAAACATTACATGATATGAATATTTCAGCAATACCCGGTTGTCAGGTAAGGGTTGCAACCGGAGCCACATTAACCATCACCGGTACCTTAACTGACGGTGCAGCTGTTGGCGTAGTACTGGAAGGAACCGGTAAAATTGTATATGCACCGGGAGCTACTTTGAAATATTCCGGTGGAAATGCTCAGAATACAAGCTCAGCGGAATTTCCAGCTACTTCAGGACCTACCAATCTTACCATATTGGGTACTGCAGCATATATCAATCTACATCAGACCCGTACTATCACTGGTACATTAACGTTAGTGGGGGCTTCTGATATTATAAAACTTGGGGCCAATAATTTAACAGTAGGTTCAATAGCAGCAACTCCAGGCAGTACAGTTGTTACTGATGGCACCGGTTTTCTTATTGTACCCAATATTGGTACTACACCGGTAGTGTTTCCTGTAGGTGCGGCAGCAGGATCGCATAATAGTGTTACTATTGCAAACGGTGGTGGTTTACCATACGGTGCAAGAGTTCAGATTGGTATTCTACCTGCACTTAATTTACCGGCATTAAATGAAACGGTAAACCGGATGTGGATTATTAACCGCCCTTCTGTTTCTGCTTCACCCGTTGATATCAGTTTTGGTTATTCCAATACCGATGGTAATCCGGGTTTCGATTATACAGCGCCGGTAGCATTGAGCATGATAAACGCCAGCTTTGGCTGGTCTACAGCCCAATCCAATGTTCCACAGGTACAACCGGTTACCTTTTCTTTAACCAATGCAATACCAGCGCCTGTAAATATCGCATTTGCAATAGCCAACAGCAGCAGTCCACTGGGTAATCAAAAATTATGGACTGATGCCGGCACTGCTGCCGATTGGTATGGTGCTACCAACTGGACACCCAATGCCAGTGCTGCCAGCTGGTCAGCCGCTGATTATGCACAATTTAATAATACCGGTACGGCAGTTACTGCCGGTATTGATATGAGCCAGGGCTCACTATCGATGGGCGCTATTGTTATCGGTTCACGTACACGTGATCTTACCATCGGAAATTCATCTACCACCAATGGCACGTTAACACTCGGTGGTATTTCAATAGATGCACACAATGATGTGATCATCTACCAATCTGCAGTAAACAGCGGTACCAAGGTAACTATACAGGATAATGAAACGGGAACAGGAAAGCACATGGATATCACGTTAACCAACCCTGGCTATAGCCGGATCTGGGCAAGATCAACCATTGAAATAAAATCTGCTATCACCGGCGCTGATAAAAAAATCGTATTTGATGGTGGAAGCGCAGGCTATGTTATTCTTACTGGCGCTAATAGTTATTCCGGACATACCATTATTACTGGGTCAGCCATTAAAGTAGCCCTGGCAAGGCCCGGGGGAAGTACTTTAACCAATGATACGAACGATATAACGGTAGGGGGCAGACTGGAAATACTCACCGATCAAAGCCTGCGTAATGTTATTGTTAAGAAGGATGGTTTTTTAACCGTGGGTGATGGTGCTACGTTAACCGTTACGGGTAGTTTAATTGATATTAATACCGACCTTAATCATATCATTTGTATTGGTACCGGGAAAATTGTATATGCGCCTGCTGCATACCTGGTTTATAACAACGGTATTCCGTTAACTACCAGTTCTGCCGAATTGCCTTTAGCCAATGGCCCTGCCAGGATAGAAGTGGGTGCAGGGACCAGCCTAACCTTACATGCATCCCGCACTATAAACGGACCGCTCACATTAGCAGGTGGAACGCTGTCTATCGGAAGCAATAGTTTAACCTGCAACACTGTAACTGCTACAGGCGGCTCCGTAATCACCAATGGTACAGGAAGACTGATTGTTAAAAATGTAGGAGTCGCACCAGTAAGCTTTCCGGTTACAACAGGGGGTATTACCAATACGGTTACCATTGCCAATGGCCAGGGTCTTGATTATGGCGTGGGTGTGGTAGCTGGTATCAGTCCTGCTATAGTAACTATTAATAATGCGGTTAACCGTACCTGGTATATCAAACCTTCTGCAACACCGGCACAACCGGTGAATGTAAGTTTTGCTTACTCCAACGGGGATGGTAATGCCGGGTTTAATTATAGCTCTATGGTAGAAATAGCCCAATATAACGGGGCATGGAATGTATTGCAATCCGGTGTAGCACAGGTACAGCCACTAGCGGTAACACTAGCTACGTTAACAGGCAATACCGACAATGCTTTTATCATCAGCAATGTGGGGGCAGTACTCGCTTCTTCATCAGTTGATTTTAACGTAGTAAAACAAAACGATAACGGTCATTTAACCTGGACCATTGAAAATACCGGTACACTTAAACAACTGGAAATAGAACGTTCGGCCAATGGCAGGAGTTTTACTTCGCTGGCAACAGTGGCAACAACTTCAATTTATTTCGACGATAATCAATTGTTAGCCGCTACCAATTATTACCGGTTAAAAATGACGGATGTGAATGGAAAGATATCTTACAGTATCACTATTGCTTTAATAAATGGTAAAAGAGGTTTTGATATGATAAGCATATTGCCTACAGTAGTAAATAGTAACGCTACCCTAAATGTAACTACAGCGCAAAAAACAAGGCTCGACCTGGTAATAACTGATGCTTCCGGAAGAAAAATTCAGCAAATGAAATATACCGTAAACGCAGGCAGTAGTCAGCTTCCATTGAACCTGGTGAGACTAAGCACTGGTGTTTACGTAGTAACAGCGCATACACCGGAAGGAGATATTAAAACATTACGTTTTGTAAAAAACTAAGTAGTAAGTAAAAACCATCCCTGGCCTGTCAATATTTTTTGGCAGGCCTTTTTATTTTTTACCACTGATGATATAGTATCCAAAATGTTTTCGGTACAAACCCAGTATCATGCCGAGTAGGGGAGCGTACACATTATTCCATCTTTCTTTTTTTAAGCGTAATGTTTTTGTGCGCCATAGTTCTGTAAGAAAAAATTTCACACAGGTATATGGCACATAGGCAACAGAAGGAGCGATCTGTACACTGATCTCTTTCACCGTTATTTCTTTTAAACCATTTTGTTTCAATGCTTCGGTAAAATCGTTGATATTGCCAAAGCAGGGCAGGGCCCAGCAGTTAATGATCTTTTTATAGATCTTTTCAAATAACCAGGGTAATTTTTTATCGTGTTTTAAAAAGCCATCTGCAACGCAGAATTGTCCACCGGTCTTTAAAACCCTCGCCATTTCTTTAACGAATAACGCCTTGTTGCTGCCATTGGCATGGCAGGCACTTTCAAGGGCATAGGCTTTGTCAAAACTTTCATCGGCAAAATGTAATGCTTCATAATTATCTTTTATCAAATTCACTTTGCCGGTGAGACCTTCTTTGTTGATCAGTTCTTTCCCTTTCTGTAATTGAAAATCTACAATGGTTACACCGGTGAGCTGGACATGAGGATATTTTTTAGCCGCATATCTTGCTACCGTGCCTACACCACAACCCAGGTCAACAATGGTAGTAGGTTTGATAACAGCAATATCTAAATGTTGTAATACTTCTTCATTCATGCGGTTCAGCATTTTTTCCAAAGAGAAGATATCTGTGAATTTTTTGCAATAACCGAAGTGCATATTGAACTGTTTGCTCCAGGCTTCATAGTCAGGGCCGGCAACGGTATAGTAATTGGCAATGGTATGTTGTAAAGGAGTTTTGGCCTGCGCTGGTTCAGCGGTTGGAGTTAAGGTAACTGTTTCCATAACAATTAATTTAGGCCATAAAGTTACCTAAATATTCTGTATTTTCAAAAATTACTGAAAATATAAATAAAAAAACGAAGTGATTTTGGCTGTATCGAAAATGTTATATAGAGATTGGGATTGAGATCAGGATTTTGCCGGGGTTTCCTGTTGTGGTACAGGGGGAGGCGCTGGCCGGTCATTATCCATTTTCTTTTTAAGGATGATATAACAGATAACGGTTAATATCAATAAAAGAATGATGGTAAAATATATCCAGGGTTGTTCTTTAATGCTTCGTTTTGCTTTACGTTCTTTCTTTTTGGCGATCTGTTTTTGCAGGTTGCGGTTTAATTGCTCTACTGAAAGAGGTAGTTTTTTTACATTGTCAAATTGTTCCAGCCCTTCCACTGCATCATTGATAAAATCGTCTTCTGCCATCATTTTTTCCAGGTCATGGTTATCCTGTTTTGACAACTGCCGGCTAAGGTAATCCATCAGCTTTTGGTTGTCAATGTCTTTATTGCTGTTGTTCAATATGTCTTTTAAATCATCACTCATTATTTGTTGACGGTTGTGAATGGTGAATGGTGAATAGTGAAAAAAAATATCCCCAATTTAATATGCTCATCATTGACAATTCACGATTCACGTTTCTTTTCCATTAATAATTTTAAATTTCTTTTCCCGTTCTGAATATGACTTTTCACCTGCAATAAAGAAAAGGCTGTCTGGTCGGTAATTTCCTGGTAGCTTTTCTTTTCAAGGTAAAACAAAGTTATGCATACCTGCTGTTCTTTATTCAGTTGTAATAATGCTTCTGCCATATTGGTGAGCGCAATATCTTTTTCAATATAATGATTTTTATCAATCGTTTCATCTGCTGTAGCCATTAGCCGATCATTGATCTCTGTCGTATATTTCCCCTTATCCCTCAGCTTCATCAGGCAATGGTTTTTTGCTACCATGTATATCCAGCTTTTAAAATACGATACCTTGTATTTATGCAATTCGTTGATCGCCTTTAAAAAAACCTGTTGCACACTGTCCTTCGCTTCTTCTTCATTTTTTAAATATTTCATGCACACCCCCAATAGTAACATGGTATAGCGTTGCAGTAAAATACCCAGCCATTCATTATCATGGTCGGCATAAAACCGTTGCAGCAGTTCATTGTCTTCAATATGTTCGTATTTGCCCGGGCTCAAAACTTTTTGGTAAGGTTGTACTATTAAGATGTAAACATAGGGTAAATTCCATAATTTTAATTGAGTAAAACATAACTATGAATTATGCTGTTTGTTGTGTGCCTGTTGCACCCATGCGTATTACACCCGATCATAGAACGGAAATGGTGAGCCAGTTATTATTTGGAGAATACTGTATCATTGATGAAGTGAATAAAAATGGCTGGGCAAAAATTATTGGCAAGGCAGATGATTATGATGGCTGGTTGCAACGATCCCATATCAAAGAAGTTGACGAAGAGGAATATAAAGCCGGTAACAATTTTTTATCCATCGACTGGGTAACCGAAATTGACTATAATGCAACAGCCATGTTTATTTCGAAGGGTAGTGTGATCCATACAAAAAATACGGGGGTAAATTTTAAAGGCAACCTGTGGGATACCACAAAAGCAAAAAAGGATGAAGCAACTATCCGCAGTATTGCTTTCAGCTATATAAACACAACCTATCTCTGGGGTGGCCGTTCTGTTTTTGGTATCGACTGCAGCGGGTTTGCACAGGCGGTATATAAATTTTTAAATATTCCGCTGTTAAGAGATGCAAAGCTTCAGGCAACCCGGGGGGAAGTAATTGGTTTTTTGCCCGAAGTACGCTGTGGCGACCTTGCTTTTTTTGACGATGAAGCAGGGGAGATCGTTCATGTAGGTATTTTGCTCAACGAAAATGAGATCATTCATTCGGCAGGCAAAGTGCGTGTAGACCGTATCGATAGCCAGGGTATTGTAAACGTAGATACCAGTTTAAGAACGCACCGGTTGCGGGTGATAAAAAGATATTTTTGAGAAAGTGTAGAAGTTTAGGGTTTAGACTAAACTCCTAAACCCTCTAAACCTTTAAGTATTGTCACGATTGATCGTTTGCTGCACACTGGTTTCTTTGGTAGTTGTTCCGCCATTGTCTTTTTTTGGTTTATCCAGGAACAGCATTTTAAAAGCGATGACGATCATGATGATGGCAAAGATTTTTTTTGCGGTTTCCTGAGACAAGGTTAAGGCAAACTTGCTGCCCAAATACCCGCCTACAACAAATCCAATAGAAATATAGGCCACCACTTTAATATCAATATGGCCCTGTTTATAATATTGCATTACACCTAAAATACCCACCGGTAATAATAATACGCCCAATGAAGTGCCCTGGGCGGCTGTTTGCGAAAAGCCAATAAAATATACCAGTGCAGGAACGATAATGATACCACCACCTACACCAACCAGGCCACTTAATGTACCTGCAGCCATTCCAATCAGGATAATGATGAGTATAGTCTGGGCGTCCATATTATTTTTTTTTAGGATCATTTGGGAAATTTAACCTTGTAGTATTCGATGGCTTCCTCGATGATCTTGTAAGCGGCATCCTTGTGTTGAAATTCATCTATCTCCACTACTTTATTTTCGAGTACTTTATAATTCTCAAAATAATTTCTTAATACGGCAATAAAATGTTTGGGCAATTCCGAAACATCCTGGTAATGATTTACACCCGGATCTTTAGAAGCCACCGCAATGATCTTATCATCCTTTTCTCCATTGTCAATCATCTGCATGTTCCCGATAACAGTAGCTTCTACCAAACATAGTGATTGAATACTTTCGCTGCAGATCACCAAAATATCCAGCGGATCATTATCATGACCCAGTGTTTGTGGAATAAATCCATAGTTAACCGGGTAATGGAAAGAAGAATAAATTACCCGGTCCAGTTTTAGTAAACCGGTCTTTTTATCGATCTCATATTTTGCCCGGCTGCCCTGCGGAATTTCTATTAAACCATTTACAGTTTGCGGAGCCTTATCTCCATAATGGGCACCATGCCAGGGGTGAAGAACGTACATAATAGTTATAAGTTATGAGTTGTTAAGTTACGAGTTAAAAGTTATGAGTTTATGGCCCAGGAATGCTGCCGCAATACCCAGTACAATACTCAATGCAATATAGCTAATGGCAATAAAATACTTCCCGTTTTGCAGCAGTAATATATTTTCGGCAGAAAAGGCAGAGAAAGTGGTAAAACCTCCACAGATACCTGTAGCTAAAAATAATTTCCAGTTGTTTAAAAAGTTTTCGTCTTTTACACTAAACGCCAGTACCATACCAATAACAAAGCTACCGGTTATATTTACTGTAAGTGTTGCCAGCGGAAAGTTTTTTGCAGGTAATAAAAGCCAGCCCGCATACCTGAGCATAGAACCAATGGCGCCACCCAATCCTACCAAAAGAAAATTTTTAAGCATGATCACCTTTTATCAAAAGTATATTTCAGGTCAACTAACCACTTTCCATTGCTGCGTACCAGCTTTAGTTTGGTTTGTTTATTTTTTTCGTAGCTGTTGCTGTAGTTAACAATGCTGGTATCATTTACAGGTTCGATGGTATTAATGATGATGTCAGCCGCTTTATATTTTTCCAGTTCAGCAGGGCCTTTTGCGTGGTAATTGCGTTGAAAGGTTTCAAAATACTGCTGGTTGGTATCATCGTTCAACAGGTATTTGCCTGCAGTTTTAAAATCATTATCCAGTACGGATCTTATAAACGTAGTAGCTACATCCGTATCCGTAACCGGGTCTTTTTTTGCATCACCGCTGCACGAAAACAATGCCGCTGTAACTATAAAGGAATACAAAAATTGCTTAATCATCATTAAAGTTAAACATCTTTACATTAAGCCCAAAAAAAAGCCTCCCGCATAACGGGAGGCAGGTATAACATTTTTCTACTATTGCTTCATCTTCTCCAGCGCTTCCTGTGCTTTTCTTAGTGCTTCTTCCTGTTGCTTTGTAGCTCCGGGATGTTTTTTCTTCCATTCGTTCTTTAAGGAATCTACGTTCAGTTTTTTCATTTCATCCATTCCCTGCTGCATCATTTTTTGTAAAGAATCGGAACTCATGTTTTTCATTTCTTCCATTCCTTCTTTTATTTTGGCATTGATGGAATCAGCATTCATATTGTGCATATCGCCATCTTTTGATCCCGACATAGACATCCCGGTAGAGATCAATGATATTTTCCAGCTACCGTCTTCCTTTACTAATTTAAAAGGATGTGTTTCGGTTGTACCCTTGTCGGTTACTTCCACATTTACTTCAGCATCATTACCGGTAATTTTTTCGTCTTTAACGGTAAAACTTACATCTTTGGATTTTTCCGCAAAATCTTTTTTCATTTTTTCATCAATGTTCAGATCCTGTCCGAAATTTTTTGCCATGGTTTCTGCCATGGTCAACATCGATAAATCTGATTTGGTGATCAGCTTTTTTACTGCGGTAATATCTCCTTTTTTCATGGCTTCAATAAATGCGGTTACCGTGCCTTTGGGAGAGGAAGTATCGCCTTTGCATGCAGCAAGCAATACGACGATGCCTAAAAATCCAATTATTTTTTTCATGTTATTTTTTATTAAAAGTATAAAAATTAAAATCATTAATAAAATAAAAAGAGGTAGCCGTTAAGCCACCTCATTGTATTTCGAAGGTTAGTATGTATATCCGGGGTTGGTTAATTAAAGCTACGGATTCTTTTTCTTTTCCTCATCAATTTTTCCATCATCTTTATTGTAGGCCTTAATGATCGATTTAACCAAACGGTGTCTTACCACATCTTCTTCATCCAGTTCGATATGCGCAATACCCTCAATATTTTTTAAGATACGGGTAGCTTTAAACAAACCGCTCTGTTGATTCTTTGGCAGATCGATCTGCGTAGGATCACCGGTGATGATCGCCTTTGCGTTAGGGCCGATACGGGTTAAAAACATTTTTATCTGCAGGTCATTGGTATTTTGTGCTTCATCTAAAATGATGAAGGCATTATCCAATGTACGGCCACGCATATAAGCCAGTGGTGCAATTTCAATAGTGCGTGTGGTCATATAATAACCCAGTTTATCAGCAGGTATCATATCATCCAGCGCATCATATAATGGTCTTAAATATGGATCGATCTTTTCTTTAAGATCGCCCGGCAAAAAACCAAGGCTTTCACCTGCTTCAACAGCGGGCCTGGTTAAAATAATTTTTTTCACCAGTTTGTTTTTCAATGCCCTTACCGCCAATGCTACTGCAGTATAGGTTTTACCCGTACCTGCGGGTCCAATAGCAAATAAAATATCATTTTTATCGCAGGCTTCTACCATCCGTTTTTGATTGGCCGTACGAGCCCTTACGGTTTTACCGTTAGGACCAAACACCAATACATCATTGGGATTGCGGTCCATAAAATTATCCACTACACGTTCGTCATCACCACCCAATATCTGTTCAAAGTAATTGGCACTCATGTGACCATTACGTTCCAGGTATTGCAGTATGAGATCGATTTTTTCTTTAGCGCCTTCAATTTGTTCGGGAGCACCGCTTAACTTTATTTGTGTACCGCGGCTGAGAATTTTTACGAGAGGGAATTTCTTTTTTAAGATGTCAAGCTTTCCGTTGTTTACGCCAAAAAATTCAATGGGGTTAACGGTTTCAAGGTTAATGATCGTCTCTGTCAATGGTTTTCAGTTTTACGCACTGTTTCTGTTGTTGTAAAAAGCCCAACCAAACATAGCAGCACTTAATGAACAATAAATATTCTGTTTGGTACTTCTAAACTTGCTTACCAAATTTAACGAATATCATTTGATAAAGGACAAATTAACTTATCAACAGAATGTTAATAGTATAACAAATAGCAAGCCACTTTGTTTGGCAAAACAAAGTGGCGGAATTATGTAAATGAAGTATAGCTAGTTAGCGGATTATTTTTTTGAGACGGGCATTTTATCCCTGGTTGAAACTTCATTGGCGACGCTCCATTCAACAATATTTCATTGGGGAACTTGTGGAATATTTTACCAGCAATATTTTAATTGTACTTCTGCCAGCGCGTGCTTTTTCGCTTTATACAAAACAATATCATTCTGTCAGTATCATTTTATTAATTGCAACTTTACCTTCTTAGCAATCAAATTGTCTCAAATGATGATCGGTATGTTTGTATACCAGGTAACCCACTTGTTCTTTAGTCATCTTTCCAAAAAAAGCGTGTACAAATATTAAATCGGCAGAGGCATATTGTGTGTAAGATGCCAGTGAAGCCTTCCATTTATTTTTGAGCAATGTAATATCAGCATTGCTTTCTTTTACTACCAGTTCGGGAATGGTAGGGCTATTGCGGCGCATAATACTGCCTTCCTGCATTTCTTTTTTTAATATCATCTTGCCGAGCAACACACCAATAAATGCCCGTTTATATTTTTTATTCTCCAGTATCATTTCGTTGGACAGTATACAGTGCTGTATCATTTGCTGCACATTCATCTTTCCCCATTGCACTTTACTCTTTTCATGCAATGCGTCGATTCTTTGTGTTAAATCATTTCTTGTAATATCGTCGAACACTGTTCTCATAATTGCGTATCTAATTGTGATAAAGAAAACCAGTTACCCGAATCGTCAACAAATAATGCTTCAAAACCATAAAATTCTTTGGTAGGCGCTTTTTTAAATACTACGCCTTTGGCTTTCATTTCTTCATAGGTAGCCAAGAGGTCGTTGCAGGTAAAAACAGCCGCACCAAAAGTGCCTTTTGTAATAAGCGCTTTCATAGTAGCCGCAGTTTCGTTCGAGAACATACCGCCTTCCGTTACGAGGAAAAGAGTGATCTCCAGTTCGGGTTGTTCAGGAGGGCAAACCGTTAACCATCTGCCATCTTTACCCATGGGTGCATCTGTATGTACTTTAAAGCCCAGTTTATTTACGTAAAAATCATAAGCGCTTTCCTGGTTTAGCACATATACGCAGGTATGCGTGAGTTTTGTTATCATAACAATTGTTTTTTGTGAAAGTATATTACAAAGATGAATACCGGATCTTTAGATCACTTCTCCAAAATTGCTATTCTTTGTCCACCCATAGGTTTCGGCAAAACAGTTGGGGATATAGTTAAGGGGAGTGGCGGCAATATCAAGCTGGCGCTGTTGTTGCTGCTGCTGGTATATGGAAGGGTTTAACCCGGTTGACCTTTTAAAAAGTCCGCTAAAGGAACTGGTACTGTCAAAGCCGACCGAAAAACACACTTCGGTAACAGGAAGGCCTGCCTGCAATAATTTTTTGGCAGCTTCTATTCTTACATATTTTAGATACTGGTACGGTGTTTTGCCATAGATGCTGTTAAACAAACGGATAAAATGAAATTTTGAAAAGCAGGCTTCATCAGCAATATTGGTAAGATCAATATTGTTGTTATAATGACGGTCAATAAAAAGCTTGGCCTGAACAATGCGGCGGTATAAATAAATCCTGGGGTATTGTTCCTGGGCCATAGCTATTGTTTTCATGTGATAAGTAAATTTAAGCCATTTTTAAAAGCCGTATTGCATAAATTATTTCTAGTGGCTATTGTCAATAAAATCCATGTCGTTATTTATAGTTGACATAAAATTTATTTTGAAAAATTTCAGCGGGATCATATTTTTTCTTCAGTGCAAAGAATGCTTTGGCCTGTTGGTAGACGGTATAAAATTGTTCTTTGCCGGCGTGTAAGCGGTAGGGAAGATAGTAAGTGCCTTTACAGGCAATAGCGATATCCACCAGTTTGCGGGTAAGTGCCTGCATCTCCTGCTCCCCGCTGCTATCTCTCGCCTGGTTGAATAACATTACAAAACCAAATACTTCTTCATTGGCATAGCGAAGAAAACTTACGGTATCTTTTTTAATGTTCCGCAGCGTGATATTCAACAGGTCGGCTTTGTATGCAGGAATTGTTTTTTGCAAGGACCGGATGAATGATACCACAGAATCTTTGGGAATAAAATATTCATGCAGGATATCTGTATAACCGGTATCCGTATTCTGAAAGGTTTCTACACCCTCACTCAATAATTGATTGCGTGAAAATGATTTTCCACTCATTACCGAAGTCAATAATTTTTCTGATCTCCAGCGCAGGTCTTTGCCATAATCACTGTTTGCAGAACTGCGGAAAACGGTGCGCCGCAAAGCAGTATAACTGGCTTTCTCCAGCGGCACCAATGCTTTTTTATCATTTATGGTAAAGGTGGATAAAATGGCTTCCTCCATAAAATGGGTTGGATTGATATTAATGCGACCGTACACCATCCCGATATCTTTTCTTTTATTTACCTGTTCATCAAATGCTGTAATATAATCCGTGCTTTTGATCACCCGCTGTTGTATGGTATACATTTTATTGTCTGCCAGTTTTAGCTCTACATCCAGTATCACACCAAATAAACCATAACCGCCCAATACCAATGAAAATAATTCAGCATTTTCCTGAGGGCTGCAGGTAACAATTATTCCTTCAGCATTAATTAACCGGAAGGAAGCTACCGTGGATGCTATTGGTGAAGCATTGGGCTGCCAGCCATGACAGTTTACACTGATGGATCCGCCAACAGAAAAAGAACTGTTGGACTGCATTACAGCTACTGATCGTTGATGCTGGTCCAGGTAAGGAATTATTTCCGACCATAAAGCGCCTGCGCCTACCCGCAATACATTTTTACTGCTATCGATCTGCATGTAGTGAAAACCTTTCATGTTAAGCACAATACCGCCGGGGTAAATGGTGTGGCCGCCCATGGAATGTTGGGCACCGGCAATGGAAATCTTTTTTCCTTCGCGGCTGGCCTGTTGTATTAACTGTACGATCTGTGCGGTAGCTTCGGCTATACCTTCCGGTACATCGATGATGGTTTGTATTTTTGTTTCATTCAGGTTGCTGGCATCATTAGTGTACCCGTTTTTTTCTTTTTTAAAAGGCTTTGGATCTTTATAATAATTGTACATAAGAAAACCTACCGGCCGGGCAATAATGATCAAAACCAGCAGGATACAAAAAAGTGTGATCCGTTTAAATGTAAGTTTTCTTTTCATGTAGTTTTATGGCCGTTCAATTAGATTTTGTTTAACTGTGCGGTATCAACCTGGGCTAACGCTGCATTATATTCAGCCCATTTAATACCAGTTGGTAAACCGCTTCTGCTGAATTCAATATGAACTACTCTCCTTTTATTGTTGTTGATCGTTCTTGCTGACGCATGAAGCAGCAGCGGTTTCATAAGCATGATGCCACCTTTTTTAACTGTGCATGTATTTTCCGTTTCAATTGTCCGGTTAATTGTTTCAGTCCGGTAAATCCCTTTTAAATGTGATTTAGGGATAACTTTCAGGGCACCGTTATTTTCATTGGTTTCATCAAGATGAATACGAATGGTAAAGTTGTCCTGCAGAATGTGTAATGGTGGTTGAACGGCAAATTGATGTTGCTTTGTGGTCCATGGGCCATAACCTTCGAGAATCACTTTCTTGTCTACTGAAATGGTAAGATCCTGGTGATAAGCAACAAACCAATTTGAAGCACCTGGTTTATCAAAATAAATAGATTTTACAATGAAAAAATCATTTCCAAAAATTGTTGCAATAATAGTTCTTAGTTTGCTGTTAAAAATAAGATCAACAGATTCCGGGACTTCTTTAAAAAATTGCCGGATGGCAAACAGGTCATTTGTTTTGCGAAAAGTTAGATTAGTGGAATCAGCTTTAGAAATAATTGTAACCAAATGATCAATTTCTTCATTTGAAAAAATATTGTCAATAACAGCAAAACCTTCCGACAAAATTTGTTCCTTAATATTGTTGTATGCCTCCATGATTGGTGGGAAACCTATTTTTTGGTTATATCTCTGCTCTGGAAATGTGATAATGGTTTGTCTATCTTATTCCTCCTCTTCATCATCTTCTTCAATAGCATCAACTGCGCCAGCCAACACGGCATTATACTCCGCCCAGTCCGGGTCATCTTCCGAAGCGAGTTCAATGGGAAGTACTTCAAAATCCGACAATGCTGTGTTAAGCCGGTTGCCGGTTTCTGTAATGTCTTTAGAATACCAATGCCAGTCCTTTTGATTCTGACCGGTATACACAAATGCCAATACACATTGCACATCATTTTCAAAGATGTCTACCAACGCGTCTTCAACTGCTGTCATCAGGTCCAGTTCTTCTTCGTCGGGCATTAATGAAGTGTTGTCCGATTCGTATGGCCAGGTGATGATAAAATGTTTGTTGTATTGTCCTGTTGCAATAAAGGCCTGTAAATTTGGCCTGAACCTTAATATGAAAGGGGTGCCATCATTCTCACCTTCGCCGGCGCTCCACATATCATTGTCTGTTACTAAAAGTTTTAAATGATCCATACACTGATTTATTTTTTTTCTTCTTCTATTATAACCTGGTGTTGCGATTGATGTTGTGCGATCCCTTTTTTGCCTCTCCGGAATGCCATAAAGAACTGGAAGAAACTTAGCAGGAGATAAACAACCGGCAATGCTTTTTTACCGTGCCTGAAATGATCGATTGAAATGATAAGCGATAAGATCCCTTCGATTACCAGGAAAACGCCATCGATCCAGGGCGCTCTTTTCTCAATGGAAGAATGGAAAATGGCGAGTACCAATACGATGATACCGGCAATGGTAAATAGCTCATAGGAATGATGCCGGGTTTCATAATTTTCGTAGGCATGAACCAGGATGGTTACAGCTGCAGCAATATGCGCAATCTTTTTTCGTTTATGGGGATCTTTTACAAAATGGTTCAGGATCATTTGTGTGCGTATTTTTGAAACTTAATGGTAAACGACTATTAAATGTAAAAATTAATACCGCTTTCGTCAAAACTATTTCTGTAGCCTGTATGATAATTCAACCTATTACATAAAGCTGGTGGGCTAAAGCCCCTTATTATGTTGCATCTATTCCCTGCCCTGAAGGACGGGGCAATTTACGAAGGATAGCGCATCGCTTCAACCCTGGTTGTTATTTTCTCTTACCAGTTTTGATAATTTACCAGGTGCCACTTCGCAATAGGCTGTGGTAATGGCATCGGTAAACAAGGCTGTTTTTATGGTTGACATTTCTATCAATGTCCATCCCTGTTTACCCCATTTATTGGGTACCGGGTAAATGATCGTTGTATCGTGTAAACAAAAAACCTGCTGATCTATTGCCGATAACTTAATGCAGGCCCTTTTATTTTTTGCATCATAGGTAGCAAATATTTTTTTCTTTACGCGGAAAGCTGTTTTTTCGAAGTGACCATCTTCGTATGCTTCAGGAAAGGAGAGGGCGAGCTTTCTTAATTTATCAAAGGTTACCATTCGCTGTTATTTTTTGAGCTGTTATTTTTAACACTATGCCCGTACATTTATTTCCCCTGCATTTCTTTTACCTGTTGTAAGGTAAATACTTTGTAGTCTACACCCAGTCTTTTTGCATTTTGTTCAATCGTTTGTTCAAAGCCTGCCTGTTTTCGCAATGCATTTACATTGGCGGCGTCTTTCACCGGCCAGATAATAGTGGTAAATATTTTTTTGCCAGATTGCGGGTCGGTCATTTGAAAACCTTTCGCCTGTGTACCATACAGCTGTTCTTTTCCGTTATACATCAGCGAACGGTCGAGCATCATAGCATACAGGTGAAAAGGAAGTTCACCTTCATCAGCCGCTTTTTTTATGAGCGGAAGATATTGATCAATATGTTGAGAATGTTGAATAACAAAGAAAACAGCTTCGTTGGTAGGGGTACCCACTAATTTTTTACCGGGATAACCATATTGCCTGATCAATTCTTCTACTCTTGCCATATTGGTAGAATCCGCATTTTTCAAATGGGTCATTAAATAGTTTACCAGGTCCTTTTTATCTACTTTATAAACTGCGGCAATAGAGTCTGTATTGTTTTTAAGCTGGTCAGAGAATAATAATTCCCGGTAATGCTGGTCTTCGGTATAAATACTATCCAGTTCCTGTTTCAGTTTTATATTAACGGGCTGCTGTGCAAAGCAATTGGATGCAAGCAATATAGTGATCAAGAAGAGAGGTGAAAATTTGATACATGTATGGGTCATGCTGTAAAATTAGTTTTTATACTCCAGGTTACCGGTAAGCAATTTATTTATTTTCGATGTGAAAATTTGCTTAAAAAATTATTGGCAAGTCAAATGGCTTTCGGCGTCTTTTTCTGTTTAGAAAATGTGTTAGGAATTTTAAATAGTTTTCGTTTACTTTGTACCTCAAAGTGCTTTTAGTTTAATTCCTATATTGCATTTTTAAAACTATGCCTATTTCTTCCACGCTCAACCGCATTCATAGTAAAGCAAAGCAAAACAGGTGGCTCCGCTATTTTGCTGTTTTTAACCGTATAGGTTTGGCTGCCGGTTTTTTACCCGCCGGTATAGTGAAAATCACGGGAGAGCGTTTTGCCAGCGGTTTATCTGTTAATCATCCAATGGGGCATTACCTGGCGGCCCTGCAGCGAACCGGTTTTTATTATTCCTTTATCGGCGTATTGCAAATAATAGCGGCTGTTTTCTTACTGATTCCCCGCACGGCTACACTCGGCGCCCTGGTCTATTTTCCCATCATTCTAAATATTTGTATCCTTACGTTTGCGGTACGTTTCGAAGGATCATGGATCTCTTCTCCTTTAATGGTATTAGCAAATTTATACCTGCTTTGCTGGGACTATGATAAATTAAAATTCATTTTTCCATGGGAGCAGGGGCGTAACAAAATAAAGACCTTATGAAAATTATACTTACAATATTAATTACTGCACTCGTGTTTTTTAGCGCCTGCGAAATGATGCCCCGCAATAATATAAACGATTGCCGCGAACAATGCAAAGGCAGCAAAAAATCCAAAGCCTGTTACGAGTTTTGTGATTGTATCCATAAAGATGGACATTCACTTGATAGTTGCCTGGAGAAATATGATAAGGCAGCGGAGGATAGTATTCCGGTAAAGTAGTATTGTTTGCATGTAACGCAGCATAATTTTATCTGCTACCTAAATATTTATTTCTGCCATTTTTTTTAACAGCTCTTCTTTTCTTCGCCTGGCTACTTCAATTTCACTTCCATCACTCATCCATACCTGCCCGCCTTCTCCCCGTACATATTTTTTTATGTGCAGCAGGTTTACCACAGAGCTTTGATGGGTACGAAAAAAATGATGCGCTGCCAGCAACTCTTCATACTCTTTTAAATTTTTACTTACAATGATGGGTTTTTGTCCCTGTAAATAAAACTTACAGTAACCGGTAAGCGATTCTATCCAGATAATATCTTTTAGTTCTGCAAACAACAATCCTTCAGTTGTAGAAATAGCCAGTTTTTGCGGTGCATTTTGTTGTGGTTGTTGCAGGTGCTGCAGTGCCTGTTGAAATAAAGACAATTGTTCTTTTGCCAGTTTACTTTTTTGTTTTATTGCTTTCTCCACCGCTTCTTTCAGATCATAAGGGTCAACCGGTTTTAAAATATAATCGATCGCACTAAGTTTTAAAGCCTGCAGGGCAAAGCCTTCGTGTGCTGTTACAAATATTACCTGTATATCATCCCGGTTCATCTGCTGCATTAATTCTATGCCGCTCTTTCCCGGCATTTGAATATCGAGGAAGATCAGTTCCGGATGCAACCCGTTTATTTTCTCCAGGCCTTCAGCAGCATTGCCTGCCTCTCCAATAATTTCAACCGGCAGGTTTATTTGTTGTACCATATTCTTAATGGCGCTACGGGCATTGGCCTCGTCGTCTATGATCAATGTTTTAATGGCTTGCATAATGCTATTTTAATGGCAGTATAATTTTAACCGTTGTTCCGGATGCGGTACCGTTATCTTTTTTATCTATGATGTCAATAGTGGCCTTTATGTTTTGTAGCTGCTGCAGGCTTTCCAGCATACCTTCCGTTAGTTTTCCAGCCTGCGATTCGTGACCTGCTTTCAAAGGCTGATGCATACGTCCTGTTCCGTTGTCGTCGATAATTATTGCCGCACTATTATTTACCCGTTTGCAACTCACCAATAATTTTTTATCTCCCGGCTTAGGCATCAGTCCATGCAGTATTGCATTTTCTACAAATGGCTGAAACAGCATGGGCGGTACCCTTGCATCCAGCAGGTCATCATCTTCTTCTTCAACAGTAAAGCTATAGGTAAATTCATTATTGAAACGGAAAGCTTCTATCTCTATATACATTTTTAATGTTTCCATTACTTCACCTAAGGGCAAAAAATTATGTTTCGACTGGTCTAAGATCCGGCGCATCAATTTCGCAAATTTTGATAAATAAGATGCCGCATCAATGGTGTTATTGCTTAAAATATAATTCTGGATACTGTTGAGACTGTTGAAAATAAAATGCGGGTTCATCTGTGCTCTCAAAGCCTGCATGCGCAATTCGCTCATTTGTAATTTTATACTATTTTCCTTTTGAATAGCCGCTTCCCTTCTTTTAATAAAATAGTAAAAGGCGAAACCTACCGAAGCGATTAGCAAAACCCGGAACCACCAACGCTGCCAGAACGGAGGTTTTATTTCAAATGAAAAGGTCGCAGGATTTTCATTCCACTCACCCTGGTGGTTAGCACTTTTAACTTTAAAAGTATATTTGGCAGGAGGAAGGTTAATGTAATTTATTTTTCTTTCTGTACCGGGGTATTTCCATGCCTGGTCAAACCCTTCCAATATGCAGGCATAATTATTTTGCTGTCCCTGGTTAAAATTGATCCCGGTAAATGAAAATGAAATGCTATTCTGATCATAAGAAAAACCGGGCGTCTCATTCACTAAAAACGACTCGCCATTAACCTGTACATCGGTGATAATATTTTCAGGTACGGCTTTCTTCAGGAGGAAATTTTTTAATTCCAGCAGGCAATAGGTTTTGGCAAAACCGAGGAACAATACCTGCTTTGCATTATCTGTAAAATTGGCTGCTGTTATATTATCATCCGGCAGGCCATCTGCCTTTGTGTAAGAAGAAAATTTCATCTTTTGTTTATTATAAAAAACGAGGCCTCCTTCTGTTGCTATCCATGCATTACCTTCTTTATCACTTACAATATCATTAATCACTGTGGAGATGATGCCGGTTTGTTTGGTAAACAATTCGATACGTCCTGTAGAAATATGATACATACCAAAAGCACCAGCCACATTCATATACAATATATCACCGCCATCACTGGCCAGCAGGCTTACCGGCCTTATCGGTTTACCATTTTTGATGAGTAACGTAACCGTATATGTTTTTTTAACCGGATCAAATTTTACTAAGCTGTCCTGCCGGGCCATCCATATATTACCAACGGCATCTTCCGTTTTTGCAGCAGCTCTTAATAACGGGAAATCGCCGCCGTTGTATTTAGTGATATGATTTGTAAAACTGCCCGATGCAATATTGTATTGCGCCATACCATTGGGGATAGTGCTCCATATATTTCCGCGGCTGTCTTTTAAAGGATAACTGCCGGATGCATCAAAGGCGGCATCTTTATTAAGCCCGTTGATCAAACTTATTTTGAATGTAGTGGTATCTATTTGTGCAGTACCATACACAGAATATAACCACATTGATCTTCCGGCAGGTAAAACCTGTGTGGTGATCATTTTCCCCCCGAATTCGACGGCGTTTTTTTTATCAAATACCGCTTGCAATGAGTTGTGTAAAGTATCTAAACAAAATAAACCTGCGCCCATACAGGCTACCCATAATTTATGATTGTTATAAATACCGTAGTTATAAGATACCAGGCTCTTGTCGGCATTTACCCTGTTTACCAGCAGGCTACTGGTTTTAAAAAAACTTGTTCTTTCAGATGATGATTGCAGTAATCCTTTGGAAGTGGCTATCCATATATTATTATCATCTTTTAGTACCGATGCGCCAAAACCATCCGGCCAGGAAGTAAACCAAAGCGGGTGATCAGCCGCCATTTTCATTTGGTGGGTATTGCTGTTGTACAGCAGCGGCTCACCAAAATAAGAGTTTACCAAAAAGAGGGAATCATTTAATGGAAAAGCATTGGAGAATCTTTTTTCCGCGGCATTAGTCACGACTAATTTATCTGAAAAATATTTTCCTGTTCTTATATTTCGGTAGTACATAAGATCTATACTTCCCGCTGTGCTGAATTTTGAAATGATACAGATTGTTTCATTATCCAGTAGCTGTGCACTTCGCAGGCTATAGCCATTTTTAAGCGAATCATTTATAGCAAAGGCAGGTATTTTGGTTTCTGCCGGAATGATTTTGCCAGTGGTAAAATCCGGGAAATAAAACCCGGTTTTTTGCCTCGAATAAAAATATACTTCTTTATTATTGTCAAGTAATAAATGCCGTGCAAAAGAAGCATTCCCGATCCCGGCTTCATCGGCCAATATGCTCTTTTTTAATGTGCCGTTTTCATCTAACACGAAAAGTCCATGCCAGGTACCTACCCATAATTCTTTCGTTTCTTTTTTATACAACAGGTCTTCAATATAATAACCGGTGTTTGAAAATTTTGTATTCAGCGGAAGTATTACCCGCTGCCCTTGTAAGGTAGCAGTGTTTAGCAAACAAAGCCCTGCATCCGTGGCTACAGCCAATACTGTTTTACTGAGGAAAACTATTTTAGTAATATTGTTGGAGGGTAAATTATTCTGACTGTTACTTAGTACATTGATAAACTCCGTACCGTCATAACGGTTCAATCCTTCATGCGTAGCGATCCATAAAAAACCAGCGGTATCTTTTTGCAAACAGGTGATGGTGTTGTTGCTGAGCCCGTTTTGCGTGGTGAAAGTAGATATATTATTGAACAATTGCCCATAAGAACAGTGCCATAAAAAGAAAGCAATAAAAATTGAAATGATCTTCCTCATATAATATAGCACAATGTAAAAAAAACAGGCTGCCCTGCAAAGTTTGTTATTACACTTTTTAAATAAAACCGGGTATAAATAAAGTCCTGCATATAAAAGCAGGACTTTATGAGAAACTCATTATAAAACCAATACCAGTGAAGTATTATTTTATCATTCTACTTCCAGGTCTGCTTTTGCAAAATAATGGTCACCATTAACATTACGGTGTGTATCTGAATCATATTTGGTAGCAATATAAATGCGGTAATGACCTTTGGTAGTAAATTCATTGCATTCTTCATTGTATAGTTTACTCCATTTTTCCAGCGACAGGCTGATGCCCTGGTCTTTTTGGCTTACTACTGATTCTGTACCATCTGCCAACACTTTATAAATGGCCCAACGCATAGATCCTTCATGTTTTAATTTATCCTTACTGTCAAAGAATAAAGTAATGCAGCTACCGGCTTTTATCTTACTGGTTTGCCCGATTGGTGTCCATGTTTTTTCGTCTACACTTGCACAGGTCCATATTTTAAAATGCGATCTGTCGTAACGAAATTCTCCGGCAGCAGCATTGGCTACTTTCGCTTCATTTGGTTTGATCGTAATCTCTCTTTTCGAAAACACCTTTCCGGGATTTTCATAATCCACCAGGCTGATAGTATACTCGCCGGCAGGAAAAGCACAGTCTGTATAAATAGGTGCATTCTTTTCCAAAGGTTTCCAGTACCAATCAAAAAAATTAGGACCATTGGACCTGTCTTTTGCTGCTACTATTAAATGTAGTCCTTTGTTTACAGCCAGTTTTTTATAATCTGTTACTGTAAACTGCATATACATCCGCAGGGCGTCATCGCCATAAGGTACTTCTAATGCGGATAGTTCTTTTCCGGGTTTCAGATCTGCACTGTGTACGCCTCTCATACTTTTATATTCACGTAATTCAAGCGGTATTATTTGTGCAGTAAGTGTTGCAGTAAACAACAGGCTGATAACGGCAGTAATTATTTGTTTCATTTTTTTTTGGTTTTTAATTTTTATTTAGCGGCCAAATGCCTGTACCATTTTGGATAAAATATTTACCCGTTTTAATATTTGTGATGTACCGGATCTTCTTTCATCCAGTATAACGGTACCATCTTCCTTCTCTACCCATTCGTTACCAGTACTCTCATCTACCTTTACTTTTAATTTGCGCAACCATATCAGCAATACGGTACCCAGTACCAGCCAAAAGCCTGCGAAATAATATAATACAATTTTATCTGCTTTAAACCGCATCATACTTTGTTGTACATAAGTAGTGCCTTTGTTAGCTACGTACACTATTGCCAACGCCTTTCCTGTTTCAAAATTTTGCCATTCTTCTTTGGATACATACTCACTTGTTTTGGCATTGATCGTTTTACCGTCTTTAGCTGTAAATATTACCTGCACTTCATGATCATTTTTACCTACTATAGCTTTTGATATTACAGTCGCCATATGTTCTTCTCCTGTTGCCAGTGTGTTTTTTAAACTCATTTCATCATTATATAACCAAACACAGCAGGCAACAAATACCAAAAAGCAGAGTATAAAAAGACGTAGCCCCAGCGAATTATATTTGCGCATGATAAACCAATACAAAGCGAAAATAAAAGCGCCAATTAATACCAGTTCAAGCCCGCTGTTGATATGGTTAAAGAAAAGGTTGAGTAACATACTGTTTGATTTTAAACGCGGCAATAATTAATTTAATGCCGTTGTGTTGCCAAAACGCTGGGCGAGTACACCATCCAGTTGGTCTGACCAATAACCGAGATCGCTGATCAGGGTTTTAAACTCGAGGTAATCCATACCGTCAATATCCCTTTCAGCAATGGCATATACATAACCTTTATCCGGAATGATGGATAATTTTACGCCCATGAAACTGGTATTATTCTGTAATACTTCCTGGAACAACAGCGCTTTTTTTGCTGTATCCATGGGTATAGGAAGCACAGGCGAAAAACACCTGACAAAAGTCCGTACTGTTTTTACTACGGTTTCGTATGAAGACATAAATACTTCTACCGATGCAGAACCTCTTGTGAAGAACCAGGAATTGGTTTCTTTATTATAAATGCTTTCAGGTGTGCAGCCTATTTCAGCACAAAGCTGGTTTACATAAACCTTTACCATTTCTGTTGTTGTCATTGTGTTGCTTTTGATTGTTATGATTTAATTACCCTGTAAAAATAGTTTGCAGAACGGGCCTTATTTTTAACAACACAGCATTGGTATGGGTAAATCTAAAACCGGCGGTAAACAACCCATAAGCGGTAGAGGGTAGGATTAATTTGCGCTTAAGGTAAAGCCGATTACAGGCTGTTGCCTGTTGTCAATATTTTGTTTGATCCATTCCAGTCTTCTGCTGTAATGTGCTACATCACTGATGATCACATACTGGATAATGAAACTACCGTCTGCTGCTGTAGTTACCAGGTTGGGTGTTTCGGTGTCGGGTGTAAAAAAGAATTTTAATTTTTTAGTGAAAGGGTAATGCGATTTGTCTGCTGCAGCAATTGCCCTGCGTTTAAAAGTATCAGTAATACTTCCGGGAGCGAAAACGAAAGCCAGGTAATGAGTGTATACAGTGGTGCGAACATATTGGCCTGAACTTACCATACTGGAAGTATGGCCCTGCCAGAAAAAGAAAGGGATTGCTGTTGTTCCATGGCCTTGTATTTTCCCTTCGGCATACCGCCATTTTTTATCACCAAGAATATTAAGTGCTGCCTGTGAAAATTTTGTAGTAGTATAAATATTATGCACCGCATACAATGCCTGGAACGCTGCTGTTTGATCAGGTTTGCGGAGTATCCTCAGGTAAACAAGGGATAAAGTAATGGAGACCATTATCCACGTTACACTAAAATAACACAGGGATGTAAGTACGATAAAACTACCACCTGCAAGCCAGGGCGCAAGTTTAGGATGATACCTCTTTCCAAAGAAATAAATACCACCGAAAATAAAAAAATTCATTAGTACAAAAAATAACATCCTGAACATGGCGTCTTGCATATGGGGTTGATTTTATTGATTACTGGTAAGCACCATGTTTTGATGATGTAATTGTTGTAATGCCGAAGTGTCGGTAACAGGATTACCTGAAAAATCAAGCCAGCCGATCTTAGGGGAATGTTGTACGCCGTTAAGAGTCGTTAACTGGTTGTCATTTATTGAAAGGCGTTCCAGCCCGGGAAGATTAAGGGCTTCAATACTTTTTAATCCGCAATGTTCCAGTACCAGCCAGTTTAAATGCTGTAGCTTTGAAATGTTGGATACATTATCAAGCGCCTTGTCTTTAATCTGCAAGGCAATGATGTTCCCTTTCTGAGTACAGACTGCAAAGCCGGACCTGTTCTTATGCATTCCCCAATAAGGAATGAATTGTACATCGGCGGGTTTTGTATTGGTTTGCTGTAGTAAAGCGTGTAGGGCAGCCTGTTGACCCGTTTCAATTTTTTTGATATCATGATCAAATTGCCCGGGCATTTCTTTTCCACTGCCCGCATGTACTACAAATGCAAGAACATACATGCCTAATCCGAGAAGACTACTGCCGATACCAGCAATATTAAGCAACCGTTGCCCTTTGGCAACACCTGTAATGCCCCAATAAAAAGACAATATAAATTCTGCAAAAAAAACAATGGCGATGCCTATAAAAACCCAGTCAGGAAAAGTCCTGTAGTACGCGGAAATTTTGCTATCAAAAATGCTGAAGAAAAAAATACAGATGACAGACAAAATAATAATGGATAAGAAAAAACTTTTCATTTTGTATACTGCTGTTGTTGTGTAACAAAAGTATATCGCTGATGATCGTTCTTTTTGATCAATAGTTTTACGGCAGGTTTATCGCCGGATATGGCTGAAATAAATCTATAACTGGTTTGGGGGAGTAGATTAAGGGAAGCAGTAGCGGTACACCGCTTTTGTTTTTTTACCTGCCGGATATAGTATTGCAACCGCCACAGATAGTTTTAGTATCCATCCCGTATTTGCCCCCACTATTTTTGTGCAACAATTTTAAAAAATGAAAAAGACAACAACAGCATTATTATCAGGAGCATTTTTAGGGATCATATTTTTAAGTTCCTGTAACGCAGGAGAGCTCAACTCAAAAGCAGCACAAACTGCCGATGCCTTTTACAGTAATTATCAAAAGAAGGATTATGCAGCAGCAATGGCCCTTTGCAGTAACAAAGCGTTTGGATTATCTACAAAAGAAGACTGGTTGAGGTCGCTGGAAACAAATGCAGGGTTGCTGGGTGAGATACAATCTTTTACCAAAGCAAGTGGCTTTAATATTGAAGCATCCACTTCCAATGGTACTACCGTTATAGTGGTCTATGATGTGCAGTGGCGGTACGGCAAATCGAAAGACTCGGTGATGCTGGTAAAAGAAAAAGATGGCAGTATGAAAATATACAAATACACGTGGAAACACAGTGATACCAAATATGTAGCCGGGTTAAATGAAAGTGAAGCACAGGCGCTTAAATATATTGATGCAATTACAACAGGCAACTACGATTCTGCCATCAGCTTTTGTTCAAAGGAAGCGTTGATGATTACACCCAAAGAAAAATGGGCCGCATTTTTACAACGTGCCAGTGATAACCTGGGCGCTGTAAACAGTTACAATGTGATAAGGGATAGTGCTGCTTATACCATTGGAGGAACCGGTAAGGCGGGCAAAGGAAATTATTACGATATATTTATACAGACTAAAAGGAACGGCAACAAGCAGCTGGAAAAAATAATATTTTTCCAGAAAGATTACAATGAACCGGTAAAACTAACGGGACATTTTTTCCTGTAAGCCTACTCCGGTGTGCAGGATTTACCTGCTATTATTTTCCTGAACTGGCATGTATTTCTTTAGGGTTGATGGTAACTCCCAGGCATTTGACGACAACTTTATAGCCTGGGCTATATCATAATTTTCATTTTTTAATTCCTGTTGCCGTTGTTTAAACTTATTGAAATTATTATCCTGGATATTTGTCAGAATTTTACGAAAATCCACCATTGCGTTTTCTACTGCCGGGGTTTCTATAGCGGAAAGTTCCACCCAGTACAACTGCCAAAACCTTTCCAGTTTGTTTTTGTATTCGGGTGATCCAAAGTTTTCGTTAACGGTTAAGTAGTTTCAGATTCCTCTGTCCTTTGTGTCCCGATAGAATTTTTATACACTTTGATTATCAGCAGGCGCTGCCAAATTATCATTGCTGTTGTTTGTTGGCATTGTTGCAGAGTTAGGCTTTGTATAATTTACTAGTCATCATCCGGTTTGAAGCCTTTCCTTTGTTTTACATCTTCAATAAATATTTTTTTCTTTTTATCAAAGAGGAAAATCTTTTGTGCAACATATTCTTTGTAATAATTATTCCCCTCTATTTGAATGGTGCCTGTCAATTTAATGTCATCGATTCCGTCTTTATTTATGTCTACATAAGATGGTTTAAGTTGACCATTTTTAAAAAACCTGCTGTAATACTGATGGTTGAATTCAAATGCACCGTCATCATTATGATCTACCGCTATTGTTGCCGCTAATTGAGTTAACTGTTTCCCTTTTAGTTCGTACAGGTAATAAAAGCCATTCCCCAGATGCGTTTCATCAAATATTTCAATGAGCGGATTTTTAATTCCCTTCAATAAAATTTGTCTTGCCGAACGGATAGATTGTGATGAGGTAGGGTATCAAACCTGGCCGTCCAGGCAATTTTGCCTTTTTGAAATTTAACGATGTTTATGCTTTCCCACCAATCAGTATGTCTTTCCAGTATGGCAATAAATAAAGAAGGGTCAGCCTTACATTTAATAATTTGCAATCCTTCCAGGTTGGGATTGCTTTTTAAAAGTTGTTGGCGCAAAGTCTGCGCACTAAGATTTAATGTAATTATTGCCAGTATAATGGTAAGGGTATTTTTCATAAATGAGATCTGTAGCTATTAGTAATACTATGGCCTCCAAGTAAAATCATTTTTGATAAAGTATAAAGTACTCCAGGTTCTTTAACGTTTTGTATTCTCCAGGGATAGCTGGTATAATTATTTTTTTGCTCACGGGGATAAATAGTTTTTGTATAAGAATACGGCCTGGCAAATGAATCCATTCTGTTTTCGACATAAGTTGGCTCTAATGATTCCACTGCTATTTTTTGTAACCCTTTCCATTTACTTTTGGTTATCGAAACCTCTCCCGGATGCCCGTAATCCATTTCATAAATTAATTTATTTGTATTGTCAAATTCGGGATTGAAAAATCCAACGGTTTCAAAACCGCCATTTTTATCGTTATATACATATGCAACCATGTCATCGCGAGGGCAACAGCCTGCGCCACTATACTGACTTACTACGAAATCTTTAAAGCCATCTAGATTGATATCTTCTAAAGTGTCATCTGAATACCCGACGTCGGCCGTGTCTGATATTAGTTTGATGAAACGGTTTGCCTTTAAGATGTATATGTCAGAAAATAAACTGGTTTCATAACCGTCATATTCGTTGATAAAACGTTTTACCAGTAAGTGTTTTCTACTTGTTGAGAAAATATTACCAAACTGGAAACTGGCATGCATATTCCTGAAATGATATACTGCTGTATCAAGCGACCCGGCGAAAGATGGATCAGTTTTGTGCTGACTGACAATTTGTAATGCGTGGCTGAGTATGCGGTTTAAATTATGATAGTTTGTATCTCTACGCCTGTTTGCTTCCCCTTCCCAATCTTCATCAATCAATTGATGCTGAAGAGGCTTATTAATTATGATGTCAATTTTCTTATCAGCTGCTGCCGTTTTTGTTTTACTAACGCAGCCCCAGGAAATAAGAAGGAGAATAGCTGTTAAAAATCTATATCTCATGGGCTGCTTTTATGTTGATGGTTTATCGTGTGTTAGTGTGCGTTACTTTAAGAGATTCTCAAGTCGTTTCTTTGTGTCGGCATTCGAAGGATTCAACGAAAGCGATTTTTGAAACATCAGTATTGCGGCCTGCCTGTTTTCTTTTTTAGCAGACAAGGCCGACGCGTAATTTGCGTAAGTCTTCCAACTGTTCGGGAATAAAAGGGTATTTAATTTGTATGCTTCCAAAGCGTAGTCCTGGAATTTTGTTCTGCTAAATTCCAGTCCTATCCTGTCCATCTCGGATTCAGCTAAGGTATAATGAAGGGAATCAGCCTGTAATGTTATCAAACGTGCCAATGCATAGTTCGCTCCATTTTGATACAAGTCCTGACCATAGGAAAATGCAATAGACTTTTTATAAGTCAGCGCTTTTCCATTTATGATGTCGAGTGTTGCGGAATATATAGTTTGCGGGCAGGTAACATTTTGTAAAATAATAAAGGTTTGTTTTTGGGAAATATTTCTGACAAATAAAGTGGTTACGCCCGGGCTGGAGCCCGAGTGCCATACTATTTTGCCCCGGGACGTATCAGTAAAAATAAACCAGCCCAGTCCACAGGATGTACCGGCAACGGCCTTATTATTTTCCCCGTTATTTAATTGTACAGGCGTAAAGGCTTCATCCAGGCTGAGTTGTTGTAACAAAGTACCGTTGTAAAGGGCCTGGTCATATTTTAGCAAATCCTTGTTGTTGCTGATTACATTACTGCTTCCATAAAGGCCTGTTAAATTATAAGTCCACTCTCTCCAGTCTTTCAGGCTGTCCATTTTTTGCAATTTCATCTCAAAATGATTGTTGTATTGGTAATTAACGGTCCGGTTGCTTTCCTGCGTTTGAGATAAATTTGTTTGTACATAGGAATAGGTCATGCCCGCAGGCTGGAAAATATTTTTTTTAACGTACGATGCAAAAGATTGGTTACTTAATTTTTCTACTAAAATAGCGAGTAACTGAAAACCAAGATTTGAATACCGCCAGCTTTCTCCTGGCTGAAAAAGCAATGAGTGCGAAGCTGCATATAGCTTAAGTGCCGGCAATACATCAGCGTTTGTAAATATTTTATGGGGCATTTTATTTACCAATGAATCTAATACAGGCTCCATATCGGGTAAGCCAGACGTGTGTGACAGCAGTTGACGGATAGTAATTCCCTTAAAAGGAAAATCCGGAAAATACTCTGTGAACTGGTCGTCTAATTTTAATTTCCCCTTTTCTTTCAGCTGCAAAACTGCAACGGAGGTAAACGTTTTGGATATTGATGCCAAAGGAAAAAGGGTACTGTCAGTATTTGGTGTTTTATTTTCAAAATTGGCATAGCCGAAAGATTCCTTAAAGCTTACCTGCCCCTTTGATGCAAATAATAAACTTCCATTCATGCTGCTGTCTGCAGCGGCAGATGATAAATAGGTAAACAAGGTTTGGGAATTATCCTGCGCATGTAAGGAGGTTTTTATTAGAACCAGAAAAAATATTTTGGCTAATCTTAATGGCATACAAAACTAATTTGTCTCAATTATATGAATTAATTCGTATTGGAGGTAATTTATGAAAACATTTAACAGTAGATTTTACGTGGTATTGGCGGGCCTGTAAAATGATGTACTATTAACAAAGAAACAAAAGTTCAAGATTTTTCTCGGGACCGGGTCATCGCCTGCACAAACCCACTATTGTCCTGGTTACGAATTTTTATTTTCGGTCAAACCAACTTTAAGCCTGTACTTAAGGGCAAATTGTTCAATACCACTCAGCCTGATGGTAATTTTTTGATTTGTCCATTCAATTGCACCGATATCAAGTTCACCGAATTTTTCCAATTCAATAAATGAAGGTTCACCCAGTAAACCGGTTAGTTTGTTCTTCAAAAACAGGAACTTTTCATTGCCTTCATGGTCAAAGCCAAGAAATTCTTCGATTGCTGAAATGGGATTTGAATTCCTTACAAATATCCATTTCATTAGTCCTACATAACAAGTATAACCATCCAGTATTTCATGCTTTCCCAGGAACCAGTTTGTTCTGTCTCCGCTGTCTTTTCTTTGTTCAGCTAATTTGTCTATAGCTGTAAAACTTGTCAACCATGGAATACAAACCCGTGTATCCTCAAACAGGATGCCTTTTTGTAAGTTGCTCCATATTTGTTGCCGTTTTATTTCCTTGTCTTCAGCATAAGGAAAAATAAAAGAAGCATCTAAAGGCTGAGTTTGACCTGTTGCAAATAAAGCGGCTTTGATATTTTTAAATAAGCTCAAAAGGGCAATATTTTTTAAAGAGTGAAAGTTGTCAAATAGGCAAATGGCTCTCCTAAATATGCGAATAAACTATGTTTACCTCGCATCCTAATTGTTGCTTAAAGTCGTTGATAAAACTTTCTGTAAAACCCGGCCAGTTCCAAAATGTAAAACCCATGTCACTGAAGCCCCATTCAGGAGTGAAATTAAATTGATGTATATCTGTTCCAACTTTGCATAGCGGACAAGTAAGGTTATTACTTTTATGGTCTCCCCATTCGTTTAAAAAATTCCAATTCTCATTTGCAATGTCCTGTTTGCAATGTGGACAGGTAAGGATTTCTATTCCATTTTGCCCTGTATGAAAAACCTGCCGGCTGGTAATTATTTCAAGCCCGTTGGCTCCAAGGTGAAAAGGTAAATATTCGGATTCTGTCGTTATTGCGTTTGCTCCATTTGAAACGGCATAGCCATTAGTTGAACTAAGCACACAATCTGACAATACCGGCTTAACTATATCAAGAGATACAAGCCAGGCCAGGATTTCTTTTGCTTTAATTTCTTTGCCTGCATATTCCGATTGCCTTGGTACAATTGAAATGCTGTTATCACTCATATTGTATAATCTTTATTAAAGGGATATTCCAAAAATAACAATATAATTCAGTAATGCATAACAGTGGAATGTTGCAGATAGCTTTAGGTGAAATATTGTGTTAGTGCTGCTGTTTTATTTTTCCTGCATTTGAGCCAGGAAGAATTTTATCACGGCAAGGTTCATGGATGCTGTAGTCCAGTGTCCGATGCCTTCATACCTGTTAAAGATGGGGTTGATGCGATGCTGCCGGTAAATTTCCTGGCATGCCAGGTATCTTTCCTGTACATGTCTACCGATATTATTATTGATGATGTTGCGTTCATTGTCGTTATACGCATCATCGTATTGAACGGCATCATTGTCATCCAGCTTTCCCATGTAGATAAATTGTGGAATGGACCGGTAGGTATCAAGGTCAAAATTTTTGCCGGATATTTTATTGAAGTCGTTTGTCCCAATAGGATAGTTGAGTGGAATGCCATTTATTTCATGTTGAGGAAGCATCAGTTCGCCGTTAAATCCTCCTATGGCCAATGCTTTTATTTTCCCGGGATGCAGGAACGAAAAACGGTTGGTAAATGTAGCCGAAGCTGAAAACCCATTCATAAAAAATTGGCTTGCGGTCTCAATATTCATTGCGGCCAGGATCCTTTGGGCATCTTCTATCATTTGTAATAATTGCAGATCAAGCCGTTTTAGTGTGAGTGATCGTTCCAGCATTACATCCCTGTCTAAAGCATGCGTATACATAAGCGGTTGCGATGCGGGCCTTGGAAAAATTGGAACAAGTAAGGGAATGCTGAGCTCTGTAGAAATATTGTTGCCCACCGAACTTACCGAAGCCAGGTCGATAGCATATTTTTTATGAATGGCTATACTGTCTGATATTTTACCTGTGTTGTTCGGTTCTACAAGCAGGAATGTTTTTTTATGTAAGGGTGTTTTTTTAGGAATGAATAAAATGTAGTCGTTGTAAAATCCTTTTTCGGGGTTCTTCCTGATAATAAGTAAACTATCATTTTTAAAAGCTGTTGTGGTTGAAGCCTGGGCAACAGCAACAATAGCAAAGAGGGTGAAAATTGTGATCAATATTGCATGCAATATTCTTTCAGTAATATAGTTTTTAATCTGCAGTGCGTATGTAATAGTCATATGTTCCATGTTGAATGTTGGAACAAAAATAACCAGCATCTTTTACCAGCTAAAAGCAATAGCGCTCGCCTGTTATTTATGGGTAATGTATTGATTGAAATTCGACATCAATTGAAGATCATTACCCTGTTAAAGGCAATCCATGCTCCCTGTTATTTCTTCTTAAGATCCACTCGTACCCGTCTTCACTTTCCCCGCCCTTTTGTAAGTAGCTATAATTACGCCTGTTGTGGTAACAATATGCTCCGTTAATGTAAATGCTGCCGGAATAGGGCCATTAGTAAAAAGTTTTTTCCCCTTGCCTAAAGTAAGCGGGTGAATTTTTAACCGGAGCTCATCTACAAGGTCATTCTTAAGCAGCAGCTGAACGAGTTCACTGCTCCCCCAAACCTGTATATCGGCGCCTTTTGAATTTTTAAGTGTTTTGATAGCTGCCAGTTTTCTTATGACTACCGAGTTTTTCCAGCCGGTAACCATGGGGTCCGACTTTTTGACGTTTTTGGAAAACACGTATTTGGTGCCTTCATTAATACGCGGCCAAAAATCGCCATGCTCCGGCCAGTAAGCGGCCCATATCTTAAATGTTTTCCTCCCCAACAAATAATCCGCAGGTTGTGTCACTTCTTTTTTTACCAGCTTTCCTCCAATGGCATCTCCATACGGTGCCGCCCAACCGCCATATTTAAAAAGGCCTGATGTGTCTTCCTCAGGGCCACCCGGAGCCTGTATTACTCCATCCAATGATATCATGGATAAGACGATAATTTTTCTCATGTTATTTATTTTTTATTGTATGATCATGGTATTTCAAGCGTAAACCCTACTCTTTTACAAGCTTTTTAATTCCAGATATCATTCATTGCGGTGAGTATGATGGGTGTTCCGTCGGTAACAACAATGGTATGTTCGTGCTGGGCCATAAAACCTCCTTTATTTCCAACCATCGTCCAGCCGTCATTCAGCGTTTCAGTATAGGTTGAGGTGGTTGATATAAATGTTTCAATGGCAACAACAGCATTCTTTTTAAATCTGGCAGTGTTAAAACGATCCCTGTAATTCGCTATTTCGCCGGGCTCTTCGTGAAGGCTTTTTCCTATTCCGTGTCCTGTAAGATTTTTGATGACTTTATACCCTTGTTTTTTAGCTTCTGTTTCTATCAGGTGCCCGATATCTGCAATGCGAACTCCGCCTTTAATAGCATAGATTGCTTTATGCAAAATTTGTTTTGATGCGGCTATCAATTTTTGATGCTGGTTCACATCTTCGCCTAATACAAACGATCCTCCGTTATCCGACCAAAAACCATCTAATTCTGCTGAAACGTCAATGTTAATTAAATCTCCTTCACGAAGTATTTTTTTGTCAGATGGTATGCCATGGCAAAATTCATTATTTACGCTAATGCAGGTCCAACCCGGAAAACCGTAAGTCAGGAAGGGTGCTGATTTAGCACCCATATCGTTAAGGAGCAGTCCGCCATAATTATCCAATTCCTTTGTGCTGATACCTGGTTTTGCAAATTGTCTCATCTCTTTTAAAGTGAGGGCAACCGCTTCACTTGCTTTTTGCATTCCCGTTAATTCCGACTCTTTTGTAATTGACATAGTACGCTTTTTATTTTAATTATTTCCTACCAGTTCAATGTTCATCAGCTTTAGTTATTGTATCTATAATCATAGGTATTGCAATTTAGCCAACGTTTACGGTTTTCAATTAGCTGATGTTTTCTTTGTCAACCGAAAAGTCGTTTAAAAAAACTTTTATGCACTTCTTTTATTTGCGAAGACAAAAAACCTTCAAAGCTGTCCGAAAGTTTTTCGTTTTCAATATATCCCATGCCAATAAACGGCACCTTAATAATAGTCATATTGCTGCTGTCAAAAGCAAAAGCTTCTTCAGCTCCGTCGGAGCCAATAAGAATAATGTTTGATACAAACTCTTTAACGTTATAGGCCTGGTTTAACTGAATAAGTTCCTCAGCACTCCAAAGTACAAGATAACCGTCAGTGGTTTCGCCTTCAAGCCCGTTTGTAAATTGCAAAAATTCTTTATAGTCAGCCGGTAGTTGTACATTGAAAAATTGTTCAGTAGTTTCAATCACATATGCTGTTGCCGGTGAAAGGGTATCAAAATTCCGGGATAATTTCTCAAGCAGTTGTTTCATTCGATTGATTTTTCATTTCCCTGATTTTTCTATTCCAGAATGTTGCGAGTTCTGTATGTTGCAGTCTTGAAATAAAAGTGATGTTTTGTCTGTCAGTTGGGTTGCCTCCAAACAAAATGGGTTGTGTCCTGTGAAGATGAAGTCCTTTGCGTGGATTGTTTGTTGTTTGAGCCATTTTTCGAAATTTCTTTATTGGTCAACTGTAAATAAAACGAAACGATTTGCTGAATAAAGTTACAAAAGATGACAATAAGAAATACAGCCTGGTTAACTGCAATTAGGGTTGGGGATCTGATTATTTACAAACTTAGATTGTTACATTAATGCGATAATAACCCACACTAACAAATGTACCAGTGCCGAAGCCCAATACAGCTTGCTGACTTCAGCTCCTTTATAAAGATTTATTAGAAACAATATTACACTTACAGGTAATAAAAGTAAAAATGCAAACATCCCTAACCCAGGAACACATGGGCCAGCCGGGGACTGTTTATTTAAAATTGATATCACAATAAATGAGCACACATAGAATAATACAGTTTTAATGATGTATATAGAAATGTCGCTTTTAAGAATAGTTCTAAGGTTCATACATCAATTAGTATTTTGCTTTATCGGCAAGTATATTTATCGCTTAAGGATTGTTAATCCAAATTAAAACCTCGCCACCAGTTTAAAATTCACCAGCCTTGGCGTTAAGCGGTTAGGGATGCTGTACACATTATTGGCAAAATCCTTTACCAGCTGGTAAGAAATGGTATTGGGTTTATCAATTAAATTAAACACTTCAAAGCTGGCCCAGATATTATCAAAATTGCGGAAGGGGCTATGGCTGCGGCGTTTGCTTTTTTCGCTGAGTAATTGTGCGCTGAAACCAATATCAATTCTTAAATACGGATCGATGATGAGGGCATTGCGGTATTTCACGCTATTGGGAATATTATAACTCATATTACTGCCGTACAGCATATTCAGGTGTACTTTAAAATTCTTATTGGTGGGCAGGTAATCTTCCAGGTATAAACCTACTGTAATTAAACGGTCGGTAGGACGGCGCACCCAGCCCATTTCATTTCTGATACTGTCGGTAGGTACTTTGTCGGCGCTGTTGGCATTGATGATCTCGCCGGCCGCGTTTTTATACTGGTAATAAAAATCATTGTTGAGGTTTTCTTTGGTACGCATAAAGCCAATGCTCAGCCAGCTTTCGGCATCTTTTACCAGCTCGCCAAATAAACGGGCTTCAATACCGGTGGCGTAGGCTTTGGCATCGTTGTTGGCGGCATAACGGATCTTTACATTGTCCATATCATATACATCCACGTTAGTCATGTTTTTATAATAGGCTTCTGTAGTAAAACGGAAGGGGCGGCCATCAAAGCCTTTAAAATTGTAATCCATCCCCGCAACTACCTGGTAACTCCGCTGTGCTTTTACATTCGTGTTTACGGTGCCGTTATACCGGCGCAGTTCCCTGTAAAATGGCGGCTGAGCGTATACGCCGGCAGCGAGTTTAAACAAGGCATCTTTTTTCCATTGCGGCTTAAAGGCTACCTGCATACGCGGACTAACCAAAAATTCCTTATTTAATGAATTGTAATTGTACCGTACGCCGGCCTGCAGGCTGATGTCCTGTTTGCCATTGCCCAGCCGGATATTATCCTGTATATAACCACTATATTTCTGAATAGATAAATCGGCAGTAGAGTTTAATACATTGAAGAGGTTTAAATTGGCCGGGTTAAACGGTAAGGAATAACCGGCACTGTCGCGGTACTCCCATTCTTTTAACTGGTCGTTGATATTGGTTTGTTCGATGCTGTTGCCGAATTGTATAAAATGTTTGCCTTTGTCCAGGCTGCCTTTTAACGAAGCGTTATATACTACGATGTCTAAAGTATTTCTGCCATAATTCTGGTAATAGCCTGCACCGAGTGGATTGATGATCTGGCCAAAAGTGCTGCTGGTATTGTCAAAATCCCTGTCGCCAAAAAGATAGCTGGCTGCAATATCAAAATTTTCATTTTCGATATCCTGGAAACGGCTAAGCATCCACTTTAGTTTCAGTTTTTTACTGGCGGCATGCAATAGGGTAAGCCCGGCAAAATTGGTTTTATACCCATCCTGTTCCTTACCTTCAAAATTAATATCCAGGCCAAGATTGGCGGTAAAGAGCGGGGAAAAAACCGAAGTGGTTTTTTGCGCTGATTGTGGGTAGAGCGTAAATTTTGTTACCGAAAGGTTACCTAAAAATTCCAGCTGTAATTTTTCATTGATTTTATAAGTGATATAACCCTGTAGGTCGGAAGCAGAAGGAATATAGGAGCCTACCGTTTCCTGGCTGCTCAATAAATTGCGGTTGCTTTTGTTGCGGGCACCAAACAGGTAAGTGACGTTGCCTTTTTTATTGCTGCCTTCTAAATGCAAACCTTGTTCTAACAGGCTTACGTACACGGTACCGCCAAATGCTTTTGGTTTTTTATATTGAATGTCGAGCACACTGCTCATTTTGTCGCCGTATTTTGCCTGGAAGCCGCCATTATAAAAGTTGACATTCTTCGCCATTTCCGGATTGATAAAACTCAGGCCTTCCTGCTGGCCGCTGCGCACGAGGTAGGGGCGGAATATTTCAAAGTCGTTGATATAAATTAAATTCTCATCATAATTACCACCCCGCACACTGTATTGCGACGTGAGCTCATTGTTGCTGCCTACCAATATCTTTATCAGGCCTTCCACACCACCAATGGTACTGGGCAGGCTGAGTGCATTTTTGGGATTGATCTTTACCAGCCCGGTCTCTTTACGCTGGTTATCATCACTCACCGTGATCACATCCAGGGTTTGCCCACCAGTTTCCATTTGAATACTGGCGGTTTCTTCTTCATTGGTACTGAGATAAAAATTCTTTTGTACATCCTTATAACCAAGGTGACTGAAGATAAGAGCGAAAGCCTTGCCTGCAGGCACTTCTATTTTAAAATAACCGGTATCGTTAGTTATAACACCGGAGTTTTTGCCCAGTATGATCACGGATACTTTTGGTAAGGGGTTACCATTTTCATCGGTCACTTTACCGGATACCAGCGCCGTTTTCTTTTGCGCCACAGCAGTTAATCCAAAAAATGAAAACAGTAGCAGGTAAAATAGTCTCATAATATGAAGATAATTAAAATCTTTTCATGGCCCCTGCCGTTAGGCAGCAGGCCTTTTTAATACCGGTTTAATTTTTTTGTTAAAATTAATGCAATAATATTTTGTTGTAACATAACTTACCGGATATTGATATTTTTGAAAAAAACTAAACTTATGAAGCGTATATTTTTTACGATCGGTATAATAGGATTAATAGCTGTTGGTTGCAATGATAGCGGCACGGCAGATAAGGACAAAAAAGCAGCAGATGGAAAAACTGCAGCTTCTCCCACCGATTCCATAGCAGCTTCCATTACAGATCTCAGTACTTCAAAAGATACACTGGCTTTACTGGCGCAAAACTGGGAAAGCAAGGACGATGCGCTGGACGCAGAACTTTCGGGCGGCAGTACCAACCTGGAAATGCCCTATCATGGGATGTCTCTTTTTCCTGATCATTCAATGGTATCCAATCCCAGAGATAATATTGCTTTTGGTACATGGGAGCTGGTGGGGAAAGACCTTGTTCCCACATTTAGCGATGGAAGTAAAAAACAATTGCAGGTATTAATGCTGGACGCCAAAACATTGATTCTGGGAAGTCGGGAATCTAAAAAAACGATGGAGTTTAGGGCCGATGGTAAAATACAAAAGCAATTGGTGGATGAACCTTTTTATGGTACCAATAACCAATGGCGCATTAAACCTTCCAAACCGGAAACTGATGAAGCGATCAGGAAGAAGGTAGCAGACTGTGTACATTTTTATTATACCCTGTTAACCGATAAAATGGCAAAAGATAATAAATCAGTTGCCGTGTTTGTGGGACTGCCACAGGTACTGAATATTTATGATGGTATGATAACGGTTGTAGGAAAAGAAAAGCTCACTTCAAAATGGATCAATTGTTTTTACAATAAAGAGCAGGCCATCAAAGGACAGCAAATGCTGGAAAGTGTAATTACCAAAAAATATACCTGGAATAAAAAAGAGCGCAACTGGATAAAGAAAGATGCGCCTGTGCTGAAACAGATCTATAATAATTTACAGGAAGCTAAATAGCTTTTAATGCAGCAATGGTGGCTTTGGGGTCGGCAGACTTAAATACGGTATTGCCGGCCACCAATACATCTGCACCAGCAGCAATAATCGATTTGGCATTAGCCAACGTTACCCCACCATCCACTTCAATTTTTACATCCAGTAATTGTTCGTCTATCATTTCGCGTAAGCGGTTTATTTTATAGATCGAATGCGGGATGAAGGATTGTGCACCAAAGCCGGGGTTGACACTCATGATACAAACCAGGTCGATATCTGCTAAAATATCTTTTAATAATTCAATGGGGGTATGCGGGTTAATGGCTACGCCGGCCTTCATGCCCAGTTCTTTTATCTGCTGGATATTGCGGTGTAAATTCCTGCAGGCCTCAATGTGAATGGTTAAATTATCGGCTCCGGCTTTTTTAAAAGCTTCGGCATAATTACCCGGCTCTTCAATCATTAAATGCACATCACAAACTTTAGTGGTGGCTTTGCGAAAAAATTCTATCAGCATCGGTCCAAAACTGATATTGGGTACAAAACGGCCATCCATCACATCCAGGTGATACCAATCGGCCTGGCTTTCGTTAAGCATTTTACATTCTGCTTCAAGATTTAAAAAGTTGGAGGCGAGGAGAGAGGGAGCTATGATTGGCATTGTTGAATGTTGAATGTTGAATGTTGAATGTTGAATGTTGAATGTTGAATGTTGAATGTTGAATGTTGAATGTTGAATGTTGAATGTTGAATGTTGAATGTTGAATGTTGAATGTTGAATGCAATATCCGGCGCAAAGTTACTTTAAACTGTCAACTATGTACTATGAATTTCAACCCTTATAGCTTTACTTAACCCCCAGTTTTCCCAGCGCATCCTTTGCTTCTATATAATCTGGATTGTATATTAATGCCGTTTGATATGCTTCAATGGCTTCATTGGTCTTTTTTAATTTTTCGTAACATCTGCCCATCCAGTAATAGCCCTCATCAAATTTATTCTGCAGGGTTACGGCCCTGGTCAGCACTTCAATGGCAGCTTCGTATTTAGCAAGGTCGTATAGTACAATGGCTTTTTCACGATAGGCCAGCATAAAGGTATAATCCAGTGCAAGGCAATCATCAAAAAAATGCAATGCCTGTTGTTTATTGTTAATAGCACTAAAATATAAACCTTTAATGAGCAGGGCTTCTTTTTCGGCCCTTGCTTTTTTACCGATCAGCAGGGCATCGGCCATCATCAAAGCCATACTATCTTTTTTTTGTGCATATAACCAGCCTGCAGCCATGATGTATTGCGGATCGGGAAAAATAGCAATGGCTTTATTGTAAGATTCAATAGCGCCTGATGTATCTTTTTGTTCGATCAGCAATTCTGCTTTTTTATCCCACAATATTGGATTCGCAGTATCTTTCTGTATCGCTTTATTCAATTCGGCCAGGGCCATTTCAACAGAACCATTATCCTGGTAATATTGTATCAGCGTTTCTCTTAATAATAAAGAATCCGGGTATTTTTCAATAGCGGTTTTCATGTCTCTTTCCTGTACCGGCATTTCGGGTTTGGTAACAGGTTGCTCGCTGTTGCTGTTATTGCAGGCGGTAATTACCATGCCTGCCAATAAAATAGTCAATAATTGTCGCATAAATAAATATGCGCAAAATTAAGCGCTTCGTTGTTAAGGTCATTACATTTTTCTGACAATTAAAATCCCCATCCCCTTAACTTTGCCGCTAAATTTAGATTCATGAAAAGATTTATTCTCACTATAGCGATCTTAACCAGCTTCTCTATAATAGCAAGCTCTTTTAAATTTGAGGCGCCCATTCACGATTCACGATTCACCACTCACGACTCACCACTTACAGATACCATCCTCTTTCCCGGCGAAAAACATTTTAAAAATCTTCAGCAACTCACTTTTGGCGGCGATAATGCCGAAGCCTATTTCAGTTACGATAGCAAATGGCTCATCTTTCAAAAAACCAACCCGAAAGAAGGGATATTATGCGATGAAATGTTCGTGGGTAAGATCCCGACCAAGCCAGGAGAAAAATTTACCTATAAAAAAGTAAGTACCGGTAAAGGAAGATCCACCTGTGGATTTTTTACCAAAGACGGCAAGCACATTATTTATGCCAGTACACATTTGGGAGCAGATACCTGCCCGCCGGTACCGGATAGAAAAAAATATGGCAACAAATACATCTGGCCATTGTACGACAGCTATGATATTTTTATGGCCGATCTTAATGGTAAGATTGTAAAGCAATTGACCAGCAGCAAAGGCTATGATGCAGAAGCTACTTTATCTCCCGATGGAAATAAAATGATCTACACCAGTGATAAGGATGGGGATATTGAATTATACATTATGGATTTGAAAACAGGCAAAGAAAAACGCATCACCCATACCCTGGGTTATGACGGTGGTGCATGGTTTAGCCCGGATGGTAAGAAAATAATCTGGCGTGCCAGCAGGCCTACCGCTGAAGCAGACGTAAAAGAATATAAAGAGCTGTTAAGCGAACACCTGGTGGCGCCTACCAATATGGAGGTATTTGTTGCCGATACTGAAGGAAATAATGTAAAACAGGTGACCAATTTTGGTAATGCCAACTGGGCTCCCAGCTTTATGCCCGATAGTAAGCGCATTGTTTTTGCCAGTAATCACCAGAGCAAAAGAGGGTATCCATTTAATTTGTTTACCATTAATGAAGATGGCAGCAACCTGGAAAAAATAACTGCAGAAAAAATATTTGACGCCTTTGCCATGTTTTCTCCTAATGGCAAGAAAATGGTGTTTTGTAGCAACCGCAATAACGGGGGCACCAGGGATACCAATATATTTATTGCCGACTGGGTGGAATAATAACCTGTTGGCATGATTTTTTCGTAAGTATAGGAAAGCCAATCCCTCATGACCGCAAAAATCAAATTACTATTTTTACTTGTATTAGGGTTTATTGTAAATTCCTGTTCTAAAAAAGATACTGTTTCCGGGCTTATCACCGGCAATACAGAAAATACCAAAGCTGTTGGAGCATCTGCCAATGAACTGCTGAGTGCTGCAAAATATACTTCCATCAACCTGGAAATACAATATATGCCGGGCTATCAACCCGATGCTACATCCATAAACAACCTGGTCAATTTTATCAATAGCCTGGCCAATAAACCTGCGGGGATCAATATTACACAAACACAGGTGGCTTCGGGTGGTAAAACGGTATACAGTCTTGATGATGTTGCTGTATTGGAAAAAGCAAACCGCAAAGTCTATAATTCCGGCAGCCAGATCGCTGTTAATTTATTATACCTGGATGGTACGTATACAGAAGATAATGTGTTGGGCTTTGCTTACCGCAATACTTCCCTTTGCATCTTTGCAAAAAAAGTATGGGAAAGTTCGGGTGCTTTGGGGCAGGTAAGCCGCACCAAGCTGGAATCAACCATACTGCAACATGAATTGTCGCATCTGTTTGGTCTTGTTAATTTGGGTTCTACCATGCAGGCTGCACATGAAGATGCTGCACATGAAAAGCACTGCAGCAATACCACCTGCCTCATGTATTATCAAACACAAACTACGGGCATTATGGGTACATTAATGAATGGTGCTATACCATCTCTTGATGCTAACTGTAAGGCAGACCTGAAAGCCAATGGCGGTAAATAAATTATTTGTTTAGGGCATCCAGTATTTCTCCCGGCTGTAAAGCATGAATTTTTAATCCACTGATATCGTTGGTGAGCTCCCTTAATTTTTCGGGTGTGCCTGTAAGTTGTTTAAAAGTACCGTAGTGAAAAGGAATTACGGATTTTACATTCAATAAACGAATCGCATGCGATGCTTCTACGGGTCCCATGGTATAACGGTCACCAATAGGCAGTACGGCAATATTGGGTTTGTAAATATCAGCGATCAGTTTCATGTCTCCGAAAACGCAGGTATCTCCTGCAAAATAAATACAGGTGTCATCAGAAAGCTGCAGGATAAAACCTACCGCATTATGTGCAAAGCGGGCCTGTGTTTCAGAAATATTGATGTGCGAGGTATGAAAGGCGTTGACCATTGTTACGGTGCAACCCAGTATCGAAACAGAGCCTCCCAGGTTCATGGCTTCAATAGCGCTTAAAGGGCAGTGGTTTTCTATTAAATACCAACGCACCATACTGTTGGCAATGATCTTTGTTTGACCATTTTTAATTACATCCAGTACTTCCAGGTCAAAATGATCATCATGTCCATGTGTGATAAGAAAGAGATCGGTATCATCAAATTTTTTCAATTCCTCAGGCATAAAAGTATTGCCTGTAAGCCATGGATCAACAATGATGATTTTATTTTCGGGGGTAGTTACTTTAAAAGTAGCATGACCCATCAGCTGAATTTTTGTAGAAGGCATTGTATATTTTTAATTATTGATTACTGACAACTGACGACTCACCACTCACAACTCTCGTCTTACATCTCACGTCTCACTTTTTCCCCAACTCAATCACTTCGCAGTTTTTCATTTCTTTTCCATCAATATCAAAGCGGATAAGGGTGCGTACTTTATGCCAGCCCTGTTTACCCGCAGCTCCCGGGTTCATATGCAGGCATTGCAGTTTATCATCGTACATGATCTTTAAAATATGACTATGGCCGCTGATGAATAATTGCGGTTGATGGAGCAGTATTTCTTTTTTGGTTTCGGTATTATATTTTGGCGGATAGCCGCCAATGTGACGCATCATTACTTTTACTCCTTCACACATAAAGACCAGCTGCTCCGGAAAATCCGGTCTTATTGCCGCACTGTCGATATTACCATACACGCCCTTTAAAGGTTTGAATTGCTGCAACGGGGTAATTACATCACTGCCAAAATCACCTGCATGCCATACTTCATCACAATCTTTAAAATGCTCAAAAACGGCATCGTCCAAAAAACCATGCGTATCTGCTATTAATCCAATACGGGTCATAATTAATTGATATAGCCGGTTGCTTTTAATTGTTCTAAAATCATTATGGCACCCGGTGCCTGGTTAGGCTCTGTTCTATATTCTTCCAGCGAAAAATATTTAAGCAGCGTAATTTCTGCAGATGCCGCAGGATCAATTTTTCTTTGCAATAAGAAGCAGTCCTGTTCCATTATAGTGCCGGGTAATTCGCCATAAGCCGGGGCAGTGATATGGGTATAAAACTGTAATTCGGCTTCTTTAATGGTAACATTCATTTCTTCAAAAACCTCACGGCACAATGCATCTACAGGCGATTCATTATCACTTACCTTGCCTCCGGGTAAATAAAAACATTGTTTATTACTGCTGTAAGCCAATAACAACTTATTGTTTTCTATATAGACCAGGCCGGCACAGTGTAAAAATGTTGTTGCGGTTTTACAATTTTGATTCATTAACTTTATGTACGATTTTTAAGCTATGCCATTATTCCGCAATTTCACATATTATATTGATAAAAGAAAGTGGAAATATATTTTCCTGCTTTCTTCACTGGCCCTTGCAGTGAATTGATCTCAGTAAGCACTCAAATCTCACAATTCACGTCTCACGATTCACCACTCACCATCATGGCACACTATTATACTTTAGGAAAAATTCCTCATAAACGTCACACGCAATTCCGTAAGCCCGATGGCGGCTTATACAGCGAACAGTTATTTTCCACCGAAGGGTTCAGCGATGATTATTCCCTGTTATACCATTGTCATCCGCCTACACAAATCATCAAAACAGAACCGCAGGTAGATGTAAGTCCGCAGATAGCTGAAGAAAAAATGCTGCAGCACCGCTGCTTTGAAGGATTTAACCTGCCGCCCGGCGGCGAATTTTTGCAAAGCCGTATTCCGGTGCTCGTTAACAGCGATTGCCATATTGTACTGGCAGCACCACAAAGCGGTAGCGGTGATTATTTTTATAAAAATACTGATGCAGATGAAATGATATTTGTACATGAAGGCAGTGGCACAGTGTTTACACAATATGGTGAATTGCCATTTAGCTATGGCGATTATATTATGCTACCAAGAGGAACGATCTACCAAATCAGTTTTACAGATGATAAAAACCGGTTGTTCATTGTAGAATCGTTTTCGCCTATGCGTTACCCGAAGCGTTACATGAGTAAGTATGGGCAATTGATGGAACATGCGCCTTATTGCGAAAGGGATATCCGTAAGCCGCAGAACCTACAAACTTTTGATGAGAAGGGCGATTTTTTGATCAAGGCAAAAAAGAAAGGGATGCTGTACGGCCTGCACTACGGTACACATCCTTTTGATGTAATAGGATGGGATGGTTGCTGCTATCCTTATATTTTTTCCATCCATGATTTTGAACCCATTACCGGGCGGGTACACCAGCCACCGCCTGTACACCAGACTTTTGAGTCCAACGCTTTTGTAGTGTGCTCTTTTGTACCCCGCTTATATGATTATCATCCCGATGCCATACCGGCTCCCTATAACCACAGTAATATCGACAGTGATGAAGTGTTGTATTATGTGGATGGCGATTTTATGAGCCGCAAAAATGTAACCAGGGGCATGATTACCTTGCATCCTGCGGGTATCCCGCATGGTCCGCACCCGGGAGCGGTGCAAAAAAGTATCGGCGCAAAGGAAACAAAAGAACTGGCGGTAATGATCGATACCTTCCGGCCACTGATGCTTACCAAACAAGCACTGGAAATAGAGAACAATAATTATATAATGAGCTGGGCCGAATAATATTTTTTCATTAAGCTGGTGCTTAGACGATGTTTTTTTTGAAAAAAAGCTTAAATTGGCTAAAACAAAAATTCTTGCTATGATTAAATTTAGTGAAATAAAAGTAGGCGACTATCTTATTGCCGATAACGACGGCGACAAAAAACAAGGCGAAGTAACAGACCTTAACAGCAGTGAAAAACAGGTTTGTGTAAATACCGGCGCCCAGGATTTCTGGTACGAAACCGAACAGCTGAGCCCTATACCATTAGATGATGACCAGCTGATAAAACTGAAATTTCAAAAACAAATCCAGGACGATGGTTCTGTAAAGTATCTCAAAGGTGCTTTTCGCATGTTGCTAAATGCCAAAGACGATTTTTCAAGGTTTGAAATATGGTACCGTGATGAAAGAAGGCATATTGTACAACCGATCTCATTACACCAGTTACAAAATCATTTTTACGATATGACAAAAGTGCATTTGAATGATGAAACTTTTGATTAATGTATAAACTGCTTTTTAAAAAGGCTGCCGTTTACGGCAGCCTTTTTTGTGCTTACCCGGTGAGGTAATAATACTAGGACATTTGGGTTTTTTCATACAGGAAAATACGTGGTTACAGGCGTTTTTTTACAGGGTGTATTTTACGGGTAATGTGGATAACAAAAATGGTTTTTACTCTATATTGGGGGATTGCCGTACGAGGAGCAATAACACGAACCGCAAAACGTTGTGCAATTAGACCAAATCCTGCCTGAATGAAGAAACTCTACTTAACGGTATCTTGTTTTTTATTGTTACTGGTTCCTCAACTTTTCCCCCAGGATAGCTTTGCTCAAAATTGTAACCAGGTAACTGCAACATATACTACTACAGAATCACGTTGTGCTGCCACCGGGATGGTGCAGATCAATGTAACCGGTGGATCCGGCACTTATCAATATAAGGCTTCCGGCCCGGTAGTAACTAATTTTACATCCAGCAGCCTGATCACGGGACTTTCTGCCGGCAGGTACCAGATCATTATTACTGATGTGGTTACTAATTGTGTGTATTCCAACGATAGTATCACTATCGATGGTAATTATTCAGCACCCAATTTTTCCATGATCACTACCGATGTTACCTGTTACAACGGTAATGATGGTACGATAACTGTTTCGGGACTAACGAATGGAAGAGCTCCGTTCTCCTATAAGATCATTGCACCATCTGCATCCAATGTTGGGTGGACAAATACCACGGGCATATTCACCGGGTTGATCAGCGGTAACTACCTGATACAGCTTAGGGATTCCTGCGGGGCCATACAAACGCGAAACGCTATTGTGCAGAATTATAACTGGTGGGTAAATACCTATACTGTTAACAGGATCGATTGCGATAATATTGCAGTGATCATTAACCTTAAAGACAGTAAAGGCAATACTTCACCTCATGCTATATTTAATGGATTTCAATATGGAATATCCATCACCCCGGGTGATACAACCTGGTTTACTACCAATACCTTTAACTTCTTTATCGGGAAAAAACATACCGCTACTTTATTTGTGAAAGACAATTGCGGCAATTTAAAATCGATGTTATGGACGGATACGGCTATCCCAAAAGTTGCTGCAACAGTAGCCATAAGCAACAGGGCATGTTCTACTTTTACGGCTACCATAACCGGGCAGACCAATTTAACCAGTCCCAAATATTGTATTTACGATAGCGCCAAAAATGTTATCGCCTGCAATACCACCGGTATTTTTAATTTGTTGCCCTATGGCAGTTATTGCATTGATGTTCGCGATGATTGTTATGATACTACGATTACCCGCTGTTTTACTGTTACCAGGCCTGTACCCACTGCAGGCGCCAGCGTCAATATTACACCGGGTTGTAAAACCTATACTGCTACCGTTACAGGGCAACTCAACCTCAATCATCCGTATTATTGTATTTACGATGGCGGCGGCACTTTGATGTATTGCGACAGCAGCGGTGTTTTTCCCGATCTTCAGTATGGTAATGATTACTGTATTAAGATCATTAATGAACCCGGCTGCTTTGATACCACTATCTCCAGGTGCTTTAATATAAAAAGACCAATACCTTCTGTAGGATTGAACGTTACGATAACCAACCTGGCCTGTTCTACCTTTACAGCAACCATTGGAGACACGGCTAATTTAAACAGCCCGCAATATTGTTTGTATACCGCGTCACATGTGTTGATCATCTGTAACAGTACGGGCATATTTAATAACCTGTTGTACGGCTCTTATTGTATAGAAGTGATGAATAATCCCAGTTGTTATGATACCACTATTATCCGTTGCTTTACGGTAGTTAGACCAAAACCTACAGCCAATGCTACTGTATCCATCACTAACAGAACCTGTACCAGCTTTACGGCTTCCATAACCGGGCAAAGCAATATCAATAATGCCCAGTTTTGTATTTACGATAGTGTAAACGTACTGGTAAGTTGTAATGGCACCGGTGTGTTTAATAATCTCAGTTATGGCAAATACTGTATAGTAATCCGCAACGACAGTACCTGTTATGATACCACTTTTAAAAGATGTTTAACCGCTGTTCCTATAAAGGCGGCAATAAGTTTAACCGCAAAAAAATCCTGTATCACTATCGGCAATACCGATTTAAAAGTGACTATTAGTGCTGGTACACCTGCGTATTCATTGAAGTTGTTTTCGCCAACGGGCGTATTACTGCAAAGCGCTACTACCAGCAGCAGCAGTTATACTTTTTCCAATATACCCGGACTGGCACCCACTTTACAATATAAGATAGAGGTAACCGATCTATGCGGCAGCAAAGATTCTACCTTCATTACACCGATAGTAAGTGTTATTAACAACGTTATTACCCGGTCATCCAAATGCCCGTCGGGTATCTGGCCCAATGGTTCTGCGGATGTGCTGGTAGATCTTACGGATAATAATATCGGCGGCAATATAGTACCTAAAATCATTAAGAAGAACGGTATTCCTGTTATCATTACAGCCTCTTCGGTAGCCGGGTATAAATATACTTTTCTCGATCTTGGCCCCGCTACTTATATATTTGATACTTATGTGGAAGATTGTAATAAGCATATCTATGATACGGTAGATGTTCATGTGTATATTTTCCCGATTTTGTCAGGGTCCAACGCATATCAATGCGATAACAATGGTTTTAGTGTAGGCGTAAGTGTTGCAGGTGGTGTAGGGCCGTATACCTACGAGATCATCGGTAGCGTACCTGCTTCGCCGAGTATTGTAACGGCGCCGCAAAGCAGCCCGGTGTTTTCTATTAACAATGGCACCAACTATTATTTGATAAGATTAAGGGTGATCGATGGCTGCGGCAATGCCAGCCTGTATGATGTAAGTGTATTACCCCTGGCTAATTTTTTAGTATCTGCCGATTCCCTGGAATGTATGAACCATAGTTTAACCTTAAGGGTAGATTCTATGGCCAATGCACAATACACCTGGTACAAAAGAATTATTCCCAATGATAGTGTGATAGTAGGCACCGGGCCAAGCCTTTATTTTGCAAGCCTTGCCATATCGGATACCGGCAGGTATTTCTGTAAAATAGAAGTGAATAATGGTTGCCTGGTTAAGTTTGCCAATTACCGGCTGACTGGTTTTTGTGGCATCCTTGCACCTGATGATATTGTCCTGGCTGGCAGCAGCGAAACAGGAGGGAATAGATTACACTGGAATACCACAGCGGCCCATATCAAAGAATATATCTTGCAAAAAAGTACAGACGGGGTAAATTATATTGGCCTTACCCGTACGGTATCACCGGTATTTAATTACCTGGATAAAGATGCGCTTGCGGGCAATAATTATTACCGGTTAAAGCTGGTCACTATAAACGGCCAGGTAAAATACAGTAATGTTGTTTTATTGAAGCAATCAAAATTCAACATCAATGTGTATCCAAATCCTATAGCCACTGTTTTATACATTGCTGTAAAAAGCAACGCGGCAAAAAACTATTTTGTGGAGATCAGTAATACGCTGGGACAAAAATTATTTTCGAAAGGGTATACTAATATCTACAACCAGGTGATTGAATATCCGAGAACAGCGGCGATGGGTAAGGGGGTATATATATTAACGATAACAGATCTGCAAACAAAGGAAAAGCAGACCTATAAGCTGGTGTATAAATAAAATAGTAGGCGATATAGCCACGTTTTATTGAATCAGTATCGTTTTTTGATCCACATTTACGCTGAGCAAGGGCGCACTGATCTTATTCTTATTTTCGATAAGGCCGGCTTTGCGGGCATAATAAGAATGTATATCGGTAGTAATGGATCCGGCTGGTAAACCGGTCACCGAAACGGTGGTAGTGATATGCAATACATCCGTATAATTTACTCCATTCACGGTACGGGCTACTCCTTTTTCAGTGATGGTATTGATCAAAGTTACCGGTACACCACTTGGAAAACCCGTAACAGGCAGGTTAATATCCGTATTCCAGCTTGTATTTACTGCCGCATTATCCTTCAGGTAAATACTCGCTACAGATTGATTATTAAAAGCAACCCCCAGGTTCCTGTAGGTCCAGTAATCATTGCCGGTTATATTATAATATTCATTGGGGGTACCATTGCTGTTGGTAAAAACATGGTAGCTTTTACCCGCAATCGTTGAATCCCTGTTGGTAGAGGTAAGGATATTTAAAGTAACCCCTGCCGTTAAATTATTGGTGGTTTGGTATTTGGAGGCTGATCCTGCGGTAAAATCCATGTATTTTTCAGCCGGAGGGGTGGTGGAGGGGTCTGAACTGCTTTTTTTGCATGAAATAAGGGCGATTAAAAGCACAAAAATGGCTAAATTGGCGTTCTTCATGTGGAAAAATAGTTGATTTGTTGGTAAATATCGTTGTTTTTTGCTAAATATTAAATAATACTTCCTATCTTTGCGCTCCGAAATTTATGGCTAAACAGGCACTTATTAAACAAGATGGAACAATAGTAGAAGCGTTAAGTAATGCTATGTTCAAAGTAAAGTTAGAAAATGGCCACGAAATTTTAGCAACAATTTCGGGTAAGATGCGTATGCACTATATCCGTATTTTACCAGGTGATAAAGTAGGGGTTGAAATGAGCCCGTATGATTTAACAAGAGGAAGAATAATATTCCGATATAAATAAAAAAACGTGAGCCGTGAGGCGTCAATCGTGAGTTAAGAGCAATTGCTCCATTCACCATTCACTATTCACCACTCACGACAAAAAACAACATCATGAAAGTAAGAGCATCTATTAAAAAACGCAGCGCAGATTGCAAGATTGTGAGAAGAAAAGGCAGGCTGTATGTGATCAACAAAAAGAATCCTCGTTTTAAGCAAAAACAAGGATAGTACAATTGTAGATTTACGATTGTAGATTTCAGATTTTAAGCATTCTGCTTAAGTCAATAAAATCTAAAATCGGCAATCTAAAATCTGAAATTCGAATAAATCTCAAATCAAAAATAGAATTATGGCTCGTATTGCCGGTATTGATCTACCAAAAAATAAAAGAGGCGAAATAGGACTTACCTATATATATGGTATTGGCCGTTCAACAGCCCAGTACATTTTAACTAAAGCAGGTATCGACCTTAGCAAAAAAGTTAATCAATGGAATGATGATGAGCAGACTGCCATCCGTAACATTATCAGTAACGAATTTAAAACTGAAGGTGCTTTACGTAGTGAAACACAGATGAACATCAAACGTTTACTGGATATCGCCTGTTACCGTGGTTTACGTCACCGTAAAGGATTGCCTTTACGTGGTCAGCGTACACGTACCAACAGCCGTACAAGAAAAGGTAAACGTAAGACAGTTGCCGGTAAAAAGAAGGTAGCTAAGAAATAATCGGATAATTAAATGATGTGCTGATGAATTAATCGGCGCATTATTCTTTTATATAGACTTGATTTTTTTGAACCAACGCCGGATCGCTTTAAGTCAGCAGGAGGGTTGCTTCAATCTTCCCGATGTATCAGGAGGAATATTTTTAAAAAGATTACCTAATTATTTAAGTTATGGCAAAAGCACAGGGCGGTAAAGCTCAAGGTGGCGCAAAAGCAGCTGCAAAGAAAAGAGTAGTAAAAGTGGACAGCCACGGAGACGCTCATATCGTAGCAAGTTTCAACAACATCATTATCAGTTTAACCAACAAACAGGGCCAGGTTATTTCATGGTCAAGTGCCGGTAAAATGGGTTTCAGGGGCAGTAAGAAAAATACGCCTTATGCAGCACAGATGGCTGGTGCAGATGCAGCAAAAACTGCTGTTGACGCTGGTTTAAAAAGAGTGGATGTTTATGTAAAAGGACCAGGTAGTGGCCGTGAAGGTGCAATCCGTTCTTTATCTCAAAATGGTATTGAAGTAGCGATGATCAAAGACGTTACGCCTTTACCTCACAACGGATGTCGTCCTCCTAAGAAGAGAAGAGTATAATATAATTGATAATTGGATAACGGATAATTGTATAATTATTCATTATCCTTTCTATCATTATTCATTAATAAGGGTGCCTGATTCATTTTTACCGTTTTTACTGATCAGCGCACCATCAAAAAAAAGCGGAATTCAAATTTAATATGGCACGTTACACAGGCCCCAAAACAAAAATCTCCAGGATTTTTGGCGAACCCATTACCGGTAATGGTAAATGGTTAACAAAGAACAGCAACCCTCCGGGGATGCACGGCGCAACCCGCAAGCGCAAAACTTTAGGCGAATACGCTTTACAGTTAAGGGAAAAACAAAAAGCAAAATATACTTATGGGTTGCTGGAAAAACAATTCCGCAAAACATTTGACGAAGCGGCACGCCGTAAAGGTGTTACTGGTGAAAACCTGATCAAATTATTGGAAGCCCGTTTGGATAACACTGTTTTCCGCATGGGTATCGCTCCAAGCCGCCAGGCTGCACGCCAGTTGGTTTCTCACAAACATGTAACCGTTAATGGTGAAGTGTTGAATGTACCTTCTTACAGCTGCAAACCAGGTGATGTTATTGGTTTAAAAAATAAGAGTGCTGCTAATACTTCTATCTCTGGTAATGTACGTGGCAAGAACGCTAAGTTCAGCTGGTTAGACTGGAGTGAAGCAGAAGTGAAAGGTACTTTTATCGCTTATCCTGAAAGAGAAAGTGTTCCTGAAAATATCAAAGAACAACTGATCGTGGAATTGTATTCTAAGTAATCTTTTCAACAGGTAGGAATCAATAATTAATAAATAATAATTAATAATTTAAATATGGGAATTTTAAATTTCGTTAAGCCTGATAAAATAGTTCTTCAAAAAGCAACTGAATTTGAAGCTAACTTCGAATTCCGCCCGCTTGAACCTGGTTACGGTGTAACTATCGGTAATGCATTACGCAGGGTCTTATTAAACTCTCTGGAAGGTTATGCGATCATCGGGATCAATATTTCCGGTGCTGATCATGAATTTGCTACTATCAAAGGTGTAACTGAAGACGTAACTGAAGTTATCCTTAACTTAAAACAGGTTCGTATTAAAAGAAAGGTTGACCAGGATGTTAATATTGAAAAAGTTACCCTTTCTATAAAAAATAAATCAGAATTTACTGCTGCAATGATCGGTGAAGCTTCTCCATCTTTTGAAGTAATGAATCCTGAATTGCTGATCTGTACTATGGACAGCAGCGCTAAATTGGATATCGAAATCACTATTGGTAAAGGACGTGGTTATGTTCCTGCAGAAGAGAATAAAGAAAAGAGTTCACACTTTGGATATATTCCTGTAGATGCTATTTACACTCCGATAAAGAATGTAAAATACACTATCGAAAATACCCGTGTTGAACAACGTACCGATTTTGAAAAACTGATCATGGAAGTGATTACCGATGGTACCATTCATCCTGAAGAAGCAGTAAAACAAGCGAGCCGTATCTTAATTCAGCATTTGATGATCATCACTGATGAAAACATCACTTTTGATACCAAAGAAGATAAAAAAGAAGATTTGGTTGACGAACAAACTTTGCAATTGCGCAAAATGTTGAAAACACCATTGGAAGATTTAGACCTTTCTGTACGTGCCTTCAACTGTTTAAAAGCAGCCAAGATCAATTCTTTAAGCGAACTGGTACAATACGAACAGGAAGACCTGATGAAATTCAGGAACTTCGGTCAGAAATCTTTAAGTGAAATTGAGCAGGTATTACACGAAAGAGGCTTAAGCTTCGGAATGGACCTGAGCAAATTGAAATTAGACGACGAATAATTTATTCTACAGCTATTGGCTACCAGCCAATAGCTTTTTTTATAATCAGTACCTCACAAATCCTGACACGGTGTGAGGGAATCTTAAAACAAAAATGTCATGCGTCACGGAAACAAAAACAACAACCTCAGCAGAACAGCTTCTCACAGAAAAGCCTTGTTGATGAACTTAGGTTGCCAGCTGATCACTTTTAAAAGGATCACTACTACATTGGCTAAAGCAAAGGCTTTACGTACTTACATTGAGCCATTGATCACAAAAACAAAGAACACATCAAGCAAAGAAGCGATCATGCACAATCATCGTATTGTGTTCAGCTACTTAAATGATAAAGCTGCAGTAAAAGAATTATTTACTGTTGTTGCGCCAAAAATTGCAGCCCGCCCGGGTGGTTACACACGTATCATCAAATTGGGTGCAAGGGTTGGTGATAATGCAGAAATAGCAATGATTGAATTGGTTGACTTTAACGAAATCTACGGTAAAGGAACTACAATTGCTGCTGAACCAGCTAAAAAAACACGTAGGGCTGGTGGCGCTAAAAAGAAAGTAGCCGCAGAAACTACTGAAGCAACAGAAACTGCCGCTCCGGAAGCAGATGCAACCGAAGAAAAAGCATAGTTTGAAACTAACTGTTTATAAAGCCCTGGTATTTTTATCGGGGCTTTTTTTTGAATTGCCTTGTCTTTAAAGGCAGGGCAATTCAAAAAAATGTGAAAAATTTATTTGTTCATTCTGCAATTGAATTAGTTTCTTTGCAAAACTTTTCGACAGATGTCTAACCACTCCATTAAACCCGCAGTTTTAATTTTAGAAGACGGGAATGTTTTTTACGGAACCGCTTTTGGTAGAACAGGTACCGCAACAGGCGAAGTATGCTTTAATACCGGTATGACCGGTTACCAGGAAGTTTTTACCGATCCCAGTTATTATGGACAGGTACTCATTATGAATAGTGTGCATATTGGTAACTATGGAGTAAAAGCTGCCGATGTGGAAAGCGACAGTGTAAAAGTGAAAGCCGTTATCGGCCGCAACCTGGAAGAGAAATACAGCCGTTTTATGGCCGATGTTTCCTTACAGGATTATTTTGAAGCTCAACAGATCGTAGCCATTGATGGCATTGATACCAGGGCATTGGTATCGCATATCCGTACACAGGGCGCTATGAATTGCATCATATCATCAGATAATCTAGATATTGACGCATTAAAAAAACAACTGGCCCAGGTACCTTCGATGGATGGACTTGAACTGGCTTCTGCGGTAAGTACAAAAGAAGAATATTTTTTAGGAGATGCCTCCAGTACTTTAAGAATAGCAGTGATGGATTATGGGGTAAAGAAAAATATCCTCAATTGCCTGGTAGAACGTGGCGCCTATGTAAAGGTTTTTCCTGCAAAAACTCCTTTTAAAGAAGTGGAAAAATTTAATCCTGCAGGGTATTTCATTAGTAACGGTCCCGGTGACCCTGCGCCAATGGATTATGCCATTGCTACTATAAAAGAAATTTTAACTACTCAAAAACCTTTCTTTGGTATTTGTCTTGGTCACCAGTTACTGGCATTGGCCAATGATATCCCCACTTTTAAAATGCATCACGGCCATCGTGGGTTAAATCATCCTGTAAAGAATGTTATTACGGGTAAGAGTGAGATCACTACACAAAATCATGGCTTTGGTGTAGACCCCGAAGCTGTAAGAGCCAACGATAACATTGAGATCACACATGTTAATTTAAACGACAACAGTATAGAAGGGATACGCTTAAAAAACAAACCTGCTTTTTCGGTACAATATCACCCGGAAGCTACACCCGGCCCGCATGACAGCAGGTATCTATTTGATGATTTTATTGCCCAGATCAATAAAAATTAATGTTTCCCGCTAGTTAAAGACCTTCATTTTTTAACCTGTTTTGATAATTGGACCCGTTTTTGTTTTTCTATAGATGCATCCGCATTTGCGGAACGTATTTTAAAATATAAAAAAACAAAAATGAAAAAGATATTATCAGCAGCCATTATTATAATGATGGTTGCCAGTTCGTGCAGCAGTACACAATTATTATCTTCATGGAAATCTCCTGAAGCTACTCCTCAAAAATTCAGTAAGGTGTTGGTTATTGGTATAACCGGTGGCAGGGAAGCTGAACTGCGGGCACCAATAGAAGATGCTATAGCAAAAAAGTTAAGCGATGAAGGAATAGCCGCTCAAACTTCTACTGCGCAATACGGGCCCAAATCTTTCAGAACAATGAGTGAGGAACAGGCGGTTAAGATGGTAAATGATAACGGCTTTGACGGGGTAATGGTAGTAGCCTTGCTGGATAAGAACCAGGAAAGAAATTATACACCCGGTTATACCACCAGTACACCTTATGCAGTGATCAGGAACAGGTGGTATGGCGGTTATTCGGTATTATACGACCGTACCTATAATCCCGGTTATTACAGCACTACCACAGAATATATCCTGGAAGCTTCTTTTTATAAAACAAAAGGGGATAAGCTGGTGTATTCGGCGCAAACAAAATCATTTGATCCTAATTCCTCGGCTTCACTGGCCAGTGAATTTAGTAAAACAGTGGTAAAAGATATGGTAGATAAAGGAGTAATCAGCAAATAAACGTGAATGATTATAAACGACCTTCTGCAGGCCGTTTACTTTTATAAGCTGTTTTACTTATTTTCGTTGCATGAAAATAGCAATAATCAATGGTCCCAATCTTAACCTGCTGGGAAAACGCGAAGTGGATGTGTACGGGAGAAATTCTTTTGATGATTTTTTTTCAGGTCTGAAGGAGAAATATACTACTGTTGAGTTCATTTATTTTCAAAGCAATATTGAAGGAGAGTTGATTGATGAGATACAGAAAGTAGGTTTTAATGTTGACGGTATCATCCTTAACCCGGGCGGGTACACGCATACTTCAGTGGCCATTGGCGATGCTATTGCAGCCGTTACCAGCCCGGTTGTAGAAGTACATATCTCTAATATTTTTGGGCGGGAAGATTTTCGCAAACTCTCTCATGTATCTGCAAAAGCCAAAGGTGTGATCAGCGGATTGGGACTGAAAGGGTATGAGCTCGCCCTTTCTTATTTTATTAGTTGAGCAAGCGTCAATTTAATCTTACATGATCACGCGTAGCAATAACGCGTAGCCGATATCTTTTTTAGGATTATCTGCGATCTTTACAATATGCAGGCCGGCAGCTGTCCACACCGTAAATAATTCCCCTTTTTTATGTTTGATCATTGCTTCATCCAACTGGGGCAGCATTACGCCACGAACAAACCAACCCAGATCACCGCCTTTCCTGGCAGAGGGATAATCCGCACTGTAAGTACTGGCCATTGATGCAAATGAAGAACGGCCGGATTGTATTTTTTCTATAATTTCATCGGCAAGCGTTGTCGCAAAACTTTGGCTGTAGGTGGAAGTGTCCAGTACGATATGATTAACATGATAAAAAGTATTGGGTGCTTTATACAGGATCTTTACCAGGATATTTTCTCCTTTGAAAGGTCCGTAGGTCTTGCCCACTTTGCCTTTATATGCCAGGCTATCTGCCTTACCCATAAAAGAACCGGTAGTGACTACCGCCACCGTATCAATAAAAAATTTTTTCTTCAATACAAATTTTACAAAACCAATGGGGTTACTGGTAGTATCCAGTATTTTTTTTATTTGAGCAATGGTTTGGCTTTGGGCGGAAAATAAAAAAGCAATAAATAACAGGCTCAGGAATATTTTTTTCACTTGTATAATTTGAAGTAAAGATAGGGGAATAAGGAAAATAGTGTTTCAACTGAATATTTGGCAGACAAGTAACAATTTCACTTTTTATTACCTAGTAAAGTAGCCAGTAACGATATTAATTTGTCATCACTGTCTTCCCAATTAGTATATAGGATCTTCCCATTTTTATCTATTAAATAAAGCTGAGGAATAAATTTATTCCCATATACATTTCTCAAATTAATGTCACCGAAGATATGTGTCCAATTCATTTTATGCGCTGCTATAGCTTTGATAAATGCGGTTGAATCCGAATCGTAAGATGCTCCAATAATTTCTAATTGATCTTTGGAATAAGTGTTTCTTATTTGGTTAATAAGCGGAACCTTCTCTAAGCAAGGACTGCACCAGGAAGCCCAAAAATCTAATAGTACATATTTGTTTCTGTATTTTTTCAGGCTAATGGGTTGACCCAAAATGTCTATTGACTCAAAGTCAGGAGCTCTGTTTTTCTTTTGAGTAAGTACTCTGCCATTCAGTTTTTTCAATACTTCTTCACCCTCAATACTTTTTTTAAACTTTTCCGGAAAAATTTTATTAAACGTCGCTAATAATGTTCTGGGCTTTGTATCAATATGTACATCAACAATCTGTGTTCTGAATATCCAAAAAGAATAGTAATCCTGGCTGTATTTTTTTACATACTCAAACTGCTTTTCGTAAAACAAGCGCCCTTTAATATTGGCAATATTTTGCATTGAATCGCTGGCATTTATTTCAGCCTCATAGTTTTTATTGAAGTTTACATAATCATTAAGTTCGGTCGATGCATAATCGTATAATCTTTTTGCTTCTGGAGTGTTCTTTATTTCAAGTACATTAGATAAAACAGGTTTTTCAAAAGGGTTTTCTGATGAATCAACTGGGCAGGTTACAAATAAAATTGATGCAGGTTTCGTTTGCACAAAAAAATCATTGTAGTGTAATGAAGTTTTATTTATTGGGTAGGTTAACATTACTGTTGCATATTCCGAATAAAATGTACCTGAAAAATTGATTTTATTTTGATAGATTGAATTGGTAACAGAAACAATTTTTTTCCATTATCATAACTGATTTGTATCTTTTTACTGTCAGTGCAAGGAGGTAACTGGATACTTATGTTGAATTTCTTTTGAGCATGGGTAAAGTGAACTGAAATTACCAGAAATAATAATAGCATTCCAGGGTTTAAACGCACAATTTAAATTTGAAGGGTTAAATAATTATAAAACATAGCGTTTTATAATTTCATTTTTCTTATAACCGACTTTACCTGTTTCTTTATTTCGTCCAGTTCTCCCAGCTGCTGCTGTATAAAACTGTTGTCTTCCAGTCTTCCAATCACACTGTTCATTTCTTCATTGGTATCGTATACCATTTTTTTAAACGGACTTTTATAATCTTTTGCCCTGGATTCATAGATGGCTTTACTCATCCATTCTTTTGTGGCTACAGCTTCCTGCAATAATTGTTTTAATAATGCGGGAGTAAATTGCCTTGAGGTGATATGCAGTATTTCCAACAGTGCCGTATACCCGTGATGTAATTTATCTGCAGCATACGCATTGCCCTGTTGCCTGTAAAAATCATGTACTTCATCCCAGCTTTTTACTTTGCCAGACCTGATATTGCGCTTTACGGTTTCTACTGCAGTCTTTTGTATCAGTTGTCCGCCGATATTCAACCATTCGCTACGTTGCAGTTTAGCCGACAATGTTTTTTTGAATTCTTCAAAACCGGTAAACTTATTGTTTTGCAGGTGCGTTAGTAATTCCATTGTACCATAAAACTGCACCAGTTCTTTAAACAGGGCAATAGCCTGGGGCACTTTTGATATTACTGCTTTACGATCAGTATTTTCCCAGCCTGTAATACTTGCATTGCCGGAAGTGTCTGGTTGTAATTGCTGCAACAAGTTTAATGCACTGAATATTTCATTGATGGTATCCGGTGCCAGGTAATCATATTCTATATGTTGTATTTTTTCTGTACGCCTGTCCCTGTCAAGGTATTTTTGAGAGTTGCGTGCCAGTGCATACATATTGTACATAAACCAATAGCCCGGCATGATGCGCAACACATCGTTGGATACATCATTGCTGATAAGGCTAAACGGTACAGGTATATTTAACTCGGCAGGAAAATCAGCCTTTGCCAGTATACTGAACGACGCAAATTTTGAATTGTGTTTTAAACTTACACAGAGGCCTGGCCAAAAGCCCCGTCCCGCAATGATCTCCCCATCTGCTGCACGGCTGTTATGATTGCTGCCGATGGTAGCACCTGCGGCCATATTGCTTTGCCCCATTACCACTGCTGCACATAAAAAAGAATTATTATGATGTTGCTCATGTGCAGGAAAGATTAATGAATTCAATACTTCGCAACAGGAGATGGTGGAGTTATTACCTAAAAAAGAATTGATTAGACGGGCACCATATTTTAATTGGGAGTGAGAAGACATTACAAAACGTACGGCCTTGGCGCCGTAAAAAATCCGGCAACCATACCCCACAATGCCATTCACAATTTCGCAGCCTTCACCAATTTGTGAAGTGCGGTTTTCATCACTGTTTACAGTAAGGTTCTTTAATTTATTGGCGCCTTTAAAATAGGCGTCACTGCCCACCAGTACATCTTTAATGATCTTACAGTTTTTAATTACCGTTCTGTCACCGATCTTACCATAATAACCATGCTGCTTATCAAAAATATTTTCTGTAAATTCTTTAAACTTATTTAGTAAGGCCTCATCATCCCTGTACTTACTCCACAAATACGCATCACCAGCAAGCATGCCATCAAAAGGCAATACATTTCTGCCGCCATTTTCATTGCATAATTCCAGCCATACCCGTAGTTTTTCATTTTCGCCTTCTTTTAAAATACCATTACCAAATTTTGCTTTATCTGTAGTAGCCAGTTCATTTACATTAGCGATCATTACTTCGTTGCCGATAATATAATGACTTAAATAATTGACATTATCCACGCAAACATTATCACCAAAATCACAACTGATGATCGTACTGTTGTATAAGCCTACCGCCATTCTTAAATTATGAAATTCCAGGTACAGCGATTCCAGCTTGCCCACCCTGATCAATCCAAAAAACTTGCAATTCTTTACCAGTTCGGCATTAAATGAAGAAGAGACCAGTATATTATTCCAGTCGTCGGAAGTATTGCGGTTGCGTACCAGTATTTCTATTTCCTGTGCCGTTAATTTGCGGTAAGTAATATTGTTATTACTTTGACTATTGCGCAGGTAATATTCATCTTTGCCTTTAGGGATATATTTTTCTTCTACAAAATTGTAGCCCAGTTTACTCACGGGATGTTTTTTAATGATATTCATACCCCTGTCCCCTAAAGGGGGAACTTAGATTTAAAGTTTATAATTTATTCAGGCAGTTTTCTACTGGTAAATTTAATTTTGATTCAATTCCAACCTACGCTACAATCTATTGCGTAATCAGTTCCCCCTTCAGGGGGCGAGGGGTTGAATTATTCCACTGTAACACTCTTCGCCAGATTTCTCGGCTTATCTACATCCACACCCTTGGCGATACCCACATAGTAACTCAGTAGTTGCAAAGGTATCGTACTTAATATAGGTGCAATCAGTTCATCGGCAGGGGGAACATAAAATACATCATCAGCCAATCCCGGAATGATTTCATCACCTTCGGTGATCACTGCAATGATCTTTCCTTTACGGGCCTTTATTTCCTGCATATTACTTACGATCTTTTCGTGATAGCTATCTTTTGTAGCAACAAATACCACGGGCAGGTTTTCATCTACCAGTGCAATAGGGCCATGTTTCATTTCCGCGGCCGGGTAACCTTCGGCATGTATATAAGAGATCTCTTTCAGTTTTAATGCGCCTTCAAGGGCAATAGGGAAATTGTAACCACGACCCAGGAATAAGGCATCGCCGGCAGATTTATATTTTTCAGCTATCGCTTTTATAAGGTCGGCACTTTTTAACAAGGCATCCACTTTTTCGGGTACGGCGTCCAGTTCAGTCAGTAAATTATGGTAACGTTCGTTGCTGATCGTACCTTTTTCTTTTCCTATTTTTAAAGCCATCATCATAATAACTGCCAGCTGGCCTGTAAATGCCTTGGTAGAAGCTACCCCGATCTCCGGGCCGGCATGCGTGTAAGCACCGCCGTCACTGATCCTGGCAATAGAGGATCCCACCACATTCACTATACCAAAAATAATGGCGCCATTTTCCTTCGCTCTTTCAATAGCTACCAAAGTATCCGCTGTTTCTCCACTCTGGCTGATGGCGATAATGATATCACCTTTATTAACGATGGGGTTGCGGTAACGGAATTCGCTGGCGTATTCCACTTCTACCGGGATACGGCATAATTCCTCGATAACATATTCTGCCAGTAAGCCGGCATGCCAGCTGGTACCGCAGGCAATAATGATGATGCGGCTGGCATTTTTAAAATGTTCAATATTATTCATTACGCCACTCATGGTAATGGTGCCTGCAGCAGCGTCTAACCTTCCCCTTAAGCAGTCATGAATAGTGGAAGGCTGTTCAAAGATTTCCTTCAGCATAAAATGGTCATAACCGCCTTTTTCAATGGCCGCCAGTTCCATATCCAGCTTGGTAATAAAAGGCGTGATCTTTTCATTACCCAGATTTTTTAAGATCAGTTCATCTGGCTTTACGATGGCCAGTTCATAGTCGTTTACATACACTACTTCTTTAGTGTATTCCAGCATAGGACTGGCATCACTGCCTAAAAAATGTTCTCCCTTGCCTACGCCAATCACCAGCGGGCTTCCTTTTCTTGCAGCAATAATGGTTTGTGGATCATCTTCATCAATCAGCAGGATGCAATACGCCCCCGTGATCCTTTTTAAAGCTACCCTTACCGCTTCTTCAAGATTACAGTTGTTATTCTTTTTAATATCCTCAATAAAATTCAATAATACTTCAGTATCGGTATCGCTGGTAAAGGAGTAGCCTTTGTTGGTGAGTTCTTTTTTTATCTGCGCATAGTTTTCAATGATGCCATTATGGATCATGGCCAGTTTTCCACTGGCGCTGGTATGAGGATGCGCATTCCTGTCGCTGGGCTCGCCATGGGTGGCCCATCTCGTATGCCCGATCCCGATATTGGAATGCAGGTCTTTACCAATGATACTTTCTTCCAGGTCAGCTACACGGCCTTTCTTTTTATATACTTTAAGACCGCCATTTAACAGCGCCACCCCGGTACTATCGTAACCGCGGTATTCCAAACGTTTTAAACCAGTAATTACTATCGGGTAAGCTTCACGTGGCCCGGTATATCCTACAATTCCACACATAAGTTATTTTTTTACCTCCATCCGCCAGCCGGCGGTTATAGAGAAGATTAAGGTGATTTTTTACCCTACCTGAAGACAACGATTTGAATTGCAGCGTATGGTGGTTAAAATTTGTTGCAAAATAACAAATTTGTACCATTAACGATACTTAGTAATTGGCTATTGCAGGTATTATCATTTATTGCCTTAATTTGAGGAATAAATACTTTGATTGTATGAAAAATATCATTGTTTTAGCACTGCTGGTTTTTGTACAGCAACTGTTGGTTGCGCAAATGCCGGCCGGGTTTTCCAATACCACTACCATTTACCTGGTAAGGCATGCAGAAAAAGAAACCGGCAGAGATCCTGTTTTAACTACGACCGGCATGCAGCGGGCACAGGACCTTTATAATGTATTGAAGAAAAAAGGGATTTCCCGTATTTATGCTACGCCATACAAACGTACGCAAATGACAGGGGATAGCCTTAGCCAAAAACTGCATATTGATACGGCCATATATGCGGCAGATACTACAGGGGCAGACCTGCTAAAAAAGATCATCAGTAATAATGATGCAGGAAAAACCATATTGGTGATAGGCCATAGTAATACGGTTCCGGCGTTGATCAGGCATTTGGGTGTTAGCGATTTTGACATAAAGGAATTACCGGAAACAACTTTCGATAGCTTATTTCTCGTTACCTATAAAAAAGGAAAGCCAGCGGTAAAAAGAATGCAGTATGGTGCGGTTTCGGCTGCTTCGGCACCCATGCAAGCCTTACAATAAAATGCCCTGTAAGAAAATATACGCTACAGAAAAATAGATCACCAGGCCGGTAACATCCACCAATGTAGCTACAAAGGGCGCGGAAGATACGGCGGGATCTCCTCCTAATCTTTTTATGACAATAGGTAACATTGAGCCGCTTAGTGTACCCCAAAGTACCACTCCTAATAGTGAAAAGCCAACGGTAAGGCCAACCCTCATTTCATGCACTCCATAGATTCCCGGAATGATTTTGGACCAAACCAGTACTCTTATAAAACCAATTATGCCCAGCACTGTACCCAGCATCAGGCCTTGTATGATTTCTCTGCGTATTACTTTCCACCAGTTGGCAATCGTGATCTCACCAACGGCCATGGCCTGTATAATTAATGTAGAGGCCTGCGACCCGGTATTACCACCCGAAGAAATGATAAGTGGGATGAATAAGGCCAGTACCACAAATTTCTGTATCTCGTCTTCAAAATACCCCATGGCTGTTGCAGTAAGCATTTCGCCTAAAAACAATACCACCAGCCAGCCGATCCTTTTACGGAATAATTTAAATAAAGGCATTTCAAGATAAGGTTCATCCAATGCCTGTGTACCACCTATCTTCTGCATATCCTCGCTGTATTCTTCTTCGGCCACCCATAATACATCATCAATGGTTACAATACCCAATAATTTATTGCTCTTGCTTATCACAGGCAAGGCTACCCTGTTATTCATTTTAAATACTTCGCTGGCCACTTCCTGGTCATCATCGGCATGTAAAGAAATGAAACGGCCATCCATCAGTTCGCTTACTTTTTTTTCGGGCGTAGCCAGTATAAAATCCTTTATCCTGATATCATCCAGCAACTCGCCCTTGTCGTTCAGTACATAGATCACATCAATGGTTTCGCTGTTTTTTGCAAAGCGGCGAATAGTATTGAATACATCTTCCACGGTATCGTGTTCGTAGATGTAAACATAATCCGGCGTCATCAACCTGCCCACACTGTTTTCGGGGTAGCCTAATAGTGATAAGGTGATCTTCCGTTCATCCGGGTTTAAGGTTTTTACCAGTTCCCTTACGGCGTTGCTGGGTAATTCACTTAAAAAAGAAGTACGGTCATCGGGAGGTAATTCATTTAATAATTCGGCCGACTTAAATGCCGGCAGGTCGTGTATGATCCTTTTTTGTGTAGGTAATTCCAGTATTTTAAATACACTTACAGCACGGTGTATGGATAAATGGGCAATGATCTGGTTTTCATATTCCTCGTTATTATAAATCAGGTCGGCCACATCACTGATATTCTGGTGATTGAGGAAGTCCTGTATCTCCAGTTTATTTTCAGATAAAATTACTTCTTCAAATTTTTGTTGCAATGATATTTCTTCCAGCTCTAATGCCATCGGTACTTTGTTGTTAAATTCGCAGAAAATAAGTACCGCAATTTAATTGATTTAATTTTAAACAAATGTTATGCTTAAGGCTTATTTACATGTAGGAGTAACGGAAAAAGCGGGCAGGGGTGTTTTTACCAGCGAAAAAATTCCTGCCGATACAGTGATAGAAATATCACCTGTAATCGTAATGAGCAGTACCGATCGTACTCACCTGGATAAAACCAGGCTGCACGATTATATTTTTGAATGGGGAAAGAACAAGGATAAATGCTGTATGGCATTAGGCCTGGTGCCGATGTATAACCACAGTTATAAAAGCAATTGTGAGTATATTATGGATTATGAAGAAGAGATGATCTATATTCAGACCGTGCAGGAAATTGAAGAAGGAACAGAACTTACCATTAATTACAATGGTGACTGGAATGATGAAACCAGGATATGGTTTAATGCGGTATAGATATAACAGTATATTGGTGAACTTTAACCTATGCAATGCTTTGTTCCTAACCTGCAATTATTTAAATTTGATAAAAACCACTGTATGAAAATATCGCACACAAAAATTATCTTGTTTTTCATAAGCCTGTTATCGATCACGGGTATTGCTGAAGGCCAATTCTTTGATAAAAGCCGCGGTAAAAATGTGATGCGGCTTATCCAGTCGCCGGTAATTGTGCATGCCACCCAGTCTGCAGCTTTTAATGCCAGGCTGAAAAAAGCTTTTACCGATTACTGGAAGATCAGCCCGTTTGAATTTTACGATGAAGGCAAGACCTATGAAACAGAAAAAAAAGAAAGTTACGCCGTATTTATGCCGGGCATTATTGGATTAAATGTAAGAGGTCATGAAACGAGTATGAACAATCCTTTTTTTGTATTTGGAGAGGCAAGAACAAATGGGAAATTGGCAGATGATGCATTTATTGCTGTATTCCCAATAAATGGTTTTCATTATGAATTTGATCCAAAAGCAACAAATTATTTTGACAGGTCAGCATTAAGAATTCCATATATGGTATATAACCTTAATGATATGCTCACTTATTTAAAGGATAAAGAAAAAGATAACGGGTATGATGATTATATCAATGCTAAAACAGCACGATTGGCGAAAAAAACTTTGTTGATTCCTAAAGACCTGGTAACAGAATGGGATGTAAACCCTGCTACCACTGCGTTAATGAAAGGAAGGGTAGAAGCAGGACAGAAAGATATGAAAGAAATAAAAGCCGCAGTATTAGACGAAGGGGATATCAGTTACGAGGGAAAATTTAAAGTATTATCTAATGAAGAGATCATGAAACTGGAATCGGGGGCTGATGCCGGTAATTATGCCATTTTCTTACCTGCAATAGACAATCATAAATACTTAATGGCGTTTGACCTAAGCACTAAAGAATTATTATATTTTGAAAAAGTAACGATGGGGATGCGGATAAAAGGGAAGGATTTTGAAAAAATGAATAAGGCCATTGGTTTTTAATTTAAAAAAGACATACTGTCCGGTATGTCTTTTTTATTTATACTGCCGGTTCCTGCTGGCTCATACAATGAAAACTACCTAAGCCCCAGATGATATCTGTGGAATCAATACCTACTACTTTTCTGCCAGGAAAACAGGTTTGAATGATCTGCAAGGCCTTATCATCTTTTGCACAATTGAAAACTGGAACGATCACCGCGTGATTGGCAATATAAAAGTTGGCGTAGGATGCCGGTAATCTCTGGTCGTCGTATATAACGGCATCGGGCATGGGCAGTTCAACAATATTTAATTGTTTACCGTTGAGCAAACGCATCTGCTGCAACTGGTTTAAATTATCCTGCAGCAATTGATAATTCTCATCCTGTTTATTTTCTTCTATCACTGTCAGTACCGTGTCTTCATTGGTAAAACGAACGGTATCATCAATATGTCCATCGGTATCATCGCCTACAATACCATCATTTACCCATAATATTTGTTCGGCGCCATAGTAATTGTACAAATATTGTTCAATCTGCTGCTGGTTTAAATGAGGGTTACGATTAGGATTTAACAGGCATGCTGTTGAAGTCATGATCGTACCCTTGCCATTAAATTCTACCGAACCACCTTCCATTACTATTTTAGGATAATACACCGGTATATTGTAGTGTTTACCAATTAAGGTAGGGATATTGTCATCCAGGTCAAAGGGTGGATATTTATTGCCCCAGGCATTATAATCCCAATCCACAATTATTTTTTTATGTTCTTTCGCATTGGGATTGACTAAAAAAGCCGGACCATGATCGCGGCACCAGGCATCATTGGTAGGATGAAGAAAAAATTCCACTTTGGACAAATCAACTTCTGCATTTTGCAAATGACCAAGTGCGAAATTTTTCATCGCTTCATCATTTACGTTGATGCGTACCAGTTGTCCCTGTGTTAACTCTTTTACAAACTGGCTGTAATAAGGATAGATCGTATTGATCTTCCCCGGCCATGAAGCTTCTTTATGCGGCCAGCTGAGCCAGGTAGCCAGCTGTGGCGCAAATTCTGCAGGGAAGTAATAACCGAGTTCTTTTGGTGTTGTTTGGTTCATGGTTGATAGTTCATAGTTCATGGATGAACAGTGAATGGTTGCTGGATTTACCATTAACTATGAACCATGAACATGTATTTAATCTTCGTCAATATATCTTTTAGTAATTGGTTGATAGGAATCAATTCTCCGGTCACGTAAAAAAGGCCAGTGTGTTCTATAACGATCGGTTTGTTTCAGATCAATTTCAATCACTTTTACTTCTTCTTCCTCATGTGAAGCTTTATAAATGAGTGTGCCGAATGGATTAGCTACAAAAGAACCGCCCCAGAATTTCATTAATCCATCCTGTTCAAATCCTACACGGTTTACGCTTACCACGTGTATGCCATTAGCTACAGCATGGCTGCGCTGGATGGTTTGCCAGGCATTGTATTGTTCGGTATTGGTGGCTTCATCCTGCGAAGTAGCCCAGCCAATTGCAGTAGGATAAAACAAAATTTCTGCACCCATTAATGCAGTGATCCTCGCAGCTTCAGGATACCATTGATCCCAACAGATCAAAATACCGATCGTTGCAAACTTTGTTTTAAATACTTTATAGCCAAGATCACCAGGCGTAAAATAAAATTTTTCGTAATAAGCAGGATCATCGGGGATATGCATCTTACGGTATTTGCCCAGGTAGGTACCATCCGCATCCAGCACCGCGGTAGTGTTGTGGTACAATCCTTCTGTTCTTTTTTCAAATAAAGAAGCAATGATCACCACACCCAGTTCTTTTGCGAGGTTGCTTAGTGTATCCGTAGCCGGGCCAGGGATAGATTCTGCCAGTTTAAAATTGTCGTAATCCTCTACATCGCAGAAATATAAAGACGTGAATAATTCCTGCAGGCAAACGATTTGTGCACCTGCTGCAGCGGCTTCTTTTATCTTTTCAATGGCTTTATTGATATTCTGTTGCTTGTCAGCTACACAACTCATTTGCACCAATGCTGTTTTTACTTTTGCCATAGCATAATTTTTAGAGGGGCAAAGATAAAATAGATTTATAATAGTTCGGAGATATGCTTTTGAATGTTGTCACAAATTTTATCCATCGGCAGGTCGTTGCTGTCAGTACCAAAAGGGTCTTCAATTTCTTCCGCTACCAGTTCCAGGCTGGCCAACACGTAAAAAATAAAACCAACCACAGGTATTACCAGGTAGCCTAAACTAAACACATATCCCCAGGGTAAGGTCATTACATAAAAGAAAATGAATTTTTTAATAAAGGCGCTGTAGGAAATAGGAATGGGGGTGTTCTTTATTCTTTCACAGGCGCCGCAAATTTCTGTAAAGGATTGCAGCTCGCTGTTGATGATGATCAGTTGTTCGCCTTTTATTTTTCCTGATTCAAATAAATCGTTGGCTTTTTTAAACAATAAAGCCGCCAGCTGGTTGGGCAAATGTTTATCATGGTCCAGGTCGTTTAGTTCCGGGTGGGCGGCTTCATCCAGGGCCAGCCGGGTAGATTCGCTACGCAAATGATTCTTTAACGCCACTGCGTATTGCGGAATAACGGTTTTAAAAAAGTTGCGGTTTTGTATATCGTTCTTTGGCAGGAGGGCATTTATTTTTAGTGCCAGGTTACGGCTGTTATTTACCAGTGAACCCCAAAGTTTTCTTCCTTCCCACCAGCGTTCATATGCAGTATTGGTTCTAAAAACCAGCAATAAGGAAATTACGAATCCTAACAGGCTATGCATTACTACAATGTTCTTCACCTTATTGTGCTCCGTCCATTTCCAATAGTTGATCTCAAAAAAAGCTACTATGCCGGAGTACAGGCATATCAGTAATATCATGGGTAATAATTTGCGGAAAGTATCCGACTTATGAAAACGGAAAATAAAATGGATCCAGTCTTTGGGGTTATATTGTATCATACTTTACATTGATACGCAAATGTAATCACAGTTCAGTAGTTTTACTTTCTTTATAAAATAATTCGTCATGATTGGTATAGCGATAATAGTAGCGGTTATTCTTTGTGGGGTTTATTTTACAAAATCTAAAAAGAAAGAAGCTGCTGTTGAAAACGATATTTTAATTACTGATGTGATACTGGAACAACATATTGCTTTTTACCGGAAGCTGAATGAAACCGAAAAGCAACAATTTGAAAAGGAGCTCCGCTTTTTCCTGGGTTATATCCGCATTACTGGGGTGAACACCGCGGTTGAAAACCTGGATCGGATTTTTGTTGCTGCAAGTGCTGTAATACCGGTGTTTGCTTTTCCCGGGTGGAAGTATTACAACCTGCGTGAAGTGTTATTATATGGCGATGCAATCAACAGCGATTTTCAAACGGAAGGAGAGGGGCGTAATATTTTGGGCATGGTAGGTACCGGTTATATGGAAGGCAAAATGTTGTTATCTAAATTTGCTTTGGAGCAGGGATTTAAAAATGAATCGGATAAAAATAATACCGCCATTCATGAATTTGTACACCTGCTGGATAAGGCGGATGGCGATACAGATGGCATTCCCCAACAATTATTGGCGAAGCAATATGTGATACCATGGATGGATATGACCTACCAGCAGATGCAGGAAATAGTGAAAGGAAAATCTGATATCAATCCTTATGGCAGTACCAATAAGGCAGAGTTTTTTGCAGTAGTATCAGAATACTTTTTTGAAAGGCCCGACCTGTTGCAGCAAAAGCACCCGGAATTATACGCCTTGCTTCAACAAATATATAAGCAGCACCCGCAATTGTAATTGCAAACGAGTACTGCGTGAGTGGTGAATCGTGAGTGATACCTGCGGGTTGCAGTGTCTTCATACCCACGACTCACGATTCACGTGTAGCGAACATTATTGTTGTTCTATCAATTGTATCTCGGCATGGATCCTTACTTCGTCGCTTACCAATACGCCTCCGGTTTCGGTGGCGGCATTCCAGGTAAGGCCAAAATCTTTACGGTTGATCTTACCCGAAATGGTAAAGCCAGCCTTGGTATTACCCCATGGATCTTTAGCAACGCCTCCAAACTCAACAGCTAATTTTACCTGGCGGGTAGTTTCTTTTATAGTAAGATCGCCGTACAGGTCATATGAACCATCCTGGTCTACATTTTCATATTTGGTAGCAGCGAATTTGATATGCGGGTATTTTTCCGCATCAAAAAAGTCTTCACTTTTCAGGTGCGTATCCCTTTGCTCATTACCTGTAGAAACCGAAGCGGTATCCGCTGTAAAACTAATAGTTGCCTTGGTAAAATCTTCATCGTCTGTTTCTGCGTTAACGATAAAAGTATTGAAGCTGCCGGTCACATTAGTGATCATCAGGTGTTTTACTTTAAATTGTATCTCACTGTGGGTAGGGTCCACAACCCATTTTTTTTCTGCCATAATTTTAAATTTAGAACACTAAGTTATGAAATTAATGTTTGAACATCAAATTTTGAATATTATTTGTTTGTTAATGAAATGGGGAGGGTGGACAATGGATCACCCTTATTAAAGTTAGGTATTACACATCAAAGTGAGACTTTCCTTTAGGTTAGTGTAAGCCCCATTAATATATCGCAACAAAAAATCCCGGCTTTATGGCCGGGATTGTAATTTATTTAAAAGAAAGTATTAGCCCTTAGCTGCAAACTCTCTCCTGATAATATTCAATGCGCCACCGGCCTTAAACCATTCTATCTGTTGTTCATTGTAGGTATGGTTTACGTCGATGGTATCAGTAGTACCGTCGGCATGATGCAATACCAGTTGCAACGGTTTATTCGGTGCAAAGGTCAATAAGCCGATGATGTCGATGGTATCTTCTTCCAGTATCTTATCGTAATCTTCTTTATTGGCAAAGGTTAAACCCAGCATGCCCTGTTTTTTCAGGTTGGTTTCGTGTATCCTGGCAAAAGATTTTACCAATACTGCTCTTACTCCTAAGTGACGTGGTTCCATAGCCGCATGTTCTCTCGAACTACCTTCACCATAGTTTTCATCACCTACCACGATAGTACCAACGCCAGCTGCTTTATACGCTCTTTGTGTATTCGGAACCGTACCATAATCACCGGTCAGCTGGTTTTTTACGCTGTCGGTTTTTTCGTTAAAATAATTCACTGCACCAATCAGCATATTGTTACTGATATTATCCAGGTGACCACGGAATTTCAACCAGGGGCCGGCCATACTGATATGATCGGTAGTACATTTTCCTTTGGCTTTAATCAATAGTTTCAATCCTTTAAGGTCAACGCCTTCCCATGCTGCAAACGGATCTAATAATTGTAAACGGTTGCTATCAATCGCTACTTTTACCTGTACGGTGCTGCCGTCTTCTGCGGGTTTTTGATAGCCTGCGTCTTCTACAGCAAAACCTTTTGGCGGTAATTCATCGCCGGATGGCGGATCCAGTTTTACCTGCTCGCCTTTATCATTGGTTAAAGTATCGGTTAAAGGATTAAAATCCAATGTGCCTGCAATGGCCATTGCGGTAACTATTTCGGGGCTACCTACAAAAGCAAAAGTATTGGGGTTACCATCAGCACGTTTGGCAAAGTTCCGGTTGAAAGAGTGTACGATGGTATTCTTTTCTTTTTTCTCTGCACCCACCCTGTCCCACATACCAATACATGGTCCGCAGGCATTGGCAAAAACATTGGCGCCAATTTTATCAAACACGCCTAAAAATCCATCTCTTTCAATGGTATAACGGATCTGTTCACTGCCCGGGTTAATATTGAATTCAGCTTTTAATTTCAACCCTTTATCAGTTACCTGCTGGGCTAAACTTACGGCACGGCTGATATCTTCATAAGAAGAGTTGGTACAGCTGCCAATTAAACCCACTTCAATTTTAGTAGGCCATCCGTTTGCAGCGGCAGCGGCTTTCATTTGAGAAATAGGTGTTGCCAAATCCGGGGTAAATGGTCCGTTTAAATGCGGTTCCAATGTATTCAGGTCTATTTCAATTACCTGGTCAAAATAAGCTTGCGGGTTGGCATATACTTCAGCATCACCTGTTAAATGTGCAGCAATAGCATCAGCAGCAGCAGCAATTTCTTCGCGGCCGGTAGCTTTTAAATAACGGCTCATGCTTTCGTCGTAACCAAAAGTAGAAGTGGTAGCACCAATTTCGGCACCCATATTGCAGATGGTACCTTTACCGGTACAGCTCATACTGGTAGCGCCTTCGCCAAAATATTCCACTACAGCACCGGTTCCACCTTTTACGGTAAGAATGCCGGCCACTTTTAGGATCACATCTTTTGGTGCTGTCCAGCCATTTAATTTACCGGTTAATTTTACACCAATCAGTTTCGGCATTTTTAATTCCCATGGAAGGCCTGCCATCACATCGCAGGCATCAGCACCGCCAACACCAATGGCGATCATACCCAAACCACCGGCATTAACCGTATGACTATCCGTTCCTATCATCATACCGCCGGGGAAGGCGTAATTTTCCAATACCACCTGGTGAATAATGCCGGCACCGGGTTTCCAGAAACCAATACCATATTTATTACTTACCGAAGCCAGAAAATCATATACCTCGCTGCTTTCATGCACGGCCCTGTCCAGATCTGTTTTACTGTTTACTTTAGCTTCAATCAAATGATCGCAGTGTACCGTACTGGGTACTGCTACTTTAATACGGCCGCTCTGCATAAATTGCAATAAGGCCATCTGAGCGGTGGCATCCTGCATGGCTACACGATCTGGTGCAAAATCCACATAATCCTTACCACGCAGGTATTCCCTGCTGGCATTACCTTCGGTAAGGTGGGCGTACAAAATCTTTTCGGTAAGGGTTAAGGGTTTACCGGTTACTTTACGTGCTGCTTCAATACTGGTTGCAAAACCGGCATACACTTTTTTGATCATTTCAATGTCGAAAGCCATAGTACAATTTTGATTTAAGATGTTAGATTTATGATTGCTGTTGCTAAAGGTTTTTGCTTCCCTACACCCGTTTTAGCGCTAAAAATCGTATGTTTTGCAAATTTACTGAAAGTCAGGCACTATTTAAAGTGCTTGTTTATAGAAAAAAATGTGCTTAAATTAGCATAATGAACAGGTTTAAATATTTTGTTGAGTGGCAGGTTTTCGGGGTATGCAATGCAATCGGCGAAAAAGCAGGCATTGCCACATCAACCATTCGTAAATATTTTATCTATATATCCTTTCTTACCATGGGGTCACCATTGATCGTGTATTTATTTGTCGCCTTTTGGATGAATATAAAACGCTATATCTTTAATGCCCGCAGAAATCCTTTAAAATACCTGTAATAATTTTAATTAACTGCTCCCTTTCTTTACGTCATTTTATTTACTTCTTTAATGATTGTACTTAATATCAATCATACTGATTACAGGCAATTGCTCAGTGATATTTCCTCAGCATTGCACATGCCGTACAGCGGTACTGACCATATTATTTTACAGCCGCCGGCAGGTAAAGGGATCATTAAGATCATGCGCCTCTTTGACGAACTGGAGGTATTTCTTTTAGATGCTTCTTTTGCAGAAAAAGTAACTACGATAAGGGAACGTTCGGAGACAAGGTATTTTATATTGCATTTTGATGATGTGCATATTCAGGATATACCGGCCAGTTTAAAAGTAGATGATGAACTATTGCAGAAATCAAATGTACGCCATGCCTTTGCCAGGCTTACCAGCAATGTTTTTGAAAATACCGAGGAAGTGCCCGCAAATCTTCATATCCGGTCGGTAAAAGTTTTATTAACCGAAAAATGGTTAAAGACTTATATGGGCATGGCGGAAGCAGATGATACGCTGCAGAAATATTTATCGCTTAAAACAGAAAGTTTTGATTTTGAACCTTTGGATGACGAATACCTTACACTAATGGATGAATTGTGGAGTGTAAAGAAAGAAGATCCCCTACAAAATATTTTTTTACAGAACAGGGTAAGCCTGTTGATAGAAAGATTTTTTACCCGTTTATACAGTAAGGCCAATTTATTAAAAGGCGAATTCAATCTTACTTCCGAAGTGATCAACGGGTTAATAAAAGTAGAAAACCTGCTGGTAAGCGACTTTAGCCGGGTACCGCCTACCATTGATGAATTTTCCAGGTTGTTTGCCATGAGCAGTACCAAACTGAAAAAAAGTTTTAAAAGTATGTATGGGGATAGTATTTATGCCTATTATCAAAAACAACGCTTGCAAAAAGCCAATGAATTATTACAAAGTGGTCATTATTCTGTTAAAGAAGTGGCCAGGGCAGTAGGATATAATAATATAGCTAACTTTGCACTGGCTTTTAAAAAACAGTATAAAGTGCCACCTCAAACCAATGCAGGTAGTTAATTCTTATTATTCAAAAACCAACTTTTAAAATCCAGGGCATTGTTTACATTTTCGTATAAATATTGCGATCATATCGATTATCTCCGCAGCCTTGCCGAATTTGCCGGCGTGCCAATGGTTAACAATACCATTTACCTGCCGGCGTCTTTGGGTACGGGTTATATTAAAGTAATTGAGCTGGCCAATGGTTTGCAGGTACTCATTAACGAATGCATTGTGCATCAAGATGTGCATTTTTACCGCGAGCCTGCGCATGATGAATCGTACACCTTAAGATTTGACGAAATAAAAAATTTAAAAACCTTAACAATACAGATAGGAGAAGATAAGCTAAGTGATGAACCGGAAATATACTCGGGTGCTTTTTTAACCAATTCATTATCTGATTTTTCCTATACGGCCAATGCAGGGTTGGAAGACCGTTGCATCAATATTTTTTTTACTGCCGAATGGTTACAAAATAATGCGGGCATTCAATCTGCCGATGATGCATTTAAACAATACCTTTCTTTAAAAACAGCCACTTTAAATTTTGAGGTGTTGAATTTTGAGTACCGGTCTTTGATGGAAGAGATTTTTGAAATTGACGAAGGGCATCCTATGCAAAAAGTGATCCTGCAAAACAGGGTGATGCTGTTGCTGGAGAAATTTTTCCGGAGCCTGTATAACAGAATGGGCACAAAACTACCCCGTACTACTGCTGTAAACGAAGTATCGGTAAAAAGAATGATGCAGGTAGAAGCTATCCTGGTAAGTAATCTTTCTGCGCCACCACCCACTATCCCGGCATTAGCCAGGTCGGCCATGATGAGTGAAACCAAACTAAAGAACCTCTTTAAAACCATTTACGGGCTTGGTCTGTATGAGTATTACCAGAAAAACCGGATGCTTAAAGCCAGGCAATTATTGCGCTCTAAAAAATATTCGGTAAAAGAAGCAGGTATGGCATTGGGATTCAGGAATCTAAGCAATTTTACCATAGCCTATAAAAAGGAATTTAAGTGCTTACCCAGTGCAATTTAGGTATTACAATTAAATTTTATGCCTTTTGCGGTCACTACTGTGTCTGAATTACGCATTGTAATTTTAATTGTAGCATTATTTTTGCGGCCTATATAGTAGCCCCGTTTTAAGATCTGATAATATTGATATCTAATTCAAAACCTTTATTGGTTACATCGTATTAAACCCCCGGTATATCCAGGGGTTTTTTATATTACTGCCTTTCTTAAGATTACTAACTTTTCCAGTAAAGGTTCAAGCAGGTCGAGCCTCAACATATTGGCGCCATCACTTTTGGCTACGGCGGGGTTGGGATGGGTTTCTATAAATAAACCATCAGCACCCGTTGCAATGGCTGCTTTGGCGATGGTTTCTATCAACTCGGGGTTGCCGCCTGTAACGCCCCCGCTTTGGTTAGGCTGTTGTAAAGAATGCGTGCAGTCCATTATTACAGGCACTTTAATTTCTTTCATCCAGGTAATATTGCGGTAATCTACCACCAGGTCCTGGTATCCAAATGTGTTACCCCTTTCAATCAGTCCTACTTTATTATTACCGGTATTATTTATTTTTTCTACCGCAAATTTCATGGACGGTCCATTGAGGAACTGCCCTTTTTTCACGTTGACTATTTTACCGGTTTCGCCGGCAGCAATAAGCAGGTCGGTTTGGCGGCATAAAAAGGCCGGTATCTGTAAAATATCAACATATTTAGCGGCCATTGCGGCCTCACCTGCCGTATGTATATCTGAGGTGGTGGGCAGGTTGAATTTTTGCCCTAATTTTTTTACCAGTTGCAGGGCTTCTTCATCTCCAATACCTGTAAATGAATTGGCACTGGTACGGTTGGCTTTTTTATAAGAAGATTTAAAAATGTAGGGAATCCCCAGCCGTTTACAAACCGTACTTACTTTTTCAGCCACTTCATTTATTAGTGGTTCACTTTCCACCACACAGGGGCCGGCAATCAAAAAGAAATTATTGCTATCGTATTGCTGGTTGCTGAAGAGTTCCTGTAAATATTTTTCCATTGTGCAAAGATACGTGCCTGCACATAAATTTACCTAATACCCGATAGCCTTTAAAAATTCACTTTTCTTTCTTTTGGATATTTCCAGGGATACACCATTGGACAATACCACCTGCCCGCCATCACCGCGGATGTATTTTTCAGCAAAATTTTTATTGATGATATAGGAGTTATGAATGCGGAGAAAGGTTTCTGCAGGCAGCATATCTTCAAAATCCTTTAAGGTATGACTGGCAATGTATTTCTTTTTTTCATTGGTGAATATATGCGTGTAGTTGCCGCTTGCTTCTAAGTAAATAATGTCTTCAACTTTTATAAACCGTAATCCTTCTGCAGTAGGAATAGCAATACGGCTGAAGGTATTTTTTTTATTTAAGATCTGCTCCATCAATAATTCTATCTGTGGATTAGGGTAGGAGAGACTGCGTTTTTGCGCTGCTTTTAATACTGCGGCTTTTAAATCTTCAATCTCGATAGGCTTTACCAGGTAATCCAATGCGCTGTAGCGGATGGCTTTTATGGCATAATGATCATAGGCTGTTGTAAAAATCAATTCAAAATTTTTGTAGCTCAGCTGCTGCAACATAATAAAGCCATTCATCACCGGCATTTCAATATCTAAAAAAACCACATCCGGTTGCAGGCCGTCAATGGCTGCAATGCCTTTCTCGGCATTATCGCAACAGGCAATGATTTTTACCTGCGGGCAATGGGCCAATAGTTTTTCTTTCAGTGAACTAAGGCTGTTTGTTTCATCGTCAATAAGTATGGCTTTGATCATCGCATATGTTTAATGAAGTTACAGGATAGCTACTCTTATTTCAACTTTTGTTCCGGAAGGTACATTGTTGTCAAAAAGATCAGTGATGGTAACATTGTTTTCTGCATTTTGGTTATATAGCTGTATTCGTTCTGTTGTAATATCTATTCCATAAGATTGTTGTTCGGGTTTGTTGATATCTTTTAACTGCTGAGCCTTAGCCCTGCCTACACCGTTATCCTGTATCGTATATTTAATGCAGTCTGTTTCCAGTATGGCCGATACCGTTAGTTTTCTGTCGTCGTTTTGTTTATTGAGCAGGCCGTGGTGAATGGCATTTTCTACAAAGGGCTGTACTATCAGGGGCGGTACTTTAAAATCGCTGTGCAATAATTCTTCTTCTGCAATTACTTCGTAAATAAATTTGTCGCTGCAACGAAACTGTTCCAGCTGCAGGTATAACTGCAGTGTTTCATAATCTTTTTGAAAAGCCACCACATCGTTTTTTGAACTGTCGAGTACATTACGGATAAGCTTGGCAAAGCGGGCCAGGTAGGTGGTAGCCTTATCTTTTTGATTGGTTTGAATAAGGTTGTCGATGGCATTCAGGGAATTAAAAATAAAATGCGGATTCATCTGGCTGCGCAGCGCATCCAGTTTGGCTTTTAAAAGCTGCTCGTTCATGCTATACATTTCGATATTGGTACGCTGCAGTAACTGCTCCGCTTCAATTGATTTTATTTTATTGGCGATTAGTGTGGCGATGGTGCTTAATACCTGCAGGTGCTGCGATGTATAAAAATCTTTTTCGGGGTGCTCGCTGTCAATCACGCCTATCAATTCGTTATTGTAAATTATAGGAACAGTGATCTCGCTTAAGCGTATCATTTCGTCGGCCCTATAGCGGCTGTCTTTTGAAGTATCGGAGATTACCACTGCTTCCTTCGTCTGCATTACATAACCTACTACGCCCTGGCCAGGCAGTACATCAAAAGGCTGCCTGCGTATCTGTTCAATAGAATCTTTAGGACCAAAGCCTGCTTTTTGTATCATGCTGGTTTTATCCGCATTCCATAGATACAATATGCAATCCACAAAACCCAGGCGGCCGATAAGATTTTTGGCTACATCCCATAACACATCATCTACGGTGTTCTTATCAATTAAGGAAGAAGAAAAATAATTGATGATCTGTTCCAGTTCCAGTTTGCTTTTATATTGTTCGGCATTCAGTTGCTGTACTTTTAATTTTCCTGCAGCAATTGCGGTAATATTTTTCTCCCGCCATTTTACAAACCAATAGCTCAATAGGAAAATACCCAGTATTGTAATGGAAATAAACCACCAGGTTTTCCAGAAGGGAGGCGTAATAATTATTTTAAAGGAGGTAATGGCGCCGTCGCTGCTGCCATTCTCAGCTTTTACTTCAAATATATATTCACCCGGGTGCAGGTCGGTGTAATTGGCAAAACGTTTGCTGCCGCCATTTACCCAGTTTTTGTCGATGCCGTTTAACCGGTAGAAGTAATTGGTTTGTTGCAGGCTCGAAAAATTTAACGCCGCAAATTCAACCGTAAAAAAATTTTCTTTATATGACAATGTTACCGGTTTATTTTGATTAATTAAAGAATCGATCCATAAAGGATTGTCGAAAATTTTAAAACCGGTGATAGCAGTTGCAGCTGGCAGGTTGTAAGGATAGTTTACTTTTTTTGCAGGAAAGATAATGGCTTCGGAAAGTGTAAACGTAAGCCACTGGCTATCCTTTAATGCATAAAATTTACTTGCTTTAAAAGAAGAATTGATAAGGCTGCTTTCAGTACGGTACGGAATAAATTGTTTAGTGCCCGGGATGAATTTATAAAGATTGTATTCGGTGGTAAACCATACATAGCCCGAAGCATCTTTTTTTATAGCGTAAATATTTTTGGAGGGTAATCCATCTGCCATATTCAAATGCGAAAATAACCGGCTGTTAGTATTGAAAAAATTCAGGCCTCCATTGATAGTGCCTATCAATAATATACTATCGTTGTAGGCTTCAATACCTTTGCAATTGCCAGCCGAAATGCTGTGGGCGTTATTTCTATCGGGTAACCAGGTGTTAACGAATGTCATACTTTGGGGATCAAATTTTTTAAAACCTGATTCCGTACTCACCCAGCAGTTTTGCGCCTGGTCTATAAATATATTTACCACCGGCTCAATCACGCTAAAACTATCCCTGCAGGAAAAAAAACGTTGCTGCGTAACATCCCATTTTACTATCTCGCCGCTATGTAGTCCAAACAGGATATTACCTTTATTATCTTTTTCCATACAGCGAATGGTAAAACCTTCCATTGCGGCAGGGTGAAGTATTTGACTTGCACCCGTTATGATATTATAAACAATTATGTAGCCATGCTGGCAACCGATCCACAGAGTTTCCGCATCTACCTGTTGAAAGCTCCATATAAAATTTGTTTCAACAGGGCCTTTAAAGTGTATATTTTTTTTGAATTTCAGTTGCTGATCATACACGGCAATGCCTCCACCCCAGGTACCAATATATAAATCCCCATTGCTGAGTTGCGCAAAACTTTCTACCTCACTATTAGTTATAGACGAAGGATTGCCTTCTTCGTGACGGATAGATTTAAAATACTGCCGGTATGGATTAAAAATACTAGTGCCCTTGTCGGTACCTACCCATATATTTTGTTCCCTGTCCTGGAACAGGCTGAATATTTTAAAACTGTACTCAATACCATTGTTATTCTTTTTTTGTGCAATGCAATAATCAAAACAATCTTTTTCAATATTATACCGTAATAATCCTGCGCCCTCTGTTCCCACCCAGATGACACCTTCATCGTCTTCAATCATGCAATCAATTAAAAGACCTGCAGTAGCGTTGTTGTTAGCTTCTTCTTTCTTTTTTATTGCGGATAGAGAGTAGGTATTTATTTTTTTTGTATGGTTATCATACCTGTACAAAGAATCGGCCCAGGTGGTTACCCAGATGTTTTGCCTGCTGTCGACCATTACAAATCTTACGCCAACATGTTTTGTACTATGCGCCAGGAATTGCAGGAGCGGATGACGGTAAGGGTCAGCTGTATTTGACCATGCTGCCTGGTGCTGCCTGTTAAAGAGGAGCAGGTGCTGGTAATTGGCAATCCATATGTTGCCGTTATTCTTGTCGTCAGCAAAGTACGATGCCTGGGTAGCAGCAGGCGGGTTAATATTGAAAAAAATAAATTTATTTTGCTTTGAACTGCTGTCATATAAATATATCGCGTCTTTAGATGCCAGCCATTCATGGTTATTGGTTTGCCGGTAAGTGGTAAAGAGGGGCCTGTTATCTTTTAAAAACCCGCCTGCATCAAAAAGTGTAAAATGGTTTTTTCCGGGTTCCATTTTTTCGATATAGTTTTTATTCCTGATCCATAGAATATTATTTTTTTTATCCGCACTAATATCAATGCCCTGTGTAAATCCTTCAACAGGGTTGCTTAATGTTTGTGTATAGTTAACGAGGGATGCGCCATCATATCGCTGCAATCCATTCAATGTAGCTATCCAGATAAATCCTTTTGCATCCTGCGTTATGGCCAATACTTCGTTATGCAATAAGCCATCCGCCTGGTTGATATGGCGAAAACTGTAAGTAAAGTTTTCCTGGGCCCGGGTATTAGTTGGAGTACTAAAAAGAAATACAATTGATAAAATAAGGCTGATCCGGGTCATGTAATAAAGTTAGGTATCGTTTTTGGACATGTTGGGTTTATAATTTAATATTTGTATTCTGCACAGCAAGTATCAGCCAGTTAGTATGTTGTTTCTTTACTATCCAGGTGAAAATGCCATGCCTCGGCTGGCGAGTGGTACCGTCATTTTCAAAATCATTACTGATACCCCAACCAATATGGAGGATGGCCAGGTCATGGTTTATATATTTTATACTTACACTATCAGTTTTCCAGCTACTTGTTTTAAATTTAATTCCTTCGTGTTTTTCTTTATGGTCTTTAACTGCCGCCGCTTTTCCTTTTAGCCAAACACCGGCTACATTAATAAAATCTACATCGTCGCAAAGTAAGTTGCCCATCAGGTCCATATTATGCATATTCCAGCATCGCTCCCATTTTACCGGCAATTCTTTTAATGCAGCAATATCATGAGTATTGTATTTCAAGCCGCTTTGAGAAAAAGCGAAGCTGACAAAAAACATAAAAAATATAACGAAAGATAATAACCGCATGCAACTACTTTTACAAATTATAAAAAGATTATTCTACTTTCAAAGGCGGACCAACGATCTCCATATCACTATCCAAAAAAAGCTTTGCCATTTCTTCTTTTGTTGGTTCGTGATCCAATGCTGCTACAGTAACAAAAAAATCTTCCATTTTACCGGCTGGTTGAAATAGTACGGTCATCTTTCCTTTTGCACTTACCTGCGTCCAGGCATGGGGCACTTTCATGGGTAAAAAAATGCTGTCGCCAGCACCAAGTTTAAATTTATCCTCACCCACCTGGAAATAATAATTTCCTTCTATCACATAAAAAACTTCATCCTGCGAGTGATGTACATGCAATGGTGTACCACGGCCCTGCGATAAGGAGGTCTGTTCAAACATGGCCATGCCGCCATCATTATCACTGCCTGATATTTTTACATCCAGTATGTTGGCGTTTACACCTTTTAGTTTGATATGCCCGTGTATCCTGCCTTCGCCCGCATTGATTTTAAATCCCTTTCCTGTTCTTTCCCTTTTCTTTTGAGCCATTACAGTAAAAGGAGTAACCGCTACTGCCAGCGCGGATAAAATGAAATGGTTTCTTTTCATGATTATAAAACATTAAGTAAATAAAATGTACGATTTTTTATGGATGTAATACTATCAATACCGGAAATATAATGATCATGGTTATTTTTCATGGGCCAATGCAGGGCCTACAACTTCAAATCCATTTTGTTTCCGTAATTCAAATTTCTGGCTATCAGTTAGATTTTTATATCCACCTTCACTCACCGCTTTAAAATGGGCCTCCATTTTTCCTGCAGGCTGATAAAGAATAAGCATTTTCGCTATCCCTTCATTTGTTTTTGCAAATGCATGTGGTATCATCCGGGGACCAAATAAACTGTCCCCGGCTTTTGCCGTAAAAGTTTCATCGCCGATCTTAAATAGAAATTCACCCTGTAAAATATAAAACCATTCATCCTGCTCGTAATGAAAATGCAATGGCGGACCTCCCTTTACAATGCGGGTAGATTCAAACGCAAATATATCACCGTCGGTATCTTTAGTAGCAATTTTAGTATAAAAAGTGTCACCTTCCATTAAAGTAATAGCGGCATCAAAACGATCTTTACCATTGTCTACTTTAAAGCCTTTACCTATCCTGGTCTTATTTTTTGGGCCTTTGGAAAATACTGCCAGTGGTGCCATTATTGCGGTGATGGCCGATAAAATAAAGTGATTCCTTTTCATAAAATTTATATTGTTTATGGGCATTTTATTGTTTCAATATTTTCACCCTGGTAGTTTTATTATTCCCGGTTAATTCAACAAAGAATACACCTGCAGGAAGCGAAGTAATATCAATGCGCACTATTCCATTTGTCACCAGCTGTTGTTGTAGCGGTATGCCTGACATGCTGATTATCCTTGCGTGCTGATAGTCGCTTATTCCTTTTAGTATAACAAAGTCGTGCGCCGGGTTTGGCAAAACAGTAATCAATACCGGTTTATCAAAAATTATTTTTGTTATAGCACTGTATTTGTAACTGCCATTAAGGTCTGTTATTTTTAACCGGTAAAAATTATTACTGGCGAATGGATACAGATCTTTTGCATCATAATTAGTTGTTGTGCCTGTATTTTTTGCCGGCACAGTAGATAAGGTAGAAAAGTTGATACCGTCACTGCTTTTTTCAATAGTATAGTAAGCACAATTTTGTTCATTATCAGTGATCCACCATAAGCAAATGTTTTCATTGCATTTGCTGCCGGTAAAACTTATAAGGTTTACTGGTAATGGATTTAAAACTGTTGCTGATGATAATGTAAAAGGGCTGAAATTGCTTACTGTATTTGATGTAACAGTGCCGCCTGAATTAGTACCGGTAGTAACACTGTTGCCTTCATCCTTCCACATACTGCCGTTCCACCTGGCCACTCTAAGATCGGGCAGGTTATTTACTGCACCGCTGCGGCTGATATCCCAGCTTAAAGTTACCAATACATTTGAAGTGCCGGCAGTTCTATCCAGTATCCAATATTCAGATGAAGACAAATGGTTTAATGTAGCATCTTTTAAATTTACATTGTAGCCACTGGCCGAAGGGTCATTTGTAAAATACTGTGCACGAAATGCATCCGTTGCATTTAAAGGAGCAGAAATACTGATTGGGGCATATTCTCCTGGCTTGCCTACCGGGAATGTAAAGGCAGTATTGCCTGTTTTGGTTACCGGGCCATCAATGTAGCTGGTTGCAGATGCGCCGGTTTGTGTAGCACTATTTGCAAAGATTAGGTTGTTGGTTGCAGTGCTGTAAATAATACCATTGATAAAAGTTGCATTGCCGGATACAGTCACCGGATCATTCAAAGTGATTTTACCGGTACCTGTTTTTTCAATTACCAGTTGTTCAGCAACTATGGGCTGTGTACTGAGTTGTTCTATTATACTATTGCCACTGCCTGTGAATTTTATTTTGCCAATAAAAATATTACTTGCGGAATTTAATGTAAAATTTTGACTGTATTCATTAATATTACTGGCCAAACCACCAACGCCAATATATATTTCCCCGTTAGTTCTTGTATAGGTAACATTGCCGTTATATTTATTATGGTAGTCAAATGAGCCCTGGCTATAGGCATCAAATAATGTGCTGTTGCCATTATTGGTGAAGCTGCTGTTGCCCGTAATTATATTGTTACGCATATCAGTTAAAAAAAACGAATTGCTGGCATCATCACCAATCGTAACATCGGCCGTAATAAAATTATTAAAAAATTCTCCAGAAAGATCTCTGTATCCTGTAATACTAAACGTATTGATGATGAGGGTATCTTTTTTAATATTAAATCCTTTCGAATTCAATACATCAACAGTACCACCGCCGGTTTGATTCATTACTTCATTCAATGCAAAAACATCAGGGGTTGCATAGTGTGCGGTAATATTTATTGTGCCACTGATGACAGTTTTTCTCCCGGGAAAATCATAGAAATTGCCCAAATGTGTATCGCCTGCCGTGTTGTTGGTATAGGTAAAATTACCATTGATCACGGCACCATATGTAAATGCTTCGGTATAGCCAGCCACTGAACGATTGATGGTTATATTGCCATCAAACTGCGAGGCCGCAGTATAACAGAGCTGAACCGGCCCTACGCCGTCGCAATTAAAAATTGTATTGCCGATATAGTGGTTACCGAATTCATAAAGCGGGTAACCGTTACTGTTTTTTGTAACTGTTACATTTCCTGTAAATAGATTATCGCGTATATAAATACCTGCATTGCCAAGGGGAATACTATTGTTGCTCAATGTAACTGGACCTGTAATCGCATTGTTGTACAACAACGCATTGATATTACCCCTGTAACCGGTAATGCTTAGGGCGCTTACTTTCAGTGTATCTTTTTCTACAAAAAATCCTGCTGTGTTCTGCACGTTTATACTACCACCGGTGGTTTGATTAATGATGCGGTGCATCTCAAATACCGCCGTAGCGCTGTTGGTAGAAGGATCAGTTGCGGTAATATTAACTGTACCTGCGATACTGGTTTTTGCAACATTGGTTCCCATCAAAATTATACTACCTGTATTATCAGTAAATGTATAATTACCTGCAACTGTACCACCTCCATTAAATACATGTGTTTCTCCTTTTATGGTTCGGTTTACCGTAAGGTTGGCATTGAATTGCGAAGGGATAACATGCGAAATATTTACTACAACCGATCCTGCAATATTGTAAGTAACGTCTCCATTGAATTGATTGGCCGGCCCAGCATCTCCGTCTAAAAAAGTATCGTAGCCGCTGAGGTTAAAGATGATGGCATCGTTAACCGTATTGTTTTTAAAATAAGTGGTGAAACCAAGGGAGGCGGTATTGATATTGAGTACAATATCTGTTGCGGCATTGCTGTTATTTAATGTAGCTCCTGTAAAATATACAAAATCGTTAGAGATAATGGTAATACTAAAACCGTTTACATCGATCTGGCTTCCTGCCTGCATGTTGATAGATCTCACGGTAATATTATTCGTTAGTACAGGATAATTCCCTGCACCTGCAGGAATGACGGCGATATCGTTGCTTCCCGGAATTACCATAGGATTCCAGTTAGACGCATTGTTCCAGTTGGTACCGGAAGCACCAGTCCAGGTTTGTGCAGTTACAGTTGCTGCAGTCATCATCAATAAAGTAAATAAATAAATATTTTTCATAACCGGAAATATTTTATCATTCTCAAATTGTGTAATGTGAAGGAGTTTTTTACATTACCTGGATATAGTATTTTAAAACGGGGCAGGTTTTCAAAAAACTGATTTTTTTATTGTTTGATTACTGTATACTGGTATATGTTTGGGTCACCGGTAGGCTGATTAATACCTCTCATTGATGTACTGTTGATAAAAACATTGAAAAATTTGTACTGCGGGTAACTGAAACGAATAAATTTTGCTTTCCTGGTATAAACTGCGTTTGAATAAACTACACTTCCTGTTGGCCCTAATGCAGCATCAGCTTTATCGCTGGCTTTAAAAGTGAAAAGAAGATTAAGCGCTTTCCACTGGGTATTGTCTATTGATTCATCAGGGGTAGTGTTCAACTCTGCATGATCTACAATGAGACCACCGGTGTATTGAAAGTTGGTTAGTTTATTGTCACCGGTAATGTCTGCGGATACTGTATTTGAACCAGAAAAGGTAATAGTAAGTTTTCCATTATCAATTTTCCAGTTTGCCGAAGCTTCGCCGTTCAGTTCATTCCAGGCTAATTGTCCCCCGGTTTTAAAATCTATACTTACCGGTTGCACCGTTTTACCTGTATAATGAAATTCCCCGGTCCACACCGTGTTATTAAATACAGCGGCAAGATCTTTTTGATCATTGTCTTTTTTACAACTCATTAAAAAGCCTGTTGCCATTAAAATGTACAGGGTAACATTTGCATACTTTTTCATTTGTTTTGTTTTAGGTTGGTGATTATATATTGTTTGATGTTATTTTTTTGCTTCGAGCGCTGCCAGTCTTTTTTCCAATGCGTCAAGTTGTTTTTGCTGGCTGGTTATTATTGCCTGTTGTTCCTGTATGGCCTTGGTAAGTGGTACTACAAATTGTTCGTAGCTTAAGGTGTACAGCTCGCTGGCTTTTTTAGGAACAGTAACACCACTAAAGTCATAACCCGATTTTTTTGCAGCTGCAACTACTTCCTGTGCTAAAAAACCTGTTTCTAAAATTTTCTCTACATCATATTTCCCTGGAAAATCTGTTGTTGTTTTTGTACCTGTTATTTGCAATGCTGCATTGATGCTTCTGTAATAAGTAACAGGCCGTAGTTGTAAAATAAAATCGAGGCCTTTTACATTTTCAGTGATATGATTTTTTATTCTTTCATCAGAATAGGTACTCCATGTTTTGTTGCCGCCGTTCCATGTTGTACTCAGGTTGCCTAAAAATGCCTGGTTGCTGGCACCATTTAAGTAACTATCGTTACCGATGCTGATCGTATTCACTACATTGGGAGAACCTGGATTGGTGCCGGCATTATATCCTATGGCGATATTGTATGAGCCATTGATATTATCTACCAGTGCCCGGTGACCTATTGCGGTATTATAACTTCCCCCGGCATTAACATACATCGCATCAGTACCAATGGAAGTATTACTTAAACCAGTTGTATTTGAAAAAAGCGACAGTGAACCCGTTGCTGTATTCCTGCTGCCATTGTTATAATAAAGTGACCTGTAACCATTGGAAGTATTGTATATACCATTGTTGTTTGTATACAGCGCATCTGTTCCGGAGGCAGTATTATAAGAACCATTATAATTTGCATACAGCGACTGGTAACCACTGGCAGTATTATAAGTGCCTGTTGAGTTGAAAGCAAGCGCACTTACGCCATGGGCGCTATTGCCGTCTCCTGATATGTTATAACTTAATGCATTTACCCCGTTGGCAGTATTATAGTTACCGGTATTGTTGTAAATAAGCGCACTTACTCCATTAGCAGTATTCCAGTAACCTGTACTATTAAAATGAAGGGCATTTTGACCGGTTGCTGTATTATAATCACCGCTCGTATTGGTGAAAAGGGTAGCATACCCAATGGCAGTATTGGCCATACCTGATTTATTGGCCCGCAATGCATTTCCGCCAATTGCGGTATTGAAAGTCCCGGTACTGTTACTGATTAATGTTTTATAACCGAAAGCAGCATTGAACTGGTTGATGGTAGCCGCTGCAGAATCCAGCGACCTGAAACCAAAAGCAGTATTTTGCGTAGCGGAATCCAGCAATCCTGCCTTAATATTATTTATTCTGAAAAGTAAGGGTTTATCATCCGTTGTACCAATAAACTGGATAGCAGGATTAATGGCAGTATTGCCATTGATATTCCATGCACTGGCAATATTGGCAGCAGAACCATTGCAAATATATTTTGTAAGCGTTGCATCTATTTCCGCTGCATCCAGAATCCCATTGCTGTTGGCATCTATACCATATTCCTGTTTTACACCACCATCAATACAATTGGCTCCTGCGGCTTCTGCGCTGGTTTTTATTAAAGTGTTTTTTCCGGGTATGCCTTGAGGTCCGGCTGGTCCTGTAGCACCGGCCGGACCGGCAATACCAGCCGGACCTGGAATACCTTGTATACCCTGTGGGCCAGCGGGGCCGGCTGCACCGGCTGGTCCTATTGGTCCAGTTGGGCCTGGAACACCCTGTATACCTTGCGGACCAGCTGCACCGGTTAAGCCGATGGGGCCTTGTGATCCTGTAGCACCGGTTGGGCCGGCTGCACCAGTTGGAATGGTCAGGTTTAATAATTGAGCCGGGCTGGTACCCGTAATCGTTACACTGGCTGCAGATCCCGGTATACCCGTAGTTACTGACCCAACAGATAAAATATTCGCCGGGCCTGCAGGCCCCAGCTTTCCATTTACGGCATACAAAGCATAGGGTACACTCAGCATTTCGGTATTACCTAATATACTAAAGCTGTTGCCACCCAAAGGATCGGCTTCTACTTTTATAAATTTTTTACCCGTGCTCCAGTCAATAGTAGCAAAACTACCTGTAGTGCTTGCTGCACCTGGTCCACCAATGGCAGCAGTAAATAAACCGAGTTGGTTAGTGATGGTTTGCCTTACTTCACTGTACACCACTGTTCCGGTAGCACTGCCGTCTAAAATAGACAGGCGTAGTTTTATATTGGCGTTGCCAATGCTTTGTCCCAGGCTGTTACGGGCCACCGCCTGGTAGTTAAACTGGTTGGGAACCTGTGCGGATAGATAGTTTACAAAAGCAATGCTGAAAATGAAGCTCCATAATGGTTTCATAGTTATTTTTTTTAAGCGGTTAATTTGATTTTTGAATCGTGTAAATACATTTTTTCGCCTTACTGTTTCCTGCTTCCGTAAAAAATAATTGCAGGTAATATATACCCGCTGCCAGCTTCATAATATTATATTGCCGGGTGGTAAAACTGGTATAATCAAAATCCTCCTGTTGTATTTGCCTGCCGCTTGCATCAAACAAAATAATTTTTGCCTTGCCTGGTTTAAAAATGCTGAGTTGCAGGGAAAAAATGCCGGGGTTGGGATTAGGATATACTTTTACTTCGGTATGACTGAAGCATTCATACACAGTATCGGCAATAAAGTTGAGGGGTTGCATGATACCCTGGGTGATCAGCAATCCATTAGTTTGCCAGCTTTGCACCAGCGGCATTTCTCCAATGGTATAGCTGATCACAAATTTGCCTGCAATACCCTGGGATGAAGCCGTACAAGGCGTTTGCGGCCCGGGTATGTTCTGGCAAAATGAATGTTGGCAAAAGCAGCATAATATTGTTGTAGCTAACAGGTATTTTTTCATAGAGAAAATATATTTACCGGAGCACAAAATATTTGTAAGCAGGCTTTCATAAAAGCACAACAATGTATCTGGGCTGGTTTTATGATTATGCGGGCGTCCTGGGATTTTGCTTTTTAAGGAAGCAGGGAATTGTTACCTGTAGTAAATAAAAAAAGCCTGCTGACAGGCTTAATATAAAAGGATGCAGGGAATTGCAGGACAATTAAAAATGAAAATGCTACTGCCCGATGGCTTTAAGAAAATCATCTTTTTTTCTGCGGGATACATCAATAAAAGTTCCATTCTGTAATTCTATCTGGCCACCATCACCCTTGATATAACGTTTGATAAAATTCAGGTTGATAAGATGGGAGTGATGCGTACGAAAAAAAATATCTTCCGGTAACATTTCTTCAAATTCCTTTAATGTTTTGGAGGCGATCACTTTTGCCTTGCTGGTAAGGTAAAGCGTGGTGTAGTTGCTGTTGGCTTCCAGGTGAATAATGTCGTTGATATCATAAAACAGTAATCCTTCCAGTGTAGGGATGGCCAGCTTTTGCAATTGCTTTTTTGGCTGCTGCATATTCTGCTGTAATAATTCCACCTGTTTTTTTGTTTCCGTGTTTCCATTGTTGCCGGCCTGTTGCTGTGCCTGTTCTATTTTTGAAACGGTGGTTTTTAATTCTTCAATATCAATAGGCTTTAGTAAATAATCGAAAGCGGCGTATTTTATGGCTTTAATGGCATACTGATCGTAAGCTGTGGTAAACACCACGTGAAAATTTTTTTCTTCCAGCTCGTTCAGCATTTCAAACCCGTTCATACGCGGCATTTCTATATCTAAAAATATCAGCTGGGGCTTATGATGATGTATCAACAGCAAGGCTTCCTGGCCATTGGCAGCTTCGGCCACTACTTTTATTTGCGGACAATAGGTAGCCAGTTTTTCCTTTAAAGCCAGCCTGCCTTTTGTTTCGTCGTCGATTATTATAGCGTTCATCATGTTAAATAATATTTAAGTTAACGGTTACTTTTGTGCCGGTGGGGATATTGTTGTCATAAAGGTCGGCTACTTCCACTGCAGTCCTGTCTTCTTTGTTGAATAATTTCACCCTGTCAAAACTGATCTGCATACCATAATGCGATTCTTTATTCTGCATGATTTTTCCTGCGGCTTGTCTTCCTATGCCATTATCGGCAATCGTGTATTGTATCCTGTTATTTACTTTTTTTATATCGATGGTCAATAAGCCGCCATTATCATATTTGTTCCTGAGCCCGTGTAAAATCGCGTTTTCTACAAATGGCTGAATGATCAACGGGGGTACTTTATAATCGTTGCTTAATAATTCTTCATCCACGTGCAGGGTGGTTTTGAATTTATTTTCATGGCGCAGTTCTTCCAGTTCGATATATAATTTCAGGGTATCGATATCCTTGTTGATGGATACGGTATTTTGTTTGCTGCTGTCTAAAATATTGCGCAGCAGCTTTGCAAATTTATTTAGATACAGGGTAGCATTATATTTATCATTGCTGTGTATAAATGCATCGATGCTGTTGATGCAATTAAAAATAAAATGCGGGTTCATTTGTGCTTTCAACGCAGCCATTTCTGTTTCGGCAATTTTCTGTTTCAATACACTTTCTATCCTTTTCTTTTTGCTTTGAATGCTCAGGTAAATTGCAAAGGCGATGGCAATGGTGAGGATCAAAAAAATGATCACAGCCAGTAACCAGTTATTCTTTAACACCAACTGTTTGTCCTGCAGTAAGGTAAATTCTTTTAACTGCCGGTTCTCAATTTCTTTTTTGGTGATCAGCCATTCCGTTTCTTTGATGGTAACATTACGCCGCATGTTCTCCGAAAAAAGCGAATCGGCAGCAGAGCGGTATATCCTGTAATAAGCTAAAGAAGAATCCTTGTTATTGATCTCGTCGTAGGCAAATGACATTTGCTTTGCCGCATTGGAAATACCCTCCAGGTAACCGGTTTGCCGTGCAATGCTGAGGGCATTTTTTATGAGCGATAATTTTTCAGCGGGCTGTATGGTTTTTAAATACGCCACTTTTGCAAGGTCTACATTATATTCATTTCGCAGGTCACCCTGTTTGCGGGCTTCATTGCTGGCTTTTGTAAAATAAAAAATGGCGGAATCTATCCGGTTATTGATGGCGTGCAGTTTTCCAAAGCCAAGGTAAAATTGAGATAACACATAGCTATCGTTGGCGGTTAATGCAAAAGGAAAACCCCGCAACAGGTTTTGTTTAGCACTGTCGTATAATTTATCTTCCAGGTCCGATTGCTGCAATAATTCATAATTGATGGCTACGCCACGCCAGGCTTTTAGTTTGGTATTGATGTCGATGGCCTGCCTGGAATATTGCCTGCTCTTTGCATAATCATTCAGCGTTTTAAAATTTTCGCCCAGATTATTAAGAGAGATCGCTTCCAGGCGCAGGGCACCACATTGCGAGGCGTATTCGATCGCTTTAAAATAGGCGGTATTGCTGGCGTCAAAATTGGCTGAATTACTGAAGAGGATACCCAGGTTGATCTGCGCCAATGCCTTACCATAGGTAAAGTTCATACTGTCGCTGTAATAAGCTGTCTTCTTATAATATTCGTAAGATTTTTTTATATCACTTTCGCTGAGGCGATAGCTGATGCTGTGCAGGGTAACCACATAATGTGAATCAACTTTAGGGTTTTTGTAAAGCCAGTCGATCACACTATCTACATATTTATTTTGTGCGGCTGTACTTTGCAACAGGCCAGTCAATACCGCAAAAAAGAAAATAATTTTTTTCATAGGGAAGCAATGCTGAAGGTTAGGTTTTATTAAAAGGTAACTATTTTTTACAGGCATGACTGTTTAGTTTAAAAGAGGCCGAAACCTTGCATTACCTGCAAAGCTATGCCACATCGCATATAAAAAACATATGCTGCAACTAAAAATCAACAAGACTGTATTATTCATAACTGTACAATTTATATAAATACACAACAACAAATCCAACTGGCAAAAACTAATTTAGTCATTCCCATATTTCAGTTAGCTGGCGGCAGAAATAGTTTAACCCCTTACATTTGTAAAGCTAAAAGATGGCATTATGATAAAAGAAAAGATATTGGTTATAGGCGCCAGTGGACAGATAGGCGTGGAGCTAACACTGGCATTGAGAAAGATATATGGCAATGCCAATGTGGTAGCCAGCGACCTGCGGGAGCAAAATCCCTTGCTGGAAGGTACCGGTCCGTACGTAAGCCTGGATGTAATGAATAAAGAAATGTTGCACGTGCAGGTAATCAGGCAGAATATTACGCAGATCTACCTGCTGGCGGCAATACTGTCTGCAACCGGCGAAAAAAATCCTAACCTGGCCTGGAGTCTCAATATGCAGAGTTTATTGAACGTACTTGATATTGCGAGGGAAGAAAAGCTCACCAAGGTATACTGGCCCAGCAGTATTGCCGTATTTGGTCCTACTTCACCCAAAAAAGATTGCCCGCAGCAAACGATTATCGAGCCCACAACGGTATATGGTATCAGTAAATATGCCGGCGAGTTCTGGTGCAATTATTATTACCAGCGTTTTGGGGTAGATGTTAGAAGTATGCGTTATCCCGGTTTGATCTCTTATAAATCTGCCCCTGGCGGAGGTACAACAGATTACGCTGTAGAAATTTTTCATGAAGCACTGGAAGAAAAAAAATATGAATGCTTTTTAAGTGAAGATACTTACCTGCCCATGATGTATATGCCGGATGCCATTAGGGCAACCATCGAATTGATGGAAGCGCCTGCAGCAAAAATCTCCATACGCACTTCTTATAATTTATCGGGCATGAGCTTTTCACCAAAGGAAATTGCTGCTGAAATAAAAAAACATATTCCCGCATTTGAAATTACCTATAAAGATGATTACAGGCAGGCGATTGCCAACAGCTGGCCGCAAAGCATAGACGATACCGTAGCAAGAAAAGACTGGGGATGGGAGGAAGAATATGATTTGAGCAGAATGGTAAAAGATATGCTGGACAATTTAACCGAAACTTAATCACGGCATAATTCTTGTTTTTTGCAAAATTGAGTTTAACTAATTGTTTACAAATTATTTAAAGCCGCTTAGCGGCGGCACCTTAATTTTACACTCTAAAACAAAATGATTATGAAGAAGATTTTTATGGCTATCGTTGGTATAGCTTTTTTTTCGGGCAGCTTTGCACAAAAAAATGAAGACAGTAAATTCCATTTTAGTGTTGGTGGCGAACTTGGTTTTGCTACGGGAACATTAAATAATTCTCATTCGGTAGGTATTGGTGGTACGGCGCAGGCCGAATATAATGTGGCACCCAATACCAATGTTACCTTAACCGCGGGAGTTATTTCTTACGCAGGAAAATCTTATATCTCGGGTACCAAATATAATGCAACTACTATAATACCCGTAAGAGGAGGGATAAAATATTTTTTTGCAGGAGGATTGTATGGAGCAGCCCAGTTGGGACTTGGTTTTTTTAATAATTATGTAGATGATCGCGGAGTGATATACGGTGCCAGTACTGCCGTGGCCTATTCGCCGGTCATAGGGTACGAATTTAATGTCAACTCGGGCAAAGCATTTGATGTTGCGTTTAAATATGACGGCTATGCAACACAAAGCAATGCTTTTGGATCTGTAGGATTCAGGGTTGCGTATAAATTTAAATAATACTTCAGCTAATAATAAAAAATCCACAGCCATGCTGTGGATTTTTTATTTAAATGAGTTTATGTTCGTAAGCGTATTTCACCAGGCCGATCACGCCGGAGGTTTTTGTTTTCCTGAAGATATTTTTCCGGTGCGTTTCTACGGTCCGTTCACTTAAAAAAAGTGTTTCTGCAATCTGCTTATTGTTGAATTCCTTTTCGATCAGTTTGATGATCTCAATTTCCCTTGCAGTAAGATGGGCGTCATCAGATTCTTTTTTTAAAGTAGTGGCTTTCGTCATTTCCTGCAATACTTCATCACTGAAATAAATGCCGCCTTTGGAAATTTTTTCCAATGCTTCTATCAATTCCTTTTTGCCGATATTCTTTAATACATATCCTGCAATATCTGCGTCAGTGATCATCTGGTTCACCAGGTCGCCCTGGCCACTCATACTTAATGCCAGTATTTTAATTCCAGGGAACTGTTGATGAATGGCTTTCGACAGTTCGGCACCGTTTAATCCCGGCATCATTACATCGGTTAATACAATATCAACTTTTGTTTGCTCCAGTAGTTGCAGCATTTGCAGGGGTTGTGTACATTCCAGCACTACTTTAAACTGGTCGTATCCCTGCAATAAAGATTTCAGTCCGTCAATAACGATCTGGTGATCATCTACAATAGCCAATGCAATTTTTGGGTTTTTCAATCAGTCGAATTTATTTGTTGATTAAGTTAAATAAAATTACCGGTTAAACAAGTGGTACATGAATGGCCACCAATGTTCCTTTTCCCGGCGAGCTGTCAAAATCCACTGTGCCTTTTAAGAATCCAATCCTGCTGCCGATATTCTTTAAGCCAATACCTTCAAATTTTTCTTTATCCTTTGCATTAAATCCTTTGCCGTTATCTTCAATTGTTGCGGCAATGCCGTCCCCGTCTTTTATCAGCGAAATATCCAGTGCATTGGCGCCGGAATGTTTGATCACATTATTCACGCATTCCTGTATCACCCGGTATAAAACGGTTTCCACGTTACTGTCTAACCGGTCATTTAATCCTTCTGTGTACAGGTTAATCTTTAACACCCTGGCATCAATTTTATCAATGAATTCCCTGATAGCACTGGCCAGCCCGCTTTTCAACAGGGCATTGGGCATCATCTGGTGACTTACACTTCTTATTTCTTTACAACTTTCGTCAACAAGATCGATTATTTTTTCAAATGCGATTTTTTGCTGATCATCTTTAAAAGGTAATTCATTTTCAAAAGCGGATAAATTCATTTTTGCAGCACTCATGATCTGGCCAACGCCATCATGCAGGTCGGCCGCGATACGCCGGCGTTCGTTTTCCTCTGCAGTGATCACCGATTTTGCAGCGATATCCTGTTGCTGCATTACCTCGGCCTGTAATTTCTTTTCCTGCCGCAATTGGGCTCTTTTGTAATAGGAGTAGCCTAACAATATGCTAAACAGAAATACGCCTGACGATGCATATAACCAATATTGTTTTTTTATCAGTTCGTATTTTTTTTGCGTGATCTCGTTTTGCTGCTGTTGAATCTGCTGGTCTTTTTTTACGGATTGAAATTTGGTTTCCAGCTCGGAAAATTGTTTGTTAAGGTCTGCCGTAAAAATGGAGTCTTTATATTGAATGGTAAGCCTGGCCATTTCAGCAGATTTTTTGTATTCCCCTGTGAGGTTATACAAATTGGATAACCCATCATATACTTTTACTTTTTCGGGCAGGCATGAGGTTAAGGTATCTGCTAATTTCAATGCCAGCAAATATTTTTCTTCGGCTGTTTTATATTGTTTGGTATCGATCAATAAAGAACCGATATTAATAAGGCAGCTTACCTGTCCTTTGGTATCTCCCAGCGTAGTACGAATGGCAAATGATTCTTCGGCCAATGGCAATGCTTTTTTATAATCACCTATCTTTTCGTAAATAGTAGACAGGTTATTAATGGAATTGGCCAGGTATTCAGGATCTCCTATTTTACGACAAATCGTTTCTGCCTTTTCGTAATAGGATTTGGCATTGGGGTGATCATTTTTTAAAAGATAGATATTGCCTACGTTTACATAAGATCCGGCAAGTCCTAACTGGTCGTTGATTTCTTCTTTTATTACAATAGATTGCTGCTGGTATTTTAATGCTTCGTCTATATTTCCCATATTCTGGTTAACAATACCCATATTATTGAGCGAATAGGAGATACCAATTTTATCTTTTAGCTTTTCATATAACTGCAATGCTTTTTGCGCATACTGCAATGCAGAATCGTAATGGGCCTGTTTTTGATAGATGATCCCGATTTTATTATATAATGCAGCAACGCCTTTATCGTCATTCATCTCTTTGCGTATGAGGTAGGCTTTATTATATAGTGCAATAGCGGTAGCAAAATCCTGTTTATCATAATACAGTATCCCCATATCATTATAAGCCTGTGCGATGCCTTTTTTAAACCCTGATTTTGTACCCAACTCAATGGCTTTGTTACCATAGGCTATGCCTTTATCCTTATCGATACTGCGGTATTGCCAGGTTAATTCGTTGTAACTTTTTACCAGTATGCTATCTTTTTGCAGGGGAAGCAGTTGTTCAATGCTGTCGATTATTTTATTGGTTTGCGCACTAAGGCTACAGGTAGCCGGTAGCAGTACAATCAAAATAGCCAGGTATCGATTCATACTTTAATTAAAGGATTTAAAACGGGTAATTGCGGATTGAATATAGGTAAATAATTAATCGGCTTAAAAATTTATTTTTCTCCTTGTATTATTGAATTGTATTATGTGGGAATTGCGTAAATAAATACAATTGTACGCTTACAAAAAAAAGCTGCCGAAGCAGCCTTGAAAAATATGAAGTAAGAACCCGTTACTTTAAAAAGAAAGCACATCCTTCATAGTGAAGATCCCTTTTTTATTATAAATATATTCGGCTGCCAGCACCGCACCTGTAGCAAAACCGGTACGGCTATGCGCAGTATGGATAATTTCGATATCGTCGATCGGGGAACTGTATTTAATAGAATGGGTGCCCGGCGCCGGGTCTATTCTTTTACTGATGATCGGCACTTCGTTGGGATACTTCGGCGCTTCGTTGATCCACTTTTTTTTGCGCTGTACATTTTCCAGTATCTGTTCTGCCAGGCTGATCGCTGTTCCACTTGGCGCATCCCTTTTTTGCGTGTGATGGATTTCTTCCATGCTGATATCATATTCCGGCTGGTTACTCATCAGCTGCGCTAATTTTTTATTCAGCTCGAAAAATATATTTACTCCCACACTGAAATTGCTGGCATAGATTAACGATCCGATAAGCGTATCACATTTTTCCTTTATTGCCGGCCATTGCTCCAGCCAGCCAGTGCTGCCGCTTACTACCGGGATGCCGGCATCCAGGCATTTCAAAATATTATCCGCAGCGCTTTGCGGACCGGTAAATTCAATAGCTACATCACACTGCTTTAAATTTTCTTTGGTGAAACTATCAATGGTATTGATGTCGATTTTTAATGGCACGGTATGATTTCTTTCCAGCGCAATGGCTTCAATGGCTTTACCCATTTTACCATAACCAATCAATGCAATGTTCATGTATACAAATATTTTACAGCGAAGATAATTATTTTGGGTGAGTGGGCCTTTTGCCAATGTTGAGGATCAGGCTAATGCCATTGGTATTGGCCATGGGACTATAACCCGCTTTAAACTGTAAGCTCAAATCATCGCTTACGTCAAAGGTTTTAAGGTGCGCATCAACAGCGGCATCCACTACATTCAATCCCCAGAAGGCAATAAAAAACAATACAGAATAATCTACGTTCTGCCTTACTTCATTACGGAAACTTTTTATTCGTTCGGGAGAAGTGATCACACTTAAATAAGGTTGCGGTACCAGGGAATCGTTAGATGGATCTCCGTCAATGGCATTTTTATAAGCCGCATTGGCTTCGCGATACTGGCCGATATTTCTAAAAAAGATATAACCGGTTACGCCTAACGCTCCGTATACCAGCGGCATCTTCCAGTATTTTTTATTGGTAGCCTGTCCCCAGCCAGGCAATATCGCCGAACGAACTATAGCTACTTTGGGGTTGTAAGGTTTGGATTTGTCTATAGCAAAAATATTGATCCTTTGCTTTTTAACGGGAACAGTGGGTTCATTTTTTTTTATGACCACCGTATCTTCTTTTTGTGCATACAAACTGCCACTGATCACAACAAGAAAAATAAACAGTATTGGTTTATAAAAAGCCATCTAAAATATTGAAGTAGGTAAGGCTGCGGCTACACGCAGTTAACTAACAGTGATTTTTAATTTATCCAGTAATGCATTTAACTCTTCCAGGGAATAGTATTCAAATAAAATGGAGCCATAGCCTTTTTTATTATGCGCCAGTTTTACCTTGGTATTAAAGGACGATGCTAAATTATCTTCTATCTTTTTAAATGCCGGCGGCAGTGCGGGTTTTACAGCAACTTTAACAGCATGTGGCGTATAGATCTGCCGCACCAGGTCTTCAGTTTGTCTTACAGATAAATTCCTTTTTTTTATTTCGGCAAAAATAAATAATTGCTTGTCTACTACATCCACGTTGATCAACGCCCTGGCATGTCCCATCGAAATGCTGCCATTGCGTACTGCCACTTGTATATCGGGCGGCAATTTTAATAACCTGATATAATTGGTAACGGTGCTCCTGTCTTTGCCCATTCTTTCTGCTACCTGCTCCTGTGTATAATCCAGTTCATCCATCAGGCGTTTGTAACTTAATGCAATTTCAATGGCATTAAGATTTTCGCGCTGCAAATTTTCCAGTAAGGATAATTCCAGCAATTGTACATCATTGGCCTGCCTTACGTAAACAGGTACATCCTTTAATCCCGCGATCTTTGATGCACGAAACCTTCTTTCACCTGCGATCAGGCGGTATTTGCCATTGGGTAATTTACTTACCGTAAGCGGCTGAATAATATCGTGCAATTTTAAAGAGGCCGCCAGTTCACTCAACGCAACTTCATCAAAATCTTTGCGGGGCTGTTTGGGATTCACTTCAATCTGCTCCAGCGGAATGCGTAATGATGCAGTGGATTGCTCCACCACTTCGGCTTTTAAACTGCCGGCAGTATTTTTAAGGTCAGCATCAATATTCTGCAGCAGGCTGCGTATACCTTTTCCTAAAGCGTCTTTTTTATTGGGTTGGTTCATTTTTTTTATCTCTTTTCTATTTCAATAGCAAGTAATAATGTTGCGGGTTACGTGTTTAAATTGTTTTTGATCGTTTGCGAAGGGTTAACCCGTTAGCGATCAAAAAACCAATAACAGTTTATTTGTTGCGGGTTAATTTAGTTTTTGATTGTTTGCAAAGGGGTGACCCGCTAACGATCAAAAACCCGCAACTCATAACCTGTAACTCTATTAACCCGTAACGTTTACTCCAGTATCCGGTCTTCCTCTTTTATCTTCGTTAAATTGTTTTTTTGTAAGATCTCTTTTGCAAGGTTGAGGTAGTTTATCGAGCCTTTACTGTCTGCGTCGTATAAAATAACCGGTTTCCCAAAGCTGGGGGCTTCGCTTAACCTGGTATTACGGTGAATGATGCTGCTGAAAACAATATCTTCAAAATGGCGGCGTACTTCACTTACCACCTGGTTGCATAAACGCAAACGGCCGTCATACATCGTCATTAAAATACCTTCAATCTTCAGATCGGGATTTAACCTGTTTTGTACAATTTTTATCGTGTTCAGTAATTTGCCCAATCCTTCCAGGGCAAAAAATTCTGTTTGTACCGGTACCACTACGCTGTCGGCAGCAGTTAAGGCATTAACGGTGATCAAACCTAAAGAAGGGGAGCAGTCGATCACGATAAAATCATAATCATCTTTAATAGGTGCTAAAATATCTTTTAATACACTTTCCCTGTTGGGATAATTGATCATTTCTATTTCTGCACCCACCAGGTCAATATGAGAAGGCATCAGGTCAAGGTTGGGAATCTCCGATTTTAAGATCACATCCTTTGCCTTGGCTTCATTTACCATGCAGTCGTAAAGGCTTTGGGTAATATTGTGCAGGTCGAAACCCGTACCCGTGGTACTATTGGCCTGCGGATCGGCATCCACCAGTAATGTTTTGTATTCCAGCACAGCAAGGCTGGCGGCCAAATTGATCGCCGTAGTTGTTTTGCCCACTCCGCCTTTTTGATTTGCTACTCCTATTGTTCTTGCCATAATTGTCGTTGTTCGTTTTTCGTTGTACGTTGCCCGGAGCTTTGCGCTTTACGACCAACCCCTAACGATCAACCTTTTTCCTGTCAGGGTTGGCAAATTTAACTATTCGGCATAATATTGGGCAACAAAGAATCAACATTGTTGTTATAGTTATAAACAATATATAAAATATAATGCTTACGATAGTTTCCGGAACCAACCGTTTGGGTAGTAATACACTTAAAGTAGCTAAGGAATACGGAAGGTTACTTAGTGAAAAAAGCATTGCCAGCAACATTTTTTCATTGGAAGGACTGAATGTATTGCAACGCAATGCCGATTTTGAAAAAATAGAGCAGGAAGTGATTATACCGACCCGGGCCTTTATTTTTATTGTACCGGAATACAATGGAAGCTTCCCGGGAGTGCTGAAAATGTTGTTTGATAATAGCCAGTCGCACGAAATATGGTTTGATAAACAGGCATTGATAACGGGAAATGCCACCGGCAGGGCCGGCAATTTAAGAGGGATGGATCATTTATCAGATATATTGAATTACCTCAAAATAACGGTACATCCCAATAAACTACCCATTTCGGGGGTAAACCGGTTGATGGACAACCAGGGTCAGTTCAACGATGCCGGCACTTTAAAAGCCATCAATAACCAGTTGAATGAATTTTTAAACTGGAAAGCACTCGGCGATATTGATTTTAGCAATCCCTTAAAACATCCGGCTTCCTCAAACGTCTAGCTTTATAATTCAGCATGGCATTTACCATGAACCATTAACTATTAACCATCCACCAACTTCATGCGTACACCAATAGGCGTAATTATTTTTATCTCGGTCATGTTATTACTGGATACTTATGTTTTCCAGGCTATCCGATCAGTAAGTCAGTCGCTTTCTCCAAAAGCAAAAGCCATTATTTTTGCGGTGTATTGGGGGATTACCGCCCTTGCCATCATCAGTTTTTTATTATTTGTATATACCGACCAGGATTTTTTAGGTAAAAAAGTAAGGACCTACCTATTTGCTACCGTGATCGGTTTGTTCTTAGCCAAGATCACCGCGGGCATTTTCTTTTTGATAGATGATATACGCCGTGCTGTACAATGGATACTGGTAAAATTATTTTCTGCCAACAAAACACCGATGACCATTGATGCTGCTGGCGAAGGCATCAGCCGTTCCGCTTTTTTAAACTGGTTGGGACTTGCAGCAGGCACCACTTTATTTGGAAGCTTGCTATATGGTTACTCCAATAAATATAAATACCAGGTAAAGCAGCTGCCATTAGCCTACGATAATTTGCCCAACGCTTTTAAAGGAATGAAGATTGTGCACATCAGTGATATACATAGCGGCAGTTTCACCGATAAAAAAGCTGTGTTGCATGGAGTAGAGACCATCATGAAACAACAGCCCGACCTGATCTTATTTACCGGCGACCTGGTAAATGACCGGGCAACAGAAATGGCCGAATACATGGATGTATTCAGTTTACTAAAAGCGCCGCTGGGGGTGTACAGTACTTTTGGCAACCACGATTACGGCGATTATGTAAGCTGGCCGCATGAAGGTGTTACTAAAGAACAAAACCTGGAAAACCTGAAAAAAGTACATGCTGATTTAGGCTGGCGTTTATTAATGAATGAACATGTGGTGCTGGAAAAAAATGGCGAACAGATCGCGCTGTTGGGCATTGAGAACTGGAGTAATAAAGGCCGTTTCCCCAAACATGGCCGTATGGATTTAGCACATGCCGGTACCGAAAAATACCCTTTTAAAATATTGATGAGCCACGATCCCAGCCATTGGGACGCACAGGTAAAAACGCAATACCCGGATATAGACCTGATGTTAAGCGGCCATACACACGGCATGCAGTTTGGTATTGAAATACCCGGTTTTAAATGGAGCCCGGTTCAATACATGTATAAGCAATGGGCAGGTTTATATGAAGATGGCAAACAGAAACTGAATGTAAACCGTGGTTATGGTTTTATTGGTTACCCGGGAAGGGTAGGTGTGCTGCCGGAGATTTCATTGATCACTTTGGGATAGATTTCTTCTCTGAAATTCAACTTTTGCCGCAGGCTTCTTTACCCGCAATCAGCGGGGTTGCTGTAGTGTGAACGTTTTTAGTGTGAACATTTTTTTATTCACAAAAAAAACGTTCACAGTATTTCCATTTGCAAAAAATTTGCCACTTTAAAATGGGGGTTAAAAAATATTGGCTGACAGTAGCCTGGAGCCGGGACACGCTAAGTAGGATATTACCAATGTTGGCCACTGGACGGAAGGGTAGGCGCTGCCGGACAATCACATTGGGGTTAATTACTTCTACACAATTTTAACTTTTACAGTAGGGTTTTATTTTTATCTTACTGAAAATAAAAGGCTATGCAAAGGTTTATCGCTGTTATTACCTCTTTTATTATTTTTTCTTCTTGTACAAATAAAACAGAAAGCGAATTAATTATTTTTAAAGCAGCCGATGAAGGCCTGCAATCCTCTAATAAAGCAATATTTAATGCTTCAAAAGTACTTTACCAGGCTTTGGAACAAAAGTTTTTAAGACCTGAAACAGCTGTGCAGGCTTCCATATGGCAACCAAAGGCGCTACTCATTAAAGAAAAATCTTTTGAAATGACAGGCTACCTGGATTCGTTGATTATTGAACTTAAAAAAGAAGCTGATCTCAGGATGGTAGATATGAAGGAAGTGTATAATGAAGGTGATCTGGATGCAGCAGGCAGTTTGTTTACCAATAAAAATACCGGCGAAGAATTATTTGAAAAATTGCAAAAATATAAAAAGGATATACTTGCAGTAGATCCAGGAATGAAAAAGGAATTTGGCGACAATTCAATAATAATATCCTATCGTTTTGAAGACGTAAGAAATTCAAAAGATTTTACAAAAGCATTTTTTGATCATGTGCCGGCAATTGCTGCACTTGCAATACTGAGAAAATTTGAAAATAATGTAAGGGTATTAGAAAACCAATTGATTCAATATTGTTTCAATCAAATCGGAAGTACCGATGGATGCGGTTTTTATCGAAAATTAAGTGCCATTGTAAGCCAAAGCTCTAATATTATAAAAGCCGGTGATCAAATGGAAATACAAGCTGGGATTGGAGCATTTTCATCTACAAGCAAACCTATAATAACTATTAATGGGAAGATTTTTAAACCTGAGAATGAAGCTATAGCGTCATATAAATTTAAAACATCTTTTATAACAGGGAAATACATTGTACCAGTAAAAATTGAGTTTATCAATGAAAGTGGGATGAAACAAACGATAGAAAGAAAAATAGAATATACAGTAGTTGAATAAAATTACAACAACCTGATCCCCGTTTTCTCCAAAGCAATTTTTTTCTGTTTATACAAATTGCCCACTGTCATTTTAAAAGTCTTCTTACTCATGCCAAAAAAATCATAGATCTCTTCGGGATCACTTTTATCATAATAAGGTAAGTAGCCATTATTTTCCTGTAGTAAACGGATAATTTTTTCAGTTTCGTCTTCTACACGGTTATAACCTGGTTTGCCTGCAGCCACATCAATTCTGAAACGGTCTTTTCCACCTTTATCTTCGGGATATATTTTTTTAATGAAACCTTTAAATGTATCTCCCGCGGTAATGCTCCGGTAAATTTCATTATGGTGCAATACGCCGGTATGTTGATTATTGATGATCACTACATAACCGATATCTGTTCTTCGGTAAACCAACAGGTCCACAATATCCAGTTCTTTTACGGTCAGTTCTTCATTGCTTAAAAAAGGTTCTATCTTTTCTGTTGCTGCCAGGCGCCCTGTTTGTTCGTCTAAATAAATTTTTACCAGGTATTCTCCATTCGGTATCATACCACGTTGCTGTTTGCTCTTGGGTACAAAAATATCCTTCATCAAACCATTATCTAAAAAAGCACCTTGCGGGGTAACACTGATGCAGCGCAGTTTTACAATATCGCCTAAAATAGCTTTGGGTTGTTGTGTGGTAGCGATCAGGCGATCTTCACCATCATGATATAAAAAAACATTTACGGTATCGTCAATTTTTATTCCTTCGGGCATAAACCGTTTGGGTAATAAGATGCCTTCTGCGCCATCATCCAGGTAAACGCCAAATGCCACTTCACGTATTACTTTTAAATTATTGTATTCGCCGACTTTGATCATAGTTATTTTAATTGCTGTAAAGGTATGTTTTTTAAACGGCCCTGAGGCTCAGGCTCCGATCCGGTTACGGGTTGCAGGTTGATCCCGTTTTTTATCGTTAGCGAAGGGTTAATATCCGCAAACGATCAATTAACCCGTAACCCGCAACCTATAACCCGCAACCGCTAAACCAAAATTCGTTATCTTCACCAAAATAAACTACAATTTGAACTTTACAGCATTTGGATTTGACGAAAGATTAATGGAGGGTATTGATGCATCCGGCTATGAAACTGCCACCCCCGTTCAGGAACAGGTAATCCCGCTGGTATTGCAGGGAAAAGACATTATCGCTTCTGCGCAAACAGGCACCGGTAAAACGGCCGCTTTTTTATTACCCCTTATCAATAAGATCATTACTGATCCGCTGGAAGATCATACCAACACAGCATTGGTAATTGTTCCCACAAGAGAGTTAGCTATACAGATCGCCCAACACATGGAAGGCCTTTCTTATTTTACTTCGGTGAGCTCGATTGCCGTATATGGCGGAGGTGATGGCAATGCCTTTGTGCAGGAAAAAAAGGCCTTAAGTCATGGTGCTGATGTGGTGATTTGCACGCCTGGTAAAATGATGGCGCATATTAAAATGGGCTATGTAAAATTAGATGGTTTAAAATACCTGATACTGGATGAAGCAGATCGTATGCTGGACATGGGTTTTTATGATGACATCATGTTCATCATTAATCACCTGCCTAAAAAAAGACAGAACCTGCTTTTTTCGGCTACCATGCCGCATAAGATAAGAGAGATGGCAAGAAAGATATTGCATGAGCCATCAGAGATCAATATCTCTATCAGCAAGCCCAACGAAAAAATTGTACAGGAAGCTTTTGTTGTTTTTGAAGAACAAAAAATTCCGTTGATAAAATATTTATTGAAGAAGAAGGATTTTGACATGGTACTTATTTTTTGTAGCAGCAAGCAGGCCGTAAAGCAATTAACAAGAGACCTGCAGAAAGCCGGTATTAAAGCCGATGAGATCCATAGCGACCTGGAGCAGGATAAACGGGAAGATGTGCTGATGCAGTTTAAAAGCCGGCGTTTACCCATATTAGTGGCTACCGATATTTTAAGCAGGGGAATAGATATTGATAATATCGACCTGGTAATAAATTATGATGTGCCTCATGATGGCGAAGATTATGTACATCGTATCGGCCGCACGGCCAGGGCCGCTGCCGAAGGCACTGCCTATACTTTTATCAGTCCGCGTGAACAACGCAAATTTGTATCGATAGAAAGATTATTGGGTAAAGCAGTAACTAAAGCTGTAGTACCCGAAGAATTTGGAGAAGTACCGGCATACAATACAGCGCCACAAAAAACAAACGCTGGCGGCGGCGGTGGGAAAAGAAAATTTAATGCACCAAGGCGTTTTAATAATAGCCGTCCTGATAGAAACAGCAATGCATAACCGCTACCGGGGAGGCTTAGCCTAAAAAATTATTTTCGATCGCATACCGTATCAGCAACGCTGTATTTTTTACATTCAGTTTGGTGTACAGGTTCTTGCGATGTGTATCAACTGTATCTATACTGATAAATAATTGCTGGCTGATCTGTATATTGGTAAATCCCTCTGCAATTAACTTCATGATCTCTTTTTCCCGTTTGGTTAATACCGGCGCCTCACTGTTTTTTTTAAGTGTTGCCGAATAGGTTTTGCCGGCTTCAAAACTAAAATACACCGCACCATTGGCCACGGTAGTAATGGCTTCGGTAAGTTCCTGCTTGGTAATATTTTTCAAAAGGTATCCACTGGCGCCGTTTTCCATCAGTTTACTCATATACAGGCCCTGGTTAAAGGTGCTCAGTCCCAGTACCATCGTACTGCTGTAGTTGGTTTTGATCAGTTTGCATAATTCAATACCACTCATGTCGGGCAGGTTGATATCCATTAAAATAACATCCGCAGTATTGGTTTTAAAAAAATCAAGGGCATCAGCGGCAGTGCCTGCTGTGCCCGTTACCACAATGTCTTTCTCCTGCTGCAATAATGCCAACAGTCCTTCCACTACAACAGTATGATCTTCTACTATAAATACTTTTATCATGATATTATGCCATTAACTCAATATTGAATGCAGCACCTTCGTTGGGCCTCGACTGAATTTCGATAACACCGTTTAAATAAGATACCCGGTGTTTAATATTAGTGATGCCGATACCGCTGCGTCCTTCCAGGGCTGCCATATCAAAACCTTTGCCATCATCTTCTACACTGATCAGAATTTTCGCCGGCATTTTCGTTAACTGTACAATAATTTGTGTTGGTTTGCCATGTTTTAAAGAATTGTTCACCAGCTCCTGAATAATGCGGTATACGTTTACATCTGCAACATTACCGATCTCCCTTTCCACACCCATTTGCTGATAAATGATCCTGCAGTTGGTAGATTGCTGCATCGATTCGCAAAAATCTTCGATGGCATTTTTTAAGCCAAATTTGATCAGCGTTTCCGGCATCAGGTTGTGGGCTACTTTACGCAATTCTTCAATGGTATTATCCAGCTGCGCCACCGATTTATCAAATTGCCGTTTGTTGTGCTCATCCAGCAACATATTTTCTTTCAGGTTAATGAAGGATAATTTTACACCCGATAGTAAACCGCCCAATCCATCATGAAGATCTTTAGCGAGGCGGCTGCGTTCTTCTTCCTGTCCTTTAAGCATGGCTTCCACTGCCAGCAATTGTTTTTCTTTCTGGTAGCCGATATTTTTTTTTCGGTACATCACAATAAACGAAATGATAGCTGAAATCAAGATCAGTATCACGAGGTTCACCAATATGATGAATAATGTTATTTCGGTTTCCCCCATACAAATGCTATTGAAAAAAACAGGTACATCAAACAATCCAGCACGTACTGGATATAATTGTATGCCCAAAAAATATTTCTATAGTTGTAATATAATATATTCCGCAATCCAAAAAAAGGCAATGTACCCAGGTAGAATATAATTAATCCCACTGTTACCCAGAATATCATGCTCGATTTGTAATAGATGATCGCATCTGTATTGATGAAGTTGAAGAAAAAACGACAGATGATCAGTACCAGGATAATATTTCCAACGGTATAGGAAGATGAAGAAAACCAGAATTTAGGCGTACTTAAATTACTTAAATAAAGTACATCCGTTAGCCAGCTTGCCACATAAATAAAAGTACCCCAGTATACAAGCCGTTTAAAACCTTTGTTATCTACTTCTTTTGCAAACAGCCAGAAAAAAAATAAAAATTGTACCGGGAGTCCAAAAAATTTATACAGGTTTAAGTTGAGTGAAACATTTTGGATATACTTACCCGTTAGCTCAGTAGCCAGTATAGTGGCCAGGTATACCGGGAACCATTTCCAGTGGCTGTTCCGTAACTTATGCCAATACACGAAGCCGGTGATACATGCCAGGCATTCAAAAAAATTTAATCCCCATTTAAACCAATCCAGGCGTTCCATTCTTTTATTTTTTCAAATTGTAAATCACTGTTCAGGAAAAGCACCCGTTCCATCAGGAGGTGGTTTAAGATCGCCATGGTTTTGCTGATCGCTTCCGGGAGGTACGGTAACATCTCCAGTAAGAGACCATACTTTTCCTTTAATTGGATCAATAGGAAATAAGCCACATTTAGCACGAATAGCCCTGGGGTCAAAATCGATATGTTTGTGTAAAGCAGCGTCATAATAAGTGGGCGATAAAAAGACGGTGGTATGATTTTCAAATTCAGGACGTACACCGTTTTTCAGGTCCGCTGTGGCAGCTATCTCGGCAGCAGATGGATATTTTGCCAGGTATACCCTTACCCCAAACCGTGTAGTTTTATTATCACAACCGGCCATGCAGGCATTTTTTTCTATTAAGGCAATAAAGCTTTTTAACTTTTGCAGATCGAGCCATATGCTGCGGCTGTCTTCTGTTTTTGTATTTACACCGTTTAAGTAGATCATTTTTTTGTTGATGTCATTGCCATAATTGGAAGAGATCCTTTTTGCGGTGGCATAGCTGATCATTCCACTTAGTGCGCCACCTGCATTTGCATAACATGAAGTATCAGCACAAAATGAACCCGGCGATGGCCCTCTGTCTGGCAAAGGAGGATACTTTGTATCTTTTACATTGCAGGCCTGGAAAATAAGGAAGCCGGCCATCAGCAGATTTGTTGCGATAAGATTTTTTTTCATTTTTTTAATTTGAAGTGGTGAAATGAATAAGCTTATAAATTATACATTTAATCTGAAAAAAAGAAACTGTTTTTATATTCGTCCTGACCTTATGCTGTACCGGTAGTTGCAAACTAACTGGCTATAAACATACGATACCAGGCATACACAAGATTTGATTTTCTTGGTACAGCTGTATCACCCCTTTACGGTATTTTTTAAAACTCACTCTTTTGCGGTATAAAAAACAATAACCCTGTTTCTACTTTAGCATGGTGCAACAAATTACAAAGCTGTTGCCGGCATACAGGCAGCTCATTTTTTAAAACAATTAAATTTTACAACTATGAACGATTTTCAAAACAATTATTTAAGCGAACTGGAGCAGGAGTTTGATTTTAATAATGAAGATATAGTGAACGAAACTGCTGATGAATTTGAACTGGAGGATGAAATGGAAAATTATGAAATGTCTGATGAAATGGAACTGGATCCGGAAATGGAATTTGACCAGGAAGAATCTGAGAACTGGCTCAATGAATATAGCGGCACAGAAAATGAATTTGAAGAAAAGTTATATGCTGCTTTAAGTGGCGAACATGAAAGTAATTACGAAATGGAGCAGGCCATCGACCAGGTATTGCATGAAATGGAGCAGGAATATTTTTGGGGAGCAGCAAAAAACCTGTGGAAAAAACACAAAGGAAAATTAATGGGGATTGCCGGCAAATATTTACCCAAGGGTACACTGCAGGCGCTGGGCAGCCTGGCAGGCGGAGATGTGAGGGGGCTGTTAAAATCCGACCTGTTTAAAAAAGGCCTGTCTCTGGCAGCCAATGCAGTGGCCCCTGGCGTGGGCGGTATGGTTGCAGGCAAGCTGTTAAATAACGAAACGCCTGACAGCAGTGCACGTGCACAGGCCTCAAAAGCTGTGCAAATGGCAAAGACCGCTTACCAGAATATGGCGCAAAGTATTCCCGGGCTACAACCGGGAAATGTACAGGCACAGATCAGGAATATGAGTGTGCAATCGCTGGCTGCTGCCAAATCAAAGCACCAGTCGTTCCGTAAGGGTAAGAAAAAACGTGTGATCCTTACAGATGGTAATGCTGTTGTTGTAGTACATCCGGGCAAGGTGATTATTTATTCCTAACGTTTACCTGTATATGCAATCTCCCGTTTTTTTTCTAAACAAGATCGAGTCACTGCGCATGCGTACCCGGGCAATTACCCGCCTGCGGCAACAGGTAGGATTACCGTCAACACTTGATTTAAAACCGGAACAGTGGGAAGCACTGGAAAGCCAGTTGACCAGTCTTTCCAATAAGCTCATGCAAAAGTTGAAAAGTTATTCAGATAATTTATTGTCGGACATAAAAAGCGATACTATCAACAGGCAATTGGTAGATGTACTGGGCAACCTGGAACTGGAACTTACCAGGGGATACATATTTTACGACACCTATATGGATATGCTTACCCAGCGCCTCAGCATACCCATCGGCAGCCTGCTTAAAGGATGCGATGCCATTGCAATGGATGGTACACAGCGTGGATTTTTACAGGAGATCACCGTTCCGCCGATTGTGTATTGCGACAGGGGCTTTGGCGCCAGTACCTGCCGGGAAGGCGTACACGTATTGCAAAATACCCCCAACCCGATGCAGTTTATCGCGGTGCCTTATTCAAGGTTAGTGGAAAAATATAACCTGATCTCCATTTATCATGAAGTAGGCCACCAGACATTAATAAAGCTTAACCTGTTTAAATTGATCCAGCAGGTTTTTATAGAGCAATTGACCAGGGCAGGCGCTTCTGCATTAATAAAGACTTTATTCAGCAATTGGGTTAAAGAACTGGCTCCGGACTTTTGGGCATTTTGCCTTACAGGAATGGCTCAAACCTGCAGCTTACGTGATATCTTATTTTTAAACCAGGAGCAGGCCACCTATATATCCGTTAGTCAGCCTCACCCGCCGGGCTATATCAGGTTTTTGGTATCAGTGCATTGGTGCAGGCATCTTTGGGGCAAAGGCGATTGGGATGAATGGGAAAGAGACTGGAAAGAAAAATACCCGCTGGCTAACCTGGATGAACAAACGCAGGAAGTGATGCGTACAGTGGAAGGATTTTTACCACTGGCTGCCAGGATATTCTGCGACACCAGGTATAAAAAATTTGACAATAAACCCATCAGCAGTCTTTTTACAATGGAAAAGTTACTCCCGGCGCAGTTAAAAAATATGGCCAATGAAACGGTCATCAACACGGAGGTTTTTAAAAAACAACCTGTCGGGGTACAGTTGGCAGTTTTCAGGCTGATGCGGGAGAACAGGAAATTTAAACAGGAATATATTGACCAGGCTATGACGGCATGGCTTACGGCACTTTAAATTTTTAAAACATTTTAAACTTTACAACAATGGCAACTACAAATTTATTCGATCCGGCATTAAGCATTTTTCAATGGAAAGACATAAAAACATTCCTTATCAGGAATCAATACAACGAAGTTTTAAATAAGGTAACAGACGAATACTTTAACAGGCAGTATACCGGCAGCAACCTGCCCAACTTTTTAAATGATCATTATTGCTTAACGCTGAGAAATTTTGATGAAAAATGCCTGGCTAATACTGGTATCAGTAAATTGGCCACTACGGTTTCCCGCAGTACGCTCACTACTGTCAATGGCGGTTCTATCCAGGACAATGTAGTGTTGGAAAATCTTAAAAGCGAAGTGAAAATTGCTGCGATGCAACTGGATCTTGAATACAGTAAGTTTCAGCAAACCACCTGGAGTACTGATGAGAAAGAACAACAGGAAATGGATAAACTCACTAAAGCGATCAGGGATAAAAAGAATATCGCTTTTACTTTCCTGGCAACGAAAGATGCATTGAAAGGAAATGCAAAACTTTTAAAGGCACTCAGTGGATTGGACGCGGTTATCGCAGAATTTGATAAGCAAAGCAATGCACTGGCGGATGAGATCATAAAGCAGGACCGTAAGCAATGGGACTTGTCTTACGAACAAAATAAAAAAATAGTAGAGTATGAAAAATTTAAAGCGCTGTATGAAATTGCGCAAAGAAATTTTGATTTAAGTCCTACGGCAGATAACCAGCAAAAGCAGGCCGCTGCAAAAGCTAGCCTGGAGAGATTGGCGACACCTGCGCAAACCCCGGTTGTAAACAGTAAATGTATTGATGAGGAACAGGTACAATTTTTATTACCGCAGTTTCAGTACCGTCGTTTACAATCTATCACTCCACCTTTCAAAGACAGGAATGGTAATCCGCTCGACATCAATTTTACTTTTAATACCAATAGCCTTACAGTAGGTGCGGTGATATGGCTGTATTATTACGAACGTATGGGCATCTTTAAAATACTGGGTGTATTGATGGATGATTACAACTATCGTGGTAAATACACCATTTCGGGTAACAGGCAGGATAAAAACGGGAATGTAAATAACTATTCCGTGCTAATGGATATGGTATGCAGCCTGCACCGCATCGGTATAGGTTCGAATATACGTGACCGTATATGCACGTATCAGCGGGTATTAGGCGTGACAATAGAAAACAACCTGGGTATTGAAAGCGAAAAGAACAGCGGGTTTATGCAAACCTTTAATAAGTTGTTGGATTATATGCTGGAGTATTACAAAACAAAACAGCTGGCTGTGGCGATCAACAGCGCTGTACAAACCCGTTCATCGGTGGCTACCCAAACTTCCATCCGCGATACTATGAATGTATTGAAACAGCAGTTTGAACCTTTTCAATACGGAAGGAACCAGGTCAACACTTTTTTAGGTATTGCCACCGTGCACGCTACTTTATGCCTGGTGAATAACCTGCGCAAGGAGATAGGGATACCTGATCAGTATGAACGACCTGAAGAATTTATTCCTGCGGCTTATGATATCCTGGTAGCTAAAAAGCCGGTTACACTTAACGAAACCAATCGTTTTATCATTCATGATAATTGTGCGTCTTATGGTTACCGTTTGCTCACTGATATTGAAACGGCGGATCTTACCCAATTTTCTACTGTTTCTACCGGCGGTTCTTTAGACCTATGGCTGGATGACGTAGAAGGATTTGTGGAAGGCTACCGCAACGCCTATAGTTCGCTGGAAGAAAAAGTAGCTGCCATTGTTTAACCCAATAACTTAAATACTATGGAAAGAGACCTGTTATTAAGAGAAGTGGGTGCCATAAACTACAGCTTTGCCCCATTTGAAAGAGAAGTTTTTTTGAACCCGGCAAATACATATGAGGTACACCACCGTGATAAAAAACCTAACACGGTGCGCAGGGATGTGAGTGAGAAAAGATCGTATAGGTTAAATGAAAGTCCGGCACCGGAACGGAGCAGCGTTGTTGCCGATCCCGCATTTTTAACAAGCATTGTCTCCTGGCTCGATGTAGGCAATAAAAAACACAAAAGATATCTCGGGCCAAATTATAAAGGCAATGCGGCAACATGGTGTAATATTTTTGCTTATGATTATGCCTGCCTGGCAGGCGTATACCTGCCGCATTATTTCTGGAAAAAATTTCCTCCTTCACCCGATGATATCTCAAAAAGGCCGCAGGATCATATTACCGAATTATCTGCCAACGGATTGTATCAATGGTTCGAAAAATACGGTTCCCATTTTGGCTGGCGGGATATTACTCCTGCAAACGGCGATTATACCAATGCGCAAAATATTGCCAATGCAGGTAACGTGGTTTTTGCAAGTATCAAACGGCCGGGTACAGGTCATATTGCTGCCATTGTACCTGAAACAAATGCACAAAAAGCAAAGAGAGATGATACAGGAAAAGTGATAGCGCCCCTGCAAAGCCAGGCTGGTTCAACCACTCAAAACCATACTTATTCCAGTAATAAATTTTATGCGCCAACAGGGAGTGTTGTAAAAATATGGGCCAATATGCTTTCGGGAAGCAAGGCAATCAATTCATCATCTCCGGGCAATACAACGAATGATGGTTCATGGAATAGTATCATGCAGGGAGTAGCACAAGGCATCAGGAATACCATTCCTGTAACTTCAACTAAGCAACCAACGCAAAGTATGGATAAAGCGGTTAAGGCTAACCGGTATTACGGGCAGCAGTTGGGCTGGCAAACATATGTTGATAAGATCAATGATTTCTTATTGCCTTATTCGGGCTTGTCGAATGTAAGCCTTGGAGAAGAAGCTTTTGCTGCTGCGTTAAGCAAATGGCAAAAAACTAAAGGCATGACAGCAGACGGTATTTTAGGTCCACAATCATGGAAGCTGATAAAAGCTTTGATACTTACCTCTAAGCCTGCTACTACAGGTAAACCTGCAGTTACGGGAAAGCCTTCAACCACTGGACAGGCAGCTGGCTATATCCGTACTTTATCCGCCTCACAAAGAACCAACCTTGATTATATAGCACAGGAGTTAAATAAAAGTGCGGTTACCAATCCTTTTGCAAAAGCGGCCATGCTCTCCATCGTAAGTAAGGAAATTGAATTTCAATTAAAACAGGAAGGAGGTTATTCCAGAACTTCCAATGAAAGGATCAGGAAAATATTCGGCAGCAGGTTTGCAGGCAAAACTGATGATTTCATTAATACATTAAAAAGCAGCGACGAAAAGTTTTTTAATTATGTGTATGGTGGCAGAAATGGTAATAAAGCAGACGAAGGATATAAATATTTGGGCCGTGGGTTTAACCAGATCACTTTTAAAGAAAGATACCAGCGCGTGGGTAAATTAATTGCTGTAAAACTGGAAGACGAACCGCAAAAATTAAATACCCTGCCTGTAGCAACAGCAGCATTGATAGCGGATTTTATAGATCGTTTTAAACATGCCCCTTCAAAAACGCTGGCTGCCTATAATACAACTGGCATTAACGGGTTTACCCAATTGAAAGATGCAGTGATGGCATTTTACCACGCCAATGCAGGATTTGGAAGACTGTATAGCGCTTTGTGGGGATTACCTTACGAAAAAACACAACCTATGACGATCACTGAGCTGGCTAAGGTGGTAGAAGACGGTAAAAGAAAAGCGCTGCTGAGGAGTACAGAATTCCTGCAATTCATTAATAGTTTATGAGTGGAAAATATATTGATGTATTAATTTTTTAATGATACAGTTATGGAAAGAGATTTACTGGAGCGGGAAGTAAATGCATTGAGTTTTGGAAAGACTGTTCTTGATCTTGCACCGGTTTGGGTAATGGAATCAGAAATTAAATTAAAACTGGAAGAGGGGTATTTCAATTATGGTATATTAAAAGAAAAATCTTTCCTGCGTGAAAAGGATCAAAAAACCTACCAGGCATTGGCGGGTATGAACCTGTATTTTTTACCAGGCAGTATGGTTTATATACATGAAGAAAATGCCGGTTGGTTATTGGTGGAAGGAGCAGCATTTATCAAAAAGAGTGGATTGCCTATTAATGGTAAAGGCTGGATAAAAAAATCGTGGGTAAGAATAAAACAACCGGTGAAATTAATTGCTTCCGGTGATGAACGTGAATTTAAAGTAGAATTTGAAACACATAATTATATCAGGAGAACAGATGGCAGGAAGAAATCGTGGTTACCAAGAAAATATGGTCCTGGTATGTTTTTGGTTAAAGGGATCAAAGGAAAGCCGGCAACAGCAGGCAAAGAAGGTACTGCTGTAGAAATGCAATCAGATACAGGTGGGAATATTGAATTTGAAACGCCTAAATGGTTTCGTGACTGGTGCGAATTAAAAGAAAGAATTGAGGAGGCCGTGGCAATGATCAACAATATAGACAGATGGCAGAATAAACCGGGTGCATATATGGAAACTGATGAAAAGTGGGCTGGTGACAAAGCAGTGCTGGTTAGATTCCCTTTTATTACACCTTATCTCTACAACTCTCCTCCCAGGGCAAAAACTAAACCTGTATATAGAGGACTCGTCGCAGGTAAGGAATACCTGGAAGTCGCGATTGCGGATCCCCTGTGGGAAGCAGATATACAGGTTTCGGAGGCTATAGAACTTACCCAATATCAATCTTTACTGGAAGAGCATTTCTTTGATCCTGATGCAAGAAAAACCGTTGAATCAGTGGAGGTGATTTTAACGACCGCAAATTGGGGTAAAATACCTCCTGCCTCTATGTATAATCTTCGAAGCTTTTTGCAAATCATTATCTATTATATTTTATGCGGAAGCATCAATAGTTTAAAACAAAAAAATGGCTCACTCAATCCTGCAAAATTTGCATTTGGGATATTGTGCAGAACAAGTTTCTCTTCTATTTTTCGTGTATTGTTAAGTAATGAGGAAAAAGGTCTTTTCAGGCAAATCGTGCAACACGAAATTATATTGAAGGCATTGCATTTAAAAGGTACACTAAAGTTTTTTGTACATGGACATCACAGTGATGTAACCAAACCTACCCTGTCAGCATGGTTAAAAAGTATAGTGGCGCCGGTAGCCGGTAAAGATCTGTTATCTTATTCCATGGAAAGTAGAAAGCAAGGCGGCTTTAATGGTAGTGCAGCAATGGGCAAATTTGATATCATCAAACCATCGGATAAAATACGTTTTGAAATAAGGGGAAGCCAGGCCTATGGTAAGAATAGCGGTGAAGGCAAAGAAAAAATGATACAACCTGCCACCGAATGGGTAAGTTTTATAGAAAAAATATTTAAAGAATCCAATAAAAGAAGAAACAGCGGTAAGGGTAAGCAGCTAAAGTACGATCCTGCAAAATGCTGATTTTTTTACAACCTATTAAATACTCCTTAAAACACCGCATATACAAATAATATTGGCAATCTTCTTTGTCAATATGAGATATATTTGTAAAAAATGTACTCATCAGTTTTTCTGCAGTCATATTAAATAACCCTATTGAATATATTCATGGTATAAGTACTTTGCGTGGTGATATGCTGCGCAAGGAACTGCAGATTTTTACCTTTAACGACCTGCTGAATTATTTCCCCCTTCGTCATGTAGACAAAACAAAAGTTGATAAAATAGGAGCGCTTACTTACGGTACCGAGTACACCCAGGTATCAGGTAAAATAACGGATATCGCCATCGTGGGCGAAAACCGGGGCCGGCGGCTGGTGGTTCATTTAAAGGATGATACCGGTGAAATAGAACTGGTATGGTTCCAGGGCATTAACTGGATACAAAAAATGTTGCAGGTCGGGCATCAATACCTGGTATTTGGCAAACTCAGTTTTTTTATGAATAAGCCGCAGATCAGTCATCCTGAAATTGAAACTGCCGCAACGGAAAAACAGGAAGGAAAAAGTTTTTTGGAACCTATTTATTCTTCTACCGAAAAACTAAAAGCAAAAGGATTAAATGGAAGAGTGATCGGGAAATTTACTTACGACCTGTTGCAACTAATATCGGAAAAAGACCTGCCCGAAAACTTACCCGCATCTATTATAAAAAAATACAAGTTCATCAGCCGTTATGAAGCGTACCGCTACATTCATTTTCCTCCTTCGGAAAAACATTACCAGCATGCCATACGCCGGTTGAAGTTTGAAGAACTATTTATAGCGCAGCTGCGGTTGGGCTTAATAAAAAGTGCCAGGCACCGCTTTAGCAAAGGCCTGGTGTTTGATAAGGTAGGCGCATTATTCAACAACTTTTACACACAGTATCTACCGTTTGAATTAACCAATGCACAAAAAAGGGTACTAAAAGAGATACGTAAAGATGCAGGCAGCGGCCGCCAGATGAACCGCCTCTTACAGGGGGATGTGGGCAGCGGTAAAACCATTGTAGCATTAATGTTGATGTTAATTGCAGTGGACAATGGTTTTCAAAGTGTGTTAATGGCGCCAACAGAAATTTTAGCGCAGCAACATTACAACGGTATTACACAATTAATAAAAGATATGCCGGTTTGTGTAAAATTACTCACGGGCTCATCTAAAACAAAAGAACGGAAAGAGCTGTTAAAATGTAGCGAAGACGGATCGCTGCATATTTTAATTGGCACCCATGCCGTAATAGAAGATAAGGTGCAGTTTAAAAATTTAGGATTGGCGGTGGTGGATGAACAGCACAAATTTGGTGTAGCACAGCGGGCGCAGCTCTGGAAAAAGAACAATATACCACCGCATGTGCTGGTGATGACGGCAACGCCTATTCCGCGTACGCTGGCACTTACAGCCTATGGCGATCTTGATTACAGTGTGATGGATGAGTTGCCGCCCGGAAGGCAACCAATAAACACTGTACACCGTTTTGAGAACAAGCGCCCACAGGTAATGGATTTTATTAAAGAAGAGATAGCCAACGGCCGCCAGGCTTTTATCATCTACCCACTGATCGAAGAAAGCAGTAAACTGGATTACGAGAACCTGATGAAAGGATATGAAGAAGTAAAATCTTTTTTCCCTGAACCAAAATATTGGATCAGTATGGTACATGGAAAAATGGATGCAGCAAAGAAGGAAATCAATATGCAACGTTTTGTAAACAGGGATACTCAGATCATGGTAAGCACTACCGTTATAGAAGTAGGCGTAAATGTACCTAATGCAACAGTGATGGTAATTGAAAGCGCAGAAAAATTTGGTTTGTCACAATTGCACCAGTTGAGGGGAAGGGTAGGAAGAGGCGCTGAAAAAAGTTTTTGCATATTATTAACAGGCACTAAAATATCAAATGATGCCCGGGAAAGGTTAAAGATTATGGTGGCCACCAATGATGGTTTTAAGATAGCAGAAAAAGACCTGGAGATCCGGGGGCCGGGAGATATTGAAGGTACCAGGCAAAGCGGGTTATTAAACTTCAGGCTGGCGAATATAGTCAATGACAAAGCTATATTGGAAGCTGCAAGGGAAACAGCTGAAAATATACTGGAAACCGATCCTGATATTAATATGGCAGAGAATTTGCCCTTAAAAAATTATCTTCATCAGCAAAAAGGTAAAACGGCCTGGAGTAAAATCTCGTAAATAATTAAAACAAGCGCTTTTTAATTTGATTTTAATAATGAAGAAAAACGCTTGTTAAGAAGATCAATTTTGATTGACTGTATCGTTATATTTTTGTACATTGTAAAAAATGGAGTTACTGACTTTGAATAAGATAACCAGGTTTTTTTTAACGATTATTCTTACTTCCTTTACAGGGCTTGCTGTAAACGCTCAGATGGAATTTGTGGAGAACAAAGGCCAGTGGAATAGTAAGGTTAATTTTAAAGGAGAGTTTTCATCTGGCTCTTTCTACCTGGAAAGCAGGGGATTTACTGTGGATATGCATAACACGGCAGACCTGCTGAAGATTTCCAGTTTTCTTCACGGGCATGCAAATACTACAGTTGCTACATCCAAAGCTTCAACAGCAGCAACCGGAATCTCTCAAACCCCGGAAAACAATGAGCCATTTATTCTTCGTTCTCATGCTTATAAAGTAAATTTTTTAGGCAGTAATACTAACGTAGAAGCCGTACCCGATAAAGTACAACCGGGATATAACAATTATCTATTAGGTAATGATGAAAGTAAATGGGCCAGCAACTGTAAAATCTATGAAGCAGTAACCTATAAAAATATTTATCCCAATATTGATATCCGTTATTATACTGCAGCAGGCCAGTTAAAATACGATCTGATTGTTCGCCCGGGTGGTAACCCCAATGCGATAGCCATGCGTTATGACGGCACTACCAAACTGGAAATTAAAAATAAGGAACTGATCATCGGTACTTCGGTAGGTGATGTAAAGGAATTGTATCCCTACAGCTACCAGTCTATCACCGGTAAACGGGAAGTAGTGGATTGTAAGTATGTTCTTACCAACAACGTGGTGCGCTTTAAAGTACAACACTATTCTCCAACAGAAACACTGATCATTGATCCTACATTGATCTTCTCTTCATTTACAGGAAGTACACAGGACAATTGGGGGTATACTGCTACGCCAGGACCGGGAGGTACTCTTTTTGCCGGAGGAATTGCATTGGGAGGCACAGGTGGTTTTCCTGTATCGCCAGGGGCTTATCAAACCGTATTCGCAGGTGGGGTGAGTGATGATGGAAACGGTGTAACTGACATGGCCATTATTAAATTTTCCGCTAATGGAAGCCAACGTTTATATGCCACTTATATTGGCGGTGATCGTAACGAGCAGCCACATAGCATGATCTGTGATCCACAAGGCAATTTGGTAATAGCAGGCAGGTCTGCTTCTCATAATTTTCCAGGAACACCAACCAGGACTTCCTCTACTACAGATTATGACATTGTTATAATAAAATTAAATGCTAACGGTACAGCGGCATTGGGTGCACAAAGAATCGGGGGGGTGGGAAATGACGGAATGAATATAAGGGGTAAATATAATAATCCCCAGGGCGTAGATGCTATAAGAAGAAATTATGGCGACGATGCCAGGAGTGAAGTGATACTGGATGCAGCCGGAAACATTTTCCTGGCGTCTTGTACACAATCAAATAATTTTCCTGTTACTCCCGGTACTCCTATACAGTCTGTTTTTGGAGGCGGCCGGCAGGATGGTGTAATTATGAAATTTACGCCCAATCTTTCAGCTGTATTATTCAGCAGTTATTTTGGAGGTTCCGGTGATGATGCCTGCTTTGTAATGGCAATAAATCCACTTACCGGTAACTTGTATGTAGCCGGTGGCACAACCAGTACCAATTTACCTGGGAATAAAACAGGGGTAATCACACCCGCTTACCAGGGAGGAGAGACTGACGGATTCATTACTGAAATAGCACCGGACGGATCGGCACTGATAAGAACAACTTACCAGGGTACCGTTGGTAACGACATCGTATACGGGATACAGTTTGATAAATTGGGTTTCCCGTATATCATGGGAACAACAAGCGGCGCATGGACGGTTTTTAATGCGCCTTACAGTAATCCCGGGGGCAAGCAGTTTATCAGCAAATTACAGCCCGATCTGTCTGCTTATGTATACTCAACGGTGTTTGGTACCAACTCATCAGCGCCAAATTTGTCTCCGGTTGCATTTTTGGTTGACCGTTGCCAGAATGTATATGTATCAGGCTGGGGTGGAGGATTGAATGTTGGACAGAACTATCCCTCGGCCGGTACCTCAGGGTTACCTTTAAAAAATCAACTGCTTGATCCGTCTACCGGTCAGCCATTAACCCAATCTGACGGGTCGGACTTTTACTTTTTTGTATTGGAAAAAAATGCACAAAGCCAGCTTTTCGGTTCTTATTTTGGAAGATTTGGCGGGTTGGGCGACCATGTGGATGGGGGTACCAGCCGCTTTGATGCCAATGGGGTGATTTACCAGGCCATTTGTTCCTGCGAAGGATTGGGTGGTGGGCCATTTCCCACTACCATCGGGGTATGGGCTGGTGTAAACCGGTCCAACACCTGTAACGAAGCAGTTGCAAAAATTGAAATGAATTTTGCCGGGGTGGGGGCAAGTGTAAAAGCAAGTATCAGCGGCGTAATAGATACCATTGGCTGTGTACCATTGACCGTTAATTTTGTGGATACCCTTGCAAAAGGTAAAATGTATATCTGGAATTACAGGGATCCTAACTATAATAAAACTGATACTACTTACGCACCCAATAATACTACTTCACATACTTATAATGATGTAGGTAGTTATCAGTTGATGCTGATATCTATTGATTCATCCACCTGCAATATTGCTGATACTGCCTATATTACTGTAAAAGTGGGCGATAACCAGGTAAGGCCCGATTTTAGTTTTACCAAACTGGATAGCTGCGCCAGCCTGAGGTTCAGGTTTGATAACTTAACCACTGCGCCTAATCCGGCCTACACCAACAAAACCTTTATCTGGGATTTTGGCGATGGCTCTCCCCGTGTAAGAACAGGTTTTGGTTCGCAGTTCCATACCTTTCCTTCTATTGGGCAATATCCTGTGAGATTGATTGTGGATGATACCACATTCTGTAATTCCCCGGATTCTATTGAAAAAATGGTGAGGATCAACCCTAATGTAAAAGCTATTTTCAGCACCAGCTCAAGAGGCTGTGTTTCTTATACGCCAGTGTTTCAGAATAATTCCCTGGGCGGTATAAGCTGGTTATGGGATTTTGGCGATAATACCTTCTCTACCGATTTTGAACCAACACATACCTATACTATTGTTGGATCATACAATGTACGTTTGATTGCCATCGATCCTTCCACCTGTAACGGATCGGATACTTCGGATTATTTTACCATAACCGTATACCCGCTGCCAACAGCTAATTTTACCTGGTCGCCAAACCCGCCGGTTGAAAATACAAAGACCAATTTTACCAATTTATCGGTGGGGGCTACACGCTATCTGTGGGATTTTGGAGATGGGGAAACTTCTACCGAAGTAAATCCCATTCACCAGTTTAACCGTACGGATACTTTTCATGTAATACTGTCTGCCTATAATGATGCAGATTGTGTAGATACTTTTGATGCTTTTGTTCCGATCGTTATCAGGCCATTACTTGATGTGCCCAATGCTTTTACACCTGGCAGGTTTTCTGCCAGTAATTATAACAATGGTATTGTTAAAGTAGAAGGCTTTGGCGTGGGAAAAATGATGTGGAAGATATATAACCGCTGGGGGCAACTGGTGTTTTCAACCAGCAATATAAAACAGGGTTGGGATGGAACATTTAAAGGGGTACTGCAACCAATGGACGTGTATGCCTACACGCTGGATGTGGAATTTACAGATGGGAAAAAATTACGGAAAACGGGTGATATAACATTGTTACGATAATTGAAAACTAAAATTTGAAAAGGAGTAATTATTTTGTTCAACAGTTATAACATATTACAATTACAGCGTAAAGCGGGTAAAGAAACCGGCATTGTAAAAACTTTGTTGCTTTTTGCGGGTTGCTTATTTATGATGACCTGTTTAAAAGCGCAGGATCTTCATTTCTCTCAATTCTTTAATTCACCATTAACTACTAATCCGGCCAATACCGGTTTTATACCAGATGCCGATTACAGGATCGGGGGCCAATACCGTAACCAGTGGAGTACGGTAATGACTGTGCCTTATAAAACATCCAGCATTTTTGCTGATGCACAATTATTCCGGGATAAACTGGAGAACGGCTGGTTGGGTATTGGAGGCGTAATACTATCCGATGTGGCCGGAAGCGGGGGATTAAAAAGCACGAAAGTGTATGGTTCTCTTGCTTATCACCAGCAGGTGGGTAGCAGCAGCCTGGTGAGTGCAGGTTTTAATGTTGGCTGGGCTAATAAACGCATCGATCAAACTAAATTAAAATACCCCGACCAGTTTGACGGTAAATTTTTTGAAGCGCCGTTTACCAATGTGACACTTACTAATTACAGTGTAAGTTACCTGGATGTTCAGGCAGGAATGAACTATGCCTATTTTCCGCAGGAAAATGTATATATCAATGCGGGGTATTCTATTCATCATATCAACAGGCCTAAAGAAACTTTTTTTGCAGATGAAACCAACCAGGGAAGGATACCGATGCGGCATATTGGTTTTTTAAATGCTATTTTAAAAGTTAATGAAAGGGTGATTATTAATCCAAATGTGTACTTTACCACACAGGCTAAAGCAAGCGAATTGGTATTGGGATTGAATGGTAATTATAATCTCTCTGAATCAGGTGAAAAACAATTGGTAGCCGGCTTGTATTACAGGTTGGGTGATGCCATTGCACCAATGGTAGGACTGGAAATAAAGAATATCAAATTTACTTTCAGTTACGATGTTACCATGTCATCATTAAACCAGTTTAATGGGTATCGTGGTGCCAGCGAATTGAGTATCGTTAAAAAGGGCTTTTACCCGCAGCGTGGCGACAGGCAAACCATGTGCCCTACTTTCTATTAAATGATCTTAACAGAATGGCAATAAAAAATGGCCCGAAATGCTTCGGGCCATTTAGTTTTCCAGGCATCATTAAATAGAAGCTGTTTTTTTAGTCTTCTTTAATTCCTCTTTTGCTTTTTGTAATTCTTCTTTAACTTTTTCCAGTTCTTTTTTAATGTCATCCGTATTGATGTTCTTCAATTCTGTTTTCATTTCTTTCATTGCCTGCTTTATTTCCGCATTGATCTTATCTGTATCCACTTCTTTTAAAGCTTCCTGTATTTCTTTATTGATACTTTTCATATCAACTTCCTTTAAAGCATTTTGTACTTCTTCATTGATTTTTTTGGTGTCAATTTCTTTTAAGGAGGCATTTACTTCATTCATGATCTTTTGTACATCCACTTCTTTTAATGCCTGGTTAACTGATGCGGTAACTTCGCTCAGGTCGATCTTTTTCAGTTCGTCTGTAAGTTGCAGCATGGCAGTTTGCAGTTCTTTCATTGCCTTGTCAAATTCTGCATCAGTCATTTTTTTCTTTGGCTTGGTAGTGTCTTCATAAGTTTGTTGCACGCCCAGCTTTTGTTGTACTGCAGGAGAATCCTGGAACGACATGGTAATAATACCTACCGTTAGTGCTGCGGTAATACCTGCAAACACCCTTTTGTGTTTTAAAATAAATTGTTTCATGGCTTTACTTTATTTGGTTAATGATTAAATACGAATAAGTTCGTAGCAAATATAGACTGCTATTTTAATTTTCACAAGGGCTTAGGAAATTTTAACATTTTAGATAATTGATTTTAATGTCCATCAATAAGTATTCTTTTTCCTGCTCACTATTTTATACGATTTTTACATAAATATTGTTACATGGTATTGGAAGAAAATAATCAGCCGGCTGTAAATGCTTATATCAGCCAGTTTAAAAATATTGTAGGAGAGGCCTTTGTAAAAGTAGATGACGAAACCCTGAATCATTATGCACATGACGAAACCGAGAACCTGCATTTTTTGCCGGATGTAGTGGTTAAACCACGTACAGCAGAAGAGATCAGTGCTATTATGATCATTTGTAACGAACAAAAAATTCCTGTAACACCACGTGGTGCAGGTACAGGATTGGCAGGCGCAGCTTTACCACATTTTGGAGGCGTATTGATCTCCATGGAAAGAATGAACGCCATCCTCGACATTGACGAAAGAAACCTGCAGGTAACCACTGAACCAGGTGTAATTACAGAAGTATTACAAAATGCTGTTAAGGAGAAAGGCTTATTCTACCCACCCGATCCAAGCAGCAGGGGCAGTTGTTTTATAGGAGGTAATATCTCGGCAAATAGCGGTGGTCCCAAAGCCGTAAAATATGGCGTGGTAAAAGATTATGTGCTTAACCTGCAGGTGGTATTGCCTACAGGCGAAATCATCTGGACGGGAGCCAATGTGTTAAAGAATTCAACCGGTTATAATCTTACACAATTGATCGTGGGTAGTGAAGGTACGCTTGGTATAGTAACAAAAATTGTGTTGAAATTATTGCCGCATCCCAAACACGACCTGTTAATGCTGGTGCCATTCAACGATCTTGAAAAAGCCGGAGAAGCAGTGAGTGCTATTTTCAGGGCCGGATTTACACCCAGTGCATTAGAACTGGTAGAAATAGACGCGTTAAAAATTGTGAGCCGAATGATGGATAGTGTTGCCGTGCCGGTTACGGATGATATGGCAGCGCACCTGATCATTGAAGTAGACGGTAATCACCTGGATACTTTAATGACGGAAATGGAAGCTATTGCCGCATTATTAACGGATTTCGATTGCGGGGAAATATTTTTTGCCGACGATGCCCAGCAAAAGGCAGAGCTGTGGAAATTACGCCGCCGTGTAGCCGAAGCTGTAAAACTGGATGGTTATACTATTGAAGAAGATACCGTAGTGCCCCGGGCGGCTTTACCTGCATTGATACATGGTGTAAAAGCATTGGGTAAGCAATATGATTTTCATGCGGTATGTTATGGCCATGCAGGCGACGGTAATTTGCATATCCGTATTAAAAAAGAAGGCAGCATCTACAGTTTGAATAATCCTGCTGTTACACCGGCACTAAAAGCCATGTTTACTTTGGTGAAATCTTTGGGAGGTACTATTAGCGGCGAACATGGTATTGGTCTTATACAAAAAGAATATATGGATATTGTTTTTGATAAAACCAACTTAACCATTATGCAGGGGATCAAAAAAGTATTTGATCCCAATAATATCTTAAACAAAGGAAAAATATTTGATTGCTGATTAACGAGCCTGTAACTATACTGGTCACACTATCGTATTAATTTTGAATAAAATTTAAGCCATGAAAAAATTTGTTTTTGCAATATTGTTATTAAGCTTCACTGTAATGGTACATGCACAGGATGAGCCGGAAGAAAAGGAAGTAAGTAAACATGGGTTTAAAAAAGAAAACCTTTTTACAGGCGGTAATGTGGCGGCATCATTTTACAGTGGAGGAACCATTCTTGGTATAAGCCCTACTTTTGGATACAGTATCAATAAAATAATTGATGCAGGTGTTGTTGCCAATTTTACCTACGCCGGCGAAAAAGCTTATACCGGTGATAAATACAGGCAGTATGTTTACGGGCCTGGTGTATATGCAAGGATATACCCCGTAAAAATGGTTTTTATCCAGGGAACTTTTGAACATAATTTTACTTCCCTTACTTATAAACCCGCTTATAACGGGCCTACTGAAAAATACAAAACAGAAGCAAATAGTTTTTTAGTTGGCGCAGGGTATGCAAGCGGCAGGGAAGAGCCGGGCTCGCTATTCTTTTATTTATCAATAATGGTGGATGTGATCAAAGATGTCAATTCTCCTTATGTAGATCTGCTACAGGATGGCTCACTAAGGGCGCAGCCAATTATCAAAGCAGGTATACAGATCCCTTTATTCCAGGGAAACGGGCGCAGGCGTGGCAGGTATGATGATTGATTTATAAAAAAACTTCCAGCTCTGCAGGCGAAGTAATCACCGTTAACCGGTCTTCAATACTGTCGTACAAAAAATTTTCCTGCGCCATCATTTTTGCATGCGCTAAAAGATGATCGTAAAAACCTGCAGTGTTTAATACGAAAATCCTTTTGTTGTGAATGTTTAACTGGTTCCAGGTAAGCATCTCAAACAATTCATCCAATGTGCCAAAACCACCGGGTAGAATAATGGCGGCATCACATTTTTCATACAATATTTTTTTTCGTATATGCATGTCATCAACAATTACCAGTTCGGTTATACCCTGGTGATGGTGTTCAAATTCCTTTAACAATACAGGCATCACACCAAATACTTTTCCATTCTTCTCCAGCACTGCATTGGCTATAGCACCCATTAATCCTTTATTGCCACCACCGTATATAAGCGTAATGCCTTTTTTTGCGAGGATATGCCCCAGCGCTGCTGCATCCGATTCAAACAAGGGGTTTTTTCCACTCTTGCTGCCGCAGAAAACAGCTAATGAATTTATTTGCATAATTGATTTATCTTGATATTAATTAACTTGCAAGCTAAGCATATTTTCCAATCATCATTTGCAAACCGCAACTATTAACTTTTAACTAATATCATGTCGCCATTAATTTTATTTTCATTTGTGATCGGTTATTTTCTCCTGCTGCTTTTAGTGGCTTACTTTACTTCGAGGGGAAGCAACAATGAATCTTTTTTTATTGGCAACCGCAACAGCAACTGGATGTTGGTGGCTTTTGGAATGATCGGTACCAGTCTTAGCGGCGTTACATTTGTAAGTGTGCCGGGAGGCGTAGGTACAGGTAATTTTTTTTATTACCAGATTGTACTGGGTTACTTACTCGGTTATATCGTAATTGCATTTGTGCTGATACCATTGTATTACCGGATGAACCTCACCTCCATTTACACTTACCTTGAAAAACGTTTTGGTATCAATGCACATAAAGCCGGCGCATTCTTTTTTATATTAAGCCGCGTGGTAGGTGCCACGGCCCGTTTATACCTCGTGATCAGTATACTTCAGCTTTTTATCTTTGATAAGTTGCATATTCCTTTTGAATTAACCGCCCTGGTTATTTTGTTGCTGATCTTACTATACACTTTTGAAGGCGGCGTAAAAACAATTATTTACACAGATACTTTACAAACTACAGGTATGCTGCTGGGTTTGGTAGTCTGTATCATTGTTATCATAAAAGCCATGGGGATGGATTTTGGCAGCACTTTATCATTGATGAATGAAAAAGGGTACACCAAACTTTTTAATACAGATGTAAAGGCCGGCTCTTTTTTTCTTAAGCATATTATTGGAGGCATGTTTATAGCCATTGCGATGACAGGGCTTGACCAGGAAATGATGCAAAAGAATATCAGCGTAAAAAATATCAAGGATTCCCAGAAAAACATCATGACATTCACTGCAGTATTAATGGTAGTGAATTTTTTATTCCTGTTTTTAGGCGGCATATTGTACCTATATGCTAGTACCAATAATATTAAAGTAGCGCCGGATGATCTCTTTCCTACCATTGCATTGAGTAATGCATTCAGCGGTACCATTGGTATTATTTTTATCATTGCTTTAATTTCTGCTTTATTCCCGAGTGTGGATGGCGCCATTACTTCACTTACATCCTGTTTTTGTATAGATATTTTGGGTATCAATAAAAAGGCCGGGACCGAAAAAGAAAAAAAACGTACCCGGCTTAAAGTGCATTTTACTTTTGCTGCAGTATTTTTTATCATGGTGCTTATTTTTAAAGCCATTAATGATAAACTCATCATCGATTTTATTTTAAAATTCGCAGGCATTACTTATGGACCTTTATTGGGATTGTTTTCCTTTGGAATCTTAACCAAAAGGCAATTGAATGATAAACTTATCTGGACGGTTTGTATCATTGCACCATTAATGGCTTTAGGTCTTGATATGCTGAGCAGTCCCGAATGGTACGAAAAGAAATTGCATGTAACGCTTGGGTTGCAAGCTGTTTCAGAAAGCATTTTTCATGGCTATAAAATTGGTAATGAATTGATCCTGATTAATGGCATTTTTACCTTTTTAGGGCTATTGTTAATTTCTAAAAAAGGCAATACCAAAACAAATATTTTGCTGTAACTTTACATTGTTAGTAAGTGCCATTCTGCAATTGTTATAATCGTAGAATGGCATTCTATTTATGTACTCAAAATAAAACCATGAACGGAACGATCAATGCTTTGAAACAACGTAGCTGGAAGGAAAGCCAGGCGCACAGCAGCTGGCAGATATTTAAAATAATGGCCGAATTTGTGGATGGATTTGAGGCGTTGAGCAGGATTGGTCCATGTATCTCCATCTTTGGCAGCGCCCGAACAAAACCAGGCAATAAATATTATGAATTGGCTGTAGAAATATCCAAGCGTTTGGCAGAAGAAGGTTTTGGAATTATTACCGGCGGTGGTCCCGGAATTATGGAAGCGGCCAATAAAGGCGCTTCTATTGCAGGAGGAAAATCTGTTGGGTTGAATATCGATCTGCCTTTTGAACAACATCCTAATCCATTTATCGACAGGGATAAATCATTGAACTTTGATTTTTTCTTTGTGAGAAAAGTAATGTTTGTAAAATATTCGCAGGGTTTTATCATGATGCCCGGCGGCTTTGGTACCATGGATGAATTTTTTGAAGTGGCTACATTAATTCAAACCGGAAAATTCAGGCAGTCACCAATGATACTGGTAGGTAAATCCTATTGGGGAGGATTGATCAACTGGATAAAAGAAACCATGGGCGAAGAAGAACATAATATCAATCCCGAAGACCTTAACCTGATCCATTTATTTGATACGGCAGAAGAAGTGGTGGATTTTATGCTGGATTATTATAAAACAAAACCATTGGCACCTAATTTTTAATGGAGGTCATCAATCATATAGCAGAAGATTATGCGAAAAAATTTACTTCGCCATTGGACGAAGTATTGCAGGAAGTAGAAGACTATACCTTGCAGCATCACCCGCATGCACATATGTTAAGCGGTCATGTACAGGGAAAGGTATTGGAAATGATCAGTTGCATGATACAGCCGCAACGCATATTGGAAATTGGTACATTCACCGGTTTTAGTGCATTGTGTTTAGCAAAGGGATTACAAAGCAATGGCGAATTACATACCATTGAATTGCGTGAAGAAGATGCTGCCACGGCAAAAAAATATTTCGCTAAAGCAAACGCTGCTGCTATTCACCTGCATATTGGAGATGCAAAAAAAATAATTCCCCAATTAAACCAGCAATGGGACCTGGTGTTTATTGATGCAGATAAAACAGGGTATATTGATTATTACGAATTAACTTTGCCTGCTGTAAAAAAAGGCGGATTTATACTGGCTGATAATGTGTTGTTTCACGGCGAGGTTTTGGAAGAAGAAGTAAAAGGAAAAAATGCAAAAGCGATACAGGCTTTTAATGAATATGTACATAAAGATAGCAGGACGCAACAGGTACTGCTTACTGTAAGGGATGGTTTACTGCTGTTAAAAAAATTATAGGAATGAAGAAATTGTTGATCGGAACTTTTTTTATTTTAAGTACTGTTGTAGCATTGGCGCAGGAGATGCTTACACCTGACCAGTATATAGCATTGTATAAAGACCTGGCGATACGTGAAATGAAACGGATGGGTGTACCCGCAGCCATTACCCTGGCGCAGGGTATTTTGGAAACAGAAAGCGGCAACAGCGAACTGGTAAAAAAATCCAATAATCATTTTGGTATTAAATGTAAAACCAACTGGACGGGCGGAAGTGTGAGTCATGATGATGATGCAACAGGGGAATGTTTCCGTTTATATAAAACTGCTGAAGACAGTTACCGTGATCATAGCAATTTTTTAAGGGGCAACACCCGCTACGGCAACTTATTTAAACTGGATGTAAAAGATTATAAGGGATGGGCCTATGGTTTAAAGAAAGCGGGTTATGCTACCAATCCAAGCTACCCGCAGATACTGATCAGGCATATTGAGAAATACAACCTGCAGCAATACACTTTATCCGCCGCAGAAGAAGTGCCCAAATTTGATACCGATAAATACCAGGATGACCAGGAAGTAAAAACAGGAGAGGAGAAGGTAATGGTGGAAGAAAAGAAACCAGATGAGGCCAGCCTGCTGGATGTAAGCGATAAAGTACTTATCATTAATGGAAGCAAAGCCGTGTATGCAGGTAAGGGCACTTCATTGCTGGTAGTGGCCACCAAAAACAATATTCCTTTGATGAAAATGTTAAGCTTTAATGAACTGGCGGAAGACGGGATGCTGGTAAAAAATCAATACCTGTTTTTAGAAAAGAAATCTAAAACAGGCGAGAAGGATTATTATGAAGCTATGGAAGGCGAATCCCTTTACGATATGGCACAAAAGAATGGAATCCAGTTGCAGTATATGCTTGATTATAATAAATTGCAGGGAACAGAAGCAATTGCTGCAGGCACAAAAATTTATTTAAAGCCTGGTATATTACCTGTAAAATCCGAGGTGGCTGCACCGGTAGTTACTACTGTTGCCAAAACCCATACGGTGCAACCAAAAGAGGGGCTTTATGGCATCGCTAAAAAATATAACCTGACTGTACAACAATTAAAAGAATGGAATAACCTGCAGTCTGAATCGTTACATATCGGGCAGGTGTTGATCATTTCAAAATAATCATTGTTATAAAATATGCTCACATGAATATAGAAGTACAAAACAAAACATTTACTCCTTATATCACAGCCGAACAGATAGCTGTACAGATAAATAAACTGGCGGCTGACCTTAACCGTGATTATGCCGGTAAGCGTCCATTGTTTATCGCTATTTTAAACGGGTCGTTCATGTTTGCTTCCGATTTATTTAAGGCCATCACCATTGAAGCTGAAATATGTTTTATAAAACTGGCTTCCTATAAGGGTACCAAGTCTACCGGTAATGTAATTACGTCAATTGGCCTGGACGAGCCTTTGCAGGACAGGCATGTGATCATAATAGAAGATATCGTAGATACAGGGAAAACCCTCAATGAATTTCTGCCACAATTAATTAACCAGCAGCCTGCATCTTTAAAAATTGCAGCGCTATTGCATAAGCCTGAGGCATTAGCATATCCGGTAAAAATTGACTATCTTGGTTTTAGTGTCCCCAACAAATTTTTATTGGGCTATGGCCTTGATTTTGATGGCTTAGGGAGAAATTTAAAAGAAATTTACAGGTTAGAAGGAGAGGAGTAGGCAACATATGCTGTTTAAAAGCTGTCTTAAACTTAAATATAATTACCCTGCCTTTGTTAACGCGGTTGCTACATATTATCTTATTTGTAATGCTCGTTTCGCTTACAAAAGCGCAGTATTATATCCGTGGCGAAGTAAAGAATGAAAAAAACGTTCCACTTCAAAACGTGAAGATCGTTTTGCATTCCAATCACTTATTGTATTATTCCGGTAATTCGGGTGCATTTGGTATTACCACCAAAACACTTAGCGATTCACTTTCTTTCAGCCTGGATGGGTATGAATCCAGGACAATAAAAATAAACGCTGATCAATGGCAGGATGTAAATTTAAAAACCCTGCCTTCCAATGTTAACCGCAACCGGCCTAAATTAATTTCTGTAACCAAAAATTTTAATCAAACGGCCAAGTACCACTGGAATGTAAATAACGAAACCTATTTTCAGCTGGTAGAAAACGAGTATGTAACCGCAGATAAATATCCCAATACAGGCTTCTCTTTAAATGTAAACAAAGCGTCTTACAGTAATATCCGCCGCTTTATAAATATGGGCAGTACTGTTCCTCCCGATGCAGTTCGTACAGAAGAGTTGCTTAATTATTTTAACTTACACCGGCGTACACCCGAAGATAAGGAAGTGTTTAAAATAGAATCACAGCTTACCGGCTGCCCGTGGGATGATGAAAAGCAACTGCTTTTTTTAAATATCAATGCAAAAAAACTTGACCTCAATAAAATACCTGCAAGCAATTTTGTTTTTTTAATAGATGTATCAGGCAGCATGGATATGCCTAACCGGTTGCCTTTATTGCAGGCCGCTTTTCAATTATTTGTAAAGAATTTAAGGCCTATTGATACGGTTTCCATTGTTACCTATGGCGGCACAGTGGGTATCTGGCTACAGCCTACCAGCGGGGCCGATAAAGACAAGATCATTAAATCAATTGAAGAGTTATCTGCCAGTGGAGATACGCCTGGCGAAGCCGCAATAATGACTGCTTACCAACTGGCAGAAAATACCTTCATCAAAGGCGGCAGTAACAGGGTGATACTCGCCACTGACGGCGATTTTAACGTGGGCCTTACTTCAGAAAAAGCACTGGATGAACTGATCACTAAAGAAAGGCAGTCCGGGGTTTTTTTAACCTGCCTTGGCGTAGGCATGGGCAACTTTAAAGATTCCAAACTGGAAACATTAGCTAAAAGAGGCAATGGTAATTATGCTTACCTCGATGATATTAATGAAGCAGAAAAAGTATTGGTAAAGGAATTAACGCAAACTTTTTATGCTGTAGCCGACGATGTGTATATGAACCTGCAGTTCAATCCCAAACTGGTAAAGCAATACCGGTTAATTGGGTTTGATAATAAAAAAGATGCCGTATCAGACAGCACGATCGATATGGAAGGTGGCGAGATCGGAAGTGGCAGCAGTGTGTTGGCCGTATTTGAAATTGTACCTGCTGATCCAAAAACTTTTTCAAATGAAATAATAGATGATAACGGGATAGCTAAATTATCGATGCGATACAGTTTGTGCAACGATACCAGCCATAAAGTAATGGAGTTTATCTGTGCTGCACGCTTTGATGAATTTAAAACCATTGATAAAGAACTGCAGTTTGCTACAGCGGTAACCATGTTCGGTCTTAAAGTAAAGCAATCAAAATATATTAGAGATGTGGATTGGCTGGAAGTGGAAACCATTGCCACGGCAGCCTATGACCCTAACGATTACCTGCAAACAGAGTTCCTGCAAATGATAGATAAAGCACAAAAGATCTATAAATCCAAAAAAGGAAAAAAGAAAAAAGGAGACTGACGTGAGTGGTGAGTCGCCAGTTGTGAGTAGGAACTCTGCCAGGTGAAATTCTGTATTTCAACTCACTATTCACATTCTAGCTAAACATCTCTCTCACCTTATCAAAAAATGATTTGTCATTTTTATCGGGCTTAGGTACGAAGTTTGGACTCTGGTGTAATTTCTCCAGCATTTGTTTTTCTTCTGCACTCACATGTTGCGGCGTCCATACATTTACCTGTATCAGCTGGTCGCCTTTTTCATAACTGTTCACATTGGGAAATCCCTTGCCTTTTAACCTGAATATTTTACCGCTTTGTGTGCCCGCTGGTATTTTTATTTTGGCCCTGCCATCAATGGTTGGCACTTCTACCTGTGTACCAAATACCGCATCGGGTATGGAGATGTGCAGATCAAAAGCAACATTCAATCCATCACGGTGCAATTGCGGATGTGCTTCTTCTTCTATCAGTACAATCAGGTCACCATTGCTTCCTCCACGCTCACCGGCATTACCTTTACCACCCACACTTAACTGCATACCTTCCTGTACACCTGCCGGTATATCAATGGTTACCGTTTCTTCTCCATATACTCTTCCCTCACCTTTACATGCTGTACATTTATTGGTAACTGTTGTGCCTTCGCCATTACAGGTAGGACAGGTGGTTACGGTTTGCATCTGGCCTAAAAAAGTATTTTGTACACGGCGTACCTGTCCGCTACCGCTACAGGTAGTACAGGTGGTTACACTGTTTTTATCTTTAGCACCATTACCGCCGCAGGTATTGCACACTACATATTTTTTTACCTTGATGGTTTTAGTAGTGCCTTTGGCGATCTCTTCAAAATTCAATTTTATTTTTACGCGGAGATTGCTGCCTCTTATGCCACGGCTACGGCCGCCCGAACTTCTTCTTCCTCCGCCACTGCCACCAAAAAAACTTCCGAAGGGACTCTCATCACCAAAAATGTCTCCAAACTGGCTGAAGATATCATCCATATTCATGCCTGCACCTCCGCCATAACTGCCTCCACCGCCACGGCCGGGACTAAAAGCCTGGTGCCCAAACCTGTCGTATTGCGCCCGCTTATCTGCATCACTCAAAATTTCATACGCTTCAGCAGCCTCTTTAAATTTTTCTTCCGCTGCTTTATCGCCAGGGTTGCGGTCGGGGTGAAACTGCATAGCCACCTTGCGGTATGCTTTTTTGATCTCATCCTGGGATGCAGTTTTTGCTACTCCTAATATTTCGTAAAAATCTCTTTTAGACATAATTTCCTGCTTGCTGATTTAAATTATTTTCCTACCACCACTTTGGCGAAGCGAATGATCTTTTCATTAAGGTAATAGCCTTTTTCTACTTCATCCACTACTTTGCCTTTCATGTCATCTGCAGCAGGAATTTCAGTAATGGCCTCATGTTTTTCCACGTCAAATTCGGTGTTGATGCTTTGCATCGGTTTCAATCCTTTGTTGGATAATGTGGTCCTTAATTTATTAAATACCAAACCGATACCTTCTTTTATTGCAGCAACATCCTCGCTCTTCTGTATTTGTTTTTCGGCACGGTCACAGTCGTCTATTACTTCCAGTAACGAAACGATCACATCTTTTCCCGCTGTTTGTATCAGTTCTATCCGCTCTTTGGCACTGCGGCGCTTAAAATTATCAAACTCTGCAAAAAGACGCAGGTATTTATCTTTTTGTTCCTCCAGTTCGGCCTGTATTTTTTCCGTAGGATCCTCAGCGCCTTCATTACTTAAATGCGTATTGCCGGGCACATCAGCATCGGCATTAATATTCATTTCAATATTCTCGGGGGTAATTACTTCTTTTTCTTCCATACTCATTTTAAAAATTGGTTGCGAAGGTACAACAGTCAAACATTTTGCCAAGCCTTGTTTTGCAGCCAAATTGACAAATTTTGGCGGCTTAAAAAGGCCCGGACTGCAAATTGGCGCTTATGAGGCAAGTAATTGCGCTAAAACCCTGACTTACTGTAAATGATAAAAGGGTTGGTAAGCCTGTGGTCAAAAGGTACCTTTGCGCCATGAAAAGTATTATTCTGAATAAAAATATCAGCCGAAGGGTGGAAAACGGGCATCCCTGGATATTTTCCAACGAGGTAAACCCGGGAAAGGAAAAAGACACTGCGGCCAAACCGGGCGAAATTGTAGAAGTACACAGTTTTGATAAAAAATTTATTGGTAAAGGCTATTACAACCCTCAGTCCCAGATATCCGTACGACTACTTACCAGGGATAAGAACGAAAATATTGACGAGGTATTTTTTTATAACCGCATTAAGCAGGCCTGGGCATACCGGCAGAAGATCGGGTATACAGAAAATTGCCGTCTCATTTTTGGGGAAGCCGACGATATGCCGCAGCTGATCATTGATAAATTCAACGATTATTTTGTATTGCAAACCCTGGCGCTGGGTATTGACGTGTGGAAACCCGCTATTGTAAAGGCGCTGAATGAGCTATTTACGCCCAAAGGGATTTACGAACGCAATGATGTGCCGGTACGTGAACTGGAAGGACTGGAACAGCAAAAAGGATTTTTGTCCGACCCATTTGATACCAATATCATCATTAAAGAAAACGGTATCCAACTCCATATTGATATTGCCAACGGGCAGAAAACAGGATATTTTTTAGATCAACAGGATAACCGTCGAGCCATTCAGCATATCGTAAAAGATGCGGATGTATTGGGCGCATTTTGTTATACCGGCTCTTTCGAAATTTGTGCGGCGCATTATGGCGCCAAATCGGTTTTAGGATTGGATATTTCTCAGAACGCCATTGATATGTGCAATAAAAATGCCGCATTGAACGGACTGGAAAAGATCTGCCGTTTTGAAACAGTAAATGCTTTTGATGTTTTGAAAAACTGGACCAAAGAAGATAAGCGTTGGGATGTGGTGATGCTTGATCCGCCATCATTTACCAAAAGCCGCAGCAGTATTGATAAGGCAGTGGCCGGCTATAAAGAAATTAACCTGAGGGGAATGAAGCTGGTAAAGCCCGGAGGGTTTTTGGTTACTTCAAGTTGCACTAACCTGGTGCAACCAGAATTATTTTTAGATACGATACATATGGCGGCTAAAGATGCCAAGAGAAAGATACGGCAGGTGGTTTTTAATGCACAAAGTGCTGACCATCCAATTATAAGAGGACAGGAGTATACGCATTATTTAAAGTTCCTGATCGTACAGATGCTATAAAAAACTGGAAATTTTTATCAACCGCATAGGGGTAGGACCAACTTGAATTGTTATTATTAAAAACATATTTGAGCACGGCCATAAAAATAGCAGCACAACAAAAGGCAACCGGAACAATACTGGATAACGAGACGATTATAAAATTGCTGGCAAAAAGGGATGACAATACCTTTGAACAGGTTTTTAAAATGTATTATAAAAACCTGCACAGTTATGTATGCGGTATATTAAAAGAAGAAACCTATGCCGAAGAAATTGTGCAGCAGGTATTTTTTAAATTATGGGATAAGGCAGATGCCATTTCTATTTCCGGTCCCGTGGCCGCCTATCTATACCGGGCTGTGCATAATGAAAGCTTGAACTACCTAAAGCACCAGAAAGTAAAATCCGCTCACCGCATGCATGTGGCCTACAGTATGAAGGATGCGGTTGAAAATGCGCCAAAAACGCTGCAGGCAAAAGAACTGGAAAAAAAAATACAGGAAAGCTTAAATGAATTGCCTGAACAATGCCGCACCATTTTCCAGATGAGTCGTTTTGAAGACATGAAGTACAGGGAAATTGCGGACGCATTGGGTATAGCCATAAAAACTGTGGAGAATCAAATGGGTAAGGCGTTAAAAATATTAAGAGAAAAATTAATTGACTATTTACCATTGCTGATTTTATTTTTTTAAATGTAAAAACAAATACACTGGAAAATAATTTTAACCATATTGATGATGAACTACAGGTAAAATATTTACTGGGTGAAGCCACCCCGGAAGAAATTGCACTAGTAAATAAACGCATTGCCGAAGATGCAATATATCGTAAACAATTTGAACAATTACAGTTGCTTTGGAATGCCAGCCATAAGTTGGCGCAACACTCTTCAGTAGACGAAAATGCAGCCTGGCAGCAATTCAAAAACCGGGTAACCTACCATGAACAAAATGAAAATCCTGCTAAAAAAACAACCTTTAACTGGCTGCGAATTGCAGCTGCATTCGCGGGTGTTATTTTACTAAGCGTGGTTGCATTTCTTTTTATTAATAAAGCAGGAACAAAAGAAATTGCATTCCAGTCACTGCAACAGGTAATGACAGATACTTTGCCTGATGCTTCAGTAGTAACATTAAATAAACACTCTACCCTGATTTACCCGAAAAAATTTAAAGGAAAAACAAGGACGGTATCATTAAAGGGGGAAGCTTTTTTTTCTATCACTCCCAATAAAGCCCAACCATTTATTATTGTTGTGAATGAGATAAAAGTTAAAGTAATAGGCACTTCATTTAATATCAGGGAAACTGACAGTACTACTGAAATAATTGTAGAAACCGGTATTGTGCAGGTTACAAAAAATAAAGAAACAATAGAGCTGAATCCGGGAGAAAAAATAAGCGTAGCTAAACAAAGCAGTCACTTAGCCAAAGAAAAAGCACTGGACAAATTGTATAACTATTACCGCAGTAAGGAATTTGTATGTGATAATACCCCGTTATGGAAATTGGTGGAAGTGCTGAACGAGGCTTATGATACAAAGATTATTATACGGAATAAACATTTAAAAGATCTTTTGCTCACTACAACTTTTTATAATGAACCACTTGACAAAATTTTACTGATCATAGCCGAAACGCTGAATATAACAGTCACCAAAGAAGGCAGTGCTATAATTTTACAATAACAGGTTAATCAATGAAACAACAAAAGCAATTATACATTGCTCTTTTAATTATATTTATTTCAGCCAGCGCAACGGCACAAAATTTGTTGAACCGCACTGTTACATTACAGGTAAACAGGCAAAGGCTGGATAATGTACTGGAGATTATCAGTAATAAAATGAATTTTTATTTTTCTTACAATTCCGGTATCGTAAAAAAAGACAGCTTGGTAAGTTTTAATTATACCGGTAAAACAGTGCAGTTTATATTAAACAGTTTATTTGACGATACGTTTGAATTTAAAGAAAGCGGTAATTATATCATCATACGCAAGGCGCCGTTAAAACTTACCATTGTTACAAAAAAAGCGGCAATTAAAAACCGGTTATACGCAGTTGAAGGCCATGTGTATGATGAGTTGTCGGGCAGCGGTATCAATGAAGCCAGTATTTACGAAAAAAATGTACTGGCTTCTGCATTTACTAACAGGGAAGGCTATTTTAAAATAAAATTAAAGAGCAGTAAAGCAAAATTTGCCGAACTAACTATAAGCAAAGAGTTTTACCAGGATAGCACAGTAATTATTGAGTCCAATAAAAGCCAGGAACTATCATTGACCTTGTTACCCATAACAACCGATGCCAGTATCATTACTGTTAGTCCGCAGGATTATATCACTCCCGAATCTGAAAAAGTATCGGATACGATACCTAAAAAAAGATCGCCGGGTGATACAGTTAAAGTAGAAAGACTGGGGTTGAGTAAATTTTTTCTTTCTGCCAAACAAAAAGTACAAAGTATCAACCTGAGGAATTTTTTTACTACCAGGCCTTACCAGGTTTCTTTAACGCCACGGCTAAGTACGCACGGTTATTTGAGCGCACAGGTAATTAATAATTTTTCGCTTAATGTTTTTGGTGGTTATACCGGCGGGACAAACGGTACCGAAATAGGCGGCTTGTTTAATATTGATAAAAAAAATGTGCAGTATTTCCAGGCAGCCGGATTATTCAATGCCGTGGGTGGCAGGGTAAATGGTTTCCAGGTAGCAGGATTGAGTAATATAGTACTGGATACCGTAAAAGCTTTCCAGGCGGCCGGGATAAATAATATAGTCAAGGGGAAATTCAGGGGTGCGCAAATTGCCGGTGTGTATAATCATGTAACAGATAGTTTACAAGGTTTCCAGGCAGCGGGTATGGGGAATTTTGTACGTAAAAAAGTATCTGGATTACAGGTGGCCGGCGTTGCCAACGTTAGTTATAAAGAAACAGAAGGAACGCAAATAGCCGGAGTAATAAATTATTCAAAAAAGATAAAAGGTCTGCAGATCGGCCTGATAAATATTGCGGATACATCTGAGGGTTATAGTATCGGCCTCATTAATATTGTATTGAGTGGCTATCATAAATTAAGTTTGTATACTAATGAGACTGAAAATTTAAATGTGGCGTTTAAAACCGGTAACCGAAAACTGTATAGTATTTTAGTGGGTGGGCTAAATACCGGTACCGGTAATAAATCTTATTCCTTCGGTTATGGATTCGGCAGCGAGCGATATCTGAACAAACGCAAATCACTTTCTGTAAATCCTGAAGTAAGTTGCCGGTATTTGTACCTTGGCTCATGGGATTACACCAATATTTATAGTAAACTCGACCTTAATCTGCATGTTAAACTGAATAAGTATATTTCAGTTTTTGCAGGACCATCCTTTAGTGTATTTACTTCGGATCAAACAACTACCATACCGGGCTACCGTTTTCCTGTACCCGCAGCGGGATACAATGCATTTAATTTGGAGAGAAATGTAAATGGCTGGTTTGGCTGGAATGCCGGCATCAGCCTCTTCTAAAAAAATCGAACCTGACACAAATATTTTGGTTCTTAAATATTTGTTAACGCATAGGGGTAAATATTTCTTTGATTGTTGTACTAAAAAAATAGTAGCAACAATAAAAGAAACAACCATGAAAATTTTACCCGGTTTATTTTTCATTTTTTTATCCCTTACCGTAAGGGCACAGTACACACAACAGTTAAGAGGTACTGTAACCGATCTTGTTTTACAGAAGCCACTGCAGTATGCAACAGTTACATTAAAAGAGACCGGCAAAACAGTCACTACCGATAAGGATGGCATTTTTCATTTTGCTGCATTACCGGTTGGTACCTATCACTTAATTATTTCTCACACGGGTTTTAAAGAAGCCATGCTGGAAAATATTACCATTATTACCGGTAAGGAAACAGTTTTGTCCATTGCATTGGAAACAGATATCACTACAGAAACAGCAATAACTATACAATCAAATAGTAAAAAAAATAAACCACTCAATGATATGAGTACAGTAAGTGCAAGAGCATTTACTGTAGAGGAAACACAAAAGTATGCTGCAGCAGTAAACGACCCGTTGAGAATGGCTACAGCTTTTCCCGGTGTATTGGCAGCTGATGACGGGAATAATGCTATTGTTATTCGCGGTAATTCTCCTACAGGATTGCTTTGGAAAATGGAAGGCATGGATATACCAAATCCCAACCATTTTGGTACACCAGGCAGTAGTGGTGGCGGCATATCTATTTTAAGTTCACAATTATTATCGAATTCCGATTTTGTAACCGCAGCCTTTGCTGCAGAATATGGTAACGCATTAAGCGGGGTATTTGATATTAAATTGAGAAAAGGGAACAATGAAAAAAGAGAGTACAGTTTACAGGCAGGTGTACTCGGACTTAACGTTGCAATGGAGGGACCTTTCTCAAAAAAATATAAAGGATCTTACCTTATCAATTACCGCTACTCCACTTTATCATTGCTTGAAAAAGCAGGTGTGTTGCCTTCGGGTGGTGTTACCAATTTCCAGGACCTCTCCTATAATTTTTATTTACCTACAAAAAAACTCGGCACTTTTACTTTGTTTGGTTTCGGGGGATTGAGCGACCAGGTTTTTGATGCAGAAAAAGACTCCACAAAATGGGAAACCTATAATGACCGGTACTCAGATAAGTTTTTATCTAATACCGGCATGACGGGTTTAACACACCAGGTTTTTATCGGAGATAAGATAAGTATACGGTCGGCAGTAGGCTTTGCGCAAACGAAGATAGGATATGATGAAAAATTTATTGAAGACGATTACTCTTTATCCCGCTCTTATTTTGATACTTATAAAACAGGGAAATGGACTGTTAATTCAACCATTAATTATAAGTTGAGCAACCGGCTGAATGTTAGGGCAGGTGTAATTGCAGCTTTTATAAAGTATAATTTTTACCAGCAATCTGCATTGCACCAGGGTGATCCATTGCGGGTAATGCTGAACAGTTCCGGTAATACTTCCACACAGCAGGCATTTGCACAATGGCAGTATAAACCATCCAATAATATTAGTTTAAATGCGGGACTGCATTATTTCCACTTAAGTCATAATAATAGTTTTGCTGTAGAACCTCGCTTTTCTGCCAGGTGGAATGTGAGCAATAAAAGCAGTATAGCAATAGGATACGGGCAGCATAGCCAGATGCAAACACTCAATGTATATTTCGCTGAACAAAAATTACCAAATGGTGAAGTACTGTTGCCTAATAAAGATCTTGGACTTACCAAAGCTCATCATTATGTAATTTCCTATAGTTATAAGTTGAGTAAAAATGTACAATTGAAAACAGAATTGTATTACCAGCAATTATTTAATGCACCGGTAAGTATTTACGATAGCAGTACACTTTCGGCATTGAATATTCAATCAGAATATATTACTGATCCATTAGTCAATAAAGGCAAGGGGAAAAATTATGGTATGGAGATCTCATTGGAGCGATACCTGAAGAATAATGCCTATCTCACATTAACCAATTCCATTTATCAATCTAAGTATAAAGCATTGGATGGAGTGGAAAGGAATACCAGGTTTAATGGTAATTACATCGTCACCTTTATTGCGGGTAAAGATTTTGTGAATGAATATAAGCATAGAACATTCGGGTTAAATATTAAAACGATTTACGCAGGAGGATTGCGCAATACACCAATAGATTTTATAACATCACAGCAAAACGGTTATGGAGTATATAAAGAGAAAGAAGCGTATACTTTACAAAATCCTGCTTATTTCAGAACAGATATACGTGTAAGTATGAAGTGGAATAAAAAACACCTCACTAGCACATTGTCGTTGGATTTTCAAAATGTCAGCAATCGCAAAAATATATTCGGTTCATATTACGATGCAAAAACCAATGCAATAGAAACCATTTATCAAACGGGGATCATACCTGTATTAAATTATAAAATAGAATTTTAAACAATCATAAAAAGTATAACGATGAAAAAAATAATCAGCGTCTTGGCCATAGTATTTGTTATCTTTTCTTTTTCTTCCTGTAGAAAAGTAAATGGCGAAGGACCTTTGCAAACTGAAGACAGGTCGATAAGTAATTTTTCCGGTTTATCAACGAGTATTAGTGGAAAGATTTATTTTACTGAAGGTGCAGTTTACCAGGTACAATTAATTGCACAACGAAATATACTTGATGTAATTGAAACGTATAAAACAGGTAGCAAACTAATTATAAAATTCAGGAACAATGTAAGCGTTAAAAATCATAGCGATATCACGGTCAACATTACTGCGCCTTCGCTCGATGACCTGCAGCTTAGTGGTGCTGCCAATGTAAATGTGTTGGGGAATTTTAATGCTGCAAACTTTGATGCAGCAGTTAGTGGCTCAGGTAATCTTTCTATTGACAACCTGCAGGTGACAAATACCTTAAATGCCAGTGTAAGCGGTTCCGGTAGTATAAAACTATTAGCGGGCCAGGCCAATGAAGCTAAAGCACATGTAAGTGGAAGCGGTACTGTGGATATGGCAGTAGTACAAACAAACCGGGCTGTTGCAACAATCAGCGGGTCTGGTAGCGCAAAGCTGAATGTAGTGCAAACATTGAATGCATCGATATCAGGCAGCGGAAATGTATATTATTGGGGAAACCCTTCTGTGAGTACACATATTTCCGGTTCGGGTAAAGTAATAAAAATGTGATAGGGGATGAACTATTAATAAATACGCCGGCATATTGTACAAACAGTCTGTCCGGCGTATTTATTTTATAAAGTGCCTGTGAGTAAAACAAATAATAAATTCAATCTTTATAATAGATTTAAATTGATGTAGTCAGGAAAAAATGAAAAAGGAAATGCAGGGTTTATTTTACTACAAGAAACCTTTCTGTTTCTATTACTCTTCCAGTGCCATCAAGAAGGCGGTAATAATAAAAGCCCCTGGAAAATTCATTGAGAGAAAGAGTGATTTTTTGAGGAGGTGCTTTTAATTCATAAACTATTCTGCCTGTAAAATTATACACCTGGAAAGACAAAGATTTATCATAGCCACTTACAAAATCAAAATTGATTACCGTAGTAGCAGGAATTGGATAGAGTTTTATCATCTTTGCCTGTCCTTCACCCGGAAGTGTTGACACTTTATTTTGAGCAAGAGAAGTAAAATTTAATCCAATAATTAAGATGAATATGTAAAAAATATATTTCAATATAGTAAAGTTAATAAAACATACTGAATTTATCAACAAAATTTATATAGCTAAAAAAGTGCCGTTTTTTGTTAAGAGGCCTCTGTAGCAGCTATTTGTAAAGGAATAACGTTGAAATTACCCGTTTAATTGTGCTAACCTGGCATTTATGGCGGCAAAATCGGGTAAATCGCCCGCTGATTCCAGTACTTCGGCGTATTGTATAACTCCTTCTTTATCAATGATAAATGCCGATCGCTTACTTACACCTTTCATCCAGCCTGCAAAAGCTTCATATATAGCTTCATAAGCAGTAGACACTTCCTTATTAAAATCACTCAATAAGGGGAAGTTATAGCCCTGTTCTTCTTTGTATTTTCTAAGGGTAGCATAGGAATCTACCGAGATACCGAAAACCACTGCATTGCTGTTATTGTACCTGCCAATATCATCCCGTATGGCGCAAAGTTCTTTGGTGCATACACCTGTAAAAGCAAGTGGGTAAAATAATAATAACACTGTCTTTCCTTTCTGTTCACTTAAGCTAACTATATTTTTTTCTGAATCATGCAGGGAAAAATCAGGTGCTATTTGTCCAACTTTGATTGGCATAATGGGAGTGTTTATTTTTAGAGAAGATAATTGTATAACAGGAAATTAATGGATAAGTTTAAATTTTGACCAGGTTCTTGTTTTTATTTAGTGCCAGTTTTGGTGGAAGTATGGCAATGATCTCTTCTTTCAATACATCGATCAGTTTCTTTTTTATAAAATCGCGGTGGGTAACCAGGCTCACTTCCCTTACAGGAGCAGGAGATTTAAAATGCCGGATCATATTTAACTGCCTTGTCGAAAAATCCAATGTTGCCAACTCGGGTAAAATAGTTACCCCGTTATTCATCTCCACCATTTTTCTCAGTGTTTCCACACTGCCTGCTTCGTATTCAAAATTGCTTTGTTCCTTTGTTTGTTTTTTTAATTCGCATAAATTAATGATCTGCGAACGAAAACAATGCCCTTCTTCCAAAAGCCATAATTCCTTAAGGTCAATATCATCTGCTAATACATAGTGCTTTTTGTAGGCAGCATTTTTTTTAGAAACATAAGCCACTAGTTCTTCGTAAAACAAAGGATATTCTTTTATGCTGCTTTCCTGCAAAGGTGTTACCAGGAGACCGGCATCAATGCGCCCGGTTTTTAATTTTTCAACAATAATATCCGTGGTCATTTCTTTCACCTTAATAATAACGTCGGGATATTTTTTTAAAAACGGTTGTAAAAAAAGCGGTAATAAATATGGCGCCAAAGTAGGGATGATGCCGATCTTTAATTCTCCTTTTAAGATACCTTGTTTATCACTGATCAGCTGGTCAATTTTTTTTACTTCGTTCAGTATTATGCGGGCCTGTTTAATGATCTCTTCACCAATTTCTGTTGGTATCACAGGTTGTTTGCTGCGGTCAAATATCTTACTGCCTAAAATTTCCTCCAGCTTTTGTATCTGCATACTTAGCGTAGGTTGTGTAATAAAACACTGTGCTGCGGCAGTAGCAAAATGTCGGTATGTATCTACGGCAACGATATATTCCAGCTGGGTAATGGTCATGTACAAAAATAGATTTTAACTATGTATTTGTAATGACCATCAATAAAATTTATGATTTATTTCTTTTTTACAAGAAGAAATAATTGTCTTTAGGAAGAAGGCTATTAAAACTTAGGGCATCGAACTGCGTTGGCGCTGGTATTGTTTCTATTGAGGTATTTTTGATAGGTTAAAGCCAGCTCAAATCCGCCGCGGCCCTTGCTTGCAGCATTTAACTGCGAGATATTGGCATCATAACTAACAGAAATGGCCAAAGGCTTGCATTCTAATTTAGCTACAGGTATCAATGCATCTTTCCAGCGCAGGAATGCACCGGCATGCAGGATATACCTGGGCGCTTCTATATCGTCCAGTTTCCAGGAGTATAAGGCGCCGGCCATTGTTTCGGTAAACGTTCCTTGTTTGGAGTAGTCGGCCAGTACGGTGAAAAAGGCGTACTCATTAATATTCATCCTTACTCCCAACGAGCCTACCCATTTTGGGATCATTTCATAATTGGGATTGCCATAAAAAGATACTTTGGTAGCCTTATTAAAATGATGGTATCCTACGCCGAGGTAAATATTATTATCGGTATTTTCTCCCACCTGTGTATTAAAGCTCATACCTACGCTGGCATCCAGGTAAGAGTAGGAGTTTCTTGGAAAACTTTCTCCATCCGATAAACCGGGATTAAAACCTGTTCCGTCATATTGGCTATTGGTTGTTACTTTACTTCGGTCAATACTGCGTTGCACCCACCCACCCATAAAACCTAAAGAAAGATAACTGTTCTTTTCTGCACTTAATGATTTGTGGTAATTCAATGCCGGTAAAATATGAGTGGATTGCAAAGCCACCGTACCGGCTTTATCGTATAGAATTTCACCAGCGATCGTTAAAAAATCATCTCCCTTACCTACAGGTTTTTTATATTCTGCATTGAAGGAGCCGGTTTGATACGCTGTAGTAATACTATTCCATTGATTCCTGTACACAGCCTGTATCCTTATATCGCCACTAAAAATACCAGCCAGGGCGGGATTTCTAAGTAAAGGGGTTTCAAAAAATTGGGAAAAGTGAATATCCTGGCTATAAATGGTACTGCAAGGCATAAACCAAATGAGAAAACACCATAAAGGTTTAAGTAAACCTTTTTTCATAACCAGAGTTTTTGTTGTTAGTGCAACTTTATCGTATAGTAAACGGGTTTTCGCCATAATTATTACTATTGAATTAATGTAATATTTCCTTTGTAGGAAAGTACTTCACTGTTTTCACATATAATTTCAATAATGTATGTATAAACATCAGCGTTTAAAAGTTTACCATTATATTTCCCATCCCATCCTGCTAAAGGATCATTGGGAGGAAGTTTTGCTTTTTGAAAAACCAATTCGCCCCAGCGGTTAAATATCCGCATTCCCTGTATGGCAAATAACCCGGTGCCCCTTGGGTAAAACCTGTCATTCACGCCATCATTATTAGGTGAAAATGTATTGGGGATGAATATATTTTTATCATTGCACACCACAATGATGATGATATTATCGGTATTGATGCACCCATTACCATCAGTTACTTTAATTGTATAAGTAGTAGTGTTTTTGGGAGATGCAACTGTAGTATAACAATCCACACAGGATAAGGCTGTGGCCGGCGACCATAAATAATCCACCACCGCAGATCCTGTGGGTATGATAGTATACGACGATCCTACCGGGATCACTTTATCCGGCCCCGCATTGATAGCAGGGAGTGGGTATACTATCACAGTTCTATCAATAGTATCGGCACAACCACTGCTGTTGGTAACTATCAAACGTAAAGGATAGTTGCCTGCTGTGTCGTAGCGCTGCGGTAAAGGATTTTGTGTGATGGAAGTTTTACCATTGCCAAAATCCCAATACCATTTTAATGCTGAAGTATCCGCCTGTGTAAGAATTCCCCTGAAGGTTAGTTTGCTTTGCATACAAATAGGCAAATTGCCGGCAATATCAACGGGGGGAGAGGCTACTACTTTAATATAATTTGTTTTGATGAGCGTATCACTGCAACCATTAGACGTAGTCACCACTAACCTTACGCTATACCATCCCGTGGCTGTATAATTATGGGAAGGATGTTGAATAGTGGACGTACCACCATCACCAAAATCCCAGTTGTAACCGTTGATAATACCGTTGCTTATTGTAGAATCGGTGAAATTAATAATGCCTCCATCGCAGAGCAGGGAATCAGCGGTGCCAAAATTTACGAGACTTTTGGTTACCCTTATGGTATCAATGCCCGTTACGGGAATCTGGCAGCCGGTTTGATCTTCTAAAATTACCTTGGGTAAAAAATCGCCGGGCAATAAATAATTATATACCAGGTTGGAATCTGTAGTAGTTAAAGTATTGCCATCACTAAAATCCCATAAATAAGTTACCGGTCCCGGTGTTGATACATGAAAAGTAACCGGTAAGGGTGAACAACCTGCCAAAGGAGCATAAGTTAATGTAGCTACAGCAGGATATAAAATAATGGTTTTATTAATGGTATCCGTGCATCCACCGGGGCCTGCTACCGCCAGTCTTGCAATATAAGTACCAGGTGCTGAATAATAATGCGTTGGTTTTACTAAAGTGGATGTACCGCCATCTCCAAATATCCAGGTAGCACTGGTGCTGTATAAAGAAGTATTGGTAAATATAACTTCAAAAGGAGTACAAGAACTTAAAGAATCGTTTACAGTAAATGCCGCTTTTGCAGTATGTACTTTTAAATAATTGATCCTGGTAGCAGTATCCTTACAGCCATTTACATCCGTAGCAATTAATGTAACGGTATAATCACCATCTGCGGCATATACTTTTACGGGATTGGTAAGGGTAGAAGAACTGGCATCGCCAAAATCCCAGCTATAACTAAGTCCAAAGCCTATTGATGAATTGGCAAAGGTCACGTTCTTGCCGGCACAGGTTAAAGAGTCGGCACTGATAAAAATCGCTTTAGGCTGTGATACAAAAATCTGTGCATTGTTGCTGTAAGTATTGCTGCAGCCATAACTATCGGTTACGGTTAGGCTAGCATTAAAATAATTGGCCGTATCATATTTATGACTGAATGGGGGAGTAGTATAAGTCTGCGAAATCCCGTCTCCAAAATTCCATACCCATTTGTTTACTGGATGTACGCCATCGGTTGCAGTGAGATCAGTAAAGTTTACGGTTAAAGGTTTACAACCGGCCGCAGGCGTAAAAGAAAAATTAGCTACAGGCCCCCATACCCTTACCAAATTAGATTTTGAGATGGTAGATATGCATCCCCTTGTATCAGTTATCGTTAATGTTACCGTATATAATCCTGGTGCAGTATAATTGTGTGAAGCTGTACTGCCCGCAAAACCTGAAATCCCGTCTCCAAAATCCCAGAAATAGGTAGCGATGTTTGCAGTATTGATCCCGGCAGTTTGAAATGAGGCTGGCTGGCTCGTACAAATAGTATCATCGGCTACTGAAAAGTCAGCGGTTTCTGTAAATAAAACAATACTGTTTATCCTTGTATTACTACAGCCTCCATTGGTTACCGTTAGTGATACATTATAGGTTCCAAATGCAGGATAAATGTGTACCGGGTTTTGTGCGGTAGAGGTAAAGCCATCACCAAAATTCCATAACCAGGTTTGAGGTAATACCGATTGATCGGTAAAAGCTACCTGTAATTTATTAGAACAATTAAAGCTGCTGATGAACCTTGACACGGGCGGTAATGCGGTGATATAACCTGCCTTTACCATCGTGTCGGCACATCCGTTATTCCACGCAATTAAGCGAATGGTAAATTTTCCTGTATCCAGGTAAGTATATGCCGGGTTTTGTACATTGGACGTACCAATACCATCTCCAAAATCCCAGCTCCACCTGTCGGAAGGAGCAGTAAGGTCAGTGAATTGAACTGGTTGCCCAACACATTGTGCAAGTGGCGCTGCACTAAAATTGGCCAGCGATTTATTGCCTGCTCTTACAGCATTTACAAACACTGCAGAATCAATGCAACCATCTTTGGTAGTAATGTACAGCTTTACTGTATAAAGCCCCTGCGTGGTATAAGTATGGGAAGGGTTTTGTGCAATAGAAGTACCCCCATCCCCAAAATCCCATTGATAGGAGGCCACTCCATCAACTGCCACTACATTGGGAGTAGGGTTTATGGTAAAAGGTATGCAGCCTTCCAACGGCAAGCCGTTAATATTTACAACAGGTTTTTGAACCTGGATGAATTGACTTTTTGTTGTACTGTCACTGCATCCGTTGGCATTATTGACAATAAGTTTTACGGTGTAAGTACCCAGTGCAGTATAAGTATGGGAAGGATTTTGCGCAGTGGAAGTACCCCCATCGCCAAAATCCCAACTCCAGCCCGAACTACCTCCCGACAAATCCCTGAAACTAACGGTAAAGGGTACATTGCAATCGGTAGTATCAACGGCTGTAAAACCAGGTGCCGGCAAACCTAAAACTATAATTTGTTTGGTTATGGAGTCGGCGCAGGTGCCATAATTGTTTATCAGTTTTACCGGGTAAGTTCCTGCAGTATTCCAGATCTTGGATGGATTCTGCTGTGTAGATGAAGTGCCGTCTCCAAAATCCCATCGTACCGAGCCGGTAACAGGGATGGTATTATTTAAAAAGTTTGCAGCAACGCCCTGGCAAACAGTTGCAGGACCAGAAAAATCAGATACCGCATCTCGTATTGTAACAATAGCAGGTTTTACTAAAGTATCAACACAACCTAAACTGCTTTGGGTAATTAAGGTAACGGTAAAGCTTCCCCCGGTTAAATAAGTATGGGTAGGGTTCGGGATAAAAGCACTACCCCCATCACCAAATAACCATTCATGCGATAAAATACCCGGACCTGTAGAAAGACTGGTAAAACTAATTGTTTCAGGCGGCTTGCATAATTGCGGAGCCGAATTACTGAAGTTTACCGTTACACCCGGCGAAACCTGTATTAAATTAGGCTTACTGATCACTTTAGAGCAGCCTCCACTATTGGTTACTTTAAGGGTTACGGTATAGTTACCCGCTACACTAAAAATATGAAATGGATTTTGTGCAGTAGAAAGTCCGCCATCGCCAAAATCCCATTCCCAACTACTAATATTGGCAGATCCCCCTGTAGAAAGGTCGGTAAAATTTACTCGCAATGGAAAACAGCCTGAGGTATTGTCGGGCGTAAAATCCACAGTAGGTTTATCATCTACTTTTATATATTGTGTGCGGGTGCTGGTATTGCTGCCCGTAGCATTGGTTACAGTAAGGCTAATACTATATAAGCCAGAATTGAAATAAGTAGTAGTGGGATTTTGCTGGGTTGATATAGTCCCGTTTCCCAAATCCCATACCCATGAAGTAGGACTACCTGTACTTTGATCGGTAAAACTTACCACTAGTGGAGCACAACCGCTAAGAGGATTCGCCGAAAAATTTGCAGTGGGCTGACTTAAGGCTACAATACTACCGAAAACCAGCAGGGTTAACAGGATTGTTTTTTTATAGCAAGAAAAAATAGATAAAAGTAGTTTCATTGAATAGTAATAAGCAGGATAATATGATTTACCAAAAACTGTTCCGTTTTAAACCCATTCCTGGTAATCATGATTCTTTTGAGAACAAAAACGCTTATTGTCCAATAAAATATTCTCAAAGGTTACTGTAAAATACAAAAAACCTCCATATGTGGAGGTTTTTTGTATTTTATAAAAATAAATTTAGCTTTTAACTGCTGTTGCTGGTTTAGCTGCTGTAGCTGTTTTAACTTTTTTTGCAGCTGGAGCTTTTACATTTTTAGCAGCCGGCGTAATTACTTTGGCCGGAGTAGCTGCAGGTTGATCTTTAGATACAAAAGCTGGAGCACCTGGAGCTGAAGCTTTCCATTTATCATATTCATCGGCAGCTAACACATCTCCACTGATCACAATATTTTTAATATCATCAGCACCGGCAAATTTTACGGTTAGATGTTTTTCAAAATGACCCAGGTTTGCCGCATTGAATTTTGCGCTTACAAAACCGGTTGCACCTGGTGCAATGGGTGTTTTAGTGTAATCGCCAATGGTACATCCGCAGGTAGGATTAGCCTGTTCAATAAGCAACGGCTCTTTACTAATGTTAGTAACAATAAATCTAACTTCCTCAGGATTGTTCTGTTTTAAATTACCCTGGTTAATTGTTTCCGAAGCAAATTTGGCTACTTCATCAGCTTTTTTCTGTGCAAAAATTGCAGTCGTTAACGCTAAAGCTGCAAAGGATAAGAATAATCTTTTCATTATAATTTATTTTTTGGTGAGTTTATGAATGGTTTAATTTTTTAAGTCGCTCAGGGATTTATTTTCGGGAGCTGATGCAGTTGGCGTTTTCCAAACTTCTCCTTTGATAAATAATTGTTTTATTTCCGAAACATTATAAGTTATTGTAACCGGTTTTGTAAAAGGACCTTCTGCTGCTGCATTATAACCTACGGTTATTTTAGCGGTAGCACCCGGCGCAACAGGCTTATTTTTTTCCCACTCAGGAGTAGTGCAGCCGCAACTGGCCTGTACGTTTACAATATGCAATGAATCCTTACCGGTGTTTACAATTTCAAAAACATGGGTTACCGGTTTGCCCTGTGGAATTTTACCAAAATTAAATTCGGATTCTTTTAATAACAGTGTTTCAACCGGTGCTGCCTGCTTTGTATCTGTACCTGCAACTACAGCAGGAACCGAAGCATTTTGCGCCTGCAATACGGCTATTGAAAAAACCAGTGCCAGCAACGATGTAATTATTTTTTTCATGATATTAAATATTTTATTCCTTTTCAAAGATACTAAAACGGATAATTCTGTTGTAAATTGTTAACCTGTTAGCAGATTATTAACAATCCCTGCACTAATATTTATATTTTTGCCTTATCTTATATACAGCACATATGGATACAGTAAACAGTAACGAAACAGCTTTGGATGAAAAACTGAGTTTTGACCACTTCAGGAATGAAGTATTAAAAGATTATCGCTGTGCCTGTATCAGCCGCGAAATTAGTTTACTGGGCCGCAAAGAAGTACTCACCGGCAAAGCCAAGTTTGGCATTTTCGGTGATGGAAAAGAAGTGGCCCAGGTGGCTGTGGCTAAATTTTTTAAGCCCGGTGATTTCAGGTCGGGGTATTATCGCGACCAGACCTTTATGCTGGCCAGTGGTATTACCGATGTGGAACAATATTTTGCCCAATTATATTCCGATCCCCATGTAGAAAATGATCCTTTTAGCGCAGGGCGCCAGATGAACGCCCATTTTGTAACCAAGAATGTGGACGAAAACGGGGAATGGCTGGCACTGGCCCAACAAAAAAATACCAGTAGTGATATGGCCCCAACAGCCAGCCAGATGCCCCGTGCATTGGGCCTGGCACTGGCGTCAAAAATATTCAGAAATACGTCGGAATTGCAGGAACTTAAAAACTTAAGTAACGAAGGTAACGAAATCTGTTTTTGTACCATTGGCGATGCCTCTACCAGTGAGGGCCATTTTTGGGAAACGGTGAATGCTTCCGGTGTAATGCAGGTGCCTTTGGCCATATTTGTTTGGGACGATGGTTATGGTATCTCTGTTCCAAAAAAATACCAAACCACCAAAGCGTCTATTTCCGAAGCGCTATCCGGGATGCAAAAAATGCCGGACACCAATGGTATTGATATCTATAAATTAAAAGGCTGGGATTATGCCGGTATGTGCGAGGTATTGGAACCCGCCCTGCAAAAAATAAGGGATACCCATACACCCGCTTTATTTCATGTAGAAGAAATCACGCAACCACAGGGACATTCCACATCGGGTAGCCATGAACGGTACAAAACCAGTGAACGACTGGAATGGGAAAAAGAATGGGATTGTATCAGGCAAATGAGTGAATGGGTCATTGAAAATACACTGGCCACTGCCGAAGAACTCAGCGATATACAGGACGAAGCAAGAGAATATGTAAAAAATGGTAAACAAAGAGCCTGGGAAAAATATATTTCTCCAATTAAAAAACAGGTGGCGGCTACTATTGACCTGTTTACCGCCACAGGAGTAAACAGCCCGGAATTACAGCAGATCATCAAAGAACTTACCATTAACCGGGAGCCTATGCGCCGGGATGTTTTAAAGGCCCTGGCCAAAGCCATTGATATTGTTGACGAAGAAAAGTTACCTGCGATCAGGAATTATTACGAAGAATTAAAGAAACTGAATGCCGGTTTATATAATACCTTTTTATACAACGAGGGCCCTAAATCTGCTCTGAATGTAAGTGGTATAAAAGCCTGGTACGAAACAGATGCAAAAACCGTAAACGGGTATGAAGTATTGAATAAATATTTTGATGAACTATTTGCTTCCAATAAAAAGGTAGTGGCATTTGGAGAAGACCTTGGTTTTATCGGGGATGTAAACCAGGGTTTCAGCGGGTTGCAATTAAAGTATGGCGAACAACGGATATTTGATACCGGTATAAGGGAATTAACTATAATGGGCCAGGGCATTGGCCTGGCGTTAAGAGGGTTAAGACCGATTGCTGAAATACAATACCTGGATTATTTATTGTACGGCTTGCAACCATTAAGTGATGACCTTAGTACTACGCATTTTCGTACGGTTGGCCAGCAAAGCTGCCCGCTTATCGTTCGTACAAGAGGGCATAGGCTGGAAGGCATCTGGCACAGTGGATCACCGATGGGAATGCTGATCAATGCATTGAGAGGAATGTATGTTTGTGTACCCCGCAATATGGTGCAGGCGGTTGGGATGTACAATACATTACTGCAGGGCAACGATCCGGGTTTAATGATCGAATGTTTAAATGGCTACCGGTTAAAAGAAAAATTACCTTCCAACTTATTGGCTTATACGGTGCCGTTAGGTATTCCCGAAGTGATCAAAGAAGGCGATGATATTACGCTGGTAAGTTATGGCTCTACCTTACGCATAGTTTCCGAAGCGGCAGAACGCTTACAAAAATTACAGATCAGTTGCGAAGTGATTGATGTACAAACGCTGTTGCCATTTGATATTCATCATGCCATTGTAGCTTCTCTTAAAAAGACCAGTCGCATTGTATTTATTGATGAAGATGTACCGGGCGGGGCTGCTGCTTACATGTTCAATAAAGTGATGGAAGAACAAAAAGGGTATAAATATCTTGATATAGCACCAAGAACGATCACCGGTAAGGCGCATCGCCCCAGTTATGGCAGCGATGGCGATTACTTTAGCAAACCCAATGCAGAAGATATAGTGAGCGTGGTAAAAGAAATGATGAGTGAATAACTTATTATGGTAATCCGATACAAATTAATTGCGGCTTTTTTTATACTGCCATTTTTTTCGCCTGCACAAAACATTTCCGGTGTATGGGAGGGAAGTACCAGTGGTGAATATTGCAAGATCGTAATCCTGCAGATCAAAGATTCCTGTTTCGGGTACACCTACGATACCGGCCTCGGCTATTGTAAAGCTGATTTCATCGGCACTTATAAAGAAGCAAGTAAAAGACTGGTGGGAATAAATACCGGCTTTATTGAAAGAACCATTACACACGTTTTAAGTACTTACTCGCTGAGTTATTCCAGGACCAATGAAATTGAATTTTTACGCGGCTTTTTATTTCCTAAATCAACATTTGCAACGCTGCTGTCCTTTGGTGAGGGCTCCCCGGTAACCTATCGAAAAACAAGTGAGTCCGTTGATACCAACCAGCTAATTGGACTCAAAGTGTATAAACCTGCCGTTCCGAAAGTGATACCAGGGGGAAAACCAACCACAGTAAAAGTTACACCCGAAAAAATAGTGCCACTGCCAGATACACCGGTTATAAAAAAGGTAATTCCCGAAACAGTGTTGTCCAGCACAAAACAAAGCCGCACTTCTACATTGGTAAAAACCATCGAAACTGCTGCGGATACCATTAAACTGGTTTTATATGATAATGGAGAAATAGACGGCGATACCGTTACTGTTTTTGATAATGGTAAAATGATAGTAGAAAGACTGGGGCTGAGTGTTAAAGCCTTTGAAGTATTGATACCGGTAAATAAAAAAGATAATTTTCATGCTATTGAACTAATGGCAAATAACCTGGGCAGTATTCCTCCCAATACAGCCTTCATGCTTATTCTTGCAGGTAAAGAAAGATATGAACTCAGGCTCACTTCAGATTTTTCGGTTAATGCACAGGTAAATATAAAATTCAAAACGGAAAATAAATGACGCTTACAATCTACCAGGTAGACGCTTTTACCAATAAACTTTTTGGAGGTAACCCCGCAGCCGTAATACCCTTACAAAAATGGCTGGATACAAAACTGATGCAGAAAATAGCGCTGGAAAATAACCTTAGCGAAACCGTTTTTTTTGTGCCGGCAACTATCAGTGGTATCGACTATGAAATAAGGTGGTTTACCCCGGAAGTGGAAATTAATTTGTGTGGTCACGCCACATTGGCCAGCGCTTATGTACTTTATAAAATCCTGAAATTCGATAAGCCGGAAATAGTATTCAGTTGCCATAGCGGCATTTTAAAAATTAAAAAAGAAAAAGACCTTATTATAATGGATTTTCCCAGTTGGAAACCGGAGCGATTGGATATTTACCCCAACGAACTGTCTAATATTTTGGGCGGATTGGAAATAGTAGGCGTTTACCAGCATCGTGATATATTGGTGGAATTGTTGAGCCTGGATGCGGTAAAAAACTGTATCCCCGATTTTTCTTTGATGAAAAAAAATAATATCGACAAGATGATCATTACGGCCCCGGGCAACCAGGTTGATTTTGTTTCCCGCTTTTTTGCACCGGGCGCCGGTGTTGATGAAGATCCTGTAACAGGTTCGGCGCATTCGCAGCTGATCCCTTTCTGGAGTGAAAAATTAAATAAGAAAAAAATGCATGCCCTCCAGTTAAGCAGGCGCGGCGGCGAAATATGGTGTGAGCAATTGAATGCCGAAAGAGTGACCATGGCAGGCAACTGCGTATTTTATATGAAAGGAGAGATATTTCTTTAAATTTTAACCGTTTGTCAATAAATCCCCCGATTGATAAAACATTTTCCTATTCTTGCGACGGAAGTCAGGCGGTTATGTCGTCTAACTGCGCAAGTATAAATATTCTGTATGTTACCCAAACTAATGCCCGTTCTCTTATTTTTTTGCAGCAGCTTTTTCTATTCGGCTCCATGTAGTGCTCAGGAGAAGATTTATTTTGAGCCAAAGTCGGCTTCCGGGGGCAAACAATCGGATTTTATTACCTGTAATGGAGTGGTTGTTTTGGAAACAACTTCCGAAAGTAAGTTCGACAGGTATAGTGGTATCATACCCACTAAAAATTTCTTTGTAGTATTTGATTACAGCGCAAAAAAAATATTTGTTTTTGATAAGACCGGCCGCTTTATAAAAAAATTCGGGACTAAACTGGATTTTGGTCGCCTTACCTACAATGAAAAAAGAGACGGACTGGAAATGGTAAGTAAAAATAAAATGTACCGTTTAACCAACAAAGACAATGCGCAGATACTGGAGAACTACCAGGATCCAAAAAACCTGAAATACTACCGCAAATATTTCATTGACCTTTCAGATACCCTCAATTTTTCTGTACATAAAGAAAAGATCGTTCACGCCGACATTCTCAATCCAGTACCTTATATTGATGGGATGCATTTTGTGAACCAGGTAACAGTGGATCACAATTTTGCAAAAAAAGAAGATTTTGAATTGAAAATATACAGGGGTGATTCATTGCTTAAAGAGTATTTTAAGTATGATAAGAAAAAAGACAGCCGGTATATTTTTGACAGGGCCAATGTTTCCATTACTCCTGCTGCAGACGTCAATCAACGATGGGTAACGCATGCTTATGATTATACTATCTATGGGCTGCAAAAAGATAGTTTATATAAAGTGTACGATTTTGTATTACCGCTGGACAGGGCTATCCCGGCTGATTTTTTTTCAAGAGAATTTCAGAATAAAACAGAAAAGGATAATTATTTCAGGCAGAACAGGAGATTGGTAAAGCAGTTCTATGTGTACAATCTTTCCTCCCGCTATATCCATTTTACTATGCAAAGTATGCAGTTTGAACAGCAGCAGTTTATATACGAACCAAAAACCAAGCAGTTTTATAACTACGAAAAAATAAGCCCAGACAGTCTTACCTATTATTTACCCGTTTGTAAAAACCTGGCTTTTAATGACGGGTCAATCATATATGCCAGGATATCTGCTGAAGATGCATTACGAATTTTTGAGGATCACAAAAAAGATCATGCAACATATCCTCCCTTGCTGGAAGAATACTTTAAAACGGCTACGGCTACCAGTAACCCGGTACTCATCAATTTTACTTATAGAAACTAATTAATGAAGCACACAACCCTAACACTGTTTATCTTTTTTATCCTTTGTTTAAGCGCAAAGGCACAGCCGGGTACGGGGCGTATTTCCGGTATTATTAAAGATACGGCTACCGGTACTACCATGGAATCGGCAACGGTTATTATTTATAAACCCGACTCTACAGTTTTTCAATTTAAAATAACCGATAAAAACGGTCGCTACGAGATCACCGGTCTGCCCTTGCAGGGAAAATTTGTATTGGCTGCAACTTTTGCAGGCTATAAAGAATTCAGGATGCCTTTTACCATGGATGCTTCGGTAAAAAAGATGGATACTGTTTTTATGCAGATCAAAGCCAGTGATGAAGTGGTGATCACTTCAATTGCGCCCATACGCATGAATGGAGATACGCTTGAAATAAATCCGGCAGCATTTAAAATGGCCAATGATGCAGTGGCCGAAGACCTGTTGAATAAAGTTCCCGGTATAGTGATCTGGGCCGATGGTTCCATTACTATGAACGGAAAGATCATTCCAAAAGTATTGGTAGACGGCAAACCGTTTTTAGGTAACAGCGATCATCGTATTGCCACGCAAAACCTACCTAAAAATATCATTGATAAAATCCAGTTATATAACGAAGTGGACATGAGCAGTGAAGCCAGCCGCTCCCAGATGACTGACTCGCAGGCACCAAAAGATTCGTTGCTCACGATGGATATCAGGTTGAAGGCGGACAAAAAGAATGGTTATTTTGGAAAGTATGGAGTAGGCTATGGTACCGATAAAAGATATACGGTAGATGCTGCGTTGCAATTTTATAATAAACAGTCTACGTTGGCAGTAGGCGGCGGCTCCAATAATATCAATGCCGACATTGCAGGGTTAAATGATGTACAACGCGAAAGCACTTTCAGGAATAATTATGCCATTTACCGCAACCGTAGCAATTTTGCACGCAATGGTGTTAACCGGGTGATATCACCCGGTATCCAATTCACGCATTCATTTTCACCAAACGAAAATGAGCGTCGCAGCAACAGGATAACCGGTGGCTACGATTACGATAATAATTCCGGTAATTCTAATACACAAACTTACCAGGAGCGGCATTTACAGGTGGGTGACCAGACCGTTGACCAGGTAACCAATTCATTTGACGACAATCTCAATCAAAGTCAAAGGCACGCCGTACGGATGAATTATAATAAAAGCCTGGATTACAATAAGCGTTTCAGCATTAATGCCTCAGGTACAACAAATACTTCATTTGCTGAAAATACCGGCAGTTCTTTTATTAACACCATGCAGGGTGTAGCTGTAAGCGATCGCAACAGCAATTCACAAACCAGTACAGATGCCAGTTCATTTAGTACAGGGTTGAACTATACAAATTTCGATTCAGAAAATCCGTTGAAAGCCTTTGATGTCAATGCTTCCTTTTCAACGGGGGATAATACTTCGGACAGGAATGAAAATTCCGTATACAATTTTTATAAAGCTGGTGTTACACAAAACACTGTCATCAAAAGGCACACTGTCAAACAAACAGGCAATACTAATTTTAACGGCGGGCTTAACTATAGCGGCCTGAAGCGGCTGCTGTTTGGCAGGTTTGATTTTTTTGGAATAGATATTTCTACCAACCACAATATTAGTTACCAGAAAAATGAAGACGATAATAAAGTATATGACATAGATGTAAATGAAAAAGAAAACAACAACAAGTATCTTACTTATAAAGAAAATATATCTACTTTTCAATACGTGCCTTCATTGTCATTAAGTAAAAATTTCAATAAATGGTCTTCCCGCAAGTCAAGGTTTTACAGTTTTCGTTCATCTGTAAATAAACAGTTTATTGAAGAAAAAAATCTGTCTTCCCGTTCCAACAGGAATCTTAACCGGTCTTTTTCTTTTCTTCGCTTTAGTGCCGGAGCCAATTACTCCCGCCAGGTTACAGATGGATATCGTTTAAACGGAAACCTGAATTATGAAAACGGCTACGGCTACCCGACTATTAACCAGATTGCGCCGGTTGTGGACAGTATAAACCTGTACTCGTTATATAAGGGAGGACTTAACCTGGTTAACAGCAAGAGTCATAACCTGAATGGGAATCTTAATTTTTCCACCAACAGTCCTAAAAAACCTTCGCAATTCACGCTAAGTATCAATGCAAGTTTCAGCAATGTGTTAAAACCATTTGCTGATAGTACCCTTAATCTAAGGGATACCACCCTTGATGTGAATGGAGCAGATTCGGTTTATTTAAATGGTAAGCAGGTACGATATACAGTAAATGGCAACCGCCGTTATACTTCCTTTGTCGGGTACAGTGCCTCTTTCAGCAGGAAAATAAAGGGTAACCAGGTGCAGGTACAATATAACGGCAATATCAACACGGGAACGTCGCCGAGTTATATCGATAACATTTCCACCATTATTAATACCACCAGTTTTTCTCAAAGACTGAGTTTGAATTACTATTATAAAACCCTTTTAATAGTGGGGATAGGGGCCAGCACGGGAGTAAATAACAGCAGGCAAACCGGGTACAAAAACAGCAGATTCAATACGCGTACCTCTTCTGGAGAATTTAATGTTACCGTAAACGTACATAAAGATGCCAGCATTTCCAGTAACTTGTCTTATTCCAAAAACAACGGTATAGTAAAACCTATCACCATTTGGAATGGCAATGCCTCTTATCGTTTTTTAAAGAGCAAACAGGCTGAATTAAAATTTACAGCAACAGATATTTTAAAACAATTTAAAAATATCAGTTACGTCGCCAATAACCTTGGCGTAACCAGTACTGTTAGCAATGGCCTGCAACAATATTTTATGGTTACCTTATCTTATTTTCCGAGAAAGTTTGGTGGAGGAAATGCAAGGACAGAGCGCAATAATGCAAGGCCTGCAAACGGGCAACCAAATAACCGGACACAGGGTGGTGGCCAGGGAAACCGGGGCAATAGAAGAGGGTGATCAGGATAAAAAGTAAATAACGTGTCGTAAGTAGTGAGTGGTCCGTTGTCCATCGTCTGTCGCCCGGTGTACTATTTATACTCGTATTCAACACTTCCCATCAAACGCCCTTCTTTTGAGTAGCATCTTTCATTTATGCGCAGGCCATCTTCATAAGCATAACGCCAGGTAAAAAAGTAAGCCCCTTCCTTTTCAGATGTTACCATTTTGGTAACCAGGCCCTGGGGATTGTATTCGAAACTAAGTTCTGAAAAAAGTTGTTTCTGCAAATTATAGCTATGCACAACATCGGTGAGCCGGTTCTTCTGATCGTAATAATAATAATACAGTTCGCTTGTTCTTGCATTTTTTTCGATAATGATATTACCGGCTTCATCAGCTTCAAAAACGTACAGGGTACTGTCACGGTTATTCTTAATAACCCTCATTTGCTGCAGGATGCCGGCGCTATTATATTGATACAGGTGTTGCTCATTGGAAAAACCCGCATCTTCATCAGCAAAATGTTTGGAAGAATTGATGGACAGCAGCCTTCCTGCTCCATCATAGCGGTAATCAATGGTAGTGGCTCCCGCTTCGGATGAATCAATGGTTCTTTGCAATAGCCCGGCTTTATCGAAAGTGGAAACGAAAGTGTTGGGATAGGATTCATTTGTTTCCGTATAAATCTCTACTTCTGTAAAATCCCTGTTTATTTTTTTCTGGCAGGTGAAGCCTTCGCTCTTTTCGCCGGTTGATTCCAGTGACAATACCTTAACCCCTTTTATCTTTTTCTCTTTTAGCATCGCCAGCTCGGCCAGCACAGCCTTGTTATTAACGATATCATTATAATAATACTGGGCTTTTAAACCCATCGATGCCGCTACAATGACTACTGTTACAAAAACTCTTTTTATCATAGGTAATTTATTTCCTGCCAAAAGTAAACTTTCTTTTATTAACTTAAACGATGCCAAAAACAGACTTCAGTCAAACTTTATTATTTTTAACAAAATTATTCATGCTTTGAGTCATCTTAAGGAGAGAAAAGAAAAAAACTGTTTAAACTGTAACGCCCAGGTATATGGGAAATATTGCCATATCTGCGGCCAGGAAAATATCGAACCTAAAGAATCAGCCCTACACCTGGTGAATCATTTTTTCCAGGACATCACTCATTTTGACGGGAAATTTTTCAGTTCCCTTAAACTACTCATCAAAAGGCCGGGGTTTTTATCCAGGGAATATATGCTGGGCAGAAGGGCCAGTTACCTTAATCCCATCCGGATGTATATATTCACGTCGGCTTTTTTCTTCCTGATATTTTTCTCTTTTTTGAATATTAATAAAGATACCATTGTAAGAGACGTTTCTGTAAATGGGAAAACACTGGCGCAGATTGAAAAAATGGATTCACTGAGTTTCGCGGTATACACAAGTCATATTAATGCCGGGGATAAAAAAGATTCGCTGCCTATGAGCAGGGAAGCGTTTAAGAAATATTTTGACAGTGTATCTAACAGCGGGAGTATTACTTTTACCAATACCGATTATAAAACAAAGGAAGAGTATGACAGTGTGCTCAAGTCAGGAAAAGAACATGACGGCTGGATATTAAGAAAGCTGATCTACAGGCAAATTGAGATCAATAACAAATTCAAGAATAATCCTGCAGAAAGCCTGAGTGCTTTTACAAACATATTGCTGCATAGTTTACCACAACTGTTCTTTATTTCGTTACCGTTGTTTGCCCTGTTATTGAAATTGCTGTACCTGCGCCGCAAACAGTTTTACTATGTCAATCACGGCATTTTCGGTATACACTTTTATATTTTTATCTTTATAGTTATGTTGTTGGCTTTTGGACTGGCAAAATTGAACAGTGCATTTGACTGGAAATGGATCAGTATTGTTCAGTTAATATTGGGAATCGGTTCTTTTTTTTACCTGTATAAAGCCATGCGAAATTTTTACCAGCAACGGAGGGCAAAAACCATTTTTAAATTTTTAATACTCACTATCCTGTTTTTATTTACCATTTCATTGTTGCTTGTAATATTTGTTTTCTCTTCGCTTTTTAAATTGTAATTTTTATGAATACTGCAAACAGTAAGGCATTTGACAGGTTAGTGACCATTATGGATGAGTTAAGGGAAAAATGCCCCTGGGATAAAAAACAAACGGTTCAAACCCTGCGGCAGCTGACTATTGAGGAAACCTACGAACTGGCCGACGCTATTTCGGACAACGATTTTAAAGGGATAAAGGAAGAACTGGGCGACCTGTTGCTGCATATTGTTTTTTATGCAAAGATCGGCACCGAACAAAACCAGTTTACACTGGATGAAGTAATTAATGGCGTTTGCGAAAAACTCATCCATCGCCACCCACATATTTACGGGGATGTAAAGGTGAATGATGAAGAAGATGTAAAAAGAAACTGGGAAAAATTAAAACTAAAGGAAGGGAAAACTTCTGTTTTGAGTGGCGTGCCCAAGGCGCTTCCTTCGATGGTAAAAGCCATGCGCTTGCAGGAAAAAGCAAAGCAGGTGGGATTTGAATGGGATACCAAAGAACAGGTTTGGGAAAAAGTGGAAGAAGAAAATAAAGAGCTGCTGGAAGCAGTGGCATCGGGCAATGTTGATAAAATGGAAGATGAATTGGGAGATGTTTTTTTCTCTTTGGTAAACTTTGCAAGGTTTTTGCAGGTAGATGCTGAAAATGCCCTGGAACGGACCAATAAAAAATTTATCAGCCGCTTCACTAAAATGGAAACCGAAGCGTTAAAAGAAGGTAAACAATTACATGATATGAGCCTGGGAGAAATGGATGCCTTATGGAACCGGATAAAACAATTGGATAAGACACAATAATAATAAACCAGCCTGCCTGCCGGTAGACAGGTAATCAATTAACTAATTCACTTTTCTGCAACACAAAGACAACTTTTTACGCTTTCTATATAAAAACAGTTACCTGGTGGTGATTGCTGCCTGGTGTATCACCATTTCTTTTATTATCGACAATTACTGGAGTGATAATTCTTCTGCCAATTCTGTAAAGAAAAGTATTGAAGCGTATATCCACCAGCAGGAAAAGGATTTTAATGCCACCAGCGCGGATACTGCGCTATTGCATAAACTGTCTACCCAAAACTACGAGGAACATTTTTTACAGGGCTTCACAGAAAAAAAATATTTTTTTTATCTCTATAAAATAAATGAGTCCGCTACCTACAATGCTGTTTTCTGGAATACACAAACGGTGCAGCCTACCGATGACCTGTTATACAGTTCCGACAGTTTAGGTTTTGTGTTGCTGTCCAACGGGTATTATGTGTGGCGCAAAGCCACGGTGCCATCGGGTATTGCCGTAGCGCTGATACCTGTAAAATGGAATTATTTTGTTACCAACGATTATCTGAAGAATTCTTTTGTTATCGGGGAAGAGATCGAACATTATTATAACATTTCTTTGGACTCTGGTTTTGCCGTGGTAAGTTCTTTAAGTAATACCAATTTATTTTATCTTTCCAAAGAGGCCAGCATATTTATAGAAAAGAACAATATTGTTTCTGTATGGCTGCGTATTGCGGCGATGATCTGTATCTTTTTACTGATCCATTTTTGTGCGGTATATATGGCACTCCACAACCGGCTGTGGAAAGCCGTATTGTTTTTACTGGTCATTGTTTCGGGACTTCGTATCATCAGTTATTATTTGCCCATACCCCTTAACTTCCGGCAATTTGAATTGTTTGATCCCCAGATCTACGGGTCCAATATTGTACTGCGTTCTCTTGGCGACCTGCTGATCAATTCTGTACTGTTTGTATGGATCATATTATTCATACGGCATTACCTGTATGAAAAAAAATATCGGCTGGCGCCAAAATTTCACCTGGTAAAATGGCTGCTGCTGATCATTATCACATTTGCATTGCTGGGGGCAACCTTTGTTTGCGGTCGTATTTTAAGAAGCATGGTGTCCGATTCACAGATATCTTTTGATGTGATCAATTTCTTCACGCTTAACATGTACAGTATTGTAGGCTTCGTGGTATTATGCTGTATCGCTATCGGCTATTTTTTATTGGGGCAGATATTGTTGTTCCTGCTACGCCAGGTATTTCCTCAAAACCTCACCCCGTTATATATAGCCGTTGCCGTTGCAGGCCTTACCTTGCTCACTATTGGTTTTAATATCACCATTGTTGATTTTGAATTATACCTGTTGATATGGTTGTTGCTTTTTTTAGTGTTACTCAGCAGCGATGCACTTAATTTATTAACGAGTAATATTTCTTCATCAAGATTGGTGTTCTGGTTATTCTTTTTCTCCTTGTCTATTACCGCGGTAATTGTTCAGGAAAATAATATTAAGGAATTACGCAACCGGAATCATTATGCCGAAACATTATCCAATAAAGCCGATCCAGCCAGCGAAACCCTTATTAATACCCTGTTAACCGATTTCAGGATAGAATTCCTGGCCGCTAATTTTGATAAATTAAAAAATGATTCTACCAACCAGGTTTTTAAAGACAGTCTTGTAAATGGAAATTTTTCCGGGTATACCAATAAGTATGAGACCAGGATCTATTCTTTTGATGCCACCGAAAGGCCATTATTCAACAAAGATTCCGTTGGGTTTAATGAGTTGAATACTATTTTAAACACGCAAGCCAGGCCAACAGGTATCCCGGACCTTTATTATTATGATGAATCTTATGACAGGTTCAGCTATATCACCCGGAAAAATGTGACCGACACTTCGGGTACACTTTTAGGATATGTTTTTATTTTGGCCCGTTCAAAAAAGTATAAATCCGATGCTCCTTATCCCGAACTGTTTTCAAGAGGGAATAACCTGGCCATAGAAAATTCTTCGGTATACGCTTTTGCCGTGTATAATAATTTTCAGCTGGTGATGAATCATAACGACTATGCTTTTGCAACCAAGTTAACCCGGCAGGAAATACCGAAGGAAGAATTTGAACTCAAGAAGCGAAAGAATTTTGATGAATTATGGTATAAGGCTGGTCCCGGTAACGTGGTGATCATTGCCAAACAGGATAATTTTTTTATAGAGTCTATTACTTTATTCTCTTATTTATTTTGTGCCTTTTTACTAGTGACCGGGATTTTCTGGCTCATCAATATGTTTATCCGCTCAAGGCTGAATAAAGATAAAATACAAACCTACTGGCAATTAAGTATACGTAACCAGATACACGGCACCGTTATATTTATCAGTATTCTTTCTTTTGTAGTGATAGGCGTTGCTACCATATTGTTTTTTATCCGCCGTTACGAAAACAATAACCGGGAGCGTTTAAGCCGTACCATTCATGTAATGGAAAATGAAGTGCGCAATTCCTTATCGGAACTTTCTGTATTTGAAGATGTGCTGAAGATATATGATGAAGGCTTTAAAGAAAAACTTGAACAAACGATCAATAAGATTTCGGAGATACATGCTGCTGACATCAACGTGTATGACCTGGATGGTAATCTGAGGGTGTCTTCTTTACCACTGCCATATAACCAGGGCATTGTGAGTACTAAAATGGATCCTGTTGCTTATTATCACCTGCATAAATTAAAAGAAGTACAATACTTTAAGGATGAAAAAATCGGAGAGCTGAAATTTGTGAGTAATTATGTTCCGGTAATTGATGAAACAGGAAGGGAATATGCCTACCTCAATATTCCTTACTTTACCTCGCAGAATAAATTAAAACTGGAGATCGCCAACTTTTTAGTTACCATTATTAATTTAAACGCATTTATATTTTTGATCGCCGGTATCGTAGCGTTATTTATTACTAATCGTATTACCCGTTCGTTCTCTTTTATCAGTGATAAAATGAAGGAAGTAAACCTGGGTAAAATGAATGAAGCGATCGACTGGAAACGTAATGATGAAATAGGAGAGCTGGTGAAAGAATATAATAAGATGGTAGGTAAGCTGGATGAGAGTGCCACGGCACTGGCAAAAAGTGAAAGGGAAGGGGCCTGGCGTGAAATGGCAAGACAGGTAGCACACGAAATTAAAAATCCGCTTACTCCAATGAAGCTGAGTTTGCAATACCTGCAAAAGGCCATTGGTAATAATGCGGATAATGTAAAAGAATTAACCAGCAGCGTAGTGCAAACATTGGTAGAGCAGATCAATCACCTGAACCAGATAGCGGGCGAATTCAGCCAGTTTGCCAATATCGGTAATCCACGCAATGAAATATTCGACCTGCATGAAGTATTATACCTGGTTACCCAACTGTATGGTGTAAACGACAGGGTGCAGCTCGATTGTACACCATTGCCGCATCCGGTTTTTATTAATGCCGATCGTACCCATATCAACCGCTTGTTCACCAATCTTATTCAGAATGCGATACAGGCCGTACCGGAAGATAAGATCGCTGTAATTGAAGTGGAAGAAGAATTAAGAGGGAATAATATCCTCGTCAAAGTAAAAGATAATGGCATGGGCATCATGGAAGAAGCACAATCGAAAATATTCACGCCTAATTTTACCACTAAAACTTCGGGTACCGGCCTTGGCCTGGCTATGTGCAAGGGGATAGTAGAACATGCCAAAGGAGAAATGTGGTTTGAAACAAAAGCAAATGAAGGCTCCACATTTTTTGTAGAATTACCATTGGTGAGTTTAGGATAAAGGATTGTTGAGGATGTAGATTATTTCCTCCTGGTTTTCTTCTGATACGCCGATACGGGTAAAATTATTTTTCTGTAATAATTTACCGGAAGCTGTATTATTGATATGGGTAAATGCATTGATGCCAGCAAGCTGTAGTTGAATAAATGCAAAATCAAGTACTGCTTTCAGGGCTTCCTGCATTAATCCTTTCCCATGAAAAGCAGGGAGCAGTTCATAACCGGCTTCAGCAGTATTTTTTTCGCCGTCAAAATTCCATAGGCAAATAGTACCCACTACAATATTGTTTTCTTTTAAAGTAATTACCCAATAGATCGACTGGTTTAGCGCAATGCTTTTATTTATTTTTTCAATGAATTGTACAGTTTCATTGAGGGTTGTGGACTTCGGCCTGTCCAGGTACTGGTTCACTGTTGTATCGTTTCTTAAAACTAAAATAGCATCGGCATCAGTAGCTAACAATTGCCGTAAAACCAAACGATCAGTGCTTAATCCTGGAAAGGGAGAAAAGTTATACTGCTTCATGAAATGATAAAGAAAGAAATGTTATCCAAAAGTTTTTAAACATAATACCAAAAAGCCATAAACGCAGGTGAGTGCAAAAATGCCTTTCGCCGTTTTATCCTTATGCATATTTAAATAGATAGTGAATAAAACAGCATTTACTAATAAGGCAAGGCTCAAACCAACTGAAAGATTTTTATAACCAGGATCCTCGAACAACATATACCTGAAAGTTTCGGCAAAGCCATAAGAACTGAATTTGGTGTATTTGAATATTAAGATACCAAGTAATGGCCCTACAAATCCTAAGGTCATCCCAAGAACAAAATTGTCTTTTTTGAATATCATTTTAAAAGTTGATTTTTTCTAATTGTTTTTTTAAGGTATAGTTGGTCAGGTCAAATTGAACAGGCACCACGCTTACATAATTATTTTTTAATGCCCATACATCGGTGTCTTTGCTTTTGTCAAAATTCACAAACTTTCCGGTAAGCCAGTAATATTTTTTCCCCTGCGGATCCATGCGTTCGTCAAAATCTTCTTTGTATTTGGCATAAGCCTGTTTGCAAACTTTTATACCTTTAATGGCCTTCGTCTTTACTGCAGGGATATTTACATTCAGCAATAAATGTTTATCCATTTTTTCCTTTAATAAGGTACTTACGATTTTGTGTACATAAAAACGGGCTCCTGTAAAATCTGCTTCCAGTGTATAATCCATTAACGAAAAACCAATGCTGGGGATACTTTCTATACAGGCTTCCATGGCCGCACTCATGGTGCCGCTGTAAATTACATTAATGCTGTGATTGGCACCATGGTTAATGCCGCTTAAACAGATATCAGGTTTGCGGTGCAATATTTTATCTACGGCCAGTTTCACGCAATCTACAGGAGTACCGCTGGTTTGCCAGGCTTCTACGCCATCAAAAATATCTACCTTGTTCATGCGCAGGGGCTGGCCAATAGTGATGGCATGCCCCATCCCGCTTTGCGGTTTATCCGGCGCTACCACCACCACTTTACCTAATCCTTTCACCGCTTCCACCAGGTTTTTTATGCCTGGAGCAGTAATGCCATCATCATTGGTGATCAGTATCAGCGGTTGTTTCTTTTTTATAGCAGGCATTAAAAATAATGTTGAATGTGAAAATATAAAATTCCGAATATAACCGGCCGTTTTAAAATGCCCGGAACCAGGGTCTTGCAATTTCGGTGCGGAAAGGCCATGGTATCATTAATAGTATGATGAGTATGGCAATGCCGAAATAGATCAAACTGCGTTTATGCTTTACCGTATCAATGGAAGTTCTTTTAACCATACTGCGACCCATATGTACCAACAGCCACGCAATGATCATCATCACCGCATGCTCCATCGAGAAAAAGCGGGAAAACCCGTTTTCATTTTTCATTACCTCTTTGGCATGATCTTTTAAACTCTCAAACCAAACCCCGTTAAAATATAAGATCAGGCCGATCAGCAATTGGAGATCGCAACTGATCATGAAAAATAAACTGGCTTTATTGTCGCTGCCGGTATAATTTCTTTTACTTAAAACACCGGATAAGGCGCTGAACAGTGTCCATAAAGCAAATAACATAACCGCCCATCTTAAAATATTATGTATTGGCAAGATATAGTTCATAAAAAATGATTTGCTACAAAAATAAGGCAACTGCTATTAACCTTGTTTTGATTTTTTTTGAATGAGGGCATATCATGTTACGGGTTACGGGTTTGGGAGTTTTTTGATTGTTTGCGAAGTATTGCGTCCTTTCAAGAAAACAACTATCAAATAACCGGTAATCTCAAAAACCGTAACTATGTCTTATGGGGCTAAAAAATAAATTTGGACAAACTAAAAATATTAGTATATTTGTGCTAATCAAATTAGTTGCACTATGTCACAAGCCGGACAAAACCTCAAATACCTTCGCAAACTCCGCGGATGGACGCAGGAAGAGTTTGCCAATAAACTGGGCATTAAACGTTCCCTCGTTGGTGCGTATGAAGAAGAACGCGCCGATCCAAGGATCGATATCCTGGAGATTGTAAGCGAGATATTCAAGCTTACGCTCGATGAATTATTGCTGAAGGATCTTAGTGATACCGGCGGCAGTTACCTGGCCAAGCGCAGGCAGCAGAAAATGATGAGTGCAGAAAGGAATGTGATCCATTTTGTACCGGTAAAAGCAGCAGCCGGTTACCTGGCCGGTTATGCCGATACAGAGTTCATTGATGAATTGAATACTTTTACACTTCCCATGCTAAGTGGTGGCAATTACCGTGCATTTGAGATCATTGGTGATAGTATGTTACCAACACCGAGTGGCAGTATTATTGTAGGAGAAAAAGTAGATAGCCTGGAAGACATTAAAAACAATATGGCATATATAGTAGTAAGTCGTAACGAAGGAATTGTTTATAAAAGGGTAGTAAAGAATAATAAGGTGAAAAATAAATTAACGCTGGTGAGTGATAATCCGCAATACCAGCCTTACCAGGTAAATGCAGATGATGTGGTGGAATTGTGGCAGGCCCAATCAGTGATTAGTAAAGTAACGGTACAACAACGCTGGGATGTAAATGCATTAGCCAACCTGGTTAATAATTTGCAGGACCAGGTAAGTACCCTGAAGAAAAAAATGAACTAAGTAAAATTAATTACTCCCTGTGATTATATAGTTACCGGCTGTAGCGGCCTGTTCATAAGGTCAGCTACAGTCTACGGCAACTTGGTAGCAATTCCTTATCAATTTAGTAATTTAAAAACCGCAATCCAGAATTGCACAGGTAGTATATTGTATTTTATCAACACTAAAATTAATAATCATGACAACACAACAGGTAGCCGACAGGTTTTATGAACTGTCTCAGCAAAACGGGTATGAGCATATTCAAACAGAATTATACAGTAAAGATGCTAAAAGCATTGAGCCGGCAGGAGGTCCTTTTGTAAATGTAGAAGGCCTGGATGCAATACTGGAAAAAGGGAAAGAATTTAGTGAGAGTATAGAAGAAATGCATGATGGCTATTGTTCAAAACCATTGGTGGCCGGCAATTTTTTTACCTGTACCATGGGCATGGATGTTACCTTGAAGGGGCAGCCAAGAATGAAGATGGATGAAGTGGCCGTGTATGAAGTAAAAGATGGCAAGATCGTGCTGGAACAATTTTTCTTTTAACATTAATCATTGCCGGGCTGGTATTTTATGCTGCAACAAACAAATTTTACATATAGTATGAATGCAAAGGAATTGCTGATATTAAATTTTGAAGAAGTAAGACGCAGAAGTATAAAAGTGTGGAAAAGTATTTCGGACGAGTATTTGTATTGGCGACCGGATGGTGATGCCATGAATTGCATTGAAATGGTAAGGCATGTGTTGGAAGGGGAAAATATTTATCATCATATCATTTTGCATCGTGGCGAGCTGGGCGATTTTGAAAGTCCGTTGAAAAGCAACCCGTTTTCAAGTATTGATGATGAACTCCGTTATGCACAGCCCTACAGGGAAAAATTCCTGAAAATGATCAATGGCTTCAGTAGTAAAGAGCTGGAGGAAATTTATATTACCCGTAAAAATATGGGACAACACCGTAAGCTCGGTGATTATTTATTGCGTATTGCCTATCACGAAGCAGTACACACCGGGCAATTACTGGATTACCTGCGAACGGTAAAAACAGCAAGGCCGAAAATATGGGATTAGGAGAAGTTTAAAGTAAATAAAGTACAGCGTAAATAAAGTACAGGGTAATTGGAACGATTTAACTATAAAAATGTTCACATTACAGGTCTTGAAATGTGAGTAGATATAAAGAGGGAGTAGGTAACAAAGTCATAATTTTATAATACACAGATACATCGATTAACATTAAAAAACACAATTATGATCAAATTACAGGTTATCGGCAATCTTGGTAAAGATTGTATCGTTAAAGAAATCAATGGCAAAAGCGTTATCAATTTCAGCGTAGCGCATTCAGAACGTTTTAAAGACGCGCAGGGCAATCAAAAAGAAAGGACTACCTGGGTAGAATGTGCGTACTGGACAGACAGAACTGCAGTAGCACAATATCTTACCAAAGGAAGAACAGTATTTGCAGAAGGAAGCCCGGAAGCAGATGCTTACACCAATAAAGAAGGACAGGTAGCCGCAACATTGCGTATGCGTGTACAAACAGTACAGCTTTTAGGTGGTAACAGTGGCGAAGGACAAGGTGCTGGTTCAGGCAACGTAACCAACTATGCCAGCAGTTCCCCATCCACGGTACAACCAGTGGTAAGAACACAGGAAGTAGCTGGGTCAGACGATCTGCCATTTTAAGATTTCAATTCATCATTATCATACGGCGCAATTTATTGCGCCGTTTTTTTTTTGCCTGCTTCATTTGCGTGCTAATTACCCGAACTGTTATAGAATTTTTAAATACCAATGTGCAAACAGTGCTCAACCCGATCCATTTCCTCCTTTTCTTTTTCTAACTTGCGCAAAATCTCTTTCATGACAAAAAAGGTATTGCTGCTTTTATTATCCATTATCAATTATTCATTACTGCTAAGCCAAACCAATTTTACTCAGTATGTAGATCCGATGATCGGCACAGGCGGCCATGGCCATACTTATCCCGGTGCAGTGTTACCGCATGGAATGGTGCAATTAAGTCCGGATACGAGGCTGGAAGGATGGGATGGCTGCAGCGGTTATCATTATTCCGACAACTATATTTATGGCTTTACCCATACCCATTTAAGCGGCACCGGTTGCAGCGATTACGGGGATATTTTATTGATGCCCATGACAGGAACCCCATCACCGGATAATAAAATTTACGGGTCAATATTTTCTCATGCCAATGAAAAAGCAACGCCTGGGTTTTATTCGGTACAACTGGAAGATGATCATATTCTTGCAGAATTGACCAGCACTACAAGAGTGGGTATGCATAAATATACTTTCCCATCTGCTGAAAAAAATACTATCATACTCGATCTGAAACATCGTGATGAAGTATTGACTTCCTCTATAAAAATCATAAACGATCATACTGTTGCCGGATTAAGAAGAAGTAAGGCCTGGGCAGAGAATCAATATGTATATTTTGTTATCGAATTTTCAAAACCATTTGCATCATCAGGCATTTGGGAAAATAATATATTATTACCTGCAAGGATTAAAGTAGTGGATAGTTCAAAGAATTGCAAAGCTTTTTTTGAATTCAACAGTCCTGTTGTAATGGCCAAAGTAGCCATCTCTGCCGTGAGTATTGATGGCGCACAAAAAAATTTAACGGCAGAATTGCCCGGCTGGAATTTCCTGGCGACTAAAGCCGCAGCTGCCGCAAAATGGAATAGAGAATTGGGAAAAATTGAAGTAAGCAGCGAAAATGTATCCAGGCTTAAAACTTTTTACACCGCATTATATCATACTATGGTGGTGCCCAATATTAATATGGATGTAGACAGGCAATACCGTGGAAGAGATAATCAAATTCACAAGGCAACAGGATTTACCAATTATTCGGTGTTTAGCTTGTGGGATACACACCGCGGCGCACATCCTCTATATACTATCATCGATCAGCAAAGAACCAACGATTATGTACAATCATTCCTGGCACAGTATAGGGAAGGCGGCCGGTTACCGGTTTGGGAATTGAGTGGTTGCGAAACAGATTGTATGATCGGGTATCATAGTGTACCCGTAATAGTGGATGCTTATATGAAAGGGCTGAACAAATTTGATACGAGGCTCGCCCTTGAAGCCATGAAGAAAAGTTCTACCTGGAATCATTTGGGATTGCCGGCGTTGATGGATCATGGTTTTTTAGAACAGGATGATGAGCATGAAAGTGTGAGTAAAACGTTGGAATATGCTTATGATGATTGGTGCATTGCTCAATTTGCAAAAAAACTCGGCGATAATAATGTCTACAATATTTATATAAAAAGAGCGCAGGCGTATAAAAATATGCTGGATGTAAAAACAGGTTTTATGCGGCCCAGGAAAAACGGTAACTGGTTATCTCCTTTTGACCCAAGGGAAGTGAATAATAGTTTTACCGAAGCCAACAGCTGGCAGTATTCATTTTATATGCCCCAAGACGTTGACGGCTACATGCAGCTGACAGGAGGGAAGGAGAAACTGGAACAAAAACTGGATGCCTTATTTACCGAACCACAACAAACCACCGGCAGAGAACAGGCCGATATAACAGGTTTGATCGGGCAATACGCACATGGTAATGAACCAAGTCATCATATCGCTTACCTCTATAACTTTACCGGTAAAGCTTATAAAACGCAGGAAAAAATTCACCAGGTAATGAACGAAATGTACCATGATGCGCCGGATGGTTTGGCAGGCAATGAAGATTGCGGACAAATGAGTGCCTGGTATGTATTAAGTGCACTGGGTTTTTACCCTGTTACACCCGGTACTACAAATTATATCATTGGAACACCATTATTTTCTTCTGCCGTTATTCATTTAGAGAATGGTAAAACCTTTTCCATCAAAGGGAATAATATCAGCGATAAGAATTTCTATATTCAGTCTGCAGCATTAAACAATAAATCTTACCTGAAATCTTACCTGTCTTATTTTGATATTGTAAAAGGCGGCACTTTGGATTTTATGATGGGTACCATTCCTTCCACATTTGGTGCAACGGCTTTCCCCTCCACTTCAATAAATGACAATAAAATTGTATTGAACCCGGTTATCGATGGCGGTACAGTGTCTTTTAAAAAAGATAAAACGGTAAGTATTTATTGTAACCAGCCTGCTGTAACTATTTATTATACCGTTGATGGAAAACTTCCCAACGCATTGTCAAAAAAATATATTGCTCCATTTGTTGTCGACAGCACTGTAACAATAAAAGCTGTTGCCATAAATGAAAAAGGCGAATCAAGTTTTGCCACTACGGCAAGATATTTTAAAATGGATCACAACTGGTCGGTACAATTAATAACACCTGCCGAACCGCAATATGATGGAGGTGGTGCAGCAGGACTCATCGACGGTATTGAAGGGAGCAGCAACTGGAGAAAGGGTAACTGGATGGGGTTTCAAAAAACAAATATGGAAGCAGTAATCGATCTCAATGAAACCAAAACTATTTCCTCACTTACAGTTGGTTTTTTGCAGGATACAAGGGCATGGATCATTGTGCCTAAACAATTGATCATTGAAGTATCTGCCGACGGTAAAAATTTTACACCGGTATATTCGGGAGAAAATTTTTTGCCCATCGAAGACTTAAATGTACAGGTAAAAAATATTACAGCATCCTTTACCCCGGTTACAGCAAAGTATGTAAAAGTTAAAGGGATTCAATATGGAAAATTGCCTTCCTGGCACGAAGGCGCAGGAGGTGATACACATATATTTGTGGATGAGATCAAGCTGCAATAAGCATCATCATCTTGTAATAAAAGCATTAATAAAAAATGTCCCGGTTTTGCCGGAACATTTTTTAGTAAAAGAATATCTTACGAAATAATTTATTCTGTTGCATCAGCTTTTCCAATTTTGCTGCCAAATACAACTAAGTGTACGGCTGCAAAAGCTATAGAGATGTATAAAAGCGTTCTGTCTGTTTCAAATCCAACAGTATATTGATGTAACAAACCAGCCACCACTAATAATAAGCTTAATGCCAGGCCTGTTATATTAGCGGCTTTCATTCCTTTTCTTTTTGTTGTTCCATTACCAAGGTTACTGTGTTTGGCACCATATACCAAATAAATATCAAGGCCTATCAACATCCACACCAGCAAACGTATCCAGGTATCCATTGGTAAAAAAACCATCATGAATAAACAAACACCAATACCTAAAATAGGCACCAAAGGAACCATGGGTGTTTTAAATGCTCTTGGCAGATCCGGCATTTTTTTACGCATTACCCAAACCCCGATACATACCAATATAAACGCAAACAATGTTCCGATACTTGTCATTTCTCCTACCACTCTTGCAGGTACAAATGCGGCAAACAAACTCACAAAAAGCATGAATAATAAATTATTCTTTGCCGGGGTTTGTGTTTTAGGATTTACACTTGAGAAGATCCTTGGTATCAGGCCATCCTTACTCATACTAAAGAACACGCGGCTTTGTCCCATTAACATTACCAATATTACCGAAGCATAACCGGCAAGAATCGCAACAACAATGGCACGGTTTAACCATGGATAATCTGCATGCACTACACCTGAGGCATCGGCAGTACCCATATTGTCAATTGCCAAAGCAACAGGAGCAATACCATCTTTACCGGCAAAAGTGGTATAATTGGTTACACCTGTCATAACATGGGCGAATAAAATATACAATACAGTACAAATCGCAAGTGAACCCAGTATCCCCCAGGGCATATCCCTTTTAGGATTTTTGGCTTCCTGCGCAGCAGTACTTACGGCATCAAAACCAATATAAGCGAAGAACACAATGGCAGCAGCCCTTATAATTCCACTAAAACCAAAGTCGCCAAATTTGCCGCTATTGTCTGGGATATAAGGGGTGTAGTTACTGTTGTTGATATATTTCCAGCCAAGGAAAATGAAGATCAATACCACTGCAATTTTTAATCCTACGATGATCGCATTTACAAAGGCGCTTTCTTTAGTTCCTTTTATTAATAATAAGCTCATTAAAACGATAATGAATACTGCGGGAAGGTTGACAATACCGCCATCCCAGGGTCCTAATGTTAAAGCATGAGGCAAATGAATATCAAAGCCCTCTAAAAATCTTACCAGGTAACGGCTCCAGCTGATACCTACAGTGGCAGCACCTACAGCATATTCAAGCACCAGGTCCCAGCCAATGATCCATGCAATAAATTCTCCCATAGTGGCATAAGAGTATGTATAGGCACTTCCTGCAACAGGAATCATTGATGCAAATTCAGCATAGCATAAACCTGCAAAAAGGCAACCTAATGCCGCTACAACAAATGAAATGGTAATTGCCGGCCCTGCATGATTAGCTGCAGCCATACCAGTGATAGAAAATAATCCGGCGCCAATAATGGCCCCGATACCTAATGCAATTAAGCCACCGGCCCCCAATGTTCTTTTTAAGGTATGACTACCAGTTTCCTGGGCTTCATTCATCAAAGCATCCATTGGCTTTTTTACAAATAAACTCATACAGTTGGTTCGTTTAGTTAGTTAATGAATCGGAAAAATAAGCAATTAATTTTTAAAAAAGCAACCAACTATACTTTTTTATAAGCCGCAGAGGTTTAACAGGTTTTAATATTATATTGCGCCATAAAACGTTTGTAATGGAAATAACGCAGCAACCAACAAAAAAAAGCAAGCTGACCTGGTATATTCTTGGCGCTATGATATTGGGGATTGCGGTGGGTTATTATGTGCATGAAAACTACCAGCCCGACACTGTAAAAACGTTTTCGGATAATATCAAACTTCTTACTACCATTTTCCTCCGGTTAGTACAAATGATTATTGCACCTATTGTGTTTACCACACTGGCTGTGGGTATTGCCAAACTGGGCGATATGAAAACGGTAGGAAGAGTGGGAGGAAAAGCCATGCTTTGGTTCATCACGGCTTCACTGGTTTCCTTATCACTGGGTTTGATACTTGTGAATATTTTTAAACCCGGAGTGGGTGCCGATATCAAACAAACAGATATGGCATCGGTAAGCGATTTGGTAGAAAAATCCAAAGGCTTTTCTCTACCCAAATTTGTTGAGCATGTGGTGCCCCGCAGTATCATTGAAGCGATGGCCACCAATGAAATTTTACAGATTGTTATCTTTTCCGTTTTCTTCGGAATTGCCCTGGCGGCGATGGGTAAAAAATCCGAACCCCTGGTAAATGCGTTGGATACCATTGCGCATGTGGTGTTAAAAATGGTATCGTATGTTATGTATGTAGCACCGTTGGGTGTGTTTGGTGCCATGGCCGCAGCCATTGCAAAAAATGGGTTAGGAATACTCAGCACTTTTGGAAAATATATCGGTGAATTTTATTTAGGTCTTGCTGTTTTATGGATCGTTTTGCTGTTTGTCGGGTATCTCTTTTTAAAGAACCGCTTACGGATATTATTAAAGCGTATCGCCGGCCCGATGTCGATCGCATTCAGCACGGCCAGCAGCGAAGCCGTATATCCCAAACTGGTGGAAGAGATGGAACGTTTCGGTTGTAATAATAAAATTGTAAGTTTTGTTTTGCCACTCGGGTATTCGTTCAATTTAGATGGCAGCATGATGTACATGACATTTGCCAGTATGTTCATTGCGCAGGCGTTTAATATTACTGCTATTACCGGCGACGTAGGCCAGCAAATTATCATGCTGCTGGTTTTTTTAATTACCAGTAAAGGTATTGCAGGTGTGCCCAGGGCTTCACTGGTGGTGGTACTGGCAACCGGTGCCATGTTTGGTATTCCACCCGAAGGGGTAGGCCTGATCCTGGCCATTGATGTATTTTGCGATATGGGCAGAACAATGACCAACGTGTTGGGCAATGCATTAGCTACTGCTGCGGTAAGCAAATGGGAAGGACAACTGGAACACTCATCAAATCATTAGTAAAATAAAATAAATGTTACATTCTATATTCCTGGAATTTCAATGGCATCAATTATTACAACCACAATGGTATATTGAAAACGGGGGTTTATGGTTACTGTTGTTAGTAGTTTTTGCCGAAACCGGTTTGTTTGCCGGATTTTTTTTACCGGGAGATTCTTTATTATTTGTTGCAGGTATATATGCCCATGAAATTAAAACTGACACGGGTATGGAACCGGGATTGGGATACCAGTTCTTAAAATATTTCGGTATGGATAATAGCCATAGCTATTGGCTCGACCTGCTGGTGCTAATTGGATTAATATCGGTAGCGGGTATCCTGGGTAATGCATTGGGATACTGGTTTGGAAAAAAATTCGGTAACAGTATGTATAGCTGGCGCGACAGGTGGCTGTTTAAAAAACGTTATTTACATGAAGCGCACGAATTTTACGAGAAACATGGCGGAGGAGCCATTGTATTGGCAAGATTTGTTCCTATCATCAGAACCTTTGCCCCATTGATCGCAGGCATTGTGAATATGGATAAAGCCAAATTTTCTTTTTTTAATATCATTGGCTGCATTGCCTGGGTAACTTCCATGGTGCTTGGTGGGTTCTTTTTACAAAGATGGTTGCTGTCATCCTACAACTTCGATCTGAAAGAACACCTTGAAGTAATTGTGATTGGAATTGTTGTGGTATCCACTTTACCCATTATAATAAAACTCATTTTTGGAAAGAAAAAAAAGCCAGAAGATGGAGCTTCAAAAATCTAGACATTCACTATTTAATGTTGCTGTAGTAGTAGCCGCCCTTGGTTACTTTGTTGACATTTACGATTTATTGTTGTTTGGTATTATTCGTTTGGATAGTTTGACATCATTTGGCCTCAAGTTAGATGAAGCAAAAACAGCTGGAGAAAATATTATCAGTTGGCAAATGCTTGGCTTATTAATCGGTGGAATCATCTGGGGCATGATGGGAGATAAGAAAGGAAGATTAAGTGTGCTCTTCGGGTCCATTATTTTATATTCTCTCGCCAATATTGCCAATGGATTTGTAGTTAATGTAACACAATATTCTTTGGTAAGATTTATAGCAGGTGTTGGGCTTGCCGGTGAACTGGGTGCAGGTATTACACTGGTATCTGAACTTACACCAAAAGAAAAACGCGGCCTGGCTACTTCGCTGGTAGCTGGTATCGGGCTCACTGGTGCGGTGTTTGCATTTGCAATGAAACAAAATTTTTACTGGCGTACCTGTTATTTTATCGGGGGAGGAATGGGCCTGATATTATTGATCCTGCGTGTAACCGTAGCCGAATCCGGTATGTATAACCAGGTAAAAAAAATGGGTGTGCAAAAAGGGAATTTTTTAATGTTGTTTACCAACGGGGACCGCTTTAAACGTTATATAAAAAGTATTTTAATTGGTTTGCCCACCTGGTATGTCATAGGTATACTCATCACTTTCTCTAACGACTTTGGCAGGGAGATGGGCATTAAAGAAAAAATAGACCCCGGTAAAGCACTGATGTATGCTTATGCGGCAATTTCTGTAGGAGATGTGCTGGTCGGTTTTGTAAGCCAATGGTTAAAAAGTCGAAAAAAAGCACTCTATATATTTTATGTCATCACGGCTGTTTTTATTGTGTTATTCTTTACCGCATTAAAAGATGGTTCTGCAAATGCGATGTATTTTATTTGTGCAGGTTTGGGTTTCGGTACTGGATTTTGGGCCATATTTGTAACCATTGGTGCCGAACAATTCGGTACCAATTTAAGAGCTACCGCAGCTACCACTATTCCTAATATGGTAAGAGGTACACTCGCTATTTTTATTCTTCCCCTGTTTAGATGGACACGTGACCTTACCGATTATATTACCGGCGGATGGATCACCGGTTTAATAATCATGCTGATAGGTACCGTGGCCGTAATATATATAAAAGAAACTTTTCATAAAGATCTTGATTTTGTGGAAGAATAATGAGTAATCATTCGTGTAAATTTTTGTAATCTTGGCAAAGAAATTCCTCATCATACGGTTGTCATCCATTGGCGATATTGTATTAACTACACCGGTTATACGCTGCCTGCGCCAGCAGTTTCCCGATGACGAAATTCATTTTTTAACCAAGCTGTCTTATAAAGGCATTTTGGAATCCAACCCTTATCTTAATAAAGTGCATGTATTGGGCGATAGTTTTGAATTGATGTTGCACGAGTTGCAAACCGAAGAATACGATTATATTATCGACCTGCACCATAACCTGCGCACCCTTCGGATAAAGAAATTTTTAAAGAATGTAAAGGCATTCTCGTTCAATAAGCTAAACGTACAGAAATTCATTTACACCAACTTAAAAATAAATACGCTTCCCGATAAGCATATTGTTGACCGTAACCTGGAAACCATTGGTTCATTGGGCGCAGTAAATGATGGAAAAGGACTGGATTATTTTATTCCTGATAAGGACAGGATCAATACTAAAGACCTGCCGGCCGCCCATATGCTGGGCTATATTGCCGTAGTGATCGGCGCCGCACTGGCTACTAAAAAAATGCCCCTGCATAAATTAAAAGAATTGTGTGCGGCAATACAACATCCCATTGTGTTGCTGGGAGACAAAAATGACCAGGAAGATGGAAAAGCCATTGCTGCAACAGACGATATTAAAATTTATAACGCCTGTGGTAAATTTAATTTGAATGAATCGGCAGATATTTTACGCGGTGCCCGCCTGGTAATATCGCATGATACTGGCCTGATGCATATTGCTGCAGCCATGCAAAGGCCAGTCATTTCCATTTGGGGTAATACAGTGCCTTCTTTTGGCATGTATCCTTACTACGGTAAGTTATCTGCACAACATTTTGATATTGTGCAGGTAAACAAACTCTGGTGTCGTCCCTGCAGCAAAATAGGCTACAACAAATGTCCGCTCGGACATTTTAAATGCATGGAAAAGATCGCTGTTAACGAAATTGTAAATATGGTGCACCACAGGCTAGGGAAATAATAATTCCTGGCATTTTTGGTTTTCTTTGCATACGCTATGAAGTACCTGTTCCTGATCCTTTTCAATATTGTTGTACTTTCCTGTTTTGCACAGGTGAATGTATCTGTAAACTGGGTGCAACGTGTACCCTCAGCAGATAGCGATACTATTTACTACAATCCCAACAAAAAACTGGTGTGGCAAAATTTTAAGGGTGATCCCGGACGTCCTTCCATTGCATTGGCAGTAACTTCTTCGGGGTTAGGCTACAATGCGCTGGTGAAATATCGCCAGGACAAAACAGATATCACGATCAATGTGTATTGTTATTTCAGTAAACAAAATTCATGGGTAAGAAAAGGAAGAGAATCTGATTATGCATTAATACATGAACAGCATCATTTTGATGTAACTTATATAGCCACCAATTTATTTATACAAAAACTGCGTGCTGCAACATTTACCAGGCATAATTATAATGCTGTAATAGACCGGGTGTACAAAGAAAGTTGCGACGAATTGGAACGGATGCAAAACGCCTACGATGGCCAGACAAAAAATGGCCAGCTAAAAAACATACAGTACGAGTGGAATCAAAAGATCAGCCAGCAACTGGAAGCTTTATAAATTTATTGCACTTACCGTTTAGAGGTTTACTACCAATACAGGGATTTTCAGTTCATGTCTTACCGCATTAACGGTTTCGCCATAAATAAAATCTTTTAAGGCAGTATGACCATGGGCACCAATTACCAGCATATCGGCATTATTTTCATTCACAATTCTTGTGATCTCTTTTACCCTGTTTCTAAATCCAATTTTACCTGCCGCATCATAACCTCTTTCCTTTAACTGCTCCACGTAGAATTCCATTTGTTCTTTATCTTTTATTGTTTCAAAATCGTCACTTTCTTTGCCGTATAAAGTAGCCGCTGCACTTTCAACAATATGCAACAACAGGTAACTGCTTTTTTCTTTTCCCTGGCCAATAGCATAGGCTAATAGTTTTTCGTCATTGATACTGTAATCGAGCGCTACAGCAATTTTGTTGAAAGAGGGTATGGACAGGTTTTTTATGATATTTATATCGGGGTGCATCTGTATGGAAACAGAGGAGCGTTTGTTTTTTGAAATAAAAGGATGTAGTATAATGTACAACAGCAACGCCAGGAACAGTACGCCAAGCAATACCAGGATAATTTTTCCAAAAGTATTATCGCCTGCAAACACACCTGCCGCTTCATTGATGAGCATCTTTAAATTAAGATAGATCAATACTGATGCAATGAGCCAGGCAGTTACCTGCACAATAGGTTTTATGGCAAAGCTGCCCATTGTTTTTTTATCGCTTACAAAATGGATCAACGGGATAATGGCAAAACCTAATTGTAAACTTAAAATAACCTGGCTAAACACCAGTAAAGAGTCTACATCATCTTCTCCATTTACAATGATCACAATTAAGGCTGGTACAATAGCCAGCATCCTCGTGATCAGTCTCCGCAACATGGGGTTTATACGTAAACTTAAATAGCCTTCCATAATAATTTGTCCTGCCAGTGTACCCGTAACAGTACTGCTTTGCCCTGCGGCAATTAAAGCAACTGCAAAAAGTATCGGGGCGGCATTACCTAAAAAGCCAGGCAATAAACGATGCGCTTCTTTTATTTCTGCTACACCGGAATTGCCGGTTTTAAAAAATACGGTAGCTGCAAGCACCAATATGGCGGCGTTTACAAAAAAAGCAATGTTCAACGCAATGGTACTATCGATACGGTTAAATTTTAAAGCTTGCCTGATACCATCCTTGGTACGGTCTATTTTACGGGTTTGCACCAATGCAGAATGCAGGTATAAATTATGGGGCATTACGGTAGCACCAATTATACCAATGGCAATATACAATGCCTCTTCATTGGGAAAAGTGGGGATGAAACCTTTGGCTACTTCTGCCAATACGGGTTTTGCTAAAATGATCTCTATCAAAAATGCGATGGCTACAATGGCTACCAGGGCTATAATGAATGCCTCCATTTTGCGCATTCCTTTTTTTTGCAGGTATAACAACAGGAAAGTATCCAATACGGTTAAGGAAACTCCCCAAATGAGAGGTAGACCGGTTAATAATTGTAAACCTATTGCCATACCCAATACCTCGGCAAGATCGCAGGCTGCAATGGCAATTTCTGCAAGCACCCAAAGTATGAAATTTATAAATTTAGGGTAGGCTTCCCTGTTTGCCTGTGCAAGGTCCCTTCTTCTTACGATGCCTAGCCTGGCTGACAAACCCTGTAACAAAAGCGCCATCAGGTTACTCATTAACAATACCCATACCAGGCTATAACCAAATTTACTACCACCTGCCAGGTCAGTAGCCCAGTTGCCGGGATCCATATAACCCACACTTACCAGGTAAGCCGGACCTAAAAAAGAAAATACTTTTCTCCAACCCACTTTCTTCTTTGTTGTATCTATTGTTTCGTGTACTTCACTTAATGAAGTATTGGTATGCTCTTTATGTATCATAATGCACAAAAAATATTTTTTCCTATCTGCTCACTAATAATGCAGGCAGGATGTTTTAAAACTTTTATCTCCAGCGAACCATCAAATTCAAAACGCTTCAACACTTTTACTGAAGTGCCTAGTGCAATAGAATAGTGTTTCAGCATTTCCAGCATCTGCGGCGATTGATTGGTTACCGCACTCACAATAACAGTTTTGTTTAAAGGTATTGCCGCGAGGCTTTGCTGGTTTATTTTAGGAATTCTGCCATTGCTGTCTGGTATCGGATCCCCGTGCGGATCAAAAGAAGGGTTGCCTAAAAACTGTTGCAACCTTTCAATCAGTTCGGTGCTGCTGATATGTTCCAGTTCTTCTGCTATGTCATGCACCTTGTCCCATTCAAAGCCCAGTTTCTCTACTAAAAAAAATTCCCATAACCGGTGTTTTCTTACCACGGATAAAGCTACTTTCCTGCCATTTTCAGTAAGTTTAAATCCCTTGTATTTTTCGTACAAAAGAATTTTTTTGGCAGATAATTTTTTTAGCATATCCGTTACAGATGCCGCCTTGGTCTGCATTTCTGCGGCAAGGGCATTGGTATTAACGGTACCGGTATCCTGCTGCAGGTGATAGATGCTTTTGATATAATTTTCTTCGCTTACTGTAAAATTCATGACTATGGAACAATAAATTTAGACAAATCTAAAAATAAAATTCTATAGTGCCAAATACGGAAACCGGTGGCAGCCTTTGCTCCAGGTTTTGTAATTTGTACTTTAATTGAAAAATTATGCGACAAAATATTAGTTCCGGCTCTCCGTGGGAAGATATTGTTGGATACAGCCGTGCTGTTCGTTTGGGCAATATTGTTGAAGTGGCTGGTACAACGGCGATGGATGGTGACGAATTGATTGGTAAGGGGGATATCTACAGGCAGGCTGTTTTTATTTTTGAAAAAATTGAAAAAGCATTGATCACGGCAGGTGCTGCTATGCAGGATGTGGTACGCACAAGAATGTTTGTAACGGATATTACACAATGGGAAGCTGTGGGAAAAGCACATGGCGAATTTTTTAAAACAATAAAACCCGTGGCCACCATGGTTGAAGTGAGTCGCCTTATTGACGATGACCTGTTGATTGAAATAGAAGTAACTGCAATAATTGACGCTCAAAAATAAAAAATGGCTACTGTTAATGTTGAATTTAAAGCAAGGGCTGCTGATGTAAAGGCGCTTGAAGAAAAACTGCTTACACTTAACCCTGAATATATTGGGGAAGACAACCAGGTGGATACCTACTTTAATGTGGCAAAAGGCCGCTTAAAACTAAGAGAAGGTAATATTGAGAATTCTTTGATCTATTACGAACGTATTAATACTGCAGGGGCCAAACAATCTGATATTTTATTGTATCATCATAGTCCTGATAAAGCACTCAAAGAAATTTTAATACAACTCCATAATATAAAAACTGTGGTGGATAAAAAGCGAAAGATCTATTTTATTGATAACGTTAAATTTCATTTTGACAGGGTAGAACAGCTCGGCACTTTTGTGGAAGTGGAGGCAATAGATAAAACCGGAACAATTGGCGTAGAAAAATTAAAAGCACAATGCGATTTTTATGCAGCTTTCTTTGATATTAAACCTGCGGATTACATAGCTTTTTCCTACAGCGATTTAATTTTAGAAAAATAATCCATCAAATTTTAAATAATATCAAATTATACGCTTCCAATAAAAGCAACTGGAAATATTTCGTTTGTTGTTAACAGTAATAAGAAAATGTGTATATCTCACGGATGTGATGATGGGTTACTTTTCTTTCCCTGGCGTATCAATCACTGTAATCCCCGTTACAATCAAATAATGTTACAACGGTAATTTTTTCTTGTTTTTATACTAAAAACATTATCAGCCCGTTTTTAACCGTAACAAATTACTACCCATAAAAGACAGCTGTATAAGGACAAGTACTTAACGGAAGAAAAAGCAAAGTGTATATTTTACACAATATTTTCCCAAAAGCAACGGTTTTACTGAATTTTTCCTTTTATATTGCGTCCTCAAAAAAGACACACAAATGAGCTTTGCTAATTTCAATGTTCCGTATGCTATTGATGATCGTTTTAAAAAACGTGTTGCCTATTTTTCAATGGAGTTTGCCGTACACCAACCTTTAAAGATATACAGTGGTGGTCTCGGGTTTTTAAGTGGTTCACATATGCGTAGTGCCTATGAATTGAGCCAGAATTTGATCGGTATTGGAATTTTATGGAAATATGGTTACTACGACCAGGCGCGAAATCAGGACCAGACATTACAGGTACAGTGGAATGAAAAGATCTATAATTTTTTAGAAGATACAGGTATTAAATTTCAGATAGATATTCACGAACACCCGGTTTGGGTAAAAGCATGGTATTTAAATCCTGAAACATTTAAGAGTGCGCCATTATTTTTATTAAGTACAGATCTGCCGGAGAATGATTATGTTTCTCAAACCATAACACACCGCCTGTACGATGCCAATGTAGCTACTAAAGTGGCACAGTTTATTTTACTGGGTGTTGGAGGTGCAAAGCTGATCGATTTGTTGAATTTCAATCCTGAATTATATCACCTTAATGAAGCACATGCCATCAGTTCTGCATTCTACCTGTATAAAAAATATGGTAACGTAGAAGAGGTGAAAAAGAGACTGGTGTTTACTACGCATACTCCTGAAGAAGCAGGTAATGAAAAACACGATATCTTCCTTTGCGAAAAAATGAGCTATTTCTGCGGCTTAAAACTGGATGAGGTAAGAAGGATCACCGGTATGGAAGGCGACCTGTTCAATCATTCACTGGCTGCATTGCGTTTTGCAAAACTGGCCAATGGAGTTAGCCAGTTGCATGGTGAAGTGAGTCGTAAAATGTGGAGCAAGTACCCGGGCATTTGCGAAATAAAAGCGATCACCAATGCACAAAACTGGTTTTACTGGTCGGATAAACAATTGTATCATTTTATGAATGATAATAACCATGCCGGCTTTGATGACCGAAAAACTTATTTAAAGAAAAGGGCTTTCGATTTAGTGGCCGACCAAACCGGTAAATTATTTAACCCAAGGGTTTTTACAATAGTGTGGGCACGTCGTTTTGCCGGGTATAAAAGAGCAGAATTATTAACCCGCGATATTGAAAGGTTTGAAAGATTATTAAGCAATCCAAGGTACCCGGTACAGATCATCTGGGCGGGTAAACCATACCCGGTAGATTATCCCGCAATCAGCGATTTTAATAACCTGGTGCATTTAAGTAAAAGATATAATAATGTAGCGGTTTGTACCGGTTACGAATTAGGACTGAGCAAACGCCTGAAGCAGGCTTCAGATCTTTGGCTTAATAATCCACGTGTACCTAGAGAAGCGAGTGGCACAAGTGGTATGACGGCAGCTATGAACGGTTCTGTTAACTGCAGCACCAATGATGGATGGATATGTGAATTCATTAATCATGGTAATAATGGTTTTGTTGTACCTCCGATCGATTATGAAAACGTAAGTGTACACGAACAGGATCAATACGATTTAAATAAATTGTACGAGATACTGGAAAACCAGGTATTGCCATTGTATTACGAGAACCAGGACGTGTGGAGACAAATCATTCAGAACGGGATGCGGGATGTACGTTTCCAGTTTGACAGCAATCGTATGGCGCAGGAATATTACGACATACTTTACAAATAAATTTTAAAGGCTTTGGTAAAACAAGGCTTTTTTTATGTGATTTTAAATGAAAATTATCCCTGCAATTCTTCAATAAAAACAAGTATGACAATCGTATACTACCTGCTATTGATTAATTGCGTTGTTAATGTAAGGCTGCTATCCGCATTTCACTCCTCAGTTTGTACTTGTTTTTTCAGCATATTTAAAACGAGATATTTATTTATATTGCGCTATGCCTAATTCTAAGAAAATCTTTTTCCCTAATCTTGATGGTTTGCGTTTTATTGCTTTTAGCATGGTTTTTATAGCCCATATACAGGGTAACGGTTTTAGAATACCGGATATTGAGAATATTTACCTGAGAAAATTTCTTTTACTTTTTGCCAACGGTAAAACTGGTGTGTCAATATTTTTTGTATTGAGCGGTTTCCTGATAACCTACCTTATATTATCCGAAATAAAACTTAACGGACGGCTTGATGTGATAAAATTCTATATCCGGCGTACACTTCGTATATGGCCGCTGTATTTTCTTTTGCTGGTATTGATTTTTGGCGTACTTCCAATATCGATGCGCCTTTTTCACCAGGACTGGAACCAGTTTGATATGGAGCCCTGGTATTATTTTGTGTTCCTTAGCAATTTTGATGTACTGCATATTCTTTTAAAAAAGGGCAATGATATGGCAGCCAGTTCCCTTACCTGGTCTGTCTCGATCGAAGAACAATTTTACCTGGTTTGGCCATTGCTTTTTATTATTTTAAAGAAAAACTTCTATAAGTTTATTTTCCCTGCTTTTATTATTTTGTGTTACGTTTTTCGTTGCATGTATTCCGATAGTGAACCGGTTCTTTATTTCCATACAATTAGTGTATGCGGTGATCTGGCACTTGGCGGATGGGCGGCTTATCTCAGTATTAACAATGAAAGATTCAGGGATTTTTTCAGGGATCAAAAATATACACTGAGAATCTGTACTTATGCCCTGTCAATAATACTCTTATATTGTATACAGTTTGGTACACATCCAATGTTCCTTGTTTTTGGCAGGTTACTGCAATCACTTTTTTTTGCTTATGTAATTCTCGACCAAAACTTTAATCTTCAAACCAAATGGAAACTAAGCAACAATAAGTTTATTAGTTTCTGGGGCAAGTATACTTACGGACTATACTTATGGCATGCCTTTGTATTGATGATCGTTAATATAGTGGTACATAAACTGCTGCATTTTCCATCTGATAATGTTATAGTTCATATAGCAGTTGCTGTGATTGGTTTAGTATTCAGCCTCGTTGTAAGTTATTACTGTTACCACTGGTATGAAGCACGTTTTTTGAAATTAAAAGATAAATTTTCTTTTATTCATAAAGAATGAACGGTATTATTTTTTAGAAATAATTTTTACCCTTAAATAGCACTAAATCACTAGAGTCTGTTTTACCTCCTGAACGCTTTTTTACCCTGTTGTATCAGGTGGTTTACCACTCCTCCACAATTTATAAGCAAGCAATAAAAAACGTACCATCTTTGTAGGGTAATTTACTTACAATGAAACAACTTACTGCATTCGTTCCCATTTTTCTGTGTGATTTTATTCTTACTAATTTCAACACTTCGCCTCCTGTTCAATAAGGAAAGCATTTCTTGCTTATATTTATCAAAATAACTACTAAATAGCTAAACAAACTCCTGCATAAATGTGTGGCGTTCATAAGCCATCATGTCCTGCATTATTTTGCATAGCCATACAATTTTCATATTTAACAATTAAAACCCTGGTAACATGAACTCTAGTGAATTATTAAGATGGGGCCTCATCATAGGTATCCCATTATTTATTTTATTGTTTTACAAATTTATTCTTCGTGTATTTTTTGGTGTGGTAATCGTTCCCGAAGACAGGATCGGTTTAGTGACCAAAAAGTTTGTATTGTTTGGCAAGCAGCAACTACCCGAAGGTCGTATCGTGGCAACAGAAGGTGAAGCAGGCTTCCAGGCGCAAACATTACCTCCCGGTATCTATTTCGCCAAATGGATCTGGCAATACGAGATCACTTTCCAGGCATTTACGGTTATACCTACAGGTCAGTTAGGGCTGGTGCTGGCAAAAGACGGTGCCGAACTGGAAACAGGTTCTATCCTGGGTAGAAAAGTAGAATGCGACAGTTTTCAGAATGCGGATGCGTTTTTAAAAAATGGCGGACGTAAAGGGCGTCAAACAGCAATCATGACTCCCGGTAGTTATCGTATCAATACTTTTTTATTTGAAGTCATCATGACAGATATGACATCCATCCCAGATAACGCAGTGGGTGTGGTAACCACACAGGAAGGTAAACCTTTGGGTGAGGGCCAGATAGCGGGACATATTGTGGAAGGGCATAATAAATTCCAGGACGTGGATATGTTTATGCAGAGCGGGGGATATAAGGGTTTGCAGGAACAGGTGGTATTGGCCGGTACTTATTTTTTAAATCCCTGGTTTGCCAAAGTAGATATGGTGAACATGATGGAAATACCTATCGGTCATGTAGGGGTGGTGATCAGTTATGTGGGTGCCGAAGGCGTGGATTTGAGCGGCGTCGATTTTAAACATGGGAACATCGTTGCCAAAGGACAGAAAGGCGTTTGGGCCGAGCCGTTAGGTCCGGGTAAATACCCTATCAATCCTTTTATTATGAAAGTGGAACTGGTACCTACTACCAACCTGGTACTTAACTGGGCCAATGCTAGAAGCGAAAGTCACCAACTGGATAAGCATCTGTCCACCATTACGGTACGTAGTAAAGACGGTTTCCCTTTTAACCTAGATGTATCGCAGATCATTCATATTCCTACTACAGAGGCGCCAAAAGTAATTGCACGTTTCGGTAATATGAATAACCTGGTTAGCCAGGTGCTTGAACCAACCATCGGTAACTATTTCAGAAACAGTGCACAGGACAGTGATGTAATTGCGTTTTTGGGTACCCGTAAAGAAAGGCAAAGTTCTGCAAAAAAACATATTGGCGAAGTATTGGATCAATATAACGTGTATGGTGTGGATACCTTGATCGGTGATATTGTGCCTCCGGAAAGCCTGATGAAAACATTAACAGATCGTAAAATAGCGGAAGAGCAAAAGGTGACCTACGAAACAGAGATGAGGGCACAGGAAACAAGGCAGAGCCTGGAAAAGGAAACTGCTATTGCAGATATACAGAAAGAGATTGTAAAAGCCGATCAAGGTGTATTGATAGCAGAAAGGGTGGCCGATGCTTCGGTAAAAAAGGCTACCGGTGAAGCGAACAGTGTACGTTTACAATCTACAGCGGAAGCGGATCGGTTGAAATTACTGGCTAATGGTGATGCTGAAAGGATACGTGTGCTGGCCAAAGCAAATGCTGAACAGATTGAATTACTGGCAAAAGCTGATGCTGAAAAAATCTCTTTAACGGGTAATGCCGAAGCGGAGAAAATACTCGCCATTGGTAAATCAAATGCCGAATCCTATAAACTTTCGGTAGAAGCCATGGGCGGCAATAATTTTACGCAGTTAAAAGTAATGGAAGCTATAGGTAGCCAGAATGTGAAGATCATGCCGGATATACTGATCAGCGGAAACGGCGATAGTGCAAACGGTGGTATCAGTGGTTTATTGGGATTGAAATTGCTGGAAGAAGTAGCTAAAAGAAATGAGGTAGAAAAAAAAGAAACGGACAGATAAATGATCATTGAAATCCTTCCTTAATTTTAGGAAGGATTTTTTTAATACTAAAAGATGAAAAAAATATTTTTCCTTGTTGGATTCATTACTGTTTTCTTCTTTTCAGCCTGTGCACAAAACGGGCAAAAAGAAAAAATAGATGTAATAGAAACAAAAGTAGTGCAGTTCTTTAATGAGCAGAATATTGATGGTTTGTATAGCCTGGCAGGAGAGAAATTCAAAAAGCAGCTCAGCGCCGAAGTCTTTAAAGCGGTTTGTGAAAATAATTTATTTCCCCTGGGTAATATTAAATTGGTAGAGTTTGAACAAAACGACAAAGGTATTAGTAAGTACAAGACTACTTTTGAAACGGCGATATTATCCATGTACCTGGGCCTTGACTCAGCAGGTAAACTGGAAACATTTTTATTTCAGCCTTATAAAAAACCTGTTAACGGCCAGGTTAAAAAAATAATTACTGATAATCCGATGGCCACTGAACTGGATAAAAAAATTGACAATATCCTGCAACCATTCATGAATGAAAGTAAAACAGTTGGATTGAGTATTGGTATTCTTAAAGACGGTAAAACAACTTTTTATAATTACGGAGAAACAAAAAAAGAAAATGGCCAAGTTCCTTCTTCAAAAAATTTATATGAGATCGGCTCTATAACAAAAACTTTTACAGGATTACTTTTAGCAAAGGCGGTAGTAGAAAACAAAATCAATTTAAACGACCCGGTAAATAAATACCTTGGCAAAGATATTCCTGTAATCAGGTTTGGAAATGATACACTTAAAATTGTTCACCTGGCCAATCATAGTTCCGGCCTGCCACCATTGCCAGATAATTTTGGAGCAACAGACCTGGTGAATCCTTACAAAGATTATGATGACGCTAAATTGTATGCCTATCTTAAAGTAGCTAAAGTATCCCGCAAGCCCGGAGTAAAATTTGAATACTGTAACCTCGCTGTTGGTTTATTGGGAAATATTTTGGAAAGAGTAAATAAAATGTCGTTTGAAAAAATGGTAAAGGATTTTATCTGCAGCCATGCAGGAATGACGGATACCAAACAATTACTCAACAAAAAGGATAGCACATTATTTATGCAGGGATATGATGACAATATATTACCGCAAAGCCAATGGGACTTTAAAGCATTGGCAGCAGCAGGCTGTTTAAGAAGCAATACTGAAGACATGCTTCGATATGCAGTTTTGCAATCGGGTACTACGGCTGCAAATTTGCAGAATGCCATTACACTATCTCATCAACCAACATTTGATGTAAGCCAGCAAAAGATCGCATTAAATTGGTTTATTCAAAACTGGGGATGGGGCGAAATTTTATTTCATGGTGGACAAACAGGAGGGTATAAAAGTTTTTTAGCCATCAATCCAAAAACAAAAAATGCAGTTATTCTGTTGGCTAATACCGCGGTGACCAATGATGAAGCCGGCGTAAAAATTTTACAGTATTTAGATAAATAAAATCGTTCTGATTATGTCAACCTACACAGTTAAAGCAGAAATACGTTGGTCGGATATTGATCCTAATTTTCATGTATTGCATAGTAAGTATTATGACTTTTGTGCTAATGCCCGTTTACTGGTATTGGCACAATATGGTATTACCATGCAGGTGATACAGGAAGCGCATATCGGTCCCATCTTATTCAGGGAAGAAGCCGTGTTTAAAAGAGAATTAAAGTTTGGAGATGAAATAGAGATCGGGATAAGTTTATTAAAAGCCAATGAAGATTTTAGCCGCTGGAGTTTTTTAAATGAGATATGGAAGAATGGAGACACACTGGCAGCCGTGGTAACTGTAGATGGTGCATGGCTGGATACGGTTAAAAGAAAATTGGCCATTCCTCCTGCAAAATTCCAAACCGCATTTGCAGCAATGCCAAAAGCAGAAAATTTTACGGAATAAAAACGGGATGTATCTTATGATGAAAGTACATCCCGTTATCAATAATTAATTACTGTTGGTATTATTGAATGGCTTTTGCCTGGTACAATAACTGCAATATTTCTTTTACTGCAGCGGCGTCTTTAGTGTATAACAAACTTGTTTCTAAAACAGCTATTCCTTTATCAGTATTGCCGGTTTTTAAATATCCTTCTCCCAGGCTGGATAATACATTCCCTGATTCAGGATATAGATTGGCATTGATCTGGAACAGGCTGAGTGCTTCTTTTTTCAGGTTGTGTTTAAGTAATAAGTAACCCAGGCTATTGAGTTCATTCTCGTTGCTTACCAAAGGTTTTAATTGTTGTACCAAACTCCTGCTTGTAACATTACTATCCACTAGTAAACCATCGTTTAGCCATTTGTTAATGATAGCAAAACTTTTGTAATTGGGAGTGTAGGTTTCACCGGATAAAATGGTTAACAGATCCCTTTCCAGCGATACTGCCGGGTATTCATTAATGCGGTTGATCTCTACTCCATTCCTGTATACAATAAATACCGGCACACGAAAAATCCCTTTACCTTTTTCTTCTCCCTGTGGAGATTGTTTGTACAAAGAATCGCTGCCGCCAACAGCTATCATTTTAGTATTGGCTGAGTTGAATTTAATATCATCCAGTATTTTTATAAATCGCGGCACTTCTCTTTTACTATCGCCACACCAGTTGCCAAAATATATTTCAATGCTGATACCTTTTAAATTTTGTACGAATAGTTTTTTTGTCGTTTCGTTATGGGGAACATATTCTGCAAGCCCTTTTGAAAACCATTTGTTATAGGGAGCCTGCAGCAAACTGTCCCTGGTTATTTTGCCGTACAGGATTCTGTCATTAATAGGTTGTTGTGCAACAATTGTACAACTTATCCAAACTGCGACGGCAGTAAATACATATTTCATGTTGTTATTTTTTAATCAGGTAATAAAATGCCTGTTTCGCTTTGCGAAACAAATAGCGAACGAAGAAAAAGACTAACAACATGGTGGACGCAGCAGGCTATTGCAAAAACAAAAACTGTAAAACGAAATTTGAAAGCCTTTGATTATTGTATTATATTTTACAGGGCTACTTGAAGTGGTAATATTATTGGATGCTGTATAAAATTCATCAGGTGCAGTAATGGTATTTGTTTTTTGAAGAGGCGTATCATCATCACTATCATTCGCCGTAAGAATATCTTCGCAATTGCAATGCGTAGCAGAAAACGTACGGGTAACAGCGCAATGAAAATAAGTGAACTGTTTACTAAACTGCAACCACAACAGCATAAGCAATAACAGTATAGTTAAAAGTGATCTCAATTGTTTTGGCAGTAACAGTTTAAAAACTGTTTGATAAAGATTGAAATTTTACTGCTATTGCTGTGTTAACAATATGTTGTTGAAAAAAAAGAAGATGGTCAAATAATTATTCAGTTTCAACAATTTTCAAAATGATTATCGATACACGGAATAGTTTATTAAACGATTATGCCGGTGAAGCCGTAGTAAATATCTTTGCAGCGCGGATATGATTTCTACTACCATCAACTTATATAAAAATGCTTACAGTGGTTTAACACGCCGCATGTGGTTGCTGGCTATTGTAATGCTCATCAACCGCTGTGGTACCATGGTGTTGCCATTTATGACACTGTATTGCAATCACCGCGGCTATACAGAAACGCAGGGAGGCCTGGCAGTTGCCATTTATGGCATCGGTTCTTTATTTGGCGCATTTATCGGCGGCAGGTTAAGTGATAAAATTGGTTTTTACAGTATGCAGCTGATCGCGTTGTTTGGCGGCGGTATTATGTTTATTGTATTGGGACAAATGAATTCTTACGTCAGCATTTGTACCTGTATTTTTTTTGCCAGTATGATCAATGAAGCGTTTCGCCCGGCCAATTCAAGTGCTATAGCATATTACAGCACCGTACAAAACCGCACCCAATCTTTTTCTTTGGTAAGGCTGGCTATTAACCTGGGATGGGGGGTAGGCAGTGCACTGGCCGGAATACTGGCCTCTATGAGTTATGAATTATTATTCTGGACGGATGGACTGACCAATATTACTGCAGGCATTGTGTTGTTGATCATTTTACCCAAAGTAACGGTGGCGCAGCAGCACAAAGAAAGCCATGGAAAAAATGAAAAAGCCAGCGGCCCGTTGCAGGATAAAACATTTATGATCTTTACCGGGTTTATGTTGTTGTTTGCCATTTGTTTTTTCCAGTTATTCACTACGGTGCCTTTATATTTTAAAGAAGGCCTGCATTTAAATGAATCCAGTATCGGGATAATTATGGCGCTGAACGGCATTTTAATTGCGTTGTTTGAAATGGTGTTCGTATTTAAACTGGAAGGCAGGCAGCCCTATTTAAAATTGATGACTTATGGTTGTATCCTTCTTGCGGTGTCTTACTGTATGTTGAACATTCCTTTGGCCAATGGATTTATTTTAGCCACGATGGTTATATTGATGGTGACCATTGCTGAAATAACAGGAATGCCCTTTATGAATAGTTATTATATCGGTCGCACTACAGCTGCCAACCGTGGGCAATACGCAGCCATTTATACCATGGCCTGGAGTGCGGCACAGGTGATAGGAAGTTTAAGCGGTGCACAGATCGCTCATTCGTTGGGATTCTCTTCCTTGTGGTGGATACTGGGCTTTATTTGTCTGATCGCTGCATTCGGGTTTAATTATATACAATTAAAACGGCGATAGTATATAAAAAAGAAGAGCTACACCGGGGTGTAGCTCTTAAAGGTCTTTAAAAGTGCGGGTTTAGCCTACAACTTCCACATTAACTGCGTTCATGCCTTTTTTGCCTTCCTGCAAATCAAACTCAACACTGTCGCCTTCTTTAATATTTTGACTTTTCAGTCCACTTACGTGTACAAAAGTTTCTTTGTTAGAGTCGTTGTGTTTGATAAAACCGAATCCTTTTTCAGTGTTGAAAAATTTTACGGTGCCTTGTTGTTTGTCCATTTTAAATTGTATTGTATTAATAAATAAGGCGCAAAGATAGTTTTTTTTATTAATAAAGGAAGGAATAAATTTCTACGGCTTCTTAATTTCAAGTACTTCTACATCAAAGATGAGGATACTATTAGGAGGTATTACAGCTATATTTCTTATACTATAAGCTAATGATGAAGGAATTAGTAACCTGATTGTGCCCTTTTTCCTGCACATAGGCAAGCCGGCCTGCCAGCCTTTGATCAGTCTTTTTAAAGGAAATGTAGCTGCTGTTTCTTTGGTTTGATCAAATACAAAACCATTCAGTAACTGCCCCTTATATCGTACCACAAGCGTATCATTAATATCTACCAATGGCCCTTCGCCCTCTTTTAAAATGCTGTAATAAATACCTTTTGTACTTCCTGTTGTATCAAATTGTTTGGTTTGAATGAGAGTTGCAATAAGGGCATTTTCTTTTATAGCTTCAGCAACACTATCAGTGTTCTTATAAAAATCAATTACCGGTTTTTGATCGCCGGGTACCCGGGTATAAACATCTCCGTATTTGGTGGTACTGTTTTTAAAACCTCCATTCCATAAATAAAAGCTGGTATCGCTAATTCCGCCTCCATAATCTATCCTGTCGCCTGCTTTCCCGGTGGCGTCATAACTGAATGTACTTTTTATAACAGGTTTCCATTCGCCGTTCTCTCTCCTGATCCATGTATTACCAAAATGAGCGCTGCGGTACAGTTGCCCGTTATTGCCCCAGAAATTTTCAACAAAAGAATATAATTTTCTCAAAGGCTTTCCATCTTTGGGCGCTTTAAAGCAGGCGATCAGTTTCCATCTTTGTTCTTCGGGAATAAAAAAGTAACCTGCATAGCTGGTAGTGGCCGCTGCACTGTCGATAGCAGCAGTTACTAAAAATTTATAAGTCGTTCCGGGCTTCCAGTTGTATAACCAATGACTGTGCCCGCCGGTACCTTCATTGCCAAAATCATCTGCAAATACGTTTTCTCCTTTGCCCATAAGCTGCACACGGTTTTCCGCAGCTACTTTTTTACGGTCTGTAGCTTCGTTACCCGAATCCCATACAGAAAATATGATGCGTCTTTCTGTAGCACTGTTTACCTGCATGCCAAAATAACCTTTTGCAAAACCACAGGCCATGAAATAACTATGTAAAGGATCAGCATCTTTAGGCACTGTAATCTCATTGTAAAAAGAAACTACCTGCATGCTGTCGTCAAGGGGATACATTAAATGGACGGAAGCAGCATTTCTCCTGGACTTTGTATTGAAATGAATATTTTTTATTGCAGCACCGCTTAACTCCAGAGATTTAATGGCTGCAATTATTTCCCCTTTTTTTGTAGCAGCTGATATGGACAGGGTATAAAATCCGGAATCTTGTATAGTAATACTGCCAATAGGTAGCTTTTTAAATGAAGCAGATTTAGGAACAGCCAGGGTAAATTTTTTACCTCCAACGGCTACGGTTATTATATTTCCTGCTACATCATTTTTTATCAACAGTGCCAGGTTTAATTGACCGGTATTGCGAAGGTTGAAATAAAACCTGATCTCCTGTTTTGCATTCGTCCAGTTATGCAGGCCATCAGGTTGAGAAAAAAGATTGCTTTCATCATCGTCATTTCCTTCTTCTGCCGGCAAGGCATAAGCAGTAAAAGCAGGAATACTTGCATGAGATTGAGCATTTATCGTACCGTTGATACCCAGCCCCGAAAAAAGAAACAATAAAACCCGTATTTTTTTCATATCAATAAAAAAACAAACATAGTGTAATTTTTAAAAATAAATCCCGGTAAAGTGATCAATCGTAAATGGTTGCATGCGACAAATGATTTTTTGCATGCTGTTTTTCAATAACTTTACTTAAAGAGGGGTTTGCCTTCATTTAATTTTAGTTCAATGCATTCTTTTCAAACAGTAATTACGGGTACAGGCAGTTATATACCTGCCAATATTAAGACTAACGACGAATTTACCTTACTTGATTTTTATAGTGAAGACAATAAAAAAGTAGAGACAGATCCACATGAAGTTGTGGAGAAATTTAAGCAGATAACGGGTATCAGTGAACGACGTTATGCTGATAGCGATATGGATGCTTCTGATATGGCAGCTATTGCTGCACAACGTGCTATCGAAAATGCGCAATGTGACCCGGAAACTTTAGACCAGGTAATTGTAGCCCATAATTTTGGGAATGTAATTAAACATACCATTCAAACAGATGTGTTGCCGGCGCTGGCGTCGAGAGTAAAACATACCTTAAAAATAAAAAACCCCAATTGTGTAGCGTATGATATTTTATTTGGCTGCCCCGGTTGGGTACAGGGCGTGATACAGGCCGATGCGTTTTTTAAAGCCGGTATCGCAAAAAAATGCCTGGTGATCGGTACGGAAACTCTATCAAGGGTAATTGATGTATTTGACCGCGACAGTATGATATTTTCGGACGGAGCCGGAGCCTGTGTGTTGGAAATAAAAGAGAAAGGCACCACCAAAACCGGCGTGCTTTCCAGTAGTGTTCAATCTCATTGTATTAATGAAGTGAATTATCTGAATATGGGAAAATCCAATTTCCCCGGAGCCGATCCGGCCATAAGATATATGAAAATGAAGGGCAGGAAAGTATATGAATATGCTATGACCTATGTACCGGTGGCCATGAAGGATTGCCTGGATAAGGCCGGTGTGGATATCAGCGAACTGAAAAAGATATTCATTCACCAGGCTAATGAAAAAATGGATGAGGGTATCATTAAAGCCATGTATAAATTATATGGGATAAAAGAAGTGCCGGAACTGATCATGCCAATGAGTATACATTATTTGGGTAACAGTTCTGTGGCCACGATTCCTACCTTACTCGACCTGGTACAAAAAGGCGCTATGCCGGAACATAAACTGGAGCCGGGCGATGTGGTATTGTTTGCTTCTGTAGGTGCGGGAATGAACATCAATGCTATTTGCTACAGGATGTGAAGGTGGGAACACGAATCACCATGTCTGAAATCCTGAACACGGTTCTTATTACCCATTAACCATTCCCCATTCACTACCCCAAGTAGCTGATTACTAGTGAAGTAAAAGCATAGACTAAATAAATCTGGCTGAAAGCCTTAATTAGCCTACATTTGCAAGAAATTATCACATGAATAATGATCTCATTATTAAATTTTTAGAGCCAACGCACCTTGCTAAAAATGCTGTAAAAATAGAATTTAAAAAACGCAATACTATCGTTGGTGTTTTTGTAAAAACACAGGATTACGAAGACCTGAAAGCTAAAAACTTCTGGAGAATTGTTACCGAACCAAGTATTGCTGAATGGAAAAAAACAAATAACAATCAGCTATCCAAGATCTTCAGCGGTTCTGAATTTACCAGGTTAACCCAGGCAAAAGAAAAAGTAGCCGTTTAGTACAAAATATTAAAAAAGCCCAGACTGAATATAAAGTCTGGGCTTTTTTAATTGTCTTTAATTTAAAATTACCTTCCGTTAGCTGTAGTCCTTGGTTTAGGCAATTCCTTTCTCGGTATTTTTTCTGCACGCTGTGCAGTGTTGTAAACAAATAGAGCAATGATGGAGGCGGCCTGTTTCAGATCTTCCGGAACCAGGTGATCATAAGTATCCATATTGGTATGGTGTGTCCTGGTATCATATTCAATAGCATCCTGTATAAATTGAAATCCCGGTATACCTACTGCATCAAATGCCTGGTGATCGGTTCCCCCGGTATTACTGATGGTAACGGTTGTAGCACCCAGGTCATTAAAAGGGGCCAGCCATTCCTGGAAAATCGATCTTGCGCCTTCATTACCCTGTAAATAGATTCCCCTTATTTTTCCTGTTCCATTATCTAAATTATAATAAGCTGAAATTTTTGAATGTTCCGGTTTTAAAACCATATCTGCAGGATCGGCAAAATGATTTTTTACATAATTCCTCGATCCAAATAACCCTTGTTCTTCACCACTCCATAAAGCAATACGGATAGTGCGTTTAGGTTGCAGACCGAGTGCCTTAATAATGCGTACGGCTTCCATCATCACGGCACTGCCTGCAGCATTATCAGTAGCACCGGTAGCACCATGCCAGCTATCCAGGTGCCCGCCCAGCATTACGATCTCATCTTTTAAAACAGGATCTGTACCAGGTATTTCTGCTATTACATTATATCCCTTGATATCATCAGTGTAGAATTTTGTTTTTACATCGGCCTCCATTTCTACTTTTTGCCCGCTTGCAACCAAACGTTGTATCCTTAAATAATCATCGCTGGATAACATCACCCAGCCATATTCATTTTTGGCATCTTTAGTGTATGCGCCGCCGTTTTGTACGAATAGGGTACCGTCATTTCCCCTTGAGTTTAAACTTAACACGAGTGCCGGTTTTTCGTTCTTAAAAAAATCGGCCGTTTGCCGTGCCAGAGCCTGTCTTTGCCGCATCGCTTCATTGGGTGTAAAATTTCGTCCACCGCCACCCCTGGGCGCATCAGGTTTTGCGTTGGCCATTTTTTGCAGCGTGCTGTCGGCATAACGTTGCCCGTCAGCCGTAAACGATGGGTGCAGGGTATCAGGAGAATATACCATCACGATCTTTCCTTTTATTTTGCCCGCATATTGCTGGTATAATTCTGCAGAGTCTTTTACATTGATCAGTATCACTTCACTATTCACGATCTTTTTGCCTGGCGTTCCGCCGGTCCATGCTCTTGGTATGGCAACAACAGGCGAATAATAAGGTGCTGTCATAGCCAGGTAACAGCGGGTTTGCTCCCAGCCAATACCAAAATCCCCCCAGGGTTCCAATGCAGCATTGGTCAATCCCATCTTGGCGAGTTCATCTTTGGCCCAGGTAGCTGCTCTTAAATAACCCGGGGAGTTGGTTAGTCTTGGTCCCGAAACATCGGTAAGGTGAAAGGCAATGTCCATTACTTTGGAATTGGCAAGACCTTCATTTTTAATTTTCCCTACCGTAGCGTCATCGGCTTGTGCAAACAGGCTGCTGCAAAACAACCCTAATGCTGTACCCAAAATCAATTGTTTGCTCATGTTAAAAATTGTTTTAGTTAGGCATTCAATTTAATTTATTTTTTAGTCTTTTTATAAATGTTTTTATGAATGGAGATTCAATAAAAATACCCTTAATAACCGGGTGCGATTATTAAGGGTATAATATAGAAGCCTGCGAAAGTTTTAGCTTCCGCAGGTTTTATTTAATTAGAAAGTTCCGGTAAAATATTCGTAAACATAATTACTATAAGGTTGCCCAGAGTACGCAGTAATGCTATAGCAGCTGCCAAACACCGTGGTTGGATCCGGCCAGGTAGACTGTGTAGAAGGGTATTTCCAGTTTCGGTATCGTACTATAATATTGTAGGGTCCGGAGAGCAATGCCGAACGTGCTATATCTGCCGAACGTATATATTTACTGCCGTAGATACCCAATGAGGTAGGGGTAACGGTGATATCGTTGATTGCCGGTTGCCAGGAACCTCCATTTAGTGAGTATTCTACTTCCTGCAAATCCGGTTGTGTCATTGTTCCACCATAATTGCATGAATTAAGTGCGGCATTCCAGCCATTAAAAACTATCCTCCCCAGATAATTTCCCCCGATGGTATTACTTGGATCGATATAACATTTTTCAATCCTGTTACAAGGTGTAGTAGCGGTAGTATTGGTAATGCCATAAGTGCTAAGTGGCCATAAGTATAATACGTAAGGCGTTACAAAAAACGAACAGTTGGGAGCAAACTGTGCACTGATCTTTACATCAGCGCCGCTGGCATTAATATAAGCAGAAGGGATCATGTTGGTGGAAGGGTTGGATTTAAAAAAGACCCTGTATATATGAGCCGTTGGATAACTGTTGTCAATCCCTAAATCCTGTATTTTTTCCAGGTCTGCTACATAGGAATATGTAGCTCCTGCATAATCAATACTTACATACCCTTCCGTTTTTTGTCCCTTGAAACCATATGCTACGGGTTCGCTTTCCCAGGAAATATCAAATTGAAATCCTACTGTATACCCATTTGTACTACTAATGCAATGGTAAATCCTGGAATATTGGACCAGGGTAGTTGAAAAGGGGAAAGTTCCATCACAGGCTGCATTAGTTTCAAATTGTGGTTTAGTAAGGGAGTTGTGTTTCATGTCTGTCCAGCCGGCCTTTGCCGGAACTGTAACAGGGTAAATTTGTGCAATTCCCCCGTCTTTTTCGATTTCTTTTTTTACAAACAACCTGGCTTTTTCTATTGCAGTCTGGTCTTCTTTACTAATTGTGTTGGTTTGATTATCTGTTTTCTTACAACCCAAAAATGCAAGTGTAAGTACAACGCATGCCAGCAGGATAATGCCAGCAAGTTTTTTAATTGATGTCATTGTATTTTTTTTTAGTGATAAAATATTTCCGTGTATTCATCTAGGCTTGAACAGGAATATTTTATAGCAGGTTTTAAGGAGGTTTGTATGCAGGTAACTGCGAAAGTCTTATCCGTATGTGATTAGCTGGACAATGTGAAAAAAAACTGGTACGAAAAAAAACAACTGTAAACAAGGGGGGACTAATCATGAATATAACTTTGTATTAGCAAAATACATAAATTATTTTAAAAACAAATGTGTTATTTTGCTTAATAATAATTTAATCTGGCCGGAGGCCATAAAAAGAGCCGGCACAAGGCCGGCTCCTAAAGTATTGCTGAAAAACTTATACTGTCTCTTCCATATAACTGCTTACCGGTTCACAGGTGCAAATCAAATTCCTGTCACCAAAAGTGTTATTCACCCTGCTGATGCCGGGCCAGAATTTGTTCTGTTTTACAAACTCCAAAGGAAATGCTGCGGTTTCTCTTGAGTATTTATGATTCCAGTCGTCGGCACAAATAACAAATTGAGTATGCGGCGCATTTTTTAATGGATTATCTGATTTATCTGCACTGCCATTCTCTACCGCCCTTATTTCTTCGCGTATGCTTAACAGTGCATCGCAAAAACGATCCAGTTCAGCTTTGTCCTCACTTTCTGTTGGTTCTATCATTATAGTTCCTGCCACAGGAAAACTTAATGTAGGCGCATGGAAATTATAATCCATCAAACGCTTGGCCACGTCTTCAGCTTCGATACCGGCACTCTGTTTAAACGGACGAAGATCAACAATGAATTCATGTGCACAGGTACCGTTCTTTCCACTGTATAAGATCTTATATTCTTTTTCCAAACGTGCCTTCATGTAGTTGGCATTCAAAATAGCGTATTCAGTACTTTTTCTTAAACCTTCGGGACCTAATAATTTTATGTAGGCATAACTGATCAATAAAATACTTGCACTGCCATAAGGCGCTGCACTAACTGCATGTATAGGATCTTTACCGCCCGTAGTATGGGTTACATGCGAAGGTAGATACGGCGCTAGTTTTTCATTTACGCAAATAGGTCCCATACCAGGTCCGCCTCCGCCATGTGGTATGGCAAATGTTTTATGTAAATTTAAATGGCATACATCTGCGCCGATATTTCCGGGAGAAGTTAACCCTACCTGCGCATTCATATTGGCGCCATCCATGTATACCAATCCGCCATTCTCATGTACCAGGTTGCAGATCTCCATGATACTTTCTTCAAAAACGCCGTGCGTACTTGGATAAGTTACCATTAAACCTGCCAGTGAATCTTTATATTTTTGGGCATTCATTCTTAAATCGGCCACGTCAATATTTCCAGCCTCATCACATTTGGTAACCACTACTTTAAACCCGGCCATCACAGCACTTGCAGGGTTGGTGCCATGTGCAGAAATAGGGATCAGTATTACATTCCTGTTACCGTTGTTGCGGTGCTCGTGATAGGCTTTAATAGTAAGTAAACCTGCATATTCACCCTGTGCGCCACTGTTAGGTTGTAAAGAAGTAGCTGCAAAGCCGGTGATATTGCTCAACCAGTTTTCCAGTTCCGTAACAATCTGCAGGTAGCCCTTCCATTGAGACGTAGGTGCAAAAGGATGCATGCCTCCAAACTCAGGCCAGCTCACAGGAATTAACTGTGTAGCAGCATTCAGCTTCATGGTGCAACTGCCCAGGCTGATCATGGAAGTATTTAAACTCAGGTCTTTATTTTCCAGCGATTTAATATAACGTAACATTTCTGTTTCGCTATGGTGTGTATTAAAAACCGGGTGGGTTAAAAATGAAGAGGTACGGGTTAATGATGCAGGAATATTCTCCAAAAAACTATCTGCATCAAAATGTGCTACAGCAGTATCATTGCCTTGTGACGAAGCAAAAATGTGCAGTATATTCAGTATGTCGTTTTGAGAAGTGGTTTCATCTACCGAAATACCAATATAATTGTCCTCAAAATAGGTAAAATTAATCTCCTGTTGCTCGGCCAGTTTACGGATAGCAGGCATATCATTTACCTGCAGCTTCAATGTATCAAAATAAAATTCGTTTACATTGTTGAAATTCATCTGCGCCAGTTCATCACTTAATGTTTGTGCTAAAAGGCTTACCCTTTTACCAATATTCTTTAATCCATCGGGGCCATGATACACTGCATACATGGCAGCCATATTCGCTAACAATGCCTGAGCGGTACAAATATTACTGGTAGCTTTTTCGCGGCGGATATGTTGTTCCCTTGTTTGCAGGGCCATGCGTAAACAACGGTTACCTTGTGCATCAATACTTACACCAATGATACGGCCGGGAATATTTCTTTTAAAATCGTCTTTGGTAGCAAAGAAGGCAGCGTGCGGCCCGCCAAAACCCATGGGTACACCTAATCTTTGTGAATTACCAATAGCTACATCAGCGCCTAATTCGCCAGGAGGTGTTAATAAAGTTAATGCCAGCAGATCCGTTGCCATTACCACCTGCGCATTAACGGCATGAGCCTTATCAATAAAATTGCGGTAATCAATAACTGCTCCATTACTGTTAGGGTATTGTACTATGGCGCCGAAAAACAATTCATCCAGTTGCACCGTTTTATAATCGCCGAAAACCAGTTCAATATTTATTGGAGCCGATCTTGTGATCAACACATCTTTTGTTTGGTCAAAAATATTCTCGTCAACAAAAAATTTAGGCGCTGTTATATGATCGTGGTCTTTGTTTTTGTGATTGAACAACATGGCCATGGCTTCGGCAGCAGCCGTGCCTTCGTCGAGGAGGCTGGCATTGGCGATAGGCAAACCGGTGAGGTCGCTTACCATGGTTTGAAAGTTCAATAAACTCTCCAGGCGCCCCTGTGCAATTTCTGCCTGGTAAGGAGTATACTGGGTATACCATCCCGGGTTTTCAAAAACAGTTCTTAAAATTACGCTGGGTACAATAGTATTGTAATATCCTTGCCCGATATAAGATTTAAAAACTTTATTAAGTGAAGCTGTTTTTTTAAGATCGGTGAGGTATTGAAATTCACTTACCGGCCCTGCAGTTTGCAAAGGATTTTGCAAACGGATGGATGCGGGAACGGTTTTTTCAATTAATTCATCTGTTGATTTAACGCCGATCACTTTAAGCATCGCTTTGGTTTCCTGTTCGTTAGGACCAATATGCCTTGCTGTAAACTCCTGATTTTGTTGTTCAAAAAGATTCATATTCCTGGAATAATTTATTTGTATGGGGATATTGTAAAAAAAGTTGCCGCAAATTTACGATAACATAACAAGATTATGCCCTAATAAGTTCAGGGATTAACAACTGTGGAAAACTGTGGGATAACAGGAGGGGAAACAGGAATATTGAACAAGGAATAAGGAATGCTTAATGATGAAGTGAAGCGGTGCTCCTTCTTGTTCTTTATTCCTTGTTCAATATTTTTTACTACTCATAAACAGCCAACACCGGCACTTTACTTTGGTAGATCATTTTTTTGGTATGCTGTGTTTTAAACAAGCGTTCGTAAAAACTATGGTGTCGGGGAGCGATAATTATAATATCGATGTTTTTATCTGTAGCGAATAAATTCACTGCTTCATGAAAATCGTAAAGGCGCATAAAATAAAACTCGGGCTTAAATTCAATGAGCAGCTCTTCCATTTTATCCCTTTCTTCTTTGTAAGAAGTAGTTAACGCAATATAATGGCTGTCATCTACATTTAAAATATGCAGTGCCGGCATAAAATCTTTCAATACTTCTTTAACCGCCAGCAGGGTAGGCGTTTCATCTACATATTTCATTTCGGAAGTGATCAATACGTTTTCCAGTTGACTAAACCGGGCATCTTCGGGCACAATTAAAACCGGGCAGATATTTTTTTCTACCATTCTCAATGTGTTGGTACCGGAAAAGCGTTGTTCCAGCGGCGTTTTACCTGTTAAACCCATCACCAGCATATAAGCGCCTTTAACATGCGCAAAAGCAGCAAGGCTATCAATTAAATTATCTCCCGACTCTGTATAGCTGTCAATATTGGAATTGAAACAGGTTAACTCGGTTTTAAGTGTAGCCAGGTAATTTTCTGCTGTTGCTTTATCAGCGGCATCAGCATAAAAATGGTACAGGGTAATATGTACATTGGTACGGTTCTTAAACATATTGCAGGCATAATGCGCCGCATTAAAAGAAGTTTCTGAAAAATCAATAGGAACGATTACCTGTTGCATGGGTTTATTTTTGCCCAAAATAAATGAAATTCTTTGAAAAGGAAATACTATTTACCATAAGGCCGTTATTAACGAGCCAGTGAAAGACCTGAGAATAAAAAACGATATTTGCAGTATGGAAGAAAACCTGCTGGACAACTGGGAAAAAAAATCAGCCGATCATCAAAAATTATACAAACAGTTTTTGAACCGGGCGGATAAGAATAAAGTACTCAAAGCCTTGCCCGACCTGCATGATGAAGCGTTTGAAAAAATTGATTGCCTGAAATGTGGCAATTGCTGCAAAGGCTACTCACCCCGGTTTAAAACACCGGATATCAAACGCATCAGTAAGCACCTTAAAATGAAAGAAGGTGATTTTATCAACAGGTATCTTTTTGTGGATAGCGAAGGCGACTATGTATTAAAAAATAAACCCTGTGCATTTTTAGGTGCCGATAATTACTGCAGTATTTATGATGTGCGTCCTTCGGATTGTGCCCGTTTTCCTTATACGGATGAAGATGTTTTATTAAAACGGCAACCACTCACCTTAAAGAATTCCAGCTTTTGTCCCATTACATATTTTGTATTGGAAAAATTGATTGTGGGGATGAAATAATTCCATGGTCTGTGGGACACAAGCCATGTAATTATTTATTACATTTTTGTTGTCAATTCTGTATAAGCCGCTTCCAGCGGACGACTAAGGCCATCGCCTTTCCATTCACCCATATTGGGAATGCTGTTGTTTTTTACGATCTCCTCTTTTGTTTTGCCAGCCTTGATTTCTCCTTCTACAAACTGCAATACGTTTCCTAAATAATCACTGAATAATTTCAGGTCATCAGCCTTCACTACAATATCAAATCCATCCGCAGCATGACCGCAAACATATTGTGTTTTTTTATCGAAAGTAGCAATGGTTTTATCCAGTACTTTTATCCAGCTACCCATATTGGCGCCGGCACTTTTATCTACAAAAGGATGACGTCTGTTGAACATCAAATCTCCCATATGAATGATATTGGCATGTTCAAAATGTACCAGGCTATCACCATTGGTATGGCCTGCTCCAAAATAATGCAACATTATTTTTTCTTTACCAACCTTCTCTATCCAGGTATCGGTGTAGGTAACGTCAGGGTATAATTGCTTATCCTCTGATTTGCTTTTAACAGCTGCATTGGTCTGATTGGTTAATGAATTGGCATGCGCTACTACGTGCGCAACAATATCCTTAAAAGCAATATTGCCTGCGGTGTGATCGCCGTGGTGGTGGGTATTGATCAATAGACGAAAAGGATTTTCCGTTTTCTTTTTTACTTCATCAATTAAATGTTGGGCCGAATCGGGGAATTGTGCATCTACCACTACGACATCTTTTTTAGCAATGTAAAAAAGTATGGTGCCACCTTTTTCAGTGAATACACCAATATCATCCGTAAGCATTTTTATTTTCCAGGCCGGCTGGTTAAAGAAAGCGGCGGCCATTTGCTGATTGAACAGGGCTAAACCTGCAATGGTAAGACTGGTATTACGAAGGAAACTTCTGCGTTGCATAATGGAAATGATTTTGATATTCTAATGTATAAGTTGGTAGACAATTTATACATTCAAATTGCCCACATAGATAAACGCTGTACGTTTTAAAATAGTTGCTTTTAGTGTGAAAAAGGTTAATACTCCATATTCTTCAACGCCGGTGCTTTAAACCAGGTAACCACCACTACGAGCAATGTCATACAGCCTCCAAACACCACCGAGGGCACAGGTCCCATTAGTTGCCGGGCAAAGCCGCTTTCAAACTGTCCCAGTTCATTGCTGCTGTTGATGAACATGGAATTTACAGAAGATACACGGCCCCGCATTTCGTCGGGTGTGGTTAACTGTAAGATAGTACCACGAACCATCACACTGATGCCATCGCAAACACCACTGCACAATAAAGCCATAAAGGAAATGAAGTACACGTTAGATAAACCGAATAAAATAATGCACAAACCAAAACCTGCTACGGCGAGCAACATTCTTTTGCCCTGTTTTTTTTGCATAGGAAAGAAAGTGAGTAAAATGATTACGCTGATAGAACCAATATCTGTGGCGGCAGTAAGCCAGCCAAAACCAATAGGACTGATATGTAAAATAGTAGCGCTGAATTCGGGGATCAATGCAACGGCGCCGCCAAATAAAACAGCAAAAAGATCCAGTGAAATAGCGCCCATCATTATTTTATTACTGAATACAAAATCCAGTCCCTGCTTTACACTATCCCAGGCGCCAATATCTTTTTGCTTTACCAAAACCGGTTTGCGTTTAATAAAAGATAAAATAGTGGCAGCAGTTAATACGTACAGCAATACGATCCAGAAGGTTTTATTTACACCAATGCCTGCAATTAAAAAACCTGCACTGGCATGACCCGTTATGGAACCGATGAGCCAGGTAGAAGAACTGATATTGGAAGCATAGGCCAACATAGGTCGCGGTACCAGTTGCGATACAATCGCATTGGAAACCGGCCCCGAAAATGCACGGATTACACCAGTTAAAAAAATGATGGCATAAAAACAATATTCCAGCCAGTGTGTGCCTATTTTTGATTGCGTGGAAGGATAGGTACAGATAATTAAAAGCAACACGCAAACCGAATAAGCGATCATGCCTTTTAATAATAAAGTCCTTTTTTCTGACTGGTCAATTACATGCCCGGCATATAAGGCCAGTGAAAAAACCGGTACAAATTCCGACAGGCCAACCAAACCAATAGCAAATGAACTTTTGGTTAAATGAAATAATTCGTAAGCCACAACGGTGCCTACCATACGCAATGCCATGATATAAATAAACCGGCAAATGATGTATAAACGAAATTCTTTTTCTTTAAGGGGAGCCAGTGCTGCTTTATTAAATGATAGGTTCATTATGGCGAAGTTGCGATGTTTTTTTGAGTTAGCACTTACGCAAAACAAAAAACTTAGGGCAGGCTGATATAATGTTGCCCGTCGTTGTAATCTTTATCCAGCGCATCAATGATAACTTTAAGGTGTTTGTCGTTACCCAGGAAATCGGCTTTGGATACATCCACAAACAATGTTTTTACATGATGTTGTTTAATATATTGTGTGTAGGTTTCCTGTAATGAAAAAAGATAATCACTGGGAATGGCCTGCTCATAATTCCGGTTGCGTTTTTTTATATTCTCCTGTAGCTTATTTACGGGGGCATGCAGGTAAATTAAAATATCGGGTTGAACAATCTGCGGGTTGATGATGTCGAATAATTTCTGATACAAACGAAACTCTTCATCTGCCAACGTAACTTTTGCAAACAATAAACATTTGGTAAAAAGATAATCAGAGATGGTTACATGTTGAAACATGTCCTTGGTTTGTAACAGGTCTTTTAATTGCTTATAGCGCTCGGCCATAAAAAATAATTCCAGTGGAAAAGCATATTGCTGCTGGTTTTCGTAAAATTTGGGCAGGAAGGGATTATCTGCAAATTCCTCCAGTATCAATCTTGCATTAAAATGTTTACTCAATAAATGGGCAAGGGTTGTTTTTCCGGCGCCGATATTTCCTTCGATAGTAACAAAATTATACTTCATAAAACTCCCTGTTCGCTGCTTATTTTATTGGCTGCAAAATAAGCGGAAACTTTGCACGATCCATTAAAACTTTTTCACAGTCAACCTATCGGGTGAATTTTTTAATAAATAGTGCACTGTTTTTTGTAAAACAGGATGTTTGAAATTAGGTGAAAGCTCGTTCAGCGGTACCAGTACAAAGTTTCGGTTTTGTATTTGTGGGTGCGGGATATGGAGATCTGCTGTGTGGATAATTTCTTTATTGAAAAATAAAATGTCGATATCAATGATCCTGGGATCATTTTTTTTATCTCTTACCCTGCCCATTTTTTTTTCGATGGAAAGGATGGCTTGTATGGTCTGTTGTGCTGTTAATGCCGTATGTACAATGATCACCTGGTTTAAGAAATCAGCTTGCTGCGTATTGCCCCAGGCAGCAGTGTGGTAAAGACCGGATGACCGTTGTATGGCGCCAATTTGTTTGGAAATAAATTGGCGCGCAATAGTAAGCTGCTGGCGGGAATTGCCCATATTGCTGCCTAGAAGAAGATAGGTTACACTCATCAGATACTGAAAAGCCTTTTATCCGGCCAGAAAGATTTTGTGTTGATGATTTTTATTTTTTTAAAATCGGGATGCAATGGGTTGGCAAGATAATTATATTCTTCGTTGATAATAACAGAAGGTACTTTTAGTAACAACGATTGATTTTGTTTGATGAATTCATCCCCGATGAATCTTGTAAAACTGAAATCTTCTTTCCAGTTGGGTTTTAATTTATTCAGTTTGATCTCGGTAAGAGCTGATTTTTCAGGCAATTGAATATACATCAGGTCGAGTGCAATATCATAATCTTTAAAATTGGTATTCACCAGCATTTCCAAAACCGATAGTGAAATATGTTCGGCAGTATACAACATGGGAATACCTTTGGAATTCCACCTGGATCCATTAATTTTAGCGCCGGTGCCACTGATATCATTGTTGAATTGTGTATTACTGATGCGGTAAACTATCATGCAAACAAACCATGTTGAATTCTTTGTAATTGGGTTAATACCTTTTCAATTCCCTCGTAAGTAGTAAGCGAATTAAAAGACAGGTTGCCTTCCAGCATATAGGGATCCCGCTTTATCCAGGTATAAAAATTTTCTATCTTTCCAAAAGCGGTTTTGGCTTCCTTTAAAACTTTTTCAATGTGTACCGCTCTTTCGGCATTGATAGGCGCAAATACGCCATTGTTTTTTGCATAGCGTTGTAAAGTGCGTTCACTGATGTGCAGGATGGAAGCCCATTCGGCTTGAGTAAAAGGTACTTTATCCGCAATTTTTTTAAATTCGCTGTAAGTAAAATCCTTCACAATAGTGAGCGGTTTTGTATTGCGATGGGAAGCAACCGGCTCTTCCGCTTTTTGTAAGGCGGCCTTTGGCTTAGTAATTACTGTTTTCTTCTTTGGTATATTTTTTTTCATGTCCCGACATTTGACGCCTAAATGTACGACATTTGTCGCAGGAATATCCCGATTTTTTAAAATCCTTTTTTACCAATAGCTTTACGCCCTCAAATAATGATACATGCAGCAGTATAGCCAAACCAAAGCTTTTCTTGCGATTCTTAAAGCCAGCTTCAAATCTATTTTAAGTAACCCCAGTGCTTTATTCTTTAGTTTTTTATTTCCTATCATATTTATATTCATTTTTGGTTCATTTGGCAATGACAGGGGTGTGAATTACCGCATTGCATTGTCGGCCAACAGTGACAGCAGCAATGAAATATACGATAGCCTTAAAACCAATCCGCTTATCACTATTGTATCTTTTAAAAAAGCTGATGGCAGTATTGATACGGCGGCAAGAAAAAGTGCGCTGGAAAAGAACAGGATATCGGCAATAGTAAATATCAAAAGCAATACAGACAGCTCAGGCAAAAAGCGATATGAGATACTGGATACTTTGACCAACGCCAGTGGTAATGCGGTAGCAGCATTGCAGCAGTTTTTTTCTAATATAACCAATACCATTGCACTCAGAACGGCCGACCCCACATCGATCACAAGAATAAAACCTTATGTATACGCGATAAGAGAATACCGCAATATTGATTTTGTATTACCGGGTATGCTGGGTTTTTCAGTATTGTTTTCAACTTTATTCGGCATCTCATTTATTTTCTTCCAGTTCCGGCAGCAATTGATCTTAAAACGTTTTTATGCCACACCGGTAAGCCGGATAAATATCCTGCTGGGTATTGGCATCAGCAGGCTTATTTTTCAGCTGATCAATGTGATCATGCTCATCGCACTGGGTTATTTCTTTCTTGATTTTACACTGGTACACGGCATGAGTACCTTTTTGGAAATGACGGTGCTCACGATTTATATGCTGCTGCTTTTACTGGGTGTAGGATTAATATTCAGCAGTATTGTAAAATCCGATACTTCCATACCCTTATTCATTAACCTGTTTGCCTTTCCGCAAATGTTGCTGGCGGGTACTTTTTTTTCCATAGATGTTTTTCCTGCCTGGCTGCAAACGATTTGCCGTTACGGGTTGCCGTTAACACAATACAATGATGCCATGCGCAAAATATCATTTACCGGCTTGCACTTGTGGGATTGCGGTAAGGAATTAGGTATAATGGCGGTTTGGATGATAATTATTTACGCAATTGCGATCAAAGTTTTTAAATGGGAATAATGTATGAAGTATGTTAAATTTTTGCTGATCAATATCGTCGCTTTTTCTTTTTTATTTTTTGTGATCTCCCTGTTATTTCCCGGGCAGGTGGTTACCTCTAAAACGGTGTCGGTTAACAGCAGTAAGGAAGCGGTTTTACAAAAACTCAATAATACTGCAGGCTGGAAAAGCTGGAATGCCTTTGTACGGGAAGCCGAAGGGGTAAAAAATAATTCCGTTGCCAACAGCGATACGTTACATTTTGATTTTGAGAATAATCATCAGGAATTACTACAATCACGTTTTATTATTTATAAAGATATGAATGCAGTATTGGTCAATTGGGATCTTACCGAAAAATTACCCTGGTATAAACCATGGAAAAAATTCAGTGCAATGGTACTGAGCAAGGATTTTGCCATTGCGATGGATTCTTCCCTTAATAATTTTAAGCTACAGGCCGAAGCAGCAAAATGATTTAATTATCCCGGCAGGCTGATCTTGCCCATTGCTGTTGCCGGCATACCGTCAATAGCCTGTCGTAAATATTTACCATCTCCGGCAATACATTCGTTGGCCAGTATGGCAAACAGCACGGCTTCTTTTGCATCGGGATTGATATGGAGTGAAGCCGTTGTAGAAAAACTGCAGGCAGGCAATAATTGTTGCAGATGCTGCATCAATAAAGGGTTGTGCATACCGCCACCGCTGGAAAATATAGCACAGTGTTTATGTTTACCTGTTGTTTGTACTACTGCCGCTGCAATGGTATCGGCAGTAAATTTATTTAATGTAGCTAAAGTATCTTCTATACTTATATCTTGCGTTGATGATCTTTCTTTTGCCTGTTGTAAATACTCCAGGTTAAATAATTCCGGGCCGGTAGTTTTTGGAAAAGCATGTGTAAAGAAATCATTTTCTTTTAACGCATTCAGTAAAACATCGTTTATGGTTCCCTGTAAGGCGATAGCGGCATTACTGTCGAAATGCTTCCCGGGATAGCGCTCTTGTACATAAGCATCCATAATCGTATTGCCAGGCCCGGTATCTGTACTGAACAGGGCAGTACTTTTTCTATCGCCTGGTAAATAAGTGAAATTTGCAATGCCTCCAATGTTCAGTAATATCCGATCTTCATTTTCTTTTCCAAAAATTAAATAATCGCCGTACACGGCCAAAGGCGCACCTTCGCCACCGGCAGCAATATGTTTTTGCCTGAAATCACTTACTGTAATAATACCTGTTGCTATAGCCAGGTGATCGCCATCGCCGATCTGTAATGTAGCATTGCCAAACCGTTGCTGCCCGTGCAGACTTTTAGGCGCATGGTAAATAGTTTGTCCATGGCTGGCGACCAGGTCCACAGACTCAGTTTTTATATTCCATTTTTTCAATAAGGTATTTATTGTAGCGGCATGCTGTAAAGCTATCCAGGGATGTAATAAGGTCAGTTTTTCAAGGTCAACCTGCTTTTTACTGAACACTGACCGGACTGCTTGTTTAAAATCGTCTTTATAATCAACTGTTTCAAATTGCAGCAATTCAATTTTTGTATCCAAACCATGCCCTTGCAAATTACATAAGGCCACATCCAGGCCATCCAGGGAAGTCCCGCTCATTAAACCAATGATCAGCCGTTGTGGCTTTGCTGCGATGGTATACAACTTTTCAATATCCGGATTCATAACCCAAGATAATTTATTTTTATGTTGTGGGTGCAACGGTAATACAAAACCCGTTGTCAAAGCAAGTAACTGATAGTAATGAAGCCTGACGAACAGCTGATAAAGGATTGTTTAAAGAACGACAGGGCGTCGCAAAAGCAACTGTATAACCAGTATGCCGAAGTGATGCTTGGCGTTTGCTATCGGTATACCAAATCGGCAGCAGATGCCGAAGATGTACTGCAGGAAGGCTTTATCCGGGTATTTAAAAACCTGCACCAGTTCAGGCAGGAGGGGGAGCTGGGAGCCTGGATCAGGAGGATCATGGTGACCTCTGCATTGAATTTTTTAAAACGGAATACCCGCTACCAGGCCGATCTTGCTTTTGAAAAAATAGAGATGCACCCGGTTACCGATGACAATCCTGAAATAAAACTGGATACCAAAGAACTGGCCTCATTGATACAACAGTTGCCTACCGGTTATCAAACTATTTTCAACTTACATGCCGTGGAAGGTTACACGCACGTAGAGATTGGTGCAATGCTGGGCATAACCGACAGCACTTCCCGCTCGCAGTATGCCAGGGCAAGGGCATTAATGATCACATGGATTAAAAAATATTTTTCTGATAATAAATTGCAGGTATATGCAAAACAGTGAATTTGAAAAAAACGTACAGCAAAAAATGGACGACCTGAAATTCGTTCCGGCTGATGCTGTGTGGGAAAAAATTGAGGCAGCATTGCCTGAAAAAGAAAGATCCAGGCGCTGGATATTTTTTATACTGTTTTTCATAGGCTTAATTACAGCTTCGGTTTTGGTATGGAATAAATTCAATGATAATGATAAGCATACAAATATTGCTACACAACAAAAAGCTGCAAAAGAAAATGTAGTCACAACAAATCCATCAACCCCAATCCTTACACAAGATACATTGCCTGGTAATGCCGCGACAGGTACAAAAAATACTGCCGGTAACAACAAGGAAGGAATACAAAAGGAAAAAATTACAGTAACAATTAGCACTAATGATAATTTGGCTCAGCAGGTAAAACAAAATAAATACAGCAAGGTAAAAAAAGGACGTAGCATGCTCTCCTCCGGTTCATTTGATGAATTCCTGGCCAAAAAAGACAACAAGAAATTTAGCACAAAATCAGGCACAACCATTAAAGTAAAGAAACCTGCAGCAGCAGCCGAAGAGGATAACGAAACAGCAACTGAATTGACTGCTGATGCTGTAAAAATGCCTGTAGAAAATAGTATTGCTACGGATAGTGTAATCATTGATATTAAGAAAGCGGCAACAGATTCAGTAGCGATAATAAAAACAGATACTACAAAAAACGAAACCAATAAAAGTAAAAAACAAAAAGTCCGTAAAAAATGGCTGTACGGAATTGATGTTGCTATGGGACGATCTAACGTAAAAAGCAACCTTTTTAAAACTGAGCCGGTTTATGCAGCTATGGCAAATTATTCTGCTTCTCCGGGAGGAGGTGGAAGTGCAGCTATTAACATGCCTCCTAATGATCCTTCGGCAGGTAAAGCTATTGCGGCTGGATTTTATATAGAAAAAATGATCCATCCAAAATGGTCAGTGAAAACAGGATTGAATTATATGTATCAATCCAATACAGTAAAAACAGGACAAAAAGTAGACTCTTCCATCAGGTATAATTTTAGTATGTTGGGAACGAGCCTGTATGCGGATAATTATTACAGGGCTGGCAATACGGTTAACCATACCAATGCATTTCATTTTTTGGAATTGCCATTGATGCTCCAGTTTAAAGTTAATTCGAAACTGCCGCTGTATGTTGAAGCAGGTCCAACCGTTTCCTGGCTGATGAATTCCAATGCACTGATCTATAACAACAATACCGCCACTTATTTTAGCAGCGACAATATGTTCAATAAATTGCTCTTTTCACTTAAAGCAGGTGCGGGATTTGATATAGCTAAAAGATCAAAGATACCTTTCAGTATTGGCTACCAGTTTAAATACAGCATTAATTCTGTAATAAAGACTAACCTGGCAAAACAGCATTTTATCAACTCTCTTATTTATGTAAAAGTTCCACTGAAGAAATAATTCCTAAACAGTGCAACGCTCTGCAAAAAGCAATTGTCAACCCTGTAAATATTTGTTTATGAAAAATTATGTAGCCAAAACAATTGTGTCATTTTTTGTTGCAGCTTTCTTGTTTTTACAACAGGGCTGTGTTAAGAATGATTGTGATAAAACATATACTTACACGTACTATAAGCCGGTTTATAAAACCAGTGATGAAGTAAGGGCCAATATTAAAAGCAATGCGCCTAAGCCTGTAATTAATCCAGGTAAAATTTACCTGAAGGATAATTATATTTTTTTAAATGAAGTGAATAAGGGAATTCATGTAATAGACAATACCAATCCTGTGAACCCCAAAAATATTGCTTTTATTGATCTCCCGGGTAATGTAGATATTGCTGTGAAAGGAAATATCCTTTACGCAGATTTTTATATGGATCTTGTCGCAATGGATATTGCAGATCCAACACAAATAGTGGTAAAAAAGATCGTAGATAATGTTTTTGCTGAGCGATACTATTACGGGTATCAAACAAATCCTGGTAAAATAATTATTGACTGGATCAAACAAACAGAAACAGTACCCTGCAATTGCGATGGTTACAATAATAATCCTGTAATTGCATTCAGCAATAGCGGTATGTTATATAGTTCTTTGGATGCTGGCTTATCCGCAAGTCCAAAAGCTTCCCCGGTTGGTATCAGCGGCTCTTTGGCCAGGTTTGCTTTAATAAATGACTATTTATATTCTGTATCCAGCGATTCATTAAGAGTGGTGAGTACAGCACTTCCTGAAAATCCATCCAGGGTGAATGCAGTAAGTTTAGGCTTCGGTATAGAGACAATATTTCCTTTTAAAGACAAACTCTTCATCGGTTCCAACAACGGTATGCTGATATATAGTGTGCAAAATGCTGCCAGCCCGGTTAAGCAAGGTACGTTTACCCACGTGCGTACCTGCGACCCTGTTATAGCCGACGACAGTATTGCATATGTTACATTGCATTCTGGAACACGTTGTACGGGATTTACCAATCAGCTGGATGTGCTGGATATTAAAAACGTACAATCACCGCAGTTAATAAAAACCTATCCACTTACCAGCCCAAAAGGATTAAGTAAAGATGGCAACTTGTTATTCATATGCGACGGCAATGACGGGCTGAAAATATTCGACGCAACAAGTGCTTTGTCGATTTCAATGATAAAACAATTGACTATTGCTGATGCCAATGATGTGATTGCATATAATCACATTGCCCTGGTAATTGCCAAAGATGGTTTATATCAATATGATTATTCCAATATTGCGGAGGTAAAATTACTTTCCAAAATAGCTGTACAAAACCAGTAAGCATGAAAAATATTTTTTTGATGGGAATGCTGGTTGGTATGTTGAAAATCGCCGCTGCACAAAAGCATGCGGTGATTTTTAACTCTTATAATGCAGCAGGGGTGGTTGTCGGTAAATCATCAAATGAGTTTACCGCACAAACAGAAAATGGTATCAAATTTAAAACCTGGTTTATTGGAGCTGGTTTTGGATTAGATAATTATTACAAAAAAACATTGCCTTTATTTGGGGCTATTAAAAAGGAATTCCCTGTTAAAAATAACAACCTGTTGCTGTACGCCAACCTCGGTACAAATATTATCGCCGGGGATAAAGAAGTAAGAAACTCATTTTCAAAACTTTCAACTACAGGAGGTACTTATTTTGATGCAGGCATTGGGTATAAAGTAAAAGTCAGCAGCAAAAGCGGGGTTTATTTTACAGTAGGAAATTCAGTTAAGCATATTAAAGAAACAGAAACTTCTCTTGACGCAGGATTTCCCTATTACTTTACCACGCGGCGCCGGCTTAGCTGTATCTCTTTAAGATTGGGCTACCAGTTTTAAGGTTGTATAAATTTCAGGTTTCTTTTTATGCCTTCAAATTTAGCTCTTTTTAAAGGGGAGTTTTTAAAGATCTGCCTGAAAGATTCTTCCGTTAATTCTTCCCAATCGCTGGTAGTAAAATTTAAGATCTCCGGGATAGGTGTAAAATTAGTTTCATGGTTTGGTTTGCTGAACCTGTTCCATGGGCAAACATCCTGGCATACATCACAACCAAACATCCAGTGATCAAATTTGCCTTTCATCGCATCCGGAATTAAAGCATCTTTTAATTCGATGGTAAAATAGCTGATGCATTTACTGCCATCAATCACCTTGTTGGGTAAGATTGCTGCTGTAGGGCAATGATCAATACATCTTGTACAGGAGCCACAATGATCTTTTACAAAAGGGTTATCATAGTCCAGCTCCAGGTCGGTGATCAACGTAGCGATAAAAAAAAATGAACCAGAATTTTTATTGATCAGGTTGCCGTTTTTTCCAACCCAGCCCAGGCCGGATTTTTGTGCCCAGCTTCTTTCCAGTACAGGGGCACTGTCTACAAATCCACGGCCATTCACTTCACCAATATTTTCTTTTACCAGCAGGAGCAGATTTTTCAATTTACTTCGTATCACGTCATGGTAATCGTTGCCATAGGCATACTTCGCAATTTTTTCTGTAGCAGTATCCTGTTGTTGCGAAGGAAAATAATTCAGCAATAAAGTAATAACGGACTTTGCTCCGGGTACTAATTTAGAGGGGTCGATCCTCAGGTCAAAATGATTATCCATGTATTGCATGGAGCCGTTGAAACCTTTGTGCAACCAGCTTTCCAGCCTGCGGGCATCATCATCCAGTTGCATTGCTTTGGCAATACCGCAAAACTCAAAGCCCAATTGTGTTGCAAATGATTTTATTTGTTGTGTATGGAGCTGCTTATTCATACACTTACTCGTCGTCTAAATTTAAGCGGTGAAAAAAACGGTGTGCAATAGGGGCGAGTAAAATACCAATGGTGCTGATAAAAGTTACCCCGCTGAATAAAGCATAGCAGGAGGCGAATACTTTTGCCCCACTGCTCAATATAATCTTACTATCAATTACCGGTCCCATACCGCTTAGTATCATTGAAGCATTGAGTAAACTATCGTACCAGTCAAATTCAGGGACAGTAACTTTATAACCAATAATACCAATGAGTAAACTGCACAATAAAATAAAAATGGAAAAGAAAAAATTCTTCCAAAGCCTGCGGTAGTATACTTTTTTTGGAGCAAGCGGCTCATTTTTATTTTCGTACATTTTTTTCTTTCTATAAAAATACAAAAGCCCTGCAATATATGCCGGGCTTTGCTATGAGAATGATATAAATTTATAAACGAATGCTGTAGCCCAATGTGCCGATCAATTCGAGGTAACCAAAATGATGATTTACTTTTCCACTTCCGGCCGCCAACGCATTGGTATAATTGGCAAAACCTAATTTTCCTGTTCCTTCCACAAAGAATTTTTTAATGAAATACCATCTTCCTCCGCCTTCCACAGCTATGCAATACCCCGCAATATGAAAACGGTTGTCTACCCGTTTTCCGCTAAGGGTTACATCAGTTTTAGGGATAAGAATTCCTGCGCCTGCTTTCCAGAGAAGGGACAGTTTTTTATTTTTCAAAAAGTATTGCCTTACGTAATTGATATGGTAAAAATTAGCGCCATTGGTGTGTTCAAAGTGAAGATCGTTGCGGCTGAAGGCCGTATCCTTGTCAAAGTAGGTTGTACCGATGGTGCCCTTTGCATGAAGCAACTGGTTATCGTACACGATATATTTGGCATGGTCAAAATTGATCTCGATGGCCTTGGTTTGAGCATCATTCAAGTAAAAACCGATGCGGTAATTGTATTGGGGAACACTTACTTCGATGGGCTTTTTTAAGATGGCATCCATATCATTCCGGTCGGTAGCCACCGCTTTGTAAATGGTAAAATCATGGGGTACGCCATTTACATTATCCCTGAAATGGATATTGCTTTTCGTGTACCATTCGGTGTTGTATCCCCATTGCAGGTACAAGCCTTTAAGTAATTTGTTTCCTTTTTGAGAAAAAGCGAAAAGGGTACTGATCAGAAACAGTAAACTTAGCCAGGTTTTTTTCATAAGAACTTTTAAGAGCCGCAAATTTACAACAAAATTGTACTGCTTTTGTTCAACGTTTAAACTTTCATTGATATTTTTTGTTAACGAAGTGTAAAGGGGATACTTTGAAGTATAACTTTTAAGTAGCCAAAACCACTGTTCAGGCTAATATCTTTTTTACTCCCATCCGACCGTTTGAATAGTGTCTAAAAAGACAGGCTGCAACAATAGCAGGTAGAAAATTATTATGCTGCTTTTGCGGCAGATGGACTGTAATTTGTATGACATATTAACCGGCATTGTACTCTTGGATTATAATTTGACACTTAAGCTAAAAATTACAAGGTATGAGTTTACAAAATCTAACCATAAAATCGCAGGAAAGAATTCAGCATGCACAGCAACTGGCGTTCAATAATAATAATACCAATATTGAAACAGAACATTTGCTGCAATCGTTGCTCGATGATGATGATTCTGCCATAGAATTTTTATTAAAAAAGAATAATGTTAATATCAGTTTTGTAGAAACAAAGCTGGCAGACAGCATAAATAAACTGGCCAAAGTTTCGGGCACCGAACCGGCTCAGAACGTAAGTCGCGATTTGAACAATGTATTGCTGCGTTCGGCCAATGCATTAAAGCAATTCAATGATGAATTTGTGGCGCCGGAACATTTGCTGATCGCTTTGTTGCAAGGCAGCGACAATACCGCTAAAATTTTAAAAGATGCCGGCCTTACCGAAAAAGGTTTGATAGCCGCTACAAAAGAATTAAAAAAGGGATCAACTGTTTCTTCCCAAACTTCCGAAACACAGTTCAACTCGTTAAATAAATATGCCAAGAACTTAATTGAAATGGCAAGGCAGGGCAAACTGGATCCTGTTATCGGCAGGGATGAAGAGATACGCCGCACATTGCATATTTTATCCCGCAGGAGTAAGAACAATCCTATTTTAGTAGGTGAGCCTGGCGTGGGTAAAACCGCTATTGCCGAAGGGTTGGCCATGCGTATTGTAAATGGCGATGTGCCGGAGAATTTAAAATCTAAAATAATCTATGCCCTCGATATGGGGCAACTGATAGCCGGTGCAAAATATAAAGGTGAGTTTGAAGAACGATTAAAAGCGGTGGTTAAAGAAGTGACCAATAGTGACGGACAGATTATTTTGTTTATAGATGAGATACATACATTGGTAGGTGCCGGTGGAGGTGATGGGGCGATGGATGCGGCCAATATTTTAAAACCCGCATTGGCCAGAGGAGAGTTAAGGGCCATTGGTGCCACTACATTAAATGAATACCAGAAATTCTTTGAAAAAGACAAAGCGTTAGAACGTCGTTTTCAAAAAGTATTGATTGATGAACCAACGGTGGAAGATGCCGTTTCCATACTCAGGGGACTGAAAGATCGTTACGAAACCTACCATCATGTGCGAATTAAAGACGAGGCAATCATTGCGGCGGTAGAATTATCACATCGTTATATAACCGATCGGTTTTTACCGGATAAGGCCATTGACCTTATCGATGAAAGTGCTGCAAAACTGCGCCTTGAAATGAACAGTATGCCGGAAGAACTGGATAAACTGGAAAGGCAGATACGCCAGCTTGAAATTGAACGTGAAGCCATCAAAAGAGAAGATGATGCCGTTAAATTAAAAGAACTGAATACCGAAATAGCCAACCTCTCCGTAGAAAGAGATACTTACAAAGCCAAATGGCAGCAGGAAAAAGAAGTAGTGGAAAAAGTGCAGAATGCAAAAGCGGCGATTGAAGATCTTAAACTGGCTGCTGAAAAAGCAGAAAGAGAAGGCGATTACGGCAGGGTTGCAGAGATCCGTTATGGTAAAGTGCAGGAACAGGAGCAGATCATTGAAGAATTGACGCAGCAACTGGATAGCAGTACTGAAAAAAGAATGCTTAAAGAAGAAGTTGATGCTGAAGATATTGCAGAAAATATTGCTAAAGCTACCGGCATCCCTGTAGCTAAAATGTTACAGAGTGAGAAAGAAAAATTGCTTAATCTTGAGGATGAATTGCATAAAAGAGTAGTAGGGCAGGAAGAAGCTATTGAAGCAGTGGCCGATGCCATACGCCGGAGCAGGGCTGGTTTGCAGGATCCTAAAAAACCAATTGGCTCTTTTATCTTCCTGGGAACCACGGGAGTAGGTAAAACCGAGCTGGCCAAAGCCCTGGCAGATTACCTTTTTGATGATGATGGTATGATGACCCGTATTGATATGAGTGAATACCAGGAAAAACATACGGTAAGTCGTTTGGTAGGAGCGCCTCCCGGCTACGTAGGTTACGATGAGGGCGGACAATTAACAGAAGCGGTTAGGAGAAAACCCTATAGTGTAGTACTTTTGGACGAAATAGAAAAAGCGCATCCTGATATTTTTAACGTATTATTGCAGGTATTAGATGATGGAAGGTTAACAGATAATAAGGGACGTATCGTTAATTTTAAGAATACGATTATTATCATGACCAGTAATATGGGTAGCCAGGTGATACAGGAGAATTTTGAAAAGGTGACAGAAAAGAATAAGGATGAGGTAGTTGAGAAAACAAAAGATGAGGTAATGCTGTTATTAAGGCAAACCATTCGCCCTGAGTTCTTAAACAGGATCGATGAAGTGATCATGTTTCAGCCGCTGATGAAGAAAGAGATCAAGGGAATTATTGGCATACAGTTGGATAACCTGAGGCAGCTGGTAGCACAAAGCGGTATCAATTTACAATTTAGTGATTATGCCCTCGATTACCTGGCAGAAAACGGGTATGATCCGCAATTTGGAGCAAGACCTTTGAAAAGACTGATTCAGAAAGAAATTGTAAACCAGTTAAGTAAAAGAATACTGGCAGGTGATATTGACAAAGCAAAACCAGTGCTGGTGGATGTGTTTGATGGAGTAGTGGTGTTTAGGAACGAAATGCCTGAAGCAGAAATAGTAACAAGGAAAAAATAGTGCCCGTCCAAAAGGATTTATCCCGGAGGACCATAGCATGGATTAATAACAACCTGCTGTAAAAAGCAGCAGCCAAAGACAATAAATAACATGGCAACAAAAACAAAAGAAGTTGTAGAAATTATCCCTAGTAAAGAGATATTTGTAGGCAACCCTGAAGCATCAGTAACGTTAACAGAGTTTGGAGAGTACGAAAATGAAGATTGTGCAAAAGCAAATGAAGTGGTGAAGAAATTACTGGAAGAGTTTGAAGGTAAGATCAAGTTTAACTTTCGCCACTTTCCTCAAACAAAAATACACCAGCGTTCTATGAAAGCAGCAGAAGCATCATTGGCTGCAGCGCAATTGGGTAAGTTTTGGGAAATGCACAATATACTTTTTGAAAACCGTCGCCAGTTGGGCACTACCAGCTTAAAGCTGTATTCCAAAGAAGCTGGTGTGGTGAACAAACATTTCCTTGATGAACTGATCAACTCTACCTATGGATGGCAGGTGCGTAATGATTTCCAGGAAGGTGTTGATAAAGGTGTAAAAGATATTCCTGCATTCTTCATCAATGGCGAACAGGTAACTGTAAAAGGATCTTTCGAAAACCTGAGTAAAGAAATTGAATCGGCGCTTAAAAAAGTAAAGAAAAAAGCACCGGCAAAACAAAGAGCATAATTTTAAAAAAGCCTCAACTTTTAGTTGAGGCTTTTTTTATTCCACTTCTATTTGGTATTCTATCAAGGCCTTATCATTTACAAAAATGGTGACCGGAAAGGAGTTTTCATCATCAAAAGTGTAGGTAAAGCCAAGCAGGTTGCCGCTGAATTTAAAAGGCACTTCCTTTACCTGTCTTTTTTTACCCTCGCCATAAGCGATCACTACCTTATTCACTTCTGCATAACTGGCCAATTGAAAACTGAACGGGAAGGCTTTATTTACTTTGGCCTTAACTGCACCATCCACGGGGTTCAGTTTTTTTAAACCCAGTTCATAGGCTGCGGATTTTATAATGGGCAAACCAAAAAAATCTTTTTTATTTTTTAACCTTGGCCCCAGGTACCAGGCAATATTGTCGGGGAAATGCTGCCAGTTAAATATGGTGAGGTCGGCAAAAAAATAATCCGGGTTAAAGGCTTTGGTAAAGGTTTTATATTCCACATCGGTATAACCGGCACCCCAGCAGGGATCTACATAATACCAGGCATCGGGGCTTTCACCCAACTGCACTACTGCCCAGGTATGGTTGATCTCCGTTTTGGTATTATTGATCTCATCCGGGCCCAATTTTACAAAACCATCTGCTGTAAGGCACCTGATGCCTGCGCTGCTGCACATATCCTGGAAAAGATTGGCATAACCGGGGCTGGTAGCTTTTCGGGATAATAAAACCTGCGTAGAAGAATTCTTATCAGTAGCGCCGTTTTTGGCAGCCTTTAAATCAAAGGCGATATTGTAAGTTATCCAATCGAAAATAGCCCTTACCTTATCTGTTTTATTAGTATAATTTTTTGTAACAATACTGCTGATAGTACCCATATTCATACTATCAAGGCTACCCAGTTTTTTAATCTCGGCATCTACTTCTGTAAAATCCCTTCCTGCCTTTTGTGCTGCGGCACCAATACTGAGGAATAAAAACAAAAAAACCAATGATCTTTTTAAAATATACTTCATGTATTAAAATTAAGTATCTAAAAGTTAACAATTACTGAAAAGTGACTTATTTAAAATCGAAAAGCGTAGCGGTAAAAATGCCCCGTTCCCTGGGTTTAAAAATGGCTTTCCAGTTACCGGTATAACGCAATAATGAGGGCACTAAGTATTCACCCGACCTGGTCATTTTAACTTCCATCTGCACTTTAAAATCGTACACACCCGCATCGTAACTGATACTGTAATTTCTTGCCATGACTTCATAATTTTTATCATCAAACCAGGTGATCATTTCATCCACTACCACATCGCTTTTAAAGCCTGGTTTTACAGATTGTTTAAAAATAAAACAATTGGTATTATTGTACCAGTCTATATCAATACTCATGTCGTATTTTTCGGCCAGGTCATCATCAAATATGGCCGTTTTATTACTCATAAAAGGGAGGCCGTTTATTTTTTTTCCGGGATTGAAAAAAAGCATTTTCAATTGTTCCTTATGTTTTTCCATACCGCTTTTCCCGGCGGTGGAAAATTCTTTACCGGCTACAATATTATCTTCTCCGCAAACAGAATCTTTGGTGAAGAAAAGTGAGGCATACATTTGTGCAGTATAATAATTATAACTGTGGTCATCGTTATAAAAATCTCCTGTAACTGCTTCTTCCATAGTTTCCATGTAACGGCAATTGTTACGACGTAACTGTTTGGTTTTACTATGTAATGTTGCTTTAGGCTCACCGTCACTGTTATTCATACGGATATCATTGATAGCAGTGAAATTGAGGAGGTGCAGGTTGCGGAAGGCTTTATAAAAACTGGTATCGTTTTTTACCCGGTTAATAAAAGCAGGTACGTTAAGTTTATTGTCTACTACCACCGGCGAAAGCGTAATGGTATTTTTTCCAACAGTTACTGTATCGGGTTGCGTTTGTGCGGTACCGCAGGTATGTAAAAGCAAAAAAAAGGATATGGTAAAAATAGTTTTCATACAGCTGCAAAATAACTATATCTTTTGGTACGACGCCTTACAAAAAAAGAAAAGGCTACATCATGTAGCCTTTATCCCGTATTTGTGCCTGGTATAATTTACTTAATTGGAAGAACCATTACTTTTTTTATTTTCTTCCTGTGATGGAACTTTTACAGGGGCTGCCTGCTTTTTTGGCGCCTCTTCAGTTACAGGTTTGGTTTGTTCCTGTAAAAGTGGAGCGGGAGCAATAGTTTTTGTACTGTCTTTTTCGTTGGCAGCTTTTGCCTGCTCCGGGGTCATGTCGCTCGGTAAAGCAATTGTAGGGCTGGTAGTCGCCGCAGTTGCTTTTACAGCAGCAGTTCCTGTGCCGGCCGCAAATTTTGCGTTTACTGCTGTACCGGTTTTTAACTCATGCGCCAGGCTGGAACCTTCGTAGGGTTTAATAGTCGCAGGCTTAACTTTTTGAGTTTCAGGAGCGGCGTATTTTAAACCTGGTACACTATTGTTCTTGAATTGGTCTCTTACACTTACGTCGGTTTTGAATTCCTGGGCCGTGCCTGTAAGTGTGATTAAAGTGAAGGCCAGCAGGCTTACCCCTTTATTTTTTAAATTGAATATCATAGTGAATATTTTTAGAGTTAAATTATTTGATGCTTACCAATACTTTTATTTTTCCAATTGTTGTTTCGGTATAATCCTGTAAAGCTTTTCCCAATACCTGTCCTATTTTTACTTTATCCGGGTCCGCTTTCATGGCAACACCAGCAATAGAAGAAGTAACCAACAGGTCGCCTCTTTTAATAGCACCACCTTCAAGACAAACTTTTGTTGGAATAACACCCACAACACCCATCGGAACTTTACCAGATAAATCACTTTCAGATGCATTCTCTTCGGTTAATAATACACCGGGTTTGGTAGCATATACACCAGCTACCAAAGTAGAGTAGGGGGCATTTGATTTTTCAACCGTTCTGTCTTTATCCATTGAGATAACAAGAATATCACCAGCCTCGTATTCTTTTATATTTCCTGTTACATCAAAGGCTTCTGCAAGATCAGCACCACCTAACTGTGTACCATTATTAAAAAAGCCACGGCCGGTTGCGTCTATCCTGGCAACATTTACAGTAGAAGGATTGCCGGCTTTAAATACGGCAAGATTTCCCGTACTGTGTGTTTCAGCCGTTAATACAGCATTGGTATTTGCAGTATTAAAATTGACTAATCTCGCCGCCTTACCATTACTGAAATTAGGTACCCATGCGTAAATCGCATTACCGGTACCATTTACTGTAGATTCAACACCGTCACCGCTATTATCTGCGTTGGCAGTAACACCATTTCCAAACCCATCCGCAATGGCCAATACAGCGGGTGCATTACCTGCAGGATTGGAGGAATGGAATAATCCTGCAAAACCTCCGGTGCCTGACGCTATCCCATAAACGCCGGCAGTACCAAAGTTGCTGAAAATAGAATTTACTTCACCTTTTACCCCTGCTGATGTACCCTGCGTATTATCTACCTTAAAATTACCGCCGATACCATTGCCCACTGTTGTTGCAGTAATTACATCGCTGGTATTGGCATCGTTGTAGTTATTGAAACGACCTGCACGGCCTGTGGAAAATGTGGGTACCCATGCATATAATGCGTTACCATTTCCGTCAATATTGGTTTCTACGCCATTTCCATCTTTACCGGCATTCGCTCTTATGGCAGTACCGTTGCCATCAGTAAGGGCCACCAAAGCTGTACCATTGCCCGCTGTATTGGATGCATAAAATAAGCCACCAAAACCCCCAGTGCCTGAAGATATGCCAAACAAAGCAGCGGCACCAAAATTGCCAAATATGGTTTTTACTTCTGCCCTAACGGCTGCTGCTACACTATTTGTATTAGTAACTAAAAAAGATGAGGCATTACCCTGGGTATTATCGGGTATATTTCCATTGCCATTGGTTTCTGTTTCCAGGGTGTTGCCCTGTATATTGGTAGCATTGCTGTTTTGAAAACGTGCTGCACGTCCTGTACTACCGCTAATGCCTACCTGTCCAAATACACCAATACCGTTACCGCTTGTATTGGTAGCTACAAAACCTCTTACACCATACCCCCCGCCGTCCTGGCGGCCAACGATAGCACCGGCAATATCGCTGTTACCAAAACCTACTATTGATTCTCCTGCACCTGTATTAGCACCTACGATACCTGCTGAGCTCTGGCTGCCGGTAATGCCATGAACAGCAAATCCTGCACCCGTATTACTCAATACGCCTTTGCCAGATCCCGAACTGCTTACATTGAAAACTGTACCATTGCCAAGCGTACTTGCATTCATTACATTATTGTTATTGGCATTATTGAAAATGGCTACACTTGCCGCAATACCGCTATTGCTGGTTGCAGTTAAACCAGTACCTGTGTTACTATTGGCATATACTCCAGTTCCTGCACCGGAAGCATTTCCATATACGCCCAAACCATTTGGTGTAACCCCATATACACCCCAGCCACTACCGTTTTGTGAACCCCACACACCAATACCTAATCCGCCTGTACCATTATTGACACCTCTTACTGCACTGGAAAATCCCCCCGGTGCGGTAGAAGAAACAATACCTCTTATTGAACTGATGCTACTTGTAGTTGATGATGTAGTTGCATTGATTGCATCCCCATCGCTTAAAGTGGATACGCCCAGTGCATTATTGTTATTGGCATTATTGGTTATTGAAAAATTACCTGGTACACCATTGTTGCTTGTACCATAGATACCTGTGCCTGAATTGCTGTTACCAAATACACCATATCCACCTGCACTGGCATTACCATATACACCGATACCGTCAGGCGTAACGCCATACATTCCCCAACCACTTCCGGCTTGCGAACCCCAAACTCCAATACCTAATCCTCCTGTGCCATTATTAATACCTCTTAACGCTGTGGAAAACCCGCCCGGACTTGTATTGCTTATTAATCCTAAAATAGCATTGGCACTGCTGGCTGTACTCCTGGATGTACCACTTAGGGCAGCCGTTGTAGTGGTAGTGGAGGTTTGTATAATATCAAAAATATTTGCTGTAGTGGATGCTGCTGAATCTTTATAAGGCAATACCAGGTTGGCAGCTGCAGGGGCCGTACCCCATACCGCATTACCTGCTGCGTCAGTAGTTAAAACCCTGCCTGCAGCTTCGCCAATACCGGTAAACTGTATGCCTCCTGTTGTTCTTAAAGCTTTGGGGACAGCGTTGGTGCTGGAAAAATTGGCCGCAAAGCCTGTACCTGTAGTTCTGCCGATTAATGCATTACTGGTGTTGGCATTATTACTGATTTCAAAAGTACCACCTGAACCGCTGGAGCTTAATCCATATACACCGGTGCCGGTAGTACTAAGTCCGTATACGCCAAAACCACTGGCGCTGTTGCCATGAACACCAATACCGGAAGGTGTGGTGCCATATACACCCCAGCCATTGCCGGCCTGGCTGCCGTAAACACCTATCCCCAACCCCCCGGTACCATTATTTATACCACGAACGCCAGAGGAAAAACCACCTGGCGTGGTAGAAGTTATGGTGCCTTGAATGGCAACCGCACTGCCGTCTGTGCTGGCACTACTGCCCTGGACAGCACCTGAAATACCTGTACCTGCGCTATTGGTCATACCCACTAAAGGGCCTGCAGCTTGTGCAGAAGTTTTAATAAAAGGAATAGTAATAGTAGGATTGGGATAAGTGCCCGAAAGGTCTCCACCTGCTGGCCCTGATGGAGGCAGGCTGGTAGGTAAAGCCAGCTGACCGGCAGCGGTTAACCTTCCTTTACTATCTACAGTAAATGTAGGATAATTGGTAGCATTGCCATAACTCCCTGCAGTAACCGCAGTGTTACCTAATGTAGGGTTAGGATACGTTCCGGAAAGGTCACCACCCGCCGGGCCTGCAGGAAAAGCAGAGGCGGCCATTAGTGAATATGGTACCGCATTAAATGGATTTTTACCAAGGCTTATCATTGGGCCGCCATCAACAGAAACTTCTACCTGCAGCCATTGACTGGCCGTTATCCAGGGTATGGCATTAAAGGTACCGGATACGGGTACCCCTTTTCCTATTACCAGATTAAATAATCCATATGCATTGGTGGATGCATTCTGATTTTCCTGGTACTGGATCAATGTGGTGTTGCCTAATGTGATGGTAAATCGTACCTGTATTACTTTATTGCTTAAAACGGTACCATTTAAATTGCGGGCTACAGCCTGGTAATTAATACCATTTAGCCCTTGCGAAAAAGCTGCCGCTGAAAAAAACAACGCAAGCAGTTGTAATGATAAATTTTTTTTCATTTGTAATGATTAAATTGATATAACGTGTGATGATTAATTAGTGACAATGTACCTGCCGGTGTAAACTTCAATACCTGCAGTAACTTTTACGGTGTAAGTGCCCGCTGCCATTATCTGGGGGTTCAGGCTATGCCAGGTTTGCCCGGCGTAGCTTTCCAATCGCTGGCTCTGGTATAATTTACCCTGCGCATCATAAATGCTGATATTTAAAAAAGGTTTGTCAACCCTTAAATAAAAACGAAGGGTACTTTTGGGGGTGGCAGGATTTGGGTAAATAACCAGGTTATTAATAACGGGGATAAAAGGTGTTATTGAATAACCGTCGGGTTGATGAAAACCCTGTGTGAGGGTGATATTGCTGCCCAGGTAAGTATCTATAACAGGTTCACCTACGGTAAATGCCCAAATGGTATTGCCGATCAAAGTATCTTTTCCTAAGTTGGATACTACCTGGCGTACTGCAATTACCTGGGATTGGGTAATGAATGAAAGGGAGAGTAAGCAAAAAAGCATTAGAAATCTCTTCATAAAGTTCGCTTTAGATTTGATAAGGTTAATTAAAGCGAAAGTATAATCAATTCAAATGCAGCACAATACCCTAAATAGGGGGTTTTTATAACAAGTAATGTTATTTAAGAATATGAATTAAAATGCATGTGTGTGTGTGGTTATTTGGGAAATACCATGCGATAGTCAACATGTATTTTGCCTTTGGAGATATCGGTGAGTTTACCTTTTAAAAGTTTTCGTTTTAAAGGCTTAATATGATCAATGAATAATTTGCCTTCTATATGATCGTATTCGTGGAGAATAACCCGGGCTGTTATACCGTTGAAAGTTTTTATATGCGGTACAAAATTTTCATCCATGTATTCAAGCGTTACCGATTCGCTCCTGTAAACGTCTTCCCTTATTTTAGGAATACTTAAACAGCCTTCATTATATGCCCATTCTTTTCCTTCCAGTTCCTGGATATGGGCATTAATAAACACGCCTTTAAAACCGGGTTCATCAGGAAATTCGCCTTTTTCATCTTCTTCCTGGTTGGCAAAAATCTGTTCGCTATCTATTATAAACACACGAATATCTTTATTGATCTGTGGAGCAGCCAAACCTACGCCATTGCTATTGTACATGGTTTCCCACATATCTGCGATCAGCTTTTCAAGGCTGGGATAATCTGCAGAAATATCCGCACAAACCTTTCTTAAAATGGGAGAACCGTATGCTACTATTGGAAGAATCATGATTATAAATTGCTGATTGTTATCTGTGGCAAAATTAACCGAAATACTAATTCATTTAATATTTACGGTTAGCTGATTGAATTTAAATATTCCTGTAAGATGATCGTTGCTGCTATAATATCCACATTACCTTTAATGCGGCGGTCTTTTTTCTTCATCCCCATTTCCAGCATCGCATCCTTTGCCATTTTGGAAGTATATCTTTCGTCAACAGTTTTAAGAGGTATAGCAGGAAGTTCTTTTTGTATCTTTTTTATAGCCGCTTCTACTAACGGGGTGCCGTGGGTGTCTGTTTCATCCCAGTTTTTTGGTAAGCCGATAATGATCAATTCCACTTCTTCAGTACTGCAATATTTTTTTAAGAAAGGAATTAATGCTTTGGATTCGATAGTGTCCAGTCCTGTAGCAATGATCTGTAAAGGATCTGTTACTGCAAGCCCGGTTCTTTTACCGCCATAATCAATTGCTAGTATACGAGCCATGAGTTTGTTTTATGAAAAAATAAATCCAGGATCACAAAAATGGCGAAGAGCACTGATGCGATACCGTTAGTAGTGAAAAAAGCCCTGTTCACTTTACTCAGGTCATTGGGTTTTACCAAAAGATGCTGGTATACCAATAAACAAATATAAAAAACAGCCCCAGCCCAATATAACCATCCAAAATGACCATAAAAACCGGCAATGATTACAAAGGTTGCCGACAGTACATGCAGGAATTCTGAAATGCGCAGGGCCTTAACTTTTCCAACTGTTGATGGAATGGAATGCAATTTATTTTGTTTGTCAAAATCCTCGTCCTGTAAGGCATAGATAATATCAAAACCACTAACCCAGCATAAAACTGTACAGGAGAAAAGTAACGGTAGTATACCAAACCGGCCTGTAACGGCAATATAGGCACCGATTGGAGCCAGGCTTAATCCCACGCCCAATACCAAATGGCATAGGGCAGTAAACCGTTTGGTATAACTATAAAACAGTATCACAAATAAGGCAACAGGCGAGAGGTAAAAACAAAGCCTGTTGATAAAGAATGTACTCGTTATGAATAAAATGCAATTGACAATTGTAAATACCAGGGCATTATTGGGTTTAATTATCCCGGCCGGTATTTCCCGTACAGCGGTTCTGGGGTTCATAGCATCATAGTTTGCATCGAGCCAGCGGTTAAAAGCCATGGCCGCAGAACGGGCGAATACCATGCAGAGGATAACCAGACCTAGATATAGTGTTGTGGCGAAATAAGGATTGAGACCGGTAATCAGTTGATGCCTTAATGAATCATGGGATTCTATCAGGCTGTCATCCCAGCCTGTCGCCATATTGGGGTTCATTTGACCTATAATGGAGAGCGGTTTCCACAACCCTAAAAAAAAACCGATCAGCGCAAATGGCATTGCAAAGATGGTATGAGAAAATGTAACCAGGGAGAGATAGTTCTTAACACGATTCATGGATGCAAAGATAAGCGGGGTGTAACAAACTACCGATTTCCATAACCGCAAAGACGATGAAATATACTTTTGGCGTGGAATGATTAAAAAGTTAATTTTTTAATTAAAAAAGTGAGGTCAACAGTTCCTTACCTAAAATCTGGCATGCAATTAGCGATTGATTACCAGCGTAGAAAACTAATTATCGGGAAGATATATTTTGAAATTGTTATCGTAAATGTTTACTTTTGTTCCCATATCTTTCTTTTGAAAAGATTGCCGCTAAATAACCAATAATGAAAAATTTTTAAAATCATCATTTATGAAAAAAACTTTCCTTTTATTTTTTGCATTTGGAATATTTACTATTGTGAAGTCGCAAAACTTACTTTTAAATTCAGACATGAGTGCAGGCTCAACCAACTGGGATGGTGGCGGCGCATGCATTCCCGAAATTGGGGGTGGTAATGTTACCTGTTGCTTTTATCTATTTGAAGATATATATGGTGGGCCAAGTACCACCAATATAGTTTCAGAAGTAGATGCATTGTCATGTATGCAGCAAACCGTTAATGTCAATTCGGGTAGTACTTATACAATTAATTTTGATGCAACCAGAAGAACTACCTGTGGCGCCGGGGGGCCGGGAGACCTGGGTCTAAACCCTGGAATCAATGTCAAAGTAACTGGTGTGACTTCCGGAACGGTTTATTCCACCATAGATTACCATTACACTAATCTTACCTGGGTAGGTTATACTGCAGAAGTACAAAGTTTTTCTATACCGGCAGTAACAACTGATGCCCAGGTGCGCATTGACATCATTGGAATAGACAACCCTGAAGGCTGTGGTATTGTAATGGATAACGTGACTATGGTTCTAACTTCAGTTTTATCAGTTAATTTGGCCTCTTTTAACGCAACCAATAAAAACAATACTGTAGACCTGAGCTGGGTTACTAGTAATGAAGTGAATAATGATTATTTTGAAGTATACCGATCCAAGAATGGAGTTGGTTTTACGTTGATAGGTAAGGTAAATGCTTCGGGCCTTTCTAGCGGTGCTACTTATACATTCAATGATGCCCAGCCTGGAAGCGGGACTACTTATTACAGGTTAAAAATGGTGGACAAAACAGCGAATTCTAAATTTTCAGGTATAGTTAAAACAAACCTGAATGCTAAAACCCTTGATGTTGCGGTTTATCCTACAATAGTTACTGGTGTGTTGAATTATGTTGTTGAAAGCCCCAAAGCTGAGAAACTTAAGGTATTGGTAACCGATGTAAGCGGAAAAAGGTTAGTTAGCAGGAATGAATCTTTTAACAGCGGCACTACACAAAAATCAATCAATACAAGTACGTTTGCATCAGGTGTATACTTGCTAACCATTATAGATGAAAACGGCACATTCAAAAAAACAGTGACTTTTAAGAAGGATTAATTGAATGTTATTTTAATAAAAAAAGGGCCATAGTTTTTCTATGGCCCTTTTGCTTTTATTAGGTGTAAATCATGTAAAATAAAATGCCTTAAATATATATAAATATATAAAGTTTTAGTATGTTTGCATTCTATCTACTTCCTTTCGAAATTCTCCTCCAAAAGCTTACTGATCAATTTTTTAATTGATTTCATTCTGTACTGAAACTTAATAATTAACATGAAAAAAATTCTTCTTGCTATTCTTGTGTTTGCTGTATGCAGCGCAAAGTCTCAAAATGTGCTTAAAAACCCGAATCTCAGCAGTGGCTGGCAGTCGTGGGATGCCAGTGGTTGTATGCCTGTAATTGGAGCCCCATATGGCTATACCGGATCGCCTTACTGGTTCGAATCTACTTACGGCGGCGTAAGTACTACCAACCTGGTTGCAGAAGTTGGAGGAGGAGGTTGTTTACAACAGATCCTGCCTTTATTAAAAGGAGCTAGCTACCAAATTAATTTTAAAGCCGCCAGGCGTTGCGAATCTGATAACCCCGATCTGCCTCCCACCTTATCAATTAGGGTAAAGGTAATGGGCACTACTTCATTTACGGTATATTCGGAAGTTATTTATAACTATACCAATACTACCTGGAACTGGACCAATGAAACGCAGTCATTTACTATTCCTGCGGGATCTCCGGATAACCAGGTATATTTTAGCATCAGTGCGTATAATGTAGTCGGGCAGTTTGGTGTTATCGTAGATGATGTAAGCCTGTCGGCTGTTCCTCCATTTACGGTTAGCGGACCCACAGCTACGGCTATTAATACGCCTACCAACTGGTCGGTAAGTAACCTGCCTGCTACAACGGTGACTTACAACTGGAGCTTCCCGGGTGCTACGCCTTCTTCATCTACATCCGCAAATCCAACAAATGTACAGTGGTCAACTACAGGTGTTAAAACAGTAAGCTGTATTTTAAATAATGGTAGCGGCGATTTAGTTACCATCACTAAAAATATTAATGTGGCTATTACACTGCCGGTAAGCCTGGTGTCGTTTAATGCTGCTGCAAAAAATAATTCAGCTGTAGAATTGAAATGGATAACAGCAGAAGAAATAAACAGCGACTATTTTGAAGTGTACCGCTCTAAAAATGCAGTAGACTGGGAACCTGCCGGTAAACTAAATTCACAGGGAGTTAATGGCGGCAGTTATACTTTAACTGATTTGAACCCGGTGGCTGGCTTAAATTACTACAAATTAAAGCAGGTTGATAAAAGCGGTGCATTCAAATATTCCAACATCGTAAAAGTGAATCTGAATGGCGATAACCGCTCTGATATGTATGTGTATCCAACGGTAGTAAAATCTACGTTAACCTATGTAGTGCTGTTGCCAAAGGCAGGGAAATTAAATGTGTTGTTAACTGATGTTTCGGGTAAGCGTATCAGCAATACTGCCGAATACTTTGCCAACGGAACAACACAAAAAACCATTGACGTAAGTAAGCTGGCCACTGGTGCTTACCTGCTTACCGTAATGGACGGATCGGGTTATAAAAAATCAGTAACCTTCAATAAAAATTAATTGAATTGACATAACTAATAAAAAACGGCCATGAATTTCATGGCCGTTTTTTATTACCTAAATGAATTTATTGTTTTTGATTGATCCTCGACCTTACCACTTCCCAAAGCACTACACCGGCTGCTGTAGCAATATTTAAAGAATGTTTCATACCCAGTTGTGGTATTTCGATACAGCCATCACATTGCTCAATGGTGGATTGCTCTACACCAGTTACTTCGTTACCGAATATAAAAGCCACTTTTTCATCATCGGTAAGTTGGATCTTTTCCAAAGAGATACTGCTTACTGCCTGTTCAACGGCATATACTTTATATCCTTTAGCTTTTAAAAACCTGATCACTTCCAGTGCGTCGGGGAAATGTTTCCATTCCACGCTTTCTTCTGCACCCAGTGCCGTTTTTTTTATTTCTTTATGAGGGGGAATACAGGTGTAGCCGGTAATGTAAATTGCCTCCAGTAAAAATGCATCAGCCGTACGAAATACACTGCCTACATTATAAGCGCTGCGTATATTTTCCAGCACAGCAATCACCGGTGTTTTATCTGACCGCTTGAACTCTTCTACCGATTTACGGTTGAGTTCGTCCATTGAAAGCTTTTTGTTGGTTGACACAGATTACACAAATTTCGAAGAAAAAAATAAGACAAGAGTTTAATTGCTTTGTAAGAAAATGATCAATATTCAACTTTCAATGATCAATAAAAATGCATTCATGAAATTTCTAAAGCTCTTGTCCTTTATTGAATATTGAGCGTTGAAAATTGTATGTTGAATATTTATTTTCGCTTAGATCATCTCACTCTGTAATAACGGATTTTTTACCGCATCTCTTTTTTCAGCAAATGCTTTGGCTGCTTTTACAAAATGAACAAATATAGGTTGCGGGTTTTCTACCGTACTCTTTAATTCGGGATGGTATTGCACGCCAATAAAAAATGGGTGATTAGGCAATTCAACAATTTCAACCAGGCCTGTAGCAGGATTTTTACCACTGGGTATTAAACCAGCTTTTTCAAAATCGCCTATGAATTTATTGTTGAATTCCCAGCGGTGCCTGTGCCGTTCGCTGATCTCTGTGGTACCATAAATCTCGTGGGCCAGTGTTTTTTCCTTTATCGTACATGGATAAGCACCAAGGCGCATAGTTCCGCCTTTATTGGTAACATCTTTCTGTGCTTCCATTAAATCAATTACCGGGTGCTTGGTTTCTTTTACCATTTCTGTAGAGTTGGCATCTGCCCAGCCCAATACATTTCTTGCATATTCAATTACGGCCATTTGCATACCCAGGCAAATGCCAAAGAAGGGTAAATTATTTTCACGGGCATATTTTACCGCGGTAATTTTTCCTTCTACACCACGGTTGCCAAATCCTGGTGCTACCAGTAAGCCATCCAGCTTACTTAATTTTTCTGCCACATTATCTTCGGTAATGGTTTCACTATGAACATCCACCACTTTCACTTTACATTCATTCATTGCACCAGCGTGTACAAAACTTTCCAGGATAGACTTGTATGCATCCTGCAGTTCGATATATTTTCCAATCAAACCAATGGTAACTTTTGTTTTAGGATATTTTAATTTATCCAAAAACGCACGCCATTTGGTCAATTCCGGTGCCGCGTACCCGTTGATCTGTAATTTTTTCAGCACGATCAGGTCCAGGCCTTCCTGCAGCATCATTAACGGTACTTCGTAAATGCTGCTGGCATCCATAGCTTCAATAACAGCATTTGGTTTTACATTACAGAATAATGCGATCTTCTTTTTAAGCTCGTTGTTCAGCGGTTGTTCGGTACGGCAAACGATCACATCGGGATGTACGCCTTCCTGGCTCAATAATCTTACGCTATGTTGTGTAGGTTTTGTCTTTAATTCTTTGGCAGCACTTAAATAAGGTATTAAAGTAAGGTGTACCACCATGCAATCTTCCTCCGGCATTTCCCATTGTAACTGGCGTACCGATTCCACGAAAGGTAAACTTTCAATATCGCCTACGGTACCGCCTAATTCTGTAATAATGATATCATATTTGCCTTCTTTGCCTAATAAAAGCATGCGGCGTTTAATCTCATCGGTAATATGAGGAATTACCTGTACCGTTTTACCCAGGTAAGCCCCTTCACGTTCTTTATTAATAACAGTTTGGTAAATGCGCCCGGTGGTAACGTTGCTGGCCTGCGATGTAGGCGTGTTTAAAAAACGTTCGTAGTGCCCCAAATCCAGGTCGGTTTCTGCGCCATCATCGGTTACATAACATTCTCCGTGCTCATAGGGATTCAACGTACCAGGATCCACATTGATATAAGGATCAAATTTCTGGATCGTAACTTTTAAACCCCTTGCCTGCAGCAGTTTTGCCAGCGAAGCAGCAATAATTCCTTTTCCTAATGATGATGTAACACCGCCGGTCACAAAAATGTATTTTGCCATAATAATGAATTTAGTATTTCAATGAAAACCGGGAAAAACAAAAAATAAGAATCAATAGCGCTGAATGTGCTGTTCAACGTTTAATTCTTTAATCAGTGAAAATTGCCGAATTTGTTAACCCAATCTATTTTGACCAGTTGGGATTTAGTAAAGAAGAAATCCTAGAGGTCATGCAAAGATAGGGCGATTATTTGGGAGGAGGAAATTTGAGGGAAAATTTGTGGAAAAATGCATAGTTTCATATTTAAATTAATTCTAGCCCGATATGAGGATTTTGTTATTAATCATTATTGTAATTACAGGTTACCGGGCCTTTGGCCAGATTGATGGAAGGAAGATAGGATACTATAACAGGCTGGAAGTAACGCCCGAAAAAGACAGCATGCAGCAATCCTTTGGCAACCGCATCCATTCTGTACATGTAATTGACGCCCGTTCCGATACAGCTGCTATGGGGTATTATAATTTAAAAAAATCAGATGCATTAAAGTATGATGTAAAACCGGGCGTTGCTGAAAAAAATGGAGATATTGATATATGGGCAAAAGTGTATCATTGTTCCCCCGACATAAAAATGGGTTTCGAAAATTGGATCAATAACTACCTGCAATGTAGTAACAATGAATCTGTACAAAATAAACTGCTTATTGTAATAAAAAAATTCTGGCTTTCACCCGAGGCTGATAAAATAGATGCAGATAACGAGAAAAAGCAATCAACCAAAGTTTGGAATGCAGGGGTCGTTTGTAAACTGGAATTTTACCTGGAAAAGGACAGTGTCTTTTATCCTTTATACAGGGTTGATTCTGTTTACAGCTTTGCTGATAAATTGTTTGATTATTCAGGACTTAAATTTCGTGACAACGGCGCAGCATTCATCACTGCCGCTTTAAAAAAATCATTGGCCAATATAACAGATATTAATTTTGGAGAAATACTTTCCAAGAGGAAAAAACTGTTATTTAGTGATATACAAAGGGAATATGAAAAGAAAGCCCAATTAAATATTTTGAAGGATATTGTACTAAAGAAGGGGGTGTATAAAGATTTTGAAGAGTTTAAAAATAACAGCCCATCAATCACAGGTTTTGAATTGAGAACGGGTAAAATGGGCGATATCATGTATGTGAAAACTGCGGATGCAGAATATCCAGCCAGGGATCTTTGGGGGTATTGTGATGGAACAGACATATTCATCAATTCGGGCGATAAATATTCAAAATTGGTAAGGCAGCGTAATACTTTTTATTTTTATGGGATAAAGGAAATTACCAGGAAGAGTAAACATATTTTTATGAAATCTTCAGCACTCAATTATGCCACCAATACCGGGGAAAAAAAGACAGTATTCCTACTCGAATTAAAATATTACCAGGTTGATATGGAAACAGGAGAAGTATACTAACCCTTCACAATCTTATTATAGCTGGTAGCAATACCCTTTATTAAAGAAGAACTGAAGCCCTGGTGTTCCATTTCATTTAAACCTGCAATAGTACAACCTTTAGGCGTAGTTACTTTATCAATTTCCTGCTCGGGGTGGGTGCCTTTTTGCAATAATAATTCTGCAGCGCCTTTTACGGTTTGTGCGGCTATTAAGCTGGCGGTTACGGCACTGAATCCAATTTCGATACCGCCCTGGATATTGGCGCGGATATAACGCATGGCATAAGCGGTGCCACAGGCGCCCAGTACCGTGGCCGCATCCATTAATTTATCTTCTATCATAGTAACCTTGCCCAGTGTTTCAAACAATTGCTGCACAAATGTTACCTGCTTTGATGTGGTATTGGCATGGCTGATGCAGGTCATGCTTTCCTGTATGGCAATGGCCGTATTAGGCATAGCGCGAAAAACAGGACTGTTCTTTTTTACCATGCCGGCCAGGTCATCCAGAGAAACACCGGTAATAACGGATACCAATACATGCTTTGCTGAAAGGTCTTTTTTTAAACCCGCAATTACATCCGCTACCTGGAATGGTTTAACAGCCAACAGGATGAGCTCACTTTTCTTTACAGCTTCATTATTATTGGCAGTAACAAATACGCCCCTGTCGCTTAAAGAGGTAAGCGTAGCAATATTTCTTTTGGTAATACTAATGTCTGTAGCCTTACAGAATTTACTTTTTAATAAACCTTCTGCTATTGCAGTACCTAAATTACCACCACCAATAATTGCTATTTTCATGATCTAATAAAATAAATTTTTGTTTAAATAATTTCTCACGTAATCATCTACACCTTCTTCCAAAGAATAGAATGGCTGGTTATAACCTGCTTCTTTCAGTTTTTCCATTTTGGCTTCGGTAAAATACTGGTATTTATCCCTGATATCTTCGGGCATGTCAATGAATTCAATTACGGGAGCTATATCCAGTCCTTTAAAAGTTGCCTTTACCAGGTCATTAAAACTACGGGCTTCACCGGTACCAAGATTATATATTGCCGAAGCAGGTTTGTGTTGCATTAACCAAAAACACACGGCAATCACATCTTTTACATACACAAAATCACGCAGTTGTTCGCCATCTTCAAAACCATCTTTGTGCGACCGGAATAATTTTACTTTTCCTTTGTCTTTTATCTGGTTAAAGGAATGAAAGATAACACTGGCCATTCTTGCTTTGTGGTATTCGTTGGGACCGTATACATTGAAGAATTTTAATCCTGCCCAAAACGGCGGGCGGGTGATCTGGTGCAGCATCCATTTATCAAATTCATTTTTGCTGATACCATATGGATTTAATGGATGCAGTTGTGCCACCACATCATGGTTATCATCGTAACCATATTCACCTTCGCCATAGGTAGCGGCAGAAGAAGCATACACCAGTGGTATTTTATTGATGGTGCAGTAGTTCCATATTTTTTGAGAATATTCTACATTCAGTTTTTGATGCACGCTGTAATCAAATTCTGTAGTATCAGTTCTGGCGCCTAAATGAAAAACAAATTCCACGGGAGGTTTCTCTTTCAATAACCAGTCGAACAAATTTTCTCTTTCTACCCTTACTAAATATTTTTTGTGTAGTAGATTCAATTCTTTTTCGTCATCATCAAATTCATCTACCAAGATCAGTTGCTCAAAACCCTGTTGGTTTAAAAAGCTAACCATACAGCTTCCGATAAAGCCATAAGCGCCTGTAATAACTATAATGGAATTAGTATTCATAATTATATTGTAGATAACGCATGTTCACTCTCATGTCCTGCCAATAATTTGCCAATGGCATTATCATATTTTTCCTGCCAGTCGTTTACATTGCCCCAATCGGCACCATCAATAGTAATATTACCAGAAGTAACCGTACCTAAATAAGTAACAGTGATCTCCATTTTCTCCAGCAGCATATTAAAATCATTCCTGTTGGCTTTGGAAACGGAAACCACTATTCGGCTCTGTGCTTCGCCAAACCAATACGCATCTTTTCGTATACTGGGCTCAGTTGTAGTTACTTTAAAACCCTTGTTGCCGTTAAAGCAACTTTCTATCAATGTAATAAATAATCCGCCTTCGCTTACATCATGTGCAGAGTTGACCAGTTTTTTGTCGATCATTTTCTTTACCTCATGCTGTACGTCAAATTCTTCATCGATATTAAAGTAGGGAGCAGGAGAGTATTCCACACCATGCAATTTATGCAGGTATTCGCTGGAGTTAATATCATTACGTTGTGTACCTACCAGGTAGATCTCGTCATCTTCCACTTTAAAATCCATGGTCATTTTATCATCAGGGGAATTTAATAAACCTACCATTCCAATAGTAGGTGTTGGATACACCGCACCATCAGGACCCTGGTTATAAAAACTCACATTACCACCGGTAACGGGTGTGTCAAATTTTCTGCAGGCTTCACCCATACCTTTGATAGCATGCACAAACTGGTAGTAAACTTCCGGGTCATAAGGATTACCAAAGTTTAAACAGTTGGTAACACCTAAAGGCTGCCCGCCACTGCAAACAATATTTCTTGCTGCTTCAGCTACAGCGATCATAGCGCCTTTATAAGGATCTGCAAAAACATAACGGCTATTGCAATCTGTTGTTAACGCCAATGCTTTATTGGTTGGTTTTGCAATTACTATCGCTGCATCACTTGGTGCATTGGTGCCTGCATTACCTGCACCAACCATACTGTCGTATTGCACATAGATCCATTTTTTGCTTGCAATATTTGGTACCTGTATCAATTGTTCTGCAATGGCTTTGATGTCTGCAGGCACTGCAATTGAATCAGGATTGAAGGCTTTTATTTTTTCAAAATATTTTGGTTCGCTGTAAGGCCTGTCGTTTTGCGGCGCGCCGCCTCCTAATACCAATTCGTAGGCGGGAAGTGTAGCTTCTAAATTTCCATTCATATAAAAATTCAGCATACCATCATCGGTCACTTCTCCTATTTCACTGCAGGGAAGGTCCCATTTTTCAAACACATCAATTACCAGTTGCTCTTTTCCTCTTTCTGCAACCAATAACATTCTCTCCTGGCTTTCGCTCAACAGTAATTCCCAGGCCTTCATATCTTTTTGACGGGTAGGCACTTTTTCCAGGTCAATTCTCATACCTGCTTCGCCTTTTGCACTCATTTCGCTGGTACTGCAAATGATACCTGCTGCACCCATATCCTGCATACCTACCACAGCGCCGGTATTCATTACTTCCAGGCAGGCTTCCAGTAATTTCTTTTCCTGGAATGGATCACCAACCTGAACAGCAGGCAGATCTTCGGCACTGTCTGCTGTAATATCTGCGCTTGCAAAACTGGCGCCGCCAATACCATCTTTACCCGTAGCACTGCCTACAAAAAAAACAGGATTGCCTTTTGTTTTGCCTGAAGTAGCAGATATGGTTTCTCCATTTTTCAAAATCCCCACGCTCATGGCATTTACTAACGGGTTGGTGTGGTAGCAGTCTTCAAAATATACTTCGCCGCCAACGGTAGGTACACCAAAGCAATTACCATAATGACCAATACCATGTACCACACCGGCCAGCAAGTGTTGTGTTTTAGCTTCTTTTAAATTTCCAAAACGTAAACTGTTTAAAGAGGCGATAGGTCTTGCACCCATCGTAAAAATATCCCTGTTAATACCACCTACACCAGTAGCTGCACCCTGGAAAGGTTCAATGGCAGAAGGATGATTATGCGATTCAATTTTAAATACCACACCATAGCCATCGCCGATATCCATTAAGCCCGCATTTTCTTCACCCGCCTTTACCAGCATCTTCTTTCCATCACGAGGTAATGTTTTTAGCCATTTGATAGAATTTTTATAACTGCAGTGTTCGCTCCACATAGCACTGAAAGAGCAGAGCTCATTAAAGTTAGGGGTGCGCCCCAGTTTTTGTTTAATTAACTCAAATTCTTCTGCTGTGATGCGTAATTGTTCTGCTGTTTTTACTGTTATTTCCATAAATGCTGTAGAGAAGTGGTTAGAAAGCGCAAAGGTAACAACGGAATAGTTTATTCGGGTACAAGGGTAGTAAATATTTTAACTATCTTCCCACATTGAAAATTTTATAGCATTGGAGTATATTTTTTTTATCGTTTACCTGCTGATGGCTTGTTGGGCAATTACAAAAGTTCCGTTTGTAAAACAAGCCGGTATTGATACAAAATATATTATGCTGCTTTTCCTGGTGAAAATAATTGCAGGGTTGGTTATTGGCTGGGTATCGTATAATATATATGGTAAGGGCAACGATTACTGGAATACAAACAGGGATGCCTGGAAAGAGTACCAGTTATTATGGGCCGATCCGCAGGAGTATTTTACCAATTTATTCCGGTCGGATTATAGCCGTGGCTATGGCGGGATATTTGATTCCTTTGGGTCTTTCTGGAATGATCTCCGGAATAATGTAGTGGTTAAAATTGTTTCCGTATTTAACCTTTTCAGCCGCGGCAATTATTATATCAACAGTTTGTTTTTTAATTTTTTTGTATTCATTGGCCATGTAGCATTTTACAGGTTGTTTATACAGGTGTTTCCCAGGCAAAAAGCAGGCGTGATCATTGGCTGTTTTTTATTACCCTCCACGTTGTATTTTACCGCAGGTATACAAAAAGATGGGATCGTTTTTATGATGCTTGGATTTTTGGTCTATTGCATCTATCAATCGCTACAGCAACACCGGGTTACCTTAAAGCGGGCTTGTATAATAATGCTCAGTTGTATACTGTTATTTTTAATAAGAAGCTATGTGCTCATCACTATTTTACCTTCCCTTATTGCATGGATAGCAGTAAAAAGATTTAAATGGCCGCTGTTACAAAGTTTTGTGATCAGCTATCTTATCATGGGGCTGCTTTTTTTTAATATCAATGCTTTGCTGCCTTCGGTAGATCCTTTAAAAACGGTAGTTGATAAGCAGGCTGCTTTTTCAACATTGCCGCGGGCCAGTACACAAGTAAACCTGGACAGTTTGTACCCTAACTTTAAAAGTTTTGCGGTCAATGCACCACAGGCTTATAATCATTTATTGTTACGGCCTTATCCCTGGGAATTGCCTGCAAAAAGTTTACTGCCGTTAAATATCGAATTGATCGTTTATCAACTGTTGTTTATCCTTTTCCTTTTTTTCAGAAGAAAGGAAAACAAAGGCGACCCGGTTATTACTTTCGGCGTATTTTTCAGCTTCACTATATTCCTGTTCATAGGCTATATAATGCCTAATATCGGTTCTATTGTACGCTACCGGAGTATCTATTTACCCTTTCTCCTTATCCCCGTTATATGTGGCATTAACTGGAAAAAGATTGCAGCGACTATAAAAATTAATAAATAATATAATATTTATCTTTTTTCCACAAAACGCAATAATTTATCACAAATTGAGTAATAAAATTGTTTTATAACGATTTTTGATGTTTTTTTGTTGCTCAAAACATATAAATATGCAATCTTTACGCTCCCATGCGCTGGAAAACCTAACCAGCAATCCAGTAGAAGTTAAGGTATCAGGATCATCAAAAATTACCGCAATTTTTAATGAAAATGTGTTTACACTTAAAGTAGCCCGCCAGTTTTTAAGTGATGATGCTTACAAAAGTTTAATCGCATCGGTAAAAAGTGGTAAAAAAATTGACCGTTCTATGGGTGGACAGGTTGCCAACGGCGTTAAAGCCTGGGCAGAAAGCAAGGGCGTAACGCACTATACGCACTGGTTTCAACCATTAACCGGTTTATCAGCAGAAAAACATGATTCTTTTTTTACTTTAAAAGGTGACGGTACTCCAATTGAAGAATTTGACGGTGGTGCTTTAATTCAGCAGGAACCCGATGCATCTTCTTTTCCAAGTGGAGGATTAAGAGCAACTTTTGAAGCCCGTGGCTATACTGCATGGGATCCTTCTTCTCCTGCTTTTATTATGGAAATAGGCCAGGGTAAAACTTTATGTATTCCTACCATCTTTGTTTCATACACCGGCGAATCATTAGATGCCAAAACCCCATTATTGAAAGCATTAGTAGCGTTGGATAAAGCTGCTGTTGATGTTTGTCAGTACTTTGATAAAAATGTAACCAAGGTTACCCCAACATTAGGATGGGAGCAGGAATATTTTATGATCGACGCCGGTTTGGCCAACGCCCGCCCGGATCTTTTATTAACCGGTCGTACTGTATTTGGACATGCACCTGCAAAAGGCCAGCAGCTGGAAGATCATTACTTTGGTACCATTCCTGAAAGAGTGTACGCGTTCATGAGAGACTTTGAAGAAGAAAGTTACAAACTGGGTATTCCTTTACGCACACGTCATAATGAAGTAGCGCCTGCACAGTTTGAATGTGCGCCTATTTACGAAGAAGTAAATATTGCAGTTGACCATAACTTATTGTTGATGGACATCATGACAAGGGTTGCAAAGCGTCATAACCTTAAAGTATTATTACACGAAAAACCATTTGCAGGCATTAACGGAAGTGGTAAACATAATAACTGGAGTCTGGCTACTGATACCGGCGTTAACTTATTAGCTCCCGGTAAAACACCAAAGACCAATTTAATGTTCTTAACCTTCTTTGTTAATACCATTAAAGCAGTACACGATTATTCAGAATTATTAAGGGCATCTATTGCCAGTGCGGGTAACGATCACCGTTTGGGAGCTAACGAAGCACCGCCGGCGATCATCTCTGCCTTTATCGGTAAATATTTGACTACTGTTTTAGAACAGGTTGAAACAAGAGTAGGTGGTAAGTTTGATGAGCAGGATGAAGCCATGTTGAAACTGGATATTCATAAAAGTATCCCTGAATTAATGCTGGATAATACTGACCGTAACAGAACTTCTCCATTTGCATTTACCGGGAATAAATTTGAATTCCGTGCGGTAGGTTCGGCAGCAAACTGCGCTACCAACATGACCGTGCTGAATACCATTGTGGCCGAAACTTTGAAAAACTTTAAAACCGATGTGGATGCATTGATTGAAAAAGGAGATAAAAAAGAAGTGGCTATCATGCACATATTGCAGAAGTATGTGGTGGAAAGTAAAAAAGTATTGTTTGAAGGTGACGGTTACAGTGAAGCATGGGCAAATGAAGCTGAAAAACGTGGATTGCCAAATGTAAAAACCACACCATTGGCATTAGATGCTTACCTTTCGGATAAAGCGAAAAAATTATTTGAAAGCAATGATATTTACAATCATGCAGAGCTGGAAGCAAGGCACGAAATCATGCTGGAAGATTATGTAAAGAAAGTTCAGATTGAAGCGAGGATCATGGGTGAACTGGCTACTACTTATATCCTGCCTTCTGCAGTGAAGTACCAGAATATACTGATAGAAAATATCAAGGGACTTAAAGAAGCAGGATTAAAAGAAAGCGCTTATTCCAACCAGCTACAGGTATTGGAAGCGATCAGTAACCATATCGCAGTAATAAGCGATAACGTTAAAAAAATGATCGAGGAAAGGAAGATAGCTAATGAGTTAACCAGTTCAAGAGAAAAAGCCATTGCTTATTGCGATAAGATCAAAGGTGTTTATTTCGATTTGATCCGTTATCATGTAGATAAACTGGAATTAATGGTAGATGATGCACATTGGGTGCTGCCTAAATACAGGGAAATACTTTTCTTAAGATAAAATAGCTGGCAAGCAAAATCTGTTCTGGCAACAGAACGCAATCGTTGTTAAACCCCGTCTTTGGACGGGGTTTTTATTTTTTGCATCCCGTTAAACTTTATGCCAGTTTGACCATCTATACCACTGAAAAAAATAATGCTATGAAAAAAACAGGCTTTGTATTCGTGTTACTGTGTATCGCTTCCTTTTCTTTTGCCCAGGTGCAACGTAAAATCAGCAAAACAAACAGTGTAGATACTGTAGCTGAAAAAACGGAAGCTGCCGGTGTAAGTAAAAAACAAATGATGCGGGAACTGAACCTTAGTAAGGAACAAAAAGCAAAACTTAAAGCCGTAAAACAATCAGGAAAAGATAAAAAAGCGGCCATTGAAAATGATAACACGTTAACAGCTGCCGAAAAGGAAAACAAGTTGAAAATGCTGCATAAAGAACAGGCAAAAAATACAATGACTGTTTTAAACGAAGAGCAAAAAGCCAAACTGGTGAAAATGCGCAAGGAAAAGAAAAGCAAGAACACGGATGATATGGAAATAGAATAAATGATGTACATATAAGGTAGGTTGAGCAAAAAGATCGCCGTTCAGGTATTGAACGGCGTTTCTTTTTATGCCGGTTGATCGGGCATCAATGCACAATAAATTTTAAGCTATTTTTGCCCGATGGAAAAAATATATAGTTACCAGCAATTATATGCTTTTTGTATTGCTGTATTTACCAGGATAGGTTGCTGCGATATAGATGCAACTATTGCAGCAAAAGCCTTACTGGCAGCCGATGTAAGAGGTATTGACAGTCATGGTGTAGCAAGATTAAGCGGTTATGTACGGTTATGGGAAGCTAAAAGAGTGAATGCTGTTCCTAAAATAAGGATCACGCATGAAACGCCTTCAACCGCTGTAGTAGATGGTGATGCAGGTTTGGGTTTGGTAGTGGCTCCCTATGCCATGCAGGTAGCAATTGATAAAGCAAAACAGGTGGGTACCGGTTGGGTAAGTGTAAAGAACAGCAATCATTTTGGTATTGCAGGCTATCATGCTATGATGGCCCTGCCTAACGATATGATCGGTATTGCGATGACCAATGCCAGCGCCCTGGTAGCGCCCACTTTTTCTGTAGAAAGAATGCTGGGCACCAATCCTATTGCAGTAGCTATACCAGCGGGTACCGAGCCTGCTTTTGTTGCCGACTTTGCAACTACTACAGCTGCCAATGGCAAGCTGGAGATCTTACAAAGAAAAAATGCTGATACACCAACCGGCTGGGTGCAAACCAAAGAAGGCCATGCCAGTACCAATGCCAATGAATTAAAAAACGGCGGCTCACTGTTACCGTTAGGTGGCGACAGGGAGCACAGCAGTCATAAAGGATATGCGTTGGGGGCGATAGTAGATATTTTTTCTGCAGTATTAAGCGGTGCCAATTACGGACCCTGGGTACCGCCATTCCCGGCTTATGTACCGATGCCTGAAAATATGCCGGGCGAAGGAATTGGACATTTTTTTGGTGCCATGCGTATCGATGCCTTCCGCACTGCCGATGAATTTAAAGGGCATATGGATAAATGGATTCAACGTTTCCGCAGTGCCAAAACTGTGGCAGGAGAAGAGCAGGTGATTATCCCCGGCGACCCGGAAAGGGAAATGGAAGCAGCACGTATGGAACACGGTATTCCGTTGGTGAATGCTGTTGCCGAAGACCTTCAAAAACTTGGAGAGAGGTTCGGCGTGGCTTTTTTGTAAATCCATTTGGAATACCCCGCTACATAAGATACTTTTGCAAACATTTTAACAGCATTTTTTAATTAAAAAACAGCCGCTATAGCGGCATCGGGGGGGATTATGAAAATAATGAAATTTGGCGGCACCAGCGTTGGTAAGCCGGAAAGAATGCACCAGGTATCACAACTGATTACTGCAGATGATGAAAGTAAGATCGTGGTATTATCGGCATTGAGCGGTACTACAAACAATTTAGTGGAGATCGGAGCTGCAATGGCCGCGAATAATAAGGCCGAGGCAAAACAGCTGATTGAAAAGTTAGAAAACCATTATAAGGAATTCATAAAACAATTGTTGAAGAAGGAAGACTGCTTACACGCTGCAGGAAAAGTGCTGCAGGAACATTTCGAATTTTTATACATCATTTTAAAAATATCTTTCAGCGAATCTTTGAACAGGGATATCCTTGCACAGGGAGAATTGCTGAGCACCAAATTATTTTCTATTTACCTGACTGAAAATAATATCGATCATGCGTTATTGCCTGCGCTGGAATTTATGACCATTGATGCCTATGACGAACCACAGATCGGCGCCATTAAAGTAAAGCTGGCACAGCAGTTAAAATTAAACAGTGATAAAAAATTATTTATCACCCAGGGCTATATCTGCCGTAATGCAAGGGGAGAAGTAGATAATTTAAAAAGAGGCGGAAGTGATTACAGTGCTTCATTGATTGCAGCGGCTATTAATGCAACAGTTTGTGAAATATGGACCGATATTGACGGGATGCACAATAATGATCCTCGCATTGTAAATAAAACATTTGCCATCGAACAGTTGAGTTTTGAAGAGGCTGCAGAGCTTGCTTATTTTGGCGCAAAGATTTTACATCCTGCAAGCATCTGGCCGGCACAATTCTATAATGTACCAGTTAAATTACTCAATACGATGGAGCCTGCTGCAAAAGGGACTTTAATTGCAGAAAAAGCGGGAAGTGTAGGTGTAAAAGCTGTTGCAGCAAAAGATGCCATCACGGCGATAAGGGTAAAGAGCAGCCGAATGTTACTGGCTTACGGTTTTTTACGCAAGGTATTTGAAGTGTTTGAAAAATACCGCACTTCCATTGATATGATCACTACATCTGAAGTGGCCGTTTCCGTTACTATTGATAATGATGTAAACCTGAAAGATATCATTAAAGAACTGGAGCCGTTTGGAACAGTGGAAATAGATACCAATCATACTATTGTTTCAATTGTAGGTAATGAAATTGCGGAAACGAAAGATGTAATGAAAAAATTATTTGATGCCATTGAACCCATACCAGTTCGCATGGTAAGTTATGGCGGCAGCAAACACAATGTTTCATTACTGATAGATAGAAAATATAAGGAACAAACACTCCAGCTACTCAACAGTGGTTTATTTGGATTGTAAATGATTCTTGTAACATATAAAAGAGAGAGAGGAATTTTCCTCTCTCTCTTTTATAAACCTATTCCTATTTTTTTATAGACAAAACTCATTAACCAGGCCGGGCCGATCAATAAAAACTGCAGATCCTTTAAAAAGGAAGGTTTTTTGCCTTCTACCTTATGGCCATAAAACTGGGCGATCCATGCCAGGGTAAAAATAATGAGGGACAACAACCAGATGGGAATAAAACCTGCAGTTTCAACCATGTAGCATATCCACAGGCAAACGATACTGAATAATAGCATCCCTATCCATAACGTTCGGGATAAGGAAAAATAATACAGTACTGATAACAGCATTACAATAATTGCTACGTTAACCTGAACACCTGCGACTGCCCATGGCAGTTTTACCGCATACAAAAAGCCTACTATAGACAAGAAGATACTAGGAACACAGATCCAGTGAATGGTTTTATTGGTTTCGTTCTGGTGGCTTTCGCCGTATTCGGCAAGCCATTGTTGAATGGATTTCATAAACAGGCAATTTATCGTTGTTTAAAAATAGTTTAAACTCTTAACAATTCATTTACAACATTTTGGCCCCTTTCGTCGTCTAATAGATGGTTTTTCATAGGATATTGGATTTAAAACGGGGCTGGATTTCTATCCTGGCCCTTTTTTATTTTAAACGCCTTCCACTACTGTTAAGTTAATGCTTTTTCCCGGCAGCTTCAAGAGCCATCATAAATTTCCCATTAATGTTGCGTAAAGCGGCAAAAGAAACTCATATAATAGTCGTAATTACTAACTTAAAACAAGCTTTACCGATCAACTTATTGATATGCGCTTAACAAAAACGCCCCAATAAATTGAGGCGTTTATAAAAGTCATACAGCAAATATTATGATTAAATGATCAACATTGCATCTCCATAACTGAAGAAACGGTATTTATCTTTAATGGCTTTCTTATACGCTTCCATCATCAGGTCATAACCGGCAAATGCGCAGGCCATGATCAACAGGCTGGTCTTTGGTAAATGAAAATTGGTTACCAATGCATCAGCGATATTGAAATTGTAAGGCGGATGAATAAAATGATTGGTCCAGCCTTCTGAAGGTTTTAATAATTTTTGCGCCGTAAAAGAACTTTCCATCGATCTCATGGTAGTGGTACCGATAGAGCAGATGCGATGGCCGGTTTCCTTGGCTTTGTTCACAATATTGCAGGCGGTTTCTTCTACCCTGTAATATTCTGCATCCATTTTATGTTTGCTTAAATCTTCTACTTCAATCGGGCGGAAAGTGCCCAGGCCGGTATGCAAAGTGGTTTCTGCAAAACGGATACCTTTTATCTCCAGTCGCTTGATCAGTTCTTTGCTAAAGTGCAAACCTGCTGTTGGCGCAGCTACCGCACCTTCATGCTTGGCATAAACGGTCTGGTAACGCTCTTTATCTTCTTCTTCGGGTTTACGTTTAATGTATTTAGGCAAAGGTGTCTCTCCTAAAAATTCCAGCATCTGGCGAAATTCTTCGTCAGTGCCATCCCATAAAAAACGGATGGTACGTCCACGGCTGGTAGTATTATCAATTACTTCGGCAACCAGTTCATCACTTTCGCCAAAATATAACTTGTTACCTACACGGATTTTACGGGCAGGGTCAACAATTACATCCCATAATTTATTGGGCTTGTTCAATTCTCTTAATAAAAATACTTCAATTTTGGCGCCTGTTTTTTCTTTACGGCCATACATACGTGCAGGAAAAACCTTGGTGTTATTCACTACAAAAACATCCTTGTCATCAAAATACTCAATAATGTCTTTGAAATGCTTGTTCTCGATATTGCCGGTCTTACGGTCAATCACCATCATACGGCTGTCTTCGCGTTTTTTGGTGGGGTTTTGGGCAATAAGGTTTAAGGGAAGATCGAAACGGAACTGGGATAATTTCATGTAATCTGTTTTTTAAAAGGTTACATGCCGCTACATAAAGATGCTAAAGAGTAAGCCTTTCACGAGGCACTTATCATGTTACGGCATGATTTTGAAGGCGCAAAGATAAGGGATTTTAACGGCTTTTTAATACACTTGCAATAAAATGTTGATAATTGTATGCAGTAGCTGATGCAGGCATTTTTTTATGTAAATCCGTTGACTGTTATGAGATAGCCAAAGCCATACGATGCAGTATGGAATTAGCTCCCGCAACCATCTTTGTATTATCTTTAGTATACAATTTAACCGATTAATGAAAAGAATAGCAACCTTATTGCTGTTTACCCTAACCGTACTTTCAGCAAGTAGCCAGTCCGTAAAAAAATCCGAAAAAAAATACCAGGGTCTTTTATGGGAGATCAGCGGCAATGGATTAACCCGGCCAAGTTATTTGTTTGGCACCATGCATGTAAGTAATAAACTGGCTTTTCATTTGGCAGATTCTTTTTACAATGCTATAAAAAATGTAGATGTGGTGGCATTGGAAACCAACCCGGCCAACTGGCAGGACGATTACAGTAAGCCCAATATTTTTGACCGTGCAGGCATCAATATTAATAATGCCTATAAAATGCTGGATTTCCCCAATGATTATATCCGCAAAAGAACATTTGCTATAGATAAATATGAAAGTAATATCAAACTGGCCATGGCTACTGAACCAGCGATGATCAATGGCATGCTTTACCGCACCTATAACCAGGGCGCCGATTTTGAAGAAGATACTTACCTGGATATGTATATTTTTCAAACCGGCAGCAAGCTGCGAAAAAAATTAACCGGTGTAGAGAATTTTGAAGAGAGTGAAAAACTGGTGGCGGAAGCGTATAAAGATGCTGCTAAAGAAAAAAGGGTTAAGAATTATGATAACGAATACAATTATGAAGACTATGTAAAAAGTCCTTATTCCATAGAAGATGCTTACCGTAAAGGCGACCTGGATATGCTGGACAGCCTGGAAGGAAAACAATTCAGCAGTAAGGCTTTTTTGGAAAAATTTCTATACAAACGAAACGAGATACAGGCCAACTCCATTGATTCGATTATTAAAACAAAAACCAGCCTTTTTGTAGGCGTGGGTAGTGCGCATTTGCCCGGCAAGCGTGGTGTAATTGAAATGCTGCGTAGTAAAGGGTATAAACTACGTGCTGTTAAAATGGGAGAGCGCGACGGCCAGCAAAAAGACGTGATCGATAAATTGCGTGTACCCGTAACCTTTAAAACCATTGAGTCGGAAGACAAAGTGTTTACCGTGGAAATTCCCGGGGATAAATTTTACAATTTCAGCAGGTTCGGCGATCTGAATACAAGACAATATGCAGATATGGGCAACGGAGCCTATTATGTAGTAAGCCGTATTAAAACCAATGCCTTGCTGCTGGGCGAAAATGAAAATGCAGTATACAAAAAGGTAGACAGCCTGCTGTATGAAAACATTCCGGGCAAGATCATAAAAAGATCGGCAATAGTAAAAGACGGGTACAAAGGTTTTGATATTACCAACAGAACAAGAAGGGGAGATATACAACGCCACAACATTATTATTACACCATTTGAAATATTATTTTTCAAGATCAGCGGCACCGGCGATTATGTGCTGGAAGGGGGTGAAGCCAATCGTTTTTTCAATTCAATACATATTGCAGCATGGCAACAGGCTGTTCCGGTAAATTTTTCTCCGGCCACAGGAGGTTTTCAAATCCGGTTACCACATGTTCCTTTATTGCAAAGAGATTTTGGCAGCGACCGGCTGGAATACACTGCTACCGACAGTAAAGAAAATATTACCTACACGTTGATGAAAACCAATATTCACAATTATGGTTTTATAGAAGAAGATACTTTTGATCTTAACCTGATGGAGGAAAGCTTTGCTTCTAGTGAGGGGGTAGAAAAACAACTCAGCAGGCAAGCGGGTAAATGGCAGGGTTACCCGGTGCTGGAATGTAAATATAAACATACCGATGGTTCATTTAGTGCCGTACGTTATTTATTGCAGGGACCAAATTATTATGCACAGCTGGCACATTATAAAACGGAAACAAAAAGTATCAAAGAATATTTCGATTCATTCAAGATTACGCCTTTTATCTATCCTGAAGTGAAAGAACATGTGGATACAGCGATGCATTTCACGGTTCGCTCCCCGCTTTTCCCGGATAATAAAAAACAGAATAGTGCTATGGAGGCGCTTCGTAATATGATGGATACTTATGGGGGTGGTGATAATAGTTTGCTGCCTGAGTTTGGTATGAAGACCATTACAAATGATACTATTGGTGAAAAAATATTTGTAGCCTGGGCAAAAGCAGCAGCTAATACCTATGTAAAAGATTCTGCAAAAATTTTCAGCAGCGACGATTTTGGTTTTGGCGGAAGAGGCAAAAAAGATCAGACCTATTTGTATATAAAAAAGGACAGTGGTTTTACTGCTGCAGGCATGAGGTACCTGTTTCAGCAGGTTACGGATACCAATAGCAGCCGTACAATAATTTCAAAAGCATTTTATAAAAACGGGAATTACTTTATTGTAATGGCACTTACGGATACGCTAACACCGCGGAGCAGCCTCCTGTATAATTTTATACAAAGTTTTACGCCTGCAGATACACTAAAAGGAGAATCGCCTTTTGTAAAACGTAACGCCAGTTTCTTTAAAGATTACGGCAGTAAGGACAGTACCACTCATGCTAAAGCCGAACAAAGGCTGGCCGGTATTGAATTTGATTTGGCAGACGTACCGGCAATTAAAAACATCATTGATACACTGAGCTGGAAAACGAAAGATTACCTGCAGACCAAAAAGATTTTTATTGGCAGGCTGGAAGAAACAAAAGACACCAACCTGGTTGGTTACCTGAAACAATTGTATATAAGTGCAAAGGATACGGCAGACCTGCAAAACGTGGTATTGCAAACCTTGTTAAGTATGCAAACAAAAACAGCTTTTACTGCATTTAAAGATTTAATCATTGCAGAACCTCCTGTGGTCGCATCGGACGATAATAATGAAGAGTACAACCTCAACAATATTATGTCTAAGATGGGCGGCATGTCAAAAACAGCTGTGAAAATAAAAAGGAGTTATAGTAGCAGTGGAGGCAGCTGGTATCCTTTGTATGATACTTTGTCATTGGCAAAAACTGTCTTTCCTGATATTTTACAACTGATCAGCCTGGATGAGTATAAAGCTACTGTGATGGAATTATTAACTACAATGGTAGACAGTGCTTACGTTGGCGCATCGGCTTACGAACCTTACTTTACAAAATTTTATACCGAAGCAAAACAGGAACTAAAAAGAGAAAGGGCGAGTGAAAGTCAGAAAGCGATCGCTAAAGCAGAAAAAGCTAATAAAGCTGATAAAGACGATGACCAGGAATATGGCAGGGGCAATGATGATGATTCGTATAATGAATTATTGATCAGTTACGAAACATTATTATTACCCTATTGGGATAAAAATGCAGGCATTGCGGCATTTTTTGACGACGTTATGAAGTTAAAAAATAAGCGACTCCGTTTTAATACCATGTTATTGCTGCTACGTAATAAAAAACCCCTAGCAGATTCATTACTCAATGCCTATGCAGCTGATGAGGCTTATCGTATAGACCTGTACAGGAGATTAAAAGCTGCCAAAATGCTGGATAAATTTCCTGCAAAATACAACACCCAACTTGACCTGGTAAAAAGCGCTATTGCAAATACTTCTACTTATAATAAATATGATAGCCTGGTACTGCTTGAAAAAATGCCGGTGCAGTATAATAATAAAAAAGGCGTAGTCTATTTTTTCAAGTATAAAAATAAAAAGGAAGAAAAGCAATGGAAAATTCTTTCTTATGGTTTGCAACCCGATAATGCAAAGGATTTTGATGAGGAAAATGACGATTTTGTTACTACTGCTTCTTATACCTATGGGCCAAATGCCAATAATAAACTGGATGATGGTAAACCTGTAAAAGAACAGCTACAGAAATTGCTGAAAAATATGCTGTATAAAATGCATCCAAGTGCCGAAATGTTTTTTGGCAGCGGTTACGATGACGATAATGACGTATTAACCGAAAGGATCAAGACCAACCGTTTTGGAGATTAATTAGCTGTTGACCGGGGATAGCAGCAATTAATTGCTGTGTATATTCATTTTTTGGATGATAATATATTTGTTCGGCATCACCCTCTTCTGCAATTTTTCCCTTTTGCATTACGATGATCCTGTCGCTAATGTATTTTACCACGGAAAGGTCGTGGGAGATAAAAATAGCGGTGAAGCCAAACACTGCCTTCAGGTCGTTCAGCAAATTTAACACCTGTGCCTGTACGCTGACATCCAATGCTGAAACGCTTTCATCAAAAATGATAAAAGAAGGGTTTAATGCAAGAGCCCTTGCTATGCAAATGCGCTGGCGCTGGCCACCACTGAACTGATGCGGATACCGATTGAAATGATCGGGCAATAAACTTACTTTTTCCAGTAACTCGATTACTTTTTCTTTTCGCCGCCGGCCATTATCCAAAACGCCATGCACACGTAAGGGTTCCAGTATGGCATTGCCGACTGTGATTCGTGGATTCAATGAGCCGTATGGATCCTGGAAAACGATTTGCAGGTCTTTGCGCATATTACGTAAAGCAGCCGATCTTATCTCGGTAATATCTTTTCCATCCAAATAAATTTTTCCTGCAGTAGCAGGTATCAATTGTAAAATAGCTCTCCCCAAAGTAGTTTTACCGCAACCGCTTTCACCCACAAGTCCCAGGGTTTCGCCTTTGGTTACTTCAAAACTAACATCATCTACTGCTTTAAAAAATTGAGCTCCTTTACCAAACAATTTTTTCTTTAAAGGGAAATATACTCTCAGATTTTCTACTTTTAATACAGTTGATGGCAGCTGTTCATTTTGTACTGTGTCTTCAACCTTCAACCTTTCATCTTCAACTTTCAATTCCTTTTCTCCAATAAAATCACTCACTACCGGTAAGCGTTGTCCTTTTGTTTTTCCTGCAGGCCTGCAGGCGAGCAGTGCTTTTGTATAGGGGTGCTGCGGCGACTGCAACACTTGTTGCGTAATGCCCTGTTCCACAATTTCGCCTTTGTACATCACCACTACTTTATCGGCGATATCAGCAACAATACCCAGGTCGTGCGTAATTAAAATAACGCCCATCCTGTTTTGCAACTGCAATTCCTTTATTAATTCCAGTATGGTTTTTTGCACGGTTACATCAAGGGCTGTGGTGGGTTCATCTGCGATAAGTAAAGAAGGATTGCTGCTGATAGCCATGGCAATCATTACCCGTTGTTTTTGCCCTCCGCTTAATTCATGCGGGTAGCGGTTAACGATAGCAGCCGGGTCAGGCAATTTTACTTTTTCAAAAAGTTCAATCGTTTTTTGCCTCGCAGTTTTTGTATTTACTTTCTGGTGCAATTGTATTGCTTCCATCACCTGGCGACCGCAGGTAAATACAGGATTTAATGAGGTCATAGGTTCCTGGAAGATCATGGCGATCCTTTTGCCACGGATCTCATTTATGGCCGCTGCATTTAATTTAATGAGGTCTGCCGGTTGTTGTTCTGTCTGAAAAAATAGGGCTTTTCCCGAAACAGTACTTTGTCCGCTTAATAGTTGTAATAGGGATAAAGCTGTGACAGATTTCCCCGAGCCGCTTTCACCAACGATGGCCAGCATTTCTCCTTTTTTGATCTCGATATTCGTTTTCTTTACCGCAATACTTTTATTGCCTTCATTGTTGAATTGAATGGAAAGATTTTGTATGGAGAGTAGTGGCGGCATGTTGTACCTGGTAAGCTCCAGCTTGCCAGCCTGCTAAATATTAACGGAAGCTGGAGCTTTCGTATACAATTAAAATTTCAAATGTCGTACTGTTAAACCATTATTGATTAACTGTTTTAATGAATCGATACCGATCTTTAAATGTCTTTCCACGAATCCTGCAGTTACATTTTTATCACTGGCTTCGGTTTTAACACCTTCCGGCACCATTGGCTGATCACTTACCAGCAATAATGCACCTGTGGGGATGCGGTTATAAAAACCCACTGAAAATATGGTAGCCGTTTCCATATCAATGGCATAGGCTTTTACTTTTTGCAGGTACAGTTTAAACTCTTCATCATGTTCCCACACCCTTCGGTTTGTCGTGTACACGGTACCGGTCCAGTAATCAGTAGCATAATCTCTTATGGTTGTGGAAATGGCTTTTTGCAAACTAAACGATGGTAAGGCCGGAACAATGGGTGGAAAATAATCATTACTAGTACCTTCTCCTCTCATAGCGGCAATGGGTAATATCAGATCTCCGATACTGTGGCGTTTTTTTAATCCCCCGCACTTGCCCAAAAACAATACGGCCTTGGGCTCGATAGCACTTAACAGGTCCATTACTGTTGCAGCTCCCGGGCTACCCATACCAAAATTGATGATGGTGATATTTTGTGCCGTTGCACATTGCATAGGGCGGTCGAGGCCAACAATATCCACGTTATTCCATTCTGCAAACATGCTTACATAGTTACTGAAATTGGTCAACAGGATATATTCACCAAAATTTTTTAATGCTTCACCGGTATACCTCGGTAACCAGTTGTCTACTATTTCTTCTTTTGTCTTCATACGCTTTATTTTTTCAGGCTGTAATTGTTTGGTGAACAGGATACCCGCCATTTGCGGGGCTCATTTGTTCAGCATACCTTTGTTCATCATGCAACCAGCCCGTTCAATTTTTTAAAATTACAAAATTCCTTTCAGCTTCAATGATAAAGATTGATTACCCCCCTTATCAACCCAAAATAAAAGCCGAGCATAACAGGGAATTTATTTTTGATGCGATAAGAAAAAGTTGGGTAGTGCTTACACCTGAAGAGTGGGTGAGGCAGAATTTTCTGCAATACCTTATCCAGGTAAAAAAATATCCCGCCTCTTTAATTGCAGTGGAAAAAGAAATTAAGCTGGGTGAATTGAAAAAGCGTTTTGATATAGTGGTGTATGATACCGCAACAAAACCATGGATGGTAATAGAATGTAAGGAAATGAATGTGGAGTTGAACAAACAGGTGCTGGACCAGGTATTACGTTACAACATAACCATGCAGGTGCCGTACCTGGTGATTACCAACGGCAGCTACTGCATGGCTTTTCAATGTATAAATAGCGACTTAAAAGCGTTGAATGAATTGCCGGATAAAAACAACCAGGCATCCGTTTTATAACCTCACTACAGGACAACCCAATGCCTTTGTTTTTTTGAAAAATGAGTAGATGATACCAATACTATGACTTAAGTAATGATCATTCTTATCGGGATTGGCAGATTGACTGAAGCCATCCAGGTAATCCGTTTTACTAAAGCGGTAACTGCTTTCACCGATTAAAGAAAAACGATCATTCAAACTATACCTTACGCCGGCGCCTACCGGTATTACGGGTATTGCACGGGGCAATGGAGTAGCGGCATCTTTCACAAGCCCAGTTTGCACTTCGCCGCCTTCTGCAAATATGTTTTCGGCTATATTGCTCCAGTCTCTGCTGATATTTAAAAATGAAACGCCGGCGCCGGCAAAAAGATAGGGAGAAAAACGGGAGGTATTGGAAGGTAGAAAACTCCATACAGCCTGCACAGACAATTCCGTTACGGGGGTAGTAAAACTAAAATTTCTTTGCCTGCGCCATTCAGGATTGGCATATTTGGCGTCGTTTCCATATAATTTACCCCGGTTGATATTTAAGCGTAAAGAAAATGCGGGACTCAAAATACGGTATACATGAAGGGCAACCTGCGGCTTCATCGTTCTGTAAGAGCCTGCTGTTTCGGGAGTAAGGTCGCCCTGGTATACCATCACTCCGCCACTTAATCCCACTTCGTATCTGGAGAGATCGATTTGTGCATGAAGTAAATAAACATTAGCTAATAAACATATGGCTACGAGCGGGATTTTTTTAGATACAGACTCCATTGGATTTACATTTAGAGGTGATAAAATGTGGTCAATGTAGAAGTCTGTTATATCGATATAATACTTTTAGTGAGTAATCTCCTGTAGTAACAGTTTAAATTGAAAATTAGTATTGCATTTAACCAGTTACTCTGTTAAACAAAAGTGAAGATGTAAATGATTACACTGTTATAATGTAAAATTGCAAATAATACCATGTAAAAAAATACAGGTTTATAGAAATAAACCTGTTTGTGTATTCACCATAAAACCTAACCCTAAAACTGCCTAAACGAAAGTTGAAATATTTTAACGCTTTTTCACCTGTAATAAACAATAGATGCAGGATCATTTGTAATAGGTTGGGCTATAAAAATATTTTTTTAGACATACCCAACCATTTAACATTTGATTGACATCTTAGCAGTAGCACATATGCACGAGGAGATCAACCAGCTTATACAATTGAGTATTAAAGGGGAAAGATATTCCCAGGGGAGGTTGTATGCCATGCTGGCTCCCAAAATGTTTGTGATATGCCTGCGCTATTCTAAAAGCAGGGAAGAGGCAGAAGAAAACCTGCAGGAAGGGTTTATGAAAATGTTTGAAAATTTGCAACAGTTTAAATTTGCCGGCTCCTTTGAAGGCTGGGTGCGAAAGATCATGGTGAACTGTGCATTGCAGAAATTCAGGAGTAAATCGCAGTTACACGCTATAATAAACATTGATGATGTAAAAACGGAGTACAGCGATGAAGAAGATATTACTTCTCAATTAGGCACCAAAGAATTATTAAGATTGGTGCAATCATTACCCTCCGGGTATCGCATGGTATTTAACCTGTATGTTTTTGAAGGCATGAAACACAGGGAAATAGCCGAAGCACTTGGTATCTCCGAAGGCACTTCAAAATCCAATTTGTCTGATGCAAGGGCCATATTAAAAAAAGCTGTAGTAAACAGCGCACAGATCGCTAAACAAAACACCAATTAGTTATGGGCGAAAATTTACACGATATAGATAAATTATTCAGGGATGCTATTGATGAGCATGAAGAAATGCCTGCAGGAAAACTATGGGATAGTATTGAAAATAATTTAGACAAAAGCAATATCATCCAGATAAAAAGAAAGTACAATAACTTTAAACGTATTGCCATTGCATTGATACTTCTTTTATCGGCCACTGTTATTTATCAGTTGCAGGTTAAAACAAAAGTACCGGTAAAAGAGACAGTGGTAAATAATGCAGGCACTGATAAGCAAACGACAGCAGGCAATACGGGTAATGAAAAAGCAATTATATCCAATGATAACAATGAGTTGATAAATACAACAGGCGAAGAAAGTAGCAACAATGCCGCCAATAAAGAAATTACTAATGCTGCCGGTGAAGATAATTTTACAACGCAACAGCAAACAGATTCAGATAATATTACAGCAGGCGGGAAAAGTGGTTTTTACAGAAAGTCAAAAAATGGTTCTTCAAATAATAATAATGACAAGTATATTGTTGAAAATGATGCCGCAGGTTTTGTAAAAAGACCCATCAAAAAATCATCAGTACGTAAAACAAAAATTGTAGTACGCAACGGAAGGGCAGAAGAGATGAACGAAGCGGATAATATGTTGTTACAAGAGGATATTGCGTTGAATAATACCAATGAACTTACCGCACTGCAAAAAATAAGAGTAGAAAAATTACTGCGTGATAGAGCAGGTAGTAATACTGAAAAAATCAGTGCCCGTAATGTTTCGCCGGATGTAAACGCAGGAACCAGTGCTGTAAAGAAAAAAGATAAACGCTCTTTCCATTTTAATATCATGCCTTTTTATGCACCGCAATACAGTTATACCCGTATAGTAGATAATCATACCAGCTCCTTAACCCCGCCACCGGGTAATAACAGGAAAGAAGAAATAAAAAATGCGGAAAATCATGAGAACGCTGCTTCTTTTGGCGTTTTGGTAGAAGTGCCTGTGAGCAAAAAATGGAGTGTTCAAACAGGCGTCACGTATCTTAAAAAAAGTATCACTATCGAACCTAAAAAAATATTTGCCAAACTGGAAAATGATGGTAAAGTAAAATACCGTTTTGAGTGTTCTTCAGGATACACATATGTTTCATCTAAATCTAACACAACGCCTGCAGTTGGCGATAGTGTGAGCGCAGTTTCATCCACCAATAAATTACATTATATCAGTGTGCCCCTGGCGGTGAGCTATACATTTTCTGCCGGCAAATTCGATATTAAACCTACAGCAGGAGGCGGAATAAACTTTTTGGCCAAACAGAAAATTGATACCGAGGTATTACAGGGCAATTCCAAAACCAGCCAGACTATTAAAAATATCCACGGACTTAAGTCTGTTTATTATAATGCGTTGGCAGCAATTGCAGTGGATTATAATATCAACAGGAAAATAGCGTTAAATATTACACCTACGGCTAATTTTGCATTGACTTCTATCAATAAAGATGCTGTTGTAAAATCCTACCCAAATTCGATAGGGGTAGCTGCGGGGATAAAGATAAAATTCTAACCTATGAAAAAAATTAAAATTGCAATCAAATTAATTATTCTTGTAGTCGTGTTTTTATGTACAGGGAAATATGTGGTCGCCAATATTTTATAAAATTTATTTGCCAACCTGTTCAATCGGTTCTACTGTATTTAAAATATTCCCGGAAGTGTAAGGCCATTTGCCCTGTAACCTGGCATAAATGAAATACACCAGTATTCCACTGCCAAATACAATCAAAAAGGAAACGATAATGGTTAACCCGGTAGCATAAAAAATAAATAACCACATGGCAATAGCCAATATAACAGGCAATGGATACAGGGGCATTTTATAAGGCAGCTGCGTACTGCCATTTCTTTTTCTTAGCAACATTACGCCAATGGCCTGGCCAACGAATTGCACAATGATGCGCATGGCTAATATGCCATCTATCACATGTTTCATTTTAAATAACATACTAAAAATAAAAGCAAAAGCCGCCAGCACCAGTAAGGAAATATAGGGAAAGTTTTTAGTAGGGTGCAGCTTGCCAAACACTTTAAAAAAAGCGCCATCCACCGCTGCAGCATAAGGCACTCTTGAATAGCCCAACATTACTGCAAACAAAGAAGCTAAAGCAACCCATAAAATCATCACTGTAGCTATAGCAGCAGCCGTACCGCCATACAATCTTTCAATAAAAATGCTCACCACATAATTACTTTTATCATCCATTGTGCCAGTTTTGGTGGCTTCCCATCCTTTTACTTCCTGCCAGGGTATTACACTGCTTACACTGATATTCATGGCCAGGTATAGTATAGCAATACCGATAACAGAAATGAACATGCTTCTCGGGATATTTTTACCTGGGTTTTTTATTTCTCCTCCTAAATGACAAACATTATAATAACCAAGATAACTGTACATCGACTTGATACAGGCTTGCCCGAATACAAACGAAGCCAGCTGTCCCCAACTGAAATCGGTATTGATATCTTTTAATGGTTGTAAAAAATTACCATTTGCGATGCCGCCAAAAATGATCCAGCCTAAAGTGAGTAGTACGCCGCTCCATAGCAGAACACCGATCTTACCAATGCTGTCAATTTTGCGGTACAATAAAAAAGTAATAAAAATGATCACGATACCCGAAACAGCTTTCTGCTGCCAGGGCTCCAGGTGCACCAGGTAACCGAGGTATTGTGCAAATCCTATGGCTGCTGAAGCCGCTACCAGCGGTGCCTGTATAACGGTTTGCCATACGTACAAAAAGCTCATCATCCTGCCCATGCCATTCTTACCATAAGCTTCCTTTAAAAAATTATAGCTGCCTCCTGCCAGCGGGTAGGCGGCACCGAGTTCGCTCCAGATCATGGCGTCGATCAGCGACAGCACAGCGCCTGCTATCCACGCATATAAAAACATGCCGCCCATTAAACCCATCACAATGGGCAATGTAACAAATGGGCCGATGCCCACCATGTCGATCATATTTAAAACGGTACCATGAAAAAGCCCAAGGCTGCGTTGTAGTTTTGGTGCCTGCATCCGGTTAAATTAAGCAGGAAAATTACAACATAAAAAAAAATGCCAATCAAAAAAATCGCATCTCGATAATGATGTGATGGACTAAAATTGAAATGAAATGTTTTATATAAATATATTACCAGGCAGTAACAAACGATTTCATGAAATCGGGAAAGTTTTGATTTTTGTAAACACCATCACCAAAGAATTTTAATGGAGGTTCCAGTTCCGCAGGTTTAAGGTAACCCGATAAAGGCGCCGGCTGCGCTTCGATTGTAGATAATAAAACGGTAGTGGGATAGCCCATTCTGCCAAACAATAAATATACAGCAAGATCATTGGCTTTGTAAGCCGGGTTGAAGCCATATTTTTTACCGGCAAATGTTGCAGAATCCTTTGACTCCGCATTGAATTTTACCGCGTAATAATTTTTGTTGATATAGTCAGCCACTTTATCATTGCCATAGGTTTCTTTATCCATCACTTTGCACCAGCCACACCAGTTGGTATACACATCAATGATGATGGGCCTGGGATCTTTTTGGTATGCAGTAGCCAACTCATCCAGGTTGATCCAGTGTATCTTTTCTTTTTTAGCCGGACCAAAAGAAAATAATACTATTGCAACCCCAAATAAAATAACGAAACGCATAACTTTTTGCATGAAATAATTGTTTTGTAGCTTAGATGAAGTAAACGCAAAGTAATGAGAAAAATTGTAGTGGCAATAACTGGCGCAAGTGGTTCAATTTATCCACAAATATTATTGGATAAATTACTACAGGTAAAAGAGCAATGGACAGACCTGGCCGTGGTGATGACGGAAAATGCCAAACTGGTATGGCAAACAGAACTGGATAACGACAGCTATAAAAATATACCGGTAAAATTTTATGCACCTAATGATTTTATGGCGCCTTTTGCATCAGGATCAGGGCAATACGATACGATGATTATTATTCCCTGCAGCATGGGCACTTTGGGCAGGATCGCCGCCGGCGTTTCAAACGACCTGATCAGCAGGGCAGCAGATGTAATATTGAAGGAACGGCGTAAACTGATCTGTGTGGCCAGGGATACCCCTTACAATATAATTCATATAAAAAATATGGAAACCATTACATTAGCCGGTGGTATTATCTGCCCGGCCACGCCTTCTTTTTACAGTAAACCCGCAACCATTGAGGAAGTTGTTGCAACCGTGGTTGACCGTGTGCTTGATCTGGCAGGAATCGATATTAAAAGCTTTCGCTGGGGCAAATAAAAAAGGATTGAAAATTATTTTCAATCCTTTTTTATATTTTTATTTTCTTCTTTTATCTAAGGTCCACAACTTCCACGCCAGGGTATTTTTTGGCATCAAAAACAAATTGTGCATCAGGTACCACGGCCGAAGTATTCATACTGGCCACGGAATAAGCGATACGGTTGCCGGTTTTTTCTGAAACCTTTGCCGAATTTAAAGTCTGCGTAGCTTTATTGATAAATACGATTACTTTAAAAAAAGGTTTTGTTTTATCAATAGGCGTTAATTCTACTTCCTGCACACCTTTTACTTCACCATTCAGTTTGTATAAAAAATCCTTATCGTAAAAATTAGTAAATAATTTTTGAGGGGTAATAGTATTATTGGCAGGGTCCAGCTTACTCACGGTTACTTCATTACTGGCTTTATCGTAAGTCCATACATTGCTGCCATCACAAAATGTTTCCTGCCCGGGAACAGATATCCTGTATTTGGTACCTTTCATGTAAACCGTGCCAGCTTTATTGCCTAAGTTTTTACCCGCACTGTTTTCTATTTTTAAGGCAAATTTTGCCGTAACGCTTTTAAATGTTTTGAACTTAGCACTAACCGCATCCAGTACTTTTTTGGCATCCGGATCACTTTGTCCCATTCCCTTTGGAACTTGGGCATTGATAACCGTACACATAGTTACCAGTAAAAACAACGCAACACATATTTTTTTCATATTTACCTGAATTTTTAATAACAAGCGCCTCTTTTTTAGACGTGGCAAAGATATGTGAATAGATGATTTTGAACAACCTAAGTTTAAAAACGGGCGTTTAATAATCTGTTAATCTATTGCCAACGCCAAAATAAATACAATAACCATTCCGTTAATCCGGCAGGAATATTTATTTTGCAATCACTTCAACGCCTACTTTCTGGTTCAACTCAACTTTGAACGCTTATTACTCATTTTAATTAACCAACAATGACAGAAAGAAACATTCCACTTTCTCAAAGGGAAACCTATGAGCCATCGCAGCTAACCGAGTTTTTATGGTGGTTATCCACTGCCGAAAGAGAGATCCTGATCGATTCTGTGGTTGACCGTAACCGTTACCGCATTATCGGGATGACGGTGCTTGCTACCTGGTTATTTGCAAGTTTTACCTGGACGTACTTTTTCAGTACCATCGTTGACTCCACCGTGTTGGCAGTAGCATTGGGAATATTTATGGGGTTTATTATCCTCACTATTGACAGGGCATTGATAAAAGGTATCACTAAATTCAATAAGAAAAAATTCACGCCTTTATTATTTCGTGCTTTACTGGCCATTACAATCGGAACATTTATGGCGCAGCCTGCTGTATTGTATATGTTTGATAAGGAAATAAAAATGCAGACCTCGCTCGACAATGAAAAAAGAAAACTGGTAAAGCGGCAGCAACTGGATTCTTTATTCAGTAACCGTAAAAATGAATTGTTAGGTCAGAAAGAAAAAATAAAAACTTCTTTAGATACAAAATACGCCGACGTGGTAAAAGCCAGGCAAAGTTTTTTAGCCGAAACAGATGGCAGCGGAGGAACCGGTAAAGTAGGTATTAAAGATATTGCTATTGCCAAGCGCAACGAATACCAAAAACTGGATGAAGAATATCAGGGGATGTTAAAAGCGGAGCAAACAAAGCTGAACGATGCAGATAAAGAACTCAATGACATGGAACAAAAAATAAAAGCAGAAGAACTGGCTTTTACTCAGTACCTCAACAATGGTTTTTTAACAAGGGTGGACGCCTTGAGTAATTTATTGAAGAACAACCCTCCTTTGCAGTTTCGTTATTATTTAATTGTTTTTATTTTAATGCTGATAGAACTGATGCCGGTAATTGCTAAAACATTATTGCCCAGTGGCAGCTACGATGAAAAAGTAATGCTGCGTGAAGAAATGGAAATTGAAATTGCCCATAGCAATGTCCGTAAAGAAAAGCAATTAAAAGAATTGTACAATCAAATGGCGCATGAATATGATGGGGAAGCGATTACGGCATTTTTCCGGTTGACCAAGGAAGACCGGGCCGAAAAGATGAAGGATTTCAGCCGGCGATGGAAGGAAGAAAACCACCAAACCTTTGATGGTTTGTGGGAAAAGATGAAGAAGGAAATTTTGACGAAACAGGAGAATTAGTCGAGCGGATTTTTGGTAAAACTTATTTCAATAACAGGGGTCTGTAGTGTATTAAATGTGCTGTAGGTATTTCCAGTTTCAACTTCAACATTGGTAATGATCTTACTTTCTGGAATTTTAAATTTTTCGATCAGGTAAGATTTAATTTTTTCCAAACTACGTACTGCTCTGCACATATCATTGCGGCAACAGCCTGGAGAAGAATGAAGAAGTTTAATAAAGTAAAGAGAATCGGGAGGTAGTTGTAAAAAACTCTTGGAAATTTCATTTAAATAAGGGTCATCAATTTTTTTTATAAATGCATCTGTTGCTTTATCATAAAATGAATTTACCGTACAGATAAAAGTACTATCCGATTTGTAATTCAATGTGTCTGTTTTATTTAAAATTATCGCAGTGGTATTGAAATATTTTTTTGAAAATTGAATGTAATCCGCCTTTTTTCCGGTATACACATCGTAGTCGTAAGAATAAGATCTCTGCAGGTCTTTCCGGGTTCCTTTGCCGGTAAAATAATAGTGCGCAACTTTTCTTTCAATACTATCAACAACCAGCAGTAATTGTTGTATTGAGGCACTTTCCTCACTGCCTCCGAATTTCAGATCAATTAATTTATCGTAATAAAAAATCGCTTTTGACAAATCATTTTTTTTGCCGGCCTGGTAACTGGCCTCATAAAACCTGCCCAACATTATAACCGCATTAGCCCAGCGCCCATAACTTTTTTTTGAAAATTCATCAGGTTGTTGCCTTGCAATCCTTTTTAAAGAATCCAGCCATGTTTTATCCTGTGCCTTTGCAGGGATGGTTATAAAATATAAAGAAAATAAAAGCAGGGCATAGTAATACTTCATGCTATTTTTTGGGTAATTAAAGTTAGTAAATTCTTCTTAACCAAAAATTGCATTTAAGGTTTGGTACTTATATTTGCCGACTATGGCAAAAGCAGTTGGCGAAACACCTTTAATGCAGCAACATAATGCCATCAAGGCTAAATACCCTGATGCCATTTTACTGTTCAGGGTAGGAGATTTTTATGAAACTTTCGGTCAGGATGCAGTAACTACTGCAGCAGTATTGGGTATTACACTAACCAAAAGAAATAATGGTAATCCTGATGCTTCGGAGCTGGCCGGTTTTCCTCATCATGCATTGGATACCTATCTGCATAAACTGGTAAAAGCCGGTTATCGTGTAGCCATCTGCGATCAGCTGGAAGATCCCAGGCAGGCCAAAGGCATTGTAAAACGTGGCGTAACAGAACTGGTTACTCCCGGCGTTGCCACCAGCGATAAATTACTCGAGCATAACAGCAATAATTTTTTAGCCGCTTTACACTTTGATGAAGAAAAGATCGGTATCGCATTTTTAGATATCAGTACAGGGGAATTTTTTTTAGCAGAAGGCGATGCTGCCTATGCCGATAAATTACTACAGAGTTTAAAGCCGGCCGAAGTTATCTTTCAGCGCAACAGGCAAAAACAATTCAAGGAATTATTCGGCACCAAATTTTTTACCTACACTTTAGACGAGTGGATATTTGCCGAAGCTTACGCTACCGAAAGTTTATTAAAACATTTTGGTACACATAGCTTAAAAGGTTTTGGCATAGAAAGTTTAACCACAGCGGTCATTGCAGCGGGAGCGGTATTGCATTATTTAAAAGATACCGAACATCCCAATCTTGGCCATATTACTTCCATACAACGGATAGACAGGGACGAACATTTGTGGATGGACCGGTTTACCATTCGCAACCTGGAATTGTTTGGCAGCGAAGGGCAGCATACGCTATTGAAAGTGATGGACAATACCGTGAGTGCAATGGGTGCCAGGTTGCTGAAACGCTGGATCATTATGCCGCTGAGCAGCATGGATAAAATAAATGAGCGGCTGGATACCGTAGCCTTCTTTATAAAGGAAGTGGATACCCGAAATAAAATTACACAGTATATCAAACAGGCAGGTGATGTGGAAAGGCTGGTGAGTAAAGTGCCGCTTAAAAAAGTAAATCCACGTGAAGTATTGCAAATCGCCAAAGGATTGCAGCAAACAGAAGCTATAAAAAACTGTTGTGTAAATGCCGCCAGCGATTATTTAAAAAGACTGGGCGATTCTTTAAATCCCTGTAAATATATTTTAGACAAGATCGTAAAAGAGCTCAGCGAAAACCCACCGGTAACTGCAGCAAAGGGCGGCGTAATTGCAACCGGCATCAATGAAGAACTGGATGACCTCAGGAATATAGCCAGCGGAGGAAAGGATTATTTATTGCAATTGCAGCAAAAGGAAGCATTGGCAACAGGTATCTCTTCTTTAAAAATAAGTTTCAACAATGTGTTCGGATATTACCTGGAAGTAACACATGTGCATAAAACCAAAGTGCCCGATACCTGGATACGTAAACAGACTTTGGTAAATGCCGAAAGGTATATTACACCGGAACTAAAGGAATACGAAGAAAAAATATTAGGTGCAGAAGATAAGATACTGGCCATCGAACAACAACTCTTCGAAAAATTATTAAACGAGTTACAGGATTATATTGCACCCATGCAGGTGAACGGTCATGTAATGGCCATACTGGATTGCTTAACCTGTTTTGCAAACAATGCCTTGCACTTCAATTATAAAAAACCGGTATTAAGCGATAATAATATACTGGACCTGAAGGATAGCCGCCACCCGGTGATAGAAAGATATTTACCTATTGGGGAATCTTATATTTCCAATGACCTATTACTTGATCCGGAAACACAGCAGATCATTATTTTAACGGGTCCCAACATGAGTGGTAAGAGTGCGATACTACGCCAGACTGCATTGATCACTTTAATGGCGCATATGGGCAGCTTTGTGCCTGCTGCCGATGCCAGGATCCCTTTAACCGATAAAATATTTACAAGGGTTGGAGCCAGTGATAATTTAAGCGGGGGAGAAAGTACTTTTATGGTGGAGATGAATGAAACGGCAAGTATTATCAATAATATCACCAGCCGCAGTTTGATCTTACTGGATGAAATTGGCAGGGGAACTTCTACCTACGATGGTATTTCTATTGCATGGAGTATTGTAGAACATTTATTTAACAGTGCGCATTCGCCCAAAACCTTATTTGCTACGCATTACCACGAATTGAATGAGTTGGAAAATAAATTGCCGGGTGTAAAAAATTATCATGTTACCAATAAGGAAGTAGGCAATAAAATTATTTTCCTTCGCAAACTCGCTCCCGGTGGCAGTACCCATAGTTTTGGTATTCATGTAGCACGTATGGCTGGTATGCCGCCTTCCTTAATTAACCGTGCGAATGAAATATTGCTGCAGCTGGAAGAAAGTCGCAACAGCAATACCGATGAAACGGTAAAACAATTGAGTGCACCTAAAATGCAGCTCAGTATTTTTGATGCCCATTCAGATACATTTGATGAAATCCGGAGATTGCTCGAAGCCACAGATATCAACCGTTTAACGCCGGTGGAAGCCCTGCTTAAATTACAGGAGATTAAAAGCAAAGTGAAGTAGTACCGTTCATTGTGTAATTGGGCCACTTTATACATCTTTACCTGTTAAAACCTTTTAACAATTGCAGCGATATTGTTTATAAAGGCATCTTTGTAATAGTTTTACAATATTGTTATGTTAAGAAATGTTTCCATATCTTTTGTTTTCTTTTTCAGTATACTTGTTAGTACCAGTAGTTTTGGGCAGGATTGCGCTACTTTAATTGGACAAAACCCGGCAATGGCTATACCGGTATGCGGTACCAAAACCTTTCACCAGGATGGCGCCGCAAATTGCGGAGGTAATACCATTCCCAGTAACAGCAGTTGTACGGTTTATAATTCAGATAATTCCTTTTGGTATAAATTCCATTGTTTTCAAACCGGTACCCTGGGCTTTGTTATAAATGGTACTGTTCCCGAAGCCGATTACGACTGGGAAGTATTTGATGTTACCGGGCGCAATCCCACCGATGTATTCAGTGATCCTTCGATGATGATATCCCTGAATTTATATGGGGTTAGTTCAGCCAATCCTCCTTTTCCTAATTATCCTACAGGAACTTCTGCAACAGGTTCGGGTAATATCCATTGCGAAGGACATACCAATCCCTTCAATGCAATGCCCACCATTACAGCAGGACGTGATTATTTATTGATGATCACCAATTTTAAAAGTACAGGAAGCGGTTACAATATTACTTTTGGAGGGGCCGCAGGTGGTACCGCAAATATCACTGATCCGCTTCAGCCGCACCTGCTAACTGCCAGGGCAGCCTGCGATGGAACACAAGCTATCATAAAGCTCAATAAAAAAATATTATGCAATTCGCTTTCTATCAACGGATCTGAATTTACTATCAGTCCTGCCGTAGCTAACGTTATCGCTGCATCAGGCTATGGCTGCAGTAATGGCTTCGACCTGGATTCACTGATCATTACCCTGGATAAGCCTTTGCCTCCCGGCAATTATACTATTAATATTAAAAACGGAACTCCGGATGGCAATACCTTAAAAGATTACTGCGACAACCTGATTCCTGTTGGTGAAAATATTCCTTTGGTAGTATATCCTGTATTTCCTACACCAATGGACAGCATTACCAAACCAGGTTGTGCGCCTGACGAACTGCTATTGGATTTTTCCAAACAACTGCGCCTTATACGCTGCAATAGTATTGCTGCAGACGGAAGTGATTTTATAGTAACACTTATATCAGGTACATCGCCGGTTACCGTAATTGGCGCCTCAGGTGTTTGTAATGCAGATGGGTTAACTCCAATAATAAAAGTAAAACTGTCAGCACCCATACAAACGAAAGGAACGTACCGTATCATTTTACAAACCAGTCCTGCCGATGGCAATACCATTGTAAATGAATGCGGGCAGCAAACGGCAGCCGGAACTTCCCTTATCTTTTCCACCAAGGATACGGTGAACGCTGATTTTACCTATAGGCTCAATTTGGGTTGTAAAAGAGATACTATTAATTATTTTCATGATGGCAGAAATGAAGTGAATTTATGGAAATGGAATTTTGATAATATACGGAGTAGTACTTTGCAAAATCCATCCATTATATATGCATCATTCGGACAAAAAACCGCACAGCTGATCGTATCCAATGGTGTTTGTAAAGATAGTTCTGCTATACAACTCATCAACCTCGATAATGAACTGAAAGCGGCTTTTGAAGTAACAGCAGTTGTATGCCCCGATGACCTGGCCAGTTACAAGGATAACAGTATTGGAAATATTTTGGCCTGGCACTGGGATTTTGGTAATGGTAATACCAGTTTATTACAGCAACCACCTCAGCAAACCTATCCTTATTCCACTGCTATCAGGAATGTGCCGGTACAATTGATCGTAACCAATAACCTGGGCTGTATGGATACAACGGTAAGGCAGATAAAAGTAGTAGGGAATTGCTATATCGCCGTACCCAATGCTTTTACACCTAATAAAGATGGATTAAACGATTACCTGTACCCGCTGAATGCATACAAAGCAAAAGACCTGATTTTTAAAGTGTATAACCGCTTCGGGCAATTGTTGTTTCAAACAACCGACTGGACCAACAAATGGGATGGCAGCTTTAAAGGACAGCCTGCAGATCCCGCTACTTATGTGTGGCTGTTGCAATACACGCATACGGATACGGGTAACCGGGTAGAACAAAAGGGAACAACAATTTTGATCAGGTAAAATAGTAAGTAGTAAATGGTTAATTGTGAATGGTCAACGAAATGCAGCTTGTACCTGGAAGAATTTAACCTAGCGGCCGGTTAATTTCTTTCTTTCGTCCCTGTCTTCTCTTAACATCGCACCAAAATCCATTTTCCGGATCATGGTCTTAATTACTAATGCAATTCGTTTGGCTTTGGTAACGTCTGTTTTGGCGCTGTCGATCCATTTGGTAAAGTAATTGCGGTGGCCCTGTGGTAAAGCGTTGAACCAGGCCAATGCTTCAGGCTCATCCTGCATACATTCAATTAACTCGGATGGCGGAAGGATAGGAGCGGCATCTATTGCCAGTTGTAATTTAATAGTAGCCCCTTTTTGCTTGCCTGTACCTTTACGCATAGCCGCATTAATGGCCATGATAAAATCGCCTTCGCCCATGGGTAATAATGCTGTTTTTTCAATGTTGAAATTATCCAACATCCCTTTTACGCGAAAAGATTTTTTTACGCCTGGGTTGAGTTGTTGGGCGATTTTTGCAGGAATGGTAATATAGGTCCAGCCGGTCTTTTCTCCCTGTTGGTCAAACTTTAATATGGTGGCGGAAAATTTTACCATGATACGTGTATAGTAAAATTAATTATTTTTTTTATGCTGTACGTTTGCCATCTGCATATACGGCTATTAATTGCTCCATGCTGTCCTTTAAAGCACCGGAAGCCTCATCGAAAAAAATATCTTTATTTTTTTTAGCCGCCTTGTTGTCGTTGGATTTTTTTATTGTTGCCCGTATTGTTTCAAGCGCATCAAAAAACGGGGGCACCGCTTTTTCGTAAAAAGAATTCTCTCCTTCAATACTGATCAAAACATCTTCGTATTCGGTTAGCACTGCATTTATTTCCTTTATATTGTCCGGGGAATGCCGGCGTGGTATCCGGTTAAACAGTGCATTAATGGTGCTTGTTGTAGCGTTCATTATAGTTGATAAAAAACAAATGTAGTGCAAAGTTTTCCGAAAGTATTACTATTCCCTTCCCTTGTCAATATTTATCAGTGTAAGTGGGCTAATAGTTCCGATATTTTGTCTAATTGCTTAAATTCAGGATGGTTGATATTGGGTGCTACTTTTTCATGTTCCCAGGTAACGTGGTAGGGTACATGAAAAGCATGTCCTCCAATGGCCAGTACAGGCAGGATATCGGACTTTATGGAATTACCTATCATTAAAAATTCCTGCGGCATAATATCCAGGTGCTTTACCAGTTTTAAATAATCCGCTTCCTGTTTATCGCTCATGATTTCTGTGTGGTGAAAATAATGATCGATACCGGATTTTTTTAATTTTCTTTCCTGGTCCAACAGGTCGCCTTTGGTAGCTACTACCAACCTGTATTTCCCCGAGAGTGTTTGCAATACTTCTTCCACGCCATCAAGCATTTCAATAGGTTTTTGCAATAATTCCTTGCCATGAGCAATGATCTTTTCAACCAATTGCGGTGGGGCAGTGTTTTTAGTAATAGATAGCGCAGCTTCTATCATGGAAAGGATATAAGCTTTTACGCCGTAACCGTATAGGGCAAGATTCTGCATTTCTACTTTAAACAATTCTTTGGAAGCGGAATGCTGCGGCAAATAATCTTCAAGCAACGTGCAGAATTTTTGTTCCACTTCCTGGAAATAAGGCTCATTCACCCAAAGTGTATCATCGGCATCAAATGCAATTACTTTAATGTTCATAAAAATTAATTCTGGGATTATACTTCTTTATGCCCGATATATTTTCGCCATTTTTCAATTACGGCTTTCATATCACCGGGTAGTTCGCTTTCAAAATGCATCGGTTCTTTTGTAGCCGGGTGAATAAAACCGAGTTCCTTTGCGTGTAAGGCCTGCCGTGGGCACAGGGCAAAACAGTTATCTACAAATTGTTTGTACTTGGTAAATACGGTACCTCTTACGATCCTGTCGCCACCATAAAAATCATCATTAAAAAGCGGGTGGCCTATCAGTTGCATATGTACCCTTATCTGGTGGGTACGGCCCGTTTCCAGGCGACATTCCACTAATGTTACATAATTAAAACGTTCTAAAACCTTATAGTGGGTAATGGCATCTTTGCCATGATCACCCTCGGGGTAAGCCGTAAATAATTTTCTAAAACGAAGGTGGCGGCCTACATGTGCAGTGATGGTACCTTCATCCTGGTCAAAATCTCCCCATACCAATGCAATATAACGGCGATGAACAGTATGGTTAAAAAACTGTTTGGCGAGGTTGGTCATGGCGGTTTTGTTTTTAGCCATTACCAGTAAGCCTGTCGTATTTTTATCAATACGGTGTACCAGGCCAAAACGGTTCAGTTCGGTCTCGTCTAAAGCAGGATTTTGTTGCAGCAGGTGATAGGCTACTGCATTCACCAATGTACCATCAGGATTACCACTGCCCGGGTGTACCACCATACCAACTGGTTTATTAATGATCATCAGGTCATCATCCTCATACTGAATATTCAGTGGGATATTTTGGGGGATGATCTCTGAACTTTCCGGCGTACGATCATCGTACACAACAATTTTATCAAAAGCCTTTACCTTATAATTGTTTTTAACCGGCTTCTCATTTACCAATACCATTTCCTCATCAATGGCCTGCTGAATTTTATTCCGTGTAGCGCCTTCGATACGGCTCATTAAAAATTTATCAATACGAAGGGGTTCCTGGCCTTTATCAATGGTGATGGTCAGCCTTTCGTACAACTCTTCGGATTCGGTAACTTCTTCCTCAACAATGTCTTCTTGTTTCTTCATTTCTTTATTTTGGGTTTAGAGGTTTAAGCATTTAGATGTTTAGTCGTAAACCTGCAACCTCAACTATGAACTGTGAACTATGAACTATGAACTATGAACTATGAACTATGAACTATGAACTATGAACTATTATTATCTTTGCAAATTAAAACATTACCGTGGATAACCGTAAAGTGATATTTAAAGACCTTGGAATTATTGATTACAAAACGGCCTGGGATTACCAGGAAGAATTGCTGCAGCAGAATGTAGCTATCAAATCTGCAATACGTAAATCAAATGAAGAAGCAGGGAGTTCAACTATGAACCATGAACTATCAACTATTAACCATTTCCTTTTTTGCGAACATCCGGCCGTGTACACTTTAGGTAAGAGCGGCAATATCAATAATGTATTAATGACTGAAAGTGAACTGGCCGAAAATGATATCCAGTTTTATAACACCAACAGGGGTGGCGATATTACCTTTCATGGCCTGCAACAGGTTGTAGGTTATCCTATTCTTGACCTGGAACAGTTTTATACCGATATTGGTAAATACCTGCGCAATTTAGAAGAACTGGTGATCATTACATTGGCTGAGTATGGTATAAAAGGAGAAAGAAGCGGTGGTGAAACCGGCGTGTGGATTGAGCCAGGCATCGCAGGCAGGGAAAGAAAGATCTGCGCCATTGGCGTGCGCTGCAGCCGCTGGGTAACCATGCACGGCTTTGCATTAAATGTAAATACCGACCTCAGTTATTTCAACAATATCATTCCCTGCGGCATACAGAATAAGCAGGTAACTTCTATTGAAAAGGAATTGGGTAGAAAAGTGGATTACGAAGAAGTAAAAGAAAAGATCAGGAAGAATTTTGAGCAGGTATTTGAAGCGAAGCTGGAATATAGCGACCTGGTAAATTAAGTACAGCCTACCTATTGATTCTTCCCTTCCTTACTGATAAAGAATTTATTTCTTTCTATCAGTTTACCATTGTCGTACACTTCAAAATAAAACCAGCCTGCGTGTACGAAATTTACCTTTTCAATGATTAAAAAAGAGTCGTGTAGTTTGTTGAGTTCAAAGATCGGCGCTTCATTTTCATCAAAGAATTTAACGGTATATTTTTTTGTTTCTGCCTCAGGTAAAAACAGCACGATATTATTATCCTTTGCTGTAAAAATGCGCCTGCTGGGGTAAGTGATGAGTTCGGGGTTGTTAATATTGGGTAAAGCCGGTTTGGCTTGTATTTTGGAATTGGGGTTTTTAGGATCATTGATCATTTGAATCGCCGACCGGTCCCTGCCGCCAATTAAAAAAGGAAAACTGGTATCGGCTGCATCAGTGACCAGTAATACATCTTTTACCGGCCTTGCGATTTTACTAAACTGGTAAGTGCCCCCTTCAAAAGAAATAAATACGCGGTAATACATTTTGTTATAAGGCGGCTTACTGTCGGCATAACCATTCTCTATATTCTGCGGGTTTAAAACTGAGCCGATGGTGGTATAGTTTTTAAGACTGTCGTAAGAACGCTGGATACTGATATTACTCACCGGCATCTTATAATTATTTATCCAGCTTACAATGATCTGGTCATTAATATTTTTTACAGTAATACGGGGCAGGGTATCCTGTGCAGTAAGGGAAACGGCTGACAGATTAAAAAGTATAATAAAAAAGAGAAAAGCCCTTTGCATAATATTATAACGAGGATAAGCGCTGAAAATTTTATTACAAATATAGCCCGATGTCAATAATTAGAATAATAATGTGCCCGGCGCCAAAGAATTATTTCCCTGCAACCCCCCGGTATGCACGCAAAGAATACTGGATCCGGGTGCAAAATGACCCTTTTCTATTTTATCAAACACAGCATAAAACAACTTCGCAGTATAAACAAAATCAGTGGGTAACTGCTGCTGTTGCCAAAGCTTGTTCATAAAATTAATAAGTACCGGCGTTTTTTTAGCATAGCCGCCAAAATGATAATTGTTAAAAATTTCCAAACGTGCTTTTTGCCATTGGTTGTTACACAAAAAATCAATTCTTTGTGTAATATCATTCATGCCTTTTAACACGGGTACGGCAATTATGGTCTCCTGAGTTGTGCCGGGCAATAAGCCGGCAATTGTAGTGGTTGTACCGCAGGCGCAGCAGATATGTGTATATTCGTCCGGCTTAAATAAATTGCCGATCAATGCAGCGCCTTTTGCACCCAAAGGATGGTAACCTCCTTCAGGGATGATGATACATTCGCCATATTTATTTTTCAGACCGGCAATAAAAGTATCGGTTTCTTTTTCATCATATGCAGATCTTGAAATAAATTGAACCTGCATACCATCGGCAATGCATTGTATTAATGTAGGCGATAATTGTACAGGTGCTTCACCTCTTACTATTCCAATACAGGTAAGGCCATAATGCCTGTAGGCAAATGCAGTTGCTGCAAGGTGATTGGAATATGCTCCGCCAAAAGTAATAATGGTTTTATGAGCGGATTGAATAGCGGCTTCTAAAAAATAATGCAGTTTAAATAATTTATTACCCGAAACTATGGGATGGATTTTATCGAGCCGGAGTACACTTACCAATACTTTCTTCTGTGTAAACAATTCGTCGTGTAACACATCAATGGGCACATTAAAAATATTAAAAGGCATTTTGTGTATTACTTATCGGTTTATAGTATTTTCGTTGTACAAAAGTCAACATTATTTTTCATTTTAATTTAAGTTATAGATGCAACCAACTCTTTTAATTTTAGCCGCCGGTATGGCAAGCCGGTATGGAAGTATGAAACAAACGCAGGGATTTGGCCCAAGCGGCGAAACCATTATGGATTATTCTATTTACGACGCCATACGTGCAGGTTTTGGAAAAGTTGTTTTTATCATTCGCAAAGATTTTGCAGAAGGATTTAAAAATACGTTTGAGCCTAAATTAAAAGGGAAGATCAAAACTGAATATGTATACCAGGAAATGGATGCGCACCTGGGTGGCCCATCTGTACCCGAAGGGCGTACCAAACCATGGGGAACAGGTCATGCAATCTTGTGCGCCAAAGATGTAATTAAAGAACCTTTTGCTGTAATTAATGCAGATGATTTTTATGGAGCTGATGCTTTTGTAAAAGCGGCTGCCTTTTGTAATACAGGTTGTAATGAAAAAACCTATTCCATCATTGGTTACGAACTGGCAAAAACTTTAAGCGAACATGGTACTGTTAGTCGTGGTGTTTGCGAAGTGGATGCTGACAATAATTTAGTAAGTATTAAAGAAAGAACAAAGATTTACAGGGAAGGAGACAAGATTGTTTATGAAGACGAAGACGGTAAACATGAAGTGCCTTTTAATTCAAGTGTATCGATGAACTTCTGGTGTTTTCACCAGGATGTATTCCCTTATACAGAAAAATTATTTCACCAGTTTGTAAAAGAGAATTACGAAAATATAAAAGCAGAATTTTTTATTCCTTTAATTGGCGATGAATTTGTAAAAAGCCATGGCGGCAATATTAAAGTTATTCCATGCTCTTCGCAATGGTTTGGAGTTACCTATAAAGAAGATGCACCGGTAGTAAAAGCCAGCATCGATAAACTGGTAGCCGACGGTGAATATCCCGATAATCTGTGGGCATAAATTTAAAAGCGTGATCAGTCATAAAAAAAGCGTCCCAAAAAATTTCGGGACGCTTTTTTATTTCGCTTTTTGCTCAAGCTATTTTTATTGGTAACTCTTGATTAAGAATACACAACTGTTTACTTTTTTTACCTGCTGCACCCTGTCAAGTCCTTTAAGACTATTAACGGCAGTTAATTTTATTTTTGAAAAAGCAGCATCCTTTTTAAGGCTTTCTACCGTTTTAAAAATATACCTTGATTTTACTGCAAATACGCCGCCGCCGCCGGATTCTGCGGTTAATATACCGATTACATCGCCATTCTTGTTTAATACCGGTCCACCACTGTTACCATGGTCTGCAGCTATAGCGATCTGGTAAGATAAGGTGTCGCTTTTATAGCCGGTTTCGCTGCTTAAATAACCTTCGCCATATACAATTTCATCTTTGGGATATCCCATTGTATAGATAGGTTCTGCAAGGCTAACAGAGTTTACAATACTATAGGGTAATGATTTATAAGGAACAAAATCTTTATCTTCTATTTTTAATACTGCAATATCACGGGTATTATCCTGCATGCAAATGGTAGCTAAGAATTGTTGCCCCTTTTCATTGGTAGCAATAATAGTCTTGCCTTGTAAAACGTGTGCGTTGGTAATTAAATAACCCTGGCCATCAATTAAAAATCCAGTACCGCCGGATTTAACTGTTGCATTGGGAGCGATCTTACTTTTTACAGCATTCAGCTCGTTGTTAGTTTGCTTAACGCCGTTCTTGATTTCCTGTATTTCCCTTGATAGTACTGTTATTTGCGATTGCTGGGGATTGGATTTGTTATTATACACAGAAGTTAATCCTGCAGTTAGAATAGAAACAATACCTGCAATACTTGCAGCCACAGCTGTAATGCGTTTGTATTTCTTCCACAAGTGAACCACTTTAGCCTTGCCTTGTAATTTGGAAGGATTGATAACGCCTTCATCAATCAATTTGGTTTCCGTTTCAAGCAAGGCATGCCTGAAATTTTTAGTATCCCCATATTGTGCTACCTGGTTAAGAAAAAAAGTATGCTCTACCACCATCTGGTCCACTTCAGGATTGGTTTTACGTAACTCTTCCAGGAATGTTTTTTCTTCGGCAGACATTTCTCCCTTCAGGTATCTTTCTACTGCGTCAAGTAATAATATGTCATCCATTTTATTGTCCGTTTTTATATTGTGCAAAGAATAATTTCTTCAACCGCATCAGGCATTTATACTTCTGTGTTTTTGCATTATCGGCATTGGTATATCCAAAATCAGCTGCTATTTCCTGCATGTGCTTTTTTTGTATGTAATAAGCATCCAGCAAACTTTTACATGGCTCCCCGATCTTACTCATGGCATTTTCCATTAATATGAAATCTGCGTTCTTTTTTTCATGGTTTTCTACTTCCTCCTCCACCGGTATGCTGTCTTCCATATGCTCCAGGTGACCGCTAAATCGTTGCATCTGGTTCAGCCTTTTTAGCCAAAGCCGCCTGCACACGGAATAAATATAGGTCTTGATCTGGCTGCTCAACTCAAAACTTCCGCTCCTGGCCTTCTCATACAAAACGATCATGGCTTCCTGGAAAATGTCCCTGGCATCATCCTGGCTACCGCTGTTATTTAATATAAATGACTGAATAACAGCATAGTTAGCCCTATATATCGTTTCTATAGCCTGCTTATCGTCTTCTGCCAGTGCTTTTAATAGCAATTTATCTTCTTCTAAAGTACTCACCCGGTTATATTAATACGTTTAATGATTATTGGTAACCCAAAACAACGAAAAAAAAATTATAAAACTGTGGGTTACCTTTTTTAGATAGTAGTATTAATATGAAATTATAATTTTAAAAATTAAACAAAACAAAATGAAAAAAGTATTTTTAGCAATCGCAGTAGCTTCTGTATTTACTGCTTGTAACGGTGGCGAATCAACTGAAGGTAAAGGTGATACTACCACTATAGTTAAGTCTGACACTACTACTATCGTTACTACAGTAGATACTACTACTAAAGTAACTGTAGATACAGTTAAGAAAGTTGTTGATACTCTTAAGAAGTAATTAACAGCCGGCGCTGGTTGCTTGTTTAGTTCAGCCGGTTCAATAATAAAGATTTTCGTATGGCAAGCAATCGTTAAAAGTCCCTTCTAATTTTTAGAAGGGATTTTTTTTGTTTGTATAAACTTGTTTTGTTATTTTTGATCTTCAATGATGAACAAAGGCAACCATAACTTCTTTTATTTTAGCTACTATTTTAAAAATGGTCCGGGATGCTTTTGTTAAAAACTGATTACTAAAACAGACTAACATAAAAAGAATCCCGGCTAAAAAGGCCGGGATTTTTTTTATCACTAAATTATAATGGGTAAAAAAATTTCAATACAGGGATTTGAGGGCAGTTTTCACCAGGTGGCCGCACAACAGTTTTATGGTAAACAAACTGAAGTGATCTGCTGCGCTACTTTTAAAGAAGTAGTAAAGATTGCCGCAGATAAAAAAAAATCGGATGGCGGTATCATGGCCATTGAAAATTCCATCGCCGGAAGTATCCTGCCCAATTACAATTTGTTACTGAAAAGTAATTTAAAAATTGTTGGAGAAATTTACCTGCAGATCAAACAAAATCTCCTGGTTAACCCGGGCGTATCACTTGATGACATTAGGGAAGTGCACTCGCATCCAATGGCCATCCAGCAATGCTTTGGTTTTTTGGATAAGTATAACTGGAAACTTGTGGAAACAGAAGATACTGCACTAAGTGCCAAACATATTCACCAGCATAAGAATAAACATGTGGCGGCTATTGCCAGTAAACTGGCTGCAGAATTATATGACCTGGATATGATTGCTCCCAATATCCACACGTTGAAAAATAATTACACCCGGTTTTTGGCTTTACAGCCGCAGGATATTGTTACCATAACAAATGGTGCCAATAAAGCGTCCATAAATTTTTATACCGATCATTCAAAAGGGAGCCTGGCAAAAGTGTTAACGAAAATTGCGGAAGAGGGGATCAATTTATCCAAGTTGCAAAGTATGCCCATACCCGGCAGTGATTTCAAATATTCCTTTCACGCCGATATGGAATTTGATACAGTAACACAATTTAATACAGTGATAAAAAAAATAGAAACACTGACAGAAGGATTAAGTGTACTGGGAGTGTATAAAAGCGGGAAGAGCGATCATTAATAACACGAATTTAAAAACAGGAATTACACGAATTAAATGAAGGGAAGGCTAGTAACACTAATTAAAACGAATTACACGAATGCTCTTAATTAGTGTAATTCTTAAAATTCGTGTAATAAAAAATATATGGAAACAGCAAAAAGATTAGAAGGCATTGGCGAGTATTATTTTTCTCAAAAACTGAGAGAAATTGATGCTATGAACAAGGATGGAAAGAGTGTGATCAGTTTAGGTATTGGTAGTCCTGATCTGCCGCCGCACCCCGAAGTAATTAAAGTATTGCAGGAGGAAAGTGCCAAACCTAACACCCACGCTTACCAGAGTTATAAAGGCAGTCCTGTATTAAGAAATGCCATTTCCAACTGGTACAAAAAATGGTACAATGTTGAATTGAATGCAGAAACAGAAATATTACCCCTGATCGGAAGTAAAGAAGGCATCATGCATATTTGTATGACTTATTTAAACGAAGGTGATTTTGTGTTGATCCCTAATCCCGGTTATCCTACTTATAGAAGTGCAGCCACGATAGCAGGAGGTAAATGCATGGAATATAACCTTACAGCAGAAAATAACTGGATGCCCGATTTTACCGCCATAGAAAATAACCTCTATGTTAACCGGGTAAAGCTGATGTTTGTAAATTATCCGCATATGCCCACAGGGCAACTGGCCACTTCTTCCATGTTCAATCAACTGATCATATTTGCTAAAAAATATAATATCCTTATTGTACATGATAATCCTTACAGCTTTATTTTGAATGATGAACCCATGAGTTTATTAAGTATGGAAGGCGCAAAGGATTGTGTGATAGAATTAAACTCGTTGAGTAAATCGCATAACATGGCTGGCTGGCGTATTGGCACTTTATGTGGTGCAAAAGAAAGAATTGATGACGTGCTGCGTTTTAAAAGTAATATGGACAGCGGTATGTTTTTACCACTGCAACTCGCAGCAACAAAGGCTCTAACGCTGGAAAAAGACTGGCACGATTCCATCAACGAAATTTATACTGCAAGACGGGAAAAGGTCTTTGAATTATTAGACCTGCTGGAATGTACCTATTCAAAAAGCCAGGCTGGCATGTTTGTTTGGGCAGCCATACCGGAAACCTATAAAGATGGTTATGCATTAAGTGATAAAGTATTGTACGACTCCAATGTATTCATTACACCCGGAGGAATATTTGGTAGTGCCGGGGATAAATATGTACGGGTAAGTTTATGTTGTAGAGAAGAAAATATTGATGCAGCAATAAAAAGAATCAAAGGCCTCCCCTAAATCCCCTCCAAAAGAGGGGACTTAGAGTAGTAAAATAAATTGTAGAGCTATTAAAATTTCAAAGAGTGGATACTCCAAATGCAGAAAATAATTTAAAAAAATCAGGGTCTGAAGCCTCCCATTTTGGGGGAGGTTTGGTGGTGGCCATTATCGGCGTTGGTTTAATAGGCGGTTCAATGGCCCTGGCATTGAAGGATAAAGGCATTGCAAAAAGAATAATTGGTGTGGGAAGATCTGCCGAAAGCATTGCAAAAGCCATTGAGTTAGGTATTATTGATGAAGCCATGTCATTGGAGGAAGCCGTGAAGCAGGCCGACCTTATTTACATTTCAATTCCTGTTGATGCTACTATTCCCGTAATGCTACAGGTAATGGACCTGATCAATGATAAACAGATTGTAACAGATGCAGGCTCTACCAAATTTGCTTTATGCGATGCATTAAAAGATCATCCACGACGTAAGCAATTTGTTGCTACGCATCCGATGTGGGGTACAGAATATAGTGGTCCGGAAGCTGCAGTTAAGGGTGCTTTTACCGGGAGGGCCTGCGTGATCTGTGAAAAAGAAAAAACTGACGAAAGTGCATTGCTGGTCATAGAAAATATGTACCGCTCTTTAGGTATGCATATCATTTATATGGATGCAGCCAATCATGATATACATGCGGCTTATGTAAGTCATATTTCTCACATCACTTCTTTTGCCCTGGCCAATACGGTATTGGAAAAAGAAAAAGAAGAAGATGCGATTTTTGAAATGGCGGGTGGTGGTTTTGAAAGTACCGTACGACTGGCAAAAAGTAATTCCGCTATGTGGGCGCCTATCTTTATGCAGAACAAAGAAAATGTACTGGACGTACTGAACGAACATATTTCCCAGTTAAGAAAATTTAAGGCCAGCCTGGAAAAAGAGAATATGGAATACCTGATAGAGTTAATGGAAAATGCCAACAAGATCAAAAGAATAATAAAGTAATACCTGCTGCCTTCAGCTGCAGTTTAAAAAAAGCACTATGGTTTTCAGAGAAGCACTAACAGATGATATTAAGCAGATACAGGTGGTGAGGAATGCGGTAAAGGAAAATGTATTGAGTAATCCCGGCCTTGTAACAGATAAGGATTGCGTAGAGTATTTAACATTAAGGGGAAAAGGCTGGGTTTGTGAAAAGGATGGTACAATTATTGGTTTTGCCATCGCGGATTTAATTGACAGTAATATCTGGGCATTATTTGTAGATCCCGGATATGCAGCAAACGGAATTGGAAAGCAATTGCATGATATGATGCTGGACTGGTATTTTACCCAGCAAAAAGAAATGGTTTGGTTAAGCACATCGCCCAATACGAGGGCTGAAAAATTTTACCGGATGCAGGGATGGAGAGAAGTGGGCTTATATGGTAAAGGAGAAATAAAATTTGAAATGACCGCCGCTGACTGGGTAAGTAAAAAAATACCGGATAAGCAACAGGTACCGGTAAACGAAAATTGAAAATTGTAACAAAAATATTTAATAATTAAAACGCTCCTAGTAACGCTCTGGTAGTTCGGAGACAGGAGTTTATCATCATGCAAACAGAAACTCAATCGATGAAAGATTTAATGCAAACCAAATGGAACAAACGTCCATTGATCATCAGTGGACCATGCAGTGCCGAAACAGAAGAGCAGGTACTCGAAACCGCTACACGTTTGGCTAAAACCGGTAAAATTGATGTGCTGCGTGCAGGCATCTGGAAACCCCGTACCAAACCCGGTTTGTTTGAGGGTATTGGTACCAAGGGTTTACCATGGCTGGCCAATGCAAAAAAGATCACCGGTCTGCCTATTACAGTTGAGGTAGCAACTGCCAAGCATGTACAGGATGCATTACAGTTTGATGTGGATATGCTTTGGATTGGTGCCAGAACAACCGTAAATCCTTTCAGTGTACAGGAAGTAGCGGATGCCTTACGTGGTGTTGATATTCCTGTATTGATAAAAAACCCGATCAATGCCGACCTGGAATTGTGGACCGGTGGTATTGAGCGTTTGCAGAAAGTAGGGATTAAACAGGTGGGCATGATACACCGCGGTTTTGCTTCTTATGGCAATACCGAATACCGCAATGCACCTATGTGGCATTTACCTATTGAAATGAAACGTCGTTTCCCGGGTATGCCGTTGATCTGTGATCCTTCTCATATTTGTGGTAACAGAACTTTATTGCAATCTGTAGCACAAAAAAGTATCGATCTTGATTTTGACGGTATCATGCTGGAAAGTCATATCGATCCTGATAATGCATGGAGCGATGCCAAGCAGCAGATCACCCCGGAAAAATTTGCCGAAATGCTGGATGCACTGGTTTGGCGTCATGAAAATACCGATGCCAAAGAATTTATAACAGCCCTGGCTACACTACGTGAACAGATCAATCACCTGGACGATGAACTGATGACCATATTGGGACAGCGTATGAAAATTGCTGATAAGATCGGGGAATATAAAAAGAACAACAATATCACCATTTTACAGACTAACCGCTGGAATGAGATATTGGAAAAAGCTTACCAGAAAGGAGAAAAATTAGGATTGAGTAAAGAGTTTATCACCAAGTATTATGATGCGATTCACCTGGAAAGTATCAATCACCAGAATAATATCATGAACTCCTGATCCAATCACTAATCATTATTTTTTATGACGCAGGTTGAAAATAATTTTTCCGGGAAAAAAGTACAGTATTACTTTGATGCCTCTTTTTCTTACCTGGAAGTATTGGTGCCAAAAGAAAATGCTTTTTTAATTACTGATGAAAATGTATTTCAGTTACAGCAACAAAAATTTGAAGGCTGGAAAACCATTGTAATAAAAGCAGGAGAAGAGCATAAGCAACAGGCTACGGTGGATTATATCATTACCCAACTGATTGCCATGGAAGCTGACCGAAACAGTGTTATCGTTGGCGTAGGCGGAGGCGTGGTAACAGATATCAGTGGCTATGCTGCCTGCATTTATATGCGGGGAATAAAATTCGGCTTTGTACCTACTACCATTTTAGCAATGGTGGATGCTTCTATCGGCGGCAAAAACGGGGTTGATGTAGGACTGTATAAGAACCTGGCGGGCTTAATAAAGCAACCGGAATTTTTACTGTTTGATTATTCCCTGTTAAAAACCTTGCCTACCGACCAATGGGTAAATGGTTTTGCAGAAGTGATCAAGCACGCCTGTATAAAAGATGCCTTATTATTTACCAAGCTGGAAAAATATTCACTACATGATTTTAGTACTGACAGTTCGTTGCTGGCAGAACTGATTGAACAAAATGTATTGTTGAAAACATCTGTTGTAGTAAATGATGAATTTGAAAAGGGAGATAGAAAATTATTGAATTTCGGGCATACCATCGGTCATGCTATTGAAAACCTGCATCATCTTTTACATGGTCATGCAATCAGCATAGGAATGGTGGCGGCCTGTAACCTGTCCGAACAATTGAATGGATTTCATTTTGAAGAAGCCATCCGTATTGTAAAACTACTGGCTAAATATCACCTGCCGGTAGACGTAGAAACGGATTATGAAAAAGTATTTGAAGTACTGAAGATGGATAAGAAAAGGAATAACAACGGAATCAATTTTATTCTCCTTGATAAAATTGGCCAGGCTACCATCAAGCCCATTGCGTTGGATGATTTGCATAAGCATTTAAAAGAAATATTATAGTGAAAGTTGTAATAAAACCCTCTGTTATAAAAGGAATATTAGTTGCCCCTACAAGTAAAAGTTCCATGCAACGGGCCTGCGCAGCTGCATTGCTGCATGATGGGGAAACGAGCATTCAAAATCCGGGGAAAAGTAATGACGACCTGGCTGCATTGGATATTATACAAAAACTGGGCGCCACTCTATCATCTCAACAGGAAGGAAGTATAACCATTACCAGCAGTAAAAATCTTATTCCTGCTGAAAGTATCAATTGCGGCGAAAGCGGATTGTCTATAAGAATGTTTACCCCTATTGCTGCTTTAAGCAAACAGGCCATTACTATTAATGGTACAGGAAGCCTGTTAAAACGACCTATGAATTTTTTTGATGAAATATTCCCGCAACTTGATATTGAAGTGGAATCGAATGAAGGGATGCTGCCCATAAAAATTAAAGGACCATTGCAACCGAAAGATATTACTATCGATGGTTCATTAAGCTCGCAGTTTTTAACGGGGCTGTTAATGGCTTTTGCAAAAGCGGTAAAGCAACCGGTAACCATTACCGTGAGTAATTTAAAAAGTAAACCTTATATCGACCTTACCCTGCAGGTGATGGCGCATTTTGGTTATGTAGTGGAGAATAATAACTACGAATCTTTTACCATTAAACCTGTTATCCAATCTGCCAATAAACAAATAAACTATACGGTAGAAGGCGATTGGAGTGGTGCTGCTTTTTTATTGGTAGCGGGGGCAATTGCAGGTGCCATTACGGTAAAGGGTTTAGATGTTTTTTCAACGCAGGCAGATAAGGCGATTTTAAAAGCTATAATGGATTCCGGGGCAAATATTTCGATTCAGGAAGACCAGATTGAAGTTAGTCCTCCTTTAGGGGATGGGGGCAAACCTTTTCATTTCAATGCAACAGATTGCCCGGATCTTTTTCCTCCATTGGTGGCACTGGCAGCATATTGTAACGGTACTTCGGTAATTGAAGGCGTAAGCAGGTTAGCTCATAAAGAAAGTAACAGGGGATTAACCTTACAGGAAGAATTTGCAAAGATGGGAGCGGAGATTATTTTGCAGGATGACCTGATGATGATAAAAGGTGGAGCAGGTTTGAAAGGGGCAACCGTGCATTCCCGGCACGATCACCGTATCGCTATGGCATGCGCAGTCGCTGCAGTAAAGGCAACCGGCGAAACAATTATTGAAGAAGCAGAAGCGATCAATAAATCCTATCCTGCTTTTTATGAGCATTTGCAATTGCTGAACACTGAATTATCTTTGATTAATTAAACTACAACAATGAATTCTTTTGGACGTCTTTTCCGGGTACATATTTTTGGTGAATCACACGGTGACTGCGCTGGTGTTACTATCGATGGGTGCCCTGCAGGGCTGCCTTTATCAGTAGAAGATTTTTTTATTGATATCGAAAGGAGAAAAGGCGGTACCAAAGGAACAACACCCCGTAAAGAAGATGATATTCCAAAAATAATTTCCGGCTGGTTCAATGGAAAAACAACCGGGGCTCCATTAACTATTTTATTTGAAAATAAAAATACCCGCAGCGGTGATTATGAAAAGCAACGTGCTTTTCCAAGACCCGGCCATGCGGATTTTGTAGCGCAGCAAAAATTTGGTGGCTTCGAGGATTTTCGTGGCAGCGGGCATTTCAGCGGCAGGTTAACGGTATCGTTAGTAGCTGCAGGTGTAATTGCAAAAAAACTCCTGGATAAAATTAAAGTTGAATCAACAATAATAGAAATAGGAGGAGAAACAGACCTGGATAAAGGCTTACAAAATGCCATTAACGAAAAAGATAGTGTTGGGGGTATTGTAGAATGCCGCGTAAATAATTTACCGGTTGGTTTAGGAGAACCATTTTTTGATTCCGTGGAATCGGTGATCAGCCATGCAGTTTTTGCTATTCCGGCTGTACGCGGTATTGAATTTGGTACCGGCTTTGCCGCAGCAAAAATGTTTGGCAGCAAACATAATGATGCTATTGCTGATGCATCAGGTAAAACCCTTACCAATCATGCAGGCGGTGTTGTGGGTGGTATCAGTAATGGCAATGAGCTGGTTTTTCGCATCGCCATAAAACCTACTTCATCTACGCCTAAAGAACAGGAATCTTTAAATTGGGAAACCAATACGGTAGAAAATTTTTCAATTAAAGGACGACATGATCTTTGCATTGCATTGCGTGTACCCGTAGTGTTGGAAGCCGTTACTGCTTTTGTATTGGCCGACCTGATGATGTTGGAACAACATATCAAAAGGATAATTGTTTAAGCCATTAGCCTCCTGTGATAATTAATCTGTCCTAAATGATAAGTTAAATGTGTGGTAAGATGAATTAAAATGAAATCTACAGGTGCAGGTTTGCCAAATACATCTATAGGAAAAATGTCGTCGAAGTCTGAATGAGATAATTTTGCCAGGCTATTCTTTACTACCACAATGGTTTTTTCTATCCGGCTGATCAATTCCTGTTTTGAAATATTTTTTAAACTGAATTCTTTTTCCCTGTCTCTGACATAACCCGACTGGCCTAACCCATTACCAATATAATGATTCAGGTTGCCGAGTAAATGTAGGCAAAGATTACCTGCTGAATTGCTGATCCCTTCTTTTACGATCCATAAACTATCCTCGTCTTTATATAAACTGATCTCATTCTTTAACCGGTTAAGATCCCGTTCAAAAATTTCAAGCAAAGCATCCTGTATCATTTCCCTATTTATTTTTTTTGAGTTGTGTAAAATCAATATCCAGTAATTCAAAGTGGGCGGCATTGGGTAAACTGTAATGCCACCATTCGGTATCCAGGGCTTTAAAGCCAAATTGTTCCATCGTGGTTTTCAAGAGTTGGCGGTTTTGTAAAACAGTGGCCGGTAAATTCGTGTAAGCGTGGTGGGCAGAGTCGGAAAAATTATCAAAACCGGTGCCCATATCCAATTCTTTTCCTGTTTTTAAATCAACCAGTGTAAGATCAATTGCAATACCACGGTTATGCCCACTGCCTTTTTTGGGATCTGCAGCATAGCGGTCATCTTTTACGGGCTCCCACAGTTTTTCTGTAACCGAATAGGGCCTGTAGGCATCAAATATTTTAATACCCAATCCTGCTTTCTTTAATTGCCGCTGTATTTTCAATAAAGAATCTGCTGCCTGTTTCCTTAACCATGTAGTAGTAACAGGAGGGTATAATCTTTCGTGCATAAAATTATTGTTGCCGGCGTAGCGGAGATCCAGGATAATACCAGGTATATTTTTTTTAATATCGATCATTTTTTTAGCCGGGTCATATTGCACTGTTTTATTCAATTCGGATAGCGAATGCAATACCCATAAACCATATTTATTCACAATTGTATCCTGCGCAGCCAGTTTAACAGTGTTTAATAAAAAAACAGTGCAACAAATTACAATTATTTGAAACCTATGTATTATCTTGTTAACGTTTAACAGCTTGTGAGTTACCATCCTGAATAATTAAAGTACTCTTGAAGTTACCACTTTTTTGACCTCAATATATGCATTACGCAAAGAACCCTTATCTGCAAATCACAATTATTATTTTGTGCCTGTTTATTATTTCGTGTAATAACGGAGAAAAACGCCCGGTAGAAAAAAAGATCGTAGATGATCCCAAAGAAATGGATGAAATGACCAGGGAAAGCATCCGCGAAACATTGGATTTTGCCATTAAAAATAATGGCAAAATCGATGATACTGTCCGCCTCAACCTGGCGGCAATAGTAAACGATTTTTATACTGCACATGATAACCTGCCTGTATGGAGCAGTAAAGAAAGCTGGCAGCCGCTGGCCGATAGCCTGTTTCAATATATCCTGCATGCAGAAGAAGAAGGATTATTTCCCGCGGATTATCACCTGGAAAAATTACAGACGCTAAAAAATAAACTGGATACGGATTCGCTTAAACGAATGGATGCTGTATTGTGGACAAAAGCCGATTTGATGCTTACTGATGCTTTGCTACATATAATAAAAGACCTTAAGTATGGCAGGTTGCAACCAGATAGTATTACTATTAATAAAGACTCCTTACAGGCAGGAGATTTTTTGGTTAAAAACCTGGACAAACTGCTGAATACAAAAAATTTCAGCAATGTACTGCAGGCCGTACAACCTGTTCATAAAGGCTACTGGGAATTAAAAAATGGTATCCGTTCTTTTTTAGACAGTATGGATAAACGGGTATACACTTACGTTACATACCCCTATAAAAAGGGCAATACAAAGGATTCGCTTTTTTTTATTAAAATACTGCAGAAAAGATTATTTGAAGGCGGGACAATGTTTTTCATGGATAAATTGCCTGATTCAACACAGTTAAATACCGCTATTCAGAAATACCAAAAACAAAAAGGGTTCAAGCCGGATGGGAAAATTTCTGCCGCAGTAATAAAATCGCTTAACACCAGCGATCTCGAAAAATTTAAACGCATTGCTATTACACTTGACCGGTATAAACAATTGCCGGAGCAAATGCCCGAAAAATATATCTGGGTAAATTTACCGGGGTATTATTTATGGGTGGTGGATCATGATACCATTGCATTGCAATCCAAAGTGATTTGTGGTAAAACAGAAACCAGGACGCCATTACTTAATAGTGAGATAACGGATATGGTTACCTATCCAACCTGGACGGTGCCCACCAGTATTATTGCCAAACAATACCTGCCCAAACTAAAAGTTAATCCTAATTATTTAAATAAGCTGGGCTTAAAACTGGTGAGTAATAAAGGAGAAACCATTGATCCCAATACGGTCAACTGGAGTAAATATACCAAGGGCATTCCGTATAAAGTAATGCAGAACAGCGGTGATGACAATGCCCTGGGAATCTTTAAATTTAATTTTAATAATCCCTATGCGGTATACTTACACGATACCAACCAGCGTTATCTTTTTAAGAATGCTGTAAGAAACCTTAGCCACGGTTGTGTTAGGGTGCAGGAATGGGAAAAACTGGCTTTTTATATTGCCCGCAACGACAGTATGAGCATCGAGAATCCCGTTAACCTGAAGTATACTACCGATTCCATTAAAAACTGGATCGCAGCCAAACAACACCGGCGTATAGATGTTAAGGCCAGGCTGCCGATCTATATAAGATATTTCAGTTGCGAAGTAAATAACGGCAAAATAAAATTTTACGATGATATGTATGGAGATGATAAGCTGATGAGGGAAAGATACTTTGCCGATAAATAAGTATTTAAACAATGCCTATGACTGACCAGACTACCTGCAGGAAATTTTTACCCGGCAATAATTATTGTTTGTCGCTATTGCTTGCAATGTCAATAATTTTTATTGTGCCATCAGTTGCAGCTGCACAAAAAAAAGCAACCTCTATACAACAACCTGTTAATGCCAAATCAAAAAGAGTATTATATGGCCTGGCAAGTTTTTATGCCAATAACTTTAATGGTAAGAGAACAGCAAGCGGCGAAATATTCAGCCAGAATAAATTAACCTGCGCCTGCAATGTATTGCCATTGGGAACCTGGATAAGAGTGACCAATTTACGTAATGGCCGTTCGGTAATTGTAAAAACAAACGACCGGTTGCATCCCAGGATGAAACGTATCATTGATTTAAGCAGGGCAGCAGCAACAAAACTTGGCTATGTTGCCAAAGGTTTAACAAGAGTTAAAGTAGAAGTTATTGGCAGGAAAATGCCTAAGGCCGAATAATACGACAGTTTTACCATTATAAGTACCTGTGTTAAGAACTATTCCTCATGGTATCTGAGTAAATTATTTTACGTTTTGGGTGTAAGGCGGTATTTTTGCCGGAATTAAGTAAACTACTAATTATGAAGAAAATCTTATTATCATTTTTAACCATAGGCTTGTTTTTAAGCAGTTTTGGTCAGAATGATTACACAAAACGGCCCGCAATAGGGGTTCATTTTATATTGAATGATTTTAAAACTGCAGCAGAACTAAGATCAGCAGGTATTGCCAACGTACTGAAGTCAAAGCAATATAAAAAAACCGGGAATATGTCCGCCGGCCTTGGGATAAGCTATATCCAGGGACTAAGTGAAAAGATTGATTTTACAGCTACACTTTCCGGTTCATTTTTGGACTATCCTGTTCCTAACAAACCATTGACCGGAACCAATGAATTTTTATTGGAAGCCGTTGCTACAGGAAATTTGAAATTATTAAGTGATAAATACTGGATAAGTCCTTTCATTACGGCGGGCGTGGGTGGTTCTAAATACAAAGGTTATTATGGAGCTATTTTACCGGTAGGTGTAGGATTGCAAGTGAATCTTTTTGATGAGGCATTTATATTAATCAATTCACAATACCGTGTTCCCATTACAGAGAATGCAGCATATCATTTTTATCATAGTGTAGGTATTGCAGGTAATATCGGTAAAAAGAAAGAAGTAGTGATTCCGGTTGTTTTACCACCAGTGGTTGAAGCACCAAAAGACAGGGACGGCGATGGCGTTATCGACGACCAGGATAAATGTCCTGATGTAAAAGGCCTGGCTTCTTTACAGGGTTGCCCGGATAAAGATGGGGATGGTATTGCTGATGGAGATGATAAATGTCCTGATGTGGCTGGCCTGGCTAAATATAACGGCTGCCCGATACCTGATACCGATGGAGATGGTATCAATGACGAACAGGATAAATGTATTACAGAAAAAGGCGTTGCCCGTTACCAGGGTTGCCCGGTACCTGATAAAGATAAGGATGGTGTAAACGACGAAGAAGATAAATGTCCTAACGAAGCAGGGCCTGCAAGTAATTTCGGTTGCCCTGTAATTGCACAGGCTGTAATTGATAAGATCAATTATGCAGCGAAGAATATTTTCTTCGCAACCGGTAGCGCTAAATTGTTACCTAAATCTTTCAAATCTTTAAATGAAGTAGTTACTATTTTAAATAGCGACAAAACTTTAAAACTGGATATTGATGGACATACAGATAACCAGGGTAAACCGGACAAAAATCAAACGCTTAGCGAAAGCAGGGCTAATTCTGTTAAGGCATATTTAGTTAGCAAAGGGGTAGATGTAAGCAGCTTATTTGCCGCTGGTCATGGACAGGATCAACCAGTTGCTGATAATAAAACCGCGGCAGGCCGTGCTAAAAACCGAAGGGTAGAAATGAAAGCCAGGAATTATTAATCGTATTTAATAAATTATTTTAAAGCAGGGTTGGATTGATTTCAACCCTGCTTTTTTTTACCATTACCAAATTAACCATTATGACCTTTTCAACTGCGGTATCGACTGGCAGAAAAACGTTCAGGCAAAACCATTTGCTTAAAATTTACCTGCTTGTTTTTTTTATCTGCTGGGCAGTAACTTTTATCAATACACCCAATCGCCAAAACTGGTTTACAGAAAATGTATTGACCACAATTTTTATCGCAGGCTTATTATTAACCTACAAAAAATTTAAGTTTAGCGATCTCAGTTATACCTTGTTCTTTGTATATATCCTGCTGCATATTTATGGCGCCGAATATACTTATGCCGAAAATCCTTTTGGTTACTGGTTAAAAGATATATTGTCTCTGAACAGGAATTATTACGATCGCATTGTGCATTTTAGTTTTGGGTTTATGCTGGCTTATCCTATGCGGGATTACTTTAAAAATCATATGCAGTGGCCAGATTGGGTGTGCTGGGTATTGCCTGTAGAAATCACCCTGTCATTCAGCGCCGCGTACGAACTGATTGAATGGCTGGTAGCTGATGTATTTTACCCCGAAGAAGGTGCAGCTTACCTGGGCAGCCAGGGCGATATTTGGGATGCGCAAAAAGATATGGGTATTGCTTTTGCAGGAGCCATACTTTGTATGTTATTATTCCGGCTGATAAAAGCAGCAGCTAAAAAATAATGTTGCTGTAAAAAAAATAACTATAGCGGTTAGCCGTAGTTATTTTTTTATAATTCAAATACGTTGTAGTTAATAATCGTTTTTAGACTTCTCTTTTTTCTGCATCTTTTTTTCCTTGTCATCCAATGGGCGTACCAGTGAAGCTGGTGCTGCTTTGGGATCCAGTTTATCTGCAGGTTTACCTTTTGGTTTGTTGCTGGTATCAGGTTTCTTTATTTCACTTTCAATCGGTACTTTTTCCTGCGGTGCATAGTCATTATTATCAGGTGCGCCCATAAAATCATTGGCATCACCATTACCTGCATTGGTATTGGTACTGTCGCCCTGTTTAAAAGCATTATCCAGTCCATCGCCTGATAATTCTCCAATAATTCCACCAGCAGGTTTTTCAAATTCTTTTATTTTACCATAGCCCAGTTTTTTATCTGCATATACTTTACTCATAAAAATACCCCATTTGGGCAAGGCCAGTTCATTACCACCTGATGTACCGGAGTAGATCCTGATAAAGGGATCTTCGCAACCCACCCATGTACCTGCCAGTAATTCGGGCGTGTATCCAATGAACCAACCATCGGCATTGTCATTCGTCGTTCCTGTTTTGCCGGCTTTTTCCGCAGGAATATTATAACTGTTTAATGATTTACCTGTACCGATCTTTACCACGCCCTGCATCAATTGTACCATCGTGTAGGCAGAGGCTTCACTCATCACCTGTTTGGATTCAGGAACAAATTCCTGCAGTACATTACCGCTTTTGTCTTCTATCCTGGTCACCAGTATTGGCTCTGTATTAAAACTTTTATTGGGGAACATGGTATAAGACCGCAGCATTTCCAGCATGGGGATTTCTGTAGCGCCTAATGCCAATGAGATATAAGGATTCAGTTCAGATTTTACCCCACAGTTCTTGGCAAATTCCACCACTCTTTTTACGCCTACCAGGTTGGCAATCCTTACCGCAGCGGTATTTTTAGAAAAAGCCAGGCAATTGGCCAATGTACCACCCCCCCCGGTGAAAGTGCGCATCTCTTTACCGTATTGAACAGCACCTCCGGGTATTACCGTAGATAAGGTATAGCCTGCATCCTGCACACCTAAAGAATAAATAAGTGGTTTAATGGTAGACCCCACCTGTCGTTTGGTAGTAACATGGTCAAATTTGAACCATTTGTAATCGATACCACCTACCCAGCATTTTACTTCCCCGGTTTTAGGGTCCATAGCTGCAAAAGAAGTTTGCAATAACTGCTTATGATATTTTATAGAATCAAAAGGTGTCATTATAGTATCCTTTTCCCTCTTGGCATTCCATGCAAAAACTTTCATTTTTACAGGTACATAAAAAGACTTTTTTATATCGGCCTCTTTAATATCTTCTTCTTTCATATTCTTCCAGCGGTCAGAATATTTCATGGCGGCTTCAATAGTTACTTCATGGCCCTTCCATATCCTGTCGCCATTGTTTTTCATGATCGCATCCAGCTTTTTTTGTATCACTGGCATATGTTGCACTACGGCTTCTTCGGCGTATTGCTGCATGCGGCTATCGATGGTGGTATATATTTTCAGCCCATCTCTTATCAGGTCATAAGGCTCGCCTGTTTTGGGATTTTTATGTGTGGCACACCATACTTTTAATTTATCCTTCAACACGTCCCGGAAATAAGGTGCTATACCAATATTCTCATCCAGTTTTTTGTAATTGGTGATCAGTGGCTTTGCTTTTAGTTTGGTAGCCTCTGCCTCTGTGATGAATTGTTGTTTACAAACCGCCATCTGGTTAATTACGGTATTCCTCCTGTCTACAGATCTTTTAGGTTGTGTGATAGGATTATAACCATAGCCTTTCAACATACCGATCAATACCGCCGCTTCTTCAATTTTCAGGTCTTTTGGTTCTTTTTGAAAATACATTCTTGATGCATTCCTTATACCATATACATTACCCCATGGTGCCCTGTTCAGGTACAGCGTTAATATTTCTTCCTTGGTGAAATTGCGTTCCAGTTTTACAGCAACGATCCATTCCTTTAGTTTATCGATGCCGCGCCTTAAAATATTCCCTTTACCCTGGTTCAGCATCATCTTGGCTACCTGCTGGGTAATAGTACTACCGCCGCCTTGTGTACCCAATGTAAACACAACCCTTCCCAAAGCCTGCGCATCAATACCGGAATGATCATAAAAGCGTTCATCTTCCGTAGCAATCAGGGCATGAATGGCATTGGGAGAGATCTCGGTATATTTTACTTCGCTGCGATTTTCAGAATAATATTTCCCCATCAATACACCATCGCTGGAGTATATTTCACTGGCCAGATCTGCTTCCGGATTTTCGAGTTGCGATACTGAAGGCATTTTGCCAAAAACGCCAAAGTTTGCACATAGTAATAATAATATCACTAAAGCAAATCCCGCTAAAAATATTTTCCAGAAAATCTTTACTGAACGCTTCATGGATGAGTGTTATGTTTTGAGATGCAATTTAGTTGCAAAGATAATTTTTGATATGCTTTATTTATTGATATAGCCTGTTAAAACTTGCCGGGATATTGTTTATTTAACAGTAACCGGTAGCCGCTGATGTCTTTATTGGTCTTTAATACCTGTAAATTTTCATTGGTGATAATTACAAAAGAATATTTATTGGCCGGCAACCAGGATACTTCCCTTGAAGCAGCCCTTTTTATTTTTTCGTAATAATCCAAAGCGGCCGCACCATCGGCAAAAGAAGCGATCACTAAAACATTATGCTCAGGGTCAATGATATCTTTTGTAATACTGATGGGTTGGCCATAATAATTCTGACCGTTATAACGGGCGAATGCATTTTTAGATTCGTTCACGTATACAGGATCTACTTTTTCCAGTATCATCAACACTACGTGCGGCGAATCGGGTTTTATTACAAATGCACCATTGGTTAATAATGGGGGTGCTTTTGGTACAGTATCTTTTATAACAGGAGCGGATACTGCCGGTTTGCTGATCTGCACCGGAACAGTGGTAACAGGCGCCTGTTGTTTTACTACAGGTTTATCATCCGATACCCGTATTTGCTCTTCTTCGGCCCTGGTAACCTGTAAATTGGTAAGATAGGTTTCAATGTCTTTTCTTCTCTTCAGCACATCGATCATGGTTACCGCTTTTTCTTTAAGCGGCGAATTAGGATTGTTTTGAATGATATTATTCAACCCAACAATGGCAATGCTGTCATTATGTTGTTTCACATTGTACAACGCTTCAATGTACAGCAGTTGCGGTGTCCAGTAGTTTATACCGTATTGTGCATCGGCATTTTTCTTTGCGGCAAGCGCCTCATCAAATTTACCTTCTAAAAAAAGATCGTAAATATTTTCATAAGTTTTGGTGGCCTCCGGATTTTTTGATTTGGGATCCAATGCAGCAGGCGTATTGATCATCTGCCATGATTTGGTACCGGAAAATTTACTGTTCAGTAAATTTTTATAATAGGCGGCTCTTTCGGTATTACCCAGTTTAGAATAGCAATAATACAGACCTAAATAAATTTCGCCATTGACTAACCTGTCGGGAAAACGGCGCAGGTGTTCTTCGTAAGTGGCAACGGCTTCGGTATAATCTTCCAGTTCGTCTTTGTAAATTTTTGCCAGTCCCAGCAAACTGTTTGAAACAAGGATATTGCTGCTGTCAATTTTTTCGACAGTAAGTGGGATGTCTTGCATTAATGTTTCGTAAGAAATTTCTACGGCCGGAGCACCGGCACCCGCAGTGCCGGGAAGGCCAATAGGATTACCACTTGTCGCTGCATTTCCCTTGCCAGCCGTCGCCTGCGCACCCAGGTCAAGTGCTGCTTTACGGCGCCAGTTATCAGTATTGGTTCGTGTACCCCACCTGGTTTTAAAATCATTAAAGCCACGGCCTTTTAAAGCGCTGTTATAAAAATACCATTCTCCCTTACTGTTGTTTGCTGCAAAAAGATCAACAGGGGTATTGGTTTTAATATCCGGCACGTTGTTGCCGGTATTGGAGGCATCATCTTTTAAGCCATTTTCTTTACGCAGTTTCCGCACTAATTTTTTTACAAGGGTTTCTCTTTCTGCAGGAGACAAAGCGGCTATGCGTTGCAGACTGTCTTCTCTTTCCACGGCATTTACAAAACCCACGATCCTTGATAAGGCCGCACGCCTGGATTGCACCTGTGCAATATTATCAGTAAATGTAGTATCGCTTAACTGAAGGCTGTCGTACATGGCTGCGGCAAGTTTGTACAGCCTGCGCTTATAGGCAATATCGCCTAATTGTAAGTAGGCTTTATTTTTATAAGTGATATTGGTTTCGTTATACTTTACGCTTTTATTAAAAAAGATAATGGCGGCATTGCTGTCGGTTTTTTTTAAACTCAAATCGCCTGCAGAATAATAAATAATATCACGGTAGGCTTCAAACTTATCCCTTCTGCCCATCCTGGCCAGGTTGCTGATACTGTTGTTGAGTTCTTTGATATTATCGCCGCTCCTGTACATTTTGGCCTCATTCAGCTGCGCATAAATATCCATCAGCGGGTCCACGGTATGTTTGGATGCCTTGCCATAATATTCAGATGCCTTACCGGTATTACCGCTCAGTTCGTATAACTGCGCCAGCAAAAATTCGCGGCGTGATTTATCCAGTTTATCGTCTGCATTACTGATGGCTTTTTCCAGGTGTATGGCTGCACTGTCGTAAATTGACTGTTTAAAGTTCCAGTAGGCGGTCATTTCTTCCAGGTCATTTTTTAAACGCTTTGGCAGGTTGGGATCATTCTGCAAGGTGTTGATCAAACCGGCGCTTTCACCTAATTCATTTTGTTCAATTAAAGTACGGGCCATCCATATCAACGCATCATTACGGCTGGGCGGCAATGAGGCTACTTTTTGCAACACATTTCTTTTTTCTTTATTGGCAATGGAAATACTGCTTCCGCTTGCCGCATCATTGGTGCCTACCACGCGGCTGTCTTCTTCATCTTTTTTACGTGGAAAAAGATTGTAATTGATGAACTGGAAGGTCATCGCAGCGGAATCAAAATCCTTGCGCAGGAAATAGGCTTTACCTATGATCAGGTACATATTGTCTATCCAGTCGTTTCGAAGGTCATGTAATAATATGCCGGCAGTACATTTATAAATAATAGAATCCAGTTCCTGTTTTTGAGCGGCGGTATTATCTAAGGAGTAAGGATAAAATGGGAGCAGTTTACTGTAATCATCCTTAGTGCTGAGCCTCGCACTTTCCACCACTGCATTGATCTTATTATGTGCATTAAAATAATAATTATAGTGGGTGATGGTATTTTGAATAAAGTGCCTTGGAACAGTAAATTTTTTATCGGCTGTTTTTTCGGAACCCAGTTTACGATTTTCATATTTCTCCGGTTTCTTCTCTTTCCCAAAAGGATCGATGGTCCACATGGGCTGTGCAATGGCCTTATTAAAAAAGCAGGCCAGGACAATTAATAAAAACAGGAAAACAGGGGTTCTTTTCAGCATGAATCAAAAGGTTAGATAACTGGCATAAATATCGGTTTTTTTTGCCAAATGGCTTCAGAAAGCTATAGGCAAAAAATCACTTTAGTGTTTTTTTAAGAAGCTCCCGGTTTTGCGTAATATTTTTTTCGTCCCTTAAGTATAAATACGCTTTTTTAGTACGGTTATTGCTTTTTATGGTTGGTTTACTTAATTTTAAAGCTCTGCAAAAAAAAATATGGCAAAATTTGACGCCAACAGCACATTAAAACGCTTACGGAACCGTTACAGGTTAGTGGTGATGAATGAAGACACTTACGAAGAAGTGGTGAAATTTAAATTAAACCGGCTGAGTGTATATATAGCTTTGAGTACCTTGTTTGTTTTGTTGGTGGGCTTAACTGTTTCATTAATAGTGTTTACGCCATTAAAATATTATTTGCCGGGTGTGGGTTATGGTAATGCAAAACAAATAAAGGAGTACCGGGTGCTTAAAATGCGTACAGATTCAATGGAACGGGCGCTGGAATATAAACAGAAGTATTTTAACGACCTGCAAAAGGTATTACAGGGTAATGTGCCTAAAATGGATACTACCACCCTTAATTTACCTAAAGTAGAAAACAGTGATGATTGAAGAACAATTTTTCAACCTCAAAAACTACAACATATGTTTAACTCCAAATCCAAATCATCTTTTGATGAAACTCCCGCCAGTGCTACCAGTATCATTGGTGCAGGAACTACCATTACCGGTAATGTACAAAGCAATGGCGATATCCGTATAGACGGCATAATAAAAGGCAACCTTTTGGCAAAAGCCAAGATATTGATCGGGGCCGAAGGCGCCATAGAAGGTAATATTGATGGCAAGCAGGCAGATATCTTAGGTAAAGTAACGGGTACCATAAAAGTGGCCGACCTGTTGTATTTGCACGGGCAGGCAGTGGTTGACGGCGACATTTATGCCGGTAAACTGCAGATAGAACCTACCGCTTCATTCAATGGCAAGTGCCATATGGGTGCCAATGTGGTAGACCTGATCAGCATTACCGAACGAGCCAGTGCAGTTAACGAATAATAAAACCGGCTATAGCAATTATTATAGTAATCGTTCAAATATTTGATGCTCCCTCAGCGGGAGCATTTTATTTTAATTTAGGTGCTACCTTTGCGCTGCTTTATACATTATCAACATACAAAACCCGCTGAATGCAAAACAGGAACAAACAGGTATTCCCGCTGATATTAATCTTCATCTTTATAAATACTTTTTTATTAACCGCCCCTGCTTTTTTCGAAAAAAATGGTATCGACAGGAATGTATTGATCATTGCCAATACCTTACTTTTTTTAACCAATTTCGTGGCCTTTTTTTTACAGCGTAAAGCCCTGCAAAATAAAAATCCCAATGTTTTTGTAAGAAGTATGATGGCAGGAATGATGATAAAAATGCTGGTATTGCTGGGCGCTTTTTTACTGTATATTATGGTACTGGGCAAACAGGTGAATAAGCCAGCGATATACATTTCACTATTTCTTTACCTGCTGTACCTTGCAGTGGAAGTGATGCTGCTGATGAAGCTGAATAAACAGAAAAATGTCTAAACAGGAAGCGCCTCTATTACAATTACAATCATATTTACCCGCCGGCAGTTTTGAAGAAGTGCTGTACTACCTGCAGCATTATAAAGTGCAGCTGACCATTACAAGGCAACGGCAAACCGTGCTGGGCGATTACCGCCATGCGCATGCCGGGCAGGCCCACCGCATCAGCGTAAATGGTAATCTTAATCAATATGCTTTCTTAATTACATTGCTGCACGAACTGGCGCATTTATTTACTTACGAACAGTTTGGCCATAGGGTGATGGCGCATGGAAAAGAATGGAAGAATGAATTCAGTAAGATACTGGCCAGATTTTTATTGCAAAAAGTATTTCCGGCAGATATAGAAAAAACCTTGTTACAGACATTGCAAAACCCGGCCGCCAGCAGTTGCGGGGATGAAAATTTATTAAGGGTGCTCAACCGGTATGATGTAAAGAAACCCGGTGTGCATTTAGTGGAAAGTATTCCCGAAGGACAATTGTTTAAAATTAAAGGTAACCGCATTTTTAAAAAAGGAGAGAAGGTGCGTAAGCGGTATAAGTGTGTGGAAGTGAAAACCGGGAAACTATATTTGTTCAGCGGCGTATACGAGGTGGAGTTACTGCGTGAGGCGTGAATCGTGAGGTGTCAGTCGTGAGTAAATGCATAGTATTTAATTTGTTGCCTGCACTCACCGCTCACGATATCACTCCATCCATTTGTTCAATACTTTTTCATCCGCACTTATTTTTCCTAATACTTTATACCTGCTTTTGGCCAATACCCAACTGGCAGCAGCTAATTCCTGTTGTACATTTCTTGTGCCTACAAAAGTGGAGTGAATAAAATAAACGGCTGTTCCATCGTTGTATATAAAACCGGTATGATTATCCAGCCCAACAAGATACAATCCGTAGCCTTTCGCCTTTACAGCATTGATAAAATCATCTATAGGCAGGTTGCTGAAACGCTGCACAAATTTTGATTGTACCAATGTAGTGATCATTTGTTCCGAAGCGCATTGTGCCAGCTTAATTCTTGTGATGGGTAAACCTGCATCTCTTAAAACGGTAGTTACAAAATAACCGCAGGCAATTTTTCCCTTGCCAGGCGTTTCCGTAACGCCGTTAAAATCCCATGCCGTTCCAATCCAGCCGGGTATAATGGTCTTGGCAACGGCGGCGGTAAATATTTTCTCCTTTTGTAAAAGGGATAACCTGGTCCAGCCCTTTTTGTTTTGTTGTTTAACGGTAGCGATTTCCCTTTTACAGGAGTCGTAATCCAATATAGGTGCAATAGCAGGCAGGGAAGCCTCCGGCCAGTGTGTAACCTGTTTTTCTTTGTTATGACAGGAAGCAAAGAGAATAACAATAAGAAAAGGGTAAATGATGTTCATTTTGTTGAAGTTATAGTGAGATACAAACCCATTAAAATTCCACAAACCGGTATAACTTTTTTGTCACAAAAATTTTGGCTGGCCAAAATTTCCCCTAAATGGTGTGAACGTTTTATTTGTGAATCTTTTTTTGTTCACAAATAAAATGTTCACACTATTCACGATTGCCCATTCACCACTCACCCTAATTCCTTTATCATCCAGATATCGCATCCATCATGGCCACTGTTGCCCAACGGGGCAGGTAAATACGTAAAGCCCATTTTTTCGTACAGCGGTACGGCAATATGTAGCTCTGGCATGGTTTCCAGGTAGATCTTTTTATAGCCATGGGCTTTGGCTGCGGTAAAACATTTTTCCATTAATAATTTACCCAGGCCTTTTCCCCTTGCCTGCTGATGTAAATACAGTTTTACCAGTTCGCAGGTATCGGCGGGTAAATTTTGTGTTGGGAAAATGCCGGCACCACCCACCAGTACGCCATTTTCTTCGGCTACAAAATATTCGCTTCCGGGATGGAGGAATACATCGGAGAGATGATCAGTAGTAGCATCAAAATATACGGTACCCGGTTTATTGGCTTTAAATTCTTCCAGCGAATTACGGATGATTGTTGCCAGTGCGGTATTGTCTTCTTTTTGTAAATGCCTTATTACAATTGCGTTCATGGGTAATGGTTTGATTCCTGTATAAACTTTAAGAGGTTTCCGTTATTATCTCTTACACAAAATTCTTTAATGCCACCGGGTTTATCTTTTAAAATATTTTTTGTAGTAACCACTTCTGCGGCCGACAAGTCGATATACAGGCATTCGATATCCGTTACCTTTATATGGCACATGGAATTTTCGCAGAGCGTTTTATCGGTACTTAAAAAGAAATGTAATTCAACCCCGTTTTTCTTCATGGTAATATAGCCGCCCTGGTCAGTCGCTTTAAAGCCCAGTTTACTTTCGTAGAACATAATCGTGTCCTGTATGTTAAGTGCTGGTAAAACAGGAACTATTTGCTGTATCATCTTGCTTTATTATAAGTTAAGGTACAGAGTTTTAAAAAAATATTCTATTTTCGAATGAAATTAACCATTAACTATTTGTCTGCAGCTGTAAAATATAGTGAAGAAGAACTGGTAGCGCAGTTACAAAGCCGTAACCAACAGGCCTTCTCTTATTTATACGATAATTATGCTGCCGCCTTAAACGGAATTATTTACCGCCTGGTGGAAGATAAAGAACTGGCAGAAGATATTTTGCAGGAGGCATTTATCAAGATATGGAATAATTTTTCCAGCTACGATACCAGCAAGGGACGTTTGTTTACCTGGATGCTCAACCTGACCAGGAATCTTACTATTGACACCTTGCGAAGCAAAGGATATAAAAAGCAAAACAAAATCTCCAGTGATGAAAATTCCGTAAGTAATTACGCCGATAATAGTAACTCAGTTGAAAAATTTGACGCCCTTGGCCTTAGAAAACAATTAAGTAATTTAAAACCAGAGCAGCAAAATATTATAGATATGGCTTATTTTAACGGCTTCACGCAGGAGGAAATTTCAAAACAAATGGGAATACCTTTGGGAACGGTAAAAACAAGGATGCGTTCCGCTATAATTGAACTAAGAAAAATGCTACAATAAATTTGGAAATACAGGACATCATATCATCAGGTTTACTGGAGCTTTATGCCGCAGGTCTGGCTTCCCCGGAAGAAAGGTTGCAGGTGGAAAGCTGGGTAAAACAATATCCCGAAGTGGCGGCAGAATTAAAAGCCATTGAAACGGGTGTTGAAGCGTATGCTATGGAACAGGGAGTTGCACCGGCAGCTCATATAAAAGATAATATTTTCGCGGCTATAAATGCAGCAGCACCTGCCAATACCATAGCAACAAAAACAGTAACCGCTAAAGTGGTGCCATTAACCAATTACTGGAAATGGGTCGCTGCAGCTTCAATCATTTTATTATTGGGAAGTGCATACATGAATATGATGTACTATAAGAAGTATGATACTGTTGCAAAAGATTTGAATCAAACAAAGGAACAACTGGAGATAGCGCAACAGCATAATAGAGAAATGGGCGAAGATATGGGTGTTGTACACAGTCCATACAGCATGCCGGTTTCATTAAAAGGGCAGGAAGCGATGCCTGATGCCGCTGCAAAAGTTTTCTGGATGCAGGATACCAAGGAAGTAATGGTGGATGCAAGTAATTTACCAGATGCACCCCCGGGTAAACAATACCAGCTATGGGCGATAGTTGATGGGATACCGGTTGATGGGGGGATGATTATTACCAATGATAAAGGCAAAAAATTCCGCATGCAAAAAATGAAAACTTTTACAAGCAATGTACAGGCCTTTGCCATCTCTCTTGAAAAAGAAGGTGGAAGTCCTACTCCGACTGAAGTGGTGAGTATGGGTAAGATTTAAAGAATTTTTTTCTTTTAAAATAGCACTGCTGCAATATTTATTGCAGCAGTTTTTTATTTGTATAATTACTCATTGAGAATTTTTTTTTCATAATAGGCAATCCAATCTTTTTCATCTGCCGTACATGATGGTACAAATATCAATTCAAAACAAACTAAAAAAACAATTATGAAACAGGTTAAGCAATTATTATTTGCGGCAATTGCTATGTTGATGATAAACACAACATTTGCGCAATCAGAAAAAACAGTAATGGTAGGCGGTGCTGCCATGTATCCCTCAAAAAACATTGTAGAAAATGCGGTTAACAGTAAAGACCACACGACATTGGTTGCTGCGGTAAAAGCGGCAGGGCTGGTAGAAACTTTGCAAAGTGCAGGGCCATTTACTGTATTTGCCCCGGTGAACAAAGCTTTTGATGCATTGCCTGCAGGCACTGTAGATAATTTATTAAAACCAGAAAGCAAAGCCGCTTTAACAGGGGTATTGACTTATCATGTTGTTGCAGGTAAACTAACTTCAATGGAGTTGGCAAAAATGATCAAAGATGGTAACGGTAAAACCAGTTTGAAAACTGTTGCAGGTGGTACTTTATGGGTAATGATGGAAGGAAAAAAAATCGCTGTTAAAGACGAAAGCGGTAATGTGGCCTATGTTACTATCAAAGATGTAAATCAAAGTAATGGTGTGATACATGTAATTGATCATGTATTATTACCAAAGATGTGAGTTATTGATTACACGAATTATGCGAATTACACGAATTGAGTTTTCAATTCGTGTAATTCGTTTTTTATCCATGTAATAAAATGGACTTATTTTTTATTTAACAGCGAATAGATCACGGTATCGCGGAATTTTCCTGCAAAGAAAAAATCTTCCTTGAAATAGCCTTCTTTGATAAACTTATTTTTTTCTAAAATATTGGCTGAAGCAATATTTAATGCATCTATATGTGCTTCTATACTGTGCAACTGTATACGGGTAAACCCAAACTCAACTACTGCCTGTATGGCTTCCTGCATCAAACCCTTGCCCCAGTAATCCGGGCTTAGTAAATAACCGATCTCTGCACGGTAATGTGGTTGTAGTATTCTCCAAAAACCAATATTGCCAATTAATTTATCCGGGTTGTCTTTAAGGCTGATGCGCCAGGTAATAGCTTCATTTTTATCTACGCCTTCTGCAACAATTTTTATCCATGCAGCCGCATCTTCTATGTTTTTTGCCCGCTCTCTCCCGATGTACTGCATTACTTTTTCATCGGAGCGCAATGAAAATATATCGGCTGCATGTTGGCTTTGAACTACATCCAATAATAACCTGTTGGTGCTGATTGCAGGGAAAGGTGAAAAATTTAATTCAAGCATAAAGAACAATTTTGGTTGTAGTATTAACCGGGGTATATAATGATTGTATTACGCCGTTTATTTTAGTATTTTTAAATCATGATAAAAATAAAACTTATTGCTGCTACGGTATCGTTTTTTTTATTGCCTTTGTATTGTATATGCCAGAATTTTGGCGGCAATCCTGCCTCCATCAAATGGAGACAAATTAATGTGCCCAAAGCACGGATTATTTTTCCTGCCGGATTAGACAGCCAGGCTAACCGCATTGCCAATGAAGTATTGTTAATGGATAGTGCTACTTCGGCTACCATTGGCGGGCATCAGCGTAAATGGAATATCATTTTACAAAATCAAACTACCATTCCCAATGCCTATGTAAGAATGGCTCCCATAATGAGCGAACTGAACATGATCCCCGGGCAGGATAATTTTAGTACCGGGAGTATAAGATGGGATGATAACCTGCTTACACACGAGAGCAGGCATATGCAGCAGTTCAGTAATTTTAATAAAGGGCTGAGTAAAGTATTTTCTTTTTTCTTAGGCCAGGAGGGACAATTATTTGCCAACGGATTATTATTACCGGATTATTTTTTTGAAGGCGATGCGGTATGGCAGGAAACACTGGTAACTGCACAGGGACGGGGACGTATGCCCGCTTTTTACAACGGGTTTAAATCGCTATGGCTGCAAAATAAAAAATATCCCTGGATGAAATACCGCAGCGGGTCTTTAAAGGATTTTGTACCCGACCATTATGCCATCGGTTATTTACTGGTCGCTTACGGGTATGAAAAATACGGCAACGGTTTCTGGAATAAGGTAACGGAAGACGCCGTGCGTTTTAAAAGTTTGTTTAACGGCGCTATTAAAAAACATTCAGGGGTTTCATTTAAACAATTTAAAGATGATGCTATACAATATTTTCAGCAGCAAACACTTGGCGGGGAGCAGCAGTTTACATTGACCGGTTACTTAACCCCTACACAAAAAAATAACGTGGTGGATTACCTCTTCCCAAATTTTATTGGTAACGATACAATACTTGTTACTAAAAAATCTTACAAAAAGATCCCGGCGTTTTATTTACTAATAGGGGGAAATGAAGAAAAAATAAAAATCAAAAATTTTGTTATTGATGATTACTATTCGGTTAATGCCGGTAAGATTGTTTACGCTTCTTTTCAATCAGATCCAAGATGGGGCAACAGGGATTACAGTGTGCTACAGGTGCTTGATATCAAAACGAAAAAGCAACGGCAGCTTACTTCCAGGTCAAAATATTTTTCACCTGATATCAATGCTGCAGGAACAGAAATCATTGCAGTGAATGTACAGCCCAATGGTACCAACCATTTAACCCGCCTGAACAGTACTACAGGAGCAATTATCCGGGATATACCCAATCCCAATAATTATTTCTTTACGCAAACAAAATATCTCGATAACGGTGCGGCTGTTTCGGCAGTAAGAAACCCGGATGGAAGGATGGCATTGGTAAAAATTGATCTTACAAACGGTGCTACAGAAATACTCAGTCCTTTTTCTTTTAATGTTTTAGGGTATCCTTCGGTGAGAGGGGATACTGTTTTTTTTAGCTGCATGGATAAAAATGCAGACAATGTATATGCAGTACGGTTATTCAATAAGAAAATATACCGGGTTTTCAATAACCGCAATGGCGTGTACCATCCTGCTGTAAATAACCGTTGCGAAATGGTATTTCATGCCTTTACTGCCGATGGTAACAGGCTGGTAAAAATAAACCTGAAAAATGCTGTATGGGATGCTATTGATACTACTACTTTTACCAGTGTTGAAACCAATTATACGCCATCTGCACTGGCCAAAACCGGCGCAGGAATTTTGTATCAGCTTACTGATAAAAAAAATCCCGTAACAAAATACCGAAGAACAGCCGGCCTGTTTAATTTTCACAGCTGGCGGCCTGTTCTCGATAATCCTGAGTATGGCTATGCTGTTTACAGCGATAATGTATTAAGCAGTTTTTCAAATGTGATCAGCTATACTTATAACTATAATGAAAAAAGTCATACGCTTGGCATCAACAGCATTTTCGGTGGCTGGTTCCCGTTATTAAGCATTGGTGCAGAGGAAAGTTTTAACCGTACTGTCGATACGGCCATTGGTAAGTCAATACAATTTAATTCGGCTACAGTTAAAGCAGGTATTTCTATTCCATTACAATTTATAGGAGGCCGAACCAATAAATTTTTAAATTTTGGCGCAGGATATAATGTAGAGCAGTATCCTTACCTGGGGGTGGGCAAAAATGTATTTAAAAACAAAGCGATCGACTATGTGAATGGATTTATTAATTTCAGCAATGTAGGTCGTATGGCAAAACAACATATTAATCCGCGTTGGGCACAAACGGTTTCACTCAATTACAGGGATGCGTTCACTTACAGCGAGAGCCATAAATTCGTGGGCCATGCCTCATTTTATTTTCCGGGCCTGTTTGCCAACCATAGCCTGGTGATCAATACAGCATATCAAAAAAGGGATAGTTTGCCCGACCTGTTCAATAATATATTTTCCTATGCCAGGGGTTACCAGGCATTAAGTACGAGGCGCATGTATAAGGTAGGCGCTAATTATCATTTTCCATTATGGTATCCCGATGGCGGTATCAGTGGGATCATTTATTTTTTACGCATCAGGGCCAATGCGTTCTATGATCATAATAATGCCAAAGCAAGATTGAACGGTGTGCTAACCGAAATAAAAAACCGTAGCCTTGGCGGCGAAATTTATTTTGATACCAAAATATGGAATTCTTTACCGGTAACCATTGGCGTTAGGTGCAGTCATTTGCTGGATACAGACCTTATTAATCCAACAGTAAAAAATAAATGGGAGATCATTTTGCCCATCGGGTTGATACCCAATTAGCCCTTTAGTAAATGTAGTGGTAAAAAAATATCCTTGAAATTGATCAGCCTGCCACCATTTTTTGTAAAGGCTTCATAATGGGCGTTTGTTGGCCTGCCATAATAAGAAGGGACTATATCAGCCGGAGGAGTTACCGTTTGCCCGGTTGCAATATTTTTTAACGCTGCGCTAAGCATGGAGTAATAATTGTGGTGCACATAAAAGTAAAAAATGATCATCGAAGTAAGCAGGGAAGGATCGGTTACCTGTTGCTGGTGATACAATACCCCTTCATCAATGGCTTCATTCACCTTATGAAAAGATACGCCTTGTACATCATTATATACTTTTGCCCAAAAAAAAGGGAATAAACCTTTATTGGCGGGCAACATACTGGCATGTTTATTCACTACACAGATATTGGGACTCGAGAGAATTTCTTTTTTAAGAATATGATCCACCATGATGATCAATACATCAATATTATTGTCTTTAACCCATTGTACAAAACCAGGATCGTTGGGAGAAAGCGTCTGGAAATAAGGAACATGATGTTTTTTACATAATCCTTTAAAGGAAGTATTGAATTTACCGCTAAGGGATTTGATAAATGATACCAGCTGGTAAAAAACAACAAAGCAAAACAGTTTCAGGAAATTCCATGCGCCAAAAGTATTCATATACCATTGCCATACTTTAAACCTGTTATTGTTTCGAAATTTTTGCTCGCATGTCCAGAAACCAGCTACTTCGTATTCTTTGTCGAATAACTGGGAATTAAAAACATTATTCCATGCGTAAAGCGACCATAAGTTATCATCGTTTGATATTATCGCAATTTTTAACTTACTCATTTGAATTAAGAAATAGATCCCCGCATGCAAACGTGGAACTATTTATTTGGACAAGGTTTATTGTTTTATTAACGGCGATGAATAAATAATTTGTATTGGCAAATTACGTAACAATTGCAAATAAAAGATTTGGATACAATAAATAGTTTTGGTTCTACAGGGTAAGCCCTGTTATTATACTATTAATTATAGGAATAATATAAAACTGTAACTGTGGAAATACAGCCTGATAAAAATGCTTAGGCTATCTGTTCAATAATGTCACTCATTTGAATACCACTATGGCTTTCGTCATAAATGCATTCGCCGTTCTTAATTAATAACACCTGGGGAGATTCATGAAAGACGGAAAAATCTTCCGCTATTTTAGCAGAGAGCTGGCGGTACTTGATCAGGTCGAGATAATAGCAATCAATACTGTTGGGAGGGCTGGTTCTTTCCAAACGATTTTTGGCCATACTGCTGATAGCACAACGGGTACTGTGTTTAAAGATCAACTGCGCTTTTTGCTTCGACAATTCCTTTAAAACCTCCAGTTGTTCTTCTGTAGTTAACGCTATCCAATTCATAAATCTTAATGAATGATACCTTCTGTACCGGGACATCCGCTTTTACGACTGCTGGCACAGCTTGAAAAAGCAGCTACCATTACAGTAAGCAGCATAATTGCAAATAATAATTTTTTCATTACTTTAAATTAGGTTTTAAAAACATAACCTTGCAAAAATAATTAATACAAAGGTAAATTACTAACGGTAAACGGACAAATACGGTAAATTATTACCTTGCCGTATGAAATACTCCAAAAACTACTACTTTTAACTGATTTTTCAATAAATATGAACTAAACCTTTAAGACAATTATGTTACAACTTACACGCCCCATTGCATTTATCGACCTGGAAACCACTGGGGTAAGTCTTTCCACTGATCGTATTATAGAAATTGCTGTGATAAAATTATTGCCTGATGGCAGCAGGCAGGTGAAACGCAAACTGCTTAATCCGCAAATACCCATCCCTAAATCTTCTACCGATATACATGGCATCACCCCCGAAATGGTTAAGGATGCCCCTACTTTTAAACAAGTAGCTAACGAGATTAAGATGTTTATTGAAGGTTGCGACCTGGGTGGGTATAACAGCAACCGTTTTGATATTCCTATTTTAATGGAAGAGTTTTTAAGGGTAGGACTTGATGTGGATCTGAGTAAACGTAAAATGATTGATGTACAACATATTTTTTATACTATGGAGCCACGTACCTTAAGCGCCGCCTATAAATTCTTTTGTGAAAAAGAACTGGTGGATGCCCATAGTGCCGAAGCTGATATTAGCGCTACCATTGATGTGTTCATGGCGCAGCTTAAAAAATACCAGCACCTGGGTGAGACGGTAGAATCAATCCTGGAAGTGATAGGCGAAGAAAAGATCGTAGACTATGCCCGTCGTTTTGGATTTGACGACAAAGGAGTGGAGATATTTAATTTTGGTAAATATAAAGGCAGGGCTGTCGCAGATGTACTGAAAGCCGAGCCGCAATATTATGACTGGATGATGCGAGGCGATTTCCCATTGCATACCAAGCAAAAATTAACCGAGATTTTTAACCGGGCGCTGTTAAAAAACAATTAATTATCCACGGAGGCTCACAAGCCCTTCAACCTTTACGAAAAATTTTGTAAATTTGAGTTGTACAACAGCAAGCATTGGAAAAAATAGTTATTATACCTACATATAACGAAAAAGAAAATATCCAAAATATTATTGGTGCTGTTATTAATTTGGACCAATCTTACCATGTTTTAATAATAGATGATAGCTCACCTGATGGTACGGCAGCAATTGTAAAATCATTATTTGCAAAATATCCCGGCCAGTTATTTTTAGAAGAGCGCCAGGGAAAACAGGGATTGGGCACGGCCTATATTTTTGGATTTAAATGGGCCATTGATAAAGGCTACCGTTATATTTTTGAAATGGATGCCGATTTTTCTCACAACCCGCAAGACCTGGAAAGATTGTATGAAGCCTGCAGGGAAGGTGGAGCAGGAGTGGCTGTAGGATCGAGGTATGTAAAAGGTGGTGCTGTTCAAAACTGGCCTGCAAACAGGATACTCTTATCCAAAGGAGCCTCGGTATATACAAGAATGATTACCTGGATGCCGGTTAAAGACCCTACTGCCGGTTTTGTTTGTTATAAAAGAGAGGTACTGGAAGCCATTAACCTGGAGGGCATTTCTTTTGTAGGTTATGCATTCCAGATTGAAATGAAATTTGCCGCATGGAAATTAGGGTTTAAAATAACTGAAGTGCCCATCACTTTTATCGACCGCGAACTGGGCGCCAGTAAAATGAATAAGGGCATTGTGAAGGAAGGTATATTGGGCGTATTGAAATTACGCTGGCAAAGCCTGTTTAAAAACTATCGCAAAAAAGTGGCCAACAGCGATTTCAATAATACACTTCCGTTTCAGCAACATAAAGTAATGCTGGAAAGAAAATAAAGTCGGGATCCTCTGCAGAGTAGGGACGTTTACACGGCCTGAATTCTACTCCTCAAAAATTTTTCTTTAATTTTTATGTAATAAAAAAACTTGCTGCATCCCGTATAGCAAACCAACTGTTATGCAGCAAATTCAACTTTCCATTCCGGAGCCCTGTCATCAAAGCTGGGAAGGCATGACGCCTACTGACCAGGGCCGGTTTTGCAATGCCTGCGCCAAACAGGTGATTGATTTCAGTACGATGAGTGATGCACAGGTATTGAATTATTTTTCCCATATAAAGAATGACAATGTTTGCGGAAGAGTGTATCCCGATCAGCTGGATAGAACGATTGCCATGCCGGTTCAACCAAAGAAAAGAATATTCGGTTACTGGCAGTATATCACGATGCTGTTTTTATTCTTTGGTAAAGGCAGTAATGCAAAAGCGCAGGGTGGGATGAAGGTAGTTACAGCGGCAAAACCCGATAGTATTAAACGGGGTAGCCTGATGAATAATTTAGAGGGAAAATTGATTGCAGATGGCACCCGGGAAAAAATTACTATAAGGGGAGGTATTACCAGTATAAGTAACAAGCAGTCTGTTCTATACATCGTAGATGGTGATATAGTTTCAAATAATGCGGTTGAAAAAATAGCGGCAAATGATATTGAAAGGATAGAAGTATTGCCCGCTGCAAAAGCAATGGCAATATTTGGTGCCATGGGTTCTGAAGGCGCAATTCTTATTATTATTAAAAAGAAAACCGGTTCACAAAATTATGCACCAGATAAACAAGGTCATGTCATCACTATTAAAGTAACTGACAATGCAATCATGCAACCTGTTGACAATGCTACTTTAACCATTGCAAAAATCGGAAACGATAAAACAACGCTGGTACTAACAGATAAAAAAGGCATTGTAAAAATTGAAAAGATAAAAGACAACGAAACTTACCTTATAAAAATTACTGCTGATGGCTATCGCGACCAGGAATTACAGATCAGCGGCGGTGATTTTGACGAAAGAAAAATACACAAAGAAATATTTTTAGAAAAAGCACCTCTGCAATCCGACTATAAGAAAATGGACAGTGTTGTGATCACATCATATCCTGCACAGGGAAGGATATGCAGGGCAGGCGGCATGAGTGTAACAACAATAATTAAAAGGACTTATAAAGATTCTGTTTCAGTTTTAACTACAGCATTCACGAGCGCTTTAAAGATTGCGCCTAATCCCATTCAAAAAGGCAACTCATTTAAGGTAGAATTAAAAGTAAAACAAACCGGTTTATACCAGCTGCAATTGATTGATGCAGGTGGACAACAGGTAATGCAGAAACAAATCAGTGTAACCACAAAACAATATATACAGCAGCTGCAATCCGAATTTAAATGGAGTAGTGGTACTTATTTTTTACGGGTACTCAATGATAAAAATATTTTGATCAGTACGGCTAAATTGATCATCCAGTAGTCAGTCAGTAGTTGGTTGTTTTTTATATGCCGGCCATGATGTCTTCCTAACAGCGTAATCAAAACGGAGCATCGGGCCGGTTCTTTTTTATTTAAATGCAGGATGAAACTGCTGTAATGTATTTCTTAAAAACTCCCTGTCTAAATGCGTGTATATTTCGGTAGTGGTAATACTTTCATGGCCCAGCATTTCCTGTACGGCACGTAAATCGGCGCCACCTTCCACCAGGTGCGTAGCAAAGGAATGCCGGAACGTATGCGGCGAAATATTTTTAGTGATGCCTGCTTTTTTAGCCAGCGCTTTCAAAATTAAAAATACCATTACACGGGTAAGCTGGCTACCTCTCCGGTTTAAGAACAACATATCTTCCTGTCCTTTTTTAACGGCAATATGTACACGGATATCATTTTTGTAGATCTTAATATATTTTATGGCATCGCTGCCAATGGGCACCAGCCTTTCTTTATCGCCTTTACCAATCACCCTTATAAAACCTACATCCAGGTATAAACAGCTGATCTTTAAATTCACCAGTTCGCTTACACGCAAACCGCAACTGTATAAAGTTTCCAGCATGGCTTTGTTACGACCCCCTTCGGGTGTACTCAAATCAATTTCATTAATGATCTTTTCTATTTCCTCAAAACTTAAAGTATCTGGTAAGGTCCGTTTTAATTTGGGAGCTTCCAGCAAAAGGGTAGGATCGGTGGTACTGATCTGTTCCAGTAAACAATATTTATAAAAGCTGCGTAATCCCGAAATGATCCTGGCCTGGGAAGAAGCCGTCATCCCTAATCCTGCGACCCATTGTACAAATTGCTCCAGTGTTTTAAGCGTAACTTTATCGGGCGTTTTGATATCGATGGTTTGCAAAAAAGTAGTGAGCATATCAATATCATGGAGGTAGGCTTCCACGGAATTATCGGCCAGCGATTTTTCCAGCTGTAACCATGCCTTGTATCCTTTTTTATACCCGTCCCACATATGAAATGTTTTTTTGCATTGGCGCAATTAAAACAATTATACACTATTTTCGCTGCTTAACTTTCACCAATACATTTAAAATTTTTTATGCAGGCTGTAAATCTCCGTTCCTTCAGGAAAAAAGTAAAGGCTAATAAAAGGAAAATGAAAACCTTTTTAACCAAAACAGAAAATAATCCACCCCGGGGACTCGATAAAATTACGGCTGCACTGGAACCCGAAGTATGGGCAGAAATAGATTGCCTTACCTGCGCCAACTGCTGCAAAACAATGACGCCTACCTATACTACTGCAGATATTAAAAGGATATCGGCGCACTTTAATCAAACACCACAGCAGTTTAAAGATCAGTGGCTGGTATATGAAAAAAGAGATAAGGATTGGCAGAACAAAAAACAACCCTGCCAGTTTTTGAATTTAACTGATAATAAATGTTCCATTTACGAAATAAGGCCATTGGATTGCTCCGGCTTCCCGCATTTGCCCCGTAAAAAAATGGTGGATTATATGCATGTGCACAAACAGAATATTGAATACTGCCCGGCAACGTATAAGCTGGTTGAAAAGATGATGGCGGCGGCAAGAGGATAGTTTTAAGTTACGGGTTACGGGTTAAATGGTTACGGGTTATCCGTTCTTTATTACAACTTGCTTAATTATATAATAAAGCTAACTCGTAACCCGCAACTAAACTAACCCGCAACTTACACAAACACATCCTCAATAAAAAAGTACTCCACCGGCTCATTTTTAATGATCGTAATGGATAAAATGTCAAACTGGATCCTTGTCCATTGGGGAAACTGGTATAGATATTCTTCAGATGCATTAATGAGGTTTTGGATCTTTTTTTTGGATACGGCTTCTTCGGGATGCCCGAATTTTTTTGTTCTGCGGGTCTTCACTTCTATAAAATGCAGTATTCCATCCTTTGAAGCAATGATATCTACTTCCCAATGTGAATGCCGCCAGTTTTGATGGAGTATGCTAAAGCCATTGTCCGTAAAATACCCCAGGGCCATAGCTTCGCCCGAAATGCCGGTTTGATTGTGATGTGCCATCGCGGAATAAATGAGTACGGTTATTTAAAAGCAAGGTGGTCAAACATTTCCACACCTGAAAGTTAATTGATAATAGAAATATATTATTGCTTATTTTTGCAGCAAAGAACCAAAAAATGCATAAACAAAACAACACGTCAATTTTAATAGGCATATTGCTGGTACTGGCAGCTGCTATTTCAAGGGTTTTGATGTACCCGCATAATTTTAGCCCGATGGTGGGTATGGCCTTATTTGCCGGCGCTACATTCAGCGATAAAAGATTAGCTTTTGCTTTACCGATATTTTCTATGCTGTTATCGGATATTATGTTTGAAGTATTTAAAATTGCACCCGGCTTTTGGGGATGGGGACAACTGGTGGGATATGGCATTTTTGCCCTCATCACTATTTTTGCCTTTACCATGAAAAAAGTAAATGTATTGAACGTAGCGCTTTACTCAGTGGTATCAGCGGTGGCCTTCTTTTTATTATCCAACCTGTCTTTCTTTTTAATCGATAATAAAATATATCATACCTATCCACAAACTTTTAGTGGCCTGGCAGATTGTTATATCGCTGCAATTCCTTTCTTCAAAACTGGATTGGCAGCAGACCTGGTGTATAGCGGCATTTTATTTGGTGCGTACTACCTGATTCAGAACTTTGCAGTTAAAAAAGCAGTGGCTTAAAAATATATTTGTTTTAAGTAAAGCCTGTCCCGCAAGACAGGCTTTTTTATTGGAGTTGAAGTTGAGCGAACCAGTATTTATTGTGTAGTATTTTTTCAGTGACCTTAACATTAATGCTATTGCTGAATAACGGACAATCCAGCACCAGGGTATGAAACTCTCCGTTCTCACCACATACATCCACGCCAACTTCCTGCAAATCATTTACGCATTGTTCATCGATCATTCTGCCTAAAAAATTTGGGCCCATGGTTTCATTACAGCTTACAATAATGGTTTTAATACCGGCATTGATCATCTGCATAACCAATGTCTTTCTATCCTGTTGCCATAAGGGTAAAACAGCCCTTAACCCGGCATTGGTACACACTTTTTCTTCCCAGTCGCGGTGGGCCTGCAAATCGATATCACCAAAGACTGCATATGTAACCGTGTATTCATTTTTTAATTGTTGTAAAGCGGCTGTAAACTTTTCTTCATAATCATTCCAGCTGCTGGCAATTAATTGTATGGGTAAACCAGTTGCTTTTGCCTGTGCCTGTAAAATGGCTGCAGGTATACCATGACTGCGGGATATCTGCCCTTCTTCATTCAGTACATTTAATAAAACTGCAGGTTGATACCCTTCGGTTATGGCCTGCATTAATGCAAAACAACTGTCTTTACCACCACTCCAGCTGCAGAGGATATTCTTAAGTGAGCTGCTATTTTTTTTCATATTCATTGGTTTCGTACCATTCATCAATAGCCAGCTCCTTTCCATCCGCAGCGGTGGTAGCCAATTCATCACAACGGTTATTAAAAGGATTGCTGGCATGACCTTTTACCCAAAACATAGTGATCTTGAATTTCCTGGATACCGCATAATATTTTTTCCAGAGGTCGCTGTTTTTTTTGCCGCCTTTAAAATCAGTGCGGATCCAGTTGTTGAGCCAGCCTTCGCTGATTGCTTTAACCACGTATTGACTATCCGAATAAATATGAACGGAATGTTCTGTTTTGGTCAGGGATTCCAGTGCAGTGATCACGGCTAATAATTCCATGCGGTTATTGGTAGTAAGGCGATAGCCTTTGGATAATTCCTTACGATGATTACCGAATATCAGGATAACCCCGTAACCACCCGGTCCCGGATTACCTCTTGCCGCTCCATCGGTATATATTTGTATTGTAGCCAATGCTTATAATAATTAAAACGCTAAGTTAATGTTAGTTACCTAATAATATTGGTTTGACTAAATGATTAAAGCAGTTCAATTAAAAATGTATGCGCTATTAAATAACTTCCTTTTAAAAACATTTGTAACCAGCTATTGCAAGAAAATTACCGTTGCTAAATTTTACATTTTTGTATTGAGCGGCAATATTTAATATTGGTGTATGCTGCAAAAACTAATCCCTGCTTTTATAATAAGTTGTTGCTTTTTACTAAAAGCTACGGCCAACGATACCACGATTATTAAAAAGAAATATTTTACCAGGCAGTTCAGCAGCGGCACAATTACTATTGATGGCATTCCTTCGGAAGACATATGGAATAGTGTAGAGTTTGGCGGCGATTTTACTCAATGGCAGCCTAATGAAGGGAAAGCACCTTCGCAACCTACCCGCTTTAAAATTTTATACGACGAAAAATACCTTTACGTAGCCTATTGGTGCGATGATGTCTCTCCTGATTCCATTGTAAAAAGAATGGGCAGGCGTGATGATTTTCCAGGCGATTTTGTAGAAATAAATATTGACAGCTACCACGATAAACGTACCGCATTCTCTTTTACCACTTCGGTTTCCGGTGTACGTGGTGATGAATTTGTAAGCAATGATGGAAATAATTGGGATGCCAACTGGAATCCCATATGGTATGCAAAAACCCATATCAATAAAAGCGGGTGGACAGCAGAAATAAAAATCCCTTTCAGCCAGTTGCGTTATGGCAATGAAACAGAAAAGCTGTGGGGCTTCCAGGTAACACGCCGCCTTTTTAGAAAGGAGGAAAGAAGTACTTTTCAATTGATTCCACAAAGCTCCGGTGTGTGGGTAAGCCGGTTTGCCGAATTGCATGGCATAAAAAATATACCCATGTACCGCCAGGTAGAAGTAGCGCCATACATAATAGCCCAGGCAGAAAAGTATAAGAAAGAGCCAGGTAATCCCTTCGCAACCGGGTCGGAAGGAAAATTTACTGCAGGTGTGGATGGAAAAGTAGCCGTGACCAATGATCTTATCCTGGATTTTACAATTAATCCCGATTTTGGACAGGTTGAAGCCGATCCCTCACAGGTACGTATAGACGGGTTTCAGAATTTTTTTGGAGAACGCCGGCCTTTTTTTGTGGAGAGCCGGAATATTTTTGATTACCAGCTTACCGGCTCGGAAGCCGGTGGAGATTATGATTCCGATTTGCTTTTTTACAGTCGTCGTATTGGAAGCTCCCCGCATGGTTTTGCAAATGCCGGCCCCGGTGAGTATGTGAAAACGCCGCAGAATACGTCTATTTTGGGTGCTGCCAAATTCAGCGGCAAAACAAAAAAAGGATTGAGTATTGGTATACTGGAAAGTATCACGCAAAGGGAAATGGCCACCATTGATAAAAATGGCAGCCGCAGCAAACAACTGGTAGAACCATTGACTAGCTATTTTGTAGGAAGGCTGCAAAAAGATTACAAAGGCGGCAATACGATCATCGGTGGTATTTTTACAGCAGTAAACAGGGAAAAAGGGTTGAGTGATATGCTGCACCGCGGTGCCTACAGCGGTGGATTTGATTTTCTGCATTACTGGAGAAACCGTACCTGGTATATCCGCGGTAATGTTGTGTACAGTCATGTTACAGGAACAAAGGAAGCGATACTAAATACGCAAACTACATTTGAGCATTTGTTTCAAAGGCCCGGCGCCAGTGAATTGGGAGTAGACAGTAGCCGGACCTCGTTAACCGGTACAGGCGGTACCGTTAGATTTGGAAAGATCGGCGGTAAGCCGGGGAAACTGGGACAGATTTTTAAATTTGAAACAGGGGTAACGCTACGGTCGCCGCAACTGGAATTAAATGATATCGGTTTTATGCTTACCTCGAACGAGATCAATCATTTTACATGGATGGGACTGCATTTTCAAAAACCCTTTGCGATCTTCCGAAATGCCAGGTTAAATTACAACCACTGGAGCAGGTGGGATTATAGTGGTAAATTTCTTTTCCAGTTATTTAATGTAAATACCAACGCCACTTTTAAAAATAACTGGCAGGGCGGCGCCAGTTTTGGCTGGAATCCTTATGAAATTTCCAATAATGCATTAAGGGGATCAGCTGCTTTACGTCGCCCGGCCGGTATGGGTTACTCGTATTTTTTATCTACTGATTACCGTAAAAAAGTACAGGGCAATATTAATGTGAATACTTCCTGGGGATTTGATAATACCACCAGCTCTCATGATTACAGTGTAACATTGGTGTTTCAACCCATAAATGCATTGAACATAAGTTTAAGCGGCAGCTATGGCGATTACTGGCGCAGGCAGGACCAGTTTGTGCAACAGGTAAAGTATAATAATATTACCCGCATCATTGTAAGTGAGGTAAAACAAAAAACAGTACGTTTTGTAGCCAGGCTTAATTATAATATTACGCCAGACCTTACCTTACAATATTATGGTCAACCATTTATTACACGTCCTGTATATAATAATTTTGCTTACATTACTGACCCGATGGCGAAACAATATAATAACAGGTTTTATCAATTTGCCAATGGCCAGGTGAGTTTAAATGGAGATAAATATGTAGTGGATGAAAATGGTGATGGCGCTACTGATTATACATTTGATAAACCCGATTTTAATTTTGTACAATTTCGCAGCAACCTTGTTGCCCGCTGGGAATATAAACCCGGCAGCGAATTATACCTGGTATGGAGCCAGAACAATACTGCTGATGCGTTTAATGATCTAACCACACCGCTAACAAAAAGTCTTTTTAGCAATGCTTTTGAAGAACAGGCAAGAAATATTTTTTTAGTAAAATGGACGTATAGGTTTTTAAGGTAGAGAGCTGTTCAATAAAAATATAGCCGGTATATTGCCGGCCATATTTGTTACTTGCAGGAGTATCATTTTATTTCAAACTGCTATACACCAGTGTTTCAAATTTTGTCGCCAGGTCGCCATGACTGTTAGGACTTTGCTGCGTTAATATCAAACAAACCAGTTTTGCTTTCGGGTCTGCCCAATAGGTAGTGCCATAATAGCCGCCCCATGCAAAACTGCCTTCGTTACGGGGAAGTCTTGCAGCAGCTTTGGCGGAAGTGATTTCAAAACCCAGTCCAAAATTATTGCCATTACCACCAATGGTAAAATCAAGTTGCCCGCTGGTCATTAATTGTACGGTGCGTGGGGATAATACCTGGTACCCGTTATATTTTCCGCCATTCAACAACATCTGTAAAAAGATGGCATAATCAAAGGCGGTTGAAGAAAGCCCTGCACCCCCCGAAAAATAATGCGTGTTCATCATCGGGTAATCAGGATCGATATTCCTGAATTCGTGCGACCATTTTATAATATGGTGATCCTGGTCTTCGGTATATACGCCTGCCATGCGATTGGCTTTTTCTGCAGGTACATTAAAATAAGTATCCTTCATTCCCAAAGGATCAAAAATATTTTTCTTCAAAAAATCATCCAACGTGCTGCCGCTGATCACTTCAACCAGGCAGCCTAAAAGATCTGAATTCAATCCATATAAAAATTTTTCGCCGGGTTGATTCTTCAGGGGCAGCCTGGCGAGTACATTCATTTTTTCCAGCAGATTGGCATTAAAAAAACCAAGGCCCGAAGGCACGTCGGCTTTTGCATATACGGCTTTCATCTCTTCGGTACCAATGCCGGCATAATCAATGCCGGAAGTATGGGTAAGCAAATCCCGGAAAGTAATATTTCGTTTTGCAGGAACCGTGGTATAAGTAGTATCGGCTTTATTGAATTTATCCAGCACCACCGGGTTTTTAAATGCAGGAATGAAATCGGCAATGGGTTGATCCAGTAATAATTTTCCCTGTTCATATAAAATTAAAATACCTGCACTGGTAATGGCCTTGGTCTGGCTCATGATCCTGAAGATCGTGTTATTGGCCATGGGCTTTTTGCTGTCGATATCAGCAACACCATATCCCTTGTATTGTATCAATTGATTGTCTTTGATGACCAGTGTAACTGCCCCGGTCAACCAGTTCTTTTTTACATAACTGTTTACCAGGTCATCAATACGGGCCAGGCGCTGCATGTCGACAGTGTTACCTGGTTTTATATTGGTTTGAATGGATTGCGCCCGGGCAATGGGTAAAATAAGCAATATTGCTATTGCCGCTAAAAAACTATTGCGCAAATAATATTTTTTCATGTTTGCAAGTTGATTAAGAAAGTGCCTGTAATTTATTATAAAAAAAGGACTTTCATAAAAGACAATTATTTTAAACAGCGCTGAAAAATATCAGGCAATAAAGTTTATATTGGGGAAACTACCATTATTTATGGCTTCAGCAACCCCGGTTTTAAAAAAAGCATTAAGTGCCGTCCACCTCTGGGCCATTGCAGTGGGGTTGGTTATTTCCGGTGAGTATTTTGGCTGGAATTATGGTTGGGGTGTAGCCGGTACCGTGGGTATGCTAATTGCTACTGTAGCCGTTACTGTTCTATATATCTGTTTCATTTTTAGTTTTACCGAACTTACCACCTCCATCCCCAATGCAGGAGGCCCGTTTACTTACGCCTATAAAGCGTTGGGTCCAATCGGTGGCTTAATTGCAGGCTATGCTACTGTAGTGGAATTTTTATTTGCTACGCCGGCCATTGCTTATGCATTAGGTAGCTATGTACATTTTTTATATCCCTCCTTTGATGTGTTGTACACCGCCATTGGCTGTTACATTATTTTTACTATAATTAATCTATTGGGTGTAAAAGAATCCGCAGTATTTACATTGCTGATCACCTTGCTGGCAGTTGCCGAATTATTGGTTTTTATGGGTGTAGTAGCACCACATTTTCAATTGAAAAATTTCATGCACAATAACATGCCCTTTGGCTGGGCAGGTGTGTTTGCAGCCTTACCCTTTGCTATATGGTTATACCTGGCTATTGAAGGAGTAGCCATGGTAGCGGAAGAAACGAAGGATCCGAAACGTACCATACCCAAAGGATATATTTCAGGAATTGTAACCCTGGTATTGCTGGCATTGGGCGTAATGATATTTACAGGGGGTATTACAGAATGGAAAAATTTATCTGCTATCGATTACCCTTTGCCGGAAGCCATTGCTATTGCGCTGGGCAAAAATAGCCAGCTGACGAAAATATTTGCTGGCATTGGACTATTTGGTTTGATCGCTTCTTTTCACAGCATTATAATGGCTTACTCCAGGCAGCTGTTTTCATTGGCAAGAGAAAATTACCTCCCGCAGTTTTTGTCAGCGATCCATCCGCGTTTTAAAACACCTTACTGGGCTTTATTAACAGGAGCTGTTATTGGTATCATTGCTATCATTTCCGGGAAAACGAATGAGTTGATTATTTTCTCTGTGCTGGGTGCAGTAGTCATGTATATCATCAGTATGATCAGTTTATTTGTGTTACGAAAAAAAGAACCCCTGCTGGAGCGACCTTTTAAAGCGCCCTGCTATCCTTATTTTCCGTTGGTAGCCTTATTGCTGTCGGTAATTTGTTTAATTGCTATTGTGTATTATAACTGGCTGCCGGCGATTTATTTTTTTGCTATATTACTGCTGCTCGTTTTACTGTTTGTAACTTTAGGTAAACATAAAAAAGCAGCTGTGCATTTGTAATATGCCTTACCGCACTACTATAAAAAATACCAGTTATGTTTTTGATGATCTGAAAACCGTACTGGCAAAAGCAACCCCTTACCGCAGTGGTGATGCACTGGCCGGGCTAACCGCCGGAAGTTATGAAGAAAGGGTAGCTGCGCAAATGGCACTGGCCGATATTCCTTTACAAACATTTTTGAGTGACCTGGTAATACCCTATGAAACGGATGCGGTTACACGCCTGATCATAGATACACATGATGCATTGAATTTTAAAGTCATTTCGCATTTTACCGTAGGCGACCTGAGAAACTGGTTGCTGAGTGATGCGGCTGATACAGCTATCTTACAAGAACTGGCTGCCGCATTTACCCCGGAAATGATCGCCGCAGTATGCAAACTGATGCGTAACCAGGATTTAATTTTGGTAGCCCAAAAATGCCAGGTGGTTACGAAGTTTAGAAATACGATCGGGTTGAAAGGGCGCATGTCAACACGTTTGCAACCCAATCATCCCACAGATGATATAAAAGGGATTGCTGCAAGTATGTTGGATGGCTTACTATATGGCAGCGGGGATGCAGTAATTGGTATCAATCCTGCAACAGATAGTCCGGCTACAGTGTTAACACTATTACAGATGCTGGATGAAGTGATTACCAAGTTTACAATTCCCACGCAGAGCTGTGTGCTGGCACATATCACTACAACCCTGCAACTCATTAACCGGAAAGCGCCTGTCGACCTGGTATTCCAATCCATTGGCGGTACCGAAAAAACCAATACCAGTTTTGGTATTTCGCTTTCCTTACTGGATGAGGTACACGAAGCGGCAAAAGGTTTGCAAAGAGTAACGCTGGGCAATAATATCATGTACTTTGAAACCGGTCAAGGCTCCTCCTTATCGGCCAATGCCAATGAAGGGGTAGATCAGCAAACCTGCGAAGCCAGGGCATATGCAGTTGCAAGAAAGTATCAACCGCTACTGGTGAATTCAGTAGTAGGTTTTATTGGCCCGGAATATCTATACGATGGCAAACAGATCATCCGTGCGGCGCTGGAAGATCATTTTTGCGGAAAACTATTGGGATTACCAATGGGAGTGGATATCTGTTATACCAACCATGCCGCTGCCGACCAGGATGATATGGATAATTTACTGACCCTGTTGGGAGTGGCCGGCTGCAATTTTATAATGGGTGTGCCGGGAGCAGATGATATTATGCTTAATTATCAATCCACTTCATTTCACGATGCCTTGTATTTGCGGAAGGTATTGGATAAAAAAATGTCTCCGGAATTTGAACAATGGTTAATGAAGCAGGGAATAATGGACGATGCATATAACAGGTTGCCTGTTGATCCCGATCATTTTTTATTGAAAGGATTTTAACATGGATATTCAAAAATATACCAACCCCGATGGCTGGCGATCATTGAAGCAGTTTACTAATGCAAGAATAGCGTTGGGCAGTACCGGAGTGGCTATTCCATTAAACGAGTTGTTAGCGTTCAGGCTGGCTCATGCGCATGCCAGGGATGCGGTGTATGCCGCACTTAATGAAAATATCCTTATAGAAGGCATACAACAATTGCAGTTAGCTTTTTATTTACTGCATAGCAAAGCGCAAAACCGCGAGCAATATTTACAATATCCTCAACAGGGAAGGGAATTAAATGAAGCATCTGCAGAACAGTTAAAACAGGTGGATAGTGTGAGTGATATTGCTGTTGTTATTGCCGATGGTTTATCCGCAACCGCTGTAAATGCACATGCGATACCGCTATTGCAATTGCTGATCCCTTTAATCCGGCAATCTGGTTTTTCATTGGCACCGGTAAGCGTTGTGCAGCAGGCAAGGGTTGCAATTGGCGATGAAGTAGGGGTATTGATGAAAGCCGGGTTTACGATAGTGTTGATCGGTGAAAGGCCGGGTTTATCATCGCCGGATAGTATGGGCGCTTATTTAACTTATAAACCCGCAGTTGGTTTAACGGATGAAAGTCGGAATTGTGTTTCCAATATCAGGCCCGAAGGAATGGATTATGCCATTGCAGCAGAAAAAATCCATTATTTAATAACCACTGCTTTCCTGTTGCAACATAGCGGTGTAGCCTTGAAAGATAATGCAGGATTATTGGGAGACAATGACATAACTATCGGGCTGTGATAACTCTTGCAAAAGCATTTGTAACAAATAACCTTGCGATCCATACTTTTGAATTGTTGGGGTTCATTTCTATTGTAGATAATGTTCCGCCACAGCGTACTGTTTGACCAATAAAAGCTGCCGGGTTTATTGCCGCTCCATATTTGAATTCTTCAAAACAAAAAATAGCGGTATTGCTTTTATTGCTGCTTGCAGCAGAACCCTGGAGTTCCCCATTTTTAGTAACCAAATGCAGACTGTTAAATGCAAACTTACCACTATCGATACAGGGATAAGCCGCCATGATAACTTGCTGGCCTATATATTGATTGGCATTTTTAGAAAACCCGGCATGCGTCATTTGACCGAGTGTTACCATGCCAGCTGCTGAAAAAATATTCATATAGATAATAATAGCCCTGAATTGAGAAGAGTCATTTGTTGTAGCCGCTAACAACTGGCTTGTTTTTTGGAAGGTATTTTTAAAGTCTTCTTTTTCCAAACCCGGCAGTAAAGCTTTAAAGTCGTCGTAGCTGATACTTTGACCAAATATGGTGGTGCATAAAATAAATGGTATTAACAAAGTGAGTAACAATTTCATAACGGCGAAGTTTTTTATATCCGGCAAAGTAAACCAATATTGGCATAAGTACTGCTGAATAAGTCGTAGTATTGCATCCAACATTTTTCTTATGATCGTAAAGATAATTACTGTAACCGCAATGGCCAGTTTTGAAATTTATGCAGCCCTGGTTGCGGCCCATGGTTTTGGATTAAGTACACCTGTTATTTTAGCCTGTACTTTAACGGGTGGTATCCTGGGCGTGTTTATTGCCGCTTTCCTGGGCGAAAGAATTGAACGATACATCAATAAAACATTCCGCAAGAATAAGTTACCTAAACCTAAAACCGGGTTGATCTATAAGATATGGGGTAAATACGGCCTGTATGGCCTCGGTATCATTGGCACTTTTTTATTAGGTGCTCCGGCTGCCATAGGAGTTGGGGTAGGCTTTAATGCAGATATGAAAAAACTGGTTAAGCTTTGCCTGGTAACCGTAGTGATCCGTTGTTTTGCATTTACATTTTTCAGTGATTTTATCAAAGGGCTTTTTTAAGAAGCGGGGTTAATCACCACTTTCTCTTTATATGCATTTCCTGTAGCTAAGCCTGCAGGATTTTTTTTTGGATGAACCATATCCACCTGTTATTTTATACACAATTTTTTTTGTAGAAAAAATTACTCAAAAAAAATTAATGTATGCAAATACAAAAACTGGCACAATGTTTAGAGTATAACAGTAGCGCAATACATTTTTAATCATTAAAAAGTACAATTATGAAAAATGGAAAATTAATTACAGGTGTTACATTGGGAGCAATAATTGCTTTGATCATTATTCCAAAAACAAGGCGGCTGTTGGCTGATGCAGTGGATAATATCACTTGTTCGGTAAAAGACCTTATAGCAACAGCAACAGATAAGGCGCAGGAAGGAAAAAAAGAAATCACTAAAGCGGCAGATAAAGCCAAAGATGTAGCGGGATCTGTGTGGAACACAAAAGAAGCATGGAATGCCTAACTCAAAAATAAACCTGCCCGGAATAATATTCCGGGCAGGTTTATTTTTAGCGACAAGGTTTATTTTTTCATCATCATTATAGCGGCCATCGTTTCAATGCCATCCCATAAATTCTGCAGCCGTATGTTTTCATTCTCAGCATGTTGGTTATTATCATGATTGGCGATAGGAACGGATATTGTTTTAGCCTGTAAATATTTTTCAAATAAAAATAAGGGCAGGCTGCCACCCATAGTGGGTTGCAACACCAGTTGCCCGTTACTGTTAGTCTTAACTGCATCCACCAGTTTTGTAACGATGGGCAGGTCCATAGCTGTACGTTGTGCATTATAGCCGTCCACTTTGGGAATTACTTTAATGAGCTTTGCATATTTTTTTCTTTCTTCATCAGTAGGATCCTTATCCATTACATAATAGCCTTGTGCTTTGATATGATCAATAACTTTCTGTTGTTGTCTTTTCCAATCGTTACCCAGTACCAGCCGCAGGTCCAATACTGCCGTTGCCGTTGTAGGAATCTGGTTGGAAGATAACTTGCCTACATTTCCTGATTGTATACCGTTAATGTTTAGTGAAGGCAGGTTTACAGCTTCGCTTAATGTAGCGCCGGGTATTTCTGTGTACAGTATCCCCAATTCATTTTTCATTTGTTCATCTACGGCTGGTACTTCCTGTAAAGCTTTCTTTTCCATTGCGGTTAATGGTATCACATCATCATAAAATCCTTTTATAGTTACTTTTCCATTATCGTCTTTCATGGAAGCCAATAATTTTACGAGCATCATTGCAGGGTTGGGCGCCCAGTTTCCATAGTGGCCGCTGTGCAGCGGCCTCTTGGAAGCATATACGGTAAGGTCCAGGTGCGCATCTCCTCTAACGCCAAAGAATAACTGCTTTTTACCGGACTGGTGAACAGGCCCATCACAAATGATCCACAGGTCTGATTGCAGTAAGGTTTTATACTTCGTAAGTATTTCATCCAGGTGAACAGAACCTGCTTCTTCTTCGCCTTCAAAAAAGAATTTTAAATTATACGAAGGTTGTGCGCCGGTATTTTTAATGGCTTCGTAAGCGTTTAGTATGGCTGTAACGCCTGCTTTGTCATCAGCGGCGCCCCGTGCATAGATACGCCAGGCCGGATCATAATTGTTATCAGCGGGAAATGCAATGTTGCTCCCGTTATTATCAATGGGAGCGGTATATAATTGAGGGGTGAATGGTTCCAGTCCTTTTGCCCATTGAGCAGGATTTACCGGCTGACCATCATAGTGGGCGTAAAAAATAAGTGTTTGTGTGGCTCCCGGTACATTTACTTCTCCGTAAACCGCATCGGGTGCACCGGCAGTAAGCGGAGATAAAAGCTGCACACGCTGTATACCTCTTTGTTCCATCATCTGCATAATAAAACGGGCGGTGTTTTTAAGATTGATGGTATCAATAGCGATATTAGGGATAGCCAGCAGGTCTTTATACTCAGTAATAATGCGATGGGAGTTACCGGTAGTATATTTTCCTATAGCAGGAATATCCTTTGATTGCGCCAGGCCGAAAAAAGTAAAAAACAGGATAGCACAAAAAAGCAGCAGGTTTATCTTCATAAAATTTTGAATAAAATGTTTAATAAGCTATTCTTGTTCTTTATAAAAACTATTAAATGTATTAAATATAGTTGATCGTATGCATGATGCGGCAATAACTAATCAGCATATTTTATTAACTGTAAAAATGGTATTGTTATAAACCTGGCTATAAGATACTAAACGTATTGGAATAGTAAGCTTTCCCGTTCCTGGAAAATGAAACTGCACGATTGAAAGAGTTGCATAAATACGGGCTACCCAGCTTATGCTGCCGCTTTTTCTGCCTGTATGATATGCCTTTCAATATGGTAAATGAAAAAGCGGAACGTATCTCCCAATCGTAACCTGATAAATTTTGTGAGGGAGATCGCTGTTTTTACTTTCGTAAGGTTAACTGTTGTTGCCTGTTTCAGTAGCGACTTAAGTAATTCCTGCTGTTTCAAAAACCGGTCAAGAGTAGTAATGCTCAATTCAGAATTGATGGGATTCTTATCTGCCGGCGATTTCATTTTTTTTATTTTGCCGTTTTTTATTTTCATCAGGCTGGCAAAATAATTACCAGTGATCCCGGGCTTAAATAACGGGAATTCAGTTTTAGTTTGATGAGTAATAATTTGACGCTCTATTTCAGGCAAATAAAAATCACCATATAAATTCAGGTGCTCAATACATTCCAAAGCGCTCCATACAGCAGGATTTTCCTTGTGATTGAGTTGGATAACCGATAATGTTTTTAATTTTTTTACCGCAGTAATAGATTGTTCAGTCAGTGCCAAAAGTTCTTCCAGTAATAATTGTGTTTGCATATTTTTTATTTTATGCAAAGCTGGAAAAAGTATTTATTATCCTTCTTGATCGAAGTCAAGAATTTCGAATGCGGCTCAATGTTTCTGCTGTCATCCGCAGGTAGGAGGCAATGTATTTTAACGGCACCTGCTGAAATAATTGGGGACTTCTTTCCAATACCCGTTGTAATCTTTCTGTAGGGGAGCTGATCAGCAGATCAACTTCCCTGTCAATTTGCTGTGTGATCAATGTTTCAAGCAAGCTTACGTATTGTTGTAAAGTTTCCTTGTCTTGACGCACGAGTTGCAGCAGGTCAGCTTTTGAAATAATCTTTACTGTTGTCTTTCTTATGGCTTCAATATAAAATTCGGATGGTACAGCTCTTAAAAAAGAGGATAAGGAATTAATCAGCGACCCTTCATAACCAAACCTGATGGTTTGTTCTTCAAACTCTGATAAATACAATACCCTGATCGCTCCAGATGTAACCAGGTAAATATTTTTTTCTATCTCACCCTCTTTCAACAAAAAACTTCCTTTTGCAAATGTCTTTTCTATACCGTTTTGATTGAAGGTTGTAATGAGTTTTTCAGTAAATGTTTCTCCTGTAGCCATTGGAGCTCCTGATTTTATCTAAAAATAAAAATTTTCCAGGTAAGTTGTTTTATTTTCCGCCAATTATACCTGGAATACCCCTGTCTTAAATTCCGGGATATCACTATTGTGATTAGCCGCTGCAATAGCTTCAGCGATAACCAATCTTGTATTACCCGGATCAATGATCTCGTCTACCCAAAGCCGTGCGGCAGCATAGTAAGGGCTGGTCTGTCTATTGTACCGGTCAATAATTTCATTCAGCATTTTTTGTTCCTCTTCCGGGGTAATTTCCTGGCCCTTACTTTTTAATGCAGCCACCTGTATCTGCAATAATGTTTTGGCGGCCTGTTCGCCACCCATTACGGCAATTTTTGCGGTAGGCCAGGCGTAAATAAATCGGGGATCATAAGCCTTGCCGCACATGGCATAATTGCCGGCACCATAACTGTTACCAATGATTATGGTGATCTTGGGCACTACCGAATTGGCTACTGCATTCACCAGCTTGGCGCCATCTTTTATAATGCCGCTATGTTCGCTGCGGCTGCCTACCATAAAGCCGGTTACATCCTGTAAAAAAACCAGCGGGATCTTTTTCTGGTTACAGTTCATGATAAATCTTGCGGCCTTATCAGCGCTGTCGTTATAGATCACGCCACCCAATTGCATTTCGCCTTTTTTGCTTTTTACTATCAGGCGTTGGTTGGCCACAATACCTACAGCCCATCCATCAATACGTCCATAACCACACACGATGGTTTTACCATATGCTTCCTTAAACTGGTCGAAACTACCGGCATCGGTTATACATTCAATAATATTTACCATATCATAAGGCCTGGTATTACCTTCGCTCATGATGCCATAAATTTCCCCTTTATCTTTTTTTGGTGCAATGGCTTTTACCCTGTCAAATCCTGCCCTTTGTGGCGCTGCCAATTTGCCCATGATCTTTCTAACATGATCAAGGCAGGCTTCTTCTGTATCAAATTTATAATCTGCAATACCACTTAATGCATTATGTGTTTCGGCGCCGCCTAAAGTTTCTGCATCAATATCTTCGCCGATAGCTGCTTTAACCAGGTAAGGCCCCGCTAAAAAAATAGATCCGTTACCTTCCACCATCAATGTTTCATCACTCATAATGGGCAGGTAAGCGCCACCGGCCACACAGGCACCCATAACCGCTGCAATTTGTGTGATGCCCATCGCACTCATTTTAGCATTGTTGCGGAATACCCTTCCAAAATGTTCCTTGTCAGGAAAAATTTCATCCTGCATGGGCAGAAAAACGCCGGCACTATCTACCAGGTAAATAACCGGCAATTTATTTTCCATGGCAATCTCCTGCATGCGCAGGTTCTTTTTACCTGTTATGGGAAACCAGGCGCCTGCTTTTACGGTTTGATCGTTGGCGATGATCATGCATTGCCTGCCGCTTACATAACCTACTCCACTAACGGTGCCGCCTGCCGGACAGCCGCCCTGTTCTTCATACATTTCAAAACCGGCAAAAGCACCCAGTTCGATAAACGGTTTATCGGTATCACATAAATAGGCTATCCGCTCCCGTGGGGTAAGTTTATTTCTTTCTTTTTGTTTGGCTGCCGCTTTTTTACCGCCTCCTTCATAAATCTTATCCAGGTATTTTTTGGTGCGGCTCCAGGCCAGTTTAAGGGCGTCTTCGTTTTTGTTGAATTGTAAGTCCATGGTGGTTGGTTAATGATTCATGGTTTGTTGATGGTTCATAGTTAATGGTTCATGGCAGGTAACGTGTAATTATTTGTAAATTTGTTATAGATTGTACTATGAACTATGAGCCATGAACCATCAACCAAACATAAACAAAAATATGGGTATTGAAATTAACCGCATTGTAAAACAATTTGAAGGGCTGCAACACGGCGAATGCTGGATCGGCAATAATTTTAAAGCTACCCTGCACGACCTGGATGCTGCAAAGGCTGCAAAAACCATTACGCCCGGCGGAAACAGTATCTGGTTATTAACTGCGCATATTATTTATTGGAGAACCACTGCTGTCAACCGCCTTACCGGCAGTACCAATCCTCCGCCCTTTAAAGATTTTACACTACCCAATGAATTAAATGAAGCCAGCTGGAAACAAACGCTGCATGATTTTGAAGCCGTGTATCATTCTTTACGCACTGCCTTGCACAATATTAAAGATGAGCAACTGGATAAACCTTCGCCCAGGCAGGGCCAGAGTTTTTACCAGTTGATATTGGGTGTGTTGCAGCATGATGCGTATCACCTGGGGCAAATGATGTTGCTGAAGAAAAGTATTTAAGTATACGGGCAATTTATATTGTATAAAAAAGGATAGCGCTATAACAGAAAATAATATTATTTTCACTTATTAACGATGGAACAAGCTACATTAAAACAATTATCGGAGATTTTAAAAATCAGTGTATCAACCGTTTCAAGAGCACTAAAAAATCACCCGGATATCTCGGAAGAAACCAAACGTAAAGTTAAAGAACTGGCAGAAACACTGGACTATGAGCCCAACCGTAATGCCATCTACCTGCGCAACAATACCAGTAATATAATCGGCATCATGGTGCCTACGCTCGATAATTTCTTTTATGATTCTTTTACAGTAGCAGTGGAAGAAGAGGCCAGGACAATGGGGTACTCGGTAATGATCATGCAATCTGGCGAAAATAAAGATACCGAATCGGCCAACCTGCGATTACTGAAGAACAACCGCATTGCGGGTGTATTCGTGTCTATCACCGGCGAAACAGAAGACCTGTCGCCGTTTTTAAAATTGCAGGAAAAAAAGATTCCTGTAATATTCTTTGACCGGGTGCCGGATTATGATCTGTGTAATAAGGTTTGTCTTGCAGACAGAACAGCAGCCACCATGGTTGCTGAAGCACTGATTGCAAAAAATAAAAAAAATGTACTGGCACTTTTCGGCCACCCAAGGCTGACGATCTCTCAAAAAAGATTTTCTGCCTTTAATGAAACGTATAAACAAAAGCTACCTGAAGCGATAATCGATAATCATTTTCCATTAACCATTGCGCAGGCGAAAGCCATCACTTTAACGGCACTGGAAAATAATAAAAGACCTGATGCTATTTTTTGTATGGGCGACCTGATACTGATCGGAGTAATGCAGGCCATACACGAAAAAGGATTGCGTATGCCGGAAGATATCGGCGTAATGTCTATCAGCAATGGGTTGATACCAACATTGTATCATCCTAAGATCACTTATGTGGAAACCAGTGGGTATAAACTGGGAAAGCTGTCTTTTAAAAGAATGAGTGAATGTATCGCGGGCAGTACTTTTATGCAGGAACTAACGGTGGATTCGGTGTTGGTGGAAGGGGGGTCGTTGTAGAGTGGGGTTTGGGAGTTTAGGGTTTAGAAGGTTTAGGAGTTTAGAAAGATTATTGTTTTTGATTGCTCATCATATAAAGCTTGCTTATGTCTAACTGGAAAATCAAAGCTTCCCTGTTCTTTAATTATTTTGTATTTGCCATATTGTTGAACAGTTCAGGCATTGCTATTGCACAGGTACAGGATAATTTTGGGGTGAATAGTAAAGCCGCCTCATGGATTGATCCCTGTAAAGATATCAGCATCGCTGTAATGTCGTTTTTAGTTTCCTCTTTTATTGTGCGGTTGGGATATAAACGTGCTATGCTTATAGCATTAGGATTTGTAACAGCGGTATGTTTTATTATTCCAATCGTGCCCACGTTTTTGGCAATAAAATTATTATTTGTAATTGTAGGGGCAAGCTTTGCATTAATCAAAATGTCGGTATACAGTACTATCGGGCTAATTACAAAAGATTCAAAAGAGCATATCAGGTTCATGAATTTTATAGAATCTTTTTTTACCGTAGGGAATTTTGCATTGTATTTTATTTTTAGTTTTTTTATTGATAATGCTCACCCGGAATCTACAGCCTGGTTAAAGTCGTATTATTTGTTGGGCGGCATTTCAATATTGGCTTTTTTATTATTACTTACTTCCAGCCTGGATGAATCGGGTGCTCATGAAAAAGACAATCCTGAAACGATCAGCTTTTTTAAAATGTTTACATTAATGACCAAACCGATCATACTGGCTTTTTTATGTGCTGCTTTTTTTTATGTACTGATAGAACAAAGTATCCAGAATTTTTTACCCACGTTCAATAGTAAGGTTTTGCAAATGCCTAAAACCCTAAGTATACAAATGGGAAGTATATTGGCGGGTTCTTATGCCCTGGGTAGATTTTTAGCAGGTGTAGTGCTTAAAAAAATCCATTGGTTTTATGTGCTTATTACCTGCCTGGTATTGGCAGCCGCTATGGTGATGATTGCCATGCCATTGGCGAAGAATGTAGTCATCAATCCTTCGGCAGGCTGGTTTGATGCGCCGCTTGCTGCGTATATTTTTCCTTTGATCGGTTTATTTCTTGCGCCTATTTATCCTTCCATCAATTCAGCAATTTTAAGTTCTTTGCCTAAATCACAACATGGGTTAATGTCTGGACTTATTATTGTGTTTTCAGCAATAGGAGGAACATGCGGGTCCTTAATAACCGGGGCAATTTTTGACTGGTATGGCGGGCAGACCGCTTTTTATTTTACAATAGTTCCTATCGCCATTTTAATTGGTAGTCTTTTTATATTTAACAGGCTGCATAACCGGTCTTTGGCAAAAGCATAATCTATTTAGTTATGGCTGCACATAATTTATTTTTCATAGAATCACTGGGTGCATTATACGAAGCTGTGCAAACCAGGGGTATTTTTACCGACAGCAAATATTTTGTGGATTGCGTACCTAAATACCCAGCCGAAACAATTGTGGCCGCTTATGAAAAAGAAAAGGATAATCCGTCATTTGACCTGCCGGGTTTTGTAAAAGCAAATTTTGAACTGCCAGCTGAAATTATTTCTACCTATACTTCTGCACAAAAAAGTATTGACAAGCATTTACAGGATCTTTGGGAAGAATTGAAAAGAACACCGGGCCAAAGCGGCGGTACCCTCATCCCTTTGCCTTATGAATACATTGTGCCCGGCGGCAGGTTCCGCGAAATTTATTATTGGGATAGTTATTTTACCATGCTGGGCCTGCAGGTAAGCAAACGCATCGATCTTATTGAACACATGGTAGATAATTTCACTTATCTTATTAATGAAGTGGGCTTTATTCCAAATGGCAACCGTACCTATTACCTGGGCCGTTCGCAGCCGCCTTTTTTTGCCCTGATGATACAATTGCTGGCTGAGGAAAAAGGGCCTGCTGTGTTTACAAAATACCAGCCCGCACTGGAAAAGGAATACCAGTTCTGGATGAATGGGGGAAATGAGCTGGATGAAAACCAATTGTCGTGTAACCATGTTGTTTGGGTGACTGGAAAAATATTGAACCGCTACTGGGATAGTAAGGAAACGCCAAGGCCGGAAGCTTACCAGGAAGATCTACATATTGCTGCGGCAGCAATAACCACCGAAAAAGAAACCTGCCGTAATATAAGGGCTGCTGCGGCATCCGGCTGGGATTTCAGCAGCCGCTGGTTTAAGGACAACCTGGAGATGGCCAGTATTCAAACCACGCAATTGATTCCCATTGACCTCAATTGCCTGTTGCTTTACATGGAACAGACCTTATTGCATATGTACCAGTTGCAGCAGGATGACAAAAAAATAATATCCTTCAATAAAAAGATCAGCAACAGGATTGCTGCCTTGCAGGAGTTATGCTGGAATGAGCACCGCGGCTGCTATTTCGATTTTAATTTTGTTGACAATAAGCAGGAAGAACATTTTAACCTGGCTACTGTATTTCCCCTGTTTTTTAATATGGCCACCACTGTACAGGCTACCCGCATTGCAGCATTACTGAAAGATAAATTTTTGCATGATGGCGGGCTGGTTACCACGTTATATAAAACCGGTCAGCAATGGGATGCGCCCAATGGCTGGGCTCCTTTGCAATGGATGGCCTATAAAGGATTGCTCAATTATGGATTTAAAGAACTGGCTGCGGTGATAAAACAACACTGGACAAGCAATTGCGAAAAGGTATTTAAAGCAACCGGTAAAATGATGGAAAAATATAACGTTACAGATACTACCATTACTGCCGGCGGCGGCGAATATCCCAACCAGGATGGGTTTGGCTGGACCAACGGGGTATACTTAAAAATGAAAGCCAGTAAAGAGTAAAATATATTTCCGTTATTACAGACTCACAGTCCTTTCATGCAAACGTTTCATATGTAAATATTTTTTTGTTTACATAATTAGTGTTTACATAATGAAAACAGGACGAATAAAGGAAGGCGATACAGTAACGGGTCAGGAAAATACAGGGCAGGTATTTTGCAGCTGTTCAAATAAATTAAACAACTTCAGTTAAAGGTCATTATGAATATGGTCTTTGGAATCGATGGCAGATTTGAGTAAACGCAATATATTTTTTTCTGCTGCTACCTTGATCTCTTCTATATCATACCAATTCCCTTCATCGGTTTTATAGAGTTTGCAGGTAAGCGGCGTACCGGTTTCTTTTGCTGTAAAACTATATTCCTGCAAAACAGCCACGGTACTGCCCAATGCATTTTTTAATTCAAAAGGGCTGATAGTATAATAGTATTGGCTATTATCTTCCAGGGCAATCTGCTTGCTGAAAACATGCTTTAGTGCTTCTCTCATTCTACAATTATAAATTATTCCGCGTGTTATTTAAAACGAACTTATTCACAAGTGTTCACATTCCGGTATTAAAATGGGTGACAGGCATAAAAAAACCTCCTTAAAAAGGAGGTTTGTGCCCACGAAAGGAATCGAACCTTCACGCCCTTGCGAACGGCAGATTTTGAGTCTGCTGCGTCTACCAATTCCGCCACATGGGCTCACAGTGTTTATTAGTTAATTTGTTAAGTAGTAATCAGTATCAAAAATCTTTCGACGAATAAACCAATAACCAGTAAACCAATTAACTAATCAGGGCTGCAATATTACATCAATCATTCATTCTGTCCAAAAATACACTGCAGGTATTTTTGCAACAGCAATATCGGTCTTCTGTAAATACACTTCTTATTGATAAACAGGGGTAAGATTGGCGGATAAACGCTGCCATATAATTGAGTTGCTTATTACGTCATAATGCATTAAATTGTATTATAATGCCCTGCGAATGAGTCTGCCCAAACACAATCACTCTTTAGCGCTGCTGCTTGCTTTACTTTTTTTTATCAGTCTTACCTGTAGTGCACAGGTAATGCAGGATATTCCTGACAGGTATTATGTAGAACATTTTGGTGAAGAGGAAGGGCTTCCCCAGAACTCTATCAATAATATATTACTTGATAAGAATGATTTTTTATGGATCGCTACGGAGGGCGGCATTACCCGTTTCAATGGCAACCGCTTTTTGCCGGTTTCCGTTAAAGCCGGCGTTAACAGCAGTAAATTTACCAGGGTAAAAGGTTTTTATTATAAAGGAAAGGATACCATTGTTGCTTACTCCGCTGCTAATTCCCTGGTGGCTATCATTGTAAACAATACCATTGTTGCAGTAGAAAAATTTCAAAGAAGCATTCACGGCTTTATTTTTTCCAATATCCAACACAGTATGAAGGCTCCCGCCTATTTTGGAATCGACAATGCGGATGCAATTCTCCAGGAATGGAATCTTACGTTGGGGAGTTTTACAGGAACTGTATATAATAAAGACAGTTTCATGGTAACACTGAATGATGGCGTCGGGATTTATGATGCCAGGGGGCCGGCGGGTAAAATAAAGATCGACAAACTGGTGTACAGGCGATTGCTGTATGTTAACCAGCAGCCTGTTTACATCGATGCAGATAATTACGTGAACTTTTACTCTACAGCCGGTTTGACAAAAAGGCAACGGCTTACTATAACTCCGTACAAAAATGAGCTGAAATTCTTCAATAATGGCGTTGAAAATAATTTTTTCTGCATAGCAGATTCAGTGCTGTACAGAATAGATATCACAACAGGCGGGGTATTGCAGGTCAAAAAAATATTGAACAACCTGGAGTATCCAATGGACATTCAACGGGTATATGAAAAAGATAACAATACCATCGTTGTAGGTACGGCCCGCAATGGGTTGTTCGCATACAAAAAGCAATTATTTTCTATAACAGAGCAACTACCCGATAAAGAACCTGATGGTTTTTATGTGCAGCAGCTGCTTCCCGATAGCCAAACGATTTTAACCGGTCTGGATAAATTATTCAGAAATGGCCGGTACATTGGCAAGGCCAGCGCACTTGCAGGCACACATAATTATTCTTCTTTAAAAGACAGTAAAGGGAATTACTGGTATGTATATTTCGACAAAGTTTTGCGTGTAAAAGGGATAAACGCCAAGCCTGTTACTATGATGACCTTTAAAGGTTCGCCTGGAATATTTTTTGAAGATGCGGAGCAACGGGTTTGGTTTTCGTCGGCAACGCAGTTTGGATATTTTAAGAATGATATCTTCATAGAGGTGAGCATTAATAACCTGAACCGTGGTTTAATTTCCTATATGCAGCAGGACGTCGCAGGCAGGTACCTGATTGGTACAAGGGAAGGTCTTTATGTATTGAACAGCGCAACAGAATCTTTAGTAAAGGAAGTTCCTGCATTTAAAACATTGGATATAAGATTCCTGTGGCCCGAACCAAACGGTCAAACCTGGGTATGTACTTACGGGCAGGGCCTTTTTCTTATGGCTGCCAATGGAGAAGTGACTACTTTCCCTGAAAGCAGTGGCAGGCTGGCCTATGTGCATTGTATCATTGAAGATACAAGAGGAAATTTCTGGATGCCTACCAACAGTGGCCTGCTGGTAACATCGCGGCAATCGCTGATGACATATAGCAGGAATAAAAGCCAGCTGCCTTTTTTTTATAGGTTCTCCAAAACCAATGGGCTTCGCACCAATGAATTTAACGGTGGAACGCAACCTGCATACCTGCGTTTACCCAATGGCGATATAAGCCTTGCTTCCATGCAGGGGCTGGTACGTTTTCATCCCGATACTATTGATTTCAGGTTCTCTGCTTCGCCGATAGTGATAGATAATATACACCTGGATAGTGTTGAAGTATTGACATATGATAGTATGCAGGTGGCCAATAATGTAAACAATATCAGTTTCGGTATATCCAGTTCATTCTGGGGGCAAACAGGTAATGACCAGCTGGAATACCAGGTGGTGGGAAAAGGAAAGACAGCAGTTGACAGTCGCTGGTTGCCCGTGGATGAATCCGGTAAAATAAATTTATTCTCTCCTTCGTATGGCGATTATCTATTGATAGTGCGTAAAAGAAAAGGCTTGCAAGGCAGTGATTATATATACAAGACTGTGGGTTTTACAGTACAACCGAAGTGGTACCAGACCAGGGCATTTTATACTGCCAGGGGATTACTTTTCCTGCTTTTATTAATAGGGATATTTTTTTGGCGACGTAACTATTACCGCAATGCCAATCGTGTATTAACAGAAAAAGTAGCGGCAGCAACTACCGAACTGCAACAGGTGAATAATACCCTGGAGAAAAAAGTAGAAGAACGGACAGTTGCCATACAGGAGGCAGAAGTTAAGTTCCGTACGCTGGTAGAACGGTCCCTGGCAGGTGTTTACATTGTACAGGATCAGAAATATGTTTATGTAAACCCCCGGTTTGAAGAAATACTCGGTTATGATGCCGGAGAATTATTAGGTACCAAAGGCGTGAAGGTGATTAGGGAAGACCTGCGCGAGATGGTGAACGAAAAAGCAAGAAAGCGTATAACCGGTGAGTTGACCAGTGAACGCTATGAAACAACAGGAGTAAAAAAAGATGGTACTGAAGTGCAGCTGGAATTTTTTGGAACCAGGACCATTTACGAAGGTAAGCCCACCATCATTGGAACGATGCTGGATATTACCGAACGTAAGCAAATGGAAACGGAGTTGATTGAAGCGGAACAGAAATTCAGGGACCTGGTTGAAAAATCACTGGTAGGCGTATATATTATAAGGCATGGAAAATTTGCTTATGTTAATCCCAGGTTTGCAGAAATATTTGGCTACACACAGGAAGAATTAGTAGAGGGACCGCCTGTTTCGATTGTGGTGTATGAACCCGACAAGGAACTTGTTGCCAGTAATATCCGCGAAAGGATGTCGGGGCAAATGGAAGGACTGCAATATGCCATAAGAGGAATAAAAAAAGACGGCACAGTGATACATGCAGAAATGTTCGGCAGAACCACAGTATTCGAAAACGGGCCTGCTATCATTGGCACATTACTGGATATCACCGAAAAGAAGCTGGCAGAAGAACAACTGATAAAAGAAAAAGACCTGTCTCAATCGATCATTAATAACCTGCCTGGCGTATTTTATATTTTTGACCAGGATGGTCATTATCATTTATGGAATAAAAATCATGAAACAGTAACCGGTTATACCAGTGAGGAAATGAACAACATGCATCCTGCAGGCTTTATTGAAGAAGCTGACCTGCCTGTTTTGGGTGAAAGGATTAAAAAAGTGTTTAAAGAAGGGTATGCGGAACTGGAAACGCTTTTCGTAACCAAGGATGGAAGAAAGATACCCTACTATTTTAACGGGGTATCCATTACCTACAATGATCAGCCCTGTTTAATGGGGGTAGGTATTGATATCAGCGAACGAAAAAAAGCTGAAGCGCAGCTAATGATTGAAAAAGATCTGTCTCAATCTATTATTAATGGCCTCCCGGGAGTATTCTTTATTTTCGACGAAAACCGTACGCACCTGCTCTGGAACAAAAATTTTGAAACCGTTACAGGTTATAGTAGTGAAGAGCTTAAAGGAAAAATGGCTGGCATGTGCGTAGAAGAAAAAGATATCCCGGTATTCACCAAAGCCATTGAAAAAATGCACGCCAACGGGCATGCCGAAGTAGAAGTTACGTTAGTAAATAAATATAAAACAAAGATCCCTTTTTACGTTAATGGTATAGCGATCACTTATGAAGGCAAGCCCTGTATTTTGGGAATAGGCATTGATATCAGCGAACGTAAAAATGCAGAAAAGGAAAAAGAAAAAGCGAACTATTTATTGAATGAACGCATAAAAGAACTTACCACGCTGTACCGGGTAGGTCTTGTATTGCAAAGAGAACAAAGAACGCTCCTGGTAACCTTACAGGATGTTGTTTCTGTGCTTCCGGCGGGATGGCAATACCCGGATATCACTGCGGCATCTATTACATTTGGAGAACTGGAATTTGTTACGGCCAATTTTAGCCCCGGTCCTTTTAGTCAAAGTGCTTCATTTATTACCGGCAATGGCACTGTAGGTAAGATTGAAGTAGTATACCTGGAAGAGCGCCCGCAGGAAGATGAAGGACCTTTTCTTACCGAAGAACGAAAATTGCTGGATATGCTCGGAGATATGCTCCGGATATATTTTACACGCAGGGAAGCTACTGAAGCATTACAGAAATCTGAGGCCAACCTGCATACCATATTCGATACTACCGATACCGTGTATGCGTTAACGGATATCAATTATAAGCTGATTGCTTTTAACCAGCGTGCTTTTGATTTTGGAAGAAAAGAATTCAAAAAAACTTTCCAGCTGCATACCAGCCTGGTTGATTATTTCCCGGAAAATCGCCGTGCTGTTATTGCAGAAAATATCGAGATGGTGGCGAAAGGCAGTCATATCAGTTATGAAGTAAGTTACCCGCAGGAAGATGGTAAATTGAACTGGTATTATGTAAGGATGTTCCCCATAACCAATGCACAGAAAATTGTATTTGGAATGATGATGGCGATATCGGATATCACCGAAAAGAAATTGCTGGAGCAGGAAATACTTGATCAACGGATACAGGAACAAAAAATGGTAACCAGGGCAATTTTAATTGGTGAAGAAAAGGAAAGAAATAAGATAGGACAGGAATTACATGATAATATCAACCAGATACTGGCAGGTACAAAACTATACCTGGGAATGGCAAGAAAAGCAAAGGACAACCGCGAACAGATTATTAATGAATCCATGGCCCTGATAGATAGCGCCATTGAAGAGATCAGGACCTTCAGCCGCGGGAAAGTAACCCCTATGAAAAAAGTGGACCTGGAAGAATTATTGCGGTTACTGGTTGAAGCAGTATCAGAAACCACCAGCATCAGTACCAGGTTTGTGTACAAAGGGAATGGCCAGTTTATTGAAGATGATCTGAAACTGAATATCTACCGCATTACACAGGAGCAATTAAATAATATTCTAAAGCATGCCATGGCAAAAAACATAAGTGTAGAGGTAGAAGCTGGTGCAGAACATATTCACTTGCTGGTAACTGATGATGGGAAAGGCTTTGACATCAACGCAAAAAAGAAAGGAATAGGATTAATCAATATTATCAACCGGGTAGAATCCTTTAACGGAACTATATTAATACAGAGTACTCCGGGCAACGGCTGCAGAACGGCTATCAGGATTCCTTTTGAAAAAAGGGAGCATCAGGAAATAATTTCATAAGCGGTAGCGATCTTATGTAGCTCCATCAGCGAACCAATATTCAGTTTATCAAATAATCTTGTTTTATGTGTACCCACCGTGCTCACCTGTACGGCGATGGCATCACCAATTTCTGTAAGCGACTTTCCCTGTAACAATAAAATCATTACTTCAAATTCCCTGTCACTTAGCCGGTCGAAAGGGTTATTCACTTTTTTGGTGATCACTTCGTCGGCCATCTGGCGTTGCAGTTTACGGCTGATATACCTTTCGCCCGACATGATTGTAGTTACGGCTTCGGTTAATTCTGATTCATCTGCACGTTTGTTCAAAAAACCATCTGCGCCATTGTGTAAAACCCTTTTTGCATAAATATCCTCGGGGCACATAGTAAAAAATAAGATCGCAGTATCAGGTTGCAGTGTTTTTACGGTTGATAAAACAGTGAGCGTGTTGCCATCGGTAAGGTGTATATCCAAAACCATCAGGTTAAAGGTATGCGCCTTGCAAAGTTCTATGAGGCCGTCTACACTATCGGTTTCATGAAAAACAGCGGACGGGTAAAGGTTACTTAATATCTGGCGGCTGATCTTACGGAGCAGCTTGTGATCTTCAGCAATCAAGACAATGAGTTGGTCGGTATTCTTGTCCATAGGAATCACTTGTTTTCACCAATCAGTTTTTTAGCTAGGAGTTCTGGAGCTGATTACAGCTCAAAAGTATATTAATATTATTATATAATTGCTATCTTTTTTGCAAATTCATATAACACAAATACTTACATCATTCGTAAAGTTATGACAACAGCTTATTGCAATTGCTTACAATAATTTATCAGGATGTATAGTTTATTTGTATCGTAATCAAAAAGCTGGCAGGCTGATTGGTTACAGCCCTGGATGTATAACGAAATTTTTTTCATAAAGCATCCGGTACCTATGAAAACATAAATCCAGTATCCGCCGGTATTCAAAAAAGTTAACAGGATGCAGTCATCTGTGCAAACTAATTGACTGGAACTTTCCGGGTATAGCAGTATACCCGGTTTTTTATTTGGTAATTTTTTATTCCTGTCATGGCTGTCATAAACTTATGACAAGGCGCTTTTGCCTCTTACTATATTTTTCAACATTATCATGATCAATATTTGTACTGTTAAAAATCAGGTAGTAAAATGAGCATAGTAAAGCAAATGATTAGTAGCAATAAAACAACAAATGATACGCTGCCGGTACGCTACATAGCTATTACGGGAGCTACGGCCAAAAGCTGCAGGAAGTTAAAATTATTATTAAAACAAACCAGTTATTACTGCCTGGTGGATTGTTATAAAAACAATGAGGAGTTGGCGAATAAAGAAAATTATTACTTGCCGGATTGTGTAATTATAGAGGTCAGGTCATTGTGCTCCATATTCACAGTAAATAAAAAAATAGAGAGTTTAAAAGAAGTCTTTCCCGGTATCAGGATACTGCTCTACTATAATATGCTAAGACGGTATCCATTACTGGAACAAAAACATGCACAATATCCTTCGCTGCATTTAAGAGATGAAGACGAAAAGCAATTACTGCATCTTGAAAATGTATTGAAACAGGAGTTATAAAATATTTAAGTATCAATGAAAAGCCAACCTAACAATCTAAAAAACACTTTATGAAAAAAATTTTCCTCTCCTCAACCTTACTGCTGATAGTCAGCTACTGCTTTAGCCAGCCCGGCGAATCTTTTTCCGCGTCGGCACCAAAAGCAATAAATGGAAAAAAGAATGCCATTAGTAATGTAGATCAGCAATGGCAATCTATAGCAGAACAGTATATTGCCGAAACAGAATACTATTTTAAAAAGGACGGTAATGCCCCGGTGTTTTATGCCGCCAACAGGCAACAAAAACTGGGCTTTTCCATTACTGAAACCGGCTACAAAATATCGCCGGAAGCCTTCCTGGATAAGAAATCCATGGCTAATAACTGGGCGCAGACTTTGTCTTTACTAAGCATCAGTAAAGGGGCAGCAAAAATGTTGCCGCTCAAACAATACAGTTACCAATATAACAAGGGCGAATTGAATTATAAGTACAATGGTTTTTCTGTTCAGTATATCAATAATGAAAAAGGCCTTCGCCAAAATTTTTTGATCAACAGGAAACCGGAGGGAACAGCACATCTTGAATTGCAGTTAAAATACAAGGGCCCACTTACTCCTTCAGTAAGGGATAATGGTATTGCATTCGGCAGCGATGAAATGACTAAGCTTTTTTATGAAGACCTTCGGGTATGGGATGCCGGTAAAAAGCCATTACATGCAAGATTTGAATTGAGGAAGAATAATGTTATTGCAATTATTGTAGAAGATAGCCTGGCGCAATATCCCATTACCATTGATCCTTTGAATAAGGTACCTGAATGGACAGGCAGTGCCGAAGGCATTCTGCCTCCTGTAGTAGGACAGGTAGCGATTGATGCAGCATATGGTTTTTCTGTTGCCGGTGTGGGAGATGTTAACCAGGATGGATTTGATGACGTAGCTATTGGAGCACCTGCAATGGTGGATGTAATAGCGGGAACGGGTACACTGGCAAGCGTTGGCGCCGTGTTTGTTTATTACGGCAGTTTAAGTGGGTTACCAGCTACACCTAGTGCCATGTTGCAGCCAACCACCGCTGTAGCCGGCGCACTTTTTGGGTATAGTATTGCAGGCGGCGATGTAAACGATGATGACTATGCTGATATTATCGTTGGCGCCCCGCTGGATAATATTATTGTTAACGGGCAATCAGGTACGATAGGTAAAGCCTATGTATTCAGCGGCGCTACGCTGTCAACCGTTACCACTCCTTTTCTCAATATTCAGTTAAGTGGTAACAGCATCATAAAAGAAGGACTTAACCTTTCTGTAAATGCGCTGTTTGGTTTTTCAGTTGCTGTAACAGAAGACCTGAATGGCGATGGCAAAAATGATATGATCGTAGGTGCCCCTACTTATGCGGGCATTAAGAATGATATTTTCGGTTTCCCTACTTTACTCGATGTGCAATCTGGTGGCGCATTTATTTATCTGACCAATGCATCAAACAATAATTTAAGCATTGTAAAATTAGAGCCGATCAAAAGTAACCTGCTGGGCATTTTATCTGCCAATATCAACGGCTTATTATTTGGCTATAGTGTGGATGGGTTGGGAGATTATAATAGTGATGGTCATCCTGATGTGGTAGCAACTGCTCCTGCAGGAATCGACCTGGGATTGATCAGTATTTTATTGAACGGACAGTTATTACAGGGAAGTGCAACCGTATATTATGGTACAGGGGCAGGGGTGAATGTGAACCCGGGGGCAGTACTAACGGCTACGTCTGGCGGATTATTAACCAATTTAACAGGCTCTATTGCCAACCTGGCCAACCTGTTTGGCACCTCAGTAAAAGGCGTGAGAGACCAGGATGGCGTTAGAAATGGCAACCTGTTGGTTGGCGCTCCATTAGGAGGCGCCTTAATGAATGTGCTCAGCCTGCAATTGAAAACCGGTACTGTTAGCGTGTTCATTAAAAAACCATCATCACCATCCGGTAATGTTATACCCGACCAGATATTAAGCTCTCCGCGTAACAGCAATACGATACTGGAGATTGTTCAAACCAACCTGTTGTTTGGTTATTCCATCGATAATATCCGTGATGTTAACTGTGATGGTTTTGCAGATATCGTTGTGGGAGAACCGGCTTCATCCGGTGTACAGCTCATCAATGCCAATGTAGCAGGTGGTGCAGTATATATTTACTTTGGAAAAGGAGATGGTACCTATTATCCAACGCCTTACTGGACATTGACTGCAGAAAACGATGGTTTCCTGGGCATCAACGGAACAGCGCTTGTCGGCTATAGTGTTGCAGGTGTAGGAAAGACCAGGGGTACAATTAATCCTAATTATATTATTACAGGCTCACCTTCACGCACACTCGATTTCGGATCGGGGCTGTTAAACCTGGGCAATACCTTCGGTACTTTATTCGGGTTGGTTGCGGGAGATAATGGAGTAGGTAAATCCTTCTTATTCCAGGAAGACCTGTGTTCAGTGGTGTTGTTGCCAACAACATTACAGGAACTTAAAGTAAATTACCTGGATGGCGTAGCACATTTGTCGTGGATTACAGAACAGGAAACCAATAGTAGTCATTTTGAGATTGAACGCAGTAAAGATGGCGCCGTTTTTACAAAATTGGGTAATGTTGCTGCGGCAGGATTTAGCAGTCACACAAAAAACTATGCATTCAATGATATATATCCCGAAACAGGCGTTAATTATTATCGGTTGAAGATGCTGGATAAAGACGGAAAATTTGTTTACAGCAACCGGGTATCAGTTACCGTAACTATAAAAGGAAATAAAGTTACTGCAGTTTATCCTGCTCCGTTTACAAACAAACTGAATATTGCCATTGCCAATGAAACCACGGCAAGTGCAACAATAGAATTATTTGATAATGCCGGCAAAAGAGTAGCCGCGTCAACAAAAACAGTACAGAAAGGAATAAACAATATCCTGCTCGAAGACCTGGATAGGCTTGCCAATGGCATTTACATTATCAAGGTACAATTGGGCAATAGTGTATTTACACAAAAGCTCGTTAAGTAAAGTGAAGAAGGAGGCAAACAGTCGCCCGGACAGTTAGGTGTCCGGGCTTTTTTATTGCAGGTGATTATCCTTCTATTCTTTCCAGGATACGCTGCAGGTATTTTTTCTGGTAATAATATTCTTTTACTTTCAGCAGGTCTGCTGTTGCTGTATTTTCATCGCTGAAGTTTTCAATGATGTTTTTTACGGGGCTGTAAATTTCAGCTTCCAGTTCGTTTACCTGTTGCCGGGAGCTTTCCGAAAGTTCCTCATTCAATTCCATTACCTCCATTAAAAATGCCGGCGGCAACTGGTATTTTTCTTCTTCTTCCAACAAACCTTTCAGCTGCAGCACATATTTTATGGTCTCGTCTTCATTCTTTAGCACTTTAAGCGCTTTATTTACCTGCGAAGATTTTTCCAATACATCGGCCTGCTCAAACTCCGTTGACTGGGTATAAAAATCGGGATGGAATTTCTTTTGCAGTTCCACGTATTTTTTTGCCAACAGGTTTTTGTCGGGCTTTAAACTTACGGGGATATCAAACAGTTCAAAATGATTCATGTGCAAATTTCAAATTAATTAATTAAAAACTGGTATTAATACTACACTTTATTCCGGATCTCTTCATTTCCGGCAGCCGGTGCAGATAGGCCCAAATTAATTAACTTGCCGCTAAATAAACGATCCATGCTGCAAATAGGTTTAATACGGGAAGGAAAAACTCCGGCTGATAACAGGGTGGCACTTACACCCGCACAATGCAAATGGCTACATAAAAATTTTGATAATATCCGTGTGGTGGCCCAGCATAGTGATAAAAGATGTTTCAGCGACAAAGAATATGCGATGGCTGGCGTAACAGTAACTGAAGATATCAGTGGTTGCGATGTATTGCTGGGTATTAAAGAAGTACCGGCGGAACAGTTGGTGCCGGGTAAGACCTACTTATTCTTTTCTCATACCAAAAAAGCACAGGAACATAACCAGCATTTATTCCGGACCATCATAAAAAATGACATTACGCTTATCGATTATGAATGCCTTACTCACGATGACGGGCAACGTATTCTGGGTTTTGGCTTTTTTGCAGGCATTGTGGGCGCTCATAATGGTATGATGGCTTATGGAAAAAGAACCGGGCTATACAACCTGGGCAGGGTATACCAGCAAAAAGATTACCGAAACCTGATTCATACTTATTTTGGTTTAAAACTGCCTAAATTAAAAATTGCGGTTACCGGCAGCGGTCGTGTAGCCCATGGCGTTTTAGAGATCATGAATTTGATGGGTATTAACGAAGTGGATCCTTTTGAATACCTGCACCGTTCTTTTGATTACCCGGTGTATGTAGATCTTAAAGGTCGCGACCTGTATGCAAGAAAAGATGACGGTACTTATAACCGGGATGATTTTCATTTACGCCCGGAACAATACAAATGTTTATTTAGTCCCTTTACCAAACAAACCGATATTTTAATGAACGGCGTGTATTGGGATAAAAATATTGCCCCGCTTTTTTCGATAGCAGAATTTCAGTCGGAAGGATTCAGTATAAAAACCATTGCCGATATTACCAACGATTATCACGGCTCTGTTGCCATAAATATCGGCGACAGTACCATTGAAGATCCTGTATATGGCGTAGATAAAAAAACAATGCAGCAAACGACGGCTTATCAAAATGATTCGGTGGATGTGATGGCAGTTGGTAATTTGCCTAATGAATTACCCCGTGATGCCTCCCGGTATTTCGGCGAACAACTGATCAAATTTGTATTGGAAGATTTAGTGAAAGGAGGATCGGTAATGATTGAAAGGGCAACAATGGTAAAGCAGGGGCAGCTAACGGAAGGGTATGGGTATTTGAAAGCGTATGCGGGGCTGTAGGTTACGGGTTACGGGTTACGGGATACGGGTTACGGGTTACGGGTTACGGAAATAATTACAGGTGAAGATAATAATCTTTTAAAAGAAGAATAAATTCAGGCGTATAAATACCTGCTTCATTTTTAATGGTGATCACTTCAGCTATGAGTTTATTTTTTTTGGCTGAAAAAAATAAAATACTTCTAAAGTAATCATGCTTTGGTGTTTGTTTTACCAATACTTTTTTATAACAATGCAAATTTACTGCGAGTGCTGTAGTAATAAAATATTCCGTACGATGATAAGGGAGGAGCACGGCAAAAATACCTTCATCATTTAATAGTCGTTGTACATTACCTAGCAGTTCCTGTAAGGTTAATGTACTGTCATGCTTTGCTGCATTCTTTTGTTTATCGGAGGAGCGAAGGTCATCTTCAAAAAAAGGAGGGTTACTGATGATGCAATCATATTTGCTGCCGTTATTAAAATCGGTAATGCCGGAATTGAAAACGTTTATTTGAGCAGGCCATGGCGATGCTGCAACGTTAACTTTGGCTTGTTCGTAAGCAGTGCTATCTATTTCCACTGCATCAATAATTGCCTTGTTTTTTTGCGCCAGCAGTAAACTTAATAATCCTGTACCGGTACCAATATCAAGTATATATTGTAAGGATTGGTCTTGTATTTCATTGGCAATATAGGCGCCAAATAAACAGGCATCTGTACATACTTTCATCGCACACTGATCCTGCTGTATCGTAAATTGTTTGAATTGAAAATAGGAGTTGGCCACAGATTACACAGATTTACACGAATTAAATACAAATGGGATAAAGCTATAGTTCATATAAATAATATTGTCTTTAAAAAATCTGTGAAAATCTGTGTAATCTGTGGCTACCCCCATTCCGCTTTAGCGGAAGGACTTACGCTAAGATCAGCGAAATCATTTTCTAAAAATTTATAGTAACCGGTAATCGCAATCATCGCCGCATTATCAGTACAGTATTCAAATGCCGGGATAAAAGTTTGCCAGTTCTGTTTTTCGCCCATTGCTGTAAAAGCTTTTCTTAAACCACTATTGGCGCTTACGCCACCGGCCAGGCAGATATTGGTTACCCCGGTTTCCGCAACTGCTTTTTTTAATTTGTTCAATAAAATACTAACGATCCTGTGTTGAATGGAAGCACAGATATCGTTGAGGTTTTCGGAAATGAATTGCTGCCGCGTAGCATCATCCGCTAAAAAAGCTTCTTTATAAACATTACTCGTACCCGCATTTTTTAGGAAATACAGGATCGATGTTTTTAACCCGCTGAAACTAAAATTCAAACCCGGTATCTGTGGTTCCGGGAAACTGTATTTTAAAGGATCACCCATGGCTGCATATTTATCAATCAATGGACCACCGGGATAAGGTAAGCCTAATAATTTAGCACTCTTATCAAAGGCTTCCCCTGCAGCATCATCAATGGTTTCGCCAATTACTTTTAACTGGCCGGGAGACTCGCATAATACAATCTGTGTATGGCCGCCACTAACGGTAAGGCATAAAAAAGGAAAGGCCGGTTTTTTATCCGGGATTAAATTGGCCAGCACATGTGCCTGCATATGATGCACGGCTATTAAAGGTTTATCCAGGGCCAATGCCATTGATTTGGCAAACTGCGTACCTACCAGCAGCGAACCTATCAAACCCGGTGCCTGCGTAAATGCAAGGGCATCGATGGATGACATGTTGCATCCGGCAGCTTTTAATGCCGCATCAACCACCGGTACAATGTTTTGCATATGCGCCCTGCTGGCCAGCTCCGGCACTACACCTCCGTATTTTTCATGTATGGTTTGATTGGCGATATAGTTGGATAAAATTTTACCGCCAACACATACGGATGCCGAAGTTTCATCGCATGAAGATTCGATTGCTAAAATGGTAATGGACATATTGGCGGCAAAGATACCGCAAGCGGGTAACCTGGGCAATTTCTCCTGCCAACCAAATGGAGGCCCGGTACCATTGGGCGGCCCTACTTACAAAAATATCTTAACGACGGCGGGTAGCCGTATTTATTTTGTGACAGCCCGCTCAGTAAAGACTCATGATTTATTGATAATCATTATATTATAATATATTATAAAAAAATGCTGTGACAGTAGGAATTTAAAATATTATCCTATACATTTAGCAGCCAGGTACCGGTATACAGCTCATGCGGCCGATTGACAGGGCGCCAGTTTAAACGCAGCCGCCGGGAGGGATTAGTGATCATTCGACAGCCTTTTTCATTATAAAATAACCATTATGAAACCAGATGTTCATTTGCCGGATATTGCCGGTATGCGGCTCCTGCTGGGCCTTACCCAGCAGGAGCTGGCCAACAGTGCAGGCATTTCCCGCTCTGCCCTGGCCCTTGCCGAAACGGGGCGCCGCCCCATGCCGGCAGTTGTACAACCCCTGTTACGCCAGATGATGGTCATCGCCGCCACCATGCCGGATGCTGGTACCAGCCGTCGCGTTAAAAGACCAGGAAAGCAGCCCAGGCGAACCAATAATAGGGTGTGTAACAGTACCCGTTTATATACCGTCACCAAAAAGCGAATTGTTACCGCACAACCGTCAACCTCAACCAGTTGCACCCGGAAGGCGATGACAACATATACTTCCCGCAGTACCCCTATTAGCAATTTTAGCACGCATTTACTGCAAAGCGCCTCCGATTGCCGGCAACTGCTGGATAGCTCGGCCATAAAAAAAGCCAGGCTGCAGGGCTGGCTGGCCTACCGGCAACTGGAAGCCCGCGCCGCAGTAACCAGGGGACAGGAATTATCGGTACAGCTGACCCTTGTAAATACCATGCTACAGGTGAACCAGGCACTCATCGAAAAATATCCCTACGCCGCAAGCAAAAGAAAACTGGAGCACCGCAATGCCAAACTGCATTGCAAAAGACTGGTACTGGAAGACCGGCTGGAACATTTTGATGCCGCAGCAATGCTGTTGCGGGAGTATAATATCAATGTATTGGTGAAACAACTGGAGTTGTTGGAAGAGTTGATTAGTGGGGTTGAAAAAAGGAAAGTGGAATTGGAAGGTGGGGGGAAGAGGCCTGCGTTTTTATTGGTGCAAAAAGGAAACGGTAATGATGATGAAATAATATCAACGGGTGATATTGCTGCTGTTGGGGTGGTGTACCAGGCGGCGTAAGTTTTGTATATTTAGGAGTTGCCTTCAACCCTCACGGACATACCAAGCATAAAAGAGACAAATGTAGTTTGACCCTGCTAAACATAATAGATGACTGCATTATTTATAACCAATAACAACTTGACTACCTTGATAGAAAGTTTGGATTGGTTTAAATCATTTTGCAGCGAGCCCAAAGACCTTATAATTTTCTATGAAATATCAAAAGCAAAAGCTTTCATAGAAAATTCATTAATAAACGAGAATGAGCAAAAACATATAGACTTTATTGTTTCAGATTGGAGTTTTGGAAATGACAATATTAGAGTTTTATTAGAATGGATAAGAACTTCTGACAAACAGTTTTCATCAAATAATTTTCAATTAAAGTCAATACCTTTTTTACTTATCAATGATTCTAAAAACACCTTTATTTCAGAAGGATTTGACGGAATAATAGACGGCTTCCCTAACGAAATTTGGAGATTTGAATCAAAAATCAAGTCAGCAATAAAACAATGGAGATATAATGTTGCAATAGACCTTGATTTAATTGGATTAGACCCAAAAACTCAAAACGAATACAGGAATTACAGAAAAAACTTCATTTCCTACTACAGATTAAAAGTTTTAACTCGAAGTTTTGTTGACAAAAAATCAAAGAAACTCAATTATATATGGACAAGTCAAAGTATTGGAGACCTGAACAATGCAAACGACAAGTTCTATGCTATGATTCAGAAAACCATAAACAATCCAAAGGCATATTCGGAAAAAAATTATCACGACTTTTTTAAAGAAAATCCAACATTAGTAAAAGGAGAGTTTTTTCTTTCCAAAAAAAGTAAAGAAGAACTCATTTATGAGCCCCATCTTTATAAAAATGGGACATTGAGTTATGACGAACCAGATTTTTTAAATAAGCCTCACGACTATTCATTAAGGTTTCCAGAAGTGTTTGAAATAAAACTTCAAACGCAAAGACTTTTAAGAAACATAAATGACAAATTCCTATCTAAAGCAAAAAAGAGTTTTGAGCAAGTAATTAGGTATAAAAAGTATTTGACATCGACCGACCCAAGACATCATCATTACATTAAAAAATATTTGGGAAAACTCTATTCTAATTATGACTTTACATTGCTTATGGGTTCGACAGCAGAAAAGGAAGCTAACCAAGACTTAATTGACAGACTAAAAAATGACTATGAATTTATGGACATCAAGCTAGTAACTTATGAAGAACTACTTGCTGAACATATTGAACTTTGTAACAGACTACAAAACCTTAATGTATTGTAGCCTTGCCCAGGGCTGCAGGCAACATGGGGTTTGCAAATATTGGGGCTGGACGTTCTTAGCTTTAACATTTTATCGCTGTCATCTTTTGTCCGGGCTGGAGGTTCTTTGTTGAGCTTTGGTTCTTAACATCAACTTTTAATTATAAATTGAACTTCGGTTGCGGGTGGACGTTTTTCAAAATCCCAACATCGCCAAGCCCTGTACGTTGGACGTCACTTTAGAAAAATATGCGTAAACTATTAATAGTAACGGGTGCTGGAGCTTCCTTAGATTTTGGAATGCCCAGTGTTAAAGAAATTGACAAGCTATTCGAAGAGTGGTCGCTTAATATTTTACCATTAAGAGACGACCCTTCAAAAAGTTTATACTCCTGGGTAAAAGAAAAATTACTTTTTTATGTTTCCCAAGACAAATCCAATAGACTCGATAATATTATTAACTTTGAAAATATACTCTTTCTAATTCAAAATTTATATTCACTTTCTAAAGACAGAACAAATGGGAGAAATAACACTAGTTTAAATTCTTTCATTGACGTAAGCGAATTTCCAGTCGTCTTAAGCTTTGGAAAAGAAAAGAAAGCAGATTGTTATGATTTTCATTTTTTGCATTCTAGCCTTATTGACAAATTGCTAGATTATTTTAGAACAAAATGCAAAACAATTAAAGGTGATAAACCAAATGAATTGGAGTCCTTAAAACTTTTTTTTGAATCTCTAAAAGATGATTTTGAAATTGGGTTTATTAATCTAAACTATGATAATATACTCACCACGATTTTGCCAAATTTAAATACTGGTTTTGACAAAACAAGTGGTGAGTTTAGTAGAGACAAATTTTATAATTCAGAATGGGATTTTTGTTATCATATACATGGCTCGATTCATTTTGATATGAAGGGTGGAAAGGATAGTACCGAAATGCATAAAGTATTATGGAATGATGACTTAACATCACAATTTTCCAGCAATTCATCGGGAAGGAGCGGCAACTATACAAGTGAAGGTCTTGACCACTTAAACTCATCTATTATTGCTGGTTTAGACAAAGTAAATCAGATTCTAAAAGAACCATTTGGTTCATATTACATGAGTTTAGATAAACTATTATATGAATCAGATTCAATCTTGTTTATAGGTTATGGGTTTAACGATTTACATCTCAATAAGATGTTCCCGTTTATTAGGTATGACAATTTAAAAACTAGAAAAGTTGTAATAATTGATTGGGCAAATGATGAAGAAGACGGACTTAATTATAGACATGACTCATGGAGTTTTGGTGTTTTTACAACTTTGCCATTTAATGGATTTGAACTGGGAGATGGGAAATTTAGGGAACCTCATCCTGCAATCTATTTTAAAAAAAGACACAAGTTAGAAAAATCATCTAATCCGAAATATCCAATTGCAGTCTGGTATAACGGATTATTAGAAGCTTGCAAACACGTTGATACAATAAAAAAAGAACTATTGTAGAAAAGCGAACGCCCAATAAAAATATGCTGCAATTGGGGCAGGACGTTGAAATAATCATCGGTAGTGCATATCCAGGCTTTGGTTTCGGCGGACGGAATTCTGCCGGGCAGTAGCTCTAAACTTCGGCTTTTAATTATAAATTTAACTTCGGTTCCGGGCAGACGGTTTTCAAAATCCCAACATCACCAGGCCCTGTCCGTTAGCTGTAACTCAAAATGTAAATTACATGAATACGAGACTTAAAAAATATATTAGATTTTGGGTTTGGGTTGACTTGGCCGGTTTTCTATTTGCGATATTATTAATTCTTGGTTATCTCTTTTGGGGAAACCGTTTTTCCGACCACATACAAAACTTATGGAGCAACCTTGCGATCGAGGTATTAGGTGTTTGGTTGAGTGTAAGAATAATTGATTTTTTGATTCAACGTCACAGAAGTTTTAGAGAAACTCGATTCCATCAACTAAGAAATCTCGGCTTTTTTGCAGATACGGCCACACACTCAATAACATATAGTCCTAAAGCAAGAGATATTGAGATTATGGAACAAGAAATTTTATATTTTGAAAAAAGGTGGCCTAAAAGACAACGGCATTTTTATAAAGATGAAAGAGAGCAAATTTTATTGTTAAGAAATTCGATGCCTCCAATTATTGAAACTTGCAAAAATCTAGCGTTGTCAGCAGACCAACATTTTTCTGAGATTGATTATGCAAAACATAAAGAATCATTAAAAGAACTACTTTATAGGTATAGGACAAATCTTGAACAATTGAGAGATAATATTTGGGAAGAAAGTCATCCAGACGACTAGAGTATACAGATAACATAAAGTTTGCAGCAAGGCAGGCTACACGTTGAAGCAATGGACATTTTATTGCTATCAGCTTTTATACCAGCTGGACGTTCTTTGTTGAGCTTTACTTTTTAACATCAACTTTTAATTATACATTTAACTTCAGTTCCGGGCAGACGGTTTTCAAAATCCTAACATCGGCAAGTCATGAACATTGGTGGCACTAAATAAAACACTCAACTAATATAAGAATGCAATTAGAGCTTTACTATGGCCTATATTTTTCTATGATACTAAGTGGTGTGGTTGGATTTCTATTCACTTTGTACTATATTATATCTTCTGCTTCAGATTTTTTTGGAGAAGATGATTTCATTATAAATCTATCAATATTTATAACCACAATTATTAATTCATTTTGCGTAATATATCCGTTAGCAAATTTATTTTATAATTACTATCATCTTGAGCATAAAGATTTATTTCATTTTATTTCATTTCTCCGACCTGAGTTTTCAAGCGGAATTATTGCATTAAGAGTCACATCTCTTATTGTTGGTATTTATAGTTTTAAAAGCCTTCTTGAATCTACAAAATATGCTTATTTTATAAATACACCGGATGAAGTTAAAAAAGTATTCAATTTTCCTGAAACAAAAGACGAACTTGAAATCACAACGGAATTAGATCCATTTAGAAATAGATTGGCTCACCTATTTCTTAATATTCTACAGTATGGAATATTTCAACTTGGTATTATTATCCTTTGGGTATCAAACTTATTTGGTGAAAGCACTATTTATACGGCTGGTCTTGCTTGGCTTATCTTTTATTTTGTTGACGATTGGCGTATCATCTTTACATATTCTATGTCCCTAAAAGGACGAATTTTGAAAAGCCACAGACGGAAAATATTGGTGATTAATATAGTCATTGTCCTTTTAGGAGGTGTAAATGCATATTTTGTGAATTGGATTGCACTGTGCGTTTATATTATAAGCTCATATTTTATAATACGATTATGGCTCTTATTAAAGAGAGGTGTGGTTGGAAATATGATAATCGTAACTCCATTAGATTGGCAATGGTTTAATAATGAGTATAATTTCAAAACCGGAGAAAAAAAGAAAAAAAAGAAGCAATAATTATTACTTCCACACACATCAGATTTTAGCAGGGGCAACAGACAAGTATAACATGGCACTAAAAGAGCAAATGACTACTGCTGTTCGGGTTGAGCCGGGTGTATTAACGTATTACGGTGTTGCCGACAAAGGCGAACCCTCACGCATCACCATACTTGAAATCTATGCTGATACTGCCGCATACCAATCACACATAACGACAACTCATTTTAAGAAGTACAAAGAGACTGTTAAGGATATGGTTAAATCTTTAGAGCTTGTTGATGTTAACCTGATCGCTTCAGCTAAAAAGCCTGACCTTTAATTTGCAAAAAAACACCATTTACCTGACTGTTATTGGGCAACTACTGAAAATACCTTTACACTAAAAATTCCTTGCCATCAGTAATTTGTTTCCTTTTTTGTAGTGGAATGTTTCAGTCAGTTGCATTACCCGTTTTTACCTTTGTCCTTTCATTAAAAAATTAAAACAATGAACAAAGGTAAAGTTTGGTTAATAACAGGTGCAGGCAGCGGAATAGGTTTACAAATTGCCAAAGCTGCACTTGTAGCAGGTAATAAAGTGGTTGCTACAGGCAGAGATGCTGATAAGGTATCAAAAGCAATCAATGATACTTCCGATAATTTATTAGTAATTAAAGTGGATGTAACTAATCCAACGGAAATCAATGAAGGAGTAAAGTCCGCTATTCAAAAATTCGGAACAATTGATGTACTGGTTAATAATGCAGGTAATTTCTATGCCGGCTTTTTTGAGGAATTAAGCCAGGTACAAGTAGAAAAACAAATAGCTACCAACTTGTTTGGACCCATGAATGTTACAAGGGCTGTTTTACCGGTGATGAGAAAAAATAGATCCGGGCATATCATCAGCATTTCATCTACTGCTGCATTGGTTGGGTATGAACTTTGTTCGGCTTACGCGGCTTCTAAATTTGGATTAGAAGGCTGGATGGAATCTTTGCAAATGGAAGTTGCCCCATTTGGCATACATACCAGCATTGTGGAACCTGGCTTTTTTAGGACCAACCTGTTAGAACCATCTTCAACAATCTGGTCAGAAATTGTGGTAGAAGATTATGCAGCACGCATGGCTGCACTAAAACCATTTTGGCAAAGTATGAGTGGTACACAGGCTGGCGATCCTGCAAAGTTAGCAGCAGCATTGCTTACGCTTGCTAATGAAAATACACCACCGAAACGCTGGATGGCAGGGGCAGATGCCATTGCCGAGGCAGAAAGAAAGGCAACAGCATTGCAGGAACAGGCAAATGCTTACCGTGAGTTGTCTTCATCTTTGGCATACGAATAACAGCAGCAATCCCACGACCCAAAAATGTTTAAATTTGCAAGATGAAAGTGTTCAAAGACTTCAAAGCATTTAATGAATATATTAATTTGCCTAAACCTTTAGACAATGATATTGACGTTGGTTATTACGATCCACCGGTTATGCTTTCGAAGTCAGACCCAGTAATGCTTGACTTTTACAGGATTTCATTTAAAACTAATTTTGTTGACAAAACAACACCCAACGCAAAGCCTGTCAATGCTGTATTTTTCAACAGTCCTGAAATGGTCGGTGGTTGGGATATAGAGCCTACCTATAAAGGAATGTATGTTCAGTTATCTAAAAAAATTATTGCAGAAAATCGTTTTTTGTTTAGAAATCATCTTGACTATGGCTTGCACGAACCTTTGTTTTTAACCGACAATGAAATAATAGAAATTACCAGCATTTTTAATTTAATGATTAAGTATTATAACAACGAAAGACAAAATTTTCCGGTGTTGCTCTCTTATGTAAATGTGTTGGTTTCCTTAGTGGAAACATTTTATCAACGGCAATTTTCTACCAACCCTAAACAATACAATCGTATCGTAACTGATTTTCAGCAGAGCCTGAAAGATTATTACAATCAACCTGTAAAACAGATTCCCAATGTTCAATATTTTGCGGATAAGTTAGGGCTAACACCCAATTATTTTGGCGACATCATCAAACATTTTGCCCAAAAATCTGCCATCGAAAACATCCACGAATTTGTGATTAAAAAAGCAAAAGAACTATTGGAAAAAAACAGGGAAATGAACAGTACTGAAGTAGCTTATGAATTGGGATTTGAATACCCTAATTACTTTTCTAAATTCTTTAAAAAGCAGGTGAATCTTACACCAAAAGAATACCGGCTGCAGGCAATAAAAAACTAAAGTTTAAAACGTCCCAAAATTTCGGGACGTTTTTCATTACCGGTAATTTGTTTCTTTTTTTGTAGTAGTATGTTTCCTGCCTTCGTTTTACGAACTTCTACTTTTGCAGTATCATTAAAACATTCAGAAATGGTAAATCATAAATCACAGGAAGCGGGCGAAAGTTCAAGAAGAAATTTTATTCAACAATCTGCCGTTGCAGGAATAGGTTTAGTTTTTGCCCCCAATTTGTTGTCGGCAAATAATCAATCAGGGAATAAACAGCACATAGAAAAAGGAAGCGATATGCGTACGAGAAAATTAGGAAAATTAGAAGTATCTGCGTTGGGTGCTGGTTGTATGAGCATTAGTGCCAATTATGGTGCAGCGGCAGATAAAAATGAAGGCATAAAAACAATCCGTAAAGCCTATGAAAAAGGCGTCAGATTTTTCGACAGCGCCGAAGTGTACGGACCATATACAAACGAACAGTTGGTAGGTGAAGCATTGGCACCATTTAGAGATAAAGTATCTATTGCAACGAAGTTTGGTTTTGAAATCGGGGGGCCAAATATTGCCTTAAATAGCAAACCTGCCCACATAAAGAAAGTGGTTGAAGAGTCATTGAAACGTCTTAGAACAGACCGCATTGACCTTTATTATCAACATCGGGTTGATCCAAATGTGCCGATAGAAGAAGTTGCCGGTGCTGTAAAAGATTTGATTGCAGCAGGAAAGGTTTTACATTTTGGGCTGAGTGAAGCCAATGCAAAAACCATTCGCAAAGCACATTCGGTGCAGGCTGTTACAGCCGTTCAAAGTGAATATTCTTTTATGGAAAGAAGTGTGGAGAAAAACGGTGTTTTAGCAGTTTGCGAAGAATTGGGAATTGGCTTTGTTCCCTGGGGACCATTAGGAATGGGTTATTTAACCGGTAAACTAAATGCCCAAACCCCATTTGACAGTAAGCTGGATTTACGGTCAGCATTTGACCGTTTTAATCCCGAAAACTTAGCGGCAAATATGCCGGTTGTAAATTTACTCAACCGCTTTGCATCAACAAAAAATGCCACTTCTTCTCAAATTGCTTTGGCATGGCTAATGGCGCAAAAACCATTCATCGTTTCTATTGCCGGCACAAGAAATATTCCACACTTAAATGAAAATCTGGGAGCAATAGATGTTCAACTCTCTACCGAAGATTTGCAGGAATTAGAAAGGGAATTTTCAAAACTAAAAGTACACGGCGGCAGAATGAACGCTATGCAAATGACATTTTGCGAATAAAATAATACATAACAAATAAAGAAAAAGAAATTATGAAAAAAGTATTGCTCATCAATACACATTTAACCTATCCTGACTGGACAGAAGGAAAATTAAACGACTCATTTATCCAGGTTGCAAAAACATTTTTTGAAGCAGGGAATTATAAAGTATTAGAAACAAAAATCGAGAGCGGCTACAATCCTGATGAGGAAGTAGAAAAACATGTACAGGCAGATATTGTAATTTTACAAACACCAGTAAATTGGTTTGGAGCACCGTGGATTTACAAAAAATATGTAGACGAAGTTTTTAATAGTGGACTGTTTAGCAAATCATTCCTGACAGGTGATGGCAGAACAAAAGAAAACCCCACAAAACAATATGGAACAGGTGGGCTTTTGCACGGAAAAAAATTTATGATTTGCGCTACCTGGAACGCACCTGCTGAAGCATTTGATGACCCCGGTCAAAAATTATTTGCAGGAAAAGGGTTGACAGATATTTTCTTACCCATTACAAGCAACTATCGCTTTTGCGGTTACGACATTATTGATAGTTATAATTGTTTTGACATATTCAGACGTGGCGACATAGCAAGAGACCTGGAATACTATCCGACACACTTAACAAGTGCTTTACACTTACAGGAAAAATTCCAGGCAGCATGACCGAACCCGTTGTTGTAAAACCGTTGCACTGATATAAAGTAGAAATATTATTTACTCCTTATCGCCACCACCGGATCCATTTTAGCCGCACGTCGTGCAGGAATGATGCCGGCTAAAATACCTACCACCACACATATCACAATTGATACCATTAATAATGGAGTAGAAATGAATAAAGGGAAGTCGGCCAGTTTGGAGAAAATGGTAAGGGTAATAAAAACTATTATAAGGCCAATAGCACCACCGATAATGCAAAGCAACACCGCTTCCATTAAAAACTCAAACAATATACTGCCGCGTTTTGCACCGATGGCTTTTTTTAAACCGATCACCGGGGTACGTTCTTTAACGGTTACAAACATAATATTGGCAATGCCAAATAAGCCAATGATGAGGCAGATCACCCCAATGAATCCACCGATGATATCAATAGTGATAAAAGAATCGGAAATGGCTTTACTAAAAGCTTCTACACTGTTGAGGGAAAAATTATTTTCTTCCCTGGGTGTTATCCGGCGTATCTGCCGCATAATACCTTCCAGCTCTATACTCAATTGCGAAGGCGTAACACCTTGCTTGCCTTTCGCGATCAATACCGGGTTACTGTATTCTGCAGGAAAGAGTTGTTTGGCATATAGATAGGGCAGCATCACGCAATTGTCGTAATCCCATCCAATGAAATTCTTTCCTTCTTTTTTTATGATACCAACAATGGTGAGTTTTCTTCCTTTTATATCAATCTCTTTTCCCAACGACCGGGATGCTTCTCCAAATAAGGATTCTGCATTGGCATAACCAATCACACAAACAGGGCTACCCGAACTAAATTCTGTGTTGGAAAAAAAACGACCGGCTTCAAAATAAAAAGGCTGTACGGTAATCTGTGCTTCCGTGATACCATATACGCTGGAGTTCTGGATCACGTCATTCTTATAGGCAATGGCGCTGCCCGTACGTAATAAAAAAGAAATATCATCCAGCAACTGCGATCGTTGTTTGATCATCGCCGCCTCTTCGTATTTCATGTTTGGCCTGGCGCGGTATTTCCATATCGGCCTGTCGGAACCGCCGCTATATTCCCATTTATCTAAGTAAATAGTATTGGTGCCCAGGCTTTTTACTTCGTTCTGGATATTGGTTTCCAAACTGTTTACCAATGCCAGTACGCCGATGATACAAACAATACCAAAGGCCACTCCAAAAAGACTTAAAGCCGTACGCAGTTTATTCACCCGCAATTCCTGTATGGTTAAGCGTAGCGAATTGCCAATGATATTGAGCGATTTACTCATGTAACCAAAATTACGGTAAGCAATTGAATTGCAGGCTGGAAATATATGAATGGTGGAGGTGGCTTCTAAAGCATTACAGGCAGAATTTGAAGGGGATTTTTTACTTTTCAAAGCTTACCTTTGCGGCCTGATTTTATAAAACATAATAATTCCCCTTAAGGGGTTAGGGGTATGAAGTATATCAACGAGATCAATAAACGTAAAACATTCGCCATCATTTCTCACCCGGATGCCGGTAAAACCACTTTAACTGAAAAGTTTTTGTTGTTTGGCGGTGCTATTCAAACAGCTGGTGCGGTAAAAAGCAATAAGATCAAAAAACACGCTACCAGCGATTTCATGGAAATTGAAAGACAGCGTGGTATCAGTGTGGCTACCAGTGTAATGACCTTTGAATACAATGGCCACCTTATTAATTTGCTGGATACTCCCGGGCATAAAGATTTTGCAGAAGATACTTACCGCACTTTAACCGCAGTAGATAGTGTGGTGCTTGTAATTGACAGTGTGAATGGAGTAGAAGCACAAACCCGTCGCCTGATGGAAGTAATTGCCATGCGCAATACGCCGGTAATTGTTTTTATCAATAAAATGGACCGCGATGGTAAAAACCGGTTTGACCTATTGGAAGAAATAGAAAAGGAATTAAAGATCAGCCTGCACCCGATGACAGTGCCAATCAATAGCGGTAAGGATTTTAAAGGCGTGTACGACCTGCATGAAAAAAGTTTAGTGTTATTTACAGCAGGTACAAAAGCGAATGATGAAGATGTAGTGGAAATAAAAGATTTGAGTGATGCTGTTTTAGATGCCAAAATAGGAGAGAAAGATGCCGCTACATTGCGGGAAGATGTGGAGCTGATAGACGGGGTATATGGAGAATTGAATGAAGATGATTATTTAACCGGGAAAACGGCGCCCGTATTTTTTGGCAGCGCAGTAAATAATTTTGGTGTAAAGGAAATGCTGGACACCTTTATCCGTATTGCACCCACACCAAGGCCAAGGCACACCACTTTACGGGATATAAAACCCGAAGAAGATAAATTCAGCGGTTTTATTTTTAAGATACATGCCAACCTGGATCCGAAACACAGGGACAGGATCGCTTTTTTACGGGTGTGCAGCGGCAGGTTTGAGCGTAATACTTATTATCATCATGTAAGAATGGACAGGGATTTCCGTTTCAATAATCCGTATAGTTTTTTGGCCCGCCAGAAAGAAGTGATTGAAGATGCCTACCCGGGCGATGTGGTAGGGTTGTTTGATACGGGTAATTTTAAGATCGGGGACACGATGACGGAAGGAGAAGATTTTTATTTTACCGGTATCCCCAGCTTTTCGCCGGAGATATTTAAAGAAGTGGTGAATAAAGATCCGATGAAGACCAAACAACTGGAAAAAGGATTGATACAATTAACGGATGAAGGGGTGGCGCAGTTATTCACGCAGTTTGGAGGCAATAAAAAAATCATCGGTTGCGTGGGAGAGTTGCAGTTTGAAGTAATACAATACCGCCTGTTACAGGAATACGGCGCTTCTGTACAAATGAACAGCCTGCCTTTTTTTAAAGCGTGTTGGCTTACCAGTGAGGACCCTAAAAAGCTGGAAGATTTTATCCGTTACAAACAGGCCAATATTGCCGAAGATAAAGATGGTCATATTGTTTACCTGGCCCAAAGTGAATGGTTCTTAAATACAGAAATGCAGAATAACCCGGCAATCCGGTTTCATTTTACGAGCGAGATACATAAATAATTTTTTGAATTTATAAACAAAATCGCCATTGTCAATACTTAATAATGGCGATTTTGTAAAGAAGAGAACGATTGTTATCTTATCAGTAATACACTTTCTTTCTTCTCTACCGGGCCACAGGCGGTAACGGCTTTTATATAATATACATAGGCACCTGCATCGGCTTTTACCGATTTGTAATTGCCATCCCAGCAGGCATCCGGGTTAGTGGTAGCAAATACTTTTTCTCCCCAACGGTTGTAAATAATAAATTGTAATTGTTTTACTGTGCCCCAGTATTTCAGGCCAAAGCAATCATTCTTTCCATCACCGTTGGGTGTAAAACTATTAGGCATATAGTAACCACTTTTGCCTAACACCGTAACGGCAACTGTTACGGTATCGGAACCGGAGCAGCCGAAACTATTGAATCCTTTTACAACGTATAGCGTACTGGTATCTGGTTTTGCCACGGGATTATAAATAGTATAACTGCTCAAACCCTTTGAAGGTGTCCAGATATAAGAAGAAGCGCCATCGGCCAGTAATTTGGCAAAGCCTAAAGAACAATCAATATCATTTGATTTGCTGGCTGTAACCACCGGGTTAGGGTTAATAGTAACGGTAGTAAATAAGGTTTTGGAAATATTACATACACTTTCTGTAATGGTTACACTATAGTTAGTTGTGGTAGCTGCAGTAGTATACGGGTCAGGAATTCCTGCATTGGTAACTAATGCGGCCGGCGACCATAAATAAATATCACCGCCCGTAGCATTCAATTGTACAGGAATACCCTGGCAGGTTTTTTTAGAAGGTAAAACAGCAAAAGACGGTAATGGTTTCCTGGTAACAGTTATGGAATCGGTATTTGTACAGCTGTTTACACTGGTATTGGTAACCGTTACATAATATTTGGTAACCGTTGCTGTTGGTGTAGCAACAGGATTGGGAATATTGGGGTTGCTCAATGTTGCAGGTGGCGTCCAGGTATACACATTTCCCCCTGAAGCAAATAATTGCACAGTGGGAATATTATTACAAATGGCAGTGTCGGGAGTTTTTGTAATAAAAGGTTTTGGCAATACTGTTACCGTAACACCTGATTGTGCAGTGCATCCATTTATTGTAGTACCGTTTACTGTATACAAAGTGGTTACAACAGGTGCAGCTACCGGGTTAGCAATAGTTGGATTGGACAAACCTGTAACCGGCGACCATGAATAGGTAAAAGCGCCGGAAGCATTTAAAGGGGTTCCCGTGCCTGGACAAACAGTGGCACTGCCAAACGCTGCTACCCTGGGTGTATCTACAATTATTTTAACGCTGTCTCTTTGAATGGTAACAGGGGCAAAGGAAATATCATCCAGGGCAAAATCATTACCACCTACTGTAGTATTTAAATTTACAATGGCAATGCTGGCTGTTGCATTGGTTCCGGAATTCCAGTTAGAAAAAAAACGTTGCCAGTTGCAGGTTGTTCCACCCGGTGAAAATACAGGGCCAATTAAAACATTATTGATAGAGAATTGTAGCTGCGCAGGACTGGCAAAAAAAACTGACTGTGCCCAACAGGTAAAATTATAATTGGTGTTGGGTGTTACATTTATAGTTTCCTTCCACACATTTGAACCAGGCGTTGGGGCACCGTTGATCAACATCATGTTTCCGTTACCGGTAGTATGATCAACACATGCTGCAGTTCCTCCATTCCATGCCGTGGGATTCGGCCCAACAAAATATTCTCCCTCCGTAGTATTGTTGGGGGTATAGGCATATGCCGATGTAAACCCGGTATTGCCTGCACTAAAATCTCCATTAACAATTAAATTATTGCCTGGTATTTCAGCAGTATAGTAATAGGTAATATTGCCCGGGGTAGAAGTGGTGGGGTTATTGAGCAAAGGGTTGTTTAAATAAGCAACAGGTGACCAGCAAAAATTAACAGCCGGCTGGGCCCTTAATAATTTGGTGGCACCAAAGCAGATAGTAGTATCCGGTGTAATGACAATATCTGCAGGCGTAATATTTACAGATATTATTTTATTGATGGTATCATTACAGCCGGGGTTACTTACGGTAAACCTGACTAAGTAATTACCCGGGGCTGTATAATTATGTATGGGGTTAACCGTACCCGTTATGGTACTGTTATCGCCAAACGACCAGTAAGGGCTGATAAGAGGAGCGCCTGCGCCGGAGAACTGAACAGATAATGGATTGCAGACATCCTGCTTATAAGAAAAATCAAAAGGAGGTGCTCCTAAAGTGTTGACCGGTTTTAATATACTGTCCTTACAGCCATTGAGATCTGTTACTACTAATTTTACTGTAAAAGTGCCGGGAGCAGTATAATTGTGGGAAGTGTTTTGTGTATTCGCTGTACCTCCATCTCCAAAATACCATTCCCATGTTGAAACAGCGATAGTATTAATATAAGCCAAACCGGAAAAGTTGAAATTAGAACAGGTGATGGCTGCGGAATTAAATCTTACCGAATCGATATTTATCTTAAATGGAATATTGTCTACCGGAATGGAAAGGTTAAAAAGATTGATACCTGCTTGTCCCGCGGTAGTGCCATAATTATTATTGCCATCCATTAATATTACGCCCCCGGCACCACCGGTTGATGTGGCATTGATCATAGTTGGCAGTACCGCACTCTTCATCCAAACTAACCCTCCGCCTCCACCTCCTCCCGGACCAACTTTTCCCTGGGCTAATGTGGTGTAAAGGCTTGCCCCTGCTCCGCCTTTCGTTAAAACCGGGGTAGCTGAAGCATAAGTATTAATGTTTAACAATACCGTTCCACCGGCACCTCCGCCTCCGGCTCCGTCATTGCAATTATTAGGGATGGAGGATGTACATTCTATCGCTTTTATGCCATTAGACAGGATACTGTAACTATTAGGGATTAATTTATCCGTTTGTATGATTACTATTCCCCCTCCATTGCCGCCATTTTGATTAATTCCGGCTAACTGGTTACAATGGCCTGCACCACCGCCGCCGCCCAGGTAGATTTTATTAGATGCAACAGAATAGGAAAGAGGCTTGCCACCAATTCCCCGGTTGTCAAACGGAGGGGTATTACCACAGCCATCATATTGGTAGCCTCCAAAGCCACCTTGTCCTCCATTACCAGCACCACCCCCACCTGAATTATGATCCAACCCGCCTCCGCCGCCAGAAGCCGGAGCTCCTTTTCCGTTTGCGAGAACCGCATTTAAATTTACAATCGATTCACCCTTAGCAGCAGCAGCAGTACTGCTGTTTGCATAATAGTAATCGTTACTGGAACAATTGGTTGTATTTAAATTTGTATTTATTGCCTGGCCTCCTTTAAATCCATTACCGCTAACATCTATATCTGCATTAAGGATTACCGAATCTGCGGCATTTAAAACCAATACGCCGCCGGTACTGCCGTTCCATGGCGGACAGGTTAGGGTAGACGTAATATCAACACTCTGATAATAGGGCACCCGTATCAATTGTACCTTACCATCTGGCAGATCATAATTTCGGGTAACCGTATTCTTTAGTTCTATATTATTACCGGTTTTTGATTTTACATAATTGAATTCGTAGTTGCCGGCATTTTTATAGTCGGTTACTGTTCCAAATGCGGCGGTGTTGCTAATGTCAATCTCTGCGCCCTTCATCTGGATGAGTAAAACAGTATCCCCGGCATTATAATTTGTAGCATCAGCTACCGATAAAATGTTCTTACATTTATCCAAAGCTAAAACAGGAGTATAATGATTGATGATACCCGAAATAGCGGGTATTGCCGGAATACAATCTTCGGGGAAGGTGAAGGCAAAACGGATACCATCACCCGAAGGAGAGGAAGGACTTGATGTTAAGGTGAAATTAACCTGAGATGTGCCGGGACCAAAATAAATAGTGGCGTTGGCATCGTCAGGTGATTGGGATTCTATTACATCAGGGATCAATACATTACTGGTTAATGAATTGCTATTGCCCACATGCAGGTCTCCATCAGAAGAAACCAGGGTAAATGATTTATCAAAATCTATCCTGGAAACAGTTTGAAAAACATGTACATAAAATCCCTGCGGCGAAGGACTACTTAAAGTTATAGTACCCGTTTCATTGGTAGTAACCGGGTAAATGCCAATACCACCCAGGTCGCTGGTATTATGCGGACTGCTGTTAGGAGGAGATGTAGTTGCTATAGTTGGATCAGGTGTAAACCAGTTTCCGGGGGTTAATGCACTATATGCTGCATGGGCTGATAAATGAGCGACATTACTAAAACTAAAATTGATATTGCCATTGGGAATAGTTGCTGTATAATTGTTGGCAGTAAATTTTGGCCAGAAATTGCAGGGAGAAAGTACCAGTGCTGCACAGGAATCTGCTACAAAATTACAGTTTGTATTAGTTTGGTTAATAGCGGCAGCACCAGTTAATGTACCATTCCATGCCGGGTTACCCTGCTTGTTTAAAAGATCGTCAAAAGTATAATAAGCCTGCAAACCCGGTTGTGCAGCGGGTGTAGGTAAACTGGTATTCATATAAGTCCGAATCTGGGTCTGCGTTCTTGCAACGTTCCATATCCGAACCTCGTTAGTAAAACCTATAAAATTTTCAATGGTTAGTCCCGTATACCTTCCAATGCGTGTAGGTAAATTACTTTGAAAAAGATTGCCACTTGCTGCCACCTGGCTCAATAAAAATCCATTACGGTAAAATTTAAGCGTAGAGCCGTCATACACCATCGCAATGTGGTAGGTTTTGTTGAGTTCTAAATCGCAGGCATCCGGAGTGGCGAAAAAACCATTGGTAGTAGTGATGTACGCATGATTGGGTCTCAATAAATAATTTATATCCGCCGGACCTGTATGTTTGGAAACCACGTCGCCATCAGAATTATTTCCGGTTCCTGGCGAATAGGGCTGGGTCCTGTTTATTACTGCTTCAATAGTTACCTGGTTGCCGGTTATATCAAGATCTCCCACATCCACAAAGGAACCTTGCACAGGAGTACTTAACCAGTTAGTGCAGGTTTGTGCCCGCAGTACTACAATATTGCAAATAAAAATGAAGAAAAATAAAGCGAATTTTTTCAAAAGCGGGTAAGTTTGGTGAGCCAGGGCTTGATGCATGTCTGCTGCATCCATTTTAAGGTATTACAACAAAAATAACAAATCTTTTAATATAGGGGTTGCCGATTTTATAACTGGGCTGTATTGGCCATAACTGTGAAGATGAAGCCTGTTAACACAGATTTTTTTTATTGAAATATAGCTCGCGAGTAATCCTATTTCATGAATTTAAACGTTACCATACCATTGCTCTCTTTACTGCTGCTGATATTAACCTCATAACGTTTTTCGCCGTCATAGATTACCATTAACGCGGTGTTGGGAGGAATACTGCCCAGGTTTTCAGCATACATGATCAATTCATTTTGGGGTATTGTTTTATCAACTGCCAACATGAAAGTACCGGGCTTATCGGTAAGAAATAAATGCGTAACAATTATTTTATCGTTGTACACGATAGTTACTGAATCTCCGTCTATGGTTGCATTGTCGTAAAAACTAACCTCCACGGAATCGCTGGTCACTGTAATTTCTTTTAACAGGTTATTTTTACGCGGCTCCAGTACCGGAACAACGGCATTGGAGATCGGGATATTGGGAATTACTGTGATAGGCAGACTGTCTTTTACCGGTAATGAAGGAATAGTGATGAATTGTTGCGCCGTGTCCCTGCAGCCTTCCTTGTTTTCTGCAACCAACAGTATGGCATACCTGCCCGGTACTTTATAGGCGTGATTGATATTTTTTTCTTTTGCTGAAACAGTACCATCTCCAAAATTCCAACTGTATTTTACTGGTTGTTTATGCTCAATATCGAATTGTATGATATTATTTCCGGTCGTTTGTACTATCGAAAAATCCGCTGTTGGTTTTTTAATGGTAAAGGATTTGGTGGTCGTGATTTCTTTTCCGTTGGTGCCCGTAGCCACCAGTTTTGCGGTATAGGTGCCTTCGTTTTGATATAGGTTACTTATCGTTTTCAGCGTTGCCGTTTTCCCATCACCGAGGTACCACCTGAAACGTTTAATATTTTCCGATTTGCTGATGCTGAAATTGACTGTATTGCAACTGGTAATAGTATAGGTAAAATCTATTGCTGGTTCCGGTATTGGTATTGGTTTTTTTTCACAATAGGCGGTGACTTCTTTTGCTGTAAGGGCGCGGTTGTAGATGCTTACTTCATCCAGGTCGCCATCCAGCCAATACGGGTATTGCAAATGATTCATGTGGCCAAAGTACAAGTCGTAGGAATTTGTAAACCTGTTGCTGCCAGCCGGGGAAGAAGCCCTTAATATGCAATCCACATAAATCTTTATGGTGCTGCCATCGCAGGTCCACACCACACTATACCAGCGGCCTAATTGAACAAGAGGCGTTTTTGCAACAGCGCCACCTACACCATAAAACATTTCTTTGGAAGCATCGGGGTCCGTACAGCCAGTATATGCATCTGAAAAACGTAACGAATAATTTCCTTCCAGGTAATCATCATCGCCCTTTGCCACTAACATATTGTTATAACATTTCCCCCTGTAATATCCTGTAGGCTTTACCCATAAAGCAATGGATATTTTATCAGACATATTCAGGCTGGGATGGTTGCGCACCAGCATGTAATTATTTTTGCCGTTGAAATGATAGGCGCTATTGGGATTACCCTGCCGGTCTGCAGTTAATTTGGCATTGTTAAAAACAGGATGGTTGTTATGGCCGCTGGCATCTTTATCATTGCCATTAAAAGGGTAGTAGGCCATTAACCCATGCTTAAGATCTACCTGGCTAAAAGCGGTAAACGTAAACGAAATGATATAAACCAGTGCTAATATTTTTTTCATAGTTGTTTTCAATTCGCCTCACGAAATTTGCTTATTACCGGGTTTAAAAAAACGATTTATTCTTTCAAAGTAAATGCTACCACGCCATTACTGTTTTTGGTACTGCTGATATTTAATTCGTACCGTTTTTTACCGTCGTAAATGATCATTAAAGCGGTATTGGGAGGGATACTGCCCAGGTTTTCGGCATACATCACCAATTGGTTAAGCGCATTACCACGCTCTACCTTTAGTGTAAAGGTTACCGGTTTTTCGGACAGGCGCTGGTGTGTGGTGATGATACGGTCGTTGTATATCAGGGTTACACTATCCCCGTCAATCTCTCCGTTATCATATAATGTTACCAATACAGAATCCTTTTCAACAGTGATCTGTCTTACCAGTTGATTATCTCTTTTTTCCAGGGGAGGATCTTTCACCAGGGCAAGCGTTGGTTCAACGGGTTTTATGGTATCTTTTTTCTTTACTTCTTTACAAAGTAAAAAGATCTCTTTTTCATTCAACGCCCTGTCATAGATCCTTACATCATCAATATCTGCAGTCAGCCAAAAGGGAAACATCGGGTCATTGGTCCTTCCAAAAAGAAGGTCATCGTTATTGGTAAAATTCTCTTTAAAATGTACAGCATATTTTAATTCGCAATCCACGTAAAGCCGTGCCGTATCACCATCATTGGTATAGATCACCGAATACCATTGGCCTTTTTTAATAAAGGGCTGATAAGGTTTCAATGTAGTACCTGTACCACGGAAATTATGATGTAATGAATCTTTTAACTGGTCACCGCTGCAGCCTTTGCCATCTGTAAATAATGCATCATCAAAACGCAGGGCGTAGTTGCCCGGAAAATAATCGGCTGTGCCTTTTAATAATATTGAATTGGCATGGCAGATATCCTTATAAAATCCATCTGGCCTTATCCATACAGATAGTGTAATCTGGTTCTTAAAATTTAGGGCAGGGCTATTGGGCACCCTGATATAGCTATTGATGCCATTAAAATGATACGCCTTACCGGCATTGCCGGCCCTGTCTGTGGTTAAAACAGCGTTGTTGAAGGAAGGATGATTATTATTGCCGCTGGCATCTAAAGCATTGCCATCAAAAGGATACCAGGCATTTAAGCCTTTATCCAGGTCAACCTGCGCAAAGGCGGACCGGGAAAACAGTAATATAATAAAAAGCAATATTCGCATATACTGTACTGGTAGAATAATCACATTTATACGCCTGTATAATTGGCGGGAGTAATTGATCTTAATTCTTTTTTTAAACCGGCAGAAATTTTTAACCCGCTTATAAATTCATGAATGGCTTTTTTATCAATGGCTGTTTTTCCGCGGGTTAACTCTTTTAATGCCTCGTATGGGTTGGGATAGTTTTCCCTGCGTAAAACAGTTTGTATAGCTTCGGCAACTACGGCCCAGTTATTGTCCAGGTCTTCCTTTAATTTATTTTCATTCAATACCAGTTTACCTAAACCTTTTTCAATAGAGCGGATAGAAAGAATGGTATGCGCAACAGGGGTACCGATATTCCTTAACACTGTACTGTCGGTTAAATCCCTTTGTAAACGGGAGATGGGTAATTTGGCAGACAGGTGTTCCAGTAAGGCATTGGCAATGCCAAGGTTACCTTCGGCGTTTTCAAAATCGATAGGGTTTACCTTGTGTGGCATGGCGCTGCTACCGATTTCTCCTTTCACTGTTTTTTGTTTAAAATAATCAATACTGATATAATTCCATATATCCCTGCAAAAATCGATCAATATGGTATTGATCCTTTTTATAGCATCAAAATGTGCGGCCAGTACATCGTAATGTTCAATCTGCGTGGTATACTGCTGGCGTTGCAAACCTAATCTGGTTTCTACAAAATCGTTAGCAAATTTAACCCAGTTAAATTTCGGGTAGGCCACATGGTGGGCATTAAAATTACCGGTAGCGCCACCAAATTTAGCGCTGAAAGGAATGTAGCTGAATAACTGCACCTGGTTTTCGATACGTTCTACAAATACCATTAATTCTTTGCCCAGGCGTGTAGGCGAGGCGGGTTGTCCATGCGTACGGGCCAGCATAGGCACGTTTTTATATTGCAGGGCCAGTTTACCAATGGCGGCCTGCAGGTTGATAACCACCGGCAGGTATTCCTGTTCGATACTGTGTTTCCAAAGCAATGGAATAGCGGTATTGTTGATGTCCTGGGAAGTTAATCCAAAATGTACCCATTCTTTTATACCCGTATAGCCCAGTTTATCCAGTTGTGCCTTTAAAAAATACTCCACCGCTTTTACATCATGGTTGGTAATGGTTTCCGTTTGCTTTATTTCGGCTGCATTTTCCAACGAAAAATCGGCCACAATATCATGCAGTTGTTTTTTTAGCGCCGCATCCGCTTTAAAGAATTTCTTTTCCGCCAGGAATAAAAAATACTCCACTTCTACCCAAACCCGGTATTTTATAAGGGCATATTCACTAAAATATTCATCTAAATGCTGTAGTTGTTTACGGTAGCGGCCATCAATAGGCGAGATGGCGGTTAAGGCTGAAAGTTCCATAATTGATTTTAATTGCGGCAAAGATATTACTACAAAACCAATTAGTTAAAGAAAGGAATGTAAATAAATGCCGGGTAACTGCTGCAAACAAACCAGCCAGGCAAAAGCCTGGCTGGTTAAGGTTTTCAAGAGTAAATGAGCTTATACAGCGCCACCAGTTAGGGTGCCTGCCGGCAACTATAATTACATTTATTCGCCTGCACAAGAATAGCCCAATAATATGCTGAAAAAATTATTGTTTTTTTTGTGCAGTTTTTCTGCTGTAACTGCGCAGTTTTTTTTGATAACTGTGTAAAATAACCTTGAGTGGTATATGGATTGAAACCAGGGTTATATAATAACCTTTGTAAGCCACTATCTTTATGGCCTGAATGATCATGATAAGGCTATTATTAATATTGCTGTTGCTGCACCGCAGCATATTTTCTTTTGCGCAGGTAAAGGACGTTGCTTTAATCAATATTACACGGCAGGAAGGATTGCCCAGTAATGAAACCTACTGTGTATTTAAAGACAGTAAAAATTATATCTGGATAGCAACTGACCAGGGTGTAGTGCGTTACAAAGGAGCATCCATTCAATTGATCAATACCTTACCTGATAATGTTATTTTTAAAATACGTGAAGATAATAAAGGCAGGGTATGGTTTTTTTCTCATACCGGTAAACTGGCCTATTTTTTTAACGAGAAGGTATACCCGTTCATTTATAACGATTCCATTGTAAAATATGTAAAAAATATACTCATCAACGAGGCATACATTACGGGTGAAAATGAAATCTTTTTGAATAGTATCCGCACAGCCGCGGGAGATAATATTAAGATAGACAGCAGGGGGAATGTTGAAAAAAATTACGAGCCTTACGATAGTCGTCGGATGGACACGTGTGTGGTGCTGATAAAAAACTGGCCAGGCAGGCAATTGTTTATAGAATTGACGAACCCTCTTTCCCCATATAATTTTTTTTCCTATCCTTTGAAGATAGTATCAACTTATTATGGAAAACCTGTCTCATACCAGCTTAAAGGATTAAAAAATAGCCTGGTTCAGTTTGGCGCTTTTGTTACTAAACAAAATGAACTGGTTTGCTGGTTTGACGAATACCTGGTTAAATTAAATAAGGATGGCACCTACAAGGTGAAAGAACTGCCTAAAAAAATATTGAGTGCTTTCCTTGATACCATCAATAATACCATTATTACTGGTTTTGCAAAAGGGGGCATTGCAGTATTAAACACCCAATTTGAGGTACTTGAAGCTAATCTTTTAAATAATTATAGCGTAACTGCTGTTGAAATGGATAATGAAGGAGAACTCTGGTTCTCCACGCTCGAAAACGGGGTGTATTACACGAAAAACAGCAATCGCCAAAAACAATTTATAGAAAAAAAATATAGCGGGCATGTTCAGCGGATGGCTGCGTTTCATGATAGTTTGATGCTGTTTGCAAATGGGGATGGTCTTTTTAAATTATCAGGCAATAAAGTGTCCGCTGTATTAAGTGAAAAAAATATTGCAGTGGGGGATATTTTGCCAGGAGCGCAAAACATCGTCTACTATGCCCGTATGGGACTGTTTGGTGTGGATATGAACTTCAGGATTAACAGGAGTGCTGATCCTGAAATTGGCAAGATCATAACATTTACCAGCTCCAAAGAGATACTGAATTTTAGTAATAAAGTATTGGGTGTTAACAGGTATACCGATTTCCTGTTCCTTAAACCTGGTGACCTCGATAATCGAACAATCGGTATAACCGATCTTTCCACCGCGTTTCCTTTCAAGGGAATTAATGTATCTGCAGCGATCCTTAAAGATAGTAATACAATGCTGATGGGTACTAAAAATGCATTGCTTAAGGCTGATGTTAGTTCCCATACTTACCGGGCCTTTAATGATAGCGTGCCTCTGTTTTCCAAAGGTGTTACGCATATCAGGCGTATGGATAACAGCATATTTGCTATTGCTATCAGGTTTGGCGGACTGGCCCTGGTACAGGACAGTAGCTTAATTGGAAATATTACAGAAGCTGACGGATTATTGAGTAATTCCATCACCTATATACTTCCTGTTGGTAACCGGCTTTGGCTGGCTACGCCTAACGGTATTTCTGTAATTGAATTTTCTTCTTATCAGCCATTACATTACAGTATTAAAAATTTTGCCGAAGAAACAGGGTTACACAATATGGTGATCTACCAGTTACTCTCTTTTAAAGATAATATCTGGGCCGCTACCAGCAAGGGTATGTATGCCCTGACCCATATTGAAAAAATATTGCAGGAGCAACCTGCCGCGCTGCCGTTCTATATTACCACCATCAATTATTATAAAGGAGATACCAGTGGCATCAGTCATATTACATTACCTTACTACAATAACCGCTTAACGGTAAACTTTGATGCCATTTGCTACAATACACCAAAAGAACTGCTGTATTATTATCGTTTAACCGGCAACAATAGTGATACTTCATGGCGTAATATCAGCAGCACACAGATCGTATTGGAAAATATTGCACCGGGCAGTTATACAGTACAAATAAAGGCAGCGATGCCTAAGCAAAAACGCTATTCGGCGATCCTGGCATTGCATATCGTTGTTGATAAACCCTGGTGGCAATTGACTATTGTAAGAATTGCAGCTCTTTTATCGCTGCTGTTGATCGTATATGCGCTGTATCGCTGGCGGATCGGTATCATCAAAAAAAGAGAAACCGAAAAAACCACTTTAAAAAAGCAAATGACTGAACTGGAGCAGACTGCCTTGCGCAGCCAGATGAACCCACATTTTATTTTTAATTGCTTAAGCTCTATTCAGCAATTGGTGGTAACGGGGGATAAAGATGAAGCCAATGAATACCTGGTAAAATTTTCGCGACTCATTCGAAAAACGCTTGAACTATCCGCCAGCCCTTATATTTCTATCGCACAGGAAAAAGAATATTTATCCGAATACCTGGTGCTGGAACAACTTCGTATACCCAATCATTTTGATTTTGCTTTTACAATAGATGGCAGTATCGACATTTATAAAACCGAAATACCCAATATGATGTTGCAGCCAATAGTGGAAAATTGTATCAGGCATGGCATTAAACATTTGCAAAACAGGAAGGGCGTGATCCATATTACACTTATTAAAATAAATGACTGTATCCGTTGCAAAGTAGTGGACAATGGAATAGGCAGAAGAAAAATAGCGACGGGTATGCCGCTTACCCCACATAAAAGTTATGGTATGGGTATAGTGGAAAAGCGTTTAACAGGATTACCCCATTATGACCCCGCTGATTATTTTTTACAGGTAGAAGATGTTGTTGATGTAGCTGGCTTGCCTGCGGGCACTACGGTGATTTTACAGGTACCTTATAAAATTAATGAACTATGATACGCGCTATACATATTGAAGATGAACCCAGGAATATCGCTTTACTGCAAAGTCTTATTGCTACGCATTGTGCACAACAGGTTACATTGGTAGGCAACGCTGCCAACCTGGAAGACGGCTATGCGCTTATAAAAAATGAAAATCCGCAACTGGTATATTTAGATATTGAACTCAACCAGGGCAATGCTTTTGAGCTTTTGGAAAAAGTAAAAAATACCATTGGTATCAGGTTTGAAATAATTTTTATTACCGCTTTTAGTGAGTATGCCATTAAGGCCTTTAAACAAAATGCGGTAGATTATATATTAAAACCGGTAAGCACCGACGAACTTAAACAGGCCACGGCAAAAGCGGTAGAAAAAATAACCTACAACAACGCAGGACAAAATATCCTGGCTGTATTGAACCAGTTAAAACAAAATACAACCATCACTAAAATTGGCATCCCGGTAACCAATGGCTTACATTTTGTAAACGCCGACGATATTATACGGGTAGAAGCGAAAGGCAGCTATGCCTTAATTTATCTCCTGGGCGGCAAAAACATTACCTGTTCCAAAAGTTTAAAGGAGATAGAAAATTTGTTACAGGGACAACAGTTTATAAGGGTGCACAGCTCCTGGACGGTTAACAGTAAACATTTAAAAAAATATTTCAGGGGTAAAAGCAGTTATATAGAAATGGAAGATGGTAGTACCGTGCCGGTATCTATCCGTAAAAAAGGCGATTTTTTAGATTGGGTATAATAATACTTTTCTGTTTAATGTATTGTAAAATGCCTGCTATAAAATATACTGCACAAATCGGCTGCAATAAAAAGCAATGGATTGTATCTTTGCCCAATGGATGATTCTGGAACAGCTTTTAACCTCAACACTGGTAACGGGCACAAGATTAAAGTAGGGGCGGTAAGTTATTTAAATACAAAGCCCCTCGTATACGGGTTTGAAAAAGGAATGATGCAGGACAAGATTGACCTGGTATTCGATTTTCCTTCCAATATTGCACAACAATTATTAAAAAATGAGATTGATATCGGCCTGGTACCGGTAGCCGTTTTACCAATGATGAAAGAATACCATTTTATTGCCGGTTACTGCATCGGCTGTGATGGTGAAGTAGCCAGTGTTTGCCTTTTCAGCGATGTGCCATTGGCGGAGATTAAAACTATATTACTGGATTACCAAAGCAGGACATCAGTAGCCCTGTTAAAAATTTTATTGAAAGAACATTGGAAAATAACACCCGAATTGATAGCTGCGGAAAAGGGATTTGAACAACATATAAAAGGGGCTACAGCAGGATTGGTAATTGGCGACAGGGCTTTTAAACAACTCGCTGTTTCAGCATACCATTATGATCTTGGATTGGCCTGGAAGGAAATGACGGGATTGCCCTTTGTATTTGCTGCATGGGTAAGTAATAAAAAACTGTCTGTTAATTTTACCGCAACCTTTAATGAAGCCACAGCAGAAGGCATAAAACATATTGACGAGATCGTTGCTGAAAATAAATTTGATAGCTATGACCTATACCGGTATTATACAGAGAATATCGGTTACAAAATGGATGAACCCAAACAAAAAGGACTTAAATTATTTTTAGAAAAACTGGGTAAGCCGGCTGCTATCAGTGTTTGATCTTTTTTATTTTTAAACGTGTCAACAGGCCATGCATTATAGGTTTTAAATCGGGGCTCACGTTGCGCCAGTAAATACAAGGTATAAAAATAAATATAAAAGTAAATGTTCTCAGTAATAATCCGGGGATACCAGCCATGTGTTCAAATAACAGGTAGCAGGTAAGGTAACCCGTTAAAGCAATAAGGATCACTTCAACTGTTTTACCCGAAAATGGCTGCATGTTAAATTTTTTCCATAAAAAAATATAGCGGATGCCGTTATATACCGAAAAGGAAATGATGTTGGCAATAGCCGGACCCAGTATAGCATATTTTATAGTCAGGGTATAGCTTAACGGAATAATAAGTGCGGTAAGCAAAATACTCGTCCATAATTCAAACCTCCAATAAGTACTGGTACCAATAATCTGCGAATTTACACCGGTACCCATTTCAATTATTGTTACCATTCCCAATAAAAAAAACACCCATTTGCCTTCCAGGTAATCGGGGTTAATACCAAAAAAATTAATGGCATGCGTAAAATTCAGCCAGATACAAAAAAAAGCAAACAGCGAAAAAGTAAGCAGGTTGATAGAAGAGCGTTTGTAAATACGTTTGATCTCATGTATGTTTTTATCCTTCCAGGCTCTTGAAAGTATGGGGGTGGTGATGGCTACAATACTTCTCAGGGGCACCTGTAAAATCGATACCATGTAGGCAGCCAGTCCAAATATGGCCACCTTGCCCAGGTTTTGCCTGGAGGCTAATACAAACCCATCAATGGTTTGCCGCAGCACACCTACCACAATAACAATAACGGTAAGCGCCATGATGGCGATTATCTTTTTTCGGAATTTTTTCGTAACACGGGAAACCCGGAATGCCAGCCATAGCTTTTTTTCCTGGTATAAATTAAAGAGCAGGATAAGTATGATGACGCCATATTGAAAAGAGAAAAGCCGGATAAAAGTATTGAAACTGATTAAATCGAATACTTTTAAAATAATGATTACAGATGTGTACAGCCTTAATACCGTCTCTCTTAATATACCTGTGAAAACACCTTTATTAAATCCATAGGCAAATGCTTCCAATACATGGTAAATAAGAATTAAAAATGCCATGGGAAGTGTCCAGTAAAAATATTGTACCAGCAATAAGGAATTTGCACTGAATTTGCGTACGATAACGGGTTGTAGCAGCAATGCGCCGGCAGCAGTGATGGCAAAGCCGCAACAGGCTACAATAAGTCCAATACTTAATATGTCATTTTTTTTAGGCGTTAAATTATCGGTATAGTAGGGGAAAAATTTAACCAGGTAAGAAGTTATACCTAACGTGGAAAAGGAATAAAACAGCATGCCTACCTCCAGCATTACACGGGTTAAACCGTTTTGATCAGTGGAAAACCATGCTTTATGGGTTAGGAAATAGGTGTTTATTGCTCCAATAAGAAATCCCGTATAAATCCAGACAGATGATTTTAAACTGTTTTTTCGTATTTGAGACATTAATAGAAATGCTTGTGTTTCTGTAAAAAGATTATTTTTGCGAAATTATTGATATTCAATTTATGAATACATTTTAATACATCACTATGAAGGTAGTAATATTTGCCGGAGGGCTGGGTACAAGAATAAGCGAAGAAACTGATGCCAGGCCTAAGCCGATGGTGGAAATCGGAGGCAAACCGGTCTTATGGCATATTATGAAAATATACAGCCATTATGGGTTTAATGATTTTATTATTTGCCTTGGTTACAAGGGATATGTAATAAAAGAATATTTTATGAATTATTTTCTGCATAATTCAGATATTACTGTTGACCTGGCCAATAATAAAACGGAGATACATGGCACCAGTTCGGAACCATTTAAAGTAACCCTGGTTGAAACAGGACTTAACACAAAAACCGCGGGTCGCTTGCAGCAGGTGAAAAAATATATCGGTAACGAAGATTTTATGCTTACTTACGGAGACGGTGTGTGCAGTGTTAATCTGAAAGAATTACTGGCTTTTCATAAACAAAAAGGTAAAATTGCTACCGTAACCGCCATCCAGATGGATGCCCGCTTTGGTGGAATGGACCTTGGTAATGATGGTGAAGTGGTTTCTTTCCGGGAGAAAGCAAAAGATGAAAGTAAATGGATCAACGGGGGGTTTTTTGTTTTAAAACCCGAAGTATTTAATTACCTGGAAGCCGATATGACCAATATGATGTGGGAAGATGAACCCCTGGAAAAATTAACCAACGATAAAGAACTGGCTGCTTTTAAGCACGATGGCTTCTGGAAATGTATGGATGCGCTTAGAGATAAAATTGAATTGGAAGAACTTTGGAAAAATAACCAGGCAAAATGGAAAAGTTGGTAAAAGGATCGATTGAATCATATTACAAAGGGAAAAAAGTTTTTGTAACCGGCCATACCGGTTTTAAAGGCACCTGGTTTATTACCTGGCTGCATTTGCTGGGCGCTACAATAAAAGGTTATTCATTGCCACCTGCGGCAGACAATCCTTTTTATAGCAGCGTTGCCGGCCGGATTACTATTGAAAATATTTTTGCCGACATAAGAGATAAGGAAAAACTGCAAAAGGAGCTGGATGATTTTCAACCCGATTTTGTATTTCATTTAGCAGCCCAGGCATTGGTGAGACGGAGTTACCAGGTACCCGCGGAAACCTTCGAGGTAAATGCAATAGGAACAGCCAACCTGCTTGAAGCAATAGGTAAGTTACCGGGCAAATGCACGGTTATTATCATTACTACTGATAAAGTGTATGAAAACAGGGAGATCAATTACCATTATAAGGAGGAAGATATTTTGGGAGGCTATGATCCTTATAGTGCAAGCAAAGCCGCAACGGAAATTGTAGTCAGTTCTTTCCGGAATTCTTTTTTCAATAGTAAAACGTATAGTGTTCATCAAAAAGCAATCATTAGCGCAAGAGCAGGTAATGTAATTGGCGGTGGCGACAGAAGCGCAGACAGAATTATTCCTGATATTATCCGCTCACTGGAAAACAATAAACCTGTTGAAGTAAGAAATCCATTTGCAGTAAGACCATGGCAACATGTGCTGGAGCCTTTAAACGGGTATCTTCTGGCAGGAATGTTACTGGATACCGATGCCATCAGTTATTCAGGCGCATATAATTTCGGTCCATTACCCGGAGATCACCTACCCGTAAAAAAACTGGTGGAAACTGCTATACATTGCTGGGGAAAAGGCGTATGGGAGGATAAGTCTGATGCCAGCCAACCCCATGAAGCAGGTTTGCTGCAGCTGGATATAACCAAGGCAAAAAATGTGTTGCAATGGCAACCAAAGCTTGATAGTGCAACGGCTGTTGAGTGGACAATTAACTGGTACAAAGAAAAACCGGAGCATATTTTTGATTTTACTTTGCAACAAATTAAAAACTACCAGCAAAAATGATCTTCACCGAAACATCATTGAAGGGTAGTTATGTGATTGGGCTAACCGTATTTTCGGATGACCGTGGCTGGTTTGCACGTACGTATTGTAAAAATGAATTTCATGCGATTGGTCATACCGGCGAATGGTTACAAATGAACCATTCCTTTACAAAGCAGCGGGGAGCAATCCGGGGCATGCATTACCAGTTACCACCTTTTAGCGAGATCAAACTGGTACGCTGTATTGCCGGCGCTGTATTCGATGTTATCATTGATCTCCGGCAGGGATCTCCCACTTTTTTGAAGTGGTTTGGTATAGAATTATCTGCCGAAAATAAAAAGATGCTGTATATACCGGAAGGTTTCGCCCATGGTTTTCAAACACTGCAGGACGATACGGAATTGGTATACCATCATTCTCAATTGTACACACCGGGAGCAGAAGGAGGTATTAAATTCGATGATACAAAAATCAATATCAATTGGCCTTTGGCTGTAACCAATATTTCAGAAAGGGATAGCCAACATCCCTTGTTGAACGAAAATTTTAAAGGACTATAATTATGCAATGTAGATTTTGTAAAACTGAACTGGAACAGGTATTTATTGATTTGATCAATTCACCAGCCTCTAATTCTTTTTTAACCGGGGAGCAATTAAACGAACCCGAAACATTTTACCCGCTGAAAGTGTATACCTGCAATAAATGTTTTTTAGTACAGGTTGATGAGTATAAAAAATCTGATGCGATATTCGACAGTAACTATGTGTACTTTTCGTCTTATAGTACCAGTTGGTTAAAACATGCCAGCGATTATGCAGATAAAATGACGGCACGCTTTGGGTACGATAATCAATCCCAGGTAATAGAAATTGCGAGTAATGACGGCTACCTGTTACAATATTTTTTAAAGAAAGATATTAAGGTAATGGGTATCGAACCCACTGCAAATACCGCAGAAGTAGCCACCGGCAAAGGGATAAATACCATTGTTGAATTTTTTGGAATAGCATTGGCAGAAAGGCTACGCAATGATCAGGGTATAACGGCCGACCTGTTGTTAGGTAATAATGTATTGGCCCATGTTCCGGATATTGTGGATTTTGTTGGCGGGATGAAAATAATTCTTGCCACCAACGGTGTTATTACAATGGAATTTCCACACCTGATGCAGTTGGTGGATAATAACCAGTTTGATACTATCTACCATGAACATTTTTCCTACCTTTCTTTTTATACCGTAAAACAAATTTTCGAATCGGTTGGTTTGCAAATGTTTGATGTGGAGGAACTGCCCACCCATGGCGGTTCTTTACGAATTTATGCCAAACATAAGGAAGATGATACTAAACCCATCTCCGGAAATGTGGCGGCTATTTTAAAAAAGGAGATGGACAAAGGGTTGAACGGATTGGCGTATTATGATAATTTTCAGCAAAAGGCATTAAAGGTAAAATTAGACCTTACAGCATTTTTGATCGATCAAAAGCGTGCCGGTAAAAAAGTGGCTGCCTATGGCGCTGCAGCAAAAGGAAATACGTTGCTGAATTATTGCGGTATCAAAAACGACCTGGTTAGTTTTGTAGTGGATGCCAATCCACATAAACAGAATAAATTTTTACCGGCAAGCCATATACCTGTTCTTAACGAAGATCATTTAAAACAGGCAAAACCTGATTTTGTGATCATTCTGCCCTGGAATTTAAAAGATGAAATAACACAGCAACTCGCCTATATAAAGGATTGGGGCGGAAAATTTGTAATCCCTATTCCTTCATTACAAATTATATAAGGCTGATGAAAAATGTATTGGTAACTGGTGCTACCGGCTTTATTGGTAATTATGTTATTGCCGAACTGCAAAAGCAGGGTTGTACTATTGTAGCCACTTCATCCAATGAAATCAACGCAAAAGAAAAGAGTTGGTATAGTAAAGTAAAGTATATCCCCTTTGACCTAAAGGCATTTGATGACACGGTTAATTATCAAACTTATTTTCAGGAGCCGGAAGCCGTGATTCATTTAGCCTGGGAAGGGTTACCTAATTACAAAGCAACTTTTCATACCACAGAAAATTTACCCCGGCATTTGGCGTTCATCAAAAACCTGGTGAACCATGGACAGAAAGATATAACGATCACCGGCACCTGTTTTGAATATGGTATGCAGGAAGGTTGCCTTAACGAACAAATGGAAACAAAGCCTGCAAATCCTTATGCTATTGCAAAAGATACGCTGCGTAAACAATTGGAAATATTACAGGATAAAATTGATTTCCAGCTGAAATGGGTAAGGCTATTTTATATGTATGGTGCAGGACAAAACCCAAATTCCTTACTTTCGCAACTGGATAGGGCACTCGCAAATAATGAAGCTGTATTTAATATGAGTGGCGGCGAACAGGTAAGGGATTTTTTACCGGTGGAAGACGTTGCCAGGTATATTGTTGCAGTGGCTTTACAGCAAAAGGTAACCGGGATTATTAATTGTTGTAGCGGCAGGGGGGAGCAGGTAAAAAAAATAGTGCAGGAGTATTTAAAAAAGAAAAATAAAGATATATCTCTTAATCTTGGTTTTTATCCTTATGCAGATTATGAACCAATGAGTTTCTGGGGTGATAATACCAAATTAAAATCTATAGTAGCTAATGATTAAATGTCCGTTAACGGGAAGTCCCAATACAAAAATAATTTACGAACAAAGAGCTGTGCCATTGATACAGAATAAGGTTTATCCAACAAAGGGTGAAGCGAAAAATGCGCCCTGTAAAGATGTTATCCTGGCGCAATCATTAGACAATGGCTTTGTTTTTAGCGCAGATTTTACAGACGCTATCATTGACTATGATATGCATTATCAAAACGAACAAAGCAATTCAGCTTATTTTCGCCGGCACCTGGAAAATGTGATTGAAATAATGCAGCACAATGAAACCTTAAATGGTAAAGTGGTGGAGATCGGATGCGGCAAAGCTTATTTTATGGACATGCTGCTGGAAAGAGGAATTGATATTATTGGATTTGATCCTACTTACGAAGGCAGCTCAAAAAAAGTGGTTAAAGATTTTTTTTCAGATAAGTATTCTGATGTAGGTGCGGAATTTATTATACTCCGGCACACATTGGAACATATTTCCCAGCCTTTTCATTTCATAAAAACAATAGCTGCCGCCAACAATTATAAAGGGAAAATATACATTGAAGTACCTACTTTCGAATGGATCATGGAGCACAATGCTACAGAGGATATATTCTATGAACACTGCAATTATTTTACTTTAGATACCTTGCAAATGCTTTTTAAGAAAAGTATCGGCGGGCATTTTTTTAACGGGCAATATATTTATGTAATAGCCGATCTTGCTGATGTAAATGAAGAAATTATAAAACGAACAATTACTCCCTATGCAGTAAAATTTAAAGAACGCCTGGAAGAATATGATACGTTACTGAATCCTTTGAATTCGATAGCGGTGTGGGGCGCCGGAGCAAAAGGATCTACTTTTTTAAATTTATTGGATAAGGAAGAAAAAAAAGTAAAAGTTGTGATTGATATTAATCCCAAAAAACAACACCAGTATGTTGGCGGCACCGGCCATTATATTATTAAGCCGGAGGAGTTAAAGGAATACGGAATTGAAAATATTGTAGTGATGAATATTAATTATATCGATGAAATAAAAGAAGTCACTGAGCCACAGCATATACAACTAGTAACACTTTAAATATAAAATAATGAATCCCGTTGAAGCATATAAAGAAGAATGTAAAAAAAGAATTGAACTACAAGGGAGAAGTGAAAGCTTAGCCACAGTGAGTAAGCAGTTTTCTGAGGAAACCATCCGTGCAGGATATTCTTACAACTTTACCTGGATGGGCAGGCCCATTATTCAATACCCGCAGGATATGATAGCCATGCAGGAAATTATCTGGGAAGTAAAACCCGATCTCATTATTGAAACAGGGATTGCTCACGGCGGCTCTATCATTTACTATGCGTCTTTACTTGAATTGATCGGTAAAGGAGAAGTGCTGGGTATCGATATTGATATAAGAGAACATAACCGGGCCGAAATTGAACGGCACCCGATGAGCAAGCGGATACATATGTTGCAGGGATCAGCGATCAGTGAAGATATCATTGAACAAATAAAACCGTATGCCAAAGGAAAAAATACCATAATGGTTTGCCTGGATTCTAACCACACTCATGCACATGTTTTAAAAGAACTGCAGTTATATGCTCCCTTTGTTTCGGTGGGGTCATACCTGGTAGCTTTTGATACCATTGTAGAAGATCTTCCTGCAGACTTATATTCGGACAGGCCATGGTCCATTGGAGACAATCCTAAAACTGCGGTACACGAATTTTTAAAACAAAATGATGATTTTGTAATCAATAAAGAAATTGATAATAAACTTCTGGTAAGTGTTGCACCGAATGGATACCTGAAAAGAATAAAATAATTCAATACATTTTATTACATGCCGGATACTGATAAAAAAAAAACCTGGGTTAGTTTTTGTATGAGTACATACAAAAGACCGGAATTTTTAAAAAATACTTTAGAAACTATTGCTCAACAAAGTTTTCCTGATTTTGAGGTCATCATCTCTGATAATGATCCGCTGAAGAGTGGAGAAGCTGTAGTTGGTGCGATGGCTGATGAGCGGTTCCGGTATTTTTGGAATGGGGAAAACTACGGGATGATTAAAAGTTTTAATAAAAGTATTGAAAGAGCAAGTGCCGAATATATCGTGATGATAACTGATGATGACCCCGTTTATCCCACGATGCTACAAACCTTAAATGACCTCTTTAAAAAATATCCTGGTTACGGTATGTATATGGGCGGCTGCGACTGGTTTTGCGAAAATAGCGATGTAGCGAAATTATACCATTTAAAAGTGGGCACTAATTCATGTATATCCAGTGAGCACAACCTGAATCATGTACAGGTGTTTACTCCGGCAGAATTTCTGACTAATTTTTTTACACTAAAGATATTTTCCCATTTTCTATGGTCAACCTGCATGGTAAAGAGAGATATACTGATTGAAAAAGGCGGGGTACCCGATTACGGTAGTCCATTTCTTGGCGACTATGCCTATATGAGTATTATCAGTGCTGATTCAGGCTGCGTAATTATAAATAGGGCATTAGGGTGCCAAACCATTCATAAAGAAAATTTTGGCCGCAATCAAAATGAACAGATTGCGGTGGTCGTTAAAAATTTCCCTGTATATCTTGAGCAGCGGCTCAGTCATTTACAGGAATGGCCTCAGATTAAAGAACTAATGTTTCGCTTTGTAGGAATGTGGGTAGTATCTCACATGTCTTTTTTATACGTGTATGTTAAAAATGTGAGTTTGAAGAGTACCGAAAAAGAAGTTTTTAAAATAGCTTCCATGAAAAAATACTGGATTAAATATTTCCTTAAGACCAGGTTTCCAGTCATACACGATACGATAGTAAAACTGAAGAAAACCGGCTCTAAATAACCATGACGAAATTCAGTATTATATTGCCCGTTCGAAATGGAGGCGACTATGTAAAAGAATGCGTTAACAGTATCCTGTCGCAAACCTATCCACATTTTAATCTTCTCGTATTAGACAATGCCAGTAGGGACGGCACATTGGAATGGGTCAGGTCAATTAAGGATGAGCGTATTGTTATCTATCCATCATCTGAATCACTCAGTATTGAAAAGAACTGGGCAAGAATTGTAACAGTTCCCAAAAATGAATTTATCACGCTCATTGGTCATGATGATATATTATTGCCGAATTACCTGGAGGAAATGGATAGCCTGATTCAGCAATATCCCGATGCAGCATTATACCAGACTCATTTTAATTTCATTGATGCAAAAGGCGAAACTATTCGTCCATGCATACCTGTAGAAAAGATTCAGGCACCAAAAGATTTTTTATCGCATATCTTAGAGATGACTATCGATGTTAACGGTACTGGATTCATGGTAAGGTCTGATGATTTTAACAGAATAGGAGGGATACCGCAATATCCTAACCTGTTGTTTGCCGATTTTACTTTATGGCTTGAACTCACGCGTATTTCTTACAAAGTAACTTCAGAAAAAAACTGCTTTTCGTACCGTCTGCACCAAAGTATGACTACCACTTCACCAGATGAGAAATTTCATATTGCTTTTGAGTTTTTTGTGCAATATTTAGCTTCGCTTAAGCATGCAGATAATGCTTTAAATGAAGCGATTAATAAGCAGGCAAAATTTATCCTTTCTTTTTATTGTAAATCTTTTTCGCATAGGTTGTTGAGGACCGTGTTAAAAACCCGTAATAACATTACTGTGAAGGAATGGGCACAAAAGTGTAATGGTTTTGCCACACTGCTAATTGACAATAATTCATTCAAACCCTCAACCATTGCAAGTGTTCAATTGGCGGGTATTATAGATAGTACGGCATTTGGTCGAAAATTATTTTTATTGTTTAAAAAAATTTACTCAAAACCTGTTTTTAAAAAATAATTATACCGTCAATTAAATTTTATAATACATAATTTCAATGGAGTTTTCATCATCATATCAGTTCAGTATTATTCTTCCGGTTTTAAATGGTGGCGAGTATATCAAAGAATGTGTTCAAAGTATTTTAGCTCAATCCGTAACTGATTTTAATTTAATCGTCCTGGACAGTGGAAGTACTGATGGTACGATAGAATGGTTACAAATGCAAAATGATGAGCGTATCATTTTACAGCTTTCGGATAAGCCCATGACCATAACGGAAAACTGGAGCAGGATAAAAAATATTTCCCGCAACGAATGGATGACCATCATTGGTCATGATGATATCCTGTGTTCCGATTATCTGCAAACAATGACAGCATTGATTAAGCAATATCCGGATGCCAGTTTGTACCAGGCCCATTTTAATTTAATTGATGCTGAGGGACGTTTTATGCGCAGGTGTAAACCAATGGAAGAAATACAATCTGCCAAAGGTTTGCTGGATAAAATACTTGACAATGATATTAATGTTTACGGAACAGGGTTTGTGATGAGGAGTAAAGACTATGATGCTGTCGGTGGAATACCTTTGTATCCTAACCTGATGTGTGCTGATTATGTACTTTGGCTTGAACTAACTCGAATTGTCTACAAAGCCACTTCACCAAATAATTGTTTTTTTTATCGTATAAATCAGAGCACATCTGCTACTACTAAAATTGATTTGTATATTGGTTCGCTGAAACTATTTGTTGATTATTTATTAAGGTCAAAGAGCCGGCTTTCTCCATCAGAAGAAAAAAATGCCTATAGTAAACGGGTATTGACTTTTTATTGCAGAAGAATTTCCAGGCGGCTTTTGATCGAAAGATCTGCAAAACGAAATGATTTAACTGTTGCTAAGTTTTTAAAAGAAACACAAATATATGCCAGGCAATTTATGGATGAGGGCCATTTATTTAATCCTTCCGCTATTCCTGATGTATGGATTACAAAGATGATTGATAGCACGACGGTAACAAGAAAATTATATTTGTTTATAAAAAGGATACACCCCAATCCATTATTAAATTAGCTGCTCTTAAATAGAGGCAATAGAATTAGCTGCTTTTTTTGCAATATTACCCCAATAAAAATATTCAAAAAATACCGCTGGTATTTGGGAAGAAGTATTACTGTTGGTTATTTGTTCTGCAAAAACATTCCACCCTTCTTCAATCACTTTCATTTTATCTCCCGTGATGTTCGACGGAACTCCGGCAGCACCACTTTTAGTAGTTACAACATTCATATTATAACCCAGCGCCTCTACCAGTTTGGTTTTAATGCCGCCACCATCTATAACAGGATTGATGAAAATATCGGCGCCTTTGAAATAAATAGTAATATCATCTACAAAGCCTGCATAAATAATGTTTTTTGAGGCATAGTCCCGGAGGTCATCATAGCTTTGGGGTAATGCTTTACCACAAATAATTATTTTATAACTAAAAGTATTTTGAGTAAGAAGATAAGGGTTGATGATTTTTAAGATAGTATCAAGCGCATCAATATTAGGCTTGTAATCCAGCGTGCCATTAAACAATATGATTTTTTCTGAAGCTGGTATGGCATAATTTTTTTGTAAAACCTTCTTTGCATCGTTTTTTTCCTGCGGTAATGGCACTTCCTTCATTTCAATCCCATAAGTGATGGTATGGCAGGTGGCAGGTTTAAGTTTGTAGTTTTTTATGGCAAATACCTTGTCTTCATCGGTAATAAAAAAATTAATATCCGCATTCCTGTGGGCCAGCTTTTCATAGTGCCATAAAATTTTCCACCACCATTTTCCAATACTTTTAAAGCGTATTGATTCAATATTATGAGAGTGTATCACCAGCTTTACTTTACAAAGCCGCTGTAATAAAATGCCTAGCCAGCAATAATATGGATGCTCAAGAATTATATGTGTTATTTGCTTTGCCTGGATAATTTTTTTTATCCTGAAAAAGTATAAAAAATTTATATAGCGCCATTTTGACGTACCTAAAATATTAAGTACTTCAAAATTATTGCTGTTGTCAACAAGGTTATCCTTTGTAGTTAGAGTAGTAAAATTAACCTTCTTGCCCAGGAAATTGTAAAAAAATGCAATACACTTTTGCCCACCCATTTTTGGAGGTAGAAATTTATAGGAAACAATGCCCAAAACATTAATCATGTGCAAATGAATAACTGGTGCAGTAATGGTTATTTATTTTCCTTACTTTTTCTGACATAATAAAATATAGTTATCGCAATAAGCAGGTACAGTATTATCGTACACCAGAAAGAAATGCTGTTAGAAACATAGTAAACCTTTGGCTCAAACCGGAATTCAATAGTATGTTTACCCGCTGGTACGGCAATACCCCGCAGCAAATAATTCACTTTTGCATAATCCGTTTTCTTACCATCAATAAAAGCGTCCCAGCCGCGGTTATAATATACTTCGCTCAATACTGCAAATTGTGGCGTTGCTGCTGTAAAGGCGTACGTAATCTTATCATTCTGCCTTTCGCTTATTTTAATTGATGCGGAAGAATCAAATTGTGGTAATTGCGGAATCGCTGTTTTGAAGCTTTCACTTACTATTGCAGTATCTCTTAAATTGGTACTATCCAGTGCAAGCATTTCTGCATTGGGAGAGTTCACAAATTTAATACCTTTTACCAGCCAGCATGGTCCGTATGCACTGGGGTTTTGTTGAGCTATCGGTCTACCGTTTTCATCCTGGCCAATAAAATATTTAGTGTTCAGCATATTGAATACCGACATATTTCCTTTGCTTAACTGGTGCTCAATCAAATCCTGGTACAAGCCCAGTTTTGCTGCGTGGTATCCGCCAATAGAGTTATGATGATAGGAAGTGACTGCTTCGGTGCTAAAAGAAGGACTTTGATTAAAAACCCTGAAATTGGCGTGGTCTGGATCTTTCAGTATTTGCAGGTCGGCTGCGCTAGGTGTAAAAGCATTGCTTACCTCTTCGGCTTCAGTATATTTATCGTAGTAAAGATAGCGGCTATCTACGGCTATCAAATCAATCACCGAAAGTATGATTAACGCAACTGTTGCTACCAGGGGACTGATCTTTTTCTTTAACACAAGGCCTGCAATAACTACGGCTGCTGCAATAAATAATATCGTTCTCAGCAGATCTTTTCCTGCTTCACTCTTCCTGTCGGCTCTTAATGCGGTCATTAGTTCTTTACTAAGCTGTTCGGCCTGTTGAAGGGCCTGTGGGTTTGCCGGCTGCCCCGGTTGGGTACGTGAAAAACTTCCGGTAAACTCTTTTTTGATATCCGTGTCTCCCTTACCGGTATAATCGGCCATTAACCAGAAAGCCCCCAGCAAAACTATTACCGCAGCAGTTGCTATTACGCCTAAACGCAATTTTTTAAGGGCCGCTTCATAATCGGTTTCAGTAACTAATTGATGTACCGTTAATGTCGCCAAAAAGGGAATACAAAATTGAGGAATTACCAATGCCATACTTGGCGCCCTGAACTTATTGTAAAAGGGAAGATAATCAAGTATAAAGGAATTAAAAGCCATGAAATTGCTTCCCCATGCCAGTAATAAACCAATGATACTTGCTGCAACTACCCACCATTTATGCCAGCTTTTTACATAGAACAGGCCAAATATAAAGAAGAAGCAGATGATGGCGCCCAGGTAAACAGGTCCCGAAGTGGTTTCACTTAAACTACTCATGCTACCCCAGTAAGAATATCCATTTGCTGCACCCAATGCGTTTTCTTCGGGTACGCCTATCTCAACGAATTTCTCTACCATTTTAGAAGAAGCCGTATGTTCCTTTCCTCCATTACTGCCCCCGTACAAACCAGGCACCATGAATGTAAAGGTTTCCATTGTTCCCACACTCCATTTTAAAGCATAGTCTTTATCCAGTCCACCTTTTGTTTTATTGGAAGCATTATCTGTTGTTGATGTATTTAAAGTAAGTTGTGATACACCGCCACGCATCGTTTCCTTTGCATAATCGTAAGTGGGAAAGATACCAGCTGCGCAGGTGAGGAGCCCCAATATGCCCGCTACAGCTGCCAGCACTGTTGCTTTAACGGCATGAGGGATACTTTTTTCTTTACCTGCCTTGATAAAGAATGATACGATTATGGCAGCTATAATTATTAAAATATAATAAACGATCTGTAAATGGTTTTGGCCAATCAATATGGCAGAAAATAAGGCGGTAATTAAAAAGCCGATAAGGTACCTGCGATTGAATAATAATAACAAACCTGCAATGACCATGGGCGCATAGGCAAGGCTCATCATTTTTGTGATATGCCCGGCAGTGATAATTACAGGATTATAAGTAGAGTAAGCGTAAGCCAATCCGCCAAAAATGGATACCCATGGACTAACGCCTGCAACTATACACAAAATATAAAAACATAAACTGGCTAAAAAGAAGAACACCATCGGTTCCGGCAACCATAAACTGAAAGCTTTGGTAAGCACTGCCAGGCCGGCGCCTATATTTGTGGTAGCGTCGAGGGCGATCTGGTAAGTAGGCATGCCGCTAAACATGCTGTTGGTCCATAAAGGAAAATGCCCGGTTTTTTCTTTTACTTCAAAAGATTGTTGCGCCATACCTTTCCAGCTCTGGGTATCATGCTGGTTAAGCACTTTTCCTTCCAGCGCAGGTTTGCAGTAAATAAGGGATACAACGACAAATATTGCAACGGCAATAATATGCGGTAATAATTTTTTGAAAAAGGCAGCATTCATCTTTCGGTAAAATTTAGGTGGCGAAGATAATATTTTAGCTTTAAACAATTGAAGCTGGCCGTATCATTTACATGATCCCTGAACCAGCTTCAATTTATTACACCTGAAAGATATCAATTTTTAATTGCCCATACCCTGTTGTGCATTTTGCATATTGTCCATTTCGCCTTTCATATTCTTGCGTTTAAATAAGGACATATCAATTTTTCCAAAACGCCAGTTAAAGCTGATGCGCATTACCTGTGGATCACGACGGCGCTGGGTATCGTATAATAAGCTCGCACTTTCTGCATGACTGGCACTCAGCTTGGTCCTGAATACATCACTCATTTGCAGCGTTACCGAAGCAGCATTATTCTTTAAAAATTCTTTTCTTATGGCTATATCCACGCCATAGTTAGGTTTGATATAGCCCTGTGCGCCTGGCAAACTCTGGCCAAAGCCGCCACCCATCATGCCTCCACCGCCGCCACCTCTACTGCCGCCACTGCTTGCAGGTAATAATGTTTTGGCCTGGTAATCTCCACTAAGCTGTATAGAATAACTTTTAGGCAATTTAAAACTATTGTTGATCTTGCCAAACCAGCTTAATTGTGATTGGTTGGCCGTACCCTCAATATTGCCCGCTTTCAGTTCAGTTTGGTAAATATTGAAGTTGGTAGAAAGATCCCACCAGCTGATGAATTTATCCCTTATAGTGATCTCCAGCCCATAGGTAAAACTCTCGTTGGCATTGGCATAAGAAGTTACCGGGGGATAATTGCCATTTACTGCCGGCAATGTAGAATCGGTATACTGGTAGCGTGTGATCAGGTCGGTGGTATTACGTAAATACAATGAGGTGAGTAAAGAATGTTTATTATTGAATTGGTTTTGATAAGCCAGTTCTACCAGGTTGGTAAATTCCGGTACCAGGTTAGGATTACCCACGGTAATATTCAATGGATCGGTTACATCTTTGAAAGGGATCAACTGGAAAAAGTTTGGCCTGTTCACCTTTCTCGTATAGTTCAACTGCATATCCTGCTTATCAGTTAATTTATAAGTGAAGAAAGCACTTGGAAATAAACTGAAAGGATATTCGTTGGTGAAACCCTGGTCTGTAGTAAGTAATACACCATCATATTTACTGCTTTCCACTCTTAATCCTAACTGGTAGGTAAAGTTTTTAAGCTGCTGCGAAAAAGTTAAGTAGCCGGCATACACCGCATCTTTGAATTTATATTTCGAAACCGTACTGCTGCCAAAAATGGTTTGCCCGTTGGTATAATCCTTGTCGGAACGGGTAAGGGTATTAAAGCTGGTGAAATCCCTGAAAGCAGCTCTTACGCCCGCTTCAATTTTTATTTTATCCGTTATAGGATTGGCATAATCAGTTTGTACGGTTACAAATTTCGTGGTTCCGCCGCCGGTAGTATTCTGGAAATTATTGTATCCTTTCAACGCATTATTGGTACCATACTGCTTTTGCTCGTTATCGGATTCGTTATCGTTCTTGCTGTAATTGTAATTTAAATCTGCAGTAAGCTCTTTACCTGCTTTTGCGTAATTATGTTTATAACTTAAAGTACTGCCGTAGTTCCTGAAATTACCTATACTGTTGGACGTACGGGTAGTGGTTTCACGGGAAGATGAAGAGGTGTAATTGCTGTCCACAGCACTGTTCAGGATGTCATTGGTTTTAAAGCGTCCTCTTACAATATTGGCGCCAATGGTAAACGTATTCCTGTTGTTTAAAAAATAATCCATACCAATACGGCCGAAAGCAAAAAAACCTGTATTTACCGGGTGATTGGTTTGCAGCGTATGTGCGCTGCTGGTAGGGAAGTAGTCGGTACGTTCTGTTAATACCGAACTTTTAGATTTACGTGTACCCAGCATACCACTTGCAAAAAAGTTTACTTTTTCCTGTTTAACATTAATATCTCCGCCAAAGCCTGGTTTACCGCGGCTGTCGATACTCGCTCTTACGTTACCGTTATATCCCGCTTTACGGTTCTTTTTTAATACGATATTTAAAATGCCTGCGCCGCCACCACTGGCGTCATACTTGGCACTTGGGTTGGTGATCAATTCTACCGAAGCGATCGCATCTGCAGGTATCTGGTCCAGCGTCATGGTAGTAGGCCGGCCATCAACAAATATCTGAGGCGCCGCATTACGCATCGTTACATTGCCATCAATATCCACACTCACACTCGGCACATTTTTCATTACATCCACCGCGGTGCCGCCTACACTGGTCAGGTTTTTTTCTACATTAAATACTTTACGATCGATATTCATCACCAGGCCCGGGGCAGAGCTTACAACAGTTACACCCTGCAACTGCACCGCAGCTACCTGTAGTTTTATATTGCCGAGGTCTTTATCTACTGCATTTAGCATGCCGCTCATATCCCCGTTCCTCATTCCCGCCATGTTCAATTGAAAGGATACTTTATTTTCAAAAGGCTTATAACCCATGGCGCTGATCACCAAACGGTATTGCGCCATCACATTTAAATTATCAATACTGAATTCGCCCTTTTTCGTAGTGAGCATACCGCCAACAATTACATCTTTTCTTTTTTTAGTTACCGTATCCAGTTTGTTCTGGATCAGCTGTACCGAAGCCGCTTCTATAGGTTTATTGCTGGCCGAATCGATCAATTTGCCATAAAAATGTCCCAGGTTCATATTTTGACCGCCCATTTGTCCACGCTGCCCACCCGGCATTTGCGCAAATCCGTTATAGGTAGCAGTTATTAAAAGAACCAGTAAAAAAGGTCTGAAGAAGTTCATATTATATTTTTATAAGTTTGGTATAGGGTTAGACGTTCTTTGCTGAAAAAACTGTCGCTAATATGGCACAAATGTGACACTAAACTGCGGATTATAGCTTATCTACATGATGAATGGTAGAATAACTTGGGTAACTGACCGGGAATATATCAATTGCTGAGTACCTGTATCAAAACCTGTAGCAAACCTATTAATAAGCCAAAAAAGCCACCAATAATCTCCAAAAACTGGAACTCTCTTTTGGTGATCTGGTCCAGTATCTGTTCTAATTTTTCTGAAGAGAAACCTGCTACCTTTTCTGTTACTATTTTTTCAAGATCAAGATCTTTTTCCATTTTGGTCATATAGCTTTTCATCAGGATAGGAAAAAGGTTTTCCAGTTCTGTTAAAAAGGCTGCCTTAAACTGGTTGATGGTCTTTTCTCCAATGAACATGGATAACATTGGAAAAACGGTACTTAATTTCTCTTTCAAAAATTTATCAATATGACTTTCAATTTCAGGCTTCAGTTTTTCCAGGTTTGCCGGATCAGTTACCCTGGCTTCTATTTCTGCAAAGGATAAAAATTCTTTACTCACTACCTGCCCCAGTTTTTCTGCGATCAGTTGCTGGTTCTTTGGAAAGATGCCCTGTAGTTTAAACCCCAGTATATTTATAGGCCGGCGCGGATGAAAAAGCATCTTAACAGCGATCCAGGTGGTGATCCAGCCTGTAAAAGCGGATAATAAAACAGGAATTATATAATGGGTCCATTGCATACTGTTGGTATTTGGCTGCAAAGGAAGTAATTTATACCGCTTACTCAAAATGTAATTTTGTCTGCAAAATGTTTTTCATTATTTTTGCCGTCCAATTAAAAACGGTAGTCGTAGCTCAGTTGGTTAGAGCATCAGATTGTGATTCTGAGGGTCGGGGGTTCGAGCCCCCTCGATTACCCACTTAAAAGGAGTTCTAAAAGGAACTCCTTTTTCTTTTCCTCCAACAATTTTTTGTTTAAATAAAGTCCTGGTGGTTCCATGTGGGGAATAGCTTTGACTTAAGCCAGCGTATGGTATAAAAAACTGGTCTCCCGGTTGATCATAATTTCAATACCAGTTCATCCAATGTTTCTTCTTCATTCAGATTAAGTTTCTTTACCACACGCTGCCTGGTTTTTTTTATGGAGTCGGGGGAAATGCCGAGCATCTCTGCCATTTCTTTTTTTGAAAGGTCTAATTTGGTAAGTGCCATTAAACGCATTTCAGAATTGGTTAAGTTAGGGTAGTGGAGTTTTAGTTTTGCAAAAAAACCTTTATGTACTTTATCAAATAAGTGACGGAATTCGTCCCAGTCATCATCAGTCAGTATGGTTGAATTCTGCAGTTGATGCAGCATAGCTTCTTTTTCTACCTGTACAGGCGAATTGGGTAGCGAGTTCAACCGTTTGATCTCCTGTTTAAAATTATCTATTAATTGATTTTTATCCCGTATGCTTTCAATATAAAGTTTAAGTTGTGTTTTTGCAGTATTCAACACTTCTACATCTCTTTTTTGTTTTATTCGTAGCCGGTGTATAAACTGGATGGCAATAATAAGTAAGAGTATGGCACATATAATGATCGTATTGCGTAATAAAAGCTGTTTATTCCGCTCACTTTCCAACAATTGTATATCGGCAAGATGCTTTGCCACTTCAGCTTTTTGTTCCACCTGGGTTATCATCTTCGCATCATTACGCTGCAACAGCTGCTCATGGTATACTGTTGATGAATCCAGGTACCGGTAAGCGTTGGTGAAATCATTTTTTGCGGCAAAGAATTTTGCTTTAAAAATATAAAACTGCCAGTGAGCCGACAACTTGTCGACTTTTAAAATAACAGAATCTAATTTTTGCAGTGCATCAGCTGCCTGTGCTGTTTGATGCTGGATTAAATAATATGATCCTAATTTGGTAAGTACTATCGATACTTCGTTCCAATCTTTGTGCCTGGCGCTTATTTCATAATCAGTTAAAAACATTGGGATGGCCAGGTCATATTTTTCCTGGCGGTAATAAATATGGGCCAAATTGCCGGTGGCTATGCCAATCCAGGCACTATCGTTACTTTCCTGCGCCAGTTCAATCGTTTTTTTTAAATAAACGATGGCGCTGTCATTTTCTTTCAATTCTCTGTACACCAGGCCCAATGTGTTATAAGCATCTATCATGTACCTTTTTATTTCCACCGGGTATTTGATAGCTTCAGAAATAAATTCTTTTGCTTTTTTATAATCAGCAAAATCGTAATACATGAAACCCAGGTCGTACAAATGTTTATGAACGAAAAAATAGTTATTGTACCCGATCTTTTTTATGATGGCATTGGCTTTTAAAAAATATTCAAAGGCAAAGGCATATTTTTTAGCCCAATAATAACACCAGCCCATTTGACTGTCAATTTCGGCTTCTATATCTTTGGGATCTTCGGAAGAAATAATTTTCATAGCCTTATCTAAGTAGGACAAGGCTTTTCCCTCTTTCCAAAATGCAGAAGTTGAAAAGTGCCTGCCCATGATCAGGTTTGCATAAGTCTCCAGGAAAGGATCCTTTTTTTTAGCAGCAATCGCCAAAAGTTCTGTTGAGGCAGCAAGATTCTGGACGTAATTGAGGTTGATCAGTTTTTCAAAATATATTTTTTTTACGACAAAGCGGCAGTCAGCTTTATTGTTGATTGTATATAACGTATCGAAATAACCGCCCCATGCCACATTACTGATAAAGAAAAGTAAGGTTACTAAAAAAAAAGTCTTATAAAAACGAATGGTTTTCATTGATAGAGCTTGCAGATGAAAGTTTTGGTAAGGTCAAAATTAATATAATGTTTAAAGAATGGTACTTTTTGTTTACAATACTATAAACAACCTGAATGGTCAGCATTAAAAAAAATATAATAATACATTGATTTCCAGCTTTAACTTATCAATAAATCATTTTGTCTCCTTTTTGTCCCCTGTTAAAAAAAATGCTAACAGATATAGGTAAATATCTTTAAGCAAATTGAACAGGTCTGTAAGCCCCGCTTTCAAAATCCAAAATCTTATAAAATCTCTGATCACATCTTGCTATTGATAAAATGAAATAATGGGTATCGAATTATTAAGAAATTTTATTAAATGCATGATAATAAATTTACATAGTCGTACTATTTCTGGAGGGTTACGTATACTGAGAGGCTGCCTTTGTGTCTTCCTTCTTTTTGTCATGTATATAAAAGGGGAGGCGCAAACACCGGGTGGCATATCGCTCAACCTTAGTTCGTGGTTTAAGGCCAACACACAGGTGGCCGGAAATATTTTACCCAATAATAATAACAATACAGCTGTAAGCGATTGGAAAAGTGAACTGGCAGGTACCACCCTCAGCCAAACCACCTCAACCAAGCAGCCCTTGTTTCAAACTACTGCTACCGCATCTGGGAATTTCAATTTTAATCCTTTTATTCAGTTCAATACTGCCAACGTTACCAATCTTACCACTTCCAGTACATCACCCGATCTTTTGGGCCAGGTTGGAACAGTTTTTTTAGTAGGAAATACTTTTCCCGGATCATCAACCAATCCAACGGCTTTTACCTATATGTCTGCCACCGATTACAGGTACCAGGTAAAACCCGGGTTTCGTATGCAAACCGGAGCAATAAGTACCGGGTATACAGCCGATTTTTATCCTGCCCTTATGCCTGCAACTGCACCGGATGCGTCGGGATATATCATGGTATCTAAAGGCACCGGCAGTATTTTCAGGGGAAGAAAAAATGCAGATAGTGTAGAGCTCACCAATTTAAACGATCCGGTTTATTTTCCTGTGGTTTCCCCCGGTATGTATTTGGGTAGTAATGGATTTAGTTCAGAACCTTATAACGGGGGCATTGCTGAAGTAATAACCTATAACAGCACACTTACTGATGTTGATATTAATAAAGTAGAATCATACCTGGCTTTAAAATATGCTGTTACACTGAGTCAAAATTCAGCATATGGTGCTATAAATTCAAATTACACTGCTGCCGGCGGCATTACTTTTTGGGATGCTGTTGCTAATATAGGTTATGGAAAATGCATAACAGGTATTGGCAGGGATGATGTTTCCGCATTATTACAAAAGCAATCAAAAAGTGTGCATGACAGTTCACTGGTTTACATTTATAATGGTACAACCGGCGGCATTTTCCCCGCATCAAATGTTATTAATACCTCTGCCATTGCTACTAATGTTTCCTTTTTATTATTTGGTGATAACGGGTTAAATAAAAATCTTACAGCCTGTGCATTCAATGGTAAAATGGGCAGAATGAACCGTGTATGGAAAGTACAGAAAACCGGAACGATTGGTACGGTTACTATTGCAGTTGATCAAACAGATGTTGCTGCAAGTGCAAAAACTCTATTGGTATCAACTGATCCGCTTTTCCCGCAATCTGCAACTGCAGTGTACCCATTACTGTCCGCCAATGGAAAATTATATGCAGAACTATCATTAAACAGCAATGAATATTTCACTTTTGCATCCGACTCATTAAAAGTTCAATTTAATATTACAAATCCATCTTGTACGGCGCCTGCAGCAGGTTCAGTTACGGCAACTGTTACCGGGGGTATACCAACTTATACTTATAGCTGGAATACAACGCCTGTACAAACAACAGCTACTGCAACTGGTTTAGGTAGCGGTACCTATACATTAACGGTAACGCATAATGGTACTTGCCCTGCTTCATATCCTGTTATATTAACTGCACCGGTTGCTCCCGTATTATTGGCGGTTGCAGCACCGCCAACTATTTGCAATGGCAGTAATACCACACTTACTGCTACTGTTATTTCAGGTACGGTAGCAACTTACACCTGGTCTCCAGGTGGGCAAACCGGCAGCAGCATTACAGTATCGCCTACGGCTACTACAACATATATTGTTACGGGAGATGATGGCACCGGTTGTACAGGAACTGCTTCGGTTGTTGTTACAGTAAATCCAAAACCAACAGCTGTTTTTACTGTAAACCCTGTAAATGCCTGTATCGGAACAATACAAACGGTTACTTTCACAGGTGCAGCTTCAGCAGCCGCAACTTACAATTGGAATTTTGGAGGAGCCACCATTCAAAGTGGTAGTGGTGCCGGTCCTTATACTATTCTTTATGCTTCAGCTGGAGCCTACAATATACAATTACAGGTTACAGATAATAGTTGCAGCTCAGCAACCACAATACAGCCGGTAACAGTTTCAGCATCTCCTGCTATTTCATTTTCGGTTAGTCGTTCGCTTATTTGCGCCGGAGATACCGTTACGGTTAGTTTTAATGGAACCCCCAGTGCTACAGCTACACCAGTATGGAATTGGGGTGGAGGTATAATACAATCTGGTAGCGGTTTTGGTCCTTATATCGTAAAATATACTGCTACAGGTACTGTTACACTTACTGTAAATGATGGTGCCTGTTCCAGCACTGCAGCTTCAAAATTAATTACTATTATTCCTAAGCCGGTAGCTGTATTTACTCCAACTATAACCGCAGGCTGTGTTCCTTTGCTGGTGCAGTTTAATAATGCATCAACCAATGCCGATGCATACCAATGGACTTTCGGTGATGGAGGAATATCAGTTGCATCAAATCCACCTTATACTTATAATACCGCAGGGCTTTATACTGTGCAACTGGTAGCATCATCACAAGGATTATGTTATGATACACTTAAAAGAACCAACCTTATCAATATTCAGGTTCCCCCTGTTGCTTCATTTACTTCGGTACCGGGCATTAATACTGCAACAGAATTGCACCTTGCGAATTTTGCTTTTACCAATACCTCTCAAAATGCAAGTTCCTATACATGGCAATTTGGCGATGGTATTACTTCTGCAACTACTTCACCCACCCATCAATTTGCATTGCCGGGTAATTATGAAGTAACCCTGATTGCCGCCAGTAGTGTTGGTTGCGTGGATACATTCAGCCTGAAATATTATACAATAATTCCTGATAATGTTTTAATAATACCCAATGCGTTTAGCCCTAATGGTGATGGTATAAATGACAAGTGGGAAATAGATGGATTAAAAGCTTATCCTGCTTGTACGGTGGATATTTTTAACCGCTGGGGACAGTCAGTATACAGCAGTACAGGATATCAGTATCCGTGGGATGGAAAGTATAGCGGCAAACCTGTACCGGTAGCAACCTATTATTATGTGATAAAAACAGCTTTGAAAAGTTACAACGGGTGGGTGGTATTAATAAGATAAAAAATTAAGTGGCCTTTTTTTCAATACTAAAACTATAAATGTTCATCCAAATGAAGCTTATGTTACGATGTAGAAAAATGTTTTTGCCTGTGGGAGCAAAAGCCGGTATTGTTTCTTTTTTATTTTTATGCCAGGCACATTTTGCCATAGCTCAAAAACCGGGAGGTGTTGGTACAGCATCAGGTTTAACAAGCTGGTTTAAGGCTAATACTTCCGGCAACATTGTAGTAAATGCACCTGTAAACAATGTATCAGGCTGGACGAGTGAAGTGGGTTCAGGTATTACATTAACACAGGGTACAACTTCCAAACAACCTGTTTTTCAAACCAACAGCACTGTGTCGGGTAATTTTAATTTTAATCCATTTGTACAATTTATAACGGCAAATGTTACCAACCTCAACAGAACCAGCTCCACCCCGGATTTACTGGGTACTGTTGGTACAGTTTTCATGGTAGTGAATACGTTTCCGGGTACTTCAACCAATCCAACTGCTTTTACATATATGTCATCTTCAAATTACAGGTTCCAGGTTAAACCAGGATTCCGTATGCAGTCTGGTGCACTTGGATTTGGATATACAGCAGATTTTTATCCTGCCATAATGCCAACAACAGCACCTGCTCCGTCGGGATATATCCTAACTTCAAAAGGAACGGGCGCCACTTACAGGGGTAGAAAAAATGCCGACAGTGTAGCACTTACCAATAAAAACGATGCAGTGTACAATCCTGCAGTATCTACCGGGCTATTCCTGGGTAGTAATGGAGCCAGCTCGGAACCTTTTAACGGAGGGATCGCTGAAATAATAACGTTTAACGCTACACTAAGTGATACGGCAATTAATAAGGTAGAATCTTACTTAGCTTTAAAATATGGGATTAGTCTTAGTCCAAACTCTGCTTATGGTGCTATAAATTCTAATTACACTGCTGCAGACGGAACAATATTCTGGACTGCCGCTTCTAATACAGCCTATTCGAAATGTATTGCAGGTATTGGCAGGGATGATTCATCGGCAGTGTTGCAAAAGCAATCTAAATCTGTGCACGATAGTTCATTGATATATATTTATAACGGTGCGGCAGGTGGAGGATTTCCTGCGGCTAATACTGATAACACTACCGCCATTACAAGCGATAAATCTTTTTTAATGGCGGGAGATAACGGGTTAAGCAAAAACCTTGCAGCCTGTCTGGCAAATGGAAATGTAGCAAGGATGGCGAGAATATGGAAAGTGCAAAAAACAGGTGCCGGCATAAGTACGGTAACAATAGCGGTAATTAAAGATTCTGTTGCAGCCAATGTAAAAAGATTATTGGTTTCTTCAGATCCTGCTTTCCCGGCAGCGTCCTCGGTTTCTTATCCACTAACATTGGCTAACGGAAAGTGGTATGCGTCAGTAAATTTTAACGGTAATGATTATTTTACCTTTACTACCGATACGCTGCAGGTTGCTTTAACCCCATCATCACCTTCATGTACAAACGCAGTCAGTGGAAGTATAACATCGGTTATTTCCGGCGGAAATCCGGCTTATACTTATTTGTGGACACCATCCGCGCAAACTACTGCCAACCTTACCAATGTTGCAACAGGCACGTATACATTAACCATTACACAAGGTGCCTGCCAGGCAACTGCATCAGCTAATGTATTGGCATTAGTGCCAATAGCAGCGCCGGTGGTTAGCAGTTCAAATATCACAGTAAACAGCATAACCTTTAACTGGTTACCAGTAACAGGTGCTACAGGTTACCAGGTTTCGGTAGATGGCGGCACTTATATTGCGCCAAGTTCAGGAACTACCGGTACTACACATGTTGTTACAGCACTTAAACCTTTACAAACGGTAGCCATTTCAGTCATTGCTCTTGGAGCGCAAAGTTGTCAAAACAGCGCTGCCGGTAATACCATTGCAAAAACCTTAGGCGATGCTATATTTATTCCAAACGTATTTACACCTAATGGCGATGGCAACAATGATCTGTTTAAAGTTTATGGTAACAGCGTTACAGGTATTACAATGAAAATATTTGATCAATGGGGCGAAATGATATATGAGACGAGCAACCTGCAAAAAGGCTGGGATGGTACCTATAAAGGAAAACAACAACCGGTAGGTGTGTACATATACGTGATAAAAATAAAATTGCTGGATGGTACTGAAGTTACCAGGAACGGTTCGGTAAACCTTGTACGCTAAATAAGGATTTTTAAAATTGGTAGATAACAATAAAAATATTTTATGATAAAAAAGATAAACAATATAATTTTTCTTGGAAAACCACTTAAGGCTACTTGCATAGTAATGATGATGTGCTTTTTCAGTTCAAGCATGAAAGCACAGGTTGATCCTCATTTTAGTCAATATTACGTTTACCCCGCCTGGTTAAACCCTGCTTTAACAGGAGCAATTGACGGCGACTACCGTGTTAGCGGAATTTATCGCAGCCAGTGGGGTAATGTAAGTAGCCCTTTTTCAACACCCGGCATATCAGCTGATGTAGTTACCAATAAGAATATGAATTTTGGCGCAGGAATTATGAACCAGACCGCAGGCGGCGGCGGATACAATTATCTTAATGGGTACCTGTCGATGGCCTATACGGGTTTGCGCTTTGGCAAAAACGGAACACAACAAATATCTTTGGGATATTCTGTAGGTATTATTAACAGGCGTTTTAATCCTTCCAAATTTCAGTATGGAGATCAATGGAATTCGGTAACGGGTTACAGTGCATCCAACCCGGGCAGCGAATCATTAAGTAACTCTTCAGCCACCACTTTCGACATTGGTGCCGGTGCGGTTTATTATGATGCCGCACCTGGTAAAAAAGCAAACCTTTTTTTAGGATTCTCTGCCAACCATCTTACGCAGCCGGAAGATCCTTTTATTACTTCGGGCACTAATACAAAATTACCCATTCGTTACACTGCTCATGGTGGTGTTAGATTGAAGTTATCCGAAACCGTTAGCTTCATTCCAAACCTGTTGTATATGCGCCAGGGCGAAGCCGAGGAAAAAATGGCAGGCGCTTACGCACAGCTCAAAGCCAATGAAATCACTACCGTTTTACTGGGTGCTAATTACAGGGTGGATGATGCAGTGGTGCCTTTTGCAGGTATTGGTTTTAAGAATTATGTAATAGGAGCCAGTTATGATATTAATATATCCGACCTGGGCAACCTGGTTAAAAGTGCCAGTAGTTTTGAAATATCATTCAGCTATACCGGCAGAAAAAAGAATAGTACCAGGGAACCGGTAGAGTTTATTTGCCCAAGATTATAACTACAACAATTTTAAAATCTGCAAAAAAGTAACTATACATCGTTATGAAAAAAAATATTCTTACGCTTATTATAGCAATGGCTTTTATAAGTGGTTTACAGGCACAGGTTACAAACGAAAACCTGAAGGCGGCTGACGGTTATTTCCTTAAAAGCGATTATGCGTCGGCAGCAGCATATTACGAGAAATATATGGATGGCAATAAAGGCAAAAGTAATAAGGATGGTTACAATCCATATACTGTTTTAGCTACCTATAAAAAATCAGCTACTCCTTTAAGTACAAAAGAGCAGGCTGTTTACAAACTGGCCGAATGCTATCGCAAGCTGAATTATTTTACCAAAGCCGAAAGTTTTTACAAAACAACAATTGATAATAATGCAAGTCAGTTTCCATTGGCTAAATATTATTATGGTATTACTTTAAGAGCCCAGGAAAAATTCGCGGAGGCTGAAAAAGCGGAGCAATCTTTTTTAGATACCTATAAACAGGAAGATGAATACAGTGTTGCGGCTAAAAAAGAAATACTGAATCTGAGGTTTATTCAGCAACAACTATTTAAAAAAAGCATTGCTCTTTATACGGTTGAAAAAAGTGCTGTAGAAATAAATGCGGAAGGCGCTGCTTACGCACCTAACATAGTAAACAGCAATACCATTTTCTTTACTTCAACAAAAACGGCTGCTACAAAAGAAAAATATAATGTACACGCCAATAGAATTTACCAGGCAAATTACACTGGTGGCAAGGCAGACGCGGTAGCGCTTTTGCAGGTGCAGCAGGAAAAGGATATACAGCAAGGAGCAACAGCACTTTCTCCAAATGGCAATACACTTTATATTACCCGTTGGAGTATCAGTCATGGAAAAAAGGATGCGTCTATTTTTATCAGTACTAAAAAAGATAATGAATGGAGTAGCCCGGTGCCATTAAATGCTGCTGTTAATGCAAGTGGTTACAGTTCGCAACAACCTTTTGTAATGCCCGATGGTAAACATTTATTGTTTGCAAGTAATATGCCTGGTGGCAAAGGCGGCTTTGATTTGTGGATAGCAGATATTAATGATAATGGTAACCCCCAAAACGTTGTTAACCTTGGAAGCACCATTAACACTTCTTACGATGAAGTAGCACCTTACTATCATGGTATTGCTGGTGAATTGGTGTTTTCAGGCAACGGGCGTATAGGCATGGGCGGCTTTGACTTTTTTGAAAGTAAAGGACAGCCGGGTAGTTGGGCCGAGCCTGTAAATATGGGTTATCCTGTTAATTCAGTTAAAGACGATATTTATTTTGTAAGCAAAGCAACTGATAAAAACTTATTGAGCGATGTGTTATTAAGTTCCGACAGGGGATCGGCATGTTGCCTTGAATTATTCTCTTTAAAGAAACAAAAAGTAGCAAAAAAGATCAGTGGCCTGGTAATAGATTGCGAAACCAATACTCCTTTAGCCGGCGCTGAAATTTCATTTATTGATGCTGCTAATAAAACTGTTTTGAAAAAAACTACGGGTAACGATGGCGCCTACTCATTTACCCTGGACGAATTTGAACCCATTAATGCTGTAGCTGAATTAAAAAGTTATGAAAAAGGTGGGTTACAGTTTAATGCACCGGAAGATAATGAAGCTGTTGCTTTAACCAATCCCGCTATCTGCCTGGTAAAAACAAAACGTTTACCATGTGATGATGTACCACAGGTTGGCGAAGCTGTGGTATTGGAGAACGTTTATTTTGAATTTGATAAACAAACATTGAAACCTGAATCTTACGAAGCTTTGGATAAATTAGTGCAGATGCTGAATGCTGATTCAGCAATGGTAATTGAATTGAGTGGTCACACAGATAATAAAGGAAAGGAAAAGTATAATACGCAGTTATCACAAAAAAGAGCAGAGGCTTGTGTGGCATATATTGCGGGTAAAGGAATAGATAAAAGCAGGCTTATTGCAGTTGGGTATGGCGCAAAATTGCCTGTAGCGCTTAATAGCAATACTGATGGCAGCGACAACCCTGAAGGCAGAGATAAGAACAGGCGTACTGAATTTAAAATATTGAAAAAATAATTCCGTTAAATACCGTAATCAAATTGTTTATTATGAGAAAGGTTATACTGGTTATTTTGTGTGTGATGATTGTTGTGCACTTGAATGCGCAACAAAAACCTCACTATACCCAGTATATCCTTAATCAATACATAGTTAACCCTGCTTTAACCGGGATCGAAAATTATACCGATGTTAAAATCAGCCATCGTCATCAATGGGTGGGTATAGAGGGAAGCCCGGTTACTACCTATTTTACTATTCATGCTCCATTAGGAAAAAGTGATTACAGAACAACGGCTACTTCCTTCAGTATTCCCGGTGAAAATCCAAGGGGAAAACAATACTGGCAGGATTATACTACAGCATCGCCTCACCACGGGATAGGGTTTCAAATGATTGATGACCGTGCCGGGCCATTACATAATTCTTCTGCTTATGTTACCTATGCCTATCACAAGGGCTTAACGCCACGTACAAACCTGGCAGCAGGGCTGGGCCTGGGTGTTACACGTTACAGCCTCGATGCAGGCAAATTAAATTTTGCTGTGCCTGTTGATCCTGCCGTATACAGTTCAGGAATTATTAACAAAACTAATCCCGATCTTAACGCTGGTATCTATTTATATTCTGCCGATTATTTTGTAGGCGTTTCGGCACAACAGCTTATACCTGCAAAAATTGAATTTGCTGATAATATTGTAAGAGCAACCAATGGAAAAATGACGCCACATCTTTTTGCTACAGGAGGGTACCGGTTTTTAGTAACAGAAGATCTTAATCTTACACCTTCAGTAATGATAAAATACCTTAATCCCTTACCTGTACAGGTAGAGGTTAATGCAAAATTGCAGTACCGGGATGTTGTTTGGGCAGGGCTATCTTACCGGCATAAAGATGGTTTTGCAGGAATGGCAGGCTTGAATATTTCGAGCAAGTTTAATATTGGTTACTCCTACGATTATACGACTTCTAAATTAAATAATTATACTAATGGCAGCCACGAGATTGTGCTGGGCTTTTTATTAGGGAATAAATATGATGATTCATGTCCAAGAAATGTTTGGTGATTTCGCGTAGTTTTGGTGGTTTACGAAACCTTTCAGCGATGGAAGGTTTTTTAAATTTTTGCCTATAGCGCTATCGGAATTTTTAATAGCAAACTCAACCATGGTATTATTTTTCTCCTCGCACGTGCCAATGCTGCTATGCTTTAAAAAATGTCTCATCTTTTTAAAGCTGTAAAACGGGAGTTTTAATCCAGGTAGATTACTTTATAAATCTATAGCAATCTGTTCTGGTGCCTGGATCCCTTTTTGATTTTTACTTTCTCAGCAAGCACTCTTCCAGATTTGAAATGTAATAGCAATTGCCCCCGGTTGGTAAACCCTACGGCTTGGTAGCGGCTCTTGATAATCTCTTGTTCTAGTGAGTTTATTATGCCAGACAATTTTATCAGTCGTCAATAATTATTATTGTAATTGACTGTATACCATTTTATTAGAAAACACGTTGTAATATTTTATATAGTCAAAAATTTACCAGGATATTGATAAAAAAAATCGAAAACCGTACGTGGGAACTTAAAGATCCTGCTAAAAACAGGGACCTTTTTTTACATAATGATGATAAAAACTCACCACTCATCCGTTTATTTTTCCAAAAAAAGCCTTTAACAAAACATTATTCGGCTTACTGCGTTTATCTCTAATAATAATAACTGAATTGCGTTATTTTTACATCATGCAAAAAATTGCACGCTTTATGATGAGTAAAAAATTTATACCGGTTATACTGGTGCTTACCGGGGCAAGCCTTTTTGTAGCGTTCCAGTCGCAGGGAAAAAATGAAAACGATGATAACCCTAAATCGAAGTACGCCAAGGTATTGAGAAATGTAGGTATTCTGTTGGAAGAAGGTCATTATAGTCCTAAAAAGATAGATGATAATTTTTCACAGGAGGTGTTCAAAAAATTCACCAATGACCTTGATGATGAAAAAAGTATCTTCCTTAAAAAAGATATCGATTCTTTATCTGCCAAATACAATGCCCGTATAGATGACGAAATTCATGGAAGTGAATTGCAGTCTTTTTTCGGGGTTAATGAACTATATATTAAAAGAAGGGACGAAAGTTTTGCTTTTATAAGTGAGTTTTTGGCTAAGCCCTTTGACTTTACAACAAACGAGACCGTGCAGTTTGATCGTGAGAAACTGGATTTTCCTAAAACAGAGGCAGAGCGCAAAGAGTTGTGGAGAAAATCTATTAAATATAGCGTGTTGGGCAGGTTTGTAGAATTACAGGAAGAACGCGAAAAGAATAAAGACAAAAAGGATTTTGTGCAAAAAGCTGATAGTACATTGGAAAGAGAAGCCAGGGATTATGTGAAAAAAAGAATGGACAGAACGATCGCTACAAAAAAATCGCATGAAAGTGTAGACGAAAATTTCAGCACTTTTGTAAATGCCATTACTTTAAGTATGGATCCTCATACAGATTATTTCCCGCCTATTGATAAGCGTTCTTTTGATGAGAGTATGAGCGGCAGGTTTTATGGTATCGGCGCACAGCTAAAAGATGACGATGGTAAAATAAAGATCGCCAGCCTGATAGCCGGTATGCCTGCAAAATTATCCGGCCAGATAGAAGTGGACGATGAAATTATAAAAATTGGTGAAGGAAAGGGGGAACCTGTTGATGTTACAGGTTATAGTACCACGGACGCTGTAAAATTGATACGCGGTGCACAGAAAGGATCTGAAGTAAAGCTGACCATTAAAAAAGTGGATGGTACAATAAAAGTAGTATCGTTATTACGCGACGAAATTAAACTGGAAGATACTTTTGCAAAAAGTGCCGTGATTAACGGAGATCATAAAGTAGGATACATTTACCTGCCGGAGTTTTACCAGGATTTTCAAAATCCAAATGGCGCAAGGTGTTCTAATGATGTTGCCCGTGAGGTAGAAAAGTTAAAAGCTGAAAATGTAGAAGGTATTATTATTGATCTTAGGGGAAATGGTGGCGGATCATTATCAGAAGTAGTTAAAATGGCCGGGTTATTTATTGAAGAAGGTCCAATAGTACAGGTGAAGGGAAGAGATGAAAAGGCAACCGTGCTGAGAGACAGGGATAAAAATGTATTGTATACCGGCCCGCTAACGGTTATGGTAGACGAAATGAGTGCTTCTGCTTCTGAAATTTTTGCAGCAGCCATACAGGATTATAAAAGAGGAATTATCATAGGCAGCACATCTACTTATGGAAAGGGAACCGTGCAACGCAATATTCCTTTAACACCGGAAAGTGAAAATCCATTGATCGCCAATAAAAATGCAGAAGACCTTGGTGCTTTGAAATTAACCCTGCAAAAATTCTATCGTATCAATGGCGGGGCTACCCAATTAAAAGGCGTAACACCTGATATCGTGTTACCAGACAGGTTAGAGTATTTAAAATTCCGTGAAAAGGATAATACCGCAGCTTTACCATGGGATGAGATCCCTAAAGCCGAGTACCAGCCATGGACCAGCACAATCAGTAATGATGCGGTAGTTAATTTTACCTACGACCAGATCAATAAAGGTTCGGTTTTCAGTAAAATAAAAACCAATATCGATTGGTTAGGTGCCAATAACGATAAAGCCTATTCTTTAAATATTGATAAATACAAGGAAGAGCAAAAGCAATTTAAAAATACCTACAAACAACTGGAAGAACTGAATAAGTTACAAAAGGAGTTAAACGTAAAAAATATTGCTGCTGATACCGTAACGATCAATGTGGCAAAAGACAAGATTGAAAAGAATAAACAGTGGTTGAAAAGAGTAAGTGGTGATATTTATATTGACGAAACGATGAAAGTGATCAACAACATGATCCTGCAAAAAGCCACTGCGAAAAATAATTAATGAAATAAGTTAAAGTAACGAATACTACATACAAAGTAAAATGCCCGTAACAATTGGTTACGGGCATTTTACTTTTATAAATACCTTTCCTTTAAAATATTCATGTGATGGTATACATGCCCTACAGCAGTAAAACCCATACTTAATGCAGTAGTGGGATTGTTGTTGGCGATACCACTGTTGTTTAAGGCGTCTTCAGTAAAACTATTAAATAGTATTTCCGTGGTTTTCCTTACCAGTAAAAATTCTTCTACCAGGCCCGCCCAGCTGCGTAGATGGGCATTACTGTTGGCTGCATAGTCATTCTCATCAAAACCTGGTAATGCACTTTGATCATTCCTTGCAAAGCACAGGGAGCGGAAAGCAAAGATGCGTTCTGTATCAATCATATGTTGTAATAATTCCTTAATGGTCCATTTGCCGGGAGCATAAGCATAGTTTGATTTTGCTTCATTAATGCTTTGTAACAATTGGGTAATAAGCGGTAATTGATTTTCAAAAGCTAGAGAAAGATCTTCTTCCGGTACTAATCCAATATAGCGTTGAAAATAACCGGGATGGGTGAGGGGAGATGGCTTTGGCATGCGTTAAAAAAGTTTATTGGTAATTTAATTCCAGTAAAGTTACAGTATAAAACAGCTCCAAAAAAAACTGCCACCCAAAGGTGGCAGTATAAATACAATATATATTTTGTGCTTGGTTGGAATGATTTATAAGAGTACAATACTTTGAGTAATGACTTTAACTGCTGTATTATTATCAACTAAAATTACTTTGTAAATTATATTCCCGGAGGTATCTTTTACATTATCCTTATAAGTGTAAGACTCATTGCTTTCACCCATTAAGAGTGCAATGGTTTTAAACTGGCCGCCATTGATACTTTTTTGAATCTGGTAAGAAGATGTGGTAGTTTCTAATGAAGCAACCCAACTGATACTTATTTTACCTGCAGCTTTTAAATTAACACTTAAGGTATTTTCTTTTTTAAGAACCGATTTAATAGCAGCTGTTTTAATAACAGGTAAAGCTGGCTTTACAGAAGCAAACGAAGATAAAGTGATAGACGAACTGATAAAAAGTACAATTAACTGTTTCATGTTGGTCGGTTTCAGATTAGGGATCGTTGTGATTGAGGTATAATCATCAGCGATTCTTACACAAATATAGCTGCAGTATTTTTACTGTGCAAGTAAATGTCGTAAAATCTTGAAAATTCCTTCGTAAAATTGCTTATCCTGGAACGGGGATTAACGGTTCTGTGGTTTAAAATGAAATTAATATGTTTATAATCAATAATTTAAATTACTTTTTAAATTAAATGTATTGGGCTAGAATATTTAAAATAAATTACTTTCAATGAGCTTTTCTACCCTTGAGAGGCACTTTTTTAAGATGAAATCCTCAATATTAGCGCTTTTAACGCATGAAAAATCCTATGCATTTAAATATTTCAACACGTTGTTTTACGATAGCATTGCGGAAAATACGCAATTTGGAGGCCTGTAAATAGGAATATAAAAAATAGCCTTTCAGCATCCTGAAAGGCTATTTTTTATATTCTAAAGTTGCTCGTATTACCCCTTTTTGGTCTTTACCATCTTAGGCTTTGGCAATACTTCTTTTACTATCTTTCTTTCTCCTTTTAAAGTAGCTGCTAATTTTAAAGCTTCATAAGCATTCACAATACCGCCCGTTTTAGCGAGTTCACCCATATTCACTGTTTCATCGGTGCCAGGCTTAGTTACTTTAACGGGTGGTTGCTGTGCCGATTTTTCTATAACATATTTTAATTGTTTTGCAGAAAGGGTAGGAAAATATTCCAGTGTCAAGGCTGCAATGCCAGCAACCAGGGGACAAGCCATACTGGTACCCTGTAAATTACCGTAAGTATTGCCACCGGGTAAAGTGGCGTAAATTCTTACCCCTGGCGAAAACACATCTACTTCCTTTGCGCCATAGTTACTAAAGGAAGCGGTAAGTCCACCGTTTTTTGGATCGCCACTGGCACCCACAGTAATTACATTATTGGCTCTTCCTTTACCATTAATATACTTCGGGCTGGGGAAGTTATCTTCAGTATCTACATCCTTGGCATCGTTGCCTGCAGCATGTACCAGCAATACATTTTTACTTTCTGCATATTTAAAGGCGTCATCTACCCATTGTTTTTGCGGACTGAAATCTTTACCAAAACTCATACTGATCACCTGTGCGCCATTATCAACGGCATAACGGATAGCATTGGCAATATCCTTGTCATGCTCATCTCCATCTGGTACTGCACGTAACATCATAATGCGCACGTTATCGGCGATACCATCCATTCCTTTATCATTATTACGAACAGCTGCAATAATACCGGAGCAATGTGTACCATGCAGTGGAGTAGAAGCCATGATATCATTATTGCCATAGTTGCGGTCATTAATGTTCGACTCATCGTCTTTTACAATTTCTGCACGATAAGCGGGCGGGGGCGTATTCTTAGACTCTTCTTTTTTATCTTCGCCGGCTACATATTCACCAAAACCTTCCATAAATTCTTTATTGGTAGCTTCCAGCTGGTTATTGGCTTTCATTAATCCCAGCAAGGAATTTTTAGCAGTTTTCAATGCTGGCTCAGTGGGGATATAGGCATTGAGTTCCGTTCCTGTAAATACTTCTTTTGCCAGCGCAACTTTTAAAATGCTGTCGCTTTTTTGCATGCTGCCCAGCATCCTTCTCAGTATCACCAGGTCGATGCCTTCCTCTTTTTTATCTTCGCCTAAAATAACGGCTTTGGCTTTTTGCCACATGGTAAATTCAGCCATATCTTTTGCATCAACACTTTCCTTTCCTTCGTATTTTGCTTTTAAGCCATGGTATACCCTTGCTGCCTCATAACTGTCTTCTTTTACATTACGGCCATCTTTACCGCCTAAAAAATTCCAGCCATGTACATCATCAATATAACCGTTATGGTCATCGTCAATACCATTACCAGGAATTTCCTTTGGATTGGTCCATAATATAGGTTTCAGGTCTTCGTGCAGGGTATCAATACCGCTGTCAATTACCGCTACAATAACCGTTTTGCTTTTGAGATTTTTACTTTTCAGGAAGCTGTAGGCCTTGTCTGCACTCACACCATAATAACCTGATGTTGCTTTGTCCATCATATGCCAGCCATTGGGAGTGGTTTCTTTCTGAGCGTGGATCTGGATAAAACCGAGGGTCGTGAATAAAGTCACAATAAGCGATTTCTGCATATATTTTTTACTTTTTTTCAAAGTTAGTAAAGAATGATATACAGCCGTTAAATAGGAAGTTAAAAGGTACCTGCGGTAAAAGTGAGGGCTATTTGGTTTCAAACACGCAGATCTCTACCCGCCTGTTTTTCCATTGTACCAAGGGGTCATTTAAGTCGGCAACAGGCATTTTATTACCCAGGGATAGTATTGTAACACGGTACTTGCTGATGTAAAAACTGGTCACGTAATCGGCACATACAGTGGCCCTTAGTAGAGAACGGTTATAATTGGCCGCTTCGCTGCCTACATTATCAGTATGACCTTTAAATATTACGCGGAGTTTGCTGTTGGATTTAAGCTGGGCTACTACTTTTTTCAATACGTCGTAGGCTTCGCTGTGTAAAATATTCTTACCAGGCTCAAAATAAACCAGGTAAACCGTAGTGTCTTTTGATGACTTCACCGTATCAGGGTAAGCAGGGCAACCATTATTAGCTACAGTGCCGGCAACAGTAATACATTTGTCGTTGTCGTCATTGATACCATCTCCATCAGTATCCGGAACCGGGCAACCACCATATTTGGCAGTACCTTTATTGCCCGGGCATTTATCATGACTGTCAATTACCCCATCACCATCGGTATCTTTTAAAGTATCCACTACAGCAGCAATTTCAGGTATAGTAACGCCGTGCTTTACACGTTTTTCCTTTTGTTCTTTTTCTTTATGCTGATGGGTATATAACGCATAGCCCATATTAATGCCAAAGGATTTGATCTTATGCTTTACTGATTTTTGACCATCCTGGAAATAATCACCCAATGGAACTGCATAATTAATCCACACAGAAAATTTATTCAGTTCCACACCGGCAGAAAAGGTCCAGCTTAAAAACATCGGCTTATATTTACCGGGGCCATTGCCGGAAGCTATTTTGTTGTCTTTCCCATTTGTGGCAGGTAAGCCGCTGCCAAAATAATTCACCGTCATTTCCTGTTTGCCACCAGCCAGTAAACTGATCACTGGCCCGGTTCCTGCAAAAAAACTATTGGTTTGTTCCTCATCTTCTCCGCCAAACATGAATTTTTTCCGCAGGTTTATATTCAGGTCAACATAATTTACTGCCTGCTTAAAAGTGGAATCCTTGATGGTATTGTTTGCACCGGTTTCTTTGTGCATGGCATATTTAAATCCTTTTGTTGCATAGGTTGCCGATGCGAATAAATTCACTTTGTTTTTTAGTAATGCTACATCAGCTGTTATTCCTGCCCACCATGATGATTGGGCTGCATACCGGTCAAAATCGTCGGGAGAGAAAGGGAATTTATATAAAGAAGTTTTACCAGCCCCTGCTGTTACACCGTATTTGCTTTGTGCAAATGAAGTTTGCAGACATAATAAAAGAATTATTATGGCAAATATTTTTCTTACAGAAAAAAAGGCGTGTATGTATTTAGGTTTACTGATAGTAAAGCAGTTTAGTCCACCTTTAACGCAATCTGTTAATTATTTAGTATAAATATAGTATAAAAAAATTGCTATAGATCAAATTTTATACCCTGTGCCAACGGCAGTTTGTTGGTGTAATTGATGGTATTGGTCTGCCTCCTCATATATACTTTCCAGGCATCACTACCACTTTCTCTGCCACCACCCGTTTCTTTTTCACCACCAAAGGCGCCACCTATTTCTGCACCGCTGGTACCAATATTTACATTGGCAATACCGCAATCGCTTCCCGATTGAGACAGGAATGCTTCCGCTTCTCTTAAATTCGTGGTCATTATTGCAGAAGACAATCCCTGTGGTACACCATTCTGCATAGCGATTGCTTCATCAAGGGTTTTGTATTTCATGATGTATAAGATAGGTGCAAAGGTTTCGTGCTGCACAATGGCAAACTGGTTTTTAGCTTCGGCGATACAGGGTTTAACATAACAACCGCTTTCAAATCCTTTTCCTTTTAATACGCCGCCTTCCACAATAAATTTTCCGCCTTCTGCCTTGCATTTTTCAATGGCATCCAGGTACATGTTCACGGCATCTTTATCTATTAACGGTCCAACATGATTTTTTTCATTCAACGGGTTGCCGATTTTTAACTGTCCATAGGCATTCACTAATTTTTCTTTGAACTTATTGTACACCGATTCATGAATGATCAACCTTCTTGTTGAAGTGCAGCGTTGTCCTGCAGTACCTACCGCTCCAAAGGCTGCGCCAATTAAAGCCATATCCAGGTCTGCTTCCCTGGTAATGATGATAGCATTGTTTCCTCCCAACTCCAATAAACTTCTGCCTAGTCTTTCTCCCACAGCTTTACCCACCGCTTTGCCCATCCTGGTACTTCCTGTTGCAGAAACCAATGGAATGCGGGTATCATTACTCATCCATTCCCCAACTTCCCTTCCACCAACGATGATATTACTAACGCCTTCGGGTACATTATTCTTTTTGAACACCGATTGAATGATGTTCTGGCAGGCAATGGCACATAAGGGTGTTTTTTCGCTGGGCTTCCAAACGCATACATCGCCACATACCCAGGCCAAAGCTGCGTTCCAGCTCCATACTGCTACAGGGAAATTAAATGCTGATATTACTCCCACGATACCTAAGGGATGGTATTGCTCATACATGCGGTGGCCCGGTCTTTCGCTATGCATGGTTAACCCATGTAACTGACGGGAAAGCCCAACCGCAAAATCGCAGATATCGATCATTTCCTGTACTTCGCCCAGGCCTTCCTGTAAACTCTTGCCCATTTCGTAGCTTACCAGCTCGCCGAGGGATTGTTTATTTTTTCTGAGTTCTTCACCTAATTGTCTTACTATTTCACCGCGTTTCGGTGCCGGCCACAAACGCCATTCCGTAAATGCCTGTTGTGCTTTATTGATTACTGCATCATAATTATTTTTATCCGCAGCAGTAACTTCGGCAATTAATTTTCCGTCAACAGGGGAGAAGGAAGCTATTTTTTCTCCTTTGGCCTTTAGCCATACCAATCCTGTAGAAACACCCGTATTCTTTTGTTGAACTTTTAAAGCGGAAAGCATTTTCATGTTGCAGCATTTTATTAAGCTGCAAATTTACAAGACTAATAATTAATACGGGTGGCTTATTAATATTGTTCGGTGTCGTTGGGGAAATCTTTATCTTTTACGTCTTTGATATATTGCTGAATAGCGCCGGTAATCTGTTCGCTTAAATTTAAGTATTGACGTAAAAAACGGGGTTTAAATTCTGTATTGATGCCCAGCATATCATGCATTACCAATACCTGGCCATCACAATCGCCGCCGGCACCAATGCCAATGGTTGGGATGTTAAGGCTTTCGGTAACTTCCTTTGCGAGGGCAGCCGGAATTTTTTCGAGCACAATACCAAAGCAGCCCGCTTCCTGTAATAGTAAAGCATCTTTCCGTAATTTGGCAGCTTCCTGTTCCTCGGTAGCACGTACTACATAGGTGCCAAATTTATTGATGGATTGTGGGGTTAAACCCAAATGTCCCATTACTGGTATTCCCGCACTCACGATCTTTTTTACAGAGTCCAGTATTTCTTCGCCACCTTCCAGTTTTACGGTGTTGGCGCCGCTCTCCTTCATGATACGGATGGCAGAAGCTAAAGCAATATCAGAATTGGATTGGTAATAACCAAAGGGGATATCACAAACGATCAGGCTTCTTTCCCTGGCCCTTACCACGCTTTGCGCATGGTAGATCATCTGGTCGAGTGTAATGGGTAAAGTAGTAACATGGCCGGCCATTACATTACTGGCGCTGTCGCCTACCAGGATGATATCAATACCAGCGGCATCAAAAATGGTGGCAAAGGAAAAATCGTAGGCGGTGATCATGGCGATCTTTTCGCCGGCGGCCTTCATTTTCTGTAAGGTGTTAGTGGTTACTTTTTTTACTTCCTTAAGCGCAGCTGCAGTCATGTTTAGACAATTAAAAATTAAACAATGGCGAAATGGGCTGGCTCTGCATTAGAATAAACGGTCCCCAAAAAATGTCGCGGCTGTAAAAGTAGGAAAGAAAAATTAATTGAAAACTATTTTTAAAATGGGAGAGGGCTCTTTTTCCTGGATGCCAGTAGTCCATTTCCTGGCATATAAATAAGCTGTTTTGATCTTATTGAAAACAATATTTTTTGTATAATCGTAATACCAATCCTGTACCAGTTCTATTGAAGTAAAAGCTTTTGGAGATAAAGGTATCTGTGGTACCGTGTAAGAACTAATATTCCCCAAAGTGTCATACACCGGAACTGTTATTCGCACTGTGTTTATCAAGTCTTCTATAATTTCTCCCGGGCGTATTTTTTTTGTTTTCTCATAAGAAAATACTGCAATACTACTATCCAAAATATAGGGCCAAAGCGTTTCAATTAAATTTCTGCCATACAATTCTTTCAACTTATCCTCAGTTTTGACTGAGTCAATGAGTAATTTTTTTTTAGTTTGCCCCAGGTCTATAATTTTATTTTTGTCATTAATTATCTCATTATATTTAAAATTGAAGCAGGCGCTAAAATAACTTGTTACCCAATCAAAAATTTCATTGTTGATAATTTCTGGATTAATCCATGGTATATAGGTTTCTAATTTTCCATTTTGTACATAAAGAATCTGAGTAATAAAGGATAATGTTTTTTTTGACGTGTCAATAGGAAGTGGCTTGCGTTCATAAGAAGCAAAATTGCCATTGGAATCGATTGCCGGATCTACACAGCAAGGATAAAGAACTAATTTTTCCAAGGAATCTTTTTTTAGATAAACAATAGCATCCTGCTGTAAAAAATCTTTATAAATAGGCAATGCTGCTATAATTTCATTTTTTGCATACCTATCAAAAATAAATTTATTGAAATTTATAGTATGGAAATTTACTTTATCATTCGCATAAGCCGCCCATTCAATAGAAGAACGATTAATGAATGTATCAAACTGCGTAGGCTTTGATTTGAGCTGTGCAACAGCAGGGTTGCTGAAAATTCAAAGTAGCAAAAGAATATTTCTCATACGGATTAAACGAATTGTACAGCAGCTTATTTTTTTAGGAAATGTTAAATCCGAATTCTAAAATCACCAATCCTACTTCACTTCCTCCCACAAATGCCTGATCAATCCATCCACCAAACCGATCTTGGGTACATAAATTTCTTCGGAAGCGGCCCAGCGCATGGCATTGGTATATATCTGCAATGCGGGTACAATTACATCGGCGCGGTCTTCCCGTAAACCATACCTATTAATTCTTTCTTCGAGTGAAACATTGCCTAATTCCTTATAATAATCTTTCAACAATTCCAGGGTAAGGGGTTTACCGTCTTTGCGTTTACTCATGCTGAATACTTTATTGATATTACCACCACTCCCGATCGTTACCACTTCTTTATGACCTTTGGTAACAGCTTTCAATACATCCTTCATTTCATCCCATTGTTTTTCATCTACCATATTCTTTAATAAACGTATGGTACCTATATTGAAAGATCTTTTATAAATGAGTTTGCCGTTGCTGAAAAAAGACAATTCTGTACTACCGCCACCCACATCAATATATAAATAACTCCGGTCCTTGTCCATATTTTCTGCTACATGGTTTTCATATACCAGGTTGGCTTCCGTATCGCCACTGATCACTTCAATAGAAATACCGGTTTCGAGTTTTATTTTACGGATAATATCTGTAGCATTTTTTGCATCACGCATAGCACTGGTAGCGCAGGCTTTTAAATGGGTAACGCCATAGGCGTTCATCAGGTGCCGGTAGGCTTTCATGGTTTGCATTACCATACCAATCCTTGCTTTTGAAATTTCACCGGTTTCAAATACATCAAAACCCAGTCGCAATGGTACCCTTACCAGGTTTAATTTATTAAAGGCAACATCCTTATTGTTGTCAATGCTTACTTCAGCAATTAAAAGCCTTGCTGCGTTACTGCCTATATCAATTGCTGCTAATTTCAAATGGTTGGTTAATTGGTTAATTGGTTCATCAGTTAATTAGTGTTTCAAATTTACAACTTCGCATTGAAACGAATTTACTAATAAACCAGTTAACTGATGAACCAATTAACTTTATAAAGATTTTTTGTAGAGATAATTATAAGTTTCCAGCTGGCTGCGGATTTTTCTCGTGTTGCGTGGATTTACATATTGATTGTCCAGATCATTGTCCAATATTCTTGCCTTGATATTGTCATTTAGCTGGATCTGCATTATTTCCTTTAATTCCTGTTTGATATTTTTGTCATTGATCGGGCACGCTACTTCTATGCGGTGATCTATATTTCTTACCATCCAGTCGGCACTGGAAATAAATACTTTTTCTTTTCCGCCATTATGAAATATCATGACCCTGGCATGCTCAAGGTATTCGTCTACAATGCTGATGGCATACACATCTTTAAATTTATTATTCTGCGTAAGCATGCAGCAAATGCCTCTTATCACCATATTAACAATAACCCCCGCTTTGGCTGCTTCGTATAATTTTTCAATCAGTATCTCATCGCTGAGGGAGTTTAATTTTAAAAAAATGGCTGCAGGCTTCTTGGCTTTTGCAGTGGTAATCTCTTTTTGTATCAGCGACATTAACTGGCTGCGCATATGCACCGGGCTTACAATAATTGTTTTGCAGGCCCTTAAAAAATGCGGCCTCATTTTAGGATGTTCCAGGTAATGAAAAATGCGGTTTACATCGGCCATAATATTCTTATCCGCTGTTAACAGGCAATGATCGCCATATATTTTTGCGGTGCGCTCATTAATATTACCGGTGCTTACAAAACCATATAATACAGGCTTGTTATTTACCAGTTTTTTTATCAGGCAGAGTTTGGCATGTACTTTCATATCGGGTACGCCCAGCAGCACTTTTACGCCGGCTTCTTCCAACGCTTCTTTCCATTCCAGGTTGGCTTCTTCATCAAACCTTGCCCTTAACTCCAATACTACGGTAACCATTTTGCCATTACGTACCGCGTTGGTTAAAGCATTAATGATCTTCGAACGCGGGGCCAGCCGGTAGCAGGTAATTTTTATACTCACCACTTCGGGATCGATGGCCGCTTCTCTCAACAAATCAATTACAGTATCAAAACTGTGGTAGGGCAGGTTCAGTAAAATATCTTTTTCAAAAATCACATCTGTTGTGCGGATGGCTTTTTTTAATGCCGGGTGAAGAAAGGGTTTTTTTCTGCTGCTCTTTTTTTCAAATACAGATTCAGGAAAATCAATAAAGTCTTTAAAATTATGGATACGCCCACCCGGTAGTAAGTTATCCTTATGAGTTAATCCCAGGCGCTTAACCAGGAAAGCCAGCATGGAAGGATCAATATCCTTATCGTAAATAAAACGAACGGTCTTCCCTTTTTTCCTGTTCTTTAAACCCTTTTCTATTTTTTGTATCAGTGAAGTAGATACGTCATTATCAATATCGATCTCTGCATCACGGGTTACTTTTATAATGGCAGAAGCAAAGCTGTTGTAACCAAAAAAGGAAAAAATGTGCGGCAGGCAGAAACGAATGATGTCTTCCAGTAAAATAATATGTTTTTCATCCTGCCTGGAAGGCAGGATAATGAACCTCGGTAAACGCCTCGCCGGAACAGATACCAGCGCCAGTTTTTTAGGAATGGTTTTGTCTTTGTGCGAAAGCGTACAGGCCAGGTAGATAGATTTATCGTTAAGGGTAGGGAAGTCCTTGATACTTTCTATCATCAGTGGTACGATATTGCTTCTTATCTCGTCGTTAAAATATTCCAGCACAAATTTTTGCTGGTCCCGGTTTAGTTTTTGTTCCGTGACTAAAAATATTTTTTCCTTTTTAAGATCTCTCAGAATTTCATTCCATACCCTGTCAAATTCCCTTTGCTGTTCCATCATCTTTTCCTGTATCTCTTCCAGTATGAGCAACGGGTTTATTTCGAGGTGCATTTTTCCTTTATTGCCCAATGCGATCATGCGGTTTAATGTGGCCACCCGCACCCTGAAAAATTCATCCAGGTTGTTGGAGAAAATACCTAGAAAACGTATGCGTTCCCGTAAAGGCACCGTATCGTCTGCGGCTTCCTGTAATACACGGCCATTAAAAGAAAGCCAGCTGATATCCCTTACGATCGTTTTTTGCTTAGGCACAATATTTTTTTTATTTACATGAAATTAAGTGGAGCAGCTTAACCAAATAGTAAACGCAGTATTAAGTTAAAGTGAAATTTTGAAAATCACGCCTGCCCTTATTTTTTCATACGTTCAATGATAGACGTAGTGGAAAAGCCTTCCAATATAGGCGCAATGATCACTTCGCCACCATTGGCTATTACTTCTTTGGCGCCTACAATGGTTTCAATGGTATAGTCGCCACCTTTAACCAGCACATCAGGCATAATAGCAGCGATGAGATTATAAGGAGTGTCTTCTTCAAATATGATTACCGCGTCTGTCATTACAAGTGACGCCAGTAACAGGGCCCTGGAATTTTCATTGTTCACCGGGCGGCTGTCTCCCTTTAATCTTTTTACAGAGGCATCAGCATTTACACCCACAATCAACACATGGCCATGGCCGGCAGCTTCGCTTAAAGAAGCAATATGTCCTTCATGCAAAATATCGAATACACCATTGGTGAAAACAATCTTTTTATTGAGTAAACGCCAGCGTTTTAATTGCGCCTGCAAAGTTCCGGCTTCAAATATTTTACCGGGTATCGACTGTACCGATTTCATTTTTTGATTTATTTAAATACGGCAGTAAGGATAAACACACAAAGCCAACCACCAGGGTAATTAAAAATTGAGCTGACCATTGCAACCACCCGTTGGCAAACCCAAAAGCTTCGGGGATACTGTATAAAAGCATGGCTTTCATCAACAGTTCGGGATAAGAACCAATTCCGCCAGGTGTGATCATAGTGGCAACAGTGCCAAAAACCAATACGGGGAAGGTAGACAATACGGGCAAGGAACTGGTTTCTGCAATAGCATAAAAACCAACATAGGTACCGCACAGGTAACAGCACCAGATAAACACACTATGAAAAATGAACGGCCATTTATTATCCAGTTTTTTTACACTTAGCAAGCCTTCAATAATGCCGTTGTAAATTCCTTTTACCTGCTGTACAATTTTAATGTGCTTATATTTTTTAAAAATAAACCTGCTGGTAAAATAAACGAGGAACAATACTATTATAATAACAGCCAGTTTAAAAATGGTAACACTGTTGTCCTGCGAAAGAAAGTACTCCGTTATTACTGTTTTGGCGTAAGCGCCTACCACTTTGGCCTGGGTTAATAAAGAAATAATGATGATGATGAAAAAAGACAGCAGGTCTACCGCTCTTTCTACAAGTATAGTGCCTACTAATTTATCGGTGGGTACTTTTTCGTATTTGCCTAAAATGGTACATTTTAATACTTCGCCCAGCCTTGGAAAAGCAAAGTTGGCGAGATACCCGACCATTACTGCACAAAAGGTATTGCTTAATTTGGGATTGTAACCCAGCGATTTCATCAATATCTTCCACCTGATGGCCCTGCTGATATGACTGGCGCTTAAGATAAAAAATACCGGGATTAAGAGGTAATAATTAGCCGTTTTTAATGCCGTAATAAACTTGTTATAATTCTCGTCACTCATTTTGTGAATGCTCCACCAAACAAGAAAAATACCTAAGCCCAAAAAAAATCCATACTTAAGAATTGTAACTAACCGTTTTTGCATACCAGTTAAAATTACGAATAGATTATTAATATGAGCGTAATATGAACGACTTAGGGAAAATTTAATTTAGTAACATGTTATCAATTAATCTTACTTCATTCAGGTAAGTGGCTACCAATGCTACCAGTGACTGTTGCCCATCCCAGGTATCAGCTATTGCAAGTGTGCGGGCATCAGCAATGGCGACATAATCTACTTTAAAACCCTCGGCAGATAAATATTGAAAAGCCCTTTCTTTAAGGTCGGCAATATAGCCGGGCTTGATTTCATTTTTTATAAATGACAATGTTGACGATATTTTTACGGCCTGCTTTTTTTCGGTTTCGCTCAACCGCATATTACGGCTGCTCATGGCCAGGCCATCCGGTTCTCTTAAAGTTTCACCGATCACTACTTTTACAGGCAGTTGCTCTAAGCTGATCAGTTGTTGTATTACCATGCATTGCTGGTAGTCTTTCTGGCCCAGGTATAAATGATGCGGCTGCACCGCTTGCAGCAACCGGTGCACCACCTGGCAAACACCCTGGTAATGACCGGGCCGGTATTGGCCTTCCAGGATGGTTTCCAGGTAACCTAAATCATAGTGTGGCAAGCCGGTAAGTCCGCCGGGGTATATTTCTTTCACCGAAGGAAGGAACAACACATCACATCCATTTTCTTCCAGCAGGTTGATGTCTTTTTCGAGTGTTACGGGGTATTTTTCAAAGTCCCTGGCATCGTTAAACTGTGTAGGATTTACAAAAATACTACTTACAGTCACCTGGTTATGCTGCCGGCAATTATTGATCAGGGATATATGGCCCGGGTGCAACGCTCCCATGGTAGGCACAAAGCCGATCAATTTTCCGGCGCTTTTTTGTTGGGCTAAAAAAGCTGATAATCCGCTAATGGTCTTAAATAGTATCATTTTAATAGCAATTAGGCTGCAAGTGCTTGTGTATGCTCAATTTCCCAAATAAAATTCGTACTTTTGCACTCCTTTAGAAAATTAAAAGGGCACTAACATATCGAAAAATGTCAACAAAGAAAAGAATTTTATTCATAGCTAACGAAATGTCGCCTTATCTGGAACTTACAGATTTTGCTGAGATTGTGAATAAACTGGCTGTGAAGTCTAACGACAGTGGCATGGAAGTGAGGTGTATCATGCCTCGTTTTGGAACGATCAATGAAAGGCGGCACCGGTTGCACGAAGTAGTTCGTTTATCCGGTATCAATGTTTCTATTGATAACGATGACTACCCTTTGATGATAAAGGTGGCTTCTTTGCCCAATGCAAGATTGCAGATCTATTTCCTGGACAATGAAGATTACTTTAAACGCAAATCTGTTTTTACCGACGAAAAGGAAAAATGGTTTGACGATAACGGTTTAAGAACAGTATTGTTTTGTAAGGGCGCCCTGGAAACCGTAAAGAAATTTGGCTGGCCTCCCGATATCATTCATTGCAGTGGCTGGATGACCGGTTTGATACCCATGTTTATCAAAAATGCGTATAAAAAAGAACCTGTTTTTGGTAACTGCAAAGTGGTATACACTATTGGTGAAAATACTTTTAAAGATAAACTGGGTGCCGACTTTTTAAAACTGGCCACGATAAATGACTACGTTACCAAAAAAGAACTGGAGCCTTTTAAAGATGCTAATAATACAGCCATGTTCAGGGGCGGTGCAACTTTTGCAGATGCCGTTACTTTTGGTACAGAAAAAGCAGATAAAAAACTGGTGGATGAGTTTTCAAAAGTAAAAGGTAAGAAGATCATTAAGTATAATGCAGAATCTGATTTAACAGACTATTTGCAATTATATGCCGACCTTGCCAAGTAAAAACTAACCGATTTTTATTAAAATTATTTCTGTGCAAAAACGTATTCTGTCGATCACGAGCATTGTTTTTTTATTTTCTATTATTATTGCGGGTTGCAGCAAATTAGATACTACCGATATCGGCAGCGATCTTTTACCAGCGGTAGATAATGTAACCACATTTGATACGCTGCTTGACGTTACCACCACACAAGGAGTTTTCAATCTTGATTCCACGCAGGTGGCCAATTCAGATGATCATGTACTGGGAAGAATAAACGCGGACCCTTTATTCGGGTCAACGATTGCCAATGTGTATGCACAATTTAAACCAGCCTTTTACCCGTTCTATTATGGCAATGCAAAAGATACCATCAATCCTGCTTTAGCGGCGGGTACAGGTTTTGACTCGGTAGTGCTTTGTTTAAGTTATAAAAGCAGCTGGGGTGATACCACTTCACTGATCGACCTCCAGGTAAAAGAAATTCCGTACCAGGTAAATAATAACGGCAACTGGGATTCCATATATTTAGCTAAAACAATCAATTATGCCCCGGCTACAGGCGCAGTGATAGGCACTGCCCAGGTTAATGTTGCCAATCTTAATAATTATACCATATTTGCCAATCATAAGGATTCTGTAAAAAATCAAATCAGGATAAAATTATCCAGCGGTTTTGCCAATAAATTATTTGCTTTAGATACCAATTACCTGGGGGCCAACAGTCCTTTCCGTTCTGATTCTTTATTTAAAGCATACACCAATGGTATTGCTGTTATAGCCAATGCCGGTGGAAACAGCATCCTGTATACTAATTTAACTGATACTTCATCAAGACTGGAAGTACATTACCGCAGGAAGAATGGTGCAGGAATTGATACTACTTTTACTTCTTTTAAAATCGTAACCACGGCTACGGGCCTGCCTTCATCAACCGCAAACAATATTATACGTAACCGCCTGCCGCAGGTTACCAATCCTTTACCGGATGCACTTTACCTGCAGGCAACACCAGGTACTTATGCCAACCTTTTTGTTCCGGCACTGTCAACAATATCCAACAGGATCATACACCGGGCCGAAATTATTGTACAGCAGATTCCTGATAACCCCGTAACAGACGGTTATTTTTCTGTGCCGAATTATTTATACCTCGATCTGAAAGATACCGGAACTACCGCTAAATGGAAAGCTGTTTACTATGACCTGAGTCCAAACGTGTCATACGATCCGGATAATACTTTTGCATTTTATTTTCCTACTTCATCATCGGGTTTTGCAATTGACTATGGATACTTTGGAGGTTTTGCAAGAGAGAAAACCGATGTGTTTGGCAAACCTGTTAAGTTTTATAATTTTAATATTACCCGTCATGTGCAGCAGATCGTGACTAAGCATACCAATAATTATACATTCAGGTTGTATGCACCTTATGATATTACTTATCCGCAATTTTCTATACAACCGATCCCGTTTAGTAACCGGTTGGGGTATGGAAGAGTGAAAGTAGGAAGTGGTACAAATCCTAATTATACCATGAAGCTTCGTCTCGTGTATTCAAGGATCTAAATAATTTATTAAGATACGTTGATAAGTCTCCTGATTTTTACAGGAGACTTTGTTCTTTAGATGCTACACCCTTATCTTTGCAATCTTAAAAAAAACAATATGGCATATTTATTTACATCAGAGTCTGTAAGTGAAGGACATCCTGATAAAGTTGCTGACCAGATCAGTGATGCGTTAATTGATAATTTTTTAGCTTTTGATGCCAATAGTAAAGTGGCTTGCGAAACTTTGGTAACAACCGGCCAGGTGGTTTTAGCAGGTGAAGTAAAAAGTAAAGCTTACCTGGATGTACAGGAAATAGCCCGTGGTGTGATCCGTAAAATAGGATACACTAAAAGTGAATATATGTTTGAAGCCAACAGTTGTGGTATTTTATCTGCCATACACGAGCAATCAGGCGATATCAACCAGGGTGTTGACAGGAAGAAAAAAGAAGAACAAGGTGCGGGTGACCAGGGGATGATGTTTGGTTATGCTACCAACGAAACAGAAGATTATATGCCGTTGGCATTAAACCTGGCGCATAAATTACTGGAAGAACTGGCTGCATTAAGAAGAGAGAATAAACAAATTAAATACCTGCGTCCTGATGCAAAGAGCCAGGTAACTTTGGAATACGATGATAATAATGTACCGGTTCGTATTGATGCTATCGTAGTATCTACACAGCACGATGATTTTGGAAAAGATGATGTGATGCTGGCGAAGATCAAAAAAGATGTGATCAATATCCTGATACCAAGGGTAAAAGCAAAATATCCCAAATACGCTCATCTTTTTAATAATAAGATCAAGTACCACGTAAACCCAACCGGTAAATTTGTTATTGGTGGTCCGCATGGTGATACTGGCTTAACCGGACGTAAGATCATTGTAGATACATATGGTGGTAAAGGTGCCCATGGTGGTGGTGCATTCAGCGGTAAAGATCCAAGTAAAGTAGACAGGAGTGCAGCTTATGCAACACGCCATATTGCTAAAAACCTGGTAGCTGCTGGCTTGTGCGACGAGGTTCTGGTACAGGTTTCTTATGCGATTGGTGTGGCTCAGCCAACCTCTATCAACGTGGTTACTTACGGTACTGCAAAAGTTGATTTAACCGACGGACAGATCGCAGATAAGATCATGAAAATGTCCTGCTTTGATATGAGGCCTTACTTTATTGAGCAACGCCTTAAATTACGCAACCCGATATACAGCGAAACTGCAGCTTACGGACATATGGGCCGCAAGAATGAAGTAGTAGAAAAAACATTTACTTCTCCTGATGGTAAAACCATTAAAAAGAAAGTGGAATTATTTACCTGGGAAAAATTAGATGCCGTAAAAGAAGTTAAAAAAGTGTTCGGATTATAATAATTCAATGACATTAATAAAATAATAAACGATCCCGCCAATTGCGGGATCGTTTATTTATAGTCATCCCGTTATTTATTTGCGATTCCGTGGTCGGTGAGACACCTACCACGGAAAAACTACGCCATGGTCGGTGGGACACCGACCATGATTAAAAATAAATCATGCCAATCATTTAATCCAATAAATCCCTGTTCAGACATTATTACTTAATTTTGAAACGTGAGAAATTTTAAACATCAGCACCAGCGTCCTAAAAAGAGCAGCCTGGTAATTGGCCGTAAAGCGATCATTGAAGCTATGCAAACCGGTAAACAACTGGAGCGTATTTACATGCAAACAACTGTTCACGGGGAAGTGATTGATGAAATAAAGCAACTGGCAGAAAAACATTTGGTCCCCATCAATAAAGTGCCGGTTGAAAAACTGAATAATTTCAATGTTAGTAACCACGAGGGTTGTATTGCATTGATATCAAAGATCCAATACCAGGACCTGCAGGATGTGATCTCTTTTATTGTAGACAATGGTGAAACGCCCTTATTCTTAATTTTAGACGGCATTACAGATATCCGCAACATTGGTGGTATTGCAAGAAGTGCATTTTGTTTTGGGGTAAATGCCATCATCATTCCCGACAAAGGCGTGGGCGCTTTAAATGAAGATGCGATTACCACTTCGGCAGGTGCACTGGAACAAATGGCCGTTTGCCGGGTAAGCAGTTTAATGAAAGCCGTAGACGACCTGCACATGAATGGCATAAAAGTATACGCCAGCGAAATGACGGCAGAAAAAAGTATCAGTGATATTGACTTTGTATCTCCTGCTGCAATTATAATGGGTAGTGAAGACAAAGGCATTTATCCTGCATTGATGAAAATATGCGACGAGCAATTTAAAATTCCTATGAAGGGCGATTTTGAAAGTTTGAATGTATCTGTGGCTACCGGTATCATTTTATACCAGGCTGCAATGCAAAGAAAATAAAACGGCGTAAGTACAACATGGCGGAATCTAACATATCATTGATCGAATGCCCCCGTGATGCCATGCAGGGCTGGAAGCATTTTATTCCCACGCAGCAAAAGATCGATTACATCAATGCCCTGTTAAAAGTAGGGTTTGATACGATTGACTTCGGAAGTTTTGTTTCTCCCAAAGCGATTCCTCAAATGGCAGATACCAAAGACGTGATCGGTAGCCTGGATATCAGCAACAGCCGTTCAAAACTGCTGGCGATCATTGCCAACGAACGTGGAGCCACAGACGCAGTAGTGTATGACGAGATCAGTTACCTTGGATTCCCATTCTCCATTTCCGAGACATTTCAAAAAAGAAATACCAATTCTACCATCGCTGAATCATTGAACAGGGTAGAAGAGATACACAATCTTTGCATTAAAAATAAAAAAGAACTGGTAGTATATATATCAATGGGTTTTGGTAATCCCTACGGCGATGTATATAATGAATCCATTGTTTTTGAGTGGGTGAATCAATTAGTAGCCATGGGAATAAAAATAATTTCACTGGCTGATACTGTAGGGCTGGCTACCGCAACACAGGTAAATAGCGTTACAAAATACCTGGTTGATTCATTACCCGAAATTGAGATCGGTGTGCATCTTCATTCTACTGCTGCAAACTGGAAAGAAAAGCTTGATGCGGCATTACAGGCCGGCTGCGGGCGTTTTGATGGCGCATTAAAAGGTATTGGCGGCTGCCCGATGGCCGATGATGAACTGGTAGGCAATATGGATACCGAACTGATGATTCCTTATTTTGAAGAGAAAGGATTGCTTAATAATTTAGATCATCATGCGTTGCAGCAATGCAGCCGGATGGCTTCGCAGATTTTCATTTAAACATAAACAATACTCGTATAATTCTTACACTAGTGTCATTGTTTTCACGCAAAGGAGCAAAGAGGCAAAGTAATTCGTGTAATTCGGCTAATTCGTGTAATCAAATAACCATATGGATTTTCATTTAGCATTTTCTCCAAAAAATATTGCGCAGCCAATTAATCATCAGCATCAATTATTGCTGATAGGCAGTTGCTTTACAGAGAATATTGGCGATAAACTAATTGCCCATAAATTTTCTGTGCTGCAGAATCCCAATGGTATTTTATTTAATCCTGTTAGTGTAAAAGAAGCCATTGAAAATTATATCCATAATAAAATGGTTACGGAGGAGGAGTTGTTTTATTTAAACGAAGGCTACCATAGCTGGCAGCACCATAGTCGTTTTTCGGGTACCACGGCATCGGACGCAATAAATAAAATAAATGCTTCTACTGCAGCAGCACATCAATATTTAAAGCAAACCAATTTTGTTATCATCACTTTCGGTTCGGCATGGGTATACGAATTAACGAATAAAGCCGGCAATGCCATACCTGGCAATGTAGCCGCCAATAATCATAAAGCACCTGCGGATTGGTTTAACAGGCGGTTGTTAAGTAACGAAGAAGTGATGACTGTTATCAGCGATATTGTTTCGCAGTTACAACAGTTTAATCCCGGTATAAGAATAATTTTTACCATTAGTCCGGTTCGTCATTTGAGGGAAGGGTTTATTGAAAACAACAGGAGTAAAGCCGCTTTGATCAATGCGGTGCATTCCGTAATAGAAAATGCTGGCAATACATTTTATTTTCCTGCTTATGAATTGGTGATAGATGATCTGAGGGATTACCGTTTTTTTGCAGAAGATATGGTGCATCCCAATTATGCGGCTACCAATTATGTGTGGGAGAAATTTGTGAGTAGTTGTATCGATGAATCTACGCAGCAATTAATGAAAAACATTAACGAGATCAATGCCGCCATTAATCATAAACCTTTTAACCCTGCTTCCGAAGCGCATAAAAAATTCATGCAAAAAAACCTGGAAGCGGTAGAAAGAATGAAGGCGCAATTTCCCCATATTAATTTAGAACGTGAAGCAGCATTTTTTTCTGCTATTCCCTCTTAATGGTACAACTGCTATTATGAGAACACTGTTATTGACCGGCTTTTTATTTTCCTGCCTTGCAACCTCCGCCCAAAGAAAAAACCGGCAGACCCCGGTGATCACAAAGGGTGTTTACCTGTCTTTAAATCCCTATTCCATTATTGAACCCGAACAGGGAGCTATTGGATTAGGTATTGGATACCGGTTCAACAAACGTATTGAACTGCACCTCCAAACCGATTATTTATACCGGGGAATATTGGCCGATGGTCTTCATGACTTACATGGTTACCGGGCAATATTTAGTGGAAAATATTTTTACCAGAATAAATATGGATTTTTTGTGGGGGCCGAATTCAGGCTAAAGCGGTATAGCTTTGTTGATAACACCACGATCTTCAATCCACAGTTACAGGATACAATTAACAATTTTCAATACAACCCGCAGCATACTATAACAGGTGACGCTGTTTTTTGGGGCAAACGTTTCAAACTAACACCCAACGGAAAATTTGAATTGGAAGGACATGTAGGCGTTGGAGGTAAATATCGTAACATTAACAGGAAAAATCTTCCGCCAGGTTACAGCAAACTGGAGTATATGGTTAAAGACATGTCGCCTATACCAAGCAACGATCGGGAAATTGGGGTGCCTTATATTGCCGGTGCGGTTAAACTGATTTTACATTTATAAGATCAATGTATCCTGTCGCCTCGTACTTCAGCACTTTGCATTATTTCTTTTTCGTACTGTAACCATTCGGCCCAGCGTTTTCTTACTTTTTCTTTTGGCAGGTATAATTCCGACAGGTTAATAAATAAGGTATAATGCCCTGCTTCACTTTCCATGAATTTCCGGTAAAAATTGCGCATGTATTCATCGTCTAACCCTTCACTTAATCTTTTAAAACGTTCGCAGCTCCTGGCTTCAATTAATGCCATGGTTAACAGCCGGTCTAAAAATCGATCTTCCACGCTGCCATCTTTTTTTTGAAATTCCAGCAGTTTATTTACATATTCATCTTTGCGTTGTTTCCCCAATGATAAATTTCTTTTTTTCAGTTCTGCCAATACCATCCTGAAATGTCCCCATTCTTCTGTAACGATGGGGGCTAATTCCTCTACCATTTCCAGCCTGTCGGGATAACGTTGTATTAAAGAGATGCAGGTAGTAGCAGCTTTCTGTTCGCAATAGGCATGATCGGTTAAAATTTCAGCCAACTCCATTTCTGCAAGGTTTACCCAGCGGGGATCGGTGGGCAACTGCAGTCCAAGGATATTCTTTACATCAATGTTTTCTGTTTGCATATTGCAAAAATAAAAAACTGCCTTATTAAAGGCAGTTTTATTTTAATTGCTATAGAACCAGGGACTACGGATTATGCCCACTGCTGTATGATGATGAAGTATCGCCGTGGCCGGCATTGATCCCATGCACAGCTAATCTGAAGCGATAAAGAACAATAATTTTCTGCAGCAAAGATGGTCTTGTTTTACTTTTCCTGCAATACCATTTTAGTTGTATTTCTGTATAAAATGCCGGTTTTAGTATACCACTAACTGGTATTTTTTACGGATAGATTATTTTACTTAATTTACAGTACAATAAAAAAATATGAGGATTGCTTTATCTCTTCTTACTGCGATTATTACTGCCGCATTAATCATTTTACTCAATAGTAAATTAGTGTTACCTGCCCCGTTGGGTAAACTGCTGAGTCCGCAACATGGCATCTGGCAAAACGCTGAAGCAGCTGACGAAGATTTTACAGCCGATCTTAAATTTCCGCAATTGAATGGCAATGTAAATGTATACCTGGATGATCGCCTGGTGCCGCATATTTTTGCAGAGCAGGAAAACGACGCCTATTTTGTACAGGGCTATTTACATGCAAAATTCCGGCTATGGCAAATGGAACTGCAAACATTTTCTGCTGCGGGAAGAGAAAGTGAACTGGCGGGAGAGAAGCGCTTATTTCACGACAGGGAATTCAGAAGGTTGGGAATGGTATATGCCGCTGAAATTGCAGAAAAGGAAATGGAAAAAGATCCTGCAATAAAAGCAGAGTGCGATGCCTATACAGCCGGTGTAAATGCCTATATCGATGGATTAACAAAAAGTACCTTACCGCTCGAATACAAAATTGTAGGCTATACGCCTGAACGCTGGAGCAATTTAAAATCGATGTTGTTTTTAAAATACATGAGTTACGACCTGTCGGCACGTGATGATGATTTTGAAATGACCAATGCCAGGAGTTTTTTTGATGCAGCAGATTTTTTAAAGTTATATCCCGCAATACAGGATTCACTGGATCCCGTAATTCCAAAAGGAACGGTACTGCCGGTACAGAAAATTTTTCCACAGGTACCCGTACACGCAGATTCTGTTTATCTAAGTAATAAAGACATTGTAATAAATGAATATCAAAAACCCGACAGGGGCAACGGCAGCAATAACTGGGCAGTGAGCGGTAAAAAAACAGCAAGCGGTGCCCCGATCCTGTGCAACGATCCTCACCTGGGTTTAAGTCTTCCTTCACTCTGGTACGAGATACAGATATCCACACCGGCATTCAATGCCTATGGCGTTTCGTTCCCCGGGGCACCAGGCGTGGTGATTGGGTTTAACGACAGTTGCGCATTTGGTGTTACCAATGGCGGAAGAGACGTAAGGGATTATTACGAAGTACAATTTAAAGACGACAGCCGTAAAGAATACCTCTTTAACGGCAGTTATCATCCTACAATGTTTAGGGTGGATACTATAAAAATAAAAGACAAGCCCGATTTTATAGATAATGTAGCCTATGTACAGTTAGGCAATAACTGGTGCCCCGTAATGTTCGATGGTAATTACAGTGGTACTAAAACCAGCAATAAAAAGAATTATGCGGTTCGCTGGACAGCACATGATGCAAGTAACGAGTTGAAATATTTTAATTTGATCAACAGGGCAAAAAATTACAGCGATTACCAGGCGGCGGTAGTAAATTTTCATACGCCAGGACAGAATTGTGTATTTGCCTGTAAGAATGGCGACATCGCCATACGCACACAAGGCGACTGGCCGGCCAAATGGAAGGGGCAGGGCGATTTTGTTATGCCGGGAACGGATACCAGCTATTTATGGCAGGCCATGATACCGCAGGACGAAGTGCCGTATCAATACAATCCCGAAAGAGGATTTGTGAGCAGTGCCAATCAAAAACCGGTTAATGACAGTGCGTACTGGTATTACCTGGGGCGCAATTATCCTGAGTACAGGGGTATCGAGATCAACCGGAGGTTAAACGGTATGAGCAATATTACCGCACAGGATATGATGCAGTTGCAGACAGATAATTACAATGTAGTAGCAGAAATGGCCATGCCTTTATTTTTAAAGAACATTAATGAAAATGCATTGGGGAATGACGAAAAAAAATATGTAGACCTGTTGAAAAACTGGAATTTAAAAAATGATGTTGGTTCGCAGGGCGCTACGGTTTTTGAACTGCTTTGGGCCAACCTGCAGGATACCCTATTTAAAGATGAATTTGCCAAAGCACCACGGGTAATTATGAAACCATTTGAAAGCTCGGTACTGGAAGGATTGTTAAAAGATTCGGCGTATAAATTTGTAGATGATATCAATACCCCGCAAAAAGAAACCATTTCAGATATGGTAATGGCTGCCGTTAAAAAAACAGCGCTCCAGTTAAAGAAAGCAGAATTAGATGGCAAACTGGAATGGGGAAAATATAAGGCTACGCATATCGATCACCTGGTAAAACTGGCGCCATTCAGCAGGAAGGACCTGCCCATTGGTGGCGGCATTCATAACATCAATGCTACAAGAGAAACCCATGGTCCCAGCTGGCGGATGGTGATCAGTCTTACACAACAAACGGAAGCTTATGGCGTTTATCCGGGTGGACAAAACGGCAATCCCGGCAGTAAATATTATGATGGTTTTGTGGATCAATGGGCTGCGGGAAAATACTATACCTTATGGATGATGACGAAGGGAGAAGAAAAAGATAAAAGAATAAAAGGGGTGATGGGTTTTAGTAAAGGATAATAATATCATTAGCCAATTTTCAATGTTTCAATAAATACTTAATGGATGATGACGAAGGGAGAAGAAAAAGATAAAAGAATAAAAGGGGTGATGGGTTTTAGTAAAGGATAATAATATCATTAGCCAATTTTCAATGTTTCAATAAATACTTATGAGATTTACAAGTTCCTTTATATTAACTGCATTGTTAAGCTTTGCCGCCTGTTTGTACCTGGATTGGTGGAGTATTGCGATTGCTGCATTTATAGTTGCCGTACTCATTCCTCAACGCCTGGGTAAAGCTTTCCTCACCGGTTTTTTAGCATTGTTCTTTTTATGGGGAGCTTTAAGCTGGTGGATCAGCAGTAAAAATGAACACCTGCTGGCGCACAAAGTATCACTATTGATATTTAAAATGGATAGTCCTTACCTATTGGTATTTGTGTCAGCAATAATCGGTGCAATAATTGCAGGACTTGCAGCATTAAGCGGTTCGTTGTTGCGTAAAGCGAAGTAAACATCCGATACTTTCACTTATTTGTAACCATTTATCTTTTAATTTCGTTTAATGGTAAAATCAGTTATGCGTTTTGTATTGGCTTTATTTTTTGCCTCCACTTTTTTTACATCTACAGCTCAAAAAATTCATGGTACTGTCTTTACTGCAAAAGGCGACCTGTTGCCTTATGCTACGGTTACCATTAAGGGAACTTCCATCGGCGCCAGCGCCAATAACAGGGCTAATTTTTCTTTTACTGTGGCTACAGGTACTTATGTTATCGTATGCCAGCATATCGGTTTTGCCAAGCAGGAAAAAACGGTTACGGTTAATGGACAGGATGAAGAAGTAAGCTTTGTAATGAATGAACAAAAACTGGATCTAAAAGAAGTGGTAATAAAATCCGGTACTGAAGATCCTGCCTATGCCATCATACGCCAGGCAATTAAAAAAAGAAATTATTACAGCAAACAGGTGAATGCTTTTGAATGCGACCTGTATACCAAGGATATCATGAAGTTGCGTCGCTTACCCAAAAAAATAATGGGACAAAAAATTCCTGAAGAAGACAGGGATGCGATAGGACTGGATTCAACCGGCCAGGGCATTATTTATTTATCAGAATCCATTGCCAAAGTACATAGCAAACAACCCGATAAATTTAAAATGGAAGTGCTGAGCAGCAGGGTAAGTGGCAGCGGCGATTTTGGATTGACCTTTCCTACGTTCATTAGTTTTTACAATAACAATGTAAAAATATTTATGGAACGCTTAAATCCGCGGGGATTTATTTCACCCATTGCAGACGGGGCGCTGGGTTTTTATAAATATAAATTCTTAGGTAGTTTTTTTGAAGATGGTAAGGAGATCAATACCATCAGGGTTACTCCACGACGCAATTATGAGCCCTTGTTTTCCGGCGTGATCTATATCACTGAAGGGGATTGGCGCATACATAGCTGCGACCTGGTGCTGACTAAAACTTCTCAACTGGAGATACTGGATACTTTGCAGATCACGCAGTTTCATGTGCCGGTTAGTAAAGACGTGTGGAGGGTAAAAAACCAATTGATGCATTTTAACTTTAAACAGTTTGGTATTGATGCCATCGGCAATTTTGTGAATGTGTATTCCAATTACAGCATTAACCCCACCTTCTCCAAAAAATATTTCGACAATGTAATTGTGAAATATGATACGGGGGTCAATAAAAAACCAAAGGAATATTGGGATACCATAAGGCCTGTACCCCTGGCACCCGAAGAAAAAAGAGATTACCAGGTAAAAGACAGTATGTACCTGTTGCAAAAAGATTCCATACGCAGCAAACGATCTGTTGATTCATTAAATAAAAAGCAGGGCAAAATAAAACCACTCGATATTTTCTGGAGCGGTATCAACAGGAAGCATTACACGAAAACCAATACGGTTAGCTGGGGAGTTGATGGTTTGTTAAAGGGACTGGAATATAATACCGTGGAAGGGGTGGTACTGAATACGAATTTTTATTACGACAGGTACAGCAGGAAACTGAGATCTAATTTTTCCATACAACCGCATATACGATACGGGTTTAATAATACGCACCTGAATGCATGGACAGATATCAGTTTTAACACCAGGGATGCAGGAGGAGATAAAAAGATACGAAGACAAAGCTGGTTATTATCGGGAGGAAAACGGGTGAGCCAGTTTAATAAGGAAAGTACGGTGTTGCCTTTAAACAATACCATCACCACATTATTCTGGGGGGATAATTTTATGAAGATCTACGAAAATTATTATGGCAGTGTAGGATTGAATAAACGCTACGAAAATGGATTGCGGTTTGCTGTAAATGCGCTATACGAAGACAGGATACCATTGAGTAACACGACCAGGTATACGGTCTTTAAAAAAGACAGTATCAATATCACGCCTAATTATCCATATGAGAAAATCAATGAAAATGAATTCTTCCGGCACCAGGCTTTTATAGTAAGTGTTGAAGTAAGCATTAAGCCCGGGCAGAAATACATCCAGTTTCCCCGAAATAAAGTTTCGGTTGGGTCCGATTATCCCACCTTCACTTTAAATTATACAAAGGGCATTGAAAATATTTTTGGCAGCGATGAAAATTTTGACAAGTGGAAATTTACCATCAACGATACCAAAAATTTTAAACTGGCCGGGGAATTAAAATATAAAATAGGCGTAGGTGGTTTTTTAAATAATAACAAAGTGTTTATCCAGGATTACCAGCATTTTAATGGTAACCGTTCCGGTGCCGCAAGCGAATATGTAAACAGTTTCCAGCTGGCTCCTTATTACGCCAACAGTACCATTGCCAGTTTTTATTCCATTGCCCACCTCGAACATCACTTTAATGGATTGCTTACGAATAAAATCCCCTTCTTTAAAAAACTCAACTGGAATATGGTTGCGGGCAGCAATGCCTTTTATGTGAACCGCAATAATAATTATGCCGAGGTTTTTGTTGGGTTGGAAAATATCTTTAAACTGTTACGGGTTGATTTTGTGGCCGCTTTTGAAAATGGCAAAGGCGCTACCCAGGGTATCCGTATCGGCTTGGGCGGTATCATCGGTGGAAATGTAAAAGTGAACAATGCCGGCAGAAGAAGCCTTTCCTTGGGCTTATAATTTTTATTTATCTTTGCCGTGATAATTTGGTTTGCCCTGCAAGCATCCAAAGCTCTGAGCCTGGCGAAGAGTTTTATTTTTCCTGTTTGATTATTAGGATGGGAAACGTTCAAATTTAAAAATTATGGCAGTATTACACAACCGCGTTTCCCAGGCGGAGCTTAAAGCATTATTGTACCAGGAAACGGAACACCGCACCACTATTTCTTTCTACCAGTATTTCCAGGTAGCTGATCCCAAACAATTTCGTGACGAATTATACAAATCCCTGGATGCACTAAAAGTATTCGGGCGAATTTACATTGCCCGTGAAGGAATTAATGCACAGGTAAGCATACCCGAAAGTAATGTGGATGCCTTCAGGAGTTATCTCTACTCCATACCGGAATTAAACGGGCTGCGTTTAAATATAGCGGTAGACAATGATGGCAAATCCTTCTGGGTATTAAAAATAAAAGTGCGGGAAAAAATAGTGGCCGACGGTATTACTGATTCAGCCTTTAGTATGGCACAAAAAGGAAAGTACGTAAATGCCATAGAGATGAATGAATTATTAAAAGATGATAACACAGTGGTGATCGATATGCGTAACCATTACGAATACGAAGTGGGGCATTTTGAAAATGCACTGGAAATTCCCAGTGATACTTTCCGCGAACAATTGCCCATGGCGGTAGAAATGATGCAGGATAAAAAAGAGCAGAATATCATTATGTATTGCACCGGAGGTATCCGGTGCGAAAAAGCCAGTGCCTATATGTTGCACAATGGATTTAAAAATGTATTTCACCTGGAAGGCGGTATCATCAATTATGCCAGGCAGGCAAAGGAAAATGAATTGCCCAGTAAATTCATTGGTAAAAATTTTGTTTTCGACGACAGGCTGGGAGAGCGCATTACCGAAGATGTTATCGCAAAATGTCATCAATGCGGTCAGCCTGCAGATGCACATACCAACTGCAAAAATGATGGCTGCCATCTGTTATTCATACAATGTGAAGCCTGCGCTACGCAATATAATGGCTGCTGCAGCGAAGCCTGCCAAACCATTTACAACCTTCCTGTTGAAGAACAAAAGGAATTACGGAAAGGTATTGATAAGGGCATGATGGTGTTCAATAAAAGCAAGAAGCGTTTACGTCCCCGTTTGGATGAAATAAACAAAGACAAGCTGTAGTTTTTACCTATAAAATGTTAATTGGAAAAAGGAAGGGCAATATTTTGCCATCCAAAACGTTCTGTGACCGTAAAAGGAATTTAAAAAAAGTTTAACCCTTTTTTAAACCCGGATGCTTTACCTCAGTCTATGGAGAGCATTATTCACCTTTTTAAATTAAACATTATGAAAAAACTAGTTATCGTCTCTATGGGATTGCTTTTAAGCACGTCCATTTTATTCACTTCATGTAAAAAAGAAAAAAACAACGACAGTACTGAAAACGCTACCGAATCACAAGTGCACTCCGACGACCAGTCGATGGAAGCCAATGCAGACGACGAAATATCTACTGATGCCAGTACAGTTGTAGAAGGAGTGGCATCCATGACGGGGAGAGGACCATTTTTCCCGGTTCCCTGCAATGCTACTATTACTTATGATACATTAAATGCTGCTAAAACCATCACCATTACTTATAACGGCTTGAACTGTATAGGTACAAGGTTCAGAACAGGTGTGGTTACTATTTCTCTTCCTGCCAATATAAAATGGAAAGACGCAGGCGCTAAATTAACCATCACGGCTACCAATCTTAAGATCACCAGGGTAGTGGATCAAAAAAGCATTACGATCAATGGCAGCAAGGTAATTACCAATGTTAGCGGCGGCTTGTTGTACCAATTAGCTTCTTCAGGCCCTATTACACATACTATCACCAGTGCAGGTATCACTATTACTTTTGATAACAATACACAACGTTCATGGCAGATCGCTAAACAGCGTGTATTCAGCTATAATAACGGTGTTGTAATTACCACTACCGGTACATATAGCGACGGCGGTGTAACAGGTATTTCTGAATGGGGTACCAACCGTTTGGGTAATCCATTTGCTACGCAGATCGTTACACCATTGGTGATACGCCAGGACTGTGACTGGAGATTGACCAGCGGACAGATCAAACATACCCGCATGGTTCGTACCGTGGATGTAACTTTTGGTTTGAATGCACAAGGTGTTGCTACCGGTTGTCCTGGTTTAGGCGTTTACTACATGAAAATTACCTGGGTAAATTTTGCAGGTAATACTGTTACGGTAATATTGCCTTACTAAGATTATTTTAAGACATACAGATAAAAAAACGGATCAGCGATGATCCGTTTTTTTTATTATAAAATGTGCTATAAAAACTTCTTGACGCTCATACCACAAACTTCCAGCTGATTAAGCTGTTGCTTTTACTGTGAATGTTTTAGGTGTGAATAAAAAAATATTCACACATTTAATGTTCACATGTTGACGGCTTAGGTCAGGAGGATAAAGAGTCTTTCGTGTTGCTGATGTTCATGTTAGTAAGGCTGGCAGCATGCCTTTTCATGTACCCCTAAAAAAATAATTTGTTACGGGGATTGAATAGCATTTTATTTTTTGGAGAGTGACGGATAAATAAACGTTATTACTCTTACCTATCCAGCATTCACAACTATTTATTGGAGAGTGTCTGCATTGAATTCTCACCAGTAAGTGCTGTGGGCCTCTTTTGATCCGGTACTGCCGAAGGCAGGATTCGAAAAAATGCGCGGCAAATTTTTCGAAAGGAGCAAAAGCAGCCCCTAAAGCACTTACGCTGCCCTGCCGGCAGTGGAGGCGAAAGCCGCGGTGAGAAAAGTGATTGTCGAAAAAAAGAATGCACCTGGAGTCGGAAAAATGCCGTTCGGTGGGACACCGAACAAGGGAGAAAATCCGCTTATTATTTTCTCAAGTATATCATTCCTATTAATATTCATACAGGCAAGGGGCATCGGCAATATAAAATTCGATAAACTCACTTAAGGATGTTGTTATTGGTTGAAAAGAATCTTTATGCGGAATAATTCCAATAACATAGTTTTTATTGTCTGCTACATCTATACCATACCACCAGCTTTTGTGCATATATTCTGCAAATATGATTATATTTTTTTCCGGAATAGTTTTACTGTCGAATTCATCTGCAGCTGAAATGATAGCTTCAAGCGGATAAAATAGAAATCCTTCCTTGTCTATGTCATTTGGATATAAAAACTCCATGCCATTCAGCACGGAATAAAAAATCCTGAAATCATCTGGCAACAACAAAGCACTATTCTTTTCAAACCTGTCAATTTCTTCCATTGATTTGCAGGTGACCGGAATATCCTGTTTACTCAAATGGTCTTTAAAATAATCCGCGGTTATTTTTATATCCACTGCCATAAGTTTGGTGTTTTTCTTTGTTATTATTCCATTTAAATTGAAAGAAAAGCATTTTTTATTCCCTGATCTCTAAAGAGCTTCGGCTACAATATTTTGAACTATCTATTTGTAAATTTATAATACCGGTATCATAAAAATGTATGTTTACATTTTTAGCTATGGCAATAAAAAGTGTATCCTTAAATTTTGACAAATTAATATCGCAAATGAATGGGCTGCTACAAATAGGTTTAAAATTACCGTTGTTGTATTTTATGTCAATATAATCCGGCGAACTACCTTCAATTATACTGTAATAATACCACTCAATATATTTTTCTTTACTTATTTTCAATGTCCTTCTGATCGTTCTTTTATTGTACTCGTTACAACCACTGATAATAAATAGGAATAGAAATGTTGACGATCTGATTAGTTTCATTTTACACGGGCTGTTAAAAAAATATACTTACTTTATCCACTCAATACAAACCGGGCTCGGCACTTCAATCTTCTTTCCGGTATAACTCAATAACCCCGTTTGCTGATTGACTTTAAAAATAAAAATATCATCACTGTTTTGATTGGCCACCAGTAAAAAATTACCCGAAGGATCAAAATTAAAATTGCGGGGCGTTTTACCCATGGTAGATTGCTGGCCGATTACGGTAAGATGTCCATTGCTTTTATTAATGGAGAAGATCGTGATGGAATTGGTATCGCCACGGTTGCTGCAATATAAAAATTTACCATTGGGCGACACATGAATATCGGCTGCGCCAACAGCGCCTTTAAAATCGGCAGGCAAAGCTACAATGCGTTGCTGGAATTTTAAATTGCCTTTGTTGAGTGCATAACAAACAACACTACCCGACATCTCTTCAATGAGGTACACAAACTTATTATCAGGAGAAAAAGACAAATGTCTTGGCCCGTTACCTGCCGTAGAAGCGGCGGCTGAAATATATTTTAAACTGCCTTTTACCTTATCGAATGAATAGATCATTATTTTATCAATACCTAAATCGGGTGCCAGTAAAAATTTATTATCCGGCGTTAAAAAAGTGGAATGTACATGCGGGCCCTGCTGCCTTGCTTTATCTGGACCCGAACCTTCATGTTGGATCGTTTGATGCAAACTATCGAGTGAGCCATTTGGATTGGCATGCAGTACGCCAATAGAGCCACTGCTGTAATTGCCTGCAAAAACCCAGCTACCGGTTTTATCAATTGAAACATAACAGGGATGCTTACCCCCGGAAGGTTGTTTGTTGATCTCCGTTAATATGCCCTTGCTATTATTGAAAGAAAATGCCGAAATATTTCCACCCACGGTAAACCTGGTGCTGTCAGCATTTTCATTAACAGCATATACAAATTTTTTATTGGGAGATACGGCTAAAAAAGAAGGGTTGGAACTTTTGGCCACACTTACAAAACTATTTTCCGCAGTGGCGGAGTTAAATTTATACACGTAAATGCCTTCGCTTTTTCCACCGGTATACGTACCGATCAATAAGTAAGATTCTTTTTGCGCCGCCGCAGAAAGCGTGCACAATGACAATAAATACAGGACTGTTTTTTTCATGTAGCGGCTTTTATTTCAATGATGATTATTGCAAACGGCTTAATTCGGCAAGGATTATTTTTTCGGTTTCCGCATCAGTTAATTCCTGCGGCTGAAATTTTTCGCCGATCACTTTTTCGTACAGCTCAATATATCTTTTGCTGATCACATCAATCCATTCATCACTCATAGCAGGAACGGTTTGTCCTTCTTTACCCATAAAATTGTTTTCGATCAGCCATTCCCGCACAAATTCTTTGCTCAGTTGTTTTTGTCTTTCTCCTTTCTCTTGTCTTTCTTCGAAACCATCGGCATAAAAATAGCGACTGCTGTCGGGGGTATGAATTTCATCCATTAAAATAACGGCATCGCCGTTTTTTCCAAATTCATATTTTGTATCTACCAGTATCAGGTTTTGTTTGGCAGCAATGGCTTTGCCCCTGGCAAAAAGCTGTAGTGCGTAATCACTTAAAATGTTCCATTCTTCAGCGGTAGCCAGTCCCTGTGCAATAATTTCTTCGGCGCTGATATCTTCATCATGTCCTTCGGCAGCCTTGGTACTGGGGGTAATTATTGGCGCAGGAAAATAATCATTTTCTTTCAACCCATCGGGAAGGGGTACACCGCATAATATTCTTTTGCCAGAAGCATAGGTTCTCCAGGCATGACCCGTTAAATTTCCTCTTACTACCATTTCAATTTTAAATGGTTCGCACCTGGTACCGATGCTCACATTTGGCGCAGGTGTACTTAATAACCAGTTGGGACAGATATCTTTTGTTGCCTGCAACATATATGCAGCAATCTGCGTTAATACTTGTCCTTTAAATGGAATCGGGCGTGGTAATATAACATCAAAAGCAGATATGCGGTTACTGGCGATCATCACCAGTAAATGATCGGAAATGCTATACACATCTCTTACTTTTCCTTTGTAAAAAGATGTTTGATCGGGGAAATGAAATGTACTCATACGCTAAAATAGCATCAAGCCGTATAAAAGCCTAAATTTGTTCTTATTAATATTCAACAAACGGTTGGAAATAAAATTTTCCTAAAGAAATAACAATGCTTATTTTGCCGGATATTTAAACCCAAATAGAAGCTATATGAGAAAAATCGCAACCTATGCTATGCTGTTCCTGGTGGCCAACTTTGTAACGATTGCGGCCATGGCACAAAACGTAACGATCAGCGGTAATGTACGAAACGGTAATACGAAAGAAGGCGCAGGTGCTGTTTCGGTTACGGTTAAGGGAAGTACTACCGGAACTTTCACAGATGATAAAGGTAATTTTAAAATATCGGTTAAAAGCCTGCCTGTTACTTTACTGATCTCTTCGGTAGGGTATGAGTTGCAGGAAGTTACCGTAAATAACGCCGGCTTTACGCAGGTGGAATTTAAGCCTTCTTCGGCATTGGGCCAGGAAGTGGTAGTATCTGCAACAAGGGTACCTCAAAAAATTATGGAATCACCGGTTTCTATTGAAAGGGTGAGTGCTGCAAATATCCGCAATGCACCTGCAGCCAGTTTTTACGATGTGATCATGTCTTTAAAAGGGGTGGATGTTACCACTTCTTCCTTAACTTTTAAAACACCTACCACACGCGGTTTCAACAGCAGCGGTAATACCCGTTTCAACCAATTGGTTGACGGAATGGATAACCAGGCGCCTGGCCTTAACTTTTCTGTAGGCGCAATTATTGGTTTAAGCGAACTTGATGTAGATAATATTGAATTACTATCGGGCGCTTCTTCCGCCTTGTATGGTCCGGGTGGTATGAATGGTACTTTGCTGATGACCAGTAAAAATCCGTTTAAATACCAGGGCTTATCATTTTTGGTAAAAGAAGGTATTATGAAAGTGGGCAATGGGCAAACCGGGAGCCCTTACCATAACTGGAACCTGCGCTGGGGACATAAAGTATCGGAAAAATTTGCCTTTAAAATAAATGCAGAAATGATCCAGGCAAAAGACTGGACGGGTAATGATGACAGGAATTACAGCAGGACAGGTACTACAGGAACTGTGATACCAGGCGACAGGAAAACAGATCCTAATTATGATGGTATAAATGTTTACGGAGACGAAAATCCATCACAAATTGATATCCGGGCCTTCTTTTCACAGATAGCAGCAAGTTTACCAGGTGCAGCTAATTTTATTGCAACCAATAACCTGATGGCAACTTCTCAAAAGATATCCCGTACCGGTTATACTGAAAAAGAATTGTTGAATCCAAATACGATAAATTTTAAACTTGCTGGTTCTATGCATTATAAAATAACAGCCAATACCGAAGCTGTTATTGCTGCTTACTGGGGTACCGGCAACACTATCTATACGGGCAGTGACAGGTATTCGCTGAAGGATTTTAAAATGGGACAATACAAAATAGAATTGAATAATAAAAACTGGTCGTTAAGGGCTTACACTACACAGGAAAATGCCGGAGAGTCATATAATGCTACAGCAACTACATTGTTATTTAATGAATCCTGGAAAAAATCCGTTACAACAACAAATGGGGTTCCAACTCCCCAGGCAAGTGATTGGTATGTACAATATACGTACAGGTTTTTGAGTAATATGATGAATGGCATGACAAGCTATGATGCGCACCTGGATGCCAGGGCTACTGCAGATGTAGGCCGGCCTGCTGCTGGTTCAGCCGCTTTTAAACAGGGCTATGACGCAATACGCAAAAAACCAATAAAATTTGGCGGCGGGTTACTATTGGATAAATCTGACTTGTATGCTTATGAGGGAAATTATAATTTTAGCTCTCTCACAAAAGATTTTGCAGATATTTTGATTGGAGCGAATTATAAAAAATATAAACTTAACTCCGAAGGCACTTTGTTTTCTGATTATGATGGGCCTATAACGATTGCTGAATATGGTGGATATATCCAGGCTACAAAAAAGATTACAGAATATTTAAAATTAACTGCTTCAGGCAGGTATGATAAAATGCAGAATTTTAAAGGACGCTTCACTCCAAGGATTACTGCATTGATAAAAGTAAAAGAAAATAATAATCTGCGGTTGTCTTATCAAACTGCTTATCGTTTCCCGAGCAGCCAGCAACAATATATCGATTTACAGGTGGGTAGTACGCGTTTAATAGGCAGCAATCCTTCTTTTGCAACTACCTACGGTTTTCCGGCAAATCCCTTATATACCTTTACTACCACCCCAGGTTCAAGTACTTTAACTAATTTTAAAACCTTTAACCCACCACCGGTAAAACCAGAAGCCGTAAGTTCATTTGAAGCCGGGTATAAAGGATTGTTGATGAACAGTAAATTGCTGATCGACATCTATGGTTATTATGGACAGTACCAGGATTTTACAGGAAGAGTAAATACTATACAAACACTTTCCGGCAATCCTGCTGATACATCAAATGCGAGCAACAGGAGAAATATTTCGGTTGTAATAAATTCACCAGATAAAGTGAAAACTTATGGCTTTGGTATAGGCGTTGATTACAGGCTGCCTTTAAACTTTACCATAAGTGGTAACCTTGCTTCCGATGTATTGAAAGATGTACCGGCAAATTTTGTAGCTTATTTTAATGCACCGAAATACAAAACCAATGTAAGTTTTGGCAATGTGGGTTTTGGAAAAGAAAAGCGTTTAGGCTTTAACGTGGCATACAGGTGGCAGCAGGGTTTTTATTACCAGGGCGATTTTGCCAATGGCAACCTCCCTGATGTGCATACTGTAGATGCGCAAATAAGTGTGAAACTGCCTAAAACAAAATCGATCATTAAATTCGGCGCTAACAATTTACTGAATCAATATTATTATAATGCTATTGGAAACTCACAGATCGGCGGTTTATATTATGTGAGCTTTGGATACAATGTATATTAATAATAACGGCAACTCAATTTTAATTTTAAACTTACTATAATGAAAATAATCAATCATACCATTAAAGCTTTCTTCGGTTTAGCTTTACCAGCGCTGTTGTTAACAGCATGTAATAAAGACCTGGAGCAACTGGATCCTATTGCTACACCTGTTTATCCAAGCGGTCCTGGCATTGCCGCCACGCTGGCTGCCAATCCCAATTATAGTTTTTACAGTGCTATGATCACCAGGGCTGGTTTAGCGCCAAGTCTTAATGATTCTACTAAAAAATTCACCCTGTTTGCAACAGATAATACCGGGATGAAAATATTTGTGAATGCTGCTTCAGGGGGACTGGTACCATTAAACGCACCCGATGCCAACTTCTTAGGTTTTATAGGAGGTTCTTTACCTGTAGCAAGTGCCCAGGGTATTATTCAGTATAATACTGTAGGGCAAAAACTGATTGCTAGCAGTATTGGAACAACCTTCCCCAATTTCCCCATCACCAGCCAGATCGTACTGGATCCCACGCAACCTTTTGTAAGGATGCCGATATTTCCTGCCAGAGGAACTACATTTTCTTATGTAAATACTATTCCGCTAACGGCTACGGATATGGCGGCGAGCAATGGGGTGATTCACACCACTTATACAATTGTTTCTCCTTTGCCTGCAAGCCCGTTGGTGACGTTGAAATCATTGATCGCTGCCGATGCCAACTTAACGTATTTTAAAGCGGCTATTGCAAGAGGAGATAGCGGCCAGGTAGGCATCAGTGGAGTAGGCGCTTATGGCTTGTCATTTGATTCTTTAATGAATTATCCGGTTACGAATATGACTGTACTAGCACCTAATAATGCAGCTTGCCAAACATTAATATTCGGTTCGGTGTATGCCACATTGCTTGCGCAGGGCGTTCCTGCAGCAACCGCTGCTGCTACTGCTACAACTATTTCTTCAAGCCCGGCTGGTTTTAATGCTTTACCTGTTGCTACGGTAAGAGGCGTAGTAGCGTATCATATTTTTGCATCAAAGAATACCGGATCATATAAACCTGATATCAGGGCCTTTTCTGTTAATTTTCCAACATCTTCAGGTACTTTTCCTGTTACAACAGGATATATATCTACTTTAGTTAACGGCTCATTGGCAACACATCCGGGTATAAAACCTCAGGCTACTTTTACAGGGCCTGCTGTAACAGCATTAAAGTTTACCGGGGTGGGCACATTTCCTCCGGGAGGTGCGCCTTATAGCGGAACAGCTGCCAATGCCACTTCATGGGATAAAATGGCTTTGAATGGCGTATTGCATGTCATAGATGCTGTGTTGCTGCCTCAATAATAAACGGTAAAATTTAAAAAAAAATGACTCCCTGACCGGAGTCATTTTTTTTTAAATTTTCGGATGATAAACAATAAGCAGGAAGAAATAAAAAATGTTTTTTTTAAGTACATAAATATTTCATGATTGTATTTTTTGGGAGAAAATAATTTTTGTTTAACTAAATATCTGTTATCATTACTTTATTATTAAATAAAAAAAATAATTTGGTAAAATAAAAAAAACTGTCTAGGTTTGAAAACAATCAGGCAAAATAATTCGTACAAACAAAAATTTTGTCTCACACGTCACACCTTCGTTCAAAGCAAAGAAATTTTTAAAAGCGTACTTCCGTAAGTTGGTTTTTTAGCTGGCTTTTGGATAGCCATATTACTGTAACGGTAATTAACATTGTAAAATACAGTGTATGGTGATCCTTTGCCTTTATGTATCACTGTAACAACGGGAATAGCAACAAAGCGGTATTAAAGGGAAAAAATGACTATAGTTTTTTTTGACGCACTTATTATTAAAAACTACACAGTTATAAAGTTGGTCTTGGAAGTACGGCAATTATGTAGCTATTTTATACATGGAATTTATGAATAACCAACGCTCCGTGGTAGACGACTCAGAATAACAGGCTTTTAGAAATGTGAAAATTAAAACCAGAACTACACATTGACACGAATTTTACTCTTAAGTTTATTTTTTTTATGTAGTCATACATTACTGTCTCAACAGGTTAATACTATCAAGAACCGCGGGCAAAAAAATGCGGATTCTGTTTTATTAAAAAAGAACAGGAATGTTTATAACGACAGCGTTGTTATCCTGAAATTGACCTGTAAAAATCTTTTTATTTATAGTGTACGATACAATACTTCCAACCAACCGGATATACTGCCACCTTATGAAAAAGAAATAAAGAAAACAGCTTTTCTTACTGTGCATGGGAATGTGCTGTATAATTTTTCTTACAGAAGTTATATTGATACCCCTTTTGCAGAGAGCAATGTAATGCAGCACCTTGTGCAAACTAATTTTAACCTGCTCATCAAAGGTAAATACCCTTTAAAAATGACATTGAGTAACCGCAGCAGCAATTCGCCTTACTTCAAAAATGCTACTGATGTTAACCTTGAATTTAACCGTTATCAATTATTGGATAATATTAAAAACACTTTGCGTAATAAAGTAGGTACAGCAATAAATAATGATGAACTGATGAAGGCTGAACAGCTTTATAAAAATAAGATCAGCCAGTCAAGGGAATTACAGGAATGGCTGGATAATCCTGCACGTATCCAGGAAATGGTGGAAGAAAAGGAACGTTTACTCGCTGGCAATATTCCTGCCCGAACCGCACAGGAAGGATATACTGATATCAACAAAACTGTTGCGGCATCACTCGAAAAAGAATTGGCTGCTCCTTTATTAAATGAAACAAAAGGTAAGGAGCAGGGCGTATGGAAAAAAATACAAAGCAGCAAGACTTTATCAAAGAATGATATTCGTGAGACGGCCGAAAAAAATGTATCAGTTCTAAAAGATACACTAACTGCAACTACCCATAATAAAGTAAAACAAAAGGATAGTACTGTTGCTGAAAAAATAAGCAGCAGGAAACAGGAGCTTGAAAAAATAAAAACCACATTAAAGGAACAGCAGGCCGGTATGATGAAGAAAAAGAAAACAGTACAGGATTCTATAGCACTGCTCAAACAAGAAATTAACAGCCTGAATTCGGGTGCCGGCTTATATGCTTTTATGAAAAAAAATCATATCAAAGACAGCCTTACAAAAGGACAGAAATTATTGTTGTCCATCAATAAGATTGGGATTGGAAGAACCTGGATAGATTATTCCGAATTGACTGTAAAAAACGTTTCATTATCCGGGGTGAACATTGAAATGAATCCCGCCAACTTCTATGTGGCATTTGCTGCGGGTAAACTGAATTACCGTTTCAGGGATTTTATTTTAAAAAATAATACTACCCTTCCTGATCAGTCATTGTACCTGGTAAGGACGGGGTTGGGGCAGAAAGAAAAGAATAACCTTGTCTTTACATTTTATAATGGAAAAAAACAAGAGCTGAATAATGCATCCGCAGCCAGTCCGAATGCAATACAGAAGATATTAGGTGTATCGGCGGAGGCCCGCTTGGCACTTAATGAAAATAATTATGTTATTGCTGAACTGGCAAAATCATCTTTTAATACCAGCAGCACAGTGCAGCCTGCACAATCGGATTTGTTGGATAAAGCTTTTAACTGGAAGATACATTCCAATGAGGCCTACAGTATAAAATTATTCAGCCAGTACCCGCAAACTGATACCCGCATCACAGCTTACTACAGGAAAACAGGAGAGAATTTTCAATCCTTTAATCTTTATCCCATTGGTTCAAACCAGGAAGCCTGGATGGGGAAAGTGAATCAATCATTCTGGAAAAGAAAATTAATATTGGATATGGCAGTAAGAAAGAATGATTTCGAAAGTCCTGTTGCTGCTGCTGCTTTCGCAAGCAAAACTATTTTCAAATCCTTCCAGGCTACATTAAGAATTCCTAAATATCCATTTATTTCGGCAGGGTATTATCCCAGTTCGCAGTTATCAATAAGTAATAATAACGTGCTTACAGAAAACCAGTATAATACTTTAAATGGTATAGTGAACTATAGTTATAGTGTACGCGATATAGCTATGAATACGAATGCTGTATATACAAAATTTTATAATAAGGGTAGCGATTCGGGATTTATTTATTTCAATGCTTCCAGTTATACCATCAATCACAGTATTTTTTTGAATCCTTTGGTTTTGCAAAGCAGTGTTGGTATCACCGACCAAAAGAACCTGTACCTGCTTACCCTGGAAGAACTGGTAAGTTACCAGTTTGCAAATAAATTAACGCTAAGTGGTAGTTTAAAATGGAACAGGCTAAACAGGTCGGTTACTCTTTTGGGTGGTACTGCATCATTGGGATTGTACTTAAGAAAACTTGGAACGATACAATTTAATTATGATAAGACTTATTTACCAGGTTACAACAGGGTACTCATGCCTGTTGATATCGGCAGGATGAGTTTTTACAGGAGTTTTTAAAACCAATAATAACTGAAAAGAAATTTATTAGTACACAAATGATAAAAAGCAGACTATGCAAATAAAAAAAATATTCCTGATGACCTGCAGTGTATGGTTTACAACCGTTGTGGTTGCACAGATAATTATACAGCCGGCGATACCGGCAGTGGGATTAATTCAAAAGAATCAATTATGGAATGTATTGGTCATTAACAGCAGTAATAAGCAATATGATTGCCGTTTGGAGCTGGTGTTACGCGACAGGCTAAGCGGCCAGGAAGTAATGACTGCAACAACAGGCCAGTTTACAATTGCCGCAGGAGCAAAACAACTAAATGCTGCTGTAGTTAATCCCGTTCAATACAATTATATTTTACCAGCGGTAAATAATAAGTTGCAGGGATTGATACCCGCCGGAGCATACACTGCCTGCTATGCACTCTTAAGCATAGCTACAAAGGATGTTCGTCTTGCAGAAGAATGTATTCCTTTCGATGCAGAGCCATTAAGTCCTCCAATGCTTATTTTTCCCGGAGACAGTTCCTTGTTACAAAATTCACCAACCCAACTGTCATGGATACCTCCTACGCCTGACGGTATGTTTGACAGGCTGCACTATGAGATAATAATAACCGAAATAATGGAAGGACAAAAAGCAGGGGAAGCAATACAGCAAAATATTCCTTTTTATACCGATGCTGCTTTGTACAATAATATGCTGAATTATCCTGGATCTGCAGTTGCTTTTGAAAAGAATAAATGGTACGCATGGCAGGTGGTGGCAAAGGACGACAGGAATTATGCCGGTAAAAGCGAAGCCTGGGTGTTCAAAATAAAGAATGATAGTGTAAAAATAAAATCCACCAACCCGTCTTATATTTTTATCAATAGCAATGGTGCTGAAAATAGCATTTTTAATATTTCCGGGAAAGAGTTGTACCTGAAATATTATTCAACGGATAAAATAACTGATGCCGAGCTGATGATCAAAAATGCAGAGGGTACAATATTGCAGCAATCGAAACAAAATATTATTTACGGGGATAATTATTTCAAGATCCCGCTTTTTGCAAATATCAGCAAAGGGCAGGTGTATAAAGCAGAGATCAGGAACTCAGACAACAAGATATATTCCATTCTTTTTATTATCAATAACTAAGACTGACAAAAATAATTTATAAAAACCAACAGGATACATATGCTTCAACAATTATCAGACAGATACCGGAAAGCTACTGCTACTTTATTATTTGCCATCTGTTTCAACGGGATGATATTGCCAATACAGGCATTGGCTAAACAACCAGGGGCGGTAAGATGTAATGATTATAAAGAAGCCGGGTACGCTGCAAAGAAATCCAGCTATCCTGCTGCTTCACTGGTAAATAATGCAGGTCTTGTCAATAGTTCTTCAAAACTTACAGAACCGGCTATACGTAAAGATAAAGCACCAGTAATAGGAGGGCCTTCGCAGCCGGAAATGTCGGCGTTTAGAACAGCAGGTACAACGGATATGGTAGACCTGTTTTCGGGTGATTTCAGTTATAATATCCCTTTGCTTGATGTGGGAGGGTACCCGGTAAATATTTTTTATGACGGAGGGGTAAGTATGGAGCAGGAAGCGAGTTGGGTTGGGTTGGGGTGGAATATTAATCCTGGAAATGTAAACAGAAGCACAAGGGGAATACCGGATGATTTTAATGGGGAAGATGTATTAAAGCAAACTCAAATAATAAAACCCAATATTAATTGGGGAGTTAACCTGGGAGCAGATATAGAAGTGGTAGGATTAAAAGAGATATTTAAAGGTAAGATAGGGGCTTCTATAGGCGTATCTTTTAATAATTACCTTGGCCCCGCATTAGATATTGGTATAAAAGGAAGCACGGGACTAAGTGTGATGAGTAAAACCCTGGGTGAAAAAAATGCACCAACACTCGGGGGAAGCCTGAGTATAAATGCAAGTTCCAGGAGTGGTGTTACGTTCACACCCGGGTTATCATTAACTGTGAATGCTTTTAAAACGAATAAGGGAGCTACTGCAGGTTTTGGACTTGGTGCAAGTACAAGCTATAATTCGAGAACAGGTATAAAAGCAATACAGATCAGTGAGCAAATGAGTTTTAGCAAAAAAGAGGGAACAAACAGGAAAGGTGTTACTAAAGATATAAGTCATAATTCTGTTGGTGCAAATATCCTGTCAAGCAGTATAAGCTTTAATAAACCCAGCTATATCCCTGCAATGCGTATGCCTATGACGAATACCGCCTACTCAGGGCACTTTCAATTGGGCGGGGCCATATTTGGAGTGTATCCTTCATTTGAAGTAGAGGTATTTAAGCAAAAATCTGAAGTATCTCATGAAGATGAAGTACAGAATAAGCCAATGGTGGGTTACTTGTATCTTGAAAATGCGGTAAATAATGCCAATGCTATAATGGATTTTACCAGAGTAAATGATAATGAAGTAACGCCTTCCACACCTATCATATCTGCCCCTCAATATTCCTATGACGTATTTTCGATACAGGGTGAGGGTACAGGAGGTTCTGTAAGAGCTTACAGGAACGATGAAGGATATGTAAAAGATAATATTACGATATCAAGGGATAAAAATATAAGTGCGGGTTTGGATATAGGTATTCCCGGGCAGTTTGGTGCTAATGTTAATATTATCAAAACTCCCAGTACAATTGGAGAATGGGGAGCAGGGAATAAGTTAAGAACTGCTACAGGATTTACAAAAGCAAGCAATAGTTATGAAAATGTTTATTTCAGAAATCCCGGCGAAAACAGCGTATTAAATGCTAATCAATATGACAGGATCGGGGGTATCGACATTGTACGTTACAAATTGGGAGGTTCTAATATGTCGCCTACATTGGAACCTGTATTAGAAAAGTTTTCAAAGGCCGGCGCATTATTGAATACCATAAATATTCCCGCTACGCCCATAGCTCCACAAAGAAAAAAACGTACCCAGGTAACCAGTTTTTTAAATGCCCAGGAAGCTGCTGTAGTGGGATTGGATAAAATGATAAAAAGTTATAATGGTATAACTGTGCTGGATGCGCAGAATAATCTTAATTATACCTCAATCCCCCGTTTTGATGGGATATTAAGGAAGAAGCATCATATTTCACAGGTGAATGTTACTGAGGCAAATGGGGAACGCTATGTGTATGGTATTCCTGTATACAATATTAAACAGAAGGATTTTACTTTTACTGTCAACAATGGGGAAAGTACAACGGATCCTGATAAAGTAGATTTTAATCCTGCTGAAGCGAGTGTATTAAATACCGGGGTGAAAGACGGGTATTTACAAACTACTGAAACACCAGGTTATGCGCATTCATTTTTGTTGTCTGGATTATTATCGCCTGATTATGTAGATGTAACTAACGATGGTATAACTGAAGATGATCAAGGTAATGCCGTTAAATTCAATTATACTGAAATGACAGGTATAAGTAAATGGCGTACACCATTAACAAACGATACCAAAGCCAATTTTAATGGAGGTAAACGCACAGAGATAAAGGATGATAAAGGGCTGGTTTCATACGGTGAAAGAGAGTCATGGTACCTTCATTCAATTGAATCCAAGACCATGATTGCACTTTTTAAATTAGAGGACAGGCATGATGGAAAAGGAAGTGCGTCTGAACTTAGTGGTATTAATGCCGCTGATAATACCACACAACGTTTGAAACAGATAGATCTTTATAGTAAAGCCGATCTGAAGAAGAATGGTATTTCAGGTGCAAAGCCTATCAAAACCGTGCATTTTGAATATAGTTATACGCTTTGTAAAAATGTATCTAATAATACCACTGCAGGAGAAGGAAAGCTTACTCTGGATAAAATATATTTTACATTTAACGGGCAAAACAGGGCTAGTAAAAACCAGTATGTATTTTCTTATGGCACGGCAACAGGAGATAACCCGGATTATGCTTTTAATGCTTCAGACAGGTGGGGGAATTACAAACCAACTTCAGTAAACCCACAGGCATTAAAGAATGCCGATTATCCATATAGCCTCCAGGATAAAAATCAAAAGACTACGATTGATCAGAATGCCGCTGCATGGATGTTGAAAAAAGTATTATTGCCATCAGGCGGTCAAATTGAAGTAGCTTATGAAAGCGACGATTATGCATTTGTACAAAACAAAAGAGCAGCCGTAATGACTCAGGTAGTTGGTTTCGGAAATACAACAACAGCAATTACCGATCAGTTGTATACAATAACAGGTACAGGTATCGTAGAAAATAATTATGCTTTCATAAAGGTTGCAGAAGCTTGCAGTAATATAAATGAAGTATACCAGAAATATTTAAGTGGTGTAGAACAGTTGTCTTTTAAGCTGGCCGTACAGATGCCTAAAGGCATAGAGTTTATACAATCCTATGCTACAATAGACGGCTTAAATTATGGTATCTATACTGCTGATGCTACAGGCACTACGATATGGATAAAATTAAAACAGGTAGATGGATTAAGTCCTTTGTCCTTAACAGCTATTGAGTTTCTGCGGGAACAATTGCCCGGTCAGGCATTTCCCGGATACGATGTTTCAGAAAGCGACGGTATAGCAAAAGTAGGGGATATGCTGGCAGGATTACTTGACGGTTTAAGTGGAGCTTTTAAGAATCCGGTAAGTCATTTAAGACAACAGGGTTTAGCCCAGGTTGTTACTGCAAGTAAGAGTTTTGTCCGGTTAAACGATCCGGATGGATTCAAATACGGCGGTGGTTATAGGGTTAAATCAGTACGGCTGAAAGATAACTGGAAGGAAATGAACAGCGGACAACTTTATACATCAGAATATGGCCAGGAATATACTTATACTGCAAAAGAGATTTTTAATGGTGTAGAAAGAACTATCAGCAGCGGCGTTGCATCTTATGAGCCTTCTTTAGGAGGTGATGAAAACCCTTTCCAGACCATGGTGCAGGTAGCTAATAAGGTACCACTGGGACCTTCATCATACGGCGCTATTGAAATGCCTGTGCTGGATGCATTTTTCCCTTCTGCATCTGTAGGATATAGCAAGGTAACTGTAAAAGCTGTAAAAAAAGGGATACAGGATCCTTCTAAAAAATCCCGCTCAGGAATAGGTAAGCAGGTAACAGAATTCTATACAGCAAAAGAGTTTCCTGTTTATTACAATAATACTTCTCTGGATCCCACTGCGGATAAACAGGCCAGCGTAAATTCATTTGGCGCATTCTTCTTCAAATTTGCCTATGACAGCAGGGCCCTGTCTCAGGGTTTCCTGGTAGAGATCAATGACATGCATGGCAAAATGAAATCGCAGGCATCATACCCGGAAAATGATGATAAAACACCGATTAATTACATGCAGAATTTTTACCGTAATACAGGAGTAAATGGCATGGATGAAAAATTTGATTTCGTGTATGCTTCGCAGGGAGGAACTATAAGTCAGGGTAATATGGGGATAGATGCAGAACTAATGACGGACACAAGGGAATTCTCTGTAAAAAGTAAAAGCCTGGAAATACAGGGGCAATTGGATCTTTTTCCGATAGTATTACCTTTTTGGTTGCCTTTTATATGGCCGGTTTCCGGAAGTAATGAAAATACCTACAGGGCAGTAACTACTACAAAGGTGGTGATTTATCATAGTGTACTGGATAGTGTAATGGTAATAGATAAAGGCAGCCAAGTAGGAACAAAGAATATGGTATATGATGCAGAAACAGGAGATGTAGTGGTAAAAAGGACTAATAACGAATTTAAAAAATCAATTTATACTACCGAGTATCCGGCATGGTGGGCGTATAGTGGTATGGGATTAGCCTATAAGAATATTGATGCGGTATATAGTGGTGTGAAATTCCGGGAAGGAAAAATTGTAAGTGGCAATGTACCTGCTGAAGTTCTTGAGAGCGGAGACGAGCTGTATGTTACAAAACAATCGAATCTGGTTATTGTACCTCCTGCAACACCTGTACCTTTAAACGGATCTGTTACTTATGTATGTAACAACACAGGTGGCGGAGCTCAGGGAATAACGCAATTGAACTTTAATTTTAGTTCCCCTACCACCGCTCCGATAAGATTGATATTCGGATGTATAAGAACCTATGCAAATATTCCCGGGTTTTCAGCAGCTGAAGGTTGCGATGAATTTACTTTCCCTTCTACAGTATTTTGTGGTGTTTATCCTCCATACCCGCCAGCATATTTTGTAGATATTCCCGTTAACACTACTACCTATACAACTCCATATCCGGGAGGTATTCATACTTTTAATTCTTCAAATCCGGCCCCCTGGTCTTGTCCTACTGATTTAAGTTCGGCAATAACAGATCTCTATATCAAGGTCGAATATTCTGTGAGTGGGTATGTTTCTAACTTAACCTTAACAAACAACAATATTGTTTTACATAATGTTACAGCTATTCCCCCTAATCAAACCTGTATAACATCCTCTGCAGACGTGGAAAGACTATGGGTGTTTGACAATAACAAGAATAATCCTTTATTCAGTTTTGTTCCAAATTATTTTATTATGGATAAGGATGGTAAGTTATTTACAAAGGATAATGTAACATTTAAAATAATAAGAAGTGGTAAACGCAATATGCTTTATTCCAGCGTTGCAAAGCTGGAGACCATGGCAAGCCCGGTAATTAATAATAAACTTACAATAGACAATAACAGTAAGGTAATAGATGCAACAGCTATGGACTTTAAAGAAAAGTGGCAGGGCGATAATGATATGTTCAGGAGGTATGATTATGTATATGATCCTTTAACCTGTACTGTTAATGAATCTGCGAATTGTAATGGAGAGTTAGAGAAGAGGGTTAACCCTTATGTGAAAGGTATTTTAGGAAATTTTAAGCCATTCCAAAGTAAAGTTTTTTACAATAACAGAAAGGAGACCGACCCTCTTGCCAATACTAATATTGTAGCGAACGGGTTCATGGATAATTTTGCTTTGTATTGGGATTTTATTGCTTCGTTTTTATACCCAAATGGTCAATATAACAATAATTGGGTGTGGAATAACCAGGTTTCAAAAGTTAACAGCAAAGGGTTAGAACTTGAAACAAAAGATGCCATGGGTATTTATACTTCGGCAGAATATGGTTTTAATAAAACAATGCCTGTGACCATTGCCAGCAATAGCAGGTATAATGAAATGTTTAGTGAAGGTTTTGAAGAAAAGGATTACAACGAAACCCTGAATGGGGCAGTTGCCAATGCCTGTTTAAAAAAACATATCGACCTTTCAACTATGACCAATTGTAATGTTGTTGGTGAAGATCAGTTGACCTTTAATGTACACAGTGGAAAGAATGCTTTGCAGCTAAACGCAGGTAGTACAGGACAAAAACAAATTTCAATTGCAGAAATAATTACAGATGAGTTTGATCTTTCTTTGCAGGTTGCCAGTACAGGCGACCTGATAGACCCGGGAGGTAATTTTGAACCGCTTTATTATAAAGATTTTTACAGTCCGGGACCTCCTGTTTTTAATGCTAATTTTCCTGCAGAAGCCCTAAGCTTCGTAGATTTTAATACACTTTTAACCAACCCCGTAATTACTGGTTTTGGTAACCCAAGCCCTCTCTTTTCATTTAGTAATTTAGGTTCATATACAACAGGATCTTCCGTTGTTCCGGGCAACCCGCCTCTTGCTACCTGTTTTGGATCAGGTGATAAAACTATTGGCGGGGCAACCACTCAGTATATCAATGTGTCGCTTACGGGCAATTATACATTTACTATTCATCAGAAGGATAATAATATTGGTGGTGCACCCATGCCTGCACATCAGTCTTACTTCTATCAAAAACTGATCATCACCAGGGTAAGCGATGGCGTTATGGTAGATGCTTTTGACGGACCAGGCTATCTTACCCAGCTTGATGGAGGTTACAGGTCAGGTACAACATCAAAATCCATCCGTCTTTGTTCAGGAACTTATAAAGTTACATTCCTGGATTATCAGAACAGGAGCTTTGATAATAACTGCCTTCAGACTTATATCAGTTATTATGATTGCGCCCAGAATTTTATAAGCAACAAGTCACTTTTAGCACAAAACGTTTGTAGTTATACGAAACCTATTCCAGCCAAAGGGGCAATGATAAATCCGGTATTTACGCCGCAACCGGGTAAAAAAATGCTCTTTAGTGCCTGGGTTCGGGAGAGTTGTGGCAACGCAACAACCCCGTGCACAATACCTACTTACAGTGGTAGTAATGTTAATATCGGCTTTAGTGACAACACCAGTATTACAGCTCCTTTAATGCCCTCAGGCCCTATAATAGAAGGTTGGCAAAAAATAGAAGGAGAGTTTACCATTCCTGCTGCAGTTAGTTCAATGACGTTAAGTTTTAATAATAATACTGGCCAGGCCATTTATTTTGATGATATACGTATCCATCCTTATAATGCTAATGTTAAAAGTTATGTATACAACCCAATCAATTTAAGAATGGTGGCTACGCTGGATGCCAACAATTACGCCAGCTTTTATGAGTATGATGATGAAGGTGCCTTGATAAGAACAAAAGCAGAAACAAGAGAGGGCATTAAAACAATTACCGAAACAAGAAGTGCAAAGCAAAGAAGTATTAATGTTATTCAATAATTAATTGAGGCTTATGCCTGCTTTAAAAATAAATAATGAAATATAAATTGATTATTACTGCGGTTTTTTTTAATACAGCATTGTTTGCACAAAGTAAAGAAACAATACAACTGTTTAAAAAATTTATAACTGTATGCAACGCATATAAACAGTTGCCGCTTCAGTTGGATATCGCTTATAGTAAAAAAAATAATATCCCGATTTATAATAGTGATACAGCTATAATACATGGTACTTTTTATATTGATAAAACGGCTGCCTATATAAAATTTGGCGATGCAGAGCAGATTATTACCGATTCACTGGCACTGGTCGTTATGGGTAATGTGAGGCAAATGTTATTATCCGCTAACAATGGCAGCATTACAGACCAGGTAAGTAAAATGATTAATACACCGGTTAGTGATTCTTCTGTAGACAATCTATCTGCCAGGTACAGTATCATACAAAAATCTTTAGATAAGGAAGCAGGCGTTATTGAGATCAGTAATAAAAAAAATATTTTTGGCACCGAGTTGCCTGCTGAAAAAATTATACTGGATTACAATGCCAAAACCAATGATCCACAACGTATAGAAACTATAAAACGTAGCCTGGTAAAAAAACCGGAAGGCGAAATTGGCTTTTCAGCGACGGTTGTTACCATTCCCCAAAAAGGAGATTACCTGGTAATGGAAGAACATACCGTTTATGAATATAAAAGTATAACACATGATGCAACAAAGAAAATACCTGTTCAGCTGGCTGACAGGATCATGCAGGATGCATCAAAAACATATGTGCCTGTAAAGGCTTATCAACATTATAACCTGGTAATAAACTAAAGGAATTACTTAACTGTAAAAAGATAAATATTTATGATCCCCAGCACCAAAAGAACAACAGAGATGTACCTTGTAGTTGCAGGTAAAATAAAACATATTTCTTTTAAATTATTGTTGTGTGCAATTTGCATCTTAACAATGTTTACAAAGGCAACAGCCGGTAATAATGATGGCGGTATAGAGGAAAGGCAAAGTGCAAAACCATTAACCGGCACAGTTGCTACGATAAATTCTTTTGCATTGGACCTGAACCAGGCCACTTATATTGATTATACTTCTTTTCCTGTGCAAACCACGCAGCAGAATAAAAAAATTAAGAATATCATCACCTTCAGCATCAACGAGGAAACAGCTAATTATATCTCCCAGGATTTTACTGCGTCTGTTACATTGCTTATAGAATATGGCCATAGTGCCGGTTCACTTAATTCACTTACACAGACTTTTACTGTTGATTATAAAAAAGCAGAGGGTGCTAAGTATAATGCCAAACAATACTTTTACCTGGATGATGCGGAGTACGTAAGAATAACAGTACAGGCAATAACAACACCCACGTTGGGTAGTTTAAATACCAAAGATATTTTGCTTCTTGAAAATGAAATGCTGATTACCCGGTATTTTGAATTACCTAATACTGTACCCGCACCTACTTTATTAACGCATTCCACTCTCCTGGTACCCGTGCCGGATCACTTAACCGTTAACTGGACCTGGCCTGTAAATACTGGTAATAACGCTACACAGATTGAATGGAGCTGGATTGAAAATGAACTGTCAGCTAATTATGAAGTAAATGGCTCACCCAGCTATGCATTAATATTTAAAAATAGTACAAGGGTTGACCTGCCTTATAATAAAGTGAATTACGATATTCCGTTGTTATATGAAGGTGTTGGGAAACTGTATTACAGGATAAGGGCAGTAAATATAAAGGCATCGGGTACACGAAGCGATGGTCCGTGGAATGTGGGAAATGCATATTCATTTGTTGGACATAATAATGACTTAAATTGGTTGGCAGTGATCAACTTTGCAGAAGAAGGGAAATCGAAAACAGTTATCAAGTACTTTGATGGCAGCATGCGGGACAGGCAAACTGTGACGAAGGATAATACAACCAACTCTATATTAACTTCTGAATCTTTTTATGATGGAGAAGGCAGGCCGGCAATCCAGATATTACCTACACCAGGCATCACCAATATTATTAAATATCAGGCCAATCTAAATTTATTTAACGGGCAGTCGGCAGGCCAGGATCCTGCAGAGTTGTTTGATATGGAACTGATAGCTACACCTGGCAGTTTTACACCGTCTTTATCCACAGCTACTGTTTCAGGGTCATCCAAATATTACAGTTCTTCTAATCCGGAAATAAATGACAAGGCCAATAAAAATATTCCGGATGCAGAAGGGTATCCGTATACTGTAACCCGTTATACACCCGATGGAACAGGAAGGTTAATGATAGAAAGCGAAGTGGGATCTGCTCATAAAATGGGCAGTGGACATGAAACGAAATATTATTATGGAACTCCTTCACAAGAAGAGCTGGACGGTTTGTTTGGAACAGAGGTAGGCAACTTTACCCACTACTCAAAAAATATGCTAAAGGATGCCAATGGACAAATGGGTATTAGTTATGTTGATATGCATGGGCGCACTATTGCAACGGCTCTTGCGGGTAATGCTCCCGGTAACCTGCAGGCATTGGGTATTAATAATACTACGCTTTATCCTGGCCAGTCAGGGAGCAATATTACCAGGAATTTATTAGATAATAATTCTAACGTGGTTAAGGAAAACACGATTGAATCAATAAATTCTCTATTGGTACCAGCTACTACAAATTATACTTTCCGGTATGAACTTAATCCGCAAATATTGCAGGTAGCAGCCTGCAATGGAGCTAACCCGGCTACATTGTGCTACGATTGTTTATATGACCTGGAAATCACCATCACTGACGAGTCTGGAGACGCTGTACCAATAGTAAGAAAATTCAGTAATGTCAGCCTTAATCCTGATGATAATTGCAGTACCAATATTCCGGCATTCAAAAACCTGGCCACTAACAACATTTCAAACATTATTACATTTACTGAATCTCTTTTACCAGGATCTTATAGTATTCGTAAAACACTTTCCATAAGTGAAAGTTCTTTCCAGTACTATAAGGAGTTGTACATGAGTAAAGCGGTTTGCAAAACAGAACAGCAGATTATAGATTCTGTTTATAATGTATTGCTTGCTACCTCCAACTGCGCAGATACTACACCTGTTACTTGTCAAAGTTGTTCAACGGCTCTTGGTACAGAACCACAATTCCGTACAAATTATCTGGCTTCTATAGCTCCTGTTCAGTCAACCCCACAAATAGAAAATGAAATCCACGCAGCTTATATAACTGCACAACAGAACTGTAACAGGCTTTGTAATACAGTATCTCAGTCACTGCCTACTATAAGAGAGATGATGTTACTGGACATGGTACCTTACAGTGGCCAGTATGCGCAGGAAGATGCGACTAATAACACAACATTGGGTGTGCATACCATGTATGATAAGTATAACATCTTTTCAACAGTGTATCCTGCTACACAACCTTTTTACAAATATCCCTGGACAAGCAGTAAGGCATTGGATTTTTATCATGACGGAACAAATAATATTGATATTAGCATTCATCCCGAACAGGCTCCCGCGCCTTCTTACACGCTACTGAACAGTACCACGCAGGCCGGTTTTGAACAGCTGTTTAAAACCAGTTGGGCTGAAGCTTTACTCCCTCACCATCCTGAGTACGACCGGCTGCTCTTTGCAGAAAATAATTTGACCAACAGCTATAACTGGATCAATCAATTTACACAGGCAGATTATGCAACAGCCTTAACCAACGGTTATCTGAATCCTGTAACCAACGATCCCTTCTTTGTACAAGCACCTGGTTATTCCGGTACGATGAACAACGCCATAGCTAATTACCAGGGAATGGGAGTAGGTATGTGGCAATTAGCATACGGAGATGTGAGTTGTAAAAATATAATGGATGCAACAGCAAGAAAAAACTGTTATCTGGCAGCCCCTAATACTGCTCCTCCATATAGCGGCTTTTCTGCGGCCCAAAACGAACAGGTCTGGAATATTTTCAGAGGTTTATATGCTGCCGAAAGAAGCAACTATGTTAACGAATATATTGCCAATGGCAGTCCTGCTTTGACCACCGATGAGAATGATCTCATGACTCAGAATTTCCGGCTTTGGTTTCCAAGAAATAATCAGCAGCTGGCTACAGGAAATCAGTGGAGCTGGTGGCCATCAGCACAGGGTGGAGGACCTGTTGGAGGTACCGGCGGCGGCACTACTACTGCCTATAACGACAGGTGCAGCAGCTATATCAGCAGGTGGACCGCACAATTGTTGCAATGTACTGCCCTTCAGAATGACCCGAATAAGAACGCAATAATTTCTGCCATCACTACAAGAATGCAGGCAGTATGCGTAAATGGAAGCAATGAAGCTAATCCATATGGATCTTCCACTGTAGCACCTGCTACCCCGGCGTCAATAACCGACCGGAGTTTTGAAGATGTCATAAAAAATGTTTTTATTCAATATGGTATTATTAATGCAAATGGAATCTACACTGACAATTATTGTAATCCATTTGTTATAGAATGGCCAAAGCCTTATGGTAAAGGACCAAAGATGGTAGGAGGAGAAACTATAGGGCAGATAGACAGCTGTAATTGCAGGCAATATGGTATAATAACCAGCCAGGCAGCCGGCCAGGGTGTTAATATAAGTAATCTTACCCAGTTGAACCAGTACCTGTTGACTAATTATGGAGAACAGCTTACACCAGAACTTTTTGCAGCTTTACAACATTGCAATGAATTAACTCATATTAACTGCGTTACCAGGGATACAACTTTAAGCTATACTTGTGGCCAGCAGCCTCCTGTATGCCCGGGTATAATTAATCCACGAAAAAGTCTTACGCCGGAACAAAAAGCGGATAATAATTTCGCAAAAGGACCGCCAACCTGCGCCCAGATAGCCCCGATGGTATCCCTTTTTCATCAAAACTATGGCTATCCTACAGGGGACCAATGCCAGAGCCTTTTTGTTTCTTTTTTTAATTCCTATTTTTCTACCAGCTTTACCTGGGCACAGATCGTTACATTATATTCCAGCTGCGGCACTGACCTGGTCGTTTGTGCCCCGGCCCCAATTTGTTATGTAATATGTAGTATTACACGCTGTGACACTACTTATAGTCCTTATATACTAACACAACCACAACCTGTACCCGATTTTCTTAAATGTGGCTATATTAATAACCCCCGTTGTATCAGTTGCGCTGTTCTAAGCGATTATACAGCCGAATACAAAGCTAAGTTTACAGCACAGGTGAATACGGCACCTTTATTTACAGGCAGCAATCTTACGCCAGCCCAGGTGCAGTATAATATGAATTATGCCCGGTTTATTAATTTTAAAACAGGCTTTCAATATAACTGGATTGACTATTCGCAGGCAGCAGTAAATGCCACGCCATCATGTAACCTGGATAATTATAACAATAATGGCAGTGCACTGCAAAATGTGATCTGTGGATCGGCACGGCCCCTGGCAGATACTATATCTATTCCTAAAGATGCCCCATGTGTAAAAGTGTACACCATGGCAATTACTCTTGGGCAGGAAATATACCTGAAAAGACAGCAATACCTGTTGCAGGGGTTTGAAGAAGCCTATAAAACCAGGTGTCTCGACGCAAAAGATATAGAACAGTTTACCGTCAACTATATTACCTCCGAATACCATTACACCTTGTATTACTATGATATGGCCGGTAACCTGGTAAAAACGGTTCCGCCAAAAGGTGTTAGACCTGATTTTAGTGCGGCTTATGTAGCCCAGGTGGAAGCGGATAAGGTAAATAATGTTATTAATACTCGTCCGCATGAACTCGTAACACAATACCGGTATAATAGCCTTAACCAGGTAATAGCGCAAAATAGTCCTGATGGTGGTACTTCATTATCCTGGTACGATAAATTAGGCAGGCTTGTGATATATCAGAACGCACAGCAGGCTGTTGATAATAATTATGGTTATACTTTATATGATGCACTGGGCCGAATAACAGAAGTTGGCCAAAAACCACAATCAGCCAATAGTATGAACCAAAGTATTAGCCAGGATGTTGCGGCATTGGATAACTGGCTGAATGCAACGGGTGGTATCAAGAACCAAATTACCCGTACTACTTATGACATTATTGCCAGTAATGTTAACCCCTTACCCCTTACGCAGCTTAACCTGCGTAACAGGGTAAGTTATGTACAATTATTTGACACCGACCCAGGCGCCGCCACTAGTTTTGATCATCAAAATGCAAGGTATTATACTTATGATATACATGGTAATGTGGATGAATTGCTAAATGATTATAAGGCTATTGCAGCTATGAGTAATAATGGGCAGCGGTTTAAACTAATGACTTATGATTATGATCTCATAAGTGGCAAAGTTAATCAGGTAAGTTATCAGCCGGGCCTGGATGACGCGTTCTATCATAAATACAAGTATGATTTGGAAAACCGCATATCAGAAGTATATACAAGCCGGGACAAGATCATATGGGAAAAAGAAGTTGCTTATGGTTATTATAAACATGGGCCATTGGCTCGTATGGAACTTGGTCAGTTAAAAGTTCAGGGTACCGATTACGCTTATACGTTACAGGGTTGGTTAAAAGGAGTAAATAATACCGGGTTGAATTCAGCAGTGGATATTACCGGTGATGGTACCGGACAGGATAAAGCTGCAAAAGATGCATTAAGCTATGCTTTGCATTATTATGATGAAACAGCGGGCGGGAATAATTACATAGATTATAAATCCATTGGTGCTGTAAGTGCTTTTGTAAGGCCTGGTATTGGTAATGTGGTCTCTTTGTATAATGGCAATATAGGTGGCATGAGTGTAAATAATGCCGGCCTTTTAAAAGCCAATGCAGGGAATAATAATACGATGGCATTGCTTCATAGTTATCGGTATGACCAACTTAACCGCATAGTTAATATGCAGGCTTATAAAGGCCTCGACGCTGTCAATAATCAATGGAATGCAATTGCTATAAATGACTACCAGGAAGCAATAAGTTATGATCCCAATGGTAATATACTTAGTTATAATAGAAAAGGTGCTCCAACTGCAGGTATGCCTTTGGAAATGGATGACTTGTCGTATAATTATTTACCTAACACCAATCAGCTTAAACAGGTGAGAGATGCTGTAGGTGCAGGTAATTACACCGAGGACATTGATGATCAGCCAAACAGTAACAATTATACTTATGATAAAATAGGAAATCTTAAAACTGATATTGCGGGAGGAATAACCAATATTAACTGGAATTTATATGGTAAAATCGAAAGTATAACCAAAGCCACTGGTACTATCAGCTACACCTATGATGTTGATGGAAAAAGGATAAGTAAAACAATAAATGGAGTAACTACAATATATATACGCGATGCTGCCGGTGTTACAATGGCGCTCTATCAAAGTAATAACAATGCTGCGCCGGAAGTAAAGGAAAATAATTTGATAGGAAGCAGTCGTATTGGTATAGTTACCAAACTTACTGTACAAACTCAGGTAATAAGTATAGCACAAGGCTTTGGAACAGCCAAAATAAGCACATTTACGAGGGGCGAAAAAATATATGAATTAAGTAATCACCTGGGAAATGTATTACTTACAATAACTGATAAAAAAATACAACATACCACAGATAACAGCACCGTAGATTATTACACTGCTGAAATTGTAACGGCTAATGATTATTATCCTTTTGGAATGCAGATGCCGGGAAGAAAGTATAGTATTGCCGGCAAATACCGGTATGGGTTTAATGGAAAAGAAAAAGACGATGAAATCAACGGAGAAGGAAATACCTATGACTTTGGAGAAAGAATATATGACTCACGTATTGGAAGGTTTTTTAGTGTTGATCCTTTGGAAGAAGATTATGAGGACATATCTCCCTACGCTTTTGCTTCAAACAACCCGATATTTTTTGTAGATGAAAATGGAGAGTGGCCCAAACCTTCACAGATACTTGCCAGGTTTGGTATTCACCTGTCACCTTTTGCTTCTGGTTTCCTCGATGGTCTTGTATCAAAATTATCATGGTGGGATACCCTGAGTTTTATTGATGACCTGATAGAAAATGAAGATGGCTTTAGAACTAAAGTATGGCAGGGGTTAAAAGCCATTGTTAGTGATCCGGTCGGCACTGTAAAGCAGATAGTAGCAGATAAATTCAATGCTTATTCAGCTGTATTTAGCGGCAATGCTACTAACGAACAGGCGTATAGTGTAGGAGATGATATTGGTGGATTGGCCGGAGGGTTACTGTCGGGAGGTACAATTATAACAGTATTGAGGACTCTGGAAAAAAATGCCGCCAAGCGAATAGAAAAGGCAATTATTAAAGCACCTGTTGCTCCGGTAATTCAGCAAAAAGTAGTACAGGTAGTTCAGGCAGCAAAAAAGAAAATTACCGGCAATTCATATCTCAGTAATAAGCCACAGCATGGTTACCGCATCATTGATACTAAAACAGGCGATGTTCATAAATATGGGGTAAGTGGTGGAAAATTAAATAAAAACGGAACTTCACCAAGAGCAAATAGGCAGGTTTCAGAGCTTAATAAGAAAGCCGGCAGCAATAGATATGTTGCTGAAGTGGTAAAGAAAGATGTTAAAGGGACTGCAACTAAAACGGCAAGACAACGAATATTGGAATGGGAATGGGGTAAAACCAAGTCGTACAATTTAAGTAAAGGTAAAAACCCTAAAGGCAATGATCTTCCTATAGTAGAAGGTTATCCAAGATGCCCTTTATTTTATTAATTTCGCTTTATGATAATAGATATATCGTTAGAGGGTTCTAATCAGTTAAAAGAAAATTTAAAAAAATTCAATATAGCTACATGGAGTATTGGAAGGCTTTATCTTGCGTGTTTAGGGAAATACCAGGGAGGCGTGTTTAAAAAAGCTATTATAGAAGTATCACGTGAGCTAGCTGCATCAGAAGTTAATTTAATTGAAGATAAAGTGAACGTGGTAGAGATACATAAAACATTTGATTTTGAATTGTTCTTTCAATTAGAAGACAATTATGCGAAAAAAAAAATGCTTTTAGAAGTATTGCACGACGGGATGACGCTAATCGCTAAACATGAAGGATGGGATATCAATCAATTACAGGAAGCTTATGACTGTTGCATCAAAAGAAATTTAGAGTTTAGATGGCTTATAAATAATAAGTATCATTTGTCTCCTGATAAAAAATATTATGCGGCAATACTTTGCGATTGGGATATAGATAAGTTTGAGGTTAGCGCCGTTTTTTTTAATAAAAGTAAGGAAGAAATAGTGAGGACTAAATTGTTTGAGGTGATGCCCAACGATATTCAATTGTTCGGTAAAATGGCCTGGGATGAAGGTACTGGGGAATTCTGTTTGTTTTCTAAAAATGAAAAACAAAAATGGTCGGCTCTTCCGCCTATCTAATACCTGGTGCCAATACTGTTTTAATACATGCTGTATTGCAATACAGCATGTATTAAAACAGTATTTACCTATTGCTGTTCGCAACTTTTTCTTTAAGAGCCAGCGCAAATTTTTTTCCGAACTTGTTACTTGCATTATAAAGTTGCTCCTTAACTGCAGGTTTAAATTTGGGTTGTTTTCCAGGCTTTGCTTTGATAGTTAGGCTTATAAGCTGTTTAATTTGTGCCTGTGTATAATTATTGCTAAAAACAGAAGATACACTATTCAGGTATACTGTATAGTCAACGGAATTTTTAATATTTTCCCAAACCTGGTTAATTACAAAAGGCTTTTGCTTTTTATATAATTCAATGCTTTCACTAACCATGGTTTGCATTGTAGATTTTATTTGCAGTACGCTTATTAACTCTTGTATATCCTGTTCTTTTGTCTGGCCAAAGGAGGAAAAAGTAAGTAGAAGTAATTTTAAAAAAAATAGCTGCTTCATATTTTTATAAACCTGATTAAACTTGTTTGGTTAATTGAAACTTAAAAAAATATAAACTTATCTTTCCTGCTACACATTAAACCTGAAATGCATCACATCACCATCTTTCACCAAATATTCTTTTCCTTCAATTCTTAACTTGCCATTTTCCCTGCAGGCGGCTTCGCTTTTATATTGAATGAAATCATCGTAGGCAATTACCTCAGCCTTGATAAATCCTTTTTCAAAATCGGTATGAATTACACTGGCTGCCTGTGGCGCTTTCCAGCCCTGGTGTATCGTCCACGCACGAACTTCCTGTACCCCTGCAGTAAAGTAAGTAGAGAGGTTTAATAATTTATAGGTAGAATGAATTAAACGGTCCAGTGCAGGTTCCACCATTTTGTATTCTTCCATGAACATGGCCTTGTCTTCTGCACTTTCAAATTCCGCGATTTGTGCTTCAATGGCATTGGTCATGATGATCACCTCATTGCCTTCATTCTTAACCGCTTCAATTAATGCTGCAGAAAATTTATTGCCGGTATGCATGCTGGCTTCATCAACATTGGCAACGTATAAGATAGGCTTGTCCGTTAGTAAGAACAAATCTGCAATGGCCACTTTATCTTCTTTGCTTAAACCTAATGATAGAATATTCTTTCCTTTATCCAAATGCTCTTTGCATTTGGTTAAGATATCCAGTTCTACTTTCATTTTAGCATCTGTCTTCGCCAGTTTTTCGGTGCGCTGCATTTTCTTTTCCACGCTTTCCAGGTCTTTCAGCTGCAATTCTGTTTCAATGATCTCTTTATCACTTACCGGGTTGATCGGCCCTTCGTCACGTAAAATATTCTCATCTTCAAAACAACGGATCACATGAATGATGGCATCCACTTCGCGGATATTGGCCAAAAATTTATTACCCAATCCTTCGCCTTTGCTGGCGCCACGAACCAACCCTGCAATATCCACAATCTCAATCTGTGTAGGCACGATCCTGTCGGGTACTACCAGTTCGGCCAGTTTATCCAGGCGGGTATCCGGCACATTCACCAAACCTGTATTGGGCTCAATGGTACAAAAACGGTAATTGCTTGCCTGCGCTTTGGCGCTATTGCTTACTGCGTTGAATAAGGTTGATTTACCTACATTGGGTAACCCTACGATGCCTGCCTGTAATGCCATGGTATTTTAGATTTGCGATTTTAGATTTCAGATTTTGTCAGCTTTAAACTGTCTGAAATTCAATTATATTTAATTAGAACAATGCAGTCTACCCGCACTAAAAGTATTTTTGAGGCGCAAAGATAAGGGAATGATAGTTTTTGGACTGAAACAAGTATCTTCAAATCTAAAATCGTCAATCTACAATCTAAAATAATCTCATGGCTTTAAGCAGGATATGGAGTGCTTTTATCATTATTGCAATACTAGTAGCAGGCATTAAATGTATTACTGCTACGGATAGCAAAATGATCTTTAATAAGATGGTAGTGGGCAAAAGCGGCGATACTACTAACACAAAAACGACCGATAGCGCCAGCCTGCCGCCTGCTATTGCCGAAATTTTACTTACAGCTAAAGAAACCAAAATAGGCGAGACCAAATACGCCAAAACCGCCGACGGGAAATTCATCACTTATAAAGAACAGAATGCCAACGGTATTTTAGCTACCTGTAATGATGCCGTAACCATTTGTATCGGGCTCATCGGCATCATGGCTTTATTCATGGGTTTTATGAGCATTGCCGAAAAAGCAGGAGGGATCAATTTTTTATCCCGGATCATCGGACCTTTTTTTACCAAACTCTTTCCCGAAGTACCAAAGGGCCATCCCGCATTCGGGCATATGATGTTGAATTTTTCGGCCAATTTATTAGGACTGGATAATGCAGCCACTCCATTTGGTATTAAAACGATGGAGACATTACAAACGCTGAATCCTGATAAGGAAAGAGCGAGCAATGCACAGATCATGTTCTTATGCCTGCATGCATCCGGGCTTACCCTGATACCCGTAAGCGTTATCGCGGTAAGGGCTGCCAATAAAGCAACGGTGCCAACAGATATTTTCCTGCCCTGTATGATCGCCACTTTTATGGCAACCATGGCCGCTTTATTTATTGTTTCCTTTAAGCAGAAGATCAATTTATTTCAACCGGTGGTGCTGGCCTGGATAGGAGGATTATCTGCAATCATTGCCGGCCTGGTGTGGTATTTAACCACCTTGAACAGGGAAGGACTGGAGCAGTTTTCTGGTATATTCAGTAATGCCTTTATCCTGCTTATCTTTTTACTGATTGTAATTGGCGGATGGTTTAAAAAGATCAATGTGTTTGATGCGTTTGTAGAAGGTGCAAAGGGTGGTTTTGAAACAGCGATAAAAATAATTCCTTATTTAGTTGGAATGCTGGTTGCCATTTGTATGTTGCGTAACAGCGGCGTATTTGATGTAATTATAGAAGGTATTAAAAGCCTGTTTGGCGCATTGGGTTTTGATACCCGTTTTGTTGATGCTTTACCTACTTCTTTGATACGGCCTTTAAGCGGCGCCGGTGCAAGAGGGATGATGGTGGATACGATGAAAACTTTTGGCCCAGATTCTTTTGCGGGAACATTGAGTTGTATCATGCAGGGATCTTCGGATACTACTTTTTACGTGGTAGCCGTTTATTTTGGTGCCGTGAATATTAAGAACACCCGTTACTCCATTGGAGCGATGCTGCTGGCCGACCTGGTGGGCGTGATCACGGCTATATCCGTATGCTATTTGTTTTTTGGATAATTTGTAAAACTATTTTTTAGGATTTTAATTTTATGTAAAAATTAAAATCAGGTCATCCTACAGGATGATTGCAAAATAAACCCAAAACTTATTGTACCATGACTACAACATCTTTTAAAAAAATACCATTACAAACAATATTGCTTAGTGGATTGTTGGTAGGTACTTTAGATATTCTTGCTGCTTTTATTGACGTATACATCGCTACCGGAAAAAATCCTGTTGGCGTACTGAATTATATCGCAAGAGGCGTGTTTGGTAAAACGGATTTTACAGCTACTGATACTGCGGCATTATTAGGATTGTTATTTCATTACATCATTGCTTTTGCTTTTACTTTTTTCTTTTTCTGGGTATACAGCCGGGTGGAATGGATGCGTAAGAACTGGGTGCTTACCGGTATTTTATATGGTATTTTTGTATGGGCCATTATGAATTTAATTGTAGTGCGTTTAAGCAATATTCCTACCGCTCCATTGAGTGCTATGAAACCGATGAAGGCCTTGAAAGCTGCCTTAATACTTATCTGCATGATGGGATTGCCGCTTGCGTTTATTGCGCATAAGCGTTTCAGGAAATAAACTTTAACAACATTGATACTAACATCCTGGTATAAATTAAAACGGGATTATATACCATTCCTTAAATGATTGAAATAAAAAAAGCCGCCCAAAAATAATTGGAGCGGCTTTGTAAATGAATACCTTATTATTTTTTCAGGTAATTATAATATTCAACATCTGTTGCGCAATCCCACCAGATGGGCATACTCCAGATATTCGGATCTGCAGCATGGGCGTTTAATGCAAGTGTATTTACTGAGTTGTAATTTATTTCATACACTGGTGGTAGTGCGTAGCGGCGAATCCAATACCTTGGATCAGCCGGAGCAGTACCACTTAACTGCGTTCCACCGGTAAATAAAGGTCCCCGTTGATAACTAGGGTAAACAACACCGAAGCTACCCACGTTACCGGCACTGAAGTTAAACCGGCGCATATCGTTCCAGTTTTCAATACTACAGCCCATGGCAATATATTTCTGTAACATGATGTCTGCCATTGTAAGATTTCCTGCACCCGCAACTGCCGCACTGGCGAGATACGTGCTTATGGCTGTGGAATTCATGGGCGTCATGTCAGGATTAGTAGTACCATAAGTGCCCTGCCAGGAAGTAAGCTTAGCCTGCATCATATTTATGTGGGCCTGGATACCCGCTATATATGCGGTATAAGCATTGGCAGGATCACCCTTTCTCATGTATACTTCCGCTTTAATAAAGCACATCTCATGGAAGGTTAGAATTTCCTGGTCGGAGACAGGGCGAACCTGGAATGAACCCGTAGAACCCACCACGCCGGCTGTATAGGCAACTGCCGTAGGATACCAGTTAACATCATTTTGTCCCTGGGCAGGTATGCCGGATGTTGCAATGGCGCTGCTGCGCATGGTTACATAAGCAGTATCCCCTGCAAGTAAGTAATTGGTACTGTTTACGAATATGGATCCCTGTTTGTAAGTAACTGTTACGTCATTGCCGCTAACGGTGTAAGGCCGTCCTGCAGCAACCTGTGCAGCAATAAAATTGGCACGATCAGTTGCATCGGCAATGGTATATTTAACAGGCGTGTTTGCCGCAGCATAACTTGTATTTGCTATAGAAGTAGCACCACCTTTCACCAGGCGGTTTGCAATGCTTAAGGGAGCCGATGAATTTTGCGGGTTGTAAGAATCTACACCTATTGAACGATTCCAGGTATAACTTGATACCCTGCCGCTGCCATCCAGTTGCACATTGGCCATTGAAGCAGGTACAATTTTAGTCATGCGGGGATCAGTTACACCAGCATTACGCATATTGGTCAACAGGTTATAATGATATTGGGAGATACGAACCGTACTGCCATAAGCTACGTAGTCGAAGTTGCCGTTTGTTACAACCGGGTCACCTATCAAATAATCGGTTACGGTGCTGTTATTATAGCCTGGCCCTACCAGGTTGTCGCCGATAGATTGCGGGCCTTTAGACAAACAGTTGAGAATAGAATCTGCGTTATAAAGATCTGTCTTTTTTGACAATTTGAGAAAGTAACGGGCTTTTAATCCCCAGCAGGCTTTGATCCATTTGTTTACATCGCCGCTACCCCAAAGATCCCCGGCAGCAAATGCGGGAGTTCCAGGTTCCTGTGTTTTACTGAAGAGGCTGATGGCTTCATTCAGTTTTGCCATACAGCCATTAAAAATGGTTTTGCCATCATCAGGTTTTGGACTTGGATTACCTGTTCCTGCCTCGGTGTAAGGCATCTCGCCATACAAGTCCAGCATTTCCATATAACCGAGTGCATGAAATACATCTGCCGCAGCCATATAATGATAGGCACCTTGTTTCTGGGCCGAATTATATAGGTCAACCAAATTGGAAGATACTTCCACAAACCAGGTTTGATAGGAAGTGGTTGAATTGGCGTTGGTGCATTGCCATGTGGTGCTAAACGTGTTAGGGTTGGCACTGTTGGTATAATAAACACCGGCAATGCAGGAAGTACGGTAATTGGTAACGCCTGCACTATATTGGTAAAAATGTTCGATCCACGGCAAACGGTTTTGGATCAATACGCTTTGGTTGTTTGGATTATCCGGGTCTGTATTAACATCCAGCCATTTTTTACAGGAGGAAGCCGCCAGGATAAACAGGCTGCCCAGTAGTATATATTTTAAACTTTTCATGATTTATTTTTTATAGTTTATAACGATATATTTATCCCAAAAGTGAAATTTCTTACCGTAGGTACGCCAAGGTAATCAATACCTGTAGAGCCCGAACCTCCTGTTCCTCCTGCTGCACTCACTTCCGGATCCATTCCTTTATAATTTGTAATGGTAAACAGGTTGGTGCCCACTGCTGTTGCCGAAATACCTTTAATAATTTTAGTATTCTTCAACATACCGGTAAAGTCGTAAGTAAAAGACAGCGATCTTAATTTCAACCAGTTTACTGAAGTAATAAAATTATAAGAGTTAGCCGCATAATTCTGCCAGTATTGCTGGATCAGATACGTGCCGGCATAGGTAGTAGTACCGATGGTGTAATTCTGACCTGCAGTATAGGTCTGGTTAAAATCAGCCCCGGTTGTACTGTTAACACCCGTTACCGTTACAGATTGGCGATCATTAAGGGTGGTTAATTTACTTAAGCCATTTGCAACCATCGCATACTCTGTACCATTAAAAATATCTCCTCCCTTGCGAATGTCGAGTAAAAATGACATCGATAGTTTTTTGTAACGGAAGGTGTTGTTAAAGCCTCCAATGTAATGCGGCTCACGGTTACCCACAACCGGGGTTGTGGTATTCAATTTATAGAAGCCTGTTGTAGGATCTACCTGGTAGCGGCCGTTTGGTATTTCTATTCCTTTTGAGTCAACTTCACGCAAATAAGGTTGGCCTGTCATTCCTAAAAAATAGCCGCCGTTTGGAACGGATGCCGCCTTGATTGTTCCAAATTGAGCATCTGTTGGATAGAAATAACTTACACCGGGAATGAAGGCTCCCAACCTGCCTTTGTTATAAGAATAATTCAACGTAACATCCCATGTAAAATCTTTTTTCGCTATCGGCCTGGCTGTAAGTGATATTTCCATTCCTGTGTTAACTACGGAGCCGGAATTGAGCGTGCTGAAAATAAATCCGCCGGATTGTGCTAAACGTGGTTGACCGATCTGGTTCTGCGTTTCGCTATGATAATAGGTATAATCCAGGCCAATAAGCCCACGCAGGAATCTAAACTCTCCACCCACTTCCCATGAATCCTGGATCTCTGGTTTCAGATCAGGATTACCAGAATAGTACTGGTTACCCACCCCGGTAAAAGAACCAATGGTAATAGGAGGATTTACATAAGTATTCGTAGCATATGCATTTCCGTCTTTACCCACTCTCGCCCAGCTGGCCCTTACTTTACCAAAAGAAAGAATACTGTTTTTAGGCAGCAATTCTGTAAACACAAATGAACCGCTTACAGAAGGATAAAAATAAGCGTTGTTTTGTATGGCTAATGTTGACGACCAATCGTTACGACCGGTTACAGTAAGGTAGGCAATATTTTTATAAGAAATGCCGGCTTCTCCGTAAGCGCCTACGAGGCGCCTTCTTGTTGTTCCGTCAGTAAAAAATTTATTGGTAGTTGCAATGTTATTAAAGCTGATGGTACCGGCTGTAATGAAATTATATCCCCAATGATTCTGGCTTGCAATATTGGTATTTTCAGAGGTGGTTCCCAACATCAGGTGTGTTTCAAAATCATGGAAAAATGTTTTATGAAAATTAGTCATCACTGTTGTTGTAACATAAGTATAGTTAAGCAGGTCTTTGCTTAAACGACCGTTTTGGTAAAGCGGCGCCAATGCAGAACCCGGGGTAATATAGGTATAATCATTGGTTGAGTATTGGTCATAACCCAAACGTGCGGTAATATCCCACCAGTTGGTGACTTTATAGTTGGTATTTACACCACCAGTGATACGCTTCGTTTGTGAGGTCAGCTTATCATTATTGATGATCCAGTAAGGATTGTCTATATCTGCGTCCAGAGCAACGACTCCTGCGTATATCCTGCGCTGTGACCCATCAGGGTTTAAATAATTTTTTACATTATAGGTCTGCGGAAAAGTATATAATGATTGCATACTTCCAACACCACTTCCATATAATCCCGCAGTAGTTAAAGTTCTGTCGATATCAGCAATAGAATAGGCCACATTTGCACTCAATGTAAGGCGCCCGTATTTCTGTTCACCATTAAAACGAAAAGTAGTCTTGTCATAACTGGTGTTGGGAACAATGCCTGTTTGTTTAAAATTAGAACCCGATAGGAAAAATGAGCCATTCTTTGTACCGCCGGCAACATTCACGTTATTATCATACACAATACCATGTTCAAAGAAATTACCGATATTATCATATACCGTATCTGCTGCTGTAAGTTTTTGTCCCCATGAACTGTACGAAGTTTTGGTAAGCACACCATTGCTGGAGTTAGTGCCATTTCCAAATTGAGTCTGGGCCTCAGGCAACTTCGTTACCTGAGAGCTGCTTATTTTACTGGCCACACTAACTTTTACAGTGCCTTCTGCTCCTTTTTTAGTAGTAATAATAACAACGCCATCCGCAGCACGTGATCCATATAACGCTGCTGCTGCGGCGCCTTTTAGAACAGACAGGGTTTCAATATCTTCCGGGTTGATATCCATCACACGGTTAGAGTAGGTGGTGTTACTGCGGCTCAGACCATCAGTACCTGTATTGCCCGTAACTGAAGTGGAGTTATCATATATAATTCCATCGATAACAAATAAAGGCTGATTTTGTCTGCCTTCCGAGGTTGAGTTACCACCACGAATAGTTATAGATGCTCCGGCACCCGCAGAACCACTAAACTGAGTAACATTTACACCTGGTACTTTACCTGCCAAAGAATTAATGACATTCGTGTTTTTATTTTTCATCAGTTCATTGGCATTTAATTCTGTAACGGAATACCCTAAAGCCTTTCGTTCTTTTTTAATACCCATCGCCGTAACAACCACTTCTCCCAGTTGTCCACCCGTTGCAGTCATTTTTATCGCAACAGTTGTTCCATTGCCTACTTTTATACTCGATTGTGAATAGCCAACATAAGTAAAAAGCAATACATCTCCCTCGCGGGCTTTAATGCTAAATACACCATTGGCATCTGTTTGGGTAAAGCTGCGGGTACCTTTCACCGTAACAGTAACGCCGCTTAGTTTTGAATTATCTGTCGCCGACTCGATGGTGCCGGTGACTGTTTTTTCCTGTGCATTCACCACAAGGGATAGAAAGGACAGGAAAAGAGTGAGTAAATAAAAAGCAGATTTTCTCATATTGTATAGTTTAGTTGATTTAAAAATTACAAATAGTTCCTGGGTACACCTGACCCGGGGTTTTAGCAGCAGATATTGGAGTTTTAAAATAATTATATCACGGTTATCCCTGCTGCTTTATAAGGCGCCAGCATCGGATGATCGTGAGGTAATTCAGTAATCAGTATGTCAACCTTTAACAGGTCGCATACATGTATTGGCTGTACACTGTTTATTTTTTCTGAAATAGTTAAGCAAACTGTTTTTTGCGATGCGGCGATCATTGCCTGCTTAATGTGTACTACTTCCCAGTCATTATCGGTTATGCCATGCTGTAAGTCTATTGAATTAATACCTAAAAAACAAAGGTCAGGCTTAAGGCTTTTAATTCTTGCCAGGGCATCAGCACCTACTGTTATCCTGGAACTCTTTGATAATTTATCACCAATAACGATTACATCAATATTAGGGTGGTGCATGTATTCTACAATGGCGGGAATACTTCCGGATATGAATGTTGCAGATAATGTAACCGGTAATGCCCTTGCCAGCTCAATAATGGTAGTACCGCCGCCGGTTAAAACAAACATGCCATCTTTGATCAACTTAGCAGCCTTATCTGCAATGATCTTTTTGTTATCCTGTGAATATACTTTTTTGGCGGGATAAGTTATATCGTTAAATCCGTGAGACAACGCACCTCCATGTACTTTGATCAATTTACCTTTTTCTGCAAGTTCCTGTAAATCCCTCCTGATGGTATCTTCGGACACATCTATTTGATTGCTGAGGGTGGCCGACAATACTTTATTATGCAGATTAACCTGGTGCACAATATACGCCTGTCGTTCTTTTTTAAGCATTAGCATGACTAAAACAAGTTAACATAAACAACGCAAAAAACCGCAAAAATGAATCGTGTTTACCGCACAATTTATGCAGGAACCTGCATAAACGGCCCCGGCACAGGAATTAAGAGAGTAGAATATTGAATTAAGCTGCATTTGCCGGCAACCGATTTTGTTAACCGGTAGTTACAGCATTTTTTTTTCGGAACGTTTGTGCGGAAATTCTTATTCTATAACCTGTTCCTGGTAAATAAACTGCCCGGTGCTATCAATTCCCTGAACGGTTAATCGTAATTTATTCGGCAGGTCATTATTGAAATACCTGAAATGATATTTGCCGTCTTTGCCCATCACCGGCTTACTGTTCCATAAGATCAGGTACCGGTTATCTGTTATATTTTTATTTAATTCAGGAGATAACTGGTAATCTGTTGGATAAAATTCTTTCACCAGCGCATAGCCTTCTTTTTCAATTTTACTGTACACTTTATCGTAGGGGCTGTTGCCTACGCCTGCGCCATTTTTTGTATAGATGGCAATGGCGCCCTGCGAGGCACCCAGTACAGCGGCTTCCTGTTTTAATACTTTTATAAAAGCCACATCATCTACAAACAAAGAGTTGATGATATCCTTGCTAACATTCTGCCCATTGAGGAAGTAGGCGATACCGTTAGATTCCATTACCATGCCGGGAAAATCTTCCGAAGCGGCAGCCGTATTATCACTCAGGGCATTCAAACCAGCAAAGCGGTTGAAAGTAACCACAGGATCGAAAGGATTATCGCCGCCAATGGTAACACCCGGTACGGCCGCCTGTATGATCTGCCAGATCGTTCTGTAATTTTTAAAATCAGCAGGATTGATTCCTTTACCCATCAAAAACGGACCTTCTGCATATACTATGTTTAAAGAATCTTCAGGCGAGCGACGCTTTGACTTAACGGTAACATTCGCCAGGCTCACCACACCCGCCGTATCAGATTTTATTTTGCCCGCCAAAAATGCGGCCAGTGCATTTTTTGTATTGGCAATATCAATCGTATCCATATTTGTAAATGGCCTTGCCGCGGAACGGCTGAAGGAATCTATATAAGTAGGGTATAGCTTGACATCTACAATATATTTTTGCTTTTGGGCATTGGTTCCCATGTAAGCAATGGAAGCTTTCTTTATATAATTCAGGTCACTCAATACAAATTCTCCTTTTTCGGTAATTTTTGCTTCTGCCAAAATAGTAGAAGAGTCGCTGGTTTTAATAATGAAAGAAACAATACCAGCTTTTACGATCTCTGTTCTGTCGCTTTTGGTAACCAGTCCCGATAAGGTCATCGCCGATTCCGGTGGAAATTTTATTTGATCAAACTGGTTGTTTAAGATCTTCTTCCATTGAAACCTGCGCCATCCATTGGTCATTAATAAAAGATCCAGGTTGTTCAGCGTAGTGGGGGTTTTGTCTTTAAAATAATAACCTGGTTTATACACATACCCTTTTATATCCGAGGTTAACAGGATATCCGATAAAATATTTTCTGTTGCTGCATTGCTATCCAGGTTTAGATTGGCGTCAGTTAGCTTGACCATGAACGAAGCCTTCGCACCAGGCAAATCAACTGTGATCCTGTTCAGCGCACGCTTCTGATGGTTGATGGTGCCTGTAGTAATCGTCGGCTTAACTACTTTGTAATTACTGATGAAAATCATCCGCTCTGCAATGGGCTCATCTTTTTCTGTAAATAAAGTGATCTGCATAATGCCGGCAGGTAAATTTTTCTTGCTGATCGCAGCGGTAGTAAGGCCTTCTTCAAAATTTAAATATTGTGCATATACCAATTGACCGTTTACCTGGGCAACTACTTTAATTTTATTGTACAGCATTTTATTAAACTCCGCCTGTTTTAAAGTTACAATGGCCCTGTTGGCATTTGAATTGTCTACCTGCATGGCTACGCCTTCATTTTTTACGGCGGGCAATTTAAATTGTAAAGTAGTTCCATTGTTATTGCTGATGCTGGCGAGGTAGGGCATATTTTTTTGTGGAGTAATGGTAAAGTAGCCCATGCCATCATGTTTGGTATCAAAAGCGGTTATAATTTTTCCATCTTTATCTGTAATACTTCCTTTTAAATTTACAGGAAATCCGTTTTGATTGATGAGCTTAAATGCCACCCGGTTTTCAATACCTTCAACCAGGTCGCCACCTTCGGGGAAAAAGTTCATTTTAATATCTACCTTACCATTCACCGTAGCAACGGGTTTATAATCATTGCCATAAATAAATATATTTTTACTGGCAATAAATTCCGGGAAATTCAGCATCCAAAGCGTGTAGGCGTTAATGGTATAGTTACCCGTTTTTATAATTGCAGGCAGGTCAAGATCACAGGCCGTACTGCTTAAACTATCGAGTTTGTACATTTTTTTTAATACTACCAGTCCATCTTTATTAACCAGGTCGATATAAATAATCCTGCTTAAAAAGCTAGGTGCTCCATCCAGCAAACACCAGGTTTTCATCCATATGGTTTCGCCGGAAGTATAGGCGTCTCTGTCTAATTGAAGACTCACTTTTTCCTGCGGGTAATTTTCTTTAAAAAAACTCAGGGCAGAGTCAATAGAGAGGGGAGTGTTGTTTTGATTTTGACTTTGTACTGCGCTACAGGTAAACAGCACTAAACTGAAGAGAATAAATTTTTTCATGAAAATGACTTTAGTAGACGGCCTCATTGAAGGTACAAATTAAAAGAGCCTGCTTATACAAGCAGGCTCTTTTAAAAAGTTAATTTATTTGTTATAAATAAAAGAAACTCTTGCCGGCCTTGTGGCATCTGTTAAACCTATATAACCTGCGGCATAAATAGTAAAAACCCTTTGGTTAGCAACTGTAGAAGCACTGGTATACACAGCCCTGTTCGCTATTGTATTTAGCGGTACGGCAGCACCTGTAGCTCTTATGCTCCATGCCAGTGAATTACCTGCTGGTAGAGAAAAAGTATCTGAAACCTGTTTATAAGCAATGTTAGAAAGCAGTTTTGTAGTACCAAAATAAAGATCGATTCCTGTTGTTGAATTTGGAATAAGATTTACGAACCGGTACTTAACAAAACCAGAGTCCGGTTTATTTGGCGGATCTAAAACATACACGGCCTGGGTATTGGCAGCAGTGTCGGTAATATGCAGGGTTTGATATTCGTTCGCTACTGTGGTTACAGCAGTTGCAAATACTACCAGGGAATCAATATTGGTATTTTTTTTAGGAATACTTATAACAACCGAATCTTTGCCGGGAGTAACGGCAAAATAGTCTGCATAATTTGTTCCGTTAGTGTTTAGTCCGCCACCCGGAAATGGTGTTGGATAATTAATAGTAGCCGGGCTTACCCTAACACCATTGATCTTAATTTGAACGGCCGGGTTTAATGCATAGGGTGAAGCATAATTAATTTTTAACAATGCCTGGCCATCTGTTACATCATATGGAGAAACGGTTAACACATTTTTTTTGCACGACCCTATGAATGTAATGGCAAGCAACATGCTGATGACCGCTATTATATTTATTTTTTTCATTTTATTTTTTTATGTTGTTAAACAAAATAGTCACTGTAGCGGTTACGGTAAACTAAACCACATTTCTTTAGTTTGATAGTCCGTTGCCAGCGCACCTATTCTTTGAAGCTCCGCATAATTATAAGTGTATTCTGAAGTATAGTGAGGGCGCACCCGGTAAGTGGGTTTTCCATTATTTAAAGAATATAGTGCAGGCAATGTAAATCCTTTATAAACCTGGTCCGTAGTGATGGGATCTTTGTCGATATAATGGTAGCGACGCATATCCACCCATGTTTCAAAGAAACCCCAGCCCCATAGCGCAATATATTTTTGCAACATGATATCGGTAAGCGTTAGTGTCGCTGCAGTTTGTTTTACATTGATGCTTTGTAAATATCTTAATTGAGCATTGGATGATAGTTGTGTAGTACCAAAAAGATTATTCGCCCCTTTAACGCTGCTGTAACTCCTGTTGATAAAATCAAAATGCGCCTGTATACCGGCTTTATAAGCCGTATAAGCTATCGCTGAATAACCTTTTCTAAAAGCAGCTTCCGCTTTGATGAACTGCATTTCGGAAAGGGTCATGATGGGGAAAACCGCCTTGTTTTGAAACAGGTATTTGCCGGTGCTGTTATTAAATACTGCTGCACTTGGATTGGCATATAAACTATCCCCAAAAGCGATCGCTACTCTTTTTCTTGCATTGGCACCGGTGGTGGTTGCGCTAAATGGATCGCCTGTGCCGGGATCAACTCCCCTGAATCCACCATTACCATTGGTGGTATCCTGCGAGGCGGATAACATATACTGCATTCTTGGATCCCTGTTGTATGCATTTAGAGAAGTGGGAGGAACACCGGTAAGTATGGTGCCATCAAGTAATCTTACAATATAATTGCTCTGACGCAGTGTTGGCATATTATCTCTAAAAGTGCCAAAATAATTGGAGTTGCCATTTACAGTGGCGTCAAAAGGTACGCAAAAATCATCATCCACGGTGGTCATGGCATTATCACAGTACAGGATAACCGAATCTGCATTGTAAGTTGTTTTGTTGGTCAGGTGATGCCAGTTCCTGGCTAAAATTCCATAAACGAATTTTTTCCATTTTTTTACGTCCCCGTTGTACACAAAATCGCCGACCTTAAGTTTGCCGGTTGAATTTTTTACGATTGCCTGGTCTAAATAAGTGATGGCCAGCCTGCATATAGAATCTACTCCTTTATAAATAACCTCCTGTGGATCGTATTTAAAAGTAAAAGTGTTGGGCTTAAACGCATCATAAAATATAATATCACTATTATAATCTGTAGTGTGTTGAAAGGCCCAGGCCTTTAATGCAAGGGCAACACCTATAAATTCGGGTTCATCATTTTTGCCGCCGTTCTCAATAATGTAATTCACATTATTTCCCATTGCATAATAGGTCATGTTCCAGGTTGCTGCCATCGTTCCGGCAGAAAATGTATATCCCTGGGCATCATAAATATTGGCATTTGAAACTGCGTAGGTAAGCCAGTTTTGTGTAAACTTAGCTACATATAATCCTCCGTCGGATTGTAAACCTGTAGCCATTGCTGCGAGTGTTTGCGGTAAAACAGAACTGTTGGAAGGCTGTTGTGTGGTGTCAGGATCTGAATTGACATCCAGGTATTTTTTGCATCCCAATGTTGTACTCACTACCAGGATGGCAAGAAAAAATTTATTCAATAATTTGTATTTCATAATAAGTAAATTAAAATATTAGAAACTAAGTTTTATACCAAAATTGTAAGTCCTTGGATTAGGAATCGCACCATAATCAATACCGGCACCACCATAACCTTTTGTTGTTGATGAATTCAGCACGTTTACATTAGGATCCATACCTGAATAATTGGTGATCATAAATACATCAGTTACCGTTGCATAAATAGACGCCGCAGTAAAAACTTTTTGTCTTTTCAGCCACTTTGAAGATAATTGATAACCTAATGTAATATCCCTCATCCTAAGCCAGTTTACACTTTCCACATAATCTGCTTCTGCAAACGCACCATTGTAATAATTACTACGGAAGTAGGGCGTAATCGCAATGGTATTTGTAGTTGGTGTTGCACTATTCTCTAATCCATCCTGTAAAACGCCTTTAATAACCCTTGATTGTTCCCTGTCCAGTGTTCTTTCACTAATGCCGTTAATGGTCATCATCATTTCATTACCATTGAACACGTCACCACCTTTTCTTAAATCTAAATTAAATGACAAGGAAAAATCCCTGTAGGTAAGAGAATTGATAATACCGATTTTATAATCCGGTTGCCTGTCACCAATAGGTACAAAATCCGCACCTGCCGATACGGGCAAACCAGTTGAAGGTGCTATGATCAGGTCGCCATTGATATTTCTCAAAAAAGTGTTACCGGAAAGGGTACCGAGTGACTGGCCAACACCAACCTGTGACCTCACATTACCAAAAACCCAGGTGTCGGAATCATAATAGAAAGGAAGGTCACCGGGAAGTTTTGTGATCATTGTTTTGGCCTTGTCAAAATTCACTGTTATGTCCCAGCTTAAATATTTCTTTTTTATTGGAGAGCCGGTCAATTGTAGTTCCCATCCTTTGGAAGTCAATTCGCCACCATTAACATACCTTAAAATAAACCCTGTGCCGTAGCTGATCCTGTTGGCAATAATATTGTCTTTTACTTTGTTATTAAAATAGGCTACATCTATACCAAGCCTGTTCTTTAAAAATTTAAATTCACCACCCACTTCAAAGTTTTTAGAAAACTCTGGTCTTAAAGTAAAATTATTACCGGTAACGCCTAATGCAAAACCACCACCTGTAGTAGTAACACTGTTAAAGGAATAATCAATTACATAAGGACTGATCGGCCCTTTACCGGTTGTTGCATACGAAGCCCTCAATTTGGCGTAGCTCAGCCAGGGATTCAATGACTTCATAAAATCTAAATCTGATAATATAAAACTTGCAGAAGCTGAACCATAATTAAAGAAGGGTTGAAGGTCTCTGAATTTGGATGTTAATGTAGAAACACCTTCACGTGTACCCGTTAACGAAATGAAGAGTAAATTTTTAAACCCTAAAGTATAGCCGGCATAAGCCCGTTCCTTTCTTATTTCGTATTGAGATAAAGAGGCAATCCTGCTTGTTGGATCGGTATTATTGATGGAAATAAAATTGGGCTCGTAAAATCTTTCACCACGCTGTGCATTTAAAGTTGATTTATTATCTTCAAAATAAGCACCAAGGTATAAATCATTTGTAAAGATGTTTTTAATAGATTTCCTGTAGTTCAAACGTGCTGTACCATTTAAACCATTGTATACCTGCTCAAAACTGGAGAGGTAACCACCCAAAGAAAATGACTCTCTTGATTGCGGGTGATAGGCCATTAAACCCAAAGTGGTAAAATGATTAATACCCATAATTACGGTAGCTGTTAATCCTTTGGCAATAGTAGCATTTACCGTTACATTGCCGGTAAGGTTATAAGATTTATCGTTAGATACATTTTTATTGACATCCCAGAAAGGGCTGTTCAATTCAGTAGACAATGCCACGTTCCTTAAAATTTTTCTTGTACCATCTGCATTAATATAATCGCGGGCATCAACATCAGATGGATAGGTCATCAGGTTGGTATAAAAACTTCCGGCACCCTTAACCGCTTTATCATTATCCGAAGCAGTGTATGCCCAGCTTGTGGTTAATTTAATGCGCTTATTTAATTGCGCCTGTGCAGTAAACCTGAAGTTATATTTTGTATACTCGGTATTGGGAACAACACCACCTTGTTTTAGAAATCCTGCAGTAAATACATAATTTAAATTGGTAGTGCCTGCAGTTAAGGAAAGATTATGTTGTTGGGTAAATCCTTTTACAAAAAAGTTTTTGATATTATCATAATAAGTAGTGTTGGCTGCGTATTTAGGCCCAAAAAATTGATATCCAAAAAGAAATCCATAAGCTCCACCATAAGCAGTAGGATCAGCAATACCATTTAATCCTCTTGTATACACTTTCTGGATCTTTGGAAAACGGTATACTTCTGAAACAGAAAATGAATTGGAATAACTGATCTTGGTTTTACCGCCGCCGCCTTTTTTAGTGGTGATCACTATTGCACCACTTGCTCCATCAGAACCATACATTGCGGTAGCTTCCGGGCCTTTTAAAATAACCACACTTTCAATATCATCGGGATTAATATCTGCAATTCTATTAGTATAATCACTGTTCCTGTTAGCCAGGGATAAATTGCCTGCAGCGCCACCAACATTGGAAGCAGATGCAAGGTCTTCCTGGTTTACAGAACCGTTGTACATCGGTAAACCATCAACTACAAAAAGGGGTTGGTTATTACCACCAATGGAGCTTCCACCTCTTAACATGATCTGCGCACTTGCGCCGGGCAAACCCGAAGTAGACGTAACCGTTAGGCCAGGTACCCTGCCTGCCAGGGCGTTTAAAAAGTTTGTTCTTCTTGTCTGGCTAATATCTTCGCCGCTAACCGTGGGCGCCTGGTAAGCTAACTCACGTTTATTCTTTTTTTGGCCATACCCTGTTATTACTACTTCACCTAATTGGTTCTGCGATAAAACCATTGTCACATTCAGGTTAGTTTGCGCTGTAATAGCCACTTCCTGTTTTACATAACCAACAAAAGTAAAAACCAGTGTTTGCCCTTTTTGAACATTAATGGAATAATACCCTACATCATTGGTTTTAGTGGCCAGTTTAGTTTCCTTTACTGTAACCGTTACATCTTTAAGCGGAGCATTATCATCATCGCTGAGCACTACTCCCGTAATTTGGGCACTACTGCATAAGGGAACGAGGAAAAAAAGCATCGCAATCAGTCTGTTTGCAAGTTTTCTCATATTTAGTTGTTTAGTTGGTTTAAAATGAACATACATGGGGCATCGCCCATTGGTCTTTGTGGAGTATATTGGAATAGTACAAGCAGTTCGTCAAATAAATTATAATACTTCTATCCCTGCATCCCGGTAAGGTTGCAGCATGGGATGATCGGCTGGTAATTCTGTTACCAGCACATCTATCTTATCCAGCTCGCAAACATGTATCGGCTGGATGGAATTGATCTTTTCTGAAATCGTAAGGCAAACCGTTTTTTGCGAAGTATTGATCATCGCCTGTTTTAAATGCACCACATCCCAGTCGTTATCGGTAATACCATGTTCCGGACTTATCGCATTGATCCCTAAAAAACACAGGTCGGGTTTCAGGCTCTTGATACGGGTTAATGCATCGGCTCCTAAAGTGATCTTTGAATTCTTAGATAATTTATCACCAATTACAATGACTTCTATATTGGGATGATGCATGTATTCCACAATGGCCGGTATACTACCCGAGATCATGGTGGCCGACAGTGAAACCGGTAACGATCTCGCCAACTCGATAATCGTAGTGCCGCCGCCGGTTAATACAAACATACCGTCTTTGATCAGCCGCACTGCTTTATCAGCAATGATCTTTTTATTGTCCTGTGCATATACTTTTTTGGAAGGGTAAGTAATGTCATTAAAAGCCTGGGAGAGTGCGCCGCCATGTACTTTGATGAGTTTACCTTCTTCGGCCAATTCCTGCAGGTCTCTCCTGATGGTATCTTCTGATACATCAATTTGTGTACTTAAGCTTGCAGACAGTACTTTATTATGGAGGTTTACCTGGTGTACAATGTACGCCTGTCGTTCTCTTTTGAGCATTAGCAGTGTAATTACTGCCAAAATAGTAAAAATATTGCAGAAAAACGCAAAACTTATGCAGTTTTAATACACAGTTGATGCAATAACCCGCAAAAAAAGGCTTCGGATTGCAGAAAATGCTTATTTGTGCGTGTTTACCGTGTTCTTGTCTTTAAAGAGTTTTTGCAGTTTTGCATTCTTTTTTAATTCAGCGGGGGATAGCTTTGGAGTTTGTATATCGGCAGTTTTTGAATTGTCATTTTCTTCCTCTTCTTCGCCTGTAGAAAAATTACCGAATAAATCACAAAGGTCTTTGGCATGATACACAGCACGGTTATATTTATTACCGATCACAATGATAGTAGCATCTTCTTTAACCAGTCTGATAAATGCCGCATTGCTGCCATGCCACCAGCCATTATGGTAGATCATCTTCTTTCCATCGGGATATATATTCATGCGCCAGCCTAATCCATAATTCCTTACACCGGGCTTTTCATTACTGTAGGGTGTATACGCCTGGTTAAGCGTTTCCGGCGTAAATAGTTTATTGCCTGATAATGCCCTGTCCCAGGTCAGCAGGTCCCTTGGTGTAGTGTAAATATTTTTATCGCCATATACGGCATCTAAATAATTCAGGGGAATCAGTCTTCCCTTCCAGTCGTAACTTAAATTTACAGGAACCGAGTCGGTAGCACTGTACACGAAGCTGTTCTTCATTTGAAGCGGTTCGAAAAAATTTTCCTTCAGGTAGGCGGCGTATTTTTTACCGGATATCTTTTCTATTAATAAGGCCAGCAAGGCATAATTGGTATTACAATAGGTAAAATGCCTGTCGGGGGCACCAATATTTTCCAATAGTATTTTTTTAGTTACCAGGTAATCCAGTACATCTTCATTACTGATGTATTGCTTTTTATTCCAACCCAGTTTTTCCATAAAATATAAATAATTGGGTAAGCCGCTGCGGTGGTTGAGCAAACTGCGTACGGTTACTCCCGGATAATTGAATTGCGGGAAATATTTGCTGAATTCATCATCAATATTGAGTTTGTTTTCCTGCCATAGTTTTAATACCGCCATTGCGGTAAATGTTTTGGATACAGAAGCAATCTGCAAAGGGGTGTTAGCTGTTATCAGATCAGTGCCCGGCAAATGGCCGGTACCGGAATATTTTTCAAAAACAATGGTACCGTTCTTTGCTACCAGCATACCGCCATTAAAACCTTTGTATAATAAAGCCGAATCATACCATTGTTCACAGGCATTGTGTAAACGGTTGGCTTCTGCTTTGGCAACAGCTTGTGCAGGAGGCAATACAATTAAAGCAGCCAGGCTGTCTTTTTTAGCGGCAGCTTTTTCTTTTTGTGATGCCGATTGACAGGAGTATAAAAGAAAAACAATAATTATAACGGGTAAAAATTGATGCAATCGTTGCCAAAGCGCCGTAGTATGGCTTTTATTGAATAAGGTCGAAAAAGTTGGTATCATAAAAATATTAAGACGTAGATAGAATATATTTGCACAAAATACGGCGTAAATACCATGGCAGAAAAAAAAATAACAAGTTATCCCAAAGAAAAAATAAATATCCTTTTTTTAGAAAATATAAGTGACGTAGCCGTACAGTTTTTTAATAAAGCAGGTTATAGCAATGTTAAAAAAATAAATGGGGCATTATCAGAAAATGAATTGATCGCAGCAGTTAAGAATGTACATTTATTAGGCATCAGGAGTAAAACCCAGGTGACCAAAAAAGTACTGGATGCTGCAGAAAAACTACAGGCCATCGGTTGCTTTTGTATCGGTACCAACCAGGTGGATCTTAAAGAAGCCACCTGCAAAGGGGTTGCAGTGTTTAACGCACCCTATAGCAATACAAGAAGTGTGGCCGAACTGGTGATCGGCGCTTCCATTATGTTGATAAGAAGGATCGTTGATAAAAATAAAGCCGCACACGAAGGGATATGGAATAAAGATGCCAGTGGCAGTTATGAATTGCGTGGTAAAACCCTGGGCATTATCGGCTATGGTAATATCGGCAGCCAGTTAAGTGTGTTGGCAGAAGGGCTGGGTATGAAAGTGATCTTTTATGATGTGGAAACCAAGTTGCCACTGGGTAATGCCGAAGATAAAAAAACATTAAAGGACCTGGTGAGTCATTCCGATATTGTTACCCTTCATGTACCTGAAATTGCGAGTACAAAAAACCTCATCAATAAAAGCAATTTAAAATACTTTAAAAAGGGCAGCATATTGATTAACTATGCAAGGGGAGAAGTGGTTGACCTGGATGCCCTGGCGAAATTTTTAAAAGAAGGCCATTTAGGCGGCGCTGCCATTGATGTGTATCCATGGGAACCGGAAAAGAATGGCGATAAATTTACCACACCATTACAGGGATTGAGTAATGTGTTGCTTACGCCGCATATCGGCGGCAGCACACAGGAAGCACAACAGAATATTGGTGATGATGTGAGCAATAAATTATTCAATTACCTGGAAAAAGGGATCAGCTATGGTTCTCATACCGTGCCTGCATTAAGCCTGCCCCCACAGGAAGGCACACACCGCATTTTACATATACACAATAATGTACCGGGTGTATTATCAGAGATCAACACGCAACTGAGCAAGCATAAGATCAATATCCTTGGTCAGTATTTAAAAACCAATGAACAGATCGGTTATGTAGTGCTTGATGTGGACAAAGGATTAAGTAAAAATGCAGTGGAGTTATTGCGGAAAGTTAAGGCAACGATTAAAGTGAGGGTGTTGTATTAAGTTACGGGTTGCGGGTTATTTGATTGTTTGCGAAGTATTGCACTCATATTATCAAACAACAATCAAATAACCCGCAACTATTAACTCGCAACCCCCAACTCTTTAACCTATAAATTTCCCCCTAACCTTTAGTAATATTTATCTCCACCGAAACACTCGTACCAATTCCTTTCTCACTATTGATCTGTAAAGTAGCCCCCATCATTTTTACCAGGTCTTTAATGATAAGATAACCCAGCCCGTTGCCTTTCCTGTTATCAATATTTGCAGAAGAAATGATGAACTGATCTGCCATGATATTTTTTATCTGGTCGGTGGTCATGCCAACGCCATTGTCCGTTACCGTTATAGCCAATCCTTCTTCTGTATGTGCTGCACTGATCACGATGCTTCCTTTTTCAGAAAAATTAATCGCATTGGTTAAAAGGTTATAGATCAGAATTTTCAACGGTTCAAAAAACTGGTAAATTTTCAGGTTAGGATCAACCCTGTTTTCCAGTACAAGATTTTTTTGTTTAGCTAAGGAGTTCAAAATGCTTAATACCTGGTCTGCCATTTCGGAAAGTGAAAAATATTCTTTGGCCAGCCGCCTGTTCTCGTTCTGGTATTTTATCCAGTTGAGAATATTGGTAGAAAGCAACTGCAGTTCCTGCGAAGTATTGGTAATTTCCTGTATAGTTTCCTGCTGTAGTTCTTCCGACATTAAACTTCTTTTTTCGATCAGGTTTTTTCCTGCTGATGTAACAAACTTTAATGGTGTAACAATATCATGGCTGATGATGGAAATAAGCCTGGTCTTAATGGTATTGTTCTTTTCCAGTATTTCGTTTTGCTGCTGCAATTCCTTTGTTTTTTCTCCTACCTGTTTTTCCAGTCTGTATTGCCTGATCTTATATTGCCTTGTACGGAGCCGGAAGAATGCAGCGATCACTCCTAAAAAAGCCAATACACAAAGCAGCACAAACCACCATTGATTATACCAGGGTGTGCTTATGGTAAATTGAACGGTAGCATACGAAAAATTGTATTGCCCGTAACCGTTCATCTTTCTTATACGGATAGTATATTTTCCCCGCGATAAATTAATCAGGCGAATTATGCCGTTGCTTTCGGGTGTTACCCAGTTCCAGTGCGTGGTGTCGTTTACCTGGTATTGTAAGTAAATATTTTCACTGCCGCACCATGCTGCAAATTGCGGCTTGATAATTATTTCACCGGTATGTGCATCCAGTTTTATTTTTGAAATGGAATCAGCAGCTATTCTTTTATCGTCTGCAATTATATCATCGATATAAATATCGCCTGCGGGCAATACTTCCTGTATCTCACCGGGTTTTATCCATTGCAGCCCATCCATCGAGGGGAATGAAACTGTTTTATCCTTCATACGTAAAGCGCATGGCGTGCAGCCACCATTGAGCTCGATCATTTTCATACCATCTTTTTTACCAAAATAATGGTAGTACACCGGGTAGGGTATATCACTTTCAAAATAATGAACCAGGTCGCTCAACAGGCATTTAAATATGCCTTTATTGCTGCTTATCCAGCAATAGCCTGCTTCATCGGGTACAAAGCAATTGGTGAACAATAAAGATTTTTGCTTATCAAGAGGCATCGTTTTTACTTTATTGCCCTTACACATATAAAAGCCCGCACCATTGCTGCCAAATAATACATACTCTTTGTACAGCCATACATTACCAATACAAAAACCTGGCTTTGATAAAAGGGTGTCTAACTTTTGCAGGTGCATATCGTAACGCAGCAGGCCGCCGCAATTGGCAATATAAAATATGCCCTTTTCATTACTTTCTACAAAATCATATGACTCCAGTCCGGGCTTTGCCTGCTTTATAAATTTATACATGTAATCCATACTGTCTGCCTTAAGCATGCCGATGCCAATATGGTTTACCAAATACAATTGCTCACTATTATTTACAACCAGTTCGCTGTGTGATAATTTATTGTAAACTATGGTTTCTTTTGTAGCGGCATTGTATTGATGTAAAGTAGCAGCAGGCTGATGAGGTTCCTGTTTGCTGTACCAAAGACTGCCATCGGGAGTTTTGGTTACGTTGAATAAAAATTTTCCGGTAATAGGTAAATCTACCGGTGATAAGTTTGTTTTGCCAATAATATCGCCTTCATTGGTAAGTACATTCCCATTACTTAATTCTACCTGCGAAAAATAACTGTTGCGGTTTTTAGGGTTGCCATTTTTTCGCTGTAAAGATTGAACTTTATTAAGGCTGGCAACTATTAATCCCGATGATTCGGTACCAATAAACAGCAGTTGCTTTTTTTTACTGTATTGTACAGATTTTATATAGGAATCTGTAGGAACACCTACAAACTGCAGTTCGGCTTTCAAAAGATTGTCTTCATATTTCAATACCCATACTTTGTCATCGTCTATATATATTGGCTCATGCATTCCGGCCTGCCAAAATAATAAGTTGTTATCCCCGGCAGGTTTTAATAAACTTTGGTTAGGGGCAGCAATATTTATGGGGCTGAGCGTATTGTCGGTAAAATTTATTTTGTATATTTTTTCATGTGCATCAATTAAAAAATAATTTTTATCAACTTCAAAAATATAATTCACCTGTTTAAACGGAAGCAATACAGGCGCCGCTAAACTTTTGGAATGGTAATACAAATTATTTTTATTCAAGACAGCGCTGGAAGTATCGCTCAGGCAAAATAATTTATCGATACCAACGGTAAAAGTGTTGTTGTTTTTCTTTTGAAAAAAAGTATCCGCATCAGCTGCAAAATAGGGGAGCCTTGTACTGGTATTACCAGCGGCCCCAGCGGTTCGCCACAATACCGGGGTGCTTTTTTGTATCACATACATATTGCCTAACTGGTCGGCGATATGTATTTTACCAGTATTATCATGCAGGGCAAAGAGCATACGGTTCATTGCCATTGTTGGCATATGCTCTTTGTCAAATACTTTAAAATCTATGCCGTTGAAACGCACAATACCTACACCTGTGGCCATCCACAAAAAACCTGTCTCATCATCCCATTGCAGGCCACTGATTACATTGGAAGGATTGCCATTTTCAGTAGTAAACTGCTGCACATAACAATTGGGCTCATTTTGTGCAATCATTATTTTAAAGGCAAAGGCAAATAAAAAAAAGAGTAAAGTTTTGCGCATAGTCAACTACAAATTACACTAATTTAATTCATAAGCCATACGGATTTACCCTTGCTGCTATGGTAATGTACCGTTATTTAATAATTCACATTATACAGCGTAGCCAGTTCCATCAGTTCTTTGATATTACTCGCATTAGTCTTTTCGAAAATGCGGGTCTTCAATGTAGAAATGGTGTTCATTTTCAAATTCAGGTTATCTGCAATATCTTTTGTGCCGATACCTTTCAATACATAATGTAATATCTCCAGTTCTCTTGGGGCTAAAGTTTTGAAAGGATTGTCCTGGTGCTGGATATTATTTTGATGAACCGGTATTTCATTATGCATAAACCGGTACAGTATCTGCACCATTTCTTCTTCGCCCACTGATTTAGACATGTAATAATTGATACCATACTGTTTTAAGGCTTCGCCATAAATTTCTGCCGGCTGCATCGAAAAGATCAGGATATTTAAAGCGGGATAAACCCTGCGGATATTCGGTATCACTTCCAGCGTGCTGCCGTCTGATAAAATGATATCCAGTACAAGGTGAGTATATTTATTTTTCACCAGTTCTTTCATTAACTCATTGCATGTTGCCACTTCCTGTATATCAGTAAAGCCAAGTGAAAGCTGCATGTGCAGCTTAAGCCCCTTCCTGATCATACTGTGGTCATCTGCCAATAAAATTTTTGCCTGCATGAGTTGTTGTTTCTTTCTGTTTTTTGTGCTGCTAATTTCCGTATTTTATTTCCTGTTTGGGTTATTTTTTTATTATTCAACAAGATTATTACCTGATAAGAATAAAACTGCCCTTCACCTGTCTCAATTCCGGGGAACTCAATTCCTTGTATGCCAGCAGGTAGATAAAACCACCTCCGGGCGAAGCTTTTCCGTTCAGTTTCCCATCCCATCCTTTGTTCTTATCAACTGTTTCAAAAACAACCTGTCCATAGCGGTTGAATATTTTCAGGTTAAACTCGGTGATCAGTTCCGTTCCGAAAATTTTGAACAGGTCATTTTTTGAATCACCGTTTGGTGTAAACGCATTGGGAATATATACATTGCACAGGCCTTTGGAAATTTGTATCGCATCGCTTGTTGTACCACAATTATTGGTAGCCGATAAACTGTAGGTGCCGGTTTGTGTAATATTAAGAACAGGGTTACGTGTACCATCCTGCCATAACAATTGCCAGGCAGGATCTACAAAAGGAGTAAGCGTAATGGTATTGCCGGGACAGATCAACTGATCGGGCCCCAATGTAAAAACGGGTTTTAAATTATAATTGATCTTAACGGTATCCGATCTTTTACAACCGTTTAAATCCAGTTTTACCCAATAGCTGCCCTGCCGGGTAACATTGTAAACCGGGCTGCTATTTCCATCCTGCCATTGATAAGAGGCGCCGGGATAAGTAGCATTAAGTGTTACGGGCGTTCCTTCACATACAGTTTGATCATTGCCAAGATTTACAACAGGCGATGGTTTAACCCCGGTGATGGTCAAACTATCCCTGGAAGAACAACTGCCCTTACTTACTGTACACCAGTAAAGACCTGCCTGGTATGCTTTGATAGTAGCTGTTGTAGCACCGGTATTCCATAGATATGAAGTAGCATTGGCTACGGTAGCGTTAAGTAGTAATGTATCAGCTGTACAAATAGCCGTATCAATGCCAAGATTAAAAACAGGTGCAGCAGTAAATGAAACATTGATACTGTCTCTTTTTTTGCAGCCACTGGTTGTATTAATTACTTCTACCCAATACAAACCTGCAAGTACAGGATTATAAACAGGATTTATTGAACCATCCTGCCATTGGTAAGTGGCATTTGGATTGGTAGCATCCAATGTAACAGGAACACCCTGGCAAACGGTAATATCATTACCCAAATTAACGAGGGGTGCAGGCTTTACAGCGGTTATGGCTACACTATCCCTGAAAGTACAACCATCTTTTTTTACATCACACCAAAAAATGCCCACCTGTGCTGCTTTGATGGTTGCTGATGCAGCACCTGTGTTCCATAAATAACTTGTAGCGCCTGCTACTGATGCATTAAAGGTTAATGAATCACCGGAACAGATAGCTATATCTGCACCCAGGTTATACACGGGCAGTGGTTTAAAATCAACATTGATACTGTCTCTTTTCATGCAGCCGGCACTGTTACTAGCCTGTACCCAATACAAACCGGGAGTAGTTGCAGTAAAGGTTGGATTGGCAGAACCATCCTGCCATAAAAAAGTATTGGTGCTTCCAACTCCCGTTGCATTCAGCAATAAACTGGTACTGCCGCAAACTAAAGTATCGGTACCTAAATTAATATTTATAGCGTCCGTGCTTACTATTTTCTTTAAGGTATCTGTTCCGCAATTGGTGAACTTGATTAGCTGCACATTATAATTACCGGGACCAGAGAACACATGTGTTGTATTATTTTGTGTTGAAGTATTATTTACACCAGATGCCGGATCGCCAAAATCCCATTTTATTGTTAGTACATTCGAAACAGGTAAATAATTAAAAGTACCCGTTAAAGTCTGGCAACTAACGGTATGGGAGAAACTATCTACAGGATAAAAATAACTTTGAATAAATGTGGGTAAGCCAAAGGTTGATTTTTGAAGAGGTTGTGACCATTGAACTGCGCTATTGGTAAAATTGCACCCGCTACCAAAAGTATTAGGATTTCCTATAGACGAAATATAAGTTGGGATAATGGCAGCTGGTAAATTTTGTGCCATATACATTTTGCCGTCAGGAGCGATCTGTAAAGCTGCATAGCGTTGGGCCGGATCAAATAAAGAAGAGATGATCTGCCTGGATGCTCTTATAGCAGCAGGGGAGCCAAGACTGATATCGTATTGATGGAGTTCGTTTTTGCTAAACGCAGTATTCGCGCCAAGCCAAACTGTAGTATATAATAAATTACTGTTGGGAGAAAACTCAACGCCATAAGATAAGTATCGTGGATCAGGTGCCTGGTGGAGGCTTATAGAGTTGGATACTACGCCGGTAGCATTATCAAAATCACTTAAATCTATATTAACCGTCCAGTGAGCCGCTGCAATTTTTTTTCCATCGGGCGAAGCTTTTAAATAACCCAATGATGTAGAATCAAGTGACGACGGCGGAACAACACCCGCTAATACAACACCGGTATGACTGATTACCGCTGTGGTATTAATACCTGCAGCAGAAACGAGGTAAGCATAATAAATATCTGATGCCGAGCCATGTGCGATCACCCACACATCTTTATTGTTACAATGCCTTACTGCGGTTATTTTTTCTACTACATTTAATTGTAGTGGTGCATTTTTTATTTCTACATCTCCCTTGCCGCCATCCAGGGTCATATTAACTATTGAATAATTTAATCCTCTCGGGCCGCTCAACTGATCTACAGTAAATACATAGTACCGTGTAGGATCACCGATTTTTGGAACAATAACAGCAGACTGGGAAGAAGAAGGATTACCAAACAAACCGGTACCATTGGGCATTACTTGGTGCACTTTGTTCCAAACCTTAATACCATCAGTGTAAAAAAGTAAGCTTCCATTTGCATTACTAATGGTGGCAACACCTTCAATGGTGTTTAACTGGCCGTCATTTATTGGAACTGCAGTGCCGCTGTTAAAATCTATTCCTAAAAAATTTCCAAAGTACCAGATATTCGCTTCCTTCTGTACATTCTGTGCCAGCAGCGGTTTACCTGCCAATGAAAGGAGAACAAAAAGAGATAAAATATAACGTATCATGGAAGTTAATATCTGGTAGTACTGTTATTAATTCTACCTCAAAAGAACTCCAAATTAAATTCTACTTCAGTAGAGTTAATTCTACAACTAACTGCTGCTGCAGTGAATAATATTGCACTTCAATTTTATTCCTGCCCTCATTTCACCAAAACATAAAACGCTTTAAAAATGGTAAAACAGAGCTTTAAAACAACATTCAGTTTATTGGCGGTGATCATTTTATTGATTACAGGCCTGAACAGTAAGGCACAATTAAACCCTGCTATTGGTAATAGCCCATGGAAATACGTGGTGCCTTACCAGCACGGTTTTAATTTGAATGACATGTCGTTCATTGACAACAAAACGGGTTTGGCTGTAGGTGCAAATGGCGCTATTGCCCGTACAACCGACAGCGGCCGCAACTGGCAGTACATTCCTTTTAAATTCATTAACCCGGCTAATTCAGTAGTATTGGCAAGCTTTAGTGATGTGCAGTTTGTAACCCCGACTATTGCTTACGCAGTAGGACTTAGCGGGGTAATGGTAAAAAGTACAGACGGTGGCTTAAACTGGAGTCAGCTTACTACGCCTCTTACCGGATTGAGCAGGAATATTAATGGCTTACATTTTTTAAATAAAGACACCGGCTATATTGGTGGCGCGGCAATAAATACCACCAATACCACCAATATCAATGATGCACCTAAAGTATATTTTACAAAGAATGGTGGAGCAACATGGGATTCCCTGGTAAGCCCATTCAGGCCGCAGCAGAATGCTGTTACATTAAGCGGTTTTAATTCAGGCGAGATACAGCGTATCATGTTTGTAAATGATTCTGTAGGATATATCAGTGGTACATGCGGACAGGCAAGCCCGAACTACAGTTCTATATTATGGAAGTTTGAAAAAGGTATTTTAAAAGATTACAGTTTACACCGCACCAAATTTGGTGTTTCCATTACTACCGGTACCGGTAGTAACCCTACCCAATGTACGCAATCTTATAAAGGGTTGTTAGGTATCAACGATTCGCTGGTAATTATTTCCAGTAATACAAATGGTATTGCGGTAAGGGTAAGAACAGGGAAGAATGACAGTACCGCCAATGCAGTGCCTGCAATCTATGGTGCTTATGAAAAAGGAAAATACGAACTGGTCGTTCAGTCAAATACCAATCCTTCAATACCTCCAAATTCTGGCTTAACTACCGGGCCGATGTGGCATATCAGGAAAACAGCCAATGGAACGCTGGTAATTCCTACTGGTAATAGAATTGCCTTCTCCATTGATAATGGCACTACCTGGACCAGTACACAGATATTGCCTATAACATCCAATATTACGCATTGGGCTTTTACTGCTCTTGATATTACGCCTAATGGAAGAATAATTGCTGCAGGTTATAATGGTATGACCTATGATTCAATTGCAGGTTCTCCATGGCGTACGGTATACAATAATATCAGGCCTTTATTTTACAGTTATGGTGATATGGACTGGGCGGATTATTGTAATGGTATAGCTGTTGGTGCCAATGGGACTATTTCAAAAACCAGTGATGGTGGTAAGACATGGGTGGATGCTTCCAATGCTACATTTGATGCCAACCAGATAAGTTTAACCAATGTATTCTATCCTGCGGTAAACAGCATGTTCTTCAGCACCAATACTTTTGGTTTTATAGGTATTCATAAATCTGCCGACCAGGGTCAAAGCTATACTCCAATATTTATTGAGCCTAATCAAAACAGCGGAGGCCTAACTAATTTTACTATGTCAGGCAACAGGGCATGGGCAGTAGGCTACAGGTTTAGCCCCGATATACAGAGAACGGTGATCTTCCGTTGTTTAAATGTTAATGCAGCTACACCGGTATGGGATACAACAAAAACTTTCCCCCTGGCAACTTTTGCACCGCAATTAAAAAATATAAAATTCGCTAACCAGGATACGGGTTACACTTGTGGTAACAGGGGTAAAGTATACCGGACAATTGATGGCGGAACTACATGGACTGATGTGAGCCCTGATACAACTGTAGCCGGTAATGGCACAGCAACGTACAATGCCTTAAGTGTGATCAATGGAAAAACACTGTATGTTGGTGGAACAAGTAAAAAACTATTCAGGTCAACTGATGCTGGTGCTACATGGACAGACCTGACATTGGTACAAACAACCAATCCTATTACTATAACAGCATTTACCTCTATCAGTGTTATGATTATGAACGATGTAAATAACGGGTATATTTATGCGGGTTCTTATCTTTTAAAAACAGCAGATGGCTGGGCAACCTGGACCTATGATATGTCTCCCCAGGGTGCTGCAAACATGACGATCTATCCAAAGACAGCCGCTCCAATACAAAATAAAAAATTATACTTGATGCCATTGATCGCCGGTTTTGGCGGACCTGGCAGTACACAATCAGCCGCATTGATAGAATATGGCAATGCCGCATTCGTTAATGTATCTTCTACAGAAGTAGTTAGTGGTACCTGTGATAATGTTGCTGAAGGAAGTATTGTAATTAATGCAACCGGGGGCATCGCGCCATACACTTACAGTATCAATGGTGGAGCCTTCCAGGCATCAAATACTTTTAGCGGTTTAACACAGGGAAATAAAACAATTACCATTAAAGATGCAGCTTGCGGGGTAATTACAAAAAACGTTACTGTTGGAGTAAAAGCAGCTCCTGCCATCAGTGCGGGACCCGATGTTACGATTGTAAGTGGAGATGAAGTTACACTACAGGGCAGCAGTACCGGTACGCCTTCCACAATTGCATGGACGCCGGCTACCTCGTTAACAGGCGCTACTACACTTAATCCCGTAGCCAAACCATCAGTTACAACAAATTATTTACTTACCATCAAAGATGTGAATGGTTGTATTGCTACCGATAATTCAGTAGTAACGGTAATACCTTATTGTGTAAAAATAATGGATGCCTTTACACCCAACGGGGATGGTACAAATGATAAATGGATCGTTACCAGCGGCGGCGCATGTACGAAACAGGTAATGGTAAAAGTATTCAACCGTTATGGTGACGTAGTGTATGCAAACGAAAATTACCAGAACGACTGGCTAGGAACGTATAAAGGAAAACCCGTTGCTGACGGTACTTATTATTACGCCATTACATTCCGGTTGATTAATGGTAACGCCATTGCACTTAAAGGCGATGTAACAATTTTAAGATAATTTATTAAAGCATTTATTATGAAACATAAAATATTAATAGCATTGTTTACAGCAATAGTTGCCATATCCAATGCGCAGCAGCTGCAAACATCATCATTGTATGATTTGCAGGGAATTTTGCACAATCCCTCCATGGTGGGAACACAGGAATATAACATGATCGGTGTTACGTACCGCAGCCAGTGGGCCGGTATCAGCGGTAGTCCAAAGACCACTACGGTATTCGGTTCTTTTGACTTGCCAAAACAGGCGATAGGTATCGGGGGCTATATTTACCAGGATAAAACCGGCCCCACTTCCCGGACTGGTATCAACTTTTCACTGGCCAAGCATATCGTAATGGGAGATAAGGGCGTTTTTTCGCTGGGCCTGGAAACCAGGTTGCAACAATATACCATTGATAAAGGTAAACTATCTGCCAGTTTAGGAGCGGACCCGGTATTGGGCGCAAGCGATAACAGGTTTAAATACGATGCCGGTTTTGGTATCTCTTATACGGGTAAAAAATTACAGGTAGGCGCTTCCGTATCACAACTGGTACAATCCAAATTAAATTTTTACAGCGGTAATTTAACCCGCACAGAAGAAGGCATGTTGTACCGCCACTATTATGCACATGCAGCGTATAGCTGGGATGTGGATGGCGTAACTACAATAACTCCAAACGCATTACTGATCTATCTACCCAATGCCCCGGTAAATTTCCAGGTAGGGGCAAGGATGGAACACAATAAGTTATTGTGGTGGGGAATTGGGTACAGGGCGCACCAGAGCTTTATGTTATCGGCAGGCTTACATATCAATAAAAAATTAACACTGGGTTATGCTTATGATGATTATATCAACCCGGTAAGCAATTTTGATAATGGAGCCAGTGCTCACGAATTTTTGATACGCTATAATTTTTCTAAATGAAGAACCTCAGTTAATAGTCAAACGGCAGCTTTTTAGCTGCCGTTTTTTATTTTACCCTATTAAAAAAGAAGGGCAGTTATTTTTTCCGACTTTCTAAAACATAAATCTCATCACATGGTTTTTCCTGTATCTTAAAATCTTCTTTTTTATCAAGATCTATTTTTATCCCGTCAATATTATTTTGCAGGATGAATGATTTTAATTCCGCTTCTGTGGTTTCTTTTACCTGGATATTTATTGTTTGTTCCTTTTGAATTTTAAACGAAACTGTACCGTAGAACATTTTTTCGTTCTTACTCCCAAACGTCAGTAGAACCGCTTTATCCCCGATAAATAATGGGAAAGTACCATTTTCTTTTTCAAATATAAATGAAGTGTTATCGTTTTTAATTGCTTCAGTGAGTAATTTTTTTTCAGGACAGAGCAGGAACACATTCATGCCAGCTTCAACAGGTATTTGTAATTTTACTTTCATTACCACATTCGCTGCATTCGGATATAGTTCTATAAATGCATCAATATTATACCAGCCAAAAGCATTGACCGCAATATCATACATTCCCCCTGTGCTGCTATTATAGGTAAAATCAAGAGGGGCACGTGGTCTTGTATTGTTGTTTTGCCTAAGAACTGCAGTATCTTGTTCGTTATCATTTTCGGGTATGGATAACTGCTGAGAACTGTCGATATCGGTAAGAATTGTTATTGCGGTCTCGGGCTTTGCATAATAAACAGTATCATAACCGCAAGGGATTTTTTTAGCGCTGTCTGCAGCAGGAGAAAGAGGTATTGTATTATTAGCAACAGGAAAAGGATTTAATGCCGCTTCATTATCACAAAAATCCAGTATGGCGGCTACATCTGCTCTTCTTAATGCAGGAAAAGAAGTCATCGCGCTTGCATATTTCTTCTTTAAAGTCCTTGCATAGGGATCTTTTTCAACCATTAAAGAAGTATTTCGCATAAACTGGTACACCCATTCCTTATCAGGTTCTCTTTCCCTGCAAAATGCCAACGCCGGTCCAACAAAATCCTTTGTGGGTTTATGGCAACTGGCGCAATTGGCTTTAAACAATGTCATGCCCAGGGCTATTTTTTTTGCAGTAGCGCCAGTATCCAAAGGTTGCGGATCAATCCAGTTAATAGAACTGTCTGCTTCAATTTCGCCTTTAAATAATTGCATTTTATCATCATAGGTTGTTGTGGGTATCGAAATTTTTATGGGTTGCAATAGTTCTACAGCTTTGCCATTGTCAGTGGCATTAATATAGATCATGCCCGCACTTTGTAAAGGTTTGCCATTGCTTTCAGTGGCTAATCCTGCCAGTAAAATATCCTGCAGGGTATAGGCTTCTTTGATTTCCAGCTGCAACCTGCTGTTCCTGCTTACTTTAAACGAACCTGCGGCTATTTTTATAATAGCCCCTTTGGGTGTTTTTAAAGTATAGGAAGAATCTGAAAATAAAGAGATAAAACTGCTTTTTAAATTGGCTGCTGTTAAAAGGGTTTGCTTTGGTCTGCTATTTGTTGTACAAGCGGTTAATACAAGCAGTGTAATAAGAAACGGGTAAAAACATTTCATAAATAGTTCGGGTAAATGGTTACGGTTTGAATTATGTTGTAATTGCCTATTTATACGGCAATATAATTTAAGTAACCTTGTCACCCGAATAATTTATTTCCTAAATTTTCAAAAAATATTGAAAATTGTGTATCTTTACAATATAAATAACCGATCATGAAACTCATTATAATAGGAGGTGGATTTGGAGGACTGAGATTAGCCCGCAACCTCAGCAATAAACCTGGTTTTGACATCACTTTAATAGACCGTTTTAACTTTCACCAGTTTCAACCTTTGTTTTACCAGGTGGCCACTGCGGGTATTGATGCCAGTAATATCTCTTTTCCATTGCGCAAGGTTTTTCACAACAGCAAAAACGTAAGATTCAGGATCGCTGAAGTGAAAGAGGTAATCAGTGAACAGAATAAGGTGTTGACCAGCATCGGCGAATTTGAATACGATGCCCTGGTAATTGCCACTGGTGCTGATACCAATTTTTTCGGCAATAAGAATTTAATGGATCATGCATTGCCTATGAAAAGTACGCTGGAGGCTTTACAACTACGGTATAGATTATTGCAGAATTTTGAAACTGCGATTAATACCAGGGATGAAAAAGCATTACAGCAATTAATGAATATTGTAGTGGTGGGAGGTGGACCAACAGGCGTTGAAATGAGTGGTGCCATTGCAGATATGAAAAAATATGTACTGCCTAAGGATTATCCCGAACTGGACTTTAAAAAAATGAACATCTACCTGTTGGAGGGTGGGGCAAAAACACTCGGCACCATGAGTGAAAAAAGCAGCGAACAATCTCAACGATACCTGCAAAAGCTGGGCGTAACCGTTATGACCAATACCCTGATGAAAGATTATGACGGCGGGCAGATAACTTTGCAGAACGGGCAAACGATTGCTACCAAAATGGTGATATGGGCAGCAGGTATAAAAGGAAATATACCTGAAGGCATCGATAAAACTTTGATAGCAAGAGGCAACCGTATAAAAATTGACCGCCAATGTAAAGTTATAGGCAGCAATAATATTTTTGCCATTGGGGATGTGGCCTATATGGAAGAACCAGCCTGGCCTAACGGTCACCCGCAGGTGGCGCCTGTAGCTATGCAGATGGCTGATACCATTGCCAATAACCTGCGCAGCATAGAAATGAAAAGCGGGAAAAATCAGCTGGAAGAATTTGTTTACAATGATAAAGGCAGTATGGCAACCGTAGGAAGAAATTTAGCCGTGGTAGATATGCCTAAACCCAAATTGCATTTTGGGGGTTTCCTGGCCTGGATGATCTGGATGGGATTGCACCTGATGCTGATACTGGGCGTCAAGAATCGCTTCTTTGTTTTCTGTAACTGGCTGTATAATTATTTTACGTACGATCAGAATTTACGGTTGATGTTTCCGCCCAAAGTAAATACTGAAAAAGCAGTAAAAGAAAAACAAGTTCAACCGTTAGTTAGCGATCATGCGTAATACATTCTTAACTGCGGAATGGAACAATTTAATAATGGCCAACTACATCGTTGATCCGGCCATTTTAAAACCACACCTGCCCATACATACGGAGCTGGATTTTTATAAGGGTAATACTTATGTAAGTCTCGTGGGTTTTATGTTTGAAAATGTAAGGATCCGGGGGTTTAAAATTCCTTTTCATATCAATTTTGAAGAGGTTAACCTTAGGATGTATATCAAATACTGGAATGGGGGAGAATGGAAAAGAGGTGTGGTATTTATTAAAGAAATTGTACCCAAACCCGCTATTAGTTTTATCGCCAATACCCTATACCACGAAAAGTATTCTACTTTACCGATGAAGCATTTTTATGTAAAAACGGAAAAGGAAATACAGTTAGGCTATCACTGGAAATACCATAATAAATGGAACCGGCTGGAAGCAACCACAGCAGCAGCAGCATTGCCCATGTTACCGGGCGGCGAAGAAGAATTTATTACAGAGCATTACTGGGGCTGTTCTAAATATAACGCACAAACAACTTATGAATACGCCGTGCAGCACCCGGCATGGCAGGTGCATACCGTTAACCAATTCCTGGTCGATTGTGATTTTGCCAACCTGTATGGGAAGGAATTTGCTGTATTACAACATGCGGTACCCAATTCCGTTTTCATGGCCAAAGGATCTGCCATCTCCATTCTTGGAAAAAAAATATTATAAGTTATGTATAAATCATCTACGTACAGGCATAATTGCTAGGTTGGGTTTTTATAAAAAAATAAATAGTGAAATCACGGTTGCAAATGATGAAGGAATGTTTCACTTTTACAGTATCGGGCAAACAGCTCAAACCTAACCCAACCTAAAACCTACATCATGAAAAGTTATCTTTTTTCTATTGTGCTTGTTATGCTTATCTCCGTAAAAGGCATTGCACAGGATGAACGACCAGCAAAATCTGACCAGCACCGTCCTCCAATGAATTATTTTAAAGTCAACCTTTTTGCATTGCCTTTAAAAAATTATTCCTTCCAGTACGAACGTGTATTAAACCGCAAATTTTCTTTTGCCCTGGGATTTAGAACCATGCCTAATGGAAAATTACCCATGAAAGGCACTATTGACGAAATTGTAGGCGATGATGCAGAAACCAAAGACCAAATCGCCAATGTAAATTTTGGTAACACTGCCATTACACCGGAATTCAGGTTTTATGTAGGCAAAAAAGGATATGGCCGGGGTTTTTACCTGGCGCCCTTTTACCGGTATGCCACTTATAAAGGGAGTGGCCTCAACTTTACTTATGAAAACAGCGTCAATGTAAAAAGTAATATTGCCATGTCGGGCGAACTGAAGGGCAATACTTTTGGGTTGATGTTCGGTGCGCAATGGGCATTGGGTAAACATGTCAGCCTTGATTGGTGGATACTGGGACCACACTACGGAAATGGCACAGGGGATTTTACAGGTTTATCTTCAAAACCCCTGGCACCGGATGAACAGGCTGACCTTAGAAAAGAACTGGAAGATTTTGAAGTGCCGCTTACTACTAAAACCGTTACCGTAAATGCCAATGGCGCTACTGTAAAATTAGACGGACCATTTGGTGGAGTAAGAGCAGGTTTGTGTATTGGGATAAGGTTTTAAAGGCACTGATTTAAATTATACTTTTTTGCTGCTGTTATTTTTTATAACAGCAGCATTGTCTTTATCCGTTGCTTTTAAAAATACTTTTGCCCTCACTTTAAATGCTGCTGTTTGATGAGACAACTGGTCTTCAATTAATAATTTAATTTCAGGAATGATCTCCGGGTATTGTTTGGCTAAACGCGTAAGTACCGTTAGTGAAAAAGCTTTTACTGCAACGGCTTCTGCTGGCGAAGCAATATAATTAAAGCAGATGTCCATGACCTCCCCCTGGTATTTTTCGGGGATATTAATATCCTGCAGTAAGCGGATACTGTTTCTTTTAACCGCATTATGCAGGTTAGGTTTCTCTAAATTTTTTATTAGACTGTTCCAGTGTTTTTTTATCAGCTCCGGGTGGCCGATCACACAATAACTCACCGGCCAACCCGCTCTTTGTACAACGCGGTATTCGTCGTGTAAAAATAAATGGAAGAGTTCATCAAAATGTTGTTGCGATGCACCCACCCAATTCACAATTTTATTGCATTGCACTTTGGAATGCTCTTTCAGAATTTCTTCTCTTAAATTAAAAACAGGCATTGATTGCATGAGTTTTAATGCACGAATTACATGAATTTATTTTCTTCACCTGAACCTGCAAATTACGTAGAAAGATCATTCTACGTATCTGCAGCATCAACGAAATGTCCGGGAAGATTTTTTCTAGAAAGTAAGTGCATTGAATTTAAAACGTCCGTTGGAGTATTCTAAAGAAGGCATGGGGAATTTAATGATGTTGAGAATACTCAGGGCTACTTTAATACCTTTTCTATTCGTTTTTATTTTGGAGAGATCGATATCGGGAGCTAAATACCATTGGCGATAGCGTTTAATATCGGGGCGGTTGAAGATAATATTTCCATTGGCATCCTTACCTATATTTTCATTGGCACCAAACATACCCTCTGCACCTGTACCAATAGAAAACTGCAGCCATGCAGGAATACGGCTTGCCGGGAAAAAAGATTTGATATTGGCGCTCAGCCAGTAGGTTTGACCGTTATAGTCTTTTAAAAAACGTTCGGGCAGGCTGCTGCCAAAGATCTTGTTGCTGCGTTGAATCAGCGTTGGATCGCTATAGGTCTTATGATGAAAAGAAAATTTAAATTGGATGCGTTGTTCATCCCAGGCCAGTTCCTGCGCCACCAGCATACCGCTACCGGCAATATTGGCGGCAAAATCGCCCCAGCTCCAGCCCCATTCGCTGCTGAAACCATCGAGCGTCTCAATTACGGTTTGATAGAATGCGCCACTCATACCGCCGATCCATATCCGCTTTTTACGTTCAATGCCCGTCCAGCGCCACAGTTCCATACTGGCCTTGCTTTCGGCATAGGCACTGTAAGCATGGCCGATCTTATCAATGCCCTTCCATTCACTGATATCATTAAAGGCATGAAAACTGGTTTGCGGATAATTTTTATACCAGGTGGAATATAAAGCTGCCATTGCGCCGCTGTAACCGATGATGTTTGCAGCAGTAATTATTTTTACACGACGTTTTACCTGCGGTTTGCTTAAAAAATTATAGTAATTATCCGAAGTAACGGCAATGCAACGGATTCTGCCTGATAGAACACTTGAGATATTGGCGTATGGATTTTCCTTTAAAATACTATCAGCTCTTCTTAGAGAGGAATCCTGCGCAAATAATTGAAAAGAGATAACCAACAGCAGGCAAAAGCTCAATAAAGCTATTTTAGTTGAAGAGTGATTATTCCATTTTTTTACTAAAAAACTGAAATAACAAACGATCGTTGCCAATGCAGTTGATTTATATTCCAAAGTTCGGTTCATAAAAAACAAAAATAACCCTATCTGTTGTTATAGAGATACGAAATATGAAAGGAGAAAGATCTAAGCAGAGCAATGATTTAAAACTTAGGGATAACAGCTACTTTGGTTTTCTTTTTAAGCAGGCCGGTAATAATATCCTTTGCTATAACGTTGCCCACTTTACTATCCCTTTCCATCACCCTGTGCCGGCGTTCTATTTCAGTAGGTGTTAAAGGGTAATTGGGCCAGCTCATCAACTGGTCGTTTGGCCTGGTATAATCAATACGCTGGAAGGGATGTATAACTTTTTCAGGAGCAATGGAATGATAAAAAGCAAGTACGTTTTTTTTATTTGAACTATCTGTTGTAATAGCTGAAGACTGTGCTGCTGCACCGGTAAAACATAGTACAAAAATCCCTGCACTATAGATTTTTTTTTGTGCGGATAAACCAATATGTTTTACAAGCCCGGGCATCAGCAAATATACAATTTTTAGGAAGTAGTGCTGCAAATTGCAAGAAATTCTATGCGTCAAGTGGCGAAATAAAACTAAAAAACAATACCTTCAAACCTTCAAATAAATAATTTATGGAAGCAAGTACGCTTAAAAGAATCAATGATTGGCTAAATGGCAATTACGACCAACCTGTAAAAGACGAGATCAGCAAATTGCAAAAAGAAAATCCAGCCGAACTGGAAGATGCTTTTTACCGCAACCTGGAGTTTGGAACAGGCGGGTTAAGAGGAGTAATGGGCATCGGTACCAATCGTATGAATAAATATACAGTGGGGATGGCCACACAGGGCTTTGCCAATTATTTAAAAAAATCTTTTACCGGCGCTATCAGCGTGGCCATTGCACATGATTGCAGGAATAACGGTCGCTTTTTTGCCGAAACCACGGCTAATATTTTTGCCGCCAATGGTATAAAAGTATATTTATTTGAAGCTTTACGTCCTACACCGGAACTGAGTTTTGCCATTCGCAAACTGGGTTGCCAGGCAGGCGTTGTACTCACGGCCTCGCATAACCCAAAAGAATACAATGGCTATAAGGCTTATTGGGATGATGGTGCACAATTGGTGCCGCCACACGATAAAAATGTAATTGTGGAAGTGGAAAAGATAGCCGGCGTGGATGAAGTAAAATGGACCGGTGGTGAAGCCAATATTTTTCCATTGGGAAAAGACCTGGACAATGCCTACCTGGATATGGTTAAAACATTATCGGTATATCCTGATGTATGTGCAGCTCAACACGACCTTAAAATTGTATACACCCCGATACATGGTACAGGGATCACCCTGGTGCCTGCTGTACTGGAACGCTTCGGTTTTACCAACGTTACTATTGTTACCGAGCAGGCAACGCCCGACGGCAATTTTCCTACCGTGGTTTACCCCAATCCCGAAGAAAAGGAAACGATGAGCATAGGGTTGAAAAAAGCCAAAGAACTGGATGCGGATATTTTACTGGGTACCGATCCCGATAGTGATCGTGTAGCCATTGGGGTGAAAAATACAAAAGGAGAATGGATACTGATGAATGGTAACCAAACAGCGGTACTGGCTTTTAATTATATGATTGAAGCCAGGAAGGTAAAAGGAATTGCGCAGGCCAATGATATGGTGGTTAAAACCATTGTAACTACCGATATGATCGACAATATTGCCAAAGTAAATGGCATTGCCTGTTATAATGTGCTCACCGGGTTTAAATGGATCGCTGCCATGATAAAAGAAAAAGAAGGCAAAGAGAATTACGTGATCGGCGGAGAAGAAAGTTTTGGACTGATGATCGGCGACCAGGTGAGGGATAAAGATGCCATAAGTGCCGTAGCATTACTTTGCGAAATGGCGGCTTATGAAAAAAACAAGGGCAGGAGTTTATATGATAAGATGATCGATATGTACCTGCAATACGGTTTGTATAAAGAAGACCTGGTGAGCATTACTAAAAAAGGGATGAACGGCGCAGCTGAAATTGCCGATATGATGAAGGGATACCGCGATAACCCGCCCACAACGCTGGATGGAGTAGCCGTAACAGAATTACTGGATTACGATATGCAGAGCGGGAAGAATTTAAGCACCGGTAAAAGCTGGACGATCGATCTGCCAAAGAGTAATGTATTGCAGTTTGTATTGGCCGATGGCAGCAAGATCTCGGCAAGACCAAGCGGTACTGAGCCAAAAATAAAATTCTATTTCAGTGTAAAAGGAACATTGGATAATGCAGCAGCATTTGAAACGGCGGAAAAAGCTCTGGATGAAAAAATTGCAAGGATCGTGAAAGAGATGCAATTAAAATGATTGTTATACCCAACAGGCGGTTTTAAACCGCCTGTTTTTAATTAACTGCCAATGAAAAAAATCTTTACCCTGTTATTTATATTATTGCCGGCATTCATCTTCTCACAGACCGATCTGCGTGGCAAGGTCATTACACTTCGTCGTTTTTTAGAACAACAACATTACAAGCCTGTACAATGGAATGATACTTCATCTGCTATGTTGTACAATAAATGGATGAAGGAACTCGATGAAGAAAAATTGTTCTTTACGCAAAAAGATATGGCAATGCTTGATCCTTTTGCGGGTAAGCTGGATGAAGAATTGCTGGGCAAAGGCTTCTGCAGTCGGTAAAGATTTTTTCAACCTGTCGGTTATGGCGTATAAATTACGTGTACAACAAACAGATAGTATCATAAAAGCCATTATGGCAAAGCCGCTTGATTTCTCCAAACCGGATAATATTACCTGGCCTTATACCACTTACGCTTTAAATGAACAGGAGTCGGCACAGCGCTGGCAGAAATATTTGAAGTGGCGGGTATTAAATAAGATCGCAGAAAAAATAATTGATTCCACCGCGCCCTCAGGTAAGTTGCCTGTTGATTTTGTAAAACTGGAAACAGAAGCAAGAGAAAAAATAAGAACAAGGGAATTGGCCTTTATCAGTAATTTATTAGCTCCCCCTGCATTATTCATCAGCCGGTTGCAGGATCAATACCTGAACAGCATTGCCTGGTGCTATGATCCGCACACCAACTACATGAGTTTAAAAGAAAAGAAAGCATTTGATACAGATCTAAGCGGCACAACCTATAGTGCAGGACTAGATCTGCAGGAAGATGAAAAAGGAGATCAAGCCATCAGTTACCTGCAACCGGGGGCAGCGCATGGCGTAGCGGGCAATTGCATAAAGGAGATATTATCACAGCAATAAAAACAGAAGGGAAAGAGAAGCCTGTAGCGGATATATCAAAAGAGGAATTGGCCGGTTATTTAAATGGCAATAGCGAAGCAGATGTAACCATAACGGTTAAAACAACCGCCGGTGAAACCAAAACCGCTGTATTGCACAAAGAAAAAATAACCAATGACGAAGGCATTGTAAAAAGTTATGTGCTGCATGGCAAACAAAATATCGGGTATATCAACCTGCCTGGTTTTTACAGCAGGGAAGATGAAACCATTACCAACGAGCAGGATATTAAATATGATGGTTGTGCTAATGATGTAAGTAAGGAAATTGTAAAATTAAAAAAAGATACCATTGCAGGACTGATCCTTGATATGCGTTTTAACGGTGGCGGTAGTATGTGGGAAGCCATGCAACTGGCAGGTATTTTTATAGATATTGGCCCGGTTGCTTCTGTAAAAGATAAAACGGCTAAGGTCCATTTTTTAAAAGATCCCAACCGCGGTACTATTTACGATGGCCCATTGATTGTACTGATCAATGGCGCCAGTGCAAGCGCCAGCGAATTTGTGAGCGCCGTATTGCAGGATTATAACCGTGCATTGATAGTTGGAGGTACCACTTATGGAAAAGGTACTGCACAACAGGTATTACCCCTGGACACCAGCAGGTTTGATCAAACAAAAAAATATGAAGATTTTGTAAAAGTAACCATGGAAAAATTTTACCGGGCCAATGGCAGCACCACACAATGGAAAGGAGTGGTGCCTGATATTTTGTTACCTGATATGTATGCAGCTGATGAATACAAAGAAAAAAATAATGCCAGTGCATTGCAGCCTGATAACAGTAAAGCGGGCACTTACCAGGTGTTAACTGCTTTGCCGGTTGCAGGCCTTGCGGCAAAAAGTAAACAACGTATTGAAGGCAATACTTATTTTAAAAGCATCAGTAGTTTTACAAGCTGGATGGAGCAGGTAAAAAAAGAAAGAACGGTTAACCTGCAATGGGCTGGTTATGCTATTCAGTATTACAATGTGATGAAAATGTATAAGCAGTTTGAAGAAAATAGACAAAGCAACAGTAATATCGTGATCAGTAATAATGGTTTTGATGGGCAACGTATATTGGAACTGACGCAAAGAAGTAAAGAGATTAACCAAACCTACCTGGATCATTTACAAAACGACGAAGTGCTTACAGAAGCCTATCGTATTTTAATGGATTGGAACGGGAGATAGAGAAAGATTGCTACTTGATACCTGAAGGAAATATAGATATAAAGTTATTATTTAAATAAAAAATACCCGGCAATGAAACAGTTAATCAGTTGTACATTTTTATTATTGATGTGCTATCGCTATAGCACAGGATTTTGATAATCCAGGAGAATACATGGGTTACATCAGCAAACAGCAGGAAAATATCTCCAAAAAATTCTTAAGTTATGTCAGTGCCTCTGCACATGGTAAAAGAGAAAAAAAAGTGGAAGTCCTGCGTAATAAACTTATTAATGAAGTGGAGGAATCACGAATGAATATTTCCGGTATGCCTTCTTTTAAAACGGATAAGGCTTACCGTGACAGCGCCGTAAGCTTTATGAAGTTATACTACAATGTACTGAATGAAGATTATAGTAAGATTGTAGACATGGAAGAAATAGCAGAACAAAGTTATGATGCCATGGAAGCTTTTTTGCTGGCGCAGGAAAAAGTAAACGAAAAACTGGAACAGGGAAATGAAAGGATGAAGCTGGCGCAAAAAGCCTTTGCAGCAAAGAATAATATTACCCTCGTAGACAGTAAAGGATCGCTTGACGGGATGATGACCGAAGTACATGACCTGAATGTATATCATCACCAGGTATATTTATTATTCTTTAAACCTTACAAACAGGAAGCTTATTTAATGGAAGCGATTGAAAAAGGGAATATCACGGGAATAGAACAAAATAAAAATGCCCAGTTAAAATACGCACAGGAGGGACTGGAGAAATTAAACAGCATCAAACCTTTTAAAGGCGATAACAGTATGGTGATAGCCTGCAAAACAATGCTTACTTTTTATGTAAAAGAAGTAAATGATAAGATGAGTGCTGTTAGTGAATATTTTTTAACCAAAGAGCGGTTTGAAAAACTAAAAAAAGAATTTGAGAAAAAAAACAGCCCTACAAAGGAAGAAGTAGATGCTTATAATAAAGGGGTAAAAGACATCAATAGTGCTTCCAACGCCTTTAACCAGAACAATCAGCTATTGAACCAGCAACGTAAAGAAGCGTTGAATAACTGGAGTAGTACTGAAAAAAGTTTTTTTGATGAACATACGCCGCATTATAAATAATAAAAAAATAAATAAAGAACATGTCAGGAATTAACTCCTGACATTTTTTTATCTTGCATTAAATACCAAACTGAATAAATATTAAAAAATGAAAAACTGCACAAAATATTTAACACTAAAAGCCCAATCAGGGGTTGGGGCATGAGAAAATATGAAGATACCTACAGGCATAAAGGTCTGAGAAAAAAACTGGTAGATATCCTGAAAGAGAAAGGTATCACTGATAATAATGTATTGAATGCGATCAACAATATTCCCCGGCATTTTTTTTTAGACAGTGCCTTTGATGAAATTGCTTATGAAGACAGGGCTTTCCCTATAAGCGATGGACAAACCATTTCGCAACCTTACACTGTAGCTTATCAAACACAGTTACTGCAGGTAAAACCTAACGATAAAGTGCTGGAGATAGGAACGGGAAGTATTTACCAGGCATCAGTACTGGCCGAAATAGGTACCAAGGTCTTTACGATAGAAAGGCAAAAGAATTTATTTGAAAAAACAAAGCAATTCATTTTAAGAAGTAAATATTCCAATATCAAATTTTTTTATGGTGATGGTTTTGAAGGATTGCCCACCTATGCACCATTTGATAAAGTGATCATTACTGCGGCTGCACCATTTGTACCCCCTAAACTGATCACCCAATTAAAAACCGGCGGCATCATGGTGATACCGGTTGACGAGGGTCCGCACCAGCGCATGCTTCGCTTAACCAAAAATGCAGACGGCAGCTATACGGAAGAAGCATTTGAAAATTTTTCTTTTGTGCCCATGCTTACCGGGAAGAATGGATGATACTGTAATGGTAAATTTTCAGACAGGGCTTCTTTACAGTAAAACAATATATTTGCGCATGCGTTTTTTTTCAAAATTTGTATTCATTTGTAACCTGTGCTTTGTAGCATCGGTTATTTTACGCCTGGTAGAAAATGCCCAAAAGAAGAATGAAGAGTTTAGCGGGCAGATTTTACTGAAGCCTATTGAAAGTACACTGGTGGTACTGGGTTATGGAGCTATTGTGTTGAACCTCTTGTTTATTGTATTATGTTTTTACCTGCTGATCGCCAAACGCATCAAACAAATTCCCCGTTGGATTGTAATCACTAACTTAGTATTCTTTGTAATAGAATTTTATTATTTCTTTTTTAGCAATTTTTAAATGATACATACCATACTTAAAGATAAAAGTACCAAACTGTTTATTGTGTTGGGCGGTATTTTTATTGCCAGTGCTTTAATTGCCGAAGTGATCGGGGTAAAAATATTTTCTTTTGAAGATACCATTGGTATTAAACGGGCGAATATTAATTTATTTGGTAGTCCTTTTAGTTTTCATCTTACTGCCGGTGTTTTATTGTGGCCGGTGGTTTTTATTATGACGGATATCATCAATGAGTATTATGGTACAAGAGGCGTGAAGTTTTTATCCTATCTCACCATTGGTTTGATCAGCTATGCCTTTTTAATTTTTAACGGCGCCATTCATTTATCGCCTTCAGAATATTTTTCTATCGGTAATGATATTGATAAACCTGACAATGCGTTCAGGGGGATTTTCGGCCAGGGCGTTTGGATCATCATTGGTTCCATTATAGCATTTTTGATAGGGCAGGTGCTCGATGTATTGGTATTTCACCGTATAAAAAAAATGACGGGAGAAAAAAGTATCTGGTTAAGGGCAACGGGCTCCACATTGGTATCACAACTGGTAGATAGTTTCGTGGTATTGTTCATTGCCTTCTATATTGGAAAACGTATTCAAACAGGGCAGGGCGAGCCATGGAGCCTTCACCAGGTATTGGTAACCGGGACAGGAAATTATATTTACAAATTTATTATTGCCATACTCTTAACACCGGTCATTTATTTAATTCATGGCTGGATAGAAAGATACCTAGGGAAAAAACTGGCTGCAGAAATGAAGGATGCAGCAATGAGTAAGGCAGCTACAACCAATGAGTAGCGATAACAGCTGATTTATTTCCCTTTTGTAAAATTTTTATTGATCCATACGATGGCTTTTTTTACATAATATTCTTCATCGTTTTCTAATGCCTTCACCAGTTGTTTGATTTTCGTATGTAAACTTTTATCTCTTGTAAACCATTCTACCAGTACCAAACTTAAACGGCGCTCCCAAAAATTTCCAGAACGGTTGTATTTTTTTGCTAAAGCAAATATTTCTGCCTGGTGCGTTTTACGAATGGTTTGTAAAGCCTGCATACCCACTGCATCACAAACCGCCCAGTTATTAATGCCTGGGGCAAAGTATTGAATCAAGTCTAAAGATAGTTTTGCATCCTGCTTTGCCATTTTCTGCAGGATCTTTACCGCGAGGATCTGTTCTTCTAAAGCGCCGGCATCCCACAATATTTTTATCAACTCAAATCCGCCTTGTTTAAATTGTTTGGATAATGTATCCAGAACGGGTGTACGAACACCGTATATCTTTATATCACCCGGTACAAATTTCCGGTGCGCCGCTTTCGCTTCCGGGATACTGTTTTCCCGCAGTAGCTGCTGTATGGTTTTTAAATCGGTGCTCATAAAATGGAAGTACGTAAATTATACTGTTGACAAATTTTCGTTGACCTGACTTTTAATATATCCTGGTATTGTTTAGGGGGATAAAATAATCCCTTGTACAATTGATCGTATTTTGGTATCAATGCCGCATTATATCGTTCGAGGAATTTATAGTATAAAGTCTTACTGTCGGCAATACCATTGCCAAACAAGGTTAAGCCGCCGGTTAATATATAATCGGCGCCGTATTGTCTAGCTGCGGCAATAATTTTTTTCAGCTCTTCTTCGGTATCGCTGATAAAAGGTAAAATGGGTATAGCATTTACACCTACTAAAAAGCCTGCCTGCTTTAAGTGTTGTACAATTTGTAAACGCTCTGTCGGGGTAGCTGCGCCGGGTTCCAGCATATTGCAAATTCTTTCATCCATAGTGCTGATTGAAACAGACAATATAACACCCCTGCCTAAACTATTTTGCAGGTCATCCGGCAATAGCGCATTGGTATCGATCTGTTTCAGTAATTCAATATCTCTTATAATTAAAGTGGATTTGGTGCTGATAAAAACAGGGAAGCGGTATTGCACAAATAGTTTCAAAAAACTTTCCGTTAGTTTATATTTTGCTTCATGCGGCAAGTAGGCATCGGTAGCGCTGCCTACCGCAATAATACCGTACTCATTTTTTGTTGCCCTTGCACGTAATTGTTTTTCCAATATGGCTATGGCATTTTCTTTAACCGCTACACCCTCATTCATATTCTCGCCATATTTACTGCCGCGTATATAGCAGTACAGGCAGTTGCAACTGCAGCCTTCGTATGGATTAACAGAGTAATCGTCTAAAAACCAGGTATCCCGTTTTTTGTGCTTTTTTAAGATGGATCGTACTGGTTTAAGATGAGGCATGGCGTTATTTCAAGGCTCCCAAAATACTTTAAATTCTCATAGAATTTATCAATCACAGCAGTTTAATAAAGCACTTATCGACAGAGATGATATTTTATTATATGTTTAAGTTGCAAGTTTTCAGTATTTATTCAGGATGTAAAGCATAGATGATCTGGCTTTTCCACAACTGATGATAAAATTTCATTATAGAAATAGCTTTTTTGCGGTTTTAGCGGTAACTTCATAGCTGTTTCCACAACCAAACTACGCATGAAATATTTCTACAAACCAACTTGTTTATTGGCAACCAGGCATCTATTCCGTTTATTGTTTACCGGAGTGAGTGTTTTGTTGCTTAATTTTTCTTTACAGGCGCAATGCCCCCCGAACATTGATTTTGAAAGGGGCGACTTTAGCGGCTGGCAATGCCTTACCGGAACTTTTAATGGAGTATCGATCAATGTAGGTCCTACACCTCCACTAGCCGGAAGACATGAAATTATTTCTGCAGCTACTACCCCTGCAAATGATCCATTTGGTGGTTTCCCAAAATTATGTCCCAATAATAGTAATTATTCAATAAGAATTGGCCTGCAGTCAACCGGTACAAATGCGGATGGTGTTTCCTATACATTTACTATTCCTCCGGGACAAGATAAATTCAGGCTGATCTATAATTATGCTGTGGTGATTAATAATGGCGGTGGGCATTCGGCAAGTGATCAGCCCAGGTTAAGGGTACTGGTTAAAAACCTGACAGATAATACCATGAATTTAGGATGCGACTCGATGGATATTGCCTACTCAACAGCAAATCCATTGCCCGGCTTCCTGCCGGAGCCAAACGTATTTTCAGTTTACAGGTGGAAACCCTGGGCGGCAAGATCAATCAACCTGGATGGTAATGCGGGCAAAACTATACAGCTTAGTTTTATTGCTACTGGTTGCGGACTTTTTCCAAATGGTTCGCATTTTGGTTATGCTTATCTTGACCTGAACGCCAATTGCAGCGGTTCATTTGATGGCGCTGTATTTTGTCCTGACGATGCTTCTGTTACTGTGAACGCTCCCCCTGGCTATAAAACCTATAACTGGTTTAACGGTTTAATGACCCAGGTATTAGGCACCGGGCAATCCATTACTTTAAATCCTCCGCCATTGTCGGGAGATTCTTTAAAAGTAGAACTGATTCCTTATCCAACTTATGGTTGTACCGATACCATTACCGCTTATTTATGGGATACCTTAACGGTTAAAGCCATTGCCGGTGCTGATAAGAAAACCTGTGATAATAAACCGGTGCAGTTAGGAGCGCCGCCAGAGCCGGGGCGTATCTATAAATGGACGCCGGTCACGGGACTAAGCGATCCTAATATTGCCAATCCCCTTGCCACGCCATCGGTGGCCACACAATACACACTAACGGTAACCAGTAGCGGAGGTGGTTGTGCTACGTCTGATGTGGTTGACGTTACAGTTGCAGCATTAAGTGATGCGATCGAACTAATCGGTTCAGACAATTATTGTACTGCCAGCGGTCAGTCTGCAGTATTGAAACTAACTCCTCTTGATGCGGATAGCATACAATGGTACCAGGATAATATACCTATACCAGGTGCTCTGGGGCATCAGACACAAATTACGATAACGCAAACCGGGGCTTACTATGCCAAGCTGTTTAGTTTTGCAGGTTGTGAGCGCACTACCGCTATAAAACAGATCAACATTTACGAATCGCCTGTAGCCGGATTTAATTTAAACACTGTTACGCAATGTGATTTTGGCAACCGGTTTGTATTTACCAATACCAGTACACTAACAACGGGCAATTTGTCATACGCATGGGATATGGGTGATGGTAATACCTACAATTTTGCCAATATTACGCATAGTTATACCAAGCCTGGAACCTATATCGTAAAACTGGTAGTAACGGCGCCGGGTAACTGCACGGATACCAAATCTGTAACGGTAACGGTAAATCCTAGTCCAACCGCTGTTTTTGCGGTAGATATGCCACAGCAATGTTTTAAAAACAACCTGTTCACTTTCTCCAACAGCAGTACCGTAACTGCCGGGGCATTAAATTATACCTGGGATTTTGGTGATGCCAGTTTTGATAATTCAAAAGATATTACGCATCACTATGCTCAACCCGGCACTTACCAGGTAAAACTAAATGCGAGAGAAACAGTCGGAGGATGTGCAGACGACAGCATCTTTACTATAATCGTTCACGAAAGCCCAGTATCCGGGTTTACGATAGATAATAATGTACAATGCTTCCCCGGTCACCAGTTTGCTTTGACAAATACTACGGCGATACCTTCTGAGCCATTATCTTATACCTGGTACCTTGGTGACGGCATTACAAAAGATAAAAAAGATCTATCCTACAATTATGCTAAAGCCGGCGATTACACGATAACCATGATCGCCTATACAGCTTTCGGTTGTAAAGATACCACGGTACATAGTGTGATTGTGCATCCTACACCGGCAGCTGATTTTTCTGTTAGGCCAGTTTGTGAAGATTTAGCAGTTCCTGTTATCAACAGAACGTATAACAATACTACTTCTACAGTAAATTATATGTGGGACTTTGGTGATGGTCACCTGGATAATATAAAAACACCCGTGTATAGTTACCCGGTAGCAGGTACTTATCCACTTTCTTTAACAGTAAGTACTGCAGAATGCCCGGTATCTTTAAATACTAAAACGATCAATATTACTATTGATGCGGTTACACCTGGTATCGTTTATCCTGATAAGGACGCGGCATTCAATTTTCCTGAACCATTAAGTGCCAGGCCCATCGGTAACAGCGTTACCTGGAGCCCCGCAACGAGTTTGAATAACAGGTTTAGTTATACGCCAACTTTTACCGGTATCACACCGCAGCTATACACCATTACATTAAAAACAGCTACGGGCTGTATAACTGTAGACACACAGTTGGTGAAAACGCATAAAAAGATCGAGATCTATGTGCCTACAGGGTTCACGGTAAATGGAGATGGGGTTAATGACCGATTACGCCCGGTATTGATCGGTTTTACAAAAGTGAATTATTTCAGGATCTATAACCGTTGGGGTAAATTGTTATTTACACAAAATAGTGATCAGCCGGGTTGGGATGGAAAGATCAATAACAAACCAGCCGAAACACAAACCGTGGTATGGATGATTGAAGCCGTGGATATTGATGGGGTAGTGCATACCCAACAGGGAACCACCGTACTCTTCAGGTAAAACAAAGTGGGTTAAAGTATATATAGCAACAGCCAGGCTGTTGCTTTTTTATTTACACATTTTTGAAAAATATATCATAACCAAAACGGATGATGGTTCCTGCTACAACAATTAAAAAAAAGATGCGGATAAAACGGTTGCCTTTTAAAATGGCCAGTCTTGATCCCAGCAGCGAGCCGGTTAAATTAAACAATGCCATAGGTATAGCATATTGATAAAGAATATGCCCTGAGCCTCCGAAATATAATATAGAGCCCAGGTTGGTAGATACGTTGAGTAATTTGGAATGCGCACTGGCTTTTAAAAAATCAAACCCGGCAACGCTGATAAAGAAAAGCACCATAAAACTTCCTGCCCCCGGACCAATAAAGCCATCATAAAAACCTACCAATAAGGCAAACAGGATACAATAAGCAGTTTCATTTTTTTTAGGTTGCTGTGAAGTAACAGCCAGGCCGAAATCTTTTTTAGTGTAGGTATATATTGCCACTGCGATCAGTACCACTAATAAAACGGGTTTCATGAATGCATTGCTTACTACAGCTACAGTTTTACTGCCTGCATAAGCTGCCACCAATGCAATGCTGCACATGATCAGCAATAGCCGCCAGTTTAAAGTTACTTTTTTACTATATTGAAACGCAGCCACGGCGGCACCGGCAATGGAAGGGATCTTTGTTGTACCTAAAAGTGTTGATAAGGGATATTGCCGCAATGTTACCAATACTACCGGGGTTTGTACCAATCCGCCACCGCCTACAATGGCATCAATAAAACCTGCGGCAAAAGCGGCTATGCAAAGAATAATAATTTCTTCGGTCATTACTGGTTATAGTTTCTTTGCCCGAATAATAAACTGCCGATACGTACCATGTTGCTGCCCTCTTCCAATGCAATTTTATAATCACTGCTCATGCCCATAGAGAGCGTTGATAGTTGAGCATTCGTATCAAATATCTTTTTTAGATTTTTAAATTCACTTCTTATTAAATCGTTATTGTCAGAGAATGAAGCCATACCCATCAATCCAACCACGCGAATATTCCTTAATTCGTGTAATTCGTGTAATTCGCTTAATTCGTGCATATCAAATCCAAATTTCGTTTCTTCTTTGGCGATATGTACCTGCAACAGGCAATCAATGATGCGGTTATTTTTTATTCCCTGTTTATTTATTTCCTTTAGCAGGTTAAAACTATCCACTCCATGAATTAAATGTACAAAGGCTGCAATGTATTTTACTTTATTGCTTTGCAGATGCCCAATAAAATGCCAGCGGATATCTTTGGGCAGTTGTTCGTATTTATCCACCAGTTCCTGTACATAATTTTCGCCAAAATCACGCTGTCCTAAATCGTATAAAGCTTGTATATCTTCAATAGGTTTTGTTTTGGAAACTGCTACCAGCGTTGCCTTATCTTTTAATTCGTTGATAATGGAATTGTAATTTGCGGAATTGATGCTCATGTGTTTACTAAAAAGTAAATTTATAATAAATGACCAACAGGATGTAATAAAAAATGTGCAAACAACTTAGTGATTTGCACATTGACCTGTTTTGTAAATTAATTTCTCCCGTAGGAAGACTTTATTTTAATATTGTTCTGCTGATCACTATCCGTTGTACCTCACTGGTTCCTTCATATATCTGGGTGATCTTGGCATCTCTCATCATCCGTTCTACATGGTATTCTTTTACAAAACCATAACCCCCATGAATCTGAACAGCTTCAGTAGCCGTCCACATAGCCGTTTCGCTCGCAAATACTTTCGCCATACTGCCGCTTAAGGTATAATCCAGCTGGTTGTCTTTTTCCCATGCTGCTTTTAAGCACAGCATCCGGGCACATTCTATTTTGGTGGCCATATCAGCCAGTTTAAATTGTATCGCCTGGTGGTGCATGATCTCTTTACCAAATGCCTTACGTTGCTTACTATACGCCAATGCCCGCTCATAAGCACCAGATGCGATACCCAGTGCCTGCGAAGCAATACCGATCCTGCCGCCTGCCAATGTTTTCATGGCAAACTTAAATCCAAAGCCGTCTTCACCGATGCGGTTTTCCTTAGGCACTTTTACATCCGTAAATAAAATGCTGTGAGTATCACTGCCACGGATACCCAGTTTATTTTCTTTGGCACCAACAGCAACACCCGGCCAGTTTTTTTCTACAATAAAAGCATTGATACCGCGGCTGCCTTTGCTGATATCAGTTTGTGCTATTACCAGGTACACCGAAGCGCTATTGCCATTGGTGATCCAGTTTTTGGTGCCATTCAATAAATAATGATCGCCCTTATCTTCGGCTGTGGTTTGTTGTGAGGTAGCATCACTTCCTGCTTCGGGTTCACTTAATAAAAAAGCACCAATATATAATTCGCCATTCTTTTTTCCCTGGGCCAAAGGCGTTAAATATTTTTGTTTCTGTTCTTCATTACCATATTCCTGTAAGCCATAACATACCAGGCTGTTGTTCACACTCATGCATACACTTACACTGGCATCCACTTTACTGATCTCTTCCATCGCCAATACATAACTTACAGTATCCATACCGCTGCCGCCATATTCAGGCTTAACCATTACTCCCATAAAGCCAAGGTCGGCCAGTTTTTCTATTTGCTCTTTGGGAAATTTTTGTAAATCATCCCGTTCTATAACACCGGGCAGGCATTCGGTTACAGCAAAATCTTTTGCCGCCTGTTTAATCATCAGTTGTTCTTCAGTAAATTGAAAATCCATAGCAGTCGTTTTAGTTTACCTGCAAAAATACGGGTTGATGGCTGTGATTGGCAAGATTATGACCGATATTTTTACCGGTTCACAATACAGTAGATACTTAATTACCTTTGCGCAATACAAGACAGTTTATGCAGGCTCCACAGGAAAATTTAAAGCTTCAAAAGATTATTGCCCTAATCAGCATTGTGCTGTTTTTGGTAAAGATAGTGGCATGGTATATTACCCATTCCGTTGCCATTCTTACCGATGCACTTGAAAGTATCGTAAATGTTATTGCCGGCCTGATAGGATTATACAGTCTGCATGTATCGGCAAAACCCAAAGACTACGATCACCCTTATGGCCATGGTAAAGCCGAATTCCTTTCCGCAGCTGTAGAAGGCACATTGATCACTGTTGCAGGGTTTGTCATCATTTACGAAGCCATTAATAACCTGCTGCATCCACATATTATTTCAAAACTGGATTATGGAATTATACTGGTAGCAGCTACAGCCGTGGTGAATTATATTGCCGGATCAGTTTGTACCAGGACCGGTAAAAAAAATAATTCCCTTGCCCTGGTGGCGAGTGGCAAACACCTGCAATCGGACACCTGGAGCACCGTAGGTATCGTTGCCGGTCTGCTGTTGATGCTGCTCTTTCCAAAAATAATATGGATTGATAGTGCTGTAGCCATCCTTTTTGCTTTGATCATTATTTACACCGGGTATAAAATAGTAAGAAGTTCTATCGCCGGTATAATGGATGAAGCAGATGAAACACTGTTAAAAAAAATGGTGGAAATGCTGAATGCCAACCGTAAAGAAAACTGGGTGGATATGCATAACCTGCGCATCATAAAATATGGTACTACCATTCACCTGGATTGTCATCTTACTGTACCCTGGTATTTAAATGTAAATGAAGCGCATAAAGAGATCGATTCTTTATCAGGCCTGGTTAAAGAAGAATATGGTGAATCGGTAGAATTATTTGTGCATTCGGATGGTTGCCTCGATTTTAGCTGCCCGGTCTGTATTAAACAGGATTGCCCGGTGCGCCGGCATTCATTTGAAAAAAAGATACAATGGACCATGGCAAATATTTCAAGTAATACCAAGCATAATACCGCTACCCAATAATATTGCGGCTGTGGTTTCACGTTAAGCAATAAAAAAACTCCTTCCGTTAAAGGAAGGAGTAGTATAAACAGTTGGTGGTATTTTAAAATAACAGTAAGTGGACTTACTCTTTGCTTAAAATATTTTTTACAGCGGTTTCATCTCCGGTAGTTACCTTAACGTAATAGATACCTTTGGTGAACAGCGGTGCATTTTTTGTAATGTTGGTAGTACCTTTCTGCAACTGGATCTTTTCATTTAAGAATAATCTTCCGTTACCATCATATACACTCAGTAAAGCCGTTTGGTTCTGGCCGTTTACAACAGTTACTGTTGCCAGTTTGCTGCCTGAAGATAATTGTGCAGTTATGATACTTAAAGATTGGCTGTTTTTATTATTAATAGATACCGTATTGCTTAAATCTTTAGAAGCATCTTTATCCACCATTACCAGCCTGTAATAATTAATACCGGAAAGCGGTGCCAGATCTGTAAAATTATAGTTTATTTCTGTTGAGCTAAAACCTGCAGCGCTCACCCTGCCGATAGCAGTAAAATCCTGCCCATTACTGCTTCTCTCCACACTAAAATAATCACTGTTGCTTTCCATTGCAGTTTTCCATGTCAACAGGTTTTTGCTTTTGTTTTCAACAACGAAGAAGTCGGTGAGCTTGATAGGTAATATTACGCCAGCTTCTGCATAACCCCTGTCGGGAGCACTGCCGGTGTAAGGAAGCCCTACATAAGTACCTGCATCTACCGAAGGAGAAGAAGGTAACAAATGAAAATCGGTAGTGGATACAAACATCGGGTTTGTTTTAATATTACTTCCCAGTGTGGAGCTGGCAGCCAAAGTAGTGCTGCTTGCCCAGGCCGGAAATGGATCATCTGAATTACTGTTGTTGTAAAAATTATTGTATTGAAACTGTGAATTGGTAATATTACCCAGCACGTTAGACACCATTGCAGCACCACCGATATTAAAACCGGTAACGATATTGTTTTTAAAACTTAACTGGTTAATATTGGAAGCGCCACTTAACTGGATACCCCAGAAAGGTGCATTTCCCGGAGAAGCATTCATGGTATTGTTATAAATATTCATGTTACTTACTGTATAGTTATTGCTGCCATCGGTAAAGAAACCAATTGCTGCACCATAACCACCACCCGGCAAACCAATGCCATACATCAGGTTCTTCTGGACAACAGTATTGGTTATTGCAGATCCGCTTCTTGTACTGAAGATGATACCATCAGCAACATTCCTGATGGTATTATTTTCAATGATGGCTGTTTGAGTACTGTATTCGAGTATGATACCACTTTGCGGGTGTGCCTGCATGGTAGGAAAGCCGATAGTGTTATCGTGTATCCATACCGAAAAGGCAGCAGTACCTTTTTGCTGGCGGTTGATATCAAGTGCACCAGTCATGGTATTATTGTAAATTTCATTTCCTCCAAGGTTATCGAAGAGCTCCATTGCAAAATCCCAGTAACCATTTTCGCCATTGGCAGTATAAGGAAAAGCAGCAGAGGTTAAAGTGTTATTGTAGATCTTGCAGTTTTTTATCCAAGAATCATTACAACCTTTAATAGGCCAGCCATTAGTACCAGCGGGCCTGCTGTTATTGGTAATAACATTATTATAGATCAACATGCCGTCCTGGCCGCCAAACTGGAAACAGCCCCTCCCATATAAATTATCCGCAGTAGCACAGTTGGTCATAATATTATCATGAAAACTGTTGCCTGTTGCATATATGGTTGGAGGAGCCAGAACACCATCGTTCCGGCCAGCCCAGTTTACACCGGTTTCATTAAAGTTGATAAAAGTACAGCTATAAATAGTTACGTTCTTTCTGCCCGAAACAGCGATAGCCCAACTGGTGGCAAGGTTATTACCATCAAATTTTAAACCGCTGATATGCTGGTTACCATTAACACCTTCTGCAGATTGTACACTGAGTATAGGAGTAAATGCTGCGGTAAGTGTTGATTTAATAATTGAAAGAGCAGCACCTTCTCCTTCAATACTCACACCCGGGTTAAGGGAGCATCGAATGGTTTCTGTATAGGTACCTGCATTTACATGGATGATATCGCCAGCTCCGGCAACTACCGAAGTGGCTTTATATAAAGTTTTCCATGGGTTGGCAAGGGTTCCTGTACCTGTAACATCATTACCTGAAGTACTGATATAATAGGTGGTGGAAAAACCTGATAATGCAAAACAGAAAAGTGAACAAAGCAGTAAAGAAATCGGGAGTACAGTTCTCCTCACGATAAGGCGAGTTGTTTTCATTGGATTGAATTTAGTTTTTACGGATATTGGTTTGTTTTTTACCTGATCACTCAAACAAAAAACGCTGGAACAAAATTGCGCAATTCAAGAATGGGAAATTGTAGTAGTTTATACTATTTGTGGGTAGAAGTGCATTTAAATCTCTTATATACCTGCCCTAAAACCCGCTGTATACATAACTAAATTTCTTTCATTAAACCTGTGCTTTTTTAGATAACGGGAATATTAATAGAATATTCAAAAAAAATAATAATTGCGTATTTTTTTTTAAGTACTGTTTTTTAAAATATCCGGACAGGTATAATTGATATGTGATATGGCAAAACAGGATAGTTTGCCCACGGGGTGGTTGAAGGTTGTTCTCATTGGATTATTGAATTTTAAAGCGGTTGTTTTTTATGACCAAAAATTATACCAATATGGGTAATAATTTACCCTCTAAATAGATATGAAAATAATGTATATAATTGTAAGGCAACCATTACGTATACATAAAAAATCATGGCTGTTGTTTTTTTATTTTGTAAATGCTTGTAATCGCTAACGTTAGAAGGATTAGTTGGGGTGAACTCTATTGAGGGAAATAGCATATTGCATGCTGTTTCAATAGCATTTAAAAATGCATTGTAGTGAAAATACTACAATAATTTTTAAAAAAGCATAATATAGAAAATGATTAATGTTCAAAAAGACGGGCAACGCCAAACGCAGCGGCAGCAGCCAGTGCGCCGATAAGGGTTACCCTTAGTGCGCCACCTAAAGGATTTACCCCCGTAATTTTACTCTTAAAATAACCAAATATAAAAAGACATACTAATGTTGCAGCAACGGATATTTTTAAAGCCTCGGTAGAATTACTGATAAAAAAATAAGGACTTAAAGGAATGATACCCCCGGCGGCATAAGAAAGACCAATATTCAAGGCGCTTTTTGTCGCCCTCCTGGGGTCAGGTTTTTCTAATCCCAATTCATATTTCATCATAAAATCTACCCACCGGTCCTTATCCTGTGCAATTTCCTGCGTGGCCTGCTCCTGTAACTGCGGGCTTAATCCTATATTGGCAAAAAATTCTTTTGTTTCTTCAATTTCGCGATGCCGTAAATTTTCTACTTCGTCATATTCTCTTTGCTTTTCACTTTTATAATGGTCCTGCTCGGTTTTTCCGGCAAGATAACCGCCCAGTCCCATGGCAATACTACCTGCACAGATCTCTGCTATACCAGCTATCACAATAATACTGCTGCTGCTAACGGCGCCGCTTAGCCCAGCAGCCAGGGCAAAGGGCACAGTAAGGCCATCACTCATTCCAATAACAATATCGGTTAGGGCAGCAGAACTTTTTAAATGGGATTCTGTGTGATCGTGGTGAAGATGATTATCCATGCAAATTTTTTAATAACAGGCAAATATATCTTTTACAAAAGTTGCTGCAAACTCTTTTCAATAATTCCCACAGCTTCCAATACCTGGTCTTTGTTGATAAGCAGGGGAGGTGCAAAGCGGATCTTATCTCCATGTGTAGGTTTGGCCAGTAAACCATTTTCTTTTAAAGCCATACATAGATCCCATGCAGCATCAGGATTTTTATGTTGAATCACTATGGCATTCAACAATCCTTTGCCTCTTACGGTTTCAATAAAAGGCGATTGTAATTTGCGCAGCTCATCTCTTAATAACTCACCCATGGCTGCAGCATTAGCGGCCATATTTTCATTTTGTAGTACTTCCATTGCAGCAATGGCTACTTTGCATGCCAAAGGGTTGCCGCCATAAGTGCTGCCATGCTCCCCGGGTTTAATGGTAAGCATGATCGCATCATCACAAAGCACAGCACTTACCGGCAATAAGCCTCCGCTTAATGCTTTGCCTAAGATCACGATATCAGGACGAACGTCCTCATGATCGCAGGCCAGTATTTTACCAGTGCGTGCAAGCCCGGTTTGTATCTCATCAGCGATCATCAATACATTGTATTCGGAGCAAAGGGCTCTTACTTTTTTATAATAGCCTTCATCAGGTACTACAACACCGGCTTCACCCTGTATCGGTTCAAATAAAAAAGCCACTACATTTTTATCCTGTAAGGCTTTTTCCAGCGCAGTAATATCATTAAAGGGAATGGCCGTGTAGCCGTTCATGTAAGGGCCAAAATTTTTGGTGGCCGAAGGATCGCTGCTGAATGAGATGACACCCGTTGTTCTGCCATGAAAATTACCTTCGCATACAACGATGGCAGCATTATTTGCTGCAATGCCCTTTACTTCATATCCCCATTTTCGGCTAAGCTTGATCGCTGTTTCCACGGCTTCCACGCCGGTGTTCATTGGCAATACCTTATCATATCCAAAGCATTTACTGATGTAAGCTTCATATTCGCCCAGTAAATTATTATGAAAAGCACGGGAGGTTAAAGTCAGCTGACTGGCCTGTTCTACCAGGGCTGCAATAATTTTGGGATGACAATGCCCCTGGTTAACGGCGGAGTAACCACTTAAAAAATCGTAATAGCGTTTGCCGTCAACATCATATACAAAAACCCCTTCGCCGCGGTTCAATACCACCGGTAAAGGATGGTAATTATGAGCGCCGTATTTTTCTTCCAGGTCTAAATAATATTGTGTTGCTGCTGATAAAGCAATAGCTGTTTGCATAAAAAAATATAAAAGGTATAAAAGTAGAAAAGGTATAAAAAGTAAATAGACAATTTGCTCCACCATGCTGGCAGAGTGCGTAGATTACCTTCTTCGATGATTCAGCAGATCGAGGTTATTACCAAGGAAAGATACTATGTTGTATAAATTGCTGATAGTTGTAAATTTGCTGCAAGATAAAAATAATTTATGAGTTATACAATTCCGGCTCAAACACAGATAGGACATGTACATTTAAAAGTGGCCGATCTTGACAGGGCGCTGGGCTTTTATAAAGACCTGCTGGGGTTTGACATTACACAGCGTTATGGTGATAGTGCTGTATTTATTTCGGCAGGAGGTTATCATCATCATATCGGCTTAAATACCTGGCATAGTAAAAATGCAGCACCGGCACCGGTTCGCTCGGCTGGTTTATATCACCTGGCCATTGTGTATCCCACAAGAAAAGACCTGGCCGCTATCTTTAAAAGACTGGATGAAGCAGGCTACCCGTTAACAGGAGCTTCTGATCATGGTGTATCCGAAGCCATTTATTTAAATGATCCTGATGGTAATGGGGTAGAGCTATATTGGGACAGGCCTAAAGAACAATGGCCCACCAATACCGAAGGCAAATTATGGATGGGTACTTCTGCGCTGGATATTGATTCGTTATTGGCAGAATTAGATTAATCAACCAGCGTGACCAAATAATTATTGTTTTTAAATATTGAAATATCGATAGCGCTTTCAAAAATACCAAATACGGTACTGCCGCTGCCGCTCATGGCTGCATACACAGCACCTCGTGCATATAAATCATCTTTGATCTTTTTTATTGCAGGATATCTTTCAAACACCGGTTCTTCAAAATCATTTTTTATTGTTTCTTTCCAGGTGGCAACCGGTTGCTGAATGAGTTCTTTTAACGAGGGTACAGGCCCCCGCTTATTGCGGGGCCCCGAACCTTGCGAAAAAGCCCAGCCGGTATTTACATGAATGCCGGGGTTGATCAATACTATTTTATATTTCGACAGGTCAAGTGCGATCTCTTCCAATACTTCTCCACGGCCGGTTGCATAACAAGGGCTGTTGATAATAAAGAAAGGACAATCGCTGCCTAACTGTAACGCATAGTCCAGCAATGCAGCAGTGGAGAGGTTAAGGTGAAACTTTGTATTTAATAGTTGTAATGCAAATGCACCATCGGCAGAGCCACCACCCAAACCTGCACCCATTGGAATAGTTTTATGCAAATGCATTTGCAGGGCAGGTAAATCCGGGAAATCCTTTTTTAATAAATGATAGGCTTTGATGCAGGTATTATCATCGGTATTTCCATCCACTACCATACCTGATGCCGTAAATGTTATAGCGTTATCTGCATGCGGAGCTGGAATAATTTCCAATGCATCTCTTAAACCAACAGGATAAAAAACAGTTGTGATATTGTGAAAACCATCTTCTCTTTTATCACAAATGTGAAGACCGAGATTGATTTTGCAGTTGGGGAAAGAAAGCATTTGTAATGGATAATTTTTTAGAAAGAAACACCATTCTGGAATCAGTACACTAAGTGAGCCGGCAATAAATCCGGATGGAAAACATTATCCCTTATCCACTAAATAATTATCCATTAATTATTTAGTCTTCCTGCTCTTGATTTCATCCCGTATAGCAATAGCACGGATATAATCTTCGCTGTCCAGCACTTCGCCTAACAATGCTTCCAATTCTTCCAGGCTCATGGTTTTGAGATCGTCGCTGCCGCCACTTTCGGTGGTTACAGGCTGCGCCTTTTTCTTTTTGCCATCATCTTCCATTAAAATACCGGCCTGGTCCAGGATGGAATCATACGTGTACACGGGGCAGCCAAAGCGTACTGCCAAAGCCAATGCATCCGAAGTACGGGAATCAATTTCTACTGTATCATTGGCCGAACTGCATACCAGTTTACTATAAAAGATACCTTCCTGCAGGTCGTTGATCACTACTTCATGCAGCTCTACATTAAAGGCCAGCATAAAATTCTTCATCAGGTCGTGTGTAAGCGGGCGGCTGGGACTCATGCGCTCCAGTGCTACAGCAATGGCCTGGGCTTCAAATCCCCCGATCACAATGGGTAAACGGCGAAGGCCATTCACTTCTCCCAATACAACAGCATACGAATGCGTTTGGGTAATACTGTGCGATAACGCTACTATTTCCAGTTCTATTTTCTTCATATTGCCGCTATCCCGCTCATGGGACAAAATGATTATTTATAAATAAAGGCAAATATAAAAAATAAAGCCTTTCAAAATCATTTGAAAGGCTTTACAAATCTTTAATTTAAATATCAGGTGCCTTTTATCTTTTTCACTGCATCAATTATTTTGGGCATCACTTCAAAAGCATCGCCCACAATACCATAATCAGCGGCTTTAAAGAATGGTGCTTCAGGGTCTTTATTGATCACCACAATTACTTTACTGCGGTTTACGCCTGCCAAATGCTGAATGGATCCACTGATACCTATGGCAAAATATAAATTAGGCGCAATGGCCAAACCGGTTTGTCCTACATGCTCATGATGTGGCCGCCAGCCAATATCGGCAACCGGGCGGCTACAGGCAGTAGCGGCACCCAATAATTTCGCCAGGTCAGTTACCAATCCCCAGTTTTCGGGACCTTTTAAACCACGGCCACCACTTATTACCAGTTCGGCTTCGCTTAAAGGTACTTCGCCTACAATTTTATTTACATTACTTACAGTGATTTTTGGCGTATCAACAGTGGCAGTAAAAGCAACTACTTCAGCAGTGCCTTCACCCGTACTAACCGTATAAGAATTAGGACTCAGGGAAATGATCTTTATAGCTGAGCTGATCGCAATATTGGCAAAAGCCTTACCACTGAAAACATTTTTCTTTACCACAAAACCATTGCTGGTATCCGGCAATGCAATGGCGCCACTCACCAGGCCTGCTTTTAATTTGGCACTTAACCTTGGGGCAATGGATTTACCATTAAAGTTATTCGACAAAATAACAACAGTTGCTCCTGTTGCAGCAACAGCCTGTGCAATTACATTGGTAAATACCTGTGCATCCAGCTGATCGAGGCTGTCATTTTTTACGGCGTGGATTTTTTTCAATCCATATTTACCAAGCGAAGCGATATCTTCCGTAACATTGCCTAAAATAATTCCTTCAGCAGCAACACCTAATTGTTCAGCTACTTTTGCACCGTAAGATGCAGCTTCAAGCGAAGATTTTTTTATATGGCCTTCTGACTGATCTATAAATACTAAAACTGACATATTGAATAAGTTGATAGGTTAATTAAAATACTTTGGCTTCTTCGTGAAGTAATCGTACCAATTCTTCCGGAGTATCTGGCGAGACTAATTTTACACCTGCCTTTGCGGGAGGCAAATCAAAAGATACAATGGAAGTCAATGCTTCCACGGCAACAGGTTCCTGCACTTTCAATGGTTTGCTTCTTGCACCCATAATACCCTTCATGTTGGGAATGCGTTGTTCTGCCATACCTTTCTGGCAACTAACGGTTACGGGCAGGCTTACTTTATTGGTTTCTTCTCCGCCTTCAATTTCACGTACAATCGTGGCAACGCCACCAGCAATATCAAATTTTGTAGCCAGGGAAACATAAGGCAGGTTTAATAATTCTGCCACCATACCACCAATGGAAGACCCATTGTAGTCAATCGTTTCTTTTCCGGTGAAAATTAAATCATAGGCACCAGCCTTTGCTACTTCGGCGATCTGCGAAGCGATATAAAAACTATCATGACTATCTGCATTGATACGGATGGCTTCATCACCACCCAATGCCAGTGCTTTACGGATGATCGGTTCGGTATCTGCAGCGCCAACAGTTACCAGGTGAATAATGGTAGCCGCATCAGCTTCTTTTAGTTCAATAGCCCTGACCAACGCATACCATTCGTCGTATGGGTTGATGATCCATTGTACGCCATCGGCTGCAAATTTCGTATTGTTATCGCTGAAGGCTATTTTTGCCGTAGTATCCGGCGTTTTGGAAATACAAACAAGTATCTTCATATACAATCTGTTTTTGTCCCGGAATAAAGGGGAATATTAATTAGTTGTTTATGCAACTAATAGCAAAGATAAGAGAAGAACCGGTACGCCAAACAAAAAATTAAAAAATATTTTTACTTACATGAGCAGGATAGAAAAATTGCTGGAATACATGAAAACTTCTGATAAGGATAGTTTTCTGCAACATGCACTGGCATTGGAATATATTAAAGTAGACCAGGACGAGGAAGCCCGTAAACTTTTTAACGAGATACTGTTACGTGAGCCTACCTATATCGGTTCCTATTATCATTTAGGCAAGTTACTGGAGCGGGCAGGCGAATTTGAAAAAGCGATAAAAGTGTACGAACGTGGTATGTGGGAAGCCAAAAGGGCAGGAGATAATCATTCGTATAATGAGTTGCAGGGAGCGAAGGAAGACCTGGAGGAATAAAAATATTCAATGCTCAATATTCAATTTGCAATGTTCAATACAAAATGCAGTGTCTTTATCATTTCAATACTCAACGATAAATTTAAAGTATTTTTCTACGCATTTTTATTGAATATTGAGTGTTGATCATGGAATATTGAGCATTTTTTGAGGCCGGCTTTATTGAATTGAGATTGAAAAATAAGACATGAATCTTTTAAAAGAATTTGAGCAATATAATAAACAACAACATCTTTTTCAACCAAAAGATAAGCTACTCCTGGCCGTTAGTGGTGGTGTGGATAGTGTTGTATTATGTGAACTATGCAAACAGGCGGGCTATGATTTTACTATTGCCCATTGTAATTTTCAATTACGGTCCGAAGAAAGTGAAAGAGATGAGCAGTTTGTAAGAAGCCTTGGGGAGAAATATGGGGTAGAAGTTTTGGTGAAAAGATTTGATACCAAAAAATATATAGAAGAAGCGAAAGTAGGCATACAGGAAGCGGCGAGACATCTTCGCTATACCTGGTTTTTGGAAATTTGTGCAGCAAAAACTTTTGGGCATTCTTTTAGTAAACCTACAGGAAAACCCGGCTGGCATGTCACTATTGATCAAAGTAAACCAAGGGTATACGTGGTAACGGCACATCATGCGAATGATAGCGTAGAAACTTTATTGATGAATTTTTTTAAAGGAACCGGAATCAAAGGATTGCAGGGGATATTACCTAAGCACGAATTGTTTACCTGGTTAATACGTCCTTTATTATTTGCAAAGAAAGCAGACCTCTTAGATTTTGCGTCGCAAAACAACCTGGCTTTTGTTGAAGATTCTTCAAACGAATCCAATAAATATACCCGTAATTATTTCAGGAATGAATTAATTCCCGCTTTGAAAAAAGTATTTCCCCAGGCCGAGGACAACCTGGTTGATAATTTAAAGCGCTTCAGCGAAATAGAAATGTTGTACCAGCAATCGGTTGAGCAACACAAAAAGAAATTGCTTGAAGTTAAAGGTCAGGAGATACATATACCGGTATTGAAATTATTACAAACAACACCGCTTTCAACAGTGCTGTACGAAATAATAAAAGAGTTCAATTTTACACCGGGTCAAACGGCTGAAGTAATTCATTTATTGAAAAGTGAAACGGGTAAATATATTGAATCCCATTCTCACCGGATATTTAAGAACCGCAAATGGCTGATCATTTCTCCCGGGCTTACTACAGACGCTGCCAATATTTTAATTGAAGAAACAGATGCAACAATAACTTTTGAAAGCGGGGAACTTCGTATTGAAAAATTGTCAACCTTCAACCTTCAACCTTCAACCTCCATTGCACAATTAGATAGCGGCGAAATAAAATTCCCCCTCCTTCTCCGCAAATGGAAGACCGGCGATTATTTTTACCCGTTAGGCATGCAGAAAAAGAAAAAACTCAATCGTTTTTTTATTGATCAGAAATTATCGCTCACCCAAAAAGAAACGGTTTGGGTAATAGAAAGCAATAAAAAAATATTGTGGGTGATCGGGATGCGTATTGACGATCGGTTTAAGATAACAGGTAAAACCAAAGAGTTGATACAACTCAGTTTTAAAAAGTTGGATGCATCAGTTTCTCAATAAAGGCTTTAAATAGTTCCGGTTTCAATAGCGCCGTAAAGGCAAACCCATATAAACTTCCCCATAAATGCGCATTGTGCCCGATATTATCTTTTCCACGTTTACTCATATACGCACAGTACCATAAATATAATATTGCAAAAACGATATTGGGGAGTGCTAAAAATTTTATGCCAAATAACAATACGCCTTTTGCCCAGGGGTCTATAATAAGTGAGGCAAATACAACTGCCGAAACCGCCCCGGAAGCTCCCAGCGCTGCATAACCGGAATTGTTCCGGTTCTTAATAAAGTCAAAAACAGAAGCTGCGATTAATGCGGTAATGTAAAATATGATGTATTCGATTTTATTAAACAAATTAATTTCTACAAAAGCACCAAAGGAATACAAGGTAAACATGTTGAAGAATAAATGAATGAAATCAGCATGTATCAATCCATGGCTTAAAAAACGATAGTATTCTGATGGAGTTCTCATGCCATAAGGATAAAATATGGCTTTGTTTTTCAGATCATGATTATTAAATGCCAGCAAGGATACCACTACTGTTATTGCAATGATGCCAAAAGTAACCGGGTATAAATATATTTCCTCCATAAGCGGGTTTTAATTATTTGTGGTGATAATTTTCATTTTTAATGATCGTGCAGGCCCTGTATACCTGCTCTGCCAAAATTAATCTTACCAGTTGATGTGGAAAAACCAATGGCGATAAACTCCATTTATAATTCGCTCTTTTCATCACGTCGTCGCTTACCCCATAAGCTCCACCAATTAAAAATACCAGTTTCTTTACACTTTCATTGGCACGCTGTTCTATAAATTTTGCCAGCTCTTCGCTTTTGATCAGTTTACCTCTTTCGTCCAGCAATACCAGGTAATCGTCTTTTTGCAAAATTTGTAATATCGTTTCCCCTTCTTTTTTCTTCTGGTCTGCTTCACTCAGCGTGGCCATGTTTTTAGGCATGCGAATGATGTTCCATTCCGCGGTATAGTAATGTGAGATGCGTTTGCTGAACATTTCCACAGCTTCTTTCACATAAGGTTCATGTGCTTTTCCAACGGACCAGAATTGTAATTTCATTTTCGTGAGACGTGAGTGGTGAATCGTGAGTCATAAATGATGAATATTGCGGATCATTGACCATTCCTATTCTATTTAGGTGTTTTTAATCTTGCAGAGGAATCCCTGATGATCAATTCCGTTTGCAACGCCTTGGATTGAAAATCGGTAACCGGTCGTTTACTCTCTATCATACTGATGAGTAATTCTGTGGCTACCTGGCCAATTTCAAAAGCGGGTTGCCTTACCACCGAAAGCGGGGGGTTGAATAATTCGCCAATGCCTGTATTGGTAAAACCGATCACCGCAATATCGTCGGGCACTTTTTTCTCCAGCTTCTGCAGGGCCTGCATACAGGTAGTGGTAAGGCGGTCGCCGGCAGCAAATAATGCATCGGGTTTTTGCTTGAGTTTGAATGCTTTTTTTAAGGCTTCCTCCACTTCATCATAGATCATACCGCCATGGTAGCAATGCTGCACCAGTTTTTCATCATAGTCGATATTATTTTTACGCAGGGCTTCTTTGTATCCTTCCAGCCGTTCGATTGAAATGGACAAATAAGGAGCGCTGGTAATATGTGCAATTTTTTTAAATCCATTGTCAATTAAATGCTGCGTGGCATCAAAAGCACCTTTAAAATTATCTGCGATTACTTTATGCGTATTGATCTCATTTACGATCCGGTCGAAAAAAACGATCGGCAATCCCTTTTCGTATAATTGTTTAAAGTGAGTATAATCCTTTGTTTCGCTGGAAACCGATACCAATAATCCATCTACCGATCTTGAGGCCAGGTGATCTACAATTACAGATTCCCGCTCATATGACTCATGGCTTTGCGAAATAATAACATGGTATCCCCGGTTATAAGCAATGGATTCTATGCCATTAATAGCCTGCGAAAAAAAGTTGTTGGCAATTTCGCAAACGATGATGCCAAGGGAGTGATTGCGTCGTTCTTTTAAACTTAATGCAATAGGGTTGGGGCGGTAATTGATCTTTTCGGCATATTCCAGTACCAGTTTTTTTGTCTCGGAACTGATCTCGTAACTGCCCCGTAATGCCCTGCTAACTGTAGATGTAGATAATCCTAATGCTTTTCCAATGTCCTTTATCGTTACCGGTTCAAACTTCATGGGTTGTTTTTTGGCAAGTGCAAATCACCGTTATTTTTTTGAAGTTACCACTTTTTAAGGGGATAAAATAATGTGGCAACGTTGTCGGGAACGTTTGCGTAAAAATAGTATTGACAGGTAATTCTTTCCCTGAAAAAATGTTTTAACATTGAGTATTGATTGCTGGAGTATTTGTCAGTTTCCTCCCCGGAAATTACAGGTGCTTTACATAATTTTTCGTAAATTAAACACTGCTATATGAATAAGTTGTTAATCCTTCTTACAATCTTTTTTATTCTGCCCTTTACTTTATTGGCCCAGGAGAAAACCATAAAAGGTAAGGTTACAGATGATAACGGCGCACCGGTAACCGGGGCAAACGTTATTGAAAAAAATGCCCGAAAAGGTACCCAAACGGCAAAAGACGGAAGTTTTTCCCTTGCTGTTACAGGATCAGGAACGATCAGTCTCACCATTTCTTCTGTTGGCTATGGTACAAAAACCATTACTGTTAGCGGAACGGATGCTGGTACTGTTCAATTGATCAAGGAAACCGTTAGCCAGGATGAAGTGGTGGTAGTAGGTTATTCTTCCGTTAGGCGGAAAGACCTTACTGCTTCTGTATCATCTGTTGGCGCAAAGGATCTTAAAGACAACCCTGCCAACTCGGCTGCTGAGGCATTAGCGGGCAAACTGGCCGGTGTACAGGTAATGGTATCAGAAGGTACACCAGGTGCTGATGTAGACATTTTTGTAAGGGGAAGAAATTCCATTACACAAAGTGGTGCGCCATTGTACGTGGTGGATGGTATACAGGTAGAAAATGCCTTGTCTGTACTTTCTCCGCAGGATATTGAAAATGTTACGGTATTAAAAGATGCTGCCTCCACTGCCATTTATGGTGCAAGAGGTGCCAACGGTGTATTTCTAATTACTACAAAAGGCGGTAAAAATACACAGGGAAAAACCACTGTTACTTACAATACTTTTTTTGGTGTAAATAAGATTACCCGCAAACTGGATGTAATGGATCCTTACAATTTTGTGTTGTACGGTTATGAAAGAGCAAAGTATACAGAAAATCCAACTGATACTGCCGTAGTAGCACAGTACATAAAAAGAATGAGCAATTTTGATACTATTGCACCTACTTACGGCAATTATGCGAATCCTATGGACTGGCAGGAAAGAATGATGGGCCGCAGCGCAAAACAATCTACCCATAATATTTCAGTTTCGGGTGGTACTGCAGCAACACAATATAATTTAAGTGCTACCTTAAATAAACAGGAAGGCCTTTTATTAAATTCTGATTACGACAGGAAACTGGCGAGTTTTAAATTTGATCATAAAGTAAGCAATGCATTAAAAGTTGGTTTTAATGTGCGCTATAATGTACAGAGTGTAGACGGTGCCGGTACTTCTGATGTAGGCGGTGCAGGAAGCAACAGGTTAAGACAGTTTACCCGTTACCGCCCATTGATTTTGCCAGGCCAGCAGGAGGATACCTATGATGCAGACCTGGATGCCCGTAATCCTGGTAACGGACTGAATGAATTGAATCCGCTAAAAGTACTGGAAGCAGAATACAGGAAGCGCACTATAACGGCGTATAACTATAGTGGTTATTTTACCTTCAATATCATTAAAAATCTTTCTTTAAGAAGTACTTTTGGATATGATGTTAATAAAACAGAATCCAAAGCTTATGACGATACTTTAACCGGAACATCAAGAACCTACAATAAACTGCCGGTATTAACATTGACCAATAATGACAGGTTTACATTGAACAATTCCAATGTACTAACGTATTCCAACGCTTCTTTATTAAAATCCAAACATGGACTGGATGTATTGGTAGGTCATGAGATCTATCAAACAATTAATAAATTAAACTCTCTTGAAGTAAGGTACTTTCCTGTGGGGGTAAAACCGGAAGCTGCGTTTGCCAATATCGGTTTGGCTTCGGCACCAGCTGGTTTTTCTCAACCTAAACCGGCATCATCAGAAGTAACAACAAGGCAGGTATCCTTCTTTACCAGTCTTAAATACAACTATAATAAAAAATACCTGTTAACTATTAACTTCAGGGCAGATGGTTCCTCTTTGTTTGGCCCCAACTATGCAAGCACTATTCCGCTTACCGATTCTTCCAACAGGAAGTGGGGTTACTTCCCTTCTGTAGCAGGTGCATGGAGAATTTCGCAGGAACCATTTATGCAGGGCATCACCAAAATTGTAAACGATGCTAAAATAAGATTGAGTTTTGGACAGGCAGGTAACAACAGGATCAACGCCTATGGTTACACTACCGGTTATATTACACCATCCAACGGAGGCTATGGTTTGAGTGATGCATTGGCATATACTTTAATTACGCCGTCAAGATTAGGTAATTCCGAAATTACCTGGGAAACACTGGAATCTAAAAACCTTGGTATTGACCTTAGTTTCCTGAATAACAGGGTAACATTAACTGCCGATTTTTATTCCAATACCACCAAAGACCTGTTGATCGAGAATAAATTTCCCGCAACTTCAGGTTACACCACGCAATACCAGAACGTAGGTTCGGTACGCAACAATGGTATTGAACTACAATTAGGCGCTACCGTTTTACGTAAAAAAGATTTTCAATGGGATGCCAATTTCAACATTGCGTTTAATAAAAACGAAATTCTTAGCCTGGGTTCAAATACACAGTTCACTGCCAATTCGGGTTGGTTCAGTACTGCCAATTCGGATGACTACCTGTTAAGGGTGGGCGAAAAAGTGGGTACTATGTATGGGTTACAGGTGGATGGATTTTATACAGTAGATGATTTTACAACCAGTGCATATACCAATGCTTCTTATCCAACATTAACTACACAGTATAAGTTAAAAGCTGGTTTGGCAGATCCTGCGTCTGTATTGGCAGACCTGGTAGCTCCCGGACAAATTAAATACAGGGATATCAATGGCGATGGTAAAATTACCCTGGATGGGGACAGAACCGTGATCGGTAATGCATTGCCTAAGTTCACCGGTGGCTTTAACCAAAACTTTTCTTACAAAGGTTTCGACCTGAATATTTTTACCAATTTTTCCTATGGCAATGATATTTATAATGCCAACAAACTGGAGTATTCAAATGCTTATGGAGTAGACGCCAACCTGCTTTCTGTAATGAATGGCAGATGGAAAGTAATTGATGGTAAAGGAAACCTGGTACAGAAACAGATCAACTCTACCACTACTGTAGGTATTGCTCCGACCGACCTGGCTGCATTAAACGCAGGTGCCAATATCTGGCAGCCGATAAGGACCACTACAGGTTTCTATCCTATGTCGTTTGCTGTTGAAGACGGTTCTTTCTTAAGAATAAATAATATAACTTTAGGATACAACCTGCCTAAAAAGATCATTAGCAGGGCTAAGATCACCAGCCTCAGGATCTATGCAACAGTGTATAACGTAGCAACACTTACCAGTTATTCAGGTTACGATCCTGATGTAAATGCAAAACGTGCCAATCCATTAACGCCGGGTGTTGATTATTCAGCTTACCCACGCGGACGCACATTTTTAGCAGGCTTAAACGTATCATTCTAAAACATTAAAACGACTAAAATGAAAAATAAAATTAAAAACATCAAAAGTATGATAGCAGTAATGCTGATTACTGTTTTACTTTCTCTTTCATGTAAAAAATATTTGTCACCCGAACCTATTTCCACATTCGATCCCGGCTTCGTATTCGGTAATGTGCCCAATGCCAAAGCAGCTGTAATGGGCGCTTACTATTCTATGGCCGGTGATTTTGGTTATGGTATCAGGGTAAGTTATTATTATGCACATGATGATGATATTATCATGGGTGGCGGATCGGCCCTGGACCAGTTAAGGCACCAGGAAGCCCACTATACATTGGTAGCAGGTAATACAGATATTGTTAGCACCTTCAACCAGTTTTATGCAGGTATAGAAAGAGCAAATAACTGTATCTATTATATACCCAAAATGCCCGCCTACAGTGAAACAGGCAACACTGCTGATAATATCGAATTAAGAAGATTGGTTGGCGAAGCATTAACTATCAGGGCGCAATATTATTTTGAACTGATTCGTCTTTGGGGTGATGTGCCTGAGCAAAGAATACCTTCTGCATTTATTCCGGATCTGTTTCCAAAAAGATCCAATAAGGATACTGTTTATGCACATATACTTGCTGATCTTGTTGCAGCTAAAAACCTGTTACCGTGGAAAAATTCTGTTACACAGGATGAACGTTTTACCAAAGGATCTGCAATGGCATTGAGAGCTAAAGTGGCTTTGTTTGCAGGAGGATATTCTACTAATTTAAGTGGTGCCATCTCCCGCCCGGCCAACTACCTGGATTTTTATAAAATAGCCAAAGACGAATGCTGGGAGTTAATGCAAAACAGGGCGCAACATACTTTAGCAGCCACCTTTAAAGGATTATTTAAAGATGTGATCGATGCACATAAGGCAATGGATCCCGCTGGTGAATTGATCATGCAGGTAGCCATGGCAAATGGTACCAACTCCGATAGTAAAGTGGGTTTACAAAGTGGTACTAAGATAAATGGTGTGGGTGGTTCATTAGGTAATATGTTGCCTACTTATTTTTACCAGTTTGATTCTACTGATCTAAGAAGGGATGTCTCTTTTGTGCCTTTTGAAGTGGTACGTGATGTGTTTGGCCGCGGACATGCCAGCAATAGTATTTATGATGGTAAGTTCAGGAGAGACTGGGTATCAGGACCGGCATTCTATTTCAGCAGCGGCGTTACAACAGGTACAAATCCCGTTACTACGACACCTGCGTCAAACGCTTCTTTACAAAATATGCAGCTGAACTGGCCTTTGATACGTTTTGCAGATGTGTTATTGATGTTTGCGGAAGCAGACAATGAAATTAGTAATGGTCCTTCAGTAGATGCCTACAATGCATTTGCAGAAGTAAGTAAAAGAGGACATGGCGGTAATGCCACATTAGTTCCGGCAAACCCCGGAAACAAAGATGCCTTTTTTAAATTACTGGTAAAAGAAAGAATGCTTGAATTTGGTGGTGAAGGTATTCGCAAATGGGACCTGATCCGCTGGAATTTATTGGGTAAAGCTTTAACGGAAACTAAAGCTAACCTGGCAAACTTTGCCGCTGGTACTGCAATGGTAGCACCAACTTACCAGGCAGCGCCACCTGCCTATACGTTAACAGCAACTTTGCCTAAGCAAATGTGGTTCTATCAAAATGCATTGGCTGAAAACGGGCAGATATGGGCGAATTCTTTTTATACCCCAACACCTGCGTTTACACCTACAGAGGGAGGCGTTCCATTGGTATCAGGAACCAATAGGGTGAACTGGTATGCAAACGCTAATGTTACCACCACCTATGTAAACTTCTTAGGTTATGGTTTTGTTGATGGCAAGAGCCAGCTGTATCCAATACCACAATCAGCAATAGACGCTAACGTTAACCTGAAACCTCAGAATTTCGGGTACTAAATAAGTTTTCTCATTAATCGTTTATGTTTTGAAAGGCTGCCCCCGTGGCAGCCTTTTTTAAAGACTACCATCATGAAACAATTGTTATGCATCACCGCGGTTTTGTTCACTGCATTTATTTATCCGCCTAAGAAAAAGATCAAAGTATATTTAATTGGCGATTCTACGATGTGTGAATATGAAAACAGCCGGGCACCACTAACGGGATGGGGTATGCCATTCAGGTATTTTTTTGACTCCACCGTGCAGCTGGAAAACAGGGCGAGGGGAGGAAGAAGCACACGCACTTTCATCAGCGAAAACCGTTGGCAACCCATTGCTGATAGCTTGCAGGAAGGAGATTATGTATTGATGCAGTTTGGACATAATGACGAAGCCAAAGAAGAAAGATATAAAGACCGCTATACACCTGTTACAGATTATAAAACCAATTTGATAAAATTCATTACCGAAACAAGAAGTAAAAAAGCGACCCCTGTTTTAATAACACCGGTAACAAGAATGCGTTTTGATAAGGAAGGAAAAATAGAAGAAACCCATAAGGAATACTCCGCAGCAGTTTGGGAAGTAAGTAAGCAATATAATACAGCTGTAATCGATCTTGATGCAAAGAGCCGTGACCTGCTACAGCAGTTTGGTCCCGCTACTTCCAAATTATTGTTTATGCAACTGGATTCGCTGGAACATCCCAATTATCCCGGTGGACAAAAAGATAATACACACTTCAGCGAATTTGGAGCAAGAAGAATGGCAGAAATTGTATTAGCAGAGATAAGGAATCAAAAATTAGAACTGGCAGAACGAATTGTAGTGCCTGCAATAAAAAAATAATTCAATGAAACATTTTTTGTTGACCAGTCTTTTTTTTATTTGCATTGCAGCAGTTGCGCAAACAAAAAAAGTTACAGTGGCGCAGGACGGTAGTGGCGACTATACGACTGTGCAGGCTGCTCTTGATGCAGTACCGGTTAATAATACCAGTCCCGTAATTATTTTTATTAAAAAAGGCATCTATAAAGAAAAATTATTTTTGGATTCATCCAGGAAATTTGTTTCTATTGTAGGAGAAAATAATTTGAACACGATATTGACTTATGATGATCACACCGGTAAAGTTTCTCCCAAAGGCGATACGATCAACACCAGGACATCATGGAGTTTTTTGATTAAAGCTGACAATTTTTCGGCCACTGATATCACCTTTCAAAATGATGCCGGCTTTACTGCAGGCCAGGCGGTCGCTGTAGAATCAGATGGTGATAAGGCCCGTTTTATCAATTGTCGTTTTATTGGTTTCCAGGATGTATTATTGGCCAATGGAGAACGCAGCCGCCAGTATTACAATAATTGTTATATAGAAGGAACAACGGATTTTATTTTTGGCTCAGCAACGGTATGGTTTGAAGGCTGTACCATACACAGCAAAAAGAACTCGCATGTTACTGCCGCTTCCACGCCGGTGGCCAAACGATTTGGTTATGTATTTAATCATTGCAACTTAACGGGTGATACTTCCTTACACAGTGTTTCACTGGGCCGGCCATGGCGCCCCTACGCAGCGGTGCTGTACATGCACTGTTATATTGGTGCACATATAAAACCAGAAGGCTGGAGCAACTGGAACAATACGGATAATTATAAAACTACCCGTTATGCAGAGTACAAAAATTACGGACCTTCGTCAGACCCTTCAAAAAGAATTCCATGGTCAAAACAGTTAAGCGATGAAGAAATTAAAGAGTATACCATTGAAAATGTTTTATCCGGATGGGATGTTGCCAAATAATAATTTATGAACAAAGGAAAAATATTATTGTTGATAGGCTTGTTTTGTGCGGGGGTAGCAACCGCACAGCAGTTTATTCCTTTATGGCCCGAGGGCAAAAAGCCCAACAGTAACGGAAAGCTAATTACCGATAGTATATTTAACGAACGTGCGTGGCGTGTAGCCAATCCCGGTATCTATGCATTTCCCGTTCCAAAATCCGATAATAATGGCACCTCAGTATTGATTTGCCCGGGTGGTGGCTACGAAAGGGTATCTTATATCTACAATGGATTCAATTTTGCAAAATGGTTCAATAGTCTGGGTATAAATGTATTTATCCTGGTTTACAGGTTACCTGATCAACCCGATTTAAAACAAAGAGAATTAGCTGGCCTTCAGGATGCGCAACGTGCTATTCGTCTTATAAGAGCCAACGCAGTTCAATGGAATTTAAAAACAGATAAAATAGGCGTAATGGGGATTTCGGCAGGAGGGCATGTGGCCAGCACACTGGGTACACATAGCAGGGATGAATCAGCGATAAAAGATTCGCTGGATAATTATAGTTACCGTCCAGATTTTATGATCTTGCTTTCTCCGGTTATTACTATGGGAAGATGGGCGCATCCCGGTAGCAGGAAATTATTTTTAGGGGCAGATACCACTGCTGCCATGATCGAAAAATATTCCAGTGAACTGCAGGTGTCTGCCTTTACACCACCTGCATTTATCGTACATGCATTAAACGACAGTACGGTAAAAATGCAAAACAGTTTACTTTTTTATAATGCGCTGATCGAAAAAAAGATCAACGCCAGTATACATGTGTTTCCACAGGGCGGCCATGGAATAAGGTTAACCGAAAATCCCGGGTCAACAGGTCTCTGGCTGAATTTGCTGGAATTGTGGATGAAGGAAACCGGCTTTGTACAGCCTGTTCCATTTAAATAAAAGTATTTTAGTGTCGTGAACAGGCATTTAAATTAAAATAACACTTCAATGAAACGATTTCTTTTTTTTGCAACATTGTTTTTGGCGTTTACAAATTGTTTTTCCCAAACCTCCAACCCGCAGCAATACAAGTATGTATTTACGGTGGCAAAGGATGGTAGCGGCGATTATCAGTTTATACAGGATGCCATTGATGCAATGCGGGTTTACCCGCTGGCATCAATTACCTTATACATAAAGAACGGGGTATACAACGAAAAAATAGAACTCCCCGCCAATAATACGGATGTAACTTTTATTGGCGAGAATGTGGATAGTACCATTATTGTGTTTGACGATTATTCCGGTAAAGGAAAGCATACCACATTCACTTCTTACACAGCAAAGATCTCGGGGAATCGTTTTTTAGCGGAGAATATTACCTTTTCCAATTCCGCTGGCCCTGTAGGGCAGGCATTGGCGTTATATGTTGATGCGGATAAAGCGGTATTTAAAAACTGCCGGTTCCTGGGCAACCAGGATACGATATTTACCAGTGGTGAAAATGCCCGGCAATTATTTGTGCATTGTTATATTGAAGGCACCACCGATTTTATCTTTGGCCCTTCTACTGCTGTATTTCGAAACTGTACTATACATGCAAAAACAAATTCCTATATAACCGCTGCCAGTACTTCAAAAGGGAAATCCTTTGGTTATGTTTTTTTAGATTGTAAAGTGATCGCAGATTCACCCGTCAATAAATTATTTTTAGGACGGCCATGGCGGGCGAATGCAAAAACGGTTTTTATCCGTTGCGACCTGCCAAAAGCCGTTATAGCGGAAGGCTGGAATAACTGGAACAATCCTGAAAATGAAAAAACTGTTTTGTATGCAGAGTATAAAAATACAGGAGCCGGTGCTGCAACTGCGCAAAGAGTACCATGGTCGAAGCAATTGAACGAAAAAGAAATTAAGCAATATGCGTTAGCTAATATTTTTTCCTTTTCAAAATTATCCAATGAGCCGGATCAGTTTTGGTTCAATGATTATATGATAAGATCAAAACCCTTTTCAAATTCAGCTTTTACACAAAGAGCGCCCCAGGTAATTCCACTATATAAAGATGGCGTGCCTAATTCAAAGCCGATACCCGACAGGGAGAATTCAACCTTTAAAGATAATGTTACCCGTATTGCAAAAGTAAGTCAGCCTACGCTCACTGTTTTTAAACCGGTAAAACCTAACGGAAAAGCAGTGATCATTTGTCCTGGTGGCGGTTACTCTATTTTAGCGTTTGATAAGGAAGGTACAAGGGTGGCAGAAGAAATGGTACGTTGGGGTATTACCGCCTTTGTTTTAAAATACCGACTGCCCGATGACAGTAGCAATATAGATAAAAGCATGGCACCATTGCAGGATGCCCAACAGGCCATTCGTTTGGTAAGAAACAATGCAAAGGAATGGAGCGTAAAGAAAGATCAGATAGGCATCATGGGCTTTTCTGCCGGTGGCCATGTGGCGTCCTCCGCTGCAACACATTTTGATTTTAAGGCCGATGCTGCAAATAATGATACCACATCAGTACGGCCTGATTTTGCCATATTGCTTTATCCTGTGATCAGTTTTGACAGTACCATATTTCATAAAGGATCCCGCAATAACCTGATTGGGGCAAAACCTGCTGCAGAAAAAACAATCTTTTTCAGCAACGAATTGCAGGTTACAAAAAATACACCGCCTTCGTTCCTGGTTCATGCCAGCGATGATGGTGCGGTGCCGGTAGAAAACAGTATACGGTATTACCAGGCCTGTGTAAAAAATAAAGTACCGGCCGAAATACATTGTTATCCTAAAGGAGGCCATGGTTTTGGAATGAATAATAAAACCACTGATGATAACTGGATGGAGCGGCTGAAAAACTGGATCAACCGTTGGTGAAGGGTTAAAAATTAGCAATTTGGTAAGCAATTTTATCATCGTTATTCTTATCACAATTAAATCTGTTAATTTCATACAGCTCAGGATAGTACAATGTATAAAAATTGTCATCTTACAAATTATTTTAACGATTGCATACATTTAGCTTGCGCATAAAAACTACATTTGAAGTAAATACAACTCATGGATCTACAATTAAAAGATAAGGTCATCATTGTTAGTGGTGGCGCCAAAGGCATTGGCGAAGGCATTGTAAAAGTATTGGCAGCCGAAGGGGCTATTGCAGTGATCATTGGCCGTAACGAAACGGATAATTTACAGACTGTAGCTGCAGTTGAAGCCACGGGTGGTAAAGCGTTCCAGGTAGTGGCCGAATTATCGAAGCCAGAAGAATGCGAAGCGGCCATAAAAAAAATTGTTGAAAAATTTAACCGCATCGATGGATTGGTCAATAATGCCGGTGTAAATGATGGCGTGGGTTTGGAAAGCGGCAATTACGAAAGGTTTATGGAATCATTGCATAAAAATGTAGTGCATTATTATTTGCTGGCGCATCATGCTTTACCCGAATTGAAAAGGTCAAAAGGTGCAATAGTGAATATCACTTCCAAAACTGCCGATACCGGGCAGGGTAATACCTCCGCGTATGCAGCAAGTAACGGTGGCCGTAACGCACTTACGAGGGAATGGGCGGTAGAATTATTGAAATATAGTATCAGGGTAAATGCAGTAGTAGTGGCAGAATGTTTTACACCCCTGTATGCCAAATGGATTGAGACCTTACCCAATCCAAAAGAAAAATTAAAAGAGATAGAAGCAAAAATTCCTTTGGAAAACAGGATGACTACCGCAGAAGAAATAGCAAATGCAGTAGCATTTTTATTGTCTCCCAGGTCTAGTCACACTACGGGGCAATTGGTTTATGTAGATGGAGGCTATGTACACCTGGACAGGGCTTTGGCGAATGCTTAGAAGCAGAAGGCCTTCAGCAAAAAAAAAGATATGCGCACTATAAAAACAGCTTTGTGTTCTTTTGGAATGAGTGGATGGGTTTTTCATGCGCCCTTTCTTCACGTACATAAAGGATTTGAATTGTATGGGGTTTGGGAGAGAAGCAAAAAAAATGCTGCCCAACAATATCCCGGTATAAAATCTTTTGATACTTACGAAGCTTTATTAAACGACGATGCCATCGAGCTGGTGATCGTTAATACGCCCAATTATACGCACTTTGACCTTGCTAAAAAAGCTTTGCTCGCCAATAAAAATGTAGTGGTTGAAAAGCCATTCTGCGTTAGCGTAAAAGAATGCGACGAGCTGATCGCCCTGGCAAAAGAAAAAAATAAGCTGCTATCGGTGTACCATAACCGCAGGTACGACAGCGATTATAAGATTATCAAAAAAGTATTGGAAAATAACTGGCTGGGAGATATTGTAGAAGCAGAATTCCATTTCGACAGGTTCAGCGAAGCCCTGAGTCCTAAAGCACATAAGGAAACGCCAGGCCCGGGTACCGGTTTGGTATACGATCTTGGTTCACACCTTATCGACCAGGCCCTGCAACTGTTTGGCATGCCCGAAGCGGTATTTGCGGATATCCGGCCGGCACGTGCCATTTCATTGGTGGACGATTACCTGGAAATATTACTGTACTATCCTTCTAAACGGGTACGTATAAGATCAAGTTATGTAGTAAGGGAGCCATTGCCTTCTTATGCTATACACGGTACCAGGGGTTCTTTTATAAAAGCACGTACCGATGTGCAGGAAAAAGACCTGCAGGCGGGTTTATCTCCCGCCGGCAATGACTGGGGCAGGGAACCGGAAAATGAAATGGGGCTATTGCACACGGAAATAGATGGTAAAATAGTAAAAGAACATATAGCTTCGGTAAACGGTAATTATATGGATTATTATAATGGTATTTACGAGGCAATAACTACCGGCGGCAGCGCGATCGTATCACCGGAAGATGGCAAGAATGTAATCCTGGTCATTGAAAAAGCCTATCAAAGTAACCGGGAAAAGAAAGTAATCAGTATATAAAGTATAAAAGCAAGCAGTATGAAAAGTTTAATGAAAGTTGTGGTAGTCGTTTTTTTTATTTCTTGTAACGGTAGCTTATTTGCCCAAAGCAAAACACAGCTGCAGGTAGAGCAAAAAGTAAAGGAGCTGATCAAGGCCATGATTGATGGCGATTCCGCTGCATTGGACAAACTGGCTGCAGATAACCTAGTGTATCGCCATTCAGGCGGCCATATTGATACCAAACAGGAATTTGTACATAAAATCGCCAGCGGGGCGAGTGATTTTGTATCGATAGATCTTTCGGAAGCCACGGTTATGGCAGTCAATAAAAAAACAGCGGTAGCTTATCATACCCTGGCGGCTAAAACCAATGATGGGGGGAAACCGGGGGAAGTCAATTTGTATATCATGCTGGTATGGGAAAAGCAGCATGGGCAATGGAAACTGGTAGCCCGCCAGGCCGCCAAAAAAGTATAGATTTTCAGCTTGTTTTATTGCAATATTCCGCCTTTATCGCCGGTTTTTTTTTTAAGATAACGATATCGGGAACGATTGCGTAAATAAAGCCCTTTTAATAGTTTTTTACCATGGAATATAGTGGTAAAATTGATGCTCAAAACGATTGTAAAAATGAATATTGTAGACCAGTTTAAGCTAACGGGTAAAACCGCATTGGTAACAGGATGTAACAAAGGAATAGGTAAAGCCATGGCCATTGGTCTTGCAGAGGCAGGCGCTGATATCATTGGGGTATCTGCAACACTCGCCTTCAGCGGCAGCGAAATAGAGCAGGAAGTAACTGCATTGGGCAGAAAATTCAAAGCCTATCAATGTGATTTTGGCAACAGGGAATCCCTCACTGCATTCACCAAAAAAGTTACGGAAGAAAATCCACGGATCGATATCCTGGTGAACAATGCCGGTACCATCATGCGTAACCCTGCAGCAGAGCACAGTGATGAGTTCTGGGACAAGGTAATTGCCATCAACCTGGATGCACAGTTTATCATTACCCGTGAAATTGGAAAAAAAATGCTGGCGCAGGGGGCTGGTAAAATTATATTCACCGCTTCATTATTGAGTTTCCAGGGCGGTATCAATGTGCCAGGCTATGCAGCAAGCAAAGGCGCCATTGCCAGCCTTATAAAAGCATTTGCCAATGAATGGACCGGTAAAGGGATTAATGTAAATGGCATTGCCCCCGGTTATATCGCTACAGATAATACCGAAGCATTGCGTGCAGATCCTGTTCGCAGTAAATCTATTTTAGATCGTATCCCGGCTAACCGTTGGGGTGAGACGGAAGATTTTAAGGGCGTAACGGTGTTCTTAGCCAGCAAGGCAAGTGATTATGTAAGTGGAACGATCGTAACGGTTGACGGCGGATGGATGGGGAGGTAAAAATACAAGGTAAATAAAGTAAAAAGTAAATAAAGTGAGGAGTATAGAAGTAGGGCATTCAGAAAGATAAATGAACTATTAAATATTAAAAGCTACTCATTCGAGTTCCCTCTCTTCAGGGAGAGGGGGATGAGGTTAAATACTACACATGCAAATAAGATTTCACAACAGTCCCGCAGAAGTAAGCCGTATGAATGCGGAAGAATTGCGCAGTAATTTCCTGGTACAAAATATCATGTGCCCCGGCGAATTGAATTTTGTGTATACACACTATGATCGTGTTATTATTGGCGGAGCAATACCTACTACCAAAGCGATTGCATTACCTACTTATCCTTCATTAAGGGCAGATTACTTTTTGGAAAGAAGAGAACTGGGCGCCATCAATGTGGGAGGCGATGGAGAGATAACCGTAGATGGTAAAGTATATGAAGTAAATAAACTGGATTGTTTATACATAGGCAAGGGAAGTCAAAAGATTTCTTTTAAAAGTAAAAAGAAAGATAATCCTGCAAAGTTTTATTTATTGTCTTCGCCTGCACATCACAGTTATCCTACGAAACTGATGAAGAAGGAAAAAGCCTCACCAACAGAAATGGGCGCAGTATTCACCGCCAATCAAAGAACGATCTATAAATACATTCATGCAGATGGCTTAAAAAGCTGCCAGCTGGTAATGGGATTAACCATTTTAAAAGAAGGCAGCGTTTGGAATACCATGCCTACGCACGTGCACGACCGCAGGATGGAAGCGTATTTCTATTTTGACGTACCGGAAAATCAAAAGATCATTCATTTAATGGGCCAGCCAACTGAAACCAAACACCTGGTGGTAAGTAATGATGAAGCCATCATCTCACCACCATGGAGTATCCATAGCGGGTGCGGTACCAGTAATTACGGTTTTATATGGGGCATGGCAGGAGAAAATTTTATTTATACGGATATGGACCCGGTAAATATTAATGATTTGAGATAGCAGCCCCGTCCGCCCCTGAATGGGAACCATGGAGAAGATTGAAGCGAAGATTTGAAACTTATTTAACACTAAAAGTGCCCTTCAGATTCCCTCTGCTTAATGAGAGAGGGGTTGGGCTGAGGTCATATGAAAAAATACATAACGATATTGCTTGTTACCATCAGTGGCCTTGCCTTCATGGCTCCTGATAAAAAGCCCACTATCTTTTTAATTGGCGACAGTACCTGTGCCAACAAACCATTGGACAATAATCCCGAACGCGGCTGGGGGCAGTTGCTGCCCAATTTTTTTACCGGCGAAGTGGAAATACAAAACCACGCCGTAAATGGCCGCAGTACAAAAAGTTTTATCAACGAGCATCGGTGGGATACGGTAATGAGCCGTTTGAAAGCCGGCGATTTTGTGATGATCCAGTTCGGGCATAATGATGAAAAATCAGAAGACAGTACCCGCTCTGCACCGGCGCATACCCTGTACAAGGAAAACCTGATCCGCTTTATAAATGATGTCCGCAGCAAAGGAGCTACTCCCGTTTTAATAACACCGGTAATGCGCCGCAGTTTTGATGCAGACGGAAAGTTTACAGATTCTCATGGCGATTATCCTGCTGTGGTAAAAGAAGTAGGGATACAAATGAATGCACCTGTTATTGACCTGCATAAAAGCAGTGAGGCATTAATTATAAAAGAAGGCGTAGAAAACAGTAAACGTTTTTTTCTTCATATTCCTGAAGGACATTTTAAAACACAGAAAGGGGTAAGAGAAGACAATACACATTTCAGTGAGTACGGTGCGGCCTCAATGGCGTCATTGGTTTGTCAGGGTATTAAAGATCAGCATTTGCCAATGGTGAAATTTTTAGCCCCTTCTGATTTTAAAGAAAAATTTGCTTTTGAATTACCAAAAATTTATGCGCCGCATTTTAAAAAAGATACTTTCAATATAATCAACTACGGCGCGGTTGCTGATGGGTTGACTTTGAATTCTGCAGCGATTAATAAAACCATTGAAGCATGTGCTGCGGCGGGTGGAGGAACGGTTGTTGTGCCCATGGGAAGTTTTGTTACCGGCCCTATCATTATGAAAAGCAATATCAACCTGCATTTAAATAAAGGAGCGTTGATCATTTATACTTCCGATTTTAACCAGTATCCCTTAGTGGTTTCTACTTTTGAAGGTGTAGATGCTGTAAGGTGCCAATCCCCTTTAACAGCTGAGAACCTGGAAAATATTGCTATCACGGGAGAAGGTATTTTTGATGGCAATGGTTTTTACTGGCGGCCATTGAAAAAAGATAAACAGACAGAAACGGAATGGAGAGAGCATCAGAAAAAATATGGCGGCGTGTTAACTGAAGATAAAAGAACATGGTATAATTCTCCAGGGGCATTAAAAGCATCATTGACCAACAATATTGGTAAACTGGCTGATGGAAAAACCATTAAGGATTACGAGGACGTTAAAGGTTTTCTTCGGCCTAATATGATCAGGATATTTCAATGCAAAAATATTTTGATCGAAGGAATAACTTTTGAAAACTCACCGGCATGGACAACGCATGTGAACTTTAGCGAACACATAACCATAAGAGATCTGACCGTAAAGAATCCCTGGTTTGGAACTAATACCGATGCATTGGACCTGGAAAGCAGTAAAAATGCAATAGTTGAAGATTGTCATTTTGATACCGGCGATGACGGTATCTGTATAAAAAGCGGCAGGGATGCAGAAGGCAGAAAAAAAGGCATGCCTACTAAAGATGTGATCGTTAAGAATTGTATCGTATATCATGCGCATGGTGGTTTTGTAGTGGGTAGCGAAATGAGTGGCGGTGCAAATAATCTGTACATCAGCAACTGCAATTTTATTGGAACAGATATCGGCCTGCGTTTTAAAACCACCCGTGGTCGCGGCGGTATGGTAGAGAATATCTACGTGAACAATGTGAATATGAAAGACATTCCTGCAGAGGCTATCTTATTCGATATGTACTATATGGCGAAAGATCCGGTGGTATTGGCAGGAGAAAAAAGAGAGCCACCTGTTGTTGAAATGAAACCTGTTGATGAAAGCACACCGCAATTTCAGAATTTTTATTTCCGCAATATCACCTGCAATGGTGCGGCCAAAGGTATTTTTGTAAGAGGCATTCCTGAAATGCATGTAAAGAATATATGGATAGAAAATGCCGTATTACAGGCAGATGAAGGTATCGACATACAGGAAGCCAGCAACATCAATTTAAATAATGTTACCATGCTCAGCAAAAACACCAATCCTGTAGCGTATGTGTTGAACAGTGATAATATCAACATCAATAATTTAAAATATAAAGACAGCGCAATATTGCTGGCAATGCTGCAGGGCGAAAGAACAAAAAACGTAAGTATCACGAATACAGATGTTACAAAAGCAAAACAAAAATTAAATGCTGGCTTTGGTGTTACTGATGCTGCAGTAAAATGGACTGCTGAAGTTGCTGCGCCTGTTGATATAAAGAAGAAAGTTAAAACTAAAAAGAAATAGGTTAGGATTCAATTGTGCAAAACACAAGTAAAGTTCAATAGAGAGATAAAGATGAAGAGTGCGACGCCAATGAAGTTGATCAAAGAAAAAATGTGTGTAACAAAAAAATAAAAATTTCCCGAAGGGGATTTAATTATGAAAAAAATAATTCTGATTCTTTTGATTGCTGTTTCAGCAAGATCATTTTCACAATCGGTGGAAGAAAAAGTAGCCGCAACAGTATTGAATATCTGGAAAGATACGTTGCCCATTGGTGGTACCAGTAAATGGAGTTATGATATGGGCGTGGTATTAAAAGGCTTCGAAGCTTTATGGATGAATACAGGCAAGTCACAATACTTTTTCGATATCCAGAAGAAGATGGATTATTTTGTTAAAGATGATGGCAGTATCAAAGGGTATGAAAAAGAAGAGTACAATATCGATCATGTGAACAATGGTAAACTGGTTTTACTATTATATCGTGTAACCGGTAAAGAAAAGTATAAAAAGGCCGCAGACTTATTAAGAAGTCAATTGCTCACACATCCCCGTACAAAAGAAGGTGGTTTCTGGCATAAGAAAATTTATACCAACCAAATGTGGCTGGATGGTTTATACATGGGCGAACCTTTTTACGCGGAATATGCGATGTTATTTCATGAAGACACGGCATTTAATGATATTGCCAACCAGTTTATCTGGATGGAAAAACATGCCAGGGATGCAAAAACAGGATTGCTGTATCATGCCTGGGATGAAAGCAAAGAACAAAAATGGGCCAATAAGGAAACCGGGGCTTCTCCACTTTTTTGGGCAAGAGCGATGGGTTGGTATGCTGATGCCCTTGTAGATGCATTGGATTATTTCCCGGTAAACCATCCAAAACGAAAAACGCTGGTAGATATTTTAAACCGCCTGGTAAACGCCATAGAAAAGCAGCAGGATAAAACCACCGGCTTATGGTATGATGTGATGAACTACACAGGGCCGGGTAAAGAAAAAAATTACTTTGAAGCAAGTGCCAGCAGCCAGTTGGTATACGCAGTTGCCAAGGGTGTTAGAAAAGGCTATTTACCCGCTTCAAAATTGGGCATTGCAAAAAAAGGTTACGCGGGTATATTGAAAAAATTCATACAGGAAGAAAACGGGCAAACCAATTTTACCGGTACGGTAAAAGTTAGTGGATTGGGGGGTAAGCCTTACCGTGATGGCAGCTTTGATTACTATATGAGCGAACCGGTAATTGCAAACGATCCAAAAGGTATCGGGGCATTTTTACTGGCGGCCGGCGAAATGGCGCAGGTGCCCACACAAAACATTGGTATGGGAAAAACGGTGCTGTTAGACCGTTGGTTCAACAGTGAAAAAAAGAAGGATGCCACTGGTGCTGATATGTATTGGCATTATGTATGGAATGAAAGAAGTCATCCTGGTTTTTATACATTGGGAAATATTTTTGAGAGGTATGGCGCTAAATTATCTTCCCTGGATGTAGCTCCAACAGCGGCTAATTTAAAAGGGGCATCCGTTTACGTTATTGTTGATCCGGATCATATAAGAGATAATCCCAAACCAAACTATGTAGCGGCAAATGATGTAAAGGCAATCAGTGATTGGGTAAAAGCAGGTGGTACATTATTGCTAATGGCCAACGACAGTAACAATTGCGACCTGACGCATTTTAACTTATTGGGCGCAGCTTTTGGGATACAGTTCACCGATAAAAGTTTGAACATGGTGAAGAATGATATGTACGAACAGGGTGTAGTATTGCCCGGCGCAAATAACCCGGTATTTAAATCACCTTCAAAAATGTATTTAAAAGAAGTAAGCGCATTACAGATAAAATCTCCTGCTATCGCCAACGCCGTAAAAGATGGCGATGTGATCATTGCTACTGCAACCCTGGGCAAAGGAAAAGTATTGGCAGTGGGAGATCCCTGGTTATATAACGAATACCTGGATGGCAGGAAATTACCGGCTGAGTATGAAAATTACAAAGCGGCAGAAGACCTGGTGAAATGGTTATTGCAATCAACAAAAAAATAAATTTTGAAAAAGAATAGAAATATAATTGCGCTATTGATCTGTTGCTTTGCAACGGTATTACTGTTTGCACAAAAGACTGGTGCAGCAGGTTCCAGCACAGCGACGGGCATAGTAAAAATAGGTAATGATCCCATTGCTGATAATATGTTGTTGTATCAACGTAAGAATGGCGGCTGGCCAAAACATTTCCAGGGCAGTAAAAATGTAGATTATAAAAGGGTTTTAAACGAAGCAGAATTGCAGGAACTAAAAGCAGGCTATGAGGAAGGAAAGGATGCCACTATTGATAATAACGCCACTACCAGGGAAATAAAATACCTGGTAAAAGCTTATCAGGATCAGCATAACGATACATATTTAAAAGCTGCCGTCAGGGGAATTGATTACCTGCTCAAAGCGCAATATGCCAATGGTGGCTGGCCGCAATATTACCCCGACTTCAGCCTTTATCGTAGCCAGGTAACCTATAACGATAATGCTATGATGAATGTGGCTAATTTGCTACAGGATGTTGCGGAAGCAAAAAATGATCTGGATGTTATAGATAGATCTTATGAAGCTGCATGCAAACAGGCTGTTCAAAAAGCAGTGGATTGTGTGTTGAAAACACAGGTAAAACAAAATGGTATATTAACAGGATGGTGTGCGCAATATAATGCTAAAACCTTACAGCCCGAGATGGCCAGGAAATTTGAACTGGTATCTTTGAGCGGTAGTGAATCGGTGGGCATTATTCGTTTTTTAATGCGCCAGCGGGAACCTTCCAAAGATATTATTACTGCTGTAAATGCAGCGATAGCCTGGCTGGAGAAAGTAAAGATCGTTGGGTATAAAATAGAAGATATACAGGCACCACAGGAAAAAACTGGTAAGGACAGGGTACTGGTAAAAGATGATCAATCAGTAATATGGGCCAGGTTTTATAATATTGAAACCAATGAACCTTTTTTTACCGGTAGGGATAGCCAGCCTAAAAAAACAATGGCCGAAGTGGAAAATGAACGTCGTGTAGGGTATGCCTGGTATGGTGCATGGCCGCAAAAATTACTGGAGAAAGAATACCCGGAATGGTTGGCTAAATGGAAAATAACAAAATAAAAATTTACGCATAAGCAAATAAATCTTTACTATGACACTATCACAATTTACATTAAAGAACATACAGCCGGGTAAAGTGGATAACGTGCCGGAAGGAATTTTTGACCTGCCGGAAAAAGTACTGCAGTTTGGAACCGGTGTATTACTGCGTGGCCTACCCGATTATTTTATCGATAAGGCCAACCGCCAGGGAATTTTTAATGGAAGAATCGTGGTGGTTAAATCTACCAGCGGTGGTGACGCTGCGGCATTTGAAAAACAGGATGGTTTATATACGTTATGTATACGTGGTGTAGAAGATGGACATGAAGTGTCGAAAAATGTGATCTGCTCTGCTATCAGCCGCGTTTTATCTGCAAAGGATGAGTGGGATGCCATTTTAAAATGTGCGCATAACCCTGATATGCAGATTATCATATCCAATACTACCGAAGTAGGTATAGAACTGGTGAAAGATGATATTCACCATCATCCACCTATCTCTTATCCCGGGAAATTACTGGCATTCTTATACGAACGTTATAAAGCATTTGCCGGCAGCGACCAATGTGGCATGGTGATCGTACCCACAGAATTGATCAGCGATAATGGAAAAAAACTGGAAGCAATAGTATTGGAACTGGCACACCTGAACGGCCTGGAAGAAAACTTTATCGAATGGCTGGAAAAACATAATCATTTCTGTAATTCACTGGTGGATAGAATTGTTCCCGGTAAGCCGGATGCTGCTGTACAACAATCCCTGCAAAATGAATTGGGGTATAAAGACGACCTGATCACGATGAGTGAAGTGTACAGCCTTTGGGCAATAGAAGGTAATGCAGCTATCGAATCGGTATTGTCTTTTGCAGCTGCGGATAAAGGCGTAGTGATTGCCCCGGATATTCATGTGTTTAAAGAATTAAAATTGCGTTTATTAAATGGTACGCATTCCTTAACCTGTGGGGTGGCATTTTTATCTGGTATCGTTTCGGTAAAAGAAGCCATGAACAATACATTGATATCAGATTTTGTGAAAGAATTGATGACCAATGAAATTGCCAAAGCTATTCCTTATGAGCTTCCGGAAGAAGATGCACAGGCTTTTGCCGGTAAAGTGCTCGACAGGTTCCGCAACCCAAGTATAGAACACCACTGGATCAATATCAGTCTTAACTTTACATCAAAATTAGAAATGCGTATTGCCCAGGTATTGGTGCGTTACGCAGAATTGTATAAAACCGTTCCCGAAAATATGGCCATAGGTTTTGCTGCCTACCTTGTTTTTATGAAGGCAGTAAAACAGGAAGGAGAGCTGTATTATGGTAATTTTAATGGAACCGATTATCCCATTAAAGATCCAAAGGCAGCTTATTTTTATGAACAATGGAAAAATTACGCGGTACCGGAACTGGTAAAAAATGTGTTGGGCAATTCCGCTTTGTGGAATACTGATCTTTCTGCTATCCCGGGTTTTGCCGAAAAATTAACGGAGAATGTAGAAGACATTTTGCAATATGGAATGCTTGAAGTGATACAAAACGAGAAAATAAAAATATAAACTGAGATGAAGCAACAGGTTTTAAAAGTGAATCCCATAGATAATGTGCTGGTGGCATTAACGGATCTTAAAAAAGGACAGTCCATTGAATTTGGCGGAGAGACATTTATTTTACAGGATGATGTAAAAGCAAAACATAAATTTTTTACTACAGATCTGAACGAAGGCGATAAAGTGATCATGTATGGGGTACTGGTAGGAAAGGCCCAGCATTTTATTGCAAAGGGGAGCTGGATGAATACAGAAAATATCAAACACGCGGCAGATCCTTATTTCTACCGTAATACCAATTATAAATGGACAGCCCCTGATGTAAGTAAATTTGCCGGTAAAACCTTTAACGGCTATCACCGCAGCAATGGCGATGTAGGTACTGCCAATTACTGGTTATTTATTCCCACTGTTTTTTGTGAGAACAGGAACCTGGATGTAATTAAAGAAGCATTACATAATGAATTGGGCTATGCGGTTACCGACAGGTATAAACAATATACTCATCAATTGATAGAAGCCTTTAAAAATGGCCAGGACATCAACAATGTAAATATTTTTGAAACACCGGTATCGCCGGCGGCTACACGCCCTTTTAAAAATGTGGATGGTATAAAGTTCTTAAATCATCAGGGCGGTTGTGGTGGTACCAGGCAGGATGCAGGTATTTTAAGTAAATTGCTGGCTGCCTATGCCAATCATCCTAATGTGGCTGGTGTAACCGTATTGAGTTTGGGTTGCCAGAACTTACAGGTGGCTGATTTTAAAAATGACCTCCGGTTATTGAATCCCGGTTTTGATAAACCTTTATACATTTATGAACAACAGCAATCACAAAGTGAAGAACAACTGATTGCCGAAGCCATTAAAAAAACATTTGAAGGATTAATTGAGATCAATAAAATAGAACGTAAACCTGCACCATTGTCTAAATTATGTATCGGTGTGAAATGCGGTGGCAGTGATGGTTTCAGTGGGATCAGTGCCAATCCTTCTGTAGGCTATCTCAGCGACCTTGTAGTGGGTTTGGGCGGTAAGATATTACTGGCAGAATTTCCTGAACTATGCGGTGCAGAACAAAATTTAATTGATAGAACCATTGATGAAGCTGCAGCAAAAAAATTTATGCATTTAATGTCTACCTACAGCGAACAGGCAGAAAGGGTAGGCAGTGGATTTTATATGAATCCTTCACCCGGAAATATCAAAGACGGGTTGATCACTGATGCTATAAAAAGTAATGGTGCTGCATTAAAAGGCGGCACTTCCCCGGTAGTGGATGTATTGGATTATACCGAACCTGTTACAAAGCCAGGTTTAAGTTTGGTATGCACACCTGGTAATGATGTGGAAGCCACTACAGGTAAGGCTGCCAGTGGTGCTACGTTAATTTTATTCACTACGGGTTTGGGCACACCGACAGGTAATCCTGTTTGTCCTACCATTAAAGTATCTACCAATAGTAATCTTACCAAAAGGATGAATGATATTATTGATATTGATTGTGGGCCTGTTGTAGAAGGAGATAAAACCATTGAACAAATGGGGGAGGCGATACTGGACTATTGTATCAAAGCAGCAAGTGGTGAAGTGATTCCTAAAGCTGTATTGCTGAACCAGGATGATTTTATTCCGTGGAAAAGAGGCGTGAGTTTGTAAGGGGAAGAACCTGGCAACTGAAGTGAAGCTGAATCCTGAATTCACAATGTTCAATAATCAGTATTCAATGTTCAATAAAATACAGGGATCTTATTTACGTTACCCACTTCTCAGTACACCGACCAAAGTTCAAGGATATGCATTTTATTGAACATTGAGCGTTGTCTGTTGAACATTATTTAAAAGAGGTATAATTAACAGAGATATTATGAAAAGGTTTTTAGACGAAAATTTCCTGCTGCAAAGCAAAACGGCGCAAACATTATATCATGAGTTTGCCAAATCAATGCCCATCATTGACTACCATAATCATTTGCCGCCAGACCAAATCGCCAATGATATCAACTTTGCCAATCTTACGCAGGTTTGGTTATACGGCGATCATTATAAATGGAGGGCCATGCGTACCAATGGGATCAATGAAAAATATTGTACCGGTACAGCATCCGACTTTGAAAAATTTCAACAATGGGCTGCAACAGTTCCTTACACCTTACGTAATCCGTTATATCATTGGACGCACCTGGAATTACAACGTTACTTTAATATTGATACCGTTTTAAATGCAGATACTGCAAAAACAATTTATGATGAAGCCACCGCTTTATTGCAAACGAAAGAATATAGTGTAAGAGGATTGCTTGCGAAGATGAATGTAAAAACACTGTGTACTACTGATGATCCGACTGATAGCCTGGAGTACCATAAAAAAATTGCTGCAGATAATATTGAGCTGAAAGTATTGCCTGCTTACAGGCCTGATAAAGCCATGAATGTAGATGATGCTGCAACATTCAACGCTTATGTAAATAAAATTGAAGCCGCTTCCGATGTTTCGGTAAGCAGCTACAGCGATTACCTGAAAGCATTAAAGAATCGCCATGATTTTTTTGCAACAATGGGCGCTTCGGTCTCCGATCATGGTTTGGAACAGATATATGCGGAAGATTATACTGACGCAGAAATTAAAAACTGCTTTGATAAAATAAGACGCGGTAAAGAATTAGACTATACCGAAAACCTGAAATTCAAATCTGCCATGCTGGTGGAATTTGCTAAATGGGATTGTGAAAAAGGATGGGTGCAGCAATATCATTTGGGTGCGTTAAGAAATAATAATGCCAGGATGTTATCTAAATTAGGTCCTGATACAGGATGGGATAGTATTGGAGATTTTTCTCAGGCAAAAGCATTGGCTAAATTCTTAAATAAGTTAGATACCACAGATCAGCTGGCAAAAACCATTTTATATAATCTGAATCCTGCCGATAATGAATTAATGGCAACAATGATCGGTAACTATAATGATGGCAGCAGTGCCGGAAAAGTACAGTACGGCAGCAGCTGGTGGTTCCTCGATCAGAAGGATGGTATGACCAAGCAGATGAATGCCCTAAGTAATATGGGATTGCTGAGTAAGTTTGTAGGGATGCTTACCGATAGCAGGAGTTTTTTATCATTTCCACGTCATGAATATTTCCGCCGCTTGCTGTGCAATATGTTTGGAGAAGAAATTGAAAATGGTGAATTGCCTAACGATATCGCATGGACGGGAAAAGTAATTGAGGATATCTGTTATAATAATGCCAAAGCGTATTTTGGCTTTTAATTATTAAGTGCTCGTTCGTGTATTTTTATTTTGATGCATTGTAGATCATAATACAGTTGAGGAAAATGTACACCAATGAAATAATCGCTGCGGACACCCGGTCAATTAGAAAAGATTTTTTTCTTTTTATGGGATCGCCTGATTCAAAGTAACGAAGGCTTAATGTGACCATTGCCACGATCAGCAGGATAAAAATAAAAGTCAGGTTATGTACATTATCCATTAAGGTGTTTCCTGTTGAAGAGGGTACGGAAGATTCAACAATGTATTTATTACCGATTGCTGTAAAGAGACCGCCAACACATAAGCCATACCGGGAGTCCTGGTTTTTGGAAGCAATAAAAAAAACCAGTATTGAGATCAGGAAGGCTACATAGGCCCCGGTAAGCATTTTCATCAGTTTTATCCATGAATTCTTTCGCTGTATCACGATCTCGGCTGTTATGCCGGGATACGAACTTTTGCCGGATAATAAAGGGTTGCCATAGGTGGTGGCATAAGTGCTGATTTCATCTTTAAGTGAAAAACTTTTTACACACCATTCCAAAGAATTCAACCCACTGTCCAGTTTGGAATTAATGCTGTCTGCAATGTAAACAATTGCGGAGGTGTCATACTGGGTATCTTCAATTTCAATTTTAAGAACCTGTTTATCAAAAGGGAATTTAGACAGATCCCATTGCTGGGTCAGTTCTGTCTTGCATTTCTGGCTTACCCAATTCCAACCGGCTTTCTTCTCCCTGGTAAAATGGGTAAAATCTGTAAGCTTGCTATTGGTTATTTCTATACCGTTATCAAATTTTAAGCTGTCGTTTTTATAATTCACCCACATCCAGAAATCGGCCATATAACTCTTGTCTTCTATTTTAAAATCATAGATATTATTGATGTAAATACCGATATGGCAGGTGTCTTTTTGAGCAGGTGCATGGAAGGAAAAACACAATAACAACAAGGATAAAACAAAACGGTTTTGCATAATAACAGGTGTATTGAGGTAAGTGAGTAAAGTATATTACTACAATACTGCCGGAATATAGAACGCATCTGTGCTGTTATTATGCTATAGAAGCTGTAACAAATACTGTAAAAATGATGTAGGGTTTCAACTACAACAGCCGGCAATAAATATGGTGCCAGAAAAAATATCCCAGGAGATAATTAACAAAATGCATGCGATAAATGATAGTGCTGGATATAACTGGTTAATTGTAAGGGCTTTGTTTTTTACCAGCAGATTTTAATTTTACATAGATCAATACCGGTGATCGGCACTTTTTTTGTTGAATAAGGGTAAGCACTTTATTCACTTAAATAGCTATCATGAGCATTAACCTGCATCGCGTATACCTTAGCCATTATTATAATCATTTGCCACAACAGGTTTTTGATGCCTGGGTCAAACCCGCTGTAATGCGAAAATGGTTATTCGAAAGTGTATTCAACCGGGTGGTGGCTGTAGAAACCGATCCGCATCCCGGGGGCGATTTTTTTATCAGCGAAAGCACAGGCGATAATATTATTGAGTATCATGGAAAATATATCGAGATAGACCGGCCTTACCGTTTGGCCTTTACATTGGAGATACCTAAATATTTTGCAGGTTCCATCAATGTGAATATCACCATCGATCCAAAATTGAACGGGAGTGAACTTACATTGATACAAACCGGAACTTCCCTGAAAAAAATCGAATCGATCTGGAATGAAATGTTATTCCGGCTGAATACAGTATTGAATGATATTACACAACGCCGCTGATAGTATTTAGCCTTCAGCAGTAATTTATTGTATCATTTACAATGGCAATACTATTCCTGCAAATAAACCCAGGGCATTGGTTTTTACAGTTGTGTGAGATGAGTTGCCGGGCTTATTGATATTACCAAGACCATAGTTATCCAATACCTGGATATCAATTTTTAAGTTTTTACCAGCCGGTATTTGCAGCCCGGCACCAAAAGATAGTCCTGCATTGATAGTTTGCCAGGAATCAGATTTACTTTTAGTGGTACTGGTTTCATTAGGTGGAACCGGGTCGGTGATCCTGGTGATGAGTTCGCTTTTCACTAATACGCCAACAAATCCTCCGGCAGCAATATGAAACTTTATTTTATTGCCCACTGTATATTCAGCTAAAACGGGCAGGTTGATATAGCTCAACCGGGTCAATGCATCGCCCTGGCCGATACTGTTACCGCCACCGGTTGTAAAATACAGGTTGCGATACGCCCATCCATTCTGGTCGTACTGCGGTTGCAGTTTGATACCAAAATACCTGGTGATATTAAATTTGATATGACCACCAATATTTAGACCAATCAATGTTTTTTTGTATGGCGTACTTAAAGCTGTGCCCCTGGCTGAGTTGATATTAATGCCGCTATGAAAACCATAGTCAATGTTTTGGGCGTTGCTGTTTTGGTATGCCAGTACACAGCACATCAACAGGATCACAATTGTTTTCATATAAAACGTTTGGTAGTTGACAAACAATATTTTTAATACGTGGCATCAAATAGTGTAGCAATAAAAAAAGCCTTCATTAAAGAAGGCTTGTAAAATTATATCGCAACTTTTATTACCAGTTTTCGTATCGGTTCTTCATCCACCGCTATCATCGGCGCATGTACATCTTCAGGATAAAAGATGGCAAACTGCCCGTTGGTCAATTGAAAGTACATATCCGGCACATCATTAAAAAAGCTCACATCCTTATCAGGGTTGTACTCGCCTTTTGGAGCGGTACAATTCTGGCGGGGTTTCCAGCCAATGGTTTCCTTGCCTTTAATGCATAACTGGATATCGATATTTTTATTATGACATTCAAATTTGGCAATAGATTCTGCTGCACTCATGCCTGGCTTTTCAGAAAAGATCGCTTTTAATCCTTCTGCAATATCATATTTGCCGATCTCAATATTGGCCAGGTCGGTACTGTTGATGTATTCAAATGCCTTTGCAAACAATGGATGCAGGCTGGTATATTTTGAAGCGTTGGCTAATGTATCTATGATCATACTCCAGAACCCTGTTCGTTCCTTTGCAGGAACCTAAAGGGGAACTTAGTTTTAAAGTTTATAATTTTTTCAAGCAGAACTATAATTATAATGCGCAAAAGTTAAATGATGTTTGTGAAGAAGACTCCAGTTCCCCCTTCAGGGGGCGTCTTAACGTTGCACCCTTCCGCTGCCATCACCTTTCATCAACTCTTTTACATCACTTAAAGTAGCGTGGTTCAAATCGCCTGGTATAGTATGTTTTAATGCAGAAGCAGCTACACCAAATTCAGCCGCATCAGCAGTTTTCATACCGGTAACCAAACCATAGATCAGGCCGCTGGCAAAACTATCGCCACTGCCTACACGGTCAATGATACGCACATTGTATTTTTTAGTATGGTAATATTCCGTACCATCATATACCAGTGCACTCCATCCATTATCACTGGCACTATAGCTTTCGCGTAATGAAGAGGCAATAAATTTAAATCCAAATTTGGCCTGCATCTGTTTGAAGACGTCTTTATACCCATCCAGGTTTAATTCGCCCTTGGTTACATCACTGTGTGCCGCCTTAAAACCTAAGCAGGTTTCTGCATCTTCTTCGTTACCGATACATACATCTACAAACTGGCACAGTTCGCTCATTACTTTTTGTGCTTTTTCCTTGCTCCATAATTTTTTACGGTAGTTAAGGTCGATACTTGTAGTAATCCCTTTTGCTTTGGCTGCTTTTAATGCCGCCATAGTTAATGCCGCTGCTTTATCACTTAATGCAGGAGTGATACCGGTGGTATGAAACCAATCGGCACCGTCCAGTATTTTATCAAAATCAAATTCGCTGGCGTCAACATCTGCTATAGATGCACCGGCACGATCATACACTACCTGTGATGCCCTCATGGAAGCACCGGTTTCCAGGAAATAAATACCCAGCCTTTCTCCACCACGTGCAATGAATTGCGTATCCACACCATAACGGCGTAAATGGTTTATTGCCGACTGGCCAATAGGGTTGTTAGGTACTTTGGTAACGAATGTACCATTCTCGCCATAATTACAAATAGCCGCCGCCACATTGGCCTCACCGCCGCCATAAGTCACATCAAATGTATCAGCTTGTACAAAACGCTTGTAATCGGGAGTAGATAAACGCAACATGATTTCTCCAAGAGTAACAACTTTCTTTGCCATCGTTAAATTAATATTTCAAAGTTTAAAAAATAAATGAAGTCAGATTCCAAAGATGGTCATAAATTGCTTAACCAACAAGCATTTATCGATCTTATTTGGTATAAATTTTACGGAAACGATTGCGTAAATACTATTTAGAGGTTTCTGCGTTTCATTGCGAATTTGTTGGTATTTTCATCTTTTAAAAACAAACTATAAATGGCCAGTAAAAAAGAAATTTTAGACGGTATTATTGAACAGGGATTTTTACCGTTGTATTTTAATAAGGATACACAGGTGAGTATCGATTTGATGAAGACATTGTATAAAAGTGGCGTAAAATCCCTGGAGTACACCAATCGCGGCGATGATGCCCTCAACAACTTTAAAGCCATGAAGGCCGTACGTGATGCTGAATTGCCGGGTATGAGCCTGGGTATTGGCACCATAAAAAATGCAAAAGATGCGCAGGCATTTATTGATGCCGGTGCAGATTTTTTAATTGGTCCCGGTTATGAACAGGGGGTTGCCGATTTAGCCAATAAGATCGGGATATTTTATGCACCGGGTTGTATGACGCCCAGTGAGATCATTGCTGCAGAAAACAATGGCGTACAATTGATCAAATTATTCCCGGGAAATATTTTAGGTCCGGAATTTATGGCGGCCATTAAAGAAGTGTTCCGCAATTTAAAATTTATGCCTACCGGTGGTGTTGATCTAGACCTGGGTAATTTATCTGCCTGGTTTACAGCTGGTGTTTGCGCAGTGGGAATGGGCAGTAAACTGATCACTAAAAAAATCATGGAAGAAAAGGATTACGCTACTTTGGAAACCAAGATCAAGCAATGTTTTGATTTAATAAAAGAAGCCAGGAAATAATTATCAATATACACACAATAGCCATTTTTAATGAATGGCTTTATTTTTTAACTAACGATTATGCTGCAACAACAAAAAATAGGAAAATACAGGTGGACGATTTGCGGATTGATATTCTTTGCTACTACTATCAATTACATCGACAGGAACGTGATCAGTTTCATGAAATCTACATTTACTAAGGATTTAGGCTGGACAGATGGTGATTATGCTGATGTGGAGATCGTATTCAAAGTGTTTTATGCTTTGGGGATGATTGGTGCCGGCCGCATCATTGATAAATTAGGTACTAAGATCGGTTATGCGTTATATACTTTTTTATGGAGCCTGGCAGGTATTGCTACGGCAATGGTAAATACTGTTGCCGGTTTTAAAATTGTTCGCGGTGCACTAGGACTTACAGAATCAGGTAACTTTCCCGCAGCGATAAAATCCGTTGCAGAATGGTTTCCTAAAAAAGAAAGGGCATTGGCAACTGGTATCTTTAATTCCGGGGCAAATATCGGGGCCATCGTTACACCTATTGTGGTGCCAATGATACTGGAACGTTACGACTGGCAAACAGCATTTATTGCAACAGGTTTACTGGGGATAATATGGTTGATACTTTGGTTGATATTTTACGAACATCCTAAAAGACAAAAAAGATTAGGCGCCGCTGAACTGGCTTATATTGAAAGTGATAAAGATGAAGCCGTTTCGGCTGTTGATGATGGTGTTAAAGTATCCTGGTTTAAATTATTGAGTTTCAGGCAAACATGGGCATTTGTAATAGGTAAATTTTTAACAGATCCTATCTGGTGGTTCTATATTTTCTGGTTACCCGATTTCTTTGAAAGTGTGTATAAGATCAAACTGCAGGCAGCAAGCTGGCCGGTGGCTACGGTATACATTATTTCTACTGTAGGAAGTGTGGGTGGTGGTTGGTTGCCATTATACCTGATCAAAAAAGGATGGCCCGTGTTCAAAGCACGTAAGACATCTATGCTGTTATATGCGTTTTGTGTCTTACCGATCTTTTTTGCCCTGGTGCTGGGTAAAATAGATATGTGGCTGGCTGTATTGGTGATTGGTATCGCAGCGGCGGCGCACCAGGCATGGAGTGCAAATATCTTTACTACCGTTAGTGATATGTTCCCTAAAAAAACAACTGCTTCTGTAACCGGTATCGGAGGTATGTTTGGCGGTTTGGGCGGTATATTCCTTTCTTTGTTTGTACAGAAAAAAATGTTTGTGTACTACAGGAGTATCGACCAGATTGAAACAGCTTACTATATCATGTTTGCCGTGTGCGCACTGGCTTATTTATTGGGATGGATTATTATGCACATCTTAATTCCAAAAATGAAAAGGGTAGAAGTTTAATTTTATAACACGAATTTTACGAATTACACTAACTAATTACACGAATTATTTTTTTAATAGCAAATGGGTTTCAATTTATTGAAACCCATTTGTATTTTAATTTGTGCCTTAAAATTCGCGTAATAAAAACCCTATAAAGAATTCCTCAATGTTAAGAAGAACCTCGCCTCAATATGCTCTGTTGATTTATTCAGTATCAGCTCTGCTGCTTTTTCTCCCATCATCTGGAAATCGGTGGAGATAGTAGTGATGCCATTTAAGATGATCTTCTTCAATACAGTTTCATTGTAAGAAATAACGCCTACCTCTTTACCGATCTTTAATTTATTGTTCAGTATTTTTTCTATCAGTATCACCAGGTCATCTTCCATCAGGTTGATGTATACTTCTCCTTTATTAATTTCTTCCTTGCTGATATTATGTACGATTTTATAATTGAACGCATACTCCTGGCAAAACCTCGCAAATCCTGTAGTGATCTCGTTGGGATGATAGGTGTATTCCGGTAAAATGATATTGAGGGTATGGTATTTACTCAAATTAGGTAAGGCCTGTTCCAAAGCGATATAAATATCCTTGTCGAAATTTTCATAGATGGCACCATAATTTCCTGTAACACCAGGCACCAGTTTATCCAGCAGGATCAGTTTTTCCTTGGGGATATTGTTGAGTACTTTATGGGCGTTTTCGGTGCCTTCCATAAAGTGCGGGATGATCACATAATAATTATAATCTTCCTTACTGTTGAGCAGGAGATTCTTAAACAGCGAAAAGTTATTGTTGTAAATATAAAAATCAATAGTGGCCGTATCGCCCAGTGTTTTTACAAAGGCATCGTAAATGATTTTTTTATGCGCACTCAGTTTGTTGAACATTAAAAAGATCTTCACTTTTTGTCCAACATCCGTATTCTTGATATAATAGCCTTTTCCGGGAACTGAACCGATAATGCCTGTTTTTTTCAGGTAACGATAGCCTTTTTCGGCGGTATCACGGGATATCTCAAACTCAAAACTTAATTCATTGATAGAGGGCAGTACATCATCCACCTGCAGCTTTTGCGTTTCAATAGCTTTAATGATGCAGTTGGCCAGTTGCTGGTATTTGGGTGTAGCCGAAAATTCATCGATATAAATGATCTTATTAAAAGGAGATAGCATGGATGTCGCGAATTCTGATTAAGTTTAGCTATTGTTTTAACAAAAATAACCTTTTTATTATAACGGAGATTACAACCTTTTGACGTTGCATTACTCTTAATAATATATAAACCAAACCGCTTACATGATAGTGCATGATGCTGCCCAAGTCAATTCATTATATTTTACATTAAATTTTGCTTAGCTATATAAAAAAACGATTCGTTTATGGGAGTTATTTTAGGTGTTATTTTTCATTTTATAGGAGGTTTTGCGTCGGGAAGTTTTTACATGCCCTACAAAAAAGTAAAGGGCTGGAGTTGGGAAAGTTTTTGGATCGTTGGCGGATTGTTTTCCTGGTTAATTGTACCACCACTTGCTGCATACCTGACCATACCCGGGTTCATGGATATTATTAAATCCTCGTCTTCAACAGTACTTGCATCAACTTATTTAATGGGTTTATTGTGGGGCATCGGCGGTTTAACTTATGGCCTCGGCGTTCGTTATTTAGGCGTATCGCTCGGTAGTTCAATTATATTAGGTCTTTGCTCGGTATTTGGTGCATTGGTGCCTTCTGTATATTATTATTTTAATCCCAAAGATGGAAAAGATACCATTGCTGATTTATTTGGTACGCAATGGGGATTATTTGTAATGCTGGGATTATTGCTTTGCGTGATCGGCATTATTATTTGTGGAAAGGCCGGCGGTATGAAAGATAAAGATCTGGGAAGTACCGGGCTGGATGCTGCGGGCAGCGAATTTAAATTGACCAAAGGATTGATCTTAGCCATCATCTCCGGTGTATTAAGCGCCTGTTTTAGCTTTGGTATAGAAGCGGGTACCAGCATGGGTAGTACGGCCAACGAAATCTGGAAAGCGGCTAATCCCGGCCAGGGCGAGTTTTTATTCCGTAACAATGTGATCTTTGTAGTGATATTATGGGGCGGTTTAACCACTAACTTTATATGGTGTATGATCTTAAATGCACGCAATAAATCATTTGGTGATTATACCAATGGTAAATCGCCATTGATGAAGAACTATTTACTGTGTGCATTGGGAGGAACGATGTGGTTCCTGCAATTCTTCTTTTACGGTATGGGCGAAAGTAAAATGGGAAATGGCGCCAGTTCATGGATTTTACACATGTCGTTTATTATATTAGTGGCCAATATGTGGGGTATTGTATTAAAAGAATGGAAAGGTGTTACACCAAAAACAAAACGTACGATCGTGATCGGTATCGCTACCATTATTTTCTCTGTATTGGTGGTTGGATATGGCAATCATTTACACGATAAGCTTAAACAGGAACAAACATTAGAAAAAGAAAAAGTTATAACATATGTCGGTACAAACAGCACAATTTAAAAACGTAAGCTACCTGTGGGATGAAGCCAAAGCAGCAACCATGGCAGGGGATGAAGTAGCTTTATTGATCTACCGCTCCAACTTATTGGGCGCCGATCTGCGCCTTACCAATTATGGTGGTGGTAATACTTCCTGCAAGGCAATGGCAAAAAATCCATTGACGGGAGAAGAAACAGAAGTAATGTGGGTAAAAGGTAGCGGTGGCGATATCGGAACGTTGAAGAAGAGTGGGCTTGCTGCATTATATGTAGACCGCTTACGTAGTTTAAAGAACGTCTACCGTGGACTGGCACACGAAGATGAAATGGTGGAGTTATTCAATCATTGCATTTACGACCTGGCTTCCAAAGCACCTTCTATTGATACGGCTTTACATGGGTTCTTACCATTTAAACATATCGATCATTTACATCCTGATGCAGCCATCGCTATCGCTGCGGCAAAAGATGGTAAAAAGATTACGCAGGAATTGTTTAACGGTTCTATCGGTTGGGTAGAATGGCAGAAACCCGGTTTTGACCTGGGCTTACAATTAAAACAATGCCTGGATGAAAATCCCGGTATCCGTGGTATCATGTTAGGCTCTCACGGGTTATTTACCTGGGGAGATACTGCATATGAAAGCTATGTAAATACACTGGAAGTAATTGAGCGTTGTGCCGATTACTTAAATGATAATTATGGTAAAAAAGGCCCGGTATTCGGAGGTGCCAAAATACAATCACTGGCTAAGGAAGAAAGATTAAAACAGGCTGCAGCATTAGCTCCTGTATTAAGAGGATTTTGTTCTTCTCAAACTAAAATGATCGGTCATTTTACTGATGATGACAGGGCGCTGGAATTTATTAACTCCAATGACCTGGATAGATTGGCTCCACTCGGAACCAGTTGCCCTGATCACTTTTTGCGTACCAAGATCAGTCCGCTGGTATTACCTTTGAGTGCAACTGAAGACCTGAACAATGTGGCTGCCATCAAAGAAAAACTAACACCTGAATTTGAAGCCTACCGTAAAATGTATGCGGATTATTACAATACCTGCAAACATCCTAATAGTCCGGCTATAAGAGATGCCAACCCGGTTGTTATTTTATATCCGGGTGTAGGGCTATTCACTTTTGCAAAAGATAAACAAACGGCACGTGTAGCCGCAGAATTTTATATCAACGCGATTAATGTAATGAAAGGTGCAGAAGCGATTTCTGAATACACTTCTTTACCAAGGCAGGAAGCGTTTAATATTGAATACTGGTTACTGGAAGAAGCCAAACTGCAACGCATGCCCAAACCAAAATCATTGAGCGGCAGGATTGCCCTGGTTACCGGCAGCGCAGGAGGAATTGGTAAAGCTATCGCCAAAAAATTTGCCGAAGAAGGCGCTTGTGTGATCATTAATGATATCAATGAAGAACGTTTACAGACTGCAACAGGAGAATTCCAGAAATTATTTGGAAAAGACAATGCAGCAGCCGTAACACTGGATGTAACCAACCTGGATACCATCAATAAAGCGATGGATAATGCAGCATTGGCTTTTGGCGGAGTTGATATCATTGTAAATAACGCCGGTATCAGTACCTCAAAACCAATTGCCGATCACACCATTGCTGATTGGGATAAATTATATGATATTTTAGTGAAAGGCCAATTTTTGGTTTCGCAGGCAGGCATTGCCGTTATGCGCAAACAGGATGTTGGCGGAGATATCATTAATATTGTTTCTAAAAACGCTGTAGTAGCCGGACCAAATAATGCAGGATATGGTTCTGCAAAAGCTGCACAGGCACATTTAACAAGATTAATGGCAGCAGAAGTGGGGGCTGATAAGATACGGGTGAATACCGTGAATCCGGATGCAGTAATTGCCGATAGTAATATCTGGGCAGGTGGCTGGGCCGAAGGCCGCGCCAAAGCTTATGGTATTACCGTTGCCGAGTTGCCGGCCTATTATGCCAAACGAACTTTATTGAACGAAGCTATTTTACCCGAAGATATCGCCAATGCATGTTTTGCATTTGCAGGAGGATTGCTGAATAAATCAACGGGTAATGTATTGAATGTGGACGGCGGTGTTGCCATGGCATTCTTACGCTAAACTTTTTACATATATAGCAACAAGCAATCAAAAGGTTGATGATTTTCTAATCTGTCAACCTCTATTTTTTTACAACAACCTCTAAAAATATAATAGTGTACAGAGTCGCATTTAAAATGCAATTGTTTGCAGGTAAAAAAGCAGAATACCAGAAAAGGCACGACGAAATATGGCCGGAACTGGTTTCACTATTGAAAGAAACCGGTATCAGCGAATACTCCATTTTTTTAGACGAAACCACCAATAGTTTATTCGGCGTATTAAAAGCAACAGATCCTGCGGCATTGGATAATTTGCCTGCCCATGCCGTAATGCAGAAATGGTGGGCCTACATGGGAGATATTATGGAAAGCAATCCTGATAATTCACCCGTTAGTATTCCACTGGAAGAAGTTTTTTATTTACCTTGATGCGCTTTCAGTAAAAAGGCCGGAATTTTAAAAAAGAATATAATTCTAAAAAAAAGATTTGATATGTTATTAAACAAACAATTGATTGCTGATAGTAATAGTGCTGCTTTGAAAGCACATCAGCGTAAATTTAATTTTGCTTCAGAAACAATTGCTGATGTAGAAGGGATCATAAAAAAAATAATGGCTTTCCAGGTGGCCATTCCCAGCTGGGCATTGGGTACAGGAGGTACAAGATTTGGCCGTTTTCCCGGTGCAGGCGAACCCGGCAGTTTAGAGGAAAAAATTGAAGATGTAGGATTGTTGCATGCCTTAAATAATTCGAGCGGTGCCATCTCATTGCATATTCCATGGGATATTCCAACAGATGCGAATGCCATTAAAGCATTGGCTGCACAACATGGTTTACTGTTTGATGCGGTTAATTCCAATACATTCCAGAATCAACCGGGACAAAAAGAAAGTTACAAATTTGGTTCTTTGCAACATGTAGATAAAGCGGTGCGTAAGCAAGCTATTGACCATAATATTGAAGTGATCAAACATGGTATCAACCTCGGCTCTAAATCATTAACCGTATGGTTGTCTGATGGCAGTTGTTTTCCCGGTCAATTGAATTTCCGCAGGGCATTTGAAAACACACTGGAAGGCCTACACGAAATTTATGCCGCATTGCCCGAAGACTGGAAAGTGTTTGTGGAATACAAAGCCTATGAACCTAATTTTTATTCGATGGCAGTAGGTGATTGGGGACAATCTTTATTATATGCCAGTAAACTGGGTAATAAAGCTTATACATTGGTTGATTTAGGTCATCATTTACCCAATGCCAATATTGAGCAGATTGTATCTTTATTATTGATGGAAGGAAAATTAGGAGGCTTTCATTTTAATGATAGTAAATACGGAGATGATGATCTGACAGTTGGTAGTATGAAACCTTACCAGTTGTTTTTAATCTTTAATGAACTGGTAGAAGGTATGGATGCAAAAGGCATGAACCATGCAACAGATTTGGGATGGATGATCGATGCCAGTCATAATGTAAAAGATCCGCTGGAAGATCTGCTGCAATCGGTAGAAGCTATCATGATTGCGTACACGCATGCATTGTTGGTGGATAAGAAAAAATTAAACGAAGCGCAACTGAATAATGATGTAGTGGCGGCACAGGAAATTTTACAGGGTACTTTCCGCACAGATGTAAGATCGATAGTTGCCGAAGCAAGATTAAGAGCGGGTGCTGCTTTAGATCCGGTAACGTTTTTCAGGACGGAAAAAATAAGGCAGCAACTCATTAAAGATAGGGGAACGAATACCATAGCTACAGGGCTGTAATGTGAGTCGTGAATGGTGAGACGTAAGTAGCAGTTTGCTGCTGAAGATAAAAATATATAGTTTAGTAAATGTAAAATCTGGAATTTTTAAGACAATCATTTGTAAAAAATATTAATGGCGCAGCAATAGTTGAGTTGCACTCACGATTCACGCCTCACGATTCACGATGACCGCCATTCCCGTCATAGCAATCTTCGATGTTGGCAAGACCAATAAAAAACTGTTTTTGTTCGACGAACATTACCGGATTGTGCATGAAAAAACATTACAGTTTACCGAAACAGTGGATGAAGATGGTGATGCCTGTGAAAATTTAGAAGCGCTCACCGCATGGGGCCGCGATTCTATTAAAGAATTGATTGAGCTGGGTCAGTTTGATATCAAGGCTTTGAATTTTTCAGCTTACGGTGCCAGCTTTGTGCATATCGACAGTGAAGGAAAACCTATTGCACCGCTGTACAATTATCTAAAACCTTTCCCGGAAGACCTGAAGAAAAAATTTTATAATGATTATGGCGGAGAGCTGGCAGTTTCCATGATTACCGCTTCCCCGGTATTGGGAAATTTAAATTCAGGCATGCAATTGTATTGGCTGAAGTATAAACATCCCGGAGTTTTTGACCAGATAGTATACTCCTTACACCTGCCGCAGTATTTAAGTTATTTAATTACCGGCCAGGCTTACAGTGATATTACAAGTATCGGTTGTCATACCGGTTTATGGAATTTTCCACAGGATAGTTATCACGAATGGGTATTGCGGGAAGGCATAGCCGAAAAACTGGCGCCTTTATATTCTTCTGCTGATGTGATAGAAGCACGGGCTTTCTGGAAAGATTTTAAAGTAGGTATTGGCCTGCATGATTCTTCATCTGCATTGATCCCTTATTTAGCCTGCTTTTCTGAACCTTTTATTTTGATCTCTACCGGCACCTGGTGTATCACACTCAACCCCTTTAACAAACATCCTTTAACGGAAGATGAATTGAAACAGGATTGTTTATGTTACATGAGTTACCGGGGCGAACCTGTAAAAGCCAGTCGCCTTTTTGCAGGTAACGAACACGAAATGGAAACCAAAAGACTGGCCAAACATTTTAATAAACCTGTTGATTTTTATAAAACAGTGGAGTATGATGAAACGATCATCAAGGCTTTAACGAATAACGATCCTGTAGCACCGGAAATTAAATTTGCTGAAAGGGATTTGTCAGAGTATAAAAATTACGAGATCGCCTATCATTGCCTGGTACTGGATATCATGTGGCAGCAATTATATTCCACCAAACTGGTGATACAGGATGAAAATGTAAACCGCATATTTGTGGATGGAGGGTTTAGTAAGAATGCGATCTATATGCACTTACTGGTCGAAGCTTTTCCATACATGGAAGTGTATGCGGCCTCGGTAGCACAGGCAACAGCGGTAGGTGCTGCTCTGGCCATTCACAAACACTGGAACAGTAAACCATTGCCCGGCGATATTATTGATTTAAAATTCTATGCAAAGCCAACTGTAGTATAATGAATGTAGGATTATTTATACCCTGTTATGTAAACCAGTTTTATCCACAGGTAGCTATTGCCACGCTGCAATTGCTGGAAAAATTTAATTGCAGCGTTGGGTATCCTTTAAACCAAACCTGCTGCGGGCAACCGATGGCTAATTCGGGGTACGAAAAACTGGCGCAGGGTTGCAATGAATTATTCACTGAAAATTTTGCGGGGTACGATTATATAGTTTGTCCTTCGGGAAGCTGTACACTGCATATCAAGGATCATTTGCATAGTAACAAAAACGAAGCAGCTTCCTCAGCCATACAAAAAAAAGTGTATGAGCTTACCGAGTTCCTGGTTGATGTATTGAAAATAGACAATATCACTGCATCATTTCCCTATCGTGTAGGCGTACACCAGAGCTGCCATGGGCAAAGAGGTTTACACACCGCGCAAATGAGCGAACTGGTGGCAGCACCATATTCCAAAGGAGATTTCCTGTTGCAGAAAGTAAAGGGACTTACACTGGTTTCACTAAACAGGGTAGACGAGTGTTGTGGTTTTGGCGGAACCTTCTGCGTGGTGGAAGAAGCGGTAAGCGTGAAGATGGGAAAAGACCGTGTTGCTGATCATGAAAAAAATAATGTAGAAGTGATCACCGGTGGCGATATGAGTTGCCTGATGCACCTGGAAGGTATTTTGAAAAGAAAGAAAAGCAAAGTGCAGATCAGGCATATTGCAGAGATATTGAATAGTGAGTTGTGAGTCGAGAATGTCCGGTAGCGAATCTAAACCCTAAACTCCTAAACCAATAAAAAAAATTAACAAGTAATGTCTTCAACCAATGCCACACACCCCGAATTGTCTGCCATCTTCAACAAAGATGAAGCGAGAGTGGATTGGCATGATGAAACTTTATGGTGGATAAGGCAAAAAAGAGATAAAGCTGCATGGACCATCCCTGAATGGGAACAATTACGGGAAACCGCTTCTGCAATAAAAAATAATGTACTCAGTAACCTGCATGGCTATTTACTGGAGTTTGAACAAAAAGCAAAAGAGAACGGTATTATTATACATTGGGCAGCCGACGGAAAGGAACATAACGAGATCATACATAGTATTCTTCGGGAACACAAGGTTAGCCAAATCGTTAAAAGCAAATCGATGCTAACGGAAGAATGTGGACTAAATGAATACCTGGCTAAGAATAATATTGATGTAGTGGATACAGACCTGGGAGAGCGTATTGTGCAGTTGGCTAATGAACACCCCAGTCATATTGTATTGCCTTGTATCCATTGGAAAAAAGAAGAGATAGGGGAGTTGTTTCACCAGCATCTAAATACGCCTAAAGGTAACGCCGATCCGCAATTTCTAACCAACGCAGCAAGGATCCACCTGAGAGAAAAGTTTCTCACCAGGCGGATCGCCATCACCGGTGTAAATTTTGCAGTGGCAGAAACCGGTGAATTTGTAGTGTGCACCAACGAGGGTAATGCAGATATGGGGGCGCATTTGGCAGATGTACATATTGCCTGTATGGGCATCGAAAAAATAATTCCGCAACGGCAACACCTGGGTGTTTTTTTACGCCTGCTGGCACGCAGTGCTACCGGGCAACCAGTAACCACTTACTCCAGTCATTTTAAAAAACCTAATACCGGTCAAATTGTACATATTATCCTGGTAGATAATGGAAGGACCGTGCAGTTAGGGAGGGAAAATTTCCGCAGTTCATTAAAATGTATACGTTGTGCGGCCTGCTTTAATACCTGTCCTGTTTACAGGAGAAGTGGTGGTCATAGTTACCATACCGCTATAGCTGGACCGATTGGCGCCATACTGGCACCTAACCTGGATATGAAAAAGTATGCAGACCTACCTTTTGCTTCTACGCTTTGTGGCAGCTGCAGCAATGTGTGTCCTGTAAAGATTGATATTCACAATCAATTATACCAATGGCGGCAGGAGATAACAGCAGAAGGGTACTCACCCAAAGCAAAAACAGTGGCTATGAAAGTGATGGCCACCACGTTATCCAAACCCGGCATTTTTAAATTTGCCGGCAGTGCGGGAAGATGGGTGATGAAGTATTTACCTTTCTTGGTCAATAATAAATTGAACCCCTGGTACAAACAGCGTGATATGCCTGCAGCACCAAAAGAATCTTTTACACAATGGTATAAAAAGAACAGGCCATGAGCAGCAGGGAAAAAATATTAGCCGCAGTAAAAACTAACCAGCCGGCATTGCAGCAGTTGCCATCAGCGACGGCTCTTACTCCTGTACAGTATGATGACCGGTTTCAACAATTCAGCACGATATTAAAAGGTATCGGTGGCAATATTGTAGTAGTAAAAAATACAAATGAAATTATAGCATATGTGAAAAATAATTTCAATGGACAGGAGCATTTTGTTACCACATTGACTGAACTACCGGAAATACCATTGCTGGATGAGAAATTGAGTCCCCATTTCCTCGAAAATATCGAATTGGCCATTGTGAAAGCTTTATTTGCAGTAGCAGAAAATGGAGCGATCTGGCTCACGGAAAAGGAAGTAAAGATAAGGGCATTGCCATTTATTTGCCAGCACCTGGCCGTGTTGTTACAAAAGAAAGATATTGTAAGTAATATGGCTGAAGCCTATGAATTAATAGGAACAGCAGCTTATGATTTTGGCGTTTTTATAGCAGGGCCATCAAAAACTGCTGATATAGAACAGTCACTTGTTTTGGGAGCACATGGGCCAAAAACAATGACAGTTTTTGTGTTAACCGATGAATGATGATTTAGGGTAATCTGAATTTTTAAAATAGAAATACACAACTGTTGATAACCCGCTCTCAGCAAAGGTTTTACAGGATGCCACAGGATAGTCAACTTTTAATCAAATGTTAATTTGCTTACGTAAACAATCAGTAACTGCACTGGTATAACATTATTGCTGCTGATGAAATGCCAGGATTGATTGCGAACACATTTCGAATTAAATATTTTGATCTCGGAATAATACGAACTGCTATATGAGAAAAATAAACCTTCTTACTCACGCACAAAACCTTTACACAGGTTTTGATCTTTCAAAAATTGGCTGGATCTGATTGCAATTGCGTAAGGTGATTTTTTTCTATATACTTCGTTTCAATAAAAAATAATTTATTAAAGGAAGATTTATATGCATAAAAAAATTTACCAGTTATCGTATGTAGTGATTTTTGCTGCATTGTTTTTACTAGGATCATGCAAAAAGAAATTTGATGATTATTATGCCCGGCCTGATAATCTTGCTGCACCCATCTATCAACAATTAGCAAGTAATGGCAAGTGTACTAATTTTTTATCGCTGATTGATAAAGCCGGCTATAAACAAACACTAAGTGCGGCAGGTTACTGGACCATTTTTGTACCGACTGATTCTGCTTTTACTGCAGATACAGAATTTGCTGCGTTTATTAAAGGCCGTGGGTTTAATACTGTGGCTGATGTAGATTCAGCTACTGCGCAAATGGTAGTTCAATATTTATTAGTATTTAATGCTTTTGAAAAAGCAAGGATCAACGATTATCAATCTAACCTGGGTTGGGTTCCGGATATCGCTTTTAAAAGACGCACTGCTTATTATACCAGTTTTTATAATGATACTTCTTATACAGGTGTGCCTTATAAAGCGGTAGCTTCCAACAGGAATAATCCTTCTACCAATACCGGTTATTATGTATTTGCAGACAATGGCAATAAATATATTCCTTGTTTTACCAATGAATATTTTGCATCACAGGGGTTATCTGCAAGTGACTACAACTATTTCTATCCCGGATCTCCTTTTTCAGGCTTTAATATTGCCAATGCAAAAGTTACCGTAAAAGATATTCCTGCAGAAAATGGTGTGATACATTATATAGATAAAGTAGTGACCCCTGCAAAAAGTATTGATCAGTATTTAAGGAATAAACCGGAATACAGTCTTTTCAGAAGTATCCTCGAGCAATTTATGGTGCTGTTTATAAAAAATGTGGATGCTACCCGCCGCTACCAGGTGTTGAATGGTGGTAGCCAGGATGTTGCTGTAAAAGTATATTCCAACCTGTTAGCCTTTTCTCCCAACAATGAAAATTATTTTAAACTGCAGGATAATGATGCACAAAAAGATGGCTGGACCATGTTTGTGCCTACCAATGATTCGCTGAGTAAATATATTAACACCGTTGTATTGGAGCAATACACAACATTGAATTCTTTACCGCTAAGCATTATTGCCGACCTGTTAAATGCACACATGTGGCAATCTACCGTATGGCCCAGCAAATTTGCAGGTACCTACAATTACCTGGGCGAACCTGCAAAAATGAACCCGGCAACTGATATTGTTGACAAGAAAGTATTGAGTAATGGTATTTTTTACGGCACCAAAAAAGTAAACCAGCCAAATGTGTTTTCCACTGTTTATGGTAAAGCCTATCTTAATCCCAGGTATAGTATAATGACAAGGCTGCTGGATATGGAAATAAAAGGACTTATTACTAATCCAAGTGTTAAGTATACTTTGTTTATGATGCCGGATGCTGTGCTTACAGCCAAGGGGTATAGTTATAATTCCGGCGCTAACGGATGGGTATTTACCAACCCGGTTGGCGGCGCTACTTCAACTAATGACAGCAACAGGCTGAATTTATTACGAATGTTATACTCTGGTGTAATTGAAACGCCCAATAATGAACTGAATGGCATTGGTACAACAGGCTTTAAAGGAATCATTGGTTCTTATGGCGGAGAATATATTAAGTACGATGGCAACCAGGTATTTACTGCGGGTACTATTGAACGTGGGGTAACGCTTAAAATAGACAGTGTACGGCCTGCACTAAACGGGCAGGTAGTATATTTAAATGACCTCATGTATTTTCCTTATTTGTTAATAGGACACAATTTGTCTGCATTAGGCACCCCGGCTGCTTCTGAATTCAATTACTTCTGGAATTATTTAAAAAACTCTACGTTATTTAACACTACCACCAGTGAAATAACTGGTATTACGGCCGGTTCGTTTTATACCGTGTTCGTACCTAAAAATTCAGCAATTGTGCAGGCAGTTAATGATGGTATTTTACCAGGCACAGCCGGCGTTCCTAATTATACGCCTACATTAACGGCAGATAAAGTGAAAGTGGAAAGTTTTATTAACTATCACATACTGGACAAACGTACAGTTATTGCCAATGGAAATGATATCGGTTCTTATCCCTCCCTGCTTAAAAATGCAGCCGGCGATCCGGTTACTTTTTCTATACTTTACCCGGGAGGCATTTTTGAACTGGGCGATGGATACGGGCGTAAAGCAAGAATGGTGACAACACTTAATAATAACTTATCCAACCGAACGGTGATACACCTTATTGATAATTACCTGAAATACTAATACCCAAAAGATATTGCGTAAAGCACCAAAACAAAAGTAACTCTATAATGAAAGTACTATTTAGAAAAATCAGCTTCCTGTTGTTAATCGTACTGCTTGCTAATTTTACCATGGCACAAGTTGCTACTACAGTACAGGGTAAAATACTGGGCGCCAATAAAAAACCGGTTGAGCATGTAACTATTGCAGAAATTGATGCCGAGGGAAGAACCGTTCATGCTGTAAAAACAGATGTAGAGGGGAATTTTGTGATAAAAATATCCAACCCTAAAAATAAATTATCTATCAGCCATATCAGTTTCCGCAGCCAGGTATTACCAATAAACACACGCACCACTTTTAATATCACTGTTGAAAGTAACAGTAAAGACCTTGGTGATGTAGTAGTAGTATCGCAGCGAAGGATCGACAACGGTAACGTTTCTATCCCGGAAAGGGAGTTAACTACCGCCCAGTCGCATATCGCTGCAAAAGACCTGGAAGAAATGCAGGCAGCTTCTATTGACCAGGCCTTACAGGGAAGGTTACCCGGAGTTGATATCACCGCCAATTCAGGCGATCCGGGTGCTGGTATGCAGATACGTATCAGGGGTACTTCATCTATCAACTCTTCAAATGATCCACTGATCGTTGTTGACGGGATGCCTTACGAAACATCTGTACCATCAGATTTTAATTTTGGTTCTGCCGATGAACAGGGTTATGCAAGCCTTATTAATATTGCACCAACAGATATAAAAGACATTACCATTTTAAAGGATGCTGCCGCAACAGCTGTATGGGGATCAAGAGCAGCTAACGGGGTAGTGGTAATTACTACTAAAAGAGGGGCAATTGGTAAACCGGCCTTTACTTACACCAATAAAACTTCCATCACCAAACAGCCGGAAGCTATTCCAATGCTTTCCGGTGATCAATATTCTACTTTAATTCCTGAAGAGTACATGAATGCTACAGGTGCACCATTAAATACCCAAAACATAAAAGAGTTCCAGTATGATCCCAACGATCCTTACTGGTATAATAATTACAGCAAAAATACCGACTGGATAAAAGCGATTACCCAAACCGGCGTTACGCAGGATCATAATATCTCTATGACAGGAGGTGGCGAAAAAGCCAGGTATTATGCATCGTTGGGTTATCTCGATCAAAAAGGTACTACTATCGGTACTTATTTAAAACGTATCAGCACACGTATCAATTTAGATTATATTGTTTCTGACCGCATCCGCTTTAAATCCGATGTTTCTTATTCACTTACCGACAACAACAGGAATTTTGCTTTAAACCTTCGCGACCTTGCTTATCGTAAAATGCCTAACATGAGCATTTATGAATACGATGAATTCGGTAATCTTTCCGGCAACTATTTTACGCCTGCAAACAATATCCAGGGACAATATGGTGGATTGGATTCCAAGGGAAATATTGTGGGAACCAGTAACCCTGTCGCCCTTGCAAAAGAAGCCAAAAATAGCATCATCAGCCAAAGGGTAACACCGCATTTTAATTTACAGTACGAAATACTGAAGAAAAAACTGATGGCTACTTTTGATGTGCAGTTTGATATCAACAGTACCAAGAACAACACTTTCTTACCACAAACGGCTACCGGGCGGCCATGGACAGAACCTTCTGTAAACCGTGCTTACGACGGCGACCTGGATGGATTTAATGTTCAATCCAAAACCAACCTGGTATACACACCCACTTTCAAAAATCCTAATCACTCCCTCATCAGCTTTCTTTCTTTAAGTACATATGATAACAAATATGTATCACAGGAAATACTGACATCCAATACTGCTTCGTCCGTATTACAGGATCCTTCTTCTCCTTCGCGTACACAAAACGGTGAGTCGAGGTTGGTAGCAGTAACGGGCCAAACAAGGAGTGTGGGACTGTTGGTGAATGCGCAATATGGTTATAAAGACAGGTATATTATTAACGTAGGTGTTCGCGGCGATGGTAACTCCAGGTTTGGGCCAGAAAACCGGTATGGCGTATTTCCATCAGCATCTCTTCGCTGGAGAATTTCTGATGAGAAATTTATGAAGCGTTTTCAGAAATCAATTGACGACCTGAGCTTCAGGGCCAGCTATGGGCAATCAGGCAATGCTCCTAAAAAAGATTATACCTATATCAATACCTATAACACTTTCAGCTGGACTTATTTAGGCCAGGCTGCTGTATTTCCCGGCAACATGCAGTTATCTGATTTGAAATGGGAAACCATTGAAGGAAAGAACGTAGGTATCAACTTAAGTATGTTTAAAAAACGATTTACGGTAGATGCTGAATTTTATGTGAACAGCACAAAAAATATGTTCTTCCCGGGTTTACAGATTTCGTCTGTTAATGGGTTTAATAGTGTAGATATGAACGTAGGAAGAATGGATAACCAGGGTTTTGAATTAGGTCTTGGTGTAACGGTATATAAAACTAAAAAATGGCAGGTTGATTTTAATTTCAACATAGCCCGTAATATTAACGTGATAAAAGAGATATCTGACCTCTATCCGCTGGACAAAGGAGATATCACACTTAATGGACAGTATAAAACATTCCTGCAGGTAAACAATCCTTTTGGATCATTTTACGGATTTAAATTTAAAGGCGTTTACAAAGATTCCTTGTCAACCATTGCAACAGATGGAGGTGGAAAACCTATCATTGGTCCCAATGGACAGCAGGTACGTATGAAATTTAATTACCCCAGTATCGGGTATACTTTCCAGGCAGGAGATGCCATGTACGAGGATATCAACCATGATGGCAATATCAACTACCAGGACATTGTTTATTTAGGTAACAGTAATCCTAAATATACGGGAGGATTTGGTACTTCTGTAAGTTATAAAGGGGTATGGAAATTCACAGCGTTCTTTAATTACCGTTATAAAGTTGACCTGGTAAACGGTACTAAAATCAATACCACCAATATGTATGGCTTCGATAACCAGAGTACAGCTACTTTAAGAAGGTGGAGAAAGGAAGGTGACATTACTGATATACCACGTGCATCATACAGAAGTGGTTATAACTGGCTGGGTAGCGACAGGTATGTGGAAGATGGTTCTTTCCTGCGTTTCAGAACGGCAACTGTACGCTACACCGCACCTAAAAAAATGGCACAGCGTTTAAAAATTAAAAATATCAGTGCATATGTAACTATTGAGAACCTGTTTACCTGGACGAACTATACCGGCCAGGATCCTGAAGCCAGTGTAAGGGGAAGCGATCCTTTCAGGGTAGCAGTGGATAATTCATATACGCCACCAGTAAAAACATTTACATTAGGCATCACGGCCAGTTTTTAAAATGATTTAAAAGAAATAAGATGTTAAAACGAACAATTGTAAAATTATTGATGCTGGTATTGCTGGTACCATTTGCATCCTGCAAAAAATGGCTCGACCTGCAACCACAGGATGGATTGACAGGTGCTGAATACTGGAAAACAAAAGAGCAGGTAAACGCAGCCGTTACAGGTTGTTATGCCTCATTACTTGGTTCTGCAACAGGTTCCAGGAATGCGGCAGAAAGCTTCTTTCTATGGGGAGAATTGCGTGCAGATATGGTAGCCGCAACACTTGCTACAACACCTGAACAGGTAGATATCATTAATGTGAATATACTGCCTACCAATTCTATTGCCAACTGGAGAGGCCTGTATGAAACCATTAATTATTGTAATACCGTGATAGATCTTGCGCCGGGTGTGCTGACGCAGGATGCTACTTTTACACAGGCTGCACTGGATAAAGCCGTTGCAGAAGCAAAAACCTTAAGGGCACTGATGTATTTTTACCTTGTACGTACTTTTGACCAGGTGCCTTTAAAATTAAAAGCTACCACCAGCGATAAGGATATTGTATCCTTACCCAAAAGTACACAGGATGAAGTGTTAACCCAGGTATTAAAAGATTTGAGTGAAGCGGAAGTTTATGCTGTAGTTGATTATGGAGACCGGGCATCTAACAAAGGAAGAATAACCAAGGCAACTATTAATGCTATCCAGGCCGATGTGTATCTGTGGCAGGATAAATATACAGAGTGCGTAGCAGCCTGTAACAAAATCATTAACACCAATTCATTTGGATTGATCGATGGATCTGATGCCAATATCTGGTACAGGACATTATATGTAAACGGTAACAGTAATGAAAGCCTTTTTGAATTGCAGTTTGACAATCAGAAATTAAATACTTTCTATACCCTGTTTAATACCAGTGCAAGAAAATTCCAGGCCAGCCCGTTGGTAATGGATGAAGTGTATACCGTCGACTTTTTGGATCCATTAAAATTTGATATCAGGGCTGATGGTGCTGCGGTAAGATCTACCGATCAATTGATATGGAAATATGTTGGCCTTACCAATACCACGGCAAGAGCACAGGAAGAATCCTATGCTCACTGGATCATGTACCGATACGCAGATATATTGTTAATGAAAGCAGAGGCACAAAATCAATTAGGTAATGGGCAGGACGCATTGGACATTGTTACACGTATCAGAACAAGGGCAAGGGCATTGATAGCAACAGCTGCCAACCCGGCTCCCAATGATAAAGTAGCTATTGCAGAATATATTTTAAAAGAACGTGCGAGGGAATTTGCTTTTGAAGGTAAACGCTGGTTTGATATACTGAGAAATGCTAAAAGAAATAACTACCAGCGCCTGGACTTGCTGCTTGATATGATTGCAAGTACGGTTCCGCCTAACAGGCAGCAATCTGCTATTGCAAAATTCAAGGATAAGAATTGTCATTATCTACCCATTTACACCTATGAATTAACTACCAATAAAGCATTAGTACAAAACCCTTTTTATAAATAAATTATTTTACAAATAAAAACAAGCGTATGAAAAAATATTTAAGCATCCTGGTTTCCGCCGTACTTGGCCTGCTTATCATTTTTTACACCGGTAGCTGTAAAAAAATAAAATATGTAGAAACCACTACTACCGATTTAAATATTTACGGGTACATTAAAGCCAACCCGTCTAAATATTCTTCTATAGGTACTATTATAGATAAGTCGGGCTATGCCGGTTTTTTAAATGCCTATGGCGCATACACGATGTTTGTTCCTACAGACAGTGCTGTTGGTATTTACCTGGCTGAGGTAAATAAAACACTTGCTTCTTTAACCGAAGCTGATGCACAGGCAATCGTAAAATTCCATTTACTGGAGGATACATTGCCTACGAACACATTTAAAGATGGTAAATTACAAAGCATTACCATGTATGGACAGTACCTGATTACGGGTGTTGTAAATATCGGTGGGGTTTCAACCATACTGGTTAACCGCCAGGGCACTATTACACAAGGCAATATCAGAACAGGAAACGGTTATATACACCAGGTAGACAGGGTGCTGAAACCTGCTGCTAAAACCATTGCTGAATTAATTTCTGCAGATGCAAGATTCTCCATTTTTAAACAGGCTTTACAGGCTACCGGTTACTACGATACGCTTAATACTGTGAGTACAGCCGCACCTGCTTTAAAGAGGTGGTTTACTGTTTTTGCCGAAACCAACCAGGCATTGCTGGATTCCGGGATGGCAAGCTATGCAGCATTAAAAACAAAATATTCAAATACGGGGAATCCTTTAAATCCATTGGATAGTTTAAATATTTATGTGAAATATCATATCCTGGCGGATAATAAATACCTGGCAGATATAGTATCAGCAAGTTCACATACCACATTGGCACCATTGGAAGTACTGGCCTCAAAACTAGATGAAGTAAAAGTATTGCTGAATGATCTTGACTTTAATGGCGTACATGAAAAAGGAGTAGAGATAGAACGCGCTACCAGTGATCTATCTGCCACTACAGGGGTGTTGCATACAGCGCTTGCGCATTTTGCCCCCAAGGTTCGCCAGCCATCGGCTGTTTATTGGGATGTGGCAGATTTTCCCGAGGTAAGAAAATTGCCTGCTGTATTCAGGAGAAGCAATTTTAGTTTCGCTTATGGCTCCATTAAAGATATTACCTGGGACAGAACTACCAATACACTGGATTATGTTTACAGCAATGGTACCAGTGTGCCCACTTACTACCTGGATTATTTAAGTGTGCCGATGGGAAACACTACACGTCATAACTGGATTGAATTTACAACCCCAATTATAATAAAAGGAAGGTACAAAGTATGGATATGTTACAGGGCGGCAAAAGGTTCCGGTAGTCTTGGTTTACCAGGCGGTTCCAATATGCCTGTACAGCCTTCGTTTGATGGTGTAGACTTATCAAGGCAATTTAATTTCTGCGAACAACGTCCTAATTTATCTGATGGCGAACTGGAAGCATTGGGATGGAAAAAATATTCACCTACAACCAGTCAGCCAATGACAGGTAAATTCCTTGGTATTATAGATGTACCTACTACCGACAGGCATAAATTCCGTTTAAGATCTTTACCGGCAGCAGGTACAGGAAACCCGAGCGATTACCTTGACATGGTGCACTTCATTCCAATCAATCAAAATCAATATTTACCAAGATTTGCTAACGATGGCACGTTGCAGTATTTCTAAAAGATAAACGATAGCAATTAAATAGTACAAAATGTATAATAAAAAATATTTAGCGGGGATTTGTATGTTTGTTACCCTCGTGATCAGTGGCTGTAATAAATGGAAAGATCATACGGAGATTACCCGGCAGGACCTGACGCAGAATTTATTACAGGTAATTGCTTCCAATCCCGACCTTAGTAAGTTCAGGGAATATGTGGGAGCTGCGGGGCTGGATTCTGTATTGCAGGCTTCCCGGACATTTACCGTGTGGGCACCAACCAATACCGCATTGCAAAATATAGATCCTGGTACTGTAGCAGATAAGGTAAAGCTGAAAGCTTTTATATTAAATCATATTTCTAACCAGTTGTATTTTACAAAAGATGTACAGGCAGCAGTTCGTATACAAATGCTGGGTGGCAAATACAACAACTTCAGTTCATTAAAATTTGATGAAGCCGGGTTGTTATCAACTGACAGGTATGTAAGCAACGGCGTGTTGCATACCATTAATGCCATGGTGCCCCCTTTACAGAATATCTGGGAATTTATCAATGCTACTACGGCGCAGTATGCGCAAAATGCGTATATAAAATCTTTAAATTATAACGGCTTTGATCCTGCATTGGCTATTATTGACAGTATCAGCGTAATTACCGGCCTGCCCATTTATCGTCCGGGTACGGGCATTGTACCCAGGAATTATTTTACCGATAGGGTATACGATGTGAGAAGGGAAGACAGGCAGCACACTTATTTTGTAATGCAGGATGCCAACTTTGTACTGGAAGCAGACTCCCTGAAACCTTATTTTTCTGCGACAACCACTACTATAACCGATAGCCTTACACGCTGGAATACAGTAAAGGACCTTGCCTATGAAATACCTTATGCAACTCCATTCGTTATGCCTCAACCACTGCTGTCTAAATTTGGTATCAGTGTACCTGTAAACAATGGCTTTGTGGTAGAGATAAAAAGAATGAGTAATGGCTTTGTGTATATTATGAGTAAACTGGATGTACCTACCAAAGGGAAATTCCTACCTATACAACTGGAAGGCGAAACGCCATCAGGCTTTTTACAAAATGATAAAACCGGGTTTATAAACTACCGGCTTCGTTTAAACCCAACAACGAACCTTAATTTTAATGATATCCTTATCAGCGGTCATGGTGTAACCACATTTTACTCTTTTTACAGAACCAATGAGTTGCCTTCCATTAAATACCAGGTATATGCCAAGGCTACCAACGAGTTCCAGGCTGCTGCATTCAGCGAAACCATCAACGCATGGAGTACAACAGTGGGCGCATTGCAGGGTACTTTAACATTTGCCGTGCCTTTATTTTCGGCTGCGGGAGCTTACAACGAAGTATACCTGGGTGATATTACCAATACTAAATATGGCACTGTAGACTGGAGGGCAACATCGGTTACTACCGGGCCGATATTGCTGGATTACCTGAGATTAGTGCCCGTACCTTAATATTTTTCTTTACCAAAGCTATTATTCTATTATCATGCATATTTTTAAGAAAATACTTACACTATCAGTTGCTTTAGTTGCTGGTTACTTTGTGAATGCACAGAAAACAGTTAACAAAACTGCTGAGAACAAATTTAAGGTAGGCGGTACCGTTACCAATGCCGCTACCGGTAAACCACTTCGGGGTATCAGGTTGTCTTACAAAGAGTTTGCCGCATCTCTTACAGATAGCGCCGGTAATTTCAGTATCAATTTACCCAGTGGCGAATCATTGTTATTGGTGGAAGGTGATGGATTTCAGTCCAAAGAAGTAGCTGTTCAGGCATTACATTCATTAAATATTGTATTGTACGAAGATGGCTTTACTTCCCAGGCTGATGAAATAGAACTGGTACAGGGAAAAAGAACAAAAACACGTACTCCTTACGCCGTGGCCGGCGTTCAAACTACTGATGGCTGGAGCAGGATTAATGAAACACCCGATTCGTACCTCCAGGGTAAGGTACCCGGCTTAAATGTAATACGCCGTAGCGGAACACAAAATATCGGGGGTACACTTTTTTTAAGGGGAATCAATTCTTTATATGCTACCAACCAACCTTTAATTATTGTTGATGGAATTATTTTTAATAACAATAATACAGGGGGATCAATTATTTCCAACAACTACTCCAATCCTTTATCTACGATAGATGTAAGGGATATCGATAACGTTTCTGTACTTAAAGACGCTTCGTCTTTATACGGAACAAAGGGCGCTAACGGGGCTATAATAATTACCACCATAAGAGCGAAAGAATTAGGAACAAAAATTGATTTTGCCGTATATGGCGGTTATAATGCAGTACCAAAAAATTTGCCGGTATTAAAGGCTGCTGATTACAGGGTATATCTTTCTGAGTTACTGAAAACAAAAGGTATGAGTGATGCTGATATCAAAAGCCAGCCTTACATGAATGACGACCCTTCCAACCCGTCTTATTATGCCTATCATAACGAAACCAACTGGCAGGACCTGGTAGTGAACAATAAAGCGTACGCAAAAAATGTTTACCTTAAAGTTACGGGAGGAGATAATATTGCCAAGTATGCGATATCGTTAGGTGTTTTAAATAATGATGGCCTTACGAAAAATACAGATCTTTCCAAATACAATATGCGTTTTAACGGCGATCTTAATTTAAGCCGCCGAATGACAGCGACCACTAATATCAGTTATACTTTTTCTGAACAGAATTTAAGGGACCAGGGTAATACGCCTAAAACCAATCCACTGTTTTTAGCATTGGTTAAAGCACCTTTTTTACGTACTAATGATGTTTCTGCAACCGGGGTTGAATCTCCAATTATTGCCGACAGGGATACCTTGAATATCGGGAACCCTATTGCCATTACAGAATTAGGGCAGGGGTTAAATAAAACCTATCGTTTTGCAGGCTCAATGGGTTTTAACTACGAGTTTAATAAAAAGTTTACTTTGTCTACTATCATAGGAATTATATATGGCAAAGTGCGGGAAAGTTTTTTTGTACCACGCAAAGGAGTGGTACCTGATACACTTAATAACGCTGTAGCTTATAGCAGGCTGGGCACACAGGTTACCTCATTGTTCTCTTTATTTAATGATACCCGTTTAACTTTTACTACGAATTACAGGAAGATACATTCCTTTTCTGCAAGGGCAGGAGCAAGATATTTAAAAAATAAAACCGAACAGGATTATGGATTGGGGTACAACTCTGCTATTGATGAATTGATAAGCGTAGGCAACGGCGTTAACGCGTTGAGGAAAATAGGAGGCGAGATAGGGGAATCAAAATGGTTCAGCACTTATTTAAATGCTGATTATTCTTTCAAGGATAAATATTATTTATCTGCCAACGTAGCGGCTGATGCTTCAAGTCGTTTTGGAAAAAAAGCAGCTGATGGATTTAAAATAAATGATGCTGTTTTTTCTTTATTGCCATCTGTTGCGGTTGCATGGAATATTACCGGTGAAAAGGCAATGGCTACGAGCAAAATAGATTTATTAAAACTCAGGGCATCTTATGGTTTATCCGGCAATGACGATATTGGTAATTATACCGCCCAGCAAACTTATATATCTCAAAACCTTTTGGGCATGCAGGGACTGGTTCGTGCAGGTATAGCCAATAACCAGTTACAATGGGAAGTGGCTAAAAAACTAAATGTTGGTTTGGACGTTGCCGTACTTAAGGAAAGGTTACAATTTACTTTTGATGTATACCATAACAAAACAGATAAAATGATTATCTACGAGCCGGCTCCCACGGCCAGCGGTTTTGATTATGTAGTGAGTAACAGCGGTGGCTTAAAAACCAACGGCTATGAATTATCTGGAACAGCAAGGATCATCAATAAAACAAATTTTAACTGGGATGCAGGATTCAATATCGGGAAATATAAATCTTATATCACGCAGTTACCCACTAACCGCATTCTTACCAACTTTGGCCCTGCCACTTACATCACACAGGTTAGCGGATCTCCCAATGAATTTTTCGGGCACCTGGCCAACGGCGTGTATGCCTCTGATGTAATAGCTGCGGCAGAAGGATTGTCTGTAAGAAAAGCGGACGGCACATTAGCCCCATTTAAAGGCGGGGATGTTAGATTTGCCGATTTAAATAATGATAAGATAATAGATGACAACGACAGGATGGGATTAGGTAATCCTAACCCCGATGTATACGGGTCTTTCTTTAATAAGTTTGAGTATAAAAGATTTTCTCTAAATACAGTATTCACTTTTTCTGCAGGTAATAAAGCATTCAACTATACACGTGCACAACTGGAAGGTATGAGCAATGCTTACAATCAAACAGAAGCGGTATTGAACCGCTGGAAAAACAATGGCCAGGTTACTGATATTCCCAAAGCTGCATGGGGCGACCCGATGGGTAATGCACGTTTCAGCAGCCGTTGGATTGAAGATGCTTCTTACTTACGGTTAAGGGTAGTTACACTCTCTTATGACGTGAAAATTAAATCCAACTTCTTTAAATATGCTACGGTATATGCAACGGGCAATAATCTTATTACGCTTACCAATTATAAAGGATATGACCCGGAGTTCAGTCCAACAGAAAGTGTATTTGGTCAGGGTGTTGATAATACTTTAGAACCACAACAAAGATCTGTACAGGTTGGGTTCAGGGTAGGGCTATAATAATTATTAAGGTATAAAAATATTTATAAAATGAAATTGAAATTAATTACTGCAATAACCACTGGTCTTATCACAGCTGGCATTGGTATTACTCTATCTTCCTGTAAAAAACTGGTAGATGTGGAACCAAAAACTTCTGTAGGTGTGGCCAATATGTATCGCAATGTATTTGATGCGGATGCCGCTGTAATTGGTGTGTATGGTAAAGTGATGAAACTGGCAAAGCCATATATCCTGATGAATGAATTGCGTGGCGACCTGATGGATATTACGCTTAATGCTGATGCTAACCTGCGCCAGTTAAGTGAGCAAACAGCCACTGTAAACAATCCTTACATTGACCCGCAGCCTTTTTATGAAGTGATCGTTAACTGCAATGATGTGCTGGCCAACTTTAAAAATATGTATGCACAAAAGAAATTAAAGGTGGATGAATTTAACCAGCGTTATTCCGATATTGGCGGCATACGTAGCTGGGTATACCTGCAACTTGGCATACACTACGGTAAAATTCCTTATGTTACCAACCCGCTGGTGCAGCTGAGTGACTTAAGAGATAGTATTAACTTTCCTATGACTACATTACCGGTACTGATTGACTCACTGGTTTCTTTTACAGAAAAATTGCCTTTCACCGACGATTATCCTACAGGAACTACCCTGCAAACTGTAGTAGATGGATACAGCACCAATAAATTTTTCATTAATAAAAATATTTTGTTGGGCGATCTTTATTTATGGCAGGGGCAATATGATAAAGCTGCCGACAGGTACAAAAGAGTGATGGAGATCAACGGGCCGGTAGGTAATTCGGAATTATGGTACAATCAATACCGTATTTCAAGTTTTGCCAATGCAGGGATTTCTTATTCCAGGACACTTGATTTTTCTTCGCTGGTGTATACTAATGGCTGGAGGTATTTATTTGAAAGACCACAGGTAGATAATGAATTTAACTGGGAAATGATATGGAGTTTACCTTTCGATAAAAACTTTGAACCTGTAAATCCTTTCATCGATTTGTTTTCTCCCAACGGCGGAAGTTACCTGGTTCAACCTGCCCAGCAGGCTATAGATAACTGGAACAGCCAGACGCAGATTTACACCTTTACAGCAGGTACGGCTACAGCACCCGCTGTATTTCGCGATAACTTTCCTATTGACTCCAGGGGCGTATTTACTTATCGCAAGATTGATGGCAAGAATACCATTATGAAATACCTGTATAACTACCTGGGTACCGACAACCTGCCTATCAATATCTTTAACAAACCCGGGAAATGGTTTTTAACCAGGGCTGCTACTTTACATTTGCATTATTCAGAAGCGGCTAACCGTGCAGGTAAAATGAAAGTAGCCTATGCCTTAACGAATAAAGGTATCAGTTTTACCTATGACAGTATACCTGGTGGCACAAGCCAGAGAAATGTTACCAATTATATGCAAACATTCCTGCCTTATCCTTATGATTTTGATGCAAGGGTAGCAGATGCACCTGCTTACCGGAATACCTGGTACAGGAATACCGGTATACGCGGACGGGCAAATTTAAAACCTGTGGTTATCGATTCGGTTAAGTATTTTAATATGGCGGTACCTAATCCTAAACCATTAATAGATTCATTAGGCTACCAGAAATTTATTGAAGACATGATCATATCCGAAGATGCGTTGGAACTCGCTTATGAAGGACAGCGCTGGTCGGATCTGTTAAGAGTTGCCATACGCCGCAATGATCCTGCATTTATTGCAGACAAGATCTATGATAAATTGCGCAAGTCTGGTTTGTCTGCAAACGCCGCTAACGCAGCCAGGGCAAAACTGATGAGCAGGGATTGGTTTTTGCCTTTTAAGTTCAATTAAAAATAATTTTTTCTTTTATAAGTGCATGTTGAAATAACATGCACTTTTTTTATGTACGTTTATTGTATACCGATGTTTTTTTAACCCCGCTGGTGTCATGTATACAGGATAGCACAGGATGATATTAAGTAACTGTATTTTAATTTAGTATACTGATATATTGTAGTTTTTCGATTTTCAACGGAAAGAAATATCATCACCTTACGCAAACGATTGCACAGTTTTTTTTCTCTTCCGAAAATCAAATAACTATTTTTAATCATCATTTCCTCGCTATGGGAAATTAGTAACTGCTATTCATAACCAAATTACGATGCTATCATGAAAAAAAAATTCCCCATTAAGAATTTTCTATTTGCCGTTTTTTTTCTTTTCTGTTCGTTTTCCATTCATGCACAAAATTTTGCAGTATCGGGTAAAGTAACCGATGATGCAGGCAAGGCTTTGGCCGGTGCTACCGTGCAGGAAAAAGGAACTTCCAATTCGGCTGTCACCAGCCAGGGAGGAACATTTGCATTAAATGTATCTTCCGGTAAAGCGGTGTTGGTAATTAGTTTTGTTGGTCACGATCCTACTGAAATCAACTTAAACAACAGGGCACAGGTTGACGTTAGTTTAAAAGCCAGCAATGAAAGTATGACCGATGTGGTGGTAATCGGGTACGCAACCGTTAAAAGAAAAGATGTTACCGGTGCTGTTGCCGGCATCAACCAGAAAGATATACGGTCGCGGCCGGTAACCAATGCGCTGCAGGCAATGCAGGGTAAAGTTGCTGGTGTGGATATCACTTCCAATGAACGGCCCGGACAGGTGGGTGCTATCAATATCCGTGGCGTACGTTCTATTACGGCATCCAATTCACCGCTTTTTGTAGTAGATGGTATTCCCTTGACAACAGGCGGAATTGACTATATCAACCCCAATGATATAGAAACGATAGACGTATTGAAGGACGCATCTGCTACTGCCATTTATGGTTCAAGAGGTGCTAATGGTGTTGTTATCGTTTCTACCAAGCAGGGTAAAGCAGGGAAGCTGCAAATTGGGATTAACAGTTCTGTTACTGTAGAAAATATAAATGATTATTCCAAGTCAATGACAGCCGCAGAGTCTATCGATTTTCTTCGCTGGGCGAGGTATTACGGTGGATTTACTACCACACGCGGCGATCAGCCAACAAGATTAAATGATAGTGTTAATGTCATTAAGGCTACAACTGATCTCGCTGCATGGGCTAACGTGGCAAAGGGTTGGGCGAAAGGTAGCTGGGATGGTTCCGCGGTAGCAACTACAGACTGGAAAGATCTTGTATCGCAACAAGGTATTACCAGCGATCATACATTAAGTGTTAGCGGAGGTACCAATAAAGTAAAAGCTTATGCTTCATTTGGATTTCTGAATAACAAGGGCACTTCCATTGGTCAAAAATTTACAAGATTTTCCGGTAAAACAAGTGTTGATATACAGGCTACCGATTGGTTCAGTATGGGTATTAATATGAATATAACCCAAAGTGTTCAGGAGTTTGGTCAATCCAGTAGTATCATTGGTTCTTTTGTGGGAAGCCCTGGTACAAGCATCTATGAATCGGCCAGAAGATTGTATACTTATGCAGTTCCTTACGAAGCCAATGGTACAAGGGTACTATACCCCGGTGGCGACGTTGCTTTTAAAAACGTGGTAGATGAATGGAACTATTCGCAGGACCAACGTAAAACATTAAGGGCATTTGGTAGCTTATATGCACAAATTAATTTTGGAAGCATAAGCCCTGCCCTTAAAGGATTAAAATACAGGATGAACTTTGGCCCTGATTTCTCTACTTATCAAAATGGTATTTATATTGACGGTTTATCTTCTGCCAGCAGCGGTATAAGTTCTGCTTCTTTGCAAAAAGCACAGACCTTCTCCTACACAATAGATAACCTGTTGTATTATGATAAAATAATAAAAAAACATAGTATTGGCGTAACGCTGTTGCAAAGCGCTACAAAATTTACAGCCGATCCTGTTAGCACTATTGTAGGAACCGGTATTCCCTTTGCCAGCCAGAAATGGTACACACTTAATAGCAGGGTTATTCCTTCAACCAATCTTTCAGTTAACTGGGTTTCTGACCTGATAGAAAGGCAATTGTTAAGCTACATGGCCCGCCTGAATTACGCTTTTGACGACAGGTATTTATTAACGGTATCTGCCCGCCAGGATGGTGCATCTCAATTTGCAGAGGGCAATAAATATGCTGTATTCCCCAGCGCTGCGTTAGCATGGCGTATCAATCATGAAAATTTCATGGAAAACGTACATTGGGTTAACGATCTGAAATTGCGTGTAGGAGTTGGTGTTACGGGCAATTCGGCGGTTGATGCCTATAAAACAAATCCTGCTCTAACATCTTTATTCTATCCGTTTACAGGTGCTGTTACTGCAGGGTCCATACCTTCTACAGAATTTGGCAACCCGGCACTGGGATGGGAAAAAACCACCCAATATAACCTGGGACTGGACTTTTCTTTTTTCAAAAACCGTATCTCCGGTTCTGTTGACGGATATTCCTCTCAAACCAAGGATCTTTTATTATCACGGAGTATTCCTTCCGTTACAGGCTACCTCTCCACTTTGCAAAATATCGGGCAAACCGCAAATAAAGGTGTGGATATCAGCCTCAACACTACAAACATTTCAACAAGGAATTTTCAATGGACAACCAACTTTAATGCTTCATGGCAGAAAGATGAGATCGTTTCTTTGGCAAATGGTAAATCAGATGATATTAATAATACCTGGTTTATCGGTCAACCCATTGGTGTAATTTATGGTATACCTGCCAATGGATTATGGCATATATCTGATTCGGTGGAGATGAATAAATTTAATGCTAACCTCCCGGCAGCTTCTAAATTTTCTCCAGGAAATGTAAGACCTGTTGATAAAAACGGGGATTACAAAATTGATGCAAATAACGACCGTGTAATTGTGGGGTATACCAGGCCAAGATGGATAGTAGGTATGACAAATAGCTTTAGTTACAAGAATTTTGAATTTTCTATATTTTTATATGGTCGTTTGAACTATATGTTTAATACAGGTGGCGAAGCAATGGTTGCCAGAGCCAGTACAAGAGCGCTTAACTATTATACTGAAAACAATACCAACGCGGATTATCAAAAACCAATTTATTCAACAGGTACGGGTGATCTGTATTCTTCTTCTTTAGGTTTTCAAAAAGCCTCTTTTATTAAGATCAGGAATATTTCTGCCTCCTATAATCTTGTAGGCAAACCTTTACAGGCAATGCGTATGTCAAGTTTAAGAATATTTTTCCAGATGGCTAACCCGGGTATGCTGTTCTCAAAGATCAAATTCCTGGATATGGATTTGGCTACTGCTACAAACAACCGCGGTATCACAGTTGGTATTAATGCTGCATTTTAAAAAAACAAAAAAATTACAAGTATGAAAAATAATAAACTTTTTATCAGTATAGCAATCATTGCGACGACAATGCTTACTGCTTCCTGTAAAAAAGCCTTTCTGGATGAGACTTTAACTACAGCCAGAAATCAGGAATATTATAAAACCGATCCAGGGATATTGTCTTTAGTAAACGGTACTTATTATCATTTATTCAGTGTACCGTTCAGCGGGGAATTCCCTTATTCAAATATGAGTTATGGTACCGATGAATTTCACCTCGGTGGTGATAATTCCAACGCATCATTCAACTCGTACGGTAATGGGCTGGCCTCTGTAACTGCTGTGATTAATGGCAATACTATAGCCGCCAATGCACAATGGGATAATTTATACATAGGTATAGGTGATGCAAATATTATCATTCAAAACGCAATTGCCAGTACCTCTACATCAGATGGTATTAAAAAAACAGCATTGGGTGAGGGATATTTTTTTCGTGCCTATAGTTATTTGAGGCTGGTAAGTCAATATGGTGCAGTACCCTTAAAAACTGTACCCAGCACAAGTGTGGAATTAGAATTTACCCGGGCGGCTCCCAAAGACGTATACACGCAGATCATCAGCGATTTTACACAGGCATATAATCTTTTAACCAATACCGGAGGGCCTGCAAAAATAACCAAAGATGCAGCGGCACATTTTTTAGCCAAAGCCTATTTAAGCCGTGCAAGCGAGATCAATGATTCGTGGAATGGTACTACAAAGGCAGCGGACCTTGCTGCTATTGTTCCTTTATGCGATGCTATCATTGCCAACCATCCGTTAGCGCCAAATTTTGGTGATCTGTGGAAGTATACCGGGCCGGATGCTCCCAATGAAAAGCTAAGCGAAATAATTCTGGCAGCACAGTTTACAGGTGATGCTTCTGCAACGGGTGGTAACCAGCAACATCTTCATTACGGAGGACGTTACGACGATCTGCCTTTTATGCAACGTGACCTTAGTGGCAACAGGCCATTCAGCCGTTTGGCCACTGGCTATTTTATGTTCAGGGTTTACGACCTGGTAAATGATTCCAGGTTCTGGAAAAGTTTCAGGACCAAGTATCTCGTAAATAAAGCTTCTGCACCTTATGTAAATGGTGATATAGGCGTGATGTATGTGATCAATCAGCCTGGTGATAATCGTTTTTCTTCTGTTAAAATGCTCAATTCTGTGCCATATGCAAGAACAGGAAGGAATATTGCAAGTGTTTATGTAGCGTACCCTGCCGGTACTACAACGGATGGTGCGTTATATCCCGAACCTCGTTTTCCATCTTTAAGCAAATTTTTTGATGGTTCCCGTGTGGGTGGTTTTAATGATACAAGAGGGCTTAGAGATATTACATTGGCACGCTCCGCAGAAACTTATTTAATAGCCGCTGAAGCAAAGGTACGCCTTGCTGCCATGGGCACGGGTGCTTACGCTGATGCATTGCCTTATATTAATCCAGTAAGAGCAAGAGCACAATACCAGGCTGGCGAAAACCGTACTGCATACTACGATGGGGGCGGCGCTATTAATGTAACATCACAAGCTGGTATACCTGTATCGTATGTTGCCGAAAATTCTTATGCCGAATCAAATAATCTTAATTTACTGGCACCACCGTCTACTGCAACCAGTTTATCTGTTGCAAGCATGGCAGCATTGCCTGCACAGGATGAAGATATCATTACCAGGTTAGGTTATACGTCTGCTTACGACAGGGCATTGGCCTTTGTATTAAATGAGCGTTCACGTGAATTGGCTGGTGAATATTTACGCTGGCAGGATCTGAGCCGCACCAAAACACTGGTAAAACGTGCACAGGTATTTAACCCGGATGCTGCACCCAATATAAAGGACTATCATAATTTAAGACCTATACCTCAAACTTTCCTTGATGGTATTCAAAAAGGAGGGGTAAACTTAACACCTGCGGAAAAACAAGCGATGCAAAATCCAGGATATTAATAACTCTTTTCTCATTTTAGCAGTTGGTAAAGGGCGGTCAATTAAATATTGTACCGTCCTTTCCATTATAAAGAGATATAAAGCAATCAGGTTGTACATTTAGTCTTTAAAAAACATATTTTAATTTTTGAGAAAAGAAGGAACGTTATGAAAAAAGGTCAGTTGCTTATTGCAGGAATTTTATTTGCCGGAATAATCCAGGCACAGGTTACAGCTAATGATGCGGCATTGCATGCGATGAAACCCGTGTACACAGTGCCGTATGAACCCATGAGCAAAGAACAGGTTAAAACCATACTGGATAAAGTATTTAATTACCTGGATGCAGTAACACCTGCACAAATGATCAATAAAAAAACAAATGAACCTGTTACTGATATTGCTAAAATAGACAGCAATACCGTTGTAAAGCAGGGCGATTTCAGGATTACCAGTTATGAATGGGGTGTAACGTATTCGGCCCTGTTATGGGCAGGAGAAATAACCGGCGATAAAAAATATACAAGCTATGTAAAAGACCGGTTTGATTTTTTAGCTACCTGGATCCCTGTTGTGCAAAAACTAAAGGCAGCCGGTGGATATAAAGGCAATAATTTCCCCTTAAAGCAACCCATCGAACCCCATGCACTGGACGATGCCGGCGCTGTTTGCGCTGCCATGATAAAAGCAACAAGAGCAGGATTGAATACTAACCTGCGTCCACAGATTGATGTATACAGCAATTGGGTGGCCAATAAAGAATACCGTTTACCTGATGGTACTTTGGCAAGAATGCGTCCGCAAAAAAATACTTTATGGCTGGATGACATGTATATGGGTGTGCCTGCATTGGCGCAGATGGGTAAACTGACCGGCGATAAAAAATATTTTGATGATGCAGTGAATCAAATAAAATTATTTACCCAACGGATGTTCATCAAAGAAAAAGGTTTGTACATGCATGGCTGGGTAGAAAGCATGGAAACACATCCCGAATTTAAATGGGCAAGGGCAAATGGCTGGGCATTGATGACCATGGTAGAGTTACTGGATGTGTTACCCGAAAATCATCCCGGCAGAGATTTTGTTTTGCAGCAATTGAAAGCACATGTAAAAGGGCTGGCTTCCTATCAAAGTGGCAGCGGCTTCTGGCACCAGTTGTTAGACAGGGAAGACAGTTACCTGGAAACTTCGGCCACCGCCATTTATTCTTATTGCATTGCACATGCCTGCAACAAAGGCTGGCTCAATCCTGTTACCTATGCACCAATGGCCATGCTGGCCTGGAATGCAGTAGCCACAAAAGTGAATGATAAAGGACAAGTGGAAGGTACCTGTGTGGGCACAGGAATGGCTTTTGATCCCGCATTTTATTACCATCGCCCGGTAAATGTTTTTGCTGCCCATGGTTACGGGCCATTGATTTTGGCAGGAGCAGAAATGTATAAAATGCTGGAGAAAAATAAATTTAAAATGAACGACAGTTCAGTACAGTATGTGGAATAAAATAATTAAAATGAAAGACCAATTTTGTATATTTTTTTTACTGGTATTTTTTTGCTTACCCTCAAAAGCGCAGAAAAAAAATAATTTTAAGTTTGATTTTGGCACAACGGCCACAGCTGCAGGATATGTTGCTGTTACGCCGCAAACTGTTTACACTGATGCTGCAGGATATGGTTTTATCACTACCAATGATATCACAGCGGTATCCGGCAATAAAAAAAATACCATTACATCAGATTTTATAACCAGCAGCAAGCCTTTCTTTTTTTCTGTAAAACTTCCCGAAGGGAATTATGATGTGAAAATTGTTTTAGGAGATGTGAATGGCACTTCAGCCACCACCGTAAGGGCAGAATGCAGGAGATTATTCCTGCCTAACATCATTACAAAAAAAGGAGAAATTAAAACTGAAAGTTTTACCGTACATGTTAAAGATAGCATCATCCGGGATGCAGGCGGTAATACGGTTAGTAAAGTAAAACTTAAGGAAAGAGAATTGAATTATTTTCATTGGGATGATAAACTTACGCTGGAGTTTAATGATACTGCTGCAAAAGTTTGCGCAGTAGAAATTACACCCAATACAAAAGCCACTACCATTTTTTTAGCAGGAAATTCCACTGTAGTTGACCAGGACAGGGAACCATGGGCATCATGGGGGCAAATGATACCTTCATTTTTCGAACCCGGCAACATTTGCGTTGCCAACTATGCCGAGAGTGGCGAAGCATTAAATTCCTTTAAAACTGCCAGGCGCTTACAGAAATTATTGAGCCTGATGAAAGCCGGCGATTATTTATTTATAGAATTTGGTCATAACGATCAGAAACAAAAAGGGGAAGGCATCGGACCTTTTACTTCTTATAAAACTAACCTGCAATTTTTTATCAATGAAGTAAAAAAGAAAGGCGGTATCCCGGTATTGGTAACGTCGATGAACAGGCGAAGCTTTGATTCTGCCGGGCATATTATCAATACATTATTGGAATATCCTGAAGCAGTAAGACAAACGGCCAGGGAAGAAAATGTAACATTAGTAGACCTGAATGCCATGAGTAAGATCATGTATGAAGCCTGGGGGCCGCAGCAATCCATTAAGGCATTTGTACATTATCCTGCCAATACCTTTCCCGGCCAGGAAAAAAAGCTGGAAGACAATACGCATTTCAATACTTATGGTGCCTATGAGATTTGCCGTTGTATTGTACAATCCATAAAAGATAATCAACTGCCTATTGCTAAATATTTAAAAAAGAATATTACCCCATTTGATCCGGCACATCCTGATGCTGTTGAAAAATGGTATTGGCCGCAAAGCGTTTTGATGGCAGCAGTAAAACCAGACGGAAATTAATTTATGAAAAGAAAAGTCACCATCTTATTGATAGTTGCTACAATAAGTTCAATTGCTGTAACAGCACAACAGGCAACTATAACTGTTGATCTTAAAAAAGAAACAGGCGAGATGAAACCTGTATGGGCATGGTTTGGTTATGATGAACCTAACTATACATATATGAAAGATGGGAAAAAATTATTAACTGAGATAGCGCAATTGAGCCCGGTACCGGTGTATGTGAGGGCACATAGTTTATTGGTTACCGGTGACGGAACTGCAGCACTAAAATGGGGAAGTACCAATGCCTATACCGAAGATGCCAATGGTAACGCTGTATATAACTGGAATATCATCGACAGTATTTTTGATACCTATGTAAAAAGAGGTATGAAGCCCCTGGCGCAGCTCGGGTTTATGCCCCAGGCCTTATCTACTCATCCTGATCCTTATAAACATGACTGGAAGCCAGGCGATCCTTATTTTAAGATCATTACCGGTTGGGCCTACCCGCCGAAAGATTATAATAAATGGGCAGAACTGGTGTACCAATGGGTAAAGCACAGTGTTGACAGATATGGCAAACAGGAAGTGGAAAGTTGGTATTGGGAATTGTGGAATGAACCTAATGGCTACTGGAAGGGAACTCAGGCGGAGTTTTTTAAACTATATGATTATTCTGCGGATGCGGTAAAACGTGCTTTACCTTCCGCAAAGATCGGTGGAATTAATATTGCAGGCACTGCAGGCAGCGGTGCACAGCAATGGTTACACGCTTTTATAAAGCATTGCTTTAGCGATACCAATTATGTAACCGGGAAGATCGGTGCGCCGGTGGATGCATTTTTATTTCATGCCAAAGGAGCTCCCAAATTAGTTGACGGTCATGTACGGATGAATATGGGCAGGCAGCTGCAGGATATTAATACAGGATTTAAATTGGCCGCTTCTTACCCGCAGTTAAAAAATATACCGATCATTATAGGCGAATCTGATCCCGAAGGTTGTGCTGCGTGTGGGATGCATACCAACCCGGAAAATGCATATCGTAATGGCACAATGTATTCCAGTTATACCGCAGCGTCTTTTGCAAGAAAATATTTACTCGCCGATTCATTTAGGGTGAATTTTTTAGGCGCAGTGTCCTGGGCATTTGAGTTTGAGGATCAACCCTGGTTCTTCGGCTTCCGCGACCTGGCTACCAATGGCGTGGATAAACCGGTACTAAATGTTTTCCGCATGTTTGGAATGATGAAAGGAAAAAGGGTAAACGTAAGCGGTAGCCAGATGTACGACCTCAAAACAATGGTGGACTCCAGCGTAAGAGGAAAGTACAATGATGTGGGCGGACTTGCCGCAAAGGATAAAAATGGGGCATCTGTAATGCTGTGGAATTATCATGATGATGATGTGCAATCACCTGCATTGCCTGTTACTGTAACTATTAATGATGTTAATGCTACGGCGGTTACACTTACAAAGTATATTATCGATAGTGAACACAGCAATTCCTACGAAGTATGGAAAAAGATGGGTTCGCCTCAACAGCCTACTGCGGAACAGATCGCCATTTTGGAAAAAGCAGGCCAGTTGCAAAAAATGGGTAAGCCGGAAAAAGTAAAAGTAGCCGGGGGTAAATTACTGATCAATATATCCATGCCGCAACAAGCGGTGGCACTATTAAAACTGGATTGGTAAACGTAGGAAGCGGCAGGATTGATATGGGCCAGCATTAAGTAATTTACCTTTTTAACAAATTGCCTGCAATGAAATTATTTTCCAAAGGATATATTGCCATTATTATTTTTTCTTTGTTGATCTGCATCTTTATTGCGGGCATCAACAACTCTGTGCAGGCACAATTACAAAGTATAAAGAATGATGTGTTCTGGAATACAACAGACAAGCGCCCGATCAACAGCCAGGGTGGAGGTATCTTCCGGTTTGCTGATCCGGTTACTGGCATAACGAAATATTACTGGTATGGTGTTTATTATGAAGAAGCCGATCAGTATCGTAATAATCCCGTAAAAGTATTTCCCAATTGTACCTTTAAATCTGTTACCTGTTATAGCTCAGTTGACCTGGTAAACTGGACTTTTGAGGCTGATGTATTGAAAAAGGAAGAAGTAATAAAACCTGGTCAACGTAGCTGGGTGGGGCGTTTAGGCGTAGCATTTATAAAGGAATTGAATAAATACGCCATGTTTGTGCAGCACGATAAAGAAGTATTAATTGCGGTAGCTGATCAACCCACAGGTAATTTTACCTGGCACCAGAAAATAAGTATGAAAGATATGATCGGCACTTCCAACACTGGTGATCAAACCGTATTTACAGATGAAGAAAGTGGAAAATCATACCTGGTGTATTCTTACGGTAGTGGCAGGAATAAAATATATATTTCGGAGATCGGCGTTAAAGATGGAAAAGTGAATTTGCTGGATTGCACAAAAGTTTTCCAGGGCGAAAGCAGGGAAGGCAATTGTATGTTTAAATACAACCGGAAATATTATATGTGTGCGTCAAATATTTATGGCTGGGATGCATCTTATGCCTATTACCTGGTAGCTGATAGTATCAGGGGCCCGTATACGCCAACCAATGATATGCTGGTGATGAAGGGAACTGCTGATGATTATGCACACGTAACACAAACCGGATTTTTTTGCAGCGTTAAAGGCAGCAAACAGGAAACGATAATTTATTGCGGAGACCGGTGGGCCAATTTTGCAGGAAACGGTTTAGGGTATAACCAATGGTTCCCGCTTTCATTTGATGCTGCAACACCCTGGTTCAATTCACTAAGCTCATGGCAACTGGATGCAAGAACCGGTGAATGGAAAGTGGGTGCTGATAATAATTATGTTAAGAACGGAAGTTTTGAAGCAGACAGGAGGAGGATACCAAGTCCTGTTAAACCAGTGCAGGAATATTTATTGGGATGGAATACTACGGTTATTGAAGGCAATAAAATTTCATTGGATAGCAACAGCTCGCCTGTGTTGAATTATTTTAATAGTGAGAGCGATCGCAAAATAGTAACAGGAGAAAAAAGTTTAAGCATAAGTGATAGGATCAACTTCAAAAGAACCGTGTCTCAAAGTATAACTTCTTCGCCATATGTAAAACTGGAAGAGGGCTATTATACCTTGACGGCTAAAGTGAACAACAACAGTAACTTTACCAAACTTGAAATGTATGCCGTTAGTAATGGAAAGAGGAGAACCTGTAATGTTAAAGAAGAAAATGCATCGTGGAAAAAGATTAGTATCGAACGGATCCGGGTAAAGGATGGAAAGCTGGAAATTGGTTTTGTGGCAGAGGGTATGGCCAATGCTTTTTGTTATGTAGATGATGTAATACTGGTGAAAATAAAATAAGGGAATATTTTTTTGATAATATCGATCTAACAAATAGATAAATGAATAGAAATGTAAAACGTACAGCAGTATTTTTTTGTGCGATGCTACAGCTTACTGTTTACTCACAAAACAGCAATGTAAAGGATACCACATTTACTGCAACCGGCAACCCTGTTATTACTTATAAATACACTGCCGATCCTGCAGCATTAGTGTACAAAGACAAGGTTTATATCTACACCGGGCATGATGTGGCACCTGCAAAACGAAATGGTTACGAGATGCATGAATGGTTGTGTTTTTCTACCAGCGATATGAAAACTTTTACTGAGCATTCCTCTCCTTTAAATGTGAAAGCCTTTAAATGGGCAAAAGATGATGCCTGGGCCAGCCAGGTAATAGAGTACAAGGGGAAATTTTATTGGTACGTTGCCATTACACATGATAGTACACACAAGGGAAAAGCAATTGGTGTAGCCGTAAGCGATAGCCCGACAGGTCCTTTCGTTGATGCTAAAGGAAGTGCCATAATTACCAATGATATGACCACCGGTACAAGCATCAGCTGGGATGATATCGATCCTACGGTCTTTATAGACGATAACGGGCAGGCTTACCTGTTTTGGGGTAATACAGTGTTGAATTATGTGAAGCTGAAACCCAATATGATTGATATGGATGGCCCGATCAAAAAGATCGACCTGCTAAAATTTACCGAAGCACCATGGATCCATAAAAAGAATGGCTGGTATTACCTGTCTTATGCATATGAATTCCCGGAAAAAATTGTGTATGCGATGAGCAAAAGCATTGAAGGACCATGGGAGTATAAAGGGATCATTAATGAAATTGCCGGTAATTGCAATACCAATCACCAGGCGATCATTGAATTTAGAGGGAAGGATTATTTTATTTACCATAATGGCGCATTGGTACCCGATTATGCAAGCTTTCACCGTTCCGTTTGTATTGATTATTTGTATTACAATAAAGATGGTACGATTAAAAGAATACAGATGACAAGTGAAGGAGTGCAGGGCGGAAAGTAAAAAGTATATATAGTAGTACAGAGTTTAGTGATAACGGTTTCGTAGTTTTATCTATATTTATGACCGGTAATTAAGTATCGGCTGAAACATTCAATACAGTAGTATCATGAAAAAAATATTGTTTTCCTTGTTAACGATTGCTGCATTTGCAACTATCTCAACAGCACAAACCACCGTGGTGATTGACGGTGCAAATCCGGGTAATACGATCAGCCGTCATATCTATGGCCATTTTTCCGAACACCTCGGTCGTTGTATCTATGATGGTTTTTGGGTAGGAGATTCTGTTTCGGTGCCGAAAAAAGACAGGATAAGATTAGATATAGTGGAGGCATTGAAAAAAATAAAAGTGCCTAATTTAAGATGGCCCGGCGGTTGTTTTGCAGATGAATACCATTGGCGGGATGGTATCGGTGTTCGTAATCAACGACCTTATATGGTAAATACCAATTGGGGTGGTGTTACGGAGGATAACAGCTTTGGTACACATGAATTTTTAGACCTGTGTAACCTGCTGAATTGCGAACCTTACATTGCGGGTAACGTTGGCAGTGGTACCGTAGAAGAAATGGCGAAATGGGTGGAGTATTTAAACAGCGATGCTAAAAGTACTATGACGGATCTTAGGAAAGAGAACGGTCGCAGTGAACCATGGCGGGTGAAATTTTGGGGTGTAGGGAATGAAAGCTGGGGATGCGGGGGCGAAATGACTGCCGACTTTTATGCTGATCAATATAAACGCTATGCGGTATATTGCCGCAATTATGGTAATGCCCGCTTATTAAAAATTGCCAGCGGCGCCAATAGTAGTGATTATAACTGGACAGAATCACTGATGAAAAATGTTGGCCCCGGCAGAATGTGGGGACTGACCTTACATTATTATACGATACCCACTGGAAGTTGGGGCAAAAAAGGCTCTGCAACGAATTTTGATGAGAAAGAATATTTCAATACTATGAAAAATTGCCTGGTGATGGAAGATCTCGTTACACGCCACAGCACCATCATGGATAAATATGATCCCGCAAAAAAAACTGCGCTGGTTGTTGACGAATGGGGAATATGGACAGACGTTGAACCCGGCACCAACCCTGGTTTTTTATACCAGCAGAATAGTCTGCGTGATGCATTGATAGCAGGTACTACTTTAAATATTTTTAATAACCATAGCGACAGGGTACGAATGGCTAACCTGGCACAAACCATCAATGTGTTGCAGGCACTTATTTTAACACAGGGTAATAAGATGTTGCTTACACCAACTTATTTCGTGTTTGACCTATACAAAGTGCACATGGACGCTAAAAAATTAAACATCAGTTTTAAATCACCCGACTATAGCAATGAGGACAGGAAAATACCTGCCGTAAATATCTCTGCATCGCAGGATTCAACTGGAGCTGTGCATATTACTTTAGTGAACCTTGACCCGGTAAATAAAATAAACCTGCAAACGGTTTTGGTAGGGTTGAACTGGAAAACTGTACAGGGACAAATCCTTACTGCCGCAAAACTTACCGATGTGAATAGTTTTGAAAAACCAGACCTGTTAAAAAATGTGGTCTTCAATGGTGCAAAAAAAACAGGCGAAAAGCTGGTTGTTGAATTGCCTGCAAAAAGTATCGTGATGCTGGAGTTAAAATAAACAGGAGTAAGATAAAAATATTATTATTACTACTATTTATGTGATGCTTTGCCAATGTGTAATAGTGTAATTTTAAAATTATACAATAAAAAGCAGCAATTTTATAACATGATTATACGGAGGCATAATTATCTTGCAGGCCGTAATTATGAACACATCCAGCTTAGCCCAATTGCAGCAATTTATATCCGCCAATAAAATAGGCCGCACCAATGGCATATTATTATTTGAAGCAGTCATTCATTTTGTCAAAGATAACAACCCGCATACTATTCATTCTGCGGTGCAGATTGTTACACTTCCGGAAGCTTCCGTTGTTTATATAATCGAATTTTTTAAACCTGAATATGAACAAAATGAAATGTACAGTACCGCTGAGTACGAGCTTACCTGCATTGACGACAACATATTACAGGTAACTAATGATGCTGCTGCAACCAAGATCAATATCTCCCTGCAAACTGGTAGTAAAAATAGCCTCGCTTTTGTGTGAAATTATTTATAATTTACGGTTACATAAATAATAACCTTAGCTACCATGAAACTCTATATCCGCAATATGGCTTGCGAAAGCTGCAAAGTATTAGTAAAAGAAGAACTGAAAAAAATCGGGGTTCAGCCTATAAAAGTAGAATTAGGAGAAGCGGAGGTAAAAGGGAAAATTCCTGCTCAAAAACAACAGCAATTTGCTTCCGCCATTAAAAAGGCCGGGCTGGAGTTGGTAAAAAGTAAAGAAGGGGTGTTGGTAGACCAGATTAAAGCGGCGATAGCTGAATATATCAGCGATACTAAAAGTATTAAAACCAAACTCTCTGATTACCTCAGTAAAAAACTGCATTACGATTATGCCTATCTGTCCAGTTATTTTTCTACCATGCAAGCCAATACTATTGAACAATACAGTATCGCACTGAAAATAGAAAAAGTAAAGGAGATGTTGTTACTTGAAAATCTTACCCTTTCACAAATTGCCGACCGGCTTAATTACAGCAGTGTAGCACATGTATCCAATCAATTTAAAAAAGTAACGGGTTTACCTGCTTCTCATTTTAAAAAATTAGGGATCGTAAGAAGATTGACCATACAGGACCTGTAACAGCAATCGGAAGTAATAGTTTGAATTTATCCTGTTATTGGCAATGTAGCATACTGGCCTGGTAAAATATTATTCACATCAGCTATTGCAAGGTTAAACCATTTTTCTAATACACTGCTGTACACGCTTCTGAAATCATGTTGCATGCTCACGTTATCCTGCACTGTTGCAGCAGCAGGGATCAATGGATTGTCGCCAATAATATTGCCTTTTATGGCATGCCCAAAATAAAACATAGGCGCAGCGGCACCATGATCGGTACCACCACTGGCATTGCTTTTTATCCTTCTGCCAAATTCCGAAAAGGTAATACCCATTACTTTATCTTTTACCTGCAGCAATTCAAGGTCGGCCATAAAGGCATTTACTGCTTCTGATAATTTTTTCAGCAAACCCGCATGGTTACCCGTAGTTTTATCAGCTTCTTCTGTTTGCTTGGAATGCGTGTCAAAACCTCCCATATTTACCATGTAGATCTTTGTTTTTAAACCACCGCCGATCAGTCGGGCAACAATCTTTAACTGGTCTGCCAATGCGTTTTTACCTGCTGCAGGATATTTATCCGATTGTGCAGTAACTTTCAATGCAGCCTGTTTTATTACGTTTGCATATTGATCGGTCTTTAAACTCATCTCTTCAATATAATTGATCTGTTCGCCCCAACGGGTATCACTTTCCACATCCGTTTTGCCTTCAATTAAATTATAAAATTTATTGGGATTACTGATCGCCAATCCCATTGTAAAACCTGTGCCTTGTAAAGCAGATGAAACCACCGAACCCACTTGTATCGCCAATGGATCGGGCATTGCTGCATTAGGATAATCAGCAGGGAATTTTGGATACCAGTTATTCAATGCCCTGCCTGCCCAACCCGTATTCAATACCGCATTGCTGTCACTCGCCGTCATCCATATATCTGTTGCACGAAAATGGGAGAAATTTGGTTTGGGATAACTCACCGACTGAATGATGCCTAATTTTCCTTCATTGAATAATTGCTGCATCTCAACCAGCGAAGGGTGCAACGCTGTTTTATCAAAACCATTTAGACGCAATAATTTATCTTCCGGTAATGCAATATTAGGTCGTGCTGCCAGGTAATTGGCATACTGGTCAAATGGGATCACTGTATTCAACCCGTCATTACCACCAGCCAGCTGAATTAATACCAGCACTTTGTCTTCATCCATAAAGCGACTGAGGGAATGCATCATACTGCTACCCGCCAATGCTTTTAAAGATATGCCGTTTAAAAATGCAGGAAGTACAACACCTGCAGCTACATTTTTTATAAAGTCTTTACGTTTCATGATGGTATTTTTATTTTGAACTGGTCAATACAATTGGTATTGCGGGAGGTTCATTAAGTACTGGTACAGTTTTCTTAATTTACTGGTCACATCCTTCCGGTTAGCGGTATCCGAAGCATCGGATAATTTCATCCACGCATCCGTCCAGTAATGATCGCTCATCTTACCCTGCAGGCCTGATAAAAGAATGCCCTGTTTTAGATATTGTTTTTCTTTATCGGGCAGGGGCACGCTATATAGTCTTTGTACCGCTTCTTCTATCAAAGCATCAGGATTACCGGCATTGGAAAAAGTTTGAGTGTAGGCAATTACATCAATAACTATCTTTTGTTTATCCTTTGCAAAACCGTTGTTGATCATCCTGTCAGTAAACTGGTTTCTTTTGGGCAATGTATCGGAGTTGATCCATATTTTATCGAACTGCGGCACCTGGTAGTACGCCGCCCACCCGGCAACGTTAGGAGGATCACCGATACTTTGCTGTAACTGCCCGGCACTATTCTGAATATTATACCATAAGGCATATTGACTTACAATATCTTCCTGGCCTGGAAAACTGATATTGTATTCCCTGCAAAGCCCCACGCAAAAATCTACCGGGCTTTTAATTAAAGCGCCTTTATTGGCGGCATCAAAAAAATGGCGGCTGCTGAACAATTGTTGCAATACCGGTTTGATCTCGTAATTACTTTTGCGAAAAATTTTGGCTAAAGGATCGATAATATTTTTTTCGGTATCCTCATCAATAGCATGGTACACAAAAAAACGATATAATTTCCTGCAGATATAACGTGATACTTCTTCCTGCTGCAGTATCATATCGATCATGTCGTTTAATTCATTCGCACCTTCTTTATCCTTGTTTCCTTTTATAATATGGTTATTGTAGAAAGAGGAAAATTGTTTATCCGTAGTATCATGACGGTTGGGTTCAAAAATGCCATGAGCATCCGCCAGTACTTTATTGTCAATTCTAAAACCTGTTAATACACGGGCTGCGGCTTTTACATCATCTTCGGTGTAATGCGGTCCGTTATCTTTTCCAATCGTAAATAATTCCTGCAATTCCCTGCCGTAATTTTCATCCGGCGCTTTTTTTACATTGTTGGTGCCGTTTAAATATTTCAGCATGCATGGGTCTGTAGTAATGGCCAATAACAACTGCTTAAAATTCCCCAAAGCATATTGCCTTAATAGTACGTTGTGTTTGTAAGAAAAAATAGGATTATCCACTGCGTTGATCTCGGTTGCAAAATGATTGTGCCAGAACAAAACCATTTTTTCCCTCAACGATCTTTTTTGATCGATCATTACACCCAGCCACCAGCCCCGTAAGGAATTTTTTCTTTTACCGATGTTCATCCCGGATTGTTTGGTTGCTGTTACCCAGCTTTGACCGGTAGCTATTTCTTCATCGGTGTATTTCTCATCGTTATAGGTATTTAATGGCGGAGGGGGCACGGTCTCATCTTCTTCAAACAATGCCTTGATCGTCTTCTTAAATGAACGGTTGGAAAAATAGATAACATCATCCCATTTGGCGCCAAACATGGTTCGCTTTACCAGGTGAGCCGCCTGTGCTGTATCCCATTTGCCTTTGTATGGTTTAATACTAACTGTAACGGGTGCAATTTTCATGTGCCAATATTAGTAGGTTAAATAGTTTTAGTTTGATGTATAAATTTAAAAAGATATAAGGAAAGAAATGTTAACTACGGGTTAACTTAAAAAGATATGCAGAGGAGTTGCATTAACCAAACTGCATCTTTAAGCAACCAAAAATTGTACCAGCCAACGGGCATTAAAACAGGATTAAAAACTGCCTGCTCTTTTTTAGTAAATATACCTTGTATTGGGTATAGCAGGTTGGTAATACAGGTTTACTTTTAAAGTACATGAAACCATACACTGCTGCCACCGAAAAAACAGTTTTTACAACCAGGGAATTAACAGGCTATCAACCAGCTTGCCATGAAGATGAATTTATTTTATTGTCGCTGCTGAAGGAAAATCTGCAATACGACGATCAATTCAAAAACAGCCTGCTTGCTGAGCTTAAACATTTTTTGCAATTTAGTACTTCCATGCTTCCGGCCTTTCCTGTTGGGCTTCTGATGCGAAAGTATACCCGGAATAATAAAAAACTGCATTACATTTTACAGTTTGAAGCATTACTGCCTGTACGAAACAATATTGAAAAAGGCTCTTTTGCCTATGATACATTGTTGTTTAAACAATCTCCCCTGCAATTGTTACAAAATAAAAGTCATTTGGCCAACCTTGTTTGCCTGGCGATCCTTTTTGGCGATGAGTTTATTGATGGCATAGCTGCAGCATTAGGAAAACAACCTGTTCAGCACATTCTTGGCAATGAAAAGTTGAATTATTATTTACATAGTAAAAAAGAAAATGGCTCAAATATATTGTACTATCAATTTGATATCTGTGATGAGCTGCCGGAAACTGTACTGGAAAAGCTGAATGAAAAATATGGCATTACATACAAAGCTTTTTATGCCCACCTCCAATTTTTGTTACAGGAAATGAATAACCATCTTGCCCGGCTGGATGAAGACAAATCGGGAGAGGTAGCCCGTTTAATCTGTAAAGCCTGTAACAAATGCTTTGATACCTATAAGGCAGATATTAATGAGTTTACACAGGAATATTCATTTGCCGATTTGTTACAATACCAAAAAACAAAGGATGACGATATTATACAGGTGTTGCTAACGCTGAGGGCTGTGCTGTTAAATAAAAAGCAATTACAATTCCAGAAAGAGTTTGGCAGCTGGAGCAGTATGGTACGCAGCATGCAATTGTATGATGATATGCAGGATGCTGCCGGGGATTGCGATTTTCAAATGAATGCAGTTTGCTGTTTTGCAAAGAATTATTTTTTTTCGGAGTGGCAATGGCTGCAAAAAAATAAATTTCAGTTGCAAAAAAACTCTGGCTTGTACCTGCACAGCAGCATCAGCGTTCATATGCCCGCAAGCTGTATGATGGTGATGCAATATGCCCGTAATATTGCCAATACCAAACTCAGTTGGGTACAACGCAAAATTCAAAATTATTTATGGAAAAAAAACTGGCTGGGGTTTGCCAACCCGGTCCCGGGTAAAAAAGAATTTTGTTTGTCTTCCATAATGAATAAGAAAGAAAAAAGTATTCCATTGAAATTACACTTTATTAAAAGGAAAATACTGGAGGTTGATGCATTGTTTATTTCAGAGGAGATGAAATGGGCACATATTATTGATGTTGTATTGATGGATAAAGAATTGAAAGCGCTTTTATTTAAAAAGATCAGCAAAAAAGAAAAATACTTTTTGACGAATTGTTTTGTCGAATACCCTGTTGCGCAAAAGGCAGTATTGGCAAAAAAGCTTTTTACAGCTTAAGCAATAAACGATTTTTATACGGGTTTTAGCTGGTTATAAAATGCTGTTGAGCAGTAAAATATATTGGAACGTAAATTGTACCATAATTGTTATGCTAAAAATGGTACTATGTCAAAATATATTTCTTACCTGCTGATCGGTTTTTTGGCTATCAGCAGTTGCGGCGGTTGTAAAAACTCCGGAAAAGTAAGCAATACTTCAATCCCTTCAACAGGCTCCAAAGACGCACTGCCAGCGCCTTACGAAACAAAATCGGTACAGAACTTCAGTAAAGTCATCGGCTGGAAGGATGGTGCAATGCCTGTTGCGCCAGAAGGATTTATCGTTACAAAATTTGCTGATGGACTCGATCATCCCAGGTGGATCTATGTAGGGAACAACGGGGATATATTTGTTGCGGAATCCAATACTATATTGAAAGGTATTAAGAAAGTTGGGGCAAAAATTTCCCGAAAAATCAAAACACAGAATGTTGGGGAAAGTGCCAACCGCATCACCATGTTTAGAGACGCCGATAAAGATGGTGTACCTGAACAACGTTTTATTTTTGCCGAAAATCTTAACCAGCCTTTTGGGATGTTGATCATAAAGGATCATTTTTATATTGCCAATACAGATGCGCTGGTAAAATATGATTATAAAACCGGCGACACTAAACTTGAGGGTAAGGCAATGCCGGTGGTATCATTACCTGCAGGGGAACACAACCGGCACTGGACGAGAAATATCATTACCAATGGTAAGCAGGATAAAATATACATAGCCGTAGGTTCAGGAAGTAATGTTGCAGAAGAAGGACTGGATAATGAAATAAGAAGGGCTTGTATACTGGAAGTAACACTGGATGGATCCAATGAGAGAATCTATGCTTCCGGATTGCGTAATCCTGTTGGAATGGATTGGGTACCGGGCACCAATACACTATGGACAGCTGTGAATGAAAGAGATGAATTGGGAGACGACCTGGTGCCTGACTATATTACCAGTGTAAAGGAGGGAGGATTTTATGGATGGCCATTTTCTTATTATGGTCAACACGAAGACCCCAGGATGAAAGATAAACAACAACCCGAGCTGGTAAGTAAAGCCATTGTACCCGATGTACAGCTGGGTTCGCACACCGCTTCATTAGGATTGGTTTTTTACGATAAAAAATCATTTCCTGTCAAATACCACAATGGCGCATTTGTAGCACAGCATGGTTCCTGGAACCGGAAGGAGCTGTCAGGGTATAAAATAGTATTTGTGCCTTTTGCCAATGGTAAGTCGTCGGGTGAACCACAGGATTTTTTAACCGGTTTTAAAGTGGAAGGTTCTAAAGATAGTGAAGTGCGGGGCCGACCGGTTGGGGTTGCATTGTTAAATGACGGCTCCATGTTGGTAACAGATGACACGAACAATATCATCTGGAGGGTAACTGCCAAAAAATAAAAATAAGTAGCAATTTTCGGGTTTTATTTCGCCGTTCTTCCCTGTACTTTTGGTATATGAAAGATTACGAAAGAATAGAGAAAGCGATTATTTATTTAAAAGAACATTTTAAAGAACAACCCGACCTGGATGAAGTGGCCAAACAAGTGTACCTGAGCCCTTTTCATTTTCAACGGCTATTCAAAGACTGGGCAGGTGTAAGTCCGAAAAAATTTCTTCAATTCATCAGTGTAGAGTATGCAAAGAATTTGCTGAAACAACAGCTGTCCCTTGCTGATGTAAGCTTTGAAACGGGGCTATCCGGTACCGGTAGATTGCATGATCTCTTTATCGGTATTGAAGGAATGACACCCGGTGAATTCAAAAACGGGGGAGAAGCCTTGTCCATCAATTATAGTTTTGCCGAAACACCCTTTGGGGATATCATTATAGCTTCCACGGCTAAAGGTATTTGTCATTTATCTTTTGTTGATGAGGAAAAGAAAGGGATTGAAAATTTACAATACTTTTTTCCGCATGCACGCTTGTTTAGAAAAACTGACCTGCTGCAACAGGATGCACTTCGGTTTTTTACCGGCGACTGGACCGATCTTAAAAAAATAAAACTGCATTTGAAAGCCACTGCCTTTCAACTAAAAGTGTGGCAATCTTTATTACATATCCCATTTGGCAACAGGGCTACCTATGGTGCCATAGCCAACAGTATTGATAACCCTAAAGCTTCAAGGGCAGTGGGCACTGCTATTGGTGATAATCCCGTTGCATTTTTAATACCCTGCCACCGCGTCATCAGGTCATCTGGTATAATTGGCGATTATCATTGGGGAACTACCCGTAAAACTGCTATTCTTGGTTGGGAAGCTGCAAAATTATTCCCTGAAAACAATTGAGCAATTTTCGGGTTGGTAAACGACCTGCTAGGTTGGAATTTTGTGGTTCTAAAATATTACTTATGCAAAAATTTATCATTGTTCCATTAAGTGAAACATACGCAGCAACTATTCGTGCCAGGCAAAAAGATGACTTCGGACATGTTGTAACAGAAAAAATAGCTACAGGTAGAGGTCCGTGCCGGGTTTCGCTGCGGCCCTTTGTTGTAGGAGAAGATACACGCCTGTTGATTACGCATAGTCCCTTTGACATAGATAACGCATTTAATCAACCTGGTCCCGTCTTCATTAATAAAAAAGAAGTTGAAGCCTATGAAGATATACACCGTTTTCCACCGGAAATAAAAGCCGACAAAGAAAGTTTTCCAATAACATTGATCGGCTACAGCCAAAGCCAGCAGATGGTTTTTACAAAACTGGTTGGCGATCATGATATCGACCTCCTGATACCAGAGATCTTTGAAGCAGAGCCACGTATCGCTTATCTCCATGCAAGAAATGCAGAAGCCTGTTGCTATATCTGTAAAATAGAAAGAGCCTGATCCTTTTTATAAACGATCAGATTGCTGCCAGGTATTGCTCCATAAAAAATGCTTTATTGTTTCCGGGTAACAGCATATTTAATTGCATTACTGCATAGTCGTTATATTGACGGAAAGCTATTATTCTTGCAGCTATATCATCATACGAAGCTGGAGTTTTAGGTGTAGCTTTTTTATTCGTATGATCAATAGACGCTTTCCTCGTAAAATAGTCACTGTCTTTATTGGTTTGCCCGGTTAAATAATAATGATAAAATTCACTGTGCCGGTTAAAAAACAGCTCAGCTCTTTTTAATTCATGTGTCCAGTATAATATAAGCTGCGCCTTGTCATTAACCGGCTTAAATAGAACAGCCTGGTAGTGCAACGTGTAGTATTCTATTACGGCAATAAACAACGGTTTTATATTTTTAAAAAAGTTGATCTCTTCTTCTTCCCGGGTAAAGGTAAAAGAGAGCAGGTTGATTTTTATTTTATTCCAGTAATGAATAGCGATGTTAAAACATTTTTCTATAAGCATTACCTCATTGCCGCAAAAGGTCTCCAGCTCATTTAATTCCTTTTGCATCTGGGCATAAAGCAGCATCGAATTACAATTCATAAATGTAATGGGTTATGGGTGTAATTAGCGGGTTACTATACAATGGTTATACTATGCAGTTTTTACCTGCATAGTATAACCGGTTTGGAATACAACTTTATTGTTTCAGAATTTTCTGTTTCCAGGTTTGTGAACCGGATACAATGGTAATGATATAAGCACCCGGGGGAAGCTGCGCCGGCAGCTTAATTTGTTGGCGGCCTGTTGCATGTAAAAGCTGTTGCCGCGTAATGATTTGTCCGTAAAGGTTACTGATAGTTATTACAGCCGTTGAATATTTTGCCGGTAAAGAAAGAAACAATTGTTCCCTGAAAGGATTAGGATACAGTAGCAGCGAAGGCATTCCTGTACTTTTTATTTTTATTACCGGGGTATAAAGAATTAATTTAGAAATACTATCGGTGTATTTAATGCGGTAATAATTTACTCCTGCAGCTGCTGCAATATCGCAGTAAGTATATTGTTTACCGGTAACTTGTTTAAAATTGAATGGCGAATAAATACTTGTAAATTCATCTCCGTCTGTGGAAGACTGTATGTCAAAATCACCTGTAAATGCCGCTTTCTCCATTTCCCAATACAACATATTACCGCTGGATGCTTGCTGCCCGGAGAAAGACGTGAAATTATTGGACAATACCTGTATAGAACTGCAGGCTGTGCAGCCCCTGAACAAATTCGCCAGTCCCCAGGAGGGTTTACAACCCCATGGCCTGCACGAAGAATCTGTTCTATGCGTCATGCCCAAACAAACATTGATGTAAGGATTGTTGGTTAATGTGTCCCATATCTGCGAAAACTCCGATACCGAAACACAGGCGTATGGTTCCGGGGCAACATAGCTGAACTTTACTTTGTTGTATAATACGGTCATTATTGTTTCGCTTCCTTTTCCCAGGCACACACTACCTGGCATGGCCTGCGGATCAGTGATCAATCCATGAAAATCTGCCTTGCCTTTATTTACAAACCAAGAATGGGCATTATTGATAACGAAATATTGGTTGGACATTTTAAAAATGGCTGTACCTGTGGCATTGATGACTATATTGGGTTTTGAGGGAGAGGTCCACCCATTCTCCAATGATAAATTTCTTCTTACTTCAAGCGTTCCATAATTGTAAAAATAACTATTGCCCTTTAATGCCAGGCCGTATCCAATGCCATTACCGATAACAAACCTGCCGCCAGGTTGAATAAATATTTTACCTGAGTCCATAAAAAATTTATCTACGGTAAGATTACCACAAACGATCAATGTACCACCGTTAAGTGTAAGCGAATTGAAAGTGTTGGTTGCACCATAATACCACCTGGTAACACCGGCGTTTACTATGCTGCCATCCGTGATCAATGGTTCAGTTCCGATGCATGCCGCAACAGTGGGTGCGGTTAAGCATTGACTGTAAGTGCGGGGGAGGCAGACAAAAAATATTAATAGCAGGAAGACGAATAAATAAATGAGGAACTTCATAAATGTTGGTTTTTGGATATTAGATAGTGCAAAAAACTTTGCAGGGTAAACCTAGACAGTTAGCCTGGCAAAACATAGTGAAGCTGCAGCAATTGAAACAATTACAGCATTAGTTGCATGAATCAGCGGCCGAATTGAAAATAGCGTTTACTCGCCCAGCCACTTTTTAAAATTGGCAATACGTTCGCGGCTAACGATCATTTCTTTTTCAACAGCAGGATTGAGAACGATCTTAAAGCGGTTGCCGGGATAAGCGTAAATAACAGCAATAGAGTTAATAGAAATAATATATGACCGGTTGATCCGGAAAAATAATTGTTTATCGAGTACATGTTCCAGTTCGTCCATCCGGTATTCTACTAAAAACTTACGGTTGTCGAAGGTTTTAAAAAAAATAAAACGGTTGTCAGAAAAAAAATAGGCAATTTCGGCTACGGCAATCGATAATAATTTTTGCTGATAGGTAACCAAAAATCTTTTCCGGATAGCTTGTTGTGCATCCTGCAAAACGATGGACTGACCTTGCCCGGTTACCGGGGCATTGTTGGAAGGAAGGTTGAGTAAAGCAGGACCGGGTTTTAATAAATATTTCTGCAGGTATTTAAGGTTGTTAATTCTAAATGCAAGGTATACCAGGTGATGACTATCAGAAGTGATGATCAATTTTGCTTCAATAGCTTTGTGGGTATCGCCCAGCAGTTTCCTGTTTACCAATACCAGGTCGGGCGCTGGTTGAATATTGATCCTTTCCTGGAGTGCTTCCACTTCAGTGATTACTAACAGGATCTCTATACTCCTGTCGATAGTATGTAATATCCGTATGAGTTTTTTTATGACCTGTTTATCCGGTTCTACTATAATTACTTTCATGACCTCAACATGCACTTTTGCCGCAAGTTTATTTTTTAACGGCTTAGTTGAAAGGCCAATGGTAATGAATGGGAAAAAATAATGAATGAACTGTATGCTGTGGCAGCGGAATTTTTATCATACTCCCCGGTACTTTTATTTTTATTTTAACAAATGTTCTTGTTGCTGTAAAATATTCAAAAAAAGAGATTTATCTTATATAAATACTAAGCATTACGCAGTTTTTTGGAGGGATTAATAATGCATTAAAAATAAAGTGAGTAAAGCGGTTTTATCATTATAGTAAATAACTTCGCGGCGTTGTTTGCAATAAAGAATTACGCCAAATATGAAAAAAAGAATTAAGCGTGGCCTTAGGGTCTCACGGTATATTATTTATAAAGAAACCCTGGTTGATTATACAGAGCATACCTGGTCGTTCATTGGTGCATTTATTGGAATTGGATGCATTGCTTTTTTGCAAACTACTATTTTAACGGATGTTGAAAATATTTTCCTGATTGGTTCTTTTGGTGCTTCAAGTGTGTTGATATATGGATCTATACAAAGTCCTTTATCGCAACCGCGTAACCTTATCGGGGGGCACCTGATCTCTGCACTGGTAGGTGTTACAATATATAAATTTGCACCGGATATCATTTGGCTAAAAGCTCCACTTGCTGTAGCGCTTTCGATAGTGTTGATGCAGATGACCAAAACTTTGCATCCACCCGGTGGTGCCACGGCGCTCATCGCTATAATAGGTTCTGAAAAAATAAAACACCTGGGGTATTGGTATGTATTGTCACCGGTGCTCACGGGTGCATTGATCTTATTGATTGTAGCGTTGATTTTTAACAATATTACACCCAACAGGAAATATCCAACGGACGAAAAATTTACCCGTTTCTTTAAAAGGACTTTTTTAAAGAGAAACAGGGATAAAAATGTACATTAAAAATTACTGCTTAAGCATCATCTTTATTTGTTTTTTGATGAGATAGCTGCCAGAACAAAAAATATCCCGGCAAAAGTAAAAGATTCACAAAGCCCCAACCTGTCACTGGCATTGCTGGTATCGGCCATAAACCTGGGAATATGTAAAAGGATGAACCAGCCCAGCAACATCACAGCATTCAGTAATGCTGCCAGTTTCCTGGTATAAGGAATGCAAATACCAATACCTCCCGCAATTAAACAGGTTGCAGTAAAATAAGCAAAGAAACCACGAAAAGGAATGTACGCAGGAATGAAGTTCGTTACAAAATCGTAGTATTTGATATGCGCATAACCACAGGCCACTAAAAAGATAGCCAGCAGGATGATCCCTGCGCATGATAAGTATTTACGGGTGTTGGTAGTAACAGCACCGGATGCGGCAATAATGAACGTGCCTCCTAAAAGGGCAAATGCCTTTAAAGCATTAAGCCAGTCCTTCATAAAATAAGGGAGGTGTCTGCCTACAGATAAAGCAGCCAGCAATAATGCAATGAAGAGCGCCGCTTCCTGTATTCTTTTCTGAATAAATATTAAAACGGCAGCAAACAGTACAAGAACTGCTGCACTATAAGCGAGCCAATTGTTTATCGGGCCCGGAGGCCGGCCGATTATAAAATCTTTGCTGATGAAGCAAAGTGTTGCGAGTGCGATCATACCGGCACTGTATATACGCCGGCCGGTAGTTAGCATTGTAGTCATGATAGCAAGTTGTTTGGTGTTACTTAAAAGATATCCATTGATAAGTTGTATCTATTGGCAGATGCAATTTTAAGCAGTAATACATAGAATTGGTAGAATGAAAATAAACTTTAATAGGTGAATGGTAAAATTATTTGGAATCAGCTGTCAAATCAAAATGAAAATCCCGGCAGTTGCGTACAACATACCGGGAGAACTGGTTTAATTAAGTATGGAATAGTCTTATTTTTTCATTTTATGCTTCATGCCCATCATCATGCCGCGGCCTGCAAGGATAAGGGAAACATTAAAACGTTTCAGGTCGTCGGTTGGCGCATTATTAAGCGACTGGTATTCAGCACTTTTCCATTCCTGGTCTTTAAAGCTACCGGTATAGCCGGCCTGTAAGCCAATGCTGTGGTTGCCATCAGGAGAGTTAAACATAACACCCAATCCAAGACGGTAATTAAAAAAAGAATTGGTGAATTTTACACTACGGATACTGTTTTGAACAGTAGGCGAACTGGCTACATCATTAAAATTTACTGCAGAAACATCTTTGTAAAAAATAGCCGCATAGGTTTCCCCACCGATACCTACCATTGGATATAACATTACCTTTTCTGAAGGTATCACATCATATCCCAGGTCGAATCCAATACCGAGGTTGCGTAATGCGCTGCTTTTTTTATTACGGTGGCCGCTTAAACTGCTACCTCCGCTAACCGTTAGCTGCGTAACAAAATTGTTTTTGACATGCATGCTACCGGCCGATAAATTCCAGGAATGATCTTTCAAAGCCTCGTATTGCGGAAAGCCTGCAATGCGGCTGTTAAGACCATCAAATTTTTGAAAACTGATACCAATGCCTCTCGTCATAAAGGGCATATTATGCTCCCATTTTTTAGAAGATTTATTTTTATCTGCAGGTTCCTGTGCAAAAAGGTTCAGGGTAATAAAACAGGATAACATTAAAAGATTGCTTTTCATAACGTTCATTTTGATTAATAATTTATTGTTACAACATGTATCGCATTTTTCATGCCGTACTAGCAGTTACGTAAAAACTACAGCAGGTAGATTGAAATTTATTTAAGCAATACGACTATAAATTATTATTGTACTATTCAAAACGGGGTAACGGCTAATTTTGTTAAACAAAAAAGCAGTATTTTAAAAGAAGAGTAGGATAGAAGGGTGGCGGATAGCGAAGGATGCGTAAATATTTCCTCAGGTAGGATTTTAAATGAAATTCAATATAATAATGTCGGTATAAATACTTGGTTGTACAGGTTATTTTTTAACAGCCACCGCTTCTTTGGGAAACAGCATAAAAAAATCCCGGTCCCAAAGCACAGTGGCCCCGGTCCAGTTATTGTTTTCAGCCCGGGGCACCCATATCACATCAATCACACCATGAAATGAGCCGTTGAAATTATTATCAAATGTACCCACCAGGTACATTTTAAGATCGTTCTTATTGGGTGTAGCCTTTTCATTTTCCAGTGAATGGGTAAAAGCGGTGGGGTAATATATTTCTGAAGTATAACTTTTAATACTGTCTGCTAAATTTTTACTGAATTTTTTTTCCAGTTGAGGCGTGGCCATTTCCCAATATCCTTTCATCTGGTACACGCTGCGGTTGCCCCAGCTTACAATGGTTACCGGTGTTTTGGTGCTGAAAGTTTTGGCAACGGTTTGTGCAGCCCCAGTTATAATGATCAGGAAAAAGGGAATGAGTACAATTATTTTTTTCATACACTGGCTGTTTTTTACAAACATACCCGATGCAATATATAAGATGCATACCCTGTACACGGTATTTTGCTTTGAGGCACCGTACAAAACAAAAATATTTCAATTACCGGAAACAAACATTATCTTAACGATACTAAAAACACTTTCATGAAAAAACATTATTACCTGCTTTTAAGTCTTCCTGTTTTATTTGCAGCCTGTAACAGCAGCAGTGATGCGCCTGTGGCTCGCAAAGAAGTAAAACAGTACAGTGCGGAACAATTGTACAACAATAAAAGTATCAGCGGTGCGGCATTTAATGCCGATGAAACAAAGATACTCACCGGCGCAAATATTTCGGGTATCATTAACCTTTATGAATTGAGTATTGCCGATACTTCAATGAAACCCCTGACAAAATCAGTTAAAGAATCTTTTTTCCCGGTAGATTACCTGCCCGGTTCTTCAAAGTATATTTATAGTGCCGACCAGGGAGGTAACGAAAACAGTCACCTGTACCTGCAGGCACCCGGCGATACTGTGGCTAAGGATATTACGCCATGGATCGGCAGTGCCAATAGTTTATTTGCCTGGAGTGCCGATAAAAAATCAGTTTTTGTAAGCAGCAATAAACGCAATCCTAAGTATTTTGATCTGTGGAAGGGTGATACAGCCACCTGGAATTTTGCACCGGTGTACCTGAACGATTCCGGCTATGATGTAAATGATATCAGTAAATCCGAAAGGTATATTGCATTGTTTAAAGCCATTACTACAGATAAGAATGAATTGTACCTGTATGATACCAAAACAAAGACCAATAAAAGGCTAAGCAATGATAACGAAGCCACATGGAATGCTGCAGGTTTTGAAAAAAACGACAGCATTATGTATTATACCACCAACGATGGCAGCGAATTCTCGTACCTCGTTAAATATAATATCAACAGTGGTGCTACTGAAAAAATGTACAGTACCAACTGGGATGTAGGTGGTATGTCTTTAAGCGAAAATGAAAAATACCATACCATTTTTATCAATGAAGATGGAAAGAATAAAATACTCTTGTTCGATCATGCAACCAATAAACCCGTTGATTTTCCCGAGATAAAGGACGGCGATGTAAAAGCTGTGATCATTTCTCCAACAGAAAAAAACATGTTACTAACAGTGGGCAGCAGCCGCAGCCCGGATAATTTGTATAGCTATAATTTTGAGACTAAAACATTAAAACAACTTACGCAAACACTCAATAAAGAAGTAGATGTGAACGACCTCGTAAGTGCAGAAGTGGTGCGCTTTAAATCATTTGACGGGAAAGAAATTCCGGCAATTTATTATAAACCGCTTACGGCGTCAAAAGATCATAAAGTACCTGCGATGTTATGGATACACGGCGGACCAGGCGGACAAACAAGGATTGGTTTTTCCAATGCTATCCAGCACCTGGTAAATCATGGATACGCGGTGCTTGCCGTAAATAACAGGGGCAGCAGCGGCTATGGTAAAACCTTTTATAAATTGGATAACAGGGATCATAGCAATGGAGATCTTAAGGATTGTGTTTGGGGAAAGAAATGGTTGCAGCAGCAGGATTATATTGATACGGCAAAAATTGGTATTGAAGGCGGAAGTTATGGCGGCTGCATGGTGCTGGGTGCACTGGCTTTTCATCCCAACGAATTTAAAGTAGGGGTTGATCTTTTTGGTGTGGCCAACTGGCTCCGTACATTGCGCAGTATACCTCCTTATTGGGAATCATTTAAAAAAGCACTGTACGATGAAATGGGCGATCCGAATACTGCAGATTCGGTACGGCTGAAAAATATTTCTCCATTGTACAATTATCAAACCATCAATAAACCACTGATCGTTTTCCAGGGTATGAACGATGTAAGGGTATTACCCATCGAAAGCAAAGAGATCGTGGAAGGCGTGAAGAAAAACAATGTACCGGTAGAATATATTTCCTATCCCAACGAAGGGCACGGTTTTACCAAGAAGGAAAATCAAATTACTACAGCCAATAAAACACTCGAGTTTTTAGATAAGTATTTAAAAGGAGACGGCTATGTGCCTAACAAAAAACAATAAGGTTTGAACCTGGAATAAAAATGCCGGAGTTTTTCCGGCATTTTTGTTTTAAAAAGAAATCATCTTTTTAAAATCATTAACAACATATATAATCGATATGTCCGGCTAAAAAAATAACTTTAGTGCGTATTACCAATAGCTCATTATGAGAACAAATTCCCGCATTTATTCGTTACTGTTTTTTATAATTGCCGTTTTCGTGTCTGCCGGCTGCGAGAATGCCATTGACAATTATATCGACTCCCGTTTGTATGCGCCTAAAAAAATATTATGCCGGAGCTGGGTTAAAACCGCCGAACTACATAATCCTGCCAATATTATTCCTAACGTATTTAATACTTATATGCCTTGCGCCAAAGACAATGAATATAAATATGACAGCGACGGCTATTATGAATTGAACCAGGGCGGATCAGCATGTTATTCTACACAACCCTTTGTAATAGAAAACGGGCGCTGGGAATTTCTCCAGGATCAAACCCAGTTAAAAACCGCTTTATTCAACAATGGCCGTGCAAGGATTTATAATATTATTTTGCTGGATTCCAATTATCATTTGATCACTACTTATATCGACAGCTCCACACCCGTTAAAGTAACGGTGAAAGAAGAATTTTTACCGCGATAATAAACGGGTATAAAAAAGCCCGCTATAAAGCGGGCCATAATTCACAGGATAATTAATTGACATCAAATTTTTTAAAGATCGACTTCACATTTTTGTTGATCTCTTTATCTGTTATCCGGGAATAATCCAATTCTTCTGTCGACCAACCTTGCCACACTGTTTTGTCAGTTTTTGAATCGATCAGCATAACGGTGATGGTACCTTCTTTAACCGTGGTGGAATAAGTATTATACCCTTCAAACTGGCTGGGATAATAAAAGCTCCTGTACCTTCCCGTACGGGGATTATAATAGGTACGGGTAAAAGGTTGCGAATACACAGGATCGCTCTGTGCTTTCTCACTTCTTTCTACCAGCAATTCTGTATTCACCAACACATCAGCGTTGGATTTTACTTCCCTGTAACCCAGTTTCTGCAACTGCTCATTAACTGCCTGTTGCAGGTTTTGTAACGCAATGTCATTATGCCTGTTGGCTTTTGCGGCTTTATTTTTTTCGGGTGCTATCCAGCTATAGGTTTTGTAAGCGCTAAGGTCTGCTGAGTTGGCCTTTTCTACGTGAGCAGTACTGGCGCAGCTGGCTAAAAACAACCCTGCCACAACAGCAAAAACACCTGTTTTAATGGTTCGTATTATCATGACTGTTTAGTTTTATTGTACATTGATATACGGCAAAAATTATGCTGTAGCTGTGCTTATTTGTGAAAGTTTAGTGAAAGAAAAATTATAATAATAACCAATGTTTTTTATGTAAAATTTAAGTTAATGTGGATAACATACCGGTTTTTTTGATTTTGAAGAACCGGCACAGTCCTTTCGTTTACATCATACCACTGCATGACAGTTGGACAATACCGATTGGATACATTTAACGTCACGAAAATTATGCTATGTGTTTAAAAAATAAGTATTGGTTGCCGGTCATTTTTATACTCCTGTTCACAACCTCCAGAATAGTAGCCCAGCAAAATGGTACAGGGATCAAATTATTCTTCGAAAAAGTATACCTGCATACGGACAGGAATTTTTATGCAGGAGGCGATGAGATCTGGTTTAAAGCCTACCTCGTAAATGGTCAAAGTAATTATCCTGTTAACAGCAGCAATACCTTGTATACCGAACTTATTGACCCATTCAATACCATTATAGCCCGGCAGGTAATCCGAATGGATAGTGGTTATGGAGTGGGAGATTTTAAATTGGAAGATTCCATTTCGGGTGGTAGTTACCGTATCAGGGCGTATACCAACTGGATGCGGAATTTTGGAGACTATTTCGTTTTTGAAAAGCAACTGCAGGTGAAAACTATTGTAGAAACGAATACAAAAAATAGCGGGAAGCAAAAAAATCTACCTGCGGAATCGGGCAGCACAACAGTACCATCTTACAACATCCGGTTTTTGCCGGAAGGCGGTGCAATGCTGCAAGGCATTAATACGGTGATAGGATTTAAAGCAACTGGTACCAATGGTAAGGGCGTTACTGTAAGCGGCAGTATCATTTCTTCAGCGGGCGATACCATTGCAGTTTTTAAGAGTACACATAAAGGAATGGGCAGTTTTACCTGTACAGCTGCAGCCGGTGTACAGTATAAAGCGGTGGTAAAATACCCGGAACAAACTGTTGTTACAGATTTTGTTGCTGCTGCAAAAGAGGGCTATGCAATAAAAGTGATCAATACCACAGATGAAGCACAGGTAAAAGTTTTTTCCAATGCGGCTACGCAATTAATAAATCCATCGGGGGAAATTACCGTTGCTGCAAAACATGGCGGCAGGATATTGTATAAAGAAAAGATATTGATAAAAGATAACCAGGCCGCAATTACTATCCCTACCAAAGATTTTCCAACAGGCATTTGCAGTATTACTTTGTATGATGACCAACTACGGCCGAATTGCGAAAGACTGATCTATATAACGGATAAAAATCCCCTGACCGTAAATATTACTACCCAAAAAGATACCTACAAATCAAAAGAAAAAGTAACCGTTACCGTTGCTGTAACTGATGCCGCACAAAACCCGGTACAGGCCAGCCTGTCACTGGCAGCCATAGACGATGGTATTGAAAAAGCAGCAGCGGAGAATATCAGTACTTATTTATTGTTACAAACGGAATTGAGGGGAAAGATAGAAGATGCCAATGCTTACTTTGATATAAACAATCCCATGCGCTTTCAACAAATGGAATTACTGTTACTCACCCAGGGCTGGCGGGATTTCTTATGGCGAAAAATGGCTGATACCAGCATCAGCATACATTATATGCCCGAACAGGGGATCAGTATTTCCGGTAAAGTGCAACACAAACTCACTCAAAAACCTATGCCCGGTATGAACATCAGTTTACAGGCGCCGGGTGCTAAAGGAGATAAATGGTTTACCACACGCAGCGATGCAAAGGGCAATTATTTTTTAGATGGTATTCCGTTGTATGGTGTACAAAGACTTAAAATAAATGCTGTTAATGATAAGGCGGAAAAGACCGGCGAGTTATTGATGGATTCTTTATATGGCAACCCGGCACCTCTATCCATAAAAAGAACGGTTTATGATACGGCTGCGTTTACACGCTTTGCGCAGGGCGCTGCTAAAAGATACGCTATAGAAAAAAATAATAAATGGTTTACTGTATTGCCCGGCATAACGGTAAACAGTAAAAGCAAACCAGAGTTCCTGCGTGACGGTGCCTATATGAGTTTTGGTTACCCGGTAGATAATTTTACTATTACGGCCGCTGATTTTACTTATGGCGACCTTAGAACTTTTTTGGCTAAAAAAGTGCCGGGTGCGTTTTATGATATGGAAACCGATGGGGTGTATTTCCTGGCCAATGGTAAACAGCTGCGCCCCAGGTTTATTGTAGATAAAAGAGAAGATGTATTTGAACGAATTGATTATTACTCACTGCCTATGCAACAGGTGTTGAGTGTAACCGTACGGCATTTGATTGGTCAACCCAGTTTTACAAGGACGGAAAGTTATGATGGCAATGTACGCGACCTTGGTAGCATGCCAGTAGATATCTTCGTGGTGAACCTCTCCCTTAAACCGGGTGCCTTTAACCAGGATCCTTCTAAAATAGTTACCGAAGTTAATGGGTATTACCAGGCTAAAATATTTTATGCGCCTGATTACGCGGTTGATAAGGAAATACCCGACGAGCGCACTACCATTCATTGGGTGCCATTAATTACTACCGGCGCCAATGGTAAAGCCGTGGTAAGTTTTTATAATGCCGACCCTAAAACAACTATAAGGATCGACGTACAGGGGTTGAGTACAAAAGGACAACTCATTGTTGCAGAAAAAAAATACGCTGTGCAATAAGCGCCATTTTTTAAACACTGCTGATTGTAAACAGAATGCTATTTTGCAATAAAATTGCCATGGCAGCAAATTCAATTATCAATATACCCGCAACCGAAATGCAATCGGTTTTCGAATCCATCTTACTAAAACATGAATTTGAAAAAGCAAAAGCCGCTACCTGCGCCAGGATATTTACCGAAAACAGCATTGATGGTATTTACACCCATGGTGTAAATCGTTTTCCGAGATTTATAGAATACATTCAAAAAGGGTATGTTGATAAAGATGCAGCACCTGCTTTACAACAGCAGTTTGGTGGTATACAGCAATGGAATGGTAATTTGGGGCCGGGTATATTGAATGCGATACAGGCTACCAATGCTGTCACTCAACTGGCGCAGCAATACGGTATCGGTTGTGTAGCATTGGCCAATACCAACCACTGGATGCGTGGCGGTACTTATGGATGGCAGGCTGCCAAAGCCGGCTATGTATTTTTCGGGTTTACAAATACTACTACGCTGATGCCTGCCTGGGGCGCTACCGATGCCAGGTTAGGTAACAATCCGCTGGTAATCGCCATTCCTTATAAAAACGAAGCCATTGTATTGGATATGGCCATGTCGCAATATTCTTTTGGAGCTATGGAACAGGCGGTTGTAAAACAGGAACGGCTAGCCGTAGATGGCGGCTTTGATGAAAATGGCCAATTAACCAATGATCCTGCACTCATTCTTCAATCAAAAAGACCATTGCCCATCGGTTATTGGAAAGGAGCGGGATTATCTTTATTACTCGATCTGTTGGCCGTTGTTTTATCCGGGGGACTGGCTACGCACGAGGTAAGTAAGCAGGAAGCGGAGTATGGGTTGTCGCAGGTATTTATTGCCATTGATTTATCAAAGCTGGGTAACGCCTCCGCTATTGCGCAATGCATTCAAAATATAATTGACGATTATAAACAATCCCTGCCTGCAGGGGAAAATGAAAAGATCACCTGGCCGGGGGAAAGGGTATTGGCCGCAAGACAAAAAAATACCCTGCAGGGTATACCGGTAGTAGCGGAAATATGGCAACAGGTACTGGCATTGTAGTGCAAAGTTTATTTAGCGGTATTTTTTTCTTAAATTGTAAATAAAAAATGAACAAATACAATACCTTCCTGCTGCTGTTCATTGCCGAAGTGATGGCGTTTTGTTTTTTTATCTACAACTACCTCCGCATTTTCATTGCATTTGCTATGGATACCAGTCGTGCCCGCCATGCTGATCCTTTCGTTTTGCTCGCAGAGATATTAAACCCGGTAATTGTAATTTCTTTTATAGTATTGGTCATCACCAGCCTGCTTACACGTATTTTTGGTATTATAGCGATAGCTAAAAATAAAACGGTAACCGAAGGAGAAAAGATAATCTGGATACTTGGCTTTGGATTTATGAGTTTTATTACGTCTATTATCTTTTTATTTATGGCGAAGAAAAGAGGGTTTATGCTGTAGGCATGTTGCTTGCCAAAACTAACTCGTTCGCCCATCTGTTATTTCACTGGTGAGTTTTGTAAAGCCGATCACTTCTCCATTATCATCATGCAATGCAGTGATCAAAATGCTGCCCCAAAAGATAATGCCTCCTTTCTTTACCCGTCGCCCGATATGTCTTGCCCGGCCTTCTTTTATGGCCAAAGCAATCAGTTGTTCAGGCAAACCCGACTGCCTGTCCTGTGGCATATAAAATATTCTGAAGTTTTGCCCGATGATCTCTTCTGCCTTATAGCCTTTTATTTTTTCTGCACCAATATTCCAGGATAATATCGTACCATCAATATCCATTAAAATGATCGCGTAATCCTGTATCTCTGCAATCATCTTTTTATGAAGTTGATCCAGTACTGCTAATTTTTGCATAGTCGCTGATTCGGTTTATGAAATATGTTTAATTAATGATCAATAACAGTGCCTGTATTTTAAACAAAATTCGCTTATTATTTCAATGTTGCGAAGTAGAAATTGCTTAATCGGCGTGGATTTTTCGCCTCGATTTGAGAAGCGGTGGTTAAACCTTACAATAAGGTAACTTTGAGAATAATATTTTTCCATATGGATAATTATCAAAAAAATGCGTTGGTCCAATTATCAGCCTGGCAAAAAAAGATGATCCGCGGGCCATCTGTATTCAATAAACTATCCAAAAAAGTACAGACGAAGATCAATACCTGGATACCGGAGAAGATACATGTGGCCATCACCAATACCATTAAACAAATGATCCGGGGCGTTTTATTCGGGGCAAAATATACTACTGCAGCACCTTTACTGGACAAATCACTCGAACTTCGCGAAACAGCCATTCAGGAGCGGATAAAGAATTATAAAAATACGGCTGCTATTGAAGGCGGCATCACCGGTGCCGGTGGATTATTGCTCGGACTGGCAGACTTTCCTATCCTGATCGGTATTAAAATAAAACTGCTGTTCGATATTGCAGCGCTATACGGCTTTGATGTGGATGATTATAAGGAACGTCTTTACATCCTGCATATTTTTGAACTGGCTTTTTCCAGCCAGGCGCATCGTAAAAATGTGTATGGTAGAATGGAGAACTGGCCGGCATATAGTAAAACGCTCCCTGATGATATTGAAAAATTTGACTGGCGCAATTTTCAACAGGAATACCGTGATTATATCGACCTGGCGAAGATGGCCCAACTGGTCCCTATTATTGGTGCACCGGTAGGTATCATTGTTAATTACCGGCTTATTCAAAAGCTGGGTATCGACGCTATGAATGCCTACCGGATGCGGTTGTTGAAATGACAAGATCTACGTATCACTCCTTGGTTGTCATCCCTTCGTGTTAGCGTTACCGGAACTACAGGTACGATATATCATATTTTGATCCTTATTTTTCTCTTCCTGCCTACCACGTAATACTACCTGTTTTTTAACCTCCGTACAAAAACGCTGGTGCCGGCTGATGGGAACTATTACTTTTAAGGATTAAAAAAATAAAACATTTACAATGACATCAAACGTTCCTCTTACGATTCAGGGTTGTGTGTACAATAACTACGGTAACACCGTTTGTATTGGCAGCAACAACCTCGGGCTTGGCTACAGTACACCCAATTTATATTGGGCGATAGTGGTTGACAGAACTAACCTTAATGTAGTAGAAAATTTTACTTTCAGCGATAACACTGATGTACCACAGCAATTGCTGCCGTACCAGAACAATTCACAGTATATGCTGATCCTTTCTACCATGCAGTTGTCTTCCATCAATTTACCCGTAGGAAATTTTTACCAGTTCCTCGTTAACCAGGGCGCAGGAGCAGGCTTGCAAAGAATTGAGCAGATATATGCTGCATTGAATTGCGGTACCTGGGGTAATCTCGGTTACATACTCGTTACCGTTATGGACACTACATCCGGTTATGATTATTCTGCCTATAACCAGGATGCATTTATTGCCACATTGCAATTAATGCCGGTACCAGTGGGTTCAGGCGTATTGTATACACCAGTAGAAGTTTAAATGCAATTCAATAATACCAGGCACAATAAACCAACTGTCCTGGCAGTTGGTTTATTTGTTTCCGGCACCGGTTTTACCCGTGTGTTCGAAACATTGTTTTCCCGTTTAAGTACATTCTTTGATATCCACTGGATGGGTATCGGCTATAAAGGCGTCATTAGCAAACAGGAGCATTATACCTTGTATCCTGTTAATGCCAATGGCGGCGATATTTACGGCGCCTATGGTGCGACCGAGCTCGCTGTTAAAGTACATGCCGGCAGTATTTTATTGCTCACTGATTTTTACCTGTTGAAAAACTATCAACGACAGCTGGAACCATTAAAGGAAAAAGGAATACAGCTGGTTGCCTATGTTCCTGTTGACGGTTATTTTACGGATACCACAATGGCAGGTCATGCGTTTTTCCTTGACGAATTGGTGCTCTATAACCAATGGGCAATGCAGGAAGTAAGCGACGCTTTGTATGAATATAAAGCCGCGAATAAATCTACCGTGTATGCACAGCCGCTACTCAGTTATATCTATCATGGTACGGATACGGATGTCTTTACTGCCGAACATAAACAGCAACATGAATTAAAGGAACAACTGTTTGCTGTACCGGGTGCGGCCAACAGTGTTTTTATATTAAATGCCAACCGGTATAATGAAAGAAAGGATATTGAAAGTACGATCATGTCATTTGCAAAAGCATTGCCGCAGTTCAATAACAGTGCTTATTTATGCCTGCATACACCCAACCTGCAGCCGGAACTTAAACCAGCGTTGCTGGACTTAATAGAACAAAGCGGCTGCAAAGAAAAAATAGTATTAAATCCCATTGGCGATAATTATTGCAGCAACGAACAACTTGCCGCATTATATTCCGCCTGCGATATAGGTATCAATACCAGTCATGGCGAAGGCTGGGGCATGATCAGTTTTGAACACGCTGCCTGTGGTGCTGCACAATTAGTACCCGAACATACTGCGCCGGGCGAATTATGGAAAGATGCCGCCATCCTTATTCCTGTTAAAAAAAGTATACAGCTACGCAGCAATCCCTTCCTGATGTGTAGCATCAATACAGATGTATTGGCGAACCAACTCGTGCAACTGGTAAATGATGAAGCATATCGTACTACCATATCAGGCCGCTGCCGGGAACATGTTAATAAAGACATTTTTGATTGGGACAATATTGCAGCCCAATGGACAGAGAAGCTGGGTGCCCCGGCCAAGTATAAGTTGCGGGTGGTGCGGTGATCGAATAACTGATCGTTTGCCAACATCGCATACGCACGTTAAACTCATTAAAAAGTACTATGTCTGTTGTTGTATTACTGGTAAATAAAAATACATTTTATCTTTTCCATTGTTCCACCACTCGTTACAATGGTTTGTCTGGCAATTAAAGGATAGCCATCTGCCCTGAATACATAAGTGTAATTAACATCGTGAATATGGTTTCCTGAAACACCGTTACCCCATAACTTCATTTCGCCATGTATTTGAGTAATAAGATTTTTGGGAGGTGCACCACTTGCAATTCCAAGATCGTCATAACTAAAAGGACGTAAAAAACTTTTAGTGGCCTGGTAAAAAGGGTTAGGATTCGATGTATACGATGCGGATATCTCCATCCGCTGATAATTAAAAAAAGCAGGGTTAACAACATTGTTAACACGGGTAACAAGTGTATCTACCTGGTAGCTGATATTTCCGTTGACCAGTGTTTGATAAATAGTAGATTGATGAACAGTTTGATTACCGTAGGCCAATGAACCACCACTCCTTAAAACGTTGTTGCCGCTGTACGCATATTTTTCAAGAAAGTAGGATCCGCTTTTCGCATTGGAATCATACACACATTTTCCATTTGAAAAAATGTAAAATGAAGTATCCCTGGATATTGAGGGTGTGGCAGAAGAAAAGGATTTCGAGTACTTTGTCCTTCGTGCGGCGTTAGTATCCGCGCCATTATAGGTTAATGTCTGGATAGTATAGTAGGCGGTATCTCCATTGGGTTTGTAATCCAGTTCCACAACTGCCGATGTTCTGTTAAACGCATCATAGCTGACTTTATAAATACCAACTGTATCATGTGGTGCTGCAAGAGTGCTGTCGATAAAATATACCGCTGCAAGTGTAGTGCCCGGGCCGGATGTCGGCGGTGGTGGATTTAATATATTCTCGTTATCCGCTGATGATTTTTTACAGCCGGTAATAAGCAATGTAGATATTATTATAGCGGAAAAAATTGGCAGTAGAGTTCTCATAAAAGCGCTATTAGGGTAGATGAATAATTATAAAGCCCTGTAAATATATGAGGTAATTGTAATATTACAAAAAAATTATTGATTTCCCAGGCTCTTTATTTGCAGGTTAAGCTTATATTTTCACCCTGCTATTTTTTAGCTGTACCACATGAAAAACTGTTGTGCAAAACCTGCAATCACGAAATGTTGATCTCCTGCATTATTTCAGCAAAGCATTGATAAGAATACAACCTCGCTTCCTGGTCATAAATATGCGAGGTAGCCATGATTTCGTTTACCCCTGTCTGTTGTATGAATGCCTGCATATCCTTTTTTATCTTTTTTGTACCACCAATGAAAGCATAGGCCAACATTTGCTTTACCTGGAAAGCTTCGGCTTCCGTCCAGATGGTATTCATATCATCAACCGGTGGTTGCAGCAATTGTCTTCTTCCCGTAACTACACCTACAAATAACTGTTGCACAGAAGTGGCCAGTTTGTTGGCTACTGCATCAGTATCCGCTGCTACCACATTTACACAAGCCATTACATATGGCGCTTGTAAGGTAGCGGAAGGTTTAAAGTTTTGCCGGTATAAATTAATAGCGGCCATAAACTGCGCCGGTGCAAAATGACTGGCAAATGCATAGGGTAGTCCCATAGCTGCGGCCACCAATGCACTGTCGGTACTGGAACCGAGTATCCATATCGGTATATCCAGTCCCTCACCGGGAATGGCCCTTACCTTACCGTTGCAGTTTTCGGCAGAAAAAAAGTTTTGCAGTTGTTGAATGTCTTTCGGAAAATTATGTTCCGCATGAAAATTGGCGCCTCTTATCGCTAGTGCGGTTAACTGGTCAGTTCCCGGCGCCCTTCCCAGGCCTAAATCAATACGACCTGGATATAATGATGCCAGCGTACCAAATTGCTCAGCAATTATTAATGGCGCATGATTGGGCAGCATCACACCACCCGAACCTACCCTGATGGTACTGGTACCACCCGCAATGTATCCAATCAATACCGATGTAGCCGAACTGGCCACGCCTGCCATATTATGATGTTCTGCAAACCAGTAACGGGTATAACCAGCCTGTTCTGCTTCTTTTGCAAGGCGAAGGCTATGCTGAAAACTATCGGCGGCTGTTTTGCCTTCCAGTACGGTGGCCAGGTCGAGTACGGAATACGCTATATTGTTGGGGGATGTTGTATGCATCTGAGTAAAGATCCTTGTTTTTGCAAATAACAGTTTAATGGAGGGAAAGTTTAGGAGTAAAAATATTTAACAGAATTGCTTCCAAGTATAAGCTAATGATAAAATAAATGAACTGCAACATGGTGAAAACGCCGCCGTCTGGTCTGTGACCAACCCCGCATCGGAATGAGGAACTCTTTGAATTTTAAAATGCTTTTTGATTGACAGGCAGTGGGCTAATGGTTGCCGTTGGTCGAAGACCAGACGGCGGCGTGTTGGGTTTGGTGATACCTGCAGTGGTAAAAAAAAATCTCATCGAACAGCATTAATGTGTTATTAGTCTAGTGTTTTTCTTAATTCCATGATTTAATAGTCACAATTAGACTTTCAAGTTTCTGATATAACGGTGAATTTTTAGGTGCAAAATCTAAGAGCCCTAAATTGTTTTCTAAACTGAATGTTACGATTTTCATAGCTAATTCAACTTTCGATATTGAAGAATTGCTTCCCTTTCTTTTTTTCTCAAAAAACTTGGTTTTCCTAGAAGGTTCAAAATACTTTTCGAATTCCTCTTTACCCTTGTTTTCTATAAAATATTTTAGATATGTCTCGCAGGTACCTTCATTAATCCAAAAGAGTAGCTTCCCTTCTGATGAATCACCATAATTATTGATTAAATGATCAACTGAATGGTCACTGAATTTTAGGGACTCATAAATTAGTTTTGCTTTATTTTTTCCAGTACCATGAATAAAATTCTCCCACTCGTGTGGCTTCTTATTATCATAATTCCCATCATTGTCTAGGACCAAAATATGATTGTGATTAACCTTAGTAAGGGTAATTATCTTGTTTTGGAGATCTCCTTTGATCTCATTCCAATCAAATTCTGAAAAGCCCGCATATTTCCAAATTGAGGTTGAAAGAGATTGGATAGTATAACTTAGTGAAGAAAAGTTTGAATAATTGGTTTTTATTTTTCTTAATAGATCGAGAAATAATTCCAAGTATAATGCATCGCTTGGCCCCTCTACCCAGATAATACCATTACTTAGTAATAAATCACTTGCTTTATAACCTAAAGTTTTTAATATATTTTTTCCAGCAATAGATGTCGCAATATTATTGACAACTGATTTATCACCTAAATGCTCAACATATAAAAGCTGAGCATTAGAGTTGGCGGTAAACATATCTATTACTATACTTGAATGTGTAGTAATGAAAAAAGTTGTTTTATTTTCTATACTGTAATCAGCTATATAATTAAATAATCGTCTTTGTAAAGCAGGATGTAAATTATTTTCTAATTCTTCCAGACCAACAAATAATTCATTTTTATTTATATAATTTATTTTGGGTATTATTACGAGATTTATAACAACTAACAATATTGTTTTAATTCCGCTTCCCATCTTTGAAAGTGGAATATAGTCATCTTGATTCGAAGTCGCAATATAAATCTCATAAGCTACTGATGATCCCGGTTTTGATTCAGTTACTTCCTTTAGATGAATATCCGATATATGAATGTCGGGGTTTAATATTTTGTTTAATTCAGTCGGCAATAATTGGCGGACGAGATTAGTGTCAAATTTTGTATGAAATAATAATTGCCTTATTAAAGAAGTTGTACCTTCTCCGCTTGCCTTAACCGTAAGGCTTATGTCCTGGTATTCTGGCCTGATATCTCTTTCTGCATTAATTCTTCTGAACGATTTTTTCGAATTAAGAAACCTACATACTTCTATTACAGAATCTCGATACTGTCCAAATTTTGTAGTGTGGATTTGGTCAGACATAAAAGTTTCTGGTTTGATTTCAAAATCAATAATAGTTCCCATAATTGGCTTAAAATGCTCAATAATTAAGTTTGCCCATACGCCTTTTTGAGAATTAGTAGCTTTTTCATAATCCTCAATTACTTTTTCAAGAAATACTTTCGTGATTTCTATACTTACTTTACATCTAGCCTTCGAACTTTTTGAATTAAGAATGTCTTTAGTGGGTTCAATAAAATGCTCAACGAGATCAATCAATGAACTTTTACCAGAATTGTTTTTCCCAATTATAAGATTGATAGGACAAATCTTATCGAATCCTTGGCCCTCATTAGAAAAGCACTTATAACTAGAAACTGTTAAAGAATGATTAAGAGTCATCTGTTAAATATATCAATTATAAAGGAATTTTTTTATAGAAATATTGTACTGATACTTGTCAGTGACCTCTACAGGATACCCCATAACACTCTCCCCCCAAATTCGTCCTAAACTGCATATTCATTTAGAATATTAACTTGCATATATGAATCATTTAAAGAATGCGCTGATCATTTGCTGCGGGATATTTCTTACCCAATGCAGCACCGCACAAAAACTCCCCGCAAAAAAAGAAGTATTGGCAACTATTGAACTGGCCAATAAATATTTTATGGATAAATGGCCCGATGCGGCCAAGCCCATTTTTGTGCCCAGCCGCAGCCGCACCTGGCCCAGTCATATCTGGACAAGGGCCGTATATTACGAAGGACTGATGGCATTGTATAGCGTGGATCCCAAAAAAGAATATTATGATTATGCCGTGGACTGGAGTGCCAAACACGAATGGAATTTACGTGATGGTACCAAAACCCGCAATGGCGATAACCAGGCCTGCGGACAAACGTATATCGACCTGTATTTAATTGATAAAAAGCCCGAACGCATCGATAGTATCAAAGCATCGATAGATAAAATGATGCAGACCGATAAGATCGACGACTGGCATTGGGTGGATGCAATTCAGATGGCGATGCCGGTTTTTGCAAAACTGGGCGTGATCTATAACGATACCAGTTATTTTCACCGCATGTATGAAATGTATGCGTACACCAAATACAAACATGGTGATCATGGTTTGTTCAACGCTTCTGAAGGCTTATGGTGGCGCGATAAGGATTTTGATCCACCCTACAAAGAACCCAATGGCGAAGACTGCTACTGGAGTCGCGGCAATGGCTGGGTAGTGGCAGCATTGGTCAGGGTATTAAACATCATCCCGAAAAATGAACCGCACCGTGTCGAATACCTGGCAGATTATAAAGCCATGATGGCGGCATTGGCACCCATACAACGTACGGATGGTTACTGGAATGCGAGCCTGCACGATAGCACCAACTTTGGCGGCAAGGAATTAACGGGTACCTCGTTATTCGTGTATGGGATGGCGTGGGGGATCAATAATAAAGTAATTGATGCCAAAAAATATTTGCCCATTGTTACGAAGGCCTGGACGGCAATGACCAAAGAATCGGTACATGCCAACGGTTTTTTAGGCTGGGTACAGGGTACCGGTAAAGAACCCAAAGAATCGCAGCCCGTTACTTACGACAGGGAACCGGATTTTGAAGACTTTGGTTTAGGATGTTTTCTTTTGGCCGGCAGCGAAGTGTATAAATTAAAGAAATAAGCATGCTGCTGCGCAGCAAAAGGGTTGCCACAGATTGCACAGATTACACAGATGAAATACATACAGCTTAAAAATCTGTGTAATCTGTGCAATCTGTGGCTAAAAAAATATTCACGCAGTGAATCCAAAAACGAAGTTTTCCCTGTGCTTTCGCGGCTTCAGTTTTTTGTGTAACAAAATTTCATTTCGCTTAAATGCAATAGTTTAGTGGCAGATTTAAAATCTTATTATGAATAAATGTCTTTGTTTTTTTCTTTTTCTTTTTTCTTCTTTGCTTCAAACCCATGCACAACGTATTAAATACAATTTCAACAGCGACTGGAAAGTAAAAGTCCAGGACGATAGTGTGTATTCGGCCAAAACATTTATGGATGATTACTGGAAAAAAGTAACCCTGCCTTATGCCTGGAATGAAGACGAAGCGTTTAAAAAAGATATCGCCAACCTTTCTACCGGTATCGCCTGGTACAGGAAACATTTCAACATTCCTGAATCAGCTAAAGGACAAAAAATATTTTTAGAATTTGAAGGCATACGCCAGGCCGGTGAATTCTATATGAATGGAAAATTCATTGGCCTGCACGAAAATGGTGCGATGGCTTTTGGCTTTGATGTAACGGACCTGGTGAGTTTTGGTGATGCAGAAAATGTAATTGCTGTAAGAACGGATAACAGCTGGGATTACCGGGAAAAAGCGACCAACAGCAAATTTCAATGGGAGGATAAGAATTTTAATGCCAACTATGGCGGCATCAGCAAGAACGTGTACTTGCATATCACGCCAAAGGTTTATCAAACACTGCCTTTGTATTCCAATTTAAAAACTACCGGTGTTTATATTTATGCAGACAATTATGATATCAAAAACAAATCTGCTGTTGTACACGCCGAAAGCGAAGTGAAAAATGAAACCAATCAGCCGCAGCAGGTTATTTTACAGGTAGCTATACCAATGGAAAATACCGGTAAGATCAGTACCATTTTTAAAGGAGAGAAAGTGACTCTTTCTCCCGGCGAAACAAAAGTATTGAAAGCCAGTGCTGTTGTAAAGGGATTGAATTTCTGGAGCTGGGGTTATGGTTATTTATACAATGTGCAAACCAGTTTGCTTATAAATGATAAAGCAACTGATGTACTTACTACTACCACCGGATTTCGCAAGACGGCATTTAAGGATGGTATGATCTACCTGAATGACCGTGTGATAATGATACATGGTTATGCACAACGAACTTCCAATGAATGGCCGGCAATTGGTTTATCTGTTCCGGCATGGTTAAGTGATTACAGCAATGGATTGATGGTAGAAAGCGGCGGAAATTTAGTACGCTGGATGCATATCACACCATGGAAACAGGATATTGAAAGCTGCGACCGCGTAGGATTGATGCAGGCCATGCAGGCCGGTGATGCAGAAAAAGATGTGGAAGGGGTAAGATGGCAGCAACGTAAAAACCTGATGCAGGATGCGATCATTTATAACCGCAATAATCCCAGTATTATTTTTTACGAATCCGGTAATGAAAGTATCAGTGAGGCACACATGAAGGAAATGAAAGAAATCCGCGACCGGTTTGATCCTAACGGTGGCCGGGCGATTGGCAGTCGTGAAATGCTGGATAGTAAGATAGCGGAGTACGGTGGAGAAATGCTATACACTAATAAAAGTGCACACATTCCGATGTGGGCGATGGAGTATTCAAGAGACGAAGGGTCGAGAAAATACTGGGACGAGTACACGCCACCTTATCATAAAGACGGTGATGGGCCTTTGCACAACGGGCAAAGTGCTGCGCCTTACAACCGCAATATGGAAAGCCATGCCGTGGAAAATGTGAAACGTTGGTTTGAATTCTGGAATGAAAGGCCGGGAACCGGAAAGCGTGTAAGCGCCGGCGGTGTAAACATTGTGTGGAGCGAAACCAATACACATCATCGCGGTGAAGAAAATTACCGTCGTAGTGGTGAAGTAGATGCACTGCGTATTAAAAAGGAAAATTTTTATGCGCATGAAGTAATGTGGGATGGCTGGGTGAATCCTGAAAAGCAACATATCCATATTATCGGCCACTGGAATTATACAGCGGGTGTGAAAAAGGATATCTATGTAATTTCCACTGCTGCAAAAGTAGAATTGAAAGTGAATGGTGTATCGCAGGGCTTTGGCACAAAAAGCGATGGCTTCCTGTTCACGTTTAAAAATATAGAATGGAAGGAAGGGAGTATCAGTGCAAAAGGTTATGATGAAAAAGACATTCCTGTTAGCGCCGACCAGTTGAATACAGTAGGCGTTCCGGTAGCATTACGTTTTAAAAGTGTTCCGCGGCCAACAGATTTTATTGCGGATGGGCACGACCTGGCATTAATTGAAGTGGAAGTGGTGGATGCCAAGGGCAATCGTTGTCCTACTGCGTTGAATATGATTACGGTTAAATTGGATGGCCCGGCCGAATGGAGGGGAGGAATGGCCATGGGGCCGGATAATTATATCGGCGCAACAACATTTCCTGTTGAAGGCGGTGTAAACCGGTTCCTCGTTCGCTCTTTAACCTCGCCCGGTATGATCACGATCTCCGCTACGTCAGATGGACTGCAGGCAGCTACCATTTTATTGAACAGCAAAGCATTTGACAGTAAACAGGGATTGTCTAAAACATTACCTGCAGCAGGATTACCTTCTATTTTAAAAAGAGGACCCACACCGGCAACGCCATCCTACACGCTTACCCGAAAACCGGTAAGCATTGTTGCAGCCACAGCAGGTGCTCATGCCGATAGTGTCTTCGCCAGTTACGATGATAATGAATTAAGCGATTGGGTGAATGATGGTAAATTAAATACGGCCTGGGTAGAATATGACCTGGAAAGAGTTGCTACGGTTAACGAGATCACTATCAAACTAAATAATTTCCGGAGCCGCATGTATCCTTTACTCATTACACTGGATGGAAAGGAATTATTTAACGGCAGTACACAAACCTCGTTGGGTTATTATACCATTAAATGTACTCCGCAAACAGGTAAAAAATTAAAGATACAATTAACGGCTACTTCGCAAACCAGGGGCAATGATACCGGCGTAGAAGTGAATGGTAAGAAACTGGATGACGGTGTATCGAGGAATGATGCGAATGCTAAGGGAACGTTGAGTATAATAGAAGTCGAGATTTACGAGAAGATTGACAAATAGTAAGTATTTGTGTTAGTTATTTCCTGCTTATCGTAGCTTTCGCCTCCACAGCCGGCGGAGCAGTTACTGGTGGAGAATAAGAAACAGTCTTTATTACAAAACTTTATTAAGGATACTATGAAGAAGGCTAAAAAGCTCATGACTCTTTTATTATTATTAAGTACCGTTACAGCAACTGCACAAAAAAATAAATCACCCAATATTATTTTCATCCTTGCGGATGACCTGGGCTATGCGGATATTGGCTGCTATGGCCAGCAAAAAACGGAAACGCCCAGCCTGGATAAGATGGCCAGTGAAGGCATGCGCTTCACGCAATTCTATTCCGGCTCTACCGTATGTGCCCCTGCACGTGCCAGCTTAATGACTGGGTTGCATACGGGGCATACACCTGTAAGGGGTAATAAAAGTTTTGCACCCGAAGGCCAAACACCACTGGATAAAGATGTAGTTACCATTGCCAACCTGTTGCAACAAAAGGGATACAACACAGCAGCCTTTGGCAAGTGGGGTTTAGGTTTCATTACCACACCCGGCGATCCTGCCAAAAAAGGGTTTAAAGAATTTTATGGGTATAACTGCCAGTCACTGGCACACGATTATTATCCCGATCATTTATGGCATAATCATGATCGTATCGATTTAAAAGAGAATATTGATAATAATGTGGTCTATTCCGCTGATAATATTCATGCACAGGCGATGCAGTTTATCAATCAACAAAATGCCAGTCAACCTTTCTTTTTATTCCTGCCTTACACTTTACCCCATGGTGATGTGATATTGCCACACGACAGTGTATACAATTATTATATCAAAAAATTTAATGAATCGCCTGTCGCTAATATCAAAAAAGATAAACTAGGTTTTGAGCCTTATCGTCATGCCGCATTTGCGGCAATGGTAAGCCGGCTGGATAAATATGTAGGTGAAATCATCAACAGCATCAATAAGAACGGCCTCGCAGAAAACACGCTGATCATTTTTTGCAGTGACAATGGTCCGCATAAAGAAAATGGCGGAGACCCGGAATTTTTTCAGAACCACGGTATTTACAGGGGTATCAAAAGAGACTTGTATGAAGGCGGAATCCGGGTACCGTTTATTGCTTACTGGAAAGGAACGATACAGCCTGCTGTAACCGATCAATGGCTAACACTTTGGGATATGTACCCAACCTTTCAACAACTGGCAGGCATCGGTCCTACAAAAAATATTGACGGCATTTCTATTACGCCAACACTATTGAAAAAAAATAAACAGCTGCAGCACGATCATTTGTATTGGGAATTTCATGAAAATAACGGGCGCCAGGCCTTGCGGTGGAAAAATTATAAATTGATCAAGCTAAATGTAAATAGTGCTGCAGAAACAATAACTGAATTGTACGACCTGGATAAAGATCCTTCAGAAAAAAATAATATAGCGGGTCAGTTCCCTGACATTGTAAAAAAACTGGATGCTATGATCAAAAAGGAACATCGTTCCAACCCTGACTGGCCTTTATTACCTGAGGAAATGAAAGGGAAGAAGATGGTGAATGATTAAAGATAAACTGCCTGCTGCAGTTGAAAAGGGAACGCGGATTTTTATGATGATCATGATATATTATGATTGATTTGTTTTATCTGCGAAGATCTTAATCTTCATAAAAATCCGCGTTCCTTTCCCGGCACCACAGGTGCCTTTCTTTTTTAATCTTATCTTAATCCGGCATCATGTAACTACAGGACGGATACGATGACAGAATCCAATAAGTTGCAATGCTATTACTTCATCCTTTAATAACGATTGTTCATACTCAAAACATTTTATGATGAAATTATTGTTTGCAGCACTGCTGGGTACAGCTGTCTGTATGGAAGTAACCGCACAGGAAGTTTTAGAAACCGGGGGCAAAAAAATGCCCGACGAATGGATCGATAAAGACACCCGCCATAAAGTGGTAAAATTATCTGCCGGTTTACCGGGGAATAGCCTGAGTTTTTATTTTCACAACGATCCCTTTATTGGCAATAACATGATCTTTTACAACAACAGCAAACAGGCTGCTGCAGATGTAACGGATATGAAAAGGGAAGAAGTAAAAGCAACCAATATCAACGACCGCCAGGTATACAGTATTGACCTGGCCACAAAAAAATTAACCCGCCTCACTTCCTGCACAGCACCCATGAGTGGTGAAGTGGTTTGTGAAAAAACAAAAACTGTTTTTTACCAGGTTAAAGACAGCATTTTTGCATTGGACTTTACCACCCAAAAAACCAGACTTGTATTTGTCTTTCCGGAAGATTTTAAATCGGGTATCAGCACCGTTAATGTGGACGGCACTTTACTGGCCGGCTCCAGGGCTACGGATGCAGAAAAAGACATCTTAAAAAATAATCCCAATAAAAGCAGTTATTTCAATTTAATTTATGATGCGCATTTGCCTAAAACCATCTTCACTATTGATGTAAAAACAGGCAAGCTCAATAGAATATTAACCGATAGTGCCTGGCTGAATCATTTACAATTTTCTACAACTGATCCTGCGTTGTTATCTTTTTGTCATGAAGGACCATGGCATAAGGTAAATCGTATCTGGCATATTGATGTTAATACAAAAAAGATTACGCAGGTGCATCATCGTACTATGGATATGGAAATATGGGGACATGAATGGTTTGGTAAAACCGGTAAAACAATGTGGTTCGATCTGCAGCAACCAAAGGGGCAAACATTTTTTGTTGGTGGATATGACGTCGCAACAGGAAAAGAAAAAAAGTATAGTCTTGTACGTAACGACTGGAGTGTACACTATAATTCCAATGCTGATGAAAGTTTATTTGCAGGTGATGGAGGTGATCCCGGCGCAGTAGCCAAAGCACCGGATGGACAATGGATCAATTTATTTACACCTAATGGCGATCATTTTGATACCGAGAAATTAGTGAATATGAAACACCATCAATATAAACTGGAGCCGAATGTTCATTTTAGTCCTGATGGCAAATGGATCGTTTTTAGAGCGAACTTTGAAGGAGAATCGAATGTGTATGCAGTGGAGATAAAGAAGAGTTGATGGTATGAACCATGAACTAAAATTGCGCTCGTTAAATTAAAACATATATGCGGAAATCATTTCTTTTTGTTGCTGTAATTATTATGATCACCTCGGTTTCGGCACAGGTAAAATGGCCGGCAGTTACTAATCAAACCAAACCATGGACAAGATGGTGGTGGCTGGGCAGCCAGGTGAAGAAAGCTGATCTGACTACAGTGATGCAGCAATACCAGCAGGTAGGTTTAGGTGGTTTGGAAATTACACCGATCTATGGCGTACAGAAAGAAGAGGAGCAATACATTCCTTTTTTATCGGCAAAATGGATGGACGTATTTGGACATACTTTAAAGGAAGGGAAGCGGTTGAACCTGGGAATCGACCTGGCTAACGCTACCGGCTGGCCGTTTGGTGGCCCCTGGGTTGGCGAGGAAGATGCCTGTAAAAATATGCAGCTTAAAACCTATGCGCTTAATGGAGGGGATGTATTAACTGACACTATTCAGTTTATCCAACAGCCGATGGTAATCACCGCTAATTACAAACCATTAAAAATAGAAAATGTACTGCAGCCGGTATCAGCCAACAAAAATTTACAGGCATTATCTATCGACCAGGTAAGATTCAGTCGCCGGCTGCCATTGCAAACTTTAATGGCTTACTCTGATGCAGGCGAAAGTATCGAACTCACCAATAAAGTTGATGCCAACGGTAAACTAACCTGGACAGCTCCCAATGGTAAATGGAATTTGTATGCTTTATTTATGGGCTGGCATGGCAAACAGGTAGAAAGAGCCGCGCCTGGCGGAGAAGGCGATGTGATCGATCATTTTTCAGCTACAGCATTAAAAAATTATTTAAAACCATTCGATAAAGCTTTTGCCAATTTTGATATCAGTTATCTCCGTGCTTTTTTTAATGATTCTTACGAAGTGGATGATGCAAGGGGACAATCCAATTATACCCCACTGTTGTTTGAAGAATTTAAAAAGAGAAGGGGATATGACCTGAAAACAGAATTGCCCGCCTTGTTTTCTAAAACACATTCCGAAAGAAATAACCGTATCCTGTGCGACTACCGGATGACAATAGACGAATTGATACTGGAAGATTTTACCGGTGAATGGCAAAAATGGGCGCATAGCAAGGGGAAGATAGTACGCAACCAGTCGCATGGTTCGCCGGCCAACACATTGGATCTATACGGGCTTGTGGATATTCCTGAAACAGAAGGCACTGAAATATTGCGTATCAAATTTGCCCCTTCCACTTCTCATGTAATGGGTAAACAGCTGGCGGCTGCAGAATCTGCCACCTGGCTTAATGAACATTTTGTGTCTTCCTTAAGTGATGTTAAAAAGGCATTGGATGTTTATTTTATTGGCGGTGTAAATCATATTGTCTATCACGGCACCACGTATTCGCCGCCATCAGAGCCGTGGCCGGGCAGGTTGTTTTATGCGGCCGTAGAGTTTGACCAGGTAAATCCTTTCTGGAATAATTTCAGTGCATTGAACAGCTATGTTACCCGTACGCAATCTTTTTTACAACAGGGTAAACCTGATAATGATGTGTTGTTGTACTTTCCTATCTATGATAAATATTCAGAACCGGCACGAGACCTCTTATTACATTTTGATGGGATGAAGCCCGATTTCAATGGAACGCCTTTTGAAACATCCGCCACAATGATGCAGGAAAATGGTTATGCCTTTGATTATATTTCCGACAGGCAGGTGTTGAATTTGCAAACCGGAAATAATAAAATTCTCACCGGCGGAACGGCTTATCAAACCATTATTTTGCCTGATGCAAAATTTATTAAGCTGGAAACTTTTCAGCATTTGGTAACATTGGTAAAAAATGGCGCTACGGTTATTGCCTATAAAAACTTACCTACGGATGTACCTGGTTTTGGACAACTGGATAAAAACGGGGCAGCACTTAAAAATTTATTGACACAATTACATTTTCAATTGTTATCAGCAGGCGTGCAAGTAGCTAATTTAGGTAAAGGGAAATTTATATTAGGAAATGATTTAAAAGAATTATTAAGAGCGGCAGCGGTTAGAAAAGAACCGATGACAGAACAGGGGCTGCAGTTTAACCGCCGTAAAAGTTCAACCGGCGGTGGTATTTACTTTATTGCCAACCGTAGTGGAAAGAAAACGGCTAACTGGGTAACCTTGCAAACAAAAGCTAATGCTGCTGTATTGTATAATCCTATGACAGGCCAGGCAGGTGTTGCGCAATACCGCAGAACAGCTGATGGTTTTATTGAAGTGTATTTACCCATGAATGTGGATGAAAGTGTTATCGTTACTACTGCTTATGGTAAAAGTGTTTCCGGCAATTTGTATCCCTACATTACATCCACTGCAGCAGCAACCGAAATTGCAGGCAGCTGGCAATTGAATTTTACGGATGGCGGCCCTGTACTACCGGAAAAGGCTACCTTAAACGTGTTGCAGCCATGGACTGATCTTGCAGATAACAGCTATAAAATATTTTCCGGCACGGCAATTTACAGCACCAGCTTTAAAAAACCGGCAGGCAATGCCAGGCAGTATCTGCTCGACCTGGGGAAGGTATATGAAAGCGCCCAGTTGTTTATTAATGGAAAAAAGATCGCTACTTTGATCGGTCCCGATTATGTTGCCGTGATTGAAGCCAAAGATCTGAAAGCGGTTAATGTGCTCGAAATAAAAGTAAGCAACAGTATGGCTAACCGCATTATTGATATGGATAAGAAAAAAATATTTTGGAAAAAATTCAATAATACTAATTTCCCTTCAAGGTTGCCACAGAACCGGGGAGCCGATGGCATTTTTGATGCATCCAAATGGGAGCCCAAAATATCGGGAATGGTCGGGCCGGTTACCATCACTGCTTTACTGAAGTAAAAATTAATTATGGAAAGAAGGCAATTTATCTTAAAGCTTTCATTATTACTTCAGGAGCCTGCTTCGCTGATAACGGCGCAGGTCCTTTTTTTAGAGGATGAGGAATGTTCTTAAAATTGTATAATCATTACTTATTCAGCATATGAAAATGTTTTTTCAAACGATAGTATTTTTAATGGGTTCAATTCTTTTTGCCCGGGCACAACGGGAATCCTTTAATAAGATCATTGAAAATAACGGGTTGAAAGGAAATCTTTTTGTACATGACCCTGTGATGATAAAACAGCGAGAAACGTATTATATATTCTCAACCGGTCGTGGTATTAGCATTAAAACATCTGCTGACAGGGTCAACTGGAAAAATGCAGGAAGGGTTTTTGATTCTGTTGCTTTACCAACATGGTATAAGATTGATATCCCAAAACAGGATGGGAGTCTTTGGGCACCGGATATTCATTACAGTAATGGCAGGTATCATTTGTATTATTCGGTATCGGCATGGATGGATTTTAATTCCAGTATCGGTTATGCCACTAACACTACATTGAATAAAAATGATCCGGCTTATAAATGGATCGATGAAGGCCAGGTGATCAGTTTCAAAAATGGCGGGGAAGGCGTGAATGTGATCGATCCTAATATTTTTATTGATACCGATGGAAAGAAGTATTTGGTATATGGTTCCTACAAAGCTGGTCTGCGTTTAGTGGAACTGGATAGTAAGACCGGTAAATTAAAAAAAGATCCACCGGATATTACAACGATCACTACCAGTCTTGGCGAAGGTGAATTTATTATTAAAGGCGGCGACTATTATTATCTTTTTGTATCAAGAGGAAGATGTTGCGCAGGTATGAACAGCACATACCAGGTAGTAATGGGACGGGCAAGAAACGTGCATGGTCCTTACTTAAATAAGGATGGTGAAAGTTTTGTAGATAATAAATACAGTTTATTGTTGGCAGGCGATAGCACCGAACCCGGCCGCGGACATAATGGATTTTTTACAGAACATGATACTACATTTATAGTATATCATGCCTATACTAAAAGCCAGAACGGCGCTTCGGTACTCAATATAAAACCAATGTATATTGATAAGGCCGGCTGGCCAACTATGGAAGTAACCGGTAGATTATTTAAGAGAGAAGAGTAAACGAAAACGGTTTCGTTTTTAAAGTTTGATGAACAGTGAATAAAATATAAAACTGGCGTACATTGACTGTATTTCTAATAATTACAAACTATTAATGCTATATGAAAAGGCGTACACTCATCAAACAAATAGCCGCGGCAATACCTGTAGCTATCTTACATAATAAACTGAATGCAGCTTCGTTTTTGCTGGATGCTGAAGAAGCAATCATACAGAAAGGAAAATTTGAACCTCGCTGGGAATCATTACAGCAATATCAAACTCCGGAATGGTACCGCAATGCAAAGTTTGGAATATGGGCACACTGGGGTCCCCAATGTCAACCGGAATTTGGCGATTGGTATGCCCGTGAAATGTATATGGAAGGCAATGCCAAATATAAGTATCATGTAGAAAAATACGGGCATCCATCGCAGTTTGGATTTAAAGATGTGATTAATGAATGGAAGGCTGAAAACTGGAATCCTGAAGAACTGGTATCACTGTATAAAAAAGCCGGTGCAAAATTCTTTATGGCATTGGCCAATCATCATGACAATTTCGACCTGTATAAAAGTAAATACCATAAATGGAATTCGCTGAATATGGGCCCTAAAAAAGATATTATTGGCGGATGGGAAAAAGCAGCGAGGAAAAATGGGCTACACTTTGGCGTTAGTGTGCATGCAGCACATGCCTGGAGCTGGTATGAAACTGCGCAGCGATCTGATAAAAATGGGCCATTGGCGGGAGTGTCCTACGATGGTGAACTCACTAAAAAAGATGGTAAAGGGAAATGGTGGGAAGGATATGATCCGCAGGAATTGTATGCGCAAAATCATGCGTTGAGCGAAAACAGTGCTGATAATGGTATGATACATAAACAATGGAACTGGGGCAATGGTGTAAGTGTTCCTTCAAAAGACTATTGCGACAGTTTTTTAAAACGCACGATTGATTTAATTGATCAATACCATCCTGACCTGATCTATTTTGATGATACCGCATTACCACTATGGCCCGTAAACGATGCCGGGTTAAAGATAGCTGCGCATTTTTATAATAAAAGCATTAAAGAAAAAGGAACAATGGAGGCGGTATTATTTGGGAAGATATTAGATGAGCAGCAACGTAAATGTATGGTGTGGGATATAGAACGCGGACAAAGTAATAGTATTGAACCATTGCCCTGGCAAACTGATACCTGTATTGGCGGCTGGCATTATCAGCAATCCATTTTTGAAAATCATAAATACAAATCAGCAAAAACAGTAGTGCATACACTAATTGATGTAGTAAGTAAAAATGGCAATCTTTGTTTAAGTGTACCTGTAAAAGGCGATGGTACTATTGATAACGATGAAAGAAAGATAGTTGAAGATATTGGTAAATGGATGGCGGTTAATAATGAGTGTATTTATGATACCCGGCCATGGAAAATATTTGGCGAAGGCCCTGCATTGGAAAATGTAGCGGCACTTAGTGCGCAGGGGTTCAACGAAGGCAAAGGAAAACCTTTTACTGCAGCAGATATTCGCTTTACTACAAAAGGGCATATTTTATATGCAGTAGCATTGGGCTGGCCCGAATTGCAACAGCTAACTATAAAATCAATTACTGTAAAACCGGAAAGTATCGAATTGCTTGGTTATGGAAAAGTTGATTTTATACTTACCCCGGCTGGGATACAAATCAAACTGCCCTCGCAACAGCCTTGCGAAAATGCTTTTGTGTTTAAAATTGAAGGAGTCAAATTATAAATAAAAAATCATGCAATCGGTAAACAAAAAGAAAAATATCTCTTTTGGGCCTTATGTAAAGGTACGTGCAACTTTTTTCTTCTGCTTCTTTGCATGCCACCTATCTGCACAAATCGGCAAACGTTTCCCTCCCGAAAAAAAGATCGTCAAAGATCCCGTTACCGGAACCATGCTGACCTTTTTAACCAGTACACAAAACGGTGACGCCAAAATCTATCAAACCCATAATCAATGGACATCCGACGGACAATGGCTGATCTTCCGCAGCAACCGTGTAAAAGGAGAAGCCATGGCAGTAAATGAAAAAACAGGAGATATGGTACAGGTAACAGAAGGTGGTTTTACGGGTATGCTGAATGTGGGCCGTAAATCGATGAAGCTGTATTTTATGCGCAACGAAAAAACAGATACGGTACCGGCTACACCGGGAGATACTGCACGGCGACGTGTACAACGGCCGGTGCAGATCATAGAAGTAGACCTGGAAAAATTATTTGCTGATAGTAAGGCAGGTAAGTTACAGAAAGCAACAGTATACCAACGGATTTGTGGTAGTACGCCAAAAGAAATGGGCGCCGGTGGCGATATGGCATTGGATGGTGATGAGCAATGGGCCTATTTTCGTGTAGGCCTGCAGGAAGCTACCAAACATTTGCCGGAGGATGCAAAACTGGAGAAGAATTTCGGGCCACGTAATATGGGTGCAGGGCCGTCGGGCATTGCAGGAATGAATATCAATACAGGCGAAATAAAATATGTAACCAGTGTACCTTTCCAGGTGGGCCATATACAAACCAATCCGTGGGTACCGGGTGAAATTATTTTTTGCTGGGAAACGGGGGGCAAATCGCCGCAACGCACCTGGACGGTGATGGCTGATGGCACAGGCCTGCGCCCCATGTATCCCGAATCGGAATATGAATGGGTAACACACGAAGCGGTGATTGGTAAAGATGAAGTAGCTATTGCCATTATGGGCCATCGGAAGATTCCCGGAACGGATAAAACCGTAGCAGCGGGTACAGCAGTGAGTGGAGCCAATCCCGGCCAGGAAGCTGCCTGGGGCCCATCGGGAACAAGAGAAAAACCAACAGGTTTGGGGATTGTAAATTTGCGTACACGGGAAATGGTTATTGCGGGGCAAACCAAATCGGGCAGCGGCTTATGGCATGTAAGCGGTTCGCCGGACGGGAGATGGGCAGTAGGCGATGATTTTGAGAGAAATATTTACCTGATCGACAGGCATACCAGCGAAATGATATTATTATCTGCCGGGCATAAAACCACTGCAGGAGATCATCCGCATCCAACCATGAGCCCTGATGGAACAAAGATTGAAATTCAATCGGCCATGTTATCTGCTGATAACCGGTCGATGAACATCTGTATTATCCCGGTGCCGGAAGAATGGCTGAAAAGAAAATATTAACTTATTGAAACAGGATTTAAAACTGCAATGGCTTATTTTGTAATGCCGGTTATACTGAACCATTGCCGGTATAATGAAAATAATGATTGATGCTTTTAAGGAATAATACAACCAGGATATATATTGTTGCCTGTTTACTGCTGTATAATATTGCTTACAGCGCAGCTCAGACTTTACAATACAGCAGGCAAAATGTTTTTACTAATAATGCCAACAGTTTGCAAATGGCTGCAGGTATTGAAGGTACACACCACTTGATCTGTTGTAGCAATAATGAATATGTGCGATTGGTCATTTTTAATAATTCAATGGAATTAAAAAAAGAAGTGACCACACCTGTCTTTTATGCCGAAAAAACTTCCACCAGCATTATTCCGTTCAGTAAATATTACTACCTGTGGATGCGGCCCCGGTATGGAAGAAAAACTTTTTTATGGAGAATTGACGGCAACGGTAATTGTACGGATCTAACTCCTGCCATGCAACAATTACTGCGGTCTCAGGCCAGCAATATGGAATCGGGTTTTCAGCTGTATAAAAAAGATAATGAATTACTCATGTCTTACCACACCTATCTGCCAAAGCTTGAAAAAAATGTACTTACGCTTTTAACACTGGATAGCGGACTTAGCATCAGCCATACCCGTAAAGTAATGTATGCTTTCAAAAGAGATGAAGAGAAATTGCTACAGGAAACTTTTATACCCGGCAAGGATTTGTTGGTGCTCAAGAAAAATAACAGTGGTTCTGCGATGCAACTGATGAAAGTAAGCAGCATTAACGGCCTGGCTATTACTAACGAGTTTGCCACTTCCGGTTATTATTCACAAGGTAGTTTTTTATATAATAATACAGATTCATTGATTACGGTATCGGCATTACTTTATGAACCGGGTAAAACAGAACAGAAGAACTATGTATTTGTGAGCCGCCTCAATATGATGCTGTTGGAACAAACCCCCTTTACCATTTTAAAAACACAGTTTAGAAGAAAAACAGGTACGAATTTTTTAGGGGTTGATGGAACAAATGAATGGTTGTGGATGCGGAAAAATGTTATTACAGCCAATAATATCCAACCCGATTACCGCGTAACCGTTTACCAGGATCTCACTATGCCGGATTCCGGCCGTTTATACCAGCTCCGTCGCGATAATAATATGCTTGCATCTTTTAATTCCCGCAACAGTTACGATGACCCGGTCCAGTTACTGGATGTACGTTTTTCATTGCTTAGTAAAAATTTACAGTTATCAGTCGATACAATTATTCGTAATAACCGGGATTCCTATACCCTTAGGGCAGATGATTTTTACAGGTTTAAAGTAAATGACAAGCCCTATTTGCTGCTCGGGCAACTTTTCAGAAAGGTAAAAGGATTATTATTGGTTCAACCTAATGAAGCGCAGCAGTTGGTCTGCAATAGCCTGCCCGTTATTGGTAAGTACAATTATATTTTATCAAAGGCTCAGGCTGTCTCGGATAAAACCATTGTAATTCCTTACCTGTACAGGCAGGAAGCGGGGCTGATAAAAATCACGATCGAGTAAACAGTATATAATGATAGCTGGTACAATACATACAAAGATAGTCACTGCTGTTTTTTTTATTGTAATTGCAGTTACTGCAAACGCACAAAAAGATACAGTACACAAACCTTTATTTGATGATCCTGTTTACCACGGTGCCGCCGACCCGGTAATCATTTACAACAAACAAAAAAAGAAATGGTGGATGTTATACACTAACCGCCGTGCGAATATTGATGATTCTACAGTACAATGGGTGCATGGCACCAGGATCGGTATTGCAGAAAGTAAAGATGCTGTAACCTGGACATATGTAGATACTGCTAATATTAATTATCGTCCGGATGCGGGGTATACTTTCTGGGCACCGGATGTAATAGCACATAAAGGTGTCTACCATATGTATTTGACCTATGTGCCCGGAACTTTTAAAGACTGGAATCATCCGAGGGTAATTGTGCATTGCAGCAGTAAGGATTTACTGAACTGGACATATGAATCCACGTTGAAACTTGCCAATGAAAAAGTAATTGATGCATCGGTATATAAAATCAATGACAGTTTATGGCGCATGTGGTATAATAATGAAAAAGACGGTAAAAGTATTTATTATGCGGATAGTAAAGATCTCTATCATTGGGAAGACAGGGGTAAGGCCATTGCTGTAAGAGGCGAGGGACCGAAAGTATTTTACTGGCAGCAAAAATATTTTATGATCGTGGATGCCTGGAAGGGAATGGAAATATATTCCTCTGCTGATTTATTGAAATGGAGCAAACAGCCCAACCGCATTTTGGAAAATCCCGGTAAAGGAAAAGATGACCAGGCTATTGGCGGACATTGTGATGTGGTAGTAAATAACGGCAAAGCTTATGTGTTTTATTTTACGCATCCCGGCAGAACAAAAGAGAAACAACCTGGTCAAACACTGTTTGATACCAAAAGAAGTGTAATTCAACTGGCTGAATTAAAATATACCAATGGTGAAATTACCTGCGACAGGGATGAACCGGTTTCAATACAATTAAAACACAATAAATAAAATGAAGCGATTTTTTCAGGTAATTACTTTTTTAGTGGCAGTAGTAGTAGCCAATGCACAGGTAAAATTAGCCAGCCCGTTTACGGATCACATGGTGTTGCAGCAAAAAGCATTGGTGCCGGTTTGGGGCTGGGCTTCACCGGGGGAAAAGATTACAGTGAGTTTGGGAAAGCAAAAAAAATCAATTGTAACAACAGCAGATGGTAAATGGATGATCAAACTGGATCAGCTAAAAGCCGGAGGGCCATTTGCGTTAACTATAAAAGGGAAAAACAGCATAACAATAAAAGATGTGTATGTAGGAGAAGTATGGTTATGCTCCGGTCAATCTAATATGGATATGACGGTGGCACGTGAAGACCGTTACTGGTGTGGTGTGCATAACGAAGCTGCAGAAGTAGCTGCTGCCAGTTACCCCTTAATTCGTGTATTCGATACCGATTTCTCGCCAAGGGAAACTATTCAAACAACCGTAGGCGGTAAATGGGAAGTATGTGCTCCCGCTACAGTAGGGCATTTTTCTGCGGCCGCTTATTTTTTTGCAAGGGAGTTGTATAAAAAATATAAAGTGCCCATTGGTTTGATTACCACCGCTTATGGTGCCAGTACCGCAGAGGCATGGACGAGCCAAACTGCCCTGCAATCCAACCGCCTCTTTGCAAAATTGCTGGCCGATTATGCAGTTAAAAAAGACCGTTATGATACCAGCATCACCGCGCAACAAAAATATGATATTGCCTATGCCAAATGGCAAAAGGATTCAGCTGATGCAAAGGCTGCCAAAAAAGATCCGCCCCGTGGTGTAAAAAATCCAGATCCAAAAGTTGATCAGCACAGTCCTTATGTATTGTACAATGGCATGGTAGCGCCATTGATCCCTTATGCCATCAAAGGTGCTTTATGGTACCAGGGCGAATCCAATACCACAACCAAAGAGATCTATGATTCACAAATGGCCACATTGATCCAAAACTGGCGGGAAGATTTTGCACAGGGTGATTTTCCTTTTATTTATGTGCAATTAGCCAATTATGGTAAAACCCGGGACAGCATTCCCGGTAAAGGCGGCGGCACAACATATATAAGGGAAAAACAGTTACAGAATTTATCACTCCTCAATACTGCGATGGTAGTGGCCATTGATAATGCTGATGATCCCGCCAATATTCATCCAAAAAACAAACAGGATATTGGCTACCGGTTAGCATTGGCCGCTGAAGCAAAAGTATATGGAGAGAAAATTATTTATTCCGGGCCCATTTATAAAAACTTCAGTATACAGGGCAATACGATGCGCATCCGCTTTACGGGAGAGGAGGCATTGCAGGCGAAGGGAAATCAATTGATCGGTTTTGCCATTGCAGGAAAAGATAAAAAATTTGTATGGGCCAATGCGGTCATCGACGGAGCAACAATTGTGGTTTCAAGTCCTGACGTTGTTGAGCCCGTTGCCGTTCGTTATGCCTGGGGTGATAATCCTCCGGCTAATCTATACAACAAAGCTGGTTTGCCTGCATCACCGTTTAGAACAGACGAATGGTGAGGTAGCCAATGGATAATTAAACAATGGATAATTGATAATGCAGTTGGTACTTGTTACCTGCTTCTTAATACCTGCTACTTTTACTGGCTTCAAACAAACAATTATTCCATAAATTGCAACACTAAAAAACTACTCATGGGTTACCAGGCTAATGAAAACCGTTATCAAAACATGCAATACCGTCGCTGCGGTACCAGTGGTATTAAGCTATCCGCTATTTCATTGGGCTTATGGCACAATTTCGGCGATGTAGATGACGAAAGCGTGTATCGTAAAACGTTACATACTGCTTTCGATAACGGTATCACGCATTTTGACCTGGCCAATAACTACGGTCCGCCGCCCGGCAGCGCCGAAATAAATTTTGGAAAAATACTGAAAGAAGATTTTGGTGCTTACCGCGATGAAATGATCATCAGCAGCAAAGCCGGTTATTATATGTGGCCTGGTCCTTATGGCGAATGGGGTAGCAAAAAAAATATGGTGGCCAGTATGGACCAAAGTTTAAAACGCATGCAGCTGGATTATGTAGATATTTTTTATCACCATCGCCCGGATCCTGATACGCCATTATATGAAACCATGGCTGCGCTTGATCTGTTCGTACGCCAGGGTAAGGCCTTATACGTGGGCATTTCCAACTATCCTGCTGATACTGCTGCTGCCGCTTTTGAAATACTCCAACAGTTAGGCACACCCTGTTTAATTCATCAACCTAAATACTCTATGTTTGAACGGTGGGTGGAAAATGGTTTATTGGAAGTAACCGAACATTACGGCGTAGGTTGCATTCCTTTCTCTCCATTGGCGCAGGGCCTGCTCACCAATAAATACATCAACGGTATTCCGGAAGGTAGCCGCGCCACAAAAGGCGTATTCCTCAAGCCCGATCAGATCACTGATACTATACTCAACAAAATAAAAGCATTAAACACTATTGCCGTTGAACGTGGACAAAGTTTAGCACAAATGGCTTTAGCCTGGTTGCTGAAGGATGAACGCATTACCTCTGTATTGGTAGGGGCAAGCTCATCTGCGCAATTGCTGGATTCGATTAAGTGTTTGGATAATGTGAAGTTTGGGAAGGAAGAGCTAGAGAAGATTGAGGAGCTGTTGAAATAAATAAACCTAAATACCTAAACGAATGCAACAATATTATCTTCACGATGGTCATAATCAAGTTGGTCCATTCTCGGTGGAAGGACTAAGAGAAAAAAAGATAACCAGGGAAACATATGTTTGGAAAGAAGGGATAATCGATTGGGTAAAAGCAGGAGAATTACCTGAATTAAACAATTTGTTTATTAATACTCCTCCGCCGTTTAAAGTTGTGACGGCAAATACTTCAGCAACTCCAATTGAAAAACAAAAAGTAAAAGAAACACCAACAGAAAAAACTGGTATGTGGATAGGCCGGAATCCGAAGCTTTTTGTATTGATTATATTGATAGGTTTTGCAAGTGTAATCAGCTATAATGTATGGAGAGCACAACCCAATTCTTCAAACGGATTATTTGAAACGCCCAGAAGTAATAAAAGCCCCGAGGAGTTAAGGAGAGAATTGCAACAAAAAGAAAAAGAGAATCCCCTGGATTATTTAACAGGAAGAATCTCGATGCGGGAAAATCTAATGGGACAAAAAGTTTTCGAAGGTACTATCGCTAACAAGGCAAGCACTGCATCATTTAAGGATATAGAAATTGTAATATCATATATTTCAAAAACAGAATCGGTAATAGGGAGGCAGAAATTTACAATTTATGAGGTTGTAGGCCCTCAGCAAATTATTGATATAAAAAAAATAAAAACAATTGCTCCTGAAGAAACAGAAAATTATGATGTACGAATAAGTTCTGCTTTACCAGTTGATAATCCTTAGTAAATCATATAAAGAAAACGTTGCTACTTCTTTATATGATGATTTAAATATTCATCACGAGAAAGTAATATCACTCCTGCACTATGCCATAGCATTTTTATCTTTTTTTACGGGGTGAAAGTAGTGTATTTGCAGTTTCATTTCCCGCCTTGCTAAAAAAACTCCCGCCAAACTCAACCCGCAGCAAAATACAGGCACATTGCTAATCGGCGTTATGGGCAGTAAAGGCAAACATAGCAATGCCACCAAAGTCATGTATAAGTAAATAGTTCTGTTGTTGCGCAAGCCTCTAACAGTTTTTCGCCAGCAAGCCTGTAATAAAAAAACAGCGATGCTTCCCAACACAATGCCAAACAACAACAAGGAATAAAAATGGAAACTGTATGTAAAATTTCCGGCGATGACATTGTCAATAGCCCGGTAACTGTTTTCCAGTAAATGAAAAAACATGGCGGTTAGTATAGTTACCGGTGTAAAGAATAAAATGAATACAGGCAGAGCCCGGGTTTGTTTTCCTGTTTTTCTTTTGATGATAATGGTTATTGCGAGCGTGGTGAAAAATACCAGGCACAGCGCCGTTATGTCAACATAATCCCCGAAAAATTTATTCATCTGCTGTCTTTGTGTAAAAATATATACCGGGAAACCGCGAGGCAATGGTTTTATACATGATGCGTTGCCAATAGTTCATCAATTGTGTTTTATGAAGTTCAACTGTTGATAAACAGTATATCCTTTTTCTGTTTATCCTGTTGTAAATTTGTTTTCCGGGATATTTTATTAGCAGTAATGAAAAACGATTATGGAAAAAAAGACAGGTGGAATATTGAACAATACCAGCTTCCTGCAACAGGCGGTTACGCTTATTCAAACAGCAAGGGAGCAGGTGGTAAGGCAGACCAACAGCCTCATGGTATTTACCTATTTTCATTTGGGTAAACTGATTGTGGAACAGGAACAGGGCGGCAGCAGTAAAGCAGCTTATGGCGAAGCCATTATTAAACAATTAAGCAAGGCACTGACCAAACAATTTGGAAAGGGATTTTCGGAAGACAACCTGGAAAATATGCGGGAGTTTTACTGGCTCTATAAATCTAAAATGGAACAATTGGCAATTTCCGGGACAGTGTCTCGGAAATCTATTGGAGGATCAATTCCGCAGACGACGTCTCCAAAATCTTTTTCAATTTCCGAGACGCTGTCTAGGGTATCTTTTGTCGAACTATTTCCGCTTTCCTGGTCACATTATGTAACGCTTACCAGGATAAAAGATGCTTCGGAAAGATCTTTTTATGAAATAGAGACCACGCAGAATAACTGGAGTGTGCGGGAATTAAAAAGACAATTTGATAGTGGTCTGTTTGAACGATTGACCTTAAGTAAAGACAAAACAAAAATAAAACAGCTGGCCGAAAAAGGTCAGCTCATAGAAAAACCGGAGGATGTTTTAAAGTCGCCTTATATACTTGAATTTCTGGGACTGGAAGAAAAATCAAGTTATACCGAATCCGACCTGGAATCAGCCATCATTGGTAAAATAGAACATTTTTTACTGGAGATGGGGAAGGGCTTTTTGTTTGGCGGCCGCCAGGTGCGTTTTACTTTTGATGAAGAAAATTTTTTCGTTGACCTGGTTTTATACAACCGTTTACTGCAATGTTTTGTATTAGTAGATTTAAAAATTGGTAAACTCAAACACCAGGACATTGGACAGATGCAGATGTATGTAAATTATTACGACCGCTTTGTAAAACAGGAATTTGAAAAACCTACCGTAGGAATCATCATTTGTAAAGACAAAAGCGATGCAGTAGTAGAAATTACATTACCCAAAGACAACAGCAGCATTTTTGCAAAAGAGTATAAACTTTACCTGCCGTCGAAAGCTGCGCTTAAGGCAGTGATTAAGGAAACGTGAATGGCGAATGGTCAATCGTGAATGGTGAGTACTGTATTTAACCACAACCTATCAACTTTGTACTAAGAACCATGAACTATGAACTATGAACCATAAACTATGAACTACGAGCCTTCCATTCTTTGGCACAATTATAGAACCTTATCCATAAAAATTTAACTATGGATATCATCATTCAGTCATTAGGATTTACTATTGGAGAAGAACTAAACAGTTTTATACAGGATAAAGTCAGCCATTTAAAAGGCGATAAGATAGTGCGGGCCAACGTTACCTTGTTTAAAGGGCCTGCATCCAACCCCGCTTCGGATTATTGCGAGATCCGTTTGGAAGTTCCGGGCAACGATCATTTTGTAAAAAAACACAGTGCCCATTTTGAGGTAGCGGTGAATGAATGTGTAGAAGTTTTATCGCACATGATCAGCAAAACCAAAGAGCGCACCGCTAAACGGCAGGCAGATGCCGTGTTGATACAGGATATCGCTGCAGAAGATGTGGATGATAGTGATGTGGAACTGGAAGATGTAGTGAGGTAGAGAGTTGTCAATAGTGAGTTGTCAGTGGTGAATGGTCAATGGTCAATGGTGAATGATGTTGTGTTTAACTATCATCATGAACTATGGTACATCGACCAGTAGCCTTCCGTGGATCGGCTACTCATAACTGATCACTCACCACTCACGGTATAGCACAGGATAATCATTTATTCATAACAAGATATATTTACGGCAATCATTTATCATTGCTGTATGAAGAGGGGACTACGAATTGCTTTTTTTTCTTCTTTACTTAAAGGAGTATCGACAATAATCATAGCACATCTTTTTATTATTATTCCTTTTGTTGGCTTGGGCCAAACCAAAGGATCGTATACAGCAATCTATTCCGGAATTCCGTGGTTTGATAATAAGGGAATGGTTGTAAGTGCTCATGGAGCCTGCATCGTAAAAGACAATGACCGGTTTTATCTTTTTGGAGAAAAGCATGAAGATGGCAGCAATGCATTTGCCAGGTTCAATTGTTATTCATCAACTGATTTATACAACTGGAAATTCGAAAGTATTGCATTGCCGGTACAACCCTCAGGTAAATTGGGACCTGGCCGTGTAGGAGAGCGGCCCAAGGTAATGAAATGTCCTGCTACAGGAGAATACATCATGTTCATGCATGCAGATACACTGGGCTATAAAGACCAGTTTACAGGCTATGCCACTGCAAAAAAAATTACAGGCCCGTATACATTTCAAGGTCCCATTCTTTTTAACGGTAAGCCGGTAAAGAAATGGGATATGGGCACCTTCCAGGATAAAGACGGTAGCGGTTATGTGCTGTTACACGGAGGAGATATTTATAAACTGGCTGATGATTATAAAAGCATCAGCGAACAGGTGAATAAAGCTTTTGAAAAAGGATTTGAATCACCGGCTATTTTTAAGAAAGATAGTTTGTATTATTTTTTAGGCTCTGATCTGACCGGCTGGGAACGCAACGATAATTATTATTTTACCGCTACCACATTAAAAGGTCCCTGGACAAAACAAGGTTTTATTGCACCGCAGGGCACACTCACCTGGAATTCGCAAACCACTTTCGTATTACCTATACAAGGTTCAAAACAAACAACATTCATGTACATGGGCGATCGATGGTCTTTTCCCAAACAAAATTCAGCGGCTACATATATCTGGCAACCACTTGCTGTTGAGGGATACAAAATCTCTATGCCAGAATTTAAAGAAGCCTGGACAATTGATTTGTCAACAGGAATTGTAACAGCTGCGGCTATGCATGGCAGTGAAATAAAAGCAAATGATCAAAGAGTTATTTATTCAGGCAACTGGCAGCAGGATACATTAACGGTAAAAAGCTCTAGTATAAAAGGAGACGCATTTTCTTTTACAGTAAAGGGTGCACAAATTGCTTTTTACGGGCTTGCCCGGCCTGATGGGGGGTATGCCAATATTTTAATCCGTAACAGTAAAGGCAAAACTGTTCTTACTGCTTCGGTAGACATGTATTCAAAATATCCAACCGTGGTTTTAAAAATGCTCAGTCCTGTTTTCAAAAAAGATGACTATACCGTAACTGTTACAGTATTGGGAGAACGATGGTGGTGGAAGGAAAAATCCGGAAGACTTTCGGGTAGTAAAGGAGATGTTGTATCGGTGGAGAAAATAGTTCAGGTATTATAAGATTGGTTTAATTGTTTTTTGGGTTAATTTTAATGCAAAGCTTGTAATGAGATTTTTGCATCAAAGGATTTTTATCAAATAACAGCTAACAGATACTTAATAATGAGGTCAAAACTGATTTTTATATCCGCTATACTTTTTTTGTCATCGGTAGTACAATATGGCATGGCGCAACAACAGCAAACCATTCGCCCAACAGAAGTCTGGCCTGATGACCAGGGCAACCACATACAGGCGCATGGTGGAGGGATCATCAAAATAAAAAATACTTACTACTGGTACGGAGAAGAGCGCAGGCAGGGATTGGATATGAATTTCCGATACGTCAGCTGTTATTCTTCTACAGACCTGGTTAACTGGAAATATAAAGGCCATGCTTTAAAATTGGCTGAACCCGATAGCGCAGGAAAAAACTGGGTGCTTGAACGTCCAAAAGTATACTATAATAAAAAGACGAAAAAGTATGTAATGTATTTTCACTTGGATGGCCCTGGTAATGGGGAAAGCGGGCATTCCTATAAAATAGCACGGGTGGGTACCGCTATTAGCAGCAAACCTGAAGGACCATTTGAGTATGTGCGCAGTTTTCGGCCACTGGATAAAGAGAGCCGTGATATCGGGCAATTTATAGATGACGACGGTTCAGCCTATCTCGTATTTGAAAGCCGGCCAACCAAAGGTTTTTATATAGCACAACTTTCTGATGATTACCTTGATGTAGTGAAGGAAACTGCTTTTATACAAGCCCCGCTTGAAGGAGGTGCTATTGTACATTATGATGGTTTGTATTATGCCATTGGCTCTGCTTTAACTGGCTGGAATCCTAATCCTAATAAATATGCCACCGCAAAATCCTTGTCAGGTCCATGGTCAGAATTTAAAGATATTGCTCCACCAGAAACCAAGACTTATGGATCTCAATCTACAATGATGATTAAAGTAGTAGGTAGTAAATCAACAACAGTAATATTTATGGCGGATATCTGGAAACCTAAAACACAATGGGACTCCCGTTATTTATGGATGCCCCTGGAAATAGGACAAGGTAAACTTTGGCTTCCCGAACCCAAATCCTGGACATTAAATATTAAAACCGGGGAAGCCGGTTTTTAAATTATTACACTGTTTGTAAAGTGATGATCATTTTAAGAAATATTAATTCCATACAGCTTATGCCGCAAAATAAACGAATGGCGAAACTGGTAATTACTTTATGGCTCCTGTGTTGTGCCATGCAGTTAGCGGCACAGGACGCCATTACTGATTCTAACTTTCATGTGTACCTGCTGATAGGCCAGTCGAATATGGCCGGAAGAGGTGTAGTAGATGCTGAAAGTACACAGGTAAACCCTCGGATACTAATGCTGGATTCGCTGAATAACTGGGTGCCCGCAACTGATCCTGTGCACTTTGATAAACCCAATGTGGCAGGTGTTGGCCCGGCGATCGGTTTTGCTAATGAAATGCTGAAAGGCAATGATAAAATAAGAATTGGTGTGATACCCTGTGCATGGGGCGGTTCACCCATAAGTGTATGGAAGCCCGATTCAGTATATTTAAAAGCCCATCCTTATGATGATGCGATCAAACGTGCAACCATTGCAAAACAACAAGGCATGCTTAAAGGTATATTATGGCACCAGGGCGAATCGGATAACAACGCTGCACGTGCTGCGATATATCTTGAAAAATTGCAGCAGCTCATTACCAGGTTACGAAATGATTTGCATCAACCGCAATTGCCTTTTGTAGCAGGCGAGATCGGTCATTTTAATAAAGTGGATATTATTAATGCAGTCATTAACCGCTTGCCTGTTACGGTAAATAATACCGCTGTAGTATCTGCAAACGGGCTTACTGATAAAGGCGACCAATTGCATTTTGATACCCCTTCGGCAAGAGAATTAGGAAAACGATATGCTGTAGCTATGCGGCAATTACAGGCTACAAAAAAGTAATAACAACAGTGCAGGATAATTTACGTGCGAACCGGGTTACTTTTATCATTAATTTAAAGCTTGCTTCATGAAAAAAACTATCCTGGTAACTACACTGGTATTGCTTATTAGTACTGCATTTGCAGTTCCCCCCAATAAATATAATTTGATGATTGTCCCCGGTACGCTTGCTGAACGTTCAGCGGCTTTACTATGGGATAAGCAATATATTACCGGTAAGGCAACGTATCAAATCATACTGAATGGTAAACCCTATACCACTACCGAAAAAACAAATTGTGTACTTACCGGGTTAGCGCCTGGTATAACTTATGACGTATCGGTGGAGTTGATCCAAAATAAAAGCGAAGCATTTAAAGATATCTACCAGTTACGTTTTAAAACCCCTGCCAAAGGAAAAATTTATAATATCCTCGATTATGGCGCCAAAGCTGATACAACATTTAAAAATACCAGTGCTATACAAAAAGCTATTGACGCCTGCACAAAAGGAGGAACCGTATACATACCCAAAGGAACTTTTATATCCGGCGCATTGTATCTTAAAAGCAATATGACCCTGTATATTGAAAAGGGAGGGACATTAAAAGGTATTGCTGCTGTTGAAGACTATCTACCCATGTATTTAAACCGTTTTGAAGGATGGGAATTAAAAACCTATGCCAGTTTGATTAATGCGGGTACACTTAACCGGGATGGGAGCTATAATGTGAACAATCTGCGTATCACCGGTGGCGGAACCATTAGCGGCGGCGGAAAAAAATTAGGAGCTGATATGTGGGCTACCGGCGGAGAAAGAACCCGCGGCAGGCTGATCTGCCTGGTGAATTGCCAGGATGTGAGTATTGATAACCTTACCATCACCGAACCTCCCAGCTGGACCATTCATTATATCTACAGCGATAATATCACTTGTCATAACTTGAATATAATTACCCTCAATATCCGTAACGGTGATGGTATTGACCCGGATTCCTCAACCGATTCATACATTTTCAATTGTACGTTCGATACAGGCGATGATTGTATCGCCATTAAATCCGGTAAAAATCCAGAAGGTTTTGTTGTTGCAAAGCCAACAAAGAATGTACGCATTACAGATTGTGATTTTATCAGGGGACACGGTATTTCCATTGGAAGCGAAATGAGCGGAGGCGTTAGTGATGTATTGGTACAGGATTGCAAGGCCGGCGCCTTGCTGAATGGTATGCAGATAAAGGGCACCAAAGAAAGAGGTGGTTATGTAAAGAATGTAACAGTTGATAATTGCGAGTTGCTGCAGATCACTATCTTCTCCAAACTCAATTATAATAACGATGGAGAGGCTGCTCCGGAACCACCCATATTTGAAAATTTTGTTTTTAAAAATATCGACCTCTCAAAAGCTTCTTTAAAAAAACCGGTAATCGATATCAATGGGTTTAAAGATCCTGCCCATAAATTAAAGAACGTAGTATTTACCAATATCACCGTTCCGGAAAAAGCTAAAGTGGTAATCAATGATGCGGAAAAAGTGACGTTTACTGATGTTAAATCAGCAAGCGGTGCAAAACCGGATTATGCTGTTTTAAACAGTACTGCTATCAGTTACTGATTACATTGGTTAGCTCTAACAAAAGAGTACTTATCCGCAGGATGCAACAGGACGGATTAACTATATTGCAGGTTTAATTTACAAACCTATAAACGATTGTATGTTGCCAAAACCTGTTGTATTTTTATTATTTGTTGCTGGATTCATATTGCCGCGGCAAAAAGGCCTTTGCCAAACAAAAAATAATTTAACTGTTACCGCACAAAATACTGCTGTTTCTTTTCCTTTATTCAGCATTGCAGCTACGCCTTCCATTTATATTGATGCTAAAGACGCCAAAGTAGTGCAGATAGCGGCTGAAGCATTTGCCAATGATATTAAACTGATCTCCGGAAAAGGGATACAGGTAAGTACAGGTAATAAAATTACCGGCGATTTTGCGATCATTGCCGGTACGATCGGGGAATCTGCTGCGATAGATGATTTGATAAAATCAAAACGTATTGATGTAGCCGTAATTAAAGATCAGTGGGAACGATTTTCCATTACTGTTATTAATCAACCCTATAAAAATGCTAAAAAAATTCTGGCAATTACGGGTAGTGATCGTCGTGGCACCGCTTTCGGGATCTTTCATTTATCAAGATTAATGGGTATTTCCCCATTAGTTTGGTGGGCGGATGTATTGCCTGAAAAAAAACAGGAACTATTTATTTCCGGGAATTATACTTCGGCCGCACCATCAATACAATACCGTGGCATTTTTATCAATGACGAAGATTGGGGCCTGCAACCCTGGGCTGCAAAAAATATGGATACAGATATAAAGGATATCGGCCCGAAAACTTATGCAAAAGTTTTTGAATTATTGTTACGTTTAAAGGCCAATTATATCTGGCCGGCAATGCATCCCTGCACAAAAGCATTTTATTATTACAAACAAAATCCTAAAGTGGCCGATGATTATGCAATAGTGGTTGGCGGCAGTCATTGCGAACCCATGCTGCGCAATAACGTTTGCGAGTGGGCGGAAACATACGAAGAAGAATACAAAAAGAAGCCCGGTGAGTGGCGCTATGATCTCAACAAAGATGAAATTTATAAATACTGGGATGACCGCATTAAAGAATCGGTAAATTATGAATCTGTTTTTACTGTTGGTATGCGTGGCGTACATGATGGCAGCATGCCTGGCCCAAAAGATCCGGATGAAAAAGTAAAGCTCCTGGAAAAAGTCATTACAGATCAAAGGCTAATATTACAAAACAATTTTAAAAAATCCCCTGAAGCATTACCGCAGATATTTGTGCCTTACAAAGAAGTATTGAGTTTATACAGGAGAGGCATGAAATTGCCTGACGATGTTACCATCATCTGGCCTGATGATAATTACGGTTATATAAGGCAGTTGCCCAATGAAGAAGAACAGAAAAGAAGCGGCGGGCATGGTGTGTATTATCATTTATCTTATTGGGGAAGTCCGGCAGATTATTTATGGTTAAGTTCTACCTCACCTGCATTGATCGGTTATGAAATGAAGAAAGCGTATGATTATGGCGCTAAAAAATTATGGGTATTTAATGTAGGTGATATCAAACCTGCGGAAATGGAGATGCAGTTTGCCATGGATATGAGTTATGATATTACTACTTACAATGCTGCAAACCCTGACGCATATATTCTTCACTGGGCGACGGAAACTTTTGGTAAAGCCAATGCTGACCAGGTAAAGAACATAAAAAAACTGTATTATGAACTGGCTGCATCGGGTAAACCTGAACATTTGAACACCCTTACATTAACTGCAAAGGAAATTGATGATCGTATGATGCTTTGCGAAAAGATGGTAGCCATGACTGATAGCTGCAACGAAAAGATCAGTAAAGAATTATCTCCCGCATTTTACCAGCTGTTATGGTACCCTGTGCAATCTGCCTGTTTTATGAACTATAAGGTGTGGAGAGACCGGTTGGCTGCCATTGAGTTTAATAAGAATCATATCGAAGATGCAAAAAATAATGCAGAGTTTGCGGCTACTGCATTCAGTGCAATACAAACCTTTGCCGACCGGTATAACCGTTTTATATCAGCAGGTAAATGGAATGGCATAATGAGCTGGCACCCGAGAGACCAGAAAGTATTTAACGCGCCGCGATCATTTGACAGCTTAAAAATAAAAACAGATTCTGCACTTATTAAAAAGCAGATCAGTGAAGCACAACGGGTAAAAATAATTACTGCAAAACAATTGTATGATAATAAAAATACAGCCAACTGTTCCTTATTACCAGGCATTGGTATTAGTGGTATTGCCCTTATCGGCAACGCAGGAACAATAACTTATAAAATGCCCATGACATCCGGCAGTTATACTGTTATAGTAAAATGCCTGCCTACTTTTGCTATGGAAAAAGAAAAGCAACTGAACTATACCATTGCAGTCAATAATGATACTCCGCAAAACATCAACGTGAATGCAGAAGCAGAAACGGCAACATGGAAAGAAAATGTATTGAGAGGGTTTTCGCAGGGATCCAGTGTGCACCCTGTAGCTAAAGATAGTCCGGGCACTATCGTTATTACATTAAAAAATAAAAACCTCGTGATCAGCCAGGTTGAAATTTATAAAAACTAATCGATGAAGAAATTATTTTTTGTTTTCCTGGTTGTTTTGAGTGGGGTACATTCAATGTCTCAAACCAAACAAATACAATGGCTCTCGGGTACCGATACCAAACACACGGTACAATGGGATTTTATGTGTACCGCAGGTCGTAATAGTGGTGAATGGAAAAAAATAGAAGTACCAAGCTGCTGGGAACAGCAGGGCTTTGGGAATTATAACTATGGAAGGGATTATAAGACTAACGGTAAGAATTTTCGCTTTTATGATGAAAAAGGAATGTATAAATACAGTTTTAAAGTGGTGCCATCATGGAAAGGGAAGCATATCAATATTGTTTTTGATGGCAGCATGACAGATACAGAAGTGAAAATAAATGGTAAGGTTGCAGGAGCGATTCACCAGGGTGCGTTTTATCGGTTTAAATATGATATCAGTTCTTTACTAAATTATGATAAGCCAAACACACTGGAAGTAACGGTGAGTAAAATGAGTGCGGATGCCAGCGTGAACAATGCGGAGCGCCTGGCAGATTACTGGGTTTTTGGTGGAATATTCCGCCCTGTTTTTTTAGAAGCCACACCAAAACAATTTATCGATTACGTAGGGATTGATGCAAAGGCCGATGGCAAATTCTCTATACAGGCCTGGACAAAAAATCTTTCACAGGACGCCACTGTTGTTACAACTATTACTGATGCAAACAAAAAAATTATTGGGACACTAAAAGTTCCGGTTACAAAATTGGCTGAGAACATAGTTGCAACAGCGCAAATACAAAATATAAAAGCGTGGACTTCGGAAACACCCAATCTCTACACTGCAAATGTTGTATTACTTGATGCCGCAGGAAAAAAAATATATGAGTTAAATGAGAAATTTGGTTTTCGTACCATAGAAATAAAATATGGCCAGGGCATTTACATCAACGGTACACAGGTAAAAATGAAAGGCGCCAACCGTCATTGCTGGTGGCCCGAAACGGCAAGGGCATTAAGTGAAGAACAACAATTGCAGGATGCATTACTGATAAAAGAAATGAACATGAATGCTGTGCGTTGTTCGCACTATCCGCCCGACAAATATTTTTTACAACTCTGCGACAGCCTGGGTATTTATGTATTGGATGAATTGGCCGGCTGGCAAAAATATTATAGCAGCAAAGCTGGCGAACCATTGGTAAAAGAACTGGTGTTAAGAGACCTCAATCATCCATCCATTATATTTTGGGACAACGGGAACGAAGGCGGAACCAACAAAGAACTGGATGATGATTTTGTAAAATGGGATTTTCAAAAACGCCCGGTAATTCACCCGCATCATCGTCCGGGTAATCAAATGAATGGTATTGATTGTAATCATTATGAAGATTATTACAGCACACAAAAAATACTGAATGATTCTCTGATCTACATGCCCACTGAAATGTTGCATGCACAGGATGATGGCGGTGCCGGTGCAGCGATGGATGATTTCTGGAACCTGCACTGGAAGTCGCAAAAAAGTGGTGGTGTGTTTATCTGGGCATTGGTAGATGAGGCCATTGTACGTACCGACCTTAACAATGCACTCGATGCAAACGGCTTAAATGCCAATGATGGTATACTTGGTCCACACAGGGAAAAAGAAGGCAGCTTTTATGCACTGCGTGAAATTTTTTCTCCTGTAAAATTAACGATGCCGATACAGCTACCTGCAAATTTTAACGGGCTGGTTGCTTTGGACAACCGCTTTCATTTTTTAAATACCAATCAATGTACATTTTACTGGGCCCTGGTAAATTACAGCAAACCATTCGACAGGTTTGATGGATACGTCGTACAACAAAAAGGAAATATTGTTGCTCCTGATATTGCTGCAACAAAACAAGGTACGCTGCAGGTGAACCTGCCTGCCGGTTTTAAAAATTATGATGCATTGGTTATTGTTGCAAAAGATAATTATGGTAAAGAATTATACAAATGGACAAGTAAAATAAAGGATAACGAATCTATCATAAGTGATTTTGTAACCAGCAAAAGCGATACTGTTGCGTTGAAAGAAACCGATACCATTTATACGATCACCGGCGGTGATGTAAGTGTGACGCTGGATAAAAAATCGGGTAACCTGGTTACTACAAAAAATACAGCTAATGATTATGTGTTGTCTTTTAACAGCGGGCCGGTATTGGTAAAAGGTACTGCTGCAGTGGAAAGTAGTAAAACATATAAGGAAGGTAATGAGCAGGTGGTAGAATTTACCTATACTGGTAATATGAAATATACCAAATGGAAAATAAATGCATCTGGATGGGTAACGCTGGAATATGAATATAATACGGAAGGCGATCTGCCATTTTCGGGCATCAGTTTTAATTATCCTGAGAATTATGTTTTATCAAGTCGCTGGCTGGGGAAAGGTCCATCAAGGCAATGGAAAAACCGTATGCAGGGTACACCGGTAAATGTGTGGCAGAATATTTATAACAATACGCACACGGGCTATTCACCTGTTGTGTATCCTGAGTTTAAAGGATATTATGGTGAAGTAAACTGGATGGAATTAAGCACGGTGCAGGGTAAATTGTATATTGCGAGTAAAGACAGTGGTTTGTTTGTGCGCCTCTTTGATTTTTATGCTTTGAGTGATGCAGCAAAACCGCATCCTGAATTACCAGTAGGAAATATTTCTTTTTTAGATGCTATTCCGCCAATAGGTACCAAATTGGCAACAGGATTAACTACAAATACAAAGGTATACGGTCCGCAAAGTGAATTAAACCATTTAAGCGGTAATAAAAAAAGAACCTTGTTTTTTTATTTTGGTATGCCTAAAACAACAGACAGTAAAGAAACCTATAGCAGGCCGGCAGTGGATAATGTGTTTTAATAATTAACCGCAGAGAAAAATCAAACTTTTATGAAGAAAATTATTGTAACGACGACCTGGCTCGTATTCATTGTTCCTTCAGGTTTTGCTCAAACTAACTACGCCATAAAACTTGCCGAAACCATTATGGCAACTTACAAAGATTCGATGGTGGTAAAAAAATATGCCAGTCATTTAGAACAGGATAACCTGATACCCAAAGGCCAAACTGCAGAACAGGCCCAGCAAAACAGGCCGGCCGTTTGGAATTATGAAATGGGGGTTGTGTTAACTGGTATTGAAAAACTGGCGCAGGTGACTGGTGAAAAGAAATATACTGCGTACTCGAAAAATATCATTGATCATTTTATCACCAATGATGGCAGAATAAAAACTTACGAGCTGGAGGAATACAATAGCGATAATATTCCTACGGGAAGGCAGCTGCTTCATTTATACCAAAGTACCAAAGAAGAAAAATATAAAATCGCAGCAACGCTATTATATAAGCAGGTAACCTGGCAACCACGAAATAAAACCGGTGGTTACTGGCATAAGTTAAAATATCCTATGCAGATGTGGCTGGATGGTTTGTATATGTTAGAGCCATTTGCAGTGGAATATGCAGTGCTGTTTAACGATACAAAAAAGTTTGACGATATCGTTAACCAGTTTGTATGGATGGAAAAATTTGCCCGTGATGCAAAAACAGGGTTGTTGTATCATGGATGGGATGAAAGTAAGTTACAAAAATGGGCTGATCCAAAAACAGGATTATCGCCGGAGTTCTGGAGCAGGGCCATGGGTTGGTATATGATGGCATTGGTGGATGTGCTGGAATATCTTCCTGCAAATTATAAACGTCGCACCGAATTGATCGCTATACTCAATCGCGTATCAACTGCATTGATAAAATTCCAGGATCCAAAAGAAGGAGTATGGTGGCAGGTGACTAATAAGGCAGGTGCAGCATTAAATTATTTGGAATCATCAGCTTCCGGCATGTTTGTATATGCCCTGTCGAAAGCAGTAAATAAAAATTATATTTCTAAAAGTTTTTCACCCGCTATTACAAAAGCGTATAATGGCATCATTAAAAATTTTGTAGTGGTTGATACAAATGGTACGGTACATTATATCAATGCGGTAGCTGGCGCAGGTTTGGGCGGTACGCCTTACCGTGATGGAAGTTATGATTATTATGTAAAAGAACCCAAACGTGATGATGACCTGAAAGCTATCGGTCCCTTTATACAAGCCTGTATAGAATATGAGCGGTTGATAAAAAATAAGTAATAAGCAATTATTTTTTATTACTATTGTTGTTACAAATCATCTAATCGCTTGCTTGAGAAAGAAAAAATAAACGAACTGCAAAGTAAAATAGCTTTGTACGACGATATGAAAGCGTACCAGGCTTTATATGAAATGCTCTTTCCAAAACTAAAGAATTATTGTTTGGCGTATGTGAGATCCGGTGAAGCTGCAGAAGAGCTGGTATCGGATGTGTTTATCAAGATATGGCAGATCAGGAACCGGCTTACCGAAATTGAGAACCTTAAGTTATACCTCTATACCATTGCTAAAAATTTTTCGCTCAATTATATTACCAAATATTTTAAAAACCCTGTCACCAGTTTAGATGATATGGACATTGAACCGGTGATCAGCTTTGGTACTCCCGAAGAGCTGTGTGTTTCTGCAGATATGCTCCACCAGATCAGGGCCTGTATCCGTTCGCTTCCGCCTCAATGCCGCCTCATCTTTCAAATGGTAAAAGAAGATGGTTTTACATATAAAGAAGTGGCCACACACCTGGATATTTCTGTACTCACTGTACGCAACCAGGTATTTATTGCTACAAAAAAAATAGCGGCTATCATCCCGGGTTATATCTTCCCTGGTAGTATTGTTACAATTGTTACCCAACAAAAATAATTTTTTCCCGTAATCTCTTCCCGTGGCCGGTGTCTCACTACCATTTAACGGCTTCCAAAAAATATTTTTATTCCTTTGGTACTTTCCGCTTTGCTTTCTTGTCTATATAGCATTAGCATAATTTATGAATGAAGAAAGAATATGGTTATTACTCAGCCTGCGCTTATCCAAAGAAGCCACGCCGGAAGAATTAACCGAACTGGACAACCTATTGCAACAACATCCCGACATTGCAGCAAAAGCGCAGTTGATGGACAATTTATGGCAGCCGGCAAATGCTAGTGGGAGCGAAAATGCGGGTAGCATGTTTAATAAACACCTGCAGCGTTTAAGCAACCAGCTTACTACGCCGGCATTGCAATTTGAAACGGTAGAAGAAGCGGATGAAACTGGTAAAGTCGTATCTATTAATAGAAAAAGCAAATGGTACTGGATGGCTGCTGCTGTGTCAGTGGCGGTTATCGTTTTTTTTGTGGTAAAATCAACTGACGACAAATTCAGTAAGCCTCAAAAAATGGCAGAAAATACCGTGAGCACAAAAGCGGGTTCAAAATCCAAGATACAATTGCCTGATGGTACCGAAGTATGGCTGAATGCCGAAAGCAGGATAGAATACAATGAAAACTTCAATGTAAAACTGCGGGAAGTAAAACTGACCGGTGAAGCTTTTTTTGATGTGGTAAAAAATAAAGACAAGCCGTTTATCATACACACCAGCAAAATGGATGTAAAAGTGATAGGTACGGCATTTAATGTGCGTTCTTATCCGGAAGAAGCCACTACAGAAACGGCTTTGTTGAGAGGGGCAGTGGAAATATCACTGCGTAATAATCCTGAAAAAAAATATTTTTTAAAACCCAATGATAAACTGGTATTGAATAACAATATTACTGCCCTGGCAGATAATGCACAACCAGATACTGAAAAGCAATTGGTGAAAATGAAAAAAGTGCACCTCGACAAAGTGGAAAATGATATTACCGAAACCATGTGGATCAAAAATAAACTGGCTTTTGATAATGAATTGCTGGAAAAAATATTATCTGAAACAGAACGCTGGTATAATGTGACTATTGAATTGAAGAATGAAAGTGTAAAGTCATTCCGCTTTACAAGTGTGTTTGAAAACAAACCGTTAACTGAAGTGCTGGAAGCATTGTGTTTAGCCGCACATCTCCATTACCAGTTAAAAGGCAATACGGTAACGATCTGGTAATTTTTTTAAATACTTATTTTTTAACGATTGTAAAAACCTAACTGTAAATGCTTATGATCAAATGAAAACGATGAAAAAGAAAAACGGAGCATGTTGCTGCATACCCCGTTTTCAAAATGCTTAAAACAACGCTCTTGCAGGAGCGGTATTCATTAACAAATTCAAAACTAAGTTATGAAAAAAAACCGACGTAGCGTGCCCTGGTACGCCACTTCCCCAGTTGCCAAAACCTTGCTGATTATGAAATTAATTATTGCTTTAACCTGCTTCTTTACCGTCCAGTCCTTTGCGGGTAAACTTTATTCACAGGAAAAAATATCCCTCAACCTTGAAAATGCATCACTCAAAAAGATCTTTAAAATAATTGAAAGTCAAACTTCTTTTCGCTTTGTGTATAAGGACAATGATCTGTCCCTATACGATAAGGTTACTATAAAAGTGCAGGATCAAACCATTGAAACAGTGGTGACCAAAATTCTGCAGAAAACAGCGCTGGTATTTAAAGTGGTCGGCTATAACCTGGTAGTAATAGCCGATGAAGATAAAAAAATACCGGTGGTTGCCAGTAATACGGTAACGGTTACCGGCAGAATTGTAAATGCTGCCAACCAGCCTATTGCAAAAGTGAGCGTAGTCGAAAAAGGGACTACCAATGGTACTACTACAAATGAAGATGGTAGTTTTACCCTCACCGTTGCTGATAAAGACGCCATACTGGTGATCAGTTATGTGGGGTTCAAAGCGCAGGAAATAGCGTTGAAAGGCCGAAATAATTTTTCTATTATCCTGGAAGAAGACCAGAAAGCGATAGATGAAGTTGTAGTGGTAGGGTATGGTTCCAAAAAACGCAGTGATATCACGGGTGCGGTGAGTTCAGTACCTAAACAAAGATTATCGCAGCTACCGGTAACCAATATACTACACGCCATTGAAGGTTCGGTGGCTGGTGTAAATGTATCGCAAACCTCTTCGGTACCGGGCAGTTCGGCTGCAGTATTGATAAGGGGACAAAATACGATCACAGCCGGAACCGGTCCGTTCATCGTAGTGGATGGTGTGCCGTTCAGCAAAACAGGCGGTGTTACTAATGATATCAATCCCAACGATATTGCGTCAATAGAAATTTTAAAAGATGCCTCCGCAACAGCGATCTATGGTGTAAACGGTGCCAATGGTGTTATACTTATCACTACTAAAAGAGGTACAACTGGCAAGCCGGTGATCAGGTACAATGCCTATACCGGTTTTGATAATATTGCGCATATGCTGAAGCCATTAAGTCCTGAAGGATATGTACAAAAATATGCGGACTGGTGGAAGCAGGTAAATCCTACACAAACTCAGGTGAATGTATTGCCTAATGCTTATGAGGTGGCCAATTATAATTCCGGAAAAACAGTAGACTGGATAAAAGAAACCACGCAACAGGGAAAGATACAGGATCATAATGTAAGCGTTTCCGGTGGAACAAAAGAGGTGCGTTATTATTTATCCGGCGATTATTTAAAACAACAGGGACCGGTAAAAGGATATCAATACCACAGGGCAAGTTTACGTTCCAATCTTGATGTAAACGTTACCGATTATCTTACTTTAGGTACATCACTTTCTTATGCCAATAATAATTATGATGGAGGAAGGGCTAACTTTTACCTGGCAGCAGCGATGAGCCCTTACGGAACATTGTATAATCCAACGGGCCAGTATGAAATTTACCCGATGAACCCGGAATTATTGTATGCCAATCCATTGCTGGGTTTAAATACCGACAGAACAGACCGCAGCAATAATCTTACCGGTAATGCCTATGCAGAAATAAAATTTAAAGGTATATTGAGTGGTTTAAAATACCGTTTTAATGCAGGGTACACCTATGTTACCACGCGCTTTGGAAGTTATACCGGAAGAAATGCAAACAATACCATTGGTGCAGCCAATGCATCCAGTTCGGAAACCAACAACTGGGTAGCAGAAAATATCTTAACCTATGAAAAAAACTTTGGGTCACATCATATCGACCTCACCGGTTTATTCAGTGGACAACAACGTAATTATTTTACTGCCGGTACAGTGGCAACAGGTTTTATCAACGATGAGTTATCCTATAATCAACTTGGAGCAGGCGCGACTATTAGTGGTGCTACGTTTACTGTAAACGGTGTTAATTACTCCGGTTCCTACAGGGATAAGTACAGCCTGGTATCACAAATGGGCCGTGCAAATTATTCTTATAAAAGCAAGTACCTGTTAACAGTAACGGCAAGGCGTGACGGCTCTTCTGTAATGGGCAGCAACACCAGCAAGTATGCTACCTTTCCTTCTTTTGCAGCCGCCTGGAATGTGAGTAAAGAAAATTTTATGCAAAACATTCCGCTGATCAATAACCTTAAACTGCGTACCTCTTATGGTAAAGCAGGAAATGAAGCCATCGGCGTTTATGGAACAATAACTACTGCAGGTTCTGTACGTTTTCCTTTTGGAGGTACCAGTGCTATAGGTGTATTGGCCAGCAACCTGGGTAATGCCAATTTGCATTGGGAAAGTTCTAAAACATTTAATGCCGGACTTGATTTTGCCATATTGAACAACAGGATCAACGGTTCTTTAGATATATATAGCACTCAAACGGAAGGCTTGTTATTAAGACGCAACCTTCCCGTTATCACCGGTTATGGTTTTGTGTTGGATAACCTCGGTATTACCAAAAACAAAGGCGTTGAAATAACCATTAATACCGACAATATTGCATCAGGCAATTTCAAATGGCAAACAGCCATTGCGTTTTCTTCCAACAAAAACAGCATAGTGGATCTGTATGGCGATAAGAAAGATGATGCAGGTAACCGTTGGTATATTGGCCAGCCAATAGGCGTTATTTACGATTATAAAATGATAGGTGTTTGGCAGGCCGGAGAAGATCGTTCACAAATCGATCCCGGTGCAAAAGATGGCGACCTTAAATTTGCTGATATCAATGGCGATAAAAAAATTACACCGGATGACAGGATGATATTGGGCCAGACGGCTCCTAAATGGATCGGCGGATTAACAAATACATTCCATTACAAAAATTTTCACCTCAGTATTTTTATACAAACCTTCCAGGGTGCATTAAAGAATAACGTTACGCTTACGTTTGCTGATGAAGCTGGACGAATGAACGTCCCTATTGATGCGGGCTACTGGACTGCACAAAATCAAAATAACGACAGGCCGGGATTAGGTTATACCAATACGAAAGGGTATGGCTACCCGAAGGATAATAGTTATACAAGGATAAAGGATGTTACTTTAAGTTTCACCTGTCCGCAAACCTTATTGGATAAAATACGTTTGGGCAGCCTTACACTTTATGCCAGCGGAAGAAACCTGTACACGTTTACCAATTGGGTAGGCTGGGATCCGGAGAATAATTATTCTTTCAGGGGCTCGGGCGACTGGACCAATAATTATCCACTCACACGTGCCATTGTTTTTGGTGCCAATATCACACTTCGTTAACCGATCAATTAAACTCTTTATAATGAAAAAAAATATTATCATAATTGTGGGAATAATTGCCATAGTGCAGTTATGTTCCTCATGCAAAAAAGATTTCCTGGATGAAGAAGTATATTCTTCTTACGCCCCGGAAACGCTTGCCGATTCCTTAGGCCTTGAAGCTTCTGTAATTGGTTTGCAAAATCACCTGAGTACTTTTTTTAGTTTTAGCGACAGGCAGGGATGGCCGAGTGTGTGGAATGCAGGAACAGACATTGCTTTTGTTCCGCCTACGCAAAAGGAAGGAATAGAAGTGCCTTACTATGATTACACACAGCTGATCTCAACTGATGCGGCATCATCTTATACCTGGAGCTGGGCGTACCGCATGATCAATAATGCCAACATTATCATTAACAACATTGATACCAGGGCAGGGGCTATGACGCAGGCAAATAAAAATAGCGTTAAAGCCGAGGCATTTTTTTTCAGGGCTTATGCTTACAATACGCTGGCCACACTTTATGGTAAAGTACCGATAATTACCGCGCCGCTTACAGCGCCCAAAACAGATTTTGTAAGAGCCTCATTGGATAGCGTGAACAGTTTGATCATACAGGACCTGGTTTTTGCTGCAGCTAACCTTACTGATGTTGCCGCAGTAAATGCAAAAAATTATGCCAACGGAAAACCTATCCAACGCGCCAATAAATATATGGCCATGCAATTATTGGCTGAAGTATATTTAAGGGCAGGTAAACCCGACCTGGCAGAAGTACAATGCAACGCTATTATCAATAGCGGTAAGTTTGGGTTGGTAAATACACGTTACGGAACCAGGGCTGCCCAACCAGGCGATCCTTTTTCGGATATGTTCATATACGGCAATGAAAGAAGGTCGCAGGGAAACAGGGAAGCTATCTGGGTAATGGAACAGGAAAATCCAAGTACAACACCCGGCGGTATTACCAATAATCCACAACAACGTCGTAACTGGGGTGCTGCCTATTACCAGATAGCCGGGATGACAATCTGTGATTCATTGGGAGGAAGAGGCATTGGCCGTATGCGTTTAACCAACTGGGTAGTATATGATTTGTATGAGAATGCAGATATGCGCAACTCGGGATATAATCTGCGCAGGAAGTTTTATATTAATACGCCGGGCCCCACTTACGGGCAACTGGTACCTTACGTTGGCGCAGACACGGTGTTTAAAATATGTCCTCATACTACCAAATGGTTCCAGTACGATCCCAATGACGTATTTGGCTTTGCTATGATCAAGGATTTTATTTTGATGCGCCTGGGCGAAACCTATTTGCTATTGGCAGAAGCACAGTTTAAACAGGGCAAATTAACCGAAGCTGCAATATCATTAAATGCAATAAGGGCAAGAGCAAATGCAACAGCAGTTTTACCGGCGCAGGTTACACTAAGTTTTATACTGGATGAAAGAGCCCGGGAATTACTTGCAGAAGAGAACAGGCGTATGACATTGATGCGCACCGGTACTTTGGTTACCAGGACCACGCAATTAAATACACAAACCATTAACCCGGTTGTTGGTCTTGCGGCCAAACATTTATTATTGCCCATACCTAAGTCGGAGATCGATCTGAACAAAGACGCGGTATTGGAACAGAACAACGGGTATTAAAAAAACATTAAAGTTTACCATTTTTCTCATAGCAGCAGTTGGTAACAGGGCCGGATAAGCTTGGCTTACCGGCCTTTCTTTTATCTTTACTCAAATTGTTATAGAAACAGCAAATCATTATAATGAAAATAATATACAGCCTGTTGCTGCTATTATGTGTTTCGGTGGTTGATGCACAGCAACGGGCGCATAGCTTTGCTTTGGCAGACTCCGTTTTTTTACTGGATGGCAAACCCTTCCAGATGATATCCGGCGAAATGCATTATCCCAGGATACCAAAGGAAGCCTGGCGGCAGCGGATGAAAATGGCAAAGGCCATGGGATTGAACACCATTGGGACTTATGTATTCTGGAATTTGCATGAACCACAAAAAAATAAATTTGATTTTTCGGGCAACAATGATATTGCCGCATTTATAAAAATTGCACAGGAGGAAGGATTGTGGGTAGTGCTTCGGCCCAGCCCTTACGTTTGCGCCGAATGGGAATTTGGCGGCTATCCTTACTGGTTACAGAATGAAAAAGGCCTGACTGTCCGGAGTACAGAAACAAAATATTTATCAGAATACCGTAAGTACATTAATGAACTGGGTAAACACCTTGCTGCTTTGCAGGTGAACCATGGCGGTAATATACTCATGGTGCAGGTGGAAAATGAATACGGTTCTTATGGTAGTGATAAGGTATATCTTGATGTTAACCGTAAAATGTTCATTGATGCCGGCTTTGATGGACTGCTGTATACCTGCGACCCGGTACCGGATATTAAAAATGGCCAGTTGGACGGATTATTACCTGCAGCTAACGGCACTGATAACCCGGATGAAATAAAAAAAGTGATCCGCGCCAATTACAAAGATAAAGGGCCTTTTTATGTGGCGGAATGGTATCCTGCATGGTTTGACTGGTGGGGAACCAAACACCATACCGTACCCGCAGAAAAATATACTGCGGGTTTAGACAGGGTGCTGGCAGCCGGGATATCCATCAATATGTACATGTTTCATGGGGGAACCACGCGTGATTTTATGAACGGCGCCAATTACAATGATAAAAATCCCTACGAACCACAGATCAGCAGCTATGATTATGATGCCCCGCTGGATGAAGCAGGTAATGCTACCTATAAATTCATGCAATTCCGCGACGTAATTAAAAAATATTTACCTGCCGGAAGAGTATTGCCCGAAGTTCCGGCAGCAAAACCAACAATAAAAATACCTTCCATACCATTAACACAGGCCACTGGGTTGTTTGATATATTGCCTCCGGAAAAAATAAACCGCACGCCTTTGACCTTTGAAGCATTGAATCAGGCCTATGGTTATGTATTATACAGAACGGTTTTAAACAACCCTAAATCCGCTGTTTTAAAAATACAGGAACTGCGTGATTATGGATTGATCTTTGTTAACGGCAAACGTGTAGGCATATTAGATAGAAGACTGAAACAGGATAGTATATTGCTGGAAGTACCTGGTGGTACAGTAACATTGGATATATTGGTGGAAAATCTGGGGCGTATCAATTATGGACCTTATTTATTAAAGAATACAAAAGGGATCACCGGTAAGGTATTGCTGGGAGGAAAAGAACTGATCAACTGGAAAATGTACAGCTTACCGTTCGATAATATAAATACAATACCACTTAAAAATAAAATGCCGATAAACAATGCGCCGGTTATAAGAACGGCCGTGGTGAATATACCTGTAGTGGCAGATACTTATTTTGACATGAGTAACTGGGGTAAGGGTACCATCTGGTTAAATGGTCATAATTTAGGCAGGTATTGGAGTGTAGGTCCCCAGCAAACGGTGTACGCTCCTGCAGAATGGTTGAAAAAAGGCGCCAATAAAATTGTGGTATTGGAACTGATCAAAACCGATCAATCAGTATTGGAAGCGGTGGAAAAACCGGTATTGGACAAATTGAACAACAGTCAAAAATAACGACAAGCATTGTAGTATGAAAAATGTATTACTGACATTCATTTTTTTGTGTGTAGCACGCCCGGGCATATACGCACAAAATACTGTTGCAAATGAAAGGGCACAATGGATAGCGTACCTGGATAAAATTGCCCGCCCGGTTTTAACCAATTTAGCGGCTAATACTTTAAAAGAGAAAATGCCACTGGTGTTATCAGAAAAAGTAGATAATAAAACAGTACGCAGTAAAGTAGCTTACCTGGAAGCTTTTGCCAGAACATTGAGTGGTATTGCGCCATGGCTGCAACAGGAGGAAGGCAGTGCCGATGAAAAAAAATTACGGAATGAATACCGGCGCCTGGCCATAAAAGCATTGACCAATGCAACTGACCCAGCTGAAAAGGATTATTTACAATGGAATGGTGGACAACCATTAGTGGATGCTTCATTTTTATCATTGGCCTTGATACGTTGCCCCTGGCTTTGGCAAAACTGTGATACTGCAACACAAAGAAATATTAAAGACGCATTTTTAACTACCCGAAATACGGTTCCGGTGTACAGCAACTGGTTATTATTTACAGCAATGATCGAAACTTTTTTCTGCAATTATAATTTGCCCTACGATAAAGTAAGAATAGATTTTGCTGTAAAGGAATTTTCCAATCATTGGTATACCGGTGATGGATTGTTTTCTGATGGTATGGAATTTCATGTGGATTATTATAACAGTTACGTGATTCAACCTTACCTGCAATGCATTGTTTCGGTGATCAATAAAAAAGACAGCAGTTACAGATCCTTTGCTCCTAAATTAGACAGGATCACCAAACGTTATGCAGTGTTACAGGAAAGAATGATCCATACAGATGGCAGTTTCCCGGTTACCGGCAGATCGATCACTTATAGAGGAGGAGCATTTCATCATTTGGCCAATATGGCTTTGTTGCGGTTATTACCGGCACAATTGCCGCCCGCACAAATCAGGGCCGCACTAACAGCGGTAATCAAAAAAACACTGGATGCCCCCGGAACATTTAATGAAATGGGATGGCTGAATATCGGACTGGCCGGATCTCAGCCTGGTTTGGCTGAAGGATATATCAATACCGGAAGTTTGTATTTATGCAGCGAGATATTTTTACCATTAGGCCTACCCGAAACTGATGAATTCTGGACTGCACCGGCCCAACCCTGGACTTCGGTAAGAATATGGTCGGGACAAAATGTACCTGCTGATCACGCAATTGAATGAAGAAAGTTGAAGGTTGAAGATTGAAGGTTGAAGTACGTCCCGAACGCTTTCGGGATGGAGGCGAAGGCAACGGAGTTTATAAAGGTTTTAATTAAGAATAATGTTGTCTTTAAAAGTAAAGTGTTAAATAAATATAGAATGAAAATAAAAATAGTCCTGCTTTTTCTCTTGATAATGATTGTCGCAGAAGTCTCAGCTCAGCAAGATTTAATCACCAATATACAAGCCCGCAAAACCACCAGGTTAAACGGCAGCTGGCATTATATCGTAGACCAGTATGAAACCGGCTTTTACGATTATCGTTTTAAAGAACGTAATGAAAATGATGCGGAAGCTTACTGGAATAATCCTGTACAAAAAGACAGAAGTGACCGGAAAGAACATGGCTATAGCGATAAGTATAGTATTAAAGTGCCATCCGACTGGAATTCACAAGATCCTAAATTTTTATATTACGAGGGAAGTTTATGGTATCAAAGAACTTTTGACTATGTAAAATCTGGTAAAGAAAATCATCTCTTTATTTATTTTGGCGCCGTTAATTACAAAGCGGATGTGTATTTAAATGGAAAGAAATTAGGCTCGCATAAAGGCGGCTTTACGCCCTTTAATTTTGAAATTCCGGATGCGGTTCTACAATCAACAGGTAATTTTTTGGTGGTAAAAGTGGATAATAAACGTTATGCCGATGAAGTACCTACATTAAATACCGATTGGTGGAATTATGGCGGTATCACAAGGGATGTGTTGCTGTTGGAAGCGCCGGCTGTGTTCATTAAAGATTATACGGTGCAATTGCAACCCGGTTCTTATACCCAAAAGAAAACTGCTGTTATTGAAGGCAAGGTAGAGTTGAATACCGGTGACGGGCAAACGGTATCAATTGAGATACCGGAACTAAAAATAAAAAATCAATTTACCGTTACGGGTAACCAGCTGGCATTTAAATTCCCCGTAAAAAATCTACAGCTATGGAATCCGCGGCAGCCGAAATTATACCAGGTGATCATTACTGGCGGTGGAGAAAGCATTACGGATAAAATTGGTTTCAGAACCATACAGGTGGATGGAAAAAAAATATTGCTCAATGGGAAACCGTTATTCCTGCGAAGTATATGTATTCACGAAGAAATTGCTACTGATGTTAGAAGGGCTAACAGCCTCGCAGATGCGCAGCAATTACTCGGTTGGGCAAAAGAATTGAATTGTAATATGGTGCGGCTGGCACATTACCCGCATAATGAAAATATGGTAAGGGTAGCAGATTCATTGGGATTGCTGGTATGGTCGGAGATTCCGGTGTACTGGACGATTCAATTTACCAATGAAGCCGTATTGGCAAAAGCAAAGCAACAGCTGGCCGAAATGATACGCAGGGATAAGAATCGTGCCAGTGTATTTTTATGGTCGGTGGGCAATGAAACGCCTGTAAGTGAGGCAAGAAATATATTCATGCGTAATCTCATCAGTACTGCAAAAGAGCTGGATAGTACACGACTGGTTTCGGCGGCATTGGAAGTACGGTATAACAGTGGAGAAAATATGATTGAAGATGCATTGGGCAAATACACAGATATCGTTTCTATTAATGAATACCTGGGATGGTATAGTGGCTTGCCTGATAATTGCCGTACGGCGCAATGGAAAACAATCTATAACAAGCCCTTATTTTTCAGCGAAACCGGTGCCGAAGCAAAGGGAGGTTTTTTTGCAGATTCGCTCACGCGGTTCAGCGAAGAATACCAGGAATGGTATTTTAAAGAACAGATCGCGATGATGAAAAGAATGCCGGATAATTATGTGGGACTGTCGCCATGGATATTATGCGATTTTAAATCACCCAGGAGGAATAATCCGCTGTACCAGGAAGGCTGGAATACAAAGGGGTTGATCGATAATCATGGGAAGAAGAAGAAAGCATTTTTTATTTTAAAAGCATATTATGATGAGATGGAAAAACTGCATGATAAATTGTAAGCCCAATAAATGCATAATAAGGTTTTTGATTAATTAATAACAGTTATTTTTATGCAGCAAAATATTTCAGTGCCATGAGAATAGAGAAAAATAAAAGCTGTCTAAAAATAATAACGAAAGTTATTTTGTTTACAGCAATAAGTTTATCCTGCTATGTAGAAGTAGTCGCACAGGATAACAACCCCGTCTACCTGTTTTCTTATTTCAATAATAATGGTAAAGACGGTTTGCATTTAGCGTATAGTACGGATGGATATCAATGGACGGCATTGAATAATGATAGTTCCATATTAAAACCGATGGTAGCCAATGATAAATTAATGAGAGATCCCTGCATTATTCGTGGTGCAGATAATCTATTTCACATGGTGTGGACGGTGAGCTGGAATGATAAAGGTATTGGGTATGCCAATAGCAAAGATTTAATTCACTGGAGCGAACAACAATTCATTCCTGTAATGAAAGGGGAGGACAGTGCAAGAAATTGCTGGGCCCCGGAAATTACATACGACAAAACCAAAAAGCAGTACATGATCTATTGGGCCACTACCATTGCAGGAAAATATAAAATGGATACGATGGTAGAAAGCGGGTACAATCACCGCATGTATTATGTAACCACTACAGACTTTAAAAAGTTCAGCAAAACAAAATTATTATACGATAAAGGCTTTAATGTAATTGATGCAACCATTGTTCCGGACGGGAAAAAATACATTATGTTTTTGAAAGACGAAACGAGGATTCCACCACAAAAAAATATTAAGATTGCTGTCAGTAATAATTTAACCAACGGTTTCTCCGAACCATCAGCACCTATTACTGGTAATTACTGGGCAGAAGGACCAACAACTTTAAAGATCGGCACTACCTGGGTAGTGTATTTTGATAAATATCGGGATCATAAATATGGTGCAGTGCAATCTACTGATCTGAAAAACTGGACGGATGTTTCTGATAAGATCAGTTTACCTAAAGGCATAAGGCATGGCAGTATTTTTATGGTAAGTAAAGTAGAGCTGGAACAGTTGAAAGCCGGGTTAAATAAATAATAAATACTACAATTACAAAGATTGATTAACTATTTGCAAAGTAGCATCATCTTCCTTTCCGTTGTAAAATTTATCCAGCACTAATTTAAAAACAGGGTTGGTATTGGGTAAAGAATTAAAAAGTGTCATGCAGGACCTTAATTTGATATCATCCGGGCTGCCCATTATTTTGTTGGCATCATTGGATGCCAATTGCAATAATGCAGCAGATATCTCCAGCAGCCGTTTACCTAAAACCGGGTGCGAATAGAATGCTATTGTTTCATCGATATCTTCCAGTGCGTAAAACTTAGCTGTTTCGCTTGTACCCAATCCTTTTATCTGAGGAAACACATACCACATCCAATGGCTTTCCTTTTTGCCATTTTTTATTTCTGCCAATGCAATATCATATTTTGGTTGCTGTGCGTCAATAAACCTGTCTAAGCTATTCATAATTATATTTTATATAGTCCAATAATGCTACAACGTACTTTATTCAATTTCCTTCACCCTGCTTATCAATACACTAATGCCCAATCCCAAAAATGCGATCGTCATAAAGGAGTATTGCAGCCCGGCTAATTGTGCAATATAACCGATCAATACAGGGCCAATTACAAACCCTAAAAATGCGATACTGCTTACAGTAGCAATGGCGATGCCCTTAGAGACTTTAAGATTAGCTCTACCGACTGTACTGTATAACATTGGTATTATTGTACTAACACCAAAACCCACTATAAAAAAACCAATTACAGCCGGAACGAGATAGGGGAATATAACGGCGATCATCATGCCGCAAAAAATAAATATACCACTTACCTGCACCATTCTTTTTCTACTGAATTTTTCTGCCAGCTTATCACCAACAAACCTACCGGTAGCCATCATTATCATAAAAGAGGTTAATCCTAAAGATACAAGTGACCCTTCTGCTTTTACTACCTGTTTAAAATAAATACCACTCCAGTCGAACATACAACCTTCACAACTTAAACAGCAAAAGCCAATAATGCCCAGTTTAATAAGCAACTTATCAGGCATGCGTATACCTTTAAAGGATGCTGCTGATCTACTTGTTGGAGTATGGAGTAAATATTTATTGAATACCAGCATCAATATTGTTACCAGTACCGCTATAATCCAAAAATGTGTATACGGGATGATTTTTAATTTTATCATTAAGCCGCCAATTGCGGGACCAATAAAACCTCCGGTACTCCATAATCCATGAAATGAAGCCATGATGGATCTGCCATACAAACCTTCCGCATTTACACCTTGTGTATTGACAGATATATTACACATGTTGCCACAAATACCAAAAAGAAAAAGTGAAACGGCTAACTGCCAGGGAGTTTTCGCCAGCCCCATATTGGTTAACGCCAGCGCATAAAAAACAATGGAAATACGCATTATATTTTTACTGCCGAACCTGGTAACAGCCCGGCCACTAAAAGGCATAGTTACCAATTGTCCTATCGGCAATGCTAATAAAATATTTGCAAGACCGGCTTCACTTAAGTGTAATGTTGTTTTAATATCAGGGATGCGACTGGCCCAGCTGGCAAAACAAAGGCCCTGGCAAAAAAAGAATACCGAAACTGCAATGCGTATCTGCAGTTTGGAATATGCCGGCGATAAAGTGGTAGCTGTTGTCAAAACAAATGTGTACTAAGCACACAAATATAAAACTTTATCGGGGACTTTGTAGGCGAACAGGACGCTGTATTTCTTTATTAAAAAGAGGTTAACCTTTTATAAATAGTATTCCAAAGCAGGTTTATATCAGTAGCAAAAACTATTTCCACATCAGCATCTGTTACCAGCCAGCTGCCTTCTGCAATTTCTTCTTCCAGTTGCTGATCATCCCAGCCGCAATAACCAATGAATAAGCGGATTTCATTTTCCAGTATGTCTTTTTTGTTTACATGTTGCACGGCCTGTTCAAAATTGCCACCATAGTAAATGTCATCAGCAACTAATGAACCCGCTTCTACCATGTCTGACCGGCGATGTACAAAATACAAATGTTCGGGGTCAACCGGTCCGCCTTCATATAATATAAATGGAGGAGACTCTTTAAATGCTTCCAGTTCGTTGAATGCTCGGGGAAATTTTTTATTCAATACAAATCCCAAAGCCCCTTTTTCATTATGCTCTGTAAGAAGAATAACGGCCTTCTCAAAATTGAGATCGTCCAGGGAAGGCGCACTGATTAATATTTTACCCGCTGTAAGTTGCATTGCGGCGGAAAAATAAACAATAGCATCCAGATTTCAGCAGGGGCTTAATATTTTGTAAGAACGTGTGCTGAAAATTACCCGGATAAAAATGAAAGAGGTTTCCATTGGAAACCTCTTTCTAAAAATTATGCTGCAGGAAAATGCACTACAAAATCCTTCATTGCTTTTCTTACTTTTATTGCATTCATCAAATAGTCATTTGCTTCATCACGATAACCAAGCACGAGCAAGGCCACACTTTTTAATCCCTGTTCCTTTAATCCCAGGATTTCATCAAATGCATCCGGGCTAAACCCTTCCATTGGAGTGGCATCCACTTTTTCGGTAGCCGCTGCAATGATGGCTGTACCTAAAGCGATATATGCCTGTCTTGCTGCCCAGTTAAAATTCGCTTCCGCGCTTCTGTTGACAATATGGCCTGCCAACGTTTCTCTAAAACCAGCCAGGCTTTCCGTCGTAATATTTTTTGTTACAGCCTGCAGGTTGATAAAGGTATCAATGTGTTCCTCTGTAACATTTTCATAAGCGGCAAAAATAAGCAGGTGAGAAGCTTCTGCAATCTGGGGTTGATTATAGGCTGCTGGTTGTAATTGTTTTTTTATAGCTTCATTCTCCACCACAATTACTTTATAGGGTTGTAATCCGCCCGATGAAGCAGAGAGGCGTGTGGCTTCTAAAATAGTATCGATCTTTTGTTGCGGCACTTTCTCGCCATTCATTCTTTTTACGGCATAACGCCAGTTTAAATTGTCTATTAATTCCATTGTTGTTGATTTTTATGTTTGTAAAATTTGGTTGGTAGTGCAAACTTATGTACATTTACTATACTTTATATAGCACTATACTTAAGTAAAGCGCTATACTAAAGGATAGTGTTAAATTTATATTATGGAAGTAGTAGAAAAAAAGCGATCTGCCAGGGATCATAAAGAATGCAAAAACATGTTATTGCCGGTAAGGGATGCCCTGGAATTTTTAAGTGGTAAATGGAAATTGCCTATTATCATTGCTTTATCATTCGGTAATAAACGCTTTACAGAAATGGCTACCGAGATAGAAGGTATTACTGATAAAATGCTCAGTAAGGAATTGCGTGACCTGGAGCAAAATCAACTGGTAAAAAGAACCGTGTATGATAGCGTACCGGTGAAAGTGGAATATTCGTTAACTGATTATGGGAGCTCCCTGGATAACGTGATCGCCGAGTTACGGGCCTGGGGGATGCAACACCGGAAGCGTATTATGAAGAAGTAGTAGTTTTTTAAATAAGCTATTCCAACAGCCATATTTTTACATCATCAATCTCCTGCCGGCTTTTAGTACTGCGCAGCGCAAACCATCCTTTTGTTAACGGGCTGGGATCTATAAATTCAAAAAATAATGTCTCATCAACAAAGAATTTACTGTTGCCTTTTTGTACCACAATTTTGATGTGATAAGTTTTATTGGCCTGTAGCAAATGTATGCTGTCTTTATATTCACCAATGATCTTTAGTTCGCCTTTGCCATCATACCGGCGCATACGCGTGGTAGTGTTGTAGTTGCCCCCCATGCCCACATAATACATCTGCAGGCTGTCATATTCTTTAAAACCACCTTTACGGGAAAACATTTTTTGCTGTGGATCGGTAGCCATCCAGAACTGGTTTAAATCACTCAGCCGGTCGTTGCGGCCACTATCCATGATCACTTTGCGGGTAAACTCAATTTGTATATTGCCGCTTAATGGTTGTTTGTACCAAAGTGTAACGCCATTTTCTGTATCCAGTAATAGTTTACCGTTTTGTGTTGTAACGGAAGATCCTTTTACAGGTGTCGTTTCAATTATCCAGTTGCTATCCGGTTTAGGTTTGGAAAAATCATCAGCAAATAACAATTTTTTTTGCTGGCAGCAGATAACTCCGGGAATAAACAACAGTATAAAAAAACAAGGCCTCATTATTAGATTTTCAGTTTAATGCTATCATATACAATAACACCGCTATTTTTAAAGATAAGTGCTTATTATGGTATAATGCCCGCTTACAGGATGCAACAGGATACCTTATGCGTCTCAATAATGTACTTTACAAGCTTAACTATTGTTGCTATGATTTATATAAAAGGGTTGCCAAAATTATTGGTATTGTTTCTTTTGATTCCTGTTGTTGCCAGCGCACAAACCCCCAAAATGGATTGGGTAACCAAAGTAGGTGCAAAATCATTTCCCGTATCAAAAAAAATATTCAGTGTAAACGATTACGGTGCAGTAAGCGATACGTTTACCGTTAATACCAAAGCCATTCAAAAAGCCATAGATGAATGCGCTGCAAAGGGTGGTGGCATTGTAACATTTAAGCCCGGTACCTATGTAAGCGGGAGCATTTTCGTTAAATCAAACGTGGTATTACGTATCGATAAAGGCGTACTGGTACTGGGGTCTCAGAATTTTAATGATTATCCTGATATCAATACCAGGATCGCCGGACTGGAGATGGTATGGCCTGCAGCATTGATCAATTTAATTGATGTAAAGAACGCAGCCGTTACAGGCAAGGGCACTGTAAATGCCCGGGGCAAATTCTGCTGGGATAAATACTGGGCCATGCGTAAAGAATATGATACCAAAGGCCTTCGCTGGATTGTAGACTACGACGTAAAAAGAGTACGGACAGTATTGGTACAAAATTCCGAAAACGTTACATTAAAAGAACTCACTTTTAAAAATGCCGGTTTCTGGACGGTGCAGTTATTGTACAGCAAACAGGTAACAGTAGACGGTGTGATCATTAAAAATAATGAAGATGGCAGCGGACCAAGTACAGATGGCATTGATGTGGATTCATCAACATGGGTATTGATCGAGAATTGTGATATTGATTGCAACGATGATAATTTTTGTTTAAAAGCAGGAAGGGATTGGGATGGATTGCGGGTGAATAAGCCTACTGCTTACGTGGTGATCCGTAAATCTATGGCAAGAAGGGGAGCCGGGCTGGTAACATTGGGCAGTGAAACATCGGGTGGTATCCATCATATTTTAGCTACAGACCTCTATGCTAAAAATACGGATAATGGGTTAAGGGTTAAATCTGCGTTTACCCGGGGTGGTGTGGTGGAAGATATTTATTTTCAAAACTCCGTACTGGATTCTGTAAGGAATGTTTTCCAGTTTAATTTAAACTGGTACCCCGCTTACAGTTATTCAGAATTGCCCAAAGGATATAATTATGATTCCGTTCCCGCACACTGGAAATCGATGCTGCAAAAAGTAACACCGGCAGAAAAAGGTATTCCCGCTGCAAAGAATTTTTATATCAGTAACATTACAGCCACCCATGCAAAAGTTGCTTTTGATGCCGTAGGTTACCCGCAATCTACGTTAAAGAATTTTGTGTTTACCAACAGTACGGTTTCCGCTTCGGTGTTAGGTACCATGGAATATATTGAAGGCTGGAAATACAATAATTTTAGTTTGAGTATAGATAAAGCTGCGCCGGCAGCAAAAGTAACCGGCCAGGCCAATGAAGAACGGTTGAAATAATTTTTTTTATTACACAAATTAAGAGAACGGATTACACGAATCGGACGATGTAAAATAGTTTCATACAAATCACGTAGGGACATTCCATTTGGTATAATTAGTGTAATTCGCTTAATTCGTGTAATTTTTGCTTATGAAATATAGTCTCCCCTTTATTATTTGCTTTTTTATCGGCATCAATACTTTTGGTCAGCATAATTTAAAACTATGGTACAACCAGCCTGCAAAGGATTGGAATGAAGCATTGCCCATTGGTAATGGCAGCCTGGGCGCCATGATATTTGGGAGACCGGGCGAAGAATTAATTCAGTTAAATGAACAAACGTTATGGACCGGGGGGCCTGCAAATTTAAATCCTAACCCCACTGCATTTAAATATTTACAACCGGCAAGAGATGCTATTTTAAAAGACAGTATTAATGATGCTGTAAAACTGCTCAAAAAAATACAAGGCCCTGATACAGAAATGTACCAGCCGCTGGGAGATATCATTATTAAACAGCAGTCTCACGGCGAACCTACAAATTATTACCGCGACCTGAATATCAGTAATGCAACAGCGACCACAAAATTTACCGTTGATGGAGTGGATTACACGAGAGAAATATTTTCCTCTGCGCCGGATAAGATAATGATCATCCGTTTAACAGCATCAAAACCCAATGCATTGAATTTTACGGTTGATGTAAATAATCAGCTGCAATATAAAAAATCAGTTACTACCAGCAAAGAATTGGTTTTAACAGGCAAGGCAAGAATTACCAATGATGAAGGCAGGCGCCCCAAACCATTTATTTATGAAGATAATGCCGGTTGCGATGGTATGCGTTTCCAGTTCAGGATAAAAGCGTTGAATAAAGATGGCCAGGTTTCCAATACGGATTCTTCTTTGATCATCAGCAATGCCAGCGAAGTAATATTGTATGTTGCGGCGGCTACCAGTTTTAACGGCTACGACAAATGCCCGGTAAGTGAAGGAAAGGACGAAGTAAAACTGGCTTCAGGTTATTTGCAGCGGGCTACCAGCAAAGATTACCCGCAATTATTGGCTGCCCATGTTAAAGATTATCAACAATATTTTAACCGGTTGCGTATTGATCTTGCCGGTGCTACATTGCCGGATTTGCCCATTGACAAAAGACTGGCAGCTTATAAAGCGGGCGCAGCAGATCCCGCATTGGAACAATTATATTTCCAGTTTGGCAGGTATTTATTGATCTCCTGTTCAAGGCCAGGTGGCTTGCCTGCCAACCTGCAGGGAATATGGAATAAAGAGATCCGCCCCCCATGGAGAAGCAACTACACCACCAATATTAATTTGCAAATGAACTACTGGTTGGCAGAACCCTGTAACCTCTCCGATCTTACGCAACCGCTGACGGCGCATATTCAGCACATGGCAAAAAACGGTACGGCCACAGCCTCCAATTATTACCATATGAAAGGTTGGGCAGTGCATCATAACAGTGATGCATGGGCGCAAACCAATCCTGTTGGCGAAGGTGGCGGCGATCCCAAATGGGCTAACTGGGCATTGGGCAGTCCATGGCTGGCACAACATTTATTTGAGCATTACCGCTTTACGGGGAATAAAAAATACCTGCAGGATACTGCTTATCCTCTAATGAAAACTGCTGCATTGTTTTGTATGGATTGGCTGGTTGAAAAAGATGGTTATTTGATCACCATACCCTCTACTTCACCCGAAAATGTATACCTGCATCCCAATGGCTTTAAAGCAGCTGTTACCATGGCTTCTGCAATGGATATGGAGATTATCTGGGACCTGTTTACCAATATCATTGAAGCGGGTAAAGTACTGCATACAGATAATGATTTTATAACACTGGTGAAACAAAAACGGGATAAATTGAGTCCGCTTAAAATTGGCAAAAAAGGAAATTTAGTGGAATGGTATGGCGATTGGGATGACGAAGACCCACAGCACCGCCATGTATCACAATTATTCGCTTTGCACCCGGGCAGGGAAATATCTCCGTTGATTGATACAGCTTACGCCAACGCCTGCCGTAAAACGCTGGAAGTAAGAGGGGACGGGGGAACAGGATGGAGCAAGGCATGGAAAATAAATTTCTGGGCAAGATTATTAGATGGTAATCATGCCTATAAAATGTACCAGGAATTATTGAAAAATTCTACATTAAATAACCTGTTTGATACCCATCCACCTTTCCAGATCGACGGCAATTTTGGTGCCACTGCCGGCATTGCAGAAATGCTGGTTCAAAGCCAGCTGGATTTTATCCAGCTTTTACCGGCATTACCCGATGCGTGGAAAGAAGGTAGTATAAAAGGCTTTTGCGCAAGGGGAGGATTTGTGGTGGATATGAATTGGGCAGCAGGTAAACTGCTGCAATTAACTATTCACTCCAACAATGGAGGGCTCTGCAAAATACTGGTACCGAAAGTAACTACTGCAGTAATAAAAAAACTATCGTCCGGTAAAGAGGGCAATATGTACAGTTTTAATACAAAAAAGAATACAGCATATACTTTTAATTTCAAATAAGGGAATATCTTTAGCGCGGCTATAAAACATCTAATAACTTATTTTTATAAAACGAGGCTAATAAACAACAATATGGCATTACCAGTTCAACCCGATCCGATTGCGGCAACAAATACAAAAAACAGTTATCTTTTTCCTTTTATTTTAGTTACCAGCCTTTTCTTTTTCTGGGGGTTTGTGCATAACCTGGATCCGGTATTAATGCCGCATCTTAAAAAAACTTTCCGGCTCAACTATGTACAAACATCGCTGGTAGATTTTTCGGTTTTCATTGCATACTTTGCCATGGCTTTGCCTGCAGGTTTTGTAATGCGTAAGTATGGATTTAAAGCAGGGATCATTTTAGGGCTTTGTCTTTTTGCACTGGGATGTTTTTTGTTTTTGCCTGCAGCAAATACCAATAAATATGCTTTTTTTCTCGGCGCATTATTTATAGTAGCCTGCGGCCTTACTTTTTTAGAAACTGCGGCTAACCCTTATGCTACTATCCTGGGCGACCCTGCAACTTCTACACAACGGCTGAACTTTGCACAATCTTTTAATGGACTTGCAGTAGTGTTAGCCCCTGTTATCGGTGGCTCAATGATTTTGTCCGGTACAGAATATACCAAAGAACAAATGGATGCAATGCCCGTACATGACCTGGCAATTTACCTCCAGTCTGAAGCCGACAGGGTAAAAACGCCTTATCTTGTTTTAGGCATAATTATTTTAACTATCGCTGCTATTTTCTTTTTTACCAAATTGCCAGATAGTAAAGACGACAGCCAGGCGGGAAGCGGGTTTGGGAAAATCTTGAAATTCCTGCATTTACGCGGTGCAGTTATAGCACAATTTTTTTATGTAGGTGCACAGGTTTGTGTAGCCAGTTATTTTATCAACGTGGTAAGACGGGCGGTAGGTATGGATGAAAAGACGGCAAAAGATTATTTAGGGTACGGTTATGGAATAGCCTTTGTTGCAGGTCGTTTTGCAGGTACATTTTTAATGAAATACTTTACGCCGCAGCGGTTACTGGCCGTATATGCTTTTATCAATATATTTTTATCTGTGGTGGTCATTTTTACAGAAGGAATGGTTGTGGTATATGCACTTATCGGGATTTCATTTTTTATGTCTATCATGTTCCCCACTATATTTGCATTAGGAATAAAAAATCTGAACACAACCGATACGAAAATGGGTTCCAGCCTCATTATTATGGCTATTGTTGGAGGAGCTGTGTTGCCTTTATTGCTGGGTAAGATCGCTGACGTGACCAATAATATCCAATACGGTTATATTGTTCCGTTAATTTGTTTTGCGGTGGTAGCCTGGTACGGGTTGAGCGGGTATAAAGTAAAAAATGCAGTTAACTAAATTTTTTTTATGAACAGGTATTGTTTTGCACTTGATCTTATAGATGACCCGGTTTTAATTGCCGAGTACGAGCACTGGCATATCACGGAAAATTGCTGGCCGGAGATAAAGAAAAGCATACTGGATGCAGGAGTAGCGCATATGGAAATTTATCGTACAGGTAACAGGCTGTTCATGATAATGGATACTTATGACTGGTTTAATTTTGAAGAGAAAGCAGCAAAAGATGCAGCCAATCCGGCTGTACAGGAATGGGAAAAGCTGATGTGGAAATACCAGCTGGCCTTGCCCTGGGCTAAGAAAGGAGAAAAATGGGTGATGATGACGGAGATTTTTCAATTGATTTAATTCGTAACATGTTTTCATTAAAAAATAAAAATGCAGTAATTACAGGGAGCGGCAGTGGTATCGGCAAAGCTATTGCCAGTGTTTTTGCAAGGCAGGGTGCGGTTGTGCATATCATAGAAATGAACGAGGCCAATGCAATGCAGGCAGTACAGGAAATTGAAGCTGCCGGTGGAAAAGCGTTTGCACATAGCTGTGATGTAAGCAACCAGCAAAAAGTAAAGGAAGTGTTTGCTGGTATCGGCGTCATCAGTATCCTGGTGAATTGTGCAGGTATAGCGCATGTGGGTAAAGCGGATACCACCAGTGAAGAAGACTTTGCCAAAGTATTCAATGTAAATGTAAAAGGTACCTATAATTGTTTGCATGAAGTGTTGCCGGTGTTTAAAGAAAATGGCGGAGGGGTGATATTAAATGTAGCTTCTATTGCAGCATGGGTAGGCATACCAGACCGCTTTGCATACAGTATGAGCAAAGGTGCCGTATTTGCCATGACCCTAAGCGTGGCAAAAGATTACCTGCATAATAATATCCGTTGCAATTCTATTTCACCGGCAAGGGTGCATACGCCTTTTGTGGATGGATTTATTGCAAAGAATTATCCCGGCAATGAAGCGGCCATGTTTGAAAAGTTATCCAAAAGTCAGCCGATTGGACGTATGGGAACGGTGGAGGAAATTGCGGCATTAGCCTTATATCTTTGCAGCGATGAAGCAGGGTTTGTTACGGGTAATGATTATCCTATTGACGGAGGATTTATTAAACTGAATAATTGATTACGTTCCATCGGGACGATTATAGGTAGCAAAAAATACAGCAATGAAATTAATTCGTTTTGGAGAATTGGGACAGGAGAAACCCGGCGTATACATTGATGGTGTGAATTATGATGTAAGCACATTTATTAATGATTACGACGAATCATTTTTTGCCAATGGGGGATTACCGCATTTAGGCTGGATGTTGTCGCAGCATAAAGACATGCTGCGCAAAGTACCGGATGGCGTAAGATTGGGAAGCCCTGTTGCCCGGCCTTCTAAGATTGTTTGTATCGGGCTAAATTATGCCAAACATGCAAAGGAAACCAATGCCGCTATTCCAAAGGAGCCCATCCTGTTCTTTAAATCTACCACGTCTTTTGCAGGGCCGAATGATACGATCGTGATACCGAAAAACTCGGTAAAAACAGATTGGGAAGTAGAACTGGCATTTGTAATGGAGAAAAAAGCCAGTTACGTGGATATTGAAGATGCAATGGATTACGTGGCCGGATACACGCTGCACAATGATGTAAGCGAAAGAGAATTCCAGCTGGAACGTGGCGGTACCTGGGATAAGGGCAAAGGCTGCGATACCTTTGCACCAATAGGCCCATGGCTGGTTACCAAAGATGAAATCGCTGATCCTCATAATTTACGGTTGTGGTTAAAAGTAAATGACAAAATGATGCAGGATAGCAATACCGATGACCTGATCTTTAATATTCCTTTTTTAGTCTCCTATATCAGCCAGTTCATGACCTTATTACCTGGGGATATTATTTCCACCGGTACACCTGCAGGTGTTGGCCTGGGATTTAATCCTCCTGTTTATTTAAAACATGGCGATGTGATAGAATTAGGCATTGACGGACTGGGAACAAGCAAACAAACCTGTGCTGCATATGGCAAGCATTGATAGCCACCAGCATTTCTGGCAGTATGATCCCGTACAACACGACTGGATAGACGATAATATGTCTGTGATACGAAAAGATTTTTTTCCTGCTGACCTCCAACCCGTCTTACAACAAAACAACATTGATGGTACTGTTGCAGTACAGGCTGACCAGACAAAAGCTGAAACGGATTTTTTATTGCAGCTTCAAAAAGACAATCCATTTATAAAAGGCGTGGTAGGTTGGGTTGATCTGCGTGCCAATAATATTGAAGAACAATTAGCAGCTTACAAACAATTTGATGCAGTAAAAGGTTTTCGTCATGTATTGCAGGGCGAAGCCCCGGAATTTATGTTACAACCGGATTTTTTAAACGGTATTGCCGCATTAAAACAATTTGATTTCACTTACGATATCCTCATCTTTCCAAAACATTTACCGGCTGCTATCAAATTGGTACAACAATTCCCGGATCAAAAATTTGTGATCGATCATTTGGCCAAACCTTATATTAAAGCAGGACTGATTGATGAATGGAAACAGGATATGCATACCATTGCACAATACCCAAATGTATATTGTAAGGTAAGTGGGATGGTAACAGAAGCTGATTATAAAAACTGGACAGCTGAAAATTTTAAGCCTTATCTTGATGTTGTAGTACAGGCTTTCGGTACTAAACGATTGATGTATGGCAGTGATTGGCCGGTTTGCCTGGTCGCGGCTTCATATGAAAAAATGTTGGGCATCGTAAAAGAATATTTTTCTTCTTTTACAACAACAGAGCAGCAGGATATGTTTGGTAATAATGCTGCTGCATTTTATAAATTATAGATGATGCTGGTCGGTGAAACAGCGACCAGGCGAAAAAAATAAAAAATGAAAACACTCATTTGCACCACTCCGCATCAATTTGATTATGCAGATACTGTTGTACCGGTTGCAGGTGCCGGCGAAACTTTACTTAAGATCAAACGTATCGGTATATGCGGTACCGATCTCCATGCATTTGAAGGCACACAACCTTTTTTTAACTATCCAAGGATTTTAGGGCATGAGCTGGCGGCTGAGATCGTAACTACCGATGCTGCAGATTTTGCAGTGGGTGAAGCAGTAACCTTGATCCCGTATTTTTATTGCGGCGAATGTATTGCCTGCCGGATGAACAAACCTAACTGTTGCGCCAGCATAAAAGTTTGCGGCGTGCATATAGATGGAGGCATGCGGGAGTACCTTACCATTCCTTCTTATGCATTGGTGCATGGCGAAGGATTAAGTTTTGATGAACTGGCATTGGTAGAGCCATTGGCAATTGGTGCGCATGGGGTGCGCCGTGCGGCTGTTGAAACCGGAGAATTTGTATTGGTGATCGGTGCCGGGCCTATTGGTTTAGGCACAATGGAATTTGCCAGGATAGCAGGGGCGAAAGTTATTGCGATGGATATTAATGATAATCGTCTTGCATTTTGTACCAATAAATTAAACGTTGATTTTACTATTAATCCAGCAACCGAAAACGCACTGGAAAAATTAAAAACCATCACTAACGGTGATATGCCCACGGTAGTGATTGATGCCACCGGGAGTTTAAAAGCCATCAACAACGCATTTCAATACCTCGGTCATGGCGGAAGATATGTTTTGATCGGTTTGCAGAAAGGCGATATCAGTTTTAACCATCCTGAATTTCATAAAAGAGAAAGTACTTTAATGAGTAGCCGCAATGCTACCCGTGCCGATTTTGAACACGTAGTGGCTTCTATGAAAAAAGGATTAGTGAATCCTGCAACTTATATTACTCATCGTGTACAGTTTGATGGGGTAAAAAATAATTTTGAAAGCTGGCTTGATCCGGCAACCGGTGTAATAAAAGCAATGGTGGAAATGTAAATAACAGTTTTGCATTACATTTGCCTGTGAGTACAATTAAATACACACTCCGGAAATTACTGTTCCGTTGAATTTACCCTGTAAAAATTCCCAAAAACTTGTTTTGTATTATAGTAATTGGTCATGCTATTGATAAATAATAATCAACATGGCGTGGGTAATTTTTTAATACGCTGTACAAGTAATCATTTATTTTTATAACAATAAGTTATGTTGAAGCAACACGCCAGGTTTTTTTTATTGTTATTACCTGCCCTGACGGTTACCCTATGCAGTTATGCCACACTTACAGATACACCCAGGTATACGATCACTCACTATACTGACGAAAACGGCCTGCCTCAAAATACTGTAAGGTCAATTGCAAAAGATAATAGCGGATTTATGTGGCTTACCACTGAAGATGGGGTGGTAAGATTTGATGGTAGAAGATTTGTAGTGTTTACCACCAATAATACCAATATCACTTCCAACAGGTTTTCCCGTATAACCTCATCTTTGGATGAAGGCTTTTTATATACCATGAACGGCAGCAAAGAATGGGTGCGTTTGCAGGATGGAAGGGTATTAAGGGATTCATCTTTTTTTATTAAAAAGAATAAGTATGTTAGTTACTTTAAAAATGTTTTTGGCGATGACCTGCGGGAAGCGGGCGGAATGCCGGAAGTTATAAGGGCCGACTATCCAAATGCAAAATTATTGGTTTCAGTTGCAGGCGAAAAGTTCTTTTTATGTTCAAGTGATAAAGTATCGTTTTACGAAAAGAAAAAGTGGATCAATGATCTTGTATTTCCGAATAATGATGTGTGGGGTTTCTTTGTGATCGATTCTCAACTTTATTACCTGGGTGCTGATAAAACACTTACCGGTTTTTCTGCAACCGCTTTTAACAGGTATGTAATAACTGGAGATATGCTGCTTGACCCGGCATTTAAAAAAAATAAGGTTGAAGTGTATTGGGGTTATAATTCACGTAATGTATTGTTTTATTTAAATGGGTCCTACTATAGTGTAAAAAGAACTACAGACGGAAACTTACAGACCACCTTGATTGTATCCGGCTTTAATGCAGAAGATAATAAAATTGTTGTTGGCTGTTATGATGAAGCTAATGCCACTCTTTTTCTTGGCAGCCTTACAAAAGGATTATTTGTAATGAAGAAAAAAAGATTTTATGTTTTAGCAGGTAATCAAAATGATCCGGATGATGTGTTTTATTCACAAACCGTTTACAAAGAAAAAAATATATTAGCGGCGCAAGGTTTTCTCTTTCATCCCGATAATACATTCACAATAATTCCGAACCTTGCAAAAATTACTAAGCAGGATAAGTATGCCATGTTAACAGATCGGCAGGGTTTTGTGTGGCTTAAAAACGAGCAATACCTGTATAAGTTAGAACCAGAACACCTGTCGATCTTTAAACAATGGGAATTACCCGATGGGATAGCCACTTTAAAGGAAGGTATTGACGGGGAGTTATGGATCGGCCTTCGGGAAAAGGGTTTATACCGTTTTGATATTACTAAAGAAAATGCAACACCTCAGTTTGTTATGGACTTCCCGGATATTACCTGTATTAAACAACAGAGCCGGGATAAGATATGGCTGGCTTCAATCGGGGGTTTATATAAAGTGGATATCAATACAAAGAAAAAAGATACAATTGCCGGCTTATCAGGTATGTATGTAAGAAGTATTTATGATTCAGGCGATGGAAACTTATGGCTTACCACCTATGGCAACGGGTTCTTTTTATATGCAAAAGATAAACTGGTGAAATTTCCTATAGATAAAGATAATTTTCTGGCAACTTCCCATTGTATAGTTGAAGACAATAACGGTTTTTTCTGGATCACTACAAACAAAGGATTGTTCCAGGCTGCAAAAAAAGACCTGTTTTCCTATGCACGGAAAGAGCAGACAGAATTATACTATCACTATTATGAGAGGGAAAATGGGTTTAATACGAATGAGTTTAACGGAGGTTGCGACCCTTGTGGCATTAAGCTAGGAGATGGAAAAATATCATTTCCTTCACTGAACGGATTGGTGGTGTTTGATCCGGCCATTGTAAAACCTGTATTGCCGGATAAGGATATATTCATAGACAAACTGCAATTGGATAATGTGGTTATTCCTTTCGTCGGCACTATACAATTACCGAGAAATTTTAAACAGTTACAGCTGGCCGTAAGCAGCCCTTTTTTTGGAAATAAGAAAAATATTTCTTTTTCTTATGCACTTACCAAAAAAGGAGACGTGTCCTTATGGTTACCATTAGCCGAGGATGGAACTATTTCCTTTTCCACAATGCCCCCGGGTACATATACACTTACGGTAAGAAAACTGAATGGGTTTGGTAAAAATAATTACACGCAAAAAGCAGTAACGTTTTATGTGCCTGCAGCGTGGTATCAAACAACATGGTTCCTGGCAGGTATAACGGTACTGGCTATTTTGCTCACTCTTTTGTTCGCACGTATGCGTAATGGCTATGTAATAAGAAAGAATCGTATGCTGGAGGAACGTATTGCTGAGCGTACAGAAAAATTGCAGCGAACTTTAAATGATCTTGAAAATACGCAGAAGGATCTGCAGCAAAAAGCTTATTTACAGGAGCATTTAATTGCAGCAATAAGTCACGATATTAAAACACCAATAAAATACCTGGTACTTACTTTACAAAGAATGCACGATGGGCTTAAACAGGAGAACAAGTCGACTTATATCGGAACAAGCGAAGTGGTAAAGGATTATATCTCACGCCTGTACGACAGCATACACAACCTGGTACAATATACAAAAGCGCAGAAAGATAAAAATTATATCGCCAGGGAAACATTTGACCTGTATGAATTTGTTGATGATAAAATAAATTTTTTTACAGACCCCGCCGGTCAGCAACATACCATCCTTAGAAACAATGTACCGGCAGATTTGCATATAACCGGTAGCAGGCAGGTACTATCTATTATTTTGCAAAATCTTTTAGAAAATGCTGTAAAAAATACGTCAAATGGTGTTATCGCAATAAATGCTAAAAAGAAAATTGATGAAGTTGAAATTATTATTACCGATACGGGCTACGGAATACCGAAAGAGTTGGTAAAATGGATCAATAACGAAAAAACTATAGACAGGCCGGGCGAAAATGAAATAACCCTTTCAACAAGCAGTGGCCTGGGACTTATTATTGTTAAAGAATTGTCTGCCCTTATTCATATAAAATTGTTTGTAGAAAGTACACAAGGTATAGGTTCTTCTGTTCATCTTTTTTTAAGGTAAGCGAATCGCCATAAAGAATATGTGCAGCGTCAGATAATTTTTATTTTGTCTGCCAATTCTATAAGATTGTTAACTTGAAGTTTTTTAAATATCCGTGCTTTATAAGTACTGATGGTGTTTTTCCTGAGGTTAAGTATCTGGCCTGCTTCATTGGTGCCTATGCCTTTTATAAGCAGCCGTACAATTTCTATTTCCCGGTTAGATAATAAAGCAAGGTCAGTGGATTGCTTCCCTTTTTTATCCTTGAATATTGTGATTAACTGTTCCTGTACTTCATTACTGATATAATCTTTTTTTTCAACTACCGTTTTAATTGCTTGTTTTACGATATCCGCCGATGCATCTTTTGATACATAACCGTTAGCGCCTTCTTCTAAAAACCGTAAGCTATATAGTTGTTCATCATAGCTGGAGAAAATAAGTATGGGGATTTCTTTTTGCCTGAGCCTGGCAAGTCCTATCATGTCAAAAGTATTTCCACCGGGTATATTGACATCTAAAATTAAAAGATCGTATTTTTTTTTCTCCAGCAATTGTAAAGCTTTATTAAAATCATCAGCTTCGTCAATAATGGGTGTACCAAATATTTCTTTCACCAACAGCCCGGTGCCTACTCTTACAATTTCATGGTCATCTGCAATCAGGATATTAATCATAGTATAGAATTGAGGCTACAATAGCCTGTAGAAATTATTGTACTGCTATTGATCTTTTGCAATTTAAAAATTATTTCAAAGTTACAACCCTGATGTATATGGACAACAGTTTTTTAATTGTCACCTGTATGTACCGTTCTTGCTTTGCAGGAACGGTACACATCATCCAGGGAGGTTCTTCAATATTTAAAAGTAAATAGAGTTACAGCATTACTTACTGCTTAATAATTTTTTCTTTGTGGAGGAGTATGCCTTCACTATTAAAAATCTGCAGAAAATAAATGCCTGTTGCAAGCGTTCTTAAATTTATCTGTTGGTTAAAGGATTTTGCATTTACCTGTATCACCGATCTGCCGGACGCATCCGACAAGCGTATAACATTGTTAACCGTAAGTCCTTTTAAAAACAACTGATCTGTTACCGGGTTAGGCCATGCCTGTATCAATTGTTTATCATTGCAACGCAATACAATTGTAGTACTATAGGTTGTTTTCCCATCTGTATCTTTCATTTTCAAACGCAGGTAATTCTTCACACCTGTTTGTAATGGTACATCGGCCGTATAATTAAGGGTATACGAAGAGTTACCGGCAGCGGGTACCTGCAAAACATTGTACCAGCTGCCATTGGTTTTTTGTTCCACTTCAAACCAGGCACTATTTTGTTCCGAAGCTGTTGACCAGTTCAGTTTTGCCGTACAGTTAACTGCTATTCCTGCAAAACCATAAAGTGTAACGGGCAATACAACGTTACATGGGGTAATCACTATAAATGTGGTATCACAAATTGTACCATTGCAGGTAATGATAGAGCTTGTTATTGTATCAACCGGTGTGCCGTTAGGTGTCCACACGGCACAGCCATTCTCGTCAACTGTTAATGTTCCCATCGCATCTTCGGCAGGACTTAGTCCACCGGTAGTATAAGTGGTACTTGCCGAAGGCGTAATGCTTCCTGTAGTACCGCATATGGTAAGTGTATCACAGGATGTTTCAGCAGTTACAGTGTCTACCACACAACTGTAAACAGTTATTGAAGCGGTGTCGCCGCACAATCCGCCATTGTTCCAGATATAATTGTACACGCCAGGTGCACTGAACCCGCTGATAGTAGTGTTGGCATCATTGGCATCTGCGATAACTGATGTTCCGGGATTACCATCCTGTTCGATCCATTGTATACCTGATGGTGTTGTTGCAGACATAGTGACAATTCCTGTTGAACATATTGCTGTGTCTCTTCCTGCATCAGGTTTTACACAGGCGTAATGACAAAGGCATCCATCGTTACCGGATGATATTGCACCCTGTGAAAATAATTGTGCTGTAGTATTGCTGAATATGGTTTGTACAACAGGCAGTTTATAAATACCTCCTGCAATATTATCACTTACATACAAATTACCATTGGCATCAAGGTATGCAGCACCAAAACTGCCTGCATTAAATGCTCCATTAGAACTTGTAACCGTACCAACTACAGTTACAGCACCGGTATTTGGATTTACCCTGAGTAATTGATGTATAGGTGCTGCTCCGTTTGTGTTTACACCATAAAGCATATTATCAACAGGATTATATGCCCAGTCGGCAATAGACATTGCAATGGTGGTTAAAACAGGAGATAATAAAGTAAGATAGGTGGGCGAAGTTGGATTTACATCAACCCTGTAAATATCGGTAGTGTTGGAGCTATATAAATATAAGATGCCGTTATCATCAATAGCGCCTACATTATAACCGGTGCTCAACAGGCCTGGTATCGTAAAGTATACGGGTATGCCATTGGCGCCTACCCTGGCTATGGTATTAACAGGTCCGCCAACTACACTTCCCCAGATATGGCTATCGGTTACATTATAGCCAATAGCATTAATACCAACAGGAGTAGCGGTCATATCGGAATATAAAATAGTAGAAGCTCCTGTCTGAAGATTAACGGATATAAAATCAGTACCCGAGCCTGAAATACTTTGAAATAAATATCCAAAATTGCTACAGGGCAACGGACTTGAACAATCATTTACTTCCACACTTACTGTATCGGCACAGGTTGCGGTTTTCCAGATAAAATTATAAGTACCCGGAACGGTAAAATCAGTAACTGTTGTAGTTGCACTGGTTGGGGTAGTAATAGCAGTAGTTGCAGGATTGCCTGCTTGCTCAATCCAGCTTGCACCAGCAGCATTTGTGGCTGTCATGGTAACAAATTGGTTCTGACATATCGTTTTATCAGCACCTGCTATAACAGGAGCGCTTACGGTTTTATTTACTATGGCTGATACACAACCCGATGAAACCAATTTAACAGCAGTAGGGTAAACAGCATGATCAAGGCCACTGAAAAGCACAGTGCCTGCTGTTCCGAATGTGTTACCTCCGTCAATACTGAATTGATAATTGACCAATGGTGTTGGTGCGGTAAACGTAATACTGCCATTAGGTGCTGCACAGTTGGTTACATTAATTACAGTTGACGTTGGCGCGGTAACCGTTGGTTTGGTTATTGTTTTGCCAACGATGCTTGAAACACATCCTGATGATACCAGTTTTGCAACAGTGGAATAAGTACCATCATCAAGTGCTGAAAATAAGGCCTGGCCCGCAGTACCAAATGTGGCGCCGCCATCAACACTAAATTGGTAATTGGCCAGCGGTGTTGGTGCTGTAAATGTTATAGAACCATTAGGTGTATTACAATTGGTAAGGTTTACAACAGTAGAGGTAGGCGCAGTTACTACAGTATTGGTTATTGTTTTATTAACTGTTGCAGATATGCAACCTGAGGATACCAGTTTGGATTTAGTGGCATAAGTGCCAGCAGCTAAACCGGTAAATACAGTTTGGCCTGTTGTTCCAAAAGATGATCCGCCATTTATACTGAACGCATAACTAGCTGTTGGTGTAGGTGCAGAAAACGTTATTGTACCTGTTGCAGTGGTACAACTGCTTGTTCCGGTGGCCGAAGTGGGGGCTGTAACAACAGGATTGGTCAACGTTTTACTAACGCCTGCAGAAATACAGCCTGAAGATACCAGTTTTGACCTGGTAATATAAGTACCTGCTGCAAGACCGGTGAAGGAAACCTGTCCCGCAGCGCCATAACTAACACCATTGTTTACACTAAATTGATAACTGGCCACCGGTGTGGGGGCACTAAAAGTAATGATTCCATTGGGGGTGTTACAATTAGTGGGATTAGTTACCACCGATGTAGGTGCAGTAACAGCTGGATTTGCCACTACTTTACTGGCAACAACAGAAATACAACCGGTGGAAACCAGTTTGGCTTTAGTAGAATAAGTGCCGGCAGCTAAGCCTGTAAAAACAGTTTGTCCCGGAGTACCAAAGCTAAGTCCGCCATCGGTGCTGAACTGGTAATTGCCTACTGGTGTGGGGGCTGTGAAAGTAATTTTTCCATTGGGAGTATTACAATTGGTTACGTTGGTAACTGTTGATGTTGGCGTAGTAACAGTTGGATTAATAATTGCTTTATTAACTGAAGCTGATGTACAACCAGACGATATTAATTTAGCTTTCGTGGCATAAGTACCTGCGGCAAGATTTGAAAAAACTGCTACACCTGCTGAACCAAAAGTGGCTCCGCCATCTATACTGAACTGGTAATTGGCTAATGGTGTTGGTGCTGTAAAAGTAATTTTTCCATTTGGGGTATTGCAGTTGGTTACATTGGTTACCGTAGAAGTTGGTACTGTAACTGTTGGGTTGGTTATTGTTTTAACTGCTATTGCAGATACACAGGTGGTTGAAATTAATTTAACTACAGTAGGGTAGCTGCCGCCACTAAGTCCTGAAAAAACAGTTTGCCCCGCTGTACCAAAAGTTGTACCTCCATCAATGCTGAATTGATAATTTGCAACTGGTGTAGGCGCTGTAAAAGTGATCTTTCCATTGGGAGTAATACAATTGGTATTATTTACAATGGTGGAAGTGGGTGCAACAGGGTTGGCAGGATTGGTTATTGTTTTAATGGTTTGTGTTGAAATACAACCTGAAGCAATATTTTTGGAAACTGTAGGATAATCCCCACCAAAAAGTCCTGTAAAGACTGTTTGCCCTGCTGCACCAAATGTATTACCTCCATCGATACTGAAAAGGTAATTGGCCGTCGGCGTTGGCGCAGTAAAAGTAATCTTGCCATTGGGGGTTGTACAATTAGTATTGTTTACAATTGTTGATGTTGGCGTGGCGCATTGCCCCATTGCTGCCTGAGCGGTAATAAGCAAAAATACCGGCAGCATAAGTTTAAAAATTTGTATTAACCCTTTTTTCATGTGGTTGCTTTTCTATTTAGTTTATATGGATAGCGAAATTTATAATTGCCTGATGATATTCCCGGTTAAGGTGGCCGGTTGCAAATAATTGCAACCAGCCACCAACCTTATCCTGTCATATAATAATACGGGTACAGTTTTTTACATGACAGCATAAACAGTAGTGCATATATAAAGTGGTTTTTCTGTATCAGGTTTGAATATCTTATACCTTCTTTTATTATTCTTTGATCAATTTTATATTTTGTATTGCTTTGTCTTCCTGTATGACCTGCAACACATAAGTGCCGGATGGATATTGCCTTATATCTAACAGCTGCTGCATTGCACCAGCTGTTTGTACTGTTGTTAATACCTGTCCTGTTATACTCAGCAAGCGCAGCTGGTTCTTTCCGGTAAGACCACTTATTATCACCGTGTTTTTTGCAGGGTTTGGATAAACAGTTGTTGTAATCTGTCCTTTACAGTTAATATTCACCAGCTCTGTATTACTGAACTCTTCCCTGCCATTTTTATCCACTATTCGTAAGCGATAGTATATGTTACCTTTAAGAGCCGTTGTATCTGTATAATTATAAGTGCTGTAGCTGCCTTTTGTTGCAATAAGTGCCACAGTTGTAAAATCAATAGCGTTGTTGCTTCTCTGTAATTCAAAATGATCACTGTTTATTTCTTCGGCAGTTACCCATTTTAATACACTGTTACAGTTTACCACATCTCCGGTAAAGCTTATTAATTTTACAGGTAGTATTGTTGGATTGCTGCTTTTAGTAAAGAAAGCCAATGGCCCCGATGTAGTGGTTGCAAAACTGGTATAGCTGTGTGTACGCATAGTAGAACCTGCAACTGTGCCTGTACTGCTTAAATTACCGGTAACGCCAGTAGCCAGGGTATTGCTTTGCCATGCTGTTACAGAGGTGTTATCGCCACTGCTGTTAGGTGCAGCACTGCTCCATTGCGTTACAAAATGACTGCTGTTGCTGAAAGTACCCTGGTTGGTTGAGGTATTGTGCTGTAAATTGATATCACTATTGCCTGTTGCATTATCTGCATAAATATTCCAGGTGCGGTCCATGCCATTGCTTACCGGTAACGTTGATTCATCTGCTGCACTGGCAGTATAATCCTGTACCATTACATGCAAGGTATTGGCTGATGTATTATTAATAGCGGACGGTGTGTAATCTCCTTCGGCTATGCCTACAGGATATATATAATTGCCGGTGTAATTCTGGTGCACCAGGTGACCGGTGCCGGCAGTAACTATAAATCTATCTGGTGCAAAACCGGTTAGTGTTGATGCTGTAGTAGTGATCATATCAAAATTACCCAGCAGCACATCGCCATTGGCAACATTAAATTTAAAATCAGCAGCTATATTTAAGTTTGCAGCACCTGTAGCATCAGTCCATGGAGCGCCGGGGCCTGCAATGTCTGTAAGTACCATATTGGCTGCATTATCCAGTTCAATATTAACAGTAATGAAATTGGTGCTGCTGTTGCCGTCAATAAGCGTTGGGCTTGCTGTACCGCCGGCAACCGAAGGATTGAAATATTTTAGTGTGCCCGTGCCTGTAAAAGTGGCATCGGGACTTATCCATACATTTTTGCTGTATATTTCCCAGGTGCCGTTAATAGTATAATCTCCCGGGCCTATGTAGAGTGTTTCAGATACAGAAGCGGTAACATCTCCGGCTTCCAGCGCCATGGCACTGGTGCCGGCAGTGCCGCCGGTTGCTTCGGAAGAACCCGGTGCCTGTGCCGATACATTGCCTGCCACGCTTATAAGGCCGCATATAAGGGTGAGTTGGAATAAATATTTTTTCATGATGTTGAATTGTTTAATTTTTAAAAGTGCCGGAGTGTTATAAATTTTATGGTAATGTTATTATAGTAATAGATGGAGTAGAAAAACGTATTCCCCCTGTTGCTGATTCGGCATATGCTGTTGTTTTTACAGAATAAGTAGTAGCTACAGTTGGCCTTACTATTGCTTTTGCACAAATTCTCGATCCATCTACCTGGCCTGTTGTAACGGTGGGGGTAACGTTAGGATTTTGTTGAAGAGCACCGGTAAATCCCGATTGTCCTACAGCCGTAGCTCCGGCAAACCATTGGTATATCGCATAAGCGTTGGCCTGGTTGCTTGAAGAACCATTGGCATAATAAAATGCCTGCAGGGGCGCATATTCAAGTTGATAAGTTCTGCCAGGCTGTAGTGTAACACTATTAGCAGTATAAGTGATGCTGTTTGAGGGAGAATAGTACCCGTCCGTAGTACCGCCAAAAGTAAGTGTGGTGCCTGTTCCGGAAAAGATTTGTGTAGCGTTGAATGATGTTTGTAAATATTCCGTTTTTGTTGCAGAGGCATTTTTCGATACCCAGCCAAAGCCATCCCAATAATATTCACCAATACCATATGCGGGGTATAGTGTGCCGTTAGTACCTGTGCCACTTGCAATTCCTGCGGTGGTATTATAAACTGTCATACCCGGAGAAGTGGCGGCAATGCCCGAGCCAAGCAACGGTGCCCACACAACAGTGCTTGTAAGTGCTACCTGCGGAAAGCGGATACCACCCTGTGTACTTTGCACTTCCAACACACTACCTGCTGCAGGTAAAGAAGTGGCAGGGGTACCGGTACCGTCTTTAATTTTTTGTTGTGCCTGGATTGCAAATGTTGCAACCAATAAAAAAGATAAGAGGAGATATTTTTTCATGTGTTTGTTTTGGGGATTAATTATTTTTATTGTCTGGTTATTATTTTCTCTACTACAATTAGTACTTAAACCAAACCATTCTTATTTTCCATATTTCTGTTTATGAACACTTGAGCTCAAGAGATCTGTTTATGAACACTTGAGCTCAAGAGATTTATTTTTTTGTTAATGCTTTCAATTCGGCAATTTGTTTTTTTAGTTCTTGTATCTGAATCTGCTGATCGTCTATTTTTACTTCTTGTTCTTGCACGGCTTTTACTATCAAAGGAGTAACCTTGCCATAATCAACTCCCCAGGGTGTTTTTGTTGCTTCGTTGCCTACGGCTACGGCATCGGGGTAAATTTTATATAGGTCTTGTGCTAAAAACCCCGTTTGTATTCGGTGGGTTTTGTCTGAGATAAAACTATAATCTGCCACCTTAATTTTCATCAGATCGGCAATGCCGAAATGTGTGGTTTTAATATTTTCTTTTAAGCGTATATCCGACGCTGATATATAAGAAACAGAGGTAGAAGTAGTAGTAATATAACCTGGTGAAGCACCCCCTAACGCAAAATAGATAAGCCCACCACCAGCTGGATTGTTTTTGGTAACGTGTAAAGAATATCCAGTACTTGCATTTCGTTGTACCGACATCCAGGCATCTGTACCAGAAGCAGTCATTTCGCCCCCTTCTACATTTGATGTTCCGTCATACAATTGACCTGTATGTGCCACCGCCGAATTGATTACTTTTAAGGAAGCAGTGTTTACGTGCAATTTGTATGCAGGGGTGGCGGTGCCAATGCCCACATTGGCCATCTGGTAAATATTTTGTGTATTGGCGGTAGCTCCTGTATTGGTAGCCACATTATACCAGGGCTCTATATAAGCTGCTGTTGCAACGGGGTTTTTCACTACCCAGCCGGTGCCATCCCAATAATATTCGCCTTTGCCTAAAGCAGGATAATTGGCATCAGCCGTAGTATTAGTGATGGCAGCATTCGTATTATATACCGTCATGCCCGGTGAGGTAGTAGCTGCACCCGAGCCAATCAGCGGTGCCCATGTCTTGGTATCGGTAAGGCTTACCTGCGGCATGCGCAATCCTGCCTGTGTACTCTGCAACTCTAAAATACTTCCCGCTGCAGGGAGAGAAGTGGCAGGGGTACCTGTGCCATCTTTAATTTTTTGCTGTGCAGTTGCTCCAAGTGTGGCTGTAGCAATAAAGCATAGAAGAATATTTTTTTTCATTATGATAATTTAATTGTTACGGATAATAATTGTTGTGTTTGTTTTCGGGATGAAATAGACTGTTTTACCTGGACATCTGGTACATATCTACCTGGATAACACTGACCACCTGGCTTGCAGTATTTCCATTATACCTGACATCAACTACATCACCGGCAGCAAACGGCAGCGCAATAGTGCCAGAGCCAGTAATGCCCTGTCCTGCACTGGCATTGGCAATAGTCAGGTATCTCCTGAATGCACCATTTACAAACAGTGCTACATACGCACCCTGGCTACCTGCCTGCACATTTGTTGCAAAGCCCAGGTTTACCTGGTAATAACCTGCTGCGTTAGCCGGTACCGTGAATGTATTTGCAGCCAGGTTATAATTGTTGTTCTTATCATAATCTTTTACGGTAAAATCAACTGCTGTCCACACACCTGCCGTAGGAAAAGTTTGTGTAGCAGATCTTTTTACTGAAAAAAGTACCAGTGAGCTTTGCGTAACCGAACTGTTTTTATTTACCCAACCGGTACCATCCCAATAGTATTCGCCAATGCCATTTGCCGGATAGTTTACGTTGGTACTGGTGATAGAGGCATTGGTATTGTACACTGACATGCCTGGCGAAGTACTGGCGGCGCCGGAGCCTGCCAAAGGCGACCAGGTAGTAGTGTTGGTTAAAGCAATCTGCGGCATACGCAAACCTGCTTGTGTACTTTGTAATTCCAGCACGCTGCCGGCTGCAGGTAAAGATGTTGCCGGGCTGCCCGTACCATCTTTTATCTTTTGCTGTGCATGTGCAATAAAAAAAGAGGTGCTCAAGGAAAGAAAAAGAATAGGTAGGATTTTTTTCATAAAATATATTGTTGTTTCAGAAGAAAAAAAATGTTGAGTAAGAGATAGCTGTAGTTTCAAACATTATTTACTTTACACGCTCTTCTAATGCCTTTAAGCGTGCCTCCAGTTTTTCAATAATGGTTTGCTGGTCCTGTATAGCTTTTACCAATAGCGGTGTTAACTTACTGTAATCTACCTGCCATGGATCTGTTTTTTCATTTGTGCCACCCGGAGTAACAGCATCAGGAAAAATTTTATAAAGATCCTGTGCAAGAAAGCCGGTCATCGTCGTCTTTATATTATCGTTTTTGTAGTTGTAGTCGGCTACTTTTATTTTCATCACATCGGCAATACTGTATTGAGTTGATTTGATGTTTTCTTTTAAACGGATATCAGAAGTTGTATTGTAGTTAATGGAATTGCCCGAAGCAGGTGTGGAAATGCTGCCGATGGTACCATTGCTGCGATTGAAATTCTGATAGATCATTACTGAGCCTGTTGGCATATCTTTCGTCAGGTACAGATTAGCACCTACTGATGACCGTTGTATACCTAAATATGAAGTAGGACCTGTGCGAACGATCTCTACACCATCTGTAGAAGCTGTTCCATAGATTATACCACCTGTAAAGCTGCCACCATCCATTACACGGATAGTTCCTGCCACATGCAGATCGGCATTGGGTTGATTAGTACCGATGCCAACATTAGCCATCTGGTAAATATTTTGTGTATTTGCAGTAGCGCCTGTACTGGTGGCTGTATTATACCAGGGTTCAACATACGCAGCAGCAGCTACCGGATTTTTTACTACCCAGCCGGTGCCATCCCAGTAATATTCACCAATACCTAATGCAGGATAGTTAGTATTGGAACTGGTAATGCCGGCATTGCTGTTGTATACCGTCATACCTGGTGAAGTAGTTGCCGCACCTGAACCCAGCAGGGGTAACCATGTAGTAGTATTAGTTAATGCAATTTGTGGTAAACGCAATCCCGCCTGTGTACTTTGTAATTCCAGCACGCTGCCTGCTGCGGGCAGGGAAGTGGCAGGTGTGCCGGTTCCATCTTTAATTTTTTGTTGCGCCTGTGTAATAAAAGAACCAAAGACTAAAAGAGTGATCAAGAGGTGGTTTTTCATAAAAGTGGTTTTTCGCTTATAAAAATTGAATACTTTTTATACTAACAGTGTTATTAAATAACCCGGTACATTATTGAATCAATACACTTATATTGTATTTGTATAATAAGAGGATATTGATTGCTATCATTACAGGGATAGTACAGTGTTATATTGACATAGTCATCTTACAACAAATGTAGATGTGTGGAGTTGCGCTGATTGTAAGTATAGTTTCACTGGTTTATAGAATTAGTTCTACAGGTAATATTCAGCTTCTGCCGGCTTTTTATCGCTACGAAAGATAATTTTAAAACCGCTCCATCACTGCGGCGTTATAAAAAACTATGCTGTAATTATAATTATCTTTGCACCCATCAATTATAATTATCATGAAAAGGCTCGGTTTTTTATTCCTTGTATTAGCAACTTTTACTATACAGGCACAGGTACAAAAGGATTTAAAAGTATACCCGGTATTGTACCATCAAACAGCTGCAGAATACAGGGCTTTGTGTTACCAGGCATTTAATATTGCCGCCGTTCGTTTGAATGAAATACCTAAAAGAAAATTGCGGAAAGAAAAATTGGCCATCATTACCGACCTTGATGAAACTATACTTGATAACAGTTTCTCGGAAGCACAACTGATAAAAGACAGCAGTGAATATTCCAGCGCAATGTGGAAAAACTGGACCAGTAAATCTGCAGCAACAGCAGTGCCTGGTGCAGTTGAATTTTTACAACAGGCAAAGGCAAAAGGAATAACCATATTCTATATCAGTAACAGGGATACTACAGAAATACAAAGTACACTGCTTAATCTTGAAAAACTACAGTTACCCGATGCCGATACGGCACATATGCTATTCCTGAAGACTACCTCTTCCAAAGAAGCGCGGCGCCAGGCGGTTGCAGCCAGTTATGAAGTGATCATGTTACTGGGAGACAACCTTACCGATTTTATGACTGCATTTGAAAAAAAACCAATAGCAGAAAGATTTGCTGCAACTGATTCCATGAAAGCCGAATGGGGTAAAAAATTTATTGTATTGCCCAATAGTATTTACGGTGAATGGGAAAATGCGTTATACAATTATGATCGAAAATTGACCCCGGAGCAAAAAGATAGTTTGCGTAAAACTTTACTGACGGGATATACAAAATAGTACAACAGGTATAAAAAATACCGGAAGGAAGGATACACTAAAATTGACTAATGGCGCAGCACAACGCAGTAAAACGACCTCACAAAACATTCCTGGTTATTTTACTGGGATTACTAAATACCATCACCCCTTTTTCTATTGACATGTATTTGCCTGCCTTTCCGGATATGGCAAAAGAATTTCATGTGCCCATCAGTACAATTGCATTAACGGTATCAAGTTATTTTTTAGGTTTTTCATTGGGCCAGATTCTATATGGTCCTTTACTGGACCGCTTCGGCCGAAAACCGCCCTTGTATATTGGTTTGGTATTGTACATCCTGGCATCCATAGGCTGCATTTTTTCCAGTTCAATAAATGCATTATTAATGCTGCGTTTTGTACAGGCTTTAAGTGGCTGCGTGGCTTCTGTGGCAGCCATGGCAATGGTAAGAGATTTTTTTCCTTCCAATCAAAGTTCATCTATCATATCGCTGCTGGTATTAATTTTAGGATTGTCGCCACTGCTTGCACCATCTGCAGGCAGCCTGGTTATTGTTGCATCCAGCTGGCATTGGGTATTTGGCATTTTATCAATCATCGCTTTTGTTATTTTGTTGCTGGTATTTTTCTTTTTACCCGAAGGACATCAGCCTGATAAATCTATTTCATTACGTCCCGGGTCAATCATCAAAAGTTTTACCGACATTATAAAAGAAAAACAATTCTATATTTTTTCTTTTGCCGGTAGTTTTTCATTTTGCGGTTTGTTTGTATACGTTTCCAGTTCGCCAGCTATTTTTATGGATAGCTTTCACGTGAGTAAAGAAATGTATGGTGGCATTTTCGCATTGTTATCAGTAGGCTTTATTGGTGGTAGCCAGGTGAATCATATATTGTCGCGTAAGTTTTCAAGCCGGCAGGTTTTCAGTAATACATTGATCCTGCATTTTATTTTAAGCGTATTTTTTTTTATAGGTGTTTTTAACGGCTGGTATGGGATAGGGACAACTATGGTATTATTATTTTTGCTTTTATTTTGTTCGGGACTTAGTTATCCCAATGCCGCGGCATTGGCATTGGCTCCGTTTAAAAAAAATGCGGGTACTGCTTCAGCATTATTGGGATTTATTCAAATTGGTATCGGTGCATTAGTTTCCGCCATGGCGGGATTAATACTGTTGCCTGGTGCATTGCCGATGGCTGTTTGTACTATTTTTTCATCCACTATTGCACTGGCTATTTTATTGTTGGGTAAAGCTAAAAAAATGCAATTGGTAGAAAATGATGAAGGAATAAATACAAACCAAACTATTCATTAATTAAAAACTATCAACCGGGAATTTATTTGTTTTTGATTTCAATCCACACCGGTGCATGGTCGCTGCTTTTTTTCCAGCCTCTTACATGGGTATCTACTTTTGCTTTAATAAGAAGTTTATCAAAATGCGGACTTAACAAAAAATGATCGAGACGCAATCCTGCGTTACGATCATAGGCATTGCGAAAATAATCCCAAAAGGTATAGATCTTTTCATTGGGATGTAGCTTTCTTACAGCATCTGTCCAGCCCTTATCTGTTAGTTTTTTAAATGCCTTGCGTACTTCCGGACGAAATAACGCATCTTTTTCCCAGCGTTCAGGTTTATACACGTCCAGTTCGGTGGGCATTACGTTATAATCTCCCACCAGTATTACAGGTACATCAGCCTTCCATAATTTATTGGCGTGTAACTGTAACCGTTTAAACCATTCCAGTTTGTAATCAAACTTTGGCCCGGGTGCAGGATTGCCATTAGGCAGGTAAAGGCAACCAATCACCATATTGTTGATGATGGCTTCAATATAGCGGCTGTTACTGTCTTCCGGATCCCCGGGTAAAATACGCCTCAGTTCCTTGATTTCAGTACGGGATAAAATTGCCACACCATTCCAGCTTTTTTGTCCATGCCAGATCGCATGATATCCTGCATTATTAATTGCATTCAATGGAAATTTTTCTTCCGGGCATTTCAATTCCTGCAGGCAAACAATATCCGGTTTGGCTACTTTCAGCCACTTCAGTAATACCGGCAACCTGCCATTGATCCCATTTACATTGTAAGTGGCTATTTTCATTGAGAATCTATAAGTATATAAAGAGTATCCTTACTTACTTTTCCTGGGTTTATTATGCACTTCTTTTTTATTGTGGGTGATATCATTGCCCTTTATCAAAAACTCTTCATTTTTACGGCTATCCAGGTTGTCTTTATTTTCAGGTCTTTTGGTTACCGTTTTGTTTTGTCCTGATTGTTGCATGGTTGATTTACTCATAAAAAATGTTTTAATTATTGTAGAGAACACAAATGGCATGCCTTTTATTAATTGTTGATACATTTACGTACTTTGGAAAAGTAAACCTGCCTGATGCCGGTAAGAAATGGCTAATGTCGTCATTTCGGCAATTTTAAACTACGCTAATTACGAAAATTCCAAGTCCTGGATGCCCCGCATGTATAATTTTATATAAAACAAATTTAATGAAAGCATTTTACCAGCTTACCAGGGAAGAAATTATTCAACAATTTAAAACGACTGAGCACGGGTTAAAAAATGCTGACATACTGGTATTGCAAAAAGAATATGGAAAAAATATTTTGCAGGAGAGCAGGCAAAAAAGCAAATTAACCATACTGGTAGCTCAGTTTGCAGATGTGATGATCCTTATATTGGTCATTGCCGCTGTTGTTTCATTTGTAGTAGGAGAACATACTGATGCCTTTGTTATCCTTGCTATCATAATTGGAAATGCCTGGATGGGTTTTAACCAGGAAAGTAATGCAGAAGAATCCATCAGGATGTTGAAAAAAATGTCTGCACAATATGCTGTTGTTCTTCGTGAAAACAATCCTGTAAAAATTGAAGCCAGCGAATTGGTTCCAGGCGATTTGATCTTATTGGAAGCCGGAGATATCGTGCCCGCCGATGGCAGGTTGATTGAGGTACATGCTTTAAAAACTGATGAAGCATCCCTTACAGGAGAAAGTCATTCAACGGAAAAAATAATTGATATCATTACCGGGGATGGCCTGGTGCCGGGAGATCAACTCAATATGGTATTTAAAGGAACGGTAGTGAGTAACGGTGCGGCAAAAGCAATAGTAACCTTTACCGGTAGTAATACAGAAATAGGTAAGATCGCTGTATTGATGGAAGTAGGGTCTCAAAAAACACCTCTTCAAAAAAGGCTGGCAGTTTTTAGTAAACAATTAGCAATAATTGTAATTGTTATTTGTGTACTGGTCTTTGGTTTCGGTTTATGGCGCGGGGAACCGGCATTCCAAATGTTTTTAACTGCTCTTTCACTGGCTGTAGCAGCCTTGCCGGAAGCTTTACCTGCTGTAATAACTATTGCACTTGCAAGAGGAGCCAGCAGAATGGTTAAACAAAAAGCACTGGTCAGAAAATTACCTGCAGTAGAAACCCTGGGGTCTGTAACCTATATCTGTACAGATAAAACCGGAACACTTACACAAAATCTAATGACTGTTGAAAAAATGGAGGCCCAAAGCGGGAAAGAAGATTTACTTCATTACGCCATGCTACTGGATAATGAAGTTCGTTTTGCAGATGACGGTGGATTATTGGGTGATTCAACCGAAACAGCATTGGTGGATTATGCTTTAAAAAAAGGGCTATCAAAAAAAGAAGCCGATGTAAAATTTCCTTTTATCGGAAAGTTACCGTTTGATTCCGTAAGAATGAGGATGAGTAGTTTGCATGGCTATAACGACAAATGGATTCTGTTTGTAAAAGGGGCACCTATAAAAATGACGGAAAGTCTTTCAAAAGAATATAAAGAACAAATTCCCGGGTGGCTTGAAGTAAACAGGGGATGGGCTGCTGAAGGCCTTAGGGTGTTATTTTTTGGGTACAAAATTTTTGACCAGGATCCTGGAAAAGCAGTGCTGGCCCTGGAGAATGAATTGGCGTTCTTAGGAATTACGGCGATGATAGATCCTCCCCGGGAAGAAGTGATCAATGCGGTTGAGCAATGTAAGGCAGCAGGTATTAAAACCGTAATGATAACCGGGGATCAGCCGCTTACCGCAAAGGCCATTGCTGAAAGATTACATATTTCCAATAATGGGGATACCGCTGTAAAAACCGGCGCCGACATGGAAAAGTGGAGTGAGGAGGAATTGATTAAAGAAGTAAAAAATATTACTGTATATGCCCGTGTTTCCCCCGGACAAAAATTAAAAATTGTAAAAGCATTGCAAAGTAATGGAGAATTTGTTGCCATGACGGGCGACGGTGTGAATGATGCGCCTTCAATAAAGCAGGCAGACATTGGGCTTGCTATGGGTATAACGGGTACGGATGTAACCAAAGAAGCAGCAGATATGATTTTGCTGGATGACAACTTTACCACAATTGTAAAAGCTGTACGTGAAGGCAGACGTATATATGACAATATCAGGAAGTTCATAGTGTATGTACTTTCCTGCAACCTAAGCGAGATACTTATTATCTTTTCTGCACCGCTTCTTGGTTTCGCCATTCCGCTTTTGCCTATACATATATTATGGATCAACCTGGTAACGGATGGTTTGCCCGGAATTGCCTTAGTAGCAGAACCGGCGGAAAAAGAAATCATGAAGCATCCTCCAAGACCACCGAAAGAGAATTTGTTTGCCGGTGGACTTGTTCCCAGGATAATTGTATCAGCCATTATTATGACAGTTGCATCATTGGGTATTCAATGGTGGGCTATACATTATGGGTACGATTTAAAAACACAACAAACAATGGTATTTACCACTGTTTGTTGTGCACAGCTTGGAAATGCGCTATCTGTCCGATCAAATTATCAAAGTATCTTTTCTTCCATGATTTTTGCCAACAAGGGAATGTGGGCTTCCGTAGGCATTACAATACTGCTGCAATTATTGATTGTATTTGTTCCTTTTTTATCAGGTGTTTTCAAAACTGCTTCTTTAAACTGGTCGGTAATGACTGCTATTTTAATAGCCACGTTGAGCAGTATTTTTTGTATTGAGGCAGTTAAATATTTATTGAGGCGAAAAGTGGAATAACTCAATCTATAAAGCCGTTCGTTTTGTAAGTAATTAAAACCAGCGGTCCTGCGAAAGACACCCGGAATGTTTTCAGTTGGGTTCTTTTAAATAGTTTAATTGAAAAAGAGATTACCTGATTGGTAATCTCTTTTGTCGTTGTGACCGCGTTAGGATTCAAACCTAAAACCTTCTGATCCGTAGTCAGATGCTCTATTCAGTTGAGCTACGCAGCCAGTCATTTATTGGGCTGCAAATATAGCCAGATTTACCTTTCTATCCAAACATTTACAGTCCGGATAAAAAACTATCATGAATATAATCCACCACGTTCACTAAATTCTTGGTTTCTTCATATACTTTCAGCTGCCTGTCGGCACCGGTGCCCTGTTCCATCATTTTATTCACATTGTTTACGGCATGGCGGCTACCGAGGTGCGGTACCACGTCATCAATAAAATCCAGTAATTCGTATAATAACACCCTGGTATTCACTTCGCTTTCCTTTCCAAAATCTATCAGGCTGCCATCGATACCATAGCGGCTGGCCCGCCATTTATTTTCATTCAGTAATGCCCGGCTATACATCATAAAGTTGAGGTTTTGCATCCTCAGCTTGTATAATTTGGCGCAAATACCCTGGAATAAAGCTGCAATGGTAATGGTTTCCTGCACTGTCATGGGAATATCGCAGATGCGGAACTCCACCGTATTAAAAAACGGGTGTACCCGCAGATCCCACCATATCTTTTTGGCATTATCGATACAGTTGGTCTTGATCAGCAGCTTTACATAATTATCGTAAGCTTCAATACTTTCAAAAAAATCGGGAATTCCCGTACGGGGAAATTTATCAAATACCTTGGTACGAAAAGATTTATACCCCGTAAGCCTTCCTTCCCAGAAAGGGGAGTTGGTACTTAATGCATAGATATGAGGTAAAAAATACCGGGCGCTGTTGGCGATATGGATGGCCATTTCACGGGTTTCCATACCCACGTGTACATGTAGGCCAAAAATTAAGTTGCTGCGGGCAGCTTCCTGTAATTCATTTACAATTTCATCGTAGCGGGCATGCTCGGTAATGAGCTGGCTTTCCCAGTGACTGAATGGATGAGTACCCGATGCTCCAACCCATAAACCAAGTTCTCCGGCAATACCGCTGATAGTTTTGCGCAATGTACTTACATCCATAAATGCTTCATCCACATCATTACAGATATCTGTACCCACTTCCACCACGGCCTGGTGCATTTCGGCCTTTACTTTGTCTTTAATTACTTTATGCCCTTCCTGTACAATTCTTTGCTGGTGGCTTTTTAATTCCCTTGTTACAGGGTCAATCACCATATATTCTTCCTCAACGCCAAGGGTAAAATGCTTATAGGATAAATTTGCCATTTTATTTAATTGATAATTTAATAATTGATAATTGAAAGCTGCTGGCCCTGACCCTGTTCATATTTACAAGTACTATTTGCAATGGAAATAGTATTCATTCTTCATTTTACAATTATCCATTAATACAGCTTTTGTTTACCAGCCGCATGCTTGATATATTTTCCCCAGGTTAAATTATCTGCTTTGTCTTTATGTTCCAGCGCTTTTTCAATGGCGTAGTTGGCTGCAGTTTCTACCACCCAGTCAAAGTTTTCCTGGCCTACACTGGTTACCTCTGCATCCGGTGCCGGATTGCAGAAATCGATAGCATAGGGTACGCCATCCCGTACGGCCAGTTCAACAGTATTAAAATCGTAGCCTAAATAATGACAGATACGCAGTACGATATCTTCCATCTGTTTATATCTTTCCGGCGAAGGTTTAAAATCGGCCACATAACGCAGGGCATGAGGGTTGCGTGGTTCGTAAGGCATGATGCGTACGTACTTGCCGCCAATGCAATAACAGCGATAGTATTCTTCAAACTTGATCTCTTCCTGCAGCATCATTACCAGCTGTTCTGTTTCGGCATGTTTTTCAAAGAATTCCTCTATGCTGTTGAGCTGGTAAACACTTTTCCATCCGCCACCTGCAAATGGTTTCATATAGGCAGGAAAACCAATGTATTTAAAAATACCTTCCCAATCTAACGGGTAGGCTAAGTTGCTGAACGATTCGTCAGAAGTATCTGTGGGCAGGTCCTTACTGGGAAGGATAACTGTTTTGGGAACAGGCACATCAATTTTTGTAGCCAGGCAGTTATTGAAGAATTTTTCATCTGCGCTCCACCAGAATGGATTGTTTATAACCGTGGTGCCGCAAAGTGCTGCATTTTTTAAATAGGCCCTGTAAAAAGGAACGTCCTGGCTTATCCTGTCGAAGATCACGGCATAACCACTGGGTTCGCCCTGCATCACTTTATCAATGTAAACCGGTTCGGCAATGATGCCATCAATTTTTTTGCTGTTTACCCTTTCAATAAAAGCCATGGGAAAACTTCTTTCCTTTCCGAAGAGCATGCCTATTTTCTTCATAACAGTTAGTTTTATGTATTGATAAATGAAAGACCTCGTATTCAAATATATTTTTTCATGGCCAATAAAACAAATATTGTTTAAGAAGGTAACGGAAGGTTGATACGGGGAACTGCACGCTTGATTCTTGATTCCGGATACTTGATAGTTAATTACTATTATCGATAATTACAATAGTTGCGGCATCAATAGTATACACTATCCAGTCTCCGGCATCTTGTATCCAATATCCAGCATCCGGTTTCATCTTCTTTCCTTAATTTTGGCGCTATGCATAAAGAGAAAGCTGCAAATGTTATTGTTGAAAATCATGTACTCCAATCCAAATTTTTATCCAGGGAAGTAAAGGTGGATTGTTATTTACCGCATGCCATTGACAATACTGCTTCAATGAGTTTATTGTTGATCAACGACGGGCAGGACCTGGTGACCATGGATTTTAAAAATATTCTTAATGAACTGTATACAGCCAATGCGATTGCGCCTTTATTCTGCGTGGGCCTGCATTGTTCTGCCGATAGAAAAAATGAATACGGCACTGCAAAAATATTGGATTATAAAGGACGGGGTACCAAGGCGGCTTTGTATACACAATTTATATTAGAAGAACTGCTGCCTTTTATCCGTAGCAGTTACGGGATACAATCATTCAAAGAAAAATCATATGCCGGCTTTTCATTAGGCGGTTTAAGTGCACTGGATATTGTATGGAATCATCCCCAGGAATTCAGGAAGGTAGGCGTGTTCAGTGGTTCGTTGTGGTGGAGAGATAAAGACCAGGCTGATGCCGGTTTTAATGAAACTACCGATCGTATCATGCACCGCCAGGTACAGGAAGGCAATTATGCACCCTGGCTCAAATTCTTTTTTGAAGTAGGTACGCTGGACGAAACTGCAGACAGGAATAATAATGGGGTGATCGATTCTATTGATGATGCGTTAAGTTTGATAGACGACCTGGTGCAAAAAGGATATGATAAAAACAGCGATATCGAATACCTGGAATTGCAGGATGGCAAACACGATGTGCCTACATGGGCCAAAGCATTTCCCGATTTTTTAAAATGGGGCTGGGGAATAAATGAATAAGGAATATTGAACAAGGAATACTGAACAGTATTTATCGAAATAAAAAGCCCCGAAATTTTTCGGGGCTTTTGTATTAAGAGGTTGTACTATTAAAAGAGTTGTACTATTAAAAGATATACCTTAAACCAAACTGCATTGACCAGGTACTTGCAGTAGAAGTGCTCCTGATAAATGATTTGTCTACCAATACCGGGGTACTGGTGCCATTTGGTGTATAAGTAGCCAATTGATAAACTACTGCACCAGTGGTTGCATTTTTAGCAGCCCTTAATGGAGAACTAGTAGGGAAGAAGTCACGCAATCCCCAATCCTGGTTGATCAGGTTAAGGAAGTTCGTACAATCAACACTGAACTGTATGGTGTTTTTGTGTTTACCGATATTGGTAAACAGGTCCTGTAACAATTTAAGATCTACTTTATGGTAGAAAGGGTATTTACCACCGTTACGTTCTGCTACCTGGCCCATATGCTTGCTCAGGTATTTATCCTGTGCAACAAAAGCAAAGAAAGCATCGCTTTGTTCCTGTGCAGTATAAGTCCTGGTACCCACAGTTAACGGAATAAAGGTAATCTCGCTTGCATTTTTTGGAATGTACATCAAATCCTGGCTGTTACCATCATAGTTGATATCTGCTGTATTGGTAAAACCGGCTGGTAAACCTGTTGCAGTAGTAGCGCCACCTGCACCATATACATAACTGATCCTTTGTGATCCACCTGCAGCACCCGGTGCCTGTGAACCTTCATAGAACATAGAAAGTGTAGTAGCTAAATGTTTAAAGTATTCTTTCCTGTAAGATACGATCGCAACTATACGATGTGGCGTAGAGAATTGAGAGTAAGACAGATCCTTGGAATTTTGTGTACCACTGGTTGGGTTAGCACTCCATACAGAAGCTGCAGTAGAACCCGGGTTAGCAGTAACATCCAACGCTTCGCTGTAAGTATAAGATAGAGAAGCATAAAAACCTTTGGCAAAAGATTTAGATAACTGTGTGGTAAAAGAGAATGAACCACCCTTTTTGTTATTCTCCAGTACAATGGCATTTGAATAGGCATTATACAATCTTCTTGTAGAAGTAGTGGTATTGGTAAAACTTGGTCTTGTAGAACCACCGAGATTGACAGTAGACGTTGGTGCAATTTCGTTGGCATTACGTAATACTGTTGCGTTAAGATCTTTGGTATAAATAACGTCTACAGACAAGGTCCAGTTAGATTTAAATTTCTGGTCAAAGCCCATATTGGTTCTCCATACCTGAGGGAACTTGTAATTTTTATCAATCAATACAAAACCACCGGTAGGAGGAGTTGCTGCAGGAGTGGTAAACAAAGACTGCCATTGAGAAGGGTTAGCACTGAAAGTAATTTGCGATAACTGCGTTGCATTAGCTAAAGCGCCAAACTGGTATACGCCACTGTTAGTAGGCATATTAGTTAAATATACAAAAGGTATTTTACCAGTGTAGATGCCGCTTCCACCACGGATGATCATTTTTTTATCACCGTCAACGTCCCAACGGATATTTACCCTTGGAGAGAAATATACAGTAGCTTTTGGCCACATGCCTGTAGAATAATTGGTAGGGTTGCCGTCTTTATCAGGAAAAGTTAATGCGGTAATAGAAGCGTTTTCACGTGGCTGTGTAGGATAAATTGGTTTATCCAGGCGTAAGCCATAGCTTAATTTTAAATTAGGCTTGATATTAAATTCATCCTGCGCATATGCACTTCCCTGTGCTATTTTTAACTCAGCAGAATAAGGAGAAGGATTGCCCGGTACCAATGAATACGTATAGGCAAAAGCTATCGGGTGAGCTGTAGGGGTCATAAATTCCGCCAAAGATCCGTAAGTATAATAACTTTGAGAAGCAGGCATGAACTGGTTACCTACATATTGTTGCTCGTAAGCAGCACCAATTGTAATGGTATGTTTACCAGCATAAATGGTGAAGTTATCGGTGATATTACCGATATTGTTCTTTACATCATTATTATTGGAGTAAGGTTCGTAACCTGCGCTCATGTAATTGTTTCTTGCACCTGTTGCATAAGAAGATCCATTAACCAATGGGTTACCGATAATATCAATAAAAGGGAATAATGCACTATTGGTGGTACGTGTTGTACGGATCTGCGTAAGGGTACCAATCAACTGGTTAGAGAATTTTCCTTTCCAGCTGCTATTTATTTCTATTGCCGCATTCTTTACCACATCTTTAAAAGCATAGTTGGAATTGGCAAAAGAGTAAGCATTTTGTCCAAGGCGGGCAACGGATGTCCAGGTATTGGCACCTGATGTAGCACTATTGGGAACACTTAATGAATTTACAGCCACATCATTATTATTTTCAAACTGGTTATATTTCAACGTTAATTTATGAGCAGTACTAATGTTCCAGTCTAAACGACCGATCACTTTGTAGTTACTTTTTCCAAAATTAGGTTGTACATAACCACCGGTTTCGTAGCCATAAGTACTTCTTAAATAATTTGAAAATTTATCCAGTGAATCTGCTTTTACATTTGACACGTTAGTACCGCCTACAGAACCATTGGTAGGTACATAAGATGTAGCTGGTGGTACCAGGATCTTTTCATATTCTCCATTTACAAAAAAGAATAATTTGTTCTTGATAATCGGGCCACCGATGCTTCCTCCCCAGATATTGGTTTTACTGTCATTGTTCACTAGTCTTAGTTCTCCTACTCTTGTACCAACAAGGCTTACATCTTTATAATAGGTATAGGCAGTTCCTTTAAAAGTGTTGGTACCGCTTTTAGTTACCGCAGCAATATTAGCACCTGTAAAATTTGATTGTCTTACATCAAAAGGGCTCACATTCACACTGATCTCTTCAATAGCATCCATCGAAATAGGATTACTGCCACCACCGGGTAAAGGATCGGTGCTTAAACCAAAGTTGTTATTCAGGTTGGCACCATCCACAGTTACGTTATTGTACCTGCCATCACGGCCGCCGATGCTGTTACCATTGGCTTGCGGTGTTAAACGGGTAAAATCAGTGATACTCCTGTTAATGGTAGGTAAAGTGGTGATCTGGCGTTGGCCAACGTTGGTTGAACCGCCTGTTTTAATATTTGAAGCCGCTCTTCCTCCTGAAATAACGATTTCAGTAAGTGTTGTAGAAGAGGGTTTCATGGTAAGCGTAACGTTGTAAGCATCTCCTAAGGTAAGGGTGATATCCTGTATGTCTTCTGTTTTTAAGCCAATAGATTCAATAGTTACTTTATATGGACCACCTGCCCGAAGGCCAGGTAATGTAAAAGACCCGCTTTTTGTACTTGTTGTCTGGTATTTAGTGCCGGAAGGTTGATGAATTGCAGTAATAGTTGCACCTGCCAGGGCTTCTCCGCTGGGTTGTTTGAGTACACCAGCAATACTACTTGTTGTTACCTGTGCAGTCGCTAAAACGCTTACACATAATAAAACAATAAGCAGTGATAAAATTTTCTTAATTCTCATGATAGTTTTGTTTTTACGGTGGCAAAGAAACTAAATAATTGGCGAATATGGACCAATTATTATTAACAAATTGTAAGGCAACAATAACACAACATATGCTGCATAAGTGTTTATCGCTTATTTTAAATCCACAGGCATCTTTTATGCGGCAAAAAACGATTTATACTACAAAATAATTAATTTAATAATTTGATAGCCGTTGTAAATATTCCCTATTTCAAAAAAGCAAAGCAGGAGATAAAAAATAAAACCTTGTTACCTTTGCCCATAAATTAAATATATGTTAGACAGTATTGAAAGTGCCATAGAAGATATTAAGAAAGGTAAACTCATAATAGTGGTGGATGATGAAGACAGGGAAAATGAAGGTGATTTTATAGGTGCCGCGGCATCTGTTACACCCGAAATGATCAATTTTATGAGTACCCATGGCCGTGGATTGATATGTGCACCGTTGATTGAAGAACGCTGCGATGAATTACACCTGCCGCCAATGGTAGTAGATAACACTTCTTTACATGAAACTGCTTTTACCGTAAGCGTGGATTTACTGGGCAATGGTTGTACCACGGGCATTTCGGCCCATGACAGGTCAAAAACCGTACAGGCCCTCATTGATCCCAATACCAAACCTGAAGAATTGGGCCGGCCCGGTCATATTTTTCCTTTACGGGCCAAAAAAGGTGGGGTATTACGCCGCACCGGGCATACAGAAGCTACAATAGATATGGCTATGCTGGCGGGGTTTTATCCTGCAGGGGTGCTTGTAGAGATCATGAATGAAGACGGCTCAATGGCAAGATTGCCCGAATTGAGGGAGATCGCAAAGAAATTTGATCTTAAACTGATATCAATAAAAGACCTGATTGAATACCGCTTACGTACCGAAACATTGATAGAAGAAGAGGTAAATGTACAATTGCCTACCAGGTATGGCTCTTTTGAACTTATCGCATTCAAGCAACTGAATACCGGCGAAATTCATATGGCATTAAAAAAAGGCGACTGGAAAAAAGATGAACCGGTATTGGTAAGGGTGCACAGCAGTTGCATGACAGGTGATATCCTGGGTTCATTACGCTGCGATTGCGGCGACCAGTTACATCACGCCATGAAAATGATAGAAGAAGAAGGCAAGGGCTTGCTATTATACATGAACCAGGAGGGAAGGGGCATTGGACTACTCAATAAATTAAAAGCGTATAAATTGCAGGAACTGGGCAGGGATACCGTGGAAGCCAACTTGGAACTGGGTTTTGGAATGGACGAAAGAGATTATGGAGTGGGGGCACAGATATTACGGCATTTGGGAGTAAGTAAAATGAGACTGATGAGTAACAATCCCCGCAAACGTGCCGGACTTTTAGGGTACGGGCTGGAGGTAGTGGATACCGTGCCGATCGAAATAAAATCAAATCCCCACAATGAAAAATATTTGCAAACAAAAAAAGATAAACTGGGCCATGATATATTGAACGGCTAGATTTTTTATTTGCCGATTCTTTTGGCTCTTCTTTTTTCCCTGCGGCGTATCTTATCTTCTTTGGTAAGTTTATCAAAATCGGTGCGGTAAGTAATTTTCGCACCGGTTTTATTTCTCTGTATACCGGTAAGATCGGTGATATTACTGCGGTTAAAACCAACCGCACGCCACTTGCCATCCTTTGTCAGCATATATTCTATACTAATATCCGGACTGATCAGACTTTTATTCGCTATTAAAGCATAAGGATTATTGAAATCGATATTGCCGCCCAGGTAAACCACCAGCCTGTTGTTGAGCAATAATTGAATACCTCCTTTTACATTGGCCTGTAGCAAAGCAAGTGTACTTTGCAGGTCAACACTGGAATTGATATCAAGATAAGTGGATACCACACCCTTGGTAGCCCTTTCCAAACCTTTATTAAAAATGCCGGTCAGCCATCCCGATACCACACCGCCAATGGTATTGGCTGCAAGGGTAAAAGGTACATTACCCGTTAATACGTTTTGCGAACCCGCAATAAATGAATTGATCAGCAGGATACTGGCCACCTGCTTATTCATTTCGCTCGGTTCTTTTTTAAAAGCATCTAATTTATTCTGTGCAAAGAAATCTCCATACAAAGGATTTCGTTCGGGTAACACAAAACTAAACCTGATATCCGGTTTGTTTAATACCCCGGTTAAATTAGCAACAACCTTGATATCTCCTTTTTGCCTGAAACTGTTGGAAGAAGAAATACTGCTGAGGTCAACATTCTCAGCTAAATATTCTGCTTCAATATTGATATTGGCCAGGTAAGGATCTCCGTTCCAGCTGATCGTACCACGGTTAAGGGTAAAGGCTTTTTTCAAAAAGGTTTGAAAGTTAAACGTATAATCTCCTTTGGTGATATTGTATACCCCGCGGATAGATAACCTGTCGTTTGTTCCGGCATGTATCACCAGGTCGCCATTGCCCTGGCCTTTAATGATATCCCCGGTAGCCTTATCCAGTATCACATCAATTTTGCAGGCGGTGTTGGCCTTTAGTTCCATATCTACTGTAATATTGGAGCCCTTTCTGCCTTTTGCATCCTCCATCTCGGTACCAAACTGTATAAAATCTATATAATCTACTACATTAGCCTCTCTTCCTGCACCGGTAGGTAAATAAATATGGCTGGTATCCAAACTTGAAGGTTCACCTTTTATCTTCATCCGCATATCTGTTACATTGCCATTGAGGCTTAAATCAGCACGCCCGATCACTTTGCCATAAAAATCACTGTTGTCTATTTCCGTGGTATTCAATACCAGCATCTTACCCGTTTCAAACCTGATATTTTCAAAAGTTAAGTCGTCAAACATATCCTTGAATAATATCTTGCCGCTTGCTGTACCGGTATTGCCCAGCGTGTCCTTCAACTGTAAAGTGCCGAGGTCAATTTCTCCGGGATTGAAAATAATGGTTTCGTTGTTGAACTTATATTTACATTGGGTATAGATTACTTTTAACGATCCATCAGTTACGGTTACACTACCTGTAAAGGTTTTACTTTTGGGGCCACCACTTATTTTAAGATCGCTCACCGCATCACCATGCATATCGGTAAATACAGCACCCAGGTATTTATCCAGCAGGCTGATATCAAAATGTTCTGAATTCAATGCAATCGCCATCTGGTCGTTGGTAGAATCTTTATAATTGTATCTGCCGTCGATGTTGAATTTATAATGCTGGCCATCGGCACTGGCTTTTAACTGTACCAACCCGGTTGCCGTATTTACACTTCCATTAAGATTGGTATTCCCGATCTCTTTATCATCCAGCCTGAATTTTTCTGCCATGGCATTGAACTCCACTACCTGTTTTCCAAAAGGATCTTTTAAGGTAACGGTCCCCGTTAACACGCCTTCAAGCCTGGGATCTTTTAAAAAGAAAGGGGCAAAATCATCAATATTTACTTTTTTTAACCGGGCCACCACATCAACGTTATCGGTACCGTCCTGCGCCATTTCGGTTGATAATACAATTTCCTGGTTACCCTGTACAAACTTCACTTCACTGGCTTCAATAAACTTTTTTCTTATGGTCAATTCTCCATCTTTTTCCAGCTGCCATTTTTTATCATTAATGATAAAGGAAGAAGGGGAGAAGTGAATGCGTACACCATCGGATAATGTTTCTACCGTAGCGTTTATTTCAGCTTCACTAAGGGTTTTGCTGGCACTTGTTTTTAATTGAAAAACGGATGTATTATTACGCGATATGATGGAAAGATCGGTACCCGGAAAATGCAGGCTGTCATTCAAAACAATATCACCCGTTTTTATTTTGGTATCCAGCGAATCTAAATTGCCTTTGGCCTGCAAGGTTACACCATTGAATATTTTTTTATCATATTCAAATTCAGGAACCTCTGCTTTAATATTCAATTCATTTTTTGCGAGGTTAAGGTTACCACTGAAAGTGGAATTATTAAAGCCTTTCAGTTTGGGATCTATCAGCTGCACATATTCATCCACTTCCTTTGTTTTAATAAAGAAACTGAAATCCTGGTTGCTTACACTATGTTTTGGAGGAGGAATGTATGCAGGAATATAACGGCTTAAAAAGGTAGTAAAGGCATTCGGTAATTCCAGTATTTTAAAATTACCGGTAATGCTGCCTTCCAGTTGATTGGATTGAACAGAAAGCTGCTTGGTACCGTCGACAATAAATGAATTCAGGTTCAGCGAATCAAAAGACAGCCTGGTATTATTATGTAACAATGTGGCCTCGTACACTTTTGCTGTGCCTAAAAAGTTATCAATATTATTACCGGTAAAATTGAGGCTGAAACGACCGTTCAATGCAAACTCGTCATTGGTAAAATGTAATTTTTTAAAATTGGAGCCCGCAAGGTCGGCATCAAAATTAAAGGCGGTTTCTTTTCCTGCAAAACTGATGGAACCATTAAAATCCTTAAGGTTTAAGTTAGGATCATTAATAGCACCGTGGCCGCTGAATACCTTGTTTTTAAAGCTGCCATCCACAATGATGTTTTGATAATTGTAGCCCGAAAAGGTAAGCTGGTGCACATTGCCTTTGAAAACCGCATCTAAATCGTTTAATGAAAAACCGCTGCCCTTTATATTGCCATCCAGGGCAATATTGCCCAATGTACCCGTGTTTAAAAACTGCCCTAAGTTAAATCCTGCCGAAGAAATTTTTCCCGAATAGGTTGCCGGTTTATTATCGGGCAATTTCATATTGATATCGGCAATTACACTACCCAGGTTAGTGTTGATGGTACCGTAAGTAACAAAATCGTTAATGAACCCGGTGAAGTTACCCTTGAAACGTATATTACCCAGCTTACTTAGTTGCGGCTGTGTAACATTTTTTAAAGAAGGCAGAATTGTAATAAGATCGCTGTAATTGGTAACAAGGTTATTGGACTTAAAATCAATAAAGGTTTGGGAAAGATCCGGTAATCCTCTTAAAGCAATATCGCCATCCAGCATGGTATTACCGCTTTTGATGATCATATTCTTAGCCACTAAATTATCAACCGGACCTCTTGCCGAACCCTTCAAATCAAAATTGCGGTGCCAGTTTTTAAGTGCCGGTGCAAAAAAAGCAATGTCATCACTGTGTACATGGCTGTTCTCAAATCTACCGATGAGCGTTACACTATGTAAAAAATCACTCATACTTTTATTAAAACCATCATAAGCCATCGCATAATAATTGCGTAACCTGCTTTTCTCTGTTACCAGGTCAAGCTCATTAAACTCCATTATTTCAGGTGTAAATTTTAATCGCGCCTGTATCTTTTTTACTTCAAAGCCGCTTTTTTCTTTGGTGGCGAGGTCGATAAAAGCATTAAGGGTATCTTTTGCAAACTGTAGATTTTTTATATCGCCGTTGATGGCGCCGAATATTAAATGTTGCCCGTCAAACATATCAGTATAGGGTAGCCTTTGCGTTTCCTTTTCATTTTGAAAACTGCTGCCGTTCAAATGAATGGCTTTTACATTCACCGTCCAGCCATCATTGTTCCATTTGTAAGCACCCGGTACCGTTACCTTAACTGTTGTTTTTGCAGTATCCGTTGATGGTGGTTTCCTGCCGGTATAGTCACTTAAATAAAAACTAAGTTTATCAACATCAATACTGTTAATAGCAATAGTTTTTTTATTCAAATCAATCCCTTCTGCATCGGCATATAATCTTTTGATGGCAAAGGTCATATCCTGTCCTGTCCATTTATCTACCTGGTTAAAGCGAATATTTTCCAGCTCCATCACTTTAAAATCTATCTGTATCGTTTTTTTGGGGGCAGCATTGGGATTTTTGGGAGAAGAGAAATAATCAATTAAAAACTGGTGATTCCATACCGAGTCTTCACGGTTGAGGTTGATCAATGCATCCTTTAACCCTAAATATTGCAAAGTAGCTTTATCCCTTAAAAAGAACCAGTCAGTAATATTCACTTTTGCCAGGCCAGCATATAGCAATGTATCTTTTTTACGGTCTTCTACCAGGATACCTTCGATGGCCATTTTATTGAACAAAGAAAAATCAACATGCTTTATGGAAACATTGGTACGCAGGTTTTCCGAAAGGGTACGGGTAACTTTCCGGAGAAAATAGTTCTGTACCGGCGACCAGTTGATTAGTCCCCATACCGAAAATACCAACAGTAAAAGAGATAGGAAGAACCAGGCCTTTTGTACAAATTTTTTAAAGATCAATCCCCAGGTCACTGTCCAGCCCAGCAATAAAATATAAAAAAGCCATTTATGATCGGAATAAACAAAAAAGAGCAAAGCGATCAACGCCACCCAAAACAGTAGCGTAAAGAAGATCCATTTTAATATGTTAAGGCTTTTGCTCAGGGTGTTATGCTATTGTTACAAAAATAATGTTTCGCCTGTTACAGGCAAATTCAATACCAAACTTTACATATTTTTTAGTTATGTGATAAATGAAAGTGAAAGCAGTATTTTATAACAGTTCATTATTAAAACCGCCGGTCTACCTGATATAATATCCCACGTTAAGTGAAAACATACGGTTAGCTATGTTACGCTTGTCTACCTCTTCATTGTTATTGATATTGGCCAGGCCATGCATATAGTCCAGTTCTATAAAAACCTTTTTCAGGTGATAGGCCAGGCCCGCATTTAATCCCAGGTCTATCCAGCCATACTGATCAAATCCAAATTTCATTTTCTGGGATGAAGTGGCATTGTTATTATCCGTAGTTTTTATCTTGCCCCAGTTGGTAAAACTAAAATTAGGACCAAAACTAATTACGAAAGAATTGGCTTTATGGGGGAAGTCGAGGCTTAGCGCAGGAATAATGTCTATATAAGTCATTGTGTATTGTTCCGACTTAACGGTACCTGACATTGGCTTTATAATCGTCCCCCTTTTGTTCACCATTACGGAAGGTGAAAACTGCAGTATACCGTCAAAGGGAATTTTGGCTACAATGCCAGCACCATATCCATAAACAAACTCACGGTTTTGTTTTACGTCGCTGTATACGGCTTTTGCGGTCGAAAAATTCCAACCTCCTTTTACGGCTACCCTTACCTGTGCGGTAATATGCGGTGTGGTAAAAAAAAGGAATAATGCAGAAATGACTTTTTTCATATATGAGAATGGTTGCAAATGTACAATTTTAAAACGGCGATAAATTAATGGCCGGTGTTGGTTTTCTTGTTCATATTGCTGTTAAACACTGCAGATTGATTTTTTTCAATAGAAAGGCTGTGCCAGTTATGATTGGTGATTTGTTTGGCAACATAAATGATCTGCCCCACGTGATAAGGATAATGTGCCAGCTGCCTGTTAATAGCATCTACAACCGGCAAGCCCTCCCCACGGATCGTTATTGTTTTTAACAGGTCGGTTTCGTTTAATGATTGTATCGCATCCAGGCAGCATTGCCATCCTTTTTCCCACAATGCAAGTAGTTCTTTTTTGCCCAGTTGCTGTGCTTCAAATTCTGTATCACGGTTACGCCAGTCCTTTTCGCCATCAGTGGTTAAAAAATCCGTCCAGCGGCTGAGCATATTGCCTGCCATATGTTGTATGATGATTGCAATACTATTGCTTTCTTCATTTGGTTGGTAATGAAAATCTACATCACTTAATTGGTCAAATGTTTTATCGCCCAGATCTTTGTAATAGGAAAGGCGTTTGATCGCAGATTGAAGAAAAAGATGGCCTGTTGTGCTCATATGCTGTTTTTTATCCTGATATTAAAGAGATCAATATACCCAGCAGGCTGATGCAGGTGCCGATTATGGATAATGTGATCGACTTATTGATAAGGTTGAAGGCCTTATTGAAATAATGGGGGTCATTAAATGCTACAGAAAGTTGTATTGATTTATTTGCTTTTAAATACAATAACCAGCTTACAAAAAATAATACTGCCAAAGGAATAGCAATGCAAAAAAAATGGATGAGGTAATAATAATTCCTGCTCAAAAAAACGGTTTCAAATTTTAATAATAACCTTACCCATCTCCCAAGATCCAGGATATAATTAACAGAACCGAGGATGATCACCGTTTTACCAAGTGTTATACTTTTACTTATTTTAGTAATATCAATAGAATCAGTAAAATTATCGTTTAATAAACTATTGTCCATTGGGTTATTTTTATTTTTTCAATACCCTTCTGCGTCATCATCGCCCCGGTAATCACCTACTGCAATAATTTGTTTACCGTTTACCTGTATCACTTCCGTTCTCCCTATATGACTCCTTGTTTTTATAGTATACCCCATTGCTTCCAGTTGTTTTCTAACTGCTGCATCAAACTCCTGTTCTATATAAATTTCATCGGGTATCCATTGATGATGAAACTTAGGTTTATTCACCGCATCTTCCACGCTCATGTTGAAATCAATGATATTGACCAGCGTTTGAAATACACTGGTAGGAATAGTAGTGCCCCCGGGACTGCCCACTACCAGGTAAGTTTTATTATTTTTTAGTACAATGGTTGGCGTCATACTGCTCAGCATTCTTTTGCCGGGAGCGATGGCGTTTTTTTCATTACCTAAAGCACCATACATATTGGGAACACCAGGTTTTACACTAAAATCATCCATTTCGTTATTCAATAAAAATCCTGCACCGCTCACTACGGTACGACTGCCATACCCGCCATTTAAAGTAGTGGTTAAAGAAACTGCATTGCCCTTATTATCCACTACGCTCAAATGAGTAGTTTCTTCACTTTCTTTAATAACTCCTGCTTTTGTTATAGCGCTGTTACCGGCTTTTGAGGCATCATAATCTTTCATTCTTTCTTTCAGATAAGCTTCACTGGTCATTTTTTTTACCGGTACTTTTACAAAATCAGGATCACCTAAAAACTCAGCACGATCAGCATAAGCCCTTCTTTCTGCCTCAGTCATTAATTGTACACTTGCCGCTGTTTGAAATTTCATGGCAGCAATATTTCTACGTTCAATTATTTTAAGCATTTGCTGTAGCAAAATACTGCCGCTGCTGGGCAATGGCATGGTAACAATAGTATGTTCGTTATAATTAAAAACATAAGGTATTCGTTCTTTTGCCTGGTACTGTTGCAGGTCTTCATAACTGATGATGCCATTGGCTTTTTTCATTTCTTCCACGATCAATCTTGCAGTTTCGCCTTTATAAAAACCATCCTTGCCATTATCTCTTATACGCTTTAGTGTATTGGCCAGGTCTTTTTGTACCAGGGTATCACCGGCTTTCCATTTTGTTGCTTTAACAAATGCCGGCAGCGAAGTATTCAATAGTATAAATTCTTCCTTTAAATTATTGAATGAGGAAGCTTCTGATGCAGTAATTGCAAACCCGTTTTCAGCCAGTTCAATTGCAGGTTGAATTAATTTTGCAAATGGCAGAGAAGCGTATTTATAAGATGCAAAAACACCTGCCACTGCACCGGGAACACCTGCAGCCAAATGTCCATCCTGGGATAATTTCAGCTGTGCATTGCCGTTGGCATCAAGATACATATCCCTTGATGCATTGGAAGGTGCTTTTTCCCTGTAATCGATACTGATATTTTTGCCGTTCTTTAAATGCGCTACCATAAAACCACCACCACCTATATTGCCGGCGCCCGGGTATACTACCGCCAAAGCCAGTTGTGTGGCAATGGCCGCATCAATCGCATTGCCTCCCTGTTTCAATATGCTAAGTCCTACTTTGCTGGCCAATGGATGTGCAGATACTACAGCGCCATTTGTACAGGTGATTTTTTTTTGTGAGTGGTAATTATAAGGATTAATTTGTGCCGTACATTGCAGCACAAAAAACCAGGCGGGTATTACCAGTAAGGTTATTTTTTGTTTCATCATTATACAATTTGCTTAAACTACAGCCTGATAAAAGTTTAGTTTTTATGAGAAAATACCTGTTCGTTTTTTTTATAATATGCATTTCAAGTTACGCATCTTTTTCACAACCGCTTAAAAGTCCCGACCAGTTTTTAGGGTATTCATTAGGCGATAAATATACTCCGCATTATAAAATTGTAAATTACTTTCAGCAGGCTGCGGCTGCAATGCCGGCAATGATGAAACTGGAGCAATATGGAGCCACCAATGAAGGCCGTCCATTATTGTTGGCATTTGTAACCTCGGAAGAAAACCTGGCCAGGCTGGAAGAGATCAGGAAAAATAATTTACGGCTTAGTGGTTTACTCAATGATAAACCCGGGAATGTAAATGCACCGTCTATCGTTTGGTTAAGCTATAATGTACATGGTAATGAAACCAGCTCTTCGGAAGTTGCGATGAAAATGCTCTATGAGTTATTGAATCCTGCCAATACCCAAACCAAAACCTGGTTAAAGAACACTGTAGTGATTATTGATCCCTGTTTAAATCCAGATGGCCGTGACCGTTATGTGAACTGGATCATGCAGGTAACGGGGAAAAATTTTGACCCCAATACCGATGCAAGGGAACATAATGAGCCCTGGCCGGGAGGAAGGACCAATCACTACAACTTTGACCTGAACCGTGACTGGGCATGGCAAACACAAATAGAAACTCAGGGCCGCTTAAAAAAGTATAATGAATGGATGCCACAGATCCATTGTGATTACCATGAGCAGGGTATAAACAATCCTTATTATTTTGCGCCTGCGGCAGAGCCTTTTCATGAAGTGATCACGCCATGGCAAAGGGATTTTCAATATACGATTGGAAAGAACCATGCTAAATATTTTGATGCCAATGGCTGGCTATATTTTACCAAGGAAATATTCGACCTGTTTTATCCTGCTTACGGCGACACGTATCCCATTTACAATGGCGCCATTGGTATGACCTATGAGCAGGCAGGCGGCCCTGGCGGAGGTGCTGCGGCTTTACAAAGCGATGGAGATACGCTGACGTTAAAAGACAGGATCGCTCATCATTTTACTACGGGTATCAGTACACTGGAAATTGCGTCTTTATACAACAACCGACTACTTACGGAGTATAAAAAGTTTTTTGACCTGTCGAAAAATACTCCGGCGTTAGAATATAAAACTTATGTGATTACAGAACATAACAGGGGCAAGTTAAAAACACTGCTCAATTTTCTTGACGCCAATAAAATCCAATACGGTACTATCACCGGAACAGCTATAAAAGGCTATAATTATTTTTCCGGTAAGGAAGAAGTTTTTTCAGCAGGCAGCAATATTGCTATCAGTGCTTACCAGCCAAAATCTACATTGATAAAAGTATTGTTTGAACCCAAATCAAAATTAAGTGATTCTGTTACCTATGATATAACGGCCTGGAGTGTACCTTATGTTTTTGGTGTACAGGCTTATGCTGTAAAGGATAAATTGTTGCCGGCCGCAGATAGTACGGCAGCTGCACTTGTTACATTGCCTTCTGCTGCAGCCTATGGATACCTGGTCAGCTATACTTCTTTTGAAGATGCGAAAACTGTAGCCGCATTATTGAATGAAAAAATAAAAATACGTTTTGCTGAACGGGATTTTACTTATGACGGCAAGGCTTTTAAAAGAGGAACGGTGGTCGTTTTAAAGAAAGGCAATGAAGAAAAATTACCCGCTTTTATAAATATTTCCAGGAAATACAATGCTGTGGTTACTGCGGTAACCAGTGGTTTTATGGAAGCAGGGTTTGATTTTGGCAGCGAAAAAGTACATTATATAAAAAAGCCCAATGTGGCGATGTTAACGGGGAGAGGCGTAAATGCCAATGCTGCCGGCGAAGTATGGCATTTGTTTGAACAGCAGCTGGATTACCCACTTACTTTAATTAATGCCGACCAGGTAGATGGAGGGGTATTAAAAAATATAGACGTGTTGATTCTGCCTGATGGCAATTATAAATTTTTGAATGATAAAGAAGCTGCAGCGGAAATAAAAACATGGGTGCAGCAGGGCGGTAAAATTGTAGCCATGGAAAACGGGGCTTCACAATTGGCAAAAGGTGATTGGGGCATCAAAATAAAGAAGAGTGATGACGATAAAAAGGAGGATAAAAAAGACGATGCAGAAGAATATTCAAATGTAAAACGTTTTGAAAACAGGGAACGGGAAAGTATCACCGGTTTTATGCCCGGATCTATTTATAAAGTTACCCTTGATGATTCTCATCCGTTGGCATTTGGATACAGTAATTTTTATTTTACTTTAAAACAAAACAGCGACCTGTATGAATTTGCCAAAGATGGCTGGAATGTGGGCATTATCAAAAAAGAAAACCAGGTAGCGGGTTTTGTGGGCAGTAAAGTAAAAGATAAGTTAAAAGATGGAACAGTGATAGGCGTGCAGGATATAGGAAGAGGTAGTATCGTTTACTTTGCAGATGACCCGATTTTCAGGAGTTTTTGGGAGAATGGAAAATTGATGTTTGCGAATGCGGTGTTCCTGGTGAATCAATAGATAAATTCCTGCTGCGCAGGAATGGAGTTGCCACATGGGCACAGAAGCACAGAAAATAGAAATATGCAATCAGGAAAATATAAAAAATATACAATTGAAACTTAAAAATTACTTCGTCTCATTTATTCCGTTTTTCAGCACCAAAAAATATTTGCGTAATCAAATTCCTTCTGTGCTTCTGTGCCTCAGTGGCAAACTTTATTTGCGTAAGCAAATTCTTGCATTATTGCTTGTGCTTTCCTTTTGCGAAGCCAAATCGCAAACGCCTAAATCATACACTTCATCAGAAATTTTATTGCAACTTAAAAAACTCAATGTACTTGGTTCGGTATTGTATATTGCTGCACACCCGGATGATGAGAATACAAGATTGCTGGCTTACCTGGCCAACGAAAAATTATACCGAACCGGTTACTTAAGTTTAACAAGAGGTGATGGCGGGCAGAATTTAATTGGAGATGAGCAGGGTGTTGACCTTGGATTGATACGTACGCAGGAATTATTAGCCGCAAGAAGGGTGGATGGTGCCGAACAATTCTTCAGCCGGGCTTTTGATTTTGGGTTTAGTAAAAGTCCGGAAGAAGCCTTACGCATATGGGGACACGATAAAATATTAAGTGATGTGGTTTGGGTGATACGCAAGTTTAAACCCGATGTGATCATTACCCGGTTTCCAACAACAGGTGAGGGCGGTCACGGTCATCATACCGCTTCTGCAATACTGGCCGGCGAAGCTTTTGATGCAGCTGCAGATCCTGCAAAATTTCCCGAGCAGTTAAAATATGTGAGCGTATGGCAGGCCAAACGTTTACTCTGGAATACTTTTTCATTTGGAGGAAATAATACCCAAAAAGAAGACCAGTTTAAATTAGACTGCGGCGATTATAATCCAATACTCGGAAAAAGTTATGGAGAGATCGCTGCCAGCAGCCGCAGCATGCACAAAAGCCAGGGATTTGGAGTACCGGCGCAGAGAGGCAGCATCGTGGAATATTTTAAAACCATAAAAGGAAAAACACCGGTTAATGACCTGATGGATGATATAAATACCAACTGGAGAAGAGTTGCTGCAAGTGATGCAGATGTTTCTGCAGGTCTTACTCAATACCTCACTGATACGCTGATTAACAATTTTTCTGCAGCGCATCCCGAAAAATCTCTCCCCAACCTGGTTAAATTATATAACATTGTAGGGTTGACCTCGAACGATTACTGGAAAGAACAAAAACAATCCGAAATAAAAAAGCTAATAGAAAACTGCAGCGGCTTATTCATGGAAGCTGTTGCCAATACGCAATATGCTGTGCAAGGTGATAGTTTAAAAGTTACTTTAACGGTGAACAATAGAAGCGGTGCCAATATTTTAAGTGCAGATGCACAGATCGATACCACGTACGTAGTTTTTGACCAGTTGAAAAAAAATACCAATGCAGTTAAAACCTATACCTGGCTTTTAGGATCAGATGTAAAAGCTACCCAGCCTTACTGGATAGAGGCTCAAAAAGATAAGGGTAGTTTTAATGTAGATGATCAATTAAAAATAGGAAAAGCAGAGAATGATCCGCTAAGCGTTAATTTTAGTATGATGGTGGAAGGCGTCGAGTTTATATTTAATAAACCGATCTGGTATAAATATACCGATCCTGTGAAAGGAGAACTGTACGAACCTGTAAATATTATTAACCCGGCCTTTGTAACTACTGCACCTTCCCTGGTATTATTCAATAGTAATTTAAAAAATCAAACGAAGAGTATCCGTTTCGTAGTGCAGGCAAATAAAGCGATGAATGATAGTATACGACTGAGCTATAATAAAGGCGATAACACTATGCCGGTAATGAATAGCTATTCGGTTTTTTCTAAGAATGAAAAAAAATCATTCACAGTACGGGTAACCAATAATGGTTTGGCAAATAATGATGTGGTATCCCTCAATGGAATTTTTGCTGCAAAAAATATTTCTGCGAAGCAATATTTTGGCCAACGTAAAATTAATTACGATCATATTCCTGATATTGTTTACAATCATGTAGACCCGGTAAAACTGATCAATCTTGATCTGAAAACAGAAGGTAATTATGCCGGCTATATTCCCGGTGCAGGAGATAAAATACCCGATGCATTACAGCAAATGGGTTACAAAGTGGTAGTTTTAAAAGAAAATGATATCACAGCTGCTAACCTGCGCCAGTTTGATGTGATTGTTACAGGAGTAAGAACCTATAACACCAATGAATGGATGAACAACGTGTACGATGCCTTGATGCAGTATGTAAAAGAAGGCGGCGTGTTATTTACGCAGTACAATACCAGCAACCAGGTTGGGCCGGTAAGAGCAAAAATTTCGCCTTATCCATTTACGATCAGCCGCAACCGTATCACAGATGAAGAGGCCAAAGTGAATTTTTTAATCCCGAATCATAAGGCATTGAATTATCCCAATAAAATAACGGAGAGGGATTTTGATGGATGGATTCAGGAAAGAAGTATTTACAATGCGGAAAATATCGATACCGCTTACAGGAGAATTCTCAGTATGAAGGATCCTGGTGAAAATGAACAGGATGGAAGCCTCATCATTGCCAATTATGGTAAAGGAAGATTTGTGTACACCGGTTTGGTTTTCTTTAGAGAATTGCCCGCTGGGGTGCCTGGAGCTTATCGCTTATTCGCCAATTTAATTGCGAATAAAAGAACAAAGTATATTAAATAAATACCCACGCTCCCTGAAGGGAACCGTGCGGAGACTTACAATAAATGCTTGCTAAAAATGAGTAACGAAAAACTGTACTGGCGTAAATGGTATATTGGTGTGCTGCTGTTTTTAGTAGCGCAGATCATTTTCTTCTATATTATAACCACGCATTTCTCATGAGCCGGATCGACTGGGCCATATTGATCATTACTTTAACTTCCATAGTAGTATATGGTATTTATAAAAGCCGCACCGCAAAAAATTTAGAAGGTTATTTTTTAAGTGACAGGAGTTTGCCATGGTACCTGGTGTTGTTAAGCATCATGGGTACACAGGCCAGCGCCATTACTTTCTTAACGGGGCCCGGCCAGGCTTACAGCGACGGAATGCGCTTTGTACAATATTATTTTGGCTTACCCTTAGCCATGATAGTCGTGAGCATTTTTTTTGTGCCAGTATTTTGTAAACTCAAAGTATACACGGCCTATGAATTTTTAGAACAGCGCTTTGATGTTAAAACAAGAACCTTTACTGCATCATTATTTTTATTATCAAGAGGGTTGAGTACGGGCATCAGCATTTTTGCACCTTCAATTGTACTGAGCACTCTAATGGGCTGGAATATTTATTATACCAACCTGGTTATGGGTGGTCTGCTAATTATTTATACGATGAGCGGTGGAGCTAAAGCTGTGGCCTACACGCAAAAACTGCAGATGATCATTGTGTTTGTGGCGCTTTTCTTAACCGGTTACCTGGCGGTAAAATTATTGCCAGAAGCCATTGGTTTTACGGATGCATTGAAAGTGGGAGGTGAAAATGGTAAGATGAATATCATTACTACAGGGTTTACCGAAAAAGGTTTTGACTGGAAAGACAAGTACAATATCTGGAGTGGGTTGATAGGCGGCTTTTTTTTGGCGTTAAGTTATTTTGGTACTGATCATAGCCAGGTAGGCCGTTACTTAACTGCAAAAAGTGACAAGGAAAGCAGGAAGGGATTATTGATCAATGGATTGGTGAAAGTGCCGATGCAGTTTTTTATTTTACTTATCGGGATATTGATCTTTTCTTTTTACCAGTATAATAAAGGTCCGGTGTATTTTGATAATGTGACTTTACAACAGGCAAAGCAAACTATAAAAAAAGATTCTTTAAACCTGCTGGAAGCGCAGTATAATAATGCTTTTGCGGCAGGGGATAAAAAAACAAGCAACGAGATACGAAAGCAATTTGCCGCTGTAATGAAAAGAGCATTGCCGGGAAAGGATCCAAAAGATACCAACTATGTTTTTTTGTCGTTTGTAAAAGATCATTTACCGGTAGGATTGATAGGATTAATCTTCGCCATTATCTTTTTGGCATCATGGGGGAGTATTGCCGCAGCATTGAATTCTTTAGCAGCCTGTTCGGTGGTGGATTTTCATAAAAAATTTGTGGTAAAAAAGGAAACCGACCTGGGAGATTATAAAATTTCGCAGTGGTATACTTTGGGCTGGGGTATATTCTCGATTATTATTTCGATGTTTGCTTATAATATTGGCGATAGTTTAATAGAAGCGGTTAATATTATAGGCTCTTTATTCTATGGTGTGATACTGGGCGTTTTTTTAGTGGCCCTCTGGCTGAAATTTGTAAAAGGGAATGCCGTTTTTTATGCCGCGATAGTTTCGGAATTGCTGGTGATTATCATTTATAATATGGATATCATTTCTTTTTTATGGCTGAATGTTATCGGAGCTTTGTTTGTAATTGTTATCAGTATAGTATTGCAATTGCTGTTCAAACAAAAGCGCCGCAATGATGCAGCGCCTGTTCAATAATATCAAACGATTCTTATTTTAATTTTCTTAACAACTCCTCATTCATTTTTACATAATCCTCATTCTTTGCGTCTTTTGACAATTCCAAAGATTTCCGGGCACTTGTTTTGGCTCCTGTCTTGTCACCCATTTCTTTTTGAATTTTTGCTTTGTATAAATAGATCCAATAGGCTTTTTCGTTAGCTTCTATCGCCTTGTTACAGTTTTCCAATGCCTTTGCCTGGTTGTTATCATATTCATTATAGAATTGTGCGGCCTGCCAGTATGGTTTGTTATTTGTTTGTAAGCCTTTTTCAATCTGTACCCTTAAACGGTCCTTAATATTTGTAGTTACAGGAATAGATATCGTAGTTTTAGCCCAGGTAATATGCCATTCACAACTTTCTGCTTTTATATTTACAAATTGCATGGTTAAGGCTTCAACATTGTTTTTTATTTTGCCGGGCTCAACTTTAAACCTGATCACATCTTCACTTTCTTTATAACCATCAGTTCCCCAGTTGTTAATACCCTTGTTCAGGATGATCTCCCAGATATCTACCCCGGGAATGGTATATAAAACATAAGTACCGGAATCCAGTTTTTTGCCACCCAGTTCCACCGCATCTGTAAAAATAATTTTGGTGGCCGCATTGGCACCCGTACGCCATAGTTTATTATACGGAACAAGATCGCCATAAATTTTACGGCCTCTGGTAACAGGCCTGCTATAGGTGAGCTCGATACTTCCTAGGCCAAATTCCTGTTTTATAGTTTGTGTGGGAGAGGGTTGCGGCATTTTTACCTGCGCCATATTGAATATTGCAATACATAACAGCACGACAAGCAGGGATATTTTTTTTTGCATAAAAAACTTTTGCTGTAAAAATAAAGGAATGGCTTAAATCTATAAAGAAATGAAAAGGATAAAAAATATTAAAACTGTACGGTTACTTTGCCCTTACGTTTTTTTCCTTTTTTTACTTTCCATTGCGGGCCTTGCTCAATCAGGCGTTTGGCCAGCTGATCACAGTTATCGCAAAGCGATTTGTCCACTTTTATATTGGTAATGGTACCGTTGGAGCGTACATCAAAAGACAATTCTACCTGGCCATGAATATTTTTTTGTAAAATATCATCTGGGATATCAATATTGTTATTTACATAAGTGATATAATTGTCCCACCCATCAGCCGGTTCTACATTTACAACAGAATCTTTTAATAGTGTAGCTTTTCGCGACAACCTGCCTTTGGCAAGATCGCCGGAAGAGTTACCGGTAACTGCCTTATACCTTGCAGTAGCATCTTCTTCTGCCAATACAATTTTGTTTTGCTGCACAAAACTTTGTAAGGTATAAAAACGTGGCTGATAGCCTGCTGCCTTTACTTCTACAGTAAGCAGTGAATCTGTAGACACCAGGCTGAAATTTCCTTTAACATCTGCATAAGTGCCAAAATTTTCACTTTTAATACTGATATTGGCATAGGGTAGCGCCGTATTATCCGGGCCAACTACCTGCGCCCTGAAAACCTGGTTGAATGGTTGCTCCTTTTTAAAAACAGCCATATCATTTTGATATCCCAATCCTGCTTTTGATTTATCGGATGCAGCAGCAGTATTGTTATTGACTACCCCGTTTGCTGTTGTCCATTTTTCTGTAGCCTTTGTTTCTGCTTTATTAGCATAGTTTAGCTGTGGTGCGGCCGCTGTTGCAGTAGCAGGTTTATTTTGTATAAAATCATCGGCCGTTTTTTCTGTACTTTGTTTCACTGTTTCTTTGCCAATTTGTAAAGGAGGGGCAGTGTAAACAAATGCGCTATCTGTCCTGCTTTCGCTTGCAGTCGCATTTTTTTGATAAGCGATTAGCGGCTGCTCTTCTTTTTTATTGCCTGTTTTTTGTTCAGTTCTTGTGTTTGGAATTATATTTTCGGGTACCGATGCCGTTAGGGGTACAGAATCCTTCACACCAGCCGCGGGGGCAGTGGATTTTTCAGTTGCCGTTTTTTGTGCAATTTCAACAGGTGCTTCTTTTTTATTTACAAGAATATAAGAGATAGCGGTGGTGGTTGCAATGAGTAATACGGCTGCGGCTATTTTCCACCAGTTATTTTTTTTGCGTGTAGTTATAGGAATAACTTTTGCCTCCGTTTGTACGGGTGCAAATTTATTTTGTAAACTGATCAATCCTTTTTTCCAGTCTTCTTCTTTCACTCCTTCATAACCTTCAATTGCTTCTGCCAAAAACTCATCATCAAGCGCTGCTTTTTCCATGGCATGCATCTGCAACGGGCTAAGCTTACCCGAAAGGTATTGCCGGATATCTTCTGCTGTGTAAATAATATTTTTTTGGTTGTCGCTCATTTGGTCAATTGTGAATGGTTATGTTTTACACCATTTAAACTCTAAACTTTCTAAACTTCCAAGTCCTAAACTCCCAAACCTCTTTTAAAAACTAATCCCTTTTTCATCCATGCATAATTTCAAATTCCTCCTGCCATTCTGTATATAACTTCTTACTTTATTCCACTCGTAACCGGTAATGGCGGCTATTTCATTGTAACATTTATTCTCTAAATAAAACAGTTGCACACTTTGTTTTTGCTCTTCCGTTAAAGTGCCCAAACATTGTTCCAATTTAATAAAATTGCTCTCTTTCTCCAACACTTCGCCATTCAGATGCGTATTTTCTGCAGATTGCATAAAATCGGCCTTAAATTCAGTGGTTTTCATGTTCCTCGGGCTCCTTAACTGCATCAGGCAGTGATTACGTGCCAATACATGTAACCAGCCTTTAAAATTGTCTACTTCATGTTGCCTGAGCTTGCTGTTCAGTTCTTCATAAATATCCATCACTGCGTCCTTGCTTCTTTCTACATCTTTAAAATATTTTAAACAAACACCATATACAAGATCCATGTAACGTTGATATAAAACACTTAAATAATTGGTATCGCCACTTTGTTTAAAAGCAGCTACCAATTCTTTATCGGTTTCGGTGGTTGATATATTTTTTAAAAAAGGCAAATGTAGTTAAGGTGTATTGTGTTGTAATTTATTCAAAATAAACCTTAACAGTTTGATAAAATATCCTGTTACTCATGTATTGATGCTGTTGTTGTATTTCCGAATAGCCCTGTAAACCAAATAATCCGGCTGCATTTCCCTTGTTAATAGCAATTTCGAGATAGCCGGCAGAATTAAATAAAGCCAGTTTTTCGCCTTCATTAACATCGGCATAGGTTTCACTTACCTTATCAATTACTTCATCCCTTTTAAAAACGATCTTAAAACTGCGGCCTTTGCGTTGTGCTTCAAAATCTTCCCTGGTAATATTTACGATTACATTTTCAAAATTATCGATAAAGATGATCTGACCTTCTATCCAGTTATTGCCTAACATAGGTTTTAACGGATTTTTTACCTGTATGGATACAGAGATATCACCAACCGCTTCTATGCTTTTACCTTGTAACAACTGGTTAAATGCATGGGCAAAGATATTGATGCAATACAGCGTATTCTTTTGTTGCATTTTATCCAACGCCAGAGCTACCACTTTTTGTGGTACTTCTTCCAGTATCATGGTTAATAAACCATTGTCGGCACAACCAATATAATGACCGTTATGTTCGGCCAGTAACATATGATCAGGCCGCTCGTCAAATAAATTTACCAGTATCAGGTGAAAGGTGTCTGCAGGGAAATTTTTAATGGCGTTGCGGCAAACATAAGCTGCCTGTGGATAGTTGAAAGGAGAAAGCTGGTGTGAAATATCAATAACCTGGAAGGAATCATTTGCGCCCAGTAATTGCCCCTTGACGGCGCCAACCAAAAAATCCTGCTGGCCAATATCGGAGGTAAGGGTTACTAAAGGCATTTATAATAATGGATAATTGATGAATGGATAATTAATAATGTACAATCTAACCCCCTAAACCCTAACCCTCTAAAACTTTCTAAAGCCGGTATCTTATCTCACCAGTCCGCCATCTTTAAAAAAGAATTTTTTCACTAATTTATCAGTCCAGTACGGAAAGAGTTTATTAAGTAACACGGTGCGTTTATCGGCAAGCGTGAATATTAATGTTCTACGCCGTTTTTCAATAGCTTTGATAATTTTTACGGCACATTCTTCGGAGGTCATCATCTTTTCTTCATGTTCTGTGCTTACCTCTACCAATTTGCCTTTACTGATCAAAGGTATATGACGGATATTTGATTTTGTAAACCCGGGACAAACCCACATTACCTCTACACCTGAATCCATGAGTTCTGTGCGCAAGGATTCTAAAAAACCAGTCATAGCAAATTTGCTGGCCGAATAGCCGCTTCTTCCTGGCAGGCCCCGGTATCCGGCAACAGAAGAAATTCCTACGATGGTGCCTTTTCTTTCGATGATTGAATTCAATGCCAGTTTGGTGCAGTAAAGTGTACCATAGAAATTAATATCCATTACTTTTTCCACTGCTTCAATGTCAATATCCTGTAATACGCCCCGGATATTTATACCGGCATTATTAATCAAAATGTCAATACCACCAAAAGTATTGATGGTAGAATTAATAAAATTTTTACAATCATTCAGGTCGCTTACATCGGCTACCAATGTGTGAAACGGGGCACCCGAGTGCTTTACCTGCAGATCATATAATTTATCCTGGTTGCGGCTGCAGGTGGCTACTTTTGCACCCATTGTGATCAGTGCATCTACCAGTGCTTTACCAATACCATCACTACCTCCTGTAACTGCTACCACTTTATTTTTAAAAAATGTGCTCATAAAAATTATTATAGGCAAAAATAAGTTAGTTGAACGGCTGTAAACAAACAATTTTTATATAAAAAAAAGCCCCCGCATTTACGGAGGCTTTTCGTGAACTGGCTGGGACTCGAACCCAGGGCCCATACATTAAAAGTGTATTGCTCTACCAACTGAGCTACCAATTCGACTGGTATTGTTTTTTTTTGGATTGCAAAGATAAGGAGAATGAGATTAAAAAATGCAGCAAAAAAATGATTTTTTACACTAATTTTTTAAAATTGTTAATAACCCCTGTTTAAATCACCATTAAACTACAGCCTCTTATATCACTATTATCCATTCTTCCCAAAACTTCAAAGCTATCATTAGGGTGTAAACGACCAATATCATCTGTGGCAATAAAACTACAGCTGTATATGTTGGCAAGATCAATGATATTGAGTACACCCGTGAGCGGTTTTTGAGTAACATCCTTTGCAGTATACATAGTAAAAGGGTCATCTTCCTCCCTTATGATTGCTTTCATCCATGCAGGACAATGAAAGATGCCATCTCCTTTTGAATAGGCCTGTGATAATAATTCCGTCATCCCGTATTCCGAATGTACCAGGCTTATACCAAAATGATCTTGCAATTGCCGGTGCACTTCCTGCCGCGTTTGTTCTTCTTTGCGGCCTTTCATACCGCCTGTTTCCATTACGACGGTATGGCGTAGCTGCATGGGATATTTTTCTGCAAAATCAAGCAGGGCATAAGTAACACCAATTAAAATGGTAGGTTGTTTCCTGATCTCATTATGCAATAGCGTAGTGTGTAAACGATCCAGGTCGTACAGGTAAAAGCCGCTTAATTTATTGCCGCTTTGCCTGATCAGTTCATCCACCATAAATACCAGCGACGAATTATTTCTTTCGAGGTAAGAAGGTAAAAGTCCCAATATACATTTATCAGCAACATTGCCATAGTACTTTCCAAAAGCGGACATAAAACTTTTCCTGTATAATGAAAGGTCTTTTACAAAATGCCTGCTGTTAATTGTTGTAGTAGTCCCGCTGCTTTCGAAAATTGTTTCCGGCTCAAATGTAGTGCTGGCAATATGATGTGATTTAAAAAAAGAAATAGGTAAAAAAGGTATTTTTTTCAGGGCATCTACATTGCCGGCAACAATTTTAAGTGTATCGCAATATTTACGGTAAACGGCGTTATTTTGGTATTGAAATTGGAACAGGTCGATGGCCAGTTCGTTAAAGTTGTTGGCCTGGGCAGCAAAAACTCTTTTTTCAAGGTCAATATTTTTAACTGGATGTTTCAATTTGTATCTGTAAATTTGAGTAATAAAATTAAACAATGCGTTATATTCTTTCAATAATAATTGCTGCTATTCTTTTTTCGGCCTGTAAAAAAGATAAATTTACAACAGCTCCCCAAATCAGTTTTAAAGACATTAAGCCTGATTTCTATTTCCAGGGTACACCTCCCACATCATCCAACCTGCCCGTTATAACCATACATGTAACAGATGCTGAAGGCGACCTGGGATTTGTAAGTTCAAAAGATACCGCATTTGTGTACCTGTTAAACCTGCGTACGAATAAATTTGATTCTGTGATGTTTCCTACCATTGGTTCTGCCAAGCAAAAGAATTTTGAAGCTGATATTGATATCCGGATGAATTTTATTTTAGGCCCGCCGGTAAATAATACCAAAAGGGATACTTTTTTCTATAAGATCTATATTAAAGATTTTGCTAAAAATAAAAGCAACGAGATACAAACAGATAAGCCCATTTATTATATTCCTTAATGAAGTGGTTACACTTTATCTTATCTCATTCTATTTTTATTGCCATTTGCGCTGTTGCACTTTGTTTTCAAACCAGCCTTTTATTACAAGTTGAACTGCCGGGTTTTTTATATGCCTTTGTCTTCTTTTCTACTTTAAGCAGTTACAATTTTTACTGGCTGGTAAGCGGTTATTTTTTGGGCAGTTTGTCCTTGCCGGATTTTATTCGTCGCCGTTATACCCACATTTTTATTTTTATCCTGGCTACAGCAGGGATGCTTTTTTCGATGTTTAAAATTCCGCAACTGCTTCCGGTTATTGCTGCTGCAATAGTGCTTACACTATTATACGCATTACCATTATTGCCTTTTAAAATAGCCCGTATAGCAAGAAAGGCCGGCCTGCTTAAAACGATGCTGCTGGCATTTACCTGGGCTTTTGTAACCGTATATATTCCTTATCAGCAAATGCCCGCAACAGGTACCATTACAGTGATCCTGTTGTTCAATAACCGGTTTTTATTTATGCTGATGCTCTGTATCATTTTTGACGCCAGGGATACGGGTGTAGATAAGATAAGAGGTTTACAAAGTCTCACCACAATGATAAAGCCGGTTACTGTACAATATATCATGTTTGTTTTATTTGTTATTTATATCGGTAATGGAATTGTATTAAGATTGTATTATAACGAACCCGTGCAAATCATAGCCTTGTTGATAACGGGTGTGGTGGCGCTCATCATTTATTTTTTTTCATTACAAAAACAGGGTTATTTCTTTTATTATTTTCTGGTGGATGGCTTAATGTTATTTTCTGCACTGGCAACATATGTGGCCAGTATTTAGTTAATTTTGCTTTTTTATAAAACGAACATCATGGCCAAAGAAAAAAAAGCTAAAAGTATTTTAACTGATGCGTCCTATACTTTTTTAAGAAATTATATCAACAATCCCTCTCCAACCGGTTTTGAAAGCAGCGGACAAAAATTGTGGCTGGAATATGTAAAACCTTATGCAGATACTTTCTTTACTGATCCTTATGGTTCGGCTGTGGCAGTGATTAATCCCGATGCTCCATTTAAGGTGGTGATAGAAGCACATGCTGATGAAATAAGCTGGTTTGTAAATTATATTTCTGCCGAAGGCCTTATTTACCTCAAACGCAATGGGGGAGTAGATCACCAGATAGCACCGGCAAAACGTGTACTCATTCATGGTAAAAAGGGTACTGTAAAAGCAGTATTCGGATGGCCTGCTATTCATACCAGGATTGGAAATGATAAGGAAACCCAGCCGAAAGTAGACAACCTGTTTTTAGATTGCGGCGCAAGAAATAAAAAAGAAGTGGAAGCATTGGGCATTCATATCGGGGCAGTGGCCACTTATGAAGAAGGTTATGAAGAACTGGCCTATGATTATTTGATTGGCCGTGCTTTTGATAATCGTGTTGGCGGATTTATGATTGCCGAAGTAGCCCGGTTACTTAAATTAAATAAGAAAAAATTACCCTTTGGCCTATACGTAGTAAATGCAGTACAGGAAGAAATTGGCCTGCGTGGTGCCGAAATGATTGCCAGGAGAATAAAGCCCAATATTGCGATCATTACAGATGTTACGCATGATACCAGTACGCCAATGATCAATAAGATCGTAGAAGGAGAATGCAGTTGCGGTAAAGGCCCGTCACTGGCTTATGGCCCTGCAGTACACAATAAATTACTGGATATTGTACAAACAACAGCAGCTAAAAATAATATCCCCGTACAGTTGCGTACGGTAAGCAGGAGCACAGGTACAGATACTGATTCCTTTGCCTATGCCAACGATGGCTGCCCGTCTGTTTTGATTTCCATACCGCTACGCTATATGCATACTACTGTAGAAATGCTGCATAAGAGTGACGTGGAAAATACCATCAAACTGATGTATGAAACCTTGCTGAACTTAACTCCTAAAACCAACCTGAGTTATTTTTAATGGAGAGGAAACAGCAATTAGTAACAATAAGTTTTATCCTTTTTGCTGTTATTCTTTTAAGTATATGGATTTTCTTTATGATGCGATCAGCCATTGAAATGAAGAAAAAGTCAAATAAAACTGTCGAAGAGTTTAAAAAAGTTGACAAGGGTTTAAATAACTCAACACATAATATTGATTCCGCTAATAAACGATTATTGAACGTATTGGTAATAAAAACTGTTAATATGCAGGATACTGGTAAAAAAATATTGGACCCGATAGTACCTACACCCGGTAAATAAATTTATGGAAGACAGGTTCACCAAATATTCGAAATTGTATATACTGGTTTTTTTATTATTGCTGTGTATACCTGTTGTGATAGGTTTATTACTGGCGCTTTTTTATGGATTTTCAAAACTGGTTTCATCAAGGCCTACGGATATTATATTTGAATTGCTGATCATTTCCTTACCGCCTGCAATTTTTACTGCTGCTTATTATATTTTCAGCAAGCGCACAAAAAATCATCCTTCCCCGGTAGTGAGAATAATTTCGCAGGTACTTTTTATTGCAGGTATCTGTTGTAGTATAGTGATATTGGTACTATCGATAATTGCATATTTCAATAGCGGCCACCAGGATGTAAGTGCTTATAAAAGCTGTAGCCTTGCTTTTTTAGCCGGTAATACCGGGGCACTTTTTTTAATTGCTATTATCCAGGCATTTACTACAAAGAAAGAAGAAGACTGGATTGAAAAAAGGAAAAGAACCCACAACAATGATGAGGTATAAAAATGAAAATCCCCTCTAAGACTAGAGGGGATTAATCAAAACCAACTGTATACTTATGAAAAACGCTTATTGAATATTAATTTCTTTTGCAACGACTTTCACTTCTTCTTTCTTAGGAAGTCCTACATGTAAAATACCGTTCTCATATTTAGCGCTGATATTACCGCCATCAATTTTTTCATCAATGGTAAAACTGCGTTTAAATGCTTTTGAACTGAATTCTTTACGAACCACCTTATCCGTTTCAGATTTTGTTTCTTCTTTCTTTTCGGCACTGATAGTTAAAGTATCAGCTTCCAGTTTAATATTGAAATCTGCTTTTTCAAAACCTGGTGCTGCCACCTGTAAGTGATAGTGATCCGCTTTTTCAACGATGTTTACCGGCGGAAAAGCAAATACATCCTGCCTTACGGTTTTACCTAATGTTGCAGGAAATTCATTGAACAGGTCATTCATTAAGCCATCAAAAGATCTTGCAAAAGGGTTGTTTGTTTTTACGAGTGTCATGGTTATATTTTTTTAATTTTTAAAAATTTTGTTTGTACTAACCATTATTCAAATAGTATTCCAGCTGGTTTTTTATGTCTTATTTTCTGTTTTCGTTTAATTCATAAGACAAGTTGTCTTGTTTAAGTCTGATTAACTGACATTGTTTCCTGTTTCACATGAAATAATATTCCGAATATGGTAAGGTGCAATTGTATAAAGTGGATTTTCTAATCATTTTAAGTCTGTAATTTTGTGGGTCTAAAAATCTACAACACATGTATCCAGAAGAAATTGTACTTCCAATGAAAGAAGAGCTGACTGAAAATGGCTTTTCCGAAATGCTTACTTCCGCAGAAGTGGAGCAAACTTTAAATGATAAAGGAACTACCCTGGTAGTAATAAATTCAGTTTGTGGCTGCAGTGCCGGTACTGCAAGGCCGGGGGTTTTAATGGCTGTAAATAACAGCGCTAAAAAACCTGATCACTTAACTACAAGTTTTGCAGGTTTTGATGTTGATGCGGTAAAAAAGATAAGGGAACATTTACTGCCTTATCCTCCCTCTTCTCCTTCAATAGCATTATTTAAAAACGGGCAGTTGGTGCATTTTATAGAAAGGCATATGATCGAGGGCAGGAGTGCACAAATGATTGCAGAAAACCTGATAGGTGCATTTGAGCAACATTGCAACTAAGCAAATAATTTTTCAGACATTTTAGATGGGTTAGTAAATAAATCCTCCTGTAAAAAGGAGGATTTATATTTATAGCCGCTACAGCTTCAAATATTTGAATATATTGCAGCTCTTAAATAAACAACAGACTTTAATATTATGTATCCCAATTTATATTATGTTTTTAAAGATTTGTTTGGAGTAGAATGGAGCGGGTTAATGGTATTGAATACATTCGGGTTAATGGTTGCTGTGGCGTTTATCGCGGCCGCAATAGTGCTGACCAGTGAATTAAAGCGTAAGGAAAAGCTGGGATTGTTAACACCAAGAGAAGAAATGATCACGGTAGGTAAACCAGCCACCCCGCTGGAATTGCTGATAAATGCGGTGATAGGATTTATTTTTGGATTTAAAGTATTAGGATTGCTTTTTAGCCGGCCAGACAATGTAAATCCACAGGATTATATTTTTTCGGGCCAGGGAAGTATTGGCGGAGGATTGTTACTGGCGGTGGTCTTGTGCGGATTGAAATGGTACGAAAAAAATAAGCAGAAACTCAAAGATCCCGAGCGCAGGAATGTAAGGATATGGCCGCATGACAGGGTAGGAGACATTATCATTTTAGGATTGATATTTGGCATTTTAGGCGCCAAGCTTTTTGATAACCTGGAGAATTGGGACGAATTTGTAAAAGACCCGGTAGGGCGTTTATTTTCTGCAAGCGGACTAACTTTTTATGGAGGGCTGATTGTAGCCGCCATTGCCATTTGCTGGTACGCTTCAAAAAGAAGGATCAGTATTATTCACCTGGTTGACGCTGCTGCCCCTGCTTTAATGATTGCTTATGCCATTGGCAGAATTGGTTGCCAGGTGGCGGGAGATGGAGATTGGGGGATCTATAATAGCGCTTATACACTCGATAAAGAAGGAAAGATAATTGTCGCTCAATCGCATGATTTTCATAGTGCAATAAAAAATGACTCAACTTATTTTTTAAGTGGGGAAGCGCCAGGTGAGGATGGAAAATTAAGATACGTTTCGGATAGAAAGCACCAATCCCTGGAGGCAGTACAGCACGCTTATTTCAGAGGCCCTTCATTTTTGCCTAACTGGATGTTCGGCTATAATTACCCAAAGAATGTAAATAAGGACGGTATTCTGATACCGGGAGATACAGATGAACATAACCGGATGCTCCCGCAACCTGTTTTTCCTACACCATTTTATGAAACAATTGCCTGCAGCCTATTATTTCTTTTATTATGGGCTATAAGAAAACGCACTAAAATCCCTGGCGTTATATTCGGTATATATTTGATTTTAAATGGATTAGAACGATTTGTTGTAGAAAAAATACGGGTAAATACGACGTACAGTATTTTTGGTTTTCATCCAACACAGGCCGAGATCATTTCATTTTGCCTCTTTGTTTCAGGTATCTGCCTCATCATCATCCAGGCCAGGAAATATAAGAGCCCCTCAGCTTAGCCGAAGTAAAATTGCGGGTTTTATTAAATTAGTTAAAATATCTATCTGATGTTTTGTAACTATTGCTATATATAAACGTATAGTTTCCTGCAGCTTTTATTATCTTTTTAATACTCACATACCGGTCATCCACTTATTTTGCCGTTCAGTACAAAACAATGTACTATGCAAAACAAAGTACCTACTTTTGTGAAGTAGTTATCAAAGTATATAACTGCAATTTTTAATAGCCATCCCGGCATAAGCCACCGGGTAAAAACAAAAAGTATAGTCATGAAAAAATTTTTCAACCTTTTGGTTGCAGCCACTATTGGTATGTGCAGCCAAGCCCAGACAAACAACAGCGGTAAAGTAACCGGTAACATTAAAGATGGTGGTCAGCAAAAAATTATTGATGCTGCCTCCGTTTCTCTTTTAAAATCAAAAGACTCCAGCCTTGTAAAAGTTGCCATTACCGATAAGGATGGCAATTTTGTAATTGAAAATGTAAAAGACGGTTCTTACCTGGTATTGGCCACCTCTGTCGGTCACTCAAAAACTTACAGTAAAGTATTTACCATTTCTCCCGACCAATCAGTTTTCGCAGTTGGTACCTTACAATTAGTTCCGGTAAATAAAAGCCTGGCAGGGGTTACTGTAACTTCTAAAAAACCATTTATTGAAAGAAAAATCGACCGTACTATTGTAAATGTAGATGCCGCTATTTCAAATACCGGTACTACTGCATTGGAAGTGTTGGAAAAAAGTCCTGGTGTAACTGTTGACAAAGATGGCAACGTAAGTCTTAAAGGCAAAGCAGGTGTAACGATTATGTTGGATGGCAGGCCAACCTATTTAACAGGCCAGGATTTGGCCAACCTGTTAAGAACAATGCCTTCCAGCAGCCTGGAGCAAATTGAGATCATGACCAATCCTTCTGCAAAATACGATGCATCAGGTACAGCAGGTATCATCAACTTAAAAACAAAAAAGAACAAGCAAAAAGGTTTTAATGGCAGCGCCAATAGCAGTTATGGCCAGGGCGTGTATGCCAGGACGAATAATAGCCTGAACCTTAATTATCGCAATGGCAAATTTAACCTGTTCTCTAATTTCAGCGGTAACTACAGCAGGAGCTATAATGATCTTTATATCTCCAGAAAATATAAGAACAGTAATGGACAGGTAGACAGGATATTTGAACAGGAAGCATTAGGCGGCAGGGAAAACGGCAACATCAATGGTAAAATAGGCCTGGATTTTTATGCCAGCAAAAAAACAACCATTGGTATGGTGGCTACCGGATTTACTGCAACTAACCAGCAAAACGGTAACAACACTACTTACTTTTATGACGGAATACAATCTTTAGATTCAATTGCAAAATCTAAAAGCAAAGAAGACGGTCCGTGGAAAAATGGTTCGCTGAACTTTAACTACCGTCATACTTTTGACTCTACCGGAAGAGAGCTGACCATGGATGCGGATTATGTAAGCTACAGGTCGGGCAGAACAATGGGGCTTTTAAATAGTTATTTTGGTACTGGCGGTGCACAAACTGGTGGTGATAACCTGGTGGGAGATTTGCCTACTGACGTAAATATCTATACATTTAAAGCAGATTACAATCAAAATCTTACTAAAACCATTAAGCTGGAAAGCGGTATTAAAACCGGCTATGTAAATACCAGTAATGATGCCGGTTATTTTAATGTAGTAAATAATGTTAAGTACGTGGATTTGTATAAAACCAACCATTTTAATTACAAGGAAAATATAAATGCAGCCTATGTAAATCTATCTACTGAAGTAAAAAAATGGGGGTTCCAGGCTGGTTTAAGAATGGAGAATACTAATAACAGCGGTCATCAATATGGCAATCCTATCTATGCTGATTCTTCTTTTGAAAATCATTATACCGGCCTTTTTCCTAACGTATTTGTAAGCTATAAAGTAAATGATAAAAACAATTTGTCATTTTCTTATGGCCGCAGGATCAGGCGCCCCGATTATGAAGATTTGAACCCGTTTCTTTTCTATATAGATAATTATACTTACGAGCAAGGCAATCCTTTTTTACAACCTTCAATTGCCAATACCGTAGAAGCATCACATACTTTCAAAGATTTCTTAACTACATCTGTCAACTATACCCATACAAAAAATCTGTTTACAGAAGTATTTGGCCCGAATGGTCCTAATGGCAATGCCATTGTAGTAACCCATGGAAATTATGGTAGCTCTGACCAGGCAAGTTTTTCGGTAAGTGCACAATATAAAGTAACCAAATGGTGGACAGCAATTCCTTACGGCGAGTTGAATTACAGCAGCTACAAAGGACAGTTTACCTCCGGTGATGTAAGTGTGGATGCTACCAATTTTACCTTCAACATGCAAAACCAGTTTAGTTTTAAGAAAGGCTGGAGTGCAGAATTATCAGGGTTTTACCGCACTAAAGGAATTGAAGCACAAATATTGATACACCCGCTTGGACAACTGAACGCAGGTGTTCAAAAAACGGTGTTGAAAAACAAAGGCACTATAAAATTAAATATTCGTGATGCATTCAAAACGATGGTGCCTCACGGTGAGATCAGTATTCAAAATACCGAAGCAAGATTTCACCAGGAAAGAGACAGCAGGGTAGTTACATTAAGCCTTAGCTATCGTTTTGGTAAGCCATTGAAAGGAGTTAAACAAAGAAAATCAGGTGGAGCAGGAGATGAGCAGAACAGGATCAAGAGCGGTAATTAATACTATTAAATGTGCGAATATCGGATGTTCCTTAAAATGGAAACATTCGATATTCGTCATTTAACAATTCGATATTAATCGTATTTTTGGTAAAAATAATTGCTATGCCATCCTTCGATTTTTCAAGTAAAGTAGACCTGCAGACTTTAGACAATGCCATCAATACCGTTAGTAAGGAAATCACCAACCGTTTTGATTTTAAAGGAAGTCCGGTGGTTATTGAGTTGAATAAAAAAGAATTTAAAGTAAGCCTGGAAGCCGAAAGTGAAATGAAACTGGGCCAGATCCGCGATGTAATGATCAGTCGTAGTATGAAACAAGGCCTTGCTGCCGAGATATACGATTTTAGCAAAGAACCTTACCAGAGCGGAAAAATAGTGAAGCAGGAAGTAGTGGTAAGAAATGGCATCAAGCAGGAAGACGCAAAGAAGATAGTAAAACTGATAAAGGATAGCGGTACAAAAGTGCAGGCTGCCATTATGGATGATATTATAAGAGTAACAGGAAAAAAGATTGACGAATTGCAGGAAGTGATCCAGGCCAGTAAGGGTTGGGATACAGGTATAGCTTTGCAGGTAGTAAATATGAAAAGCTGATTAAAAACCGGTTAAATCAGGCATTTTTAATTGTTTGAACACTGAAATCATCAAACAGAAAGCGGTAAATTCTAATTTTTACCTTAAATTTGCAACCTATAAAACAATTATACGGCAAAACCCGTATATAAAAACAGAAAATTATGAAAAAAGGCATTCACCCCGAAACATATAAAACAGTAGTTTTCAGGGACATGAGTAACGGAACCTCATTTTTGAGTCGTTCAACAGCGTACAGTAAAGAAACAATCAAATGGGAAGATGGAAACGAATACCCGGTGATAAAACTGGAGATTTCAAATACTTCTCATCCTTTTTATACAGGTAAGAACGTATTGGTTGATACCGCAGGTCGTATCGACAAGTTCAAAAAACGTTACGAAAAAAAGGCTAAGTAATTGGTATAGATCATTATCTTTATCAGAAGTTTGTTTTTCATGGCTATACTTTAAGTCCCTTCGGTTCTCCGGGGGGATTTTTGTTTTTAGAAGGTAAGCACACAGAAAACGCAGCATTCGCAGAAGAAAAATTCCTGGAATTCGTGTAATTCGTGTAATTAGTGGCTTAGTTTTACACTATGCAAAAGATCATTTTCACCGAAGAATATTGTAAGCCAAAGAACCTGCATCCTTTTACGCTCATACGCCATATACAGGATATCCGCGTGGGAATATTAACAATCAGGGAAAAATGGGAGCGCCTGTTAAAACTGCCTTCACTGGATAAATGGGAAGGCTATTACCTGGATGATGAAAATGCTGTAAAAATTGATAAGCATATCGGTAAAGATATTTACCTGATGGTACATGCCAACATCCTGCCCACTAAAGACATCATAAGTAAAATCAAAAAACTGCAGCTGGGTGAATTTTTATCGGTAGCCGACCAGGGCGGCATTGCCTATAAATTTTCTGAAAAAGAAGTATTGGGACTGCACAAGATAAAAGTGAATCACTCGGTTGAGTATGACAAAGACATAAAAGTATTGCAATATCCCTGGCAGATCTTTCAATTGAATGACTGGGCCATCAGGCAGGATTTTGAACTGATCACTGCTAAAAGAAAAAGTAAACCCATTTCAAAAACCAATACTGTAATCAACCCGGCACAAATTTTTATTGAACCTGGTGCTAAAGTGGAACATTGCATTTTAAATGCATCAGCAGGCCCGATCTATATCGGAAAAAATGCAGCACTGATGGAAGGCTGTATGGTAAGAGGACCTTTTGCACTATGCGAAGGAGCCCTGGTAAAAATGGGCGCAAAAATATATGGAGCCACCACCATTGGTCCCTATTGTTTGGCCGGCGGCGAGATCAAGAATTCAGTATTAATGGCCTACAGCAATAAAGCTCACGACGGTTATTTAGGCGATAGCGTAATAGGCGAGTGGTGTAATTTGGGTGCGGGTACCAGTAACAGTAATTTAAAAAATAATTGTGGTGAAGTAAAGTATTGGATACATGCCGATAAAAAAGAAATGGCGGCGGGTAATAAAGGAGGGTTATTAATGGGAGATTATTCAAAGGCTGCGATCAATACGTCGTTCAATACAGGAACGGTAGTGGGTATTTGCAGTAATGTATTTGCACAAGGTTTAACACCAAAATATATTCCTCATTTTTCCTGGGGTTGTGATGGCATTACAAAATATAAATTAGCCAATGCAATTGACGATATTCATAAATGGAAACAATTAAAAGGTTTTGCAATTACTGAAAGAGAAAAGAAAATTTTGACGGATATTTACAAAAAACATTAAACCAACATACCAATGCGTAAACAAATAGCAGCAGCCAACTGGAAGATGAACTTAACACTGCAACAGGCAGAGTCTTTGATTGATGAATTATTTACTACAACACCTGAATTATCAGCAGATCAACAGGCTGTTTTTGCAGTACCGTTTCCTTACCTGCTTACTATAAAAAATAAATTGTCAGGTAAAAAAAACGTTTATGTAGCAGCGCAGAATTGTTACAATAAAAAATCCGGTGCTTTTACAGGCGAAACAAGTGCGGAAATGGTCAAAAGCATTGGAGTAGAATATGTGATCATTGGCCATAGCGAAAGAAGGGAATATTTTAATGAGACCAATGCCGTGCTGGCCGAAAAAGTAAATATCTGTTTTGAAAACGGCCTCACTTCCATTTTTTGTTGCGGCGAACCATTGAGCATTCGTGAAGCGGGTACGCAAAACAGTTTTGTTGAAGCGCAGCTGAAAGAAAGCTTATTTCATTTAACTGCAGCACAGCTTACCGGATTTATCATTGCCTACGAACCTATCTGGGCCATCGGCACCGGCAAAACAGCCAGTAGCGAACAGGCGCAGGAAATGCATGCACATATCAGGTCTGTTATCGCCAGTCAATATGGTAAAGAAGTGGCCGACAGCATTTCTATATTGTACGGGGGTAGTGTAAAAGCGAATAACGCAAAAGAAATATTCGGTAAGCCTGATGTAGACGGAGGTTTGGTGGGAGGCGCTTCGTTGATTGCTGCTGAATTTACTACCATCATCAACAGTTTAAAATAACTCCATTTTTAATTAAGTGGTAGCAGCTTTACCGGTAGCCTGGATAATATCAGCTTCGGTAAAGCTGTTTAATTTTTCAAGATCGAGTACCGTACTGTTTGATTCTTCGTTCCTGTAATACATAGGTACAAACCTGGCGCCGTATACAATTTCTCTAAAGGTATAAGAACTTCTTGCAACAACCGTATTGCTGAACATATCGTCAAAAGCTTTTACAAAAACCAGTATTTCGCCGCTTGTATTTTCAAAATCTTCTTTGGTAAAACCATAAAATGGGCTATCTTCTGTAATAGGATGCACAATGGTCCAGTTAAGTGTGAGTGCATTGGCTTTGGAAAATTCCAGGTCCAGGTTAAAGAATTTATTAACGATCTTCCCATGTTCTTCCACGGCCATGCCTAAGGTAAGTTTTGCCTCTGCGTCGGTAAGTGTAGTGTTTTTAAAAGGAGCGATGCGTATCATTAATGCAGTAATATCTTTATAAGGTGCGATCACCGCATTTTCCGAAAATTTCAAATAAGCGACAGGCTTACTGAAGCGTCCATAAAATAAGCCGGTGGCCAATGCCAGGCTTAATAAGCCGGTTAAGGCTTCTATGGCTGCAACGGCACTTACTAAAAAACCTGAAGGACTTACATGCCCATAACCCACAGTAGTAAAAGTTTGAATACTGAAGAAAAAAGCACCTTCAAATTTTTCCAGGTTATTATTACCAGTAATTCCATTCAAATGCTCTACTCCTGCTACACAATATATCCCAGCAAACACAAAATTTACAATGATATAAAATGAAAATATCAGGGAGATAAATTTCCATCCCGGCAGTGCAAGCATAGAATGATACCAGCTTGTTCTTTCTAAAAAACCAACACCCTTTTTTTTTATATTCGGCTGCCCGTTCTTATTTACAAAACGTCCCCCATAAGATGAGGCGTTAGTACCAAACCCGGTATTGATCTCTGTTTTTGCTTTTGTATTAAGTTTTCGAAGCAGGGCCATAACAATAACTTTAAGAGATGTAAATTAAGGATATTTTCAAATACAAACTTTACCCGCAGACTTTCTCAAATTCTGTTAACTTTAATCGTTTATCTTTATAAGTCTTATGTTCATTAAGCAATTATACCTGCATAGTAAATGGCTGTGTTTTATATTTACCGGCTTTATTGTGTTATTTATTTTTATTAATTATAAAAGAGGGGTTGTGGCAACGCCGGTTTTGCAATATGGAATGTTCAGCGAAGTATTTCATAAAGCAGATACCCAGGTGGCATATCACATATACGTTAATGATAAACCCCTGGATATTACCAGGTATGATTTCGCCAAAAGGGATATTCTGCTGATATCGTTGGAGAATTATGAAAAAATTAAGTATAATAAAATAATATTTAGTACCATTAAAACGGTTTTGAATAAAGCCGGAGTGGGAGGATTAATGCAGCAGGAAGTTTATTCCAATACGATAAATGATACAATATTTACGAACTGGTATACCAGGCTGGTGGAACAAATAGTACAATACCCGGTTTTAAAAATTGCTGTGCTCTCACAAAAATTTGTATGGCTCGCTAACGAAATGCAGCCGGCTTCTGCACCTGAAAAATTACCATTTATTGTTACTGACTGATAAACATATTAAACGCTTTGCACTTTATTATTTAGTTTGTTTTTTGCTTTCCTATATATGGTTTGCTTACGATGGTCTTTTATTCTCTTCGCTGAAACCTATTTTCTTTTTAAATAAATTAGATGTAACGCATAATTTTTTTATGCTTACCAACCTGCAACATTATTTATTACAATATCATTGGCTCAGGATCTGCTTTGATATTGCTTATTTGTTGTTCCCGGTTTTTTTGGTTTATACCTGTTTAAAGAACAAAAAAGCGCAATCAGTGTTAGCGCTTTCAACGGCTTTCTTTAGCATATTGTACAATAGCTTTTTTTCAACTATGTCGTTTGTCAGTATCGAAAATGCTGTTGCATGGATGTTTGTGCCGCTATTGTTTTATCCCCGTACAATCATGGGTTTTTATTACTTTTTACAATGTGAACGGTTATTGTTCATTATTATTTTTTTCTCAGCTGCTTTATGGAAAATAAGAGTGGGAGGGCTTTTTAATGTGGAAGGAATGAGTACGATATTGTTCAGGCAGCATGCATCTTATCTTGCTGTGCAAAGCGGGGGGATGTACACTAATTTGATCACTTATTTAATTAATCACCAGGCTGTTTCTTATTTGCTTTATTTTTTTGCTTTTGTTGCTGAATTTATTTTTGTGGTGGGGCTTTTTACTAAAAAGTTCGATAAAATTTTAATGCTTTCTTTCTGTCTTTTTGCCCTGGCAGACTATATTTTAATGGGCATCAATTATTTTACATGGCTTCCTTTTTTAGGCTGTTTATATTTCTCAAAATTAACAGCAGCAGGCAAAGAGCAGTAACATCAGGCTTTTACAATTGTTACCAGGAATATTGATCTTTTGTTAAACAGCCGGTTGAAAACTTTATCTATAAAAAGCCATGCTTTGAAAGGCAAAAAATACAATGCCGCATAAAATCTTACTTTAACTAATAGCTTATTTGAAAAAGCAACTGTTGTTAAATTACCGGAAACGGTTCCTAAGTATTCTGAAATATTTTTTTCGTTAAACGAATGCAAATGAGCATTTGCAGGTGTTGGTTTATTGCAATGAACACAAAGATGGTATACTATTTTTTCATTGTAAGGAGTGATTAAGATCAGCTTTCCGCCCGGTTTTAAAACTTCCAGAAGCTTTTCAACAAAAAGCGTGGGGTCAAAAACATGTTCAATAACTTCGGATGCAATTATAATATCGAAAGTATTTTCTTTAAAGGGCATCTTAAATACATCTGCAACAACGGCAGAATGATTTGGATGCGGCAAGTTTTGCAGGGCTTTTATTGGATTTGTTTTTGAAATGTCCATAGACACCACTTTCTTTTGAAGCGGCAAAAAATGTTGAGCCACCCATGCACCCCCGCAACCTACATCCAGTATGGTGTCGCAACTTCGGGGAACTTCGGAAATTATCATCTGCCTGGAACGCTTTCGCTCTTGTGCAGTTGTAAAAGATTCATCTCCTTCAAAATAATTAAAGAAATGAGCATCTTTTTCATAATGGTCTAGATAGCTAAATTGACTTTCCTGTTTTTTATGAAGAGGAGAATTTGTTACTGTAGCATAAGATAACGGTGCTGTTAAAACAGGAACATTTTCAATTATTTCATAATCCTGTTTCTTACTTTTTAATACATTTTCTTCAGCATTCAATTCTAAAGGGGTTTTATCAACCGGGTCAATTAAAATATCAGCTAAAAAACTGGTGATCATATTTTCGTTGGTAATTTTTAAAACCGGTGTAAAAATATTATTAAATTATTTGAAATGCTGTTTTTTATAATAGTAGTGTAAAAAAACTGATACTAACAGTGAACAGATCATAATACCGGGCACAATGGTAAAAGGCGCTGCAATACCTTTAAAAATATAATAGCCCCCTCCGGAAACAACAATTGCCATACACAGCATTACAAGTAGTTTTTTAAAAGGGAAGAAATAACTTATGCTCTTATTAATAATTTTACCGGTATGCCACAGGTAATATCCTACCTGTATATAAGTGGAGATAACAAATGCTGCTGCAAGCCCATTTAACTTAAACAGGGGGTATAAGATCATCATCAAAACTACTGCAATCAACAGGTCTAATACAGCACCTTTTACAATAAGGTCATTTCGGTGACAAGCCTGTAATGCGGCAGCGGAATTGGTAATTCGTACGGGTAATACAAAAATGCCGATCAAAAAAACCGGAATGGCTTCCTCGTATTTTGAACTGAAAAGCAGCAAAAAAAAATCGGAGTGATAAAAAAATAAAAAGCAAAATGCCGGAAAAACAAATGAAGCCAGAAATGTGGTTGATTTTTCGAACAGTATTTTAATATTGGTTACCAGGGCTGTATTTTTTTTAGATAACTCTGTCAGCATTATGTTTCCAACTGCGCTTACCATTAAGCCAAACACCGGGATCTCGTATGCTCCGTTAAAATAGATCGCAAATTGGCTGATAGAAATAAAAGAAAGTATGAACCATTTATCTAGCCACCTGGCCGCGATACCTAAAACATCATACAAACCAAGATATACCCATTGTTTACCGATATGTGATGAGCCGGTATCTTCAGCATTACTCTTAAAAGACCTGCTGAATAAGAATTGTGCAATCAGCTTAAATAAAAACAGGAAAATTAAACCGCCTAAAAGCAGGAGTAAAGAATACCCATTGTAAAGAAGTAATAAATGCAGTAAAAGGTATCCGTTTATAAAAATCACATTCGTTATAAGCACCAATCGCTCAAGCTCTTTTTTTATACAAATGGTTTCTGTAATAATTGAAATATTCTGAACTGTTATTAATACGAACAACAGCAATTTTTGCAATAGGGTAAATTCATCTGCAGTAAAAAAAATATACAACAGCGGCAATAAATTTAAGAGAACCGCAAATAAAATAAACTGCTTTTTATGGGTTGCTGCATAATGCCTGATATTGTTTAATGAAGAAGTTAAAATGAGAGCAGGGAGACCAAATAAAGATATAACACTGGCAAGGCTTATATACAACCAAACGGATTGATATAATCCATAATCGAATAAAGAAAGTTTACGGGAGTATAAAAAAACAATGCCAAGTTGTACAGCAATACGTAAAATACTGCTGCTCATTAACAGAAAAGATCTTTTAGCAAACCTTATTTTGTGAAATTCCTTATCCGCATCTTCTTTTGTTGATCCCTTAGCATTCATTCTTAAACCGGTTATATAAATTATTGTTTCGCTTTTAATTGTAACAGCTCCTCAAAAAAATGTTTTGTTTCCCTTTCAACAGCTTCTACATCCCCCGATTTTATTGGCGAAGCTATTACATGATTGCCGGTATTGGGCATGGCAATAGCTCGTTTATGTAAACTATCTGTAGCCAATTGCGCAAACATATCCTTCATTGCACTCACTTTTACTACTTTATCCTGGTGCTCTTCATCTTTATAATAATACAACATTAAAACAGGTTGCGTTATCTTTTTATAGGTATCATTATTTAAAGCAGTTTCCAAAAATTCTTCCAATGCTACGGCGGCTTCCAGGCGATAGGGTTTATTCCAGTATTGTTTATAAATGGCACGGGTATCTTCCGGGTCATTGTATTTTCCTCCTTTAACCAACCTTGCGATCTGCAATCCCCAATGATTATTTAATATCCATGCATTGGGATCATTAATGGCAATATTGGGAGAATATAATATCAATGCGGCTACATCATTAGGAAATGCTGCTGCAAGTTGCAAAGCCTGTGTAGCGCCGGTACTGGTACCCATCAATATCACTTTTTCGCCCAGCTGTTTACCAATGGCCAGGGCCTGTTTGGCAGATTCCCAGTAATTATCGGCGGTAAGATTGAGTAACTGTTCAGTGGTATCAATACCATGTTGAGACAATCTTGATAAATATAAATTACAGCCAAATCTTGCGGCTGTATTTCTATGTACGGGGTTACCTTCTTCCTGCGAAGCAGAAAATCCGTGTAAGTAAACAATAGCGTAGGGCGTTTTTTGCTTAAGACTATCATTGGCCCAAACGATCCTTGCCTGGTTATTGGGACGGAGCTGATGCGTGGCTTCATTGGCTGCTATAAACTGATCCAGTTCGGTGATTGCCGGAAGGGATGGCATGGTTACAGCATATTTGGGCTCATCCGGATGTGGGCCGAATAAATACACAATGATCAATACCCCGATAACATATAACAATACTTTTAACCAGCGCATAATTTTTTTATGAAGCTACATTTTTTATTGGTTTATTAAAAGTAAACGGCATAAATAATTGTCGTAATACAGCTATTTACGCATTGAAATCTTTACTATAATTAATAATAATTTTGTTTAACTTTCCTTAATGAAGCACTTTAAGTTTTACAGCAAAGAAGATATTTTATCGCTTACCAAAGTGAGGCGTTTTGAAACAAGGATAGGAGAGCGGTTACAATATTTAAAAAAAGATGGCGAGTGGCCCGAAGTGGTACAGCAATCCAAAGCTAAATATGTATTGTTAGGTATTCCTGAAGATATTGGCGTAAGGGCCAATTATGGTACAGGCGGAACATCCAGTGCATGGACACCTTTTTTATCCGCTTTTTTAAATAACCTTAGCAACGATTTTTTACCGGGCGATGATATTTTATTACTGGGTCATTTTGATTTTGGAGATGTAAAATTTCTAATTGACAGTTATGCCTATAACCCGGATGAATTGGTGGAAGCCTACCGCCATGCGGTAAACCTCATTGACGATGAAGTGGAAAACATGCTGAAGGTAATTGCAGCAGCGGGTAAGATACCTCTTGTTATAGGTGGCGGGCATAATAATGCCTATCCTATTATAAAAGGCGTAGCGAAAGGATTGTTTAAGAATGGCAACATTCCCCTGGCGCAGATCAATGCTGTGAACCTGGATGCCCATACTGATTATGGCGCTACCGAAGGCCGGCACAGCGGCAATGGATTTAAATATGCCGAAGAAGATGGTTACCTGGGTAAGTACTGTATGATAGGGGTACACGAAAATAATATTTCGCAGAATATTTTAATGGATATTCATAACAACCCGTTTATTGATTATATCACCTACGAAGAAATATTTATTCACGAGAGTAAGAATTTTACGCAGGCCATTGCGCATGCTACAGGTTTTACCGAAGATAGTTTTACCGGTATTGAACTGGACCTGGATTGTATTGAAGATGTATTGAGCAGTTCGGCTACACCCAGTGGTATTACTGTATTACAGGCCAGGCAATATATTAATTTTGCGGCCACCGATGCCAAAGTGGCTTACCTCCACATCTGCGAAGGTGCCACACAACTGGCCGATGGGAAAAAAGATGACAGTACAGGAAAACTCATCAGTTATTTGGTGAGCGATTTTGTAAAAGCCAATAACCAGGACTAAATATTTACAGATGCGCTGCAATTTCTGCTGCTGTTGCCACGCCATCTTTACGCCATACCATTTTACCATTTTTAAAAATGATGAAAACAGGTAATTGCGACACCTTATACTTTTTTACAATCATTTCATCATTTCCGCCATCCACTTTAAATAAAGTGAACTTTCCTTCGTGGGTAATTTGCAGGTTTTGCAAAACAGGTTCCATTGTTTTACAGGGCGGGCACCAGGCTGCACCAAAATCAACCAGTACTGTTGGCGATGCATTAACAGCCGTATTAAATTCGGCTTCGGTCATTTGCTTTGCCGGCGCTTTTGCTCCTTCCAGGTTTTTATTTGCAGCCTTCCACGCAATGATACCTCCCTGTAGTTCATACACTTTTTCAAAACCGGTGGTCCGCATTTTTTCTGCAGCTGCAGCACTTCTGCCGCCGGCAAGACAGTACACATACACCGGTTTGTGTTTATCCATAAAACCAATACGACGGGTAAATTCATCCGTATCATTCCAGTTGGCCAATAAAGTATTTTTTATATGACCGCTTGCATATTCTGCCGTTGTTCTTACATCCAGTACCTGCACTGAATCCTTATTGATCATTTGTTCAAACTCATCAGCAGTTAAATTGATTTTGGTTTGTGCACTGCAAGCCAAAAAAACAAGAGACCCGATAAAAGCGCTAACCATCTTATGCATTCTCATAACCGATATTTTTTTGTAAAACTACAAACAAAAAACCATCTCAATGTGAGATGGTTTTGTAAATGAAAATAGTGTATGTTATAATGGAGAAAGGTATTGCGCATAGGCATAACCCTCTTCGCCATCGGCGGTTTTAATTTTCCACCAGCTGTCATCAGTTTTTTCTACCAGCGTTACCACTTCATCGTGTGCAGCCTTACCAACAATAGCGCCGTCAGTAGAAGGCGTGCTCCTGATGTTAAGGTTGGTACTATCTGTTGTAACTTTTAATTGAGCACCGGCGTCTGCTTTAATATCAATATTCAACAACAGGTCACCACTGGCCATGTTGGGATCTATCTTATCATACAAAGCCCATAACGCATCATAATCAGCAGTGCTTTTTGCAGTGCCGCTTACATGCAGTACATTATCTTTTTCGGCTACGGATAAGTCCGCTACGCCTAAATCTTTTGCAGACTGTAACAGTGCTGCATATTTATCCTGGATTGCCATTGGTTTAAATTTAATTGGTGAATGTGATTATTTCTTTACAGTTAATTTTGAAGCATCAGATTTTACTTTGGCTGCTGCCAGTATCTGCATGATCTTCATATTGTCAGCCTTGCTTACTTCACCGGAAAGTACGGCTTTGTCTCCTTCAAATGTTACCGTAACGCCTTTAATATCTTTAAAACCATCTTTTACTTTCTGCTGGGTAACTTCATCCAGTACTGTAGTAACAGATGCAGGCGGCGCAACCGGAGGTGGTGGTGGAGGTGCTACCGTTGCATTGTTGATCACATCTTTTACACCCTTTACATCCCTTACTTTTTTAGTACATAATGCCCTGCAGTCTTCATCTTTCATCTGGCCACTGATGGTGACTACGCCCTCTTTTACATCCGCCACAGCACCGCTCAGCATAGCATCTTCCTGGATCACTTTGTCAACTTTAGCCTTAATGTCTTCATCCTTGGGTTTACAACCAGTAAATGAAATGGTGGCAGCAAATAGCAGCCCTGTCAATAATCTAATCAGTTTCATCGTTAATGATTTTTAGTTTAATAAATGGTTACGAAAATTAAAGTTAGTTACTGCATGTGAACTTTACGTGAACAATTTGTTTGTTTCACCAGACTATATTTTTTGTCAGCGGGTTGTATCTGTAATATAAAAGTTATAAACAACCGAGGCGACCACCATCTACCGGTAGATTGATCCCATTGATATAGGCAGCGGCAGGAGAGGATAAAAAAGCCACCGCAGCACCAAACTCTTCAGGTTGTCCAATTCTTCCTGCGGGGATCTCTGCTACTAATTCTTCCAATACCAATGCTTCAGATTTGCCGGTATCATTGGCTTTTTTCGTAATCACATAATCGGCGCGATTGGTTTTTGTAAAACCCGGTAATACATTATTTACGGTAATACCAAAAGCACCCAGTTCAGTAGCGAGTGTTTTAGCCCAGCTGGCTACCGCACCACGTATGGTATTGCTTACACCTAACCCGGCCAGCGGCATTTTTACAGAAGTGGAAATAATATTGATGATCCTGCCAAAGCCGGCAACCTTCATGCCGGGCACAACAGCCTGCATTAAATTATGGTTATTGATCAGGTGATTGTTGAAAGCCTGCAAAAAATCGGTCGTTGCAGCCTTTAAAGCCGGGCCACCAGCAGGGCCCCCCGTATTGTTCACCAGAATATGAACAGTATTGGTAATAACAAATTCATCTACCACTTTCTTTACGGCTGCAGTGTCTGTAAAATCGGCTACCAGGTAGCTATGCTTTTGCCCGCTGTTTGTAGCCAGCGTGGGCAACACTTCCTTTAATTTTTCTTCATTTCTTGCCAATAGGATAACGGTACAACCCAATAAAGCCAATTCTGCTGCACTGGCATAGCCCAGGCCCTGCGTACTGCCGCAAACCAACGCTGTTTTTCCCTTAAGATCGAGGTTCATTTTTTTGATTTAGGATAAAGCTAAAATAATTTTATTTTTTCTCACATTTATTTACGGCATGTGGATAATTCTATACCTGTAAAAATGCGGTCATTCCGCTATATTCGCAGGCTGAAACAGCATATATAATGGCAGAAAAAAACTTATTTGATTATACCGAGGATTCCATTAAAAGCCTGGATTGGAAAGAACATATCCGCCTCAGGCCGGGTATGTATATTGGTAAACTGGGTGATGGCAGCAGTCCTGACGATGGTGTGTATGTATTATTAAAGGAAGTGGTAGATAACTGTATTGATGAACACACCATGGGCCATGGCAAACATGTAGATGTGAATATTGATGGCAAAACAATTACTGTAAGGGATTATGGACGGGGTATTCCATTGGGTAAACTGGTGGATGTGGTAAGTAAGATCAATACCGGTGCCAAATACGATAGCAAGGCGTTTCAAAAAAGTGTGGGATTGAACGGTGTGGGTACTAAAGCAGTGAATGCACTAAGCAATTATTTTAAAGTAACGGCTTACCGTGATGGAAAAGAAAAGACGGCCGAGTTTGAAAGAGGCAACCTCATCAAAGAACATAAGGAAGCGGCTACAAAAGAAGAGAACGGCACTTTTGTAACGTTTATTCCTGATGAAAGTATCTTTAAAAATTTTCATTTTGTACAGGAATATTTAGATAACCAGTTCTGGAATTACTGTTACCTGAATGCAGGTTTGATCATGAACCTGAACGGGAAAAAATATGTCAGTAAGAATGGCTTGCTGGACCTGTTGCAGCGCAAAACCAATGCTGACGAGATCCGTTACCCGATCATTCATTTAAAAGGAGAAGATATAGAAGTGGCCATCACGCATGAAGGCACTTATGGAGAGGAATATTACAGTTTTGTAAATGGCCAGTTCACCACGCAGGGCGGAACACATTTGGCGGCTTTTCGCGAAGGCTATATCAAAACCATCAGGGAGTTTTATAAAAAAGATTATGATGCTGCGGATATCCGCGGCAGTATTTGCGCAGCCGTAAGTGTAAGGGTGCAGGAGCCGGTTTTTGAAAGCCAGACCAAAACCAAACTTGGTTCATTGAATGTGTACGAGAACGGGCCCAGCATGAGGAATTTTGTGGGCGATTTTTTAATTAAGGAGCTGGATAATTTTTTACACCGTAACCCCGCCACTGCCGAAGCGTTGAAAAAACGCATCGAACAAAATGAAAGGGAAAGAAAAGAATTGTCGGGTATTAGAAAATTAGCCAACGAAAGAGCGAAGAAAGCCAACCTTCATAATAAAAAATTAAGGGACTGCAAGTTTCATTACAATGATGAAGCAACGGGAAAGGACAAGGATAATATTTTAGAGAAACAAAAAGAGAGTACCATTTTTATTACAGAAGGAGATAGTGCAAGCGGTAGTATCACCAAGGCAAGAAATGTAAATACGCAGGCGGTGTTTAGTTTGCGTGGTAAACCATTGAATTGTTTTGGCCTTACTAAAAAAGTGGTGTATGAGAATGAGGAATTCAATTTACTGCAGCATGCGTTGAATATTGAAGAAGGGTATGAGAATTTACGATTCAATAATATCGTGTTTGCAACTGATGCCGATGTGGATGGTTTGCATATCCGTTTATTACTGATGACCTTCTTCCTGCAATTCTTTCCCGACCTGGTGAAGAATGGCCATGTATATATCCTGGAAACGCCTTTATTCCGTGTAAGAAATAAACAGGAAACGATCTATTGTTATGATGAAAGTGAAAAACAGGCCGCGGTAAAAAAACTGGGTAATAAACCCGAGATCACCAGGTTTAAAGGGTTGGGAGAGATCAGTCCTGAAGAATTTGCCAAATTCATTAATAACGATATGCGCTTACAACCGGTGATGCTGTTGCCCGAAACACATATTCAGCAATTGCTGGAATATTATATGGGCAAGAATACACCTTCACGCCAGGAATTTATCATTGATAATTTACAGGTGGAACTGGACCTGGTGGAAGAAAAAATATAATGCATGTTTGAATTTCACGGTGATAGAAAAAGGTATTTTGAGATACAGGTAGAAAACACCCGTAAATACGTGCTCCCTTTTATTGAACAATACAAACCCGTAACAGCAGGAATGCGGGTGCTTGAAATAGGTTGTGGTGAAGCAGGAGTTTTAAAAGCGTTTACTGATAGGGGTTGTATTGCCGTAGGAGTGGAACTGGATGAACCGAGATTGGTACTGGCCAGGGAATATATGGCTGATGAACTGGCCGCCGGTAAAATTTCTTTCCTGTCAAAAGATGTGTATAAAGTAAATGTAGAAACCGAATTCAAAGGGAAATTTGATATCATTATTTTGAAGGATGTGATAGAGCATATTCACGACCAGCCAAAACTGATTGCCTGGATGAAAAGTTTTTTGCATAACGACGGAGTGATATTTTTTGGTTTCCCTCCCTGGCAAATGCCTTTTGGCGGCCACCAGCAGATCATGCGGGGGAAATTATTAAGCAAGCTGCCTTATCTTCATTTACTGCCGTTTGGTTTATACGAAGCCCTGCTTAAAATGGGTAAGGAAAATGTGGCTGAAATGGTGGAGATAAAAGAAACACGTATTTCAATAGAACGCTTTGAGAAGATAGTAAATGAGACCGGGTATAGTGTAGCGAATAAATTACATTATTTAATTAATCCTATTTACGAATATAAATTTGGCTGGAAACCTAAAGTGCAGAATAAGCTGGTGAGCAAAATAAGGTACATCCGTAATTACTTTACCACCTGCGTGTATTATTTGATCACACCCAAATAAAATTTTAAAAGAAAAAAATGATCCATATAGTTTTTAATGAGCCGGATGTAAAAGTATTACAGCAGGCAATTGAATTAGACGAAAGCTTACAGGGCGAAGTAATACAGATCAAAGATGATTATGCCGTAGGGCCGCTAAATAATATTTATATTGGCGAAGGCATTGAAGCCCGTAGGCAATGGTGGAAGGAGGTTTTGGCCGGAGGCGATTATGACGGCAAAACGGATACCGGAGAAGTTGATGATTATAAAACCGCAGCCGAACTGGTGGGCACCATGCGTCGCGATGAAAATGAAATTATCTGGATATGGGCAGCGCAAAATAAACATGATGTAAGTGGTTATTACTGGCTGCTCAAATACATGCAGGAATTTCAGGGCAGGGTATTTATTTTATACCTGAATAACCTGCCGTTCATCAATGAAAAGGGGCATATTTTTTATCCCAGCTGGATCAGCGAAATTCCTGCAAAGGAATTTTTAAAGGCAAAAAAACTGGCCCGGGAAATTACATTGAGCGAGTTTGAAGTGGATCCTGATGAATGGATAAGGATCTGCAACGAAAATAAAGGCGTACGTTTATTGGAAGGCGGTAAAAAATTAACACAGGCTGACTATGATTTTTACGATGCCGAGTTGAAAAAACAAATTACCGGCGATTGGCAGAAGGCAGCAAAGATCATTCATCATTTTTTAAGCAAGGCCAAACATACTACCGGCGACGCTTACCTGTTGTGGCGTTTAAAAACAATGATCGCACAGGACCAGTTTGATGTGCAGGGCAAGATCGCCAATATGAAAGATTTTGAAATAAAAACCCCCTCCGCCCCCTGAAGGGGAACCTGGGACCAAAATAATTTTCAGGTACTTTCAACTTTTGAAGTGCTTAACAATATTAATAATTTAAAAAAGGAAAGCCCCTTCAGGGGTTTGGGGTATGGCTAAAGCAACTAAAGAAGATTATATCCACACCGACAGTGGTATTGGAGGCCAGTACAAAACCTGGTTTTTGGACTATGCCAGTTATGTAATATTGGAAAGGGCTGTGCCTGCAATAGAGGACGGCTTAAAACCGGTACAGCGCCGTATCCTTCATTCGATGAAGGAAATGGATGATGGCCGTTTTAATAAAGTGGCTAATATCATCGGGCAAAGTATGCAGTATCATCCGCATGGTGATGCCAGTATTGGCGATGCATTGGTAAATCTTGGGCAAAAAGACCTGTTAATAGAAACACAGGGAAACTGGGGTGATGTAAGAACAGGTGATGAAGCCGCGGCGCCGCGTTATATAGAAGCAAGACTGAGCAAGTTTGCATTGGAAGTAGCTTTCAACAGTAAAACCACTGACTGGGCGTTGAGTTATGATGGCAGAAAAAATGAACCGGTTACATTGCCAATGAAATTTCCTTTATTACTGGCGCAGGGCGCCGAAGGTATTGCGGTGGGCCTGGCAACAAAAATCCTACCTCATAATTTTTGTGAATTAATTGAAGCCTCCATAAAATATTTAAAAGGTAAAAAATTTGAGATACTGCCCGATTTTCAAACCGGCGGTACCATGGATGCCAGCAATTACAGCGAGGGTAAGCGTGGTGGAAAAGTGCGTGTAAGGGCCATCATTGAAGAACAGGATAAAAAAACATTGGTGATCAGGAGTGTTCCATACGGTGTAACCACAACACAGTTAATGGAAAGCATTGTAAAAGCTAACGATGCGGGAAAAATAAAAATTAAAAAAGTAACGGATCATACCGCAGCAGATGTAGAGATCATTATTGAACTGGCTGCAGGCATTTCTCCTGATATTACCATTGATGCGCTATACGCTTTTACCGATTGTGAAGTAAGTATTTCTCCTAATTGTTGCGTAATTGTAAAAGACAAGCCACAGTTTTTGGGCGTAACTGAATTACTGAAGATTGCTACCGATAATACCAAAGACCTGTTATTAAGAGAACTGCAGATCAAGCTGGCAGAGCTGCAGGAAAAATGGCATTATACTTCCCTGGAAAAAATATTCTTCGAAGAAAAAATTTATAAAGAGTTAGAAAAAAAACATGAGACCTGGGAAAAAGTGCTGACTGCTATTGATACTGCATTTGGCCCGTTTAAAAAATTATTGAAAAGGGAGATTACCAGGGAAGATATAGTAAAACTTACTGAAAAGCCTGTACGCCGTATCTATCGCCTGGATATTGATGAACTGAATGCGCAGATCAAAGGGCTGGAAGGAGATATTAAACAGGTAAAGCATGACATCGCCAATCTTACCGATTATGCCGTGGCCTATTATGAAAACCTGTTGAAAAAATATGGCAAAGGCAAGGAGCGTAAAACCGAGCTTAAACAATTTGATACCATACAGGCAAAATCTGTTGCCATTGCCAATATTAAATTGTACGCCAATTTCGCTGATGGTTTTATCGGAACCGGCTTAAAGAAAGACGAACTGGTAGCGGAAGTGAGCGACCTGGATGATATCATAGCTTTTACTAAAGCAGGTATTATGAAAGTAGTAAAGGTTGCTGAAAAGAACTTTATCGGGAAGGATATTCTGCACGTAGCGGTGTTTCAAAAAAATGATGAACGCACCACGTATAATATGATCTATGTAGATGCCAAGACCGGGGTGAGTTTTGCAAAACGATTCAATGTATCAGGTGTAACAAGAGATAAAGAATACGACCTGACCAAAGGCGCAGAAAAAAGCAGGGTACATTATTTTACGGCTAATGCTAATGGAGAAGCAGAAGTGGTGAAGATCGTGTTAAGTCCGAACTGCAGCGCAAAGAAAAAAGAATTTGATTTTTATTTTGAAGAACAGGAAATAAAAGGACGTACCAGCATTGGCAATATTGTAACCAAGTACCCGATCAAATCAGTGAAATTTAAAGAAGCCGGTAAGTCAACTTTAGATGCTAAAAAATTATGGTTTGACAATAAGTTTGGCCGACTGAACACCGAGGAAAAAGGAGATTACCTGGGAAAATTTGATGCCGAAGACAGGATATTGATCATGTATAATGACGGTAACTATGAAATAACCGACCAGGAATTAACCCAGCGTTTTGATCCTGAAAAAGTATTGCTGATGGAAAAATTCCATCCTGAAAAAATCATTACTGCAGTATACCTGGATAATGAAAAGCTGCAATACAATATCAAGCGTTTTAAGATAGAAACTACCACGCTGCATAGTAAATTCTTTTTTATTAAGGAAGGAAAAGATAATCGGTTGGAAATGGTGAGTACAGATGCTGAACCTATTCTTACGGTGCAGAGCGGAAGAGGCCAGATGATTCGTAAGGCAAAATTCAAAGTGATAAAACTGGTGGAAGTGATGGGATGGAAAGCGGTAGGAGCAAAGCTGACAGAATTTTCTAAATCCATAGAAATGGAATGGGAGAAACCGCAAACCAAAGATGATCAGCAACCGGAATTGTTTTAAATCAATATAATTATTTATTACCTGTTAAGCATGTATAAAGCTTAACAGGTTTTTTTTACTCTTCCATGGCCGGTGGGACACCGACCATGGAACGACCATGGAAGAAATATTTTTTTTCTCCCTTGGTCGGTGTCCCACCGACCATATTTAAATAGCTTAGTTTATCACAAACCAGTAACCGGATACGTACGTGCTGCATCAGTAGGTATGGCCGCATTTACTGCATCAGTATAATTATTGGTTCCTATCAATGCATGATTACCGGCTATATTGCCTGTTTGATTGAGAAATGACCATTCCACCGGAACATCCGCGTAAATAAGCCCATCAATAGTAGTGGGCGGTAACATGGGTATCAGGTCGCTAAGGTTAACTACGCGATAACTTTCGGGGATCAATGCACTATAAGCACCCGCAAACGCAGCATTACCAACTCTTGGACTCGCATAATTGTACAGCTCCACACTACAGTCAATATCGGCGATCTTGAGCGTAGGAGCTATCATTGTGGCTAATGCCGCACCCAGGCTATGACCCGTAACCAGGCAGGGCAGGGAGTTATCAAATTTGTTGAAGGCATCCAGTACCTGCTCTATCAGCAACGCATAAAAAATAGCAAAGCCCAGGTGTACTTTTGCCAATTGAAATTTTCCGTTATTAAACCACACTAACGGTACCGGTACCTGTGGAATGTTGGCATCCAGTAACCATTCAAATGCCGATAGGGTGCCCCTGATCGCAATGATATTGTATTGGGCAGATGTGGCAGCAAAACCAAAATACACGTCCTGCACCTGCAGGTTCATTGCGGTAACGGGCTCACTACCGGGGATGTTCTGCCAGTCAAGCTTTGAATAAGCCGGCCATAAATTTTCAATATCAATTTCAGGTGCCGTAAAGGATGCCGTTTGCGTAAATCCGGCTGGCAGGTTAACGTTACCGTTATTTGCCGGAGGCACACCATTGTTATATTGTACGTAGGTTAGTTCGCTCATTTGAGCCAGCAGTTTGGAAAGATTGGGATCGTACATGGGGATTGTTTTTTAAGATAAAAATACCGGTTGCTTTAAAAGTTTTCTACCGTAGTTCTACCTGAAAATTCGCCCTGTGGGCAGGGTGGCAGGTTCTACCCGGAAAAGATCCTTACTGCGGTATATCCTGATAATAAAAAGCTGTAATACAATATCAAGCGCTTCAAAATAGAACCCGCCACACTGCATAGTAAATCTTTTTTATCAAAAAACTGGTTGTATTACACTAGTAGTTTTACGATAAAGCAACGGAATAAATACTTCTATTTGCCGCTTTTTATAAAAATAGGCAGGGCTTCAAAAATAAAAGAACGCGTTTGGCGTTATCAGGATACCTATTTAAAAACCATTCAAGCCGGCAACAACCGCTAATGCCTATGAGTAAATATTTACTGTTGTCCGTCTTATTGCTTAGTTTAACCGCCACTGCCCAGGAAAATGCACCCGTTAAACCATTAACTGCCCAACATGCAAAATGGGATGAGCAGGAACTGTACGTAAACGGCTTTGCCAGGGTTTTACAAAACAAAAAATTTTCCTTTATCAATAAGTCTGGTGCATTGATCAGCCCGGTTGCATTTGATGGGGCAAGAAATTTTGTACGTCATTTAGCTGCAGTAAATAAAAATGGCAAATGGGGTTTTATTGACGAATCGGGTAAAATAATTATACCGCTTCAATATGAAATTGTTTTTGATTTTGATGAATCCATTACTGCTGTGTTTGGCAATAAAAGATGGTGGCTCATCAATACAAAGGCACAAATAATAAAAGCACTGGATATTTCAGTGTTTTATGGTTTTAAAAATGGCCTGGCAAAGATTGATAAGAATGGCAGAACAGGAACTATCAATACCAATGGTGAAATAAGCTTTGATAAATACCAAACCAATACCACTGCGGCTAATCCGTCTCCGTTTAAACCTGCAATAACAAATACCAATGCCGCAAACGGTATAACCGTTTGTCCTGATAATATCGATTTTGAATATGGCTCTTTCTTTAACTGGCAATGTTATATCGGTCATGTGGATTCCATTGTCAATGTGAATGTGATCACCTTGAATCCCTCTCCACCAACCGTTAACCGGCATACTTTATATAACAAGGTGTTACCATCGGCAATCGATCCTTATGGTTTATTCCCCACCAATCCTCCCGACGGGAGCAATTTTGCGTTACGGCTGGGCAATACCGTTATAGGCGGTGAAGCAGAAGGGGTAACCTACACCATTCGTGTACCCTTAAACGATTCTAATTTTTCCATTAAATACGATTATGCCGTAGTGTTTGAAGATCCGGGGCATACTATTTGGTCGCAACCCCGTTTCCAGGTAAACGTATTCGATTCGGCCGCTAATGCTTATGTGGATTGCGCTTCATTTGAATATATTTCTACCTCCGGTCTACCCGGCTTTACCCGTTCAACTGTAGATACGGGTGTTATTTATAAACCATGGTCAACGGTGTTTTTAAGTTTACGTGGATATGCCGGTAAAACGATGTACCTCGAATTTAAAAATGCCGATTGTGTAAGAAAAGGGCATTGGGGCTATTCTTATGTGGATGTAGAAAAACCCTGCGGGCAAAATATAGAAATGAATTATGATTGTGCGGCGCCCAATATTACTACTTTAAATGCGCCTCCGGGTTTTAGCATTTATAACTGGTGGAATGAAACCTACACTACTTTACTGGGAACAGGACAACAGATCGTTTTAAATCCAGGGCCTGCTGTTAACAGCACGATTTACCTGGAAATGATCCCCTTCAATAATTTCGGCTGCTTAGATACCATCCCGGTAAGTATTACCGGTGAGTTTACAGCAGGGTTCAGTTTGTCAGATACATTGGGTATCTGTGCGCCGCATTCATTTACTTTTTACAACCGTGATGTGCCTTCCCAATCCGCTATCTGGGATTTTGGAGATGGTACTACCGGTACCGGGGACACGGTTACGCATGTGTACGCCTTGCCCGGTAGTTATATTGTAAAACTGAATGTAGTATTGCCCAGCGGCTGCAGGGGCAGCGTAATGAAACTGGTATCCGTTATTCAGCCGGCCGGAAGTTTTTCTTTTACCGGCGGCGATTATTGCAACGGCCCCACGGTGCAGTTTAACGCGGTAGTATCCAATGCCGACAGCTTATACTGGGATTTTGGCGATGGTACTATTTTACATACTACGCAGGCCAGTGTATCGCATACTTATGCATCCCCGGGAATTTATATCCCTTCATTGATCATAAAATCGCTGGGTGGTTGTGAAACACCGATACCAGCGATGGATACCGTGAGGATAGACTTGTTGAAAACAGGTTTTATCAATAATGAAGTAAAAATTTGCGGTAGTACTACATTGAATTTTACAGACACTTCATCCGCTTATTTTGGTATCAGTTCCAGGCTATGGGATTTTGGTGATGGTACCACAGGAACCGGTATTAATGTTAGTCATACCTACACCACTACCGGAACATATACGGTTAGTCTATCCATTAACGGTACAAGTGGCTGTAATGATATTGTAGCCAGGCCAATCTTTGTAAAAGTAAATGATATACCAACAGTTGCTATTGATGGCGATACCGCTCACTGCTTATTTACGCCGGTTACTTTCAACAGCGTGGTACAATCTGTAGATGCCATTAATTATTATCACTGGAGCTGTTCTAATGGACTTTCCGGCTCCACCAATAGCTTTGTTGTTAATTTTATAAGTCCCGGTTTTTATACCATACAGTTAATTACAAGAACGGTGAATGGTTGTGCTGATACGGCTAATCATACGATACATATTTATCCTGCACCAGATGTTGTACAACCGCCTAACCAGGTATTGTGTAACGGTGATTTTGTAAATGCTATAAATTTTTCCGGCGCCTTACCCAATACCGTTTATAACTGGGTGAATACCGCACCATCGATAGGACTTGCGGCAAGTGGTACCGGTGATATTGCTTCTTTCCAGGCCATTAATAATAACATTACCGTTGCTACTGCAACTATAAGGGTTACCCCGTTTGCCAATGGTTGCCCTGGCCCTTTCAAAACATTTACTATCGTAATTAAACCCACGGCAAATGTTGCGCAGCCTGCAGACCAGGCGTTATGCAGTAACAGTAATACCGCTGCAATAACATTTACCGGTACTGTAGCAGGAACCGTTTATAACTGGACAAATAATAATTCAACCATTGGACTTGCCGCAAGCGGTACAGGTAATATTCCTTCATTTGTAGTAAGCAGCAATGGCGCAGGCGTAAATACGGCAACCGTTACCGTTACCCCGGTTTCCAACGGATGCCCGGGTACAGCAAAAACATTTACCATAACCGCTAGTCCAATGCCGGCGGTGGTACAGCCTGCCGATCAGAATTTATGTAGCGGTAATTTTACAGCTGCTATTAATTTCAGCGGGCCTGTTGCAGGTACGTTATACAGCTGGACAAATAATGCGCCGTCAATCGGGCTTGCCGCAAGTGGTACAGGAAATATTCCTGCTTTTCAAACGGTAAGTACTGGCAGTGTGGTTACGGCAACTATTATAGTAACCGCTTCAGTGGGTGGTTGTACTGCGCCTCCTAAAACTTTCGACATCACTGTAACGCCTTCTCCCGATGTGGTAAAACCAGCCGACCAGGTATTATGCGATAACAGCAATACAGCGGCTATAACATTTAGCGGTGCTGTAGCAGGAGCAACTTATAACTGGACAAATAATAATGCTACGATAGGCTTAGCTGCAAATGGTACAGGCAATATTCCATCTTTTGCAGCCAGCAGTAATGGCAGCACTATAAATACAGCAACCATTACCGTTACACCGGTATTCAATGGTTGCCCGGGTGCACCAAAAACATTCACCATCACTGTAGATCCAATGCCGGCTGTAGTACAACCTGCGGATCAAAATTTGTGCAGCGGTAATTTTACAACAGCTGTTAATTTCAGTGGCCCGGTTACAGGAACAATTTATACCTGGACGAATAATAATCCATCCATTGGACTTGCTGCAAACGGTACAGGAAATATTGCCTCTTTTCAAGCTATCAGCAATGGTAGTGTGGTTACGGCAACTATTACCGTAACGCCATCAACCAGTGGTTGCGCAGCAGGGGCAAAAACATTTACCATAACGGTAAACCCTACACCTGATGTGGTAAAACCTGCCGACCAGGCATTATGTGATAACAGCAATACTACTGCCATACTATTTAATGGTGCAGTGGCAGGAACAACTTATAACTGGACAAATAATAATGCTACGATAGGCTTAGCTGCAAATGGAACAGGAAATATTCCATCCTTTGCAGCAAGCAGCAATGGTGCTACAGTAAATACGGCAACCATTACCGTTACACCGGTCTTTAACGGTTGCCCGGGGGTTCCAAAAACATTTACCATTACGGTAGATCCAATGCCGGCTGTGGTTCAACCCGCTGATCAGAATTTATGCAGTGGTAATTTCACCTCCGTTATCAATTTCAGCGGCCCGGTTGCAGGAACGCTGTATACCTGGACCAATAATAATCCATCTATAGGACTTGCAGCAAATGGTACAGGAAATATTGGATCCTTTCAGCCCATCAGTAACGGTACGGTAGTAACAGCAACTATTACAGTAACGCCTTCAACAAACAGTTGTGTGGCGCCGCCAAAAACATTCACCATAACGGTTAACCCTACACCTGATGTGATAAAACCTGCCGACCAGGCATTATGTGATAATAGCAATACTACTGCCATAGTATTTAATGGCGCAGTGGCAGGAACAACTTATAACTGGACAAATAATAATACATCCATTGGTTTGGCAGCCAATGGTACAGGTAATATTCCTTCCTTTGCCGCAGCCAGTAATGGTGCTGCTGTAAATACGGCAACTATTACTGTTACACCGATATTCAATGGTTGTCCGGGTACGCCAAAAACATTTATCATCACAGTTGATCCAAGGCCGGATGTAGTACAGCCTGGTGATCAGAGTTTGTGCAGCGGTGGCACTACAGCAGCTATCAATTTCAGCGGTCCCGTAGCAGGAACACTGTATACCTGGACCAATAATAATCCTTCTATTGGTTTAGCAGCAAGCGGTACCGGTAATATTGCTTCATTCCAGCCGGTAAGCAATGGTATTGTTGTTACTTCAACTATTACAGTAACGGCATCATTCAATAATTGTACAGCGCCGCCAAAAATATTTACTATAACAGTTAACCCTACACCGGATGTTGCAAAACCTGCAGATCAAACCTTGTGTGATAACAGCAACACTACTGCAGTACAATTCACTGGCACAGTTCCCGGAACAACCTATAACTGGACCAATAATAATCCATCCATTGGTTTGGCCGCCAGCGGTACAGGAAATATCCCTTCCTTTACAGCAAGCAGCAATAGCAACAGTACCAATACTGCCAGCATTACCGTTACACCGGTGATCAATGGCTGTACTGGTATACCAAAAATATTTGTAATCAATGTTGATCCAAAACCTGCCATAGTTCAACCGGCAGACCAGGTAGTATGTAACGGCAATTATACTTCCGCTATTAATTTTACAGGACCTGTTTCAGGAACAGTGTATAGCTGGACCAATACCGCTCCATCTATCGGACTTGCGGCCAGCGGTACAGGAAATATACCTGCATTCCAGGCTTACAGTGGCTTCGCTGTAGCCAATGCTACTATAACTGTAAAAGCAGATTTTAACGGTTGCCCGGCGCCTCCAAAAACTTTTGTGATCACTATTAACCCTGCCCCGAATGTTATACAGCCGGTTAACCAGGCTATATGTAACGGTGCAACTATAAATGCCATACAGTTTTCGGGAAATATGGCCAATGCACAATACCAATGGACGAATACTAACAGTGCCATAGGTTTGGCTGCGTCAGGTACCGGCAATATCAGTTCATTTATTGCCCAAAATACTACCGCAGTGCCCATTACTGCAACTATTACCGTAACACCGCAAAATGGAAATTGTCCAGGTACGCCAAAGACATTCATAATAACGATCAATCCAACACCAGCGGTTAATGCTACCAGTAATGCAACCCTTTGTTTGGGTAACACAGCACAATTAAACGCAACAGGTGCTGCGCAATATACATGGGCTCCGGCAAATTATTTAAGTTGTTCCGGTTGTCCAAGCCCGGTTGCAAAACCAATGGATTCTATTGTATATACCGTAAGGGGAACAAATAGTTTTGGTTGTTACGCTTACGATACGGTTTCATTAAACGTGATCAAACCATTTAAAATGCGGGTATCACCCAACGATACATTGTGTATTGGAGAAACTACCGGCATTGCAGCTTATGATGCAAACTCTTATATCTGGTCGCCATCAATCGGGCTGAACAGGATCAATATTGCTAATCCAACGGCAAGGCCCAACGTAACCACCAGGTACCAGGTGATAGGGTTTGACGGACATAATTGCTTTACCGATACCGGTTATGTACTCATAACGGTAGGGCCTAAGCCAACAGTGAATATCGGGCCAGACAGGGTATTGGCAACCGGTACGCCGCTTACACTCAATGCGTATATACAAAATGGTCCAATCATCAAATGGTTGTGGACATCAAATGCAGATTTGAGTTGCAACGATTGCCAGGCGCCAAAAACTGTGGTGAAAAACAATTCATTCTACAGTGTGCAGGTGACCAATATTTTTGGTTGTATAGCCGCAGATACTATGTTTATCAATTCAGTTTGTAAAAGTGCACAGGTATTTATTCCTAATGCCTTTACGCCGGATGGTGATGGACTGAACGATGTGTTAATGGTACGGGGTAGGGGAATTACTGTAAAATCCTTCCGCATTTTTAACCGTTGGGGCGAACTGGTTTTTGAAAAAGAGAATTTCTCTCCTGATGATCCAAAATTTGGATGGGATGGAAGGGTAAGAGGTGTGCCGGCAACACCAGATGTGTTTGTGTATACGGCAGAAGTATTCTGTGATAACGGTATACCCTACACTTATAAAGGAAATGTAACCATCTTAAAATAGTTTATGACCTATGAAACCCGCTAAAAAAATAATCCTGCTGTTAACACTTTTGGTGTTGACAAAATATGGCAGTAGCCAGGATATTAATTTTTCACAGTTTTATGATATCCCTTTATTAAGAAATCCTTCTTTGGCGGGTATTTTTGCAGGAGATATCAGGGTAACATCGGCGTACAGGAATCAATGGCAAAGTGTAACAGTGCCTTACCGCACTTTTGCGTTGGGGGCAGAAATAAAAAAACCGGTGGGCAATTCAGATGATTTTTTTACTTATGGAATACAATTAACCAATGATATTGCAGGCGATTCCAGGCTCAGCCGTACACAGGCATTTCCTGTTTTTAATTATCATAAGGCATTGAATGGAGATAAGAACACGTATATCTCCGCAGGCGTAATGGGTGGGCCGGTGATGCAACGATTCGATCCTTCCAAACTGGCTTTTGATGATCAATATGTAAATGGGGCATACAGTGCTTCCAATCCAACCAAACAAACTTTCAACAGCACAAAATTAACGTATTGGGATGCTACAGCTGGTTTATGCTTTAGCAGTGTTGCCGGGGAAAATACAAGGTATTATGTAGGGGTTGGTGTATTTCATTTTACACAGCCTAAAGTAGCTTTTCAAAAACAGAACGATATCAGTTTAAATAAAAAATGGGTAGTTAATGCCGGCTTCTCGGCACCGGTAAGTGAGGAGAACCGCATTGTTTTTTATATGGATTATTTTATGCAGGGAGGAAGCCGCCAGGCACAGGGCGGTTTTTTACTGAACCATGATTTTGTACAGGTAGATGAAGACCAGAAAATAAGTGTTTCCGGAGGGATGTTCTACCGCTGGAATGATAAGGATGCTTTTATGCCCGTGGTAAAATTAGATTATTATGATTACAGCATAGGTATGTCGTATGACATAAACTCGAGTAAACTAAAAACAGCTTCTCAGTCAAGAGGAGGCTACGAGGTTACGCTTTCGTATAAAACTTTTAATAACAGGTATAATACATCAGCGGATAAAGTAAAATGCCCGGTGTTTTATTAGTAGGCTTACCGTAAGGGAACAGGAAATGATCAAAAGAAAAGCAAATAAATTGCAGTAGTAAAAGCCAGATTTCCCTTAGTAATATTTCGTGAATTTTATAGGGGATTTTGTTCCCTTTTTCGGGAAAAAACATCCCCGGAATTATCAACAAAAGCCGCCCTTGGTATGGTTTTTGGCTAATATAAGGAAATCCGATTTTTATGAGAGCAATATCTTTTTTGATCGTCGCATGCCTGGTTCTTTTTGTAGTGATTTTTACATTGATCACTATTTTATTTGTCAGGTTTTAATGAACAATGTTCAGCGATCTCTTCATCTGTTTGTGTAAGATTTTATTAATGTTAGTTTAATTCAGGTGTGCCAGTTGTGCGGCATCTGAAAAGTTAACATCACTAAAATCTTTTATTACGTTGTATAAAGTATCTCTTTCCACCGGTTGTCTTTTTACCTGCTTAATTAAAGTAACCAGTTCGGCTGTACTCATTTTAGGCGTTTGTTCTTCACTGCCGGCCATGCTGTAAATTTTGGTACTGTCATCAATAGTACCGTCAATATCATTTACACCAAAGCTTAAACTCAATTGCGCATTCTGGCGGCCCAGCATTGGCCAATATGCTTTAAGGTGAGGGAAGTTATCTAAATAGATCCTGGCGATTGCATACAGGCGCATATCTTCTGTGATGGTACTTTCAGGCACATGACTCATTTCATTATCGTGGTTGCGGAATTTTAAAGGAATAAAAGTGTTGAAGCCCTTTGTTTTATCCTGTAGCTCTCTTAACCTGCGCATATGATCAATACGGTGTTCGTATTTTTCAACATGACCGTAAAGCATAGTCGCATTACTGTGCATACCGAGTTTATGCGCTTCTTCATGAATGGATAACCAGCCATCCGCATTTACTTTATCTCCTGCGATCTGTTCCCTTATTTCAGGATGAAAAATCTCGGCGCCACCACCAGGTAAACTATCCAAACCTGCTTCGTGTAATTTCTTCATCCCTTCTGCAGTGGATAATTTGGCTTTCCGGAACATATAATCCAGCTCCACTGCAGTAAATGCTTTTACATGCAATGCCGGACGATGTGCTTTTATCTTTTGCATCAGTTCAATAAAATAATCCATATTCATTTTCGGATGTACACCACCAACAATATGTACTTCTGTGATCGGTTTACCATCGTAGGTCTTTACAATATCCAGCATCTGGTCGATGCTCAGTTCCCAGCCTTCTTCTTTATGAGCATATAAACGGCTGTAGCTACAGAATTTGCAACTGAATACACAAACGTTGGTAGGTTCAATATGAAAGTTACGGTTGAAATAGGTTTTATCACCATGCAGTTTCTCCCTGATAAAATTAGCCAAAGCACCCACAAAAGCCAGGCTGCCTTTTTCAAACAGCGCCAGGCATTCTTCATCGGTTATCCTGCTGCCGGCTTTTACTTTTTGAGCGATGTTTTGTAAATGGATATCGGTTGTATTATTGATGAGGGCATCTATAGCACTATTCATTGTTGTAATTTTTGCAAATTTACGATGATACAGTTATATTGCGTGGTAAGTTTTATTAAGATTATTTATCCTGACGTTTATATTAAGATTTTATCAAACCATTAACCTAAACCGCTGTACGTGAAAGCTAAACTGTTTATTCTTTACCTGTTGTCATGCACTTTAATTTTAACGGGTATTTGCCAGCCTCCTGCCTATAAGTATGTGTACTACTTTGATAAAGACCTGCAATCCTGTGCCAGGGCGAACTCAGTGATTACAGGAAAGGGCTTTAAAGAAGAAAACGGGTTATTAAAACTGGATTACTTCATTACAGAATCAGGTGTTTTGCTAATGTCAGTTCACTTTACTGATACTACCCTAAGTACTTTGCAGGGGGTATTCCAGTCGTATTACATTAATGCTGTATTGGAAAAAGAAGGTTCATACAACCTGGGGATGATGCAGGGGCTTTGGCAGCAATGGGATAACAAGGGGTTGAAAACAGATTCTATGATTTATGACAAAGATTATAAGGTAAAGTATGCTGCTTTCTATCATCATCTCAAGGGGAAAAAACTGGCCACTTATAAATTTACAGACAGTCTCCAAAACACTTTTGTAGAAAAGAATTATTCTGAAAAAGGAGATATTTTCAGGGAAGTGAACTTCATCGGGCAAAGAGGATTGCTAAAAAATTATGATAGTTCAGGAGTAACCATGGACTCCGTTTTTACAAGAGAAGTAATAGAAGCATCATTTCCCGGGAATTGGAACGATTATCTTAGAAAGAATTTAAATGCTGATATACTTAATGAAAAAGCAGCTACCGGAATTTATACTGTAGTAGTTGCTTTTGTTGTTACCAAAGATGGAAACCTTACAGATATCAGGTTGGAAGAACCACTTGGCAATAAAGCAGATGCCGAAGCAATACGGGTTATAAAAAAATCTCCACGCTGGAAACCCGCAAAACAATACGGTAGTTATGTGAGCGCTTACCGGCGCCAGCCCATTACGTTTATAGTACAATATTAATGGAATGTTTTTTTCTGAATAAATGTTTATCTTCCAAGTCTAAACTACACGCAACATGGGAATAAAGTTTCGCCTCACTATAATGAGTTTTTTACAGTTTTTTGTTTGGGGTGCCTGGTTAATTACAATTGCAACATATTTTTTTACCAATAAGATGGGCACAGGTGTTCAGTTTGGTGCTATTTTCTCTACGCTGGCGATTTCTTCATTATTTATGCCGGCACTTACCGGTATTATTGCGGATAAATGGATGGATGCAGAAAAGCTTTACGGGATATTGCATATTGCTTATGGAGCCGTTTTATTTTACGTGCCTTTTGTAAAGGATGCCGATACTTTATACTATGTGATCTTAGCCGCGATGATCTGTTATATGCCTACAATATCTTTGTCCAATTCCATTGCCTATACTATTCTTAAGAATAATAATTATGATGTAGTAAAAATATTTCCCCCGATAAGGGTATGGGGCACTATTGGTTTTATTGCAGCCATGTGGACTACAAATCTTACGGGCAGCAAGGCTAATGGCAATCAATTTATCATTGCAGCAGTTGCAGCAGTAGCATTAGGCCTTTTCTCATTCACATTACCTAAATGTGCACCGCAAAAATCTATTTTAAAAGGGGCTTCTATAATTGAACAGCTGGGATTGAAAGCGTTTAAACTTTTCTCCAGCTATAAGATGGCCGCCTTCTTTATTTTTTCTATGTTCCTGGGAGCAGCTTTACAGTTGACCAATATGTATGGCGATGTTTTTTTAGATGATTTTAAGAAAGTGCCTGCATACCATGATTCATTTGTAATAAAGTATTCAACCATTATTTTATCCATTTCGCAGGTTTCAGAAACGCTGTTTATCCTGGCTATTCCATTTTTTCTTAAACGTTTTGGTATTAAAAAAGTAATGCTGATTTCCATGCTTGCATGGGTAGTACGTTTTGGGCTTTTTTCCTACAGCGATCCTGCAGGAAATTTATGGATGATCATTTTGTCGTGTATCGTATACGGTATGGCTTTCGATTTTTTCAATATTTCGGGTTCTCTATTTGTGGAAACCACTACTGATTCGGGTATACGTTCAAGCGCACAGGGTTTATTTATGATGATGACAAATGGCGTAGGGGCTTTTTTAGGAAGCAAGATCAGCGGGTATGTGATCGATAAATATTATACGCTTAAGTTTACAGATCTGTCAAGCCTGCTGGGCTATCTAAAAACTGATGTAAATAATCCGGCGGCAAAAGAAATATTGAATTTTAATACTGTATTGCCTGACGGTACTTTAAAATCGCCTGTGTTTTTAAAACAATGGGAACCCATCTGGCTTTCTTTTGCTATTTATGCCCTGGTAATTTCTATATTGTTTGCCTTGTTTTTCAGGCATAAACATAATCCTAAAGAATTGGCATCTGTAACACATTAATGCAACTGTTTAATAATAATAAAGGCATACCGTAGTATGCCTTTCCTGCTGTTTTTATAAACTGCTAAGCTAAAACGGCAGAAACTTTTCTCTTCCCCCTACTTTTTTCTTTGCAGCGCCATAAGGCCTTACATTATAGGTTGCGCCCAGCATCACATATTGCGGAAGGGTATTGGTTTGATTAATGGTAATCATATTACGGTTGGCATATGAATTAAGGTTGATATTGGTTTTTAAAATATCGAAGATGGATAGCCTGAACACCAGCGCTTCACTTTTTAACACCGTATAATTAATGGCGGCATTCCAGCGGATGATCCTTTTTTGTGCATCCGGCAAACCACTGTTGTAATCTTCATTGAACTGTGTTTCCCATATTACATGTTTCGGCCAGCGGATCACTAATTCATTATCCCACCACAGGTAACGGATATTAATGGGTTTGAATTTACTGTTGTCTGAACGTGTAAAATTGTATCCTGCACTTACAGTGCTGTTCCATTCTATTTTATCGTTGATATTGATGCCAAAGCCCAACCATTGACTGAAATTGAATGTGCGTTGCCTGTAACCGGTATTATTGTAGAACAAACGGGTGTTATTGTAATTGTAATTACCACCGGTGTTCCAGGAAAAAATGAATTTTTGATTGTTCTTGTATTGCTTGTTTATATTAAGACCCACATAAAAATTATTGCTGCCATTGGCGTTTACCGGCATAGAGGTTTGTACGCCCTGGTCATCTACTACAATGCTTTGAACAACATCGTTTTTTGTGATGCCACCGTTGCCATATATGCTGGCATAAAAATTTGTCTTCGTATTATTGATGGAATAGTTGAGTGAAAAATTCTGCCTTTCAATAGGTTTTAAACCCGGGTTGCCTTTTGAAATAAAATAAGGATTGGTATTGTCTGCAACAGGAATAAGGTAATTGTAGGCAGGCATGCTTACATCCTGGGCATAACTGGCATACAGTTTTTTGTACGCTATCGAAAACGCCGCTAACAAACTGTTTTTCTGTTGTTTGATTGGTTGAGGAAGTGAAGCGAGATTATTGGTGAATGATTGTATCAATATTCTTGCGATTGGGGTAATGGTCAGCTCTTTCCATTTAAATTCCACACCGGAAGTAAATAAAAAACGGTTACCGGTACGGTTAAACCTGCTGCTGCGTGCTGTATTCAATGAATCATATTTATCGGTAGCAGCACTTTTATTAAAAGTATTTACCGTGTTATACAGCTGACTGTATTCGTGCCTGCCACCTAAACGTAACGTGATCTTTTTGGTAAGTGGTTCGCTGTATAGTAATGCGGTTGCCACATCTGTACGGGGTATTCTTTCCTGGCGCAATTGAGATAAACTGCTGTCATAGGTATTGGGATAAAGGTAACGGATATCCGATTCTGTACTGTAATCGTTAAAGCGGTTATTGATATCAAGACTTTGGTTTAAATTAAAACGCCTTCCTTTTTTTGTTTTGGATAAACGGGTAAGGTTCAGGTTATGCCTGTAATAATAAGTATTGGCCGGGTTGTTTTGAAGAATGTTGCCATAACTTAATTGTCCCAGTTTGTTGTTATTGCTTTGTACATCACTGATCCTTTGTTCGTGCTGCAGCCCGATAGTATAGTTGGCGTTCAGCAGTATATTGGTTACAGAATCAGGTTTAAAACGGGCGCCCAAACCGATATTATGTGCATTGGTCACTACATCACCACCCAGCCGGGTAAAATTGTTTATTACGGTATCACTGTTATATTGGTTAATATCGGTAGTATTGGTACGATCGATACTTACATTACCCCTGAAGTATTGTAAATAAAAAGAACGTTTGGTATTAGGCGTATGATTCAAATTGATGCCATAGCCTTTACTGGTAGCAATGCCGCCATAGCTTTGCTGGCCGCCAAAATTTACGCCATTGATAGAAATGCCGCTGCCATTGGAACTGCGCCATACACTGGTACTGCTGCCATTGCTGTTGTCGCGGTTTCGTTGCATTCCACCTGCCTGCATCAGTTCGCCATAACCAAAGCCCGGCTTATTTAAATTATTGAAATAACCGAGTACGCTTACCTGTAAGGTATCGCGGTAAATATTTGCAATACCACCCGTTTCAAATGTACCCTTGGTACCCGCTCCTGCATATAGTTTTCCAAACCAACCTTTTTTTACTCCTTTCTTTAAAGTGATATTTACCACTTTCCCTACATTGTTCAGGTTATCGTCACCGTTACGTAGCATTTCTTCCTTGTCATCGGTCACCTGTATTTTATCTATCACATTGGCAGGCAGGTTCCTGGTGGCCATTTTTGGATCGTCACCAAAAAAAGCTTTGCCATCTACCAGTATCCTGTTTACAGGTTTACCATTAACAATAATATTACCTTCCTTATCCACCTGCACACCGGGCAGTTTTTTTAAAAGATCTTCCACCAATGCATTAGGTAATGTTTTAAACGCAGCCGCATTAAACTCAACGGTATCTTTTTTTATCACTATTGGTGGCCGCTCGGCGAAGATCACCACTTCGTCCATCAGTTTGGAAGAAGCCGTCATTGTAATTGTACCCAGGTCTACAACCGGCTGATCTTTCTGAATAGTGAATTCCTTACGATACCCACTGTAACCACTAAACGAAACTACCATGCGGCAATTCAAATCGAACGGGATACCGGGAATTTTAAACTCACCATCAGGGTTACTTAAACGATAAGTAATGATGGCGGTGTCGGATGCCTTAAAAACGGTTACTGTAGCTAAACCGAGCGGCGTTTTTGCCGTGGAATCTACTAACTTTCCTTTGAGTGTGGCCTGCGAAAAGGCGCTGGCATACAGGCATAGGCTGCCTGCGAGGGACAAAATAATGTTCTTCATGTTAAAAATTAAAAAATGGCTATACTTTAAAACTATACTTATACTATTTGAATGTCAGCTTACAATAGGAACACGTAATATTCACTTTGGTATGCAGGCCGGTGGTATCACCCACTGCAGTTTTAAACACTGTGTTGTTGGCATCTGCAAGGTTGCCCTGGCCTTTTATCTGGCTGCTGTCTTTTTTCTTGTCATTTCCTGTAATTGAGACAACGGTAGTGCTGGTAGTGGTATGCCCATCTTCTTTTACCGATTGTAATGTAGAGGTAGAGGTAAAATTACCGGAGCCATCTGATTGAAGGCTGCTCGATATTTTATTTACATCTTTGTAACTGCCTTCGTAGCGAAGGTTATAATTGGGAAGGTTGTATACGGGTACCTGTATGCTCGCATATTTATTATTAATTTGTATCAAAGGACTAAGACTGCTGATACTTTTTATTTTTATATCGGTATTGGAGCCGGTAAGAAGCAATTTGTTTTCCAGGGAACCGATAGCAAGCGTTCCGAAATTTTTATTTCCGCTAAGCATACCCGCATTTTCTACCTGGTATTGATCGCTTACACTATTGAGCTGCATTACCACTGAACGATCCAGTTTGAGTGTGGAATTATTCGATGCAATGGTCATCTGCATAAAATTGCCTCCTGTGAATTTTGTAGATACGAGGTTAAGGTTGGCGTCTTTGATATCATCAGCATTAACCGTACTGAATTTACTGTTAATAACGGCATTGCCTGCACTACCCATTTTTAATGTACCATTAGTGATATTAACATTAACATAGGGTACATAACTCTCAATATTGGCATCAGCAAATTTGCTGGTTAAAAAAATAATGGCATTACCGGGTAATTCAATCAACAGGCTACGCTTTACATTACTTTCCGAATTCAACTCCCTGCATGCTGCGGTTGTGGAAGCATCTTTTATATTGTTTTTATCATTGCTGTCGTGGTAATTTTCCGGGGTTGCAGTATTTATTGTAGCCGTTACATGGGTACGGGATCTCCCTATTTCAATGCCCATCAGTTTAAATATTTCATGATCCCGGTTATTTAATGCTTCGCGGTAATTGATACTTGTGGATAGCCGCATTTTTTGTGAGGGTATTACTTTAATGATCACTGTTTTATAATTATTATTGATATAAACAGTGTCATTTGGGAAACAGCTAATTTCCATAGAAAGATGGCGGGAACGGTAACCATTCTTTACACTGGCGGTATCTTCATGAAATTGCTGCAGCTGCTGTTTTTTATTATGCAGGAACAATTTGATCCGTTGCGAATCGGACTTGATATTTTGCTTGTAATGCAAAGCCCTCAGGGAATCCAGTTTTATAGATTGGCGTACTTTGTAGCGGTGAAAAGAATCAGCCTGTACACTACGGGAAAATAGCTTTCTTGACGAATCGGTCTTATAGTGCTTTGATGCCGTCAACCTTTTACTGCTATCCCTCGTTACTGCGTAGTTTAATTTATAGCGATGAAAAGAATCCAGTTTAAAAGTGGAATATAATTTTTGTAAACTATCGTAACTTAACAGGTGTAGTTGATGTATTCTTTTCAAAGAGTCGGGTACTTTAGATAACAGGTATCTTTTTTTGTATAAAGAATCATTATGACTACTGTAGCCGGAAACGGTTTTTACGGGTATCTTTTTATAAACTGAATCATATTGTACATGCTTACTTCTTACAGCAATTTTCCTTTTTTTATAAATACTATCCCTATAGCCATAGCCGTAATCAATAATTGTATCTGTTTTTAATTTACCCATTACCTCGTAAGTACGATAAATAGTATCAGGTACAATATGGCCGGGAGGAAGCGTTTTTAAAATACTGTCTTTTATTCTTTGGTTTTTATCCATGCTTCCTGTTTGCGCAACGGCGGCAAAGCTGCATGCTGTAAACAGCAGTGGCGTTAGTAAATGAATGAATATATTTTTCATGGCGTTGTTAAATGTTGATGAAATGAATTTGTACACTGTCCGTAGGCAGTTGATTTTCCCTTACCCTGTTGTTGAGCTTATTGATCTCGTGCTGCAGGTTTTTCAGGAGCTCTAATTTTTCCTGGTAAACATTGATCAGTTGTTCCAGTAAAATATCATTCAGTCCCGATTTTTTGATAGTTGATTTTATTTTTATTTCAGCCGCGTCCATCTGGTCCAGGTTATACCTGAAATCATTAAAGTAATTTCCGGTTTCCCCGTATACCGGTGTATGCCGGATATTTTTTAACTCCAGGTTTACCAGCTGTGTATAGTTGTACGAAAAGGAATGCAGTAACTGCGCCGGAAGCCACTCTTTTTTTACCGCATCATTGGTTACTGCAATAGTTTCATTGCGGGGAATAACAATGCCTGTTAATGCAGTACTGCCGTTACCCGTATCAGTTATCAATGAGTTGCTGCTGATTTTTGGCGTGTCTGATTTTTCCTGGTTAACCAGCCCAGGAATAACCACGTTCTTTTGCGGCCATATCCACCTGGCCCCAATCGTGATAAAAACCAACAGGCAGGCTGCGGCGGCAAAGCGGAAAACTATAGTAAGCAATGACGCTTTTTTTACCGGCGCGGAAGCAGCGTGTATGCGTTGCAGCAACTCGCCGGAAGGAGTATCTTCATCCATCTGGTTGCGATGCTGTTGCAGGTATTTTTTAAATTCATCCATATATAGTAACGGTGCTGTTTATTCTTTCTCTTAATAATTTCCTGGCCCTGTGATACTGGCTTTTACTGGTGCCCTCCGAAATACCCAGTAATGCTGCAATTTCCGAATGGCTGTTGTCTTCCATAGCATACAATACGAAGATCTGCCGGCAGCCTTCAGGTAATTTTTTAATTTCACGGTGTACATCTGTAATGTTGATCATCGTCCACCACCCGGTGGGTTCATCGGCAATGGCTTCGTGCTGTTCTTCTACCAGTTCCGCAAAGGCAACATTTTTTTTACAATGACTGATACAACCATTCACCACGATGCGTTTTAACCAGCCGCCAAAAGCCGCGGGATCTTTTAATGCATGCAAATTTTTAAATGCCGTGATAAAAGCATCCTGCAAAATATCTTCTGCATGCGGAAGATTACCGGTCATTCGGGTGCAGATATTAAACATCGCCTTGCTGAATTGATGGTATAACCAGCTTTGCGCATCTGCATCTCCCTGAGCGGCCTTTTGTACAACTGCAGTTGGTATAGTGTTTGGCGCTGTCAATAGATGTATACAGTAATAAGAGTAACCAACTTATAAATGGTTGGAAAAAGGATCAACATATTTTTTCGGCACTAAAATACGATTTAATTCGTAGTCTGGGTAGTGGATGCCTAAACTTCAGCCGGGTTACGGGTTGCGGGTTACGAGTTGTTGATCGTTAGCGAGTCATATCCTAAAACGATCAACAACTCGTAACCCGTAACTTCCAAACCCACAACTTCCAAACTCGTAACCCGCAACTTCCAAACTCGTAACCCGCAACTTCGAAACCCACAACTTCGAAACTCGTAACTACGAAACCCCACTTTATCCTACCTTCGAATAATGAATTATATACAGGTACAGTTTGGCCCACAAACACCGGAGCAAAATGAAATTCTGATTGCCTTACTGGCCGATATCGGGTTTGAAGGTTTTGAAGAGAATGAAAATGTGCTGAGTGCCTATATGAATGAAAGCAATTTTGACGAAGGCGATTTTGCGATTTTTGCCGGCAGCAATAATTTGTCTTATTCCCTGGCTATAATTGAACAGCAAAACTGGAATGCACAATGGGAGAGTAGTTTTGAGCCCGTTGTCATCAACGATTTTGCAGCAGTAAGGGCAGGTTTTCACCAACCGGTGAGGGAAGTGGAGTATGATATTGTGATCACACCAAAAATGAGTTTCGGTACCGGTCATCACGCTACCACTTACCTGGTAATAGAACAGATGAGCCAGCTGGATTTTAAAAATAAAACGGTGCTGGATTTTGGTACCGGTACAGCAGTACTGGCTATACTGGCCGAAAAAATGGGGGCGAGGGCAGTTAATGGAATTGATAATGATGACTGGAGTATTGATAATGCCAAAGAAAACATCACCCAGAACAATGCCTCTCATATTAATATCGAAAAAGCATCAGCTATTCCTGCTTCGGTAACCTACGATATTATCCTGGCCAACATCAACCTCAATGTGATATTGCATAATATGTCTTTAATAGCTAATGTATGTAACCCCGGCGCCGCCATCCTGCTAAGTGGTTTTTTGGTAGATGATGCAACTGCAATTAAACAATCCCTGGCAGATAATAAGCTGATTTATAATGAGGTTACAACAAAAAACGGATGGATATGTATCAGGGCTGCGAAGGCTTAATTACCTCTTGTTTTTTGTATATTTGATATTATGTAACATAATCTTGTTAAATTACCGTTATATAAAGGGGAATTTCTTTATTTTTGCCCTGTTCAATTCAACTCAACTCAAAGACAAGCATGAAGGAATTACTTCTTATAATTCTGGCATACCTATTTGGCTCTATCCCCTCAGCACTAATTATCAGCAGGAAATTTTTTGGCGTAGACATCCGTGATTATGGTAGCGGTAATATGGGAGCTACCAATACTTTCAGGGTATTGGGATCAAAATATGGCACCGTGGTAATGATACTCGATATTTTAAAAGGCGCTTTTGCAGTAGCACTATATAATTTTCTCCCCTATTATTATGGCAGTGATGCAGAACTGCAACGTACCAATTTTATGATCGGTTTAGGACTGGCCGCAGTAGTGGGACATATATTTCCCATTTTCGCCAATTTTAAAGGCGGCAAGGGTGTGGCTACTTTATTTGGAATGATACTGGCCGTGCAACCTGTAGTAGCATTAAGTTGTGTAGGCGTTTTTTTACTGGTGCTTTTTTTAACCCGCTACGTTTCCTTAAGCTCGATACTGGCAGCTTTATTTTTACCTATCAGTGTATTATGGATATGGAATGAACATGAAGTACTTTACCGCATATTTGCCCTGATAGTGGCAGCCCTGGTAGTACTTACCCATCAAAAAAATATCGGGCGTATTTTACGCGGCGTAGAAAGCCGGGTGCCTATTTTAAAGCACCGCGACAGAAGGAAATCACGCCGCCGCAACGATTAATTTTCCCCCGCAGCTTATTCTTTATTTTCCTGCTTCAATTAAATTGTATTTTTATAACGGCAGTTATTAAAATTGGTACGCCAATTGTTTTAGTACTAATGAATTAAAAACCAGAAAAATGAAAAAATTATTCTTTGTATTATGTACAGCAGCAGTAATTACAGCCTGTCATAAAAACGCGGTTACCGGCCGTAGCCAGTTAGGACTTTTTTCGGAAGCCTCTCTACAACAGATGGCCGTTACCGAATACCGGACCTTTTTATCTCAAAACCCGGCGGTGAGTGAAAATACCAGTAAAGATGCTGAAATGGTAAGGAGGGTAGGAAGCAGGATCGCGAAAGCTATCAATGACTATTACACGCAGAAAGGAAACCAGGAAGTACTGCAGGACCTGGCTACTTATAAATGGGAATTTAACCTGGTAAACAACAAAGAAGTAAATGCCTGGTGCATGCCTGGTGGAAAAGTAGTAGTGTATACGGGTTTATTACCGGTTACACAAAATGAAGCTGCACTGGCAGTAGTTTTAGGACACGAGATCACTCATGCGGTTGCCCATCATGGTAACGAACGTATGAGCCAGGGCGCTGTAGCGCAGGGCCTGGAAGTAGTAGGTAATATCGCTACATCCGGAAATGCCAAATACAATACACTGTTCAATAGTGTATTTGCACCCGGTGCCCAGGTTGGATTTTTATTACCTAACAGCCGCAAGCAGGAATATGAAGCCGATCATTACGGGTTGATATTTGGCGCCATGGCAGGATATAATCCAAGAGAAGCCGTGGCTTTCTGGAAAAGAATGGCTGCAGCATCTGGTTCTGCCAAGCCACCTGAGATCTTATCAACGCATCCTGCAGATGAGAACAGGATCGCACAGATTGAAGGATATATGAATGAGGCGTTGAGCTACTATAAACCGGTTAAATAAATTATAATAAATGCATATTTGAACAAAAAACCTGGCTAAATTGCCGGGTTTTTTGTTGTACCTCTTTTAACTACCAAAGATTTGGTTTAAATTTGCATCCTGTCAACAACTGCGTAGTTGTTACACAAAGTAAAAACCTCTCCCAAAAAAAGACCTTGCAAAGCCAGTTTCGGAAAGTAGACTTACTTTTTGTTGCCGGTAAACTTTAACCTAACGTTGTTCGCCTATGTCTTCGGAATCGTTGCTCGAAAAATTGCAATTAAAGGATGAGAAAAACCTGTTATTGCAGGGATTACCGCTGTCCATTGAAAAGCAATTCATCAAATTGTCGTTTTCAAAAAATGTAACCCCTTTATTGAAAAGTAAAAAGGTGGATTTCGCTTTAATATTTGCCTTTAGCCAAAAGCAGTTGCGGGAAATATTAAAAGAAGTGATCCCTGCATTACACAGCGAGGCAAAGTTCTGGATCGCTTATCCCAAAGCATCTTCAAAAATTGCCAGCGACCTTTGTAGGGATACCAGCTGGGGATTTATAGAAGAACATGGCTACGAAGCGGTGAGAATGATCGCTGTAGATAATTTGTGGAGTGCTGCAAGATTTAAAAGAGCAGAGGAAGGGGTTAAAAAAGCCATCTCTTATTCTTCCGTAAACCCGGCACCGGGCATAGATTATACTACCAGGTCTGTTGAAGTTCCTCCCGCATTACAAAAGCTGCTGGATAAAAATAAACCTGCCGCTACATTCTTTCATTCGCTGGCGTTTACCCATAAGAGAGAGTATGTAGAGTGGATCGTTGGTGCCAAAAGAGAAGAAACAAAGACAAGGCGCCTGGAAACCACCATGGAAAAACTGGCCGCACAAAAGAAAAATTACAACGAGAAGTAAATAGTTAATTGTTGTTACGGGTTGCGGGTTGGATTTGTTTTTGATCGTTGTGGACAATAAACGCTAACAGTAAAACCAGCAACACGTAACCATCTAACCCTACAGCACTATTTAAAAATCACCGTGCCCAGCTGCTTCGTCAGTTCAATTTCCATTTGCTTGAGGTGCTGGTGTGTTTGTACCAATAGCATTTGCTCTTCGGCTACGGAAGATTTTTCCAGGTCGCGCTGGTTCTCATCCATGAGCCGTTTTATTTTTTTTAGCTTTAAATAATTAAGGGTAGAAAAAACTTCTTCCTTAAACAGGTCCTCACGGGTAGGCATATGGCCTTCAAAATGTTCTTTCCATTTTGGACTAACCTCGTAATTAAAATCCATGATGCTTACCACCAGCGAACTCATTTGTAAATTATCGTGGTATAAAAAATTCTTCGGTGTAGGTTCTATTCCTTCATCATACCAGGCCCTGTAGGTTTGCAATACTTTTACCAGCTCTTTATTATCTATCAGGTCTTCCAGCTGGTTCTCTTCTATTTCCTTAAAAATATGCTGTGCTACTTTTTCATTTTCATTCCAGTCCTTCATGCCAAATTCCAGCAGGCTTCGTACCATTGCCCGTTCGTGCATTTCATCTTTATTGAAGAGGGTAATAGTATCATCTTCAATAACCGGTAAATTTTCAGCTGCCTGTTGTTCTTCCCTGAAAGATTGATTCTCTGCCTTGGTAACTTTTTCCCTGATGAATTTATTGACCAGTACATGCAAACCACTCTCTTCTATCTTTAATATCTCCGAACTTTTTTTTATATAATCCTGTTGCCTGGTAAAATCTTCTGCCTTATTTATTTTGGCAATGGTTTCGGCTACCTGGTTTACAATAATGGATTTTTTATTACTGTCGTTGCCGGCATCTTTTAAAGAAAGATCCAGCTGAAACAGGATCACATCTTTTTTATTGTTGGCAATAAATTCGGTAAATGCTGCGGCACCTACTTTGTTTACATAACTATCCGGATCTTCTTTATCGGGTATCAGTACCAGTTGTACGTTCAGGCTTTCTTCCAATGCCAGGTCCAAACCACGCAATGCCGCTTTTATACCGGCATTATCACCATCATAAATGATCGTAAGATTATTGGTGTATTTTTTTATCAGCCTCAACTGGTCGGGTGTAAGTGAAGTACCACCGCTGGCCACTACGTTTTCTATCCCGGCCTGGTGCAGGCTTACCACATCAGTATAGCCTTCTACCAGTAAACATTCATCTGCTTTATCAATGGCCTGGCGGGCAAAATAAGAACCGTACAACAATTTACTTTTTACGTAAATTTCATTTTCCGGCGTGTTGATGTATTTAGGTGCCTTATCATTATTCTTAATGATCCTTGCGCCAAAGCCCAGCACTTTCCCGCTCTGGTTATGAATAGGAAATATGATCCTGCCCCTGTAATTATCATAGGCATTATCATCGCGTACATTTACCAGCCCGCTTTTTTGCAATAACTCAATATTATATTGATTGGCCAATGCAGCTTTTGTAAAACTATCCCTTGCTTCGGGATTAAAACCGAGTTGGAATTTTTTAATAATCTCTTCCCTGAACCCCCGTTGCTTTAAATAACTTAAAGCAATATCCTGTCCCTCATCAGTATTCAATAAGGCGTTGCTGAAAAATTTTTGCGCAAAATTATTGATGATATATAAGCTTTCTGCTACCTGTTGCTGCTGCTTGAATTCGGGGCTGGTTTCTGTTTCCTCTATCTCTACATTGTATTTTGCAGCCAGCCATCTTAATGCTTCGGTGTAACTGTATTTTTCAGCTTCCATTAAAAAGCTGATGGAATTGCCGCTTTTACCGCAACCAAAACATTTGTAAATTTCCTTAGTGGCCGATACCGTGAAAGAAGGCGACTTTTCATTATGAAAAGGGCAGAGGCCGATATAGTTGGTGCCCCTTTTTTTTAACTTTACAAAGGACCCTACAATATCAATGATATCGATGCGGCTGAGTATCTGTTGTATCGTATTTTGGGTGATCAAACGGCGTGCAATTTACCAAATTTAAAACTTTAACGGTCTTTATTTTGCTGCAGATGACTATGGCATGGTTTATGAAAAAAAGGAGTAAAATTCATCTGGATAAATATTAACTAATATCTTTTATCTTTATCACCTAAAAAATTAAATCGAATGAAGAAATATTCTTTTTTTATTATGTTGCTTTTCGCCGCACTGGTAAGTTTTGGCCAATCTACTGAAGATATAACCAAGGCATTGAACAAGGGCGATTACAAAAAAGCAAAAGAAGCGCTGGATAAATATTTAAGTGATGCTAAAAATGCAGCAAAACCTGATGGATGGTATTATAAAGGGAGGGTCTCTAATGGCCTGTCAAAAGATTCTTTACTTTCTGCTACAGAAGCGCTGAAATTAAAAAATGAGTCTTTTGAAGCATTTAAAAAGTACCAGCAAATGGATGCGAAGGAAGTCGCATTTATACTCGAAAATCACGGTTCTTATTTTGATTTGTACAATGGCTTTTTTGATATTGGGGCCAAAGAATTCAACACTAAAAATTTCGTTAATTCCCATGAAGGATTTAAAAATGCCCTGTTGGTGGAAGATTATGTGAAAAGTAAAAACTATGAGTACAACGGGTTTAAATTTCCTTCACTGGATACTTCACTTATTTTAAATGCTGCTATCGCTGCCAACCAGGCTAAAGATACCGCTGCTGCAGTTGCCTATTATAATAAACTGGCAGATGCCAATTTAACGTCTGAGTCATACCTGGGTATCTACCAGTTCCTGGTAGAATATTACCTGAAAAAAGGAGACGATGCTCATTTGAATGCCATCCTGGAAAAAGGAAGAACCTTATATCCGGCAGATGATTACTGGACAGAAGTGGAACTGGATAAAGTAGCCAGGGCAGGCGATAAGCAGGCATTGATGGCAAAGTATGAAGAGCTGATGAAAAGGTATCCCACCAAGTATGCGTATTACTATAATTTAAGCGTGGAATTGTACAACCAGTTATACACCGGCGACGATCGGCCTGCCAATGCGCTTGCGCTCAAGAACAAATTAACTGAAACATTAAAAACGGCTATTACACTGGATAAAGGTATTGATGCTAAAATGTTAATGACGCGTCACCTGTACCAGGATGCATTCGACTTCCAGGATTCCTCTAAAAAAATAAAAGGCGTAAAACCTGAGGACATCAAAAAGAAAGCTGACCTGAAAGCGCAGTTCATAAAGAAAATAGATGATTGCATTCCTTATGCACAGGGCGCAGCGGATTATTTTGCCGCATTACCCACTTTAAAACCTGTTCAAAAAGCACATTACAAAGATGTACTGGATATCTTAAGCCAGTTTTATGGTGCTAAAGGTGATTTGAAAAAAGTAGCCGAGTATGATAAGAAGAAGGCGGAAGTGAAGATGTAGAAAGGTTGAAGGTTGAAAATACGGCGTACAAGGTACGCTGCAATGTATAAATAAAGAAGCCGCTCCGGTTATAGAGCGGCTTCTTTATTTATTGAACGCTGCAACCTGAACGGTCTGCATTTTCTTTCAACTGTCCTATTGCCCCGGGCCACCCATCCTGAACTGCATACCACCAAACCCGTTTTGTAATTCTTTCATTGGTTTAAGTACAAAGTCTTTCGGGATCTCAAATTCTTTATCGGTCACTTCTTTTTCTATATTTATTTTAGTTACTTCAACGATCATCTTCCTGCCGCGGTTCATTTTAGTTTCATACTGCATGGGAAAACCTTCGAGTCCATTTAAACCACCCAGGCCGGTTACCCTTCCAAAGCTACCAAAGCTGGAAGTTCCACCAGTAGAAGCCAGGCCCTGTATTTTAAAATCAGGACTGTACCAAACCGTGCTGCTGTCTTTGCTGCCATTTTTCCTCGTGCTTACTATATAAGCTTTTTTACAGTTCATACCGGCAATTTTCTTGCTGCCTTCTGCATAAATGATCTCTGTGCCGGTTACAGCGTTATTATTAGCAAAGATGGCATTATCACCCTGCCTTCTGCTTTGCATCATGCTATCCATTTTTTTACTCATTTGTTCCTGTTCTTCGTCAGTAGCATAAAAACCATTTTTACTGCCCATGATTTCCATCAGGGTAGTCGTGATCTTTTTTCCGTTATCCCTTATTACGGTAGTACGGCTCATATCAGTTTCAATAAAAGTTTTTACCAGGTCGCCTTTGATGGTAGTTACAGATTTTGTTTCACCGTCGCCGCCAAAACGCATTACCCTTACTTCTCCGCCATCAGGCCCGGCAGGAGGCGCAGGCATATTATCATCCGCTCCTTCGGGAGATACAATCGTCGTTTTGGTAGTAATAACGGCATGGTCAACTACCCTGGTTTGCGCAGTTGCCGTAATAGCAGCAAATAATAAAAAAGAAGTAATGATTTTTTTCATGATATTTTTTTGTGCGCCAAAAATACGAATAGGTTCGTAATATAAAAAAAATGATGGGTCTTTTACATGATTTTAACATTAGGCAAAAGAAATTTTTTACAGGCAACTGTACTGTACTGCAGCCCGATTGCATGATATACTCCCTCTTATAAACCCCGCCTTTTTTTAAACTTTAAAAACGTCTATTATGAAACGATTATTTGTTTTTGTTGTAATTACCGCTATGTCATTTTCCCTGGGGTCTTGTAAAAAAGATGATGATACGCCACCTGCCGATCCCACCATTACATTTAAAGCTACCATGAACGGCGCCAATGAAGTACCTGCCAATGCTTCTACAGCAACCGGTACTGCTACACTCAGCTTTGATACGTTGACCAAGATCTTTACCCTCTCGGTGGTATATACCGGAGTGGTAGGCACCAATGGCCATATTCATAAAGCGGCGGCCGGTACAAACGGATCGGTGATCTTCCCGTTCAGCAGTTTTGCTTCACCTATCAGTTATACCAGTGCGGCTTTGGATGCTACGCAGGAATCCGATCTTAAAGCCCACCTGTATTATGTGAATATTCATAGTGCGGCTTTCCCGGGTGGAGAGATAAGGGGACAGCTGATAAAACAATAATAGAGAACCGACGATTGATACCTATAAAAAACAGCACCCTGCTGCTGTTTTTTATAGGTATCTTATTTCTGATCCTGCCTGCTATGATCAATTGAAATTATATCCACAAAGCCGCACGCTTTCGTTAAAAAACTGTGTATAACTCTGCATAATTGGTGTAAATAATCAAATTTTTCTTTTACCTCATTCCATTATATTTGCCGACTGACTAAAAACAGATAACGTGCGTTTAAAGAGCTTAGAAATTAAAGGTTTTAAAAGTTTTGCCGATAAAACCGTACTCCATTTTGACGAAGGTATTACCGGGGTAATTGGCCCCAATGGCTGTGGTAAAAGCAATATCGTGGATAGTATCCGCTGGGTAATTGGTGAGCATAAGATCAGCAACCTGCGTAGTGAAAACCTGGAGAGCCTGGTGTTCAACGGTTCCAAAACCCGTAGTGCCAGCGGTCTTGCCGAAGTGAGCCTTACTTTTGAGAATACCAAGAATCTCTTACCAACCGAATTCAATACCGTAACTGTAACCCGTAAATACTACAAGAACGGGGAAAGCGAATACCGCCTGAATGATGTGGCCTGCCGTCTTAAAGACATTCATAATTTATTTATGGATACCGGTGTAAGTACCGATAGTTATGCCATTATTGAGCTGGGCATGGTGGATGATATCATTAAGGATAAAGAGAACAGCCGCCGAAAAATGCTGGAACAGGCTGCCGGTATCACCATTTATAAAACCCGTAAAAAAGAAGCCAAGCTAAAACTGGATGCGACTGAACAGGATCTGGCCCGTATCGAAGACCTGTTGTTCGAGATCAACAACCAGCTGAAAAGCCTGGAAAGCCAGGCCAAAAAAGCAGAGAAATATTTCGAGATCAAAAAAGAATACAAGGAAGTTAGCATAGAACTGGCCAAAGCCGCACTGGAAGGATTTAATATTACCTACCGCGACCTGAACCAACAGCAACAGGCTGAAGTAGATAAAAGAATTGAACTGGAAACTTCTATCGCTACCGAAGAAGCGGCATTACAGCAGGAAAAATTAGGCTTTATCGAGCAGGAAAAAGCTTTGCAACAGATGCAGCATGCATTCAATGATATGCTGGATGGCCTGCGCAATAAAGAAAGCGAAAAGAATCTGAGCGCACAACGCCTGCAATATTTAAAAGAAAGAGAAAATAATTTAAACGATTTTTTACAAAAGGCCGGCGGACAACTAAAAGGCCTGGACGAAAGTATACAATTCACCAGCCAGCAGATAAAAGACGACGAAATAAAACTGGCAGAGTTTGAAGGAAAACTGGATGAATTAAAAAATGCGGTAGAGGATAAACGCAAAGTGTTTGATGAAAAACGCAGCAGCATTGATGCCTTACGCAGGGAAAACCAGGCCATTCAACGCAACCAGTTTGAAGCCGAGAAAAAAGTAGCCGTAGCCGATACTTCTATCCAGAATTTACAACGCACCGTAGTACAGATACAGGAAGAAAAAGCACAGCGCCAAAGCCAGCTGCAACAGGTAGAAGCGGATAAAAAAATAAAGGAAGAAGAACTGCAGCAAAAGAAAACCGACTTGCAGCAATTACAGGATCACCACGAGTTTACAAAGGAACAGATACTGGCTACACAAAATTTACTGGAAGGCTTGCGTAACGAACTGGCAGAAGAAAGTCGTAAGCTGGATAGCAAAAAAAATGAGCATGCTTTATTGAAAAGCCTTATCGATTCAATGGAAGGCTATCCTGAAAGTGTGAAATTCTTACATAAAAATACAGGCTGGAACCACGAAGCGCCTTTATTGAGCGACATCATTTATGTAAAGGAAGAATACCGTGCAGCAGTTGAAAATGTGCTGGAACCTTACTTAAATTATTATGTAGTAAACAATTTAGAAGAAGGGTTACAGGCCATTCATTTATTAGACGATAATAAAAAAGGAAAAGCCAATTTCTTTTTACAGGATAAATTTACCGGTGTTGAAAGTCATCATCAGCCCGAAGGCACTATACCCGCATTAAGTGTAGTGGAGATCGATGGAAAATATTCCAACCTGGCCAAACATTTACTGGGTAACGTATTTATTGCAGAAAATGAAGATGCATTACGCAACAGCAATGGTGCATTGGTGCTGGAAAAAACAGGTAAATACGTAAAAGGAAAATATTCTTTAACCGGCGGAAGTGTGGGATTGTTTGAAGGAAAGAAAATTGGCCGTGCAAAGAATTTAGAAAAACTAACCGAAGAAATTACCGCACAGGAAACGGTGGTGCAAAACCTGAAAGAAGTTATTCAAAGCCGCCATAATGAAGTGATTGCTTTTAATGAGCAATTGAAAGAAAATGCGATCAAGCAAACACAACAGGATATTAATAACCTGACCAATCATGTTTTTGCTTTACAGAATAAATCAGAGAACCTGCATCACCTGGAAGAAACCAGCAGCAAAAGGGTAGAAGAGTTACAGGAACAACTGGAAACCAATCATGATGCGATTGCCAGCACAAGGGATGAACTGGAAAAATTCAATACACAACTGGAAGAGTTGAGCGATAAGATGCAGCTGATAGAACAGGATTATGCATCTGCCGAACAGGAATATAGTTTTGCTACTGCCACCTTCAACGATAGCAATCTGCAGTTTACCAAGCAGCAAAGCAAAGTGATATCTTTAAAACAGGAATTTGAATTCAAGAGCAACCAGTTAAAAGACCTGGAAGCACAGATCGAGAACAGTAATACCCAGTTAACGGAAGCCGCAGCAAGTATTGCTACCACGGCTGCAGCATTGCAGGAACTGGAAACATTGGTGATCACCATGCTGCAGAATAAAGAAGGAGAGGAAAAGAAACTGAATGAAGCAGACCAGGCTTATTATAACTTACGTAACGCCCTAACCGAAAAGGAAAGCGAACTGCGTCACAAACAAAAATCAAAAGAAGGTATTGATACTTTACTTAACGAGATCAAAGACAAGCTGACGGAATTGAAATTACAGCTGGCGGGTATGAAGGAAAGATTGAACGTGGAGTTTAAAGTTGACCTCGATGCCATCATTGACGAACCAAGAACAGGTGATACACCGTTGGAAGAGTTGCAGGAAAAAAATGAACGGCAGCGCAAGCGCCTGGAAAATATAGGCGAGATCAACCCGACTGCCATTGAAGCGTACACGGAGATGAAGAAACGTTACGAATTCATTTTAGAACAAAAGAATGACCTGGTTACTGCAAAAGAAAGCCTGATGCTGACGATACAGGAAGTGGAAGCAACAGCCAACCAGCAGTTCCTGGATACTTTCAATGCAGTGAGAGATAATTTCCAGAAAGTATTTAAAGCCTTATTTACAGAAGATGATACGGCGGATATGGTATTGGTAGATCCTGAAAATTTAGCGGATACCGGAATCGAAATTGTGGCTAAACCAAAAGGTAAACGTCCATCATCAATCGGCCAGTTAAGTGGAGGAGAAAAAACATTGACTGCAACCGCGTTATTGTTTGCGATCTATTTAATTAAACCTGCACCGTTCTGTATTTTGGATGAGGTGGATGCGCCATTGGATGATGCCAACGTAGGCAAGTTCACCAACATGATCAAAAAATTCAGTGAGAACTCTCAGTTCATCATTGTAACGCATAACAAACAAACCATGAGTGCAGTGGATGTAATTTACGGTGTTACCATGCAGGAAGCCGGGGTAAGTAAGCTGGTACCTGTGGATTTCCGGAGTTTGAATTGATAACACGAATTACGAAAACGAATTATAAAACCACATTAATACTGTGGTTTTTTTTCGCCCTGGCTGGTGTTCCACCGACCAGAAAGGTTTGAATTAATTGATAATTTTTTTTTCGCCCTGGTCGGTGTCCCACCGAACGGAAAGGTTTAATTAATGGATAATTTTTTAGTGGATAATGAATAATGTTTTAAATTGGCAACAGCATTCTTTTGCAAAAGTTGCGTAAAGCAGCTTAAGAAAACATTATCTATTATTTCATTATTAATTATCCATTACACAATATGCTTCGCACCATCTTACTTCTCACCGCCTCCAACATATTTATGACCTTTGCCTGGTACGGCCATTTAAAAAATACCGGTATGCCTTTATGGAAAGCCGTGGCCATAAGCTGGGGCATTGCTTTTTTTGAATATTGTTTAATGGTACCCGCCAACCGTGCCGGGTTCGCCAATGGGTTTAACGGCTTTCAATTAAAAATTACCCAGGAAGTAATTACGCTGGTAGTGTTTGCCGTATTTGCCGTGTTGTATTTAAAGGAACCTTTTCACTGGAAATACCTGGTGAGTTTTGCGCTGATATTGGGTGCAGTGTATTTTGCATTTAAAAAATGATATTTTTCACGCAAAGAGGCAAAGGATGCAAAGCTGCAAAGTTTTCCTGGCGTCTTGTATTTTTATCTTAGCGTCTTTGCGTGAAAAATATGCCATGGTCGTTGTCTCTACAAATAGCTAAAAGCATCTTATTTATCCATTACAAATTTTCCATTACTTACTTTATACCCTCTGCCATTAATCATTATTTTCTCTCCTTCTTTTACATTCGCCAGGGATACATCTTCATCAGCAATATGAACAGCACCACCGGTGTACCGGGCAATTGTTAAATAATCCGTATTCACCACATCATGTACCCCGCATAAAATAATGTGCACCGGTTTATTCAATTGTTGCAGTAATGCCATGTCGCTTACAGCGGAGGCATTATCAGCAATAAGGACAATCGTACTGCAATCTGTACACGCTGCACTGCTTTTTAGCAATGCCTCGATATTATTTTCCGGTATATTGCCGCCATTGCCATTGTTCATGGTTTTATATACCAGTTGTTCTATTACTTCAAATACAGAAGACGTACTGGTATAAATACCGCCGGTATTACCAATGAGCTTGGCATCTTCTTCCAGCTGGTCGCCATCATTAAAAAAAGCAAAGGTTTTGATGCGGCGCTCATCTTCATGCAATTTTAACCAGTATAATAACTGGCCGGTATAAGGATACATGCTTGCCGTAACATCGGCTACCACCAGCATATTATTCCATGGCATGCGGTCGAATACTTTTAGTACGGTAGAATCAACAGGAGGCTTTAATACTACTGTATCACTACTGCCTGTAGAAGGCCGTACAAAAACAAATAAAGAATCATAGTCTTTATAAGTCGTTTTTTCTTTTTCATCCAAACCTAAAAAAAGCAGGGCTTCAGGCGTGGGCATTTTTAATATCGTGGTATACTCTTCTATCTCGTATTTTTTTCTCAGGTCGGTAGTATCACCTGCAGCAAAGGCATCTTTTTTTATGCGGCTGCTGGTTACAGGAGTAAGCGATTCCTTTAATTTAATAAGGTCCTGTTGGATGGTATGTTTATTTTGTGCCGGCCGGTAATAAATAACAAAACCATGAAAGAGGATAGCGGCAGCATCTTTTAACGCACCACCGGTCTGGCGTACCAGCCTCCATGTAATGTGTGGATTCTTTTCAAGTGAAGGATATTTAAGCAAGAGGTTTTGCAGTCGTGTACTGTTTAATGTAATCAAAGAATCAGTTGAAGGATAATCAGTAAATACCAAATCGATCGCAGTTACCTGCACCGAATCCAGGTTGATCATGCTGGCAGGAAATAATAAAGCCGCTTTTCCAAACGCACAACCGATGGAAACGTTTTGTTCTGTTATAATTGTTGTAGGCGTATAAACCGGTTGCTTACAAGAAGTATTGATAATAATATCATGGATGAATGGTTGTTGTGCTGCAATGGAATTACAACAACATATAAAAGCAAGCACTACAATTATTTTCATTGCTACACATTAAATGATCACTCTAACAATTTGCCGATTCTCCCATTGCCTGCAAAAAAAACAGTTTTTCCTTTTTTTGCTTTCTGGCAAACATGAAATCCTTCTTCAGTGATCCATGCCCAGGTACTGCCATTATTTCTACTGTAATCAATACCGTTTAAGCCGCAACTGATCCAGTTGTCTTTTTCAAGATAGATAACACAACTCCGGTATCCATTGGGTGGAATGATAGGTACGGTGAAAGTTTTGCCTCCATCAGTGCTGATGACGCAGTTTTTGGTGCTGGAATCTTTGGTAGTGAAATCTCCACCTACTACAACGATGGTATTCTTTTTCCTTTTATATTTTACCGCAACCGAATTGGCGCCGGTAGTTTCTTTTCCCTGTAGGATCGGCATTTCAAATTGCTTATCACGAATGAACATACGGGAATGTGTACCCCCGGTTACAAACACCGCTTCCTTTTTACTCAATGCAGTAATATTGGTACCGCTGGAAGCAAAACAGGCTTCCCCTTTTTGCGCTATAGGAAAATATTGATCGGGGAGAGGTTTCCAGGTATTGCCGCCATCAAATGTTCGGGCAATAAAGATTTTATTATCGATCGGGTCGCCAATAACAATACCCGAATTGATATTCCAGAAATGCATTGCATCTAAAAACATACCCGCGGTTTTGTTTTCATATACAGTTTTCCAGGTAGTACCACCATCAATGGTTTTTAAAATTACCGCAGGTGTATCAATACCCATTATAATGGCGGTTTTATCATCAAAGGCTTCAATATCCCGGAAATCAGTTTTTTCAAAACCTTTAACGGTCACCCAGGTCCAGGTGCTTCCGCTGTCGATACTTTTACCTACGGTGCCCTTACTGCCGCTCACCCAAACCACTTTATCGGTTACCACGCTCAGTCCACGCAGGGATATTTTTTTATCGGTTACCAGCAACTGTACCGTTTGCGCTTTAGTAATATGTAACAACAACAAACAAGGGATTATAAAAAATATTTTTTTCATACTGTAAATTTAAAAAAGCACTACCATTTTACGGGTTTTGTTAGTGAATATATACCCAATAAAACTTGTTTAAAAGCCCCGTTTCCAAAGCGTTTTTTAGTTACTTTTGACCAAGTTATATTAAAATTACGATTAGCCAAAAAATTGCCTCTACATGAGTTATAATTATTTGCCTTTAGATAAAAGTCCATTGAATTTTCAACAGGTAAAAAACCTGTTGGCTTTTGATCAATTGGTGTCCATCACTTTTGATGCCCATCACCGCATTACCGAATGCCGCGACTATTTAGATAAAAAATTAAACAGTGGCGATGGATTGTTTTATGGCATCAATACCGGCTTTGGGTACCTGCAAAATGTTAAGATTGATACGAACCAGTTGCAACAATTGCAAAGCAACCTCATTCAATCGCATGCCTGTGGTTTGGGAGAAGAAGTGCCGAAGGATATTATCAAACTGATGGTGATGCTCAAAATAAAATCATTGAGCTATGGCCATAGCGGGGTGCAGATCGATACAGTGAAAAGATTGATGGAAATGTATAATGCCGATGTGTTCCCGGTAATTTATACGCAGGGTTCATTGGGTGCATCAGGGGATTTAGCACCCTTATCACACTTAAGCTTACCATTAATTGGTTTGGGTGAAGTATGGCATGAAGGAAAAAAATATCCATCTGCGGAAATTTTAAAGAAGTTTAACTGGCAACCGATACAGTTACAAAGTAAGGAAGGCCTGGCCCTGATCAACGGTACACAGTTCATGAGTGCTTATGGCATGCATAATCTATTAACGGCTGAACGTCTATTGCAATGGGCCGATATCATCGCTGCTATTTCCTTTGATGCTTTTGATTGCACGCTGGAACCATTGCATCCAAAAATTCACTCTATACGTAGTCATAAGGGGCAGGTAGATACGGCAGCGAATATCAACAACATTTTAAAAGGCAGTGCTATTGCCGCACAACAAAAACAACAGGTACAGGATCCCTATAGTTTCCGTTGCATACCTCAGGTGCATGGTGCTACAAAAGACAGTTTTGCCCATGTGTTAAGCGTATTCATCAAAGAGATCAATTCGGTAACCGACAACCCCAATATTTTCCCGGATGATGATTTGATTGTGAGTGGGGGAAATTTTCACGGGCAGCCCCTGGCGTTATGTTTGGATTTTTTAACGATTGCGATGAGCGAGATTGCCAATATCAGTGAGCGAAGAACTTATCAACTCATTAGCGGGCAACGTAACCTGCCTTTATTTTTAGTGAAAGATGCAGGCCTCAATAGCGGCTTCATGATTCCGCAATACACGGCTGCAGGCATTGTAAGTGAGAATAAACAATTGTGTACGCCGGCTTCGGTAGACAGCATTTCTTCTTCCAATAACCAGGAAGATCATGTGAGTATGGGTGCCAATGCCGCTACCAAATGCAAGCGCTTAATGGATAATGTAGAAAAAGTATTGGCGATAGAATTACTCACTGCAGTTCAGGCTTTGGAGTTTAGAAGACCGTTAAAGAGCTCGCCGGTTATTGAAGACATTGTGGCTGCTTTTAGAAAAGAAATTTCTTTTAATGCTGCAGACAGGATATTGCATGATGATATGGTGAAGGCGATCAATTTTATTCGCAATCATTTCCACGCAAAGACGCAAAGTTAAAAATATAAGGCGCTAAGAAAACTTTGCGGCTTTACCCCCTTTGCTTCTTTGCGTGAAAAATAAAGTAACAATGAAAAAGTATATCTCAATACTCTTATTAAAGTTTGTTTTTCTTGCCGGGTTTTCGCAAACCAATATCTGGCCAGCCGCCAAAGCCAACAGCTGGTACAAACAACAACCCTGGCTGGTTGGCGCCGATTTTTTACCCAGTACCGCCATTAACCAACTGGAAATGTGGCAGTCCGAAACCTTTGATGCTGCAACCATTGATAAAGAATTAGGCTGGGCCGAAAATATCGGGATGAATGTGATGCGGGTATACCTGCATGACCTTGCCTGGAAAGCCGATGCTGCAGGGTTAAAAAAAAGAATGGGCCAGTTCTTATCCATCGCTGCCAAACATAAAATAAAAATTCTCTTTTGCATTTTTGATGATTGCTGGAATCCCGATCCTGTAATTGGCAAACAACCCGAACCCAAACCCGGTGTACACAATTCAGGCTGGGTGAGGAGCCCTTCAGCAGCGATACATAACGATCCCACACAATGGGGCTACCTGGAAGCATATGTAAAAGACATTTTAACCAGTTTTAAAGCCGATAAAAGAATTTTAATGTGGGATATGTACAACGAACCTGACAACAGCGGCTACGGGTTAACGTCATTACCTTTATTGAAAAAAGCATTTGAATGGGGCTGGTCGGTACGGCCGTCACAACCAATGACGTCCGGTGTCTGGTCCATGGATTTTCCCGGAGTCAATCAATATCAACTGGAACATTCAGATGTGATCACGTTTCATAATTATGATGATACGGTAACCATGAAAAAAGCGATCGACAGTCTACAGCAATTGGGCCGCCCGCTTATCTGTACCGAATACATGGCGCGGAAAAATCACAGTACATTTGAAACGCATCTGCCTATTTTAAAACGCTATCATATTGGCGCCATCAACTGGGGTTTGGTGAGTGGTAAAAGCAATACCATATTTCCATGGGGCAGTAAGGAAGGTAGTCCTGAACCAACACCCTGGTTTCATGACGTATTTAGAAAAGACGGAACACCGTATGATGTAAAAGAAACGGAATTGATAAAACTGTTAACAGGAAAGAAAAATTAAATATTGCGGTAAGACGATAAGGTGTTAATAGAAAACGCCTTCCCTTCTTGCCAGCAAAAATTTCAACGCAGAGAAAAAGAGAAAAGGAGATTTCGCGGAGAACCCTGCGTATCCTCTTTACCCCTTTTCTCTGCGCTAAAAATCAGAGTAAAACTTTTTAAATATGGTAGCTACAACAAAAAACTACGACCCTGTAAAATATAAAACTCCCACAGGTAACCAACTTACCTGCAAGGGCTGGGTACAGGAAGCCGCTTTGCGCATGCTCTTAAATAATTTAGATCCCGAAGTAGCCGAGCGCCCCGAAGACCTGATTGTATATGGTGGTCGTGGTAAAGCTGCAAGAAATTTTGAAAGTCTCGATTTAATTATAAAAGCCTTAAAGGTTTTGGAAGAGGATGAAACTTTATTGGTACAAAGCGGCAAACCTGTTGCCATGCTTAAAACGCATAAAGATGCACCAAGGGTGTTGATCAGCAATAGTCAACTGGTACCCAACTGGGCCAACTGGAAACATTTTGATGAGCTGGAAAAAAAGGGGTTGATGATGTATGGCCAGATGACTGCCGGCTCATGGATCTATATCGGCAGCCAGGGCATTGTGCAGGGTACATACGAAACCTATTCTGCTATTGCCAATAAACATTTTGGTGGAACTTTAAAAGGAACATTAAACGTAACCGCCGGCCTCGGCGGTATGGGCGGCGCACAACCGCTCGCCATCACCATGAATGAAGGGGTAGCATTGGTTGCCGAAGTAGAAGAGTGGCGCATTGACAAAAGACTGGAAACAAAATACCTCGACGAAAAACATACCAATATTGATGATGCCATAAATGCGGCTATCCATTACAGGAAGGAAGGTATTGCCAAAAGCATCGGCGTATTATGCAATGCCGTGCATTTGTTAGATCGCCTTATTCAAAGAGACATTATACCTGATACGCTTACCGACCAAACCAGTGCCCATGATCCGTTGATTGGTTATGTACCGCATACCATGACCAATGAACAGGCCAATGCATTACGTGAACAAAATAAGGAAGAATACATTCGTTTTAGTTACGAAAGTATGCACCTGCATGTGCAACTAATGATAGCATTAATGGATAAAGGCGCTATTACATTTGATTATGGTAATAATATCCGTGCAAGAGCAAAAGAATATGAGGAAACACATGTGCACCATCCGAAAGTACCCCACTTTACGGCAGGCCGCTGCTTCGACTTCCCGGGTTTTGTACCGGCTTATATACGACCGCTTTTCTGCGAGGGCAAGGGCCCTTTCCGCTGGGCTGCGCTTAGTGGCGATCCTGCAGACATTGCCATAACAGATGACGTGATACGAAATTTATTTCCTCACAATACTTCTTTATTGCGCTGGCTCGACCTCGCCAAAGAAAAAATTGCCTTCCAGGGTTTGCCTGCACGCATCTGCTGGCTGGGCCAGGGCGAACGTGAAAAAGCCGGCCTGGCTTTTAACGAACTGGTACGCACCGGTAAAGTAAAAGCCCCCATTGTTATTGGCCGCGACCACCTGGATACCGGTTCTGTGGCCAGCCCTAATCGTGAGACCGAAGCCATGCTAGACGGCAGCGATGCCGTTGCCGACTGGCCGATATTGAATGCATTGGTAAATACTGCAGGCGGTGCATCATGGGTATCCTTACACCATGGTGGTGGCGTGGGCATGGGCTATAGCATACATGCGGGGATGGTGATTGTGGCGGATGGAACGGATGATGCAGCTGCACGATTAGCACGTGTGTTGCGGAATGATCCGGGAATGGGAGTGATCAGGCATGCCGACGCTGGCTATGATATTGCCAAAGACACAGCACGAACACATAACTTAAATTTTGTTGACAGGCTGAAGTAGTCAGTTAAAAAAATAAAACATGACCAATATTAATCGCCGTTTTAAACAATTGCTGTTAATAGCAGTACCAGTATTGTTGATCATTGTGTATGGTTGTGGCCAAACAAAACACAACAAAACATTGGCCGCTGATGCTTTGCCCAGGGCAGGAAAAATAATAGACGATAAACCTATTGGTAAGCTGGATAAACCTGCTTAGTTCTTTAGACGACTGGAATGTTGAAAAACAAAACTGGCAATTTACTAACGGAGTATTGCATGGCGATTATAACGGCGGTAAATTACACAGCTATGGGTATACGAAAAAATCATACAGTAATTTTGAATTGCAGGCCCAGGTCTCCGATGTATAGTTTGCTTATATTCGGTTGGCAATATAAAGACCTGGGGGATAAAGATCATTATAAGTTAGTAATAAAAACTTTCTCGAAAAAAATATTTATATGACAGCTATTCACAGACGGCATTTTTTAAAAGCATCAGGTGCAAGTTTATTACCGGTGCTTATTCCTTTTGGTTCGGCTGCAGCGGCTACGGATACCCGTAAAGAAGCAACTGCGCCTCCTGACACCCCAATGGTTAATTTTTGGGCAGATGGACTGATGTTTTCTCCCGTAGCGTATTTGGCGGAATTACAAAAGGCCAATACGGCATCGGCTATCAAAGCGGACAGCTATGGCAGAGGCGGCGTAGTGGCAGCGCTGGAAAAAAAGTTCGCGGCAATTACCGGTAAAGAAAAAGCGATCTATTTACCCAGTGGAACCATGGCCAATCAATTAGCTATTGCTTTGCTGAGCGGAGATAATACAAAAATATTTGTGCAGGACAGCAGCCATGTTTACCGGGATGAAGCTGATGCAGCGCAATCCGTTTTTCAAAAAAGATTAATGCCGCTTGCAAAAGACCAGGCTTTTTTTACAGCGGAGCAATTGCAAAATGCTATTGAAGGTCTTAAACAAGAAGAAGTATTTACCAGCGGTGTTGGCGCTATTTCCATAGAAAACCCGGTAAGAAGAAACGACGGCGCGGTTGTGCCCATTGAAGAGATAAAAAAAATAAGCGCTTATTGCCGCGCCAATAATATCAAAATGCATCTGGATGGCGCAAGGATCTACATTGCTGCTGCCTGGACAGGCACTCCTGTAAAAGAATACGCCGATCATTTTGATACCGTGTATATTTCCTTATACAAATACCTTGGTGCAGCGGGAGGAGCGATACTTTGCGGCCCCGCAGCAGTAATAGATAAAATACCACATTTAATAAAGATACACGGCGGCAATATGTACCAGAACTGGCCCAATGCAGCCATGGCCCTGCATCGCCTGGAAGGTATTGAAGAGCGTTTTCAAAATGCCATCAGCAAGTCTAAAGAACTGTTTACAGAGCTCAATAAAATTGCCGGACTTAAAATAAATGCTATTGCCGGTGGCAGTAATATTTACAGCCTTACGCTGGCGAAAGAAATCGACGGTAAAAAATTATCCGACAAGCTCTTTGAAACTTTTAAAATTGGTATCGGTTATCCCAACGATAAAAACCAGGTGCATCTAACGGTGAATGAAACTATCGTTAACCAAAGTACAGCGGACATCGTAGAGGCGTTTAAAAAGTGTATGGGATAGAAGCTAGAGTCGTGAGGCGAAAGCAGCAGGCTGCTGGTCATCTGTGGTCTGTCGTCCGTGGTCCAATAAAAAAACCTCTTTGGCGCTGCTTGGTATGCACCGCAACCGAAGCAGCGCAGCCGTACCAACAGCTACGCATACTGCTCAAATAGTAAAGCACTGCAGCATTAAGCAGCCGTTTGTCTCCTTAAATAAAAAGCAGTATTTTGCAGCCTTAATACCTGCCAATGAGATATATTATTCCGTGCTTTTTAATCATGCTGGGCCTTACACAATGTAAAAAAGATAGCCCACAGGATCCTGCCGCCAAAAATATTTTTACGGTTAGCCCGGATCCCGACTATTTGCTGGATACTGTAACTGTGAGTGTTAAAACCAACAATGAAATCCATTACGGGTACTTTTTTTCTTACGATAACCTGAACCGGGTGACCAAAATCAAGAACTACGAGTATTTTGGCAATATCCCGTTAGTCAATAATGGTACCTGGACGTTCAACTACCAGGGTAACAGCAGTAATCCCGAAAGTATGGACCAGGTATCTTATACCAACTGCCGGGTATATTTCTTTTACAATGCCGATGGATCGAAGAACAGGGACTCGATCGTGAGTACGGCTACGCCAACCACGAGGGCAGTACGTAAATATGACTATGATCCCGCTTTCAATTATGCAGTAGCCAGGCATTATAGTAACGGTAGCCTGAAGCCATCACTGATGGACTCTGCAACTTTTATTAACTACAATTGCAACGCGATCTATTCAAAGGAGATGAGCTGGACGGGAAGTATTGCTTATACCTATGAGTGGTTTGATAATTTCTACGCCCAGGTAGATAACCGGCCCAATCCTTTTTCGAAGCTGAATATTTTTCCTGCTTTGTTTCTTGCGCCTTACTTAAAAATGACAAACCCGCTGACTGGAAATATGTGGAAGAGTAATATCGTGATGGATTTTGCTTTTCAGAATAACCCGTTAAAGTATAAGTTTTATGATCATGCCATCGGGGGCTACAGTCATATAGACGTCAGTACCGCAGAAGAAGAAACCTATGATTCCAAAAACCGCATCACCAAAAAGATTTTTGCAGACTCTACCGGTAATGTATATGGGATGAGTTATTTCGACCGGTATTACGCTACTTATAAATACCGATAGTATTTTTTGCAGGGGTGGAGTAGCGGGGAGGTAAATATACAGCCGCCCTTAGTCAATCTTACTTCCTTTATCAATACTTCCTTACTGCCCCTTTGGTAAAGTCAGGTTGCCTTTCAATTCGATATCGCCATTCTTTTTTAAAATAATTGCTGCACAGCCGGTACTGAGTATGATCTGGTCTGCGGCCTGTATGCTGATCTCTTTCCCTCACACATCACCTTGCTGTTTACTCATGCTTACTTTAATTCATTCTTATATTGATCTGCGGCCCGGTATTGCCCGCCTTACGCAAATTGTAGGCAAAGCTCATCATATAAAAACGGTTGAGTACGGTATAGCTGGCGTCTTCTATATAATTTAAATTGGCATTGCGGCTGATGCCGATATTTTGATTGAGGAGATCGTACACGCTTAATTTTAATGTAGCCCGGTTGTATTTAAAGAGTCCCTTGCTAATAGCGGTATTCCATAAGGCTACGTTTTTATTGTAGCCCTGGCTGCGGCCACTGTTAACGCTATACGAAAAATCGTTGTTGATGGAAATATTCCAGGGCAGGTTGATATTGGCATCTGCTTCATAAGTATTGCGCCAGTAATTATTATTGAATGCCGGTTGTAATGAATATTTTATTTCGTTGTAACTGAACCTGGCATTCAGGCTGATATCAAATTTTTCTTTGTAATTATAGGATAATCCGAGCCTTGGATTGATGGCAGTATTGGTAATATGATTCTTTTCAGTGTTTAAGAAATTATAGTTATTGTAAAGGATGGCGCTGCTGCCGATATTGATCCGGGTATTGAGTTTTTTTACTTTGAAACCGGTTTCCGCGCCTACGAATAAAGTGGATACGCCATTGGCATTTTTATAACTGGTGGTACGTGCACCAAACTGATCCAGTACATCGGAATTTACAATGGCATTTTGCGACTGGCTGTAATTGAGGTACGCAAAAAAGTTGCGTTGTGCTGCAGGGCTGGCAGCAAAATAATTCAGCGTAACATTGTGCTGGTATTGCTGCAGCAGGTCGGGGTTACCGATAGTGATGTTCAAAGGATCGCTCACATCTTTAACCGGTTGCAACTGCGCTGTAGTGGGCTGCTGCGTAGCTGTTGTGTATTGAAAACTCAGGTTCTTTGTCTTAGAAAAATTGTAGGTCAGGTTTGCTGCAGGTAATACATTGGTAAACTGCTGGCGGATATGGCTCTTGTCTTTTAAGGTACTGAACAGGGAGGCTGATTGTATAGCTGCGCCAAAACCTGCCACCAGCTTCTTCTTTTGCGTGCGAAAGTTTAACCCGCCACCGCCATAACTATATTCATTGCTGAAGGTATTACTGAGTACATCATTCAGGATATCATGTTTACCATTCTGGTCATTCAGGTCAAATGTTTGCCGGTTGAGTTCGCCGTTGCTTTTGTTGTAAAAACTATTCACTTCCAAAAGCGATCTTTTTGAAATGGGTTCGGTATAACTTACATTAATGCCATAACTATTGGTAAGGGAAGTCAGGCGGTTTTGCTGGTCCAGTGTATCCCTGTTATTGATATTACCATTGCTGTAAAAATTATTGATCGAGTGTAAAGTACCGTTGCTTTTGGTATCATTGTAACCGGCATTAATAGTCGAAGAAAAAGTTCTACCTTTCTTTTTAAATTTATGCCGGTACAATAAACTTCCGGTAAAATTAAAACCTGTTGCATCGGTAGTGGAATTGGAAAATCCATTGTTCAATAATTTGTCGCCGGGCAATAGGGATTGATAACTGTTGCTGGTTTGGTATTGATTGTGCTGCTGCGTTAACTGCGGCGTAAATTTTATCGAATTAAAAGAATCCAGTTTGGAATCTACGCTAATATTAAAACGGTTACCCACTGATCTCTTATCACTGCTGCTTTTTTGATCATACACAAATGGATTGGCAGGGGAGAGATTTTGCCTTCGGGTATTCTTCTCATTGTCTACATTAATATTGTTATAGAAATAACTGCCGTTTACGGAAGTTTTCTTTTTCCAGGTATCATTAAAATTCAATCCGCCGGCAATGGTTTTGGCAATACCTTCGCTGTTGTTAACGCCTTGTACGGGCAAACCAAAATCGCCGGGCCCATTATTGTTAATCACAATTCGTCCGCCGCCACCGCCACGCATCATGCGCTGCGCTTCGCCTGTAAAATTCACGATATCACTGAAAGTAAATCCCTGGCGGTTGGTATTATTGGCCATGCCAATGGCAGATAATTGTTGTTCACCATTAAAACGGTTGACATTGAATTGCCCGTCAAATCTTTCTTTGGTACCCATGCCTGCGGTGGCTTTACCAAAGCTCATATTCTTCCGGTCTTTTTTTAATTTCAGGTTGATGGCTTTTTCACTGTTGCCATCATCAATGCCGGTAAATTCTGCCTGGTCGCTTTTTTTATCAAATACCTGTACTTTATCCAATGCATCGGCATCCAAATTTCTTGTAGCGATAGTAGGATCGCTGCCAAAGAATTCTTTACCATTTACGTATACGCGACTGATGCGTTGGCCGTTCACTCTTATGGTACCATCTTTGGCAACTTCCACACCGGGCATTTTTTTCAGCATGTCTTCCACCACGGCATTGGGTTTTGTTTTAAAGGCTTCTGCATTAAATTCCAGCGTATCGCCATTCACTGTTACGGGTGGCCGCTGGTTTTGTACAGTGATTTCATCCAGTAAACTTTTATCCCTCATCACGATTTCGCCTAATGCTATTTCTGTCGCTGAATTATTGACCGTAATATTTTTCCATACCGGGTGAAAGCCGACCATTGAAACTGATAAACGGTATTGCCCTTCTTTAAGCCCTGTAAATGAAAATTTTCCTGTAGCGTCGGTTCTTGTAAAAGCTACCAACGAAGAATCTTTGGCATCAACCAAAGAAACAGTAGCATTTTCCATTTTTTGTTGTTGCAGGCTGTCTGTTAACCGCCCTTTTACACTTGTTTTTTGTGCAAGGCCCGGTGCAGCCAGTAAACCCATCACGATCAATAGCAGTAAAACCTGTTTCATAAATTTATTTTTCATGGGCAAAACTAGCCGGCGGTTGTAACAAAGGCGGTTAATCAACTTTGGATTAATGTTAATTAAGGTTAACGCGGATGATAAATTCCTGTAGCTTTACACGGTTTGATAACACGAATTATGCGAACCTGCCTGGCGGCAGACAGGTTACACTAATTACACGAATCAGCTAATAGAAAAAAAATGAGTACAACAGCAGCAGTAATTGAACAAACAAAAAAATGGATTCACGAAGTGGTGATTGGCTGTAATTTTTGTCCCTTTGCAGCAAAAGTGATGAAGCAGGAAGCGGTATTTTATGCAGTGGAGGAAGGTACTGATACGGCTGTTTGCCTGGATCGTTTTTTAAATGAAGTACAACGCCTGGATGACAATGCTGTTGTGGAGACAAGTTTCATTATTTTTTCCGGGGCATTTGTAGACTTTGAGGATTACCTTGACCTGGTAGAAACAGCGGAAGAATTATTAATAGAAAAAGGCTATGAGGGCATTTACCAGCTGGCCAGTTTTCACCCGCTGTACCAGTTTGCCGATGCTTCACCAAAAGATGCCGCGAATTATACTAACCGCTCGCCGTACCCGATGTTACACCTGCTGCGTGAAACAGCTATCGATACGGCACTGGAACATTATGCCGATCCGGAAAGCATCCCGGAAAATAATATCAATTTCGCCAGGCAAAAAGGTTTGCTGTATATGAAAATGCTGAGGGATAGTTGTATGTAAAAAGCCCGGTTATTGTTTTACAACGGTAGCCGTTAGCGTTTTTCCATTGGCAAACTGCAATTTAATAATATAACTTCCTGCGGGCACTTCAGCATACAATGGAAAACGTTGCGGTCCGGCTGGTATTTTTTTTGTATGCTGCTGCAATATCGCACCACTCATATCAATAAAATAAACCTGCACGGTTTCTTCTTTTTCCAGGGTAAAACTAACGTTGATGTCGTTGATAAAAGGATTGGGATAAACTTTGAGTACATTTTCAACAGCAGGGCTGCTATTGGCGATCTTATCGCTGCTATAGTTCGTTGTATCTGTAACAACAGGTGTTGCAACAGTTTCACCTAATTGTTTTACAATAATCTTATCAATTTCCCATGCCGATTTTAAACATTGCTGAAAACCGATACTGTTGCCGGCTATTGGATTATAGGGTTGTTTAAAATATTCATTGCCATTAATGCTAAACGTAGTGAAACCTGCTTTTTGAACGATCTCGTATTTATTAAGTACTCCAGGCTTAAATGAATGATGATTAATTAAAAGTTTTACATCTTTTTTTACAAAATAATTCCAGCGTTTATTAAAGTAATCCAGTCTCACTTCTCCATTAAGAAAAAAATTGAACTGGTATAAACTGGTATTGGAACCTGCAATTGTTTTATCACGGGTACCCCATTGAAAATCGATCATCTCAAAAATATCGCCGCCACTTAAGTACCGTGCATAAATAGTAATAGAAAAATCCTTTAATGTATTTAAGCCGGGAATGATTTTATTATACCAGAGACAGCCATTCTTTATGCGATTCTTTTCAAACTTCTGCAAATGCAGTACACCTTTATTGATCTCCACTAAAAAATTGGAATCTTTTTGTAAATGCCATGCATTTTTATTGTTTTTGAAATCTTCTTTCAGCAATATTTTATCCTGGCTAAAAGCCAGGGTTAATGTGAAGGCCAATGCAATAGTAAGAATGCAATATTTCATTGCTACAAGATAATAATTATTTTAATTTGATATCATTTTTTTACATTACCCGGCAATGGACGGGATCCTTTAAAAGCGGCGCTTAATTTGATAACATATTGGTAGCTTACAAATAATAAAAACAGCGTATGAAAATATTGTGGAAATACCTGCAACCTTATAAATGGTTCGCTATTTTGTCGATGCTGCTGGCTGCTATTGCCCAGGCATTGAATTTTTACGACCCGGTTATTTTTGGACAGATCATTGATAAATATGCATTGAATCCCGGTAATAAAACGGAACAGCAACTGGTATCGGGTATATTGTGGTTGTTGTTACTTGCTGTTATTGTAGCAGTAGCTTCCAAAACGGCCAGGGCATTCCAGGATTATTTTTTACGACTGGTGGTACAAAAATTTGGTAAAGCTGTTTTTGATGACGGGCTTAAGCAAACGCTGCGTTTATCTTACCAGGAGTTTGAAGAACAAAGAAGTGGTGAAACCTTATCCATTCTACAAAAAACAAGAAGAGATACAGAAAATTTCCTTAGCGCTTTTATCAATATTCTTTTTACCACCGTAGTAGGCGTGGGATTTCTGATCTATTATGCCATTACAAAACATTGGGCGTTGATACCTGTGTTTTTAATTGGAGTAGTATTGTTAGGTGGATTGACTGGTTTACTCAGTAAAAAGATCAAAACTATACAACGGAAAATATTCAGGGAGAATGCGGTGATGTCGGGTAATATCACCGAATCGCTCCGCAATATAGAACTGGTAAAAAGTTTGGGCCTTACTTACCCCGAAATAAAACGCTTAAAGACTTTTACGCAGAATATTTTCGACCTGGAAATGCTTAAAGTGAAAAGAGTAAGAACGCTGGGCTTTTTGCAGGATGTTACTCTAAACCTGTTGAAACAATCCATCCTGTTTATTTTACTCTGGCTGATTTTCAGGAAAGTGCTTACCGCCGGTGAATTAATCTCCATGCAATTTATCATGAATTATATTTTTGGCCCGTTGCAGGACCTCGGTACAATTATACTGGCCTACCGCGAAGCAGAAGCTTCCTTGCAGAATTTTGACCTGCTGATGAAGAAACCGGTAGAGATACATCCTGAAGAACCTATTGAACTGGGAGAAGTGGAAACACTGGAATTTAAAAATGTAGTATTCCGCCATAGAACAGCTACAGAAAATTCGCTGGATGATATTTCCTTTAAAGCAAGAACAGGTGATTCCATAGCGTTTGTAGGACCGAGTGGTTCTGGTAAATCTACTTTGGTAAAATTGCTGGTGGGATTGTACAGCCCGGTTACCGGGAACATTTATTTTGATGATGTATCTGTAAAGGATATACGCTATAATAAGATACGCAGGCAGATTGGTTTTGTTACGCAGGATACACAATTGTTTGCAGGCACCGTGCGGCAAAACCTGCAATTCATCAAAGCTTCCGCAACAGAAGAAGAGATGATCACGGCACTGGAAAAATCTGCTTCTTATAATTTGTTGAAAAGTGCTAAAGGGCTGGATACTATTTTAGGAGAAGGCGGCACTAAATTATCCGGTGGTGAAAAACAACGTTTGTCTATCGCACGTGCCTTGCTGAGAAAGCCAAGGATACTTATATTTGATGAAGCCACGGCATCGCTGGATTCTCTTACTGAAGAAGCCATATCGGGTACCATCAATACGATTGCCGCACAAAAACAACAACTCATTATTGCCATTGCGCACCGCTTATCAACGATAATGAATGCAGATGTAATTTATGTGTTGGAAAAAGGAAAGATCGTGGAAACGGGTACACACGAGGCGCTATTACAATTAAAAGGCCTGTATTATGCCATGTGGCGCCAGCAGATAGGAGAGCGGATAACAGCTCCAAAGTTGAAGGTTGAAGGTTCCACACTATAACTCTTCAGACTATGAACCATGAACCATAAACCCGCTTCTTAAACCGTCTTCAGCCATCCGGTAATACTCATCCTGCTGCGGTGGGCAAGGGTTACTTCATGTTCCATTTCATCGCTTTTAAAAAAGACTGCGGTTTGTGATTGCGGCATTACTTTTTGTACGGTATCGTTTTGGTAAACGAGTAACTGGCCACCATCTTCTTCCTGCCAGTTGTTATTTAAATAATTGATGAGGGAGTATTTCCTGTTATTGTCGTTTTTAAACTGGTCTTTGTGCCGTTTGTAAAAACTGCCTTCTTCATATACGGCATAATGAAATTCGTAGCTGTTGATACCGGTATAACAGGTGCGGTTAAGGTAGCTGATAAAATTTTCTACCTGGTGCAAAAATTCCTGTTCGTAAATATTATCATGACTTTTATCCATCCAGTAGATCTTATCGCCCCGCATTTTTTGATGGGCGTCTTTCACTTCATCATTACCAATACCGGCGGCGGTCATCAGGTCGTCTGTTTGTAATTGCAGAATATGCTGCTGCAGGCCGGCACATAATTTTTCAGTTAAAAAATTATTGTCTATACCAATATTGTTGTCGAGGTAACTATCTATAAGCAGGTCAAAGTCGTTGATCATGGTATGATTTAGCCGGACAAGATAGGCTTTTCGCTACCAGGCGGAATAATTATTATTGCAATTAAAAAAACGATTTTATCTTTGCTCAATAATTTTTACGATGCAAGACTTTAAAAAATATTATATCATACCTGCGCAACCCGAAGAAGTGTACCTGGCGCTTACGTTGCCGCATACCTTACAATTGTGGACGGGCGAAGAAGCAACGATGAGTACTGAGCCGGGCAGTGAATTTTCCTTGTGGGAAGGCAGTATTTCCGGTAAAAACCTGGAGTTTGAACCCAATAAAAAAATTGTGCAGCAATGGTATTTCGATGGCCAGGATGCGGCTTCCATTGTAACCATCAAACTGCATACACATAAACAAGGCACTTCAGCAGAATTACTGCATACCAATATTCCCGACGAAGTATACAAAGACTTTGTGGAAGGTTGGGACGAAAGCTATTTTGGTTTGCTGATCAGCTTTTATAGTTAGTCTTACCAACAATATTATCCTAACGAATAATAATGATACAATTTTCCGACAAACAGGTGCGTATTGCTGATGCAACTGATACAGCCGCAGTTACCCGCCTGCTCAACGGTGCTTACCGCGGCGAAAGTTCCAAACAGGGCTGGACAACCGAAGCACATTTAATAGCCGGCGAAGTGCGTACCAATGAAGAAGATTTGCAGCATATCATTACCCGGCCCGGCAGCGTGTTGCTGGTTTATAACGGTGCAGAAAAAACGATCATAGGTTGCGTAAACCTGCAACAGCATGACCACAGCATTTATTTGGGGATGTTAAGTGTTTCACCGCAATTACAGGGTGGGGGAATCGGGAAAAAATTGTTATTGGCAGCGGAAGAATATGCGCAGCAAATGCAATGCGCTACAGTATATATGACGGTGATCAGTGCAAGAACAGAATTGATCAGCTGGTACCAGCGCCATGGTTATAGTGATACCGGCGAAAGAAAACCTTTTATAGAAGACGATAAAAGCGGTAAGCACCTGCAACCACTGGAATTTATGGTAATGGACAAAAAAATAGCCCTTAAAAAGGGCTGAAGCTTTTGAAACTATTGTGAACCATGATTAAGCAACCGGTGCTTTTTTTACATTTACTGCATTGGCACCTTTAGGCCCCATTTCAATTTCAAAAATCACTTTGCTGCCTTCGTTCACTTCGTCTTTTAAAGAATTAATGTGTACAAAAACGCTCTGCTGGTTTTCGGCATCTTTTATAAAACCATATCCTTTATCGTTATTAAAGAAGGTTACCGTGCCTCTCCTGATCATATCTTCTGCCGACATTTCTTCATGCCTTGGCACACCTATTTCAATATCTTCCAGTTTTACCTTACGCATTTTTTTAGGATCTGGCGGGGTGTTGGAAATATTGCCGTTTTCATCTATATACGCCATCATATCATCCATACTTTTCACCTTAGGATTTTCCTTGCGCTCCTGCATCCTTTCTTTCTTTTCTTTTTTATTCTGTTGTTTTTTCTTTTCTCTTTCCTTTTTGTTCCATGTTTCGGCCATAAATGTGTACTGTTTAGTGATAAAATACCTGTGTTAAGAGGAGGATCGTAAAATAATGATCTGGGGAAAAAATGTTGAGGATTCTCGTCAGACCACGTAAAGGTAAAACTTTTAACCGGGGTTTTAGGTTTTTACTATTAACATATTATTACCGCCGGCTATAACGCAGGCCGGGCGTGGGTGGATTGGATCCGGTTTTATGGGTATTGTAGTAATAGCCAGCTGAGGACAGCTGGCTAAAAAAAATGATATGGCTATGTTGCTTTATCCTTGGTGTTCTGGATAAGGGCGATGCCGGCACCGAAAAAAACGATGCCCAGGATACCATACAAGGCAATACTCTTGATATTGGTAGTGCCTTTGCCGGTATTCATAAAATAATAGCCGGCAACAATTAATCCTATGATACCCATCAGCGTAAGGATCAGTCCTAAGATTCTTTTTTCCATGTTGGTTGTTTTGTAAAGGATAAACAAACAGGATGCCCCTTTTTTTTCAGGTAGCAGATATACGCCCTTTTGTTATATTATTCCCATTCTGTGTAAGCCATTACCCAACGAAAAGCTATACATAATACATTTCAAACTTCAATAACCGCAACTCATTATTGTCTTTGATGGCGTAACCCGTAGCGGGTGTAAATTACAACAGCAATACATCTTTAATAATTCATCTATCAACATGACAACACATACTATTTTTTTGCAAAAGGCATTGGCGGTTGCTAAACGATCGTTGGAGAATGGAAATTTACCTTTTGGCTGTATTTTAGTATCGGCTGAGGGTAATGTTTTGGCCGAAGGAGAAAATACCGTGCTTACATCAAACGATGCGATCGCACACTGCGAGATCAACCTGGTACAGCAATTAAAAGGTAAATACAGCCCCGAATTTTTACAGGGGTGCAGTGTGTACGCCAGTACCGAACCTTGTGCGATGTGTGCAGGAGCTATCTTCTGGGCAGGTATTGGTATAGTAGTGTATGCATTAAACAAGGAAGCGTATCATCAAATATCAGGTACTTCCAATCCTGCTCATATGCTTAACATGAAAGCAGCAACATTATTATCGCATGGTGGAAGAAAAGTCAGGGTATTGGGCCCATTGCTGGAAGAAGAAGCTGCGGTATTTTATAGCACATGCCGCTAAGTTTATTGCAATTAATCCTCATTTTTTCCCAGGAAATCATCTATCCTTTTCTTTTGCCTGTAGTGATGACGAAAATGCATATCCGCAAACTGCAACCACTGTGCAGCAGTGAAATAACCCATGCCGGGATGCTTTGTTTTACCAGTGTAATTCCCGGCTGCTATTATTGCTGCCAGCGATTCCATATCCTGTTTTATATGCAGTAAACCTGTGGATAATTGCTGCTTATTTTCGGGCTGTGGAATAGCGGCATTGGAAGGATCACCAGCGATGCGCTTATCGGGAAATGAGTTATTGCTAAATAACGTTGCAGCAAAAGACGAAGCGCTTTCATCCGCATTATCATCGTTGGCAATGGCAGTCCGCGCCTGCTCCATATAAAAACGGGTATCGTTAATAAGATGGGTATACAATTGTCCGAGCGACCAGTTTTCCTCGGCAGGCTTTATGCATAATTGTTCAAAAGAATATTTCTCCAATGCAGTTAGCCAGTAGGTAATGCTGTTTGTGCCCTCAGTTGGCATGGTTGAAATAATTATCGGTTGAGTTGTTTCTTGTTGCTGAAAGAACTGATGATCGTAATCACTACAGGAATAATCATTGCCATCATAAACAACGGGATGATCCACCAGGGTAAAGTAGAATGCCCCGCTTTGGCAGATTGAACAATGAAAAATAGTATGATCAAACTAAAAACGGCGATCACCAGCTTAATGATGCGCAGCAATCCTGTTGCCTTGCTATATTCTTCCAGCGCATTTGCTGCAGTGATCTTTTTTGGATAATTAAAAATATGCGGGTAACGGCCCAATATAGTAAGTCCTGCAACTACAATGGTAATGATTACAGGTAAAATGAAGAGGGTGGCTTTGCTGCCATAGTTATCTATTTCGGCCTTTAAATTGAAATGGATGGGAATAGTTGCAGGAAGTGCTGCATACTGCACAAATACAAAAATCCACAATAGTATTATGAAGGATAAAGAAATCCTGTCCAGCAATTTGGCGGATCGTGATGGAATTATCTTTATGACAGGTCTTTCAGTATTCACTTACATAAAAGTAATAAACTACATGATTATAGAGTCATTAAATCTTTCGCATGTAATCAGCGATCAACTGGTCATTAGTATCATTGCTTTTGGATAACGTAGCAATAATGTTCTGCTTTTCAGTAGTCGTTCTGTTCTGGCTTAATTTTTTCTTTGCCTGCAGGTCGGTTACGGTGATTTCAAAAGCCACAATACCATTCAGCATTTTTAGTTTATACTCCTGTGGTAAACTATCCCACTGTTCCCTGTATGCTGCTTCGTAGTTGTTGATAGTGCTTTCCAATATGTTGAATGTAGCTTCCGTTTCTGTTACCAGTTGCCCGGTTCCATAGGCATGAACAGATATATAATTCCAGGTAGGCACGCTTAATATATGCTCGTAATTGGCAGGAGAGATATAGGCATGCGGTTCGCTGAAGATTACCAATATGGAATTACCGGCAATCGCTTTCCAATGGTCATTTGCTTTTGCAAAATGTGATGTTAAGATAACGGTATCATCCTGCTCCCTTACAACAAATGGTAAGTGCGTGGCAACAGGTACATTATCCGTTGCGGTGATGATAGTAGCAAAACTATACTGCTGCATAAAAGCAATAATTTCGCCTCTGTCTGTAATGGCATTTATTTTAGGGATATACACTAGTCAAATTTTTTTTTAATTTTAATTGCCCCGGTTATATGAACATCGCCTGTTTAAAACCATGATCTTTTTCGCATCCAAAATCTGCCAGTAAAATAAATAATTTTATCCTTTACAACAGTGATAAATTAATAAGCGGCAGGCTTAAACGCCTAAACGGACGGAGCAGGTTTTTTTTGGCTGTTTATTATGTGAAACATTGCCGGCCCTCAAAAAGGAGTACCGGCCAAAATGAAACAATGTCTGATTCGGAAGTGTTTTATTTCAAATACTCCTTCATCCAGTTTATCCATAAGCGGTCTCTTTCCATTTGTGTTACGGGGTCACTGGCATTGTGTGCCGGAATTGGCCAGGCAATAAATTTAGTAACTGTACCATTGTCTTTTAAAGAATGAAATAATTTATACGACTGTGTGATCGGTACTCTTGGATCGCCGGTGTTGGCTAAGATCAATGTAGGGGCTTTGATATTCCTGGCCCCGGTAATAGGAGACTGATCAATATATTTCTGCATAATATTACCCACCCATGGCGAGCCACCCAGCGATGGGCCACGGGCAACATTGCCATCCGATAAATTATATTGGTCTACCCAATCGGTTACTGCGGCACCGGCAACAGCCGCTTTCCAGCCCCCGTAATGACCCGCTAACCAAACGGTCATATAACCACCGTACGACCAGCCGCTCACGCCGATCCTGGCAGTATCGATCATACCGGAACTTTTTAGTTTTGCCAGTCCATCCATTACATCACGCCCGGGGCCTGCACCTGCATCTTCTGTGATAGCCAATTTATATTCGCTGCCTAAATTATCACTGCCGCGGTAATTGGGTTCAAAAACAAAAAAACCTTCATTGGCAAACAGCTGTGGAAAACGGGAGAACTGTTCTACCGATGCTGCATTAGGCCCACCATGTATGAATAACAGTAAAGGATACTTTTTCCCTGCTTCATATTTTGCAGGGTACGTTACAATGCCGCAATGTTTCCAGTTATCGGTTTGCCACCTGATGGTTTCAGTTTTGCCGAAACTAAGGCCGCTTACTTCTTTATTAAAATCGGTTAGCCTTACCGGTTTTGCTTTGGCAGAGGCCATGTAATACAATTCGCCGGGTAATGAAGGTTCCGTACCGGTAAAAGCAATACTGCCGGTCTTACTAACGGTTGCGTCTATCCAAAAACCCCATGACGGCGAAACATTACCCAGTTCAAGTTTGGTAGCCAGTCCTTCCGGTGATAATGTCCATAAGGAAGTTTTGTTATCATCATGCCCACCTGTAAGAATACTTTTACCGTCAGGCATCCATATAGCGCGGTACATATCCCTGTTGATAGCTGCGGTAATATTTTTTCCTTCGCCACCAGAGCTGGGGGCTACCCATATCTCGTTGGTACTATGGTTGATGGCGGCTTTTTTATACCAGTAGGCAATATTTTTTCCATCAGGGGAAAACAATGGATATGACTCCATTTTTGTTCTTGCGCTTAATGGTTTGATAACGCCATCATTCACATTCAATAATTGTATCGACCGGTTTGGTGCGTCGCCGGAATAAGGACTGGTTACTTTTACAAATGCAATGACATTGCCATCGGGCGACCAGGAAAGGGGAGAAGAAGGAGCGCCTGGTGGAATAGTTACCGGTAAACTCCATTCGCCTGAGGTCATCCTTTTTTGTTCTCCATTGCTGGTATTCACCAGCCATATATGCGAAGGCGTAGGCTGGCTGACAATGAACATATCATTATTGCCCACTTCAAAATCACTGAATCCTTTCTCTATTTCCTTTTTGTTTTTGGGTTCATCTGTGGTTACGTAAGCAATGGTTTCTGAGCCCGGGCTCCAGGCAAAATGCTGCACACCTTTAATGGCCCTGGTCAATTGCCTTGCTTCGCCACCCAGCATCGACAATAAAAATATTTGATTGACAGCTTCCCTGCCTGAGCCCACCCTTGCTAAAAAAGCCAGTTGTTCTCCATTGTACGACCAGCGTGGCTGCGACACCGTTGGCCTGTCCTGCGTCAATAGTCTTTGTTTACCGGTAGTAACGTCAACCGATACCAGTTCCGCATTATAACGGTTCAGCACATAATCTGGCCTTGATACCACTACTACAATACTTTTACCATCAGGTGATAATTGCGGATCCGAAATATTGGTCAATTTGGCTACATCCGAAAGCTGAAATGGTTTTTGTGCAATAACGGTTGACAATAGATTTATCAGCACGATAAATATAAGGCTGGTTAGTTTGGCTGGCATGATCGCTGGGTTTAAAAGTTTAGGACTGGCTTGAGTTATTATTTTAAATAACAGCCAATAACAGGGCCGGGTATTCAAAGGTTTGGAATTTCGTTTACAGAACTAAGTTAGGAAACTAATTGTTGATTTGACGGATTAAGTGCGGTTAACCACATCTCCTTTTTTATACGTGGGCGTTTTAAGGTAGCCGGTTACTGTGTTTGCATCGCTTTTTATGGTGGTTGATTTTGTTGAAATTATTCTACTTGTAACCACTGCGTAAAACGGATGCTGTTATTATCACTGTCTTTAATATACATTTCCCTGTTTCCCCAACTCTGGTCGGTGGGAATAAGGTCGATGTTTACAGCCTTGCTTAGAAATTCTTCATAAAGACTATTTACATTATCCACCAGCAATACAACAGCATTGCCTGCTTTGCCATCGCCAGGAAAAGAAGAGACATGTATATTCACTCCATCACGCATCAATCCAAAATAACAAGGACCTTGTACGCCAAAAGGCTGATAAGTGAATGTTTTTGTAAACCCGAGCTGAGTACAGTAAAAATTTTCTGCTGTAAGTGCATCTGAAACATGTAATAAAGGGATGGCTCTTTGTATCATGAGTTTTATTTTAAGATTAGAACATATTAATTATTTGCAGGTATACAATAGTATATTCCACTTATCACCGCTCATAAAAGGGATCAGTTTCTTGCGTAAAATAATCGCTGATGCCATGGCTGTGATCAATGGATATGAAATCTATAATGTCAGCGGGGTTGGATAAATCACTTCATTTTAAAATCCATCATTTCTTCAATGGTATATTTCTTTTTGAAAGTAAATGAAAATGGACTTTCCCCATTTTTTCTCAAATAATCCAGTCTTGCTACAGCATCCGCCACTGTAGGAATTGTTGCCTGCGGGATATACCAAAGCGCCATATGCCTGTCGGTCATTTTTTCAAACCATTGTTTTTTGTTTTTAAACATCGCCGTATGGCCGGATTGATATACATACCGGAACAGCACATCAGTATTTTCCCATACTGACATATTCACGATGAGAAAATCATCATCATAAATTTTAATAGCGGTGGCATTATTATTTTCTTCTTTTAATCTCCACACAAAGCCATCACTTTTTTCTGCAACAGCATTGATAGCATCCAGGTTGGCCACAAATTCAGCCATTACCGGGCTATCGATCGGGGCTCTCATTTTTGCAATATTTATTTGCGCTACATGATACGGCATATTGTTTTTGTTTTATTTTGTAAAACTAAATGATACCATATCATGAAACAAGAAGTAACAAAAAGGTTACTGGTTAAAAGAGTCAACGATGATAAAACCATGTACCGTTGTTCGGTAATTGCCACGCTTAAATTATTCGCTACAAAATGGAAACCCTGTATACTTTGCTATTTAGCCGGGAAACCTATGCGGTATAATGAACTGTATCGCATCATTCCCAATATCAGCCGTAAAATGCTATCGGAACACTTAAAAGAACTGGAAGCGGATGCCTTAATAATAAGGATCCAGTTTGACGATAAACTGCAACGTGTTGAATACCGGTTATCTCCTAAAGGCCAATCCCTGTTGCCGCTATTAACACAACTACAGGATTGGGGCATGAGCAATATAAAAGATGTTTTATCTATCCAGGAAATGCTGGATGAAACATTGGTATAAAATAAAAAAAACTGATTGGTATCATTTAAATTTTACATACAGTTCAGGAATTACTTTTTTTAATTCCATTTGGAAACATGATCGTTACCAACACCATGATCAATAGAAAATTATATTCCACACCATTACGGCCACCGCCTACTACAAACCAGCCTTCGGGGTAGTGCACCATAATAATCCCGGCAATTAATATAGCAATGGTAACTACTGCAGCCAATTGTACAAAACGGTTAAATAAAAGGCAAAGAGCAGCAATTACATGCGATAATTTAATGGCCCATGCCAGCGCCAATCCAAATGGAGCAAAGCCCACCTGGTTTAAATACAAATTGCCAAAATCATTCACCCCGTTGTTGAACATGCCTGGAATACTATGCATGAATAATATAATGGCAACGGACAAACGAAGCAGGAAATTATGGTTGAAGATTTTCATTGAAATGGTTTTAGTTATGTCAAATGTATACCACTACCGGTTAAGCTGGTTATTGGCTTTTTCTTTAATCAGCTTAAAATAAAAATAGCTGTGAATGGCAATAAAAGAAAGGCCGGGTAATAAAAACCCGATCTTATCTTCTGCACTGTTCCCAACAAATAAAACAAAAGCTGAGGTCAGTAAAACAGGCCCGGAGAAATAATACAGTCGCCTAACCGGCACATCATTATAGATTTTCTCTTTGCTTAGCTGTAAAACCGGTAAAGCAGCCAATGCCAGGATCACATTTTGAAACAGGTTTCCGATGGCTAATAGTAATGTCATTGCCTGGCCTTCTTCAAAACCTCTTTTAGTGGAATTAAACCAAATGATATACAGCAAGCCTGTTAAGAAAAGCGATAAAAAAAAGGTAAATAATAAGTGCTGCATTAATTTTTTTTCATAATAAGTGCTTTCGCCCGGTATGGTATTGGTTGAATGACCAGGTTGTTTTATTTACAACCATCGTTTCTCTACAAGAATAAAAAAAACTATGACCATTATTGCCCAGGCAATATAGTAAAATCTTTTTTTAGGAATATTTATATTCAACAACAATAATAAAAAGATACCAATACCGGCAACTACTTTGAGACGGCGGTTTTTCTTTTTTATTCCCGTTTCATAGGCATCTGTATCAAATATTGTCATTCCATTTCTCTGCATACCATAAAAAAATATTTCTGCCGAAGGATCAGTTAATAATTTGTTGTCTGTAGATGAAATTTTGATCGCTAAAGTATCACCCCGTATAGTATTTTTTATTTTTTCCCGGTCACAACAAAAATTTACCGGGCTGCCTAATACAAATATTGCCGGGTAATTGTACGCCCTTATAGCATATACATGTGATGTATACCTGCCGCCGGTAGTACTCATGCCTGTTTTAGCAATAATGGTTATTTCTTCCAGGTCGTTACCTGTAAAAGGAATTACGGAAGGAGCAACCAGGTAATACAAGCCGATCATGATACCGATATATACAGGCCAGTTCTTTTTTATCCATTTCATACAACCGGGTAATAATGTTTTAGTATTGCCTTTAAAAAACAGGCAGGTATTATTTTAATATTTTCCTTTCATCTACCAGTTTATATTCTTTAGTGGGAGACTTTGTAATTTCCAGTTGCTTTGGATCTTGAAAAACAATGCTGCCTGCCTGTCCTAAATAAACAAAAATAAAATCATACTCTACAAAACTGCGTTCTTTTCTGCCGCTCATCGTAAAATCAGATTTTCCATTTAAGCGATAACGTATTGGCTGTCCCATTTTGATCTCGGCTATCTTATGATCATTCCGTTCAGGAACACCAATACTCAATCGAAAAGAAGAATAATCCAGGAAAAGGTTAAAGCTACCGGGTTGTTTTTTCTGAATGGTAAAGAGTTCAACATGTAGCGAAGCAGCAACCTTATAAAAACATATCGATTCTTCATTCACATACAGCTGATGTCTTTTATTGGTATCCTTATGCCAGTGGGGTTGGTATTTTTCCTGCTTTGGCATGGGCGAAAAAAAAGGATCAATACCTTTAATATCCTGTATGACCAGGGTTTTTGCATCCTGGATATCTTGCGGCTGATCACCGGTGTCAGGTAAATGTAAAATTCCATCCTTTATATAACCGGTGCTCGATTTTATACTGTCATCCCATAGCCCGGCTAATTTATCCGTTTCGTAGTTATCTTTTGTAAAACGTCGTGCTGATTTAAATACCTGTATTACATCGGTCATTTTCGGTTAGGGCTACTGTTTAGGATTGTGTTTCTTATCGTAATTAAATACTTTCATTGTTTAGTATGGATTTTAATTCGCTATCCTTTTCATTAAGTAAATCAAAAACGGTGCTGCCTTCAGCGTTAGGAATAGTTTTATCTGCGCCGGCGGCCAGCAATAGCCTGGCGCATTCAGTATAGTTGGTTACATTATTATTGTCGCTGCTTTTTAAGCCATGAATAGTCCAGAAGAGTGGGGTAGACTTAAAATCTATACACAACTGGTTAATGGGTGCACCTGCTGCTATCAACCTTTTAACCAGTGCATCTCTTCCGCACCATGCCGCCCAATGTAACGCGGTGCCGCCATGGCAGCCGGGATGATCAATAATGGCGCCGTTATCAATGTACAACATCGCTACCTTATCTGCATTAAGGCTTGCTGCTGCAATAAGCGGTGTATCATGTTTTACTACCAGCTCATTGCCATTAACATGGGCTCCATGATCTAAAAATAATTGTGCTATTGCAAAGGCTTCATCATCAGTAAGTATACCGGCAAACACGCCGTCGCAAATTCTATGTAGTGGATGCGCTTTGCTGCAGTTTGGGGTATCGTCGTAAACAATACCTTCATTGGCAAGCGCCGGGTTATTGACCAATTCGTTTTTAATGCCCTGCAGGTCTTTTTTGATGATGAGTTGCCTTATATTCATTTGAGCTATGTTCTAATTAGGTTGTCCTTCCAGTTCCTTTAACCTGTTCCTCGCTTCTTCGTAGCCAGGATATATGGCCAATGCTTTTTTATAATAAATAATGGCATCGGACTTACGGTTTAATTTCATGTAAACATTGCCCATGGTTACCATTACCAGGTCTTTATTGGGAAATTGAGCTGCATTGTTTTCAGCAATTATACGGGCATCATCGTATCTTTTAAGATTCAGTAATTGTTCAGCAATAAAGTTCATAGAGATCCAGTCAATATAATAATGCACAGAATCAGCCTGCATTTTTTTATACTCCTCTACAGCTTTTGTTGCGCCCAGTGCTGATACGTAAGTCTCCATTTTTTTATGCACCGGAATTTTTACATCAACCGGTTTATTGTACAATACCTTAACCAGGTTGCCCACTATACCAAAAAAATCAGTGGGCGAACTATTGCATAAAATAACCGCCATACTATTGGTGCCCGGGATGCGGATCATAAAAGAAATAAAACCTTCCGTCATACCTAAATGAAAGTTGGACGCCACGCTATCGGCAGTGGTATATTTAAAATTTTTGTTGAACCAGCCATAGCCATATTGCGCCGGACGTAGCCCCGGTGTAAGCATTTCGGCAGTTAAATTTTTATCGAGTAATGTATTATTGGTTATGGCCTCATGAAACAGGAACATATCTTCAACAGTGGAATAAATATCTCCTGTACCCATCGTATTGGATTGGTCGCGAAAATCAGCACTGGTAAATCCTCCAAAACTGTAATCATAACCCGAAGCCCTGCCCGGTACGATCTGCGTATGGTAATAGGAGCCGGAGTGGTTCATTTTTATTTTGTCGAAAATGTCAGCCTTCATTAATTCGGCATAGGATTTACCGGTGAGTTTTTCTACAAGGTATCCTAATGTAAAATAACCCCAGCTGCTATAGGCGTAACGGGTGCCCGGAGCAAATGCCAATGCGGAATCAATAAATACTTTCAGGTAATCTTCCCTGCTGAAATACTGGCGGCTTATCCTGGGAAAAAAATCTTTTGTAATATCATAATTGGGTATTCCCGAAGTATGGCTCAGCAATTGTTTGATGGTTACTGCGGCGGCAGGTTTGTTTTTAAATTCCGGTAAATAGTCAGCCAAAGTTTTATTGAGATCAATCAATCCTTTTTGTACCTGTATCAGCACCAATGCGGCAGTTATCGGTTTGGATACTGACCCGATCATAAATTTGGTATCGGTACGGTTAGGAATATTCCATTCCCGGTTGGCTAAACCAAAAGCTTCCTTATAAATCACTTTACCATTTTCTGCTACCAGCACTGCGCCGTCAAACATATTGTAGTCATGGTATGTTTTCATTATTTTGGCTAACCTGCTTTGTTTGGTTTGGGCCACTGCAACGTGACAACATAACAGGTAAAGCAGTACCAGGCGAAATGATTTTACAAACATGATCGTTTAATTTATAAGTAAACTACGTGTATTGGTTGACGGTACAGCATTACTTCAATTTCTCCGTAAAAAAATCAATGGTACGTTTCCAGGCCAGTTCTGCTGCTGCTTTATCATAACGGGGTGTGGTATCATTATGAAAACCATGATTTACATTTTCATAAATATAGGCGGTGTACACTTTGTTATTGGCTTTTAATGCAGCTTCGTAAGCCGGCCAGCCTGCGTTAACCCTTGTATCGAGTGCGGCATAATGCAACAGGAGCGGGGCTTTGATCTTCGGTACATCTTCTGTTGCCGGCTGTCCTCCATAAAATGGCACCGATGCTGATAATTCGGGTATGCGTACGGCCATCATATTGCAGATGCCGCCACCGTAGCAAAAACCCACTACCCCAATTTTACCATTGCAGTCCTTGTGATTTTTTAAATAATCATAGGCTGCTATAAAATCTTCCTGCATTTCATTCTTATCGCGTTTGCTTTGCAGTTCACGCCCTGCATCGTCATTGCCGGGATAACCACCCAATGGAGTTAAAGCATCTGGTGCCAGGGAAATAAAACCTGCCAGTGCAGCCCGTCTTGCCACGTCTTCAATATGCGGGTTCAATCCACGGTTTTCGTGCACTACAATAATACCGCCGAGTTTTGTTTTATTACCCGCAGGTGCAGATAGCAAGGCTTTAATAGTGCCGCCACCTTTTGGAGAAGAATAATTGATATAATCCGAATCTAAACGGGGGTCGCCTGCCCTCACCTGTATGGCATCTTTATAATCGGGCATCAGGAATCCCATCAGCGAAGCAACAGTAACGCTGCCCACCGCGTACAGGGAAAGTTTCTGCATAAAATCACGCCGGTTGATGCGGTCGTGTGCATAATCATCATATAGATCAAACACTTCCTGTTTGATGTCTTCTTTCTTGATATCGTTGTTGCCAGGTTGCATATGTTTTTATTTTAAATGTAAACCTTTTAATCCTCACTTCAGGTGATCACGGGCAATTTTTTATGGGCGGCCAAACAGGTTTTACGGGAATAGTTTTTAGTCTGCAAATTTGTTTCGTGCAAGGCTTCGTTAGTCATGTTTGGATTCAGGGTAGTCGGGAATGTTAAGTCCTAAAGTAATATTATGCTGCGCTACTTGCAAATTAGCTGCACTTACAGGTTTTAAAATGCCACTACCGCCACGGTTTTCCAGCACTCTTCTTTTTGCAGCTGTCAGTAATGTGTCATCGTCAAAAATAAATTCGTCAATGTAATATTCGTTACCAATATCTGGTTCTTTTATCAGGGTATGAATATGTGCAGGAATATCTGCATTGGGATAGGGCGCAGGCTTGATGGTGTAAATGGAATAATTGCCATCTATATCTGTCTTTACCCAGCCACGGATATGCCCGTGTCGTTTTGCTTTTTCATCCATTCCCGGTGCAGCAGCATAATAACCGTTGTTATCTGTTTGCCAATAATAAATAATAACGCCAGGTGCTGCTGTTTTGCCATCAATTTTAAAAACCTTGCCCGTTACCAGGAGTTGTTGTCCTTTTTCTTTCCAACCTATACTTGTATCAACTGGTGCAATATTTTCCGGCATACCTATATACATACTGTTGCAGCCATCACAGCCGCCACCAACAACTTTTTTGGTATTGTTTTGTTTTTGTGTTGGAGGATTATTTTTTGTTTGCCCGTTACAGCCTGTCAACATGCTGAAAAGGAAAATAAAAAATAAAAAGTGAACCAGTCGTTTCATGTATAAGTTTACTTTACTGATTATACCGGGCGGTTACAATTCATATTACATTAACAACAACTCATTCAATTTAAGAAAATATAGGGAATAAACCCGGTTTATTTTCAGGTAAAAAAAATGAAAAAATATTCCGGGTGCTGCACCGGTTTATACTTTTACTATTAATGCTCGGTTTTTTTTTATAATTTACCAAAAAAGTTACTCATGCAGGTTAGGTTTTACACACCGCATATCTTGTTGCAGGAGTTTGTTAACTGTATCATGATAGTGCATGTTGAAGTAAGTACTGAAAATGGCCCGGTTATTTGCCCCTATCCGCCTACGCCTCAAAATTCCATTTTCTTTTATATCAATGATCCCGTAAAAATGAAAAGGGATACAGCAGATAGTTTTTTGCTGCAACCAAGGTCTGTGATCGTTGGGCCACAATTAACCAGGGTTTCTCTCGATATCAATAAAAGCCATAAAGCCGTACGGGTAGGTTTTCATCCCGGTGGCTTGTATCGGTTACTGGGCGTATCCATGGCTGAAATGGTTGATGAAAGCTATGACGCTGCGGATGTATTTGGCAATGAATTACAGCAACTGAATATGGAGTTACAGGAAGCCCCCGGCTTTGATGACATTCACCGGGTAATTGAACAATTCCTGTTACAAAAATTAAACCGGCTAAAGAAAGCCCTGCCTTTTGATATGGCCATGCTGGAATTACTTCGGCTACAGGGTAATGTTAGTATCGAACAAGTGGCATCTATGGCCTGTCTCAGTCTTCGCCAGTTTGAAAGGGTATGCAGGGACCGTATCGGCCTGCCACCAAAATTATTTGCCCGGCTGGTACGGTTCTCCAAAGCTTATAGGATAAGGGAGAATTTACCTCATGTCAGCTGGACCAGTATCGCTTATGAATGCGGTTATTTTGACCAGATGCACCTGATCCGCGACTTTAAAGAATTTGCCGGCGTGGCCCCGGGTGTTATTGAAAAAGAATTACAGCACTCGCCTGTACGCTTACAGGCTGGCCTGCGCTTATAATTGTCGCATTTGTACTATCTGCTGTTCGCTATAACATCGACTTTTGTTTTTAAAACAAGAAGTCATGCAAAAAGTTATCTTTAAACTATTCCTTCTCTTTACCGGTATTGTTCAATTTGCCCATGCGCAACAATACGATTCACTTGAAAAAGTAAAAACCGGTGCGGCGGCTATTTATTATAGTACCGGGCATCAACAAAGGGCCACCAAAATTGCAACACAACTGGAAAAAGCAATGTTGTATTACCAGGAGTTATTAGACTATAAACTTGTTGTAACATTACTCATATTAAGCCCTGCCGACTGGAAGAAGTATACCAGCATGGGAGCAGTGTACGGCATGCCACATTTTAGCGCAAAAAATAAAACACTATATGTTGCAGCAGAGGATAATGCTTTCTGGAAAAGCTTTCTGCCGCCATTAGATCGGTTACCAGCTGAATTAAGTCAACAGATTCAGTCGGTGTACAAGAATGCTGAAGGTGAGCTAAGTATGGAAGCATTTTTTGACCTGCTGGCTATTCACGAACTGGGGCATGCCTTTCAAACCCAGGCCAACCTTACCATGCAGCGTACGTGGATGGGCGAGTTGTTTGTGAATATTTTATTGCATACTTATATCGCAGAAAAAGAACCTGCGTTGCTACCGGCTTTAACCCTGTTTCCTAAAATGGTGATTGCCGGGGGAAGCCAGGAATTTAAATACACAAAACTGCAGGATATTGAAGAAAGATATAATGACATTGCAAGGGACAATCCCAAAAATTATGGCTGGTACCAATGCCGCTGGCATGCTGCTGCCGGCAAAATATATGACGCAGCAGGAGCACAGGTAGGAAAAAAAATATGGCTGGCATTCAGTAACCAAAAAGAAAAACTTACTGATAAAGAACTGATCACTTTCCTGGAATTACATGCCCATAAAAGTTTGGCAGAGCTGATTGAAAAATGGGATGCCGGTTATTAGTAACAGTTATATTTTCATTTCAATCATCCAGGTATGTCCAAAAGGATCTTTGATTGCAGCTTGGCGGTAGCCATAATCATAATCCTGGGCCGGGGATAAAATAACCGCCCCGGCCTGGATGGCTTTAGCCATTACAGAATCTACATCAGTAACAAATAGCCCGATTAACACCGTGGTACCGTTGAATTTTACAGGATTGAACTGGCCGGGATTTGCCGTTTCTTCATGCAGGTGAAATAATGCCCCATCAATGGATAATTCGGCTACATGTATGGTTCCGTCAGCATTGGTGAAACGCCTTAACTCAACAGCGCCAAATGCTTTTTCGTAAAAACTGATATCAGTAATACCATTTTTTATAAACAATTCCGGGGCAAAAAAAGTTTTATTGGATTCATTGACGGACATAAAATTATTATTTAGCGTTTTTAATTTTGGATATGGTTTCACCGGTTGCTATTGTGGGCTTATCCATATTTTTTTTTACGAAAGTTAAGCCGCAAAATGTAAAGTTGCAATTACCTGGAATACATTCACAACTATTTATTCATTCTGTTTCAATATCCCTACTTTTGTCGTAATTTTTAAATATTAAGTATGGCCATAAGTGCAGCATTGAAAGAACGTAGCCAGGGAATTTGCGAATTATGCAATAATTTACCCGGGATTCATGAATATACGGTAAGTCCCAAAGATGATCGGGCAGCCCACCAGGTGGTTTTGTGCGATGACTGTTTGAACGCGATGGGTGAAAAAGATAAAGGCGATCATTGGCGTTGCCTGGAAGGCAGTATCTGGAATATTGCACCGGCAGTGCAGGCATTAAGTTATCGCTTATTGCAAACCTACAAGCAGGAAGAGTGGGCCAGCGAGGTGATCAATTCAGTAGATCTTGATGAAAACATTATACAATGGGCGATGAGTGCTTTTGAAGTGGCCGATGTACATACCGATGCATTTGGCAATGTATTGGAGAACGGCGATACTGTGGTGTTAACACAAGGCCTCAACGTTAAAGGCACCAGTTTTACTGCTGCCAAAGGTACAGTAGTAAAAAAGATCAAACTGGTAAATGATAATACTGAACAGGTGGAAGGAAAGATCAATGATCAAACGATTATCATCCTTACCAAATTTGTAAAGAAAGGGTAGGGAAGCCCGTTAGTTTATTATCGCGGGTTTATTTTGTTGGGGCAGTTTCCCATTTTCCTGTTGCTTTGGCAATATCAATCAGCTGCTGTCCTTGTGCAGTCATTAATCCCTGTGCTATCATCCGCTCTGCCCGTTCCCTGTTGGGAGCACTCCATTTGCTTTTTTTAGGATTTCTTGGCGTGAAGGTGAGGTAGTAACTTTCTGCATCCCGGCCTTTACATAAACTATCTATCCAGCCAAAACATAAAGCTTCTTCCGTGGCGTCGTTGAGGTTAACGCTTGTAACGGTACTTTTTTTATGGTATAATATTAACCATACAGATGGTAACTTCTGGCCGCTTTTCTGCAACCACTTACGCCATTCTTTTCTTGTTTTGGCATATACTGCCGGCTTGCCGTCTTTTATTTCCATTACGGGAACAGGTTTCCTTTTTGCAATTCGTATTGATGTTGATGTTCCCATTTTTCTATGTTTTATGGTTGATAACACAAAAGTAAAATAGGGTAATGACAGCCCTATGTCAGCAGGTATTTAATTTAAAAAAGTAAAAAGATATTTCCTGTATATACCAGCTTACAGTTTTTTATTTTTTCTTTCCTAACGCCCACAGGTCATTACTATAAATAAATTCCGGCTGGTTTGGCGTACCACCATATTTTCCCCCTGTCATATAGATCCTGTCTTTAAAAACAGAAGAAGCGATACCTCCACGTGCGGTCCACGGCGCATCTTTTGGTTGCCAGTTTTTTCCATCTTCACTTACCAATACCTGGCTGGAGAATTGCCCGTTCCTGTTGCAACCCAGCAACCATATTTTATTATCTAAAATGGCGATTGAATAACCAAAAATATCCTCTCCTTTAATTAATTCTTTTGTCAAAAGTTTCCATGACAGGCCGTCTGTCGAAGTCCACACGTCATTGTTCAATAAATAAAGCATCCCTTTAAATGATATGATCTTGCTGTGGATACGTTTTCCAAACGGCAGGTTGTCTTTTTGTTTGCTCCAGTTTACTGCATCGGGCGAATTCCATACGTCTGCATATTCCCCGTTTTTATCCGCCCCGCCGATGATCCATATTTTGTTGTTGAACACAAAGGGCTGATAAAAAAAACGATTGGGCAGGTTGCTGTTTTTTGAAATGGTATCCCAATGTATAAAGTCTGTTGTTCTGTATATTTCAGGCCTGAAACTGAACTGTTCAATATTGCCTTCAAAATGCCCTAATCCGTAAACTGCATTATTGAAATACACATATTTTAAAAAGGCCAGGTTGTTAATAGAATTGGGAAGTGTCGACTTCGTCCAGTCTTTGCCGTTGGCAGAAAACCAATTGCCGTCCGGGTGAAAGATCCACAGGCTGTCATGAATAGTGAACATTTGGAAATTGTAACTTTTCTTCCAGGTTCCACTGTCTAAAACCTTTGTCCACACATAGCCGGTATCGCTGTTGCTACCCGGAGTTGTTGTTGCTGTATTGGGCGATGAGGGACCGGAACAGGATCCTACAAGCAGGCATAGTGCTATGGCAATATGCAATTTCATATCATTGACAATTTATTTCAGCTAATTTCATCGAAGTATTAAAACTCAGTGAATCTAAGTTTTTGAAATAGGTTTTTTCGTCTTTACTAAAAATATCCCCGTAGCCTTCAATAAAATGATCCCCCTCCAGTTTAAATGCCACCTGGCGAATGGAAGTCATGCCTTCTGACATAAAAGTATATTCTGCCACTAAAAGATCTCCTTTCATGGATCCCTGTATCGTTCCTTTATTGGAATCTTTTTCTTTTAAGGCATATACCAAAGTACCGGTAATGGATTGCCCTACATGAATGAGTTTTAAACTAATGGTATCATTTGCATTGGCATAGCGATAACAGTTTACCGGGGAGACTGGTTTTGTATCCAGTGGTGGGGCTGTTTTCTTTTCGGTTTCTTTTCCGGAAAAATTACAGGAAGCTATTGCCGTCAGTATACTTAAAAAATAAATGCTTTTCATGAGCTAATAATTTTATTTGTGTTTAACTGTTTTCATTTGTACCAGGTCTACTATAAAGGCAAATGCCATAGAAAAATAAATATACTGCTTGGGAATTTTAAAATGAAACCCTTCTGCCAGTAAAGAGATCCCGATCAGCAATAAAAAACATAGGGCCAGTATTTTAAAGGATGGATGTTTCCTGATAAATCCACTGATGGGTTTGGATGCAAAAAGCATGATGACCACTGTAACAACCACCGCGGTATACATGATCCATAATTCCTGCACCATACCCACTGCGGTAATAATAGAATCTATCGAGAAAACCAGGTCCAGTAAAAGTACTTCCGATAGCAACCGTTTAAAACTACTGGTTGCCGGGATTGTTTCCGGACCGTGTTCAGTAGTATTTTCAGTTTTATCATAAATCTCTTTGGTGCTTTTGTAAATTAAAAAAAGTCCGCCGATGATGAGGATCAGGTTCTTTCCCGAAAAATCAATGTTAAATGCGCTGAATAAGGTTTGGTCCAATTGCAATATCCATGCAATAAAAGCTAAAAGGCATAAGCGCATTACCATGGCTAAACCTATTCCCCAATACCTCAATTTATTTCTTTGGTGCTCCGGCAATTTGTCTGCCAGGATTGAGATAAAAATAATGTTATCAATACCCAAAATTACCTCAAGGGCAATCAGGGAGAGTAAAGCTATTATAGAATCTGTCATGTTGTTTTTTGTTCCTGTGGAATTTTAATGAAGTTAAGCAGTAAAATTGAGCGTTGAGGGTACGGGATAGTGATAGGTATAAATTTTGTAAAGGGTTGGCAACCTGATAAAAGCCGCATATTATTTGCTGTACCATATACACGTGCAACAACCAGTAATTAATAGTACAGGATTAATTTTTTATCCTGTACTTTGAAATACCCGTTAAGTTTACTTAACTTTGTATTTCAAAGTACTTTTAAGCAAGCTAAAATTTACTGGATTACTCCGTCACCTGGAATGAAAAGGGCAGGAATAAAACAGCAACTGTGTAATATTATCATATGATTAAGTACCTCTTTATCGCTTGTATTCTTTTTTCCTGCAACAGCAGGAGCCGGAAATTTACGGCTACAACAATCTCCACTAAAGTATTGGATACGATAAAAACGGTGCCTGCAAAAATGGATGCTATCCCGGTAATTTTTGAAAAGGCATTTGTAAAAGGCACAACAGGAAAATTTAATCGTTTTACCCTCAATCTCTATGGCATCAGCATCGGTAAAATTAAAATTGAAAGCGGTCATATTATCGCCTGCGATCCCCTGCATATTGATGAATATGGTATACCATTTACCCAGCTGTTTCCTACGGGAGAGTTTCCTGTTCAACTTTCCATTGCGCAGCTGGATAACGAGGAAATGATCGCTTTTGCAAGGATCAACTTTAGTGACGCACCTGTGGAAAAATGGGCCTTTGCCTTGCAGAAAGATCAAAAGCCTATACCGGTTGGCGGTGAAGAAATGTATGGCTTTGGCACCGACTCCGGTGTAGGAATATTTTTGGATGAAGCAGCCGCTAAAGAACCGGGCAATGAGAAAGCAGCATCGATGAATGCTGACCTATTTAAAGCAATGGAGAAGCAATACCATAATGGCTGGCGGGCTGTGACCTATACTTTCGGTAATCATAACCTGGCAGCTTTTTCTACGGGTGCCAGTGATGGTTACTATGCGACTTATATTGGTTTTGATGCCGGTGGCAAACCCTGCAGGCTGGTATCGGATTTTGGTATTGTTAACTGGAAGAAAAAGTAAAGTGTTATAATAAATTCATTCTATGCAATTTTTTGTTGACGAAAAATCGATCGTAAGGGAAATATGGGGTAAGAGCGATACCGTGCTTTTTATTTTTGCCGGTGCTTCTGCGGAATTTGCATTGAATAAAGCGGTGGACTGGTTATACTTTACCGGCAAACTGCCTGCCGATCCCATTGGCCGGTTGTTCTCCACCGTTAGTTATGCCAAAAAGATTGTTTTTTCATCAGCAGCAGAAGCCAATGCCGCCATTGCCAGCCTGCGCAAGATACACGGCACCGTAGAACAGAATCGTGGTTTTTCTATACCCGACTGGGCTTACCGGGATGTGTTGTTTATGCTGGTGCATTATTCCATTGCAGCGTATGAGTTACTCGAAAAAAAAATAAGCGATGTCCAAAAAGAAGAAGTATATAATGTTTTTTACCGTGTAGGCGCAGGAATGGGATTGAGTAAATTACCGCTTACCTATACCGAATGGTTACCGGTACGGGAAGCGCATTTAATGGCCGACCTGCAGCAAAGTACATACACAGCCGATTTGTTTAAACAATATAAAAAGCATCTTGGGGCTATGCGCTTTAAGGTATTGATAGAAGGACAAAAATTAGTAGTGCCCCCGAGGGTAAAAGAGTTATTGCAGTTTAATGATTTTTCTTTGCTTAGCCCTGTATTACCATTATATAAAGTGAGCCGGTTGATGAAGATGGACTGGCTGCTAAAAAATATATTCCTCCCTTCCGATTATAAAGACCAGATCAATGCATTGGATGTACATAAGCGATAGCCAGGGATTTTATTTATCACAATTACATGTAATCGATGCCCGGTAATAAGGCCCATTTTATTATTTATTTCATGATGGGCAAGTCTTTGTCAACTTTTTAATATTCATAACAGCTATTATCTACTATACTAAGAAGGAATGATTATTTTACTGCCCGCATATTTTGGTTTGGTGCCCAATAAATAATCTACAAATACTTTTACCCTGGCCATTTTTTCCCTTACCTGTGTTTTAAATCCCTGGCGGGAACTTACATCAGCAGCATTAAAGCCAATGGCCGATATACCTTCTTTAGTTGCAATATAAACAGCCCTTTCATTATGGAATTGCTGCGAAATAACCGTTACTGAATCCTGACCAAAAATATCTTTCAGCCTTTTGATCGAATCGAAAGTTCTGAAGCCCGCATAGTCGAGATAGATTACGGACGAATCAATTCCGGCATTTACCAGGTCGGCTTTCATCATTTCCGGTTCATTATATTCCTCCCGGCCATTATCACCACTTATTACCAGGTATTTTATTTTCTGCTCCCGTAACAGTTTTATGGCAGCCTGTATCCTGTAATCATAATAAGGATTGTTATGGCCATTCCTGCCTGCTTTGGAAGTACCTAGTAAAAGTCCAACCCTGTTAAAGGGAATTTCTTTTGTATCGGTGTACAAATGTCCTTTGGCAGATTGTACAATGGCCCGGTTGCATAAATAAACAGTTAAAAGGCCGGAAACCATAATTAACAGGAACGATCTGATGAAAATCTTTTTCTTGTTCATAAGGAGCTTTAAAATGAGACTAACGGGAATGTGTATTGAAGGAGTAAAATATTTTCCTGAAGATAAAAACTAAAATTGAATATTATTATCCGTAACCTGCACGACCATGTTTGTTGTGAAAAAAATAACGAAACATGCTTTAAAAATCCAATAATTTGTAAATTTGCAAAGTAAAAACTCCCCATTGTTTAATCTATACGATAAAATTAAAGGGCACCCGGATTATTACCGGCAGCTCAGTTGCGGCGATTCATTGATCACTTTGTTCAATTGCCCGCTGGTAAATAAGTACCAGGACATATGGACTGACTACAATTACTTTATTTATGTGATGGAAGGGCGGAAGATCTGGCATACGGGCCACGGCTCCTACGACCTGTATAAAGGGCGTTGTGTTTTTGTTAAGAAGGGCGCTTCTATTGTAGAACAGTTTTTAGATAGCAACTCCTGCTTTATTTTATTTTTTATGCCGGATGAATTTATTTGTGAGGTGCTGAAAAGTAAAGGTACTCCCGTTGATAAAGGAGGACTGCAGCATTTTGATCCTATTATCCCCATCGATGGGAATGCTTTGGTAGAATCTTTTTTTCTTTCGATGATACCGCATTTCAGCAGCAACCGCGAACCCGATAAGGCCTTGCTGGAATTGAAATTCAGGGAACTGGTACTAACCATTGCAGACAATGCGAGTAATAACGACCTGTGTGCTTATTTTTATTCTTTATTACAACAACCCAATGCGGTAGCATTGCAACAGGTAATGGAAGATAATTTTTGTTTTAACCTTAAGCTGGAAGAATTTGCCCGGCTGAGTATGCGCAGTCTCTCTGGTTTTAAACGTGATTTTCAACAGGTATACCAAACATCTCCCGGCAAATGGTTATTGGAAAAACGCCTGGGCCGTGCACATCACCTGCTTCGCAATTTAGGTAAAACCGTAAGCGAAGCGGCTTTTGAATCGGGTTTTGAAAACAGTTCACACTTCAGCCGCGCCTTCCGCCAGCGTTTTGGTAATCCCCCCGCAACTGTTAAACAGCAGGCCATTCTTTGAACTTTTTAGTCAAATTTCTGAACCTTACAGCAATATTTATCTTTTAGCAACGGCATAATTTTGTGTTCTAAAGTAAAGCCATTTTTTATGCACACAACAACAATTAACAACAGCGCCAGGCGCCGTATTATAAATCAAATACAATGCTATTGCTGTAATTAAACCTACCGGTAGATAATATTCATTTCCTTCAAAACCAATTATCGGAATTCATTGCTACTAAATCGGCCGATTAGTCAAACCGGTAATTAATCATCATTATTTAAAATATAAACATCAATCACATCACGCCTGCTGATGGGGAAGGGCAGTAGCATGCCCTCACATCCAGGCATTTTAAAACAAAAAACATGTACGCACTTACACCAAATTACCGAACCTTCCTGGCAGCATTTTTTATAGCCGCTGCTCTTATATCCTGTAAAAAAGAGGACATTCCGGAAAACACGAATGCGCCGGCTGCACATATTGCAGCGAGTGAAAAACTCCAGGTTCCCGAAGCGGTAGACCTGCCAGGTTACCTGCCTGGTTACTCGCGTGTGGCCACTTATTACGCTACAGGCGTGCAAAAATATAAAGCCAAAGAAAAAGCTGGCCAGCCCTTAACTTATGAATGGGTATTTGTTGCGCCGGAAGCCAACCTGTATGATATATCCAACGCAAAAGCAGGTACCCATGGCGCCGGACCTTTTTGGCAACTTTCTGCTACGGATAGCATTTTTGCCCAGCCATTTACACCGGCCAGGACGGCACCTGCTGCTGATGGCACCAGTATCGACTGGTTATTGCTGATGCCAAAAGCTGGCAGCATTCCAACCGGCATTTTTGCAGGAGTGGATTATATACAACGTATTGCCACCAGGGGCGGTAAAGCACCATCCATTCCGCCAACCAGTGCCAATCAAACAACAGCAGTGGAATACGAAGCCGTATACCGCTTTTCCAAAAAGAATTAAGAACTAGTCAATAATCAGCTGTAATAGTTGCTAATACCAGTAATGGTTACACTAAAATAAACACCAAATTTTAAAAATAAAAAATCAACATGAAAACATTCTTCAGGAAACCTAAGTTTTCCATTGCCTTGGCTTTTGTAATTATTTCCTTTATCCTCTTATTTCTTGCATCCTGTAAAAAAGCAGATCATAATGATGATACCAATCATCCTGCTGCCCACAGTGCCGAAGTATTGGATAAATGGATCAGCCTGCAGCTGCGCCTGATGCGTAATGCTACAGGTATTCCAAACCAAGGTTTTTCCAGGCATTTTGCGTACTCCGGTATTGTTGCGCTGGAATCACTTAAACCTGGTCTGCCCGAAGGTGCAGCCTGGTCAGGCCGCTGGAATGGCTTAACCGGTTTGCCTGCTGCCGGGAATGGTAAACACTATTATTACCCGGCCAATATCAATGCCGCTATGGCTTCCATTAACCGGTCCATGTTCCCCAATGCAAGTACGGCGGATAAGGCAGCTATCGATTCCCTGGAAGCAGAACTGAATACGGGCTTCCAGGCAAAGCAACCTTCATCGATTCTTTTTACTTCTTCTACTTTTGGAAGAGCAGTGGCCACTGCCGTATTTAACTGGGCAGAAACCGATGGGTACAAATTGGCTAACAATGCTTATACGCCGCCAACAGGCCCGGGACTTTGGGTGCCTACCGCACCGGCTTTTGCAACTGCGGCTACACCTTACTGGGGTACTAACCGTACGATCATTGCAGGAAGTATTGAAGGCACCACCGCCGCGGCACCTGTTGCTTATTCCACCACACCGGGCTCGCCTTTTTACGAAATGGTGAAAAAAGTATATGATGTTTCCCAAACTTTAACAGATGATCAAAAAGCAATGGCTGTTTTCTGGAGAGATGTACCCGGTGTTAGTTCACCAGGGCACTGGTTAAGTATTTTGCAACAGTTGTTGAAGCAGCAAGGTACTTCCTTGTCTAAAGCGGCATTGGCCTATGCATTAACCGGCACTGCCATTAATGATGGATTGATCGCCTGCTTTAAATCAAAATATCAATACAACCTCGTTCGCCCGATCACTTATATCCGCGATGTAATGGGGTATAGTACATGGAATGCTTACCTGGGTACACCTGCTCACCCGGAATATGTATCTGCACATTCCAATCTTTCCGCTGCTGCAGCCACAGTATTGGAAAAAATGTTTGGCAACAGCGGTTCATTTACTGACCATACTTACGATTATTTAGGCTTTGCACCAAGAACTTATCCTTCTTTTACTGCAATAGCGGAGGAAGCCGGACAGTCAAGGCTATACGCAGGTATTCATTACCAGGCCAGCATCACCGCAGGTCTGGTACAGGGAAGGAAAGTGGCGGCAAACATATTACCGAATGGTATGCAACCTTAACAGGGGAGTTGGATAAAAGAGGGCTCCGTAATTATTAACGGGGCTCTTTTTTTAATTAAAATAATAAGTTTTAGCAACCGGCTGCGATAAATACGCATTTCAACCCCGGTATAGAATTTTCAGTTTACCTTATTTGCCGAATGCAAAGGCCTCGATCTCCACTAAATAATCTGGGTTTGCCAAACCAGCCACTACAACCCCGGTTATTACAGGAGGAGTTCTTAATTTTTTTAAAAAATCCTGTGCCCCTTCAAATCCTTTTTTTACATCCTGTCCCTGTACAATGTAAATCGTTAGTTTAAATAAATCGTTTACCGTAGCATCGCAGGCATGCAAAGCAATTTCAATATTCTTTAAAATGTAAGCGGTTTGTAAAGCAATGTCGCCTTTGCCAATTATTTCCAGGTCTTTCGTTATGGCATTTTGTCCGCCGATATAAATGGTATTGCCCGTTCCCCTGGTAACAGCAATTTGTGAAAACGCAGGATTTTTTAATAGTTCTTCCGGGTTTATGAAATCTATTTTGTTGCTCATGAGCTAAATTTTTAAATGTTGATGCGAATAAAATTGCCGTGCAGGTTATTAGAGAAATCCGGGAATTCCCCGGTAAGGAACAATAATAAAGTTGTCGCAAAAAATTAAGGCAAATAAAATGCCATAAAACGATTGGCTGCGGTTGGTATCAATTATGTAATTTTTTATATGCTACAGGGTTCGTCGCCAGCGGGGAATATAGTTAGCTTTTGTGGTAAGTATAGGGTTCGTGTGAAAATGCCCCGGAACAAAACAGGAACACTGTATTACTGCAGTGTTCCTGTTTTATTTTTTCATTTCCTTTTATTTTTCAACTGCAATATTTTTTGAAAATATTTTTTGTCATTTTACTTTTAAGAAATAGAGGCCTGGATAATTTGTTCAATGTTCAGTTTGCGCATCGACATAAAAGCCTGTGCTGCTTTACCTGCTTTGGCGGGATCGCTCATGATCTTTCCCAGGATGGCAGGAATAATTTGCCACGATACGCCAAATTTATCTTTCAGCCAACCGCACATACTTTCTTTCCCGCTTTCGGTAAATTTGTTCCAGTAATAATCTATTTCTTGCTGCGTTTCGCAATATATAGTGAGTGATACGCCTTCGGTAAAACTAAATTGATGCGCCGCTGCTGCGCTCTCCATCAGCATTAATTTCTGCCCGTCTATATCCAGTTGGGCATGTTTTATTTTTCCTTCCTTATCCGGCGATTCGTTTGCAACATACCGCAATATTCCATCAACATGTACATTGGTAAAGATGGAACTGTAATGTGCAATGGCTTCATCGGCCCGGCCATATTGTTGCCCTGTAAACATCAGGCAGGGCGTAATTTTTTGTCCTGCTTCGCTGATTTTTCCTACAGCCAATTGCCAGGAGATGCCGAATTTGTCTGTTATCCATCCGTATTTCTCACTCCAGGGATATTTGTCCAGCGGCATCATTACATTGCCTTCTTTTTTGAAAGCGTTCCAGATATTGTCAAGCTCCTGTTCGTTTTCGCATACATAATAAAATGAAATGGAAGGGTTGGGCTGATACATTGGTCCACCGTCTAAAAGAATAAATTTTTGTGTCGATACTTCAATCTCTGTAACAATAGGAGAGTGTCCTGTTATTTTTGAGTTTTCGAAAACCGAGCAATACAATGCGGCCGCATCTTTGGCCTGGCTGTTAAACCAAAGGCATGGTGTAATTTGTTTTTTCATGTGAAGTTCTTTTAATTATTTAAAGGCAATATTACAAAAGCCTGTAGCCGGAAAATAGAATAAAACCGACACTAGGTTTTTTTATTTTTTAATCCCTTTTTGAGATAATCATTAGGGGTAATTTCAGTAAACTCTTTGAAGGAACGATTGAAATGACTCTGATCAGCAAACCCATTATCATAAGCCACTTCGGATATTTTATCAAATTGCTTTTCCCTGAGCTGGCCAAAGGATTGTTGAAACTGGCAGATGCGCCTGTATTGGGTTGCTGTTACGCCAACATATTTTTTAAATATCCGTTGAAAAGTTCTTTCGTTAATGCCAGAGGAGTGTAATATTTCCGCTATAATTTCCTTATTTGAATACTGCATTATTTTGTCGGTGGCATATTGAACGATGGCGTATTGCTGTTGATTTTCGCTTAGCTGCTGCGTAAGCAAATTATCCAACACTTCAATTTTTAGGTCAGTGGCTGTAGCATAAATCAATTGTGTTTTTAGTGCGGTATATTTATGAGGATTCCAGGTATTGAGGTCGAAAGGCTTTTCTGATAATTGATTTGCAGCGATGTTGAACAAAGGGGCTATGGTAAAAGCTGTGAAGAAATATGCAATAATGGTAGTTCGTTGGTTGACTGTCCAGATATCGGTGGGAGATGAACTATATAAAGACAGTTGAATAATATCTTCATAGCTGTCGTGATTTTTTTCTGTTTTGCAAAAGAGTACAGGCATACCATTGGTAAAGACGGGTAGATTGCCTGAACCGGCTGTAGAAAAACCTTCTATTACCAGTACTGTTCTTATTTGTTCTGCCAGAATTGTATTGGGTTTTGCATACCAGTGTTTCATAATTAATACCGTATGGAGATTATGCCTAATGTGCCGTTAAAATATTGCACAGCGACCCAATAAAATTACGCTATAAGCTGTTCAGGAGCAACCGTTTTATTTAATCACTTTTAAAAGTTCTTTATACGTCCACTCGTTACCCTTTACAAAAAAGTTGTAGGTTTTTTCCCAATCTTTTCCTTGTCCCCATCCGGCCATTGAAGAAATAATTTTTGTTTTGCCCGGGCAATGGCTACCAATTGAATGATTTCCTGTAGCTGCTGGTCTTCATCTTGTACTTTTTTAGAAAAATTATTATTCAGCTCAACTTTCAGGATCAGCAATTCATTTTCCAGGTAACTGATAATGCCAAGTTTGATGGAACTGTTATCTGAAAGCGCTTTTGTTTTGTCGTAGTTGGTAATGATATAGCCGCCGTTCTTTAATTCAATATGTGCAACAGGCGCAATCCATTCGGCAAGTTTGGCATCGGTTGAGAAATATTTCCATGCTTCTTTTATATCCAGCGGTACAACCATAGAAAATTGCAATACTTTTTCGTTGGATGAATTAATATAGGAAGTATTCTGAACCTGGGCTTTTAAACTTAGGCTAAGGTAAAACGTTAGGAAAGCGAATATCCATTTCATATTTTTCATTTTAAAAGGCTTTTTTAATACCTATTTGGTATTAGTTACTTTTTTTTTATATAAATCACCGTTGTATGACTAAGGTAATCATGAAACCCTGAACCAAAAAGGAAAGAAAGACTATCAATGGGAATTACCCGGCCAAGACTCCGTAAAAAAATTTGCTTAAAACCAGGCTTGTTCCCATCGTTATTGATTACTTTGGTCTTTGTCAAATATTTTGCTGGAGTTCGGCCCCCAAAAAGCTCAAACAAAAAATAATAGCCAAAATAAAAAACGAGCCAATAAAAACCGGGAGACAGAAAATTCACCCCAGGAATAACCTGTATAAGCACGTCAAATACAACGGTAAGAATAATTGTTATCAGGGCAATGCAAAAACTATCAATAAGGTAGTTACCGAATCTTGTTCCTTTGTCAGCAATACTCATAACAGGGTTTGATTTTATATTTTTTACAATGCAATCTAAGGTACGGGACTTTGCGCAGACGAGTCGTGTTACCATTCCTGGATGATAATTCCAGGTTGTTTATCCATTAAAGCAAATTCCTTTGCTCCCCATGGCCGTAAGGTAATCTGAGGCAGGTTGGGATGTAGTAAGTCAGGGAATTTGGATGATACCTTTGCAAAAACCTCTTCAATATTTGTTGTTACCAGCCTGAATTCGGGGCGATCATTTTCTGCTAATGCGCTATCCTGGAACAAATTTATCCTGACAAAATGGTTTTGCAGTGGCTATTTCATTATGAGTGATGCTGAACCCCAGGCACTCTACAAAAATCCGCAGACCGGAATTAATGTCTTTATAGAATACAGTTGGAACAAGCTTGGTAAAAACCATGATGGTATGATTTATAAATGAAAGATTTTTTGATGAAGTTAAGTATCAAAGTTTAAAATCGCCCGGCACACAGCTCTAAATGTTTCCATAAAAGGATAAGCTATTCCAACATTGATTAATGAATCTAATCTATTAAAATCAGCTTTTGATAAAGTTTGACCAATCCACTTCGGCAACCCAGATTTTTTCGGCACCAGAATATAGCACACGGCCAAATATTTGCAAGCCTTCCTCATCATCCAATATTACATAAATATTCTCTTTGAAATGATCTCCCATTTTTTTAATGTCACTTAATGAGCCACTCGTATTTAACCGGATCCTTCCAAGTGTATCAGCATTATTAAAATCTGCGAATATTTTTTTATAACATTCCTTTTGATAAAGCTCAATCAGATTTGTCGCAAAAGGCGGCTGCATTATCTGTAATTCCCAATTGACAGGAATACCCGGAAAAATAGCTGTTGTTTTTAAAATAAACTTTTCCCAGCCAGGAGTTTCTTCAGTGATGGTTAGCAGCAAATTATTGTAAGAAATATCCATCCTGATTTCGTCTACAGTTAACAGATCCGCTTTATAGGCAACCAGACTTTCTATTTCCATCCATTTAATTTTCTCTACAATTTTATTTATAGTATAGCTAAATCCGTCTTCCTGATAACTAAAAACTCCTGATTCACTACTGGCCTTGTTTATTTTCATTTTGTTGAGGGATAAAATGTGATCTAATGGGTGTTAGCTCAATCTTCAATTATAAAGCCCAGCTCTTTGTCCATTTTTATGCGATCTTCTTTGTTTAGTTGATTTCTTATTTCACGAATAGTATAACCACCTTTTAAAACATTATTATCTAAATACATCCAGTCTGTGATCTCGTCTTTGCGAACAATTACGGTATCACCGTATTTAACTTCGGTTGTTTTTTCTGCATCGTTATTAACTACTCCTTTATAATTTCCGTTTTCAATGCTGATTCCCCCAATCCACATGTGCTCACCACCTCCATCAGGGCTATTGTATCTTTTCTTAATGGCAAAAGCATCATATAAAGGGTTGCCGGTTTTTAAAGCCTTGTCAAATTCTGCAATTGTTTGTTTTGCTTTATCTATCGCCAGGTTCATGGAAGGATCTTCTTCAGCAACGGAATATATATCAGTGGTAGTATCTAAACCTCCTTTATTTGAGGCAGGGTTGTTGCCGGATGGATTACTGTTGCATCCAATATACAAGGGAATAAACAGTAAAAGTTTAATGAATTTCATAAAATGCGTTTAAAGGGCAGAGGTTGATTTTTTTTGAAAGTTAGGAATTAATGTTCAGTTGTACTTGCGTAGCTTGCGATTTTCCGGTAACTGTAGTTTATATGCCGTTAGGCAATAAAACTATTTACAACCAATTGAATTCATTGGTTGTAAAAATGATTATTATTGTCTTCTATGATAAAGTGTATGCTTTGTTTATTTCTTATACTCACCAGCCTGGCATGTAAAAGAACAGGCAGCAAAAATAATGATGACCAAACAATAGTAGTTCTTCCTACAGATACTGTTAGCTCCTCATTTACTGGACCATCCCAACAAAGTATAACAGCAGTTCAATTAAACCCGGTAATTAAAAGCGTTAGCAGGCATGAGCTGGTGGACTTTGGCCGGACTTTAATAGGGGTTCCTTACTATTACGCATCCAGTGATCCATCGAAGGGATTTGATTGTTCAGGTTTTATAACTTATGTTTTCAACCATTTCAATATTGAAGTGCCAAGATCTTCAGTAGATTTTACCAACACCGGAACAGAGGTTAATTTACAAAGTGCAAAAGAAGGGGATTTAATTTTATTTACAGGCACAATAGATTCCATCCGGGTTGTTGGACATATGGGAATTGTTACAGAAAATGCAGATACTTTAAAATTCATTCATGCTACTTCCGGAAAGGCCAATGGCGTAACCGTTAGCCTGTTAAACGAGTATTATAAAAAAAGATTTGTGAAGATAACCAGGGTCTTTGCTGATTAATGGTTAAGCTTAACTATTAATCATAAAGACCTGTCTGCCGGCAGGTCTTTATGATCAAGCATATTTTATTTTGACTCAAACTCCACCATCCATTCAATACCATATTTGTCTCTGAAACAACCAAAATATGAACCCCAGGGACTATCACCAATTGGACCTTCTATTTGTCCTCCTGCAGAAAGCCCGTTAAATAATTTGTCTGCTTCTTCTTTACTGTCTGCGTTGATCACAATTTTACTCCTGTTCTCATTTTCGTTTGTTCTTCCCATAATTTCCGGAACATCATTTGCCATCAACATGCTGCTTTTTCCAATAGGCAAAGCAATATGCATAATTTTATTTTCTTCTTTTTCCGGTATCGGGAATTCAGCGCTTGCAAGGTCTTTGAAACGAATAATCTTTGCAAACTCTCCGCCAAATACGGATTTGTAAAAGGTAAATGCTTCTTCGGCATTGCCGTTGAAGTTAATGTGAGGATTGATAAGTGCCATAGTGTTTATTTTTTAGATTGATTAATTTGTTTTTTTATTTCGCTTTTCTTTTATGCTAATTCTTCACAATCGTAGTTATGAATATGTAGTAAATCAATTATAGTCAGCACAACATTTTCTTCGCTGTCGATACGCAAAATTTTATCGCTGTCTTCAAGGTCAAAATTCCATATTGCGCCTGGCAGCAGGTTGTCAATATGCAGTTTCAGTTTCCTGGCCTGCATTTTAGTTTTTACAGATGTTTTGAAAATGAAGATCATTTTTGCGATAAAGTTGCCAGCAGGTTTTCCAGGTTGCTCAATGACATTTTCATGCCCTGTGTAAAGCCTTCCAGTATCCTTTCTAATCTTTCAAGGGATTCATTGTAAATGGTAATGTTCACTATTGTTGTTCCATTTTCTTCACTGAAATTATGGTCCCATTCAGAACCATGCAATTCGGGATTTTCATCCTTGTCTGCAAAAACATTGTACATTTTAAAGTTCGTCCTGGGTGTGATGGACTTGTATTCCTGTAATGCCCAGCGCTCATTACCGTCAGGACTTATCATGGCATAAAACCTTTTGCCACCCACTTTAAAATCCTGGTATTTTGTTTTTGAGATCATGGGCTTTGGTGCAATCCATTGGTCAATCAATTCTGCTTTGGTAAAAGCATCCCATACCAGTGAAAGTTCTGCATTAAATTCCCTCGTTATGAATACCGTTTTTGTTGATTTGTCAACAGTAAAATCAAATAGCAAATTGTTACTCATTTTTTTTGTTTTTTTAGTGTTGCTAATACAGTGTCGAGTTGATTGAACCTGGTTTCCCAGATCTTTCTGAATTGCTCAATCCATTTATCGATCTCTTTCATTTTTTCAATTTCAAGTGAATAATAAATTTCCCGGCCTTGCTGTTCCTGTTTTACCAGCTTGCATTCGGTGAGGATGCGCAGGTGTTTGGAAACAGATTGCCGGGTACTGTTGAAATTGTCGGCAATGGCGTTCGGTGTCATTGCCTGCAATGCAATTAAGGTAATGATGGCCCGTCTTGTGGGATCGGCTATTGCCTGGAAAATGTCTCGTCTCATGTTATTTAAATTTTTTAGTTATGCAGCTAATCGGTTGCAAATATATGTGCAACTATTCGGTTTCGCAAATTTTTTCAAATATTTTTTTTAAAAAGAGGGAATTTCGGGGAGCGTTCTGAAGCTATAGGGAAGGACTATAAAATTATCAAAAAGACGGCAGCGATAATTGTTGAAGCCAACAATGTTACACTTCAATGTAGCCTGCTGTCCCTTATTACCAGAGTTTCCATTTACTTTTTTTCTCTTTGCTGCCAGGATTATCTTTAAAATTGTACGGGTAATTTATCTCCAGTAAATCTTTTTCCAGTTGTTCCCAATCCTCAAGTTCATCAACGATTGATAAAACCATTTCTTTAGTCAAAGTTTGGCCACTGTAAATTTTGGTAACTGTGTCTAATGGAATGCCGGTTTCTGTATAGCTTTCTTCAAAATAGTCTGTCGCCCAATCAATATAAGTTTGAGGTTGTCCGTCAAAAATATGCAGCATTTCTGCTGAATTATCTTCAAAACTTTCAAGCTGTCCAACCTGCCAGTTTTTTAATCCGGTGGTCCATAAACAAAATGTTGTTCCAATCGAGTTTACAGGCTCGCCAAAAATAAATTCATTAAAAATTGGCGGCAGGCCATGCGTCAGTTTAGCTTTGTCTTGTTGGTCGTACTCATGGGCGAAGCCATTTATTGCACAACCATCTTCACGAAACAGTATGTGCATTTCATCACCCGAACCATTCCGCATTTGCAGGCATTGTTCGTTTGTATCCCATGTTGAATTGAATGAGTAATAACGATATTGCCATTCCTGCGAAATTATGGCGTCCAAAACTGAAATGGCTTTGCAAATTGTTTCTAATGATTTGCTGTCTGGAAGTAAGCTGTAATTTTTTGTGGAGATCATTTGTGGTCTTTGTCTGTTAGTTGTTTACTCTTTGTTAGCAGCTGTTGTTCGTTTAAATGCGTCTACTTTTCCCTGCAGGCACATTGATGATGTTCGTGGAGGTATTCAAAAGTGGCATCGCATAATTTTTTTAAAGTTGCGATATTGATGTCGGATAGTTTTTTTATGTAGATGCAGGCTTTTCCCATTTTATATTTTCCCAGGTCGTTCAATAAATGCCTGTTTTTTTCCGTTGGATAGAATACATATAAAGAAAACGCGGGTTTTCGTGGCGAAAAACCAATTTGGGGAGCATCTCCTTCGTGCCCGCTTTCATATTTGTAATGGTAATTGCCGAATCCAATAATAGTTGGGCCCCACATTTTGGGTTCAAATCCCGACCATTCCCGCATTAATTCAATAAGGCGGAAACTATCCGCTTTCTTTTGATCATTGTCTACATAAGAGTTAATAAAGTCAATCACATTTGCATCTGTATATATTGTTTTCGTTTTTGCCATAATGGTGAAATTATTGTTGGTTTTACACTTGCTGCAACTGGTTTGTATGCCACATTTTATAACCGTACGGATTTGGTAATTGGTCCAACGATTTTGTTTTTTTCGTCTTTATAAAAAACATACTCGTAGGAAATGTTTGTGCCTGGTACAACTCTTTCAGCAAATTGCCTAAGTTCAGTATTGCCATTTTTACCCAGCTTCACAATCGCGACGTTAGGAAAATTTGTTCCGGAAAAATAAATTATACCGGCAGTAAAATCCCAGGAAAAGAGATTTTTTCTTTCCGCTAAACAGCGGGCATTGATTGCGGAAAGACTATCCGGGTATTTGTAAGTAGTATCGCTTTTTCTTTGAGTAGAGCCAGGAACGATTTGTCCAAAAGTTTCACCGGAAAAGACCAGCAACACACTTAATAGGAATACATTTTTGATCTTCATTTTAAAAAAAATTACTACTGCTGATTGAAATATTAAGCTGAAATTAAGCACTAAAGTTGAAAGTTGTTTGTGCAGCCCGGACTAAAATCTTAGTACCATTTGGTCCCCCGAAAAATATTTACCCTTCCTTTTTTTTATTCAGATATGTTGTTCGATGGCAGTTTTCAATGTATTGATGTCGAATGGTTTTGCCACGTAGCCGTTGGCATTTATTTTTTTACATATTTCTTTAATGTCTGTATTAGCTGAAAAAAGAAGCACGGGAATATGAGCGGTAGCGGGATTTTCTTTCACTAAGGAGATAGCTTTTTCGCCACCAATTTCCGGTATCCAAAGGTCCATTAAGATAAGATCCGGTAGAATGCGTTCTATATCACTGATCACGTGCTCGCACCTGGAAAGTGTTTCTACCCTGTATTGGCTTTTGGTTAAAATTAATTTGCACAGGAGCAGGATCTCCTGGTCATCTTCGTAAATCAGAATACATTTATTCCTGTGCTGGTCCTGCATTGTTATCTTTTATAATGGTAAGTTACTGTTTACCGGTATGGTAAAATAAAATGTGCTTCCTTTTCCGGTTTCGCTTTCTACCCACAAATTACCGTGGTGGCGTTGAATAATTTCATAAGATATAAACAGGCCGATTCCCAGGCCCTGGAAATGTATCGCATGTTCTTCAACGCGATGGTATTTTTCAAATATCTTATTCAGACTTTGCTTTGCGATGCCGATACCGCTGTCTTTTACCGATACTTTGATTGTATTTTTTTCCTGTGCTATATCAATAAAAACTTCCCGGGCGCCGGGAGAATATTTGATGGCATTATTTAATAAATTAATGATCACCTGTTGTAGCCTGTCTTTATCGCCTGTTACCTCGTTAGCCACTGTACCACTTTTTATGATCGTATGTGTTTGCGAAGTAAGCTGTACATTTTCAACCGTACTTACAATCATAGTATTAAAATTGAAAGTGGTGATGGTGTAATTTAACTTGCCCAGCCGTATTTTGCTTACGTCGAGCAATTCGCTGATCAATACATTGAGCCTGTTAACGGCCTCGCTAGCTTTATTCAAATACAGGCTGGCTTCTTCATTATCATCGGTAAATAAAGATTCCAGCATCTGCAAATACCCTTTGGCGGTAGTAAGCGGGGTTTTCATTTCATGGCTGGCAATACTGATGAATTCATCCTTTTTTTCTTCTCTTATCTTTTGGTCCTGTATATCAGTAAATGCACCCACCCATTTTACTATTTTATTTTCCTTATCTAAAACAGGTTCACCTTTTACGGTATGCCACCTGTATTCGTCATATTTACTTTTAAGGCGCACATCAGCGTTGTACATGCTTCCCGTGGTTAAGCTATGTGCCCATGCAGCATTGATATGATCATAATCATCGGGGTGCACGATCTCTTTCCATTCTTTTTCGCCGCGGGGTTCAATACCTGTATAATCTTTCCACCTGGACGATGCAAATTCTTCATGACCCGCTGCATCGGTTACCCAAACCAGTTGTGGTAATGTTTGGGCAAGAGAACGGAAGCGTTCTTCACTTTCCCTTACCCTGTTATTAAGTAATGCCTGTGAAGTTACTTCCGTAGCTATAATTCCAATGCCATCTATTTCATTATTGATATTGCGCTGCGGGTACAAAATGAAGTTGTAATATTTCAACGAGGTTTCTCCATCCTGCACAATTGTTACAGGCGTTTCAATGGCATTAAAAGGGATACCAGTTTTATACACCTGCCCAAATACTTCCCTGTAGCCCTGTGCTGCCAGTTCGGGCAAAGCTTCAAAATATTTCCGGCCTATTATTTCTTTTCCCTTGCCCCAGATTTTTATGATAGGTTCGTTGGCGATGGTAATTACCAAATCTTCTCCTTTTAAAATACCTATGGCAGATGGGGAAGAAAAAATAAGATGGTGATAACGTTCTTCGCTTTCTTCAACTTGCGAGCGGGCGGTTACCTGTTGCGTTACATCTACTGCTATTGCTACAATACCTGAAATGGTACCGTCGGCCTCTTTAAGGGAATCGTAAACAAAATTTACGTAGATGGTTTCTGTTTTTCCATTACGTAGAAGATTAACGGGTCTTTCATTGGCTACAAATTTTTCGCCGGTGTTGTACACTTTATCAATCAATCCCTCCAAACCCTGGCCTTTTACTTCGGGTAATCCTTCAAAAATGGGTTTGTTCATTAGTTTGTCCGCCTGCGTACCCCATAGCTGTAGCATTTTCTCATTCGCAATTTCCACTATGTGATTTGGTCCACGGAAAACGCACATGGCAACGGGCGCCTGCAGGATATTATTAATAAACCTGGCATTACTTTCTTTCAATGCGTCTGTGGCTTTCTTTTTTCCCGTGGTTTCTATAACGGTTACCAGTACGCCACCTACTTCTCCATTGTCTTTTCTTATCGGGCTATAGGAAAAATCAAAATAGCATTCTTCCTCGTACCCATACCTGTTAAGGGGTAACATAAAATCCGGGAAGCCTACTGCCTGTCCTTTCATTACGCCGTCGAACATAGACTCGATAATATGCCATATTTCTGCAAAAGTTTCCCGGGTGCTGATACCTAAAGCCTGGGGATGTTTGGTGGCGCCAAGGATAGGGCGATAGCCGTCATTATATAATTGCGTGTATTTGTTGCCCCAGGCAATATACATTCCGAAAGGATTATCCAGCATAACTGCAACCATGGTACAAAGGCTTTGGGGCCAGGTGGAAGGATCACCTAAAGGAGTGTTGCTCCAGTCTTTTGCCCTGATCATTTCACCCATTTCGCCTCCGCCCCTGAGAAAATAGTAGTCAGCGTTGTTATTGCTCATAAATATCGGTCTGGGTTAAGTGCTGCTGTATTTTTGCCGGTTGTTATTTTGCCAAGTAGCTCAAGTGAAAAGCCCGTGTTAAAGTAAAAGTAGGTACAAAACTCAAATAAGTAAGATACTATTCTTTTTATAATAAACGGCTTTGCGCTTCCCAACTGCTGGCTGGTTTACTGCTCCCTAAATGTTTTACATATAAAATACATTAAACGTATGCCCGTCAGGATCTGCAAAAACGAAACCATAGTATCCTTCACCAAATTCCTCCGGCCTGGAAATGATTTTTCCTCCAGCCTGCTCTACTTCTTTTGCCCATTGGTCTACCTGGTCTTTGCTTTCAGCAGAGAGCGTGAACATCACTTCGATTGCGTTTTTTGTATCGGTTATTTTTACTTTCATGTTGGTTTCGAGTACAGCCTTTAAAAAAAAGTGCAGTACAAAATCATCATCAGCAACTAAAAAACTGGTCAGTTCTTTTGTAACGGAATATTTGCCATTGGGCTTAAAGCCTAATGCATTATAAAATTTAGTTGTTCTGTCTAAATCACTAACGCCCAAATTTGCCCATATCTTTTTTGGTTTCATAATCTTTACACCTGGAAGGTTTAAAAAAAGCGGTTATTAAAATTGGCTATGCAATTTTTTATTGTTTTAAAAGGTCACAATTATAGTTACTTAAAAACAATGCCATAAAGCCATTCGCTTGTTATAATTCGGGGGAATGAATTGCATAATTCATAGATTCTATGTAAAGTCAACCTTTAGAACGCCGCAGTTTTTGTTTGGAGAAGGAATATTTTTCCATCAATTGATAATTTCTCCTTTCACATTCGCCAGCCTTTCACGCCATTGTTGAAGTTGCGCTGGCGTTAGTCTTACCCAATCTGTTACTTCGCCAACAATTTTCAATGCAGCTTTGCTGCGATAGGATCGTGTGGGATTGCCCGGAAATTTTTTGTCCGTAACGTTCGGGTCATTTTCAAAACCCCCTGTAGGCTCAACAATATAAACACGTGCAACTTCATCACCCTTAGCTAATTCAGCAGCAAGCCCGGCGCCATTAACCAGGGCGGTGAAATAAATATGATTCATGATTATTTCGACATGGTAATTAGACCTGTTGCCTGCAGTAAGCAAATCTCCAACCTGCAAATCTACCTTCGTGCCATGATAGAAAGGCCCTTTATCAAACAGGATATCCTTGACCGAGGCTGCCAGTGCATAATGCTTTTTTGCGTTGGCGGAATCGTTTACCTCTTCATAACATTTGGCAATGTTTGAATATAAAGAGGGGAGTGCCGTTCTTACAGTATCGGTGTTTATTTTTAAAGCCAGCTGTAAAGTTGTTTCCAGCCATTGTAGTTTGTCGGAAATATTTTTTTGATGCCGGGCTACATAATAAGCAGCGGTATATTTTTCAAAGTCGTTTGTGGATTCGTTCCAGGCCTTGAGAAATAACCGGCCGGCCTCTTCCGGTTCGCCTTTTGCTTCCATATCCATACCTTCCATACAGCGTTTAACGATATTGTTATTGGGATTGAATTCCATGTTCAGATTATCTGGAGTACATGATTTATATTCTTTGGCAGGACTGTTAATTACCAGCAAACTGCCTTTCGTGTAGGCCAGGTTGTTTGCAGCGTGCTATTTGTTACCAACATAATGCCACGCACTTTTAAAGCGGTATTGGTTTCAATACAGTTTTTTCCCATTCGGCAAATTTTGCTTTCATCTCTTCAAACTTCTTTTTTTCTGTTGCCTTGAGGTCATTTTTTTCCTCCTGGTCAACACTTAAGTCAAAGAGGTATTCCCCTTTTTCATCTTTCAGGTATTTCCATTTTCCGTCCCTGACTGCGTTATGTTTGGTCCTTTGAAATGTTCTCCAATAAAGTGTTCTGTCTATATTATTATGCTTGCCTGTCAAAATAGGCATCAGGTCAATGCCATCCAATGGAAATTCTTTGTCAGCTTTTGCAGTTGCTGCTTTAAGTATTGTTGCAGTCCAGTCCATCGTAATGACTACCTGTTGAGTGGTAATGCCGGCATTGATTTTACCGGGCCATCTCACAAACGCCGGTACTCTTATCCCGCCTTCCCATAAAGTCATTTTTGAATTGGACAGGCTGCCATTATTCGAATACCTTTCACCACCATTATCGTTGGTGAAAATTACAATGGTTTGATTGGTTAATTGCGTCTCATCCAAAGCGGCGATTATTTTTCCCACTCCATCATCCATACTTTTCATCATGGCCGCGTAAATAGCTGGAGAACCACCTGCAGCAAGGCCAATGGAATCAGGATAAGCCGGATCTGTGGGACCTTGCCAGGGCCAGTGAGGCGCATTGAAAGTTATAGTTAAGAAGAAAGGTTTATTGTGTTTTTGTTTTATGAAATCAACAGATCTTTTAGTAAACAGATCGGTCAGATAACCTTTCGTATAATCTAAAGAATCATTTTCATACAGGTCATAGGCCCTTGTTCCGTTTTCGCCCTGGTGTGAAATATAATCAGCCCCGCCGCTACGGATGCCAAAAAAATAATCAAATCCATTTTTTGTTGGGCTTTGCTGAGGCATAAAACCTAAATGCCATTTGCCAATTAAAACGGTTTCGTATCCACTTGCTTTCATCAGCATGGCTAATGAAGGAATGTCCTTGGTTAATCCATAAGCACTATCTTTTTTCGGACCACGCAATGGCTCCAGTAATCCAACGGGTGTTTTAGCCGGATAACGACCCGTCATCAGGGCAGTACGGGTTGGCGTACAAACAGGTGCGGCGGCATAGGCGTTCACAAACTTAACGCCTTGTGAAGCCAGTTTATCCAGGTTGGGTGTTGTATATTTTTTATTTCCGTAGCAACTCAAATCACCATAGCCCATATCATCAGTCATAATATAAATAATATTGGGGCGTTGAGCCAGTATTGGTTCATATAAAAGCAGCAGGCAAAAAATGATGGGATACCTGGAGCGTATTTTTTTTATGAAATGGCGTGATCTGGTCATTCTGATTAATTGATCGCTGAATTACTGTTCACAATGAAACATTGCACTATTCAATAAAGATATAAAAGTACAGGTTAACAAACAAGGACGTGGACGAATGTTGATCGTCAGGTTTCAATTGCGCAAAGCCTGTTGTTATGTGCCGTTAATTGAGTCTGCAATTTTTTTGGTAAAATACTTATTGCCCAAAATGCGGTGTAGAAAATAGTCTGCTCTTTTTATACTAATCTTATAATTTTTTTTATAAGCCGACGAGTACACTTGTTTTGTCAGGTCTTTAATAAATTGTTCCTTCTTTTCTGGGGGGAATAGGTAATAATAGTCACCATACCTGGCTAATCCGAATGTCAGCGAATCTGTTTTAGACAAAAGAAGTAAATGGGCTTTATGTTCGATTCTCCAGGTTCCACTATCGAGCGTAATATTGCTTATACAACTAAAATTATTTTTTCTAAAAACCATAGTTGAATCAAAAGAAAGAGTAAATCCGCTATAGCTGTTATTTATAACAAATTCATTCTTTATATCGCTTATTGGTATTGAGTCTAAAATAAAAATTGAATAACCAGGCGTAAATGTTGATTTGATGGCTTTGCTTTGCCCGAGCAAAATGGTAGAAATAAAAAAACTTACTATTGTAAACGTTTCTTTCATTGGGGATTTGATTTAAAATGATCAGTCATTTTTTATCGGTTCATAATAAAGTGTTACGGCGCTATATTTAAAGGCTTTTGCCTTTACGAATTTTAGAATAGACTTATCGTTTATACTCTTAAACAATGGTAAACCATTTCCTGCGATAACAGGGTGAACGCAAAGTTGATATTCATTAATCAAATGCAATTCCATTAGGCTTACAATTAAAACCTTCCTGCTTTATTAAAACAGCAAATTCTTCCAGGTCATTTTTAATGTCGTAAATATTTTTTGTACTTGCTTTTTTAATATCGTAATTTTTTGAAAGCTGGTCAATGTCCATTTCCAAACCGGCAGCTTTAAGTTTACTGCTTACCTGCTGAAATTTTTTGCCTTCAGGATTATTCCATGTAACTGAAGTCCGGAATGCTATGACATGGCTTTTGTCTCTTGAAATATCGCAGTAAAATGTATGCCCGTTTATAGAAGCTACTTTTATTTCTTCAGTAAAAAACCATTTTGAGTGTTCATTAATCAACGATTTGGAGAAGCCTATTTTATCAAGCTGATCAAAAGGAGAGTTGGAAAACGATTGTCTGCGTACTATTGACCGATGATACCAGGTTAAATAAGCAAGGCTAATGATGAAAACCGGGAGAAGGATTGCGCTCACAAACAGCACTGATAGCAATAAACGGGGAGCTGGAAATGCATCTTTAAAATAACTAACCGTAAAGACGATGATCACTGCTGTCGTCAAAATTGTAGCAGTAAAAGTGAATGCAAATTGTAATTTATGCCTATTTAATTCCAGGAATTGTTTCATTGGTTTAATTATTTTATTAGCCGGCTTTTTCATGCTTACCCTCAAACCTGTCGCGTATGGCTGCTTCAAGTATGTCAATATTTATATCTTTCAGCCCTTTAAACTTAATGCAATACCCCGTCACGCTTGCCTTGCCTATTTTTCCTCCATAGGTTTTGGTTAAGTAGGTTTTATCATCAATACCAAGGATATAGACTGATATCCCGGTTTTGTTGGCACTAATACCCACCTGGTAAAAATCCCTGGTTTTCCCATCAGTATATTTTATGGTCTGAAGTCCATATCCAATATTAGGGTTAGCTACAGTTTTATTGTCACTGTCTTTGCCATCTAAGAACCATAGTTTATTTGCTGGCTTTATTTTCAGAATGATGCGGTGCAGGGTTTGCATGTCGCTGCGCTTTGGTTCAGGCTGACTGCTGATATAGTCCTTGATTTGTTCTTGTACGTTCATATAAAATGTTTAATGCACAAAAGTTTAAAATTTCAGGTAGCCCTTACTGAATAAAGATATAAAAGTACCCGTTAACCAACAACAGCTTTACTACTGTTTAGCCCGCTCATAATTTAAAAAAACGGTGCCGGTATTATATTGCCGTACTTCTACAAGTTTCAGCAGACCAAAATTGATTTGTTCGGGGAAAAGCCTTTTGCCTCCACCTGTTATTACCGGGCAAAGTTGAATATGGTATTCGTCAATGAGATTTTCTTTCATCAAAGATTGCGCTACAGCAATGCTTCCCCATATCACCATATTTTTACCAGGTAATTCTTTAAGTTTCTTAATGGCAACGGTTGCTTCACCGGTAATAATTGTTGCCTCTTTCCATTTTCCCCAGGGAGCTTTTTTAAGTGAATTGGAAAATACGATTTTATTGGTTTGATTGAGTTTGTCTGCAATCACTTCTTTATCTGTAGTAGCGTTGGGCCAGAACTCTACAAACAACTCATAGGTTTTACGGCCCAATAATATCGTGTCAATAGTCTCCAGGAATTTTAATTGATCAGCATCAGAATATTTATTTTGCTCCGGGGTTAAATTCGTAAAGAAATCTAACCCGCCATCTTTATCTGTAACGTAATTATCGATTGATACCCATTCCTCCAATATTAGCTTTCTCATTATTACCTTTTTTATAGGTCAAAGCTAATTAACTACAACTATTTTAGAACTGTCTTAATGCGACATTGTAATGGGGTATTTGCGACAAGTAGTAAGTTACTGGATTGCGGCTAATGTGCAGGGATTGTGAAGGGTGGGAGAAAGGATTACGTATGACTGAGGGTCACTGTTGATTAAAAAGATAAAGTTGAAGTTAAGTACAAAAGATCAGCGAAGTTCGTTTTTATGGTCTGTCCACTACATAATTCAGTTCCGTTACACCGCAATTAAATTGACGGGTATTCAATAGGTTTAATTTTATTTTGTCTTTGATATCAACAAATAACGGAATGCCCTGTCCCAGAATAATTGGATTCACAAATAACCAGTAGCCGTCAATTAAGTTTTGTTGAATAAGTGAATGTGTTGCAGCGGGGCTACCAAAAAGCAGGATATCTTTACCTTCCTGTTGTTTTATTTCATTTATATTGTCCGAAAGATTATCGCTGATAATTGTTGTATTAGCCAAGTCTCCCTCTGTCATTGTTTTTGACAAAACCACTTTGTGCACTTTGCTATACCACTTAGCATGTTCAATATCGTGCCTGGTTGCTGTAGGCTTGTCTGCTGCGGTAGGCCAGTAACTTTCCATCATCTGGTAAGTTACGCGTCCATATAATGCGGTATCGCCTTCGCTTATCCGCTTACCCACTAAGTGAAAATTTCTTCATTAGCTTTGATCCAGTCCATTTCTCCGTTCAGGCCCGCTACAAACCCGTCAAGCGATATGTGCATGAAGGAAATTATTTTTCTCATATAAGTGCTATTTTTTATTACTGTATGCCAGCTGTTTAATTTCACTTATCTGTACAACAGGTTGAATATTGGTGTAATTTTTAAAGTCACTTACAACTGCATCCCTGTTTTGTGCTATCGCTTTATTGTATTCCCCCACATCAGTAATGTAAAAATAACCTATAGCAACAAAAGGTACTTTATCATTGGGGGTTCTGCCGGCGATGCCCTTATCGATCTCATAAAATTTTAAATTGTTACCTAAAAACCTTGCTACCATGGGCATATGTTTTTTTTCATAATAGTCCATGTCAAAGGTTTTATCTTCCCCATTCGGGTAAAGTATAGCTACCTTAAACATCCCGGTTTGCGGGGTGGGGGACTGTTTCAGTTGACTGGTTTTGCAACTTGTTAAAATTATTAAGGCGAAGAGTAGTGGGAAGAAATTAATTTTAGTTAACATAAAATTATGTTGTTTCAGTTGAGAGATAATGTTTGTTTTAATTCGCAAAGGTTGTTTAAAATTGGCATCAGTGAGCAGGGCTTTGTGTGGGTCAGGCAATAGAATTCCGTCTGCCCGTAACCGCTGATGGGTAAAAATATTTTGATGAAGTTAATTATAAAATTCAAATATGGATTGCCCTGGCCCTTGCAGAAATGCGGGGCCGTAAAGGTTAAGTTTGCCTGTCAGGTCCAACTCCTTCATCTTGCATCCAATGAAATGTCGTTAGACAATTTTTTGAAACCCGTTACTTTCGTGCCAGCGATTCTGTCACCCAGGCGTTTTTCAGGATTAATTAGTGTAAGGATAACTTCAAGTGGCCAGATTGGTATTAATAAATTACGAACAATACATCGAAGTGGGGAAGCCGGCTGATTATCCTTTGCATTTAACACCTGTAATTTTAAAATTCGCTTCGCAATGCTTTGCCCGTTAATACAATCCTTGCATACATAAATAACTGCAACAGCTATAAAAAAATACATTTCTCCCCGATCAGACAGCCCGCTCAAAGATTCTGAAACAGCATTGGAAGAATGTTGCAATATCCGAAAGAGATTTAAGGCGCCAAAGGGTAGGAGCAATAGTACGGTGATAACGCACATAAAAAAATGGTCCAAAATCATGGATGCTAATCTTAACCCCGTATTCACACGGCGAACTTCCATACAAATTAGTTTTAGTTGCATATGCATGCAACAATTTAAGAAGGCGTGAACAGACACGAATCGCAAATATAAAATTAATGCCGAAGGGAATCACAAAAACTTAATAATTCCTACACTAAGTATTCGAATGAAGTGCCATAGTATTTCCTTCCGTGTCAGTAAAGAAAGCCATAAATCCATTTTGCCCGATTGATGTTTTCGGCATGGTGATTTTTCCTCCTGCCTTTTCAATCCGGTCTAATACTTTTTGCAAGTCCGGATTCGCATTCAGGTAAATTATAGAACCTGTTGAACCCGGGGTATGCATTGGACTTTGCGCCAGGCCTCCGGCAACTTTTGCTTTCATAGGATCAAAGGGGAACATGGCATATTTCATACCCGACATTTCCATTTCCTGCATGTTGATTTCAAAAATGCTTTCATAAAATGTTTTTGCTCTTGAAATTTCTTTGGCAGGAATTTCGAACCAATTAATCGCGTTTGTTTCAGCACTCATTTTCTCGTTCATAAAAAATGTTTTTTATTGTTAGAAGATTTGAAAGGCTTATTGGATAAGGGGTATTGGATAACAGTGGGTTTTTGCAATGTTATCATCTAATCTTCTTTTTTGTAATTTCTACAACTATACGACCATAAGTATGGGTAACTGTTTGTCCATAACTTTTGGCAATACATATAAAACAAAGCAATGCTAATGAAAATTTCTTAATATCCAATATCTTAATAAGGGATGCATATGTAAATAGGAATTTTGTTTGGATTTCGAAAAACGCATGCCCGGAACTGTAGTTAAATGTATAATTAAAAGTTGATGTTAAGAACTACTGCCAGGCAGAATTCCGTTCGCCGAATATGAAGCTGGGATGTGCACTGCCTATGATTGTTTAAACATCATGCCCCAACTGCACAAAACCCGGGTTGTGCGTTCGTGTAGCTGACTATTGCTTATCAAACCGGTGATGCATAACCCTGGCAGACCATACAGTTAAACCGGTTATTTCTCCGGCGGGGTTTTTATTAAATAATATCCATTGGTCAAACCCATCCCCTGGATTTTTTTCAGCAATGTAATGAAACTGGTTATCACCATCGGGTTCCATAACCGCATCTGGCATTGTAGCTCTTTTCAAAACTATTTTACCTTGTTCATTCAAATCAAAATTCCAATAGTAATCAAGATGCCTGCTGTGATATTTTCCGGTAAATATTTTAAGGTCTTCTGGCGAAGGTAGCCACTGTTTAGCTGTTTCCTTTTCCATCCGATCTCCCGGATAACCGTCATCAAAAGCAACTGTAACCTTCATAGGAGTATTTCCTTCAGGCTGCATAAATTTGATCTGCATACCAAAGCCTTCCTCATAATAGAAAAGATCTTTGCCAACCGGGGTAAGCTCAATAACATATTTTCCGGTATATCTTAATTTCAATTTGCCATTCTCTACATAAAAGTCGCTGAGTTTTCTGCGCTCATTATAACTCTCCCACGACACCTGGTTTAACCAGCGGTATCTACCTTCGTAATTTTTTAATGCTGCTTCCGTAAGGGCAATCGGCTTTTTTGCAAAAACAGGTTTGATGAATGGAGGTTTTTTCACATCCAGCAAATAATCACAAAGCAATTTATTCTGCTCTGCAAAACTTTCTCCATCCAGGTTGCCAATGGTTATAATTATTAATCCCTTTGACGGAATACGGCTAAGATAATTTTCACCATTAACACCTTCATGACGAATGACAGTTTGATTGGTAACGGTATCGATGCTATACCCGGTAACATAGTGATTCTTTTTACCGGGTATCATCCGTACATTTTTTAATAATTTTTTGAATGCCGCATTGAACTCCGAGTTTGGGTCGCTGATGGCTAAAGACCAATTTGCGAGATCACCGGCACAAGTGAGTATATAATAATTTCCGCCCGGTGAAGTCTTCTGTGCATTATCCTGTTTAAAACTATCTCCATCAGCCGAATATTTAGTGGCATGATTTGGAACAATATCCAATGCATTTTTTTGCATCCTTGTATTATTCATTTTTAAAGGATCAAATATCCGTTGCTTTATCCAGTCGCTCAGATTTTTACCGGAAGCTTTTTCCATGATCAGCCGCAATAAGCCAAAATCAGAATTGCAATACATAAATCCTTTGCCGGGTTCAATTTCGGGTTCGGGTTGTGTATAAAGCAACCGGAAAAATTGTTCCTTATCAAAGCGATTTGACATAGCGCCATGCATCAGTAATAAATTCGCCCATTCATCTACAAAGCCACTGCGATGATTAAGCAGGTCCCAGATCGTTACCAGCTCTGACCATTCCGGTAATTTTGGAAAATACTTTCTTACTTTATCATGCAAAGAAAGAATACCATCCTTCTCCATTAATACTGCAGCTATGGAAATAAATTCCCTTGCCTCAGAATATCCTATTCGTACTACACTTTGATGTGAAAAGGGAACCTGCAATTCTATACTCGCCATTCCATAATCCTTTTTGGCAATCAACTTTCCGTTTTTAATAACAAAAACCGAAACTCCTGGAGATTTTTTGTTGTTGAAAGAAGAAAAAATACTGTCAAGCTTTTTATTTAGTATAGCATTATTACTGGAAATTATTCCCGGGTTGTTTTTTATAGATTGTTGTGCAAATGAAATGACAACCAACAGTAAAGAGAAAAGAGCTGTCAAAAATAATTTATACTTCATAAATCTCAATTTCAAATGGAATGATGATGTAAATGACGCACAACGTTCAGGGCCTGGCGATGTTGGAAATTAGAATTCCGTTTGCCGATAACATATCTTACTGCATATGAAATAACTTAGTTGCGATAACCTATTAAATGTATATGGTTAAAGGAATAAACCCTTTTGGATATTTACCGGCGTGTTATAGAGGTTTTTAAAAGCTGGGTAATTCCCTCGGAGCTTGTCATAAAACGAAACGTCCCCAGGTTATTGTCTTTGTCTAATGTCAGGCTAGTTGTCTTTGTACCTTTTTTACTAAAAAAAGTTTTGAATACATACACCCTGTTAGGATCTAATGTGTCAATACCGATAAACTTAAAGGATTTCAAACTTCCAGCCTCTTTTAATAGTTCAGCAGCTTTGGCATTTGTCCATAATGGCCTGGTTGATTTCATTTGATCCCACTCGTGGCCAAACATAGCATTGATGCTATCGCCCTGGCCGGCGTTATAAAACTTTTTAAATTTTTCCATTGCTTGCTGATAGGAATTTACTGTTTGCCCCGCTACAGCAAGAGGCATTAAAAACACTACAATGGCAAGAAGTTTCATAAGTCAAAGTTTATGAATGTGAATATAATATAGAATTCGATATTTTGAAAGGGTTCCCGGCAATAAATTAGATGATCTTAACAACCCTTTTACTACTATGTTGCGTATAATGGAAAAGTATTTACGATGGCTGGGTATTCGTTGCTCGTCAAGCCCGGAATTGAAGATACATTAAATAGCTAAAGTACAAGTTAACCGCAAATGTCCGGCAGAATTCCGTCTGCACAGCTATTATAAATACTCTTGCTATGGGCGGTTTTATTTCTTTCCGGTCACAGTATCCCTCCTGTCTGTATTAATCAAGAACTTAAATTTATTTAAGTTCTGAAAGTATTAACTTTTTCTGCTTAAATGTGTTCATTAAAGCTTTTTCTCTCACAGCAGTATCGTTACTGTGTATCAATTCAAAGTATTCAACGGGCACAACCTGCCATGACAAACCATACTTGTCTTTACACCATCCACAAACCCCTTCTTCTCCTCCATTCGAAGTGAGTGCTTCCCAATAATAATCTACTTCATCCTGGTCTTTACAATTTATAACAAGTGATAAGGCTTCGTTGAATTTAAACATTGGACCTGCGGCAAGAATGGAAAATTCTACTCCCGCAAGTTCCATTACAGCAGTATCAAAACGACCATCATTGCCACTCCCGTCAGCTCCTGGCATATTTTCAAATAACTGATAGTCTTTCAGCTTACCATCCTTAAATATGGAGAGGTAATACGCTGCAACTACTTTGGCGTCTTTTTCAACCCAAAGACAGGGGGTAATTTTTTGATTATTCATTGTCTTTAATTTTTGACTATTATTAATAATAGTTAGTCTTTTTTTTATTTCAATGTCGTTGAGTGAAATATGATATACTATTATTCTCCAAATTTATATCCTGCTTATTTTGCGGAGTCTTGCCAAATTGCCCACAACGAACAGGGCTTTATGCAGGTTGGGAATTAGCATTCCGTTTGCCCTAACCAATGCCTGGCTTTGCAATTGGCTGAAGCTTAGTTTATCAACCCTCCCGCAGGTGCGGGACATAAAACCCCATGTTAGCGGTTCGTTGTTTACTCTCGTGTCGGCTCATAATAAAATACTGTTGCACCTGAATTTAGCAATTTTGTCTTAATGAGTTTCAACATAATCCTGCCCTTGATTTGGTCAAATAGTAGCAGCCCTTTTCCTTCAATGACAGGGTGAATACAAATTTGAAATTCGTCAATTAGGTTACTGTTTAAAAGTTGAATAATCAAACTCCGACTTCCAACAAGAATGTCTTTCCCTGGCTGTTGTTTGAGTTCCAGAACCTCTTCGCCAAGAGGTCTTTTTGCAAGTGCTGCACTGTTCCAGCCTGTGTCTTTTAGTGTGTTGGAAAAAACAAGTTTTTGAATTTTATCTATTGAAATTGCGAAGTCATCCATTGATTTTTTGCCTGAAGGATTTTGCAACAGTGTTTGCCAAAATTGCATGAGTAGGTAGGTTGTACGTCCATATAAAATAACGCCTGCATTATCTACCAGTTCAGAATAATGTTGATGTAGTCCTTCGTCAGCAATTCCTGCCGTATGGTCGCAAACACCGTCTAGTGTCATATTGAATGCTGCAATTATTTTTTTCATTTTTATGCCAGTATGTTGCCTGTTTTGTATAGTAGTCTTTACAATTACCGCCTGCCCGGAACCAAAGCTAAACGTGTAATTAAAAATTGATGTTAAGAATCAAAACTCAACAATGAATGTTCAGCCGGAACCAAAGCTGATAGCGATAGAATGTCGAAGCTAACAACGTCCAGCCCCAATATTGCCAACCGCCCTGTGTTGGCAGCAATATTTTACCAGAATGTTTTATTTAATCAGTTGGGTTGCTTTGTAATATTAAACATCCAGCGAATTCCAAATTTGTCTTTGCAAGTGCCCCAGTAACCCCAAAATTCGTCATGAGGGGCAATGCCATCCGTTCCACCTTGAGAAAGTTCGCTATATAACCTATCTGCTTCTTCTTTTGTATCCGGATTTAAACTAATGGTAACATTATTACCTTCAACAAGTTTATGCCCCATACTTTCAAGCATATCAGTGGCCATAATTTGTATTCCTCCAAGAATAGGTAAGGCAACATGCATGACTTTCGTTTTGTCAGTTTCGGATAGGGCAGGCATACCGGGTTGAGTTGGCATGTCACCCATACGCATAAAGGGTGCAGAAAATTCAGTCTTAAAAATCTTTTTGTAAGAGGTAAATGCTTCTTCAGCATTTCCTGCAAAGTTCAGGTATATTGATACGCTAGCCATTTCTTTTTGTTTTAATTGTTAGATGAAAATTAGGAAAAAATTTCAAATTTACCCCGGCTTGTTCTGGACATTTCTGCCAAACCCCATGTCAGGCGTTCGTTGCTTCTCTTCTCGTCTAAATTTGGCCTTTATTTTTGGGGTCGTAGTTCACCATCCATTCAATTCCATATTTGTCCCTGAACATACCAAAATATGAACCCCAGGGACTGTCAGTAACAGGCATTTCAATTTGCCCTCCTTCAGAAAGTCCGTTGAATAGTTTATCAGCTTCTCCTTTACTTTCTGCACTAATACATATTTTAGACCTGTTTTCATTTTCATTTGTCTTGCCCATATGTTCAGGTACATCGTTTGCCATCAGAAGATTTTTTCCAATAGACAGCGAAATGTGCATTATTTTATTAGCATCATTTTCTGCTATCGGAAATTCGCCGCCTGGCAAGTCTTTGAAACGCATAATCTGTGTAAATTCTCCACCAAATACGGATTTGTAAAAATTGAATGCTTCTTCGGCATTGCCGTTGAAATTAATGTGAGGATCGATACGTGCCATAGTTTTTATTTTTTGTATCCAAAAATATCAATTAACCACAAAGAAAATGGAGTATAAAAGCGTAAAAAAAGAGGTTATTTGCGACAAGCTGTTAAATAACGAAATCAATCTAGAGAGACTGTCGGCTGCAATGACCCCATGTTAGCGGTTCGGCTTTTCTCACATAATTAATTGGAGGTCATCTTTATTGTTTGCAACCATCTTTCAACCAATTTTTCCCAATCTGCAATAGGAAGTTTATTCCAATTAGGATTGTCAAGTATGGTTCTATTCAAACCAAAAGCATGTCCACCTTCAGCATAAACATGATATTCAGCATGTACATTAGCTTTTTTTAGAGCGATATAATAGACTAACGAGTTTTGTATTGTGTCAATAGGGTCATTGCCTGCTTGCAATAGGAACGTAGGTGGTGTGTTGCTGTCAACGGAAATTGTTTTGTTAAGTTCGTAAGGTTTGCTTGTATGAAAAGTCATATGTCCCGGAAACATTACTATTCCGAAATTCGGTCGGCAATTTATTGTATCTATGTCGTCTGTTATAGGATATGTTCGTTTTCTATAGTTAGTGCTTACATCTGCAACTAAATGTCCGCCTGCCGAAAATCCCATTACGCCAATTTTATTTGGATTAATGTTCCATTGTTTAGCTTGTGAACGAACCAAACTCATCGCTCTTTGTGCATCTTGTAATGCAAGTGGCTTAATTGGGTCTTTTTCGCAATAGCAAGCCTTGTCATAATGCGGTCCTGATGCAGGAACTCTGTATTTTAATAATATTCCTGTTACGCCAATTGAAGCTAACCATTCACATATTTCAGAACCTTCCAATTCAACTGCAACTTTAGTATATCCACCACCTGGAAATACAAGTACTGCGGTACCACTATTTTCTTTAATTGGTGAGAATATTTTTATAGTTGGATTAGAAACGTTCTTAGCGATTCCGTCACTATAAATTTCTTTTCCTGTGATTAGTTCAGAGTCTGGAATTAATTTTGTCCAAATAGGTATTTCGTTACCTACGGTGAATGATTTTGTATTTATTGCATGTGCTTTGGTGTTTTGTGAAGTTTGTTTCTTTTGGTTACAAGTAGTAAAGCTGATTCCAAGAGCAACAAAAATTATATTGAAAATAGACGATTTCATTAATTTTTTGAATATTTCATTTTGTGTAGGGTGTTCTATAAACTTACCGCTAACGGACAGGTATTTGCGAAGGCATGGAATTCATTGATGGTACTGCCCGGAACAAATGCCTAATTGAAAATATAGCGTTGAAGTTAAAATTAAAAAATGAAAGTTGAACGTCCAGCCCGAACAAATGATGACAGTGATAAAATGTTGAAGCTAAGATTGTCCAGCCATGCTTTTGCAAATACCCATGTTAGCGACAGGCTTTATCATGTCATGCTTTCTTTAATCAGATTGGTATTGCTCCTATTTGTCTTAGTAGTCCAAGCATATCAGGTTGTCCATACTCTTCTACTATTTGGTCGTCAACCAAACGATAGAAATTTATAGCTTGCACCACAATTGGTTTTCCTGTAGCCGGGAAACCAAAAAACTCGCCTTGGTGTGTGCCCTTCATAGTGTAGCGTACTGCTACTTTGTCGTCTTCCGCTATCATTTCTTCCAGCGTCCATTGTATATCGGGAAATCCACTACGCATCATTGCAATAATCATTAGATAACCTATAGGACCTTGCAGAGGTTCAGGCTGCGTAGGTACATGAAACTTTGCCAAAGGGCTGATTAATTGTTGTGCTAAATTCTCGTCGGCAGTATTAATGAACTGAACAAATTGTTTGAAAAAATCTTTATGAGTTTCCATGATTATTTTGATTAATTGCAGTAAAAAATAAAATCGAGGTGCAATAGCAATTCTTCCCACCTCGATTTAAAGTATTCAGATTGTCTATTGTTATTTGGTCTTGTTGTACATATAACGTGCAATTTTCCAATTACCGCCCACTTTTTCAAAGACGTACAATTCCCTATTCTCATCAGGTACTGTCTGTCCACTTGCCTTTATTACAAAAGAACCTTTTGAAGTTGACCTTGCGAAAGCGTAATTGCCATTCACCTCAATTTCGATGATAGAAAATCTGAGCGTATAGCTGAAGTTGTCAAACACATATTGATATGTGCCCTTTACCTGTTCAGCGCCGTCTGCGGTTGGTGCACTGTTTGCCATCAATACCCCGTTCTTTGTGTACAGTTCAATAACCCTGTTAACGTCAGATGCATTTAACGCATCCTGATACGAAAAAATTAATTTTTCAATTGCTGATTTTTCTGTTGCTGTTTCCATTTTCTATTTTTTAAATTGTTAAACTGAATTGTTTGACAGTGCAAAGATGCTATGACACTGTCGCAGCAGCCAATAAACAATTTTAAGAAATAGTCTTAATGTAGTTTAAGGGTAAAAATTATTTACCTGATTTTTCGCCACGTATTTTACTAAGAAATTCGGGTGTAATGCCAAGGTAGGAAGCTATTTGAGTATTCGGTAATCTTAATGCAAGTTTTGGATATTGTTCCAAAAAATCTAAGTAACGTTGATTTGCATTTGAACTAAAATTTTGTAATAAACGATTTTGAAGTTCGATAAATTTTTCTTCTATAATAACTCTGAAGTTCCTGTCAAACTTATGTACATTAACAAACAAAAAAAGTAAATCTTGTTTTTCAATTTGCAGGATTACAGAGGGTTCAATCGCTTCTATAAATAGCCTGCTCGGTTTTTCGGAATAGAAACTTCCCAAATCAGCAATCCAGTCATTTTCATCAGCAAAACTAATATTGTGCTCATTCCCTTTCTCATCAACGCCATACATTTTAAAGCACCCTTTCTCAACAAAAGTATAATGTTTGCAAACAAAACCTTCCTGTAAAATCATTTGCCTGCGTTTTATTTGTCGTTGTATTACTCTTTCAGCCAACAGTTTTGTTTCTTCTCTGTTCAGGGGAAGATAATTTTTAAAACATTCAAGAAGTGGTTGTATTATCAAGTCAGAGTTGTTATTAGTTTGATCCTGTTTTGAGATCGCTGCTAGCTTGCCGCTAACGGGCAGGGCTTGCTGCAGGTGGGATATTTTATAACGTCCAGCCCGGAACCGCTGCCCAATTGAAAATATAAAGTTGAAGTTAACAACAAAAAGCCAAATAGATATCCGTCTGCCCCAAACTAAAGTACAGCGATGCAAACAGCCGAAGTTTCAACGTCCAGCCCACTTGCAGCAATAGCAATGTTAGCGGGTCGTTGTTTTTTGTTCGTCATTAACATATTCTAAAATGTCACCTGGCTGGCAATCCAATACATTACAAATTGTCTCCAATGTGCTAAATCTAATTGCCTTTGCTTTTCCTGTCTTTAAAATAGAAAGGTTCGATAAAGTCAGTCCAACTTTTTCAGAAAGTTCATTCAGTGACATCTTCCGCTTTGCCATCATTACGTCTAAATTTACAATGATTGCCATAGCTTATACAGTTAAATCATTTTCGTTTTGAATGTCTACTCCCTTTTTGAAAATAGTCGCAATAATATAAATTATAGCTCCCATTAAAATAAAGGCTTGACTGTCTGCCCAAAATTGGTTTAAGCTGTCGGTGACAAAACCGTGATGCATTAAATTTTTAGTTAACTGCCTGGCAATGTAACTTAACAGTCCAATTGAAAGAGTGTAATAACTAATTTGTGAAATTTGTCTCGCAACAAAAGTGTTAAACGGTTTTGATAAATTCATTTTGTGCATTAGTCTGATAACTATGTAAAATAGGCAAGCTTTTAAAATTGAAATGGTTAGAATAAAGCTATAGATGCCGAAAAAAGCTAGTCTACTGTCTTTATACATTTCAGTTAAGTCCAACTTTTGATAAAGATTTTGGACAAATTCAGGCTTATACAGACTGAAAAAGAAATTTACTATCAAGCCCCCGGCTTCAATACACAAGCCGACAAAGATGAGCCAAGCCACAATATATAAGCCCCAAAATACGAAGTTGTTTGTTTTTGACATGATTGAATACATTTTAAATTGATGTCACAAACATAATAAATATTTATTGATAAACAATAAATATATGTCTTTATTCGAAAAATATTTTCGAACCTTTAAAAGATTTAAGATAAGTCGTTGGTTATTTGAGATTTGTTATTGAGTGTACAAGTCCGAATATGAAGGGGAGTTTATTTGGGATGGAATTTATCGGAGTTTCAGTGTCTTTCTACAATGCCCGCTAACGAACAGGGCTTGGCGATGTTGGGGTTTTGAAAAACGTCTGCCCGGAACTGAAGTTGATTAAAGATATAAAAGTACAGATTAACCGACAAAAGCCCAGCGATGTTTGTCCAGCCCAGATGAAGCACAATAGCGATAAAATGCCCAATTGCTCCAATGTCCAGCCAGCCTTGCAGCAAACCCAATGTTGCACGCAGGCTTGTAGGATTTTGTTGTTCTACTTTGTCAACTACAAGCAAGTTTAAATTAAGAACTGTCGACAAAAAATTAAATTAATTAGTCTTTTATTTCTGTCGGATTAAAATTGAAAATCCTAAATAGTTCGTCAATATTTAGATCTGTGTCTTTGGGCAAATTAATAGTTGCAATACTTCCAAAGTCAACCTGCCAAAAACCGCCTTTCTTCATTATTTCGTCGCCCAAGAGCCTATATTCACTTTCTTTAAATTGTGAGTTCAACATAAATCGTCTTGTCACAAATGGAGAGTCTTGAAATATTTTTACAATTTCGAGTTTACCGGTGTCATTAACTCTGGTTTCAAATTCTGTCCCGAAAGTGAGTCTGCAATTAAATAAATCGTTTTCAGCCATTCTGTAAACATTGTCAGAAAGTTTAAATGCGTAAAACGAGCTCGTTACTTTCTCTCGCTTATCATATACTTCGATTAATATTTCTTCTGTTTCCATAATGTCGGTTGATGCTTGCGTGCAACGGGCGGGGCTTGGCGAAGTGGGGAATAGTTGTTCCGCCCGCCCCGGCAAACCGAGCCTAATTTATAATTAAAAGTTGAAATTTTGAACTACTGCCTGGCAGAATTCCGTCCGCCGGATATGAAGCACAATAAAGCTACAACTGCTGAGACACGGCTTTCGTGCGCCCCCATTTAGCCAAACCCGATGTTGCATGCAGAGGTTAACAGGAGCCTTATAGGATTATTCTTTTTTGTATAAAGAGGTAAAATAAAATGAATTGAACTTCTCAATATATAGTAGATATTCTTTGTCCAAATAAGCTATTTCTACTGTGGAGGTATCTTTCCACTGTACATTTTTTAGAAAAAGTTTTATTTGACAATTAAGAGTATCTACTACGAAATTTTGTTTTCCTATTGCATCATCATGTCTGAAGAAATACTCTCCATTTTCGCTAAAAGTTATGTTATAAATCATGTCAGGCCATTTCATACTATCATTTTTCACATTTTCAATATTAAATACTTTCCCTTGATAATTTGTTATAAATCTCCATTTTCCATAAAGATGCGCAAGGGTACATTTTTCACTCCTATAACAAAAGGATGATAGCGAAAATAAAATTGATACTATAAAAATGAAATAAATCGGTCTAGTCATAAAATAGTCATTAAAAACTCCAAGTTAAAAAAAACTGAAAAATTGTAGAGTGCTCAATACCCTTGTATGCGACGTACAGGGCTTGGCGATGTTGGGATTTTGAAAATCGTCTGCCCGGAACTGCTGCTGATTAAAATTACAAAAGTTGAAAATAGGATAGGAGCTTAATTTTTAACGTCCAGCCCGTACAAAAGTCGACAGGGATAAAATGTTGAAGCTAACAACGTCCAGCCCCAATATTGCCAAACCCAATGTTAGCTGCCGTTTATGTTTATGAGTCTTTCGACCTCTTTCTCACTTATCGTTTTTGAGCGTTGGCTTCCATCATTAAAATATTCTATCTCTTGTTCCCTTTTGACGCCTTTTGTTTTTAAAGTTTCATTGCCTGTCCAGCCTAAAATAATTTCATCGTTGTCAAGTAATTCAATTTCCTTTATTTCTGTCAGGGGTAAACTTAATGGGTTGCTAAAATCAAAAAGTTTAATAACAAATGGACAAGCCCAATAGCAGCCAATTGTTGCTAAATATTTTCCATCGGGCGATAAATGAAAATCTGTCCAAATAAAACCATCTTCGTTTGGAGAATAACTTTCCATTTTTTTCTTTGTCAAGTCAATAATGGTTTGTCCTCCAAAAATATCTTCTGCACAAATAAAGTATTCAGTGTCGCCATGATTAAGCCAGGAATAGAAAAACTGGTCGTCATTGCAGTAAAAGGAAAATGCTATTTCATTTGACTTATTTTCAAAGATTTCAACTTTAGTCACACTCCAATTATAATTAGGTTTGGTCTGGCAGAAAGAAGAAGTGTTTAATCGATAGTTGCCACTTGGAGATACACTCGACTCAGTACTACCTTCAATTACCTTTGATGGGTCAAAATAAGTTTTTATGTCCGCTCTTATTTCTTCGATATGATTCATAGAGTGTTACGATTAAATGGCAGCTAACGAACATGGTTTGGCGTTGTTGGGGCATTTATGTTCGTTAGCCCGTAACCGAAGTTGATGATTGCAATATTGCCGATGTTTTGTTTATATGCCAAATTTATATTCTTCTGCTGGAACTGATGTTGATTAGCAACAAAAAGTTGAGAATTTATTCGTCAAGGCCCAATAACGCCAAACCGATTGTTGTGCGCTGGCTTTATGTTTATTTCTGTAACCTCAATTTTTAAAACTAATCTGCCCGCAAGGAATTAATGCAGAACCAAACTCTGTAATTTTATAAAAAAAGCCATTTTCTTTTAAGACATAACCTGCTCTAGGACTATTGATAATGCGCTGATGATGACGTAGTACTACGGTATAGAATACACACGCTTCGTTAGGATTAATAGTTTTGTGCAATTTGGTAGCTGTATGACAAAGAGATTTCAAACGTGTTGTATCCCAAAATAGCTTTCCTGCATATTGCACCACCTTCCCACCGTCAAAGGATGTTTTGCTGTCTTGTGTCACCCCATCGGGATGTAGAAATACTTTCATATAGGAGTCTGGCTCAGGGAGAGCGAATGAATCAGCAGGAAAAGTAATTGTTAGTTCTAATGGAATGTCAGCTTCATTAATTACCCGAGTCCAGAATACTCTATGTCCAAAACTAATTCCAGTAACGTCAGTGAAGCCGCTTCCCCCCAGTGGTAAGCTGTTTTGAATAAGTACACTGTTTCCTATCGAATCAGTGTACTTAATTTCGGTGTCAATATTACCATTAGAATGAACGGGGTGTTTTTTTTGCCTGCTGTCCGGTGTTTCAATCAACGTATCAACTCGAAACCGGCTCTCCTTTTTTGTTAAAGTAGTCTGCCCACATGCAGTTAAGCAAATCGTCAATAATGCTAAAGTAGTCGATAATCTCATAAGTCTATAGCTATTAAGTCCTGAAGGCTTGCGCACAACGTTCAGGGCTTGGCGATGTTGGGATTTTGAAAAACGTCTGCCCGGAACTGAAGTTAAATTTATAATTAAAAGTTGATGTTAAGAACCAAAGCTTAACAAAGAACGTCCAGCCGGAACAAAAGCTGATAGCGATAAAATGTTGAAGCTAACAACGTCCAACCCCAATATTGCCAAACCCCATGTTATAGGCATGCCGCTTTACTCGTCAAAGTGTGAACCTGACTCAATTTGATGAGCAAATTTATTTTTTATCAGAAGCCCATTTATAAATTGTCGAAACGATTTACTTAGGCCGTCAAGTATATAATAAACATCTTTGCCTTGTCCTCGTTTCCCTTGCTTTTGAACAGGAATGTCAATGGTGGAATAAAGTCTATTACAGCCTAAACAAATTGTAATTTGTCCGACTGGCTTACCCTTAGAAAAATATACGAATCCGCAGTGCGGGTCAAAGCAAGAAGCAGTGCCAGCACCGTAAGATTTTTTGTCACCAAGTTTTAGATTTAATTTTTTAATAGTTGTAGTGTCAAGTTGGACCTGCCTTAAAATTGTTTGTAAAAATTTATTATTATTATTATTATCAACTATTAGCGAACCTTTCTCTCCAATGTCCTCAAAGTCATAAAAGATTACTTTATCAAACTTGAGATTTAAAAATGGATTCTTTGTCTGTGCTGTTGAAGAAAGAGAAAGTGTCAACAGTAAAACAAAACTTACGATTCGCATGAGGTGTCTATTTGCGGTTGCCTATAACGTCCAGGGCTGGAATTCATTGCTCGTCCTGCCCGGAACCGCTGCTGATTAAAGATATAAAAGTACAGGTTAACAAACAAAAGCCCAACAATGAATGTCCAGCCGGGATGAAGCACAACAGCGATAAAATGACCATTGCTCCAATGTCCTGCCAGCCTTGCAGCAAACCGCATGTTGTGTGTAGTTGTTTACAATTTACTTTGTTAGGTTTGAAACAATTACTAAAGAATGCACGAACAAAAAACCTCTGTTAGCAAAAAACTGAGGGATACCAGGAGTAACAGGTTTGTAATCAAAATATTTATCTGGAACACCTTCGAATTGTCCTATTTCATATGCCATGACTTTAAATTTCTTCCCCACATATTTCTTTTTCATTTCGTAAATCTGTTTTTCTGTGAGCGAATCTATTTCCTTACCATAAGTTAACGCCGATAAAGTATTGTCGTCATTCGCTATGGTTTCGCTTTCATCAACAAACTTTAATAAAAGTGTATCTCTAATTGCTTTGCCATTCACTGAGTTTACTTTTAGCATATAGCATCTCATATAACCCATTCTTACTAAACTATCACCATCAAAAATCTCGACTTCTAATTTGGCAATTGTTCCGAAAGGTATGTTTAGCTTAGTCTGTATAGAAGTTACAGCCGATTTTTTGGGAAAACTTAAGTCAAGACGTTTTTGTGAAGTCCCTGCAAGACAAAAAAATAAGGTCGGTAAAATTAATAGGGTCTGTCTCATTTTACTATTTTAAATGCTGCGCCCAAATACAATTACACACAACGTACAGGGCTTGCTTGCAGGGCTGGAATTCATTGCTAGTCCGCCCGGAACCGCTGCTGATTAAAGATATAAAAGTACAGTTAACAAACAAAAGCCCAACAATGTTGGTCCAGCCCGGATGAAGCACAACAGCGATAAAATGCCCATTGCTCCAACGTCCAGCCAGCCTTGCAGCAAACCCAATGTTGTGCGTTCGTACTTTTATTTTGGTTTTGATTGTCGAAATTACTTAGCTCAATTGCTGTTTTGAAACAAGTCTAATGTACTTTGTCTAAACACTTGTTAAGCCAAGAATGATTTAAGATGTCAAATTACTATGTATAATAAAACTGCCAACTACTTCTGTATTTTGTGTCGAAGTTTTCTTTGCTTTCAAAGTCTAAGCTAATATCATTTGAACTAGAAATTTTCAAGTCAAGATATTTGTCTGCCAATTTAAAGTATTCTTCTTTCATGTTTTGGTAAATAGGTAAATTCTTATTGTCGTTAATTTGGTTATTTGTATAAAGCCAAACAGTCAACCATTTGTCGCCACTATGCACTTGCCATACATCACCTTTTTCGTAAGAATGTAAAAATGGTTTCAAAATATCTTCGGGTATATACTTAGCCATTAAATCTTCTTTGTCGTTAATAATTATCTGATTCTGTCATAAGACATATGTCTAAGCAGTAAGTTATGAATTTAATGAGGTCGGTGTATGACGCCCAACGTCCAGGGCTTTGTGCAGGTGGGATATTTTATAACGTCCAGCCTGGAACCGCTGCCCAAATGAAAATATGAAGTTGAAGTTAACAACAAAAAGCCAAATAGATATTCGTCTGACCGAACAAAAGTACAGCTATGCAAACAGCCGAAGTTCCATCGTCCAGCCCCACTTGCAGCAATACCAATGTTGTATGCAGTTCTTTGGTTAATCAGCCACTTTGCTAAATTTCAAAGTTTCATCCTTGGAATCATTCCAGCCAGTCCAAATGTCTTTTAGAGTTAATTGCTTACCGTTAAAAGAAACAATTTTATATATTTCAACCGAAGGTGGACACTTTTCATTAATTCTTAAAGTACTTCTCGTCATAAAAGTTGAGTCGTTTAGCCAACGAAGTTTTAAGGTGTCTGGCTCGTTACAGGCAATTTCATTTGTCCAAAGAACTATATCCTTATTGATAAAATTAAAGCCGGCACAATTTGATTTGTCTAATATAAAATGACCAGAAATTATATGAGCAAAATTATTACTCTTTATTGAGTCCGCTTGTAAAAGCGTATCAACAAAGCCATTTATCATTTGCGTGTCCTTGGTTTGATTTGAAGGTGGCATTTTGCCATGGAGAAACCAGCCAATTATAAATGTTGAAAGTCCAACTACAATTGTTATCATAAGTGCTTTTGCTTTCATAATGCTTATCTGGCTCACGTAAAGTTAGGGGTTTTGTGCTCGGGTTGCCTAAAAAGAGCGGTGCTTTATGCTGTTATTCGCCTGACCAAACTGAAGCTTGAATTTGCAATTAGCTGATGTTACAATATTGAGCCCAACTTGCATAAAATTCAATGTTTCACGTAATTTATTTGGTTCACCAGCTACAAAAATTTATTTGCCTAGGGCGTCGTCTGTTAAAACCCAAAACTGAATAACTATGTCGTTTTGAATAGGATCTTTACGCAAATATAGATCTCCAAGTTCGTTAATGAAATATCCTATATGCTTTGAATCCAGATATGCCTTCAACTTAGCATTTTCGGTAGTAGTTAAAGCACTTGTATCTACGATTAACTCATTGGGTAATCTAGAAACTTTGCAAAACTTATATACCTCTGATTTCTCAATTTTACTTGACTCAGGTTTATGTGAATTGCAGAAAGCAAGGCTAATGTTAATTAAAACTAACAGAATAAAATTTTTAATTACGGATAGTCTCATAAAATTACGTACAACGTTCGGGGCTTTATGCAGTTGGGGAATTAACCAACTGTCGGCCCAGAACTGAAGCTAAATTTATAACTAAAAGCCGAAGTTAAGAACTACTGCCCGGCAGAATTACGTCCGCCGAATATGAAGCCTGGATATGCACTGCCGATGATTGCTTCAACATCCTGCCCCAATTGCACAAAACCTTTTGTTGTGTGCTGTTTTAATTTCAGTAAGTAATGCTTGCTTGGGAATAGTGATGGACTGAATCAAATTCACCATTTATTTTCCAGATACTGTCGTATAAAGTATTCTCGAAAAATTCCTTTTCATTTCTGTCGTATCCTTTCTTGGTTAGGCTATAACCTCCTTTTCGTGCAACTCTTCCATCTTCATAAAATGTCTCATAGGAATGGTTGCCATAAAAGGTTAAGTATGACATATGCCCATTTCGATAGTATCGAACTCTTTTTGTAATAAGTCCTGTCGTGTCATAATACATTTCCTCGTTTAAAGCTCCACCTGGATAACGTTGTACCTCTGATATGAGATGACCTTTCAAAAATGTGTAACTAATTTCATTGCCATCTTCGACTGTATATTTACACTTGCCAGTATATAAAGTGTCTTCTCCTTCAAAAAATTTCAAATAAAAGCCTCGTTCTTGTCTATCAAGTAATTTGGAACAATCGCACTGCCTGTCGAAAGCAATGCTTTTATTTATTTTATCTGATTTTGTCGAACAAGCGGCAAGCAGAAAAATTGAAAAACCAATGATATGAATTTTAGAGACTGTCATAAAAAATAGCACACAACGTCCAGGGCTTGGCGATGTTGGGATTTTGAAAAACGTCTGCCCGGAACTGAAGCTAAATTTATAACTAAAAGCCGAAGTTAACCAACAAAAGCCCGACAGAATTGCGTCCGGCGAAACCAAAGCCTGGATATGCACTGTCGATGATTGTTCCAACGTCCAGCCCCAATTGCACAAAACCTGATGTTAGCGGCTGGGCATTTTATGGGAGATTAAGAACAACATCTACAGTTTTGTCCCCAATGACATCGATATTTTTTGAAAAAGCAATTACCTTTCCATCTTTCTTAGCACGAATCTGAATATTATGTGGTTGAATGGAAACATTTCTAAAAATAAAAGAAGTTACACCGTTCAATTTAATTAATGCTTCTCCGTCAATACCAATTTCAATTTCTGAGTATCCACTATAATTTTCAACGCTTACAGAAATATTGGAAGGTTTTGCATATTCGTTTTGCTTTTGTTTAAACAATTCATATAACTCTCCGGTTTGCGATTGAAATTCTGTCGCCCACGCACCTGTTTCGACCTGAATTGTAGTAAAAACTGATTGCCTAAAAGATTTAACTAAATTCAATAGTGTTATTATATTTTCGGTTGTTATGGTTGAACCAATTTTTGATGTTTCAATATTCCAGTTCTCGATAAACTCAAATGTGTTTTTCTTGATGTCTAATTCAGCAATATAAAATCGAACATATCCTGAGGAAACGCCTAAATATTTGTCTAGAAGGAGTAAAAGACCACCAATTGCTAAGCTAATATAACCAATGTCAAAATTTATTTTTGTTTGCTGAGCTTTTATGATTGGCCATAAAATTCCGAAGGCAAACAATATTATTGAGATTACCCGAATTGACCTAGAATAAAAAGAATGACGTCCACGTGCTTTAATATACCATTCTTCTTCAGTTTTCATTGCTGTTAAAATACTTGATTTAATAGTCTCAAGTGTTTCGTTTGGATTCATCCAGTCATATTTTGTTGTAAAGTTTGGCATTGGTAGGAAATTTATTTGTTATCTAAAAAGTCTGCGTTTGCCTTGCAGCAAACCCAATGTTGCCTGCAGGCGTTCGTCATTCAGGTCTCGAAGATATTACAACTCATTTGGTGTGTCTTGTCCATAAAGAGTTGCAATACCATTTTGAGTTGTCGCAAGTTGTAATAATTCCTTTTGAAATTTGTCAATACAACTCGGAACAACAATTATCTCCAATTTAATTTTATCTTTTTCTTCTTTTCTATAGTTCGTTGCCACACTTTCTTCTAATTCGATTTGCACTCCAATATGTCCTGAATTGTCAATACAATAAAAAGTCATAGCAAAGTAGGAATAACTATCTTTTTGTCCTGCCTCATGTATTAAAGTTTTGGTGTCAACAGTTGGATAACCGAATAAAGATTTTGCAAAATCTGCTAAAGAATCACTTGTGTCATAAACTTCAGTTGTTCCTGTGTAGCGTCCATTTGATGCAAGAACTTTTAGTTCAAACATATCGTCGTCCTTCCAAACAATTTTAAGTTCTAAAAATGATTTTTGATTGTCCATAATTGTCAAAAGTCCGAAAGTAAATTTCTGTAACGTAATGTCGCTTTACGCTTGCAGGCAACGTTCGAGGCTTTGTGCAGTTGGGGAATTGACCAACTGTCTGCCCGGAACTGAAGCTAAATTAATAACTAAAAGCCGAAGTTTAGAACTACTGCCCGGCAGAATTCCGTCCGCCGAAACCAAAGCCTGGATATGCACTGCCGATGATTGCTTCAACGTCCCGCCCCAATTGCACAAAACCTTTTGTTGCCAGCAGTTATTTTTTCAGTCTATTTCTATAGTCAATCCAAAGCTCTTTAAATTTTACAGATTGTTGTTGTGTCAGATTACCGCTAACAACAGCAAAGTTTTCACCAGTCAGTTGGTTTAAAATCCAAGAAGCTCTTCCTGCAACTGTAAAAACATCTTCGTTAATACACCCACCGTGTCCATAGAACTTTAAATCGCCTGAACCAATTCTGTCCCATATAATTAAGTCTGCCGTATTATTTAAGCCAATTTTTCTTTTGTCTGTAAGACGTGCAACCAAATATGGAAATGCAACTTGATAATTTTTAATACACCAACTTTTTGCAGAGCCAAATGACATATCTGTTGCTGTGTCAATTAAAGCTAAAGCATTTTGCAAATTAAAATTGTCTGGATATGAACCACCATACCAATCACCTAACATCCCCTTTCTGTCTTTGTCAGCTTGTAGCCATTTTTTAGGCTTTACAAAATGAGTCGGCAAAGTATACTTTGAATAATTAGTGTCGGCGATTGAAAAATACTGAAATGTGTCTTTTTGCTGTTGCAAATAAACAGTTGCTGCCGTCGCAATTTTGGCTTTAGTCTGTTTTTGCTTTGTCTGTCCACAAGAGCAAACTGAAAAAGCCAAGAGCAATGGTATCGTTAAAAACTTTGTCATTGGTGAAGGGTCGTTATAATTGCTGGCAACGTCCAGGGCTTGGCGATGTTGGGATTTTGAAAAACGTCTGCCCGGGCCGCTGCTGATTGAAAATATTTTGTTGAAGTTAATTACTAATGCTCAACAATGTTTGTCCAGCCCGAACCAATGATCGGCTTTGCAATTTGCTGAAGCTTAGTTTGTCCAGCCCAACTTGCATAAAACCCCATGTTATGTGCTTTGCGGTTGGTGAACGAAAGTTTGCAAATAGTTAGACTCTGGTCTGTCCAAAAGTACATACACACTTTTTGAAAGTTTATTGAATTCATCAAATTTTTCAATTTTAAAATATTTCCTAGTGATTTTGGGTGGAACAAAGATTGAAAAAAGGGAAAACAAACATCCTAGTCCATGAGCGGTATCTTCAATAAGGGGAACATCTCCATCCTGCCCAAAGTCCTGCCCAGATGTCGATACATTTACATTGTCTCCTTTGTTAAAACGCCATGTCCTACTAATTAATCCAAAAAAATAGTAATTTGATATTTGAAATGAGTCAGAACATACAACAAAGTCTTTGATCCCTATGAGACTTAATGTTATAAGAACTACGGAAATAAAATACCCCAAGTTTTCATTATGATATTTAAAAGCAAAAAAGCAAATTGCCCCAAAAATGAAAAACGAAAGACGTAAACTCCAAAGTCTTTTGTCAATATAACGTTTATAAATTATCATAAGGTCAATGTCGCATTGCAGCCAACGGGCAGGGCTTGCTGCAGGGCTGGAATTCATTGCTAGTCCAGCCCGGAACCGCTGCTGAATAAAGTTATAAAAGTACAGGTTAACAAACAAAAGCCCAACAACGTACGTCCAGCCCAGATGAAGCACAACAGCGATAAAATGTCCAATTGCTCCAATGTCCAGCCAGCCTTGCAGCAAACCCAATGTTGGCTGCAGGCATTACTTCCGACACCAGATTATTTTTGCTGCTGATAATATTGGAATTTCAAGTCTTAATTCTGGAAAGATTGAGAAGCCATTTTTTAAATAAAAGCTAACAGGAGATTTATATTTTTCCCCATTTTGCCTGGCATCGTTCTCATGATCTATAACCCAACCGTTCAAAACTTCTTCGCCTTCTTTTAGTTTATTTAAGAGAAAAGTCCCTTTTCCTTTTCCTTGTACCTTGCTATCAATAGTTATTGCAAACCAACTTTGATCATCCATATTAAATTTCATTGCCCAGCCTTCAATTTCATTCATTTCGTTTTTCAGCAAATAATATTTAATATTCGGTAAGGTTGCTAAATAAGCATCTAAATCAGAAATTGTATTAAAGCTTAACTTATCAGGATATTCATTATTCCAAAGTTTATAAATTACTTCTTTCTCATCAATAGTAAGTAAAGAAGTCACATATATTTCCATTTCTCTTCAAATTATTGAGGTGTTCGCTATGCTTGCAGCCAACGTCCAGGGCTTGGCGATGTTGGGATTTTGAAAACCGTCTGCCCGGAACTAAAGCTAAATTTATAATTAAAAGTTGATGTTAAAAACCAAAGCTCAACAAAGAACGTCCAGCCGGAACAAAAGCTGATAGCGATAAAATGTCGAAGCTTACAATGTCCAGCCCCAATATTGCCAAACCCCATGTTACATGCAGTTTTGTCGTTTCTTAAAAAGGGTTATTTTTTCCAATATAAAGTAAGCCTAACTCTATATGTCATTGATTCAAATGTCATACTTAGTTCTGCATGCATATCCTCTGTTTCCCAAATAGTTTCACGAGTAAAATATTTACCTCTGTCAGAATTTTCAGTTTTCGCTTTACTGTCTGTAGAAGTTGGAGTGCCAAGTTGGTTAACTAATATATTTTTCACACGTTCATACTCACTGTTGTAGTTGTCAAATTTTTTACTTTCTTTTACCCATATTTTTTGCTTATCAAAAAAATTGCCAAACTCATCTTTTTCCCAATCATAGGAAACAAGTCTTAAAATGGAATCTTCAGGAGTAAAAAAATATTGTGCATAGACAGGTAAATAACCAACAGGGTCTCTCTGAATTATTAAAGGATTTGTGACTTGATATTTTTCGAATAGTGGATAATAGTCTTTTGAAAGTGAGATATTTTGATCCAAAAACTTGGGCTTTTCATTAATGCTTTTTTCAAATAAAATTACTTCTGAAAGTTTTGCTTGCTTTGTCCAAATCTTTTCTTGTCCAAAAATATCTGTCAGACTAAAAATTGTTATAATTAACAAGAGCGTTTTTAAGGTCATGATGTGTTGCTTTAAAATTGCATGTAACGTACAGGGCCTGGCGATGTGGCGGTATTAAAAATCGTCTGCCCGGAACCGCTGTTGATTAAAAATACAAAAGTTAGTTGTTATTACTAAAGTTCAATTTTATTGTCCAGCCCGAACCAAAGCTGATAGGAGAGTTGCTGCTGAAGTTTTGATTCTATCGCCGCCATATCGCCAAACCCCATGTTAGCTGTCGGCCTATCAAATTGTCTAACTAAAAACCGACCGAATAAAATAATAAATGCAAAAAGCACCAAACGCTTCGCCGCCAGGCTTTGAAAAAATGATGATCGAATAAAATACGCCGTCTACCAAATGATCCAAAATTACAAATGCTCATTCCTGCGCCGCGGCTGGTTGGCAGCTAACGTCCAGGGCTTGGCGATGTTGGGGTTTTGAAAAACGTCTGCCCGGAACTGAAGTTGAATTTATAATTAAAAGTTGATGTTGAGAAGCAAAAGCTCAACAAAGATTGTCCAGCCGGTACAAAAGC